>BNJS01000602.1_pt1:1212500-2233637 | contig 2233637 bp, 2486 predicted proteins | sample 8540461 | NCBI WGS metagenome assembly BNJS01 (sample SAMD00202454, study PRJDB9452) | human saliva metagenome | isolation source: human saliva | place: Japan | reverse complement strand
TCGTGTTCCTGCTGCTAGACTAGCAGTCGCTCAAGCAGCGATTCAAGCAAAAAACTAGTCTGTGCTAACCTGTCTATTACTTGAAACTCTCAATATTTAAAAGGATCTAGCCTTCCATTACAGACTAGATCCCTTTATTTATGGCAGCAAAAAAGCCCCCTCAATTGAGAAGGACATCTCTGAGTTGAGGGCGCAATTCAAGCTTATTGTTTTTTAACTATATTGAAATATATTTTTGAAAATGTTCAGCCAACACCCCTGTATTCTGATAGAACAAAGCAGACTAGAAAATCCATCATTTGAACAGATATATAGGGCTTTTCAGCAGTAACGCTACTGGTTTAGTGCAGTTCAAAGCGATTCCAAAAAAATATCTTATCATTGATTCTTAAATTGAAAGTCACTGATAGTCAATTTAGCCTTAGACGAATCGTTCAAGCTCTTCATTTTTTCTTCTGTTTCCTTGGTGATTTTGATAGGAATGGCTGCAGCCATATTCGTTTTTAAAACACCCGATTCACTGATTTGATAGTCAACCGTCACATTTTCAAGAAGGGGTTTCCCATCATATTCTAAGTTCAAAACGAAGGAACCATCGCGATCAATTGTTGTAGTGGTGCGATTCACCAGATAGAGCAAGGCAAAACGGTTCTCCTCATCTCCAAAGGTATATCCTGGTAAAAATGCAAATAATCTTCCTGGGGTCCCAATCGTTGGATGGTCTTTGATAAATTTTTCAGCAAGCTCTAGGATTTCATTGTCCTGATTCTTGTACTGATCAGCTCTAACAAATGTGAGAGGTTCTTTTTTACTACTGGTTGATTGGCTCGTCTTCTCTTCTTTTTTCGGGCCAGTAAAGGATACTTTAACACAGCCTGTCAACAGCAGCAAACTCGTCATTAATACGATAATTTTTTTCATTTTCTCTCCTTCTAGTTCTTTTTAAAAAGAGGCTGGAAAATCCCAGTCTCTATTATAATAGGTCCTCAATCAGGTCATCAACCTCATCTTTTTCTGCTTTTGGTGTGATCTCTGTCACGACGATACCTGCTACAGCTCGCTCAACCAAAGCTTCCACGTCCATGCGTTGCTCATACTGCTCCGCATTTTTAAGTTTTGGATTGGTCTTTGGACGATCCGGCGCAAAAATCGTACAGCAATCTTCGAAAGGTTGGATAGAGATTTCAAAGGTATCAATCGCTTGGGCGATATCAATGATCTCCAGCTTATCCATGGTTACTACTGGACGAATGATCGGCGTATTGGTCACTGCATTGATGGCCTGCATACTCTCAAGCGTTTGACTAGCTACCTGACCGAGGCTTTCTCCATTGATGATGACCAAGCCACCACGGATTTGACGGATGCGATCTGTAATGCGCATCATAAAGCGACGGGTCAGAGTCATGAGATAAGCTTCCGGCGCCTTAGCCTTGATCTCCTCTTGGATCTCTGTAAAAGGCACTTCGATAAATTGGATATTGCCCCCAAACTTGGTCAACTTCCGTGTTAGGTCTTGCGCTTTTTTCAGCGCACCAGGACTTGTATAAGGAGGACTCGCAAAGTGGACCGCTTCGATATCCACGCCACGCTTCAAGGCCAGGTAACCAGCCACTGGAGAGTCGATCCCCCCAGATAGCATGAGCATGCCCTTGCCAGAAGTCCCGACAGGAAGACCGCCTGCTCCCTTAATGGTTTCATAAGAGATGTAAGCTGCCTCCTCTCGGATTTCAACTTGCAAGTTGATATCTGGCTTTTTCATCTGTGCCTGAATGGTTGGAATGGCTTCAAAAACAGCGCCACCCAAGGTTTGATTGAGTTCGCGGCTATCGAGCTCAAACGTGTGGTCACTCCGCTTGCTTGAGATTTTAAAGGTCAGGCCTTCCTTGTAAATCTCCTTCATAATCTCTTGTACAGCAGCTTTCAAGGCTGGAACTGATTTTTCAATCTTGTAAACGGGTGAAAAATTTTGAATCCCAAAGACCTGCTTGAGCGATGCTGCTACTGGTTCATAATCTGTTCCGTGCAGATAAGCATGCGCCCGATCGCGGTCTGCGGTCACCTTGACAGCTGGATAAATAGATAAAACGTCTTGGATATTATTGCGCAATTTGTTGATGAAACGCATGCGGTTCTTCCCTTTAGTAGAAAGCTCTCCATAGCGAATCATAATTTCTGAATAGGTTAAGGTCATGTCGATTTCCTTCTATAATTAACGTACTTTTCGTGTTTGTTCGTAAATCAGTTTGAACTTGGTCAAGAATTGCTCGACTTGGCTCATGTCATTTTCAAGATCGAGACTCAAGCGAACAGCTGTCTGGGCGATACTCTTGTCCACTCCCATAGCAATCAAGGTACCTGCTGGTTTCCTGCTTTGGAAGAGCAGGCACTGGTCGTCGAGATGTAGATGTCAAACTCTTCAAAAGCATGGACGACTACTTCTCCTCGAACGCCCTTGATTCCAAAGGTCAAGATATGAGGCGCAAAGTGATCCTCACCAGAAAAGACGGTGACATCTGAATAGTTAGCCAATTCTTGACGAATGACTTCTTTCATTTGCTGAGTCTTGCTGGCAAAAGCTTCTTGGTTTTCAATAGCCAAGCGTAGGGCTTTTGCTGTCGCTGCGATACCTGCAACGTTTTCTGTCGTCGACCGCATTTCTTTTTCTTGGCCACCACCTGTTAAGAGTGGGGTGATCTTTTTGCCTTCTTTGATGTAGACAAAGCCGACTCCACGAAGGCCATGAAATTTATGACTAGAGAAGGTCGTAAAGTCCACGCGCTCTGGTAGATAGACCTCTGTTGCTACCTTGGCCAAGGCTTGAACCGCATCGACATGGAAACTAATCGTTGGGCGATCCTCAAGGAGAGCCACAATGTCATGGATGGGCTGGATGGAGCCAATCTCATTGTTGACAGCCATGATGGAGACCAAGGTTGTATCCGGACGAAGAAGACGAGCAAGTTCATCTACTTTACAAAGCCACGCGCGTCCACTGGCGCATAATCCACTTCGAATCCCTGTGTTTTTAGCCAAGCAGCGGACTCCTTGATGGCTGGATGCTCGATATCAGAGACAATGATATGTTTTCCATATGGGGCTTTTTCAAAGGCAACACCTTTTAGGACCCAGTTGTCCCCTTCTGTCCCACCAGACGTGAAATAAATTTCCTCAGCTTTCTTGCCAATTAGCTCCGCAATCTGTTTTCGAGAAGCCTCTAAAATACGAGTCGCTTGACTTCCTAGATTATGCAGACTAGAAGGATTGCCCCAGATCCGAGTCGCTACTTCCGTATAGGTCGCGAGGGCTTCCGGATAGGGTTTAGTCGTTGCTGAATTATCAAAATAAATCATGTCTTGAACATCCATCACTTTCTTTTTACGTAACTTCTATTTTATCATTTCTAACCGCTTGGGACAAGGATTTGATAAAATCTATCTTTTGAAAACCACACGTTAAAATTCATTTATTTTTAGACATTTTTCAGAAAATGACTTATAATAGGAAAGTATAAAAAAACATTTTATGATAGAAAGAGAACCAACATGTCACAATATTCAAGAAGTAATAAAAACCAAAAACCTGAGGAAAAAGTCGATAGCAAACCATCTCGCGGTGAAAAGGTAAAACAAGGTCTATCACTATTTCAAACGGTTGTAGCTACAATTGCCAGTCTCTTAGGGATTATCGTCACTTCTATTACGATTATGAGTCTGCTTAATAAAGACAATCAAAAAACAGAAGATAAGCCATCTAGCAGCACCAGCGTCGTCGTGGTTCACGATAAGAGTTCTGACTCCACCGCGACAGATACCAACACAAATACCAACACGCAAACCGATTCAGGCAATACAGAGACAAGTTCTCTGAAAGAAACCAATAGCTCATCTGCTACAGAATCTAGTTCGTCTGCAGCGCAAGATCAAGGCTCCACAGCAACAGACAGTGGCGCAGATACAGCATCATCCGGAACCAACTAAAAAATCAGTAAGGGAAATCTTACTGATTTTTTCTAGCTTCTGATTCAGTTTTTTTCTGATGTTTATAGAAAGCATCGATCTCGCTGTCATACTCCCACTTGAGCTTTGAGCGCTCTTCCTGAATTTGATCCAATTGCTCAAAGACGTCACGTCGAAATCGTTCACTATTTTCATCCATTTGGAAAAAATAAGTATGAACTTCTGCAGGTAACTCACCTTCTGCCATGCGATAGACTTCTTCTTTCAACTGGTCCGTTTGTTGCAGAAAATAAGGAGAGATCTTCTTCAAGAGATTCCTCTTTTTTCTTTAACTGTTTCATCTTGCTATCAAATTCAAGTTCTAATTTATAAAGATCTTCCTTCATCTTCTATCAATTCTCAATTTCTAAGCGGACTAGTCAGCTCTGGTTTGCTCACTTTAGACAAATAGTCTTTTGCTGCAGTTGCAGCTTGTCCTTCAAGACCATCCGTGATATTTTCACTGTAAGTCTTTTTAGCATAGTTTTCTAATTCCTCTGCTTTTGATTTCAAGTTTCGTTGTAGAGGTGCATTTGTTAACTTTATAGCATTTACTGCTACTGCAACAGCCGCTTTTATTGCTAATCTCTGCTGCGCTTTCAGTACTTCCACTAGTTTTTCATTTTTAAACGATAAACTTATTGGCATCGTTTCCTCCTTGCTTCTTTTATGTTAAAGATCCAAAAATTTCAGTAGCACCTTGTTCATCAACCTCTACAAGTTTCTGCGCACATTGAATCATACTCTTTGAGAAGCCACTCATTTTTTCTTTGTAGTTCTTTAAATTACTTTTATCGGTCTCCGCAATTCCGCTATCCCACAAATGTTCAAAAGTCAAATCAGTCATTAAACTTTCTATTTCACTTGCTGATAATGCCCATCCTAATGCAGAAATAGTATTTCTAGATAATTCAACCGATACTTTTACGCTTCCTTCCGCAGTCGTGATCATTTCTCTGTTTCTGAAACCTTTTGCTCAATTTCTGCATCTGCCAACTGAACTGCCGCATATAATAATTCTGTACGAAGTAAGATTCGTTCCGCATAACTCCCAGCACTTTTAATTCTGTTGTGCAAATTATTAGGATTCTTGAGGTCTAAATTTTTTCGATCCCATTCCAAAGAAGCTTTCTGAGCATCTTTTATAATTTTATCATATTCTTGTAAATATACTAAAATTTCTGAACCAATTGAAGGTAGATTAGCAATTATTTTCGTTACATCAGTGATACCAATACCAAATCCGTCACGTAATATTAAATAAATTTCTGTCTTATGATTCAAAGGATCTTTAAATGCTTCATGTAACAATGAAGTAAGTTTTTGAAATACTTCTGGTTTCATTGTCACAAAGCGTTCAATTGCTTCCTCAGGAAGATAATTCTTCAGGTTATCTATAGTTCTTCTGTTCAGCTTAGCAAGTCTCTGACCTGCAACTAACAACTCTGGATGATAGGATTCCGATGCTGTTAGGATATTACCATAACTGTCTATTTGATAGGCACCGAAATCATGGGAAGAATACTTGTCCATCATACTAGTATACTTAATCGGGACAACTACGTTGACTTGACCTAGTTGTTTATCCCATGGTTTATCACGATTGAGCATACTAACTGGATCAAAAGGATTGACATAATAAACAATTTTTTTATCCAATAATTTCAGTTTTTCATCACTATACCCAGCTTTTTTTAAACTTGCTGTTGTATCTGGGCCATCAAAAAGAACAGCTTTTCCAACGTGATTCAATTCTGATTCAGATAATCCTGCCAAACCTTGTAAGGATACCATTGTTCCAAGCGAATGAGCCGTTACATCCATTTTAGCATCCGGTGCAGCTTTTTCCTCTAATTCAGCGATCTTTTCTTTCATCCCTTTTGTAGCATACTGTGCTTGGGGGACGATCGCATCCGTAAGAGCAAAAGCTGCATCATTATTGATCCAATCTTGATAGTTAAATTCCTTAAAATTACCTTTTTTGATTTGTGGTAAATTAATTCCAAAACCATCACTTCCACGAATCGAAAAATAGGTTTGGTGCGTATTCGCATTGATCGTATCAGTATCTGTGACATAATAAGCGTGGTATCCAGTTTCTTCATCCTCTAATAACTTTTTATTATCTGGTTGAAGATAAACCTTGCCACCATTTGGCAGATCCGTACCCCCGCCATGAGTTACTTGACCTTCCGAATCTTTTCCATCTGTAGAGAAACTAAATTCAACGGATTTCCCTGAATCAAGTGCTTTTTGCCTTTCCGGATTCAATTGTTCATATGGAAAATTTTTGGGTCTATATCTGTAAGCTGATTCTGCTAATGAAGCATATAGATTATCAAAACTTTTTAAATTCCAATTACTCAAATAATCTTCCCCCTATGCCAATGTCGGATCCTATATACATCTCATCTAGATTCAATGTATTGTCATCATTTATTGGGATATCTACTCTCCAACCCGATTCTTCAATATTATTTATACGTCCATAAACACTCATATAATATTCAGGAGTTGTCAGTCCACCATCACCCCATTGTGTCTGATCCCAATCAATCTGAACGGATTCAACTTTTGAATTTTGTGCTTTGACTAAATCAATAACCTTCTGTTCGTGTTCTTTTAGATAGTCCAGTTGTTTTTTCTTTATAGTTTCTTCATCTTCCTTTAGGTCTTTCGTAGATGAAGTAGCAATCGTCTTTCCTTGTTTTGTATCATCTTTATGTTTCACGGTACACCCTCCTATACTTAGCAACACTGCAATTGAAGCAACTATTATCATGATTTTTCGACTTTTCATGAGTCCTCCTATCATTCTGTACAGTTTATTCTCTAAAATTTCCACCTGTTATTTCTCTTAACAAGATCATTGTAATGGCCATTCTCTCAACTCATACTATTATTTGCTAATTTCTATTCTAAGATTGGAAACTAGATAAATGTTATTTCAATTATTATAGCATTTATAGTTTGAAATTCAAGTTATCTCACTACATAGAGCTTTTTAAAACATGAGTTAATGAATTCTTTACCTTCAATCATCAAAGTTTTAAATCAAAGAGTTATGATGTTAGTGACAATCTAGACTATTGATCTATTCCTTACACATAGCACGTTTTTTTATTCCTCTCATTTTAATATTTCACTTACTCAAATAATCTTCCCCCTATACTAATGTCGGATCCTATATACATCTCATCTAAATTCAATGTATTGTCCTCATTAATTGGGATATCTACTCTCCAACCCGATTCTTCAATATTATTTATACCTCCATAAACATTCATATAATATTCAGGAGTTGTCAGTCCACCATCACTCCATTGTGTCTGATCCCAATCAATCTGAACGGATTCAACTTTTGAATTTTGTGCTTTGACTAAATCAATGACCTTCTGTTCGTGTTCTTTTAGGTAGTCCAGTTGTTCTTTTTTTATCTCTTCTTCTGTTTTTTGTACAACTTTCTTTGAAGAAGTGCTTGTTATCTTCTGCTCCGGCCTTTTGGTCAGGGTCATGATTTTTCCTCCTAGAAAAACGAGTCCTAGGATCGGTAACAGAATAATCAAAAATAATTCCACTCTTCTTTTCATTTCTTCTTCTCCAGTCCTTCCTTTCACGACTGAATGGGCCAGTCACTTTCTTTACTATTATAGCATCTTTCATTTGAATCTCAATCTAAGTCACTAGTTAGCGCTTTTCTGAGGCACTCAAAAAGGAACCCGAAGGTTCCTGTTGAATTATTTCCGATACATCTTAACCTGAAGGTAAAGATCGTTATATACTCCAAGTAATTTCTTGCCTAACTGTTGATAAACTTCCAAATGGTCCAATGTTTCATCACTTGGATAGAAGGCTTGATCCTTTTGGATTTCTTTTGGCAACATCGCTTTGGCTTCTTTATTTGGCGTTGAGTAGCCGACATAAAGGGCATTTTTCAAGGCATTTTTGGGGCGAAGCATGAAATTAATAAAGGTGTATGCTGCTTCTTTATTCTTCACCGTTTTGGGAATGACAATGTTATCAAACCAGAGGTTGCTGGCTTCAGTTGGTACGACATAGCGAAGATCCTTATTGGCATCCAGCATTTGGCTGGCTTCCCCTGAGAAGGTTACACCAATAGCCGCATTGTTTTGGATCATATAGCCTTTCATCTCATCGGCCACCAAAGCTTTGATATTTGGCGTCAAGGTGTAGAGTTTATCCACTGCCTCTTGCAATTTCTTTGGATCCTTTTCATTGAGGCTATAGCCCAAAGTATTGAGTCCAATTCCCATAACCTCACGCGCGCCATCGTACATCATGATGTCATTTCTGTACTCTTCACGCCAGAGATCTGACCAGTGTTCTGGAGCTTCTTTGACCATCTTGGTATTGTAGATGATCCCCAAGGTCCCCCAGAAATAAGGAACAGAATATTGATTTCCTGGGTCAAATGATTGATTCAAGAGTCTTGGATCAATGTTTTCCATCCCTTTGATCTTGGATTGATCCAATTTTTCAACTAGATGCTCATCCATCATTTTGGCGATCATGTATTCACTCGGAATGGCAATATCGTAAGTCGTGCCCCCCTGCTTGATCTTGGTGTACATGGCTTCATTGGAATCAAAGGTATCGTATTGCACCTGAATCCCTGTCTCTTTGGTAAATTCCTGGAGCAATTCTGGATCAATATAATCTCCCCAGTTGTAGATGACCAGCTTGTCACTATTCTTGGTATTCATGCTGGCTTCGATCTGGTGGCTAATTCCCCAGAGGACCAGAATGACAAGGACAATCCCTGTTAGGAATGAATAAAGTTTTTTCATGCTGCTTCCTCCTTTTCACGGGTGATAAAGTAATAACCGATGACCAAGAGCACACTAAAGAGAAAGACAAGGGCGGACAAGGCATTGATACTGAGGGAAATCCCTTGACGCGCACGTGAGTAGATCTCTACAGACAAGGTTGTAAAGCCATTTCCAGTTACAAAGAAGGTCACGGCAAAATCATCAAGCGAATAGGTAAAGGCCATAAAGTAGCCAGCGATAATGGCTGGTGTCAGATAAGGCAACATAATCTCTTTGAGCATTTGCACTTGGGTAGCTCCCAAGTCATAGGCTGCATTGACCATATCCCGGTTCATTTCCTTAAGGCGCGGCAAGACCATCAAGACCACAATGGGAATCGAGAAGGCCACGTGACTAGCCAGAACAGAAAGGAAACCTAGCTGGTACTTCACCGTCGTAAAGAGAATCAAGAAGCTGGCCCCGATCATAACGTCTGGCGCTACCATAAGAATGTTGTTGATGGAAAGCAATGGTCCTTCTAACTTTTTCTTGGATTGATAGATATAGATGGCTCCAAAGGTTCCGATCACCGTCGCAATCAAGGCTGACAAGAAGGCCAACAGGAAAGTCTCTGATAAGATCAGCATCAGGCGACTATCTGCGAACAACTCGTTGAAATGCTCAAGTGTGAAGCCTGTGAAGGCATTCATATCTCCCCCTTCATTGAAAGCATAAAAGATCAAATAAAAGATCGGAAGATAGAGGATCAGAAAGACAAAACCTAGATAGAAATGAGATACTTTTTTCATCGTTCTCTCCTTTCTCTCGTTGCCCACATGGTGAGGAGCATGGCAAGGATCAGAACAACTCCGATGGTAGAACCCATTCCCCAGTTTTGTGTTGTCAGGAAGTGCTGTTCAATCGCAGTCCCTAAGGTAATGACGCGGTTTCCACCGATCATCCGTGTCAACATGAAGAGACTCAGACTAGGAATAAAGACAGACTGCACACCTGAACGGACTCCATTCATGGACAAGGGGAAGACCACATGACGGAAGGTATCCCAACGATTGGCTCCCAAATCATAGCTGGCATTGATCAAGTTTGGATCTAAGTCATCCAAGACATTAAAGATCGGCAAGATCATGAAAGGCAACTCGATGTAGCTGGCTACAAAGATAAAGGAGAAATCGGTAAAGAGGATCTGCTGGGGAGCGACTCCAAGAAAGCTTAAAAAGCTATTAATAGAGCCGTCTTGGCCAAAGATTCCGATAAAGGCATAGGCCTTGAGCAAGAGATTGACCCAGGTTGGCAAAACGATCAACATCAACCATAACTGCCGGTGTTTAAGTAGCGTCAAAAAGTAGGCAGTCGGGTAAGAAATCAAGAGGGTCACCAAGGTCACAATCCCTGCATAGAGAACCGAATTAAAGCTCATCTTTAGATAGGTCAGATTTTGCGCCGTAAAGAACTCTTTGTAGTTTTCAAGTGAAAACTGTCCCTCAACGTTAAAGAAGGATTGAAAGATAATCATGACTACAGGAGCCAGGACAAAGAGGAAATCCACAAGAAATAGGGGAGGATAAATAGATTAGAGGTTGTTTTCTTCATCTCTCTCCTCCTCAATGGCATTAATCAAACCAGCTTCTTGCTCTTCCACTTCAACGTACTCTTCGATCCGCGCATCGAATTCTTCTTCGGTTTCATTGAGACGCATAACGTGGATATCTTCTGGTTCAAAGTCTAGCCCGATGACTTCTCCCACGATGGCCTTACGAGTCGAGTGGATCATCCATTCATTTCCCAAATCATCATAGGCAATGATCTCGTAATGCACACCACGGAAGAGTTGGGTATCGACCTTCACTTGGAGCTTGCCTTCTTCAGGAAGAGTAATGCGCAAGTCCTCTGGACGGATGACCACTTCGACCGGTTCATTTGGACGCATCCCCCCGTCGACCGCTTCAAAGCGTTTGCCATTGAACTCAACCAAGTAGTCCTCGATCATGCGACCGGAAAGGATGTTGGACTCACCGATAAAGGTCGCTACAAAGTGGTTGATCGGCTCATCATAGATATCGACTGGTGTACCAGATTGGACGATCTCTCCTTCATTCATAACAAAGATCCAGTCACTCATGGCAAGGGCTTCTTCTTGGTCGTGAGTGACAAAGACAAAGGTAATGCCCAAGCGTTGTTGCAATTCCCGCAACTCATACTGCATGTCTGTCCGAAGTTTCAAGTCAAGGGCAGACAAGGGCTCATCCAAAAGGACTAGGCGCGGTTCATTGATAATAGCCCGTGCAATCGCTACCCGCTGGCGTTGCCCACCGGATAATTTTTGGATCGAGCGTTTTTCAAATCCTGCTAACTGGACCATTTTCAAGACTTCTGAAACCCGACGTTGAATCTCAGCCTTGTCCACCTTTTTCAAACGAAGCGGAAAAGCCACATTTTCAAAGACCGTCATATGAGGAAACAAAGCATAGGACTGAAAGACTGTGTGGACATCCCGCTTGTTGGTTGGGACATCATTGATCCGCTCCCCATCAAGATAGATATCCCCAGTCGTCGCATCCAAAAGACCGGCAATGATATTCAGGATGGTCGACTTTCCTGATCCAGAAGCACCGAGCAGGGTATAGAACTTCCCTTCTTCTAATTCAAAATTGATATCCTTTAGGACAACCGTACCGCTATCTTCAAAGACCTTTGAAACATTTTTAAACTCAATAATTGGTTTTTTCAATTCACATAAATTCCTTCTTTACTACGATTACCAAACTGCTTTTCAAACGAAAACGCAGCGGCTGACAGGAAAACCTGTCAGGCCACCAATACCTCTCGGGGACTTACTAGACTGCCCCACCTATTTACGGTATCGATAGGCACTCACCCCCTCTCCAACTGATGCTATCGATCTTTCACTATAGATTGTGTTTGAAAGCAAGCTCTTAAGCCTGGCCGATAATGCGAACTTCTGGTTCTAAACGGACACCTGAATGAGCCTCTACTGCTTTAATAACATGGGCGATCAGATCTTCATAGTCCTTAGCTGTTCCATTGTCCACATTGACCATAAAGCCAGCATGCTTTTCAGAGACTTCAACACCACCGATTCGATAGCCTTTTAGACCGGCCTCACTAATTAATTGACCAGCAAAATGGCCCACAGGACGCTTAAAGACCGATCCACAAGAAGGGTATTCAAGAGGTTGCTTGAGCTGACGAAGATGGGTCAAACGCTCCATCTCCTGTTTGATTTGTTCGTGATTGCCTGGAGACAAAGCAAATTTGGCAGAGATGACCACAGCACCTGTCTCTTGAATCCTTGAGTGACGGTAGCCAAAAGCCAACTCTCTCGCCGACAAGGTTTCAATTTCCCCTTCCTTGGTCAAAACCTTACAAGATACCAGAACATGAGCAATCTCTCCCCCGTAAGCTCCGGCATTCATAAAAACAGCACCACCGACACTTCCAGGGATGCCACTTGCAAACTCAAACCCTTTCAAACTATGGTACAAGGCTACATGAGTCGTTTCGATGAGTTTTGCACCTGCCTCTGCTTCGATCACATAACCATCTACACTAATGTCCCGCAAGCGATCAAACATAATAACAAATCCAGGAATACCCCCATCTCGGACAATAATATTAGAAGAATTACCCAGGACCATCCATGGAATATTCTCCTGGTTCGCAAAGCGTACAATGCGTTTTAATTCGTATTGGTTGCGAGGAAAGGCCAGAAATTCAGCATTTCCACCAACCTTTGTATAGGTATAATGCTTTAATGGTTCTTGAAAACGTATATCAATTCCTTCAAGAATTTGGTTCATTTTTTCGATCATCTTTCAATATGTTCTCTCTCTATAAAATCCAGACTATTATACCAAATTTTTGACTTTTTTTCGACCCCCAATAAAGAAAGAGGCTGGTAAATTCACCAGCCTCTTCAAGCCAATTTAAAAAATGTTGGACGCACTCACTACTAGGAAATAGTAAAAGCTGGACACGTCCTGCCCAGCTTTTTTTCTTTTATAATAGATTAGGCAATTTTACGTGCGATGGCACGATTCTTCTGTCCATCCAGAGCAGATTTGACCGAAATCCAAGCACCACCAAGGGTAAAGACAGCTAGCAACCCTAAATTCAAGTAAAATTTATCTGGGACATCCCCTTGGAATGTCGCTTCATTGACAATCGTCCAGGACATACCAAATGGCAAATCCAGCTCACTCATAAGAGCCAAGACATAATCTAACTGGTTGACCAAAAAGACTGTCAAGACCATCAAAATTGCTGAAACTACTACCCCTTTTTTGGACAATTTCTTACCGAGAATCTCATAACCTTTAATGGTACAAAAACCGAGGGCTGCACCTGCTAAAACAGACACATATCCGAGACGCGCTACTAAGAGGGCAACTGCTCCTCCAATGATGGCACCGATTACGGCCCCAATAATTCCCAAGAGGAAGTTTTCTTCCCGCGCTTCATAAGCCTCCACCGTGTCTTGCACTTCTGCTTGGTAGGCTCTAAAGGTTGCATCGTCGATTAAAAAGATGGCATCACCGATTTGGTACAAACCGATCGGTTCTTGCTCGCCCGTTGCCGCATTAACTTGCACGAATTGGTGGTTGAGCAAGAAATCGACAATATCTTGAATAGCTGTCCACAAGGTTTCGACAGCCTTCCCTTTGGTCATCCCACCTTTGACGACGATGGTTGTTAGATAATCATTGAAAGAAATCGCATGAATGGCTTTTGATTGGTCTTTTAATTCATTCCAAAGAATCTCACCGTCTTCGATCAAATCTCCCTCTGATCCTTGCTTGGCACTGAATGAAATGTTAAAAACATTTTTTGTTTCCGTTCCTTCGATGACTAATAAAAATCCTTCGCGCTCTCCATACATGACACGCGCTTCACTATCAAACTGCAGACCAAGATCGGTAGCAATACTATATAAATATTCTGGTTTCATATTTCCCCCTAAATTTTCAGAAAAAGCTTGAGCTTTTCCCCATACAGTTCCCATTCTACCATAGGAAAGTTAAAAAGGACATATACATTCGTATACATCCTTTTTTCAATTATGTTACATTTGGTCTTATTTCTCAACACGAACGCCAAATGTGTCGATTTTAAGTTGGAAAATCTGGCCATCCAGCCCAAGTGCTGCGAGAGATGCTACAAAGGCTGCGGTATGCTCCGTTGCCAAAAGATTCATGATCGTTGGACCTGCACCAGAAAGGTAAGTCGCGTAGGCAGCATGTGCATGAGCCACTTCTTTGACCTGTGGGAACTCTTTGACCAAGGATTGACGATAGCGCTCATGGAAATGATCCAACTCTATCGAGCGACCAGCAGTTACCAAGTCTCCCTTTAAAAGGGCTGCGATGGCAACATTAGCCACGCTACTAGCTGCAACAGCTTCCTTGTAAGACCATTCTGTCGGCAAAACATTGCGACTATCACTGGTCTTCAATTGATAGCTCGGTACAAAGGCTACCAGATCACAAGTTGGGAAGTCAGCTGTCACATATTGGACATCTTCACCGATGTAGCTTGCAATGACCATATTCCCAAAGATAGCTGGAGCTACATTATCCGGATGACCTTCGATCTCGGTCGCGATGCGTAATTTTTCAGCATCTGTCAACTGGAGGTTGGCTAATTGGTTGGCCAATTCAATCCCTGCTACAATGACAGAGCTAGAGGATCCAAGACCACGCGCCAAAGGCACTTCACTGGTCATCTTGATCCGATGGGGCTGCATGTCTGTTGAAATTGAAAGGGCTGTTTGAAGCAAGAGATTCTTCTCATCTGACGGAATTCCTGCCCCTAGATCATGCTCGATCAACCAAGCATCTGCTGGTTCAAGGACTTCAATGGTTAAATAGCGAGTCACGGCAATCCCAACAGAATCAAATCCTGGCCCTACATTGGCACTGGTTGCTGGAACAATAATCTTCATGCTTATTCTCCCAAGACCTTAAAGGTATTCAAGAGTTCGAAATTCGCCTCTGAATCCAGTTTTTCAACCAAGTTCTTGAATTGTGTCTGGTTGACTTGGTGGGTAATGATAACCACACTTGCAAATTGACCATCTGAGTCTTCTTGGAGGATTTGCTTGAAGGAAGCTCCTTCTGCATTAAAGATCTCTGCAAGACGTAAGATTTGACCAGTCGCATCTGGTGCCTTGATGGAGAAGTAATAATTGTTCTTCACATCTTCTGGTTTAGCCAATTGAAGTGGGCGGCTGTATTCGTTGAAGGCTTTTCCGATTGTTCCTTCTTTTAGACGACGAACAATGCGAACGATGTCGGCTACAACACTGGTCGCAGTTGGTTTTTGACCTGCACCTGGTCCATAGTACATAGACTCACCAATCCCGATCGATTCCACATAGACCGCATTCATGACGTCGTTCACGCCAGCAAGTGGATGGTGTTTTGGAAGGAAGGTTGGTGTCACCTCTGCCGCTATCCCTGACTCTGTTTCAACGATGGAGCCGACAAGCTTGATCACATAGCCAAGGCTTTGAGCTACTGAGACATCTTGAGGAGTGATTTGGCTGATACCTTTGTGCCCTACTTGGTCAAATTGGATGTTCATCCCAAAGGCAAATTGGCTCAAAATCACCATCTTATAAGCTGCATCGATTCCTTCAACGTCATTGGTTGGGTCACTTTCAGCGTAACCAAGGCGTTGCGCTTCTGCTAAAGCATCCTCATAAGTCCAGCCTTCTTCGACCATTTTGGTCATCATGAAGTTAGAAGTACCATTGACCACACCAAGAACTTTGGTCACCTTGTCAGAAGCCAAGGAATTCACCAAGGTCCGAAGGATTGGGATCCCACCAGCTACGGCAGCTTCATAATAAAGGGCTACTTGGTGTTCTTTTGCAAGCTCTAGCAGCTCACTTCCATGAACAGCAAGAAGGTCTTTGTTGGCAGAGACCACATGCTTACCTGCTTCCAGAGCACGGGTGATAAAGGTCTTGGCTGGCTCGATCCGGCCCATCAATTCAACCACGATGGCAATCTCTTTGTCTTCAATAATCTCATCGACATTGGTCACAAAGTTGTAGTCATGACCAGCCGCTTGCAAGCTTTCCTTCTCCGCATCATCGCGAACCAAGACCTTGGCGATCTCGATTTCATCTTGAGCTGCCTGGGTGATTTTTTCATGGTTTTCTTTTAATAAAAATGGTACGCCACTAGCAACAGTACCAAATCCTAGTAAGGCAATTTTAACAGACATCCTATGAGTCTCCTTGAATTTTCTATAATAGCTCCATTATAACAAAAACTTGGGCTTTTGACAGCCAATTGCCTTAAAAAGTCTGAATTTTCATGACAGGACTAGCTTGTAGCAAGTTCTGGAAAAAAACATAGAATTTGTGGTACAATAAAGAAAACAATGAAAGCGGTGATACCATGAGTAAACGAAGAGTCCCTAAAAAAATCAAAACCCTACTTGGAATTAACGCCTTCCTACTGGTCTGTATCTTTTTTTGTAGCTTTCTTCTGATCAAACGGATCACTCAGCCGAGTGACGGGAATGCAAGTGGCACTGCCATGACGCGCTCTCTAGAAGAAAACAGCTCCTCTATCGAGTGGACCCGGGTGAAAAAGCCGGTCAAACTGCCCATCCTCATGTACCACTCCGTTCATCATATGGCTGAGTCCGAAGCTGCCAATGCCAATCTGATTGTCGATCCGGAAACCTTCGAAAGCCATCTAAAAGCCCTGAAAAAATCCGGATATTACACACTGACACCTGAAGAGGCCTATCGGATCCTCTCTAAGAACGAAGTGCCAAAAGGAAAGAAATATGTCTGGCTGACCTTTGATGATGGCGTGGAAGATTTCTATACCATCGTCTATCCGCTACTTAAGAAATACAAGATGACCGCTACCAATAATATCATCACAGACTTTACCCAAAAGGAAAAAGAAAATGTCCTGACCTTTGACCAAATCAAAGAGATGAAAAAAGCTGGCTTGACCTTTGAAAGCCATACGGTCAATCATCCAGACCTAGCCAATTCCAGCCTCGAGACTCAAAAGAATGAGCTCGTCGCTTCTAAACGCCTGCTGGATAAGGTGCTGGATCAAAATACCAGCGTTATCGTCTACCCATCTGGTCGCTACAGCCAGGTCACGATCGATCAAGCAAAGAAAGCTGACTACAAACTAGGCCTCACCACTAAAAATGGACTCGCCAGCTCCGCTGATGGCCTCTATTCCCTCAAACGAGTTCGGATCCTTCCAACCACTACAGGAGAGGATCTCCTAGCCATGATCCAAGAATAAAGAAAGACCCCTGTCTGAAATCATTGTTTCAGACAGGGGGTTTGCTTTGAGTTCTTTAATTTGGGGGCATTCTTTATGGACGGTCCATATTTTACAGAATCACTTTCTAACAATATTATAAAAACTAAAACGTTGCTTCACTTATCTTCAAATTTCGATTGGACGAATGATCCCAGTTTTGTGACGACTTCTATTACGACTAAAACCATCGCATACAATAAAAATGGCGGAATTAAAAGAAGGGCGATTTTCCAGCCTCTGAAAAAAGCAAGCCCTTTATTAGATTTAGCTGCTGTATCTCGTTCGACTGTTTTCACTTCTATTAGCTTCATTCGCAATAGTTTCACAGTGACTTCTTCTTGCCCAGCATCAAGCGAAACACTTTTCTCCTCTGAACTTGAACTAGCTAGATAGGCCTGAGCCATTCTGACCAGATAAAGTCTCTCATCTTCTTTCACAATGGTACGAAAGAACTCCATTGCCTCATTTCTATTCCCTTTAAGGTATACATTAACTGCCTTCAGATACATAGATTCCAATTGTGAGAACTTGTTGTTTGTCACTTCCTTTAGAACGGCATCATTGGGCTCTTTTTTGACCAGTAGATCATAGCGAGCTCTGTATGCCATCTTGAGTGGTTCATAATCTGCTAAAAAGTTAGAGAGCAATTCCTCGAACTCATCTTCCTTCAAATCAGGTCTAGAAAACAAGTTTGCATTCAATAGAATTTCGTTTAATTTTACTTGTTCAACATCTGTAAACTTTTGAATCTTTTTGAGTTCGTCTACAACTGCTTCAATGGATCCAAAGTCACCAATCCTATAGAAATAGAAAATAGTGGCAACCTGTACACGCGCTTTAATCGTTTTGATACTCTTTCTTTTTTGGTTCAGAATATAGCTTGCCATCAAGTCAAGATTTATGTCCTTATAGATAAGACTATTCAACTTCTTAATTAAAAGAGTATCTTTAATGATAACTAGAACCAGCTCAAATGGTAAGTAAATCAAAAAACAAATGAGAGCAATTTTTTTACTTTGAGTCACTTGCACTGCATATAAAAATGGTAGAGCTAGAATTACCAGTAGGACTATCAATGGAATATTGTAGCGTCTTCTTAGTTCTTTATAATCTTTCACCATAAATCTCCATAGTTATTAGTTTGTTGTTATTTGTTGGCTCTGACTTTGAAAAAATTCACTTAAAATCCAACGTAATTGTTTAATTCTACAAGTTCACTCCTACCATGATACCGAAATTTTGCGGCTGGGGCAACTTCCTCACTAGTTGGAAATAGTTGCAAGAAAAGGCTGGGACAAAAGTCCTAGCCTCTTAATTGTTTTTGGATTGTCGAGCAAGACGCAGTGGTTGAGTGGGCTCTACTACGCTGATTACATCAGCTTTTACAGCCCTACTCAACTGTGCGGAGGTGGGACGACGAAATCGAATTCTAACGAATGATCGATTTCTGTCCCACTCTCACTTCTTCTTTTGTGGAAAGAGGGGCAGGCCAAGAGTCGCGATTTTCTCAGCAGGTATCTTCATGCCATCCTTGATCCATTTGGAAATCACAGAGACGATGGCGGAGCTCCAGAAGGAATTGAGGTAGCTGCCAGCACCATTTGAGGAGGTGCCATTTCGTTTTTCTAAAAAATCATAAACTGCCTTGGTCAAGAGCCGCTCAAAATTGTAATCAATGGCCAGGCTGATGATCTTGGCTTCTTTCTTGACTTCCTTAAAGAGGTAGACCCAGACTTGGTAGAGATCTGTCTTGAGGTTGTAGCCATCTAATGACTTGGTAATCTTTGCAATACTAGATTGAAAGATGGACTCTAGAATCTCTTCTTTGGAGTCATAATTCCGGTAAAAGGCTGCGCGAGAGACACCAGCACGCTGAACTAGCTCAGAAATGGTGATCTTTTTCAGATCTTTTTTCTCCAATAATTGCAGGAGAGAGATTTCGATGGATTCCCGTGTAATCGCATTGTTCTCTTGGTTAAATCGTTTCAGATTTTCCAGGGATTTCTCGGATATTTTTCTTTCTGCCATAACATTTACTTTCTAAGTGTCTCACCTGATGATATCTGCTTGGATAGCATTGTACTTCATGTTATAATTGTAAAAGAAGACATAATACTTGTCAATGTACATTTTTATATAACCATGAGGTATAAACGAATGAAATGGAAATTATTGCGGATTCAGGCTGTGACTACCGCTCTTTGGACAATCTGGCACCGGATACAGAGTTTATCAGTGTCCCATTGACTATCCAAGTGGGTGAGACCATCTATACAGATGATGCCCAACTCAATATCGATCAGATGATGGAGGAGATGTATGCCACCACGACTGCTTCTAAGTCTGCCTGTCCGAGTCCGGATGACTACATGAAGTCTTTTGAAGGGGCGGATAATATCATCGTTGTTACCATCACAGGTACCCTTTCTGGTAGCTACAATAGTGCTGAGGTGGCTAAGAAGATTTATCTGGAAGAGCATCCGAATACCAATATTCACGTCATTAATAGCTTGTCAGCTGGGGGCGAGGTGGACCTGATCGTTCGCAAGCTCAACCAGTTGGTTGCTGAAGATCTGGATTTTGATCAAGTGGTCGAAGTCATCACAAAATACCAAGAAAAAACCAAGTTGCTCTTTGTTTTGGCCAAGGTGGATAATCTGGTCAAAAATGGGCGTCTCAGCAAACTAATCGGGACCGTCGTCGGACTCCTCAATATCCGAATGGTCGGGGAAGCTAGTAAGACGGGTACCCTTGAGCTGCTTCAAAAAGCACGGGGACAAAAGAAAGCTATCAAGGCTGCTTTTGATGAATTAATCAAGGCGGGTTATAAGGGTGGACATATTACCATCGCCCACCGCAACAATGAAAAATTTATCGAGCAATTCTCTGAATTGGTTCGTGAGAAATTTGCCCATGCAATGATTGAAGTCCTCCCAACTTCTGGACTTTGTAGTTTCTATGCTGAAGAAGGCGGACTCCTCATGGGATATGAGATTTAAGTTACCACTAAAAAGAGGCTGGGACAAAAGTCCTAGCCTCTTTATTGTCTTTTGATTGTCGAGCAAGACGCAGTGGTTGAGTGGGCTCTACTACGCTGATTTCATCAGCTTTTACAGCCCTACTCAACTGTGCGGAGGTGGGACGACGAAATCGAATTCTAACGAATGACCGATTTCTGTCCCACTCTCTTTTTTATTCACCAATTTCTTGGTTAAATTTGTAGAAAGTATTCTTATAAATAAGATAAGTCGCAAGAGTTCCAATACCCGCGATGAGAAGATAAATCACACTAGCAAGCAAGGTGGTGAAAGCCACAGCGGATAGATAGAAAGTAAAGCCTATCAGGACGAGCATAACGATAATAAAGACAAATATCAACAATCCTCTCAAGGCAGCATTTCCTCTATTACGGTTCATCAGATCCGTTACAGTCGACCAATTGGTCGTTAAGAGCTTGTAGTCTCGTCGAAAAGCGATCACACTCAAACTCAAACTGGTCAAAAACCAAATCAAAAGCATAGCTAGAAGAGAGAGGGGATGAACCCCAAAGTAGCTGGACACCCCTACTAATAGCACAATCGGCAAAGCAGACTGAACGGAAAAGAGAATCCAAAACTTCTTCAAACAATAGCGTTTAAAATCAATCGGAAGGGCACGAAGATAAGCGAAATTTTCCCGCTCCAAGGAGATTCCGATACTGGTCAAGCTTTCTACAGAGTTGAAAACTCCGATCATGAAAGCGATAAGAGACAAAGGAAGTAAATATTGGGGCGTGAGGTAGTTTTCAATTTGAAGGGAAGCTCGCGATGCCCCTAAAAACAAGCCAAATGTGAAAAGATACGGAAAGATCGCCATCATAAAGATAACCTGCGTCAGCAAGGTACCATCACTTAGAAGCCGTTTATGATAGGAAACGGTAAAGCGATGGAAGGCTTTCTGATCTCCCACCTTCATCTGACTCACCCGCTCCTTGACCGCATGGCTGGAAGAGACCTCAAGGGCAGCATCATAAAAATGAGGCAAGACCTGACTTTTGACCAGTAGAATGAGGACTGCTAAAACCAGAACCCAAGCCAACATCCCAAGCAGAGCACCTGAATCCAAAGGATTCAAGATAAAGGCATGAAAGACCTCTATCGGAGGAAAAATACTTGGTTGAGTAACCAAATCACCAGCCACCGAATGCTCTGACTGGAGCATATTGATATAGAGATAAGCTCCAATGGAAAGGAGACTACTCAAGCCAATGATGAGGTTTGATACCAAACTTGTGTGCTTCTTAAAGATAGCTGATTTGGTAATCAAGTGGGATAAGAACAAGGTGCCCAAGAAAAGGATGGAGAGGAGAATCATGGCACAAAGAAGGCCAAGAAAAAGCCCCACTAGGACATTTCCCCCTGCTTGGATAGGCAGAATGATAAAATAACTGACCATTGGAAGCAGGGCCATCAAGAGCACTAAGACCACCGAAATACTCTTTCCTGCAATCACTTCTGCATCCGAAAAAGCATAGGGACGGTAAAATTGCAAATCCTTACTCTCGTAAAAGACATTGTAAAAACTCATCAAGCCTTGGGAAATAGTCAATAGCCCAAAGAGCGTAATCATATTGACAAAGGGACCAGGGCTAGAGACGAAATCATTGGCACTTGAGAGAATCCCAAAAAGGAAAAGATAAAGGAGACCAATAAAAATATAGGTCCGAATGGACTGGGCGGAAACATTCACCTTCCTAGTCGGATTCTTTTCCTGCTTCTTACGAAATTTCGCTAATTGTGCGGGCTGAGTAGCATAGATGATGTTGACATCCACTAGGCGACGAACCATTTTAAGACGCATCTGGACTCACCTCTTCTCTTCGACCAGCAAGTCCAAGATAGATGGACTCTAGGCTTTGTTCTGGGTGTTGCCCCTTCAGTTCCTCAATGGTCCCATAAAAGATGAGGTTCCCCTTCTTCAGGATGGCAATCTTATCACAGAGTTGCTCTGCCACTTCGAGGACATGGGTTGAGAAGATGACGGTATTCCCCTTATCTGCATGTTCCCGCATCATCTGTTTCAGGTCGTAGGAGGCTTGTGGATCCAAACCAGTCATCGGCTCATCTAGAACCCAGATGTCTGGATCAGATAGGAGAGCTCCGATAACAAAGACCTTCTGGCGCATCCCATGAGAGAAAGACTCAATGACCTCATATCGATGACTTGTAAAGTCAAAAAGGTTCAGCAAATGTTCCAAACGCTCATCACATTCCTGCTGACTCATATCATAGGAAGTGGCAACCAACTCCCAAAATTCATTGGCTGTCAAACGTAGAAAGAGATCTGGCGAATCGGCTACGTAACCAATTTTCTTTTTGATTTCTAATCGATTGCTGTAGAGATCCTTCCCATCCACTAGAATACTACCTGTCGTCGGTGTGATGACACTGACCAAGCTCTTAATGGTCGTTGATTTTCCGGCACCATTATGGCCAATCAAGCCGACAATTTGCCCATCTTCAATGGTCAAATTCAAGTGGTTTAATGCCAGATGCCCATCGTAATCTTTTGTGACTCCGTGAAATTCAATCATAGATTCTCCTTCTTCTATCCCACTTCCCTGATGAAAGAAAACGGTTTACTTGTTTTGCCAATATTTTATTCCATTTTTCCTCTTTTGTCAATGGAAAGCCCAAGTATTAAAGTAATTCATCAAAACGATAGAGAAGGCCAAATAGATAACCAGGAATGGTATCTAGGAGATCCTCCCTAAAGACCCGCTCCCCTCTTTGATGGAGTTCCTTGCCCCAAGGCCCTAAATTGACCGCAGGCACTTGGATCTGTGCAATGTTTTCAAGATCCAACTCGTAAACTTGAGAGGGGATAGCTAAACTATCCAATACGACTTGATAGCTTGCTAGCTCTCTCTCTAAGGCACAATAACTGGTGTCGCAAATGCCCATGAAGTACTCTTCCACCTTCAATGACAAGCCCCTGCTTGCTAAATAGTGGCGATAATCATCTATTAGGCTAGCAATTTTTAGACTGGTATTCGGTAAAGACCGACAATTCATAGAAGGGTAATAAGGTGGAGCAAAGCCAATAACCACCAGAGGATTTTTCTCACTCAAAAACTCTAAGAAACTTTGAATCTGCTGGATGGCAATGGTCTGATAGCTGACTCCTGATAAGAAATCTTGATAGGCTCTTGCTCACACTGCTCTTGAAAGCTTAAAAATCCTTCCTTCTTCTGGCAACGATCCAGCAATTCTTGATAGCTGATGACTCTTGGCTGAGAGATCACATGTTCTTGCCCTGCTTGGTCCTGAAGGGACAGGTATTTGACATAGAATTGATCAACCGCTTCCTGGCTCAACTCTTTGATGCGTTGCAACAATTCTTGAGGGGTCTTTTTCAGATGCAGAACGCTGAAATAGCCGGCAGCATGGAGGACAGTCGATACATCATATTGATCCTTCAAATCCCTCAGATAAGACCAAGAAGGAAGGGGAGACCGCTCACCCAGAGCATGATCAGATAAGTCTGGGTGAAGGTCCAATTTTGATGCAACTGCTATTAGGAGAGAAAGGGCGTTGATTCCTTTGAGGGGCTCCTTCATATGAGACAAGACCCCCTGGGCGACAACGACTGGCATGAGCTTGCCGACAGTTCCGATGTGCAGGACCTTCTCTTTGTCATCACTGGCTTCAAATGGCTCTGAATCCACTGCTAACACATAGTCCAAGTCAAACTCATCCTTTAACTGACAGAGTAGATTCAAGGCTCCTCTCATCCCACGTGAATAAGACTCCTCATCTCCCACAGATAGATAAAGCAAATTAACCTGGCCCCCAGCTGGATCTGAGGCATAGGCTTCTAGGACTCCCAGCTGGAGCGCTAAGGCCGCCTTCATGTCACAAGAACCTCGTCCGAATTGCCATTGGCCAGAATTTAGATCCTCCTGCATTTCTGATCGAAAATCGAGGTCCTTTAAGGCTTGAACCAGTGCTTCCGAATCCAAAGCTATAGGTGCGAGGGGACCGTAATCTTCTAAATCTACCGTATCGTGGTGGTGAAAAAGAATGACTGTCTTTTTCTTTCCCTTATCGACTAAAGCCCAGTTGACACTACGATGAAGATGGTCATTAGGAAGAGGGTAGCGACCAAAGTGATGGGGGTGACTCTGGAAATATGGAATAGCCCCAATTCGTTGGTCTAAATAGTCTTCCATCTCCCTTTCTGTCTCGGTATTGGTAAAGCTAGGTATGGACATTGCCTCTTGAAAAATTGTAGCAATTTGTTCTTGAAAATCTTCTATGGATCTCAATGGAGACCTCCTTTTAATGATAATAGCGATCTCTCCTAGAAAGAGTCTATATTACCTCTATTCTAGGACCTTCAACCTGCTTTCAAACAGGATCACAACTAAACTTACAGCAGGGAAAGCTATCTGGACTTTCCTTTCTGTAAATCAATTGATAGAGACACTTCTTCGACCTGTAGGGTCTTCTTAGACAGATTGAGCGAACTTGAACAAAATTGAAAAAATAGTTCCTATTCATGGGGGCAATTTCCTCTCTCTGATCCATACAAGACCTACCTTTTTACCCATTTTTACTCCATGAAATAAAGACAGCGTTTTCGAGAGTGCAAACCTTTGCCCTATCCTTTCATTTTTGGTAAAATAAGGCATTAATTCACGAAAGATGAGAAACAAATGGAAAATCAAACCTTAATGCAATATTTTGAATGGTACTTACCTTCGGATGGTCAACACTGGTCCCGCTTAGCTGCAGATGCTCCTCACCTAGCAGATTTGGGTATTCGTAAAATTTGGATGCCTCCTGCTTTTAAAGCCACTTCTGCCAATGATGTCGGCTACGGCGTCTATGACCTCTTTGACCTTGGAGAATTCGACCAAAAAGGGACTGTTCGGACCAAATATGGTTTCAAAGAAGACTACTTGCAAGCCATCCAAGCCTTAAAAGAAGCTGGAATCCAGCCCATGGCCGATGTCGTTCTCAACCATAAAGCAGCTGCCGATGGTTTAGAAAAATTCGAAGTGGTCGAAGTGGACCCTAACGATCGGACCATCGTCTTGACAGAGCCTTTTACGATTAAAGGTTGGACAAAATTTACCTTTGATGGTCGAAATGGAGCCTACAATGACTTCCACTGGCATTGGTACCACTTTACCGGTACCGACTACGATGCTTCCCGCAATAAGAGTGGGATTTACCAGATTCAAGGAGACAACAAAGGTTGGGCACAAGACGACCTCGTTGATAGTGAGAACGGAAACTACGATTACCTCATGTACGCCGATATCGACTTTAAACACCCCGAAGTGATCGAAAACCTCAATCAATGGGCAGAATGGTTTATTGAAACCACTGGGGTTGAAGGCTTCCGTCTAGACGCTGTTAAACACATCGACTCCTTCTTCATGAAGAACTTCATCCAACAAATTACGGACAAATATGGAGAAGATTTCTATGTATTTGGTGAGTTTTGGAATGGGGATGAACAAAGCAACAATGACTACCTGGCCAGCATTGCCTACAAGTTTGACTTAGTGGACGTTGCCCTCCACCAAAATCTCTTTAGAGCTAGCCAAGAAGGGGAAAACTTTGACTTAACGACTATTTTCAATGGTACTCTTGCAAGCAATCATCCAGAAAGTGCGGTAACCTTTGTCGATAATCACGATACCCAAAGAGGACAAGCTCTAGAGTCCACAGTTGGTGAATGGTTCAAGCCTGCTGCTTACGCCCTCATTCTCCTCCGCGAGGCCGGACTTCCATGTGTCTTTTATGGAGACTACTACGGGATTTCAGGTGAGTTTGCCCAGCAAGATTTCCAAGCGGAGCTTGATCAACTCCTTCGTATCCGCAAAGACTTAGCCTACGGTGAACAAAGAGACTACTTTGACGATCCTAACTGTATTGGTTGGACCCGCTCTGGAACTGAAGAGACTGCTCCTATCGCCTGCGTCATTTCAAATGCTGGTCCATCCGCCAAACGGATGGAAATTGGTCAAGCCTATGCAGGACGGACCTACTACGACGCTTTAGGAAATTACCAAGATACCATCCAAATTGAAGAAGACGGTTGGGCTGATTTCCCAGTCTCAGACCGCTCCGTCAGCGTGTGGATTTTGGCAGACTAACTAGAAAACTAAATCGAGTAAAGAGGCTGGGACAAAAGTTCTAGCCTTTCAATTGTCTTTGGATTGTCGAGCAAGACGAAGTGGTTGAGTGGGCTCTACTACGCTAATTTCATCAGCTATTACAGCCCTACTCAACTATGCGGAGGTGGGACGACGAAATCGAATTCTAACGAATGACCGATTTCTGTCCCACTCTCTTTCTTATATTTTATAGCAAACTACAGGTTCATTCTAACACCTTAGGAAAGCGCTGTCAATTCTTTATCTGATTCTCTTAACAACTTCATGAAAGAAAAAACTCGCTCACTTCCTCAGTTGGAAATGAACGAGTTTAATCATCTAAGAAGCAAGGGGTTCTTTTTGTTAGCTTAATTCTGCAACAATCGCTTTGAGTTGTTCTTTGGTATGAACACCAGCGACTTGTTTCACCACTTGGCCATCTTTCTTGAATAAGAGAGTTGGAATGGACATGATGCCGAAGTTGCGAGCAGTGTTTGGATTTTCATCCACATCCATCTTAAAGATTTTCAAGTCATCTTCATGGATTTCTTCTGCCAGCTGTTCTAAGATTGGTGCCTGCATCCGGCAAGGACCACACCAAGTTGCCCAGAAGTCGACCAAGACCAAACCTTGGCTCGTTTCTTGTTCAAATGTTGCATCTGTTAGTACGTGTACCATAGTTCCTCCTTTGATCAGTGATTGTCACTAATCTCTCACTGATAGTTCTATTCTACACCAAAATTCAAGTTTTTAGAAATATTTGCTACGTACCTCAGCCTTGGGACTCCTCTTTCTTTTTCTTCCAGAAAAGAAGACTAGACAAGAAGAGGGTACCTAAACCATAGAATCCCATCCATTCCTCTGCGCTACCTGTTTGAGGAAGCTGACCTGCTTTTTCTTGTGCTGGAGTTGCTTCTTTAACCGTTTCAGAGACAAATCTTTGTCCATAAGCAACAGATAGAGCCTCTGGTTTTGCAATTTCTTTCTCAACTGATTTGACGAGAGGAAGAAGACTTGGACTAGCAGGAATTTCTGGTTTTCCATATCTTTCAGGCTCTGGAAGGACTGGCAGATGGTATTCTTCGATAGGATGAATGGCCGGTTCTACCAATTTTGCTCCTTGAATCTCAGGAAGGGTAGCATATGCTGTATCAGCCGCGTTAGGAAGATAAGAGGCTACCAGCGAACGAGTCCCTTCTACGATCGGAATAGTCGCACGGATCGAATCTGTCTTGAAGGTCACTTCATAAGGATTCTCAACGGTTAAGTCTGATGGATCATAAGTATTGAAGACTAGGGCGAGCTTGTGGCCCTTTTTAACTGTATAAAGATTTGGTTGGAGATGGACCGTATAGTCGTGGAATTCTCCAACTTTTGGTTCAATGCTATTTCTTGAGCTAGCTGAATCATAGCCAGACTCAGGGTTGGCCAGATTGATCCAACCTTTGGCAATGACCTTATACTTGGTCTTGATGGTTTCGAATTCGGCCACAGAAAGGTTGCTTAAATTGCTACCCATCCAGAAGCCATCTGCTTTTTTATCCGCCTTGACCCCACCGTTGCCGACAACATCAAATTCTTCATCCGATACGTCGACTAAAAGAGCATTGATTTGGAAGTTCTTTCCTTGACCCTTAGCCAGGGCTGCCTTGAAATGTACAGGGATATGTCCTTTGATAGTCGTGTCTTCTGTCACTTCTGATACGAAGGTCATGTTGGCTTTTGAAGAACCTTGGCTCACGGTTTCATCGCGCTTGGCAACTTCTACACCAGCTCCTGCATAATCGCTCGAAATAGTTTCTTCCAAGCGTTTCGACTGCGCATTGAGGAAGAGTCGCTGCGAAGTCTTCCAATTATCATACGTGGTCCACTTGCTTGGATCATAGTTGTTTTGCGCCAAGACAGCTGGTAGATTTTCGACTTGATTCTCCACTCCATATAGGTAATGGGTCAACCAGGTATTGAGCAGGTCATAGAAATCTTGGCCATTAGCCTGAATACCATAACCACGGGACATCGCTGCTGGATAGACGTGGTCTCCTTGGTGGAGATAGAGTTTGACATTTTGTCCTGCCTTCTTAAGGGCATCGTACATGAGTTCAAAATGCTTGGTTTTGACATTGTCATCATTTAAGCCATGAACCAGGAGGGCACTGGTCTTGAATTTTTCAGGATTGAGGGTATAATCCCGTTCCTTCCAGACATCGCTATAATTGCGTTCATGTGCATTTTGATCCTTGTTGAGCTGGTTGATGTAGTTGGCATAATTTTGCCAAATGCCGGCCCAGTCAGCTTGGTCCAGCATACGCGTGCTAACGTAGAGGGAGAGCCACGAAAGATCACTGTAAGGTGCATTGCCAAATTGGGTCCCTTGGCTATTGAAATAATCATACCAAGAGGCGATCCCAGCGGCGGGTACGATGGTCTTCAAACCTTCGACTCCTGTCGCTGCGACACCAAAAGTCGTGGTTCCAGCCCAGGATAGGCCTGTCATAGCGACATTACCACTTGCCCAGTCTGCCTTGATTTCGACATTGCTGGTCTTATCAGTGTAGGCCTTGCGCTTGCCATTGACCCACTCGATAATATTTTTGAAGGCATTGATTTCCAGATCAGACCCTGTCGTGTTAAACCCTTCCGATCCCTTGGTACCAAGCCCAGCACTGGAGATAAAGGCATAGCCTCTGACCAAGAAATAGTCATACCAGTTCAAGTCTTCGTAGTCATAAATGTATTCATATGGACTGTAGTAATACCAATCCGAAGCCTTGGCTTTTTTCGCTGCTTCGACTGTCGAAGAGCTTCCGACTGCCTGGCGTTTAGCCGGTTGCTCCCGCAGCTTCTTCATATCGTAGGAACCATCTGTCGGCAAGCCCAATTTTTCAAGGGTCACATAGTTTTCATCCAAGGTTCCAGCCACATATGGACGCGCTTCGAGAATGGTCGCTGCCTTAAAGTCACCTTGCGCGACTGCTTTTGGCAATTGCACAATGGCTTTGACCAAGTCTGGCTTGCCGTCGGCATCGGTGTCGTAGTCAGTTTCAACATAAACTGGGAAGCGAACAATTTTGCTGTCCTCATATTTGTAGTCTTCATCAGCTTTTTCTCCCGTTGTATAAGGGAAAATAGGCTGGGCCCGACCATTTAGAAAGAGCGGGCTTTTCTTTTCAGCTCGATAAGCATCATAGAGTTTCTTAGCTGTCTCATACATCTTGGTCAACTCTGGCTGACTGACCTTGCGGGTCAGATCTTCTGATTTTTCAATCAAGCCCAAACTCTTGGCAAAGCGCTCCCGATCTGCTTGATTTTTGCCCCAATTGGCTAGGATCTGTTGCTGCCCATTGAAGTAAGCCATTGACGGCATCTTGAACAGTCAACTCTTTAGAAGCCTGATCACTTGTAACGGTTGAACCTGTTACCTTTGCCAAATCCTGACCTGTTACCGGAGCTTCTGAAGTAGGAGCGGATTGAGGTCCAGCTTCCCTGTTTGTATCTGATGAAGCTGCAGCTGGGACAGTTGGCTCACTTGGTACTGTGCGGATTTCTGTTGCAGGGGCTCCTTCATTTGCAACTGCTGCCCCAACCAACGATGCCTCACTTGAGCGTGTCCCTTCTTCACTAGAGCTAGTACTTGTGTCGCTTGCTGTTGGTGACACCTCTGTAGATGGAGCATGGATCACTTCTGTCGCAGGGACCAATTCTCCCGTCTGCTCGTCTGCTGCAACCACTTGGTGCAAGACCATTGGCGCGATCAATAAGCTCGATGCGACAATGGAAACCATTGTTTTCTTTTTCATGTCAGTCTCCTAACTTTTTGTAATCAACACTCCCATTATACTATGTAAGCGTTTTAATATCAAACAGATATTCATCTGATCCACAAAAAAACCGAGGCATCAGCCTCGGTTATCGATCCTTATTTAACGTGTTTCTTAAGATCTTCTTGTGCTTTTTTATTTGACTCTGCTTGTTCTTTTTGCCATTTTTCAAGGGCTTTGTTGTAATCAGCACTTGTCACAGCTTTGTCTTGGAGTTTCATTCCTTTGTAGATCACGTGGTCTTTTCCTTTACCACCAGTCCATGCAAATGGAGCTGAGAATGGTTCGATACGTGTCAAGAATGGACGTCCAGTTGATGAAGAAGTTGGCATAACAAGGGCGCTATCAGTCAACCAAGCTTGCGCAGCCGCATATTTTTCATAGCGTTTGTTGACGTCTTGTGTTTCTGCACCAGCATCTTTAATCATCTTTTCAAAGTCGTAGAGACCAACTTTTTTAGCTGCTTCATTGTTTTCACTTGGGTCAAATCCAAGGAAAGTCTTTGTATTTTCACCAGATGAAGCTTTCAAGATATCCATGTAAGTTGATGGGTCTTGGTAGTCAGGGCTCCATCCAACATTATCAGAGAGATCCCAGTCTTCGCCAGCCGCATTTGGCGCAAAGAGGGTCACATTTTGAAGGTCTTCTTTCGAAAGCATTTGGATATCGATGACGACATTTTCTTTACCAAGCGCTTCTTCAACTGATTGTTTGAAAGATTGCACCCGTTGAACTCTTGATGGAGTGGTTTGGTCCACAGGCATATCGATGTGAATTGGGAATTTCACACCTTCTGCTTCCAAAGCAGTTTTCGCTTTTGCAAACTCTTCTTTGGCTTTCTTCGCATCGAAGAGACCGTTTTGACCATCGTCTAGTTTTGTTGATTTCCACTCATCACCGTAAGTATCCAATTGTGTTTTCACCAACTCACCGAAGGTCTTGCCATCAGCTTGGACAAATGTTGGTGGAATGTAGAGATTACGGATAATCTTGCTTGCTCCGTCTTTTCCGTTCAATTGAGCGGCATAAGCTTCCCGGTTGAAGGCAAAGCTGATTGCTTGACGGAAGTCCTTGTTCAAGAGCGCTTTCTTAGTAGATTGTTTTTCTTCATCGGTCTTCTTAGCAGTGTGTTTGTAAGATTGACGATCGATATTGGTACCAATCACGTAAGAAGCGGCATCTTGAGGAGTATAGGTGATTTCATCTTTGAATTCTTTGGCTTGCTCTGAGTAACCAGATCCAGTTGGGAAAAGTTTTGCTAAGCTAAGAGCATTGTCACCAAATGATTTCGCCAATTTGCTTTGGTCTTGACCATCGTAGAATTCCAATTTTACATCTGAGATATAAACTTTGTCTTTGTCCCAGTAGTTTTCATTCTTAGTCATCTCGATAGATGATTTTGAAGTAAAGCTCTTCAAGATGTATGGACCATTATATAAAAGTGAGCTTGTATCGCTTGCTTGGGCAAATTTATCCCCTTTTGATTTCACAAATTTCTCATTTACAGGGAAGGTAATTCCAAGAGTCAATTTAGAATTCCAGAAAGGCTCTGGTTGGTTCAAAGTGATTTGAAGGGTATGATCATCAACTGCTTTAACTCCTACAGCTGAGAAATCTTTATTTTTACCGCTGACGTAGTCATTCAAGCCTTTGATAGAATCTTGAATGATGTAGAGCATTTCTGATTTATTATCAGCTGCATATTTGATCCCTGTGACGAAATCTTTAGCCGTGACATCTGCGTACTCTTCGCCTTCTGAATCATACCATTTAGCATCATCACGAAGTTTATAAGTATAAGTCAAGCCATCTTGGGAAACCGTCCAATCTTTTGCAAGAGACGGAATCAAGTTACCGTATTTGTCATTTTCAAACAAGCCATCAATCAAGTTTCCTGTGATATCGTGGGTTGCTGCTTTACCAGATGTGATATAGTTCAAGTTTTCAGGTTCCGTCTCATAGACATATGAGAATTTTTGGCCGTTGCTTGAGCTAGATGATTTCGAACCACCAGAACAAGCCGCTAGGATACCTGCTGAAAGGAGAGCAACTCCCGCAAGTGCAATGACATTTCTTTTTTTCATGTAAAACTCCTTAAGAAATTTTAAGTTTATTTTAAGATTATACCACAAAGATTTTCAGAAGAAAAGGAATTTTCAGAAAATTTTAGTTTTTTTAAAAAACTACCCCGGAGAGTAGTTTTTCCTTATTAATCTACTAATTCGCTCTTGAGGTAGGCATCGACCATGCGCTCTGTTGCGACTACAGAATCCAAGTGGGTCCGCTCATATGAGTGGCTAGACTCGATCCCAGCCCCGAGAAGAGCGTGTTTCACTTCTGCTCCAGCGCTCATGGCTGCAGAGGCATCTGATCCATAGAAAGGATAGATATCCAACTTATAAGGGATTTCTTGGGCTTTTGCCAAGGCTACCAAATGCTGACGGAATTCGTAGTGATACGGTCCTGAAGCGTCTTTGACACAGATGGATACCGTGTATTCATCCGTCGCTTGGTCATCTCCCATAGCTCCCATGTCCACTGCCAAGTATTCTACCACTTGAGCTGGGATACTAGAATTAGCACCATGCCCCACTTCCTCAAAGACTGAAAAAGCAAAGGTAGTCGTTACAGGCAATTGGATCTGTTCTTCCTTGTAGACGCGCAAAAGATTCAACAGAATCGCCGCACTCACCTTGTCATCCAAGTGACGAGATTTGATAAAGCCAGTATCTGTCACAATGGTCCGTGGATCAAAGCTGACAAAATCACCCACTTCAATTCCAAGGGCACGGGTTTCTTTTTCATTGGTTACTTTTTCATCCAGACGGACTTCCATATTGTCCTGGGTCCGCTCGACAGTCCCTGCATCCTTGTAGACATGGCAAGAAGTCTGATGGACCAAAATCGTCCCCGAATGGGTCTTTCCTGTATTGGCTACATGGACCGTACAGTTTTCCCCTTCAATCATATTCCAAGGGAAACCACCGATACGGTCTAGCTTGAGACGGCCATCTGCTTTCACCGCGCGGACAATAGCCCCCAAGGTATCCACATGGGCTGTGACGTAGCGTTGCTTGTCTGTGATCACACCAGGCACGGTCACATTCACGCCGCCCTTAGCAGTCCGAGTTACTTCGTACCCAAAGCCTTCAATGGTTTGACCAAATAGTCTGCGATTTCACGTGTAAATCCGGTCGGTGAAGGAATGGCTGTCAATTCCTGCAAATAAGTCACTGTCTGATTCATAATGCCTCCAAATGTGTTTTTCTTTATTCTAGCATGAAATAGGTGGAATAGCTAGAGGAGAGGTTACAGGGTGGACTATTCAACATTAATCCTCTATGGTCACTGGAAAAATATCTTCCCCTCTTTTCATTCTTTCTTCCATTTCTTTCCATTCCATCACTAATTTATATAGTTCTTCAGTTGAAATGAAACATGGTTCACCTAGACTTTCATCATCCATTTGATAGTATACTTCTGTTTCCTCCTTACCTATATCAATATTGAGCATATTACCGCCAAAGTCTGATTCTTCTTTTTGACCAGTTACAACTGCCTCTATTTCCTTTTGAATGTGGGGGTAAAAATTATGGACTTCTGTATCAAAAAATTCACACAAGGTTTGATAATAGGGGTCAAAAAAACTTATCATTAAGCTAGTACTATTGTTTTGATATTTGAATATATCGTATTCTCTTTTTAACATTTGTTACGTCCTAGATCTTTCTATTTAGTTACTGCTAGATAAAGTTAGAATCAACTATTTTTAAATGATTAAAGTTTAAAACTTTCTTTCAAATCTTCATATTCTTCATCTTTTAAAACCAGCAGTAAGATAGTTACTAATCTTTCGTCTTGAGAAAATCCTAAATAGACCCTCCCGTTAACCAAATAAAATGCCTCTTCTTTATCTATTAACTGGATCTTTAACTTATCTTTAGATAAGAAAACTTCAAATGACTGGTCTAGATCATGTAGACCATTGGCAAACGAAATATCATCAAGAAAAACAGGACATCCTTGTTTCATTTCTACGTTTTTTAGAGATAGTTTCTCAACTAAGCTGACGTTTGATGCTTGAACTAGTATAATATTGGTTAATTGATAAGAGGTTGTATCCAATCCAATTTCGATCAGGTTTTCGCTTTTTACCAAACGAAAATAATTCTTATCTGAATAAGGAGGTATATTGGTTACTTCAATTGTAAGAGGGGTATAGTAGTCTACTTTGACATCGTAAGGATGTTGAACCAAGCGACTTAATTTTAACATATGGTATTCCTTTTGATGATAAAGTTCTTTTATTTTGAATTGCAAAATTACTGAGCTATCTCAGACCAGAATGAAATCTGCGTCAAATCTGTTAGTGCGGTTTCCTGTGTTATTGTTTTACCTTTTAAGAAATCTGTTAAACTTGCTGAATAATAAATAATTTCTGATCCAACAATTGAGAATACCGGCGAAACCGCAGTAGGTTCACAAGCAATATAGCGATGGCCAACTATCGGCATTAAGGTTGGCGCAGATTCCATTTTACTTTTTATAAATTGATGAGCCTCATGAATGGTATTTGGACATTCTCCCCAGTTATCATTCCATTCAAGTTCATCTATTTCATCCGCAATCTCCACCATCACTTCTTTCATTTGTTTCTTTAAATAGTCAGTATTTTCTCTTGAAAAATCTGCCCAGTTATACCATCCATTTGGGAGTTGTTCAATATCACGATACAATCGCTTAAATTCAAGAGGCAAAACTATCCCATAAATTTCTTCAATTTTTGTAAAGACTTCATCTGTATATTTGCTAATCATATGCTACCATATTCTATTAAATATTTGACAGTAATCTTCAGTAAACCAAATTGAACCATCATCACCAATTGCTATTCGTTCAGGGCCCCGAGATTTACCTTTTTGATAAGGATAAACATCCAAATTGTTACCGTAAAGCTACTCCTTAAAATTTTGGCCTATTTTTAATTTTCTACTATGTAAACTTGAAAACTCTTGACCTTACGGCCAACAACATGTTTTTCAACATCGCATTCCCACCAAGTAAGAATATCTTCTTCCAAAATTTCTAAAAATAAGTCTTTAGAAGATAAGTCATCTTTTAAGAAACTATTATCATTTTCAAGAATAAAGTTGTATTCTTCAGCTTTTATCCAGGATAAGTCTGTCAGCCAATCAGTAATAGATGACCAATTATTGGCATCAGGAAGTCCGACATTTTTTTCAAGAAAACGAAATAGTTCTTTTTTGTTTTGGATCTGCTTCCCATCAAAAATTGCTACAAAGCCACTGAAAGGCAATCGATCTTGCAATTCAAGTTTTGTAATGTAATGAATTTTGTTTTTCACGATTTCAAACCTCTCACCATCCATTCTCGTGATAAAATTTATCAACTAATTCCCAATCGTAATCAGAAATAGCTGAACGACTATCAGCTCTCCGTACGTCAATTCCTAATTTTCTTAATGCAGCTAAAGACATATGACCTAAACAAATTGGACCTAAAACTGAATCATTGACAGATAGTCTGACAGAAATTTCTATTAATTTATCAATAATGGTAATATCATTAATCTTACTGTTAACAATTTCTTTGATAATATGATAAGAAACTATAGGATTTAAATCGATGTTATTGATTAAGTCCGCATTTTGATATGTTTTATCTTCAATTTTTTTAAGAATATTCACTCTATACTCCTGCTATCATAATGACGTGTTCATCCATTTCACTATTTTTCTTAAATCCTATTCTACCAAAATATGGCCATGAATTCATACTAAAACAAAAAGAGAGCAGCAAACTGAGCTGCTCTCTATTTTGTTTATTTTTCTACCATTCCGCCCTTGATCAGACTTTCTTTCGTTACTGAATAACTGACTGTATTGTCATCTAGCGGATTAAAGCCTGGTACGATTTCTTTTAATTTTTTCAAATCGATTTTTGTGTAATCAATGGTATTGCGGATATAGAAGATTCCATCTTTATATTCTGATGTCAGTTCAAATCCATGTCCCATCAGATCTTTGAATTTTTCTTGGCTTCTGGCAACGGCTTCTTTCATAGATTCAAGGGGGTTCTCACCAGGCACTTTTGAGACGTCGTAATCATCAACTTTTTCTTGTACTAACAAGGTATCTCCCTTGTAATACAAGGTGATGGTTGACTTACCTGCTTCATCACTTGTTTCAAGAACCGTTTTTTGAGCACCTGCTAGTGCATCCTCTTTTTTGCTTTCATCAGTTGATGACTCTTTTTTCTTTTCTTTAGCAGATGATTTGCTTGTTGCTTTACTGGTCGCTTTAGTGGACGATGGACTAGTAGATTTCGTACTCTCTTTTTGTCCGCAACCAGCTAAAAGAAGACCCGCTGTCAAGAAGACGGCTAACATTTTTGTGGTTTTATTCATTTTGAATACCTCACTTTTTTATGATGGTTAGGGAAATGACTGACGTCTGAAACGAGTCATTTAGCAAGATCAACTGTCGTTTTAGATGTTATTAGAAAAGCCTCAAAAATGATGTTCGCAGTCCCTCCTTATCGATCATTGTAGCCATCTGGGTGGCTAGAATGCCATGCCCAGGCTGTTTGGATGATGGTTTCGATATTGTCAAATTTTGGTTGCCAGCCGAGGATCGCACGCGCCTTCTCAGAGGATGCGATCAAGGTATCTGGATCTCCTGGTCTGCGGTCTGCAATCTCAAGTGGGATCGGATGTCCCGTCACCTTGCGGGCTGCTTCAACGATTTGAAGATTAGAAAATCCAGTTGATGAGCCTAGATTAAAGGCAGTGGATGGGTTGCCGTTTCGGAGATACTCCACTGCTAGCAGATGGGCATCTGCCAAGTCAAATGGATGGACGTAGTCCCGAACATTGGTGCCATCTGGCGTATTATAGTCATCTCCAAAAATTGCGATCTTTTCACGTTTGCCTTGAGCCACTTGCAAGACGATTGGCAGGAGATGGGTCTCTGGCCCATGGTCTTCGCCGATGGATCCATCTGGCTTGGCACCCGCTACATTAAAGTAACGAAGGGGAACATACTTTATGCCATAGGCTTGATCGGCCCAGCGCATAATGGTTTCCATCATGAGCTTGCTTTCACCATAGGGATTGATTGGTTTTTGTGGAGTAGTTTCAAGAATCGGAATTTCTTCTGGAATACCATAGGTCGCTGCGGTTGAAGAAAAGACGATATAGTGCACCCCACATTCGTGCATGACTTCCAAGAGTTTGACCATGCCAGCTGTATTGTTGTCAAAATATTTCAATGGATCCGCCATAGACTCAGCAACCAGTGAGTAGGCCGCAAAGTGTATGACAGCATCAATATCTGCATGTTCCTTAAAAACAGTGCGCATGAAGTCTTGATCCGCCAGATCTCCTTGGTAAAAGACGGCATCTGGATGCACCGCTGCACGGTGGCCTGTGACCAGGCTATCTACCACCACGACTTTTTCCTGTCCTTCATTGACCAAGCGGTCTACCATGTGGGAACCGATATAGCCAGCTCCTCCTAATACGAGTATTGCCATTTGTTTTCCTTTCGCTTCTTTGTGTTCTCTCTTATTGTACCAAATTTCCGCCTCTTCTCCATCCTTAAAGTGTCGCGACGAAACGTCTAAAGGCTGCTTGCCCTTCTGCTGTTCGCTTGTAGACACCCGCATCTTCCAGTACCCTAGCAAAGATTTGGCCGACTGATTCACGAACGATAGCTTCTGCTTCTGCTTCTTCTGTGATGGATGGGTGAGTGGCTTTCAAGTCATCTGCCCATTCTTGATGGTAACAAGCCACACTGCATTCTCGACCGAGCAGATAGTCTTGAACCTGCTTAAGCTCTTCCTTAAGTCGAGGTGGCAAAATGGCCAAGCCCATGACTTCGATCAGGCCGATATTTTCTTTTTTGATGTGTTGCACATCTGCATGCGGGTGGTAGATGCCATCTGGATGCTCTGGTGAGGTTTGGTTGTCACGGAGCACCAAGTCCAGTTCATAATGCCCATCACGGATTCGTGCAATGGGGGTAATGGTATGATGGGGTTGACCGTCGGATGTGGCTAAGACTTGAACGGCTGGATCCGAGTAGCCTCGCCAGGTCTTTAGGATATGGTCCGCCAGGTCAATCAATTGCGCCTTGTCATCTGATTGCAAACGAAGCACGGACATGGGCCAGTTAACAATCCCTACCGATACCGCCTCAAAGCCCTCAATGCTATAGCTCTCCTCAACAGGAGCCAGCTCCATAGGGAAGGTGTGCCGTCCCCCCTTGGTAATGATCATGAGTCAGGATGGATCCCCCTACAATGGGGAGATCTGCATTGGAGCCTGCAAAATAGCCTGGAAAAGTCTCGACAATGGTCAAAAGTCGCTCAAAGGCTTTGCGGCTAATGGCCATAGGAACGTGTTGGCTATCGAGGAAAATGCAATGTTCATTGAAGTAGGCATAAGGGGAATACTGGAAGCCCCAGTCATGACCGTCCATGTCAAAGCGGATGATCCTGTGATTGGCACGGGCAGGGTGGTCTAGACGACCTTGATAGCCTTCATTTTCAAAGCACAATTGGCAGGCTGGATAATGACTGGCTTTTGCAAGTTTAGCCGCTGCAATGTCTTTAGGATCTTTTTCAGGTTTTGACAGATTGATGGTGATTTCAAGAGAACCGTAGGGAGTTTCTGCCTCAAAGGCGATATTTGCGCAATAGCCTCTACTTTGATGTAGTCGTTGAGTTTCGAGAGGGCATAGAAATCAGCAATCGCGTCCTCCTTGGACTGACGGTAGGTCTCCCAGAAATGATGGTTGACCTGACTCGGACTGGGGGTGATCCAATCCATCAACTCCGCACCCAAGCTGTCCTTTGCGGCCATGCTATCTTGGATCTTGCTATTAGCAACAGCGATTTCTACCAGCTGCTCTTTGAGTGCGATCAATTCTGAGTTATGAGCTGGCGCGTCTAGCCCTTCTTCTCCGATGCAACTCATGACACGATTTTTTAGATAGATCCGATCCATCTCTTGGTAGTCACTTGCCGCAATAACTTCTGTCACAAATGCATCTAATACCTGTTCTGTCATCCTATCTCCTTTTTAATCGAGCACCCGTGTTCCTGCCGCAACCTCTGCAATGTAGAAGCTTGGCGCATAGCCAACGACTTCCTCATAACGTTTGCCGACAGCTTCTTCAAAAGCCTCAACCTTATCTTTGTTGACGAGGGCGATGGCGCAACCACCAAAGCCTGCTCCGGTCATACGAGCTCCCAAGACGCCGTCTTGTTCCCAGGCTGTATGCACCAAAGTATCCAATTCTAAACCAGTCACTTCGTAATCATGCTCCAAAGATACATGTGAAGCATTCATGAGACGGCCAAAGCCTTCCAAATCACCTGCTTCAAGTGCCTGGCGAGCTTGGAGAGTCCGTTGGTTTTCAAGAACGGCATGGCGAGCCCGTTTGATGCGATTGTCATCTTTAATCAGGTAACTATAGGCATCAAAGGACCAGAGGTCTAATTCCCCTAAGGTTTGGATAGCTAGTTTTTCTTGGAGTTCAGAGACGGCGGTTTCACATTCTGCACGGCGTTCATTGTATTTTGAATCCGCTAATTCCCGGCGTTTGTTGGTATTCATGATGACCACGACATTGTCTTTGAGATCAAGCGGTACCAGATCATATTCTAGGCTATTGGTATCGAGATAAATTGCCCGTTGATCTGCTCCCATACCTATGGCAAATTGGTCCATGATACCAGAATTAACCCCGATGAAGTGATTTCGGTTTGTTTCCCGATCTTAACTAGATCTAAGCGGTCTAACTGAAGATCAAATAGTTTCTCAGCGATGACGCCAATCAAGAGCTCTAAGGAAGCTGAAGAAGAAAGACCGGATCCGTTTGGAATATTGCCGTAAACATAGACATCCATCCCGCTATCAATGACATGACCAGCCTCTTGTAAGAAATGAAGTACGCCTTTTGGATAGTTGGTCCAGTTGTGCTCTTTTTCAAAATGAAGATTTTCCAATGGGAATTCAATGATCCCCTTGTCTTCAAAATTGCCTGAGAAGAAACGCAAGACCTTGTCTTCGCGCTTTCTTGCAGCCCCGTAGGTACCAAGCGTAATGGCTGCCGGGAAGACATGTCCCCCGTTGTAGTCGGTGTGTTCACCGATCAAATTAATCCGTCCTGGTGAAAAGAAGGTATGATCAGCCTTCTCGCCAAAGACAGCCTGAAACTTTTCTTGTAGATCTTGAGACTTGATTGATGTAGTCATGAGAAACTCCTTTTAGTTTTGTAAACGTTTTTATACTTTTATTATAATCGATTAAAAGTAAAACTTCAAGTATTTTTAGTAAAATTTTATTTATTTTTTACATCGTCTTCAAAAAGCATACAATAGAGCTTTTCTGCCCTATCTAGACCTCTTGTACTTTTCTATTCTAAGTTAATTTTAGTAAATTTTTACTAAAAATCTCAATTAGGAGGTCACCCAATTGAGATTCAAAATGATTTAATTTTTCTTTCTCGGATAGACAAAAGATCCAAGGAAGGTTAAAAGGCTGACACCCATGAGGGCTAGGAGGTTTTCTGTTTGACCAGTCTTTGGCAATACCGATGATGCAGGACTAGCGGACACACTGGCAGGAGCTTGAGTAGTGTCATGTGACACAGAGATCGGAGTAACCTGTGGACCATCAAGAGGACGAACTTTTTCTTGCTTGCTAACAAGGACCTGTGTTCCTGTGTTTCCAACTTCTACTGGTTTTGTCTGATGGGTTGGATCGAGAGCTGGTGGAGTTGGAACCTGAGGTTCTGGTGTCGGTATTGGAGCAGGTGCTGGATAGAAGAGGCCATGACCAATGCGGTAGGCATACTCTGTTTCCGACAGTTTTCCATCTACAATTTTTGGAATATCCACCGGTAAGGTACCTATGTGTTCCTTGCCATTGAAGATGACTTCCACCCCTGCTGGAATATTCGGACCAAAGGCATTATCTGGTTTGAGGGATTCTGTTGGATCCATTCCCTTATTTCCATAGACTGCTAGAATAGCTTTGGCTGCTGGATAGTTGGCTACATCATAAGGTTTAGAGATAGAAAGGACAGCTGCCTTCTTATGGTTGGTATTGGCATAATTGACGATCTCTGTTGGGATCTTGGTCCGCCAGAAATCTTTATCCAATTGTCCTTCATAACCGATCTCTGAAATCACCACGATATGGGTTGCTTTTTCTAGGTCTTCTTTTAGGCTATCAAGGGTGGATGCTTTGGTGAAGTTCTTCGCCACAAAGGAGGTATCTTTTGGAAGCACCCCATCCGCTATTAAGCGACGCATGCCCAAATTTAGTCCAGGGACTTCATTTTCAAAAGCTCCTAAGAGTAAGACATGGTCCCCTTTTTGGACCTTAAATGGCAAGGTATTGTCTTCATTTTTAACAACCGTCACCGCTGCTGCCGCAATCTTGCGTTCCAAATCACGATTCAGATTGGATCCGACTGCTTCTTCTGCTTTTTCAGGCGTCCGAGCACTCGGATCAAAATTTAAGACCCCACGTTTTTCTTTGAGGGTGAGGATCCGACGAACGGACTCATTTAAACGTTCTTCTGAGATGTCACCCGTTTGCACCGCACGAACTACTTCATCGACAATGGTATCAATCTTGGTCAAATCAGTTTTACTACGAAGGGTTGTTGGCATCAAGACTAGGTCAACTCCTGCTTTGATCGCCATCTTCACAGCTTCCACCTCACCGAAGTTCTTAGCGATGGCATCCATTCCCATGGCATCAGAAACAATCACACCCTTATAGCCGTATTTCTTCCGTACCAAGCCCGTTAAAATATCATCAGAGAGTGTCGCTGGAACATAAATTTTCTCACCCGTTTCTTTTGACACAACCTGATCTTTTTCAATCTGCGGGTATTGGATATGAGCCGTCATCAAGAGATCGACCCCTTGATCCATAGCTTTTTTGAATGGAAGGAGTTCCAATTTTTCAAGTTCGGCAAGAGATTTATCCACCAAGGGGAGACCTGTATGAGAATCGACAGCTGTATCTCCATGTCCTGGGAAGTGCTTAGCAGCTACGGCCACATTGTAGTCTTGAATCCCCTTCATCATTGGAATTCCTAGGTAAGCTACTCGATTTGGATCAGAGGAGAAGGAACGAAGCCCAATGACAGGGTTTTGAGGATTGTTATTGGTATCTAACACCGGAGCGAAGTCCACATTCAAACCTAGTGCAGAAAGCTCTCGACCAATAATTTGTCCAGCTTCTGTCGCTAACTTGGGATCATTGGTCGCTCCAATGGCCATATTTCCGGGGAGAGCTGTACCGCTACCCAATCGATAGACGATGCCCCCTTCTTGGTCAATCGCTAACAATAGCGGAATCTTCCCGTTATTGGCCTTGTTTTCAATAGCTGCCTTTTGCATATCTTGGGTCAGAGCTAGGGTCTGCTTGGTTTCTTTCACATTCTCAGCGAAAAGAATGACACCTCCAAAGTCATACTTATCAATAGCCTCTGCCACTTCAGCATTGACCTTAGTGAGATCTTGTGGCGACTCCTGACCTGCCTCCTGCCACTTACGGAAGTCCGGCATGATCATTTGCGTAACCTTTTGCTTGAGAGGCATGTCTTCAAGCAGTTTTTCCACTTGAGGAGATGCCGTCTCCCTTGTTGTTTCCGTTGGGGAAGCTGCTGTGACTGCTTCACGATCAGTCACAGTTGACGTATCTGACACCCCTCCCTGATTTTCTGTGGAGGTTTCTGGAGCTGGAGAAGCCACAACCTCCTCTACTGTTGCTGCCGGTTCATTGCCTTGATCCGGTGCTTGAGCTGTGTCTGCCTTTGCTGTTTGGACCGATAATAGAGCAAAAGCCGTTAATAGGGCCGCAGATGGATAAATGATTTTTTTCATAAAGCGACCTCCTTTCTTCATGGATATTGTACCATGATTTTATAGCCTTGTAAACGGTTACACGCCCTAAATTAGGAAAAGGATAAGCATTTTTTCACTTATCCTTATTGAATGTAGACAAACTATTTTAAAATAAGTTAAGCGATTCTGTAAAAAATAAAAATGAGTTTAAAGTTTTAAAATGAATCAAGATAATTCCAAAACTTTCCGCCGTGAGAAAAGTGCTAGAAACACTATTGTTTCTAGCATTCGGGAGTTTTGGAACCTTAGGTCCAAAACTAAGTCATGGAACTTCTACGAAGTTTGCTGACGTCCGTACTCACCTAAGGAAAGTTTTTAGGAAGAATTTGTCTTCAATCTGAAAGGATAAGCGTTTTTTCACTTATCCTTATCTAGTTTCTTATTTATTAAAATACGATTTCTTGACCGTTTTCTGTCACCTGGTAAGTCCCATCAGCAAGATTGATTTGGGCTCTTGCTGTGACAGTCTGGTCCTTGTTTTGGCGCGTGATAACAATGGTATGTTCATCTGGTGTTTCCACCTCGATCCTTCCTTCTAAGTCAAAAGCTGAGGAATGGTTCCGGAAACGAAAGAGCTTGAGAAGAGACTGCACGACTGGACGCTCTACTTCTTGAGCAATTTCTTCATTGCTGTAGTAATGTCGGTTGATATTGCGTCCTTCTTTTGTGTTTTCTAAGAGTTCCAAATCATTCTTCCCAGCTAGGAATCCAACATAATAAACTTGTGGAATGCCTGGCGCAAAGGCTTGAATCAAACGGGCTAGGAAATACTTGCGATCATCATCTCCAAGCGCTGAATAGTAGGTCGAATTGATTTGGTAGATGTCCAAGTTGTTGTATTCTGCTGTTGAATATTTGCGTTTCACATTCGCTCCCACCTTGTAGAGCTCATTTGATGCATAGTCAATTTCTTCATCTGTCAAGATATCCTTGACATCGACCACCCCAATCCCATCATGGGTGTCGAGTGTCGTGAATTGCTTCATCGGACTCATCTTCAACCACTTAGCAAGGCGTTCCACTTTGGAGCTATAGAGGGTATAGAGGGTCACCATTGGAAGGGCAAAGTCATAGACATAATAGCCGTGATCGGCAATCTTAAACAGGATGGAATAGTGCTCATGGATCTCTGGCAAGAGTTCAGCTCCATAACTGGCTGCCATATCGCGCACCTTGTCCAGCAAGTCCCAAATATCTGGCTCCACGAAGAAATCATTGGTGTCTAATTTCTTGACGGCATAGGCAAAGGCATCTAAACGAATGAGATCACAGCCATTGCTTGCCAGGTGTTCGATGGTCTTGCGGATAAAGTCCATGGTCACTTCCTTGGTCACGTCCAGGTCAATCTGCTCTTCCCCGAAGGTATTCCAGAGATGCTCAGTCGTCCCATCCGCAAAGGTAATTTCTTGCTTAGGAGCTCGGTCTTTGCGCTTGTAAATCAAATCGACATCTGCTTGAGTTGGACGATTCTCCGGCCAGAACTTGTCCCAGTTGAGGAAGAGATCCTTGTAAGCACTTTGGTCATGCTTCTCTTGATAATCTTTGTAGTATTTAGACTGACGGGAAATGTGATTGATCATAAAGTCAAACATGAGATAGTACTTGTCCCCCAGACGTTTGACATCTTCCCAATCTCCAAAGGCTGGATCCACTTGGTCATAGTCCACAGGCGCAAAGCCACGGTCACCGGTTGATGGGAAAAATGGCAAGAGGTGAACCCCACCTACTGCATCTCCAAAATATTTCTCCAGATTTTCATAGAGATCCTTAAGGTTATTTCCCAAGCTGTCTGAGTAAGTAATTAACATGGTCTTGTTTTGTATTGGCATAATGGTTTCCTTTTTCTTATTTGAAAACCAAGTCTTAGAAGACCTGGCTTTCATGAGTATATCTATTTTAAGTATGGCTTCCTAGGATACGAGGGATACGATTTAAATCAGCAAGCTGAATCGTCCCTTTATATCTGAAATTGAACACGGGACTAATTTCTTAGGAAAAAAGATAAATCTCCTTTTGTGCGGGCACACTACGTCGATTTCCTATATTTCCACAGCCGTTACTACTTCAGTCGTTTACGGATGTGGATGCCCTAGGGTGCTACAGAAATTTTCAGCAAGCTGAATCGTCCCTTTGTATACGGAATTGAACACGGGACTAATTTCTTAGGAAAAAAGATAAATCTTCTTGTGTGCAAGCACACTACGTCGATTTCCTATTTTTCTACAGAAATTTTCAGCAAGCTGAATCGTCCCTTTGTATCTTATTTCACTGCACCGTTGCTCATTCCTGCAATGATATGGCGTTGGAAGAAGAGATAGACAATGGTGATACTGATAATGCCGACCACGTAAGAGGCAAAGCTTGGTCCGTAGTCGTTGAAGTATTGGCCTGCGTAGTTGTATTGGAACAAAGGCAAGGTCCACATTTTGGAATCCCGGTTCAAAACAAGGAGTGGCAACATGAAGTCATTCCAGAACCAAAGGGCATTGATGATCATGGTTGTCGCATGCATGGGTTTCATCATTGGGAAGATGATGCGGAAATAGGTTGTAAATTTATTCGCACCATCGATCTCTGCTGCTTCATCCAAACTTTCTGGAATCGAGATCTTGATATAGCCCACATAGAGAAAGAGGGTCTGTGGAATCGCATAGGTCAAGTAGAGCAAAATCAAACCAAAGGTGTTGGCCAAACCGAGCTTGCTCATCATGACGGTAATCGGGATCATGATGACTTGGAAGGGTACGAAGATCCCAAGGATTAAGAGGGTATACATGATGGTAAAGGCTTTTCTCTTACTCATATTACGAGCAATGGAGTAGGCTGCCATCGGGATAAAGATCATCACAGCAAGGAGAGACAAGACCGTGATGACGACTGAGTTCCAGTAATAGCCTCCGATGCCATCAGCCAAGAGGCGACTAAAGTTGTCCCATGTGAAGTTGGTTGGAAAGCCAAAGAAATTATCTACAATATCCTTGGTGGGTTTGAAGGAACTAAAGAGGGTGGCAAGGAGCGGCACTAAAATCAGAACCGATCCTAGAATCAATAGAATGTATTTGCCAATCAAGGCTTTTCTTTCATCTTGTTTCATCGTGCTTCTCCTCTTAAATTTCAAATTTCTTAGATACTCTCAATTGGATGATCGAAATCACTACAATCAAGAAGAACAAGATTACGGCAATGGCATTGGCATAACCGAATTGGTTGTTTTTAAAGGCATAGTTATAAACCAAGAGCCCAAGTGAAGTTGTGGCATTGTTTGGACCACCACCGGTCATGGCAAAGACTTGGTCAAAGGCGGTCAACCCACCTTTTAGGGCTAGGATAAAGACCATAGAGACACTTGGTAGCAAGTAAGGCAATTCAATGTTCCAGAAGACTTGCTTACTAGTCGCGCCATCGATCCTTGCTGCTTCTGTAATCTCAGTTGGAATGGATTGCAAACCAGCTAGGAAGATGATGATGGGCATAGCCACCCCTTGCCAAAGAAGGACAAAGACAGCCGCAAAGATCGCTCCCCACTTAGTCCCGAGAAGACTGGTTTGGAGAAACTCAATGTGAAGGGCATTCCCAATCGCTGGTAGGCCGTAGTTGAAGACTTGCTTGAAGATCAAAGCCACTGTCAAACCAGATAAAACGGCAGGGAAGAAGAACCAAGCACGGAAAAAGGTTTGGCCTTTGATTTTAGAGTTCAAGACACGCGCAATGAAGATCCCAAGAGCAATCTCCCCAACCACCATGGCGATCGTGATAATCGCAGTAAAGCCAATCGCATTCATGAATTTTGGATCCATGAAGAGGAGCTTAAAGTTGTTTAAGCCGACAAATTTGTAGTTATAAGTCAATCCTGTCCAGTTGGTAAAACTGTAAAAGGCTCCTTGAAACATCGGCACATAGAAGAAAATTGCTTGTAACAAGAGGGGGATGGCCACAAAAGCCCATGCCCAATATTTTTGTAATACTTTTTTCATAGTCTCTCTACTCCTAATCCACATCCGCTTTCATCGGATTAAAGAAGGCATTCAAATCATTGACCATTCCTTGTTTATCACCGGTCAAGACATAGTTCATGGTCAAGGTATGGAAGTCTGCTTCACTGGTCCAATATTGTTGCAACCAGACCAAGTGACGATCCGTAAAGGCATATTTAGTCATACCAGCAAGCGGTGAATCTTCTCCTGCTTGTTTGACCCCTTCGATCGCTGTTGGAGATCCGTCCACATCGTAGTATTTTTGCATGACTTCTGGACGGGTCATGTATTCCACAAAGGCATTGGCTTCTTTTGGATGTTTGGTAGTGGCTGAGATAGACCATGCCAAGTCTCCTGCACCAACGGTTAAGCTTTGTCCTTTTTCTTTCCCTGGAATCATGAAGGTTCCAACCTTAAAGTTCGGTTTTTGTTCATTAATCGCTGTGATCGCCCAAGACCCATTTGGTGTCATGAGGACATCCCCACGTGCGAAGGCTCCGATAACGTCTGTATAGCCGGCACCTTCCCAGTTCTTTTGCTTAGAACCATTAATGCGAAGGATATCCATGACCTTGATGTCATCTTTCATAATCGGATCAGACAATTTAATGGCATTTGGTTGAGAATAACGAAGGTACTGATTGGCTTCTTTCCCTCCACCTGTTGCTGTTGCAAAGGCTAATTGATTGTAACCATTGAGTGTCCAAGCATCTGCACCTGCAATTCCAAATGGTGTTTGTCCTTTAGCGACGATGTCTTTTACTAACTGTTCAAATTCATCCCAGGTTTCAGGAACTTTCAAGCCCAATTCTTCGAATTTATCTTTATTGTAATAGATGCCATAAGCATTGGCTGTAAAAGGAACGTTGTAAACTTTTCCGTTCACTGCATATTTTTCAGCATAGCCATTTTTTACGCGTTTCAGATAGTCCTTGTTGCTCAAATCTTCGAAGACACCTGCTTTTGCCCATTCTTGTAGTTCGATGGACTGTGGGTATATATTAACCACATCTGGCACATCTCCTGCAAGGACACGTGTTTTCAATACTTCACCACCGTTCGGTACATTGACAACTTTGACCTTGACCTTTGGGTTTTCCTTTTCAAAATCACGCGCGATTTCTTCCAAAGTTTTAGTCATTTCTTTTTTCTGGTTGAAATACTCGATGGTCACTGTGCCATCCGCCGATTTTCCATCGTTGGAGCAAGCACCGAGCCCAAACAAGGCTAAGCCTGTTGTCGCAAGAAGTCCGATTTTTTTATACCATTTCATTTGGCTGTCTCCTTTTATTTTTTGACAAAAACATATTGTTTCGTGAGGAAATCTCCCTGAGGAAGAACGACGGTTAAGCCGGCATACATGAGCTCAGCACCTGAATAGACTTGGTTGGTCCCTTCTAAGCTATAGAGGGCATCTTCTTCCAAACCTTTGAGCTTCAGAGTCGGCTCGATCTCCTCAACCGTTGATAAGACCCTTACATAGGTCACAACCGTACGGTCTTGATAAGTGAACTGGACGGCTGCTTGATTGCTACCATGACCTGGATTGATCAAGCGGTAGTGTTTCCAAATTGGACAAGGGGTCGAATCGTTTTGTAATGAGCAACTTGAGCTGCGATGACATCCAACTCTTCTTGAGAAAGGCTGGTCAGATCCAATTCATAGCCCAGATTTCCCATCATGGCTACATGGCCACGCGTTTCTAGTGGTGTGATCCGTCCCATCTGATGATTTGGCACCGCTGATACGTGAGCGCCCATGGAAATAGTTGGATAGAGATAACTAGATCCATACTGGATCGGAAGTCTGGCCATGGCGTCCGTATTATCACTTGCCCAGACCTGCGGGAAGTAACGCATCATACCCAGGTCATTACGACCACCACCACCTGAGCAAGACTCAAAGAGGATGTGCTCGTATTTTTCCGTCAAGTAGGAAACCACTTCATAGAGACCCAAGATATAAGCATGGGATTGCATCTTGGTTTCAAGGTAGGTTTTCCCATTTCCAAGCTTGGTGATATTGCGATTCATATCCCATTTGATATAGTCGATCTCATGGTTTCCAAGCAAGTCATCCAAGACCTGCTTGATATAGTCCACTACTTCACTATTTGAGAAATCGAGCACCAGTTGATTCCGTGAATAGGTGTGTTCGTAGCCTGGGACTTGAATAGCCCAGTCCGGATGAGCCCGATAGAGGTCACTATTAACAGAAATCATTTCCGGCTCCACCCAAAGGCCAAATTGAAGTCCCTTGTCATGGATGCCCTGGATCAATTCTGCTAGGCTTCCTCCTAATTTTTCTTCATTGACGGTCCAGTCACCGAGGGCCCGATTGTCATCATACCGATTGCCAAACCAGCCATCATCAAGAACAAAGAGTTCGATCCCCACTTTTTGAGCTTCATCTGCTAGCTCCAATAATTTGTCTTTTTTGAAATCAAAGTAGGTCGCTTCCCAGTTATTGATGAGGATCGGACGTTCTTTATAAGCAAACGGTGCTGGAATAATATGGCTTTGAACAAAAGCTTGGCTCTCTTGACTAAGACCGGTCAATCCCTTATGGGAGTATGTGATCATGGCCACTGGAGTATCAAAGCTCTGATTTGCTTCCAATTCCCAGGCGAAATTTTCAGGATTGATTCCTAGTCCAACCCGAACTTCATTGAGTTGATTTTTCTGAACAAAAGCTTCAAAATTTCCACTGTAGAGTAGTTGGAAGGCAAGAGCAGAACCCGCATCTTCTGTCACTTCATGATCAGCGAGAATAAGGGCTGGGGTCTGGGCGTGTCCAGAAGCACCACGGTTAGAGCTGATGGAGAAGATTCCTTGCTCCACTTGCTGACGGCGGACTGTTTTTTCTCTCGCATAGGCTCCTTGTAGAGTGATGACATCGTAGTCACTGGCTGGCAGATCGGCCAACACACTAAGAGCCTTGTGAATCACAACCGTTTCGTCACTACAGTTTTCAATCTTTGCAAAACTTGTGATCGTTGCCCGATCCTCGTAAGCGGTGTAGTAGAGAGTCAAGCGCAGGGCTGCTTGATCATCTTCAAAGAACAGGGCCAAGGTTTCAGCTTTCTCTACCGAGTGAGGGTTCGGAAGACCGGTCGCCTCGACACGACCAGAATAGATGTTGGCTCCAACATAGAGGAAATCTGTCACCTCTGTAGTGCCGTGCTGGATCTGAATCGACGGCTTTCGAAAATCTCCAAGTCCGTGCTGTCCCAAGATTTGTCGCTGGGTATCCAAGCTAAAGGTTCGATTTTCAGGTGTTGGATTTCCAGAGAAAGCATGGTCCTTCTCATGCACGGTATTGGAAAAATGATAAGACGGAATTGGACGTCCCAAATGCTTGAGCATCAGATAGCCATCACGATTTTCAATGATGAGACTCAATCCCTTACTTTCTACATAGAACAAATTTTGTTCAATACGAATTGCCATGTCTTCCTCCTATTGGTTCCTATAAAATATCACTATGTATTTTTAAATGCAGTTCCAATATCTTTCTTTTTTAGCATGTTTTTATTTTACTTGATGTAAACGCTTTCGAAAATAGAATTTTGTTGGGCTTATATGGTAAAATGTTAGGTAGGAGGTTTACCTATGTTAGTCTTTTCAGAATACCAAACCGACACGATTGACCTAGCCCTTGATTTTTACGGCTACGAAGATTGCCCCAAGAATTATGAATTTGGTCCTAGCTTTCGAGACAATTTTGTTCTGCATTTTATCACCAAGGGAAAAGGTGTCTTTCACATCAATAAAAATGAAATCCATTTAGAAGCAGGGGATCTCTTCCTTCTCCCTAAAAATATGGTGACCTACTACCAGGCAGACGCAGAAGATCCTTGGTCCTACTACTGGATTGGGATTAGCGGCACTAAAGTGAGTGATTTCATGCGCTTTTCAACCTTACATGCCAAAGGCTTTCTAAAGAAAGATGAGGTGGACACAGAGCGGATCGGGCTGTTTATGGAGCAACTCGTCCACAAGGCAGAGGCTTCAAAGATGACCTCGCACTACCAACTCCACCTTCTCTCTCAGATCTATGAACTGCTATTTCTTATCAGTGAAGTAGCTCCTGATATCCATCGGAGCCATCCATCTCCAACCTATCAACTCTACCTGACCTGCAAGCATGTGATTGAGACGCATTACGCTAAAGAGCATTTGAGTATTCAAGAGATCGCCGATGACCTAAATGTCCATCGCTCTTATCTCACAACTGTTTTTAAGGAATTTCACCAGATCTCTCCCAAGGAATTCTTGCACTCGGTTCGCATGCAACGGGCCCAGCAGCTACTGACCAATACAGACGAAAGCATCAAGATTATTGCCTACTCCGTTGGCTTTTCAGACCCCCTTTATTTTTCAAAGGCTTTTAAGTCCTATAGCCAACTCACCCCTAGCCAATATCGAACTAAACATAAAATTTAGTAAATATTTATTTCTTTTTACTAGTATTTAGAGTATACTGGAAGTAGAAATCAATAAAGGATGAACCATGGCAACGATTAAAGACATTGCAGAAAAAGCAGGCGTTTCTCAGGCAACGGTCTCTCGCGTCCTCAACCAAGATGCGACCTTATCGGTTGGCGAAGACACGCGCAGTCGGATTCTTCGCATCGCTGAGGACCTGCATTACCAAAAGAAAGGCCGCAAAACTGCAGCTCAACCAGTCCAAGACTCTCATAAAATCGTCATCTTTGAATGGTACACGCGCGAAGAAGAATTAGATGACCTCTACTACTATGCCATTCGGATGGGCTTGGAAAAACAAGCCCAGGAATTAGGCTATGAGATCTTTCGAATCTTCAACAAGGACGATTGGTCCTTGATTCAGGAGGCAGACGGCATGATCGCTCTTGGGAAATTCAGTCCCAAGACCATTCAAGATCTGGAAAGCTACGGCAAACCCCTGATCTTTGTCGATAGCAATACCCTCTATCTGGGGCATTCATGTGTGACGACAGATCTAGAAGATTCTGTCATCACTGCTCTCCAGCATTTCCTTGCGCATGATCACAAGGAGATCGGACTCTTGGTTGGTCAAGAAGAGACAGCAGATGCGACACCGCTTCAGATGGATCCCCGTCAACGAAGCTTTCAACAGTTTCTCACGGAAAAAGGGCTTTATGAGGAGCGCTTTGTCTCTGTCGGCCAGTTCTCGACCGAGTCAGGCTATCAGATGATGGAGCAGCTGATTCAAGAGTTAGGGGAAGAACTGCCAACTGCCTTTTTCATGGCTAGTGATGCCTTGGCTGTCGGGGCTCTTCGGGCCCTTCAGGAGCACCAAATCGCTGTCCCCGACCGTGTCAGTATCATTTCCTTCAATGATACTTCGATTGCTAAGTATGTCTTTCCTGCCCTCTCTACAGTGACCGTATACACTGAAGAAATGGGCAAGCAAGCCATTCAGATGTTGCGGCAAACCTTTCAAGGAAGCCAACCAAGTGTTCCCTATATGGTCAAATTAGCCACCAAACTGACCATTCGAGACAGCTGTCGCTAGGAGGTCTTAGTCTTATGAAAACACACGAAATCCTCTTTCAAACCCTTTCTCAGGCAGATGATTATGTCAACGGGGAGCAGTTGGCAAAAGAATTAGGGGTTTCTCGCACCTCCATCTGGAAGGCTATTCAGCGCCTGGAAAAAGATGGGGTCGTCATCGAATCTCTAAAAAAGAAGGGATATAGACTGGTCTCAGGCGATATTCTGCTTCCTGACGTTATCGCAAGCAATACCCAGTTGACCGTTACTTTGAATGAAGAATGTCATTCTACCCAATTGGACGCAAAATTAGGTATAGAGGCCCATAAAGAGGGCAAGGCTCTCTACCTAGCCAAGTCCCAATCCGCTGGAAAGGGCCGCTTTGGTCGTGACTACTACTCCCCCGATCAAGGCGGCATCTATATGTCCCTTCATCTCAAGCCACAACTCCCACCTGCAGAGCTCCCCCCTTATACCTTGATGGTCGCTGGAGCCATCTATAAGGCCATAAAAAACCTGACCCTGATCGATATCGATATCAAGTGGGTAAATGATATTTATTACCGAAATAAAAAAATTGGGGGAATATTAACCGAAGCCATTAGCTCGATTGAAACTGGCCTTGTCACGGATGTCATCATCGGAGTCGGCTTCAATTTGGCTATCTCAACTTTCCCAGAAGAGCTAAAAAGTAAGGCCGGTTCCTTATTTGAAGGCCCTTGTCCCATCACCCGCAATGACCTCATCAGCGAGATTTGGACGGAATTTCTTCAAACGGATATCGATGAACTGGTCTACCTCTACAAAGAGCGCTCCCTGGTCTTAGGACGAACGGTCACTTTTGAGCAGAACCAGCAGACCTATCACGGCCTCGCCAAAGACATCTCTGATACTGGCCAACTCTTGGTCCAATTGGATAAAGAAGAAATCTGGCTCAATAGCGGAGAAGTCTCCCTCAAGCAGTGGGATCTATAAAACAGACCAACAACTCACAAAAGAGTCTGGGACAAAACGCTGTCTCAGACTCTTTTGTGTGAAGAGTTGTCAAAAATTTTTAAAATATTTCTTGATATACTCTAAGCATATATCCAGTAAGAATTTGATAAATAATAATACAATTCCAATCTTCACAAACATGTAATATTTAAATGTTGTGTCATCAAATACACTCACAAAAATCGGAAAGGTGAGAATATTAGACGGATTGATAAGAAAATAAAGTGAGATACAAATGGATAAAACCAGAGCTACTATAAAAATTTTTTATCAAAAAGCACCCCATCTTCTATAGTAGATATGAAAATTATAGAATTTAGGGTGCTTTTTTAGGATTAACTAGTTTTGAGTGAATGATAACAAATAACTATTATTTGTCATCACCTTTAATCATATTTTTAACGCCTTCGATTGCTCCTTCAACAGCATCTTTTGCGTCTTCTGCGACTTCTTTAACTTTAGAAACTACTTTTTCAGCAGCTCCTTCTTTTTCTGTTTTCTTATCGCCAGTCAATTTACCGACACCTTCTTTGATCGCACCTTTTGCTTGGTTTACTTTTTCTTCTGTAGACATACTATTACCTCCATCTGTAATATATTTTATTTTATATCAACTGCATCTTTTACTTAGTTGCCTTTTTCTTCTGTGATTTCAAGATATGGAATCTTTTCATATCATAAATAGAATCAAATCATAATCTTTTCCTGTTATAAAGATTATGATCTATTTTTGAAAAAAGAAACTTATTCCTTCTTCCCTAAGAAGAATGAAACGACACAAACAACAATGACAGCTCCCGCAATTGAAGGAAGCAATGCCATGCCTGCTAAAGATGGGCCCCAAGTACCCAAAAGGGATTGTCCAACTGATGAACCAATTAGACCTGCTAAAACATTAGCAATGATACCCATTGAACCACCTTTTTTAGTAATTCCTCCTGCAATGAGACCAATAAGGCCTCCTACAATAATAGACCATAGCATAATGTGCCACCTTTCTAAATCAAAGAATATTTATTTAAATATTATCAATCTGCGTTGATAAAAATAAATAGTAGAATTTTAGCTAAAATCTTATTTTTGGATATTTTTTTCCAAAAATATTTTTTTCTATGATTAACATAACTATAAACCTTTACCCAAACAAAGTCAACTAAAAATGCTTGGGTATTTTTTTAAAAAAAGCATAAATATCCTTATACGATAATAAACCTTTATGTAGTAAGTTTGTTTTGCGTTTTCACAACATTTTAATTTAGGTTGATTTATGTATCCATTTGTTTATATATCTATAAAAAGCGTGTTTAATTTTGCTTGTTTTCTATATTATTTGTTCTATCTCGATCACCAAAAAAATGAATAAAAAAATTCACTTTATTGTATTTTTGTGTTTAATTTAGGATGATATATCAGTCTCTATTCGATAGAAATTTGAGCTTTTTAAAAAAATTTTTTTAAAAATACTATATTTTATAGAGAAGTTTTTATAAAAATTTGACGTATACTTTTTATAAAATGTATAATATTTATATGTAAGCCCTTCCACACTATTTTGACTTTTAGCTACCATTCCAAGAGTGTCTATTCATGACACTCTAATATTTAAATTAGAGAAAATCGGAGATTATTATGGATTTTAGAGAAATATTGGTTCAACCAGACAACACAAAATTAAGCAGCTTCAATACTCAACTCGAAGGTTTTGAAAAGCTTTTTAGAGATAAGGACTTATTGGATATCCGAGAAGATTTAACCAAAATTAATAAAGATGAAGTTATCGCTCTTTGTTCAGAAATAAAAGGATATAAATCTGGCTTTTTGGATACTTTATCTTTAGTTGCTTCAGAGTCTAATATAGAGAATTATAGGGATGTCTTTGAAGAGTTATGGACTGAACATGAATTTGATAATCGTATTGATGACCTACTTGCTTGTTACCCGTATACGAACGTTGAAGAACGAATTGATTATAAGTTGTTAGAAGAGTACGGAACAACCTCACGCGAAGAGGTAGCAAGAATGATTATAGAAGATTTAGATACTTCATCAGATGGAGAGGCTAAAAAACTATTCCTTCAAGAGTTTCTCTCTATGCAAAAGAGAGAAAATGATAACTAATACTCCTTAATATCTTCATTCCTATTTTTTCAGTGAATCAATAGGAAAAAGTTAATAACATGACATTATTTTTGTGTTCAAATTTTTCAAAATCAGGTAAACTAATTCAGGAAAAGGTCGAAGGAAAAAATATACTCTTCATCCCTACTGCTTCAATTGAGGAAGAGTACAAAGGTTACGTAGACTCTGCCCGTCAATTATGGCAAGAGATGAACGCTAATGTTATTGATCTTGAGTTATCAGCAGCCTCATCTGATCAAACCACAAGAAAACCACCGCAAAGGTGGTTCTTTTTTATCAATCGTCAAACACTCCGCCTGTAAGCTGGTACATGAGGTAAATGTGTTCCAGGATTTTTACCTTATCCATATGATCCACATCTTTAAAGCCTCCTAATGCTAGGAGTGGGACAAAACCGAAACACTGGTTATAAGACAGGGCACCATGTTTTGACACAGCTTGTCTATATAAATCAAGTTCAAATTTTTTTGTAATATATTCGTTATCTAAATATTGAACGAATAAATCCATCCCCTTACAAATAATATCCAAATCTTGAATATTGTATTGGACAATTCCCACATAGGCATTCTTTTCCCAAGTAACAATATCTCCAAATGCTGTTACGAACATAGGAAAAGCGATATCTCCTCTGAAATAGCTATCTCGGAGAAGTTCAAGATAGTCATCTGGATTAATGACTTTGAGATAACCGTCTAAAAAGGTTCCCAGACCATCTTCTTGCCAAATTTGAACCAACTCAGCAGGGACTTGGTCCTTGTATTTTTCAATCACTTCTTGGGGCATGTCTGCCACTTTTATAAAGTTTTCTAGCATGTTTTCCTCCAATTTATTTTCTATTAACGTTTCACTCTGCTTCTAGTATACCACAAACCATATGTAGCAGAGTCTACTTAACAAGAAGAATAACAGTTTCATAGGCATTTAAGTATCTAAAGGAAAGATAATAAGAATAATGTTTTTGAAACACTCTACCAAACACCAGCCTCCTATTATCCCCCCACTTGTGGTATGATGGTATAGTATGTTTAGGTGCCAAGCTACTTGAGTACCTCCGTGCTAAAAGGAGACGAATATGAAATCGCATGGAATGAAATTAAATACCAACCCAAGAAGTTTATCCTGATTGAACTCCTCATTACCATCCTCATGTTTATGGTGGTGTTCTTGTCTGGTCTGACAAATGGATTGGGCCGTTCAGTATCCGCCCAAATCGATAACTATGGGGCCCTGCACTATATCCTTTCGATGGATTCAGAAGGGATCATCCCTTTTTCAACCATTACGGCGAAAGATTTAGAAGAGATCCAAAAGATAGAGGGGGTGGACTATTCTGGCTTGTCCATCCAGCGGGCAACCGTCTCAAAATCAGAGGATTCCAATACCCTAGATATCACCTACTTCGCGACCGATCATAATGAAAAAGAGATCCTCAATCCAATCATGGAAGATACAGACCTCAAGATCTCCGACTTAAAGAAAAACGAGGTCATTCTGGACCATTCTTTCAAAGAGGATGAGGGAATCCAAGTCGGTGATCAAGTGATCGATAAAACTTCTAAGCAAAAACTCAAGGTCGTGGCTTTCGCAAAAAATGCCAAATACGGCTATAGCGAGATTGGCTTTATCAGCTCGGATACCTACACAGGCATGCGGCAAAAAACAGATCCAAGCTATCAATGGCAAGCCCAAACCCTTGTGACCAAGAAGAGCATCCCTTCTAGTGATCTAGCCAGCAACTTAATGGTGGCGGATAAGAAGCAAGTGATCGATAAAATCCCTGGCTACAAGGCTCAAAATCTGACGCTACAGATGATAACGTGGGTTCTCTTGCTTGCTTCCTCTGCTATCCTTGGGGTCTTCTTCTATATCCTGACCCTGCAAAAGTTGAAACAATTCGGCATCTTAAAGGCCATTGGCATGTCCATGAGCCAGATTACCTATGTCCAATTATCCCAGCTCACCATCATCTCCCTCATCGGAGTACTGCTGGGGCTTGGTCTGGCAACTATAATGGCGCCATTTTTACCCAATAGTGTCCCTTCCTTTATGACCCTGAAAGACAACCTCACCATCTCGATTAGCTTTATCCTGACCTCTATGTTGTGTGGTGCCTTGTCCCTTGTCAAAATCAAAAAAGTAGATCCAATCGAAGTCATTGGTGGAAATGGAGAATAAGATGGCCATTATTGCATTAGAAAATATCAGAAAATCCTACGCCGATGGCAACCAGATGCACCATGTCCTCAACCAGCTGAATTTAAGCGTCGAACCCAACGAATTTGTCGCGATCTTGGGCCCTTCAGGATCTGGTAAATCCACTCTCTTAGCCATCGCTGGCTTACTTCTGTCAGCAGACGAGGGGCGGATTCGTATCGCTGGCCAAGACTTGACCGGCCTCAACCAAGGCCAGTGGACACAAAAACGTCTGGAATTGCTCGGCTTCATCTTTCAAGATCACCAGCTCCTCTCCTATATGAAAATCGGTGACCAGTTAGAACTGGTAGCCAAATTGAAAGGAGAAAAGGACAAGAAAAAACGCCAAGAGGAAGTCAAAGCCTTGCTGGCAGATCTGGGCATCGAAGCTTGTTACCACCAATACCCTAATCAGATGTCTGGTGGACAAAAACAACGGGCAGCCATTGCTCGCGCCTTTATCGGAAATCCGCAGGTCATCTTAGCCGATGAACCAACCGCTAGCCTAGACCCAGATCGAGGGCAAGAAATCGCCCAGTTGATCCGGAAAGAAGTCAAATCCAAAAACAAGAGCGCCATCATGGTCACCCATGACCGCTCCATCCTGACCTATGTGGATACCATTTATGAATTAAAACATGGTCAATTGCTAAAGGTAGAACAGCTTGATTAAATTAAAACTAGCGAACAAGAGAAATGCTTGTTCGCTAGTTTTTTATTATTCTTGAGGATCTTTGGGCAGTTCCATGCGGAAGCGTAAGCCCATAGCCGTTTTATCAAATTGGTAGGCCAGCTCTTCATGGTCCAGCAAGTGTTGAACAACGAAGAGTCCCAAGCCTCCTTCCTTCTTCTGGCGGCTAGCGGTCATTGGCATCTCAGCGGTCTCTACCATTTCCTGGCTGGTATTTCAATAGCCAAGTGCGTCCCTTCTTCTTCGAGACGAAGTTGGATCTCTCCACCGGCATCCGAATGCTTAACAGCATTACTGATGACATTTGAGAGGACCAATTTCAGAATGGCTGGATCCATATAGACTGGTTTGTTAGGGATTCGATTGTCAATCGTGAGCGAGCGGGATTGAGCCAAGACCTTGTACTGGTCGAGGATCTGCTCTAAGACCTGATCCAGCTGGATCCACTCCTTATCTCCAGCCAGTTCTTGGACAGAAGACAGGGACAGGATTTCTAGGACAATCTGGTTCATCTCATCGACGATATCGAGGGAAACCGACAGGTAGCGGTCCCGATCCTTGTAGCGGCCGATCTTATCTCGCATATTTTCGAGGATAATCTTCAAACTGGCCAGAGGGGTCTTGAGCTCATGCGAGGCCCCTCTTAGAAATTCGACCTTCATCTGCTCCAACTTGAGATTTTCCTGTTTCTGCTGCTCTAGATTGTCAATCACTTCTAGGAGATGGTGATAGAGGTCGTTAATCTGTTGCTTGAGGACGCCGATCTCATCCTGCGAGTGAATGGGGAGACTAGCTGTCCGATCTAGCCGCTTCATCCGCTTGGTCATCTGCTTGATCTCAAGGATCGGAGCAGAAATCATGCGGGCATAGAGATAGGAGGCAATCAGCGACAGAACAAAGGAAGCAAGGAGACTATAGGGAAGAAAACCTAGACTGATGTCCCGCGCTTCCTTTTGCGAATCGACAGTCGCTAAGAATTGCAAGGTCAGGTCTTTCCCTTCTTTGGTCTCAATCTTTCGCTCTTCAATGACCAGGGAATTGTTCTGGCTGTCAGGGTTCACGAGCAGATCATCCTTGACCTCTATGGCATTTTGTTTTTGCTTTCCCTTGATAGAGACCTTGATATCATTGGTCTTGGAATAAAGGTCGATGACCGACTCAATAGTCCCTTCTGCCTGGCCTTGGAAACTCTTGGCCAAGGCCTCTGATTTCTTCAAAATCGTCTGGCGCTGGGACTCGATATAGGTCGATGGAAAAATAAAATAAACTGAAGCATGTAGAAGGATGACTAAGCTACTAAAAAGGGCAAAGGTGATCAGAAAGATCTTTGCAAAGATACTCCGTTTGGTCATGGTCTCTCCAATTTATAGCCGACATTGCGTACCGTAACGATACAGTCCAGCTCTAGTTTTTTTCGTAGTTCCTTGATATAGACATCGATCACTCGGTCAAAAGGAATCTCCTCCGTCTCCTTCCAGACGGCATCGAGGATCTGAGAGCGGGTCCGGGCCTTGCCTTCATGCTGGAGCAAGTATTCCAAGATTTCCAACTCTTTGGCATTCATGGAAATGGCTTGTCCAGCTAGGCTGGCTGTATAACTCTCAAAATCCACCCGCGCCTCTCCATAGGTGAAGATCCGGGAAGGCTGAAGCTTTTTAAATAGCTTCGATCCGGACCTTCAAGAGAGACAAGGAGAAGGGTTTTTCCAGGTAGCCGTCTGCCAGCTCTCCAAAGGCCGTCAACTTATAGTCCTCATCATGGAAGGCCGTTAGCATGAGGACAGGGACTGAGCTGGTCTTTCGGATGGTCTTGAGGACTTCCAAGCCATTGAGGATCGGGAGCTGGATGTCCAGCAAGACTAGATCTGGTGTCTCTCTGTGAAAGAGGTCTAGGGCCTCCTTCCCATCGCCTGCTTCAAAGACCTCATAGCCGCATTCCATGAGATAGTCACTCATCCCTTCTCGAATCAGGATTTCATCTTCTACAATTAGTATCTTCATACACTTTCCTTTTATCTAAGAAACTTCTTCCACCTCCTATTATACCCTATTTCTATTTTAGGAAACAATCTCTTATTCGACATCCACCAAGAGTTCCTTTGGTTTCTTATGCAAGAGCCATTGAGAAGAAAGGATGGAAACCAGAATCAAGAGAAGCCCACCGACCAACACAATCACCAACAATTGGCTCGGTTGAATGTCCATATGGATATCTGTCAGGGTCTTACTGAAGCTTTCTGCCTCAGCTCCTCCACCAAGGTTAGCTGCAGAGGATTCTTGAGCCATTTGTTTGGCAATGCCACTGGTTACGTTTTTGAGCACCGTATCTCCTACTGCTTTGGCAAGAAGTCCTGCGACTCCATAGGAGAGGAGGAAGGCTGGGATGGAAATCATGACCAATTCTGCCACGAATTGCCCTGCAATCTGCACTTTGGAGAGTCCTAGAGCCAGCAAGATTCCAACTTCTCTGCGACGCGCATTGAGCCACAAGACAAGAAGAAGGGTGAGAAGCAAACTAGCAAAGACGAGGCTACCGATAAACAAGTAATCTGCCACTTGGAACATGCTACTGATTGATTTTTGCAAGGCTGGGTAGTTGGAAGAGCTCTTAACCAAGTCAAAGTAATTCCATGGAATATCCAAAGCTTTGATTTTTTCAATCAAGGCATCCAGGTCCTGATCCCCTTTGGCAAAGAAAGTCGCATCTTCATAGGTAGCTGTTTGGACAGTATTGCCATAGAGTTTGGCAGCTGTATCCAAGTCAGAAATGAGGGTGTCTTCATATAACTCTTGGGCGTAAGTTAGAGGAGCTTGGTTTTTCCCTGAGAACAGACCCTTGATGGTCACTTCGACGGTTTCATTGGCCCCTTTTTCATTGTCAGCATCATAGAGGTTGGACTTGAGGCGCACCTTATCGCCTACCTTGAGGCCATTCTTTTTCGCCAAATCTTCGTGCATGAGGATTTGGTTTTTGTCTTTATCCGTCAGGTGCTCCCCTTGGACCAGTTTGTAGGCCCCAGAGACAAACTTATCTTCTTTTGAAGAGTCATTGACCCCTGTCACCATCAAGGTGTTTTTAAAGTGCTTGGCCCGCTCTGGAGATTGATTTTGCAGGGTTTCTTCTGTCTCAATGATCTCGTGGTCTAGGATATCCGCGATGGCATTGATCCGCTTGATGGAGGAGGTGATCCCCTCTACCTGGCTGATTTTTCGATATCTTCTCCTCTAAGATTCCCAGCTCCCCGAGGGGTTCCCGGATTGGTCCGTCGATTGATCTGCATGGAGAAGCTATTGGTGATAGATCCCAGACTTTCCGATGAAGCTTTTTGGGTCGCCCCTTTCATAGAGAGTCCGATCAAGCTCAAGGTCCCCATGAGGAGAATGATGGCAAAGAGCAAGAGAGACTTGGGCCATTTACGTGTGATATAAGCAAAAGCATTTCGCAACATAGCATTCCCTCCTTACTTACTCTTCTCAACGAGGCTACGGCGACTCAATTCCAAGACCACATCGGAGGCCTCTGCCACTTCCTTGCTGTGGGTGACGACGATGACACATTTTTGGCGTTCCTTGGCCAATTTCTTCAAAATCGCAATGATATCACCTGCTGTCTGTTCGTCTAGGTTTCCCGTCGGCTCATCAGCCAAGATGACAGGAGCTTCTGAAACGAGCGCACGCGCAATGGCCACCCGTTGCTGCTGTCCTCCGGATAGTTGGAGGACATTGCGTTTGATTTGCGTTTCGTCCAGCCCCAATTCCAAGAGAATTTCTTTCCCTGCCTGCTTGTTGACCAGGCGGACATTTTCAAGTGGTGTCAAATAATCGATCAGATTGTAATTCTGAAAAACCAAGGAAACATGGTGCTTGCGGTGGTAGCTAGGCCCCTTGGTCTGGATGTCCTCCCCATCAAAGAGAACCTGCCCCTTCTTAGGATTGTCAAGACCTGCTAGGAGGGAGAGGAGGGTTGATTTCCCTGCTCCAGACTGACCGATAATGCTGTAAAAGGTCCCATTTTCGAACTGATAGTTGACGTCTGAGAAGATCTCTTCTTGGTAGCTTTGGTAGCTATAGGCTACATGTTTGAGTTCTAACATATGTGTCATTTCTCCTTAACTCATTTTTGTTAATATTTCTTTTGGGCTCTTGCGCCAGATCAAGCTGGTGGTTGCACCGAGCGACAGAAGGATCAAGCCCAAGAGGCTAGCATAGGCGATTCCTAAGGAAAGGCCTTGAGGGATCTGATGGAGCAAGTCTAGGGTCTGCTGTTGACCCGTCTCTCCAACAAATTGTTCTAAGAAACGATGGCTAACCATCCGCCCTATGAGAAAGGCTGGGATCACTGCTAGTAGGGATACCAGCACCACTTCCAAGAGGAACTGTCCAAAGATCCGTCCCTTGCTCTTCCCAATGGATAAGAGCACCCCGATTTCATGGATCCGCTCCCGTGTCCAGAGACTCAGTAAGAGCGATAGGGCACCTGCTCCCGTCACCAGAAGAACGATCATCATGATCCGTACCAGGCCTTCTAGGGTCTGGGAGGATTCCTTCATCTGGTCAAAGGCCTTGCGATCTTCGACCACGCGGAGAGATTGCCAATCCAGATCCAAGCTTTTAACTTGCTTCAAGAGAGCATCGATTTTCTCAGGATCTTTAACGCCAAAGGTAACCTGGGTCACTTCTTGCTGACTGAGACCTAAGAGCTTGGTCGCATCCTCATAAGGGAGGTAGACTTGGTTTTCACTCAAATCAGAGGTCATTCCTGTGAATTTTTCCTGTTTCTTACCCGAAAAGATCCCAACGATTTATAGGTTTGCTCCTTGGCAGGAGCCTCTCCCATCTGAAAGCTGGATAAGGTCAAGTGGTCTCCGACCTTTAGCTTGTTCTTCTTAGCCAACTCTTCGTGGATCATAATCTGCCCGCTCGCTTTATCGGATAAGTGCTTGCCTTGCACCAGTTGGAAACTGCCACTGCGGAAATCCAGGTGCTGGTCTGTCTTCTGGGTGAAGACAGCGCCTAGCGCTTGCTTGGCTTCCTGACCCAAATCGTCTCGTTCGACCGACTGCTGTCCCGTCACCGCTTCTTTACCAAGAATGCGAACGGGACTTTCATATTGAGGAACCATGGATCCCACCCCGTCCAGTTGCCGTACCTTTTCAGCTTCCTTCAGAGCAAAGGGCTTATTCCCTTGTTTACTGGTCAGAGCAAAACTGGTCCCCGCCGACTGTTTGATGTGGTCCTCCAGTTTTCCTCCCACTTGCATCAGTGAAAAACAGAAATACAAGCAAGAGAGGATCAAGAGGAGAATCAGAAAGAGGACCAGATTCCTCGTTCTTTTTCGAGAAATATAGGCGATTGCCTGTTGTAAGAGCATGATCTTACCCTCCATTTCAAGGTCCACAGCGATACAGTGTGGACGCTTTCATCATTTGTTGCTTTCATTATAGAGGAGAAATGTGAAATGTTTATGAAATAAAAAAATTTCCTAGAAAAATCTAGGAAAACTGAGCAGTCCTTCAAAGTCACTTCATCTACAGCCATAGAAAAAACCTTTGAAAAAAGATTTCTTTTCAAAGGTTTTATTTTCTTTTCTTCTTAATTTCTTTTTCAATGGCACTAGCAATTTTCTCCACCATATAGGCCGTTTGGAGATTGCGTAAGATCAAGAGGGCCCAAAAAAATGCAAAGAGCATCTGACCCGCCATAGTCGCTTCATTGAAAAAATAAGTCTCCATAGCAGTAAAGACTGCTAGCACTGCAAATTGTTTTGTATTCATATCATCATTTTACCATGAATCAGTAAAAAATTCATGTATTAATCGTCTTGGAGGGTAATTTTATCGGATAAGAAGGTAAACTCTTCCGGGATGATGCTTTCCTCTTCTTCCACCACTTCCGCTTTTTGCCCACGTGTCTTAGCTGAAAATTCTGCGCGAATTTGCGTCCATTCTTCCATCGAAACAGCTAAAATCTCTGGAGAAAAGCCCGCTGCATTGCTGAGGATATTCCCAAACATGGTATTGAGGTTGTCCCGCTTCATGGTCTGTTCGGCATTAAAGGCAGACTCAAAAGCTAAAATCGCATGATTCTCATTGGCAGCAACTGGTTGAGATCCGATTAAGAGGGCCTTATCCGCACCTGCCAAGCTCTCGATAATTTCTCCCCAGGCATTCTGGAGACGGATCAAGTTTGTTCGAGCTAGTTCTGGGTTTTCGACTGCCTCTTGTAAAATAGCGTTAACCTTGTTGCGATCTGCCCGGTAGCCTTTACTAGACTTGGTTGGACGGGTGACTGGAGGTTTTGAGGCAGGAAGGCTAGCACCAGCTTGGGCCAATTGTTGCTTGAGCTGAGCGACTTCTTTCTTCAAATCTTCCAGCTGCGCCAGCAGATTAGAAGGAAGTTCAACGACCGCTGCCTTCGCAGCTTGAGCCCTGCTTTCGGCCAATTTAATGGTCATCATTTCTGTATAAATGCGCGGTTGCAGGCTATTTGATATCCGCTAGACTGGTCGTTGCCTGATCAATCAGAGCAAAGAGACGAGCTTGATCGGCTGCAAGGTTGGCCACAAACAAATCACTAGCATGGGTATTTTCTCCACCGGTTTGGACAATCAAGAGATCTCTCAGGTATTGAAGTAAGTCCGTGACGAAACGGGCCATATTCTTACCATTATCAAAGATAATCGAAAGCTGGTCCAGCGCCGCCGTCGCATCATGGTTCAGGATCGCAGCCACGTACTGATCAAGAGCAGCTAGACTGATGGAGCCAGTGATCTCTTCAGCAATCGCGGTCGTCAACTCACTACCTGCAGTCAGACTTAGAGCTTGGTCCAAAATGGACAAAGCATCCCGCATGCCACCTTCAGCGCGCCGGGCGATGATCTGGACAGCATCTGCTTCATAGGCAATCCCTTCAGTAGCTAGGATATTTTCCAAATGCTGGACAATATCTGGCAGTTTGATGGATTTGAATTCAAATCGTTGGACCCTAGAGAGAATAGTTGCAGGAATTTTGTGCAACTCTGTCGTTGCGAGAATAAAGACCACATTTTCGGTTGGCTCTTCTAGCGTCTTCAACAAGGCATTGAAGGCCCCTGTTGAGAGCATGTGGACCTCATCGATAATGTAGACCTTGTGCTTGGCTAGACTAGGAGCATAGGTCGACTTGTCGCGAATATCGCGAATTTCATCGACCCCATTGTTAGAGGCCGCATCGATCTCGATGACATCTTCTAGACTCCCATTGGTAATGGATTCACAGATATAACAGTCGTTACACGGCTCCCATTGACTTGATTGGGACAGTTCATGGCCTTGGCAAAGATCTTGGCCACACTGGTTTTCCCAGTTCCACGAGGACCAGAAAAGAGATAGGCATGGCTGATCTTGTCCTGCTCCACTGCCTGTCTCAATGTCCGTGCCACCACTTGCTGACCGACCAATTGGCCAAAAGTCTGGCTACGGTATTTCCGATATAAAGCTTGATACATTAGTTCTTAACTCCAAACATCTTAAAGTCCCAATTTGTCTTTTCGATCAAGATGGTGACAAACTCTTCCAAATACTTTTGATCCAGCTGATCATAGTCAGAGACACATTCTGAGTCCAGGTCTAATACCCCAAGGAGCTGGCCGTCCTTGACCATAGGCACCACAATCTCACTCATAGCCCGACTATCACAGGAAATATAGTTGGCATGTTGGCGGACATCATCGACAATCATGGTTTCTTGCTTCTGGGCCGCTTCTCCGCAGACACCCTTTCCAAGTGCGATGTGGACACAAGATACTCCACCCTGAAAAGGTCCAAGGATCAATTCCGACTGGTCATACAAATAAAAACCCGCAAAGACAGAACGAGGCAGGGCTTGATTTAAGAGGGCACTGGCGTTGGATAAATTGGCCAAGGCATTGGTCTCTCCTGTTAAGAGGGCGTCTAACTGAGCCAGCAAGAGCTGGTACTGTGATTCTTTTTCCGAATGTTTCATACCTTTCATTATACCAAACTTTAGTTAGAAAATTAAGTATTTACCACAGAGCAACCTTTGATAACAACCCAGCTTGCCACTAGAAGTTTCCAGCAACTGTTCCCAATCAAAAAGCCAGGGAGCAAGAGCCCTGACTAATTAAACCAATAGATAAAACTCGTCTAGCCGTCTCTCCGCACGTATTGAATCGCACGATAAGAGAGAAAAATGATTAGAACAAGGGAAACAAACCAGATGGTCCGAAGTCCGTAATATTGGATGAGGAAGGTAGATAGAATAGCTCCTCCTACAAAACTCCCAATCAAGGAGGTCATAAAGAGAGACTCCCAGAAAAACTCCATCTTCCGATCCCGTACAAAATTCCCGTAAGCGACCATGGTCTTCTTGAGATTCCCTGTCATAAAGGAATAGTTGTAGGTGTAACCATCTACTTCTCCAAAGGAAATGGCTACAATCCCCAAGCTCAGCCCAAAGAATGGCACAATATAGACATTGGGCACTTCTTTGGGAAGAAATCCTGCTACTAAGGTCGTCAAAACCAGGGGCACCAAGGTACTAAGTCGCCAAACGGAATGACTAAAGAAGCGCTGAAAGACGGTCATCAAGAAAATCCCGATCATAAAGGCCAACATGGTTGCTACTTTGACCTCCACATCCGCGATTTTATGGCCAATTAAACCAACGGATAGAAAGACAACGTTCCCAGTTTGGCCCGCCGTCAAGGTCCCTCCTCTTTCGATAAAGGTGTAGGCATCTGAAAAGCCTGCACACATGGTCAGTAGACAGGCAAAGGCCTTACTTCTGGAGTGAAACTCCCTTCTTAACTTTTTCATTTTTCTCCCTATTTGTCATGGAAAAGAGGCTGGAACACTACTTTCTAACCTCTCATCACTTATTATTTTTATCCTTCACGTGATTCGCTCAAAATCTTCTCAATCTTGGTCGTAATCAAATCAATGGCTACGGTATTGGTCACACCTTCTGGAATGATCACATCCGCATAGCGCTTGGTTGGCTCAATGAACTGATGGTACATAGGCTTCACCACTCCGAGATACTGCTCAATGACGCTATCGAGACTCCGTCCACGCTCCTCCATATCGCGTTTGATCCGGCGAATGATCCGAACATCATCATCCGTATCAACGAAAATCTTAATGTCCATCAAGTCTCGAAGGCGCTTGTCTTCAAGGACTAAGATTCCTTCCACGATGAAAACATCTTGTGGTTCCTGACGATAGGTCTTGCTACTGCGCGTATGCTCTGCATAGTCATAGGTTGGAATATCCACCGGACGACCTGCCAAGAGTTCATTGATCTGCGCAATCATCAAGTCCGTATCAAAGGCAAAAGGATGGTCATAGTTGGTCTTGATCCGCTCTTCAAAGGTCAAATGACTTTGGTCCTTGTAATAAGAATCGTGCTCAATCATGGCAATCTTTTCATTTGGAAAATTCGCCAAAATGGCGCGGGATACACTAGTCTTTCCACCACCAGAACCACCAGTAACACCAATAATAATAGGTCTATTTTGCATTTTCTACTCCATTACCTCTAGTCACTTTAAAAGGTCTAAACCTCTTCATTACATCTTATCCATTTTACCATATTTTTGCCTAGACTTGAATCATTTTTACCGATGAAATTTGGACTAGAAAGAGGCTGGGACAAAAGTCCTAGCCTCTCAATTGTCTTTGGATTATCGAGCAAGACGCAGTGGTTGAGTGGGCTCTACTAGGCTGATTTCATCAGCTTTTACAGCCCTACTCAACTGTGCGGAGGTAGGACAACGAAATCGAATTCTAACGAATGACCGATTTCTGTCCCACTCTCCTCATTATTTCACTTTTTCCACCATCGACTTAAAATTATAGTCTTTATCTAGAACAATAACCTTCTTCCCTCCATCGACAGGCACAATGTAGGAATTAGTATAAGCCTCTTTATATACCTCCCTAGCACTATTCACTGTGTAGCCTTGATTTTTAATTTCTTTTTGAACGTTTTTAAACTCCGTATTTATTTTATCATCCGAAGAATGAGAATTTCCACCCTTATTATTGATACGATCAGTATCTACAAGTGGATAAATGGCAGTGACATCAGTATTAGATGCGCCATTTTTCGTTATTTGAAAAACTAAATGATCATCATTATTAGTCACATTTTTCCATTTTCCAACCAAAACATCAGGGTATTCGATTTTTTGGAAAACGGCTCTTTTCTTAAATTCTGACAAATTGGATTTATAATATGCTAGATCATCCAAATCATCAGAGAATATGACATTTGTCCCATTGGACTGAAGCAAATTATAAAGTGCTAAACCGTCTGTTTTAAAAATGACCACTTCTTTGGTCTTCAAATGAAACTTTTTATCCACATCCGCTAGCGTCTGTATATTCGGTAAGTTTAATGCCGAAAGTTTCTGAACAAATTCCTTTTTAGCTTCTTTTCCTTCGATGATTTTTTTGATCGGAAGAGTTGTATTGACTTTCTTTGTCTTTCCATTTAGTTCATAAACCATAGGCATCGAATCCGTGTTGCTCAACCAAATTCCATTCAGACTTTGTGTCCCTGTAAAGAAAAAGATCCAAACAAGAGTGATTGCTGTAACAATAGCAACGACTGCAAGACCGAACTTTGTTGGTTTATTGAAAGACAATGTCGATCTTTTTGGTCTTGGAACAGGATGCGGTGGGACAAAAGCTGTAGACTCTTGCGAAAGAGGTGCGCTAGGGGCAACAAGCGCATCCTGAGTAGCAGCCGGCGCTTCAGTTGTTGGAGCTGGTGTTCCTGTTGTCGGAGCGGACACATCCTTAGGCTCGACTACAAACTCCCCTTTTTCACGTGCTTCCTGAAATTCTTGCATACTTGGTTTGCGACCATTGATCGCTTCAAAATATTCAACCCAATCTCTTTGATTCATGATAATCCTCCTAAAAGAATAATTTCCCTAAAAACTAGTCATAGTATACCACAAATCAGGGAGTTCAGAACATTTTTAGGAAATTCATGATTAAAAACTAAAAGGACCTTTCGGCCCCTTTATTATTCAACTTTCTGTATTTTATTTATAATTTCAAAATCGTCATTAAGAGCAATAAGCGTCTTCCCACCATTTACTGGGACGAGATAACTAGAATAATTGATTTTATACACTTCATCTGGACTAGTGACAGTGTAACCTTGCTTTTTAATAGCTTTTTGGATATGTTCAAACTGACTTTTTAGTTCCGAATCCGAATAGTTGTCATCTTCATTATATTTATTTAATCGCTTCAAATCCGTCAGACTACAAAATATTGAAAAATTTTTCTCATTACTACCCGATTTGCTAACGATTCCACGGTCTGAAATAGTATAAGTACCGTCCTCATAAAATTTCCATTTCCCAACTAAAACTTTCGGAAATTCAATCTTTTGGAAAACTACTTTTTTCTTAAATTTCGATACAGATGAATCATAATCTTTTAGCGCTTCAAAATCCTGATCAATCATTACGTTGGTGCCATCTACTTGAAGCAAGTTATAAAGTACATTTTTATCTGTTTTAACAATAACGACTTCTTTAGTTTTTAATTGGAACTTCTTATCAACATCCACCAAAGTCTTTAAGTTAGGTAAATCGGATGAAGATAGATTCTCATTAAATTCCTTTTCCGCTTCATTTCCCTTGATTATTTTATTTATGGAATCCGTTACATTGATAGTCTGTTTTTTCCCTTTTAGTTCATAGACAACAGGAGCTGAGTTAGGGCTATTCACCCAAATTCCATCTAAATCCGGTCCACTTGAGAAGAAAAAGAAGCAAACCACAGCAATGACCGCGACAAGCCCTGCGACAGATAAACCGATGACTGTTTTCTTATGGAACCTTGCCTTTTTGGGGGTTGCTAGTGGCTGACTGTAACTAGATGGGCCAGTTGGTTGCACTTGCGCCTTTGGAGCAACAGGCGCTGGAGCAGGTGTATCCGGTTTATTCACAACAAAGTCACCCTTTTCACACGCTTCCTGAAATTCTTGCACACTTGGCTTGCGACCATTGATCGCTTCAAAGTACTCGACCCAATCTTTTTGATTCATATCCTATCCTTCCTATTTGAAACCTAAATATGTTCCATTATATCATAAATCTGACTTTACTGAAAACGAGCGAAAAGTCCAAGCGGTTTTCCACTTGGACTTTCTTCATTATTTCAAAACCTTTTGTGTTTTCGCGTAGTTGGCTTCTACAGCTTCTTTTTCAGCTTTCCACCAGTCTTGGTGGTCTGTATACCACTTGATGGTGTCTTCCAAACCTGCTTCGAAGTTTGTGAATTGTGGTTCCCAACCCAATTCTTCACGTAATTTTGTGGAATCGATGGCGTAACGCAAATCGTGACCAGCACGGTCTGTTACACGGTCGTAGGCATCTTTTGGTTGACCCATTTTTTCAAGGATGAGTTCAAGCACTTCCTTGTTGTTCTTTTCACCGTCAGCACCGATCAAGTAAGTTTCACCGATACGGCCCTTAGTGAGGATAGCCCAAACACCAGTTGAGTGGTCGTTAGTGTGGATCCAGTCACGGACGTTTTTCCCTTCACCATAAAGTTTTGGCTTGATACCCGACAAGATATTGGTGATTTGACGTGGGATGAACTTCTCGATGTGTTGGTATGGCCCGTAGTTGTTTGAACAGTTAGAAATGGTTGCTTTGACACCAAAAGAACGTACCCAAGCCTTCACGATCAAGTCTGAAGCAGCCTTGGTTGATGAATAAGGGGATGATGGGTTGTATTTGGTTTCAGCAGTGAATTTTTCACCAGGACCTTCCCCATGTCCAGGAAGATCTTCACGCAATGGAAGGTCCCCATAGACCTCGTCTGTTGACACATGGTGGAAACGAATATCGTACTTGCGAGCCGCTTCCAAAGTGTGTAGGTACCGATGAAGTTGGTGTGGATAAATGGTGATGGGTCATTCAAGGAGTTGTCATTGTGGCTTTCAGCCGCATAGTGAACAATCGCATCAGCCTTAGCAGCCAATTTGTCCACCAATGCTGCATCAGCAATATCACCAACAACCAATTCAACACGGTCACCAAGGATTTCTTCAATGTTGGCACGGTTACCAGCGTATGTGAGTTTATCAAGGACCGTCACATGCACGTCTGGGTGGTTGTTGTAGACATAGTGTACGAAGTTTGAACCGATGAAACCAGCGCCACCGGTTACAATGATGTTTTTGTATTCAGTCATTTTTTCTCCAAATAATTTTTTCTTTTGATTGTTCCTTTAGCTAGTGAGGGACGCCAGCAACCCTTCGGTTTCATGGCTAAATCCGGAGCCGAAGTCTCCGGATTTCCCTACAAGATTCCCTCTGGGAATCTTGTTTTCACTAGGGCAGGAACAATCTGATAACGCTCCTTGCAGTCGCGATACTGCTGGGCAAAGTTCGTTCTTACAAATCTTCTGCTTTTAGGGGTTTGACGTCTTTGAGTAGTGGGTGGTTTTTGTCAGCTTCTGAGACTTCTGCTTCTTCCAAGTTTTCCCATTGGATGTCTAGGCTTGGGTCTGCGTAGTTGACAAAAGCATATTTTGGTTTGAGTTCCAATGCCCAGTAGTCATTGACTAAGTAAGTATAAGCCACTTTATCCGTCAAAACTTGGAAACCATTGGCTACGCCGCGAGGGACAAAGATCCCTTTGGAGGCATCGATCACCGTTTGGTAGGTGTTCCCAAAGGTCTCACCTTCACGAAGGTCTACCCATGTTCCGAGAACCTTGCCTTCATCTGCTACAGAGATGTACTTGTCCCAAGGTTCTGCATGCAAGCCACGCAAGACATGCTTACGAGAGAATGAAATGTTATTTTGCAACTTGCCTTCCGCAAAGAAGCTTTCTGGAAATCCAAGAGGAAGCATCTTCTCTTTTTGGAAATTTTCCTTGAACCAGCCACGGTTGTCCCCACGCACTGGAATATCAAACTCCATCAAACCTGGGATGGCTTCGATTTTGCGGGCTGCTAATTCTTTTTCGAAAAATTGTTCTGTCATTAAGCTTCTCCAATCAAACGGAGCAAGTATTGTCCGTATTCGTTTTTCTTGAGCGGTTGCGCCAATTCATAGACTTGTTCTTTGGTGATATAGCCCATGCGATAGGCAATTTCCTCAAGGTTGGCTACTTGAACATTTTGCAAACGTTGAACCGTCTCGATGTATTGAGAAGCTTGCAAGAGACTTTCATGAGTCCCTGTATCCAACCAAGCAAAGCCACGACCCATGAGCTCAACAGAGAGATCTCCACGCTCCAAATATGCCTTGTTAACATCTGTGATTTCGAGCTCTCCACGAGGACTTGGTTTGATGTTTTTGGCAATCTCTACCACATCATTGTCATAGAAGTAAAGCCCAGTCACCGCAAAATTCGATTTCGGATGCTCTGGTTTTTCTTCGATAGAAACGGCATTCATGTCACCATCAAACTCTACCACACCAAAGCGTTCTGGGTCTTTGACTTGGTAACCAAAGACAGTCGCGCCTTTTTCTTTGGCTTCCGCCCGTTGCAACATCTTGGTTAAGCCATTTCCGTGGAAGATATTATCTCCAAGAACAAGGGCAACATGATCATCCCCGATAAAGTCTTCTCCAATGATAAAGGCTTGGGCCAATCCATCTGGGCTTGGTTGCTCCGCATAAAGAGAGGGAAATCCCAAGTTCAGAACCATCACCGAGAAGCTCTTCAAAACGAGGAAGATCCTGAGGAGTCGAGATGATCAGGATATCTTTGATCCCTGCCAACATAAGGGTTGACAATGGGTAGTAGATCATTGGTTTGTCGTAAATGGGCATCAACTGTTTGGAAGCGGCACGAGTCAATGGATACAAGCGAGTTCCTGAGCCACCAGCTAAAATAATACCTTTCATAATGTTAGGCCTTTCTACGTTGTCATTACCCTTATTTTATCATGTTTATATTAAAAAAGTCACCTTGCATTTATGTTACAAGGTGATGACAGGATGTTGGTGCTATAGTCTCGTTAACTATCTTCATTATCGTGATTCAAATAGGGCACTTGGACTAGGGCTCCCTAATATCCACTTATACACTGATCACTGCTCCTTCACTGAACCATCCGAATATCTTACTCTTACTCTCGATTTAGTAGTGCCTCTCCTAGAATCCATAAAGCTCTGAAATTCCTCATCTTTATTAGTATAGACCCCTATCTTAATGTTATTCGCATTTTTATCATAAGCGAGTACATGTTCCTTAGAGCTCCCATCAGAAAATGTGATTTTCACCTCAGCTCCCCATGCGTCTGAAGGAGTGGAGCTATACGAAGGATTCATAATCTCAATCTCCTCCATTCCCTCGTAAGAATTTTTCAAGGTCTTTACAAGGCTGACTTCATACTCTCTGTTGCGTCTCTTTTCCTCCAATTTTTTGTTCATATGAAACAAAGAAATCCCAACTACCAATAGGAGAGCAAATGCGATAACCATCAAAATCCTTTTTCTTTTCTTTTTAAACTTTGTTTTTACCATAAGACCTTTCTCCTCATTACTTTAGATACCTGTTTATGCTCATTCTGAAATGCATCTGATGAATTTTTCTTCAACTATTTTATCTCACACACAATGATCCTAATCAAAAAGAGAGCTTGTCTAATGCTCTCCTTTTCTGTTCCTTATCCAAGAGCTACGTCTAGGATCATCATAATGACAAAACCAACCATGAGACCGAGGGTCGCAACGTCTGTGTTGCCATTGGTCTGCGAATCTGGGATCAACTCTTCGACCACTACAAAGATCATAGCACCTGCCGCAAAGCCCATCATGATGTCCAGTAATTTGCGACTAATATTCTTGAAGAAAAGACGATGGCTGACCCGACAATGGTACAGCCCCATGTAAACAATCCTGCGATAAAGGCCTGCAAGACCACGGATTGTGATTGAAACCAATTCATAACAACTCCCATTTTCTTGTTGATTCACTTGTTCTATTCTACTATTTTTATCTGAATGAAGGAAGCTATTTCGAAAAAAAGAGAGTGGGACAGAAATCGGTCATTCGTTAGAATTCGATTTCTTCGTCCCACCTCCGCATAGTAGACAATTGAGAGGCTAGGACTTTTGTCCCAGCCTCTACTTCACATATTGTTCAACTGGATAATCTGTTGGATCTAAACGCAAGTTTCCTCCTACCACTAGTTGCGCTAGATGCCAACCAATGAGGGGACCCGTTGTAAGACCAGACGAACCCAGACCACTCGCCACATAAAGGCCTACTTGATCGGGAACAGCTCCCCAAAAGGGCGAGAAGTCACTAGTATAAGCCCGAGTACCCACGCGCTCCCCCATGACTGCCGCTTGAGCCAATTCCGGATAGTAGTTCAAGGCTTCTTCTTCCATCTGGTTCAGCAGAGCTTGGTCCACACTTAGGTCAAAGCCCATTTCATTCTCATGGGTCGCTCCCATACTGATCTTGCCTTTTTGGAAGGGAATGATATCCAGTTCCCCTTCTGGCATGACCACAGGATAGTTGTCTGTATCTAAGTCTAACTGATAATCCCGCAACTGTCCTTTTTGCGGACGGACATCAACTTGGTAGCCAAGTGGCTCTAGGATTTGACCCAACCAGGCTCCTGTCGCTAGGATGACTTGGTCATAGCTCTCTCCTGCTATCTGATAGCCATTGTCTGTGACTGTGAGAGCAACCTCTTCCTTGATCACTCTTGCACCACTGGCTTTCAGAAGAGTTTCCGTCAGAAGAGCTCCCTCTACATGGGCACCACCTGAGGCATAAAGGAGCTGGTCAAAGCCTTGCAGACCTGGGAATTGTTGGGTCACTTCTTCTTTGGTCAAGATCGCCAATTCCCCAATCAAGGGTGATTCTTCCCGGCGGCTCAGTGCCAACTGATAGAGTTCGTCTAATTTCTCTTCCTTCTTTTTGAGGAGATAGACCCCAGTCTGCTGGTAAAAGTCTGTTTCGATACCGTCCTTGGCAAGATCCGCTACCAATTCTTGGTAGAAATCAGCTCCTAAGCGAGCGAGGCGATACCAGGCCTTGTTTCTCCGCTTGGAAAACCAAGGACTAATGATCCCAGCCGCAGCTTTAGTCGCTTGGCCCACACCATGGTCATAGACGGTTACATCCACTTGTGCTTCTTTAGATAAATAATAGGCTGCAGTGGATCCCACGATCCCTGCACCAATAATGGCAACTTTCATGATCACCTCTTAGATATGGTAAAAAGGATTGGTGCTGGCTTGACTGCCCAGCACTTCGATCTCCCATGCTTCTTCAGACTTCCACTGGTTGAGTTTTTCTACTAGTTTCGATACAAAGAGAACTTCGATATGGTGACCTGGATCCAAGGCTAGGAGCCCGTCACTTAGCATGTCCTGAGCCGTGTGGTAGTAGATATCTCCTGTGATATAGACCTCTGCTCCCTTGGCAAGAGCATCCTTGTAAAAGGACTGGCCACTTCCGCCACAGATAGCAACACGCTCAATGACCCGATCCAGATCTGCCTGGTCATAACCAACCAAGCGCAAAGCATCTAAGCCAAAGGTTTCTTTTACCTTTTCAGCCAACTGACCAAAGGTTTGAGGGCGCACCTGACCGATGCGGCCGATTCCAAGACCTTCTCCTGTCATGCTGAGGGGCTCTGTATTTTCAATTTCTAAAAGCTGGCAGAACCAATCGTTCAATCCATCTGGGACAATATCAATATTGGTATGGCTGACGTAGACCGCAATATCATGCTTGATCAAGTCAATATAGATCTGATTTTGAGCCCGATCGGCTACCAAATCCTTAATAGGACGGAAAATCGGTGCATGTTTGACGATGATCAAGTCCACCCCATGGGCGATGGCTTCTGCCACCGTCTGCTCACGGATATCTAAGGCTACCATGACCTTCTTAATGTCTTTTTGTAGCGTGCCGACCTGTAGCCCACGGACATCCCCTTCCATGGAAAGTTCTTGAGGACAGTAGGCTTCATAGCGTTTGATGACTTCACTTGCTAGCATGTAGGACCTCCTTGATTTGGGCAATGCGCTCTTCTAACGAACCTCTGGCGGATTGATTCTCAACAGGGACCTGATCCAAGGCAAAGGCTAATTTCTCCATTTCTCTGGACCACTTTTGGACGAAGGCTGGAGCTTGCTCCTCCATCAAATGGGGACCAAAACGCAGTTCCTTGGCTGTCAACTCTTGAGAACCCTGTTCGACCACGAGGATCTCATAAAACTTCTCATTTTCTTCTAAGATGGCTTCATCGACAATGCGAAAATCATGGTCTACTAACCAAGCCCGCAGTTCATCTTCCCGATTATTGGGTTGCAAGACCAAGCGAGAGACACCGGCTAATTTCTCAAGACCTGCCGCTAAGATATCTGCAATCAAGCGCCCGCCCATCCCTGCAATAGTGATGCAGGTAATACCATCTGTTGGTTCAAATGCAGCCAATCCATTGGCCAGACGGACCTTGATCTTGTCCTCTAAGCCATTATCAGCGACGTTTTGAAGAGCGGATTGATAAGGTCCTTCTACGACTTCCCCTGCAATGGCAGCCTCAATTTTCCCTTCTTGCAAAAGGGCGATTGGGAGATAAGCATGGTCACTTCCTACATCTAGCAGACGCGCTCCAGCTGGGACGAAGCTCGCCACCAAGGCCAAGCGATTTGATAATTTTGTAAATTCCATGTGCTACTTTCTAAACTTTTATTCCACCCTTTAGTATACCATGTTTGCACCATTAAAAAAAGGCGCGATGGCGCCTAGTCAAATTACTTCTAAATTCTTCTAGCTATATACAAAAGTTAAGAAATCTCTTATTCTTGGAGTAAAAATTTAGGTATTGAGTTTTCTGCAGTGAGAAAAGTGCATGAAACTTTTTTTGTTTCATGCACTCGGGAGTTTTGAAACTTTAGGTTCAAAACTAAGTCATGGAACTTCTACGAAGTTCGCTGACGTCCGAACTCACCTAAGGAAAATCTCAATACTATTTAATTATTCAATTCAAGAATAAGCTATGCATAGACTTTAGTCGATTTCCTTATATTCCACTTCCAAGCCTCGTTGCACTGCTGGGCGATTGGCAATTTTCTCTGTCCAAGCCTGCAAATGCTTGTATTCCTTCACATTTAGGAAAATTCCTGCTCGGTCCCAGACCTTGTCTTGGGCTAGACGGCCATACCAAGACCAGATGGCAATATCTGCAATGGTATAGTCATCTCCTGCGATATAAGGTTTACTTGCGAGTTCTTTGTCCAGTAGGTCCAATTGGCGTTTGGCTTCCATGGCAAAGCGGTTAATGGCATACTCGATTTTTTCAGGAGCATAATGGAAGAAATGGCCAAAGCCCCCACCTAAGAAAGGTGCAGCCCCTGTCTGCCAGAAGAGCCAGTTGAGTACTTCTGTCCGTTTAGCAAGATCTGTAGGAATCAATTGTCCAAATTTCTCTGCAAGATACAAGAGAATATTAGCTGATTCAAAGACACGAATGGCTGGATCTCCTGATTGATCCAACATAGCTGGAATTTTTGAATTGGGATTGATGGCTACAAAGTCACTGCCAAATTGATCCCCATCACCAATCTTGATGCGATAAGCGTCATAGCCTGCATCCACTCCCAGCTCTTTCAATTCTTCCAGCATAATAGTCACCTTGATCCCATTGGGTGTTGGAAGGGTATAGAGTTGGAAAGGCTGGTCACCTTTTGGAAGGCTTTGTTCAAAACGGGCACCTGCTGTTGGTTGGTTCAAGACACCCCAGGCTCCTCCCATTTGACTTGGTGCTTCCCATACTTCCGGTAATTGATAATCTGACATCTCTTTTCTCCTTTTTCTGAGTTACTACTAGCATATCAAATCCAGACGCTCCTTTCAAAAATCTGCTACGCTAGCTTTACTTGACTTTTCTTGGCAAAATGATAGTATAGAAAAAATACATTTTAAGGAGAAAAAATATGTCCACGATTGACTTTCATAGTTTGGCAAAGACAGAATTACACTGCCACTTAGACGGTTCCTTGTCTCTTCCGACTATTCGCCAACTGGCAGCCGTGGCCAACATTGACCTCCCTGCTAGCGATGAAGAGCTCAAACACCATGTCACTGCGCCTGCCCACTGTGAGAATCTCTTAGACTATTTGGAAGCCTTTGACTACATTCGCCCTCTCCTTCAAACCAAGGAAGCCTTGACTCTTGCTGCTTACGATGTGGCTAAGCAAGCTGCTCTGGAGAATGTCCTCTACATCGAGGTTCGTTTTGCCCCAGAATTGTCTATGGACCAAGGACTTACCGTCCCAGAAACTATCGATGCTGTCTGCGAAGGACTGCGCAAAGCCCAGGATGAATTTGGTATTGTTGCAAAATCCCTGGTCTGTGGCATGCGCCAGTCCGATCAAGAACTCACCTCTCGCATCCTGGCAGAGGCTAACCAGGTCACTGATCAAGATTTTGTTGGCTTTGACTTCGCTGGAGACGAGCATCACTACCCACCACAAACCATTGACGCCCTCATCCAACAGGTCAAGAATTACAATCGTCCCATGACCCTCCATGCAGGAGAATGCCACTGTCCAGCTAATGTCGCTCAATCCATGGCCTATGGGATCAAACGAAATGGCCACGTGACAGCTCTGTCTCACGAACCAGCCTTACTCCAGTCTTTTGTTGAAAATGAAGTCACCGGTGAACTCTGCCTAACCAGTAACCTTCAAACAAAAGCCGCACCGACTTTAGAAGATTTCCCTTATTTGAAGATGAAAGCCGCCGGAGCTCGGATCAGTATCAATACTGATAACCGGACCGTCTCTGATACAGATTTGACCAAGGAGTATGCCCTCTACCACCAGCACTTCCAAACGACACCAGCTGACTTTTACCAGCACAATGTCGATGCCATCCAAGCTTCCTTTGCTAGCGACGAGGAAAAACAAGAACTTCTTACCAAACTAGAAGAAGCCTACGCGGATTATTTATAAACGAAAAAAACTAGCACTTTATGAGTGCTAGTTTTTTTAATCCTTCCACAAATCCATAGCCTGTAAGAAATCGTCTGAAACTGTCACATTGCGTGGGTTGGCTTGCTCGCGTTCTTGTAGTTTCGCTTCTACTTGAACCAGGCTGTTGATGCCTTCACTGCGCCAGTTTCGCAAAATAGCTTGGATATATTTCCAGTGCGGTTTGCCGTTAAAGACAGCTTCTCGTAGCGCTGCCTTGATCACATCTGGATCTGTCTGATCCTCGCGCACGGTCTTGGTCAGGTCTTCGATCTCAAAAGGTGTCAAAAGTCGTCCCAGTTCTTGTTGGAAGGTTTCCACCAAGTCCTTGATGACATTTCCCTTGGCTGGCGCACTCTGTGCCTTCCCTTGTGTCTGGGCTTCTAGAATTTCATCCAAGCGTTCCAGGGCAATGGTCGCGTCAAAGATGGCTTCGATCTCACCATTGAGCTCAATAGTCCGGTATTGGAGGAGTCCCTTGGTGGTCAAATTGGACATGATGCGATTGACCTCTGTCACAGTTTTTCCTAGATGACTGGCAATCTGATTGGGAGTCAAGGTCTCTTGACCGGTTGTATTTTGAAGGAAGAAAAACTGCCAAACCAAGTAGTCATCTGCTTGGTCAAATAACTCATGATAATGAAAAAGCAAGGCACTTGGAAGAACCAAGTTGCCATACTTAAATGCTTGTGAATATGTCATAATTCCCCTTTAAAGGTAACCATAAAATGAAATATCTTTTTCCAATTCTTCCAAGCGGTAAGGTGTTTCTTGATAAACCGCATAGTTGATCCAATTACTAAAGAAGGTCGTCGCAGCTAGATTCCAACGAATGCGAGGCTCTGTGCTGGCATCATCCTGGTCAAAATAATTCTTAGGAACATCTGGATCCAAGCCTGCCTTGACATCTCGGTGGTATTCTTTCGCCAGCGTATCGCGATCATACTCCAGATGGCCAAAGCTATACACCTCACGCATGTCCGGACTAGCAATGATGGATAAACCAACCTCATTTCCCTGAGCGATGACCTGAAGATTACTCTTTTCCAGAACTTCCTTCAAAGGAACATCCGTATAGCGGGAATGAGGGGCAAGGAAGCGATCGTCAAAGCCTCTCATGAGAAGACTCTCAGGACGCACCACTACCTGGTCATAGATCCCAGACAACTTGTCACAGAGCTCAACTTTTTGAATCCCGTAACGGTGGTACAGACCAGCCTGGGCTCCCCAACAAAGGTGCAAGGTAGAAAAAACATGACGTTTGGCCCATTCAAAGACCTGGGTCAACTCTTCCCAGTAATCCACTTCCTCAAAGTCCATCTTTTCGACAGGCGCCCCCGTCACAATCAAGCCGTCATAGTAATTAGCTTTGATATCCTCAAAAGTCTTATAGAAGCTCTCCATATGCTCTGCCGCTGTATTCTTGGACTCATGGCTCGCCATATAGAGGAAATCCACATTGATCTGCAAGGGCGTATTGGCAAGGAGCCTTAAGAGCTGGGTTTCTGTCGCAACCTTGGTCGGCATCAGGTTCAGAATGAGAACATTCATGGGCCGAATATCCTGGTGAGTTGCTCGAACATCATCCATGACAAAAATATTTTCTGAACGAAGAATATCTACTGCAGGTAATTTTTTATCTAGTGTAATTGGCATAAAAAGCTCCCATCGTGCAAGTTCTTTACTAACATTATATGATAGGAGCTTATAGTTTTCAATTATGGTTTTTCTGTATCCAGTTATAGTATTAGACTATATTAGTAATGCATCAAGACTTTGTAGTCGTAATCGCCGATCGCTTCGCGACCTTTCAACTCATCCAACTCGATCAAGAAGGCACACCCTGCAACAATCCCACCGAGTTTTTCGATCATTTCGATGGTTGCTTTAACTGTACCACCCGTAGCCAAAAGGTCATCAACGATCAGGACGCGTTGGCCTGGTTTGATGGCATCTGCGTGCATGGTCAAGGTATCCACACCGTATTCTTTTTCGTAGTCAGCAGAGATGACTTCACGTGGCAATTTGCCAGGCTTCCGAACAGGTGCAAAACCAATTCCCAACTCAAAAGCGACTGGGCATCCAACGATAAAACCACGCGCTTCAGGGCCGACAATCATATCGATCTTCTTATCGGTCGCGTATTGAACGATTTCACGAATCGCATAACTATAAGCATTGCCATCTGCCATCAAAGGGCTGATATCACGGAAGGTAATCCCTTCTTGTGGATAGTTTTCAATGCTTGCAATGTAATCTTTTAAATTCATGGTTAACTTTCTTTCATAAAAAATTTTTACATTCCATTATACCATGAATTCTACTAACTTGCATCATTTTTGCCAAATCATTTTCCCAAACACCTGCAGCAAAAATAAAAATCCCACATCCGAAAAATGATGTGGGATTGGATTCCAAAAAACTTACTACTCTTCTATCAATTTGTTGTACTCAATTTTCATATCTCCCAAGTTTTTCAGGGAATAACGGGAGCTTCCATTTTTGAACCAGGTACCCAGGATATATTGCTCGGCGACCTTCTTGCTTTGGTTTTCCAACCAAGTGCAGTCTTTGCCGTAAGTGGCAAGTTTCTCAAGGAGTTGCTGGCCCTCGTAGCTTGTCTCATTAATTGTCAAATAGAGGTCGCTTTTGTAAAAATCTTTTTAGAGGCGTTATATTCAAATATCAGATTAACTGAGGTACTTTCATTTAATTTGTATTTGTACATATAGAACCAATCTGCAGTGCCTCTAAACATAGTAACAGCTAGATGCTCCTTTCCACCAACGATTTTATCAGAATAGGGAAAAGTCTGAAATCCTTCATCTTCCTTCCAAGGAGCTTCGCTTATGATTGTTTGAGTGTAGGACTTGACAATCATTTTTCGCATTATCCCACCATTTTCAGAGTAAACAATCTCCTCCATAGGATTTTTTAGGCTCAGGTAGATTCCCAACCAATAAAGGCAAAAAAGTAGGATAGGAGTGAGCCAGAGGAATTTTTTTAGGTATTTTTTCATAACTTCCTTACTATTCTTCTATCAATTTGTTGTACTCAATTTTCATATCCCCTAGGTTTTTCACAGAATAACGGGAACTTCCATTCTTAAACCAGGTTCCAAGGATATATTGCTCGGCAACCTTCTTGCTTTGGTTTCGAAGCCAAGTCCGATCTTTACCATAGGTTTCAAGTTTTTGTAAAAACTCACGTCCTTCAACTTCTTTTTTATCCGCATATAGATAAACTTCTTTTTGAAAAAATACTCTTTTTTTAGAATTATATTTGAAGCTCATACGAACCGATGCATTTCCGTCCAGCCGATATTTATACCAATAAACCCATTCTGAACTATCTCGAAACATCATCACGGACAGTTCTTCGTTAGCATCGACAATTCCTTTAGAATAGGGGTAGGTCTGAAAATCTTCGTCTTCTTTCCAGATACCATCGTTTCCTATCGTTTCTGTAAACGGCTTAAACATCACATAGCGCATCCACCCGCCATTTTCAGAGTAGTTAATTTCTTCCATGGGATTTTTGAGGCTCAGGTAGATTCCTACCCAATAAAGAGCTAAAATCAAGAAGGGGCTGAGCCAGAGGAAGTGTTTTTGGTGTTTGTTCATTAGGCCTGTCCTGTCAGATAGTCATAGATTTCGCGAACTGTTCCAAGAGCCATCAATTCCTGCTCTTTCACCGTTTGTTTGAGTTTTTGGTAGATGGTGCTTTCTGCGATTTCCCGTTTTTCTGCTTCTTTATTAACCTTCATGATGCCATTTTCAATGGTCACAAAGCCCAGCTCTTGGAAAATCTGGATCATTTTGACCAAGAGGATCTGCTGGATCTTGAGATAAGCCGCTAGGTCTTTGAGTTTGTAGCGGACATCGAACTCTGGGTACTGGTAGATGGTTTTATAGAGTTTGGCATACTGATCCCTGCTACCGTAGCCTGTCAGATAGTAGGCTTTGGCGATCTCATTTTTGAAATACACAGCTTGGAAATCATGCTCTTGAAAGATGTGACGCAGTTGCTCTATATCCTCAGGGATATTTCCAACCACTACAGCAGTTGCTCCTGCTAGATCAGGCAGTTCTTTGGTAAAATCAAGAACAGGAACACCTGCGGGGAGGCTGGCATTTTTGGAGCGGATATTAAAGAGCTGTACGCCATCCACTCGCGCATCGACCAGCATGAGCTGAAGGGCTGTTTGGCCATTCCATTGGTTGACAGACAATTGCACGGCTAGCTCTAGGTCTTGCGCCTGGGCAAACTCTGTTTCTAAGCTTCCCAAGCCAAAGGCAACCACCTCAAAGGTCGCATCTTCTTGAGAAATTTTGAGTTTCAAGTGGGTATTGCCGGCTCCCATTGAGCGCGCTCCTTCTACCTTGAAATTACGGACCAGAAAGACGGGCTTTTTATTGTCCATGCCAAAAGGACTCAAGCGCTCAAAGCTTTTCAGAGTTTCAAGCGTCAGTTCTGTTAAATGCAGTTCCTCGTCGATGGCTAAGCTAGACTTGCTGCTGAGATCAATCTCTTGCTCTCGAATATAATCCGTAAGGGCCTGAGACAAGGCAAGAAGTTGGTCCACCTCGAGCGTCATCCCTGCTGCACCCGCATGTCCTCCAAAGGCGACAAAAAGCGACCGGTGAGGATCGAGGGCATCAAAGATATTGACCGACTCAGGACTGCGAGCGCTCCCCTTAGCCCGTCCATCTTCGATGCTTAAGACGACAACCGGCTGATGAAGCTCTTCTAATAGACGGCCAGCGACAATGCCAAGAACCCCAGGATTCCAGCCTTCTTTGGCCAAGACCTGGGCGGACAAGCTCGGATCAACCATGGTTTTGGCTTCGTCGTAGATACTTTGGACGATCTCTTTGCGTTCTTCATTCTTCTGATGAATCATAAGGGCAATCTCGTGCGCTTCTTCATCATCAAAACCAGTCAGTAGTTCGATGGCTGGATTGGGGTCGTCCAGGCGTCCAAGGGCATTGAGACGAGGGGCAATCTGAAAGCCAACCGTTTCTTCATTAACATCCTCGGGACGAATCCCAGCGATCTCCAAGAGCTCCTGCAAGCCCATTCGCTGGGTATGTTGGAGAACACCCAGGCCGTATTTGACCAGAATCCGATTCTCATCTGTCAGGCTCACCATGTCAGCAATGGTTCCGATCGCGACCAAATCTAAGAGATCAACCGGTACTTCCTCTAGGAGGGCACAGGCCAACTTAAAGGCCACACCACAGCCTGCTAGATAATGGAAGGGATAAGCCGCATCTGAATGTTCTGGATGAATGATCGCATAAGCATCCGGCAAAACCTCTGGCATGGAGTGGTGGTCCGTCACAATGACATCCACTCCCATTGCCTGGGCCATGGCTATGGCTTGATTACCCGCCACGCCATTGTCCACCGTGACAATCAAAGAAATACCTTGCTGCTCGATAAAGTACTTGTAGACACTCTCATTGGGACCATAGCCGTCTGTGAACCGGTTGGGGAGGTAGACTTGCACCTCTGCTCCCATCTGCTCCAAAGTTTCTTTCATAATAGAGGCCGAAGTCATCCCGTCTGCATCATAGTCTCCATAGACCAGGATCTGCTCGTAATCTTCGATGGCCCGTCTGATACGCTCCACTGCCTTGTCCATATCATGGAGCAAATAAGGGTCGTGAAGATTCTCTAACTTAGGTTCTAAAAAGTCTTCTAAATCCTCTTTGGACTGAATGCCACGCTCATACAGTAAGGTTGCTACGGACGCTTCCAGGCCTGCTTTTTTAGCAAGGGCTAAAAAGCTCTCATCTGCACTTGGCGAAGCTAACTGCCAATCGTATTTTGAAGTGATCATCTAGCTCTTTGGTCTCCTCTTTTTCTTATCTGAATATTATATCATGAAAGCAGGGAATGTCGGAAAATAAAGGGTCAGGAAGTTGTTGAAGCGAACTCAGCAACAAGCTCTATTTTTGTTGCATTTGGCTTGACTTATAGGTATAAAAGCTTATAATATATTATGATAATAATCTTTTTAAATATGTGATGGGATGATTATTCTGTTAAAATTTAAAACGTTTATTATCGTTTTAATATTACCCTGCTTGTCATTTTCCTTATTTTTCTATATTAAACAAACGCAGTTAGAGGGTTTGATGCTGAACTGATCGAAGGAATTATTACCTTTCATTTGATAATAGATAACCTATCCTTCATTGATCCATCATAGAATGAGGCGACTAGTTTCAAGGAGTAGAAATTAGAAGCCTTTCTGTTTTAGGATATATTACTATATAGAAAAAATGGGAAGAGGCATGCAAAAGAAAGGAAATGAGGCCAATTGAAATCTCTTTATAAAAAGATAGTTGCATTGGTAGCTATCATCGGTGTGGTAACCTTAGGCTTGTCTGTGATCAAACCTGTCAGTGCAGCCACTGTTACACCAACCGTCTCTAATTTAAAGGCCCAAGCAAGTGGACAAAATGTTACCTTTTCATTTGACTGGGATTTAACTGGTAAATCAGTTAAAGAAGGCGATACCTTTACTATTGACGCTCCAGAAGGTGTCAATATTACTGAAATTGCGACTCAATCACTTCAAGCAAACGGTGCTGAAGTTGCGACTGTTTCGATGACAGGTAAAAAGATTACTTTTACTTTCAAAAAAGCAATCGAATCCATGAATCAAAACGTAAAAGGTGGATTCTCATACAAAGCGCAATGGGATAGTACTCCAGGAAATCCCGGAAACAAGACTGCCACTTCTAAAGTTGGTTCCGAATCCGTTGTCATCACTCGTCCTGATGGACCTGGCGTATTTGAATCTGTTTTGAACAAGTACAACCTTACTGGTGACTATGTAACTAAGCAATTCAAATTAGATGCTTCTGAAAACTATGCCTGGATGAATGTTGGGGATGACTATTATCTTACAAAATGGTTCATCCGTATCAACGGAGATGGTAAGAAACAAGCCATCACGAACCCAGTTGTGACTGACCGTATCCAAGCTCCGGCGGTAGATTACTCTAAAATCACTTTTGCTCCAGCTGCAAACCATGCACCAAGTGAATTCTTTGTGGGTACTTACTTAAAACCATCCTTCACATTGAGAAAGGTGGACAAGTGGTTGCTTCAGGATGGGACTTCTGGCAACATGTGAAATTCGATGCTGACGGTAACGGATTTACTGTGAATTTATCAGACGTCAGTGATGTTTTCAAAACAGCATCTAGCGATGAATTAATCATTGAATACCAAACATTAATTCCTAAGACAACCATTCGCGTAGATAACAACGCTACCTTGAAAGCTGACGAAATCACAACTCCTCAAGAAGATCCAGCATTCTGGAATAACACAGAATTGAAATTCTGGGTGAGCGGTGACAAAACTGTCACTGTTCAAAAAGAATGGGTTGGTGATGAAGAGTCTGACCGTAAAGATATCACTGTTCAATTGTATGCGGACGGCAAAGCCTTGGATGGGTTAACACAAACCCTTACAAAAGCTTCTGGTTGGAAGGCAGAATTTACAAAATTGCCTGGTATCAAAGACGGTAAGAAGATTGAGTACTCCGTAGTGGAAACAAACACACCTGAAGGCTACACTTCTAAAGTTGAAAAAATTGATGATGCAAATGTCATCAAAGTTGTCAATACGTCAACTAAACCAAAAGTTTCAAATGCTAAGGTGACCTTAAACCTTAAAAAAGCATTTGAAGGTGGGGAACTCAAGGGCGATGACTTTGAGTTTGTTGCAAAAGATTCAAACAATAAAGTTGTTGGTACAGCTAAGAACAAAGAAGATGGTTCGATTACTTTTGATAACATCACTGTAGACCACGCAGGTACATTCAACTATACCATCACTGAAACAAAAGGTACGGACAAGACCATTACCTACAGTGATAAAACCATCACAGCTACAGTTGTAGTGGTTGAAAAAGACAACGCCTTGGTTGTAGAACAAATCAACTACTCTGATGGTCAAACTAACACAGCTACCTTCACCAACAAAAAAGAAGCTCCTAAAACAGAAAGTGCAAAAGCTACACTTCAAGTGAAAAAGCTCTTTAAAGAAGGTGAAACAAGCTTACCGTTGACAGATGATCAATTTGAATTTGTCTTAAAAGAAGGAAACACTACCCTTGGAACTGCTAAAAATAAAGCGAATGGTACTGTAACCTTTAAGGAACTTTCTTATACTGCGGAAGGAACACATACATACACCATTACCGAAAACAAAGGTACGGATGCTTCTATCAACTATAGTAACCAAACCATCACTGCTACTGTTACTGTGAAGAAAGTAAACGACAAACTCGTCCCTACTGTGACTTACTCAGGTGGAGATACTGAAAAAGGTGATACCTTTACAAATACGAAAACACCTCCGACTCCACCAACACCAACTCCAGTTCCTCCAACGGAGAAACCAACAACCGCTCAATTTAAGGCGAAAAAAGTATTGGCTATCAATGGTACGAGCGATCGCACCCTAAAAGCAAATGAGTTTACTTTCCTTCTCAAGGATCAAGATGGTAAGCTCCTTGATACCAAGACAAACGATGAGAATGGGGATATTCTCTTCAATCCAGTAACCTTTAGCAAGGCTGGTACTTTCACCTACACAATCGATGAACAAAAACCAGCTGCGCCAGAATCCGCTATTGCTTATGACGAAAATGTTCATACTGTAACCGTAACTGTCACAAAAGATGCAGATGGACAATTGAGTGCGAATGTGAAATATGATGGTAAGATGGATACCCTTACTTTTACCAACACATATACACCTCCGACACCTCCAACTCCAAGTGAAAAACAAATTACCACAAGTAAAATTCTAGAAGGTCGTAACCTTCAAGGTGGGGAATTTAGCTTTAACCTCTTGGATGCAAATGGAACTGTCCTTCAAACAAAACAAAACGCTGCGGATGGTACGGTGACATTTGATCCGATTGCCTACACAGAAGACACGATTGGTACTCATCAATATACCATTAAAGAAGTCCTACCAGCTGATAAGGCAAACATCCAATATGATGAAGGGCAAGTTGATGTCACAGTTACCGTCACAAAAGATGAAGCTTCAAATGCGATCCAAGCAGTTGTTTCATACGGTGCCAAGAAACCTTTATTAACAAGGTCATCCCACCAACCCCACCAACAGTGAATATTCCTGAATTGAAACTGTACACCCTTAAGGTTCGGAAAGTGGATGAAAAGGGTGATTATCTTGCAGGTGCAGTATTTGGACTCTTTGAGGCAGATGGGGTGACACCTGTTGCCAATCCATATGGTCAAGGCCAAGCACAAGCGATTTCTGGTCAAGATGGAATTGCAAGCTTCGTTGGATTTGAAGCAAAAGAATATGTGATCAGAGAGCTCTCTGCTCCAAGTGGTTACCAACTTTCAGATACAGCCATCAAGGTTTCTGCAAGCGACTTTGCTTCAGCTAGCAATCTTGAAGTTGATAAAGGAAACGTGGTGAATAAACTTCTTCCACCTCCACCATCAACAGATATTCCATATATACCAACACCAAGTAATAGCAAACCTAAAACTCCATCACCAAATGGAGATAAACCTAAGTCTAACGACAATCCTAAATCTAGTGAAACTCCTAAATCTAGTGACAAACCTAAAGAAAATAAACGATCTCTTCCTTCAACAGGGACTGAAGATCAGTTAGGACTTCTTGCAACTGGTTTGACATTCGTCGCTACAGCTATTGCTTTTATGACACTTAAGAAGAAAGAAGACTTCTAAGAAACGAGAAGAGGCTGGGACAAAAGTCCTAGCCTCTTAATTGTCTTTGGATTGTCGAGCAAGACGCAGTGGTTAAGTGGGCTCTTTGTTCGCTTTTTAAGCTCCAAATATGACCTAATGAGGGAAACAAAGTTTCCTTTATCTGCAACCTTCAACAGTCTCCCAGACTGTTGAAGCTGTGCGGAGGTGGGACGACGAAATCGAATTCTAACGAATGACCGATTTCTGTCCCACTCTCTTTTCTGTATCTGCTTCTCTTATTCCACTTTATTTTGATCTTCATAAAAAACAACTTTTCCATCTTTAACTTTGAAGGAGTAACTGAGCGTGTCATACGAATCATCTTTATGATTGGAATAGTAGAAATTATAGGCACCATCTGGTAATTTGCTCGCATCTAGCTTTTTAGCTGCTGCTTTTAGGTCTTGCTCCTTAACGGATACGGTATCATCTATATAAATAGTCATATCAACTAACTCTTGGTCAATTAGAGTCTGAAAAGGAATCTGATAGTAGCCGGCAAAGTCCTTCTTACCTTCCTTAAGATTTTGACTGGCAATACCATCCAACATTTGCTCCTTTTCATCATGATGAGCTGTAGATAAGAAACCAAAGAATTGAATCGGAAGACCAAGAGATTGCTTTTTCAATTGTTCCTCTATTTCCTTCTCTTTCTTTTGGACAGATTGCTGTTTCAAATACACTTCCTTATATTCTGGAAGATGGTCATTATATGAATCTGACCAGTTATCCGCAAAAGTTGTATTCTGTTCCAATCGCACTGTCTGACCGTCGTAGGTCTTCTCAGAGTAGGTGTAACTTACATGATACTGTGGGAATTCTAGGGCAGTCCACTCCAGTTTGTTAATGGTAACCGTTCCATGCAGACCGACTTGAGCAAGCTCACCACTAACAACTTCTTTAGCCTTTTTGTAATCACTCGGTGTCATGATCTTACAGCTAGAAAGAAACAGGCAACAAAGAATAAGTGGGATTCCTGCTAATAGTTTGAAAAAATTGGATTTCATATCCTAACCTCCTTATGAAATAATAGTGGCTCATTATCATTTCTTAACTAACTAGTTTTTACAATAGGCTGGCTAAAAATTAGGGGTTTTCTCTATTTTTGAATAACCCATTTCGCATCACCATAAACGACTCTAAACGGTCCATCCCCATCTGTTAAATAGTTAATTTTATATTTAGCTGACTCCCCCGCCTCAAGGACTGTTGGCTGGTCATAATTTAAAGTATTATTCAACATATAAGCAGATTTTCCTTGACCATCATAGAGTTCGACATTGGAATAATTAGGGGTACTTTCAATACGAAGAGGTGTTGGATTTGATAGTGTGAATTCAACGATCAGTCGATGTTGTTTTTTCGATTTATCGATACGATCTTGATCATCCTGAACATCCAAATTTGGATCGTCTGTTACACGATTCAGTGTAACTTCTAAGCCATTAGCAAATACAACTGGCTCTCCAATCGCATATTTTTTGACTGGATTTTGTGGGTTAAAATCTTTTAGTTTTTCCTTTACCTTTCCTTCATCAGTGACGCCATCAGTAATGATGGGCCAGAAGATACTATTATCATTTCCACCTCCAGATTGATTAGCTTTCTGCATTTGTTGAGGAATTTGTAACAAGAGTGCCAAATTTTTAGTATCAATTTGGACTTGCCCTTGGTTGGTCACCTCCATTTCGATCGTCATTTCCGTACTACCAATCATATTACCGGTTGAAAAACGCGCATTAAAATTTTCCTTAACTAAATGTTGTAAGATGGTAGAAAGCATTATATAAGAAAGATGATCTCCCCGATTGTCTTTTTTAGCATAGTTCTCGTGTAGTTCATCTAACCAAGCATACATGGTCTCATTTGGATTATTGGGATCAACACTCAATCTGTACCCTTTTCCCCTTGGTAATTGATTTGGACTATAGACTGGTGTTTGAATTTTAAGGACTACCTTATTCTCCTTAACTGCATATCCCTTTAATTCGTAACTCTTTTCAGTGGAGAGAGCATTGGTCATTAATTTTAAATACATGGGACCATAGATTTTGAGCGGATATTTTTCTCCTAGATACTCAAAATAAGTATTTGAATCAAAGGTCCTATTACTTTTTTCTATTTTAGGAACAATATAGTCCTTCCAGATTCGGTTATACATTTCTTCCTGACTCATTACTCCACTAGCCTTGACTACTGTGTCCATTTCATCCTGGTCAATGTAAATCGCTTCAACTACTTGCAAAGCTTTTTGAACTTTTCCCTCTTCATCGAGAGGAGCTTCATTTTGTTGCAAACTATATATAGAAATTCCATCGCTATCATCTGGCTTCATATATTGTGGAAGGTTTTCAAACGTTATGTATTTACTACCACTCTTGGCATCCCAATCGAATGATGCAGCTGGTCCAGTTTTATCAAAATGAATGTTTTTCCGAACTATTTTCTTCTGTACTTCTTTATTTGAAGAACCATGTTTTTCTATATGTCCTTGTTGGCAAGCACTCAGACATAAAGGTATAAGTACCGAACATAACAAAAAGCTCCATTTTATTTTCGTTTTCATCCCATCTCCTCCTAATTTTACCCTCATTTTACCATCAATTCCCTCTTTTGTCAGTCAAATCTATAAGAGAGTGGGACAGAAATCGGTCATTTGTTAGAATTCGATTTCGTCGTCCCACCTCCGCACAGTTGAGTGAGCTGTAAAAGCTGATGAAATCAGCGTAGTAGAGCCCACTCAACCACTTCGTCTTGCTCGACAAACCAAAGACAATTGAGAGGCTAGGACTTTTGTCCCAGCCTCTTTATTTGATATAAATCATTCCCGTACAAGCTTGCTCAGAAAGTTCGACAAAGCCTAGGGATTGGTAAAAGGCAAGATTTTTCTCGCTCCGTTCCGTGACAAGGAGCCGTTGATAGACATTAGGGAAGGTCGCTAAAGCCTCTTCTAAGAGTTTCGTGCCAATGCCTTGGCGCTGGTGATCGGGTCGTACCAAGAGGTCCTGCACCAAAAGGACAGAGTGGCCATCTCCTACCAAGCGAATGTAGGCTACGAGCTCATTCTCATCATAGACGGCTAATTGCCAAAGACTGGCTTTGACAGCTTCTTCTAACATGCTTGGATTGTTGGTATAATTTGTCCAGCCTACCGAGCTATAGAGTGCGAGCAGGTCTGTCATCGCTGGAATTTCTTGTTTGTAATCGAACATCTTAACTCCTTTTTAAGCTATAGTGCTGGAAGAAGGCGATCTCCCGATATGGGGACTCTTGGCAAACAGCCAGCTCCATTTGAAGCATGGACTCTCGCCAGCCTTCTTGGCCTTTGAAGTGATTGTCCTGCAAGCCATAAAAGACACGGATTCCTTGGTAGTCCTGAACTTCGAGGGCTAGGTCTTCTACTACTCTATCGAGATCATAGGCCTGAGCCAGACCCATGGAGTGGGTCTCCAGGTCCTGACCTGCTAGTAAATCGAGGGCCTTCTGAGCATTATTTTCAAAGACCACCGTCTGCAAGACGCGGCCAACCTCATTGTGCTTAACGATAGAGAGTAGGCCACCTGGTTTCAAGAGGCGGGTAAATTCCTCGAGAACTAGTTTGCGATCCTCCACATACTCCAAGACATTGTGGCAGAGGATGACCTCAAAGCTGGCATCTTCAAGGCTGGCCAACTGGTCCAGACTTCCGACACATTGCTGGTAGGGATGATCCTGAACTCGCAAGGCTACCATTTCCTCATTGGGTTCCACAGCGAGGACTTGATTTTCTTTCGCTAGGTGATTGGCCACAAGGCCAAAGCCACTGCCAAAGTCAAGCACTCGCTTGCCTTTGATGTCCTTTAATTGGGCAAAAAGGATATCATAATAGATCTGTCCCCAGGGTTGCTGGAGGTTTTCTAAATAGACTTGGATATTAGCTGCCATCTGGCTCCTCCTATTTGTAGTTAAACATCTTGCTGGCTATCTTGTCCGAGATGCGTGGGAATAGGGTATAGAGCTTGTGGGTCAGGTTCAAGAGCCAAGGAAGATTAAGTTCACGTTTTGGTTTTCCAAAATTCTTCACTATCTTCTTGGCTACAAAGTCCGGTTCCAAAATATAGCGTTCCACAGCCTTGACATAGGTCCCGTCTGGATCTGCCTGATCAAAGAAACTAGTCCGGATAGGGCCCGGATTGACCGTCGTCACATGGACACCAAAAGGCATGAGCTCCAAGCGTAGGGCATTGGAAAAGCCAATGGCCGCAAACTTGGTCGCCGAATAGAGGCTGGATTTAGCAGTTGCAACCAAGCCCGCCATGCTGACGATGTTGACGATGTGCCCCTTGCCTGCTATCTTCATGTGCGCACCAATCATGCGTGAAAGGTTCATCAGGGCAAAGGTATTGACTTCAAACATGGCATGAATTTGCTCATTGGTAATCTGGTCAAACTCTTCAAAAATCCCATAGCCAGCATTGTTGACCAAGATATCGATCTGTCCGTAGCGCTGACTCAGCTCTTCGACTAGCTGTTGGACAGCTGAGGAATCTGTGATATTGATTCCGATGCATTCAGCCTTAGGATGACTGGCATAGAGTTTTTCCAGTTTTTCTTGATTTCTGCCTAAGAGAATCAGCCGGTCTTCAGGGAGGAGCTTGACCATTTCCTGTGCCAAACCTCCACTTGCTCCGGTTATGAGAATGGTTCGCATCTTAGATCTCCACTTCTTCCAAATCTTTGACGACATAGACATTTTCAAATGCTGGACGCATCCTTGCGCAATTGACTAATGTCTTTGGATAAGAAGCGGGCGCTGATGTGGTTGAGAAGAAGGCGTTTGGCCCCTGCTTCACGCGCCACTTCTGCCGCCTGCATATTGGTCGAGTGTCCGTGCTTACGAGCAATCTTCTCATCGCCCTTGCCATAGGTGGACTCATGGACGAGGACATCGGCATTGACCGCGAGTCTGACACTAGCATTTGTCTTACGTGTATCGCCTAGGATGGTGATGACCTTGCCAGGTCGAGGAGCTGAAATATAGTCGGCAGCAATGATCTTGGTGCCATCTTCTAATGTCACATCTTGCCCATTTTTAACCTGGCCAAAGAGCGGTCCAAATGGAACCCCTGCTGCCTTGAGCTTGTCCGCATCCAGCGTTCCTTCCAGGTCTTTCTGCATGATGCGGTAGCCCACACAGAAGATGGTATGGTCTAAGGCCTCCGCATAGACTGTAAATTTATCCGTTTCTAAAATTTTTCCTAGAGAGGTTTCATCGAATTCATGAAAATGAATACGGTAAGGCAGGCGAGAACCAGATACGCGAAGACTGGTCATCACAAAGGATTTGATCCCTACTGGACCATAAATATCCATATCTGTCTGCTCCTCATTGGCCTGAAAGGCCCGACTAGAGAGAAAACCTGGCAAACCAAAAATATGGTCTCCGTGTAGGTGAGTGATAAAAATCTTGCTAACTTTTCGCGGACGAATGGTCGTTTCTAAAATTTGATTCTGTGTCGCCTCGCCGCAATCAAAGAGCCAGACTTCATTAATCTCATCTAGCAATTTGAGCGCTAGGCTCGATACATTCCGGGCTTTTGAGGGTTGCCCAGCTCCCGTTCCTAAAAATTGAATGTCCATTGTCTACTTTCTATCTATATAAATCATGGCCGTCCGGTTCTCTGAACGGAACGAAAGGGGGAAGGGTAGTCTTGAGCCAACTCAAGCAACTCCTCTTGGTTATAACCTGACAGTTTTAAGCGTCCGTCTTCTAAGGTCAACAAGTCAGAAAGAGCTGTGAGAGCCTCCGTTTTGGTCACCACTTCTGGGCCAGCCTCCTGCATGCAGATCTTGCCATCTTTTTCAAAGACCAAACAATGCGGAAAGATCTCTGCTATTTCGAATAAAATCGAAGGCGTGATCGCTACCGCTGGATTTTCAGCAAAGATACAGGCTATCCCCTCATTTACGTAGGCTAAGCCATAAGACTTACCTGATAAGTTGAGGCGGATAAAGGGCTTGCATTCATCAAAGCTCTGCTCAACGGTGAACAGGTCAAATGCCCGACTCAAGTCCAAGAAATAATCCATGGCCACTTTTGGGCTCTTCTTTTGGTAGAGCTCAGCGAAATAAGCGTTGATCACACTTGGTGGAGGCGTAATCATTCGGAGGCGCAATTCCTCAGGGATGGTGCTTAATAGATTGTTCAGATAGACCCGATCGAGACTGGTATAGCCCCCATATGTTATCGCTAAATCAACATAATCCGTCATAAAATTCTTCCAACTTCCACTTATTTTTCTCTGCGATATAGCCTTGAATGACCTCGATATCTTCTTCAAATTCGCGCTGGTCAATGATCGCGACCGTTTCTAGGTCATGTGTCCGATAGGATTTTGAAAAGGGAACGCGAATAGTAAAGGGAACAAAGAGTTCTCTCAGTTTTTCTAGGAACAAAGCCTGCAGATCCTCACGGGCTGTTTCAGAGCGAGCTGAGACTAGGCGGTAAGGTGTCTGGGTTGGGGTAAAGTCCTCGACTTTATCCGCTTTGTTGTAGAGGGTTAAACGAGGGATCTCCAGCATCTCTAGGTCTTTCATGATAGAGAGAACAGTTTTTTCATGCTCTTCATGATTGGGATCAGACGCATCGATGACATGGACCAAGAGATCCACATTCTTACTTTCCTCCAACGTTGACTTAAAGCTCGAAACCAACTCTGTTGGCAAGTCTTGGATAAAGCCAACCGTATCGGTCAGCGTCACTTGCAGATTGCCTGTTAGATGGATGCTCTTGGTTGTAGCATCCAAGGTCGCAAAGAGTTCATCTGCTTCATATTGGCTCTTACTGGTTAGCTGATTCATAATGGTCGACTTGCCTGCATTGGTATAACCGATCAATCCGATCTGAAAGACGGGTGATTCCAAGCGTTTTTCACGAAGGGTTTCCCGGTTTTTTTCAACAGCCTTGAGCTGGCGTTCGATATCGGTGATTTGATTGCGAACGCTCCGGCGGTTCAGCTCCAGCTGACTTTCCCCTGGTCCACGAGAACCAATTCCCCCGGCCTGACGGCTGAGCATGATCCCTTGACCGACGAGACGAGGCAAGAGGTATTTAAGCTGGGCCAAGTGCACCTGTAACTTTCCTTCATGGCTCCTAGCCCGCATAGCAAAGATATCTAAAATCAGCTGCATCCGGTCAATGACCTTAACCCCAAGGATTTCTTCTAAGTTGACATTTTGCCGGGGTGTCAGACGGTTATTGACCACTACCGTCGTGATCTCATCTGCCTCGACCATTTGAGCAATTTCTTCTAATTTTCCTGAGCCGACAAAGGTCTTGGTGTCGTACTTCTCCCGCTTTTGTGTATAGGAGCCTCGGACATCTCCACCGGCTGTTTTAGCTAAACTCGCCAACTCCTCCATCGACATATCAAAATTGTCCATGCCTTGTAGTTCCACACCAACCAAAAGGATGCGTTCTTGTTTCTTTTCTGTTTCAATCATGCTGTAAAAACTCCTTTACATCTGCAAGAACCTGCTCCTTAAAATGGGGGTCAGAAATGGCATAAAAGGTCACTTCCATTCGATTTCGAAACCAGGTCAACTGCCGTTTGGCAAAACGTCGCGTATTGCGCTTGAGGATCTCACTGGCTTCCTCCAAGCTCTCTTCCCCCTTAAAGTAGGGAAAGAGTTCCTTGTAGCCAATCCCTTTAGCCGCCTGAACCTCAGGATAATGGTCATAGAGCCACCGAGCCTCCTCCAGCAAACCTTCCTCTAGCATACGATCGACTCGACGATTGATGCGATCATAGATCAAGGACCGTTCATCATCTAGACAGATCAGATATGGGTCATAATCGGTCTCTTGGTTTGCTAGGTCTTGACCAAAATGCGCTATTTCAAGAGCACGCATGGCTCGACGGCGATTGAGCTGAGGAATCACAAGGCCTAGCTCCGTCACCCTTTGGTACAAGTCTTCATCCGAAAGCAAGTCCAATTGAGCCCGATAAGCTAGAATCTCTTCATGAGGAACTGAACCACCGAGATGATAACCTTCGAGAAGACTTTGGATATAGAGACCCGTCCCACCAGCAATGATGGGCAACTTGCCTCGAGCTGTGATATCCTCGATGGCCTGCTTGGCTTCCTCTACAAAATCAAAAGCCGAGTAAGACTCGGTTACCTCCCGTACATCGATCAAATGATGGGGAGCCGCAGCTTGCTCCTCTGGCGTCGCCTTAGCTGTTCCAATATCCAGCTTGCGATAGACTTGCTGGCTATCGCCACTGATGATTTCACCATTGAGGGCTTGAGCCAAATCGATCGCAAGACTTGTCTTTCCAACAGCAGTCGGTCCCACAATCACAATTATCTTGGTTTTCATCGTTTTTCCTTGCAAAATTCACGTTTTTTCGTTACCATATATTATAACATAAATATTTAAAGTTCAGAAAAGGAGAAATTCTCATGGCTAAAGGATTTGGTAAAGGTTTTGTTACTGGTGTAGCAGGTACAGTTGCGGCTGTCGCAGGTGCAGTTTACACATTTAAGAAAAAAGTAATCGAGCCAGAAGAACAAAAAGCAGCTTTCATCGAAGAAAACCGTAAAAAAGCAGCACGTCGTCGTGTCTCACACTAATCATTCAAAAAGCTCCGGGAAACTGGAGCTTTTTTTGCTGAAGAAAAAAGTCCATTTTGGAAAATTTTCTTTTACTGGTAGGTTTTGTCAAGATAAGCTAACACAAGTAATGCTAAAAGAATTAGAATGATATATTTTATGTTTATTCAAACATTACTGAAACTTTCCGCCGTGAGAAAAGTGCTAGAAACATGATGGTTTCTAGCACTCGGGAGTTTTGAAACTTTAGGTTCAAAACTAAGTCATGGAACTTCTTCGAAGTTCGCTGACGTCCGTACTCACCTAAGGAACGTTTCTATGATGACGTTTGTCTTCAATCTAAAAGCTCCGGTTTCCCGGAGCTTTTAGATTGAAATTTCACCGTTCTTTGATCATTTTCGTTGCGATCTCCAAGAGTTCAACTCCCATCTGAAAATGCTCGTCTAACAAATCATAGACGGCATCTTCAGACAAGACACCACAAGGAAGATCAGCTGGGAAGTCAGCTTGATTAGATAGCTCTAAATCATCAAAATAAACCTGACTACTATAATAATCACGCAGTTGGATATAGCTCTCTTGATGCTCTTTCAACTGCTCCATTGCCTGTTTAGTTTCTTCCAAAGTTTTGGCATAGTCATTCAAATAGCCTTCCATCCTTTGGATGCGTTCGATTTTTTCTTTTTCAATTGCCATGAGTTACTCCACTTTCACCACTTCTAGATGGGATCCACCTAGAAGCACCAGATATTTTTCAACGTGCTCTTGGCCATAAGAACGACGAAGAGCTTCTGCATAGAGATCGAGCTGATCACGGTAACGTTCGACCAATTGGCTAGGAACCTTGTAGGAATCCGTCTTGTAATCAAAGAGGAGGATCCGGTCTTCTAGCAGCAAGTAACCATCCAAGATCCCCCGTACGACAAAGTCCTCTCCACTAGCTGGATCTTTCTTCAGCATGGCAAAGGGGGCTTCACGATGAACACGAGGGGCTTCTTTTTGAAGCAAGGTCCCTAAAGGCGTCTCAAAGAAAGCGAGGATGGCCTCTAGCTTGATGCGAGCTTTGACTGCTGGCGCTGCTTGGACTTGCTCTAAGGCTTGATGCAAGGTATCAAGATTGATTGCTGCTCCAAGAGGCACGCGCTGCATGAGCTCATGGACAGCACTACCGACTTGGGCTCCTGTCACGGCTTCTTCCTGACCAAAAGTTGGAAGCTCAAAGTCAGGCCTTACAGTCTTCGCATCCATGATCTGAACGCCATTGGCATCCATGACCGGCTCGTAGAATTTCTTGATCTGGCTAGGAGTGCGGACACTTGGCAAATGAATGGCCGGAGCATAGAGCTGATTGAGCCGATCCACATTTTCCAAGATATCCAAGGCCCGACGAATATCCTCTGACTGGCGGACATCCTTGAGCTGATCAAAGCGAGCATCTTGCTCTTTCTCTATGGGCACCAGCTGATCCGGTGTCAAGTCTTGGTCTGTCACAAAACGCGTGTCATAGGCCAGGGTATTCTTAGCAAACACATCTTGGATAGCAAAGAGCCAGTCCTGATAAGAGGTCCATTCTTTTCGTTTTTCTGGATCTAGCTTGCCATTGCGACTGGTCCCCCAATCGGTATTGCGCAGTTTGTCCTCGCTACCTTTTCCAACCAGATAGAGCTTGAGCTCAGCCCGTGTCATAGCGACATAAAGAAGACGCATTTGCTCCGAAATGGTGGCCAATTTTGTTTCTTCCACATTACCTTGGTAGCAAGGCGTTTCGATCTGCAGGCGGATGGTTTCAGGGGCGGCTGGATTTTCGGTCTCAATTGGCAGCTTGGCAATGTATTTAAAACCAATCCCTTTTTGACGGCTGAGGATGATCGGCCCCGATTGATCCTTGCGATTAAAGGCCTTATCCATATTGAGGATAAAGACATACTTGAATTCCAGCCCCTTACTCTTATGAACCGTCATGAGCTGGACGGCATCTTTTGGTGCCGCAAGAGGGACGCTGGCCAAATCGTGTTCATTTTCAATGACCTTGTCGATCATGGCAATAAAACGCGACAAGCCCTTAAAGCTGGCCTTCTCATAGTCATTGGCTCGAAGCGTCAAGGCATAGAGATTGGCCTGGCGTTGAGCCCCATTTGGAAGAGCGCCGACATAATCGTAGTAATAGCGATCCTCATAGATTTTCCACAGCAAATCATAGAGTGAATGGGTCTTGGCTGCAGCGCGCCAAGCTGATAACACCTTGAGGAAGTTCTCAATTTTAGCCAGGAGCTTGTCATCCATCAAACTTGCATGCTCTGCGGTCTTTTCAAGGGCTAACTGGATCTTGTGGTAGAAGGCCACTTGTTTTTTTGATCTGGAAGAGTCTGTAAGGAAATCCGTGCCAGCTCATCTTCATCAAAAATCAAACATGGGGGATTTCATGAGGGCTACCAAGGGATAATCGTGCAAGGGATTGTTAATGGTCCGCAAGGTATCCAGCATGACCATCACTTCCAATGACTCTAGATAATGCGCTTGTCCGCTATCTGCCACAATCGGGATCTGGTACTGGTCAAACGCTTCCAGAATGGAGTCATTTCGAGTCCGTGTCGCAGTCAAGAGCGTTATGTCTTTAAAAGGCACTTTTTCTACCCGATGGAGGCGTAAAATTTCTTTGATAACGAGAAGAATTTCACCCTTGGAAATGGTCTCGATACCAGGGAGAACTTCCTCGTCTTCGGTCTTTTCTTCTTGGTCCTGGCTACCATCATAGAGCAGAAATTCTGCCCGATGCTGCGGCAAGGCCATCCGCTGCTTGTCACTACCTGCCACCAGATAATGGGTTTGATTGTAGTCAATCTCTCCCACCTCTTCGTCCATCAAATGGCGAAAGACATCATTGGTCGCATCCAACACTTCCACATGGCTCCGGAAATTTTCCTTGAGGAGGATCAAGCGCCCGTCTGCCCCTTCTTCTTGATAGGCCTTAAACTTATCATTGAAAATCTGTGGATCCGCCTGACGGAAGCGGTAAATCGATTGCTTGATATCCCCCACCATGAAGCGATTGTGGCCATTCGACAGCAAGTCTAACATTCGCTCTTGGGTGTGGTTGGTATCTTGGTACTCATCGACCATGACCTCGTGATACCTCTCCTGAAAGGCCTGTCTCACCTCTGGAAATTGCTCTAAAATTTGAATGGCAAAATGACTGATATCCCCAAATTCATAGGCCTTTTCTTGGATTTTTCGCTCCAGATAAGCCTGAGAAAAATCTCTGATAAAGTCCCGAAGCAGGGAAAGCATAGGCCCTTCTTCTTGGTGAAAGGTTTGTTGAAATTCCAGCTGATAGAGCTGATTTTCCAAGTCTCTGAGGCGGTTGATATGAAGGTTTGTCCTGGTTATAAGCCGTAACTAGGTCTTTCAGCTCTTCCTTACGGGCTCTATTGGTCAAGGCTCCGCCATTAGAAGCCCGGCTAATCGCCACGACTGCCTTTAGGACAGAGGTCAGTTGCGCTTTATTAGGGCGCTCTGTGAGGCTTCCAATCTGATCCAGCACCTCTTGCACCGCTTCCAAATACTTGGCCTTGCCAAATGCTTGGCCTTCATTGGACAAATGGAAGTCAAAAAAGCTCTCTGCCTCATAGAGGGCTTGCTGGATACTCTCCATCAACTCGCCTTCAAGCTGGTCAAAATCGGTCTCTTCATAGCCCTTTAGGAAATGCTCTTCCAGCCATTTCTCCGGATCACTAGTCGACTGAAGAAAGTCATAGATCTGGTAGACTTGCTCTTTAAACAAGGACAAATTTTTGCGTTGGCCAGTGAAATTCTTGACCATCTGGACAAAGGCTTCCTGATGTTCCCCTTGGTAATAGCGGTCAAAGACAGCTTGAAAGACTTCATTTTGCAAGAGACGTTGCTCACTAGCATTTTGCAAAATGCGAAACTGGGGGGCCAAACCAAGCAAATAGCCATAGCGCGTTAGGACCTTTTGGGTAAAGGAGTCCATGGTTCCAATATCACTGGTTGCGACATCTGCAATTTGACGGGCCAAGTGTTGCTTAAGCTCAGGGTCATCAGACGCTTGCAGGGCTTTTCCAAGTTCACTTTCCAAACGCTCCTTGAGCTCACCTGCTGCCTTGACCGTAAAGGTCGAGATAAAGAGCTCCTTAATGGAGATGCCCCGCTGGATCTGATCCAGTATCCGCTGCACCATGACAAAGGTCTTCCCCGAACCAGCAGAGGCTGACACCAAGATATTGGTGCCTGAACTATAGATGGCATCGATCTGTTCCGGTGTTCGCTTTTGCTCCTTGCTAGAGGCTGCTTCTTGGGCCTGAAGGGCCTTGATTTCTTCTCTTGTCAAAAATGCTTGTTTGATCATTTGTTCAAGACCTCCTTCATCTTCTCGATCCAAGCGGCTTTCACCTTTTCACCGCGTATTCCTTTTTGGTCTAGTTTGGTCAAGAACCGTGCCTGACCAAGGTGACGATCGGCTTCAAAGCCTGTGATGGATTTAAACTGCTCCACATATGGTGCGATATTGCGCCCATTTTCACTATAGGGATTGATGGCAAATTGCCCCTTAAGGATCCCTTCTGCTGCTGTTTTATAGAGATAAGCGTTGTACAAGAGGAGCAGGTCCAGTTCTTCCTTACTTAGCATCATGGCCTTGTTCTTATCATAGGCCTCGCCCAGATAAGGCGCCTGATCTGCCATAAAGAGTCCCTTGTATTGTTGACTCTTCATGGTTTGGTTGATGGCATCGTCGACCGTCTTGGTTTTTTTCAGATCCACTAGGGGATCTCCCATTTCCAAATACATGGCGCCGAAAATCCCTTGCTCTTCTTGGTATTCCTTCAGATCCTGAATCGCAGAGAGATAGGTCGGCAACTGAGAATTAAGGCCATTAAAGAACTTGTCGTAGTGGAATTGCGTCAGACTCGACTTGTAATCCACGACGCCAAGAGCGCCTCGTTCGCTCAATTGGTCAATCCGGTCCACCTTGCCCCGTAGCTGCAAGAGCCTACCATCAGACAGAGGATAAGATGTGTGGGCACTCCCTCCAAAAAGGGTCTCCTCCCCAATAGTCTCGATGCCAGTTTGCTGAGCGAGGATCCGGCCGGTCGTTTTTGCGGTATCAAGAAGCAAATGACGAATAAACTCGGTCTCTCCACTTTCAGTATACAGTTGCTGGAACTCTGCTTCTTGGCTGGTTTCTCGAATCGCCTCGCTTAACCGCCGATCAAAAGCCTGATCCGAGCTGTCTTTTAAGACTTTTTCAAAGATCCGGTGCAAGAAATTTCCATGACTGCGAGCATCTGGTCGGATCGTCTCATCCTCTTGTAGCCCCAAGACATAGCGCAGATAAAAGGCATACTGGTGCTTGTAGTATTCATTCAAGGCAGAAGCTGATAAGGTCAAAGCTTTGCCTTTAGGATAGAGCGCTTGAAGGGTATCTGACTGGAGCTGACGGCTCTTTAATTCCGTTGAAATCTGAGGAATCTGAATGCCTTCAGTTGCTAATTTCTTGCGCAAGACCCGCACGGCCACACCCCAAAAGCTGGCTTCTTCAGCGGACAGCTCACTAGCAATCTCTTCTTGATGGAGTTCAATCACGCGCGCTAGAAGGGCTCTGTAGGTCCCGATGTCATCACTCGAAGCTTGGGCTTGTTTGCTTGTCCACTCGATGGCGATAGGCTTCTTCGCCAATTCGAGAAGGTAAGGAGAGACATTATCTTCCGTTTCATTCACCAAGCTAGGAGCTGATAGGACCAACTGTTTGGTCGCTGCATTGAGGAGAGAAACCGCTACAAAGCGATTCTTCTTGAGATTTTCGCTGGTCACCACCTGGAGCTCTGCTCCTTCTTGCGTCCCCTCATTGAGCTGCTGGCGCTCTTCTTCACTGAGAAGGGAGGTGTTTTGGGCGATCTTAGGGAAACGCTCCTGGGTCAGCCCGATTGCGTAGACATAAGGGGCTGTCAAGGGCTCAATCAAGTCATAGGACTGAACCGTCACTACATCGACCGTAGCAGGAACTGTCCGGTATTGTGACAATTGCATGCCGGATAAGACAATAGCTAAAGTCATCCACTGTCAGTTCTTGGTCCTCAAAAACCAGATTCAATTCTTCTAAGACGTGGAGAAAGGTCTTCCAGACCTGGTCATAGCGCTCCTGCTCTTCCAAAGCTAGATCCTTGATCAAAGCTTGTAGATTCTGAGAAAGTTGAGCCTCTTGCAGAAATGCTGTAAAGGCGCTTAAGAGATGGGTCACCTTTTGTTTCCGCTGTGAAAAGAAAGAAGCTAGAGGTCCTACGACTTGTTCTCGGAGGGCATTGAGTTCTTCTAGATTGAACTTGCCCTGACGATTGCTGGTAAAAGGCTTGTGAAATTTTGCAGCACCCTTTACTTCCGCAAAGCGAAGATACTGTTCAAAGCATCGACTTCTGCTTGCGTCAGATCACTATAAAGACTTGTTTTCAACAGATTGATGACATCTTCTGTCTGGTAATTGAACTGCTTGATCCGCCCTAGCGATTCCATGACCTGAATCAAGGGATGATGGACCATGGCTTCGCTTCGTCCCAAGTAAAAGGGGATCTGATACTGGTCAAAAATGGTCTTGAGCTGCAATTGATAAGCTTCAACATCGCCTAGCAAGACCCGAATATCTCGATAGCGTGCCCCATCATGGAGGTGCTGACGGATCGATTTAGCGACAAATTCCAATTCTTCCTTTTGCGTATTGGTTTGCCAGAGTTGGACAGCTGTTCGATCTTGGTCCTCTAGCTCATTCCCCACTTGTGAAAAATCGTAACGCGCTTCTAGCATCCGGGTAATGCGACTGAAGGAGTCTTCGATCGCTTGCCCACAATATTGGGGCTGAACCTGAAAAGTCTTTGCCAACCGGAGGAGAAAGTCAACACTGGCCTGGTAAAGATTGCCCTCTCTAAAGGTTGCTCGGTAGGCTTTTTCACTGGCATAGACCCCGATGACAATCTCCACTCCTTTTCTGTGGAGAAGACCAATCAAGGCCTCTTCTTCCGCAGAAAAACGTGTGAAGCCATCGACGACGATCGCTACATTTTTCAATTGCTCTTCCAAGTGTCCCTCTTCAACCTGATTAAGTAAAACGGCAATCTTGGACTGGGATTCATACTGATGCTGGACCAACATCTCCGAGACCGCTTCAAAAATCGCCAAGAGGTCCTCTCTTTTTTCAGCTTCTTTGAGCAATTCCAAATCTGAAAAATCCATCTGGGCCGTCTGCAATTCATGATAGAGCTGGACCAGTTGCTGGATAAACTGGGGATCCTTGCGAAGAGCCCCGTAGACTTTGAGGTCCTGGTCCTTCATGTGAGACAAGGCTTTATAAAATAGCATGCCTAGACCGATGTCATCTAACGGTTGCTCCTCAAAAACCTGATTCAGGATGAAATAACGGGCCATTTGGGCAAAGCGCGTTACAGTAATGACAAAAGAAGCCTGACCTTCTAGATAGGACAAGACCTTGGCTTCTTTTTCAAAGGAAAGAGAGTTGGGTGCAATGTAAAACACACGCTTCCCATCTTCTACTAACCTTACGGCTTCTTGCGTCAGGACCTGGGTCAAGGGGGTCCGAACATCCGTATAGAGTAATTTCATCCGATCCTTTCTCCTTTGGGCACTTTCTTGAGAGTTTGTTATCTTCTTATTATATCATTTTCGCAGGAGGGACTAAAGCAAGAAGTCATGCCCCTGTTTGCACAACTTTAAGACATTTGTGCTACAATAAAAACTAAAGAAACAGAAAAGGTGATCCCTATGACCAGCATTTATGATTTTTCTTTAGAAAACCAGCAAGGGGAAGAAATTTCTCTTTCCCACTACCAAGGTAAGGTCCTTATCGTAGTGAATACGGCGACCGGTTGTGGCCTAACCCCACAATACCAAGGACTGCAAGATCTCTACCAGCGCTACCAGGAAAAAGGCCTTGAAATCCTAGACATCCCTTGTAACCAATTCATGGGACAAGCTCCAGGAACTGCAGAAGAAATCAACAGTTTCTGTAGCCTCAACTACCAGACCACCTTCCCACGATTCGCCAAAGCCAAGGTCAATGGCAAGGAGGCCCTTCCTCTTTATGACTGGCTCAAAAGCCAAGCAGCCGGGCCACTAGGCAAACGCATCGAATGGAACTTTGCAAAATTTGTCATCGACCGACAAGGCCAAGTCGCCCAACGCTTCTCCTCCAAAACAGAGCCTAGTACCATGGAAGGCTTGATTAAAGAATTGCTTGAAAAATAAGCAAAAAGCCTGAGCGCTGGCTCAAGCTTTTTGAATGTAGACAAACTATTTTAAAATAAGTTAAGCGATTCTGTAAATAATAAAAATGAGTTCAAATTTTTAAAATGAATTAAAAAATACTAAAACTTTCCGCCGTGAGAAAAGTGCTAGAAACACTATTGTTTCTAGCACTCGGGAGTTTTGGAACCTTAGGTCCAAAACTAAGTCATGGAACTTCTACGAAGTTCGCTGACGTCCGTACTCACCTAAGGAAAGTTTTAAGAAGACTTTGTCTTCAATCTAAAAGCTTGAGCCAGCGCTCAAGCTTTTTTACTTTAATCAATTTCAAGTCCACCGGTGTACAAACGGTGATAGGTTCCTTTTTCTGCCATCAAGGAAGCGTGGTTTCCTCGCTCGATGATGCGTCCGTGGTCCATCACCATGATCACATCGGAATTGACAATCGTCGACAGGCGGTGGGCAATGACAAAGACAGTCCGACCTTCCATCAAACGATCCATCCCTTCTTGCACCATCTTCTCTGTCCGTGAGTCAATGGACGACGTCGCCTCATCCAGGATCAAGACCGGTGCATTGGCAAGGGCTGCACGCGCAATGGCAATTAATTGTCGTTGACCATTTGAAAGGCCAGCCCCGTCATCAGTCAAGACCGTCTCATAGCCTTGATCCAAGTGTTTGACAAAGGAATCCACATTGGCAATCCGAGCTGCCTCAAGGATTTCCTCACGCGTTGCATCGGCACGACCATAGGCAATGTTTTCCGCAATCGTACCAGTGAATAAGTGGGTATCTTGAAGAACAATTCCTAGGGAACGACGAAGCGAATCTTTCTCAATCAATTTGATATCGATCCCATCATAAGTAATCATTCCGGATTGGATATCATAGAATCGGTTGATCAAGTTGGTGATGGTTGTCTTCCCTGCACCAGTCGCTCCAACAAAGGCCACTTTTTGACCCTTATCTGCATAGAGATTGATGCCATGAAGAATTTGTTTCTTCCCATCATAAGAGAAATCAACATTATCAAAGACCACATTTCCCACCATCTTGACAAGCTGGTAATCTCCATTTGGACGAGGGTGTTTCCAAGCCCATTTGTTGGTTTTCTGATCGGTTTCGACCATTTCCCCATCGACCAGTTCATAATTGACCAGTGTCACTTTTCCAAGATCAACCTCTTCTTCTTCATCCAAGAGATCAAAGATACGATCTCCACCAGCCAAGGCCATAAGAACAAAGTTCAATTGTTGAGAGACCTGGGCAATAGACCCGTGAAGGAACGGTTCAATTGCAAGAAGGCCATGAGACCACCAATGGTTAAACCACCGATGCCATTTAGGGCAATGATCCCACCGATCAAGGATGTCAGAACAAAGGAAACATTTCCTAGGTTCCCAAGAACCGGCATGAGGACATTGGCATAGCGATTGGCTTGGTAAGAAGATTCAAAGAGTTGGTCATTGATGCGATCAAAATCCTCGATGCTTTCTGCTTCGTGGACAAAGGCCTTAACCACCTTTTGACCCGACATCATTTCTTCAATAAAGCCGTTTTCGATCCCTAAGTTCTTTTGTTGGGCTCCAAAGTAACGACCGGACTTGCCGGAAATATTCTTGATAATAAAGAACATAACGATGACCATAACAAGAACAATTAGGAACAAAAGCGGACTAACGGTCAGCATGGTAATCGTTACCCCAAGTATCGTAATCGCTGAAGACAAGAGTTGGGGAATGGATTGTTCAATCGCTTGGCGAAGGGCATCAATATCATTGGTATAGATGGACATGATATCCCCGTGTTGGTGTGTATCAAAGTAGCGAACGGGCAACTTTTGCATACGGGCAAACAACTGATTTCGAAGGCTTCTAAGCGCGTCTTGTGAAATAGTTGCCATGATCAAGGTAAAGCCATAGTTGGCAAGGACCCCTATCAAACAGATCAATCCGACCCTTGTCAAAAAGGACAAGAGTGGTCCAAAGTCATGGCTGTTGGACGAAAGCATAGGCTGCACATAGACGTCGACCAAGGACTGAATCGAAGCTGTCACATTGACCGTCGCAAGAGACGATAGAATGATCAAGATAAAGGAAACAATCAGGGACAGCTTGTAGTTTTTCCAAAGGAAATCCAATAGGCGAAGGAGCGAGCCTAGATTTGCTTTTTTCTTAGTTTTCATCTGCTACTCCTTTCCCTTGTGTTTGCATGTCATATACTTCTTGGTAGATGGCATTATTGGCAAGCAATTCCTCATGAGTACCCATGCCATCGATTTGTCCATCATTCATGACGATGATCCGATCTGCATCCTGAATAGAGGAGATCCGTTGACCAATGATGATTTTAGTGGTCTCTTTTAGGCTGATTGCCAATCCTTGACGAATCAAACTGTCGGTCTTGGTATCGACCGCAGAAGTTGAATCATCCAAAATCAAGATCTTTGGATTCATGAGGAGAGCACGCGCGATACAGAGACGTTGGCGTTGGCCACCGGAGACATTGGATCCCCCACGCTCAATCATCGTGTCATAGCCCTCTTTGAAATCTTGAATAAACTCATCGGCTTGCGCAATCTTACAGGCTGCGATAATCTCTTCATCCGTCGCATCTTTCTTTCCCCAGCGCATATTTTCTTTAATGGTACCAGAGAAAAGGACATTGGTCTGTAGAACCATAGCAACTTGCTTACGAAGGAAATCGAGGTCGTATTCTTTAACATCGTGGCCCGCTACTGTCACCCGACCAGACTCAACATCATAGAGACGAGGAATCAACTGCACTAGGCTAGATTTCCCTGATCCTGTCCCCCCTAAGATACCAATGACTTCTCCTGAACGAATGGAAAGGTTAATCCCTTGCAAGACATGGGTCTTGTCACCATTTTCATCCGTATAGGCAAAGGTCACATCCTCAAAGTTGATCGAGCCATCTGCGACTTCTTTGATCCCATTTTCTGGAGATTCAATCGTCGCTTTGGTCGTCAAGACTTCATTGATCCGCTCGACAGAGGCCATGGAAATGGATAACATGACAAAAATCATCATAAACATCATAAGCGACATGAGAATGGTCATGGTGTAGCTGAACATAGAGGTCAAATTTCCAGTAGACAGTTGGCCGCCAACGATCAGATGAGCCCCAATCCAGGAGATCAAAAGGAATGAAGCATACATGGAAAGCATCATGGCTGGACTACTAAAGACAACGACACGGATAGCCTTCATAAACATATTATAAATCCGGCGTGAAGCTTTTTTTGAATTTAACCGTTTCGTCTGCTTCTTTCACGTAGGACTTAACCACTCGCATATTGGTAATGTTTTCCTGAATGCTGTTGTTGAGATTGTCGTAGGCTTCAAACACTTCTGTAAAGAGAGGATAAACAATCTTCATGATGATGCTGAGAACCGCTGCCAAGAAGAGGGTCACATAGACAAAGATCATGGCCATTTGCGGGTTGATCAAGAAACAAGCCACAATAGCAAAGATCAAATTGAGCGGTGCCCGCACACAGATCCGGATGACCATTTGGTAAGCATTCTGCACATTGGTTACGTCAGTCATCATCCGAGTGACCAGACCACCAGATGAGAACTGGTCAATATTTTCAAATGAGAAGGTTTGGACCTTTTTGAAAATGGCCCGACGAAGGTTTTTGGCAAAACCAGCCGAAGCATAGGCTCCATAACGAGCAGACTGGATCCCACAAAAGAGGGAGAAAAAGGCACAGACCAACATCAGCCCACCGTAAAGCAAAATATTGTTCATGTTTCTTTGTTGGACACCTTGGTCCAAGAGACTCGCCATGACAAAGGGAATCGAAATCTCAAACATGACTTCAAAGACCATGAACAAGGAAGCCAAAATCGAGGGCTTCTTGAATTCCTTGATCTCGGAAATTAAGGATCGAATCATTATAACCTCCAATGTTATTCATACTTTTTCCTGCAGTAGAAGCAAAACTTTTTCCCGCCGAAAATAGGTCAAAAGACACAAAACTCCCTGAGGGAAAGACCCTAGGGATTACGCGTTTTTATAGTCTTCATTGTAACCTAAATTGCAAAAAAATGCAAGATTTTTAGACAGTATCTGTTTTTCTTTTGATCCACTACAAAAGAGTCTGGGGCAAATGAACTGCACCCCAAAAGTTAGACAGAAAAATCTAACTTTTGGGGTGTTTTTATTATGAAATTAACTTATAAAGATAAAGTTCAGATCTATGAACTTAGAAAACAAGGGCGAACCTTCAAAGAGATTTCAAATATATTTGGGATAACAATTCCCAATCTTCAGTACATGATTAAATTGATTGATCGTTATGGAATAGAAATCGTCAAAAAAGGAAAGAATTGTTACTATTCACCTGAACTAAAACAAGAGATTATTGATAAAGTTCTACTTGAAGGTCGTTCTCAAATAAGGGTGTCTCTAGATTATGCTTTTCCAAGTGTTGGAATGTTGCCTAATTGGATAGCACAATATAAGAAAAACGGGTATACTATTGTTGAGAAAACAAGAGGGAGACCGCCTAAAATGGGACGTAAACCAAAGAAGAAACCCGAAGAGATGACAGAGTTAGAACGTCTTCAAGCAGAAAATGAGTACCTGAGAGCGGAGAATGCTATTCTAAAAAAGTTGAGAAAACTCTGATTGAAGGACGAAAAGGAGCAAGAAGAAAAACAGAAATTGTCCGAGGATTGGTAACAGAGTTTCCTTTAGATATCCTTCTAAACATTATTAAGCTTGCTCGTTCAACCTATTATTACCAGCTAAAGCAGTTAGATAAAAGCGATAAAAATCATGATATTAAAGATGAAATTCAAGCTATTTACTGAGCATAAAGGAAATTATGGTTATCGCCGAATGACTCTAGAATTGAGAAATCGTAGTTATATAGTAAACCATAAGAAAGTACAACGTTTGATGAGAGTCCTTGGTTTAAGTGCTCGAATTCGTCGTAAACGAAAGTACTCTTCATATCAAGGAGAGATTGGTAAGAAAGCAGATAATCTTATTCAACGCCAGTTTGAAGCATCCAAACCAATGGAAAAGTGCTACACAGATGTGACAGAATTTGCCATTCCGGCAAGCAGTCAAAAGCTCTATTTATCACCAGTTTTAGATGGTTTTAACAGCGAAATTATCGCCTATAATCTTTCTACGTCACCGAATTTGATACAAGTGAAAGATATGCTAGAACAAACCTTTACAGAGGAACATTACGAAAATACAATTCTTCATAGTGACCAAGGTTGGCAATACCAACACAACTTTTATCATCTGTTTCTAGAGAGTAAGGGAATTCAGCCATCCATGTCACGTAAGGGAAATAGTCCAGACAATGGTATGATGGAATCCTTCTTTGGTATTCTTAAATCTGAGATGTTTTATGGTTATGAGAAGACGTTTCAGTCACTTAATCAATTGGAACAAGCTATTGTAGACTATATTGATTACTACAACAATAAACGCATTAAGGTAAAATTAAAAGGACTCAGTCCTGTGCAATACAGAACTAAATCCTTTGGATAAATTAATTGTCTAACTTTTTGGGGTCAGTACAAAAAGTCCTAGCCTCTTTCTATTTATTTTATTCAGCTAAGAGCACTTCTTTAATCGTTTGTTTTTGGAGTTTTCTGTTGGATAGATAAAAGAGGCTTTCATAAACCACCGCAAATCCGATCAAAGTCCAAAAGCAAACGTTCCAGTCAAAGTGATGCTCAATTTTTTCAGGAACCGTATCTTTGATCACACCGATCAAGATTTCCATGATGCCGTATTGATAAGCCGTCCCAAGAAGGAATCCTATATAGGCCCAGAAACGATAAGGTGCGAGAATATGACTTTGGCATTCACGATCTGTGTAGCCAAATGCCTTCATAAGAGCCAAGGTTTCGCGACTTTCTGAGACCACAATCCCCAATGACAAAAAGAGAATAGAGAAAGAAAGGATCAGGCCAATAATGATCATCATGGTTTGGATGATGTCATCTGTGTAGTCCCTTAGGCCAAAGGACAATTGAACCATGGCTGCGAAACACATGGAGCCAAAGACCACAAAAAACAAGATCGATTTTCTCCCCCAAATCAGCGACGAAGACAGCTCTTTTAGGAAGGATTTGTCTTTCTTGGGAGCACTTTTTCTCCTTTTGACCTTGATTGGACTTGGGGATCTTTTCAATAAGCGAAGGGCCGGCGTTTGTAGTTGTCTTCTAGCATAGCCAATCGCACAGACCATAAAGAAGGTCGTTGGCAGCATCACCAAAGCGACCAAGAGCTGCCAATGAAAATGAATGGTAATGTCTGGCAAAATCCCCTTCTCATTGCGAAAGTCATAAAAATGTCCCATCATGAGAAAAGAAGCGAAATAACCAAGAAGCGCTCCAATTCCAAAACTGAGTCCAAAGGCCCAAAATCGTTTAGCCAACTGGCCATTGCTATAGCCCAAAGCCTTTAAAATTCCTAATTGTTCCTTGTGGTCATCGACAAATTGTTTGATATAAAAACACATGAGAAGGATCGATGTCAAGGACAAGACGACCCCACTGACCATGGCCACCATCCAAGATAGCGAAACCTGAGCATCATAGTAGGTCGTAATCATCGGATTGGATTTAGAAATCTCCAACTGCTCGATATCCAGATAAAAATTCAAGAAGAGATTGGCCACAAAGACCGCACAGGCCCCAATAATACTGACGACAACTAATTTTCGAATATCTTTTACTGAAAACATGGCTTACCATCCAATCTCATAGGCAGTATGAGGCTGATCATTGGTCACCACTTCAGTAATCTTGCCACTATTGACACGAATGATGATTCTGGCCATATCCGCAATATTTTGGTTGTGCGTCACCATGATTAGGGTAAAGCCCAGCTTTTCCTTCAACTTCCAGATATAGTCGAGAATCTTGCGCCCTGTTTCTTCATCGAGGGCCCCCGTCGGCTCATCTAAGAAAAGAATCTCTGGCTTTTTGGCCAAGGCACGAGCAATGGACACTCTCTGCTGTTCCCCACCAGACAATTCACTGGGATACTTGTCTAGCTTATCACCAAGCCCCAAATCCTCGATGATCTGCAAAAAATCATGATTGCTTGCCAGGTCGGCTCCCATCTTAACATTCTGTCTAACCGTCAGATTAGGCAATAAATAATACTGCTGGAAAATAAAGGCAATCTTCTCACGTCTGAAGGCTGTCAATTGCGCATCCGTGAGTTGCGATAAATCCTGTCCTTGAATGAGAATATGCCCTTCATCTACCTTTTCTAATCCGGATAATACGTTTAAGAGGGTTGACTTGCCTGATCCAGAAGGGCCTAGGATAACCACATCATCCTGGTCTCGAATCTGCAAATCAATCCCTTTCAAGACCTTGGTTTGGCCATAGCTTTTGTGAACATTTTCTAGTTGAATCATTTCTTTCCTACCATTTCTTTGATGAGAGATTGACAAACTTCTGTCAATAATCCAATCACTTCTTCCATGCTGAACTGATAAATACCAGAAGCAACCATAGAGGCCATCCCGTGTGAGTAGATAAATAGATGCTGGTACAAACGACTAGCCTCCTCTAAGGTCAACGGATAGTCTGCGACAATCGAATCCAGAACCAATTGGTAACTATGATCCTTCATGGGAAGAAAATCTTGAAAGCGACGAATCGGATCTTTACTAGGATTTTGGAAAAGCAATTGAAAGAGTTGGGGCTCTTTTGAGGCGAACAGGATATAAGCAACCCCGACAGATCGAAAAGGCTTCTCATCTTCTAAAGCCTTGCGTATATACTCCACCACTACCATTTCCGCAGCAACAATCACCTCTGCTTGTACCTCAGACATATTAGCAAATTGCCCAAAAATGACTCTTGGTGTGGCTCCCAGTTTCTCTGCTAATGCCCTAGCCGTCAAACTAGCCAGGCCCTCTTCTCTCACCAATTGTAAAGCCGTCCCAATCATAGTCTCTTTACTAAATTTAACCTTTGGTGGCATAAGACTCCTTTCGCGCAACAGTCGTTACGCAACATATGTTGCATAAAGAATACCATAATAAAGAAAGAATTGTCAAGAAAAATCCGTAAAACAAAAAACCAGCCCACTGATCCAAGTGAAGTCTGGTCTACTAACAAATAATCTAAGGCAAATCATTACCTGCCGCCAGGTAGATTTGGTACCATTCCTTGCGCGTTAGGGACACTGTTGCTGCTTTCCCCGCTTCAAGGACATGCTGGGGTTTTGTCGTTCCGATGACAGCCTGCATCTTACCCGGATAGCGGAGGACCCAGGCTAGGGAAATAGCTGTCGGAGTGACCTGGTATTTTTTCGCCAAGTCATTGAGGACGTGGTTGAGGGCCGCGAACTCTTCCTTGCCGACAAAATTCCCCTTGAAATAGCCATGCTGAAGGACAGACCAGGCTTGAATCACCGTATCTGTTAAGCGACAATACTCAAAGACACTGCCATCTCGCACGGCTGCTTTAGGACCTTCCATGTTGACATGAAAACCAGCTTCAAAGCTCGGTGTAAAGGTGGCACTTAACTGCAACTGGTTGACTTTGAGAGGCTGTTTGACAGCCGTTTTGAGCAATTCCATCATCATAGGATTTTGATTGGACACCCCAAAATGACGGACCTTACCCGCTTGCTCCAAGTCATCAAAAGCCGCCGCCACTTCTTCAGGCTCCATGAGGGCATCCGGTCGGTGAAGGAGGAGACTATCTAAGCGCTCGATCTGCAGACGCTCGAGGATACCGTCGACGGAGTCCAAAATATAGTCCTTAGAAAAATCGAAATAGGTAAAGCCGTCTTTGCGAATGCCACACTTGGACTGGATCCACATCTGGTCCCGAAGATCCGGACGGCGCTTGAGAACCTTCCCCAGCAGGACCTCACACTGGCCATCGCCATAGATGTCCGCCAGATCAAAAGTGTTGATGCCAATCGACAAGGCTGCCTCCACCAAGGCCTCGACCTCATCTTCACTCATCTGACTGATCCGCATCATCCCAAGGACAATGGTGGACAGACGCTCATTTTCAGCAAACTCAATATAGTTCATGTCCGCCTCCTTTTCTGTAGTTCTATTGTAGTGAAAAGGGTTGCAAAAGTCAATTTGAAATCAAAAAGCCCTCAGCTGTAACTGAGGGCTCTCAGGTTGAAGTAGAATTTCTTATTCTTCCTCGTCATCCAACTCCACTTCACCATGGATTCGGATGTACTCTTCACGCTTTCGATCCAATTCTTCCCAGATGGGATCGTCAATAGCGTCAATCGTTTGAATTTCTTCCAAGCTCATCTCATTTGCTTCATCAAAGGTTAAAGATAAGATATCTTGGTGCTTTTCCTTGAACTCCTCGATTGTTAACCATGTTTTCTTGTCATTTTCGCTAATTTGTCCATTAAAGATTGTAGCAATCTCAATGGCCATGATATAGAATGCTCTTTTATCAAGAGTGAGCAGTTCAATATGAGTAGAAGCGAGACGCAAACAGTCTCCATTTTCTCGAAAATCTGTTACATAAGCATCTTCATAATCTAAATTCAAATATTCATCAATTTGTGAATAAAAACGATATTTTATCCCTTCTTGTATCGGAATATACAACCAACGTTCGTCATAATCCTGTTTATCTAGTTTTAGATGAATAGCTAAATCATTCCCATCTCTGATTTGAAGAAAACCAGAATAGGAGAGTGGGATGCCTTCTCCTTGATAACTTTCAAACCACATTCTCTTCGCTAGTTCTAAATAATCAAACGGAATTTCTTTGGTGTAATCACCTTTGATATATATTCTCAATCTTCTTCCTCATCGTCATAAACACGTTCACCATGGATTTTGATGTATTCCTCACGAAGTCGTTCTTCTTCATCCCACAAAGGATCTTCTACAGGTTTCAAACTTTTCAGTTCCTCCAAACTGATATCAGTTGCTTGATCGTAACTTAGTGATAAGACATCCTTGTGCAACTCCTTAAAAGTCTCCACATCCATCCAGGTTTGCTTGTCATCCTCGCTAATCTGCCCATCAATAGCAGAAGCCACCTCGACTGCCATGATATACATAGCACGTTTATCAACCGTTAAAATGTCTGTATGGGTAGTCGCAATCCTAAGGTACTCTCCACGTTCTCTCCCATCAGTGATAAAATCATTTTCAAATTCTAATTGAATATTTTCATCAGAAAACGAATTCCAAGGATTATTCTTGTCATATGGTATATGATTCCACCGTTTATCATTAAATCGCCATTTATCAAATTGTACACCAAAAAAGAAATCATCCTGTAACATTTCATCATCACCGACGTTCGAGTGTGTAATAGGATGACCATGCCATTCCTTAAACCACATTTTCCAGAGTAACTCTCTTGTCGTAAAGGTTATCTTTTTCGTAAAATCACTTTTGATATAGAGTCTCATTCGTCCTTTTCTCTACTCTCTTTATTCCCCTCCATCATATCATAATTTAATAAAAAATACATGTTAGCATGAAGGAGTATCGTTTTAAATAGCCCACTGATAAATTTCAATGCATACTAAAAACCCTCAGCTGTAACTGAGGGCTTGGTTGATTAGCGATAGCTAAGTGCACGTTTGATGGTCTTCCATGGTCCGAGGTCGTCGGTTTGAAGGATCAGGCTCGCATAGATACGGGCAATGAGCACTGTTCCCACGATGGTAAAGAGCACCGCAATTCCTAAAGAAGCCCAAGATTCAAGACCGGTCGCATAGCCATTGATGGTACGGAAAGGCATGAAGAAGGTTGAAATGAATGGAATGTAGGAACCGATCTTCAATAAGAAGACATCACCGGCACTTCCCAAGGTGGTTACTCCAAGGAAGCTAAAGATAACTAACATCATCAGTGGCGAAATCGCTTTTCCTGAATCTTCAGGTCGTGCAACTGTTGAGCCTAAGAAGGCAGAGAGCACCACATACATAAAGATCCCAAGGATAATGAAGAAGACTGTATTGAGCGAGATTGACTCTGCTAGGTGTTGGGTAATCGGAGAGTTTGGAGTAAGGATATCTTTGACAACTGGGATATCTGCTCTAAAGATCCAAACGCCTACCAAACCAATCACATAGACAAAAATGTGGGTAAAGATCACTCCGAAGAGTCCGAGCATGCGTGCGAAGAAATAGTCGGTTGCTTTGATACTAGAGAAGACCACTTCCATTATCTTCGTTCCCTTTTCACTAGCCACTTCTTGGGCTGTGATACTCGAGTAGAAGATCAAAATCATATAAAGCAGCATTCCTAGACCACCTGCCACCATAGTTTGCACCATTTTCAAGCCTTCTTTTTTCTCATCAATTTTCTCTTTCAGAGAAACCTGTTGAGACAAGGCTGTCAGTTGCTCTTTGCTTAGATTGGCACGCGCTAGATTGATCCCTTGTTGGACCTGGCTTAATTTCGCAGCGACAAGGCTTTTCAATTCTGTTTTCATGGCTTGATCACCCACATAAGTGGCTTCTAGCTGGCCATCTTTTTCATTAACCGTCAAGTAAGCAGCGGCTTTTTCATCCTTGATGGCTTTTTTAGCTGCAGCTTCATCTTTGTAATCTAAGGTCAAGCCATCGGTTCCTTTGAGGCTTTCTTTGACAGCTGGCACTTCGGTTACCAAGGCCACCTGATTCTTGGCATCTGTAGAAGAACCCGTCAGGTAACCGATTCCAATGCTCAACCCTAAAAAGAGGAAGGGACCGAAGACCATGAAGAGAAAACTCCATGATTTCACTTGTCTGATATAGGTTTCTTTCATTACGACAAACATCTGTTTCATACTTCTACTCCTGATTCAAGTTTAAAGATCTCGTCAATAGTTGGGGCTTGGTGGTCAAAGTCGCAAGGTAGCGGCCCTTGGTCAATTGGTCAAATAATTCTGGACCGGCTGACGCATCATCCAAGATCAGCTTCCAAGTCCCTTGCTTGGTCATGGTCACCTTGGTCACGTGTGGGAGAGCTTCTAGCTCTTCCTTGCTAAAGTCGTTTGAGACAAAGAGACGGGTCTTGCCATAGCTATTACGGACATCTTGGACAGGACCGGATAGGACCACCGAACCATCACGGATCATAAGGATATCATCACACAACTCTTCGACATTGGTCATGACATGGTCAGAAAAGATAATGGTCGCCCCACGCTCTTTTTCTTCAAAGATGACCTGCTTGAGCACTTCTGTATTGACCGGATCCAGACCACTAAACGGCTCATCTAAAATGATCAATTTAGGCTCATGAATCAAGGTGATGATCAGTTGAACCTTTTGTTGGTTCCCTTTTGAAAGGCTCTTGATTTTATCGGTTAATTTTCCTTTTACTTGGAGTTTTTCCATCCAGGTTGGTAATTTTTCCTTGACCTCGGCGGTGCTCATTCCTTTCAAAGCAGCCAAATAGCGGACCTGCTCAAAAATCGTGAGTTTGGGCATGAGACTGCGCTCTTCGGGCAAATACCCAATTTCCTTGTAAGTCTCTTGGGTAATCGCTTTGCCATCTAGGCGAATCTCACCGCTGTAGTCCAAAAAGCGCAGAATACTGTGGAAAATGGTGGTTTTTCCGGCCCCATTTTTTCCAACTAAGCCAAGGATATGACCTTGTTGAGCTGTCAGATCCACTCCAAAGAGGACCTGCTTATTGCCAAAGCTTTTTTCTAAATTTCTAATTTCTAACATGGATGACTCCTTTACTCTTTATAATAACGTTTGGTAATCTTGTATTGTGAAATAAGGATATAAATATAGAGAATGGATACGACGAACAAAGCTAAGAGGATATCCGTTTTGAAGGCAACCCCAATGAGGAGGAGAGCAAGGAGAAGGCTCGGCAAGATATAATTGCTTAACTTAACCACCACTTCGAAATTTTCCTCGTAGTTTATCTGTTTTTCTGCCTCATCCATCATACTCATCATAAATTCACGCATTTCCTTGGCATCGGCATTGCGGGGAATCGGTTTCCCATAAACCAAGTTAAAGGTCTTACGATAGAAGATACCCACTAGGAAAAATAGGACAATCAAGGCAAGAAAAAGATAGAGCATGGTAAAAGGTCCAAAGATAAAAGCCGCAGGTTTATCCAAATTCACCAATTGAATATAAAAGATGATAATAAAAAAGTATGGCAAGATCATGATTCCTTTAAAGATGGTCGCTAACCCATACAGTTTTTCCTTCTGGATATCATAGTGATAGGCTTCATCCTCGTCTTCTATTTGGAGAATCTTGTAATGAAGTTTACTTACCCGCATCAATAGGACCATAGTGATCATAAACACGACCAAGAATAAAACTATTGAGCCCAAAAGAAGTACTTCTTTACTAAAGAAGGATTGGATTTCAAGGGGCTTTTCGGATCCAAACATGCCTGTCAAAAAACCAATGACTCCTCCAATCAAGCCGGAACCTATGATGATTCCGACATTTCTCCAAAAACGGTAACGATCAGATCGTTCTTGTTGTTGCTTTTTCATTTTTATTCCTCTCCCTCTACTAGACTAAAGACATTCTCCACCGGTTCCTTGAAAATCTGGGCGATGGTGATGGCAATAATAACCGAGGGGGTGTATTCCCCCCGCTCCAAGAGACTGATGGACTGGCGCGAGACTCCTGCTAGCTTGGCTAGCTCGGATTGGTTGAGGCCATCACGCGCCCTCAGCTCTTTCAGTCGATTTTTTAAGATCATGGCTTTCGCCCCCTTATAGTTGAATACCTTGAATATCTTCGATGCGGACTAATTTGGTTTCCCTCTGTTGTTTATGATTCACACGAGTCAGTTTGACCCAATCTTCGTCGATATCCAAAATTTCATACTCGAATCCAACACCACTCACTAAAACAGTGGCCGTTTGGCCTTTCAATTCTTCTAAAATTCTAGACATGTCTTGATTTCCTTTCACTTGTTTTTCTAATCGTCTAATGCGTTTGTTCAACCTTTTATTCTTCTTTTCTGAGCTCGCATAAACCATAATCAGAAAAGGGATAAAAAGAATCCATATGGCTCCCATAAGAAACCTCCCCTTCTTTCAACTAAAATCATTGTAACACTTCTTTTTCTTTTTGACAAGTGTATTTGTCAAAAAAATAAAAATATTTGTCAAAAATAGAAGGATGGTTGACATGGATATTTTGAGTACTTAAAGGAATTTCTTTATTTTTATAGGGTTTCAAGGCCTATAACTTGCAAATCCTGTAAGAAAAAAAACAGTTGAGAATTTCTCAACTGTTTCATGTTTTTACGATTTATCGCACTTCTGCGTCTACTTTTTCTTCGAGTGATGCTTGGATTTTTTCCATATAGCGAGCGACTTCTTCGTCGGTCAAGCTATCTTCTGGATTTTGGAAGGTCAAGCTGTATGCCATAGATTTCATTCCGATACCCAGTTTTTCACCTGAGAAAACGTCAAAGAGTTTGATGTCTGTCAAACGTTTCACGCCTGCAGCTTGGATGGCATCGACCACTTCTTGGTGAGTCACTTCTTCTTTGAGGAGAAGGGCGATATCACGGCTGACTGCTGGGAACTTCGTAATTTCCACAAATGGAGCAGCTGGTTGAAGGGCTGCTTCGATAGCTGAAAAGGTTAAGCTCGGCTACATAAGTTTCTGGAATATCATAAGCCTTAGCCGTCACAGGGGTGTACTTGACCGAGGAAACCAAGAACTTGATCCCCGAGTGAAATCAAGGCTGTACGTCCTGGATGGAGGCTAGCGATTTCAGAGGTTGCTGTATAAGTCACTTCAAGACCCAAGCGAGCAAAGAGGGCTTCCAAGATTCCCTTAGCATAGAAGAAATCAACTGGAACAGCTGGAGTCTGGAAGTCTTTTTCAGCAACTAAAGCCAGTCAAAGCAAAGGCAAAGCTGTTGATTTCATTTGGCAAGTCTTCTTTTGGATTACCTGTTTGCTCGAAGACTTTTCCAATCTCATAAAGAGCCAAGTCTTTGTTCTTACGCGCTACGTTGTAGGCAACTGTATCAAGGATACCAGAAACCATATTTTGACGGAGAACTGAACGGTCCACAGTCATTGGCCACATAAGTTCTGTTAGGTTGCTTGGTGCAGTCGTAAATTCAACGGCTTTTTCAGGAGTTGTCAGAGCGTAGGTAATGATTTCAGTCAAGCCTGCCCCCTTCAGCAATCGTCCGAACCTGACGACGCAATTTTTGAGTCGCAGTCAACTCACCTGCTGTCCCATCGTCTTTTGGAAGACTGGTTGGCAAGCGGTCATAACCATAGATACGTGCGATTTCTTCAAAAAGATCAGCTTCAATAGTGATGTCCCAACGGCGACGTGGAACACTCACAGTAAAGGAATCAGCATTTCCAGAAAGGCCAAAACCAAGGCGACGGAAGACATCTTCAATATCTGCGTAGGAAAGCTCTGTACCAAGGACACGGTTGACGTCAGCAAGAGTGGAAGATACTTCTACATCTGAAGTATCCAATTCACCTGCTGAAACGATGCCCTTACGCACGGTTGCACCTGCAAGCTCTGCTATCATGCTTGCTGCCGCATCAAGGGCTTCATTGACAGTTGCCACGTTGATGCCTTTTTCAAAACGAGAAGATGATTCAGAACGAAGGTTGAGACGACCGCTGGTCTTGCGGATAGATTTGCCATTGAAGACAGCGGCTTCAAGGACGACACGACTAGACTTTTCAGAAATTTCTGTAGCCTGACCACCCATAACACCGGCAAGGGCTACTGGCTTGTCAGCCACAGTAATGACTAGGTCATTCGTCTCCAACTCACGCTCTTCCCCGTCCAAGGTCACCAATTTTTCACCCGCACGCGCTTCACGGACACGGATCTCGTTTCCTTCAAAGGTATCCAAGTCAAAGGCATGCATAGGCTGACCAAAGTAGAGTAGGATATAGTTGGTCACGTCAACGACATTGTTGATCGGACGAATACCTTCATTCATGAGGAGGTTTTGCAACCATTGTGGACTTGGTGCGATGGTCACATTGTCCAAGATACGAGCAGCATAGTATGGCGCCTTGTCTGTGTCAATGCTGACAGAAAGAGCGTCTGCTGCAGCTTGGTCTGTTTCAGTCAAAGCAAAGTCTTTGAAATTGACTGCCTTGTCATAAATCGCTGCTACTTCGTGCGCTACCCCACGCATAGAAAGAGCGTCTGCACGGTTAGGCGTGATGGAAAGTTCGATGATTTCATCATCCAAGTCTAGGTAAGAGAATACTTCCTCACCTGGTACTGCATCATCCGGCAAGATTTGGATGCCATCTGCGAATTCCTTTGGTACAACGGAGTCAGAAATGCCCAATTCACCAAGTGAACAGATCATCCCTAGTGACTCTAAGCCACGGATTTTCCCTTTTTTAATCTTGTAGTTATCCGCAATGCGAGCACCCGGAAGAGCCACCATGACCTTGATGCCTTCACGCACATTTGGTGCTCCACAGACGATTTGACGAGCTTCTTCTTCACCCACATTGATTTGGCAGACATGCAAGTGTGTTTCTGGCACATCTTCACAAGACAAGACTTCTCCGACGACAATTTTTGAGAGACCAGCAGCAGGTGATTCCACACCTTCTACCTCGATCCCTGTAGTTGACATTTTTTCAGCCAACTCTTGTGATGGCACATCAATGTCCACCAATTCTTTTAACCATTTATAACTAACTAACATATGTAAGATACCAAGGGCTATGCTGACATCTAGATGACTTTCCTAGATTTCCTTTGACCCTCGTTTAGATCCTTTCATTTTGTGTTTTCCAGCCCGAGGCTGGCTTAGGTAGGTCTAGTAACCTTCCCTTCTCTAGAATAGAAGATTCTTGTCCATTCTAGGTCAATTTCTTTCTCAACAACCAATCTATATCCACGGTATCTCCCGTAATATACTGGTGTTCACTAAATCGTTCAAATCCAAAGCTGTAGTAAAAATCCTGCGCCTTAAAATTGCGTTCCCAGACACTAGCCAGGCCCACTCAAAGCCACGGCTCTTGGCTTGATCCAGCGCAAAGGTAAACATTTCCTTACCGAAACCAGCTCCATGATATTCCTTTTTGACATAGATCCGTTGAATCTCAAAGGACTTGTCCATCTCTACTGGCTCCGTCTGCGCTTGCCCCCAGTTGATCTTGAGAAAACCACAGATTTCTTGATCTTCATTGAGGACAAAATAGGTTTCGGATTCTGGATCTAGCAGATCCTTCTCGATTTGCTCCAATGAGAGAACCGTTGAAAAGTAGTCTTCCAAATCTTTCTCAACAATATAGGGACCAAAGGTCTCCCGATAGGTTTCCACCTCTAGGTCACGTAAGGTCTGCAATTGATCGATTTTTACTCTAACTAACATGATTATTTAAACTGTTCTGAGAAGCGAACATCTCCTTGATAGAAGCCACGGATATCATTGATTCCATAACGAAGCATGGCGACACGCTCCTGACCAAGTCCGAAGGCAAATCCTGAATAGACTGTTGAATCAATACCACTCATCTCGAGCACGCGTGGGTGAACCATACCGGCCCCCATGATTTCGATCCAACCCGTCTTCTTACATACATTACATCCCGCTCCACCACATTTGAAGCAAGATACATCGACCTCAACGGATGGCTCTGTAAATGGGAAGTAAGAAGGACGCAGACGGATTTGGCGTTCTGCACCAAACATCTTTTGCACGATCAACTGAAGCGTTCCTTGAAGGTCTGCCATAGAAATGTTCTTCCCAACAACCAAACCTTCGATCTGATGGAACTGGTGGCTGTGGGTCGCATCATCTGTATCCCGACGGAAAACACGCCCTGGAGAGATCATTTTCAAAGGTCCCTTGCTAAAGTCATGCGCATCCATCGCCCGCGCTTGAACTGGTGAAGTGTGGGTTCGAAGCAAGATTTCTTCTGTGATGTAGAAGGTGTCCTGCATATCCCGCGCAGGGTGATCTTTTGGAAGGTTCATGCGTTCAAAGTTGTAGTAGTCTTTTTCGACTTCAAACCCATCGACGACTTGGTAGCCCATCCCGATAAAGATATCTTCGATTTCTTCGCTGGTTTGGGTCAAGACATGACGGTGACCACTTGCGACTGGACGTCCTGGTAGGGTCACGTCGATACTCTCACTAGCCAATTTAGCTTGGACTTTCTTTTCTTCCAAAAGCTTAGCTGTTTCTTCAAAGGCAGCCGTCAAGACATCACGCGCTTCATTGACATGTTTTCCGATAACCGGACGCATTTCAGCAGAGACATCTTTCATCCCTTTTAGGATTTCAGTAAGGGAACCTTTTTTCCCAAGGACAGAGACGCGTAACTCTTGCATCTCTTTTTTGTTTTCAGCAGAGATCTGCTTCAAAGCTGCCAGTGTTTCTTCCCGAAGCGCTTTTAGTTGTTCTTCAATCGTTGACATATTTCCTCCATCATGGTCTTCACTCAGACATAGAAAAAACCACGCGCCACACCCATATTCGGAGCGTTGACACGCGGTACCATCCGTCTTTTATCTGAAACTCAGACCTTAATTTCTAAATCCTTGCGCAAGTGAATTCACTCAGCTTTCATGCAAAGAGCTTTCAGTCACGGCTCTTCTCCCTGTTGCACTTCCCTTGAGGTACTAGTCTTGCAGATTTCTATTCAATTACATTCTAGTTTATCAGATTTTTAGTTAAAAAACAAGTTAGATGAGACTAATTTCAATAGACAAAGAAACAAGACGCAGGGCATTATTTATTTGCCTTGTCTGTTTCATCTGCTTTCCTTTCAATAGAAGAGTTGCTGCTTGGTTAAAACCATCACACCAGTTATACCATTTTGCTTCATACTCATCTTGAGCTAAGATATGATGTTTTAAATCCATAACAGAGGATATCTTTCTTTCCTCACAAGCTTGCGCATAGAGCTCATACAACTCATCGCCACCATCTCTATCAAACTCAGCAGAAATCATTTCTTGACCTGCCAATAAAGCTTGGTAAGCCCTGTGATGCCCATCTGTAATCAACAAGCGATTGCCAACTGCCAGAATACTAATTGGATCAAGATTGATGATTTCTTCCGACTGAAAAAGCAACTGAATACTTTGTAACTTCTTTTCTGATAAGTATAGTTGGGTCGGATGAAGATCTGCTATCTTGACGTTCATTTCTTTCTCCTCAAAGGTCCCGATTGAAAGACCTGCCAAAGCCAAATACACTTGCCATTCTTGTGATTCATTTGGTTTTTATTTAATGACTTGTCCAGCATCTTTCAAGACAGATTCTGGAATCGTAATACCCAATTCATCTGCGACTTTTTTATTGATGACAGATTTTCCTTGGCTAAAGATTTCAACAGGTGTGTCTGCAGGTTTTTGACCTTTCAAGATCTTCGCAGCCATTTTACCAGTTGCTACCCCAAGATCGTGTTGGTCGACAACGACTGAAGCAAGACCACCCGCTTCTACCATGGCTGTCGCACTTGGGAAGATTGGTTTTTTAGCTGTTTTGTTGGCTTCAACAACAGTTGAGAAGGCTGATGCGATGGTATTATCGATTGGAACCCAGATGGCATCGACTTTACCAGTCATGACAGAAACTGTTGAAGCAACTTCGTTTGTTGAAGGTACAGAGTAAGGAATCACCTTGAAGCCTGCTTTTTCAGCTAATTTTGTAAATTCTTCTACTTGAGATTTAGAATTGTCTTCACTGGTTGAGTAAAAGGCACCGATTGTTTTTACGTTCGGAGTCAATTCTTTGATCAATTTCAATTGTTGCTCCGTTGGATTGTGGTCAGATACCCCTGTGATATTGCCACCTGGTTTTTTTAAATCTTTGACCAAGTTTGCGCCGACTGGATCGGTGATGGCTCCCATGACAATTGGTTTGTCTTTAGTTGCACTGGCCAAACCTTGAGCAGATGGGGTTGCGATTCCAATCAAGACTTGGTTATCCTTGTCTACCAATTGTTTACTCATAGTTGCAACCTTATTTTGGTCCCCTTCTGCATTGAGGAAATCAATGTCCACTTTGTCCTTGTCATAACCTTCTTCAGCCAAACCATCTTGAATTCCCTTGTAGATCAAATCAAGAGAAGGGTGGCTGACCAACTGCAAGACCCCAAATTTAGCTTTTTCATTGCTAGTTGCTGCCTTGTTGTCTTTGCCTGCTGTAGCTGAATAGATCGCTGTCCCAATAACTGCCGCTGCAATCAAACCAATAATTCCCATTAACCGTTTATTTTTCATTTTACTACCTCTTCTATTTTTTCATTTTCTTCTATTTTCATCCTCTAAAGAATGCGACGCCATCGTTTCTTCATATCTTTTTTCCCTTCTCATCTAAAACAAAAAACACGCCCACACATAGCAAAAGCTATGTGAGGACGTGTCATCGCGGTGCCACCTCACTTATGGGAAAAGGATAGTCTACTCCCACATCTCTGTCTTGTCTAGCAACAAGTTGCACTATAAGGTGTGCCAACCGAATTTTTATTGTTTCAAATTCATCTCATCATTAGTCCAATTTCATAAACTGCCGCTACCCACTCTCAGCAACCGTGGGCTCTCTTGAAACTTTCATTTACTACTTTTCTAATTTCTTACATTTTAAAGTTTTCTTTCAAAAATGTCAATACTTTTTCAGTATTTTTTTGGAAACGTTCGCATTTTCTATTATACATCCTCTTGCTTCTTTCTGGGATTTCCGATCTATTTTTGATATAATTTACTAGAATAACAGCTAGAATGATGAGGAATCCCATGTCTTTTGATGGATTTTTTTTACACCATATGGTGCAAGAATTGAAGGCCCAACTCTTGAGTGGTCGCATTCAAAAAATTAACCAACCCTTCGAGCAAGAATTGGTGCTCCAAATCCGAGGCAATCGGAAAAACCAAAAACTCTTGCTCTCTGCCCATTCTGTCTTCGGGCGAATCCAACTAACCCAGACCAACTTTGAAAACCCAGCCTTTCCCAATACCTTTATTATGGTCATGCGCAAGTATCTTCAAGGCGCCATCATTGAAGGCATTGAGCAAATGGAGAACGACCGGGTCCTCGAAATCCGTGTTTCCAATAAGAATGAAATCGGGGATGCTATTTCTGTCAGCCTCATGATAGAAATTATGGGCAAGCACAGCAATATTATCCTTCTGGATCGCACTAGCGATAAAATCATCGAAGCAATCAAACACGTTGGCTTCTCTCAAAATAGTTACCGGACCATTCTCCCCGGCTCTACCTATATTGCACCTCCAAAAACAGATGGGGTCAATCCTTTTACGATTGGAGATGAAGCCCTCTTTGCCCTCCTGCACAAGGAAGAATTAAGCCCAAAGAACCTTCAAAAATGCTTCCAAGGGCTCGGACGAGATACGGCCCAAGAATTGGCAAAGAGGCTTGAATCCGATGAAAAATTAAAGACCTTCCGTACCTTTTTCGAGGCTCCTACTGAGCCTCACCTGACCACCAAATCTTTCTCCGCTATTCCCTTTGAGGATGCGACCCATCAAACTTTTGATACCCTTTCAGACCTATTAGATGACTATTACCAAGACAAGGCTGAGCGCGATCGGGTGCAACAACAGGCCAGCGAATTGATTCGGAAGGTCGAAAACGATCTTGAAAGAACCGAAAAAAATTGGCCAAACAAGAAGCCGAGTTGGCAGCGACCGACAATGCGGAAGAATTTCGCCAAAAAGGTGAACTGCTGACAACCTTTCTCCATCAGGTACCAAACGACCAAGATCAGGTTGTCCTAGATAATTACTATACCAACGAACCGATCACCATCCAACTCAATAAGGCTCTGACCCCCAACCAAAATGCCCAACGCTACTTCAAGCGTTACCAGAAATTAAAAGAAGCCGTCAAACATTTAACCTTCCTGATTCAAGAAACCAAGGAAACAATTTCCTATCTCGAAACTGTTGAAACAGCCCTGGCCCAAGCGAGCTTATCTGAAGTAGCAGAGATTCGCGAAGAATTAATCCAAACTGGCTTTATCAAACGACGCAACCGTGAAAAAATTCATAAACGGAAAAAGCCAGAAAAATACCTAGCTAGTGATGGCAAAACCATCATTTTAGTGGGTCGCAACAATCTCCAAAACGATGAATTGACCTTTAAGATCGCTAAAAAAGACGAGCTCTGGTTCCATGCCAAGGATATCCCAGGTAGCCACGTGGTCATTACTGGAAATCTCGATCCAACGGATGAAGTGAAGACCGACGCAGCAGAGTTGGCCGCCTACTACTCCAAGGCCCGCCTCTCCAACCTGGTCCAAGTGGATATGATCGAAGCTAAGAAACTCAATAAACCAACCGGTGGAAAACCTGGATTTGTCACCTACACCGGCCAGAAAACTCTGCGGGTTACCCCAGAAGAAGAAAAAATCAAAGCCATGAAACTAGCAGATGAATGACAAAAAGAGGCTGGGACAAATGAACTGCACCCCAAAAGTTAGACAGAAAAATCTAACTTTTGGGGTGTTTTTATTATGAAATTAACTTATAAAGATAAAGTTCAGATCTATGAACTTAGAAAACAAGGGCGAACCTTCAAAGAGATTTCAAATATATTTGGGATAACAATTCCCAATCTTCAGTACATGATTAAATTGATTGATCGTTATGGAATAGAAATCGTCAAAAAAGGAAAGAATTGTTACTATTCACCTGAACTAAAACAAGAGATTATTGATAAAGTTCTACTTGAAGGTCGTTCTCAAATAAGGGTGTCTCTAGATTATGCTTTTCCAAGTGTTGGAATGTTGCCTAATTGGATAGCACAATATAAGAAAAACGGGTATACTATTGTTGAGAAAACAAGAGGGAGACCGCCTAAAATGGGACGTAAACCAAAGAAGAAACCCGAAGAGATGACAGAGTTAGAACGTCTTCAAGCAGAAAATGAGTACCTGAGAGCGGAGAATGCTATTCTAAAAAAGTTGAGAAAACTCTGATTGAAGGACGAAAAGGAGCAAGAAGAAAAACAGAAATTGTCCGAGGATTGGTAACAGAGTTTCCTTTAGATATCCTTCTAAACATTATTAAGCTTGCTCGTTCAACCTATTATTACCAGCTAAAGCAGTTAGATAAAAGCGATAAAAATCATGATATTAAAGATGAAATTCAAGCTATTTTTACTGAGCATAAAGGAAATTATGGTTATCGCCGAATGACTCTAGAATTGAGAAATCGTAGTTATATAGTAAACCATAAGAAAGTACAACGTTTGATGAGAGTCCTTGGTTTAAGTGCTCGAATTCGTCGTAAACGAAAGTACTCTTCATATCAAGGAGAGATTGGTAAGAAAGCAGATAATCTTATTCAACGCCAGTTTGAAGCATCCAAACCAATGGAAAAGTGCTACACAGATGTGACAGAATTTGCCATTCCGGCAAGCAGTCAAAAGCTCTATTTATCACCAGTTTTAGATGGTTTTAACAGCGAAATTATCGCCTATAATCTTTCTACGTCACCGAATTTGATACAAGTGAAAGATATGCTAGAACAAACCTTTACAGAGGAACATTACGAAAATACAATTCTTCATAGTGACCAAGGTTGGCAATACCAACACAACTTTTATCATCTGTTTCTAGAGAGTAAGGGAATTCAGCCATCCATGTCACGTAAGGGAAATAGTCCAGACAATGGTATGATGGAATCCTTCTTTGGTATTCTTAAATCTGAGATGTTTTATGGTTATGAGAAGACGTTTCAGTCACTTAATCAATTGGAACAAGCTATTGTAGACTATATTGATTACTACAACAATAAACGCATTAAGGTAAAATTAAAAGGACTCAGTCCTGTGCAATACAGAACTAAATCCTTTGGATAAATTAATTGTCTAACTTTTTGGGGTCAGTACACAAAAGTCCTAGCCTCTCAATTGTTTTTGGATTGTCGAGCAAGACGCAGTGGTTGAGTGGGCTCTACTGCGCTGATTTCATCAGCTTTTACAGCCCTACTCAACTGTGCGGAGGTGGGACAACGAAATCGAATTCTAACGAATTACCGATTTCTGTCCCACTCTCTTTTATTCTGCTTTATTGATGTCATTTTTGACTTCATCGACATTGAATTTAGCAAAGAGGTACTGACGATCTTGAACTGGGAAGCGTTGGTCTAGCTGATCAATCGCCCCTACTTCTACAATGCCTTCTGTAATGACAAAATCCATGACATGGCCACCAAAGGTATGATCATCTGAAATAAAGTGCAAATGATAACCTGCTACACTCACACCATGGAAAATTTCCGGTGTCCAAAATCCGACGATGGTTCCTGTCACGTTTCGCGTGTATACTCTGGCTGATGGGTTGCCACTTCCGCAAACTTCATCTCTGGTGTAGATTTTGGAATCATACGGACATGCATCTTGGCAAAGTCACCACGAATCTTGATGGAGCGAAAAAGATTCTCGCCATCGTAATAAGACTCAATGCGCGCTTCTAATTCCTCATCCGTCATCTCAAAGCGTTGGCGAAAGATCACTTCTGCCTGGTGAGGAACTACGGCTGCATAAGGAACCTTGGCATCCGGAGAAACTTCGACAATTTCAGGATGGTCACCCGATCCCTTGGCCTGATAAGCCTTACCATCTAGCACGATCAACTCTCCATCAATAGAGTCAAGCGTTCCAACTCCTAGATCTCCATGCTCTAAAAGTTCTCCAATGGTAAAGGACCCCCCGTAAAGACCGGCCATCAGGGCCCCTAAAGTATTGTATTGAAAAAGTTTCACTGGTTCCATGTTTCTCTCCTCATTCTATCTTCTACCAGTATACCACAAACTGCCCCAAAACTTCACTCGTTCGTTTTTCTTATAAACCATCATAGATGGACTGCATTTGCACATCGTCTGGCACAATCGCCAAATAGTGCTCGGCTACTTCACGCGCCCTTACCAGATCTCCAGCCTCACGCAACAAATAAACATAAGCTTCAAGGAATTCTGGATTGTCCTTCAAGTCTTCATAAGCTCTCGATAGGCTGAGACGGCCTCTTCTATTTTCTCTAAGGCAGCCAAGGCACGGGCAATATTCCATCGGGTAACAAGGGTTTCGAGTTCTTCATCTTGCCAAGCCAAGACTTCGTCAAATCGTTCCTGCTCCAGATATAGGGTGGTCAGACGCAGAGCAATCTCTTCTAGATCCTCCGCCACTTCTTTGGCTTCTAACAGGTAAGCCTCTGCTTGCTCAGGCTGGTGCAATTCATATGAAAGCTGAGAAGCCAGGAGCTTCAACTGCGCATCAAAGGGATTCTTCTGGATCCCTTGCTTGGCGATCTCAAGCGCTTTTTCGCGATCATTTTCCGCTTGTAAGGCCAAGGCATAGCCATACTCATAGCCTTCAAACTCCGGTGACAAGGTATCAATTTGTTTGTAGTAGATGATAGCTTTTTGGTATTCTTCTTGGTCGGACAATAAGGTCGCTAATTCATAAGCAATCTGATCATCAAACTCAATCTCCAAAGCTTTCTCTAAGAAGGGAATAGCTGCTTCAAACTTACCAAGATTGGCATAGGCAAAACCTATCCGTTGATAAGTAGAAATTCCTGTTGCTTCCAAGATTTCTCTATTGTCCAACTGGGCATATTCCTGAATAGCATCTTCGTAGTGTTCCAATTCCAAATCGATCTCTGCAAGCCCTAATTGAATAATGGGATCATCCGAGAGGCTGGCTGCTTCAACTAATTTTTCACGCGCAACATCTGCTAAACCTTCCAGCTGATACAGATCCGCCTTAACCAAGAGACTAGCCACATACCAGTTTGATTCTGGACCAATCTCTTCCAAATAAGCAAAAGCTTGATCCGTCTGACCATCCTCTGCCAGAATGGTCGCTAAGCTCAGATAGACTTCTGGATAAGTTTCTGCAATTTGTTCATAAACTTCTCTTGCTTGAGGGTAAAATCCAATGCTTTCAAGGTATTGCCCCAGATCCAATAGTTCTGCTTGATCATCCTCTAACAAGGCTTTTTTAAATTGTTCTTCAGCTTCGTTCAGCTCCTGTTTTTCAAGAGCTTCTACCATTTGTTGACTATGACTCACTGTGTTTTTCCTCTACTAATTCATGCTCTTCTTCATACAAACCACTGACTTCCTTGTACCACTCAAAGATGGCTCCGATCACCACCTTGGCAGATGCATAGACCGGAATCCCAAGGAAAACGCCCCAGATACCAAACATTGAACCCGATGTCAGTAAGACAAATAAAATGGTGATTGGATGGATATTCAACTGGCTTCCCAAAACCAAGGGCGATACGAAACGTCCTTCAATGGTTTGTTCCACAGCAAACACAATCAAGACCTTGATAAACATTTCCGGTCCTGCCACCAAACCCAAAACCAAAGCAGGCAACATGGCTAGAAAACTACCTAAGTAAGGGATCAAATTCAAAATCCCCGCAGAGATCCCAAGTGTCACTGCATAGCGTAAGCCAATGATCTTAAAGAAGATGATAAACATAATGGCCACGACAATAGCCACCGTGATTTGCCCCCGAACATAGTTGGAAAGCTGGGTATTGACATCTGAGAGAACTTGTTCAGCTGAGGTCCGAATCTTCGTTGGCAAGAAGCGAACAATATGACCCTTTAAGTTTTTTCCATCACGAAGTAGATAAAAGACAATAAAAGGCATAATGATCAAGGCAACAATGACTTGTGAGGCAACTCCGATCAAGTTGCTGACCCAGTTGACCGCCCGACCAGAGATCGAACTAGCCCAAGAAGTAATATTTGCAGACAGTTCCTTGGTGATCTCATCCAACTGGGGTTTAATATCAGAGGAGACGCGGTTGTCTAGAAAATCATCAATGGTCGCATTAGCCTTCTCTAAATAAGTTGGTAAATTATGAAAGAAACTAATAACTTGTCGTTGAACAGCTGGAATCACGACGGCCAGACCCCATACCAAGAGAACTGCAATCAAGAAAAAGACTAAGGAAATCGCAAAAATCCGCTTGAGCCCTTTTCTTTCAAGGAAATCAACAATAGGGTTGAGCAAGTAATAAAGCAAACCAGAAATAATGACTGGCAGCATGACGGCTCCAGCAAACTCAAAAATCGGTATAAAAATAAAGGTAATTTTGCTCAAGACCAAAAGATTCAGACCCAAGAGCAAGGTGACTAAAAATACGGTAATGGCCTTATTGTCTAAAAACCATCTAAAAAACCAGGACATACTAAACTGTTTTTCTTTATTATCCACAGGGAGCTCCTTTTCATTTCAATCTGTTTCTATTTTAGCATTTTTTGAGCGCGAAGTTACGAAAAAACTGGCAAAATAAGAAAGACCTCTCCCTTTTTCAACTAGCAATTGCCTTCCAATAGGACCTTTGATATAATAAACCTAACAAATCATACGAGGTGACCTATGTCTCAAGCTATTTATTTCGGAACCTATACCAAAAAAGAATCCAAAGGAATTTACAAGGCAGCATTTGACCCTGAAACAGGGAACTTGAGCGATCTCCAGCTCGTTGCTAATGAGCCTAATCCTACCTATATCGCTTTTTCTAAAAAAGGGAATCTTTATAGTGTAGGAGCTGAAGAGGACAAAGGGGGGATCGCTAGTTTTACACCCGATTTTCAACCGCTCAATCACGTTGTTGAAGAGGGTGCTCCACTCTGCTATGTCTCTGTCGATGACAAACGCCAACTCGTCTACGGGGCCAACTACCATAAAGGCCAAGTCCTCGTCTACAAGATAGAAGCCGATGGCCAGCTAAGCCTCATCGACCAAGACACTCACCAAGGAAGCGGTCCACACGCCAACCAAGCCAGTCCCCATGTTCACTTCGCTGATCTAACACCAGATCAGTACTTGATTACCTGTGATCTAGGAACCGATAGTTTGCATGTCTACGACCTTAGTGAGGAAGGAAAACTAAGTCTGATCAATCAGTATCAAACAGCGCCCGGTGCAGGGCCTCGTCACCTTGTATTTCATCCCCATTATAAGACTGCTTATCTGATCAATGAATTAAATGCTACGATCGATGTGCTCTTCTACGATGGAATGGGAGAATTCGAACACTTCCAAACTGTCTCTACTCTTCCATCCGACTATGAGGGGCAAAAATGGGCATCCGCCATCAAGCTCTCAGCTGATGGAAAATTCCTCTACGCTTCTAATCGTGCTCACAACTCTATCGCTGTCTTTCAAGTTTTGGCAGATGGTAGCCTAGAACTGATTGAAATTGTTCCAACACAAGGACTCAATCCACGCGATTTCACTCTAAGTCCAGAGCAAAATCACCTGATTGCAGCCCATCAAGATTCACCAAATGCTTCCGTCTTCAAGCGAGATCCTGCCGATGGGAAATTGACACTCCTATCTCACGACTTCTATGTCCCAGAAGCCGTTTGTACCGTTTTTCATTAAGCCGTTTTAGTTGTCAAACCTCTAAAAAAATGATTAAATAGTGATAAAATAAATAGTTTATAGGAGAAACCTCATGAACCCAATGGATCTATTCAACCAAGTCAAAGAAATGATCGAAAAGAAAGATTTCGATGCTGCAAAGAAATTTGTTGAAGACAACAAAGACAACCTCGGTGACTACCTTGAACAAGCAAAAGGGCTTGTTTCTGGAAATGAAATGGTCAGCGGTGCCTTGGACAAAATCAAAGGCTTGTTCTAATAACACTACTCCTCAACGCTGTAGTTGAGGAGTTTTTGTTTGAGCTGATCGCAAAAAAAATCCTTGAGAAAACTCAAGGATCTTTTTAGTCTAGTAAACTAGCTTATTTTTTCAAGTTGTAGAATGATTTCAATCCACGGTATTCAGCTACTTCACCAAGTTGATCTTCGATACGAAGCAATTGGTTGTATTTAGCGATACGGTCTGTACGTGAAAGTGAACCAGTCTTGATTTGTCCTGCGTTTGTTGCAACTGCGATGTCAGCGATTGTTGAATCTTCAGTTTCACCTGAACGGTGTGATACAACGGCAGTGTAACCAGCTTCTTTCGCCATTTCGATAGCGTCGAATGTTTCAGTAAGAGTACCGATTTGGTTAACTTTGATAAGGATTGAGTTAGCAGCACCTTCTTCGATACCACGTGAAAGGTAATCAGTGTTTGTTACGAAGAAGTCGTCACCAACCAATTGAACTTTACCACCAAGACGTTCAGTAAGAGCTTTCCATCCGTCCCAGTCGTTTTCGTCCATACCATCTTCGATAGTGATGATTGGGTATTTGTTTACCAATTCTTCAAGGTAGTCGATTTGTTCTGCAGCAGTACGTACAGCAGCTCCTTCACCTTCGAATTTAGTATAATCGTATACTTTACGTTCTTTATCGTAGAATTCTGATGAAGCACAGTCAAATCCGATAAATACGTCTTTACCAGGAACATAACCAGCAGCTTCGATAGCAGCAAGGATAGTTTCAACTCCGTCTTCAGTTCCTTCGAAACGAGGAGCGAATCCACCTTCATCACCTACAGCTGTTTCAAGACCACGAGATTTAAGGATTTTCTTAAGAGCGTGGAAGATTTCAGCACCCCAACGAAGAGCTTCTTTGAATGTAGGTGCACCGGCAGGTACGATCATGAATTCTTGGAAAGCGATTGGAGCATCTGAGTGAGAACCACCATTGATGATGTTCATCATTGGAGTTGGAAGAACTTTAGTGTTGAATCCACCAAGGTAGCTGTAAAGTGGGATTTCAAGGTAGTCAGCAGCAGCGCGAGCTACAGCGATAGACACACCAAGGATTGCGTTTGCACCCAATTTACCTTTGTTAGGAGTACCGTCAAGAGCGATCATAGCACGGTCGATAGCTTGTTGGTCACGTACATCGTAGCCGATAATTGCTTCAGCAATGATGTTGTTTACGTTGTCAACAGCTTTTTGTGTACCAAGACCACCGTAACGAGATTTGTCACCGTCGCGAAGTTCTACCGCTTCGTGTTCACCAGTAGAAGCTCCTGATGGAACCATACCACGTCCGAAAGCACCTGATTCAGTATAAACTTCTACTTCAAGTGTTGGGTTACCGCGTGAGTCTAGGACTTCGCGAGCGTAAACATCAGTAATAATTGACATTTCTTACTCTCCTTATTGAGTTATATTTTTTACTCCTCTATCATATCGTAATTAGTCTATTTTTTCAAGAAAAAACAAGGAAAAGGACGAAAATTGAGAAGTTTTTAACAAGAAAACGGTTCCAGTTATAGTTTCACTCTCATTTTCACACCTGATTTAATTTTTTCGCATTCCTCTACTCTTCCGCTTGGCTTTATGCTATACTTAGTTTATGACAGATATTAATAAAACAATTTTAGAAAAAGCTGCAGGCCCTAGTCGTTTCAATCCTGATGAGCAGCGTCGATTTTTGGAAACCTATGAAGAACGCGTGATTGCTTCATGTACCTTAGTGGAGGCAAGGGAAAGTGTCTATCTGGAGCATTACTCAACCATCCTTACTGAGATTTCTGAGCGCTTTAATCCCGTCTTGGTCAAGATTTCTCCTGCCTTGGATGAAAGTAGCCAACTCCAGTATTTGAAAAAGACTAAGGACCTTGGGCTGGTTGCCAGTATCGTTTCAGATGACTGTCGCCATTCACCATTTGGCTTTATCATCCATACCGACCACCCATCAGGAATAGATCCAACTGATCTCCGTCTGCAGTATCCAGATCTCTTTGAGAAGAAAGAGGAAACTTCTGCTCCAGAAAAGAAATCATTTTGGAAACGCCTCTTTGGCTAAAGAAAACCAATTGAAAAGGGAATTCCCTCTTTCAATTGGTTTTTAGTTTATTTTCATTTTTAAAAGATTGCCAATATTTCGAGCACAGGAGATGAGATTGCTATCTGCCTGTGCAAGTGCTTCTGCTATCTCACAAGGCCCTGTTAGGATAGAGAAAGCAGCATCAATGTGATTACTTGGAAAAGCTGGTAAATCAGCCCCTAAGCTACCACAGACAGCGATGACTGGAATTCCGGCTGGCGTTCTTTTAGCTACGCCAACTGGAGCCTTCCCTGAAAGTGATTGCTTGTCCATTCTACCTTCACCAACTACCACTAAATCAGCCGTTTGAACCTTGTGATCAAAATCAATTAAATCAAGACTTTTTTCAATTCCTGAGGTAATCTGCCCTCCTGCAAAAGCAACCAAACCAGCTGCCATGCCTCCGCCAGCACCAGCTCCCTCTAAAGTTAACATTCGCGAATCTACTAGCTGATAAAACTTCTGCATGGCTTGATCAACAGATGGAAATAGGAGGGGATTCAATCCTTTTTGCCCTCCAAATATAGGTTGCACCTTGACTACCACAGAGAAGATTGGTCACATCTGTTAATACTTGGAGATCAATATCTTGTAGCGCTTCGGGAACCGCACTGGTATCTATCCTAGCCACACGACCTAGTGAAGCGCCTACAGGCCGAAGCAAATGTCCTTGCTCATCATAAAAAGCTACACCTAAGCCAGCAGCCATTCCGATGCCACCATCATTGGTTGCAGAGCCACCAATCCCCACACAGAGCGTCTTGACCCCTTGCCCAACTAACTGTAAAATGAGTTCACCAATTCCTCGTGTTTCCAGTTCAAGAGGATTTCGTTTTTCAGCTGGAATAGAGCCTAATCCAACAAGAGAGGCCATTTCAAAAAAGGCCATCTGGTCCTTTTGATAGTAGGAGACTGAAACAGGCTGTCCAAACGGACCCGTCACTTGAGTTTGGTACTCCGTTAAATCTAGAACTCCAGCGAGGGTATCCATGGTCCCTTCGCCACCATCCCCGATAGGAAGGAGGTCAAAAGTGGCATTTGGTAGGCCTTCTTGAAACCCCTTCTTTAAGGACTCTGCTACTTGTTTAGCAGATAAGGATTCTTTAAAGGAATCCGGTGCTAGTAAAATATGCATCTTGTTTCCTTCCCATGTTTGTCTAAAATCTCAAATACAAGTCTTAAATCCCTTGTCTCAATCCGATAAGGGGCTAGCCTTGACACGATTGGCTTGGCCATAAAGGCAATCCCTATCCCAGCAGTCTTTATCATAGGAAGATCATTGGCACCGTCCCCTATGGCAATGGTTTGACATGCTTCTACATGGAATTCTCTAGCCCAAGTCAAAAGAGTCTCTTTTTTCTTTTCGGGTGTGACAATTTCACCAAGTACTTTTCCTGTCAAACGGCCATCAGCAAGTTCCAATCGATTGGCTTGGACGAGATCAATTCCTAAAGACTGAGCGATGGGATCTATGAGTTCATGAAAACCACCTGAAACCAAACCGACCTTGTATCCTCTTCGATGAAGCTCCTTGATGAATGCATTTGCCCCTGTTGTTAGGTCTATCTGCTCTAAAATTTTTGGAAAGGTAGAGGTCTCCAATCCTTTCAAAAGCTCCACTCTTGCGTGTAAAGAGGTTGCAAAATCCAAGTCTCCATTCATCGCTCCTGCCGTGAGCTCTGCCACTTCTTCACCCACACCAGCTGCTTGAGCCAGTAAATCAATCCCTTCTTGTCGGATCAAGGTTCCATCTACATCCATGACAAGGAGTCCTGTAACTTTCTTCATTTTTTCCCTCTCCTTACTTCTCCCTTACTATACATAAAGAGGTAGCAAATTTCAAGTTTCAAGAGTGATCTAATTCAAAAAAAGAAAGTGGGACAGAAATCGGTCATTCGTTAGAATTCGATTTCGTCGTCCCACCTCCGCACAGTTGAGTAGGACTGTAAAAGCTGATGAAATAAGCCTAGTAGAGCCCACTCAACCACTGCGTCTTGCTCAACAATCCAAAGACAATTAAAAGGCTAGGACTTTTGTCCCAGCCTCTTTTGAATTAGAAGCGAATTTGCTCCCGTGTTTTTTCATATGAAGTAACAAAGCGGTCAGTCACTCCTGCTTCTACCATTTCTAAAGCATCTGAGATGACTTTGAAGGAAGCCGCATAATCGTACTCTCTTTCGAAAATATATAACGATTCGTCAAAGCCGCTTGTACATGATCATCGAATGAACGGTAACGATTCGAGTATTGCAATAATTGCTCTGTCAAGGTCGCATTTTGCACAATTCGATAAGCTGCTTCTTCCAATTCATTCATATCATTTGTTAGGATATCCAATAAACGATTGGTTGTTTCGATATCGACTTTTTCGCCTTCCAATTCATTCATCAATGCTTCGGTATTGTTACTTGCTGTGAAGAAAATTTCTAAGAATTCTTGAGGAATTCCTGGCAAGTTTCGCTTATCCATGTAGCGTTTGATCGCATGCAAACGGTTGGCATAGATATTAACCTTTTGGCGAGCATTGGCATCGTCTTTTTCAATTTTTGAAAGGGAATTGCTTAAGTTGATTTGTTCATCTTCAATTTCTTTCAAACGAGCTTCAATCGCTTCTAATTCCTCTTCAACGATAGAATAAGCTTTTTGTGTTTCAGATGAATCTTTCAAAGCATCCTCCACCACATTTTCTTGTGAAGACAATTCAGCTTCCAACTCTTTTAACTGTTGGCTAAAGGCTTCATTCAAGACAAAGGTTTTACCGAGACGTTCTACTTCCGCTGCAAGGTTTTTATTGTTTTCTTTTGCATGATTCAAATAACCTGGGAGCTGTTTCACCAACTTCTTGACAACTTTTTGTGATTCAATCTCACGGGTAAAGATATGATACAAGGCATCGATCTCTTCTTGGATTTGCTCATTTTCGTAAATGGCATTATCCAATTCAAGAGCTGACACATTGGCCATGTTGTTCTTCAAAGAAGCATGCAATTGTTGGAAGCGAGATTCAATATCCGTTTCAGTGAAATGATAACCAGATTCTAAAAGCTTGCGATAGCCGCTTTCCAAATCGTCCAATTGATCCGGAAGTTTTGACTGAAGGGCTGTAACAATTTCTGGTACCCGCTCTACAATTTGTTTTAAAGCAACAATATGATTTTCAGCAGTATCAAGAATTTCAGCTGCTTCAACAGGGTCCCCTGAAGAATTTAAGGTGACAAATTGAGAAAATTCAGATTGAATATTCCCAATTTGTTTTTCAATCTCAGGAAGAGCACTGCCATAACGATCTGGATTTGAAGTGACTTCTTTTTGAAGTTCCTCAAACATATCTAAGGCATGAACAACCCGACCGCTATTCTTTTGCTCTTGCTCTTTCAGATCTGAAAGGGCTTGGCGAATCGCTTTGATATCCTCGTCGATCAACTGGATCTGACTTTCGATATTGTCAATTGCTTGTTTGGCCTTCATGAAACGAAAAGAATTATTATAACCTTCTGCTTCAAATAGATTGTTTTCAATATCAGCAAATGAATTCAAGGATAAGTCTACCCATTTTTGATTCCATTCACGAAATGCCACCTGACTTTGACCAATCAAATGCATGTTTTTAACAGCCTCTACTTCATCGTTGACTGGAAGGTTGTATAACTTTTCTTTTCGTTCTTCCAGTGCTGCCAGTAAGGCTTCATTTCTTTTTCTCAAAATCACTGCGACCACATATCCTACAATCAAGATAAGGGCCACAATAAAGATGAGAGCAATTAGTCCACTAGACATATAAAAACTCCTTCATCGTATTACTTGAGCGTAATCCTTGTAATTATACCATAAAATATCCATTAATGGGAAGTGTTCAGTGAATTTTATACATCGAGAGTACTATATTCAGCGTTTTCTTCGATAAATTCACGACGTGGTTCCACTCGGTCCCCCATCAACATATCAAAAATCTTATCTGCTTCGGCAGCATCATCTACGGATACACGTGCCATCAAGCGGTGTTCAGGGTTCATGGTTGTTTCCCAAAGCTGGTGATCATCCATTTCCCCAAGACCTTTGTATCGTTGGATAGTTGGTTTTGAGCGACCTTCTGAATAGCGTTCCAAAGCAGCAGCTAACTGTGCTTCTTGGTTAGCACCCGGTTGGATATATTCTTTGATTTCGCTACCGACTTTGACCCCATAGATTGGTGGTTGTGCGATATACACATATCCTGCTTCCAAAACTGGTTTCATATAGCGATAAATCAAGGTTAACAGAAGGGTTCGAATATGGGCTCCATCGACATCGGCATCGGTCATCAAAATTAATTTTTGATAACGCGCTTTTGTGACATCAAATTCTGCACCAAAACCAGTTCCCATAGCGGTAAATAAACTACGGATTTCTTCATTGGCTAGAATTTTGTCCATACTTGCTTTTTCAACGTTCAAGATTTTACCACGGATTGGTAAAATGGCTTGGAATTCCCGATTTCGACCTGATTTTGCAGATCCTCCGGCTGAATCCCCTTCGACGATAAAGAGTTCTGTTTCTGCTGGATTGTTAGAAGAACAGTCTGCCAATTTACCAGGTAGATTCGAAATCTCAAGCCCAGATTTCTTGCGGGTCACTTCCCGCGCCCGCTTAGCAGCGACCCGAGCTTTGGCTGCTAAAATCCCTTTTTCAACAATTTTCTTAGCGATTTGCGGATTTTCCAATAGGAAATCAGAAAAGGCATCACTAAAGAGTCGATTGGTAATTTTAACAACTTCTGAATTCCCAAGTTTGGTTTTGGTTTGTCCTTCGAACTGTGGGTTTGGATGTTTGACTGAGATAACTGCTGTCAAACCTTCTCGAACATCTTCACCTGTTAAGTTGTCTTCGTTTTCTTTTAAAAGCTTATTTTTTTTGGCATAGTCATTGATGACACGAGTGAGGGCTGTACGGAAGCCTTGCTCATGTGTTCCACCTTCATGGGTGTGGATGTTATTCGCAAAACTCATGACGGTTTCATGATAGCCGGTTGTGTATTGCATGGCGACTTCAACCGTAATATCATCCATTTCGCCATCTGTGTAGATCGGTGTTTCAAAGATAACATCTTTATTCTCATTGATGTATTCAACATAGCTTGAAATACCGCCTTCATAGTGGTAATGCTTTTCTTGTTCCAAGCCTTCTCGCTTGTCTGTCAAGGAAATGCGTAAGCCACGATTCAAGAAAGCTAGCTCTTGGATCCGTTTGTTTAATTTCTCAAAATCATACTCGGTTGTTTCTGTGAAGATTTCTGGATCTGGAATAAAGTGGACGGTTGTCCCTGTTCGATCGGTCTCCCCGATGACTTTCAAGTCATCTACAACCTGGCCTCGACGATACTCTTGGTAATAGACACTGCCATTTTTGTAGACACGAACATCCAGTGATGTAGAAAGGGCGTTCACGACGGAAGAACCTACCCCATGGAGACCACCAGAAACCTTGTAGCCACCTCCGCCGAATTTTCCTCCTGCGTGAAGTACGGTAAAGACGGTTTCGACCGCAGGACGACCTGTCTTTTCTTGGATATCCACTGGGATTCCCCGTCCATCATCGACAACCGTGATGGAATTATCGGCTTCAATAAACTTCAATATGGCTTGCAAAGCCGGCCAAGGCTTCATCAATCGAGTTATCTACGATTTCCCAGACCAAGTGATGGAGACCTTCTTTTGAGGTAGATCCGATATACATCCCTGGACGCATCCGCACTGCCTCTAGTCCTTCCAAGACCTGAATCTGACTGGCATCATATTCTTGTGATTGAACTTCTTGCTGTTTATCCTCTGTCATAATTTCCCTTTTCTATTCAAATATAAACTGGTGTAGGTGGGGCATGGTATCAAATAAATAGGTTGTGAGTCCTGCCGCCTTCCCAGCTTCTATATCGATCGGACGATCTCCGATCACTAGGCCGTCTTGAATGCCATATTTTTCCTTCAAATAAAGCATAGAGGCTGGATCTGGTTTTCGAGGGAAGCCCTCGTCTGCTGTTACAATCTCCGTAAAGAAAGATGCAATCCTCGTCTGATCAATGAGGGTCAATACTTGGCGATCCCGATGGGATACCAAAAAATGACGACCTCCTTGTAATTGAATCTCTTCTAGCAACTCTTTTGCTCCATCAAACAGGACCGGCTCTTGCAAAGCAATGGCTTCTTTTTTCTTGTATTCTGTACGAAAATCAGAGACATGAGGTGCAAAGGTAGCGATCGCATCCTGTGTTGAGATTTAATGCTGCATAAACAGAATCATGATTGGCTTGAATGTGAAAGTCCTTCAATGTCGCTACAAAGGCATTTGTGGACATTTCGTAATTATCCAACAGCGTCCCACCAAGATCCCATATAAAATCATGATAATTCATAGTCAATATTATACCACAAATGGACAAAAAAAATAAGCTAAAACCCTCATTTAGGGGGGATTTTAGCCATTTTTTTCCTTCATTTTATTTCCCATCAAAGAGAAAGCATCTCCTATTAGCAAATGCCTTTTCTCCATCACAAAAGCTGGGTCCCAAAGCACATTTTTAGGCGTCTCCAAAGACGTCTTGATAAAGCATTCCTTGGCGAAGACTTTGGGCATCTCCTCCAAAATGGTTTACCAAGGCATAAGCCAAGGCTAAGGCAGTTGAAGGACCACGACTGGTCAGTAGGTTGCCATCTTTGACGACTGTTTGTTTATGATACTGCCCATCTTGAATCTCTTCTTCAAAGCCATCGTAGCAGGTATAGTGTTTATCTTTTAAGAGGCCGGCACGCGCCAAGACAATGGGAGCTGCACAAATCGCAGCGATGGTTTTGCCCTTGCTACTTTCTTCTTGAAGAGCTGCAATCAATTCTGGATTATCCCGTAAATTCGCTGCTCCTGGCATTCCACCTGGTAGAAAGACCCCATCATAATCTGATAAGTCTCCGTTCCAGAGACGGTCTACTACCACCGAGATTTGGTGAGAGCCTGTTACAGTCTCTTCCATGCCAATGAGGTCACAGGCAATCCCTGCACGTCTCAAAACATCCACAATGGTCAAAGCTTCAATTTCTTCAAATCCATTTGCTAAAATAGTCGCTACTTTTTTCATCTTCATTCCTTCTTTCTATTGTGCTCCTTTAAGGATGACTTTTTTACGAATCGGCACTTGCTCCGTTCGTTCTTTCTTTTTGCTACTATGATTGTAAATTGAGAGAACTAGACCAATACCGATCAGGTTACTAATAATAGAAGAGCCTCCTTGTGAGATAAAGGGAAGGGGGATCCCAGTCAATGGCAAAAGCCCCGTCACTGCTCCAACATTTTCAAAAATATGAAAGACCAACATCATAATAAACCCAATGGAAATATAGGTATAAAATTGGTTATTAGACCGGATAGTGATTTTTAAAATTCGGTAGATTAAAGCAACATAAAGAATCAAAAGCAGGAGAGATCCAACAAAACCGAAGTCTTCTGCAACTACTGTAAAAATCATATCGCTTTCCCGCACAGGGACTAATAAATTGGAAACATTAAATCCTTGTCCAAAGAGACCACCACTAGCAATAGCCAACTGTCCTTGAGCTTGCTGATAAGTTGTTGTTTGGGCATAATCAAAGGGATTTAACCAGGCGACGATCCGATTCATTTGGTAAGTAGGCATCCTTAATTGCTGGTGAAGAAAAGCACGGCCTCCTTCTGATAAAAAGAGAAAGAGAAAACCTGCTAGTCCACCTACTACAAACAAGATCACCGGCAAAATAATTTTCCAGGAAACTCCTGAAACGAGCACCAAACCTGAAAAAATAGCTAAGAATACCAAAGCTGTTCCCAAGTCCTGTTGTAAAGCCAGTAAGACAAAGACAGGTATCGTATAGACGATCAACTCGAGGATCAAAAACCAATCCTGTCGCAACCAGCGCTCATGCCCTTTGTTTCGTTGTAAAAATAAGACAATCGAGCGTGACAACATTAGAATAAAGGGAATCTTCATAAATTCTGAAGGCTGAAATAGGGTGATATTCCCATATGCCACCCAGTTTTTTGCCCCTGTTGAAGCTACCAAGTTGGGATTATAAAAAACAAGAGGAAGAATCATCAAGGCCAAACCAAGTAGATAGAGAAAGGGAGTGATTTTCCAAAGAAATTTCGTGCTAAAAATCGTCACAATAAGGCAAATGAGAACCCCTAAACCAATCCAGGCCAATTGTTGTCCCAAAAACGGCCATAGCATTTGGGGATAATCATGGGAAACCGCTACATAAACAGATAAGATCCCAATCAAGAGAAGAATAAGGACAATCGTAATCATCGAATAATCCAGGTGTACCTTCCAGTACTGCTTTTTCTTCATTCACATTCCTTTCTATAGGGTGATAAAATCAATTAATAAAATAACATTTGTAGGATCAAGCTAGAACCTGCTACCAAAAACCAAGCTATCAAGCCTACTAAAAGAGGACCTGCTCCAGCGGCGCGAAACTGTTTCCAAGAAACTTTGCTTCCGATTCCAACCAAGGCCATAGCCATAAAGAGTTGAGAAATTTCCTTGAGATAAGGAATGACTACTTTTGGAACGATCCCAATCGAAGAAAGGATAGAGGCGACAATAAACCAAATGATGAACCAAGGAACAATTTTTTTCAACATCCCTTTTTTACTTCCTTCTTGTTTGGTTCGAAACAATTTTAAACCAATTAATCCAAGACATACCGGCACGATCATGAGAGCTCTTGATAATTTTACGATCGTCGCCATTTCACCCGCTGCTTTACTGTATGAAAAACCTGCCGCTACAACAGACGATGTGTCATTAATGGCGGTTCCTGACCAGAGTCCAAAATGGAAATTTGACATATGCCATAAATGTCCCAATACTGGGAAGATAAAGACTGCTAAGATATTGAAGAAGAAAATCGTCGACATTGAAAGGGCAATTTCTTCTTCATCAGCTTCAATGATCGGAGCTGCAGCAGCAATGGCTGATCCCCCACAAATAGCTGTACCAAAGCCAATGAGGGTCCGTAAATGGGACTTGAGATGAAAGACCTTCCCAAAAATGATAGCCGCAAGAAAGGCAACCGCAATAGTTGGCAAACTAATCTTCAAGGATGACATCCCTGTAGAGGCAACGGTCGCAATGGGCAAACTGAAGCCCATGAAGATAATTGAATACTGCAACAATTTCTTTCCAGACCAATTCAATCCTGGTCGAGCATTCTCAGGTAAGTCAATCAATTCATTGAGTAAAATCCCTAAGATCAAGGCAAAAACACTTGATCCAATGATGGGAAACATTTTCCCTAAAAACATAGCGCAAAGCGCAAATCCTGTAGCTATCGCAATTCCTAAACTTTTTGTTTTCATTTTTCTGTATTCCTTCTAAAAAACTGCTGGGCTTGATCCACCAGCTGGCTCCTTAGAGTTGTCTGAAGAGGCAAGACCTGCTTCAGCCCATCTAAAATTTGTTTTCCATACCGTTTGGTCACCACTCGCTGGTCCAATAAGAGCACTACAGACTCCTGTTCTTGGAAACGACTCGTTCTCCCAATGGCCTGCTTTAGTCTTAAAATTGCGACTGCCAGACTATAGTCATAAAAGGGGTTCTTCCCCTCTTGTCTGAGCTGGCTATTTATCTTTTGAACCATATAATCTTTAGGGTTGTCAAATGGCAGGCGCGTGATGATTTGAATCACTTCCCTCTGCTGAGAAAAATCCACTCCCTCCCAGAAGCTTCCTGTTCCCAATAAAATAGAACTCTCTCCACGATCAAATCGTCGTTTAATATTGGCTGCATCGCCATTTCGGTACTGGGCCAAATGAGGAAACTTCAAAACAGCGGAGGTTTCCAATAATAATTCTTTTGAAGTGAACAAAAGAAAGATTGGTTTTCTAAGAGGAAGCAACTCTTCGACTAGTTGACTAATTTCAATTGCATACTCTGAGGAAGACAGGGAAACCACATCTGGAAAATCAATAGGCAGGAGCATTACCTGGTGTTGCTTCAGCTGGGTTGGAACCTGGTAGATTTGTTGCTCTTGGTAACCCAAAAGAGAAGGCAAATTCACCTTTTTACTGATGGCAATGGTCGCCGATACAAAGAGCACAGGCACTTCTTCAGGAACAAAATCCCTAAAGGATAGCAAGTCCTCCACTCCTGCATGAAGATGAAGGATTTGGTGGCTGTCGATCACTTCTTTATCGATCCAAAATGTTTGGTAGCGCTCATCAAATAATTCTCTTAGATTCTTTAATGAGTCTTTTTTTAATTCCGATACATCTTGGCGTATTTTGGCCACTGTTTGATCGGATAACACTGCTGTTTTTTCTTGCTGAACTTCTTTGGAGCAGGCATTTAACTCAAATTGAATACTCTCCAACAAACGCCGTTGCAGAAGATCTTTCTCCTCTTCAATTGCGTGTTGCAGGCTCATTAAAAGAGATTGCAAAGTTTCTTCTCTCTGTGAAAACTGCTCTAAAGCAAAGAAGAGTTTTTGTGCTTCATCTACAACCAGAACAGCCTCTTGAAGCAGACTCTTATCATCTTCAAGACGTGTTAAAAGATAGGCATGATTGGTCAGAATCACCCGGCTAGTTTTTACTTTTTCTTGGCCGCGACGCCAGAAATCTTCTTGATAAAAAAGCGAACGCTTCGACAATTGGCCATCGTGACATATTTCAGAGACAAAATGGACATGACGATAGAGCTGGCCAATCTCACTCAGCTCTCCAGTTTCTGTCATGGTTAGCCATACCAACAGTTGCATCTTAAAGCGTCGAATCACCCTATTATCCGAATCACTCTGTAAGGTCTCATAAAACTTATCAAGTTGAATGTAATCCTTGGGGCTTTTTAGGCTATGAAAGGGGATTTGGAAAAGCTCCTGGATGGCCTTTCCTTCCTTTTTCATCATTTGATCCTGAAGAATTTTAGTCGGAACACTCACAAGGATACGCTTAGTGGTTTTGGCCAAAAGCGTTAACAAATAGGCATAGGTCTTCCCAATTCCTGTCGGAGCCTCTATAAAACTTGGAAGAGGCTGATGCAAACTTTCCTCGATATAGGCCACAAATTCACTCTGCTCCGGATAAGCCTCCATTCCCAACAACTGCATATTGAGTTCAAATTGTTCAGATAAATGGTAGCTTTCCAGGAACTGCTGCGACTTTCGCAAATAGAGTCCATGAACTTCGAATAAATGAGACGGCAAAAAGTGGCTGCTGTCTTCCAGTGCATCTTCTATCAAGAGTCGTGATTCATAAATCAAACAATCTGCCATCGAAAGAAGGTTTTCGATCAATCCTCTTGGTAAGCTCGCAATTTTTTCCCTTAACTCTAACAGCAACTGGGCTGTAGCCATAGCATCAGCTAGAGCAGAGTGAGCATGGTGCAACTCAATTTCAAGTTCACTCGCAAGTGCTCCTAAATTGTAACGTTCTAAAGTAGGATAGAAGATTTGAGACAATTCAACCGTATCAATCCTAGGAGTTGTCAGCTCAAAGCCTTCCCAAAAAAGAGCTTCTGCCAATAAATTCGCATCAAATTTGACATTATGGGCCACAAAGACGGCATCTTCTATTAACTCAAAAATTTCTTTTGCCACTTGTGCAAACTCTGGAGCTTTTCGTAAGCGAGCATCTGTCAGGCCGGTCAATTGTTTGATATGCTCATCCAATCGTTCATGGGGATTCACATCCGTCTCATAGGATTGAGTGATCACCCCATCTTCAACGATGACAATTCCAACCTGAATGATCTTGGCGTTGCTTCCAGCACTGGTCGCTTCCAGATCCACAATGGCGTATTTCCGTTTCTGTCTTGTCATAGTACTTAAAATTATATCACGTTTGAGCAAAGTCTGCAGATTTTATTATCCTTTCGAGCTGACTTCAATCCTGTTATTTTCCTTATAATTTGATACACTATTCTAGAAAGGAGTCCCAATGAAAATCTATCGAACTGTTAATCCTGTAGCTTATGAAAATACCTACTACCTTGAAAATGAACAGGCCCTTATCCTAATAGATCCAGGTAGCGACTGGGTTACCATTCAAAAACAAATTGATCGGATCGGAAAACCAATCGTAGCGATTCTTTTAACCCATACGCATTACGATCACATTATGAGTCTTGAAAAGGTTCGTCAGCAGTATCATTTCCCACCTGTCTATGTCCACCCAGCAGAAGCCAGTTGGTTGTCTTCTCCTGTTGACAATTTATCTGGCTTAGATCGTCATGCAGATTTGCAAGATGTTATTTGTAAAGAAGCAGAGTTTCTCTATGAAATTAACAGTGATTATGACATAGCTGATTTCCGCTTCTATATTCTGGAGACACCGGGCCATTCGGCCGGTGGCGTCTCTATCGTCTTTCCCGAAGACCACTTGGTCCTATCCGGTGATGCTCTCTTTCGTGAGACTATTGGACGGACGGATCTTCCAACTGGAAATGCGGCCCAGCTGCTCAGCAGTATCAAGGAAGAACTCTTTTCGCTTCCGTCTTCTTACACTGTCTATCCTGGTCATGGTCCTGAAACGTCCATTGGACATGAAAAGATGTTCAATCCCTTCTTTAGGTGATCTTAAAAAATCATCCATTGTGCTTCCTGTTTTATGGCTTTCATGGAGAAAAAAGCATAGAAAAGATACAAAAAAAGCAAGCGAACTTGCTTTTTTTTATATTTTAAGGAAACGTCTCATTGAGATGGAAGAACCGATCGCACCGATCAAAATTCCCAATCCAAACATGGCACCGACCATAATAGGTACCAAGACATTCGGGCTATATAGGTATAAGTTTTGGTCTGCTAAGTTATTGGTCATTGATGTGTACACAACATTGTAGACATAGAAGACCAAGGCAGAAGGAACTACGGCACCCAAGAGACCAATCCAAGCTCCTTCTAAAAGGAATGGGGCCCGAATATAGCCACTTTTAGCACCAACTAGACGCATAATCTTGATCTCACGACTACGGGAAATAATGGTGATCCGAATCGTATTGGAAATCAAGAAGACCGCGATAAAGATCAATAAGGCTACACCAATCAAGCCCCAGTTTCGAATAAAGGTTCCAAGGGCAAACAAGCGTTGGGTATCTACCCCACCATCTTTCACTTCAGAGACTCCTTCAATCTTTTTAGCATCAGCCGAAACTTGCTTGACATATTTAGGAGCTGTGGTCTCTACATAATAAGCGTCGTAGAGGGGATTGGCATCTCCATCAAAAATCTTCCAGTTATTTCCTGCTGTTTTGATCAGTTTCTCATACTGTTCTTCCTTACTAGAAAAAACTACCTTATCAACATGTTTCATAGCTGTCAAAGCATCGTAGACCTTATGATAATTTTCATTAGTGACAGTCTGACCTTCTTGTTCAATCTGTTCGCTCTGATCTTGAATATCTTTGCGCATGTATACTACAACCCGCACACTGTTTTGAATATCGTCTGAGAGCTTGATGGTGTTGGCAATGACAGAGGCAAAGATAGCAACCAAGCTAAGGGTAATCATAACTGAGCTGACAGCCGCAATCGTCATCCAACCATTTCGTTTCAAACTTTTAAGAGATTCGATTAAGTGTCGGAAAAATCTTCTAATCATCGTATCCGTACTCTCCTTCCGTTTCATCACGCACTACACGACCATTTTCAATCGCGATGACACGGTGACGTAAGGTATTTACAATTAAGCTATTATGGGTCGCCATTAAGACCGTGGTCCCTTGTAAATTAATCCGTTCCAAAAGATTCATGATCTCCCATGAATTATCTGGGTCCAAGTTACCAGTTGGTTCATCTGCAATCAAGACTTTGGGATTATTGACAATAGCCCGCGCAATGGCAATCCGTTGTTGTTCTCCCCCTGACAATTCATTCGGGAATGAACGAACCTTGTGTTTTAAACCAACAAGATCCAAGACTTCCATAACGCGCTTTTTAATATTCCGGCGACGTTCCCCAATTACTTCCATTGCGTAGGCGATATTTTCATAAACGGTTTTCTTTGGAAGCAATTTATAGTCTTGAAAGACCACGCCTACATTGCGTCGCAACATAGGAATATCGCGTTTTTTGATTTTATCCAAATCAAAACCAGCCACTTTCAAGCTTCCTTTATCGTGTTTTACTTCACGGTATAAAAGTCGAATAAAAGTCGACTTCCCTGCACCAGAAGGTCCTACAATATAGGCAAATTCTCCTGGTTCAATTTGGACCGTTACCCCTCGAAGGGCCGTAGTCCCGTTGTCATATTTTTTGACAACATCTTTCATTTCAATCATTGACATGTAATGAAATTCCTTTCATTTTTTTTGAGTGATCCCCTTTAGGTTACTGGAGTCTCCATTTGAGATAGGCATCGATAAAGCCATCGATATCTCCATCCATCACCTTATCCACCTGCGCGACTTCGTAGTTGGTCCGGTGATCCTTGACCATGGTGTATGGGGTAAACACATAGGAGCGGATTTGACTTCCCCAGGTGATTTCTTTCTTATCACCTTTTAGAGAATCCACTTCTGCAGCTTTTTTCTCCTGCTCTAATTGGTAGAGTTTAGCTTGCAACATCTTCATAGCCCTATCACGGTTGCCGTATTGAGTCCGGTCAACCGTCGAAGCCACTACAATTCCTGTCGGAATATGAGTCAAGCGCACCCCTGTAGAGACCTTGTTGACGTTTTGTCCACCAGCACCACCAGAGCGGAAGGTGTCCATCTTGATATCATCATCTCGAACTTCCACTTCGATGGTATCATCTAATTCTGGCATGACTTCAACAGAAGTGAAGGAAGTATGCCGACGTTTGGCAGAGTCAAATGGAGAGATCCGAACCAAACGGTGAACCCCCATCTCAGACTTGAGAAGACCATAGGCATGAGGCCCTTCAAAAGATAAGGTAACGGATTTAATACCGGCCTCATCTCCAGCCTGATAGTCCAAGACTTCAACCTTAAAGCCATGGGCATTCCCAAAACGAGTATACATCCGAAGGAGCATGTCCCCCCAGTCCTGGGCCTCTGTACCACCTGAACCCGGATGAATTTCTAAGATAGCATTATTATTGTCATAGGGTTCAGACAATAGTAAGGTCATCTCATAGCTGGTCATTCGTTTGTCCAGTTCTTCTAACTTTTCGATCAATTCTTCTTTAACCGAATCATCTTCTGCCAAAAAGTCCAATAAGATTTCAGACTCATCAAAGAGATCCACCATTTGATGGAAATTTTCATAGGTCTGCTTGAGTTCATTCAATTCCTGAGATGTTTTTTGCGCAGCAATATTATCATCCCAAAAATCAGGTTCTGTCATTTTATTTTCTAAAATGGCAATTTCTTCTTCCAATGCCTCTAAGTCAAAGAGACCCCCTGAAAGAAGCTAATTTTTCACGATTTGCGTCAATTTTTTGACGAATTTCTGAAATATCCATAAGTACCTCTTTCTATGTATCTAGTCTATTATATCATAACCTTCATTATTTGCCCACCTTCCAATACGGGAACTACTGGTTTACCACGATCAATCCAGCTTATGATCAGTCTTAATCTATTTATTTGTAACCTAATTGTTAGAAAAAAAGAATCGGATATGCTAGACTGGTAGCATGACAAGAGTAGCTTTTATGTCCGATTTACATATTGATTCGAACCTCTTTGGCCAAGAAGAATTAGAGATCCTCAGCACCCTTTTCAAGCAAGAAGAGATTCAACACCTCCATATCGCAGGAGATATTGCCAACGGCTTTGAAAAGATTTCACAAGACTTTTTAGCTCAACTTCAACACCAACTCCCGGTAACCTTTAGTTTGGGGAACCATGATATGCTGGGGCTTTCAGAAGACGCTATGAAACCTTTTGAATTTCAAAAGATTTCCTTTTCCAAGCATACTCTCCTCGCTTTTTCGGGCTGGTATGACTATAGCTTCGTTCCCGCCATTTCTCCTCAAAAACATCTTCAAACTAAGAATCTGTTTTGGTTTGATAGACGCCTCCAACGAAGGGGGCACGATCCAGAGATTACTCAAAATCTTTTAGGAGAGCTCCAAAAAGAACTGAAGCTTGTGGACCAACCCTTGATCATCGCTATGCACTTTGTTCCCCACGCTGATTTTCTCATGCGCCATCCTTATTTCGAACGTTTTAATGCTTTTCTCGGGAGCCAAGCCTTCCATGAGCTTTTTCGTCAGTTTCCTGTCAAAAATGTCATATTTGGACACAGCCACCACCGAATTTCAAACAGGACGATCGACAATATCACCTATCATGCCCGACCTTTAGGCTATATACGAGAATGGGAACTCTGCAAACAATTCTTTGAAGACTTCCCTCAATTTGATTTTCCTAAACGGTATGATCCCTACAAACGCTATCGCAAAATCAAAGACTTGCCAGAATTTCAGGCATACAAGAAAGAACAACTTGCCCATGAATTCTCCCAAGCCATGACTGTCCTTGAACTATAAAAAAATTGGTTCTTCTGGAACCAATTTTTTTACTCTTCTGTATCTAGGAGATTTTTTGCAACATGGGCTGCCAAGACACCACCAACGATTGGAGCAAGGATAAAGATCCAAATTTGTTGGAGAGCTGCACCACCTACAAAGAGAGCAGGAGCCAAGCTACGAGCTGGGTTAACAGAAAGACCTGTAATGTTCAAACCAACAAGAATAATCAAGGTCAAGCTTAAACCGATCACAAGACCAGCAATTTTCCCGTTTCCTTTAGAAGCTGATGTCACTGTCATAATCACCAAGATGAAGATAAAGGATGCAATCACTTCAAACAAGAAACCGCCAAATGGAGTCACCCCTTTTGCCAAGGCATTCTCACCAAGACTAGCTGTTGACAGGCCTGAATTAGACAAGAGGAAGAATACTGTTGCAGTTGCAAGTACCGCTCCAACCACTTGCGCTGCGATATAGTTGACCAAGTCTTTAGAAGACAAGCGTTTGTTGACAAACATAGCAATGGACACAGCTGGGTTCAAGTGAGCACCAGAAACAGTCCCAATGGAGTAAGCTGCTGCAACAATAGACAAACCAAAAGCCAAGGCAATTCCTAAATGACCGAGGCCTTCAGTCCCATTCCCAAAAGCAACTGCTCCAGTCCCGATAAAGACGAGCATAAATGTGCCGATTACTTCAGCAATAAACTTTTTCATAATCAAGTTTCCTTTCTTCAAACTGTTGTCTAGTTTATCAAAAATCGACTTTTGCCTCAAGAAATATGCCTCGTCATCTTCTGTCAAACAAAAAAGCCATCCGAAGATGACTTTTCATGCTTAAATCGCGTTTTTATCTTTGCCTAGAGAGCGTTGAACAGCTTTGACAATCTCAACAAGGACCACAATCATCAATGCACCTACAGCAACCACCAACCATTGCGTCAAACTCAAGTTTGAAACATGGAAGAGTTTATTAAATCCAGGTACCATAATGGTTGCCATTAAGAGAATAAAGGCAACTGGAATAGACCAGTTAAAGGTCTTGTTCTTGAAGAGTCCCACTTTAAAGATCGATTGATAGACTGATTTCACGTTAAAGGCATGGAGCAATTGGATCAAACCGAGAGTCGCAAAGGCCATGGTCAGGGCATCTGCATGCATCTCTGCATGACCTTGGTGCTCTGGGAAGAGAATCGCCCAACCGTAAACACCAAGTACCAATATCGTTTGGAAGATCCCTTGATAAAGGATGGCTCCGAAAACCCCACCGTCAAAGAAGTTGGACTTACGTCCACGAGGTTTGTGGGTCATGACACCTGGCTCAGCTGGTTCCACACCAAGAGCAATAGCTGGTAGCGTATCTGTTACCAAGTTAATCCAGAGAAGATGCACTGGTTGCAACACATCCCAACCAAAGAGGGTTGCAAAGAAGATAGTGAAGACCTCAGCCATGTTAGCAGACAAGAGGTATTGGATGGATTTTTGGATATTGGAGAAGACCTTACGTCCTTCTTCTACCGCTACGATAATGGTTGCGAAGTTATCATCGGCAAGGACCATATCAGAAGCTCCCTTAGAAACCTCTGTACCAGTAATCCCCATACCGATACCAATATCAGCAGTCTTCAGTGAAGGCGCATCGTTGACCCCGTCACTGTCATGGCAACAACCTTGCCTTCTTTTTGCCATGCTTTCACAATCCGAACCTTGTGCTCAGGCGATACACGCGCGTAAACAGAGTATTGTTTGAAGACTTTTTGGAATTCTTCATCAGAGAGTTCATTCAACTCAGCACCAGTGAAGACATGGTCTTCTGTATCATTTGGATCGATGATACCGAGACGTTTGGCGATAGCTTCCGCCGTATCTTGGTGGTCACCGGTGATCATGATTGGACGGATACCCGCTTCCTTAGCGACACGGACAGCTTCTGCAGCTTCTGGACGCTCAGGGTCAATCATTCCGACCAAACCAGAGAAGATGAGGTCAGATTCAACAATTTCAGATTCCAAGGTTGGAATTTCATTACTGGTCTTATAAGCCATCATCAAGACACGAAGGGCTTGTTTGGCCAAGTCTTTGTTGGTAGCAAGGATAGCTTTCTTATCTTCCTCTGTGATTGGGCGAACTTCCCCATCAACTTCAATACGAGTCACACGTTTGAGCAATTGGTCAGGGGCACCCTTCACAGCGATGAAGTAAGAGCCATCAGCTTCCTTATGAATGGTAGACATGAGCTTCCGGTCTGAGTCAAATGGCAATTCAGCCACACGTGGCTCATCCTTCAAGACTTCGCGGACATCGAAGTTGTGGTCCAAACCAAACTGAACCAAAGCAGTCTCTGTTGGGTCCCCAATCAATTTACCAGATGGGTCTACCTTGGTATCATTGGCAAAGTTCATAATGCGAAGCGTATTGTTGCTTGCAGCAATTTCAGTTGCAGAGCTTTGCAATTGACCGTTAGTATAAACCTTTTCAACCGTCATTTGGTTCATGGTCAAGGTACCTGTTTTATCAGATGCGATGATTTCTGTTGAACCAAGCGTTTCAACTGCTGGCAATTTACGAACGATTGAATTCCGTTTAGCAAGGGTTGTCGTTCCCAAAGATAGAACGATGGTTACAATAGCAGGAAGTCCTTCTGGAATCGCCGCAACCGCAAGGGCTACCGCCACCATTAAACCTTCTAATGGATGTTCCCCACGAACGAAGACACCAACCAAGAAGGTAATCACTGCAATCACAACGATCAAGTAAGTCAGAGTCTTAGACAATTGGGTCAAGCTTTGCTTCAATGGTGTTTCTGTTTCGTCTGCATTGGCCAACATGTCCGCAATCTTACCAACTTCTGTGTACATACCAGTGTTGGTCACGACACCAATACCACGACCGTAAGTTACGTTTGAGTTTTGGTAAGCCATGTTAACACGGTCCCCGATACCAGCATCCGCTTCAACAAGGCCTGTCACATCTTTTTCAACTGGGACAGACTCCCCTGTAAGGGCTGCTTCTTCGATTTTAAGAGAAGCTGCTTCAAACAAGCGCATATCCGCAGGCACCACATCTCCCGCTTCTAGCAAGACGATGTCTCCAGGTACCAATTCTTTCGAGTCAATCTCAATGACATGACCATCACGGCGAACGCGGGCCATGGGGCTAGACATATTTTTCAACGCTTCAATGGCTGCTTCTGCTTGACCTTCTTGGTAAACCCCAAAGGCAGCATTCAAAACAACAACGGCCAAGATGATCATAGCGTCTGTTAGACCGTCCATTCCTTCTGTAATGACTGAAAGAGCTGCTGCCACCAGCAAGATGATAATCATCAAATCCTTAAATTGATCAAGGAATTTAGCTAGTAGGCTACGTTTTTCGCCCTCTTCTAACTCATTACGACCATAAGTCACTAGGCGTTCTTGAGCTTGAGCAGTTGACAAACCTTCGACAGATGAGTCCAAGTTCTTTAGGACTTCTTCTGCGGTTTGTGTGTAAAACAAGTCTTTATTTTGTTCTTTTGACAAAACAGTCTCCTCCTTTTTGGCCTCTTTTTACAAAAAAAGAGACCTGTTTTTTTAAAAAACAAGTCTCGCTGTTTAATATAGTGCCGGAAATAATTCGGAATGACGACACTATCGCGGTTTCCCGCCAGCTACTCCCTTGAGTGGTATTATTATACCATTTTTATGGAATAAAGCAAGCAGGATCGCAAATAATTTCATCGATCTTATTCTCCCCATTCGACCAATAATTGATACTGGGCAAATTCTTGCTCTCCATCAAGTGTCAGCAAACGATATGAAAGCTGCAAACGCCTCTCATCTAGTTGAAAGAGGTCCGTTGCAATCAAAAATTGCTGGATGCCCATCGGAGTTGGAATAACAGCCCCACCGTCTTCATATTTGTAGAAGCGCATGATGGATTTTGGGTTTGAAAAACGGGTCATGATCAGTTCAGCCTCAGAAAATTTCAAGGCAACTTTTTCCTTCTCCTCATTGGTATACAAAAGATAGTGAAAACCGGCTTTTTCCTTCCACTCTCCTTGATAGTACTGATCGATGATTTCCACTTCTTCTCCAAATCGAATCGTATTTTGAATATGAATCTGCACCTTTGTCTCCTTCTCTTCTTTCATTGCCTCTCTATTCTATCAAATTTTACGCTTTTTGACTGCCCTCATTAGCCTCTAGATCGCAAAATAGGCTTTTTTTTGCTATAATAGACCCATGAATGAAAAAGTCTTTCGCGATCCCGTACATGATTATGTCCACGTGGATCATCCCATCATTTATCAATTAATTAATAGTAAAGAATTTCAACGACTACGCCGCATCAAACAACTGGGGACATCTGGTTTTACATTCCACGGTGGGGAGCATAGTCGTTTTTCTCACTGTCTTGGTGCCTATGAAATTTCAAGACGGATTTTGTCTATTTTTGAGGAAAAGTATGCAGATCAATGGAATTCTGATGAAAATCTACTGACCATGACAGCAGCCCTTCTTCATGATATTGGCCATGGTGCCTATTCCCATACCTTCGAAGGACTCTTTGGGACTGATCATGAAAAAATGACCCAGCTGATCATCACCAGTCCAGAGACGGAGGTAAATCAGATTCTCTTACAGGTGGCACCTGATTTTCCAAATCGTGTAGCTAGCGTCATTGACCACACCTATCCCAATAAGCAAGTGGTGCAGTTGATTTCCAGTCAAATTGATGTGGACCGAATGGATTATTTACTAAGGGATGCCTACTTTACAGGTGCTTCCTATGGAAAATTCGACTTAACCCGCATTCTTCGGGTCATTCGACCGATTGAAAATGGCATTGCCTTCCAGCAAAATGGCATGCACGCTGTCGAGGATTACGTGGTTAGCCGTTACCAAATGTATATGCAAGTCTACTTCCACCCAGCTACTCGCGCCATGGAAGTTCTCCTTCAAAACTTACTCAAACGAGCTCGAACGATCTATCCAGATCAAAAGGCGTATTTTCAACTCACGTCACCTCGCTTGATTCCATTTTTTGAAGAAGAGGTGACCATTAAAGATTACCTGAATCTAGATGACGGTGTGATGAACACCTATTTCCAAGTCTGGATGGAGAGTCCTGATACCATCCTGTCAGATCTTGCTCAGCGCTATATCAATCGAAAAGTTTTTAAATCCATTTTGTTTACAGAAGATAAACGAAAAGACTTAATGATTCTTGAAGAGCTGATGAAAGAGGTTGGCTTTGATCCAACTTACTATGCTGCTATCCATGAGAATTTCGACCTGCCCTACGATATTTATCGACCGGAGCTTGAAAAACCACGTACTCAGATCGAAATGATTCGAAAAGATGGTAGTCTTGCTGAATTGTCTCATTTGTCCCCACTCGTCGCAGCTCTAGCAGGAACCCGCTATGGGGACAACCGCTTCTATTTCCCAAAAGAAATGTTGGAAGCCAATGGACTTTTCAGTAAACAAGTGGAGGAATTCACATCCTACATCAGCAACGATTATTTTACAGGAGAGACAAATGGCTATTAAATTAGTCGCGATCGATATCGATGGTACGCTTCTTAATTCAAAAAAAGAAATTACACCTGCCGTTTTTGAAGCCATTCAAGACGCAAAAGCTGCTGGTGTGAAAATCGTGATCACAACTGGTCGTCCCATCGCAGGTGTCTCAAACCTGTTAGAAAAGCTTCATCTGATGGATGCTGGAGATTATGTGATTACCTTTAATGGGGGCTTGGTCCAAGAAACCGCTACTGGAAAAGAACTCATCAAGGACCTTTTAACCTATGAGGACTATCTCGATATCGAGTCTCTGGCCAACAAACTCCAGATTCACTCTCATGCCATTACAAAAGACGGTATTTACACCAGTAATCGGGATATCGGACGCTATACTATTCATGAGTCTCAACTAGTCAATATGCCCCTTTACTACCGGACACCTGAAGAAGTGCGAGAGAAAGAATTTGTTAAAGCCATGTACATCGATGAACCAGAAATTCTGGACGCTGCGATAGCAAAAATCCCGAAAGAATTTCAGGAACGCTTCACTATGGTTAAATCAGCTCCATTTTATTTAGAAATTCTCGGTAAAACCACCAATAAAGGAGCCGCCCTTCTCCACCTAGCTAAACAACTTGGAATCAAACAAGAAGAAACCATGGCTATTGGAGATGAGGAGAATGACCGCTCTATGTTAGAAGTTGTAGGACATGCTGTCGTTATGGAGAATGGCAATCCAGCTCTCAAAAAAATTGCTACAACTATCACCAAATCAAACGATGAATCGGGCGTAGCCTACGCCCTTAGAAAGTGGGTATTATAAGAAATGTATCATTACCAGCTAGGAATTTCTGCCACTGAGCATGATGACTTTGTTATTCAGAGTGACCAAACCAATCTCTTACAAAGTAGCTCATGGGCAAAAATTAAAGATAATTGGGGAAATGAACGAGTTGGTTTTTATCAAGAAGACCAATTAGTAGCTGTTGCAAGCATCTTAATTCAACCCCTGCCACTTGGCTTCTCCATGCTCTACATTCCTCGGGGTCCCATCATGGACTACCAAAACAAGGAACTAGTTTCATACGTGATGCAGTCCCTAAAGAAAATAGCCAAACAATACAAAGCTTTGTTTGTCAAATTTGATCCAAGCTTGTTCTTGCGTAAACAATTAATCGGACAAGAAAATATGGAAACGACCGATGTACAAGCGATCATTGAGACCCTAACAAAAGAAGGAGTTGAATGGACAGGCCCTACAAGTGATATGGGGGAAAATATCCAACCACGCTTTCAAGCCAATATTCATAAAGACTTTTTTACCGAACAAGATCTTTCTAAATCGACTCGTCAAGCGATTCGAACTGCCCGAAACAAAGGGATTCAAGTGAAATTTGGCGGGACAGAATTGTTAGAAGACTTCTCTTCTCTCATGAAAAAGACAGAAGCTCGGAAGAGCATTCATTTGCGTGGAAGAGACTACTACGAGAAACTGCTGACAACTTACCAAGGACACTCCTACATTACCTTGTCTAGCCTTGATCTCGTAGAACGAAAAACTTCTCTGACAAAAGATCTTGAAAAAAACAAGGCTGAGGCTGAAAAATTCACCGAAAAAACTAAACCTGGTAAGGTAGAGAATAACCAGAAAGAAAAAGAACGCTTAGAAGAAGAGTTGCAATTTCTTGAGCAACATCTCCAAGCAGGCAAACAGGTCGTCCCTCTATCTGGTACCCTGACACTGGAATTTGGCGAAACCTCTGAAAATGTCTATGCAGGGATGGATGAAGAATTCCGTCGTTACCAGCCTGCCATCCTCACCTGGTACGAAACAGCTCAACACGCTTTCGATCGTGGTGCATCTTGGCAAAATATGGGAGGAATTGAAAACTCACTAGATGGTGGACTTTATCACTTCAAATCAAAATTCAATCCTGTCATTGAAGAATTTGTTGGGGAATTCAACCTCCCAACCAGTCCACTCTATCCACTTGTAAACAAAGCCTACAAGATCCGGAAAAAATTAAGGAGTAAATAAGTCCTATGACTCTCACGACAATTTCAAAAGAAGAATTTACCTCATTTGCAAATACCGTTTCTCATCGCTCTTTCATCCAGTCAGCAGAGATGGCCGATTTGCTTGTAGAGCGGGGAAACACTGTTCAATTTATCGCTTGGAAGCAAGATGACCAAGTCCAAGTAGCAGCAATCTTGTATAGTCTACCTATGACGGGTGGTCTCCATATGGAAATCAATTCTGGACCACTCCACCAAGAAGAAGCAATGCTAGAACCCTTCTATGCAGCCTTAAAAGACTATGCTAAAGCAAATGGAGCTATGGAACTAGTTATCAAACCCTATGATACCTACCAGACATTTGATAGCGACGGAAATCCAATCAGTGAAGAACAAACTCATTTCATGGACACGCTGAAAAAATTGGGGTATCAACATGATGGTTTAACAACGGGTTACCCAGGTGGAGAAGGTGATTGGCACTATGTAAAAGACATGGAAGGCATCACCGAAAAAAATCTTCACAAGAGTTTTAGCAAAAAAGGAAAACCTCTTGTGAAAAAAGCCAAATCTTTCGGTATTGAATTGAAACGATTGAACCGGGATGAACTGCAACTGTTCAAGGATATTACTTCTTCTACCAGTGACCGACGAGACTATCTGGACAAGACTTTGGATTATTACCAAACTTTCTACGATAGTTTTGGGGACAAAGCGGATTTCATGATTGCTACTCTGAATTTCCACAATTACTACACGAATCTTGAAAAAGACCAAGGCAAACTAGCTCAGAAGATTGAGAAATTACAGAACGATCTTGAAGTCAATCCACATTCAGAGAAAAAACAAAATCAACTTCGTGAATTTTCCAGTCAGTTTGAGACCTTTGAGGTGAGAAAGAAGGAAGCCAAAGAATATATTGAAATATGGTGATCAAGATGTCATCCTTGCGGGTAGCCTCTTTGTCTATATGCCACAAGAATCCACCTATTTATTCAGTGGCTCATATACCGAATTTAATAAGTTCTATGCTCCTGCTGTCCTCCAGGAATACATGATGCTTGAAACAATTAAACGTGGCATTCCAAGATACAATTTCCTAGGGATTCAAGGGATCTTCGATGGCTCAGATGGTGTTCTTCGTTTCAAACAAAACTTCAACGGCTATATTGTCCGTAAAATGGGTACCTTCCGTTATTACCCAAATCCTCTGAAGTTTAAAGCCTTGTCCTTCATTAAACGAATCTTAGGACGTTCATAAATATCAAAACCAGCTACTTCTAGCTGGTTTTTTGAGACAAGAAAGAGGCTGGGACAAAAGTCCTAGCCTCTCAATTATCTTTGGATTGTCGAGCAAGACGCAGTGGTTGAGTGGGCTCTACTACGCTGATTTCATCAGCTTTTATAGCTCTACTCAACTGTGCGGAGGTGGGACGACCAAATCGAATCCTAACGAATGACCGATTTCTGTCCCACTCTCTTTTCTATCAGATTAGTTTAGAAATTCAACAAAGCCAAGAAGCTTTCTGGATCAAGTGATGCACCACCAACAAGAGCACCATCAACATCTGGACAAGCCATGTATTCAGCAACGTTTTCAGGTTTCACTGAACCACCGTATTGAACACGTACTTTGTCAGCCACTTCTTGACCGAAGTCAGCAGCTACAACGTCACGAACAACTTTACACATCTTTTGTGCATCATCTTGTGAAGCTGATTTACCAGTACCGATAGCCCAGATTGGTTCATAAGCGATAACAGATGCAGCAACTTGCTCAGCTGTCAATCCTGCAAGAGCAGCTGAAACTTGAGCACCTACGAATTCAGCAGCTTTTCCTGCTTCGTATGTTTCAAGGCTTTCACCACAACAGATGATTGGAAGCAAACCATTAGCAAAGATTGCTTTTGCTTTTTTGTTGATGTCTTCGTCTGTTTCGTGGAAGTAGTCACGACGTTCTGAGTGACCAATCACAACGTAATCAGTACCGATTTCTTTCAAAACTTGTGGGCTAGTTTCACCAGTGAAGGCACCAGCGTTTTCAAAGTAGCAGTTTTGAGCAGCAACTTTAAGGTTTGATCCTTTAGCCGCAGCAAGAACAGTTGTCAAATCAACAGCAGGAGCTGCAATCCCAGCTTCAACAAGATCAGCTGAAGGAAGTTTTGATGCTACTGCTTCAACAAATGCTTTTGCTTCTTCTGGGTTTTTGTTCATTTTCCAGTTACCAGCAATAAATGGTTTACGTGACATTTCACATACCTCGTTTTTCTAATTTTATACTACCTATTTTACCATAATTTTCGTCATAATGAAAGGTTGCACAAGCCCATTTTGCTTTTTAGTATAATAAAAACCCCGTCTTCACGGGGTTTTTTTGTCTGTCTATATAATTGTTAATCTGGGAACTAGATCGAATTAAGCTTCGATTTCAGTAACCATACCTGAACCAACAGTACGTCCACCTTCACGGATAGAGAATGTAGTACCTTGTTCAACGGCGATTGGGTGGATCAACTCAACGTCGATAGTCACGTTATCACCAGGCATTACCATTTCAGTTCCTGCTGGAAGTTCGATAGATCCAGTTACGTCAGTTGTACGGAAGTAGAACTGTGGACGGTAGTTGTTGAAGAATGGAGTATGACGTCCACCTTCCTCTTTAGTAAGGATATAAACTTCACCTTTAAATTTAGTGTGTGGGTTGATTGAACCTGGTTTAGCAATAACTTGTCCACGTTCGATTTCATCACGTTGGATACCACGAAGAAGCACACCAACGTTGTCCCCTGCAAGACCTTCGTCAAGTTGTTTACGGAACATTTCAACACCAGTAACAACCGCTTTTTGGATTTTTCTTTAATACCAACGATTTCGATTTCGTCGTTGACTTTAACGATACCACGGTCGATACGTCCTGATGCTACAGTACCACGTCCAGTGATTGAGAATACGTCTTCGACTGGAAGAAGCAATGGTTTGTCAGTATCGCGTTCTGGTTCTGGGATGTACTCATCAACAGTGTTCATCAAGTCCATGATGATGTCTTCGTATTTAGAGTCACCTTCAAGAGCTTTAAGAGCTGAACCTTGGATAACTGGAAGGTCATCACCTGGGAAATCGTATTCTGAAAGAAGGTCACGGATTTCCATTTCAACCAATTCAAGCAATTCTTCATCGTCAACCAAGTCAACTTTGTTCATGAAGACGATCAAGTGTTTAACACCAACCTGACGAGAAAGAAGGATGTGCTCACGAGTTTGTGGCATTGGTCCATCTGTAGAAGCTACTACAAGGATAGCTCCGTCCATTTGGGCAGCACCAGTGATCATGTTTTTAACGTAGTCCGCGTGTCCTGGCGCATCGATGTGAGCGTAGTGACGTTTTTCAGTTTCATACTCAACGTGTGCAGTGTTGATGGTGATACCGCGTTCGCGTTCTTCTGGAGCAGCATCGATAGACGCATAGTCTTTAGGTTGGTTAACTGCTGAAGGCAAGCGACGTGCCAAAACAGTTGTGATAGCTGCAGTTAGGGTAGTTTTACCGTGGTCAACGTGTCCGATAGTACCAATGTTAACGTGTGGTTTACTACGATCGTATTTTTCTTTTGCCATTTGAGTAAAAGCCTCCAATAAAATATATTTTATAGATAGACAGTAGGCAATACAGTCTAACTTTCCTTACTATTCTATCTAATTTTAGATGAAATTGCAAGCCTTTTACCTATATTTTCTTAATTATTCCTTATCTTATCTTTTATTTTTCCATCTGGCAGATAGATCTTGATCGGACTTTCCAAAATCTTCCATTAAATCCCCTGTCTCTTCTGATTCTGAGGTTAAAAAAATCGGAACAAGTGTTCCGATTTTTTTAACCTGAATTTCGTAGTCCTGTAGCCACCCCATTGATGGTAATATGGATTAGCTTGTCCTGATCAGCTGGTAATTGACCAGTCCGTTGACGGCGAATCAATTCTAACTGAATATAGTTCAAGACATTAAAGTAAGGCATCCGATAGTCCAAACTTTCTTTTAGATAGGTGTTTTCCGCAAGCAACTCTTCTTGTTCCTCAATCATTAGGATGATATCCTTGGTCAATTGCCACTCATGCAAAATAATTTGATAGATATCGCGGACTTCTTCTTCCTCACATAATTGAGCATATTCGAAGGCAATATCCATGTTGGCTTTTGACAAGACCATGTCTACATTGGACAAAAGGGACTGGAAGAATGGCCAGTTTTTGTACATATACCGAAGGATTTCGATATTTTCAGGATCTTCATCAATGAATTCCTTAAAGCTGGACCCGACTCCGTACCAACCTGGGAACATCACCCGGCTTTGTGACCAAGAGAAGACCCAAGGGATCGCACGCAAACCACCAATTTCTGTAATGGTCTTACGAGCAGCTGGACGGGAACCAATATTAAAGCTAGAGATGGCTTTAATCGGACTAGATTCGAAGAAGTAATCATAGAAATGCTCGTTGCCGAAAACCAAATCACGGTAGATATCGTAACTACGATTGACCACTTTATCCATGACTTCTCCGAAGCGATCAAACCTCTTTTGTTCTGAAATCATGCGGTTAATCGTTGCAGAAACAAGCATCTCCAGGTTGTAGTAGGCAGCATCCTTATTCCCGTATTTATTTCCGATCACTTCCCCTTGCTCAGTTAGACGGATACGGTCATTAATCGATTTCAATGGTTGAGAAGTGATGGCTTCATAAGTAGGGCCACCACCACGACCAACCGTTCCTCCACGACCATGGAAAAAGGTGATCTTCACGCCGAACTCATCCCCGATGGCGGTCAATTGTTGTTGCGCTTTAAAGAGGGTCCAACAAGAAGATAAGTATCCACCATCTTTGTTGGAATCTGAGTAGCCTAACATAATTTCTTGGTAATTCTTTTTTGAAGCAATCCAACGTTTAGCAATTGGAAGAGACAAGTAGCTTCTCATGGTTTCTTCTGAATGATCCAAGTCTTCGATCGTTTCAAACAAAGGCACAATTTGAACGCGTGCTTTTTCAGTATCGATTAAGCCCACTTCTTTTAACATCACTGCCAATTCCAACATGTCTGATACACTTGTTGCGTGGGAAATGATATTTTGACGGATGACTTCTTCTCCCAAACGGTCTTTCAATTCACGCGCTGTTTGGAAAATCGCCAATTCCTTTTCAAGTAACTCAGACTTTTCGACATGGGTGGCTGATAAAATCCGTGGATCTTCCAAGAGTTCCTTCAAGAGAACCTGGCACTTCTCATCTTCAGACAAATCTGAATAATGGTCATTGATCCCAGCAGATTTCAATAATTCAGCCACACAAGCTTCATGGACACTGGAATCTTGACGCATATCAATCGAAGCTAGATAGAAGCCGAAGACATCAATCGCCTCTAGAAGTTCTGCAAACTCACCAGAAATCAAATACTCTGATTTGTTTTTCAATAAGGAATCTTTGATTTTTTCAAGATCTTCTTTAAATTCTTGAGCAGACGCATAGGCTGGAGACTCTTTTGCAGAAATTTCTTTTAAAGCTCCAGAGATTCGATTACCGATATAATCCGAAACTGGCCCTTGTTGATGAGCACTTGCTCCCAATAATCTTTCTACAGCATACCGATCTTCTCTGGTTTCTCCAATCACGGTCCACTCTTTTAAGTTGACCAATGTTTGGATCAATTTTGATTGGATATAGTGGAAAGCACGACGGTAGGGTTCTTTTTCACGAAAGACGGATGTATCACTTGATAGGGCCGCCATTTCAGCTACTGCTTCGCTTGTTTTCGAAAGACTAGTTGAAAGTGAGAAGTGACGGTATAATTTAGAAATCTTTTCAATGTAATAGTTCAAAATGACTTCACTTTGAATAGTGGCTGAGCGTTTCAAGGTCTCAGCCGTTACAAAAGGATTTCCATCCCGGTCTCCTCCAATCCACATCCCCATGGTGATCGGACGTGGTTGTTGGAGCTCAACACCATGTTCTTTTGCTAAGCGTTTGTACTCCAACATCAGGTTTGGAACAGCTTGTAAGAAAGAACTATTGTAATACTCCATGACATTGGTGATCTCATTGGTCACCTTCAATTTTTTATCACGGATCATATCCGTTTGCATCATGATCTCAATATTACAGCGAAGGTTGCTATACCACTTATCCTCGTTTATCAATCCTGCTTTAACATCCCGATGCTGACGAAGGAGAGCGTGGATATGATTGGTCAGATCCAACATGGTTTTTCTTTGTACTTGAGTTGGGTGAGCGGTTAAGACAGGCACAATATTAAGATTTTCAAGAATTTCTTGTGCATCTTCTTTTTTCGCAACTTCTTGAATGGTTGAAGAAAGCTTTCCTAGATATTCGCCATTGACATTATTGAGATGATTGATTTCATAAGCCAAATCGACATCTTCAGAAATATTGATCAAAAGTGGCAAAATGGCAAAATAGCGCGAAATCACTGTCATTTCCTCATTGGTCAGTTGTTCCACCAATTGGTTCAAATCTTGATAATTTTTTGTTTTCGATAGATCCTTCAATTGTGAAATTTTTTCAAAAGTTTCCGGACGAACCAAATTCTTCGTGATATCATCTAATAAATCGGTTAAAATTTCAGCTTCTTCTTTGACAATATCTTTATTTCTATAGTTTTCTAATTTTTGTAAGACCATTTTTTCTCCTTTTTGAATCCTCATTAAACAATTCTCTTTTAGCTTTTAGTAATACGGTTTGATTTTACCTTTTTCTTCAAAAACCATACCTTCCTGTTCCATCTTCGCTCGTTTTTCACTAGCGTCAATATTTAAGACAAAAGCAATCGCAACTGATAGGACCCATAAACTATTTCCCCCTTGGGATAAGAAAGGAAAGGTCACTCCAGTAGATGGAATCAAACCAGAAATCCCTCCAATATTAATGAAGGTTTGCACAAGGATCATGCCTCCGATACCAATGGCCATCATAGAATTGAATGGATTCTTTGCTCGAATACCGACTAAAATAATGCGAAGAATTAAAAAGAATAAGAGAGCGAGAATCAAGCTTGCTCCAACAAAACCTAATTCTTCGATCACAATCGCAAATACAAAGTCTGTATGAGCTTCTGGTAAATAACCTTGTTTCTCTATAGAATTTCCAAGTCCCAATCCAAACCAACCTCCATTACTCATCGCGTAGTAGGAATTAGCCAATTGGTGGCCTGCACCTGACAAGTCATTAAAGGGGTTAAAGAAGGCACTAAAGCGTTTGGCTACATAACCAAAGACAGGGATCTTAGCGACACGGTCTACACCAATTATCCAAATAGATCCAAGGACCAAGGTAGATGCTCCAACGACTAGACCAAGTAAGGAGGTGAACCAGCGATAGCCCACTCCACTAACAGTAATCATGATCAAGACGGTCAAGGCCAAGATCGTTGCATTTCCCAAATCCGGCATGATCACAACGATTCCAATAAGGATCAGGGTCAACCAACGCCAATCGTTTAAATTCCTTGGAATCCATTCATTGTGGGTCAAGGCCTGGTAATCATAATCACGGATCTCATCTTGCCGTTTAGAAAAGATTAAGGCCAGATACCAGACTAAAATAACCTTGAGGTATTCGGCCGGCTGGATACTGAAGCCTCCAGGGATTGTTAACCAACCATGTGCTCCATTGACCGTATCCGTAGTAAACCTGGACAGAATTAATAAAATCACTTCAATGAAGATGACAAAGGCCAATACTTTTTTATTTCGCAGGAATTTTAAGCTAAACTTATAAATCAATGCGATGGTCAAGAGACTAAGGATAAAAAAGAAGCCCTGAGTCCGCACCATCCGGATAGAACTCACTCCACTTTGAATCGCTAAGGCACTGGTTGTAGAATAGACCACAATCAAACCAATAATGGATAAAATCAAATAAGGAATGAGAATGGAATAATTTAATAGATGTCTTTTTTCAATTTTCATAGTTCACCATCTTGCTGATATTCAACCTTCATTATATCATTTTTAAGGTACAAAACCAAGGAAAGGCCGGAAAAGATTCGGCTTCTTCCCTATTTTTAGTCATTATTCGAATGATTCTTCCTATTTTCATATATTTTTATCCTTTTTGGAGGAAAAGATTCCTATTTTTTGAAAATAATAGCTAAAATCAGCATCTTTTAAGCATTAAGTTTTGCCTTTTCGTTTTTTTTACGGTAAAATGATTCTGTATGAGAAAAAGGATAAAACCCGTTGTTCTCTTAGTCTTTTTTATCGGTTTCATTTCTTTCCTCGTTCTTTCACGAACGATTGCCGATCTTCAAGCTAGAGAACGACAAGGAATAAGCAAAACCATTCCGAACTCCAATACATCTAAAAAAACAACAACTGCAAGCTCTTCTTCTAAAGAAGAAGACATCAATCCAGAATTAGTTGGTCGCCCAATCATTGATATCTCAGGTTGGCAATTGCCGAGCGAAATCGATTACGATGTTCTCTCTCAAAATGTAGGAGGTGTGATCGTTCGTGTCCATAGTGGGGCTCAAGCTAAAAAAGAAAATGCGGCAACCTACCTCAATGGTCTGGATAAATCATATAAAACCCATATCCAAGAATTCAAAAAACGGAATATCCCTGTCGCTGTCTATGCTTATGTAGCAGCAAAGGATAAAAAAGAAATGGAGAAGGAAGCAGAGGAATTTTACAAAGCTGCTTCTCCTTACAAGCCTACCTACTATTGGTTGGACGTTGAGGAAAAAACCATGAAGGATATGAATGCAGGAGTTGAAGCTTTTCGAGCGAAATTAGAAGCCTTAGGAGCTAAAAATATTGGAATTTATATCGGAACCTACTTCATGGAAGAACATAGTATCTCCACTGATAAATTTACTGCTCTTTGGATTCCAACCTATGGATTTGATGATGGCTACTATAATGCCGCACCAGATACCAATACGGAATACGATTTGCATCAATATACTTCTCAAGGGCAATTAAATGGATTCTCCCACTACTTGGATCTAAACCAAATTGCTCCGACGCAAGATCAAGAAGCAATTTATCGGAAACTATTCAAGGTACAAAAAGATAGCTCTTCCTCATAGTCTCAAAACAGCAGCTAAAGGCTTTAATCCTTTCTCTGCTGTTTTCTATTTTTGAGGAGGAAAATAAGATCGGTTCTATTTTATGTTATAATGGTTTAGGTAAAATCTGATTTTGCAAAGATAAACAGAAAGGGAGAAAGGGATGGCAAAAAAACAAAAAGTAAAAAAAACATTGGTGGAACAAATTTTGCAAAAAGCAAAAATCCCCCACATAGGATTACAAATCAATGCCCTTGAGGGAATAATTCCAGAGGGGATTAGGACTGAGCAAATTTATAAGACGTTGGCCCTGACTGGTGATAAAACTGGTCCTGTTATCGGAATTGTTCCCATCTCTGCCCACTTGTCAGAGAAAAAATTGGCCAAACTATCTGGCAATAAAAAAGTCAGCATGATTCCTCAGAAAGACTTAGAAAAAACAACAGGCTATGTCCACGGAGCCAATAATCCTGTTGGTATTCGACAAAAACACAACTACCCCATTTTCATTGACCAATCCGCCCTGGAACTAGATCAGATGATTGTCTCTGCAGGTGAAGTTGGTCACAGTATTCAAATCAAGGCGCAAGATTTAGCTGATTTTGTCAAGGCTAGCTTCGAGGACTTGGTCGAGTAAAGGATAAAACCACTATGAAACTATATTTTGTTCGTCATGGACGCACTGAGTGGAACGAGGAGGGCCGTATTCAAGGGGCAAACGGCGACTCCCCGCTTTTAGAATCTTCCATCCAGCAGTTAGAAGCCTTGGGTCGGCATCTATCTCAAACACACTTTGATGCAGCTTATTCAAGCGATTTGCCTAGAGCCGTCCATACTGCTCAAATCCTCCTCAAGCAAAATCAGCATCCCACCTCCCTCCAAGAGACTCCTGCTCTACGGGAATGGCAGCTTGGTAAGCTAGAAGGTGGAAAAATTGTGGAGTTGAAAGCTCTCTATCCAGAGGAAATGAAGGCTTTTCGTCATAATTTAGCTGAGTTTCATCACGATCTATTCGATGCAGAATCCGTTTCTGATACAACCAAACGTACCTGTGATTTTGTGAAAAGCCTGAAAGGAAAAAAGCTCGATACCGTTCTTATCGTTGGACATGGGGCTAATTTAACAGCTTCCATTCGGACCCTACTTGGCTATAAACCAGAGGAACTCCGTAAAAACGGTGGCCTCAATAATGCCAGTGTGACCATTTTGACAACAGATGACTTTGAGCACTATCACCTAGAAACTTGGAATGACACCTCTTACTATAGAGGACTAAAAAAACACTGATCGCAAGATCAGTGTTTTTTAGAATGCAGGCAAACTGTTTATCACCTAAAATAGCTAGTTGAATCTTCAAAAATATGATTCTATTTTCTTTAGTTAGTTAAGTTTATGCAAAACTTTCCGCTGTGAGAAAAGTGCCTGAAACAACTGTGTTTCAGGCACTAGGAATTATTGAGACCTTAGGCTCAATAATTAGTCATGGAACTTCGTAGAAGTTCGCTGACGTCCGTCGTACTCACCTAAGGAAAGTTTTTTAGAAGACTTTTTCTTCAATCTGATACACTGATCGCAAGATCAGTGTTTTCTTTTAGCTTATTTCATTGTTGGGAAGAGAAGAACGTCACGAATTGTTGTTACATTTGTCAACAACATAACGAGACGGTCGATACCGATTCCAAGTCCTCCTGTAGGTGGCATACCATATTCAAGGGCTTCAATATAGTCGTAGTCAATACCAGTCGCTTCATCGTCTCCCAATTCTTTGGCGCGTGCCTGCGCTTTGAAGCGTTCTAATTGGTCGATTGGGTCGTTCAACTCTGTAAAGGCATTAGCATATTCCTTGGTCATGATGAAGAGCTCGAAACGGTCCGTGAAACGAGGATCCTCGTCATTCTTCTTAGCCAATGGTGATACAGCTACAGGGTGACCATAGACAAAGGTTGGCTGGGTCAAGGTTTCTTCCACATATTCTTCGAAGAAGGCATTGATGATATGACCCACTTCCGTATAGTGTTTTTCTACTGGCACATGTTTTTCTTTGGCAAGGGCTACTGCTTCTTCAAAGCTCATTTCCTTCCAGAAATCAACACCAGCAATTTCCTTGATGGCATCCACCATGTGGACCCGTTTAAACGGTTCATTGATCTTGATTTCAGTTCCTTGGTAGTTAACTGGACCATCCCCATGAATCGCTTTAGCAGCGTGTTGGATAATACCTTCTGTCAAGTCCATAATATCTTGATAGTCAGCATAGGCTTGGTAGACTTCGATGGAGGTAAATTCAGGGTTGTGAGTAGCATCCATTCCTTCATTACGGAAGATACGTCCGATCTCATAGACGCGTTCCATTCCACCAACGATCAAGCGTTTCAAGTGAAGCTCGGTTGCAATACGAAGTACCATGTCAATGTTTTGGGCATTGTGGTGAGTGATAAATGGACGAGCAGATGCTCCACCAGCTTCGTTGTGAAGGACAGGCGTTTCTACTTCAAGGAAGCCTTGACCATCCAAGTAACGACGGATTTCTGAAATGATTTTTGAACGGGTTACAAAGCGGTTAAAGCTTTTCCGGTTAGAAATCAAGTCCAAGTAGCGTTTGCGGTAGATGGTTTCCACATCTGAAAGTCCGTGGAATTTTTCAGGCAAGGGACGAAGGGCTTTAGATAAATGAGTGATGTGAGTAGCTTTGATTGAAAGCTCACCCATGTCTGTCCGCATCACTTCTCCTTCTACCCCAAGGAAATCTCCAAGGTCAGCCTTTTTGAAAAATTTCATAGTTTTCTTCACCGACAGCATCTTTACGTACGTAGATTTGGATTTGACCATCGCGGTCTTGGATGTGGGCAAAGCCAACTTTACCTTTACCACGTTTTGTCATCAAACGACCTGCGATAGTAGCAGTTTCGTTGATTTCGTGCAATTCTTCTTTTGTTTTATCAGCGTATTTTTCTTTTAATTGACCAGATGTAGCTGTGCGTTCGAACCGCTTACCAAAAGGATCGATTCCTTGTTCAGCCAAGGCCGCCATTTTTTCGCGACGGACGATCTGCTGGTCATTTAATTCTTCCATATGTTCAGTAGTCATTTGGAACCTCCTAAGTTATTCTTCCCTATTCTATCATATTTAGAGCAGAAATTCACTAATAATTACCAATTAAACAAAAATAAGACTGAGCAATGAATGTTTCCCTTCAAGCCTAGTCAAAAGCTATTTCGATAGACTGATGAATAGCTCATACAGTTTCAGCTGTCTAAAGATCATTAATGAAAAAGAGCGAGGGCTTTGTACTACCCTCATAAGTTAGTTTTTTTCTGTCTTACCTTTTGAGGGGGCAGTTCCCTTTCTATTACGTGAACATAGAAAAAGGAGCAAGTTAATTGTTGACGAATCCTTCATCCTAACTCACTCCTATTTTTTATTCATAACGCAGTGCTTCGATTGGGTTTAATTTAGAGGCTTTATTGGCTGGTAAAATACCAAATATAATCCCCACAAAGGCAGAGAAAATAATACTGCCAATCGCAACATTTAAAGAAATAATAGGTGGCCCTTCCAGGGTTGCTGCAGCGAGGGAAGCAATCAAGCTATTTACACCATAGGCAAGACCGAGGCCAATTAGCCCACCAATGATGGTCAAGACCATGGACTCAATCAAAAATTGGACCAAAATTTTACTTCGTGTTGCTCCCAAAGCTTTGCGAAGACCAATTTCTCTCGTCCGCTCGGTGACAGAAACCAACATGATATTCATAACTCCGATACCACCAACTAAGAGGGAAATCCCTGCAATCGCACCGATGACTGTCGTCATAATTCCTACTACTTTATTGGTTTCCTCTAGGATACTATCCAAATTAAAGATTTGGAATTCCCCCCTTGGCGAACACCTGAAAGTTCTGTTAGTTTTTGAGCAGCTTCGATCCCTAGGGTCTTGATTTGCTTCACATCTGGAATGTGGACGACAATATTTTGAATGTCTTCCGTACCAAATTCAGAGGCAAGCTGTGTATTCGCCATGAGTGCGCTACCACCTGAAGTTGCTCCATATAGGGCTGTTCCTGCATTTGGATCCTTGAAAATACCAACAACTCGATAGTTGTTATCTCCAACAGAGACTACCTGATTTAGAGGATTCTCCGTTCCAAATAATTGTTGAGCCAACCCTTCATCAAGGAGGATAACCCGTGAAAAATTACTGTAATCTGAAGGAGTTAATTTCCGTCCAGATAAGAGTTCAACTTTTTTAACAGAAAAATAGGTTTCATTAACTCCTTGGATATTAACCCCGTCAGCCTTTCTTTTGAAAAGTAATCGTTGCGTTCGAAGTGTTGCCAACATAGTAGCCATCAATACCTGGAATCTTGGTCAATTCCTTGACCCAGGATTCTTGCACCACTGGCGGTGTTTCTTGAACTTGACCATCAATATCTTCTCCATTCTCCCCATCGATATCTGATGGAGCAGCCATCCCTCGGTCTTCAGCCGCAGGGCCGCCTTCTCCACCGCCCTCCCCCATATCGTCAGAAGGACCAATATTGATTCCTGTCACATAACCACTCTTATTTGGAGAATAGGAGATTTGTACATACTCTTGATCTTTGGTGAAGGTCTTGGTGACACCAGCCTTCATCCCATCTCCCAGTGCCATGATCACAACGACAGAAGCAACCCCAATAATGATCCCCACCATGGTTAAGAAAGACCGTAATTTATGGCTCATAATCGAGCTAATCGCAAATTTCCAATTTTGCATTAGGCCCTCCTTTCCAGCTTGCTATCTGAGGAGATCTCCCCATCACGAATAACGATCCGACGCTTGGCGAAAGCTGCAATTTCTGGTTCGTGGGTGACCATAATAATGGTTTTTCCTTCTTGGTTCAATTTGGTTAACAAGTCCATAATTTGTTCCCCCGTCTTGGTATCCAAGGCACCAGTCGGTTCATCTGCCAAGACGATGGCCGGTTGATTTACGAGAGCTCGCGCTATCGCAACCCGCTGCTTTTGTCCTCCCGAGAGTTCCGAAGGCAAATGGTGCATACGCGAATGGAGCTCCACCTTTTCAAGGTACTGTTCCGCTAATTCCTTGCGTTTAGCTGGATGGACACCAGCATAAATGAGAGGGAGTTCTACATTTTGAAAGGCGTTGAGCTTGGAGAGGAGAAAGAACTGTTGAAAGACAAAACCAATCTGTTCGTTTCGAACACGCGCCAATTTTTCTCACTGAGGTTTCCAACTTCCTGACCTTCAAGGAAATAGTCCCCACTGGTCGGACGGTCTAACAAGCCGATGACGTTCATCAAGGTCGACTTCCCGGAGCCAGATGGACCCATGATGGCAACAAATTCACCCTCTTCAACTTCCAGGTCGATATCTTTTAAAACACGAAGCTCTTGATCTCCATTTTTATAGGTTTTATTGATTCCTTTTAGTTCAATCAATTTTGTCATATTTACCGATCTCTTTTCCATCTTCCAGTTTCTCATTAGGATTTACGATCACTTGGGCATCTTTCTTGAGGCCTGACAAGATTTCTTGGTTTTCAGCATCGGCATTTCCAAGAGTCACTGTCACTTTCTTGGCCTTGCCATTTTCAACTGTCCATACGTAGCTTGTCTCTCCATCAGCCATGACACTTGTTACTGGAACAAGGGGGTGTTGAGTGGAACTTTTGACCTCAATATTAACAGAAAAGCCTTGCTTGAGTTCTCCAATGTCACTCGTAATATCTACTGTGAACGGGTATTTAGCACCACCGCTTCCTTGTGTTCCACTTGTTGCATTGGCACCTGCTTGACCAGCGTCAGTCGGATAGTTGGCCACATACGAAATCTTTCCTGTCCAAGTTTTATCAGGATAAACTTTGGAAGTGAGGACCACTTCCTGACCTTCAGAAATATTGGCCAAATTGTATTCGGACAATTCCCCTTTTACTTGTAAGTTCCCATTGCTCACAATATGAACCAGAGTTTGATTGGTCCCTGTAGTCGATTTTGAAACATCTTTATTGACTTCAACGACAGTGCCATCTGTGTTACTCTTGACTGTTGTTGCATCCAGAAGAGCCTTGGCCTTGTTCATATTATCAACAGCATCCGCCTTGGCATCTCTCAGATCGCTAGCTTGTGAATCCACGGTTTTTTGCGTTTGGGAAGCTGACTTAGCGTCTGCCTCCTCATCTCCTGTCGTATCAATGGTCACACCATTTGTAAGCAAATCATTTAACTGACGATCGGCCTTATTGACGGCACGAACAGCAGCATCGTAAGCAGTCTGGGCCTCTGTACTGCTGTACTGGACGATCGGCTGGCCGGCTGTCACCTGATCTCCCACATTAACCAAAATCGATTGCAAGTCACCTTTGGTCCCATCAAAATAGACATACTGTTCTTGGTTAGCAGTAACCTTTCCTGTTAACAAAACTGAAGAAGCGATCGATCCATCCTTGACCGTTTGCACCATTGGAGTTTCTTTAGTGACTGCTTGATCAGAAGTACTTGGGTGCGAAAACATCATCACACTTCCTGTTCCGATCACTGCAATGGCTGCACCTGCAGCTGTAAATAGTTGCCATTTTTTCAATTTCTTCATCGTTTTTCTCCATCAACGAAAGCGTTTTATTCTATACCATAGTATAACATATTTCCTTCCTTTTCTATCTAAAATTGACACGGCAAAATGAAATTTAAATGCTTGCTAAGATGCTAAACCCTTGACTTTTGTAACAATTGATATTACAATCAAACTGAAGTCTTACCAAGGAGGAAAGCATGAAAGAATTTGACATTATTTCAATCGGTGGAGGTAGCGGAGGTATCGCTACGATGAACCGTGCTGGTGAACACGGGGCCCGTGCAGCTGTCATTGAAGAGAAACTATTGGGTGGAACTTGTGTTAACAAAGGATGCGTTCCTAAAAAAATCATGTGGTACGGAGCACAGATTGCAGAAGCCATTCGTGATTACGGGCCAGACTATGGCTTTACTTCTGAACAGACCAAATTTGATTTTGGAAAATTAAGAAAAAATCGCGAAGCCTATATTGATCGTTCTCGGAATTCTTTTGTTGGTAGTTTCAAACGCAATGGAGTCGAACTAATTGAAGGTCGTGCTCGTTTTGTGGATGCCCATACGCTTGAAGTAAATGGAGAAACCATCAAGGCCAAGCATATTGTGATTGCGACAGGAGCCCATCCTCATATCCCTTCTGTTCCTGGAGCAGAATTTGGTGAAACATCGGATGATGTCTTTGCTTGGGAGGAACTTCCAAAGTCTGTTGCGATTATTGGGGCTGGCTATATTGCGGTAGAATTAGCCGGCGTACTCCACCATCTAGGAGTTCAAACAGACCTCTTCATTCGGAAAGATCGGGTTTTACGTAGTTTTGATTCCTACATTGTCGATGGGTTAATGGAAGAATTTGAAAAACAAAACCTTCCACTTCACAAACAGAAGGTTCCCATGAAACTTGAAAAATTAACAGACGGTCGTGTCAAGATTTATTTTGAAGATATGACCAGCCACGTGGCAGAACATGTCATCTGGGCAACTGGGCGCAAGCCAAACGTCAAAGATCTAAATTTGGAAGCAGCAGGTGTTACTTTAAATGAAAAAGGCTTTATCGCAGTAGATGATTACCAAAACACCGTTGTTCCAGGAATTTATGCTCTTGGTGATGTTACTGGTGAAAAAGAGTTGACCCCAGTAGCTATTAAGGCTGGGCGAACCCTTTCAGAAAGACTGTTTAATGGAAAAGTCGATGCAAAAATGGATTATACTAGCATCCCTACCGTTGTCTTTTCTCACCCTGCTATCGGAACAGTTGGCTTAACTGAAGAGGCAGCCATACAAACTTATGGAAAAGAGAATATTAACGTCTATACTTCTCAATTTACTTCCATGTATACCGCTGTTACCCAACACCGCCAGCAGGCAAAATTTAAACTCATCACTGCGGGGCCAGAAGAAAAAGTCGTTGGTCTCCATGGACTTGGATATGGAGTGGACGAAATGATCCAAGGATTTGCTGTTGCTATCAAGATGGGAGCGACTAAAGCCGATTTCGACGCAACCGTCGCCATTCACCCAACTGGATCAGAAGAATTCGTAACCATGAGATAAAAAATAAGAGGCTGGGACAAAAGTCCTAGCCTCTCAATTGTCTTTGGATTATCGAGCAAGACGCAGTGGTTGAGTGGGCTCTACTACGCTGATTTCATCAGCTTTTACAGCCCTACTCAACTATGCGGAGGTGGGACGACGAAATCGAATTCTAACGAATGACCGATTTCTGTCCCACTCTCTTTTTCTTAGCTTATGGTAAGATGGCAATGGCACGCACAGGTGAACCAGTTGCCTTGTCCCAATGAGGGAAGGCAATTGAAATCAAAGCCCCTACAGCTGGTACTTGATCCAATTGGTTCAAGACTTCTACTTGGTAAATATTTTGTTCCAAGAGGTAGTATTCATTGACCAAGCCATGCTCTGCAGCTGGAATACCCGCATCTGTGTCGAAGGTCTCATGACCTACCGCCTTAACATGGCGTTCATGGATCAAGAATTCCAAAGCTTCACGGCTCCATCCTGGACTTTGCTGAACCCCATTTTCATCTAGGTTGCGCATAGCATCTTGATCTGGCCAACGTTTTGACCAATCACTACGGAAGGCCACAAAAGCCCCTTCTGCAATTTGTCCATGTTCTGCTTCGAAATCCAAAATATCTTGTTTGCTCAAGATAAAGTTTGGATTGGCTGCAACTTCTCTAGACTTGTCGATGACATAGAGTGGTAAGAGAAGATCTTTGAGGTCAATCTCATCCAACCAACGGCCACCTTCTACAAAGTGGATCGGTGCATCGATATGCGTTCCGTATTGACCAACCACTGTAAATTTTTGGACATGGAAGCCATCTTTCAGTGTGAAGAGGTCCTCTTGTTGCAAAGCAGGAAGAGCTGGAAAGTGTGGACTTTCTGCATTGATTTGGTGACTCAAGTCTACCCATTTTTTAGCTTGCAATTCTTTGTAAATACTAAGTAAATCTGACATAATTTATTCTCCTTTATTCGCCCCAAACTTCAGCAACAATCTCTTTGATCAAGCCAATTTTCTTCCATTGGTCTTCTTCTGTCAAATGTTTCCTTCTTCTGTAGAAGCAAAGCCACACTGGGTAGACAGATAAAGATTTTCTAAAGGTACATACTGACTCGCTTCTTTAATACGAGCAATGACCTCGTCCTTGTTCTCCAATTGACCACTCTTAGACGTCAAAAGCCCTAGGACCACTCCTTTTCCAGGTGTTACTTCTGCAAGTGGTTCAAAACCACCGGCACGATCGGTATCAAACTCAAGGAAATAAGCATTCACTGCTTCTTCTCCTAGGAGTTCTTTTGCGATCGGCGCATAACCACCTGATGAAGCCCAAGTCGAATGGAAGTTTCCACGACAGACGTGCGTATTGACCGTCAAACCAGCAGGAACATGTTGGTAAACATCGTTGTTAAAGGTCAAGAAGAGATCAGCGAGTTCCCGACGAACCTCATCTTTTGACTTGCCTTGAGCAGCTCCCCAAGCCAACAAGAAGTTATCGTCTACCAAGACACCCCAAGTACAGTCATCTACTTGAAGCGTTCGAAGTCCCGCATCATAGAGATCTTGAATCACTTGGAGATAGGCTTGCTTGATATCTTCACGAACAGCTGCGAAATCAGGATAGATGGTATTCAGTTGCTCCACATGTTCTGCATCACGGATCAATTCAAAATAGAATTGCGCGGGTGCTGGAATGGTGTATTTAGCTTCTACTCCTTCCACATCTGCCACAAGGTCTCGTAAGAACTTGTAATGCTCTACAAAAGGATGGTTGTCTCCCGTAATTTTCCCAACGACAAGAGCTGAGTCAGCCTTGGTAGTTTCATCATGAAAATGATATCCCTCTGCCGCCTGGACATGATCAATGCCACCGAAGCCCCAGAAGAAATCCAAGTGCCAATAAGCTCGGCGGAATTCCCCATCTGTTACTGATTTGAGACCAGCCGCAATTTCCTTTTCAACAAGGTCACGAATAGCCTGATCTTCTACTTTTGTTAAGTCAGCCTGACTGATTTTTCCAGCTGCGAAGTCTTCACGAGCCTGAACCAAAGCTGCTGGACGAAGAAATGAACCAACATGGTCTACGCGATATGGTGCATGTGTATGTGTCAAGACGAGTCCCTCTTTCCTATAAGTTTTACATTAATTCATTAATGCAACCATTATAGCAGTCTAACACTTGACAAACAAGGGGTTAAGTTAATCCGATATTCTTGATCTCTTTATAGTTTTAGACTATAACAAAAAGAAATCCTTGAAGGACCTCCTTTTGTTATTCATTTTTGAATGCATCGAGCATGACTTGAAACTCTTCGTTCGTTAGTGTAATCCCTTTGCCCATCTTTGTATGGTCTGGACTCCAGGTGCGAAGATCATACTTAGCAGGAGCACCGTTAAAACTTACACGGTTCAATTCTTTGGTCCACCCTTTGTCATTTTCAGACAAAACCAATAAATGCTCCTCAATTTGAAATGAAAATTCTGCCATTTCCCGACTCCTTTCTTGCTTTCTCATCTCTATTATTCGTAAATCATTTACAAAATCACGGAAATTATCTATAATATATTGTATCAAGTTATGGAGAATTTAGCTATGAAAAAATTTCTCGAGATCGTTAAAGACCGAGCAAATGAGTTTTTCAATGGAAAAGTCAGCACCCCTCCCCCATTAGAAAACGAAAGAATTATTGAAATTATTCAACAAGCATTGCGAAAAAAGCAAGGGGTTCATGTTATTTTTTCAAATAAAAGTTTTACGGGCGACATTGTCAAGTTTGACCAGGAGCGCCGACAACTGATCGTCAAAAATTTCAAGAAGAGTATGTCGACCATTATCCGAATTTCTGAGATCCAGAAAATCAGTTTGGTTCCCAACAATATTCGCATCGCCCAACAAAAAGGAGAGGTTTAACCCTCTCTTTTTTTCTTATGCTCGAACAGTTTTACTTGCACCGTCTTTGGAGTAGAGATTGATCAAGCCTTCTTGGCAAGAACGAATCATATCTCCTGGTTTCACTTCTTGTGGTACGGTGATGGTTAAGAGCTCCATCGGATTTGGTGCACGATCAATCTTCACTCCGTCCTTGTCATGCAAGTCTCGGATCTGGCATTCAAAATGACGGAAACCTGGTCCATAGAATTCCACCTGGTCTCCTTCATTGATGACATTCCGCTGACGAATGGTCGCAGTCATAGTAGATGGATCAAAATCAACCACTTCTCCTACAAATTTATATTGAGGAATCTTGCGACGAGCGCCAAATAATTGTTCATTTTCTGTCGGAGTTTGGTAGTAGAAACCAGTCGCCAATTCACGTTGGGCAACCTTCCACAATTCATTGATCAAATCTTCCTTGATGGCATAAAAGGCCTCTGGACTTTCCATATAAGCATCACAAGCTGCCTTGTAACAGTTGGCAACCGTTGATACATAATGGACAGATTTCATCCGACCTTCGATCTTCAAGCTATCAACCCCATTATCAATCATGTCTGGGATATTTTCAATCATGCACATGTCCACGGCTGACATAGAGTATTCTTCTGGGACTTGCCCTTTGATACTCTTACGTTCTTGGCCGAAAGGCATGTCGTAAAGATCGTATTTCCACCGACAAGATTGGGAACAACCACCACGGTTGGCATCACGATCTGACATGTGATTTGAAAGGGTACAACGTCCAGAATAGGAGATACACATAGCTCCATGAACAAAGGCTTCAATTTCAAGGTCTGTGCGCTTACGAATTTCAGCCAACTCTTCCATGGATACCTCGCGAGCCAATACAACACGGGTCAAGCCATATTCTTTCCAGAAATGGAAGGTCTCCACATTGGTCGCAGAAGCTTGCGTAGATAAGTGGATATTGAGGCCAGGTGCATAAGTTGCACAAATTTCAATCAAGGCCGGGTCTGATACGATCACAGCATCAAGCCCCATATCTCGCAATTCACGGAACCACTCACCAGCTCCTTGTTCATTTCCTTCATGTGTTACCATGTTCGAGGCTACGTGGACATCGACTCCACGCGCATGAGCGTATTCAATTCCCTCACGTAGTTCATCCATAGTAAAGTTTCCGGCACGGCTTCGCAACCCATAGGCTTGTCCACCAACGAACACAGCGTCTGCCCCGTAATTAACGGCGACTTTTAATTTTTCTAAGGTTCCAGCAGGTACCAAGACCTCTGGACGTTTTTTTGTATTTGTCATTTTTTCTCCAATTTACAAGATTGTCGATATGATGAATGGCTCCTTCATTCCCTGAAAAAGGAAAACTCACAAACGAAGAAGCTGCTACTTTTTCTATTATTTTACACGATCTGGTTCATAATCGTAGAAACCAGTATCCAAACCACGATTAGCTGGATGCAATTTGCGAATCTCTTCATCAAAGAGATAGGCTTGATCTTGCGTGAAGGTTCCATTTTGAATCAAATCACGCGCCTTGATAAAGTACTCTGTAATCTTAACAAAGTTCTCACCCGGACAGTAAACCCCATCGAGTTTCCAATGATCATAACCATGATCTACCAACTCTAACAATTTGGTCATCATGTTCAAATCATTATTTGAAAAATATGGGTCCCATGTTTGTCCTCGTAAACCGAATAGTGAGAATCTGGATCTCCCGGTTCTGCTAGGAACAAATCACGATCTTTGGTCACCGACTCCTCTGTCTTAATAAAATTGTAATAATTCTGAAGAAGAGGACGCTTCGAATGGTGAATAATGCTAGCACCGTAAACCAATACTTCAGCTGGGATTTGAAGATTTTCAGCCATTACAAATAATTCAGCAGACGGAATTTCACGGGCCAAAACAGCCTCAGAAGCTCCTGCTTGTTTCCCCCAGAAGTTGATCTGGCGACTAGAGGTTACCATAGTAGAAGCATCGTAGATGGTTTTGAAGGGATAACCATCTAGTTTCAAAACATAAAAAACGCCCGCATCTCCGACAGTAATATAATCAGCCTGAATTTCCTTTAGAAAATCAAGGAAAGGCTTGATTGAATCCATCATTGATTGGTGCATCAGTGCATTTACAGCTACTGTCAATTCTTTGCCAGCAGCATGGACTAGTTGTGAAATTCGATTTATTTCGTCATAGCTTAAAGTTTGAGGCAATCGTAATCCATAGTCTTTTTCGCCGACATAGATCCGGTCAACCCCTGCATCAATCAAGGCTTGTGCTTGCTCAACACTCTCTGCTGTTGCTGTTATAATAATATTTTTCATAGATCCATTATAACAAAAAATCCGAAATTCTAGAAAAATATATTCATTTTGTAAAATTTGTAACATTTTTGTAACATTTATAAAGCTGAATTCATGATAGAATAATAGAGAACTGTTAGGAGAGAGAATATGCCCGTAAGAAATTTAAGACACTATGACGAAGAATTCGATTATATCGAATTAACGAAACAAACCCAAGAATCCCCTATTCAGGAGTACGCCCCTGAAGCTGAACCCGCACCTCAATTAAGTGAATTGCTATATTTTTTAAATATCGCTGTTTTCTGTGTGCTGACGGTTGTATTTAGTTTTATCTTTTTAGCAACGAAAATGAATACCTTCTTTGCGTTTGCCTTAGCTATTGGTTCTAGCTTTGCTAGTATCCAAGGATTTAGAATTTACTACAATAAAAAGAAAAAATAAAAATCAGGTTCGCCTGATTTTTATATTTTAGTCGAATTTTTTAATTTGAATATTGAAATTTGAAGACAAAACCTAACTCCAATTGATCAGGTAATTTCCATAAAAAAAATGAGGCCTACTGAGCCTCATTTTTTTATGCTTCTTTTGTTTCTTCTTCAGCTGCTTCTTCAGGATCTTTTTCATCCAAGTCTAGCACAATGTCTTCTGATTCTGTTTGTTTACGAATAGATTGAACCAACTCATTGCCACTAAGATTTTCTTTTTGAATCTTATCTTTAAATGAATGATAAACTTCTTGTGACTTTTCAACCACATCTTGTGTCTTTTCTTTAACAGATTCCAAAACAGTTCCTGTTGTAATTTCTCCAGAACCAACTTTTTCTTTGGTTTGTTGAATCACTTCAACTGCTTGTTTTGAAACATCTTTAGCAGTTTGTTTAACCGATTCATGCACTTCTTGAGGATCTTCTTGATAGTCTTTTACAAAGCGCACAACTTTTTTTGTGACTTTCTTACCTTGCTCTGTTGACAAATAGTAGGCTGCTGAAGCACCTGAAATCACACCAATTAATAAACTAGATAAACGTCCCATATTTTTCCTCGATTCTATTTAAATAATTTTGAAGCCATCCGAATAGCTTTTAGGCCCATAGAGGCTTTTACAGTTTTCCCACCAGCTGATACAGCTTTGACACTCAATTGACGCGCTTGGTCATTTAAATCTGAGACAGACTCTGAAAGATCTGCTACAGCTGTAAACAAGGGGTCGATCGTTGCCACTTTTTGATTCAAATCATCCGTTAAAACATTAACTTTTGCCAATAGATCATTGGTCTGATGTAAGGTTACATTGACATCTGATGTTAAGACTTGGATGGTCTTTTGCGTCTCATCTACGACTTTTCCAATCTTTGAGAGGAAGAAAATCAGGTAAATGACTAAGGCTACTAAGGCAAGGCCTAAGAGGCCGTATGCAATTTCAATAAACATATGTTACTCCTTTTCTTCTACATAATAAGGGGCTTTTTTGCGCTGTTGATAAATTATAATAACGAGTCCAACTAGAATTAGAATCATCGATAACCATTGAGAAACTCGGAGACCTGCGAACATCAAGCTGTCCGTCCGCATTCCTTCGATAATCATTCGCCCAAAACCATACCAAATGAGGTAAAAGGCTGTGATTTCACCTTGCCTCAAAAAATGAGGTTTTCTGCGAAGGAGCAAGATCAAGACAAAGCCGAGTAAATTCCAGCTGGATTCGTATAGGAAAGTTGGCTGACGGTAACTACCATCTATATACATTTGGTCTCGGATGAAAGTTGGTAAGTAGTTAAGACTTTTGACAGCAGCCCCATACGCTTCTTGGTTAAAGAAGTTTCCCCAACGACCAATACTCTGTGCAATCATGACGCTTGGAGCCGCAATATCTAAAAAATCAATTGGCTCAATGAAGCGTCTGCGAGAAAATAGATACAAGACCAAGGCCCCAGTTAAGAGACCGCCATAGATCGCGATCCCTCCATTCCAGACTGCAAAGATCTCATCAAGATGCCGACTATAATAGGCCCATTCGAAGATAACGTAATAGAGCCTAGCTCCGACAATCGCTAGTGGAAAAGCAATCAGGATGAAATCAATGATATCATCGGGATTCATTTTTTTTTCGAGGTGCCTCTTTCATGGAAAGATAAACGGCTAGAATCAAGCCAGAGACAATACAGATCGCATACCAGCGAATACTGATCGGACCTAATTGAAGTGCTACTGGATTCATTCCTTCACCTCATTTTGACTGATCAAGTAGGACAAACGTTCTTCAAAGGTTTTAGTGGCATCGTAGCCCATTTCTTTGGCACGAACATTCATGGCTGCTGCTTCAATCACGACTGAAATATTTCGACCTGTCTTCACTGGAATGCGAATACGAGGAATGGTTACGCCACCGATTTCCAACTCTTCTGCATTGTTACCAAGACGATCATAAACTTGATCCTTGGCGTAATTTTCCAGGTAGACGGCGATTTGAACTTGTGAAGAATCCTTCACAGCGCTCGCACCGTATAGACTCATGACATCGATAATCCCGACACCACGGATCTCTATTAAATGGCGCAAGATCTCAGCTGGTTCTCCCCAAAGGGTCACCTCATCTCTTGCATAGATATCGACTCGGTCATCCGCTACGAGACGGTGACCTCGCTTGACAAGTTCCAAACCTGTCTCACTTTTCCCGATCCCGCTATCTCCTTGGATTAAGACCCCCATCCCATAAATATCCATCAGAACACCATGGACACTGGTACGTTCTGCCAAACGGCTATCCAAATAACTGGATAACTCCCCAGACAAACGACTCGTCGCAACATTGCTATTTAAAATGGCTAGCTGCTTCTCTTCAGCGGCCCGTAACATTTCTTCTGGAATTTCTAAATTCCGCGCTACAATGATGACAGGTGTCTCTGGCTGGAACATCTTGCGCAAGACCTGATGACGGTTGTGAGAGCTCATCTTCATCAAGTAGGACCATTCTTTCATTCCTACAAGCTGAATCCGCTCAGGTGTATAATAGTCGAAATAACCCGTCATCTCAAGACCGGGACGTGAAATATCCGCAGTCGTAATTTCCTTGTTTAAGAGGTTATCATCCCCATAAACAACCGAAAGACGAAGCTTTTCCAGTATATCGCGAACAGTAACTGCCATATCATTCTCCCTTTTCAAATTCTCCTTCTATTATAGCAGATTTTCTCTTCAGACGAGAGACTGAAGTATCATTTGAAAGAACCATTTTAACCCACTTTTTAATAAACAAAAAGAGACCCAGACAAAGGTACCCGGCCTCTATGAAATGATGGTAATAGATGAAAATACTCTAGTCTTTAGTCTTGCAAGAACTCTTTAATCATGGATTTAAGTCCCGTAGAAATCGCATAGACCACTGCATTTGAAGGGAATGCGATCAAACCGAGAGTAAAGGCAGGAGGTCCTCCTCCCAACAAGGAAAAGACTAGCATCAAAATCGGCAGAAATAAAATCGAAAATCGGCATATTTGTGGATCCTTTGCCCCTTCTGTCGACAGAAATAACAGGTAGAAGAGACTATTCCAAATGCCCAGTGGAAAAAGGGCCATTCCGATAAAAACCGTTCCAACTCCTTCTCCAAAAACATGATTTAAAATGAAAAACTGTCCTATAAAACTGAAGAAGAGATACAGAATAAAAGCAAGATAATAGAACTTCTGCTTCACCCGAATCTCCTTTTAGAAAAACGGACTATCATTCTGATCATGGATGGGTTCTGCCTCTTTTCTTCGACGAGGTCGAGGTCCATAGTCAAATATTTCCTGCTCATCCTCTTCCTTATAAGGTAAGGTCGTATCTAAGAGCAAGTAGATAATCACACCGATAAAGGCATGTGAGACCGTAAAGAGAATAAACAAGAAGCGAAGCAGAGTTACACTCAGACCAAATTTATCAGCTAGGCCAGCTAGCACACCTGAAACCAGGCGGTGGTGTTTTAATTTGTAAAATGATGATGTCATTTAATTTTCCTCTTTCTAGTTAAACCTATTGTAACAGAATCTAACTGGAAAAAGATCCGCCTAAAGACCGATTCTCATGCCTGTCTCATTTCAAGGAATTGCAGGCGACCACGACAGCGACCGCAAGCATATTTCTTCAGATCGATTTTTCGCTTTCGCCTATACTCTTGACCACAATGAGAACAGCGGTAGAGATAACTGCGCTTGACACGTCTCGCCTTCTCTTGAAGAGGTGGCGCGAAACGAAGTCCATCCACTTTCTCAAGGAGCTGTTTAAAGGCTGGATCTTTGTGGCGATAGCCTTTTCCTTGATCGTAAAGATGGTAATGGCAGAGCTCATGGCGGACGATTTTCCGAAAGGTCTCTAATCCGAAAGCCTGGTAAATCTTTGGGTTAAAATCAAGATGTCGATCCTTAGGAAAGAAACGGCCTCCAGTGGTTTGCAGGCGGGAATTCCACTCTGCTCGATGGCGGAATTCCCTCCCAAAATCTTCCAAAGATACCTGGCGCACATAGTCAGTCAGATTCATTTGGAGCTACCAAACTGAGGTTGACTTTTTCACGTTCCACATCTATTTTCTTCACCCAGACCGTCACTAAATCTCCTACAGAGACAACTTGGCTTGGATGCTTGATAAATTGCTTGCTCATATGGGAGATGTGAATCAAGCCATCCTCGTGAATGCCAATATCGACAAAGGCTCCGAAATCAACCACATTGCGCACAACCCCTTCTAATTTTTGGCCAATGTGCAGGTCTTTAATATCCAAGACATCCTGTCGGAGCACTGGTGCATCAAAAGAATCCCGTAAATCACGACCTGGTTTTAAGAGATCAGCGATGATATCTTTCAGAGTTTCCGGCCCCAGTTCTAGCTGGGTCGACAGTTCCTCTATATTGACAGCTTTTAATTTTTCTTGAGCAGAGTCATCGAGTTCGGAAATTCCTAGGAGTTGAAAAAGTTTTTCAACTTCCTGGTAACTTTCGGGGTGGACACCAGTATTGTCCAAGATGTTTTTACTTTCAGGGATGCGCAAGAATCCCGCAGCCTGCTCGAATGCCTTGGCCCCTAGGCGAGGGACTTTTTTAATCTGTGCCCGTGAGAGGATCATCCCTTCTTCTTCCCGATATTTGACGATATTTTCAGAGATGGTTTTATTCAGTCCGGCTACATGCGCTAAGAGAGACGGACTAGCTGTATTGATATTGACGCCAACTTGGTTGACCACGGTATCTACGACAAAATCCAAACTTTCTGTCAATTTTTTCTGATTGACATCGTGCTGGTATTGACCGACACCGATTGATTTGGCATCGATCTTCACCAATTCTGCCAAGGGGTCTTGTAGGCGACGGGCAATGGAGATGGCTGATCGTTTTTCAACAGTTAGCTCTGGGAACTCATGACGGGCCAACTCACTTGCCGAATAAACAGACGCTCCACTTTCATTGACGATGACATAGCGTACCCCTGGATGGTCATGAAGCACTTCAGCGACAAAGGCCTCGCTTTCACGACTGGCGGTTCCATTTCCGATTGCAATAATCTCTACGTCAAACTCCTTGATCAAGGAGGACAACTCTTTCTTAGCCTGCTCGATCTGAGCTGGTTTTGCAGGGGCAACTGGATAGATAACCTGGGTGGCAAGCATTTTGCCTGTCTCATCGACAACCGCTAATTTAGCACCGGTCCGAAAGGCTGGATCAAATCCAAGAACCACGCGCCCCTTCAATGGAGGAATGAGCAATAGATTCCGTAGATTTTCAGAGAACAATTGAATAGCCCCGTCTTCTGCCACTTCTGTCAATTCTGTCCGAATCCGACGTTCGATCGCAGGTACAATTTTTTTCTTGACTGCTTGTTGAATCACCTCATCGACATAAGCATTTTTGGTTTTAAAACGAGCTTCAAAGATGCGAATGATGCGATCCAGATGATGCTCAAATCCAACTTTGAGAACGCCTAATTTTTCCCCACGATTGAGAGCCAGGGTCCGGTAGCCCTGCATACTCTTGATCTTCTCATAAAAATCATAGTAGATTTCAAAGGTTCGCTTAGGGTCTAAGGTTTCATCTTTTAGTGTTGAGGTCATGAGGGAATGCCTCTGAATTTCTTGATAAGTCAGGGCCCGCAATTGGGTGTCCTCTGAAATAGCCTCTACCAGAATATCCACTGCACCAGCTAAAGCCGCTGTTTCGGTCGGGAAGGTCTCGCAGATAAATTTCTGAGCCTCTGCTTCCAAATTTAGACTATTTTGCAGAATAAGGCGCGCCAAGGGGTAAAGACCTGCTTCACGGGCAATCGTGGCCTTGGTCCGCCGTTTTTCCTTATAAGGAAGATAGAGCTCTTCGACATCTGCTAATTTTTCAGCAGCTTCAATGGTCTGCTTAAGCGTATCCGTCAACTTGCCTTGTTCTGCGATCTTAGCTAAGACGGTTTCCTTCCGTTCAGCTAGGGCCGTTAAGGATTTGTCTCGATCAATAATAGACTTGATGGCAACCTCATCTAAATTTCCTGTCAGATCTTTTCGATAGCGGGCAATAAAGGGAATGGTCGAGCCTTCTGCTGTCAGACTCAATACGGTATCGATTTGTTTTAAGCTAACGCCCAATTCCTGGGCTATTTTTTCATATTTATCCATAGCTTCTATTATAGCATATTTTAGAGTATACAAGGCCCCTACCACCCCATTCTAGTGTCTGTTTCAGGGCCAGTCTTTCTCCCTTCTATGCTCCATTTCCCCCATGGTCTTTCCTTTTTGTTATAATGATAGAAAAGAAAAAAGGAGACCCTAAAATGGCTATTAAATTTTCTAAGACAGATGATCTTGATAAAATGTTTGAAAACTTTGCAAGTTTTCCAGATGTAGAAAAAACAGTTGAATTCCCCCAAGAAAAAAAGGAAGCAGAAACTGCTGCAACTAAAGATGCAAAGAAGGCTAAATAATGGCATTTTTTCAACATCTTCCCTCTAGCGTCTTGCAGGCTGGGGCTATTTTTCTCTCTATTATTATCGAGGCCCTGCCCTTTGTCTTGATAGGAAGTATCATTTCAGGAATGATTGAGGTGTATATTACACCTGAGAAGGTTTATCGTTTCCTTCCCAAATAAATTTGGGCGGATCTTCTTTGGGACCTTTATCGGCTTTATCTTTCCTTCCTGTGAATGCGGAATTGTTCCCATTATCAATCGCTTTCTCGAAAAGAAAGTCCCAAGTTATACCGCTGTTCCCTTTTTGGTGACAGCACCGGTCATCAATCCCATCGTTCTCTTTGCGACTTACTCAGCCTTTGGGAATTCTGTCAAGATTGCCCTCTACCGCGCCCTTGGTTCCCTACTTGTCGCAACAGTGCTAGGGATCTTCCTTGGCTTTATTCAGACAGATTCGATCCAAAAAGAAGATCGCAAGCCTGTGCATGAACATGATTTTAGCGATTTGAGCAAATGTCAAAAGCTATTTCAAGTCTTGGTTCAGGCGATTGATGAGTTCTTTGATACAGGACGCTACCTAGTATTTGGTTGTCTTTTTGCAAGCCTGGTCCAAGTCTATGTTCCAACACGGATCCTCACCTCGATCAGTGCGACACCGGTTATGGCTATTCTCCTCCTTATGGTCTTGTCCTTCCTCCTCTCACTTTGTAGCGAGGCGGACGCCTTTATTGGCTCCTCTCTTCTGAGTAGTTTTGGAGTAGCACCGGTGCTGGCCTTTCTGGTGATTGGACCCATGCTTGATGTCAAGAATCTCCTCATGATGAAAAATTATCTCAAGACCCGTTTTATCTGGCAATTTATCGGAATTGTCAGTGGGGTTGTGCTCCTATACTCTTGGATTGTGGGGGTAGCTTTATGATACGATTTTTGATCTTAGCAGGTTATTTTGAGCTCACCATGTATCTTCAATTATCCGGTAAGCTCAATCAATACATCAACTTACACTATTCTTACTTGGCTTATATTTCCATGTTTTTGTCCTTCGTTTTAGCTCTTGTGCAGCTGATTATCTGGGTCAAACAAATGAAAATCCATAGTCATCTATCCGGCTTCTTAGCCAAAGTGGCGAGTATCTTCTTGCTCTGTATTCCTTTATTTGTCGGCTTATTTTTCCCAACAGTGACGCTGGATTCTCAAACTGTCTCTGCCAAAGGCTATCACTTCCCTGTAGCAGCCGGTTCTTCCACAGAAATCCAACAGGATGAAGGGACAACAACTCAGTATCTCAAACCGGATACCAGTAGCTATTTCACCAAGTCCGCCTATGAGTCAGAGATGAAGCAGGCAGCTAAGAAATATGTTGATAAAAAGGTGATCCAGGTGACCACTGAAAATTATATGGAAGTCATGGAAGTCATTTATGATTATCCTGACCAATTTGCGGGAAAGACCATCGAGTTGACCGGTTTTGTTTACAATGACCCTAATAACAAAGACAGTCAATTCCTCTTTCGCTTTGGGATCATTCACTGCATCGCAGACTCGGGTGTCTACGGTCTTCTAACAACTGGTGCTCCTCAACATTTTGAAAACAATACCTGGATCCATGCAAAAGGAACCTTGTCCATTGAATACCATAAACAGCTCAAGCAAAGCTTGCCTGTCCTCCACATTACGGATTGTCAAACCATTACACAACCAGATAACCCTTATGTCTATCGTGTATTCTGATGGAGCTTCGGTCCATCTTATAGCAGTTCAAGCTAGAATCCAAATTGGTTTTAGCTTTTAGAACGTTGACAAACTTTTTTAGTAATATGAGTTAAGTGGTTTTATTAAGAAAGAAAAACGTGTTCTAATTTTTAAAGGATCAAGAAAATACCGAAACTTTCCGCCGTGAGAAAAGTGCTTGAACCATTACCACTTCAAGCACTCGGGAGTTTTGAGACCTTAGGCTCAAAACTAAGTCATGGAACTTCGAAGAAGTTCGCTGACGGCCGTACTCACTTAAGGAAAGTTTTTTAATACTTTGTTTTCAACATGAAAGCTAGAACTTATCTATGTTCTAGCTTTTTCTATGCTTCTCTCTCAAATCCTCTAATCCCATCGAAAAATATTTCGAACAAGGATTCTATCAAAGAAATCTTGCTGATTTTATGGTAAAATATGGTTAATTAAATAGAAAATAGGTACTTAAATGTCTTCAAAAGTTATTGTAACCATTTTCGGAGCTAGTGGCGATTTGGCCAAACGTAAGCTCTATCCTTCCCTTTTTAGACTCTATAAATCAGGAAATCTATCTGAACACTTTGCGGTAATCGGAACAGCCCGTAGACCCTGGAGCAAGGAATACTTTGAATCAGTCGTGGTAGAATCCATCACAGACCTGGCAGATAGCCCTCAACAAGCCCAAGAATTCGCCAGTCATTTCTACTATCAAAGTCATGATGTGAATGATACCGAACATTACATCGCTCTGCGCGAATTGCAAAGCACCCTGGATGAAAAATACCAAACGGAACACAACAAGGTCTTCTTCTTGTCCATGGCACCTCAATTTTTTGGAACCATTGCCAAACACCTGAAATCAGAAGGGATTGTAGATGGACAAGGTTTTGAGCGCCTGATCGTTGAAAAACCGTTTGGTACAGACCTAGAAACGGCTAGTCAGCTCAACAAGGAATTGGAAGAAACCTTTGATGAGGAACAAATCTTCCGAATTGACCACTACCTTGGAAAAGAAATGATCCAAAATATCTTTGCCATTCGTTTCGGCAATCTCATTTTTGACAACCTCTGGAACCGAGACTTTATTGACAATATCCAAATTACCTTTGCAGAACGCTTGGGTGTTGAAGAACGCGGTGGCTACTATGATCACTCTGGAGCTCTCCGAGACATGGTGCAAAACCATACCCTTCAGCTTTTGTCTTTGCTTGCCATGGATAAACCAGCTACCTTTACCAAGGACGCGATCCGAGCTGAAAAGATCAAAGTTTTTGAGCAATTGCACAATCCAACAGATGATGAGTTAAAGAAATTCTTTATCCGTGGTCAATACCATTCAGGGACCATCGAAGGGAAAAAAGATATCTCTTATCGCAGTGAGCCCAATGTCGACCCTGAATCTACTACGGAGACCTATGCTTCTGGGGCATTCTTTGTTGATAGCGATCGCTTCCGTGGAGTTCCTTTCTTCTTCCGTACTGGAAAACGCTTGACGCAAAAAGGAACCATGGTCAATGTGGTCTTCAAGCAAACCAACTCCATCTTTGGACATAGCTTGCAACCAAATGTCTTGACCATTTATATCCAACCAAATGAAGGTTTCTCATTGAGCATCAACGGAAAAGAGGTCGGAGAAAAATTCAGTATCGCACCGATTTCCTTTGACTACGAAACAGATGCAACTGCAACTGGTGCTTCCCCAGACCCTTATGAAAAATTAATTTTCGACGTATTGAACAATGACTCAACCAATTACAGCCACTGGCACGAAGTCCGCGCTTCATGGCAATTGATTGACCGGATCGAAAAACTATGGGCTGAAAATGGAGCACCGCTCTATGAGTACAAGTCAGGATCCATGGGACCAACTGCATCCGATGATCTCCTTGCAGACTACGGAGCAGAGTGGGTTTGGAAACCTGAACCTAAGAATTAAAGTAAGCCACCTTCGGGTGGTTTTTTGATAGCGCAAGGAAACAAAAAAGACAAATTGTCCTTCCAACAATTTGTCTTTTTCTATTCGACTTTAAATCAAGCCTTCCAAGAGACCTCTCATGAAGTTTTCTGAATGGAATGGTCCGATGTCATCGATCTTTTCTCCGAATCCAATCAACTTCACTGGGATGTCCAACTCTTCACGGATCGCAAGAACAACCCCACCTCGAGCAGTTCCATCGATCTTGGTCAAGACAATCCCTGTCACAGGCGTAATTTTTGAAAACTCTTTGGCTTGCACCAAGGCATTTTGACCGGTTGAAGCATCAAGGGCCAGCAAGGTTTCATGCGGAGCATCAGGTACCACCCGCTTGATAATCCGTCCGATTTTTTCAAGCTCCGCCATAAGGTTGTCCTTGTTTTGCAGACGACCCGCTGTATCAATCATCAGAACGTCGATGTTTTCAGCCATCGCACGCTCCATTCCGTCGAAGACGACGCTAGCAGGATCTGATTTTTCAGGACCTGTCACAACTGGAACATCTACTCGGCGCCCCCATTCTGCCAATTGTGCCACTGCTCCTGCACGGAAAGTATCTGCTGCAACCAACATGACTTTCTTGCCTTCTTGTTTGTAGCGGTGAGCTAACTTTCCGATAGATGTGGTTTTACCAACTCCATTGACCCCAACAAAGAGCATGACTGTGAGACCATCTTGAAAACGAATGGCTTCATTAAATTGGCCATCCTTTTCATACAAGTCTACCAATTTTTCGATGATCACGCGCTTGAGAGCATCTGGTTTTTTGGCATTTTCCAAACGGGCTTCATAGCGCAACTCTTCGGTTAAATTAGAGGCCACTTGAACCCCAACATCACTCATGATCAAGAGTTCTTCCAATTCTTCAAAGAATTCTTCATCGACTGAACGGAAATTGGCAAAGAAGGCATTGAGACGTGCTCCAAATCCAGTCCGTGTCTTTTTCAAGCTACGATCGTATTTTTCCTGAATGGTTTCTTGCTCTGGCTCAACCTCGTCTGGAATTGGCTCCTCTGCCTCTTCAACAATCCTTTCCTCAATGGCTGATGCAGCTTCTCCCTGAGGAAGTCTAGACTGAGCTTCTGCTACTTCTGAAGTTTCCTCCACTTGAGCGATCGCTTCTGATACTTCCGGTTCTGAAACCTCATCCTGAGCTTCTACTAGTTTTGGAGACTCCTCTTCTGTCGTGCTCCTTTCTACTAGCTCAGCTTCAGATGATGGAGAGGCAATTGGTGACTCTTCTTCCATTTCTGAACCATTAGCCCCATCTGCTTCCTCACCATTTTCAGTTTCTTCCGCTTCAATTTTCTCTTCTTCAAGAGGCTCAGTCTCCTCTGTTTCACCAGCTAGTGGTGAAACTTCTTCAGGACTTGCTTCTGTTTGAGCAGGTTCAAAGACAACCGGAGACTCCTCTCCCGCTGCTTGGTCTTCATGAGTCTCTGAAGTCCCTATTTCTTCAACAAGAGGTTCCTCTGTCGGCCCTTCTTGAGCAACGGTTGAAACAGGTTGATGAGTGGCTGCAATCCGCGCTTTAAGCTCCTGGTAGTAAGCCTCCATATCAGCGATTTTTTGCTCTTCCTTATCATTTGAGACAGCCGTCGTCGGCTCCTCTTTGAAAACTTCTTCAATCTCATTACTTTCCGTCACTTCTTCAGTAGACGGAAGCACTTTTTCAGTTTCATCTTTCTTTCCAAATAATCGATCAAATAATCCCATTTATTCACTCTCCTTTAGCACATAATTTTCAATTGCCCATGCGACGGCATCCTGGTCATTGGTCACAGGGGCCACAAGCGCTGCAACTTCCTTTACTGCTGGGACCGCATTGCCCATAGCAACCCCTAGTCCAGCCCACTGGATCATAGACAGGTCATTAGCCTCATCTCCACAAGCCATGACTTGATCAGATGTAAGACCCAAAATAGCTGCCAATGCCTCTAAACCTGTTGCCTTGTGAACATTTTTGGGGCACCATTCCAGCAACATTTCCCGAGATTTAAAAATTTCATAGTCTTGAAATAAGTCCGGCCTGATCTGCTTGATCGCTGCATCTAAAAAGTCTTGATCAACGGCTGTCACACACTTGTTGTAGGATATCGTGGATGGCAGGTCTTTAAAATCTGTCTCAATAAAGTTCAGGTAGGGATTGTAATGGGAATAGAGGGACTTTCGATCTGCATGAATCTCATAAACCGTTCCCTCACTGATCGCATCCAGCGGAAGACCTAGACGAGCTGTTTCATCATGAATGATTCCGACGTCTTCTGGTGCCAAGACAACTTTTGAAAGGATTTCTCCATTATTTCGCTGGACCAAACCACCGTTGAAGGTAATCGTATACTCTTCTTTGAGGCCTGCTGTTCCCAATTCTTCTAAAAGAAAATCCATGGCTTTCAAGGGACGGCCAGTGGTTAGAACCACCTTGACACCTTGGGCCTGCGCAGCAGCGAGAGCTGCTCTATTGCGAGGAGAGATCTTCTTTTCAGAATTGAGAAGGGTCCCATCTAAATCCAGCGCAATCAAGGAAATCTTACTCATACGATTTCCTCCATGTAGCGCAGGACAGAACCCGTCGCATGGTGGCCGATGACTGTTTCAGCAATGGCTAAGATTTCCGGACGGGCATTTTCTGGCGCTACAGGATGGCCCACGACCTGCATCATATGGAGATCGTTTAGGTTATCCCCAAAAGCCATGACCTGATCCATCGAGATCCCTAGTTTATCCGCTAAGGCAGTAATTGCCACTCCTTTATCGACATAATCGAGGACAATATCAATCGATTCAAAGCCTGTTGTCATCGCTTTGACACCAGGGATATTTTCATTGACCCATTGCTCTCCCTCAAGAATAAGAGCTGCATCAAAGTTGGTGGTCAATTTGAAGATTTCATCCTGAATATTCCCTAAGCTCTTCACTTTTTGAATATTTTCATTGTAGTGTTGACTCAAGGCCAGATAATCGGGATCCACTGTTTCTAGGACATAGCTCCCTTTCTTCCCTGTCAAAAGCAGTTTATTGGGATCTGCATAAGGGGAAGATTTTAGAGCTTCAAACACCCAAATAGAAGTCTTTGGACATGGTGGCTTCATAGAGATCTTCTCCATGAAATTCCACCACGCTGCCATTTTCAGCAATGAAAATCATTTGGTCTTCAAATCCTTTAAAGAGGGATTTAAGAGAAAGAAGGGCACGGCCACTCGCGGCAGCAAAATAGATCCCTTTTTCTTTGCACCTTGCTAACACCTTTCGCAATCGTTCTTGATCGTACTGATGTTGGTCATTTAAAAAGGTTCCATCCATATCCGTAGCGATTAATTTAATATCATTATTCTTCATTTTCTAAGTCTTTCAATTTTACAGAGACGATTTTAGAAACCCCAGATTCCTGCATGGTCACACCATAGATAGAATCAGCTGCTGACATGGTTCCTTTCCGGTGCGTCACGACGATAAATTGGCTTTCCTTATCAAAACGGTTGAGGTAGTCTCCAAAACGCTTGACATTTGCTTCATCCAGGGCTGCCTCTACCTCATCCAGAATAACAAATGGAATGGTCTTGACACGAATAATCGAGAACAAGAGAGCCAAGGCAGACAAGGCTTTTTCTCCACCACTCATGAGGTTTAAGGATTGGATCTTTTTACCAGGTGGCTGCACAGAAATCTCAACACCAGCTGTTAGAAGGTCTGGCTCTGTTAGAATCAAATCAGCAGAACCCCCACCAAACATTTGACGGAAAGTGACTTTAAAGGATTCACGAATGGCTTCAAAGGTTGATTTAAAGCGTTCCTTGACTTCATCATTCATGTCGTTGATGGTAGACAGCAACATGTTTTTCGCAGCCAAGACATCCTCCCGCTGACTAGAAAGGAAATCAAAGCGCCCTTTCACCTCATCGTACTGCTCAATCGCATCCACATTGACAGGCCCAAGTGCTTTAATGTCCTTTTCGATGCTCTTTAGCTGATTTTCAGCTGCTGCAAGGTTTTCAACAGGTTTTGCCTGCTCTTTGGCTTGGTCAAAGCTTTGCATGAATTCATCGGTAATTTGCGTTAAGAGCTTGTTCAAGCGATCCGCATGCTTTTCACGCCTTGCTTCAGCCTTAGCTTGTTGGCGAATCCACTCTTCGTTATTCTTACGCGCTTGTTCCATCTGTTCTGCAACATCTTCGGCCTGGCCTTCTAAATCATCCAGTTCAAAGCGTTTTCGAATGATTCCTTGTTCCAAGTCCGTTTTCTTGGCTTGCGCCTGTGTCAATTGGTTAGATAGCTGCTCCACATCTACTGTCTGAACTTGGGCTTGGCCTTGTTCAATCAGCAATTGCAACTGATGCTCTTCTACTTCCAACTGGGCAATCGTTTCTTCCAATCGTCTGGCATCTGTTTGCTCATAGTTTTGTCGGCTCTTATATTCAGTTTGTTGCAGTCGCAGTTCTGCTAATTGCTCTTGCAAGTTTTGTACTGTTTGTTGTAGGACATCCTTATCCGACTTCATGGTTTCAATGTCACGATTCAGTTTTTCTTTTTGAAGCTCAATCGCTGCCAATTGCTCAACCAATGATTCCAGCTCTTCTTGGAGAGATTTTGTCGCATCTGTTGCCAACTCTGACTTCAAGGCTTCTAAGAGTTCCTGAATTTCTTGCAGTTGTTCTTGGCTTTGTTGGTAAGCCAATTGGGCCCGCTGTTGCTCTAAACGCGCTTGCTCGCCTTGACTTTGAATGGAAGCCAGGTATTCTTGCGCCTGCTTGAGTAGATTATCTTTGGTCTCTACCTCCTGCTCAGCTTCTCTCAAACGTGCGTCCAGGGTCTCCATTTTCTGCTTCAAACTATCTAATTCTGGTTTGACAAAGACCGTATTTTGGGAACGATTGGCACCACCGGCGTATGAACCGCCAGTCCGCAATTCGGTCCCATCCAGGGTCACGATCCGAACTTGATAATGGACTTTACGAGCCGCCTCACGCGCGTGCTCCGTCGTGTCAAAGATGGCCGTTACTCCAAGCAAGTTTTGGAAAATCTGTTCAAAACGATTGTCATAGGTCACCAAGTCACTAGCAATTCCAAGAAATCCTGTACTGGTTTGAATCAACTCCAAATTCCGTGGAGAGAGTTGACGGGCTTTGATCGTCGTTAGTGGAAGGAAGGTTGCACGACCTAAGCGATTGCGTTTCAAGAAATCAATCGCTCGTGTTGCAGCCTTTTCATCTTCGACAATGATCTGTTGGCTGCTAGCTCCCAGGGCAATTTCAAGCGCTGTCTGGTAGTCTTTTGAGAAGCTTAAATTCTCACTAACAGCTCCACAGATACCTCCTAGACGTTCTGCTTCTTGTAAGACGCTCTTGACGCCAGCATAGAAGTTACTATGGTTCTTCTGAATGGCTTCCAAGCTATTAATTCGTGCCCGTTTGTTTTTGCTCTCATCCATCAAATCAAACATGGCAGCTTGAGCCTCTTGGTAGGCAGTTTTGGCCTGCTCCACTTTTACTAGCTGATCTTGGTATTCTGCTAGTAGGCCTTTGACACTTGCTTGTGCCTGATCCAACTCTTCCAATTGTCGGACTTCTTTTTCCTTAGCGACTTCAAAATTTGTTTGCGCCTTGGTCAAGTCCTCTTGACGATGGCTCGATTCTTGCAGAAGCGCTTGAATCCGGCTTTCAATAGCTGTCCGCTCATTGGACTTTTCAGCCTCTGTCTGCAAGAGCGCCACATACTGCTCGCGTAGATGCTCAATGACTTGTTCCGGATCTTCTTCATAGTTAGCTAATTCTTTTTCCAACTCCTCCTGTTGCTGACGGTTTTCCGTCAGATTTTGTTGAAGCGCTCCTAAGGTCTCTTGCTTTTGAGCCAGCTCTTTTTTTGCTTCTTCCAGACGCGCCATGACAGCATCTAATCGCTCTATATTTTCCTTGCGACTATGGGCAGCTTGGCTTGATTGCAGCTTAGCCACTTCGATTTGCTTTTCCAAATCGCTGATCAAACGAGTGACCTCAAGCAAACTTGCCTGATCTTCAGCTAAGCTCGCATCCAACTGATGGCGAGCTTTCTTGATGCGTACATTGTCTTCTTCTAATACCTGACGACGTTGGTAATAGGAGGCCAACTGTTCTTGAATGGCTTTTTCTTCTTGATCAGCCTTTTCATAAAGGTCCTTTGTCAGATCGACTTGAGCGACCAAAACGTCCAGTAAGAGAACCTGCCGTTCTTGGTCTAATTCCAAGAAGCGGCGAGCGACAGTCGCTTGCTTTTCAAGAGGTTGGATTTGTCCCTCTAATTCATAGAGGATATCCTCCAGACGGTCCAGATTTTCCTGGGTTTGATTGAGCTTGGTCTCCGTTTCTTTGCGCCGCGTCTTAAATTTCAAGACACCGGCAGCTTCTTCAAAGATGGCCCGGCGTTCTTCCGGTTTGGAGTTGAAAATCTCCTCCACCCGACCTTGAGAAATAATGGAGAAGGAATCCCGTCCCAAGCCCGTATCCATGAACAAATCATGAACATCTCTGAGACGCACCTTCTTGCCATCGATCTTATACTCACTATCTCCTGAGCGATAAATATGGCGTTCGACCCGAATTTCTTTCCCTGCCTGCTGGATAAAACCATCCTGATTATCTAAGACAACTGTGACACAAGCATAATTCAGAGGCTTACGCGCTTCTGTCCCTGCAAAGATGACATCGGGCATCTTGCCCCCACGTAGACTCTTAACACTCGATTCACCCAGAGCCCAGCGCAAACTCTCTGTGATATTTGATTTTCCAGATCCATTAGGCCCTACAACGGCAGTGACCCCTTTGTCAAATACGACCTTAGTCTTATCCGCAAAGGATTTGAATCCTTGGGATTTCGATCTCTTTTAGATACATGAGCCATCATTCCTCGTTTCAACTGCATTGCGAGCTGCTTCTTGCTCCGCTAATTTCTTGGAGCGACCTTGACCGTGACCTAGGACTTTGCCGTTCACCAACACTTCCACTTCAAACTTCTTTGCATGAGCGGGACCAGATTCATTCACCACTTGGTACTGAATTTCCACATCCCCGTGAACCTGCAATAGTTCTTGCAGACGAGTCTTGTAGTCAATAACTTGAGAAAATTGACCCGTTTCAACCTTGGGGATCATGACCTGATAGATGAAGCGTTTGACCGCTTCCACACCTTGATCTAAGAGCAAGGCACCTAAAAAGGCTTCAAATAAATCGCCAAGGATGGTATCACGATCCCGACCGCCTGATTTTTCTTCGCCTTTGCCTAGTTTGATATAACGGTCAAATTGGCAATCCCGAGAAAATCCAGCCAGACTTTCTTCACGGACAATCATGGAACGGAATTTGGACAAATCTCCCTCAGGTCTGTTTGGGTGTATCTTATACAAATATTCGGAAATAACTAATTGAAGAACAGCGTCTCCTAAAAATTCCAAACGTTCATTATGTGAAATTTTTAAGAGGCGGTGCTCATTGGCATAAGAGGTGTGCGTAAAAGCTGTATCTAATAAACTGCTATCTGAAAAACGATCTGAAACCGTTCCGATAACAGGGCTTGTAATTTCTCCATAGGAAGCCTACTTTCTAATAAATTCATACTCTTAAGTATACCAAAAAAGAAGCACGAACGCACTTCTTTTCCTAGTTCTAGGGCCTGATTTCTCCAATTTTAATCAGGATTATCCTCTGTTGATTTTTCCGGCTTATTTGGGATCACTTTTAAGAGATAATAGGTGATAAAAATTGTCAAAGCACCTAGAGCAAGCTTCACCCAAATAATGGGTGCCAGATAGATCGAAATCCCCATCAGAATGTAGATCTGAAGAAGGATCCATTTCTTCCGTTCTTTGGCAATCGATTTGGTCTCTCGATAATCTGCCACATAGGTCTGGTAAAGTTTGGTTTGGTAAAGCCAAGTTTCAAAGCGTTTGGAACTTTTGGCAAAGCAAGCCATAGACAACAGTAAAAAGGGGGTCGTTGGTAAAATTGGTAACGGAATCCCAAGAATTCCTAAACCCAAAGACAAAAATCCAACTACAAGGTAAACAAGGCGCATTGTTCTCTCCTTTACATAATGTGTTTCAGAATCATACCATTCTATCAAAACTTCATCTTATTTTAAAGTATAATCGTCTACATAGAACAGCAATCACTTGATTCAGATATTTAGAAGCTAGTATAGTTCTTATGAGACGAGGGATCTCTTTTCAATCTCACCATTATAATACTCTTGAATCTCATCATAGGAGACTATCTTTTGATCTCTCCCGTTGATACTCCATTTTGATGGTATATAGAGATCCTCATAGACAGATTTTCCAACAGGAATAAATTCTGACTCAAGATCCAGTAATTCCTTCCCATTTGTGATCATTCCATTTTCAGACTTTATCACTTTATAAGCAAAACTATCCTTCTTTGAAAATAAGTCAAAAGCGGACGAGTTATTATTTTTAAGATTGATATTTCCTTTGTAAGTATCTGCTTTCCAAAAGCTATTTCCCAGCTGTTTAACTCCGGCTGAAAAAGCTTTATTAGAATCTAACTCAAGAGCAATTCTTCCGTTCTCTTCTAATTCTTCTTTTGTTTTTTCACCATCAATTTTCAGAGTTTTTAAATTCAATAGAAAATACCGGTAATTTTTTTCGCTATTTACAGTTAGCACTACATAATCGTTACTCTCAAATTTTCTAAGAGTCGATAAATAACCAATCAATTCAAAATCATTTTCGCCTAAATAGTCAACTAATTTCTGCCAAACATTAACTTCTTTCTTGCTTGCTTTTTGATTAGCTAAATGATAAATATCAAGATAAAAGTATTCATCTGACTTCATCTTTTTGGTCACGCTTGAATGTCTTACTTTTGCTCTTTTTCTAACTAAATAATCTGAATTGACAGTCACCCAGCTAGCATTTGTTGTGGCAGACTTCGACTCTTCCTTTTCCTTTTTATTAAAATCCCACTCTACGACAACCCCATTATGATCATTGATAAATTCAAAATTTTTGACTTCTGCTTGGGGATTGTAAATGAAAAATTGTTTAGAGTTTCCGGTATCGTCTGATTTTTGGGAATTTTTTTCTTTTTGACTACAAGCAATTAATGCTATCAAGGATATCATCATTAAGGTCGTTTTATACATTAATTTCGACAAATCAATACTCCTTCCCTTTTATGTATCGCTTTAAGATTCCTTTCTCTTTAAGGAATTCAAAGCCAAGCCCTAGTTGACTTACTAACTTTTACTAGTCGTTTCTCAATTTTTTAAAAAAGCAACTAACACAACGGCATATGCTAGAAGGAACAAGGTCCCAAAAATGATCCCAGCCCATTTATAATAGCGATTTACACCACAATAACGTTCCACGTATGCTCTACTTGGTTTTTCAGGATCATACCAGACTGTCATCGAAGAGCATAGTGGAAATTGTGTATGAAGAACTGAATTAAAAGAAACAAATGAATTTCGATAAAAGGTAATCGAATTCGCTAACATATCTTCTCTAGTATAGATGTATGGCGCATTCCTAGGTCCCCATGGAGTCGAGACCGTTTTTACTAGGAAATAACGAAAAGATTTTTTATAAGCCACGCCATTTACCTCATATTCAACAATCGGAGGATTCCCTCCCAAAAATCTACTATATGCAACTACAGTTCCTTTAGTGGATGAAGTAGCAAGCCGAACCATCTTTTTATCACGAAAATAAAGATAAAAATAAGTACCACTCACAAAAACTAAGGCTAAAAATATAACTAGAGTTGAGAGGCAAAACAGTAGCATTTTAGTTGACATTTATTTCTCCAATCAGTCTACAGCACTTACATCTGACATTTGAAGCGTCATCTTAGATGGGTCTGACATTTCATTCACAATCCCCATTTGTTCCTCGTTCAATGGTAGTAAGATCAGAGTTGCTGAATGAGAAGGTAATTCACCACTATCTTTAATGAAATAGCTCACCTTTTTATTCTCAAAAATAGTCTTGCTATCATAAGACCAAGTAATTGAAAAATTCAAATCTTTCTTGATATCTACATCTGTCTTATTGACCAACATGAGTGCTGCTCTACCATCTGAAACAGCCCCGGTAAAATAAATCGCCATATGACCTTCACTACCAACTTCAGGATGTTCCTTGACCAATTTTTTCCCTAATTCAATAAGATCAGACGTCTTTCCCTCATATTGAGGCGCTACTACAAATTTCAATCCTTTTTCCTCTTTAATAGACGAGGAAGTATTTGTAGTTTGCTTAGTTTTGCTTGCGGTTGACTCCTTTGTCTCTTGCTTAGGCTGACTGCAAGCTGTTAACACAACTATACCTGCCAGTAATACCATCATCTTTTTCATATTTTTCTCCTTTTCTGTGATTTGCGCAGTATGAGTATCACTCAGAATTCGGTCATTACTATGATACCGGAATTTATAGTAAAGAGCAAATTCTTTACTAGTTGTAGTTTTCCTCCAATAGGCATATAAAAAAACCACTCGTAGGTGGTTTTCATCTTATATCTTCGTCAAAGGGGTTGCGGTGTCTGGGGATGTATCCAGCACTTCAAAATCATGACCGACAGCTAGATCTGCTCGAGCCAATTGATTGACCATGGTCATATGAGCCAATTCTTTGATATTGTTCTCTTTTGACAAATGCCCCAGATAAATCTTCTTGGTGCGATTTCCCAAAGTTCGGATCATGGCATCTGCCCCGTCTTCATTGGAAAGGTGTCCCAGATCGGATAAAATCCGCTGCTTGAGACGCCAGGCATACGAGCCGGCTCGAAGAATCTCTACATCGTGGTTGGACTCAATCAGATAGCCATCTGCATCAGCAACGATTCCTGCCAAGCGATCACTCACATAGCCCGTATCCGTCAGCATGACAAAGCTCTTGCCATCCTTCATAAAGCGATAAAATTGAGGGGCTGCTGCATCGTGACTAACCCCAAAACTTTCGATATCGATATCACCAAATGTCTTGGTTTTGCCCATCTCAAAAATATGTTTTTGAGCATCATCGACCTTGCCTAGATACTTGGTGCCTTCCATGGCCTTCCAAGTAGCTTCATTAGCATACAGATCCATCCCATATTTCCGCGCTAAAACACCCACACCATGGATATGGTCTGAGTGTTCGTGCGTAATTAGAATGGCATCTAAGTCTTCTGGTTTGCGATCAATTTCAGCCAATAGCCCCGTAATCTTTTTCCCTGAGAGCCCTGCATCAATGAGCAGTTTTTTCTTTGGTGTCTCAAGGTAGAAAGAATTTCCACTAGAGCCTGAAGCTAAAATACTATACTTAAATCCCTTTTCTGTCATTGACTCCTTATTCTTCCTCTTCTGTATCCCAGTCATCTTTAATAGCATCTTTGTCGTACGGCAAGACAATGGTAAAGGTAGATCCCTTACCATATTCACTCTTGGCCCAAATAAAGCCTTTGTGTTGCTTAACGATCTCCTTAGCAATGGCTAAGCCAAGACCAGTTCCACCCTGGGCCCGGCTACGCGCCTTATCCACTCGGTAAAAGCGATCAAAAATCCGTGGCAGGTCTTTCTTGGAATCCCCAAGCCCTCATCTGAGATGGAGATAATCAACTGGGCATCTGTTGTTTTCATCCCTACCTTGATTTTCCCACCATCGGGTGAATATTTGATAGCATTGTTCAAGATATTGTCAATCACCTGGGTCATTTTATCCGTATCAATTTCAACCCAAATCGGGGTGATGGGGTATTCACGGATTAGTTCATACTTTTTGGAACCTTCATTCGATTGACTCTTGATCTTATCAAACCGGTTTAAAATAAAGGTAATAAAAGCGGTAAAGTTGGTCAACTCGATATCCAACTGACTGGTTTCATTATCGATTCGTGACAAGCTCAAAAGATCGGTGACCATGCGCATCATCCGGTTGGTTTCATTGAGCGAAACCTTAACAAAGTCTGGTGCGACCGGCTCTGACAAAGCCCCATCGTCCAAGGCCTCAAGATAGGATTTTACACTGGTTAAGGGGGTCCGCAATTCATGACTCACATTCGAGACAAAGAGACGGCGTTCCCGCTCTTCCTTCTCCTGCTCTGTCGTATCGTGCAAGACAGCTACCAAACCGGAGATAAAGCCAGATTCGCGACGAATCAAGGCAAAGCGCACCCGAAGACTAATGTATTCCCCATTTTCATCCTGAGAGTCAATCGTCAACTCTGGTACTTCCGTAATCAACTTCCTCAGATCATAGTCGTCTCCAATCGAGAGCAAATCAAGAATACTGGTATTGAGAACCTCGTCTGGATTTACATTCAATTGCTTGGCTGCCATTTCATTGACCATGATGATCTGACCCCGTCTATTGGTCGCAAGCACCCCATCTGTCATATAGGCTAGGATACTGGTCAGTCGCTTGGTTTCCTGCTCTAGGTTTTCATGCGTCAGCCGAATAACCTCAGACAGATCATTGATACTATTGGTCATATCGGTCAGTTCTGGACTCCCTTGCATGTCGACCACTTCAGAGTAATCCCCAGCAATCAGATCCTTAATTTTAGCATTTAGTTGTCGGAGCTTGATATTGTCCCTACGGTTCTCTAGGAGAAGCAAGGCTACCACAATGATAAACCCAACCGTAATCAGAACAAAGACAAAGTTCGACGACATGACAAATTGTTTTATTTGATCAATCATTGTTTCTCATATAATATCCGACTCCACGGCGGGTCAAAATATACTCCGGACGTCCCGGTGTGTCTTCAATTTTTTCACGCAAACGACGAACCGTCACATCCACTGTGCGAACATCTCCAAAGTAATCGTAGCCCCATACCGTCTCCAGAAGGTGCTCACGGGTCATAACCTGACCCACATGGGTCGCAAGGTGATAAAGCAACTCAAACTCACGATGGGTCAAATCCAATTCTTTATTGCCTTTTTGAACCAAGAAAGCATCTGGAAGAATGTGAAGATCTCCAATGACAATCTCAGTATCTGCTTCATTTTCAAGCTGAGGATCCGCCGCCAACTCGGAACGACGCAACAAGGCCTTCACACGCGCCTGTAATTCTCGATTGGAGAACGGTTTGGTTACATAGTCATCCGCCCCAATTTCAAGACCGATCACCTTATCAAATTCTGTATCTTTAGCAGAAAGGACAATGATGGGCACATTACTGGTCTTCCGAATGGTACGCGCTACTTCCAAACCATCAATCTCCGGTAACATCAAATCCAGAATAATAATGTCCGGATTTTCAGCCGCAAAAACTTCTAAAGCTTCTCGACCATCAAAGGCCGTTAAAACCTCATAGCCTTCTTTTGCCATATTAAATTTGATAATATCCGAGATCGGCTTTTCATCATCAACTACTAATATTTTTTTCATCTTACATACCTGTTTCTAATGCTTCTTTTCCTAATCAATCTCTGTCTTCTTATTATATCAAACTTATGAAGAAATGTGGAGCCTCAATTGCTAGACTTTCCAATAAGAAAGGGTAAAAAAGACCGAGATGGTAAAATCTCAGTCTTTCACTCTATCATTATTTCTCCACTCGTGATTTGTTAGCAATATCTGCAAGAATCAAGTCTACAAATGCATCTACCGGCATGGTCTCTGTTTCTTTTTGACCGTAGCGACGGACGTTGACAGCTTGCTCTTCCATTTCCTTGTCCCCAACGATCAATTGGTAAGGAATCTTTTGCGTTTGTGAAGCACGGATCTTGAACTGCATTTTTTCATTGCGTTCATCCACATCGGCACGAACCCCACGGTCACGAAGTTTCTTCGCTACTTCCCATGCGTAATCCACGTGTTTTTCGTTAGAAACTGGGATGAGAGTTACTTGGTGTGGTGCCAGCCATGTTGGGAAGGCACCCTTGTAGTTCTCGATCAAGATAGCTGTGAAGCGTTCCATGGTTGAGATTACCCCACGGTGGATCATCACTGGACGGTGCTCTTCTCCATCCGCTCCGATGTATTTAAGGTCGAAGCGTTCTGGAAGCAAGAAGTCCAATTGGATAGTTGAAAGAGTTTCTTCTTTACCAAGAGCTGTTTTCACTTGGATATCCAATTTTGGTCCGTAGAAGGCTGCTTCCCCTTCAGCTTCAAAGTAGTCAAGTCCCATGTCATCCATAGCTGATTTCAACATACGTTGAGCATTTTCCCACATTTCATCATTATCAAAATATTTGTGAGTATCTTGAGGATCACGATATGATAAACGGAAACGATAATCCGTCAAGTTGAAATCTTCGTAAACGTCGATGATCAATTGAAGCGTACGTTGGAACTCATCTTTTATTTGTTCAGGTGTTACGAAAGTGTGACCGTCATTAAGTGACATTTCACGTACACGTTGAAGCCCTGTGAGAGCACCAGATTTTTCATAGCGGTGCATCATCCCGATTTCAGCAATACGGATTGGCAATTCACGGTAAGAGTGAACGTGGTGTTTAAAGACTTCGATATGGTGAGGACAGTTCATTGGACGAAGAACGAATTCTTCCCCATCACCCATATCCATAGTTGGGAACATATCTTCACGGTAGTGATCCCAGTGACCAGAAGTCTTGTAAAGTTCTACTGAGGCAATTGGTGGAGTGTAGACGTGTTGGTAACCAGCAGCGATTTCCTTGTCGACGATGTAGCGCTCCAATTCACGACGGATAGTAGCCCCATTTGGCAACCAGAATGGAAGCCCTTGACCAACCTCTTGAGAAATCATAAAGAGATCAAGTTCTTTACCAAGTTTACGGTGGTCACGTTCTTGGCTTCTTCACGCATTTGAAGGTAGTTCTTCAAGTCTTTCTTGTCGAACCAAGCGGTACCGTAAATTCGTTGCATCATGGCATTGTCGCTATTACCACGCCAGTAAGCACCTGCCACATTCAAAAGGTGGAAGATTTGGATACGACCAGTTGATGGGACGTGTGGGCCACGGCAGAGGTCCACGTATTCACCTTGACGGTAGATCGTCAAACCACCTTCGTCTTCAGAATGTTCTTCGATCAATTCCAATTTGTATGGATCGTTTTTAAAGATTTCACGCGCTTCATCTTTAGTCACTTCTTCACGTATTGATGGGAAGTTTTCTTTAACGATTTTCTTCATTTCTTCTTCGATACGAGGAAGGTCTTCGTTCGAGATTTGACCCGCTTGGTTGTCTGTATCGTAATAGAAACCATCTTCGATAGCTGGACCAACTCCCAAGTGAATGTCTGGGAAAAGACGACGTGCTGCTTGAGCAAACAAGTGAGCCGCTGAGTGACGCAAGATCGGAAGGGCATCTTCGTGATCTGGTGTCACGATTTCGATGCTTCCATCTTCAGTGATCGCACGAGTCGTATCGATGAGTTTGCCATTGAATTTACCAGCAAGAGCTTTTTTAGCTAGGGAATTGCTGATGGATTGAGCAATGTCAAAAGTTGTAACGCCAGATTCGAATTCACGAACAGCGCCATCTGGGAAAGTAATTTTTATCATGATGTTCTCCTTATACAATTTTTATTAGCAAGTTAGGGGTAAGATACTCAGAAACTCAACGATAGAACGGCTTTAATCCCTTAAATAAAGAAAAAAACGACCTCCTCGAAAGGACGTCGCAACGTGGTTCCACCTTCATTTATGTTCCTCAAAAAAGAGGGACACCTCTGATTGGCTCTAACGTGGCCACCGTTTTATGTTTGCATAAAAGTATCTCGAGTAGTCCCAAATCTATCCTCTACGCGATTTCCAGCTCCACGCGCTCTCTATCAGATTTCCTAGATTTGATATGTCTCTGTCAGTAATTATAGCACGATTGAAAAATATTGCAAGAGAAAGTTTTATTTTCAATCAAAGAAATGCGTGATTTTACGGATTTTCTTGACCTGTTTGACCGAAGCCTTCATCATCTTCACAGATCCATTAACTGGAAGAGCAATGACCTTGGTCGGAATTTTCACAATGGTCTTGGACATCCGCTTAACCCGACTTTGCTCTGGGTTCAAGTCATTTGAAAAATCTTTAGAGATGATTTTATCCAGATAAAATTCATAGACTCGACGACCGAAGGTTGCTGCAGAAATATCATCAATCTTTCGGCCCACTTGGCTTCATCGATTGCAGGCATCTCTTCAATCGCTTCAAGTATTGCTTGCGCTAGATCGCTCTCCTCATAAAAGAGCTTGCCAAACATGGGGTCATCAATCACGTGATCCAGATAAGGATTGCCATGAGCAATGATCGGCGTACCGCTAGCAATGCTCTCCAAATAGGTCAACCCTTGCGTCTCACTCGTCGAAGCTGAAATAAAGAAGTCAGCTGCCTTATAATAAAGCGCTGTCTCATTGGGCGGGATCATCCCTGTGAAGACGATCGCATCTGATACGCCAAGCTTCGTCGCTTGTTTTTTCAAATCATCCAGATAAGGACCATCCCCAGCTACGATCAACTTAACTTTAGAATTAACCCGAAGGACATCCGGAAGGGCCGCAATAACAGCTTGGATATTCTTTTCGTAAGAGACCCGCGAAAGACTCAATAACAGTGTTTCATCTTCTGCTACCTCATATTTCTCACGAAGAGCAGCTGTCTCTATCGGAGTAATTTCTGGTCGATCAAACTTAGCCAAATCAATCCCTGTCGGAATAATCCGTTTCTCTGCCTTGACCTTGTATTTTTGGAGCAAATCATAAACGATCTCACTCGGGCAGATCACTCCATCCAGATCATTCATATAACTTCTTACAATGTATTTGACCATACTTGGACGAATGACCATACCTCTCGCTATATAGCGGACATAGTCCTCATATTGGGTATGGTAGGTATGAATGACTGGAATCCGCAACTCGCGTCCAATCCACACTCCCAAAAGGCCCAGTGAAAACTCTGTCTGGGTATGGATAATATCCAACTGGTATTGTTTGGCAATGGCAAGTGCCTTTGAGAAACCACGATAAGCGACCCGACGGTCCTTAAGGCGAAGAAAGGTACACTCGGAATCCGAATGATCTGCCAATCTTCATATCGGTTCACATCTTTATCGGTCGTTGTAAAAATGAAGACCGTGTGACCCAATTTTTCTAATTCTGTTTTGAGCGTCCGAATACTGGTCGCCACTCCCGAAACTTGTGGGAAATAGGTATCTGTAAATAAACCTACACGCATCTTACATCTCCAAAACTGTTTGATAGGCTTCAACCAATTGATGTGCCACTATATCGATCGATCGACTTTGAGCGACTTTGTAGCCGGCCTCCCGCTTGTCCACTTGTCCATTTAAAACCTTGTTCAAGGAGTCCACAAATTCATCCACATTGTGGCACAATTCAGATGAGGTCTCGTCGATCCAACCATTGTAGACAGGGATATCTCTTAGGACTGTATGCTGATGGCTAGCCAAAGCTTCCAAACAACGATTCCTTCGGTTTCCTCATAGGATGGGAAGAAAAAGGCGTCTGCTCCCGTCATAGCCCCTTGGAAGACCGCTCCCTTGAAATAGCCAGGGAATTCCACATTGCTTGGATGGTCCTTTTCCACTAGGTGGCGGATCTTGCGCGGGATAATCCATTTATTGATAGAACCTAGCCAAATAAAGCGCACATCCGGCATGCGACGAGCCACTTCTACGAAATCTTCGATCCCTTTGCGTTTGAAATAAAGTCCCGCACAAATGACCACTTTTTGGCCTTCTTGGATATTAAAATGTTTGCGAAAGACTTCTTCTTTTTTCGGATCCTTCTTGTATTTTTCCAAATCAATCCCATTAGAGACCGCAATAATCGGTGTTGTCACTCCATAGGACTGAATCAAGTGTTTGGAATACTCAGAAGGTGTGATGACGTAGTCCGCCTTTTGGTACATATGAGCCAAATATTTTCCAAATAAGGGTGCAAAAAAGTTAGACCCGATAAAGGAATTTTCGAAATCCTCACGGGTTGAATGGCCATGCATGATGACTTTCTTTCCACGACGTTTTGCTGCATGGAGCAAGAGGAAACTCCGAGGGCCATAGGTATTGATATGGACCACATCATAATTTCCCAAAATATCTGTCGTATAGGGAATTCCAGCCAAATCCAAGGCATGCATTTGGTGCTGCAAGGCTCGACCAATTCCTGATTTTTGTAATACGGATTTTCCTTCTAAATACAGTAAAACTTTCATACCCCCTATTATACCGAAATAAAGAGTACCCTTCAAGTTTCTACCTGTTGATAGTATAAAAAAGAGGCTAGAACATTTCTGTTCTAGCCTCTCAGACTAGTGGACACGTCTTCTCCCGTCGAGACTCTAGTCTACTTATTCTTATTTTTTCGTCGTTCCACGTTGGTTGATCGTATGAGATAAAAGCACTTCGCGTTCTTCCAACTCTTCTTTGTGCATAATCTTGGTCAACATGCGCATACTGATCGCACCGAGGTCATACAGAGGTTGCCCAATCGTCGAAAGATTTGGACGTGTATAACGGGTTACTTGTGAATCATCACTAGTAATGATTTCGAAGTCTTCTGGCACCTTCACACCTTTATCAGACAAGCCGTTCAAAAGACCGGCAGCCAATTCATCCCCTGTTACAAAGGCAGCAGTTGCTTTGGATGCAATGATGCGTTCTGCCAAGTTGTAGCCTTCATGGTAACGGTATTTGGATTCAAATACAAATCCTTCGCTATAGGTCAATTTTTTCGCTTTTAAGGCTTCTTTATAGCCTGACAAACGAATTTTTCCATTGATATCATCCACCAATGGACCACTCACAAAAGCAATTTTCTTGTTGTGTTTTGCTAACTCTGTCACAGCATCCACTGTTGCTTGCTTGTAGTCGATATTAACACTTGGCAATTGGTGCTCAACATCCACGGTTCCAGCAAGAACCACTGGTGTGCGCGAGCGTGAAAACTCTGAACGGATCTTTTCTGTCAAGTGATAGCCCATGAAAATGATCCCATCCACTTGTTTAGAAAAGAGATTGTTCACAACCGAAACTTCTTTGTCATCATCTTCATCGCTATTAGCAAGGACAATGTTGTATTTGTACATTTCTGCAATATCATCAATCCCTTTAGCCAAGGTAGAGAAATAGCTGTTGGTGATGTTTGGAATCACAACTCCTACCGTGGTTGTTTTCTTGCTAGCAAGACCACGCGCAACAGCGTTTGGACGGTAATCCAAGCGTTCGATGACTTCCAAAACTTTCTTCCGCGTATTTTCTTTAACGTTTTTATTTCCATTCACTACACGACTAACGGTTGCCATTGAAACCTCTGCTTCACGGGCGACATCATAAATTGTAACTGTATCGTCTGTATTCATAAGATTTCCTTTCATTTTTTGAAAATTTCGTTTTCACACTCTAATTAATCTTATTTTATCACTTATTGTAAACACTTTCAAGCATTTTGGCAAAATTTTGTAAACTCTTGCTTTTTTGTGGAAAATTTGACAAAATAGATCCATAGAAAGAAGGTAGCAGTATGTCTAAATTAGATCAAATCATCGATTTTCTTGAAGCTGAAAAAACAGAGGTCGCTGTTGTATCCGATCCTGTCACTATCAATTATTTGACTGGATTTTATAGTGATCCCCACGAACGCCAACTCTTCTTGTTCGTCTACACAGACCACGATCCCCTTCTCTTTGTTCCTGCACTCGAAGTGGAGCGGGCGACTGCTGTTGTCGATTTTCAAGTGGTTGGCTATGTAGATTCTGAGAATCCTTGGGAAAAAATCAAAGGAGCTGTCGCAAAACCAGATGCTAAAACCGTTGCACTCGAATATGACAATCTAATCCTTACCAAATACAATGGCTTGCGCACTGTCTTTGAAAAAGCTACATTTACCAATTTGACTCCACGAATTAACCGCATGCGCTTGATCAAATCTGCTGACGAAATTCAAAAAATGTTAGTTGCTGGTCAATATGCGGATAAGGCTGTCAATATGGGATTTGACGCCATCTCTCTTGATAAAACCGAAACCGATATCGTCGCAGAAATTGACTTTGGTATCAAACGCTTGGGCTATGAAATGAGCTTTGAAACCATGGTCTTAACCGGAAACAATGCAGCCAACCCTCATGGTATCCCTGGAAGCAACAAAATTGAAAAGGATGCTCTTCTTCTCTTCGACTTGGGATGTATGGTGAACGGCTATGCTTCTGATATGACTCGTACCGTTGCGGTTGGAAAACCAGATGACTTCAAAAAAGAAATCTACCACTTAACTTTAGAAGCTCAACAGGCTGCTTTAGATATGATCAAACCAGGTGTGACGGCTCACGACGTCGATCGCGCTGCTCGCAGTGTCATTGAAAAAGCAGGTTACGGCGAATACTTCAACCATCGCCTCGGACACGGCATCGGGATGGATGTGCATGAATTCCCTTCTATCATGGAAGGAAATGACATGGTCATCGAAGAAGGCATGTGCTTCTCTGTCGAACCAGGCATCTATATTCCTGGAAAAGTGGGAGTTCGAATTGAAGACTGTGGCTATGTGACAAAAGATGGCTTTGGCCTCTTTACCGAAACTAGCAAAGACTTGCTGTATTTTGATTAAGTTAGAAATAAGGAGATTGTTTTATGATTGTTTGGCGTGGTAAAGGCTTGCTCGTTCCCCTTGCTTTATTTATTGGAGGAGCTGTCTCCAACATTGCTATTTATGTCCTTCATTTTAATGCCGCAAATCGAGTTCATGGCTTTCTGATGGGGATCATGTTCAGCCTATTTACAGCAGCTACAAATTATTTATTAACAAAAAAATTTGTTTCAGATGAAGTTCGTTATCTTATTGATGAAGAGACAGGGCAACGAATCGCTTACCGTGATTCTTCTTCTTTCATGTTTATTCCCAATCGCTATTGGACCTGGATCTTCTTAGGTTTATCCCTAATTCCATTATTAGTGTCCTTCATCAATTAATAATTAATAAAAAAATTTCAGTATCTAAGGTACTGAAATTTTTTATTTTAACGTATCTATCAATGAATCAGCAAGTTCTTATCAGTAACTTTCACTCTTGCTTACCAGAGATTGATAGCTTCTGTTTATTGGACTAAGAGGTTGCTTCCATCTTCATTTTAGCTTCTTTCACTACTTCCTCTAGACTTATTTGAGCCATTTCTTTTTCCATGGCCAACTGAATCTCTTCAAGTTTTCCATCCAGCACTCCATGAATATTATTTCCAATCGGACAGGCTGGATTTGGATGCTCGTGAAAGCCAAATAATTGACCTGTCTTACCAAGGCACTCAACCGCTCGATAAACATCTAGTAAGGTAATAGCTTCCAACTCTTTCGCCATCTCAGCCCCACCAGTTCCACGCGCCACATGGATCAAGCCTGCCTTTTTTAATTGAGACAAGGTCTTCCGAATAATGACCGGGTTCACCCCAACGCTGCCAGCAATCATATCACTGGTCACCTTGGTGCAGTCTCCTTTTAGGGCAATCATCACTAATACATGGGTCCCAATTGTAAAGCGACTCGAAATTTGCATAACTTCACTCCTTTCTACCTGTTTGGAAGGTCTCATCTACTGGACAATTTTCAATAGATGATGCTCATGCTCCCTATTATACTCTTTTATGTTGTAATGTCAATAGTTACACTATCGAAAGAAATCCTCTAACCAAGCATTAATCTCTTGATCATGGCCTTCTCTCCGCTCAATTTCATGAAGTAGCTCATGATTGTGGGTATGATGAATCCCATTGACCAAACTTTCGTAATACACTTGATAATAAGGAAGACGGAGTTCTTTAGAAAGTTGGAGTTCTTTGTTGATATCATAGCCCACCCGTCTAAAATCGACATCTTTTAGTCCCATTTGATCAAATTCGAGAATGGCATACATAGCCCGAAGGTCCTTGCGAAGATTCTTTTCCAAAAAGAAGGGTTGGCCAATCGATCCAGGGTTAATGATCAGTTCTCCACCCGTCCCATAACGGAAATTGCTGATGGATGTGGCCATAGACTGCGATATCACAGGCTGGATTGGTCACCAAGCGATCGAAATCCTTCTGATCCCCAATATGGATCAATTCGCGTCCCCAATTCTTATCGGGTAAGTGGTGGCTAATACCGATTTTCAAGCCAGCTATTTCTCTGTGCACCTGCATGGGCATTTTCTGCATGTCTTCGATTTCTTGGGGTGTGATTTCTTCGAGAATATATTGACACTGGCGCATGAGGTAGCGATGACTCGGTCTCGTCTCATCCAACATCCCCTTCATAGCACGCCACAGGCTATCTTCCCAGTTCCCCAAGACTTTCACCGTAATCGGAAGCTCCTCTAACATCTCCAAGAGTGACCGTCTGCCTGTCCCTGGCATTAAACTATCTCCCAAGAGCCAATATTCATCCACCTTGGCTTTTTGGCTATCATTTATAACAGCTCCTAAAGCTGTCGTATTTCCATGAATATCTGAAAGTAAAGCAATTTTCGTCATGATCTTCTCCTTGCATCCATTATAACAAAGAGAAGAAAAACTTCCACCCTCAGGTGAAAGTTTTAGAAACAGTTGATGCTTTTAAAAATGAAAAATAAGGCTAGAGCTCTCTTTTGGATGATATCTGTTATAGCCCCTTTGGATCTTAGTAACATGCGACTGGACAGGGGGATCGATTCTATACCGACGAGGAGTTCGGTTATTGGGGCGATAGAGTGCTTCCCCTTATAAGTAGCCAACACGGGCTGCGGATTGTATCAAAAAGATGAATCCTCCTGCAAGCATCGCTCACTGCAAAAATTCCCTATTTCACTTTCTATTTTACGGGTTTGTAGCTTAGTCAACGGATTTGAGAGCTTCAAGCATGTCTACCTTGCGGAGGTAGTAGTCGACGTAGATTCCTAGCAGAATCAGCAGAAGGACAATACCTCCAACAGGGAAGAGGTAGACGCCAAGTCCCACTTGGGGATAAAAGAGAATGGCGGCAGGAGCAATCATGGCAATGAGGAATTGATGAAGATAGTAGCCACCTCCTAACCCTAGCAGAATCCCTATGATAGACAATAGGATGGTCTCTCGGTATATATAGAGCGTGACTTCCTGATTGTGAAAGCCTAAGACCTTAATGGTTGATAATTCCCGGATTCGTTCTGCTACATTGATATGGGTTAAGTTATACAAGATCACAATAGCTAACAAGATCGATACCACCACTAAGATCATCATGGTTTTATCCAAAGATTTGGCAACAGAATTAAACAGTGAAATCATCGAAGCGTTTTGACTGACACCCTTAACAGCTGCAAGAGCCATCATATCCCGACTAACAGCTTGCACTTGTTGTTGAGACGAATCTTGCAACTGCACCAAGTAGCTATTTTCAGGAGCCTTCTTCCCGTATATTTTTTGATAAGTTGTCTGATCCATATAGATAAAGTGTCCGACATAATTTTCAGTGATCCCTGCCACCTTGAAAGAATGACCGTCTATCGTTAATTGATCCCCATCCGTAACCCCTGCTAATTGTGCGAGTTTACTACTGATGATGACCCCTTTCTTTAGAGACAAGGGTTCCCCTTTGTGGAGAGAAGCTAGGGTTACAAAGGGCAATAAATCTGTCCGATCCGTCACCATCATAGTAATACTTTGATTGTCACGAGCGCCTTTAACAGAAGCTTCAAGCAGCTGGCTATATAGAGATTGATAATTCTTGATATCTGATTTTGCTAAACGATTGGTTAGTTCCTTGCTTTCTTGGGGAGATGCATTGGTCTTTTGGGCCACAATCAGCTCATAAGACAAGATTTCTTTAAATTGACGATTTGGCACTCCTCTGACAGAGGATTGAATACCAAGTCCTGCAAAGAGAAGAGCAACCGAACCTGCCACACCAATAATGGTCATTAGCATCCGAAGTTTGTAGCGAAAGAGATTGCGAGCAGTAACCTTGTGGGTGAAACTTAGTCGTTTCCAGATAAAACCAACCCGCTCTAGGAAAATCGTAGAGCCTGAAACGGGTGGTTTAGGAAGCAAGAGAAGATTGGCTTCTTCTTTTAATTCCTTACGAGACACCCAGTAAGCTGGAAGAACACTGGCTACTAGTGATAGTCCAAGAGCTATGAGAGTCATATTTGCATAAACATATTCTTTGCTATCCCCAATGACCATCCCTTGTGTGATAATCTTGGAAATAATGCCCGATAAGAAATAATGGCCTAGCAAATTTCCCAGAAGGGTCCCGATGGTCCCTGCGAAAAATCCATAGAGGACAAATTTGAGAACGATGTCCTTGGTATGATAACCCAGCGCTTTAAAAATGCCTGCATTGGTCCGCTCTTCATCGACAAAGCGTGTCATCGTGGTAAAGGTGACCATAGCTGCTACGAGATAAAGGACCACAGGAAAAATATTTCCAACGGCAGAGATGCTACTGCTAGCATTGCTATACATGAGGTATCCTTGCCCTCCGGGCATGGTCTTACGATCATAGACGTGATAGGATGGGATTTCTAGTTGCTCCAAATCCTTTTGGGCCTTGATCAGCTCTTCATCTTTTTGAGCTAGCTCCACTTGACCGCTTGTCCAACCTTTCTTTTTCTGATCCAGCTCTTCTTTAGCTTGTTTGATTTTTTCTTGACTGCTTGCTTGTTGCTGAGCTGGCAGGAATGGACCTCGTTTCCTTAGCTGCTCCTCTTGCAAGTCTAGCTGCTTTTGAACCTGATTGATTTGCTCCTTGGCTGTTTGAAGTGTTTCTTTAGCACGACTGAGTTCCTTTTGACCTTTGGATCTCTGTGTCAGCTTCCTGCTTAAGTCTTTGATAGCGGGCCTTACCATTATCTTTCAGACGCTTTTCTATGTCCTCTTGATGGACTTCGAGTCGTTTTAGGTAGGCTGGGGAAAAAGAATCCAAGGATTTCAGATCATCAAACAGAATCCGCGCTATCACAGGCAGCTTAGTCGTGAAAACTTCTTTTGAAACTAGAGCATACGCATCTAGATTGCCACTTCCACTCCTTGCACTGCCTAAATTCTTCTGAGACCACAGTTCAGAGGATTGAACAAAGCCAACAATCCTAAAGTGCTTCCTCTTTAAAACAGACTTCTCTCCAACCTTTTCTTCAACCGTAAATCGATCTCCAATCTGATAGCGATCGGACCAAAAACTAGCTAGAGCTAGTTCTTCTTCTTTCTTTGGCAGACGCCCCTTGGTCACGCGAAAGGACGAAATGCTCTTTGGAGGAGAAAAGAGTCGAATAGCCTTCCCTGTTCCTTTCACCGTCACATCCGTCAGAGAGCCAAATTCAACACGTGTCCCACTGAGTCCCTCTAGCTCTTCTTGATCCGCTTGATCTAATCCCAAGTCTCCCATGACAGCAAGATCCAGCATCTCTTCTTGCTGGATAAACTGGTTAGCGGTTCGATGCATGTTTGGAGTGGTCACTTTCAAGCCCACCAAGGCCAAGCTTCCTAGCATCATCAAGGTTAAGATGGAAAGAAAACGCCCTTTTGACTGGGTAAAAGAATGAAAGAGGTCCTTCCAATATACTTTTCGTTTCATGCCAGCACCTCTTCTAATATTCTAGTGTCGCAATATCTTGAGGGGTCTCATTGACTTCCACTGACTTAACCTTTGCATCGTGCATGCGAATGACACGGTCAGCAATCGGTGCCAGAGCACCATTATGGGTCACGATGATGACAGTCGCTCCTTTTTTCCGGGACATGTCTTGCAAAATCCCTAATACTTGCTTCCCGGTCTGGTAATCCAAGGCTCCTGTGGGCTCATCACAAAGCAGGATTTTGGGGTTTTTAGCCACAGCACGGGCGATGGCTACCCGTTGTTGTTCCCCACCTGATAATTGGGCTGGAAAATTATGCAGACGATTTCCAAGTCCTACTTCTTTTAACACACTTTCTGGATCTAGAGCATCAGAGACAATTTCTGAAGCCAACTCGACATTTTCTTTAGCCGTCAGATTGGCCACTAAATTATAAAATTGAAAGACAAAGCCAACATCATCTCGTCGATAATCCGTTCGTTGATGGGGATTGAGCTTAGCAATATCCACGCCATCAATCAAAACCTGGCCTTCATCGTTGGTGTCCATCCCTCCTAAGATATTCAGAACTGTTGATTTACCAGCACCTGAAGCTCCTAAAATGATGACCAACTCTCCTTGCTCAATCTCAAAAGAAACATCCTGATTGGCGAGAATCTCTGTCTCTCCACTATTGTATCGCTTGCAACAATGTTTCATTTCGATGTAGGCCATTTTCTCTCCCCTCCTGTACTTTCTATCTATATTATAGTCCTTTTCTGATAGATTACAAAGGAATCGAGGCATCAACAATAATGATTTTCCCTCATTATCATGAACTATTATAAATTTTATGCTATAATGAGAGATAAATTTTAGTTATTGTTAGAAAGAAGGCTCATTGTGAGTTTACAACAGTTTGAAAGGAAATCACTTCAAGAAATCAACCAATCTATTGATGTACCAAAAGGCATCCCTTTTTGGAAGGCCCTCCTGCTCTTTTCAGGACCAGGTAGTCTCGTAGCAGTCGGTTATATGGATCCGGGGAACTGGATCACCAGTGTCGTCGGAGGAGCACAGTATCGGTATCTCCTTTTATCAGTGGTTCTCCTCTCTTCTTTAATCGCCATGCAATTGCAGCAAATGGCTGGTAAACTAGGGATTGTCCATCGCAAAGACCTGGCCCAAACGACCGCCCATCACTTGCCCAAATGGCTCCGGTATACCCTTTGGATTGTCATCGAACTTGCCTTAATGGCAACAGATTTGGCAGAGGTCATCGGATCAGGGATTGCCCTCCACCTCCTCTTTGGTTGGCCCTTGCTCTTTTCCATCCTCATCACCGTTTTTGATGTCTTCCTCCTCCTAGGACTCATGCATCTAGGCTTTCGAAAGATCGAGGCCATCGTTTCAACCTTGATCCTTACGATCCTTGCGATTTTTGGCTACCTGGTTTTCCTATCGAAGCCAGATATCGGAGGAATCTTCGCTGGCTTTCTTCCTCAAAAAGAAGTACTGGGAATCGGTCTTCCTAAGGGAAATGAAGCCTTGACCTTGGCACTGGGGATCATCGGGGCAACGGTTATGCCCCACAACCTCTACCTCCACTCATCCATCTCTCAAACGCGAAAAGTCGATTACAAGGATCCAGCAGATATCAAGCGGGCAGTTCGTTTTATGACTTGGGATTCCAATATCGAATTGAGTTTGGCCTTTGTCGTCAACTCCCTACTCTTGATTCTTGGAGCCGCCCTCTTCTTCGGACATGGAGACAAGATCGGTGCTTTCTCTAGCATGTACGATGCACTCAAGGATAACCAGATTGCAGGAGCTATTGCCAGTCCTTTCTTGTCAACACTCTTTGCCATCGCTTTGTTAGCTAGTGGTCAAATTCAACCATTACTGGCACCCTAACCGGTCAGATCGTTATGGAAGGATTCCTTAAATTCCGTCTTCCACAATGGGTCGTCCGTCTCTTGACTCGAATCATTGCTCTCCTTCCAGTCATCATCGTTGCGATTTTATTTGGAGATCAGGAACATGTCTTGGACGACCTGCTGGTCTATTCTCAGGTCTTCCTATCAGTAGCCCTCCCCTTTTCTATCTTCCCCTTGGTTTATTTCACTTCCAATAAAGACATCATGGGAGAACACGTCAATGCTAAATGGAATACCCTCTTAGGTTATCTAGTCGCTATTGTCCTAACCATTTTGAATTTTCATTTAATTGTAACAACCTTTATCAAATAAGGAAAACCAGCACTTTGAATCGTGCTGGTTTCTTTTGTTTCTCAGGTCACTTTCCCCATCTTGTCTCTTCTTTTCCTAAAAATTTCCTGACCATTTTTTTAGAAGGGAATTATTTTAAATCACTAATTATTGTGTAATTTTCACAAATTCTTGTAGAGCCCCGCCAGCCATAAACTTGTGAATTTTTTACATATTTTTTTAAAAAGTTATTCAAAAAAATGGAAGAATTGTCTAATTTATCTTTTTAGAGTATAATGCTATTTGTTCGTGGCGTGAAATTATTTCATCGGTGAATTATTTCAATGTCAAATAAATAAAAATAGACTCATATAACAATAGAAAGGAACATATGGCACGACAAAGACAAACGACAACCAAGGCCGATTTGAGAGCCGCGCTTTCAAAACTGCTACTGCAGCAACCTTTTGAAAGCATTACGATTCGACAATTGACAGAGACCGCCGGCATTAACCGCGGGACCTTCTACTTGCATTATGTAGATAAGTACGACATGTTCGAACAAATGAAAATGGATATGGTGCAAGAATTGGATAGTCTTTTTGTTGAAGGAAGCCCTGTCAAGGTGAATTTTCTCAATGTCTTAACGACCATTAAAGAAAACTATGACTTTATCTACGCCCTCACTCAAGCCTGCTATTCAGACTTTCGTAAATTGGTGAGAGGTTTTACCCTTCATGCCTTAGACGATACTCCCCATGCTGAGGAGCACATCATCTCAGACTTCCAGGTTCCCTACAAATATGGCCTTGAGATTTTCATTGCTACAATCGAATCTGTAGTTGTGACCTGGCTAGAATCTGGGGCCAAGGAGGATCCAATCGAGATTGCGACCATCATTCTTAGTGTCTCTGATTTTACTAGCTGGAACTAAGCTAGCTAACCTTTTCCAACTTTTGTGGAAAAGGTTTTTTCTTTTTGGCAAGTAAACGACGGCACAATCTCTTTGTTAGATTCCTCAAGAGTGAGCAAAAAGAGTGTGGGATAGAAATCGGTCATTCGTTAGAATTCGATTTCGTCGTCCCGCCTCCGCACAGTTGAGTAGGGGCTGTAGAAGCTGATGAAATCAGCCTAGTAGAGCCCACTCAACCACTGCGTCTTGCTCGACAATCAAAAGATAATTGAGAGGCTAGGACTTTTGTCCCAGCCTCTTCCATTCTATTCCTTTTTCTTTGCTAACATGGTTGCAAATCGAAGTTGGATTCGATTGCCATTCTCATCTCGACGATGGAGATGGCCAGGATTTTCGTTGTACTTCACCAATTCCCAATCCTTATAATACTCCGCCAGTTCCCCTTCTTTAAAAGTAAAGGAGAAGGGCATCTGGCAGGGATAATCATCCGTATCCATGGCGCAGACAATCAGATTGTAACCACCTGAATTGGTATGCTCTTGCATATTGCGGATGATAGCCGGAATCCGATCAGCCTCTAGAAACATAAAAACAACTGTGGACACAATCAAATCATAGTATTGAGTGAGAGCTGCAGCATTGATATCATAAAGTCCCACTGGCATCTCTAGATCTTCCTCAGCAACTATGCTTTGGAGCATCTCTAAGGCCAGCTCATTTTGATCCACGGCTGTCACATCAAAGCCATGTTGGGCCAAAAAGAGAGCATTGCGACCTTGTCCACATCCTAGATCCAGTGCCTTTCCAGCTGGAACGATGCCTACTGCTTCTAGCACTTCTGAATGGACGGGATTGGTGTTGTACTTTTTTGGAAAATAGTCCTTGGGTTCACAGTAAAATTCCAAGTACCACTCCACATCGTCTGTCGCAGCTTCGACACGATGCCAGGCTTGGGGTTCTACCATGGGGTTTTCAGCTCCAGCCTCAAAGATATGGCTTACCTTTTCTTCCCCATCTTCTGTCAATTCAATAAACTTCAATTGACCTTTTAAAACGGTAATTTTCCCCCAGGTCCCCACCTTGGTATTGTGTTTACGTTGGAGGGCTTCTGGCATGGTATCCTTATTCCAGAGAGGCATGCGCTTGTAGGCAATCAATTTTTGGGTCATATAGCTTCTCCTTTTTCTTTCAGTACCCTTATCATACAGAAAAAAGAGCCTCTTGACAAGTTAGAAAAATGAAATCCCGTTTCCAAGAAAAAAGAGAGTGGGACAGAAATCGGTCATTCGTTAGAATTCGATTTCGTCGTCCCACCTCCGCACAGTTGAGTAGGGCTGTAAAAGCTGATGAAATCAGCGTAGTAGAGCCCACTCAACCACTGCGTCTTGCTCGACAATCCAAAGACAATTGAGAGACTAGGACTTTTGTCCCAGCCTCTTTTTGATTACCGTGTGTTGTATTGCTTCATGACCCGTGCGATATCCCGATTTTGTTCCCGACGTTTGATGGATTCACGCTTGTCATAATCATGTTTCCCTTTAGCGAGCCCCAAAAGTAATTTGGCATAGCCGTCTTTTAGATAGACCTTCAAAGGCACCAGGGTCATTCCGGTCCCTTTGGTTTCTTGATCCAGCTTTTGGATTTGCTTTTTATGAAGAAGGAGCTTGCGACGACGATCTGGATCTTGGTTCCAGATATTGCCTTCCTCATAAGGTGCAATATGCACATTACTGAGCCAGACTTCACCATTTTTCACTTGTGCAAAGCCATCTTTTAAGTTAATTCGTGCTGCACGGACGCTTTTGATCTCTGTTCCAGTCAAGACCATCCCTGCTTCAATCGTATCCACGATGGTATAGTCATGTCTCGCCTTTTTATTTTGCGCGACGACCTTTCCTTCGCCCTTTGCCATGTTTGTCTCCTTTCTTTGCTACTTCCTTGTAAAAAGGTTTCTTCCCTTTTTTCTTTTTGGATTTAGATGAAGAAACTTTCCGTTTGTCATCTTTTTTAGTGGTTGATCCCTTAGAAACTTTTTTGTCTTTGCGTCTGCGATCCCTGCGATTGCTATCACGATCACGTCCTTGGGCCTTGAGTCCTTTCTCAACGACATCCCATTCACTTGGAATGTAGGCGAAATCAATCTCTCCTGTCATCTTATCAGCTCTCTCTACCTTGATTCGGATTTGCTGACCGACACGGAAGGTGATACCGGATTTTTCCCCCCGAAGGGTTAGATCCCGTTCATTAAAATGGTAGAATTCCGGTAGATTGGTAATATGAATCAAGCCTTCGACAGTATTGGGTAGCTCCACAAAGAGGCCAAATTTCACCACACTGGAAACCACAGCATCGTACTCTTCTCCAACATAGTCTTCCATGTATTCAGCCTTCTTCATGGCTTCAACTTCACGCTCAGCATCAATCGCCCGGCGTTCTCGACTGGAGGATTGGCTGGCAATGTCTGGAAGGATTTGTTCAAAGTGTGCTGCCACTTCTTGGGATTTTCCGTATTCACGCACCATTCGATGAACCATCAGGTCCGGGTAACGCCGGATGGGACTGGTAAAGTGGGTGTAATATTCCGCAGCGAGCCCATAGTGTCCATGATTGTGCTCTGAATAGCGGGCCTGTTGCATCGAGCGCAATAACATCATGGAGAGAACGTCCGCATAAGGTTCCCCTTCAACCTTGCGCATAATTTCTTGTAGGGCTTCTTGGCTTATCTCACTAGCCGTTCCGTAGATTGGGATTCCAAAACTAGAAGCATAGTCGATAAACTTCTGTACTTTTTCTGCCTTTGGGTCTTCGTGGATCCGATAGATGAACGGTAATTTCAGTCGCGTAAAGTGCTCCGCTACCGTTTCATTGGCAATCAACATAAAGGACTCAATCATCCGCTCAGCAATCCCTCTTTGACGCAAGACGATATCGACCGGTTTTCCTTCTTTATTGACTAAGATTTTAGCCTCATTGGTATCAAAATTAAGGGCTCCTCTGCGAATCCGCATGCTTTCAAGAATGCCGTGCAAGGTAGCCATTTGATGAATACTTGGGACAATTTTCTTAAACTCTTGAGCCTTTCTTCATCGCCTGCCAAGATATCATTGACGTCACTATAGGTCATTCGGAAGGTCGTATTGATAACTGTTTGGGTAATGGTATGCTTGATCACCTTGCCATGAGGATCAATCTCCATAATAGCAGACTGGGTCAGACGGTCCACATTAGGATTCAATGAGCAGATCCCATTGGACAAGCGTTCTGGAAGCATGGGTACTACCCGGTCAGTCACATAGACAGAGGTCGCCCGATTCAGCGCTTCCTTGTCTAAGGCTGAACCTTCCTGAACGTAATAAGAGACATCAGCGATGTGAACCCCTAACTCAAAGTTGCCGTTTTTCAGTAATTTGATATGAACAGCATCATCCAAGTCTTTGGCATCCGCTCCATCGATCGTGAAGGTGATCTCCTCTCGTAGATCCACCCGTCCTTCCAGATCCTTTTCAGACGGTGCATCTGGAACTTGCTCGGCTTCTTTCAACACTTCTTCAGGAAATTCCGAAACGATATCCATGGATTCCAATACTTCCAAGACATCGATACCCGGATCTGTCACATGACCAACAACATCGCGGACAGTTGCTACAAAATAATTGTGCTTGCGGCTGGGGTATTGGTCAATTTCAACCTTAAGGATTTCGGTTCCTTCCAATTGGATGGCTGGCTTTTTCACATAGATCAGCTGGCTGATCTTTTGATTTTTCGAACGAATGTAGCCAGCGTATTTGGGTTTTTCCTCATCCAGGACAATTTGTCCGACTACTGTTTTAACACTATGTTCCAAGACATCGATAATCTTGGCCTCAGCTGCAGTTCCCTTGTTTCGGTCTGCAACCTTGGTGATGACGATCTCAACGGTATCACCATCGATGGCATGATAGACATCATTTCGTCCAACAAAGAGGTCCTCTTCTTCCCCCTCTAAGCTGACAAAACCAAAGCCATTTTTATGGGCGTGAAAGGTCCCCTTGAGGGTAATGGCTGGCGCCTTCTTTTGTGATAAGCTAAGGGAACCATCATCTTCAAATTTTAACTCATGACGACGTTCCATCAGAGAGATGGTCTTGACCAACTCACGGAAATCCTTAGACCCTTCTTTTCCTAGAGCAGTTGCTAGATCATTGATCTGGACTTTGCCATGCTCTTGTAAATATTCTTTTATTTCTGTTTTCATTGATGTTTTGCTGGTTATCCAGCCTCCTTTTTTCTATCTTATTTTATTGATCATCGTTTTGCAAAATAAAAATAGGCAAAGACATCGTCTGAGCCTATCTTATTTACTAGAAAGTACCATTAAGATCATCGCGATCAATAACCAAAAGAAGATCATAATGGCTGTTAAACGCTGCATCACGGCTTCAAAACCACGCGCTTTTGAACGTTCAAACAAGTCATTTGAGCTAGCGTCAAAGACGTTACTCGATTGGTTTTTAGTTGGTTGCATAAAAATTGCGATAATAATCAATGCTGATAAGACTAGTAAAATAGTTGTTAATGCTCCGCTCATATTCAAAACTCCTTAAAATCTTCACTATTATACCACGAAAATCATTTTGATTCAATATGTAAGGTTACTTTTCTTTCCTTGGGACAATACTTCAAGACCTCGATCTTCTCGGGATGGGTTTTGGTATTTTTACTGGTCAAATAATTCTGACTCCCACAACTGGTACATGTCAATTGAACTTTAATTCGCACGTATCTCTCTCACTTTCAAATACTTTCTAAATAAGAATAAGAGGAACATCAAATCGGTAAAGGCCAAAAGGGCTGTTCCGTAAAAGACCCAATGATAGCCGAAATGCATGAAAATACTGGATCCCATCATCGGACCGAACACACCACCCAGATAATAAAAGAGCTGGTTGTAACTAAAGATCCGAGAGATCCCTTCAGGAGGCGTTAAGCGATTCAACAAGGCGGAAACTCCTGGTAATAAAGCTCCGGTCCCAATCCCAAAGAGAAAACGTAAGATTCCTAATTGCAGGGGAGTTTGGGCCTGAGCGCAGAGGATATAGAGACAGCCACTATAGAGAAGAGCTAGCAATAAGAGCCGGTGATTCCCGATTCGGTCTCCGAGTTTTCCCATCCAACCTGAAAAGAGCATACTAGAGACTCCCATAGCCGAAACAATCATCCCCGATACAAAAATCAAGTTACCTCTTTGCCCCAAAGCCCGTACATAAAGGGGCAGGATCGGAGAAATAGATTGGGCGATCATTTGAATGGTCATGCTGGTCAAAAAGAGGCCTAAGAGAATATCTTTTTGCTGAATGGACATGAGCAACTGCCAGCTAGATTTTTGTTCTTCTTTTGGCAGGGGCTCATACTCTTCCTCAATGCCCCAGAAGGTTAAGAGGGAGACCAGAAATAAGAAACATCCTACCAAGAGAAAAACATTGCGCATCCCTAGGTTTTCGGCAATGAGTCCCCCAATCAAAGGCCCCATCAAGGTTCCAGCTACAACACCGGTCGATAAGGTCCCTAGGGCATAGCCAGATTGGTCCTTGGGGACTTGACTAGCAATCAAAGCTGTACTATTGGGTACAAAACCTGAAAAGACACCGTTTAGAAAGCGCAAGACCAAGAGCCAAAAGACGGATGGCACAAAGGCAATGCCTCCCATGGTCAGCGTCATGGCAATGGAAGCCCTGAGCATCATGAGTTTTCGACCATAGCGGTCGGCCAGGCTCCCCCAGATGGGAGACATGATGGCAGAAGTGACAGAGGAACTCGCGACGGCAATCCCCGCATAAAAGGGAACGGCCTTTCCCGTAACACCCAACTCTTCTACAAATAGGGCCATAAACGGCACAACTAATGAAAGACTGGCTCCGATGAAAAAACATCCGATCCAGGCGATATAGAGATTTTTACGCCAATTGACTTCTTTTGTGATAAAATCATCTTCTTTCTAATTGTTCTAAGGCTTCATTTAATTGGGCATAGAGGTCAGCTAGATCTCCATTATTGTCTAAAACCAGATCTGCATGGCTTCTTTTTGCTTCTAGTGGCATTTGAGACGCAATGCGCTCTTGGGCTTCTACTTCTGACAAGTGGTTGCGTTCCATCAAGCGTTTGAGCTGCGTTTCTTTTGATACAGCCACCAACCAGACGGCCTCAAACCACTCTTCATAGCCTTGCTCGATCAAGAGGGGAATATCCATAAAAAAGAGGTCTGATTGAGCTGCTTGCCTGTCTCTTGCATCTGCCAGAGCCTCACGAATGAGCTGGCCTTGGACGCGATTGGACCAGTCTCGTTCACGAGAGTTGGAAAAGATTCGCTGCCCCAAAACTGCACGATCCAGCTCTCCACTTTCGTCGAGAATCTCTCTTCCAAAATGCTCAACTAGAACACGGTAAAGAGCTCCCCCTGGAACTTGTAAGTCATGGACCACACTATCAGCGTCGATGACAGGATAGCCTTTTTCTTTCAAATAGGAGGTGACAGTGGACTTTCCTGAAGCAATTCCTCCTGTTAATCCGATGATTCTTGCCATCTACTTCTCCTTTTGACAATGGGGACAAAAATGAGTTCCGCGTCCCCCAAGTTGGATTTTCTCAATCGGTGTTCCACAGCGCAAACAAGGCTGACCCGTTTTCCCATAGACTTGGTGTTCTTCCTGCATGGTACCATCTTCTCCAAAGGCATTGCTGTAGGAGCGAATGGTGGAGCCTCCCTTTTCGACAGCCTGAGCTAATACGGCAATTGTTTCTTTGCGAACGGCTCTGGCTTCTGTAGCAGTCAAACTTTGCCCCAAACGGGCTGGATGAACCTGGGCCCGATAGAGCACCTCGTCCACATAGATATTGCCCAGACCAGCCACCAATTTTTGATCCAAAAGAGCTGATTTAATGGGTTTCTTTGATTTTTTAAGAGCTGCTTGGAAGGCGGGCCCTTTAAATTCCGCTTCTGTCGGCTCTGGACCAATTTTTTTATTCAAAAAATAGCTATCTACAAGCTCAGGCACTAGGACTTCCATGGTCCCAAACTTGCGGACATCTTCATAGACCAGGGTGCTGCCATCTGTAAAGTGAAAGAAGACATGGGCATGCTTGCGAAAAGGGACTTCGTCTGGATAAAAGAAATACTTGCCTTCCATCCGCAAATGCGAAATCAAAACCAAATCCGTCAGATGAAACAAGAGGTATTTCCCACGACGCCCCATGGATCGAATCTCTTGACCTGGAAGATCTTGACGAAAAGCATCCAGATCCGTCTGAATCATTTTAGGATACTTTACTTCCACGGATTGGATGGTTTTCCCAAGAATTAATTTCTCAAGACCACGTCGGACGGTCTCAACTTCTGGTAATTCAGGCATAGCTCCTCCTTCTCTAAAAACAAGAAGCAGGCTTTTGCCCACCTCTTCTTAATATTCTTTTTCGTTGTATCCGAAATCGGCAAGGTCTAATTTCTTATCCCGCCAATTTTTCTTGACCTTGACCCAAGTTTCTAGGAAGACCTTGTCCCCTAGCATGATCTCGATATCCTTCCGCGCAAGGGTTCCAATCTTCTTGAGCATGGCACCGCCTTTTCCGATGATAATCCCTTTTTGGCTATCACGTTCCACCATGATGGTCGCACGGATATGGACTTTATCGGTTTCTTCATCTCGCTTCATGGAATCTACCACCACCGCAACTGAGTGTGGAATCTCTTCACGCGTCAAGTGCAAGACCTTTTCACGAATCATTTCAGAGACCAAGAAACGCTCTGGATGGTCCGTAATCTGATCAGCAGGGAAATATTGGAAACCTTCTTCCAAATTTTCGCTCAAAATATCAATCAAACGCGAAACATTATTTCCTTGCAGGGCTGAAATCGGCACAATTTCCTTGAAGTCCATTTGACTACGGAAGTCATCGATCTGCGCCAGAAGTTGATCAGGGTGCACCTTGTCGATCTTATTGACTACAAGGATGACGGGCACCTTGGCTGCTTTGAGGCGTTCTATAATCATATCGTCACCCTTCCCACGTGGTTCATCTGCTGGCACCATAAAGAGAACCGTATCGACTTCTCGAAGGGTACTATAGGCCGACTCGACCATGAAGTCTCCAAGGGCTGTCTTGGGTTTGTGAATCCCTGGCGTATCGATAAAGACAATCTGTTCCTTATCGGTCGTGTAGATTCCCATAATCTTATTGCGCGTTGTCTGCGCCTTATCACTCATGATAGCAATCTTTTGCCCCATGACGTAGTTCAAAAACGTTGACTTCCCAACATTGGGACGTCCTAAAATGGCTACAAAGCCTGATTTAAATGTCATAATATCCTTTCATGAGGGGAACACTCCCTCTTATCCAAATACCAAGGCCCAGAATTTGGGCACAAAAATGATCAGTCCTGTCACCAAGGCAAAACCTGATACGACGAGGACTGCTCCAGCCGCCATGTCTTTGGCATTCTTTGCCAACATAGAGAAATGGTAGTTACTAGCTAGGTCCACCACATTTTCAAGAGCTGAATTCATAATTTCAAAAGCAATCACCAAGGTGATGCTGAGCAATAAAAGAGCCATTCCGTCACAGAAATCCTGAACACCAAACCAGCCAGAATTGCTACAAGGGCTGATAAGGCGTGCTTGCGCATATTGCGCTCTTCTTTGATCGACGTAAAAATTCCTGTTATCGCAAACTCCAGGCTTGAAGTGAAGTCTCGATTTTTCCATTTTCGCTTATTGTCTTGTGAGTCCATAGGCTGTCAAAATCTCTTCCTGTAAGCCAAACATTTCCTTTTCTTCTTCTGGCGTATAGTGATCATAGCCATTGATGTGAAGAAAACCATGTACTGCCAAAAATCCCATTTCGCGCTCAAAGCTATGGCCATATTCTTCCGCTTGCTCCCGCGCCTTGTCAATTGAAATAAAGAGCTCACCAATATAGGTATCGAATTCCGCCATCATCTCTGCCAATTCTGGATTTTCTGCAAGGTCTTCCTCGTCAAAAGAAATCTCCATCTCTGGCTTGTATTCTAAACTGATGACATCTGTCGGACGATCCGTATCACGGTATTCAAGATTTAGTTCATGACTGCGTTCATTGGTCACAAAAGTCACAGCCATTTCCTTGTCTTCTTTCCCAATTTTTGAGCAGCAAATTCTAAAATTTCTTGCGTCTGTTTTAAGATTTCGTCAGAGACTTGACCCGTCTCATCTACCATTTCAATATACATCTGGATCACCTCACTATTATCACTTCATTATAGCATAAAACCAACCTATATACTAGATACAGGCTGGTTTTCAAACTATTTCTTTGCACGACTATCTTACACGACTGTTTGCTGGATGGCATGCATCTGGGCATAGATCCCGCCTTGTGCGACCAGTTCTTCGTGTCTACCCCGCTCCACAATGCGTCCTTCTGATAGAACCAGGATCTGATCCGCATCTTGAATAGTCGATAAGCGGTGGGCAATGATAAAGGTGGTTCGGCCTTTCTGTAGGACTGCCATGGCCTTTTGAATAATCTCCTCTGTCTCCGTATCGATGTGAGAGGTTGCCTCATCCAAAATCAAAATTTTCGGATTCATATAGAGGGTTCGAGCAAAGGAAATCAACTGGCGCTCGCCACTTGAAAAAGCGGAGCCCTTTTCAACCACTGGATGATCAATCCCCTTTTCAAGGCGCTCTACAAAGGGCCATGCTCCAACTTTTTTCAGCGCATCGATGACCGCATCCCGATCAATGTGATCCTGACTCATAGCCACATTACTGGCAATCGTTCCAGTGAAGAGATAGGGATCCTGCAGGACAATTCCCATATGGCTTCGTAGGCTCTCACGGGAGACTTGCCGAATATCTTGCCCATCGATCAAAATCGCTCCCTTTTGAGGGTCATAGAAACGATAAAGCAAGTTCATGATAGAGGATTTGCCCGAACCGGTATGACCCACAAGGGCGATGGTTTGACCGGGACTAGCCTGAAAGGCAATATCCCGCAGAACTGGCTTGCCTTCTTCATAGGCAAATTGAACGTCGTCAAACACGACTTGAGCCTTTTCTATCTTTAGTTTAGATACACCATCGTCCTCTAAGGGTTGATCTAAGAAAGCAAGAACGCGTCTGCCCGTCTCTAAGGATCGCCGAATATTAGGAAATTGACGACTGAGATTGGCCATAAGATCAAACAGATTGATCACATAGTTAATATTGATAAATAAGAAACCAGCTGTCACACCAACATTGCCCTGTAGGAAGGAAATCCCAGCGATGGTCAAAATGCCTGCAATCACTAAAAACTTGAGCAACTCCGTCAAGGTCCAAGAAGCGATTGAATCGGCTAAGAGGATCCGATCATTCGCTCCTAGCATCTTCTGGGTAGTGGCTTCAAACTCCTCTACCACACCAGGCTCTTGATGATAGAGCTGGATCATACTGGCACCATGCAAGAGTTCATTGACTTGGGTATTGACTTCACTTCGCGCATCAAAGAAATCCTTCATAGGCTGGTCCGTCATGACCTTATACAGATACTGGATCCCATAGAAAATCGGAAAGACCAGACACAAGAGTAGCCCCATCATGGGACTCAAGTAAAAGAGAATCCCTAGGATAAAGAGAAATCGCACCAAGTAGATGACTAAACCATACAAGAGTTATAAAACTGGGTCCGCAAGGTCTCCGTATCATTGACAATTCTTGTCGCAATTTTCCCTGCCGGCTTGTCATCGAAATAAGAAATAGGCAGACCTTGCATGACTTGAAAGGCTTGGTCTCTCAAACTAGCGGTTACTTGATTGCTTCCGTGCAGTAAGATCCGAATTCCTAGGTAGCTAATCAGCTGCCCCAGACTCAAGACCAAGAGATAAAATGCCCCCATCTGAAACAAGTCACCTGGTCCTCTACCATGTGTCAGCGCGGTCAAAGGCCCATCGATCATCTTTTGAAGAATGAATGGAGACAATTCAGAAAAAATAGTGGCTAGTAAGAGGCAAATAAAGCCGGAAAGAAAGACAGTCGGATAAAGAGTAATCCAAGATAATAATCGTTTCAATACTTTCATCTTATTCTCCTTCCTGTTTTTGTTGCCGTTGGTATTGTTCATAATACCAACCCTCTTGAGCCAGCAAGTCACTCGCTCTGCCTTCTTCTACAATCTTCCCTTGATCTAAGACCAAAATCCAGTCCGCCTGATGGACCGCAGACAAGCGATGGGAAACAATAATGGTCGTCTTGCCTTTTCGCTCTCTTTGAATGGTATCAATAATGGCTTGTTCGGTCTTGGCATCCACTGCCGAAAGGGAATCATCTAAAAGCAAGAGCTCTGCATCCCTTAAGAAGGCACGCGCCAGAGAGATCCGCTGTTTTTGACCTCCTGATACAGAGACCCCTTTCTCACCGATCAAGGTGTCCATTCCCTGAGACATCCGCTCGAGATCATCCGCAAAAGCAGCTTGGGCTACTGCTTCCACTAAGTCCTCTTCACTAGCGCCATTTTTACCAAGAGCGATATTGTCACGAATGGATTTGGAGAATAAAATATGTTCTTGGGAAACATAGCCAATTCTATCTTCGATGGAGCGTCGCTTGTAGACGACGATCGGTTGCTGGTTGATCAAGAACTCTCCTTCACCGATTGGGTACTGCCGCAAGAATTGTCGAACCAGGGTCGTCTTTCCTGCTCCGGTACGACCAACGATCCCAACCGTCTGTCCTTTCCGAAGGGTCCAATGAATGTCTGACAGGCTCTTTCGCTCAGCACCAGGATAACTGAAGGAATAGCCCTTAAACTGCACCGAATCAATCTGCTCTAAATCGTTAAGACCATCTGGCTCGAGATCATCCGTTTCATCAATCACTTCCTTTAATTTTTTATAGGACATTTGCCCTGTCTGATAGACCAAGATCAGGTCCGTCATCATCCACATAGGCTCAATTAAAAAGACCAAATACAGCTGTAAGGCCAATAACTTGCCAAGGCTTAATTGCCCGCTTGCTAAAGACTGACCACCAATTAGCAAGAGCAAGATCGTCGAGAATCCAATAAACAAAAGGGATAAAGGTCCAAAAGAATACTGGATAGAAGCAATCTTGTCCCCTGTTTTGGATAGACTGGCTGTTTTCTTCTGAAACTGTTTGACCTGCTGGTCCCGTTTACTATAGGCCCTCATGACCCGAATTCCTTCGATAGACTCCAATACTTCATCGTTCAACTGCGCGACTGCTTCCCGGTTTTGCTCAACATACTCCTCCTGCTTTCTACTCAAAAAATAGCTAGAGACGATGAAGAAGATGATGGGAATAAAGGAAATGAAGGTTAATTGCCAAGAAAGGAAAAACATGGTCGGAATAATAAAGGCAAACAAGCCACCGCCAAACAGAAGTACCATCATCCCGTAACCAGCCATATCGGCCATGCCATCGACATCTGTCGTAAAGCGCGTCAAGAGATCTCCTGAGCGGAATTTCTCAAAAAAAGGTCGCCGCATGGCTACTAGCTTACGAAAGGCTTGCTCCTGAAGGGTCGACTTAAAATGGACCGACGACTGAAAGAGGCGCAACTGCCAATAAAGCCGTCAAATAGTTGAGGATGGCCGATCCTACCAAGAGGACCATATCCCATACAAAGTTGGATTGTGTCAACGTTTGCTGACTCAAATGATCCACTAAGCGCTGGATGACTTGCGTCGGGATCAATAAGGTGTAGTCATAAAGAATCAGGGCCACAGCGATCTTCACATAGCGCCACTTGCGCCCCCTGATATACTCCCAAATAGCTCTTATCATATACTCTCCTTTTCAAAATGGCACAGAAAAAACCCAAGCAAGGAGCTGAGAACGTGCTCAGTCCACACTTGGGCCTTCTGATGCCTATCACCAATTCAGTTAAGGCAAGCAAAAATGCATACAAAAAACCCAAGACAGACTCCTCCATCTTGGGTTTCATTCATTTTTTAAATCGAACTCAACTGAGATTGGAGAAGTGGTGTATTCAATTGCGTCATCAAAACATTTCCTTTGTTCATGATGGTTTTCTCCTTTCTCTTTGTTGCTATAACTCTACCACTTATTTCTGTGCTTGTCAACGTTTTTTGGAAAATTGTTGAAAAGGGCTCTGTCAATAGGCTCCTAGTTAGAAGATAAGACAAAAAAGAAGCCTAGATCCTCTCTAAGCTTCTCTCTGCTACTATGCTAGTTGCCGGGATTGAACCGGCGACCTCATCCTTACCATGGATGCGCTCTACCGACTGAGCTAAACCAGCAGTACCTAACTACTATATCATGGAGATAGGACTTTTGTCAATATCCTGGCTCATTTTTCTGCCAAATATTCTTCCTTGGTGAGGACATAATGGACTCTCGTCACCATTCGCCCCTCTTCATGCGGATCTAGCATCGCATAAGCTTCTTCGTGAGAAAATTGCATCCCTGCTTTGGCCATCACCCGTCCAGAAGCTGGGTTTTCCTTGTCATGAACGGCAATGAGCTTGTTCATCCCTAACTGTTCAAAAGCTAGAGCAATCACTGTCTTGGTAGCTTCTGTCGCAAGACCTTGGTTCCAATAGTCTTTATTCAGAACATAGCCAATACTCCCCTTCTTCAGACAAAGATCCAAATCCAGTAAATCAATTGTCCCGATAAATTTTCCATTTTCTTTAAGCTCGATCCCCCATCTTCCAAGGGGGCTTGCTAGGTAAAAGAGGGCAATGTTATTACGCGTCTCTTCAAGACTTTGATTGGTTGGAAAAGTATAGCGCGTAACAGCTTCATCAGAAGCGTACTCAAACATAGCCGGTGCATCCTCAAGAGTGACCGGACGCAAACGTAAACGCTCTGTCTCCATTTCGCGATAAGCCGCTAACTTCACAAATAAATTTTCCATTTGACACTCCTTCTTTAGGGATTAGTCTAGCAGATAACATAAAGAAAGGCAAGCTAAAATTTTTCTTGCTTTTTAACCTACTTTTCTATACAATAAAATTAATTAATCAAAACAATCAGATAAGGAGTAGAAAGGTCATTGAGTTAGGAGAGCAATCTCACACCAATGGCCTTTTTCCACCTAAATCTGAGTAAGGAGAAAACGATGCTAATTGGAATTCCAAAAGAAATTAAAAACAACGAAAATCGTGTTGGTTTGACACCTGCAGGGGTACATAGCTTGGTGAAGAAGGCCACCAAGTTTTGGTTGAAACCAATGCTGGACTCGGTTCTGGCTTTGCGGATGAAGATTACAGCAAACAAGGAGCGACTATTGTCGCAACTGCTGCAGAAGCTTGGTCAGCTGAATTGGTGGTCAAAGTCAAGGAACCCCTCGCTGAAGAATATGGCTTCCTTCGTGAAGACCTCTTGCTCTTCACTTACTTGCACATGGCTGCAGCTCCTGAATTAGCAGATGCCATGGTCGCGGCTAAGACAACTGGGGTAGCCTACGAAACCGTACGAGACCAAGATGGACAATTGCCTCTCTTGGTCCCAATGAGTGAGGTTGCTGGACGGATGGCAGTGCAAATCGGGGCTCATTTCCTTACCAAACAAGAAGGAGGATCAGGCGTCCTCCTAGGTGGTGTACCTGGTGTTCCTAAAGGAAAAGTCACGATCATCGGTGGTGGGGTCGTTGGAACCCATGCTGCCCGTATCGCCCTTGGACTCGGTGCCCAAGTCACCATCTTGGATATCAGTGCCAAACGTTTGTCCGTTCTGGAAGATGTCTTCGGTCACCAAATCCAAACCCTCATGTCTAATCCATTTAATATTGAAGCCAGCGTCCGTGATGCCGATGTTGTCATCGGGGCTGTCTTGATTCCTGGAGCTAAAGCTCCAAAATTAGTGACGGACGATATGGTTAAACAAATGCGTCCAGGCTCTGTCATCGTCGACGTGGCCGTGGACCAAGGTGGGGTTATTGAAACAGCAGACCGTGTGACAACACATACAGAGCCTGTTTACGAAAAACATGGTGTGCTCCACTATGCCGTTGCCAATATCCCAGGGGCTGTCGCTCGCACTTCTACCATCGCCCTTACCAATGTAACCCTTCCTTATGTCGAAGCTTTGGCTGACAAAGGATTCCATAAGGCTATCGCCCTTGATGAAGGCTTACGCCAAGGGGTTACTACTTATCAAGGTCACATCACTAGCCAACCGGTCGCAGAAGGCCTAGAGCGTGACTTCACATCAATTGATGAATTGGTTTAATTTCTGACATATAAAAGAGAGTGGGACAGAAATCGGTCATTCGTTAGAATTCGATTTCGTCGTCCCACTCAACCACTGCGTCTTGTTAGACAATCCAAAAACAATTAAGAGGCTAGGACTTTTGTCCCAGCCTCTTTTCATTCTGCTTCTTCTTCCACATCTAGTTTTTCTTTGAGCACTGGATTTGGGATGGGCTCATAAGCTCGGATAATTTCTGCGACTACCGGATGGCGAACGACATCCTTAGCAGAGAAATGTACAAAGTCAATTTGAGAAATGTTCTTCAACTTTTCCTGGGCATCAATCAAGCCGGATTTGACATTTCGCGGAAGGTCGATCTGGCTAGTATCCCCATTGACAATCATCTTGGAGTTAAAACCAAGACGGGTCAAGAACATCTTCATCTGCATGATGGTGGTATTTGCGCTTCATCGAGAATGACAAAGGCATCGTCCAAGGTCCGGCCCCGCATATAGGCCAAAGGGGCAATTTCAATAATCTCCCGCTCCATCATCCGACTAGTCTGGTCTTTTCCTAAAATCTGGTAAAGAGCATCGTAAACCGGACGAAGATAAGGATCTACCTTTTCCTTGAGATCCCCTGGAAGGAAACCAAGGCTTTCTCCTGCTTCTACAGCTGGACGGGTCAAAATGATCCGCTTGACTTGACCACGCTTGAGAGCTGTGACGGCCAAGGTCACCGCTAGGAAGGTTTTCCCTGTCCCCGCTGGTCCGATTCCAAAGGTGACATCATGATTTTTGACACTATCGACATAAATCTTTTGCCCCAGTGTTTTAACCCGAATGGGCTTGCCATAACTATCCTTGATAATCTCTTCTTCATACAGAGCGATAAACTTATCTAATTCATCATTGCGAACCATTTGAATGGCCGTTACCACATCCGGCGTTCCGATAGTCATACCACGGTTGACAAGAACCAAGAGGGCCTGGATGACTTGACGAACTTGCTCGCATCTTTCTTCTTCCCCAATGATTTGGACGATTTCTGTCCGAGCATGAATAGTCACCCCAAATTCTTGCTCCATCAAACGGAGGTGGCGTTCGTTGGATCCAAACAAATGAAAGAGATCGTCTGGATGCGTTAATGTAATTTCAACTGAATGTTCTTGCAAATAAAGAACCTCTCTACCTGTTTTTTCTATTATTATAACAAAGGGGCCGAGAAAAAACCATCCTCGACTCGTGCATTTCTAATGGGCTTGGTATTCTTCCCAAATCGCATCAAAATCACCAAGATTAAAGGAGAAACTAGCATGCTCTTCTAAATAGCGACTGACTTCATCAAAGTCATCTGTGTGTTTGGGAAAAGCAGACTCGTGAAAAGCTAGATCCGCCAGTAGGGCCTTGGGAGCATTGCTTTTAGGATTCCGCTCTGTCATCAGCCAAGTATAAAACGATTTTCGCATAAGCCTCCTCTTAGATGATCTCTGTCCCAAACTGGTCTTGCTTGATTTTTTTCGCCTTCATCAAGCCACCCAAAGCTTTTTTGAACTGTCCTTTTGAAATCCCAAAGGTCGCCTTGATCTCTTCTGGAGACGATTTATCATTCAAGGTCATAAAGCCTCCATTGGCTTCCAAATAGGTTAATATCATTTGGGCATCGTTTTCCAGCATTTCAAAAGAACGTGGCTTCAGTGACAAGTTTAAAGTCCGATCCACCTCACGGAATCCAATGACCCGAGCATCTAGGACTTGTCCCAAGCGGGGTTCTGCATACCGCTCACTTGGGTGAATAAAGCCCAGCATATTGTTCTCTGGGAGATAGACAAAAGTCCCAGACAATTTCAAGCGGTAGACAATAGCTGGCCAGTTCTGGTTCTGCATATTATTATAGGCTGGACGAGCAATCCGTTGGAAGTCTTCTTGGTAAGCCAAGACACCCCAGATCCGGTCTTTTTTATCGACTTCCAGGCGGATAAAGAGTTTATCGCCTTTTTTCGGCCACAACTCCTTGATTTCTGGTAAAATATCCAGAGAGACGACAATCTCCTTGTCTGGTAGACCTGTATCGACAAATACACCCAGGTCCTTACGAACTTCAGTCACTGTTCCCCAGCCAAATTGGTCCTTGCGAGCTGTGACTTCAAGCGTCGTGAGTCGGAGTTTTTGCTTCATATCGGTGTAGGCAAAGCCCTTGATACTTTCCCCGACTTGATGCGGTCCTTCCGCTTTATCAAGTGCATAAGTTTGGCCATCTTTTTGAACAAAATAGAAGTGGTCATTTTCATCAATGACCATTCCCATGATGTAGCTTGCTAGATTTGTATTCATGTTTCCTTCTTTCTTCTTGCTTCTTCACAAGAATAATGGAAATAAAACCCAGCCAGCAGTGCCAACTGAGTCTTTCCTGTAGTGGTTCGAACTGATTAAACTTCCATCAATTCTTTTTCTTTGTGAGCTGTCATTTCATCCACATGTTTAACAGCATCATCAGTTACTTTTTGGATCTCTTTTTCAAGACCTTTCAATTCATCTTCTGTGATTTCTTTTGCTTTTTCTTGTTTCTTGGCTTCGTCCATCGCATCACGACGGATGTTACGGATCGCTACTTTAGCATTTTCACCCACTTTTTCACTTCTTTTGCCAAGTCACGACGAGTTTCTTCTGTCAAAGCTGGGATAACCAAGCGGATGACTGATCCATCATTGGCCGGAGTGATGCCAAGGTCTGACGCATTGATGCTGTGCTCGATGTCTTTCAAAGATGATTTATCAAATGGTGTGATCAACAAGACACGCGCTTCTGGAATAGTGATAGATGCCAATTGGTTCAATGGGGTTTCTACTCCATAGTATTCTACGAAAATACGATCCAAAAGACTTGCGTTTGCACGTCCAGCACGGATGCTACCAAATTCACGTCCCAAACTTTGGTGAGACTGAGTCATTCTTTCTTTTGCTTTTTCTACGATTGGGTTTGCCATAATCTTCCTCTATTTTCTATTATTTTTCTACATTATTCGATACGGTTGTACCGATATTTTCACCAAAGACAACCCGTTTGATGTTGCCTGGCTCATTCATATTGAAGACAACCAAGTCAATGTCGTTGTCCATGGAGAGAGTGGAGGCTGTTGAGTCCATGATGCGAAGACCTTTGTTGATGACATCACGGTGGGTCAATTCCTCAAATTTCACAGCTGAAGCATCTTTTTTCGGATCGGCATTGTAAACACCATCAACCCCATTTTTGGCCATGAGAATGGCGTCTGCTTCAATCTCAGCTGCACGAAGAGCTGCGGTCGTATCTGTCGAGAAGTAAGGAGAACCAATCCCAGCACCGAAGATCACGATCCGATCTTTTTCAAGGTGACGAAGGGCACGACCACGGATATAAGGTTCTGCGACTTGTTGCATGGCAATCGCTGTTTGAACACGGGTATCCACTCCAACTTGTTGAAGCGAATCAGCCATCACAAGGGCGTTCATGACAGTACCGAGCATTCCTGTGTAGTCTGCTTGGACACGATCCATCCCTGCTTCAGCAGCAGGTTCTCCACGCCAAAGGTTTCCACCTCCGATGACCAAGGCAATTTCAATTCCAAGTTCGTGAACTTCCTTGATCTCTTGCGCCATATTTTGGACAGTTTTGATATCAATTCCAACACCACGTTCGCCGGCAAGAGCTTCACCAGATAGCTTGATTAAGATACGTTTATACTTAGGTTCTACCATTTTCTCTCTCCTTTTTTGATCTGTATTATTTTACCATAAATTACGTTTTTTATATAGTCATATCCATCAAATTTTTTTATTTTCCCAAAGCTGTCTGACAAGTAAAAATCCCAGTCCGAAGACTGAGATTTTTAATTAAACTTCTTTCTTTTCGCGACGGGCAATCCAAGGCAAGATAATCCCTAATGCAATCAAGACAAGCGGAGTCAAGATATTGGTCAATAGAGAGAATTGCCAAGCGACTGGATCTACCTTAAAGTCCACTTTTGGCACCATCCCTAAAATACAGGCAAAAGCCGTAAACAGGAAGCACCAAGCTCCAATAATAAAGCCTAGTCTTGGACTCTTGGTCATCTTGTATTCTGCATCCTTGTACTTCTTCCAAGCTCGATTGAGCATAATATAGGCAAAGAAGACCCAGAGGTAACGCATTGGCATCACAACAGAGTTCAGGTTGGTCATCCATTTGACCAAGCCATCGATTTCTTGAATCCCAAAGAGGGGAACGACGATCAGAAGACTGACCAGAATGCCTGTCAAGAGGTAACCATTGGTTAAAACGCCTTTCTTACTGCGTTTGCGAAGCCAAGAAGGGATATATTCTTCATCTGCATTGTGGAGCAGGATTTGAAGAGGGGCATCGATCGAAAAGGCTAAGGCTGCGATTTGTCCAATCATGTCCGTCAAGGCATAGATAATCACCAAGACATTCCCAACTCCCCAGTGTTTTCCAAGAATTTGGAAAGCTTGGAAGGCACCATTTCGCATCAAATCCTCTGGAATATGTCCACTGTCAAACAGCATCCCCATCGCCAAGGAACCAAGGATGGCAGAAAGTCCAACCATGATCGCCATGACAATCATTCCTTTAGGAAATTCACGCGCAGGATTACGAGTTTGGTTCACATAAGGCGAGATCTTCTCAGCTCCACCAACCGCAAAGACTAAGAGAGAAATGGTGGTGAAATAAGAGAAGTCAAAGTTTGGAATATAGGTGCTCACCTGATCCATATGCTGGGTCGCAAACTTCATACTCGGATTGATGAAAGGAACTCCAACTGCTAACAGCACAAAAAGGAAGGACATGATCAGCATAGCACTACCTGCTAAGCCACCGATCACTTTCAAGGTCGTCAAACCTTTGGTAGAGAGATAGAGAAAAATTCCAAAAATGATCAAGCAAAGGATGACCACCCATTGGATGCTTAAGCCACTCACAAATTTGTCATTGCCTTGGAGAACCCAACCTAGAGAAATCAAGATTCGTTGAGGTTTTTGGGCTAAATAGGGGATATGTACAACCCAGTAGGTCCAGGCCGCAAAATAGGCGAGACGTTTTGTAGATGTCTTTTCAACCCACTCACTGACACCACCCCCACTTTCTTTGAAGGTTGAACCCAATTGGCCAACGATCAAGGCATAGGGAATGAAATAAATTGCCAAAATCAGGATCCAGGAAACAATAACAGAAATGCCCTGAGTTGAATAGTTATTCACGACATTTCCTAATCCCCACACCATATTAAAAGCAATGAGTGAGACCATGAGCCAATTTAATTGGTTGTGATCTTTCTTCATAATAGATCTCCTTATTTTTTGATAGATCTAGTATATCATTTTACTTTAAATTTGTAAGCGTTCTCTCCAAAGTTTGTGAATTTTTTTAAAAGAAAAAAGCTACCCGAAGGCAGCTTTGCATTTTCATTAAAGTGAGTTAACATCCACTTTGATACCAGGACCTTGAGTTGTAGTCAAAGTCAAGCTAGTTACGTAAGTACCTTTAGCTGTAGCTGGTTTTGCTTTTTGGATGGTGTCGTTGAAAGCTTTAAAGTTTTCAACCAATTTAGTATCATCGAATGAAACTTTACCGATGATCGCTTGAACGATACCTGCTTTATCAGCACGGTAAGTGATTTTACCACCTTTAGACTCTTCAACTGCTTTCGCAACATCCATAGTTACTGTACCAGTTTTAGGGTTTGGCATCAAGTTACGAGGTCCAAGGACACGTCCAAGACGTCCAACAAGAGCCATCATATCAGGTGTAGCGATAACAACGTCGAAGTCCAACCAACCATCGTTGATTTTCGCAACAAGGTCATCTTCACCTACGAAGTCTGCACCAGCAGCTTTTGCTTCTTCAGCTTTTGCACCACGTGCAAATACAAGAACGCGAGCAGTTTTACCAGTTCCGTTTGGCAATACCATTGCACCACGGATTTGTTGGTCAGCTTTTTTCACGTCGATGTTCAAGTTGTAAGCAACTTCTACAGTTGCGTCAAATTTTGCAAAGTTAGTTTCTTTTGCAAGAGCTACAGCTTCTTCTACGCTGTAGACTTTTGTGCTGTCGATTTTTTCAAGAGCAGCACGAAGTTGTTTGCTTTTTTTAGCCATTTTATCTTTCTCCTTGTAATGTGGTCATATCGATTTTCATCTCCCACGTCACTCGTCTCATGATCAAGTGTATTGCGGGCAAATAGGATTGTTACAATTAGTCAGTAACAGTGAATCCCATAGAACGAGCAGTACCTTCGATCATACGCATTGCAGACTCAATGTTTGCAGCGTTCAAATCTGGCATCTTAGTTTCAGCGATTTGTTGTACTTGTGCACGAGTTACAGTTGCAACTTTTGTTTTGTTCGGTGTACCTGAACCTTTTTCAACACCTGCAGCTTTTTTCAAAAGAACAGCAGCTGGTGGTGTTTTTGTAACGAAATCGAATGATTTATCTTCATAAACAGTGATTACAACTGGGATAATCATACCAGCTTGATCAGCTGTACGAGCGTTAAACTCTTTAGTGAATCCCATGATGTTGATACCTGCTTGACCAAGTGCTGGTCCAACCGGTGGAGCTGGAGTAGCTTTACCAGCAGGGATTTGCAATTTTACAAGTTTTTCGACTTTTTTAGCCATTTCTTAAATCCTCCTTTGTGGTTTTGGCGGTAATTACAGATTTTTACCTCCCACAAGTATGCTTTATGCATACCTTTCTATTATACACGATTTCTTTTTTTTTGCAAGAAAAAAGAGAAATATAGTAAACTTTTTTTTCGTTTTATGATAGAATGAAGCTATGTTAATCAAAGTTGCTTCTGTATTATTTATTTTTTTAACGCTGATTCTGAGCGGCATCATTGTTCACCTCTTTAAACTCCAAAAAAGAGGATGGCGATCCACTGATATTGCCTTTCCTTTATTTGCTTTGGAGTACTATTTGATCTCAGATAGCGCCTTTTACCATAGCCTATTACCACTACTGGCCTTGAGCCTCTCACTGCTAGCCTTGGGACTAACTATTTATTTCTTAAAAAAGAAAAGATGTTTATTATCCGAAATTTATCAAATACTTCTGGCGCGCTGGATTTCTGGTGACCTTCTTGCTCTATCTGATCCTAACCGCTAGTTTGTTTATCTAATGCTCAAAAAGATACCATCTTCCTTCATATCAAGGTGGTATCTTTTTTTGACAAAATACGTTGATTTGAATGAACTAGGACGTATTTGCCTTTGTTAATGATTCATTTTTACAATTTTATGGTCGATAATTTGATAAATAGAATCATAATCTTCTTCTTGGTATTTATGAGCTATTTCTATCAAGGTACACTTTTGATGAGCCAATATTTTTCGAATTTCTCTTGCATTTATTTCATCCAAAGCTGCTGTCACCTCATCGGCTAATAAAATGGGTTTTGGTCGGAGAATACACCGTGCGATTTCTAGTTTCATCATTTGTCCTCCAGATAAATTCTGTGGATCTACTTGGTACTCTAAATCGCCAGCCAATTCATCCCAAAGATGAACAGCTTCTAAAGCTTTTTGAAGTTGGTCATCTGAAAACTCCTGAAATAGGGTCAAATTTTCTTTTACAGTCCCCTTGAATAGATAGGGTTTTTGATGGATTAAATTGACCATGTCATAAGAAGGACAGTAAGATTTCCCTTTTCCACCTATCAATTCGATTTTTCCACCAAACTCATTATCTTCTCCACATAATAAGTGAAACAGGGAAGTTTTACCACTGCCACTGGCACCCGTGAGCAGTACTTTCTGACAAGCAACAATCGTCAGGTTTGTATTTCTAAAGATCAAATGATCTCCAAATGTCTTCGTTAAATCATCGATCTGAATACTGAGCTTTTCTGCCAAAGGTTCTAAGATGGTTGTCGTCTCATTTACTTCAGGCATTTTCAAAATCGACACAACTTTCTTTTTGACGACCGTTGATCCTTGCAAATTAGAGGTCATTTCTAATAATTGTTGCAAAGGTGAGATTAGATTCATAGAAGCCGTCATCATTGCGATGAGTGTTGTCAGAGACAGGGTCGTAGAAGAAAGAAGCAATAAACCCGTTAACAAGGGGGCAATCAGTCCTAATCCTTTTAAGGGACCCGTCCAAAACATGACTAAATTGTGTGTTGTATAGTAGGTATATTGTTGATGCTCCGTTTCACTAATTTCTTTCAGAACATGTTGAGAAAATTCAGTTCCGGCTTGATTGCTTTGGATGGTTTGAATTCCTTTGCTGAAATCGTTGATACTTGATAAACTTTTCTTTCTTGCCTTACTTAGCTCTTCCCCACGTTTTTGTAGGAGTTTGTTAAATACAAACTGAGGAATGATCATCAAGAAACCACCTATTGTAAAGAGACAACCAATAAAAAAGTTCTGCATGATGAGATAGACTATAGATGCTAGAATGGATAAGCCAAATACTGGATAAATGAGCATAGGAGTCAAAAATTCTTGCCAAAACATCGGAATATCCTGTGTTAAAAATGAGTTTAACTCTGCCTCTGTATACTCTAATTTTTTTAGATGAAAGTAGGTTAAAGTTTTCTCTGAGATCAATATGTTGAATTCTTTGATGATCGATCGAACTAGAAGATTATCGATATACATACATGCATAGATCAATACAAATAGAGCAATTCCTCCTATACCAAAGACAAGTAAGGCTCCCTTATCTCGCGGATTAATTTCACCTGCAAACTGAATAATAAACGATAACAAAAGCCCTTGAAGTGAGTACAAAACAGCAAATAAAACATACAACATCAATTTCCATTTAGATAAACTTTTTAGAATGACTTGCATCTTATTTTTCTCCTTTCCCTTTTTATAGATATAGTATATAATATAAAAAAATAGTATATGAAAAATTACGGAAATCCGAACAAATGGACATTAGAGTAAAATTCAAATTAATTCGAAAACAAAGAAAAATCTCCTTAAGAGAACTTGGGAATATCGCTGGTTCTGCTTCGAGTATTTCTGATTTTGAAAATGGGAAAACCAATCTATCCAATGATATATTGCTTCAATTATTGGGGTACATGATTGTGGAGATTAATGAGATCTTTGATTGGAGTGATTTCCATAGTGCTGAGTTTTTAACCTTGAAAAAAAGAATGGATGATGCTATGGAAAACTCGGATTGGCCATCACTTCTTCAAATAAAAAATGATTTGCAAGAATTAGCGATCTCAAAGCATCAATACATTTACCACATCCTCTCCCTCGTTTTAGAAATTATCATTGCAGAAAAACAGCACAAAACCGTTTCACAGCAGGCAATAAATGAACTGACGGATTACTTTTTTTCATTAGATTATTGGACCAATCTTGACATTGGGTTAATGGGAAGTGTGGGTTCCTATTTCACAACTGAGGCTATTGTTCTCTTTACGGATACAATTTTGGAAAATACACCGGACAAACTTAAGAACAATCTAGATCGAATCAAAATTGATACGATTTTAAATTTAGTATCTGTCTTAATCAGTAGAAAAGAAAAAAGTGCTAGCAAACAACTGCTAACACTTCTATTTGAAAAACATTTCCCTAACTATTTTGCATTTCAAAAATTATACTTACTAGAATTAAAGGCTATCTATCAAAGTATTTGGGAAGATCCAAAGCAAGGGAGATCTCTCCATAATGATGTGATCCATTCGGTTTCATTGTTGCTTTCAAAATCCGAAGCACAAGAATGGGATGCCTATTTTCTAGAACTAACTGAACAGTAAGAATATCGTCATCCAATCGAAACTATTTTATCTGTTTTGCTCTTTTCTTTTGTTTTTTCCGATGAAAGAGCCAGCCTACTAACTTCTTGAAGAATTGAATCAAGAAGAGAGAAAGAACTGCCATGACGGCACAAATAAGTAACGTTTGAAGCCTCAAGGGGCTCATGTTAAAGAATTTCCCTAGGATACTGCTTGAAACCAGGAAAGCCAAGATATTTCCTAGAAGAACCAGTCTCTTGTAGTGGTTAAGAGGCTGGGATTCTTGGTAGATAATGGTAAAGCCGACGAAGGCCATCAAGCAGATGGCTGCAGTCGAGAGCTCTTCCGACTTCATGCCAAATGCTGAAGAGAGCAAAACCAGACTAAAGATCAGTATAAAATCCGTCAAGGCAGCAGGTAGCGCATTTTTAAAGACCGTTTCAATAAAGCGTCCTTTGATGCGCTCGCTATTGGGCTCAAGCGCTAGGAAGAACCCTGGAATCCCGATCGTAAAGCCACTGATCAAGGACATCTGCGACGGCATGATAGGATAGGTAAAGGCTAAGAGCGTCACTGAGATGGCTAACAAAATAGAAAAGATATTCTTGATCAAAAAGAGACTTGCCGATCGTTGAATATTATTGACCACCCGCCGACCTTCTGCCACGATAGACGGCATTTTCCCAAAGTCGGAATCCAGTAAGACCACTTGCGCCATCTTTTTGGTCGCATCATTGCCAGATTCCATCGCAATACTACAATCCGCTGTTTTCAAGGCCAAAATATCGTTGACCCCGTCTCCGGTCATGGCGACTTTATGCCCCTTCGCCTGCAAGCCTTCTACAAGGCTTTTCTTTTGCTCTGGGGTTACCCGACCAAAGACTGTATATTGGCTCGCTGCTTGGTGCAAGTCTTCTTCCGTCTGCAAGGTTCTGGCATCGATCAAGTCTTCTGCTCCTTCAATGCCTGCTTTTTGAGCAATAGCTGAGACGGTAGCTGGGTTGTCTCCTGAAATAACCTTGATGGTCACTCCTTGTTGTTTAAAGTAGGCAAAGGTTTCTTTAGCATTTTTCTCAAAGGGTTGGAGAGAATAATCCAGGCTACCAAGTCTACAGGAGCCTCTAAAGTCTCCCCAAGCTGCTCTCCCTTATATTTTCCAAAGGCCAAGACCCGATTGCCTGCTTGCGTAGCAGGGGCGATCTCTTTTTCAACCTCAGAGAAGCTTTCTCGTAACACAAATTCTGGTGCTCCTAATACATAGGTACCAGCTTCAAAGGTAATGGCTCCATACTTTTTCTTAGATGTAAAGGGATGAATATCGAGAGCCTTCCATGGCTGGCTGACAGGAGTCTTGTGGAATTTACGAATGGCATCCATGGTATCGTTTTGATCCAAACTAGCCTCTACATACTGGGACAGGGCTTCCAAATGTTGAGCGTCTTTTGCCGGACGAATCTCTGTCACTTCCATACCCGGCTCTGTAATAGTCCCTGTCTTATCGACACAAAGGATATCTACTCGCGATAAGGTCTCAATCCCCTTCATGCTATTGAGCAGGACCTTTTCCTTGGCCAATCTGACAGCACCAAGAGCCAGGGCCAAGGTCATCAAGAGATACAAGCCTTCTGGAATCATCCCGATCAAGGCTCCGACCGTTGAGGTCACACTGAGCTTGAGGCTATCACCTAGACTCAAATAGCTACGAAGAAATAGCAGAGAACCTAGCGGAATAATGAGGAGACCAATGATCCCCACGATGCGGTTAACCGCATGAACCATATCCGATTCCTCATGAGCTTTGACTTGCTTAGCTTCCAGGCTCAATTGGTTAATGTAGGAGTCATTTCCAACTTTTTTTCCAATCGGGCTAGTCCTTGACCAGCAATCACAAAACTGCCTGACATGAGCGCATCTTGCGCTCCTTTTTTCACCTCATCAGCTTCACCAGTCAATTGCGATTCATCGACTTTTAGCTCGCCCTCCAGCAAGACCCCATCCGCATAGATCTGGTCTCCAGCTCGAAAGCGAACCAGATCGCCCTCTACTAGTTTATCGATAGGTAGGGCAATTTCTTGACCCTCGCGAATAGCGATGGCTTCACTCATATGTAGGAATTGCATCTGACGCAAGATCCGTCTGGAGCGAACTTCCTGCACGATCCCTACCAAGGAGTTGACCACCACAATCGGTACAAACAAGAGATTGTTCCAAGACTTCACTGCTATCAGCAAAATAGCCAATATTAAAAATATCAGATTAAAATAAGTAAAGAGATTGTCTCGAATGATCTGTCCTAGGCTTTTTTCTGTCTTGATGGTGACCTTATTTTGCTTGCCCTCTTGGATCTTTTTCGCTACTTCTTCCTGACTGAGTCCGTCTAATCTGTCCATTGCTTTCCTCACTCATGTATTTCCAAAGGCAGTCCTTCTGGATCAAAGAAAAATGCCATTTTCTTGCCATCAAAGTCATCATAGCGAAGACCTGTATTTGCAATACCTAGCTGATTCAATCTAGCTAGATAGGCCTCTACATCTTCCACTTTAAAAGCCAGATGACGAAGCCCCGCATGCTCTGGAAAAGGCAACTTAGGACGTTCCGGTGCCGTCGGCTTGATAAAGAGTTCTAAGGTCAGATGCCCCTGGCGGAGATTGATCAAGATGTCCCCGCGTTCAGGACGGTCATACTCACTGACAATCGCAAAGCCCAACTGATCCACATAAAAGTGCAACATGGCATCGCGATCACGTCCAATGATGGCAATATGATGAATCGTATCTAACTTCATTTGGTCCTACTTTCTATTTTCTTTAAAAAGAAAAGGGAGTGGGACAAGCGCCCTTTCCCCCTATCCTTAGGATTGTTGCAATACTTTCCGAGGCTTGGTTCCCTCTGCAGGGCCAATGACACCAGCTGCCTCTAACTCTTCCATGAGGCGAGTCGCCCGATTAAAACCAACCGATAAGCGGCGTTGGATCATGGAAGCACTGGCTTTTTGGGTCTCAATCACAAGAGCCTTAGCCTCTTCAAAGAGAGGATCCCCCTCGTCGGAGCCACCCATGCCTCCGTCAAAGTCCGACTCGGACACTTCACCTGGATCAAAGGCATCATCATAATCTGCTTCTGCCTGCTCCTTGACAAAGTTCACAATCCGCTCGACATCGTCATCTGAGATAAAGGATCCTTGTAGACGAATCGGGTGATTTTCATCGATCGGTTTAAAGAGCATGTCCCCACGACCGAGCAATTTCTCCGCCCCATTTTCATCCAAAATGGTCCGTGAGTCGGTCCCAGATGATACCGCAAAAGCGACACGGGAAGGTACATTGGCCTTGATCAAACCTGAAATAACATCAACCGATGGCCGTTGGGTCGCAAGGATCATATGGATCCCTGCTGCACGCGCCTTCTGTCCAAGACGAATAATCGCATCTTCCACTTCTTTACTTGCGACCATCATCAAGTCTGCCAACTCATCGACAATGACCACAATCAATGGGAGGGGCACTTGTTTCATCTCAGACTGGGCATTGTACTCAGCAACCTTGGCATTAAAACCAGCAATATTCCGAGCCCCTACTTTCGAGAAGAGCTCATAGCGATTTTCCATCTCATCGACGACCTTTTGTAGGGCCCTGCTGGCCTTGCGTGGGTTGGTCACAACTGGAATCAAGAGGTGAGGAATATCATTGTAAACAGACAGCTCCACCATCTTCGGATCGACCATCATAAATTTGACTTCGTCCGGACGGGCCTTCATCAAATACTCGAAATGATCCCATTGACCGCAACCGACTTACCAGATCCGGTCGAACCCGCGACCAAGAGGTGGGGCATCCGGGCTAAATCAAAGGTCCGAGCTGAACCATCTACAGCCTTCCCAAGAGGAATCTCCAGGAGTTTAGCTGGGTCTGTCTTGGATTGCTCCCACAATTCACGGAAGGAAACGGTCGCGATCTCAGAGTTGGGCACTTCAATCCCGACCAGAGACTTCCCTGGAATCGGTGCTTCGATCCGCACATCCTTGGCTGCTAGGGCTAAGGCCAAATCATCTGCTAGGTTGGAGATGCGGTTGACCCGCACACCGACAGCTGGCTTGACTTCATACTTGGTAACAGATGGACCAATTTCCGCCCGCTCCACTGTCGCCTTGATGTTAAAGCTTGCAAAGGTTTCTTCCAGAATGCGGATATTCTGCCGAACGATGTTTTTCTCTTTGGATTGATTTTTAGGCTTGTCAGGTGCGAAGAGATCAATGGTTGGAAGTTTGTACTGAAGGAGTTCCTTAGGCGTGAAGTCCACTTGAACTTCCTCCCCATCATCTTCGAATTCTTCAGCTACTGGAAGCTCCTCGTATGCTTCAGGCTCTTCAGGCCATTCTTCATCTGGAAGGTAGATCTCTGGTGTTGCTGGTGCGACAATTTCGGCTTCTGGGAAGGACTCTGTGAATGGCCCCACCAAGACCTCTCCCGTCTCAGGATCTACAGGATGACCTTCCATGGAAAGGGGAGTTGGAAGATCAGCTCTTGCCTCTTCTTGCTCTCTTTCAGCTGCAGCCACTTCTTCAGCAGCTCTCGCTTCTTTTTCTAGGAATTTCTGCTCGCGACGCTCTTTACGTTTTTCCATAGAGGCATGGAAGGCTTCTGCACCTTTTTCAAATAAATCATAGATAGAGTATGGACTCATCAAAAGGATCCCCAAGCCAATAAAGAGAAGGCCGATAAAATAAGATCCAATATTTGAAAACAGGAAGGAAATCGGAGCATAAAGAAGAGCACCGATCATACCACCACCGGCAAAACTCTCCACCCGCAGATGAATCAAGTCTGCCATGATTCTTGAAAAGGTGACCTTGATTCCATTATTGTCTAAATGAAGGGAGGATACAAAGAAGGCCTGAAACATCAAGAGAGCCCCCGCAAAGAAGCTTAGAAATCCCGAAATAACCCCTTCGTGTTTATCTAGCCATTTAAAGGCATAGAGGTAGAAAAAGGTCGCTAAAATAGCCAAGTAAGCCAAACTCCCAACAAATAGTCGGATCAAATTGTAGGCCAAGAGCCCTACTGCTCCCAATTTCAAGGCCGCAAAGACTAAAACCAGACTGATGAGAATGGTCACAATCATGCGATGAATTGCTTTTTTTCTTTCTATTTCTGCTTTAGACAGTCGTCTCGTCGACCGTGTTTTTTTTGATTGATTATTGTTTGCCATAACCTTTATTATACCACATTTCTAAGCTAGTTCTCTAGTAAAATCCTTTTCTCTCCTGTGCAAAATAAACAAGAAAAAGAGGCTGGGACAAAAGTCCTAGCCTCTCAATTGTCTTTGGATTGCCGATCAAGATAAAGTGGTTGAGTGGGTTCTACTACGCTGATTTCATCAGCTTTTACAGTCCTACTCAACTGTGCGGAGGTGAGACGACAAAATCGAATTCTAACGAATGACTGATTTCTGTCCCACTCTCTCTTTAGAGCTTTTTAGGAAGAGGTGCAATGACGCTCAAATTTCAAAATGGATCTTACTCAGATTTTTTCTCCTCCGGTGTAATTGTATCTAGAACTTGATCGGCTTTCTGCTCTATTTCCGATTCATGATCCTTTTGAATGATATCGATTTGATCTTGTGCATTCGTCTGCTGGACTTGTGGTTTGTATGACGAGGCAAATCCTCCTCCAATCACCAAGAGACTCGCTCCAAGGACACACAGTCTTTTGACATGCCAGGCCATTGGCAGGGGAATTTTCGCTCCAATACCTGATTTCTTGACCCAATCCGGATGGTCGCGCATCACACGATTTGCTGCCATCAGAGGCATCAGGTAGCCAAAGAGTGCAATCACCGTTATCAACCCAATAACCCGAAAACGATTCTGATTGGACGGAGAAACATGGTTCACTTCCATCAGGACCATGCCCGTAATCACCAAAACAATAACCAGTAAAAAGCCCAAAGATCTCCATAGACCTTCTCGACGCTAACATTTCAATTCATCAAACGACATCTCGTTAAAATTATTATTCATTTTTTAATAACTCCTTGTGTTTTTTTAAATATTTTTTTCCATACCATTCTTCTAAAGATTTGCCTTCCCACTCACGGTATTCTTCAGGATATTTCCATTTGTAATAACCTTCTAAAAAGAAAGGAAACTCCATAAATACAATCATGGCGATTAAACCAATATTTAACAAAATCCAAAATATAAAGAGACCAAAACCAACTATGGAAGATGAAAAATTAATAGAAAAAACTTTGAAAATATAATTAATCATCATAGTCAAGCCCAAGATAGCTGATCCATAAATAGCAATACCTTTGGCAATTTTATCTTGTAAAGTAGGTGCCTTAATTTCTCCATACATTCGTTTTTTTAAACTTCTAAGCTCCGTTCTTAACATTACATAAGCCAAGAATACTAAAATACCAAGATCCCCCATATTGTTAATATAGGTAACGTAATTGTTATGGCCAGCAAATTAAATTCAAACATAAACCATATCATAAAGTTATAATATGAAAGCGATAACGATAAGGGAGGATAAACGTCCGTTTAAAGAATTTACCCATTAATATCAATAACAACCAAATTAACAAGCAAATTAAATAAAGCTCGACTGTTAGCAAAGGATACTGAGAAACTGGTAATCTTAAATCTTTAGGATCAGAATTTTGGAATGATAGGGTAACAGCAAGGATCAGGAAATTTACACCTATCGGAAACAACAGACTAAGAATAAAAGTTTTAATACCAAACCAAAAGGAAGGTTTCCCTTTCTTAAAGGCTTTCCCAAGTTTATTATAATAATCTTGTTTCTGATACTGTAAAAAACCATCATCTAATAAATTCAAACTCTCTTCAAAACTGGCTCTAAAGATCGATTTCTTCATTTTTACCTTCCATTAACTCCTTTGGTCTCAGGTACTTCCGATTAATCTCTATTTCGATTATAGAATTTACAGATGATTTTCTTCATCCTCCAAGTATTGTTTAGCCTTTCGAACGATATAGAGCGACTCATCTTCTGAGACTAACTTGCGAAAGAGCTCACTTGCTCTATCTGTATCTCCTTTAAGACTAGCATTCAAGGCTTGGTAGTAGATAATTTCCAACTGTTGGTACTTGAAGTCATTGCTTAAGCCTTCGAAATAATCATTGCTTTGGTGCGCAATGGTTAAATCATAAAGAGCGAGACAGACCTTCTTCGTTTTCTCAGCTAGTGTAGGATCTGTGATGGTCAATTCATTTAACTGAGCCTCCAGCTCTTCTTTGGATAAAGTAGGATCTGTCAGGACGATTGAGCGAAGCAGATAACTCTCAAAAAAATTCTTATATTTCTGCGGTAGTTCCTTCTGACTGATTGCTTCTCTAGATTCTTTGATGACAGTATCAAAATCCCCCATCATAAAAGAATAAGCAACCGATGTCAGCCTCACATCTATCTGTAAAATGGCTTTTTTCACATTCTTGTTCAACTGAAGGTATTGCTGCCAAGCGTCTAAATCTAAGTCTACATGCAGCAAGGTGTTGCACTTGTTGGTATAGCTCTTCTTGAGCAATTGGAAGAATAAAAACAAGGCGGCAAGGACCAATAGTACGCCAGCCGTCTGAGGAAGAGTATCTCTGACCATTAACCCAATGCAAAAAATCAGAAGCATTGCCAAAAGGCCAGCAGATCTAGTATAAAGTCTATAGTTTTTGCGTAGTGCTTGATAATCCAATTTGTAACCTCCCATTCATGATTCGATTTTTTGAAGGAATTCGTCCATTTTCCAACCAAACAGCTTATCTCCCATCATACCGAATTTTCCATCTAACCGCAACTTCCTTTTTAACTAGTGATTTATTCCAAAAAGAAAACACCCTCATGGGTGTTCAGGGCGAAGACAAATATCAAAAATGACGTTAGTCTTCGTTCTGGTTCGCTTCTGGAAAGAGCAAACCAATTCCTACACATGCTAGAACGCCAGCACCGATTACCAAACCACTAGAAAGCGGCAAGAGGTCAAGAATGGCATTTGCAATGATAAAAGCAATCATCAAGCACATGAGACTGGCCTTGTAATCTTTTTTCACCAAGTTTTCAAGAGTAAAAAATAGAAATAGACCTACTGGAAAGAGCGCCCAGATATTGACATCCAAACTTGGCCATCCAACCATTCCAACATACAAGACTGCAATCGCAACTACCAAAAATCCGATACCTACTACTTTTTCATAATTCTACATCGTTTTCTATTTTGCTAGGAAGTTTTATCTTCCTTTGACAATGACTACTATATCAGAAATAAAAAGCCCAAACAATCGGTTTTGCTTATGTGGTAGACTTGGCAGCCTATGTGGTCAAAATGTTATTAACAGGAAATTTTCAGCACCATTAAAAAAAGCCTGTCCTGAGACAAGGCTTTGAAATTCTTACTCTTAGGATCCAGCACTTTCGTAGGCATCCAAGCCCCTATCCCAGAGTTTGAGAGAAATGCTAAAGAAGACAAGGGAAATCAACATCAAACCACCGATGTTAAAGAGCCCATTCTTGCCCTGCAAGAAATAGCTAGCTGGATAATAAGCCGTAAAGGCGAAAGGCACGATAAAACTGATCAGCCAACGAAGGAGCGAATTGTAAATAGATATCGGGTACTTGGCAAAATCATTGAACATATAGAAAATGTAAATCATGGCGCCTGACTGCTTGGTCCAAAAAGCAATACTGGCTGTCGCGATTTTCAAGGAAGTATAAATCAAGGTTGCAAAAGGAATACAGACTAGAAAAAGCAGAAATTTGGGAAGAGTCCAAGTAATGCTTGATACTGTTGTTCCCAATAGAATGCAACCGACCAAAAGTTCGCCCAAGGCATCAATCTGAAAGGTCTCAACCAGAATATGGAAGAGAGGATTGATGGGGCGAGTCAGGTACTTGTCAAACTCTCCTTTTCGCACTAAACGTTGTCCCAGAGCCCAGAGATTGTCAAAAAAGAGATGGTCCAATCCCTTGGGAATCAAGGAAAAACCATAAATAAAGGCAATTTCTTGAAAGGTCCATCCTTCTAGCGATGGAATGTGTTGAAAGAGTACATTGAGAAACAAGAGGTTCAGACCTTGAGTCAGAAAGACTCCCAAGACACCAACCACAAAATCCACCTTGTATTCCATGATTTGCTTGATGTATTGTCTGATAAAAATCAGATGCATGCGTTGATATTTTTTCATCCTAACCTCCTTGAATAGTGATAAATGACTGGACTCGTTTCCAAATCAACTGAGACAAGCCCACCATCACTAAGAGCCAGAAAAACTGCAAAACGAGTGCTTGAAAAATCTGACTAGCATCGTACTTCCCAACAATAATCATAACCGGAGTGTAAATCAAGGATGAAAAAGGCAAAAAGGACAGAATATCTGAAACGATTTTAGGAAAGAAGGTCAAGGGAATCAAACTCCCAGACATAAAGTCAATCAGAGAATTCTTAAGCAGATTAGAGCCCCATAAATTTTTAAACACAAAGGCTGAAAATCCAAAGCAGATATTAAAGAAAAAGTTGATCAGGTAGGCTAGGATTAAGCTAAAGAGATAAAGGATGGTTAATCCTAGCACTTCTACAACCCCTTGCCTAGATAAAATTTTCATCAATACGATGACACTTAAAAATGGCAGTCCAACAGAGATAAAAATCAACCACTTGGATCCAAGTTCCGTAAAGAGGTAAGAAGCTGCAAAATGCACTGGTCTCAACAAACGCATTATAATGGAACCATCCTTGACCTCCTCACCAATCATAAAGGAAGAATCCGACCTAGTCAGAAGATTAGTCAAAAAACTCATGATGATGTAGAGGGTGATATCTGCCATACTGAAACCCTGAATCAAAGACTCTTGCGAGGAATCAAAGACAGCCTTCCAGAGATAAAATTCCACAAAAGCACCCATGACATTGCCAATCCGATAAAGAAGAAAGTTGACTCGATAGGTAATCAACTCCTGAATCCCTGCATTGATAAAGGGTTTATAACGTCGCCACAATTTGACCATCTTAGAGCTCCTTTCGGTAGAAGCGACGGATAATATCCTCAATATCCGTATCCAGCATCTTCAAATCGCGAATCTCAAAATCAGACAAGGTTTGCTTGATAATATCAGCTGACTGATAGCGGGAACTATCAAATTCAATAGTCAGGCTATTTCCTTGTCTATCGATGGTCATATCAGGTAAGCCTTCATAGTGAGAGATGAGATGACTTTGACCTGGCATCAGATCGAAGGAAAGAGTCTTCATCTTGCCGAAGGTTTCCTTGAGCTGACTCACCGTTCCATCAAAAATCTCTTGCCCCTTATCAATCATAAAAATCCGATCACAGAGTTGCTCAATATCACTCAGGTCGTGAGTGGTCAAGAGAATAGTGGTCTCTTCCTCCTGATTGATCTGAGTAATAGCCCGACGAATGTTATCCTTGACCGACACATCCAAACCAATAGTTGGCTCATCTAAAAAGAGAACTTTGGGATTGTGAAGCAAGGAAGCCGCAATATCCGCCCGCATCCGTTGACCCAGTGAAAGAGTCCGAACAGGATCCTTGATAAATTCCTTCAAGTCCAAGACTTCATTCAAAAAATCCATGCGCTTGTGAAAGATCGTGTCTGGGACATCGTAAATCTCCTTCAAAACCGTGTAAGTCTCTTGCAGGGCCAAATCCCACCATAATTGAGTTCGCTGTCCAAAAACAACTCCAATGTCCTTGACATAATCTTGGCGATTATCCTGAGGAATCTTGCCATTAATCCGACAAAAACCAGATGTCGGTTTCAAAATTCCTGTCAGCATTTTAATGGTGGTCGACTTTCCAGCACCGTTTGCCCCGATAAAACCTAGAATCTGCCCCTTGGGCACCTCAAAGGTCAAATCCTTGACTGCTTCAAAGGTCTGCTTTTCAGGATGAATAAAGGAACGCAAAGCTCCCTTCAAGCCCGGTTCCTTGACAGTCTTCACAAAATTTTTCTGAAGATGTTCTACTTCTATCATTGCCATATTGATCTCCCTATCGTAAAAAATCAACAAATCGCGTTTTTTAAACACAAAAAGCCAATTTCTCATCTCCTAAAATCTGCCTTCTTTATCACAGCAGAAGGCCACAGTATGACTCTATTATAAAGCAATTAAAAAAGGAAACCAAGATTTTATCTCGCAAAAGAGAAAATAGTTTTGATACTTGAAAAAACCAAAAAAAAACAGACTCAGATTGAATACAAAGTCCATAGAACATAGCTTTTAAATTCAGATTTTTGAATAGATAAAAAGACAAACGCCAAAAATGACGTTTGTCTTCGTTGCTCTAGATTGTTCTCATTCTATTAGAACTTTTTTACCTAGCATTTCTAAATGCACCTCTCATCATACCTGATTTCATCTCTACATGCAACTTCCTTTTTAACTAGTGATTTAGCAAGCCTTGTCGATCTTGAAATAACTTTAGTAAATAGAGATTTCCGTCTACATTTGAAAGTATCGTAAAATTAAGGTACAATAGAAAAAGACAACTATGTTGGAAAGGAAGAATATGAAAAAATTAATTGCACTACTATTAGTTTCCGGTTTGGCTTTGACAGCTTGTACAACAAATAAGAAAGATTCTAGCTCTTCAAGCCCAAGCAAAGAAAAGACCGAACAGACATCAACTTCTAGCTCTAATGAAAAAGATCAAAAGAAAATTGAAGAAGAACAAAAAAAATTAGAACAACTGCGCAAAGATTTTAACGATGCCATGACCAATGACAATGCGGTCTTCCCACAACTCTCAAATGAAGTGGCTGAAGACGAAGCAGAGGTTAAAATCACGACAACTGAAGGGGATATTACGGTGAAGCTCTTCCCGAAATATGCTCCGCTTGCAGTTGAGAACTTCTTGACCCATGCAAAAGAAGGCTACTACAATGGCTTACTTTTCCACCGTGTCATTAACAACTTTATGATTCAAACAGGTGATCCGAAAGGAGACGGTACTGGTGGGGAATCCATCTGGAAGGGCAAAGATAAATCTAAAGATTCAGGTACTGGTTTTGAGAATGAGTATTCTCCATACCTTTACAACCTGCGTGGAGCCCTAGCTATGGCCAATTCTGGCCCTAACACTAACGGTAGCCAATTCTATATCAACCAAAATAAGGAAGATATTTCTAGTAAGCTCCCGACTGATCGCTTCCCAGCTAAGATTATTGATGCTTACAAAAATGGTGGAAACCCAACCCTTGATGGTGGTAACTACACCGTCTTTGGTCAAGTGATCGACGGCATGGATGTAGTTGATAAAATCGCAGCTGCCGAAACCGATGAGAAGGACAAACCAAAAACAGATATTAAGATTGAAAAAATCGAGATCTTAAAAGACTATGATTTCAAGAAATAATAAAAAGAGAATCGCACGGTTCTCTTTTTGTGTTTACGTTAATTCATTAAAGTCCCAGATTTGGTCCATCCAACCTTCATAGAAGTCTGGCTCGTGGCAAACCATGAGGATCGATCCCTTGTATTCTTTCAGAGCCCGTTTCAACTCTTCTTTGGCATCCACATCCAAGTGGTTGGTCGGCTCGTCTAGTACCAAGACATTGTTTTCACGGTTCATCAAGAGACAGAAACGTACCTTGGCTTGCTCCCCACCGGATAAGACCTGGATTTGGCTCTCGATATGCTTGGTGGTCAAACCACAGCGGGCAAGGGCTGCACGGACCTCTGCTTGGTTAAGAGCTGGAAAGGCATTCCAAACTGCCTCTAGCGGTGTCTGACGATTGCCCCCTTCGACCTCTTGCTCGAAGTAGCCAAGCTCAAGATAGTCCCCGCGCTCGACTTCACCAGCAATGGGAGGGATAATTCCTAAAAGACTCTTCAAGAGAGTTGTTTTCCCGATTCCGTTGGCCCCGATGATGGCTACCTTTTGATTGCGCTCGAAGGACAAGTTCAAAGGCTTGGTCAAAGGACGGTCATAGCCAATCTGGAGATCCTTAGCTTGGAAGATAAAACGTCCTGGGGTACGGGCATTTTTAAATTCAAAGGAAGGTTTTGGTTTCTCACTTTGCAACTCAATGAGTTCCATCTTGTCCAGCTTCTTCTGACGAGACATGGCCATATTCCGTGTAGCCACGCGTGCCTTATTGCGGGCGACGAAATCTTTCAAATCAGCAATCTCTTTTTGTTGGCGCTCATAAGCCGCTTCCAACTGCGATTTCTTCATTTCATAGACTTCGAGGAATTGGTAATAGTCCCCAGAATAGCGGGTCAACTGCTGATTTTCTACATGGTAGACGATATTGATCACATCATTCAAGAAGGGAATATCGTGGGAAATAAGGACAAAGGCATTTTCATAATTTTGCAAATAGCGCTTGAGCCAATCGATGTGTTCTGCATCCAAGTAGTTGGTCGGCTCGTCTAGCAGCAAGATATCTGGTTTTTCTAGCAAGAGTTTTGCCAAGAGAACCTTGGTCCGTTGGCCACCTGAAAGAGCTGTGACATCCGTATCCATACCAAAATCCATAACGCCAAGAGCACGCGCCACCTCATCAATCTTAGCATCCAAGGTATAAAAATCACGACTTTCTAGACGTTCCTGGAGTTCTCCAACCTCTTCCATGAGAGCATCGACATCAGCTTCCTCTTCTGCCATGGCCATATAAAGGTCATTGATCCGAGCTTCCGCTGTGAACAAGTCATCAAAAGCTGTCCGCAAGACATCACGCACCGTTTGCCCTTCTTTAGGACAGCGTGCTGGTCCAGGTAGCCGGCCGTTACATATTTAGACCACTCCACCTTTCCTTCGTCAGGCAGCATCTTCCCTGTCACGATACTCATGAAGGTCGATTTCCCTTCACCATTGGCTCCAACAAGACCGATATGCTCTCCCTTTAACAAACGGAAGGATACATCCTCAAAAATCGCCCGATCTCCAAAGCCGTGGCTTAAATTTTTCACTTCTAAAATACTCATGATACACTCTCTTTCGTAGATTTCACTCGTATGATTATACCATCTTCAAGACAAAATTAAAAGGGAGTCCAACTCCCTTTTCTTTTTACAAACGTAAGTCTGCGTATGGTTTTCGATAGCCCACTTGAACAACTTTTCCATCTTTGACAAGCAGTGGGCGCTTGATCAGCATACCGTCGCTAGCTAAAAGATCCGCTGCTTCTTTGACCGTCAGTTTCTCTACTTTATCTTTCAAGCCGAGTTCCCGGTATTTCATCCCGCTGGTATTAAAGAAAGACTTGATTGGCAGTCCAGATGCTTTGATCCAGTCTTGCAATTCTTGGCTAGTCGGTGTTTCTGTGACAATATTTTGGCTCTGAAAGTCACATTGGAGACTGTCCAATTCTGATTTAGCCTTTCGACAAGTCGAACATTTTGGGTATTCAATAAAGGTATACATCGGTTTCATTTCTCCTTCCAGGTAATTCCTTCATGGTGTAAGAGCCAGCGCTTACGATCGAGTCCAGACGCATAGCCCGTCAGTTGTCCATCTTTTCCCATTACGCGGTGACAGGGAACAAGGATCGTCAAGGGATTGCGTCCAACAGCTTGTCCCACTGCCTGGGCCGAACCACAAGAAAGATCCTGGGCAAGCTGGCCATAGGTCTTGGTCTCACCATATGGGATCTCTCGCAATAACTCCCATACCCGCTCTTGAAAGGCTGTTCCTTTTGGCGCTAATGGAAAGCTGATGGCAATGGGATCCCCCGCAAAATAGTGTTCCAACCACTCTTTCACCTGTTCATGGTAGGGATGAACTTGCTCTAGTGTCCCTTCAGGATCTAGTACAGACTCTTTTGGATCATAAAAATCAAGTTCGACAAGACCTTCCTCACTGACAATGATCGAAAGAAGTCCCATAGGGCTTTTATACAATTGTTTAAGATAGAGAGTCATTGTAGGCCGCTTCTGCTCTTTGGTCCCAGCGATCCTCTTCTGAGACAACTTGAAATAAACTGGTTTCTGCTTTTCGCTTGATCTTTTGATAAGCCAGACGGACACCATCAATTGGAACCTTTCCACAATAATGATAGCCTAATTTTTCAAGCAAATGTTGCATGACCAGATTATCTGGGTGGGTATCGCAACGGAAATCCGGCCCTTTTTCCCCTTCAATCAAGCCTTGAAGGAAAGTCTGAGCCACCCCTTTGCCAGCAGCCTCTTTGGCTACAGCGACACGGTGAAAAGTGATATACATATAGTTATCATGTTCCCACTTGCCATCGTAAATCTCATTATAGGCCGCTTCATTTCCCTTGTGGACGGCTGCATAGGCGACGACTTCTTGGTTTTCAACAGCTACATAGCCACGACTTTCTAGTATATCCTCAAAAATGATCTCTTCATCTGGATAACCGTCCTGCCACTGGTCAACCTGTCTTTGGGCCAGGCTTTCCTTGGCATCTTGGATAATTTCCATAATTCGCTTGATCTCATTGGGATAGGCCATTCTAATTTCCATCTTGTACCTGTCCTTTCTTACTCTTGGTGGTAACGAGCATAGAGCTCACTCTTTTGTAGACCGTATTGTTTGGCGACCTGTTTAATGGCTTGATTTTTCTTCATGCCATCTTGGACCAAGGCATCGATCTCTTGGATTAAGTCGACCTCTTCTAGGACTAGCTCTTCTTCCTTGGCTCCTTCGACGATCAAGAGGCATTCCCCTTTAAGGGGATTTTCTTCCAAAAATGCGACCAATTCAGAAATACTGCCACGAGTATATTCTTCGTAGATCTTGGTCAATTCACGAACCAGGACGACGGAACGATCCCCATAGACAGCCAACATATTCTCTAAGGTTGCTTTCACCCGATGGGGCGATTCGTAAAAGATCTGAGTCTCCGGATAGGCGATTTTTTCTTGGAAAAAAGCCTTTTGTCGCCCCTCTTTGCGAGGAAGAAAGCCATAAAAATATGGGGTTGAGGGGCTAAGCCACTGGCAATCAAACCTGTAATTCCTGCACTAGGACCAGGAACAGCTACGACAGGTATCTCGCGTTCAATCGCTGCCTTGACCAAATCATGACCAGGATCAGAGATACTGGGGAGTCCTGCATCTGAGACTTGCGCCAAATCTTTTCCAGCTTCTAAATGGGCGATCAGCTCTGGAATTTTCTCCATGGCATTGTGCTCATGAAAACTCGTCTGGGGAGTCGTAATCTCAAAATGCTTGAGCAAGAGGCCTGTATTTCTGGTATCCTCAGCTGCGATCAAGTCCACATCCTTTAAGGTCTGGACCATGCGGTAACTCATGTCCTCGCGGTTACCGATCGGTGTTGGGACCAGGTAGAGGACCCCTGTTTTCTTTTCCCCTTTAAAACTTAGTTGGATCTGCATGCTTACTCCCTAAATAACAACTCGTCACAAAACATACACTCTTCATCGTTCTCACGGCGTTGACCATAGGAATACGTACAAATATGAAAACCATCATTGTAAATTCGTTGCAAATTTTCACGTCCGTGGTGTTGGGACTTTGCAGATGAGGTCTTCTCAACTTCGCCCAAACGCTCTCTCAATTTATCATTTTCTAAGCGAAGAGCTGTATTTTCTTCGATGACTTGTTTCAAATTTTTCTTGATGGCTTCAACTTCAGCCAAGGTGACCAACAAATTCTGAGAAAAGCCGTCTAAAGCATCAAATAATTCTTTTTTATTCATTCTGACTCCTTAACTTTCTAAGCTCAAAACCATATATTCTAAAGCATTTTGAAAAGAAACATTGGCCTTCCACATGGTGCGAGCAAGACTCAATTTCTCCAGCAACTGCTGGGCGCGACTCAAGCGCAACTGCTCTTCTAAAGCCAACTCCATCAAACGAAAAGCCTGGCTTTGTTTTTCCTTATCATCTGCTAAACTCACCAACCGGGTCACTTCCAAATAAGCACGATTCAAATTGGATTGACAAGATTCAATGAATTGATCACAAACTTTGGCCAGTTCAAAAAAAGTGGCATTCTTCTTTTGCTGCTCGGCCTCTTCAAGACTAAAACTAAAACGAGCTAGTAAGTTGGCCTGTGATTTGATCAAGCCTTCTTTTTCGAGAAGACCGGTTAAATAGGCTTGCTTTTTAGGAAAATGAACCTGCTGGGCCCGACTCTTGATGGTCGGTAAGATCAAGTTTTCATCAGAGGTCAACAAGAAGAGATAGATCTCACTCTGGGGTTCTTCCATGACTTTTAAAAGAGAGTTCGCCGCATTGGTATGCATCTTATCCGCTTCTTGGATGATAAAGACCTGCCGACTTCCTTCAAATCCTGATTGAGAAAAGTCTTGAACCAGCGAGCGAATGCGGTCAGTCTTAATGATCTGGTTGACCGGACGCACGATCTTTACGTCTGAAAATTCTTCTGCAGCAATCAAGCGACAGGACCGACAGTTGCCACAAGGCCAGACTCCCTGCAAGTCTTGGCAAAACTGACTCTGAGCTAGCAAGAGGGCCATCTCAAAGCTGGCAAAAGAGCCTGTAAAGAGATAAGCATGACTGAGCTGTTTCTGTTCTAAGATCTGGGTGAAACGCTCTACCAGTTCTGGCTGGAGCTGTTGGATCTCTTCTAGCTTCATTTCAATATCCCCAAGCGATTTTCTAAAATAGCCAAGACATCCTCAAAGACGGCTTCAAAAGACTGACTGGCATCGATTTTCACAATGCGCTCCGGCTCCTTTTCAGACAAGGCCAGATAGCCCTGTCTAACTTTTTGGTGAAGCTCCAAACCTTCCAGATCCAAACGATTGACTTCCCGCTCTTGGTTTTTCGCAATTCGAGCGAGACCTTCTTCGACATCCAAATCAAAGTAAAGGGTTAGGTCTGGCTTGAGACCATCTGTCGCGAATTGATTGAGCCACTCGATGTCTTCCACACTAAGCCCACGTCCATAGCCTTGATAAGCGACCGAGCTGTCAATAAAGCGGTCCATCAAGACGACCTTTCCAGCTGCAAGGGCTGGCAAGACACGTTCTACCAAATGTTGCCGACGACTGGCGATATAGAGCAACAATTCTGTCTTAGCATCCATACTGGTATGGTCTGGATCCAAAATGACCTGGCGGATCTTTTCTGCAATGTCAACACCACCTGGTTCACGGGTTGTGATATAAGGAATTCCTTTTTCTTCAAGTAGAGGCAAAACGGCTTCTAGGATCGATGATTTCCCTGCTCCTTCTGGTCCTTCAAATGAAATTAATGTACCGTTTCCCATAGTATCCTCTTTCTGTTTTTCTTCTCTTTATTTTACCAAAAATAAGGGTAAAAATCTTGCATTTTAAAATAGAAAATTTTTCAAATTCATTTTCATTTTTTTCACTTTTTTGTTACAATGTTCTTATAAAGTTTTAGGAGACTACCTATCATGTTTAAATTTAAAGATATTCTGGCTATCATCTTTGGGGCCGGCATTTTTTCATTTGGGATCTATTTTTTGGTCATTCCCTTTCACTTTTATGAAGGAGGAGCAACAGGGATTACCTTGATTACCTATTACCTTTTCAAAATTCCCGTATCCCTGATGAACTTACTGATCAATATTCCTCTCTTTGTTCTCGCATGGAAACTTCTGGGGAAGAAATCGCTTTATCTCAGCTTACTAGGGACCTTCTCGGTTTCAGCTTGGATGGCGCTCTTTGAAGCCATGCCTCTCAGCCACCGCTACCACCACTTTATTTTTGAGGCCTTTAAAGGAGATATCCTTCTTGCCTGTATTGCCTCAGGGGTCGTGCTTGGTTTAGGACTAGGGATTATCTTCAATGCTGGTGGAACTACCGGAGGAACAGATATCCTCGCGCGCATCTTTAACAAGTACACTTCCCTCACGATGGGAAAACTCATGTTGATTGTAGATGCCATTGTTCTGGTAACAGTTGTCGTTGTCTTTCAAGATGTCCGCACCGCCATGTATACCCTCTTCTTTATCCTGATCGATACGCTGGTCATCGACTTGATTGGGGAAGGCGGTTTCGCTGGAAAGGCTTCCTTATCGTTACTGCCAAGCCTGAGGAGATTGCCAAAAAGGTATCCGACGATCTAGGCCGTGGGATCACCTTCATTCGAGGGATGGGCTACTACAGCCGCAAGGACTTGGATATTGTCTATTGTGTCGTTTCACGGAATGAAATGAAACAAATGAAAGATATCGTGAATCAGATCGATCCATTTGCCTTTATTACCATTTCTGAAGCCCATGAAATCCTAGGCGAAGGCTTCACGTTAGATAAAGAAAAACAACCCATTAATCGTTAATCAAAAAATCAGACTGGATGATCATCCAGTCTGATTTTTATTAGATAACTTTTGCGGTTGTTCGAGTGATTTCATCTACTTTCAAACCGTTGGCTTCAAATTTAGTACGGATTCCTTCTAGATCAGTTACTCCATCAATCTGAACTTCGATGACAACCTGATCATCTTTAGTTGGAATATTGACTGTATTGGCAATGTTGTATCCTTGTTCTACAATCAAGTGAATGATTTGCTCTAGGACACCAACCTTATCCTCTGTCACGAAACGAACACGGACTCCTTCTTCTCCATAACCAGATACTTCAAGGAAGGCACGGAAAATATCACGGTCAGTGATGACACCGGATACCTGATCATTGTCCACGACTGGAAGAATGCCGACCTTGTTCTTATACATGAGGTAGGTCGCATCTTCTAGACTTGAAAATTTTGATACAGTAATGACATCACGAAGCATGACATCTTTTACCTTGGTCTTGTTCAAAAGATAGTTCATCTCGAAAATAGACAAGCTTGTTGCTTTAGATGGACTCGCTTCTGCAATCGTTCCTTCTGTCACCAAGCCGACTAATTTGTCATTTTCAATAACCGGCAAGCGGTGCAAACCTTGTTCCCGCATCATATCTGCCGCATGGGCAATGGTAGTCTCAGGGCTAATGTACACTACTTTACGGGTCATAAAATCTTTAACAGCCATAACAAGTTCTCCTATGCTTTTATTAGTTTTATTATACTTGATTTTAAAGATGATTTCAAACGCTTTCAGCAGTTTTCTCTTGTTTTCAAAATTTAGAAAAATCAAACAAGAGTGGTGAAAAAAGAGAGTGGGACAGAAATCGGTCATTCGTTAGAATTCGATTTCGTAGTCCCACCTCCGCACAGTTGAGTAGGGCTGTAAAAGCTGATGAAATCAGCGTAGTAGAGCCCACTCAACCACTGCGTCTTGCTCGATAATCCAAAGACAATTGAGAGGCTAGGACTTTTGTCCCAGCCTCTTTTTATGCTTCTAACGAACTTATAAATCTTATCCACCAAGGTAGGCCTTGCGGACTTCTTCTGAGGCTAAGAGTTCTTTTCCTGTTCCGGACAGAACAACTTTCCCTGTTTCCAAAACATAACCGCGGTCTGCGATGGCAAGAGCCTTGTTGGCATTTTGCTCAATCAAGAGAACGGTTGTACCTTGTTTTTGAATATCTTGGATGATATCAAAGATTTCCTGGATAAAGATAGGTGCCAATCCCATGGAAGGTTCATCCAGAAGCAAGAGTTTTGGCGTCGACATGAGGGCACGACCCATTGCAAGCATTTGTTGTTCCCCACCAGATAGGGTAGCTGCATCTTGGTTCTTCCGTTCTTCCAAACGTGGGAAACGTGAGAAGACCTTCTTCAAGTTCGCTTGATTTTCTTCTCGATCTTTTTTCAAGAAAGCTCCCATTTCCAAGTTTTCCATAACAGTCAAGCCTGGAAATACGTGGCGGCCTTCTGGAACTTGAGAGAGCCCAGCAGCTACAATTTTTTGAGCCGGAACCTTTTGAATCTCCTGACCCAAAAACTCGATTTTCCCAGCACTTGGACGCACCAAACCTGAAATGGTACGAAGAATAGATGTTTTCCCAGCACCATTGGCACCGATAAGAGAAACAACTTCTCCTTCATTTACCTCGAAACTGACATCACGGACAGCCTGGATCATGCCATAGTGTACAGAAAGATTTTCAACTTTTAACATAGACATTAGGCTTCACCTCCTAGATAGGCTTCGATTACGCGTTTGTTGGTCTTGATTTCATCTGGCGTACCATGGGCAATCAAGCGACCATATTCCAATACATAAATCCGCTCTGTTACTTCCATGACCAAGCTCATATCGTGCTCGATCAGCATGATCGTAATATTAAATTCTTTTTGAATGCGACGGATCAGTTGGGTTAATTCTGCAGTTTCTTGAGGGTTCATCCCTGCAGCAGGCTCATCCAAGAAGAGGATTTTGGGCTCAGTAGCAAGGGCACGAACGATCTCTAAGTGACGTTGTTGTCCATAAGCTAAGTTCTTAGCCAAGGTATCTGCTTCTTTTTCCAAACCAAATATCGCTAACAATTCAAGGGCCTTTGCTTTTAAGGCTTCTTCATTTTTGTAATAGCTTGGCAAACGGAAAAGACTAGCAAAAACATGTGGTTTGTGGTGATTGGCAAAGGCAATCAAGACATTGTCCAAAACGCTTAAATCTTTAAAGAGACGAATATTTTGGAAGGTCCGTCCAAGACCACCTGCAGCGATTTTATAAGGTGCTTTCCCATTAAGTAACTGACCATCTAAGGTAATGGTCCCTTCACTTGGCTCATATACCCCTGTTAAGAGGTTGAAGAGGGTTGTTTTACCAGCACCGTTAGGCCCGATCAAACCAACCAATTCCCCTTCATTGAGTTCCATGGTCACATCCCCAACGGCTGTCAAACCACCAAAGTTTTTTGTTAAATTTTTTACTTCAAGAAGTGCCATTAGTTAGCCTCCTTTTTTGAGAGTAGTTTTTTCAAGCTGAATTCCCATGTTCCAAGAAGACCACCTGGACGGAAGATCATAACGAGAATCAATGCAAGAGAATAAATGATCATACGGACACTTGAGAAGTCTTGAAGCACCATGTTCAAGATACCCAAGACGATAGCTGCTACAACTGTTCCTGACATTGATCCCAAACCACCGAAAACGACAATGATCAAGACATTAATGGTATTGGTGAAAGAGTAATCTTTCGGAACAACAGAGCCGATAAAGCCGGCTTGAAGAGATCCAGCAATCGCCGCTGTGATCGCACCAAATACAAAGGCGATGACTTTAACCTTGGTCGTATTGATCCCAACAGATTCTGCGGCAATTTCATCTTCACGAACAGAAAGGGTAGAACGCCCAATTGGACTGCGTAAGAAGTTAATCGTAAAGATCGTTGTAATCACGACAAAGAGGTAAACCAATTGCCAAGTTGTAAAGGCTGGTAAGCCAAGAATACCAGCGGCACCATTTGTTAGAGTACCACCATTGACGATCAAGATCCGGATGATTTCTGAAACCCCAAGTGTTGCAATCGCCAGGTAGTCTCCTTTCAAGCGAAGGGTTGGTACCCCAACGATCAAGGCAACGATACCTGCAATCAAGGCACCTAAAACCATAGCGCCAAAGAAAGCGCCGTAGGTTGGTGATTTAGAACCGAGAATAGCTGCAGAATAGGCACCAATCGCCATAAATCCAGCGTGTCCGAGCGAGAATTGACCTGAAAAACCAACGATGAGGTTCAAACCAACCGCAAGAATGATATTAATCCCGATTTGTTCCAAAATTTGGATATAGAAGAGGTTGAGGACACCTGCTGCAACCAAGACTTGGATCAAGGCAAAACCTGCTACCAAAAGACCAAGCCAGACTAAATTCACTTTTAAATTTTGTTTCATGGCTTACACCTTCTCTTTCACATTTTTACCGAGGATACCTGCAGGACGGATGAGCAAGATCACAATCAAGATGGCATACACAATGGCATCACGGAAATCTGAGAGACCGATCGCTGTAGCGAAGGTTTCCAACAAACCGATGACAAATCCACCTAGAGCCGCACCTGGAATGATTCCGATTCCTCCAAGAACGGCTGCGACAAAGGCTTTAATCCCTGGTGTCATCCCCATCAAAGGTTCGATGGAGTTGTAGTACAAACCGATCAAGACACCACCAGCACCCGCTAAGGCTGATCCCAAAGCAAAGGTAAAGCTGATGGTCCGGTTGACGTTAATCCCCATCAATTGAGCGGCATCGCTATCAACAGAAACGGCACGCATAGCTTTCCCCATCTTTGTCTTTTGGATAATAAATTGAAGAGCGACCATCAAGAAAATAGACACTCCTAAAATCATCAATTGAATGTTGGAGATCGAAATAGGACCAAAGTTGTAACGAACAGTTTCAATGACTTGCGGGAAGGAACGGGTATTGGCCCCTACAAAGAAAACCATCCCATATTCCAGCAAGAAGGAAACCCCGATGGCTGTGATCAAGGCTGCAATCCGAGTTGAATGACGAAGCGGACGATAAGCCAGGTATTCAATCACAACCCCTAAAATAGCTGTCCCAACCATCGCCAGAAGCAAGGCTACAAAGAAGTTAACTTTCAATGCGTTCAATAAGAAATATCCCATAAAGGCACCTACCATGTAGATATCCCCATGGGCAAAGTTGATCAATTTGATAATTCCATACACCATGGTATAACCAAGGGCTAAGAGTGCATAGACACTTCCCAAGATTAGACCGTTCACTAATTGCTGGAGCATTTGAACCATCCTTTCTAACAATAAAGAGCGAGGCCAGGAATTTTCATTCTCCCAGCCTCTTGTACAAACAACAAATGATAATTAAGGTTTAACCGACTCAACTGACTCAACTTTACCATCTTTTAAGCCAATCATAAGTGCAGATTTAACCGGATTATGGTCTTTGTCAATAGACATTGTACCAGTAACACCTTCCAAGTCTTTCAACTTCGCAAGGTTGTCTTTCAATTCAACAGAGTTCTTAGCACCTTTAGATGCTTCTGCAATCATGTAAACTGAATCATATGCCAAAGCTGCAAACATTGAAGGTTCTTCGTTGTATTTTGCTTTATAAGCTTCTACGAATTTCTTGGCTTTATCAGTCATTTCACCTTCAGTAGAGAATCCAGCTACGTAGTAGATGTCTGTAGCTGCAGCAGGTGTTGCTTGTTCAACGAATTTAGCATCACTAAATCCATCACCACCGATGATTGGTTGTTTGATTCCCATACCACGTGCTTGGTTTACGATTTTACCAGTTTCAGTGTAGTACCCTGGAAGGACAATCGCATCGAAGTCTTTATCTTTGATTTTTTTGTAAGAGCAGCTTGGAAGTCTGTATCCTTAGATTGGAAAGTTTCTGTCGCTACGATTTCACCTTTATAAGATTTCTTAAAAGGCTTCAGCAATTCCTTTCGCATAGTCAGATGAGTTATCGTAGTAAAGAACGACTTTCTTGGCTTTCAAGTTCTCAGTTGTATATTTAGCAATGATTTGTCCTTGGAAGCTATCGATGAAGGTTGCACGGAAAAAGGTAATCTTGACCTTTTGTCAAATTATCTTGTGTTGCAGATGGAGTTACCAATGGTACACCTGCTTTACCAGCATTGGCAACCGCTGCTGCAGTGGCACCTGAAGTTGCAGGTCCTACAAGAGCGTTCACTTTTGATTGAGTAACAAGGTTTGTTGTAACGGTAGCCGCTTCAGCTGTTTCAGATTTGTTATCTTTATCTGTCACAACGATCTTCTTACCGTCAGCACCACCCTTAGCGTTGATTTCATCAACGGCCAATTGAGCACCTTTTTGTTCAGCACTACCGTAGGCTGCTACTTCACCAGTTTTTTCAAAGTTAAAACCGACTTTTAGTTCTTTGCCGATTTCGTTACCAGTTGTGTTTGATCCTGAAGTAGAAACTTCACCACAAGCAGCAAGAAGAGCGACACTTGCAATGGTTAAAAATGAAAGAGCAAATTTTTTCTTCATTTGTAATGATCTCCTTAAATAAATCTTAAATAAATAGATATTAAGAATATACCGAATTATCTGACAATTGTCAATAAAAAAAGCGCAATCTATAAAATGATTGCGTTTTCTATCCTTCTGGGGCCACAGATGGGGTCTCCAATCGTTGCAAACTACCGACAAAATCTGTATCTAACTCTTTGAGATAGCAAGGCAAGACCTTTTTGACATACCGTTCCTTCTTTAAGTCTTCCATGATTTGATCAGCTTTGTCACTGTCCACATACAATTGGACATAGCGACACTTCTTGGAATGATACAAGACATCTCCAACAGATTGTAATTTTTTTCCATCCCGATTGTAATACAACTTAACAATCAATCCTGTGCGTTCTTGTTTCTCAAACATAGCTAATCCCTTTCTTGTTCTACTACTAGTATATCAAATTTCAGTAAAAAGGACTACTCTTTTATGAAAGCAAAAAGACTGGACTCTTGTCCAGCCTCTTTGGTTTTCCCTGTAGAAAGGGTTAGCCTAGATTATTATTGGCCATGATTTCATCAATAAAACCATATTCAAGAGTTTCTTGCGCACTCATCCAATTATCACGTTCTGCATCTGCATGCACTTTTTCGATCGGTTGACCTGAATTTTCCGCAAGGATTTTTTCCAAGTTATTCCGTGTTTTGAGCAAGTGTTCTGCTGCGATCGCCATATCTGTTTGTTGAGTACCGCCACCAGTTCCCCCCATTGGTTGGTGAATCATGTACTCTGCATTTGGCAACATGAAACGCTTGCCTTTAGCACCACTTGATGCAATCACAGTTCCCATTGAAGCGGCCATCCCCATGACAATGGTTTGGACATCTGATTTGATAAAGTTCATGGTATCGACGATAGCCAAGCCTGCTGAAACAGATCCTCCTGGCGTATTGATGTACATATAGATATCTTTAGTGTTGTCTTGAGCATCCAAGAAGAGCAATTGGGCAATAATCGAATTGGCCATTTGATCCTCAACTGGTCCTGTCACCATGATAATCCGATCTTTCAACAGACGGGAATAAATATCATAAGAACGTTCTCCACGGCTGGTTTGTTCAATAACTACTGGAATCATTTATTCTTCTCCTTTAGTATCCATTCATTCTCACAATTCGTGAGGTTCAAGGTATATGTGCTATTATAAACAAATGGTCAAGAAAGGTCAATTTTTTAGCACCTATCTCCTCACCATGAATGGACTTTTTATTTCGTACCGAACAAACGGTCACCTGCATCTCCAAGACCTGGAACGATGTAGCCATGTTCATTCAAGTGGTCGTCGAGAGCTGCTGTAAAGATATCGACATCTGGATGAGCTTCTTGAAGAGCTTTCACCCCTTCAGGTGCTGACACCAAGCAGACAAACTTGATGTGGCTAGCTCCACGTTTTTTCAAAGAATCAATCGCAAGAATAGCTGATCCACCGGTTGCAAGCATCGGGTCTACTACAAAGATGCGACGTTGATCAATATCTTCTGGCAATTTCACCAAGTATTCAACTGGCTTCAAGGTTTCTTCATCACGGTACATCCCGATATGTCCAACTTTTGCTGCTGGTACCAAGCTCAAGAGCCCATCGACCATACCAATTCCTGCACGAAGGATTGGAACAATGGCCAATTTCTTCCCTGCAATTTGTTTTTGAACCGTTTTGGTAATCGGAGTTTCAATTTCAACATCTTCAAGAGGTAATTCGCGCAAGACTTCGTAGCCCATCAACATAGCAATCTCATCTACCAATTCACGAAAGGCTTTCGTAGAGGTATCCGTCCGACGTAAAATAGACAATTTGTGTTGAATCAAGGGGTGTTTAATGACTTCTAATTTTCCCATTTTAAGTCCTTCTTTCTAAGCTACTATCGTTCAAAAAGGAGCAATGATAAAGGCTGGATCAAGCTCTGCCTCTTTCTTTCACTCCCTTTTTTAGATACGTAGCACTTGGAAATTTTTATTTCCAACTTTATATTCGTCTTATTATACCAAATTTTGTAAAAAAAAGAGAGCCCTTACACTTAATTTCTAAAAGTTCGGGCTCACTCTTTTATGAAAGGCTTATAACCATTCTTTGTATTTCTTGATATAAATACGTTTGACAACTGTCACACTCAACATATAGAGGACGATAATGGCAAACAAAAGGATGAAGTATAATCCATTCAGCTGGCTCAATTTCAAGATAGGGGCCAAAGGACTGTATGGAAGAGAGGTTACAAAGAAAGCAGCTACCAAGGTTGTTCCCACGACAGACCAAGCTGGACGACTTTGAATAAACGGTAGTTTTGGTGACCGCAACATATGGATAACCATGGTTTGAGACCACATGGATTCGATGAACCATCCTGTTTGGAAAACCATGATAAAAGCAGCCGCATCTGCTGCTCCATGGTTGTAACCATGACCCAAAATCATTGGGACAAGAAGGAAGTAGAGAAGCATGTAGGTGATAATATCAAATACAGATGAGATCGGACCAATCCAGGCCATAAATCGCATGATAGAATTTGCTTCCCAAATGTGAGGGTCCTTGAGAAATTCCTTATCAACATTGTCAAAAGGAAGGGCAATACAAGAAAGGTCGTAGATGAGATTGAGCACAATCAAGTGAATTGGGGCCATAGGAAGGAAAGGTAAAAAGATGCTGGCAAAGAGTAGGGAGAAGATGTTCCCAAAATTAGAAGAGACAGTCATCTTGATGTACTTGGTCATATTGGCATAAACCTTGCGGCCTTCGACCAAGCCTTTTTCGAGGACCATCAAGTCTTTGTCCAAAAGGATAACATCTGCTGTTTCCTTGGCAATATCCACAGCTGTATCCACTGAGATCCCGACATCTGATACCTTCATGGATGGGGCATCGTTAATCCCATCTCCCATGTAACCCACTTTGTGGCCGTTTTTCTTGAGACACAAGATGATCCGGGCTTTTTGATCGGGCGAGAGTTTGGCAAAGACCGTTGTGGTTTCCACAACTTGCGCTAACTCTTGGTCTGTCATCGCATCAATTTCACTTCCTAAAAGAATCCGTTCTACATCCAGTCCTACTTTTTCACAGACTGCTTGAGTGACTTTTTCATTGTCACCGGTTAAGATCTTGGTCGTCACTCCATATTCAGCAAGAGCTCTGATAGCTGGAGCTGCAGAAGGTTTTGGAGGATCGAGGAAAGCAAGGTAACCGGTTAGGATCATATCTCTTTCATCTTCCACACTAAGGACTTGGTCTTCATTGAGTTCGGTTTGTAGCTGACTCCAAGTACACGAAGGCCTTGTTCATTCAATTGAGCTACTTCTGCAAGAACTTCTTGACGAATGGAATCGGTCAGGTGTAGAATCTCTCCCTTATACTCGACATAAGTCGATACAGAAAGCATTTCTTCCAAGGCACCCTTAGTTACCATGCTGACAACCCCGTCTGCATCCTTAACGATGACACTCATCCGACGACGCTCGAAGTCAAAGGGCAATTCATCAATCTTTTGGAAGGTTTGATCTAGATCGCGGACGATTTCATGTTTCTTGGCTTCTTTATGAGTTCGATTGATAATCGCCCGGTCCATCAGATTTTTTAGCCCGGTTTGGAAATAAGAATTCAGGTAGGCCCGGCGTAGGACTGATAAATCCAGATCTCCATGGATATCAAGAGGATATTCCAAGACGATTTCATCTTGGGTCAAAGTCCCTGTCTTATCAGTGCACAATATATCAATAGCACCCAGGTCTTGGATCGCATTGAGTTTTTTGATGACGACTTTTTCCTTGGCCATGATGATGGAACCTTTGGCTAGACTCGCCGTAATAATCATTGGCAGCATTTCCGGCGTCAAACCGACTCCAACGCTAAGGGCAAAGACACCAGCTTCTAGCCAGTCACCATCGGTTAAGCCATTGATGACAAAGACAACTGGCACCATGACCAACATGAGCCGAATTAAGAGCCAGGAAACAGTGTTCATTTCTCTTTCAAAGGAAGTGGGTTCATCATAGGTGTTGATCGTTTGCTCAATCGCACCCATCATAGTCTCATCACCCACTACCAGAACCAAGGCAGTCGCACGTCCCGAAATAACATTGGTCCCCATAAAGGCCAAGCTTTCACTCTCCAAGAGGCTATCTAGATTTTGACCTTCAGCCTTACTAAGGCATACCTTTTCAACAGCATCACTTTCCCCTGTGAGACCTGATTGTTGGACAAAGAAGTCACGGGAATCTAAAAGGACCACATCTGCTGGGATCATGTCACCGGCACTGAGTTTGATCACATCTCCGACAACGATTTCATCGATCGGAATTTCTTGTTCGGATCCATCACGCAAAACGGTCGCTGTATTGACAATCATACGTGATAAGTTGCTGGCAGCTTTGTCGCTCCGCAATTCTTGAATGAAGCGGATCCCACCAGAAATCAAGACCAAGGTCACAATGATGATGGAGGTCGTTGGATCTTGCTCACCTGGTTTCGCTAGCCAAACATTGGTGATGAAGGATACTAGTGCAATGACCAACAAAATCACCGTAAAAGGATTGATGATCGATTCGTAGATCTTTTTGATCATGGAATCTTCTTGACCTTTTGTGATGACATTTTCGCCATAGGTATCGCGGTTTTCTTCTACTTGATCGTCAACTAAACCACGAGCACTGGTTTTGTAATAAGCAAATGTCTTTTCAAGCGGTTCTTGAAGAGCAGCAATGAGTCTTTCTTTATTTGTTTGCATTGGTATCTCCTTTTTCAATCAGGAGCCAATCACTTTTGGAGTCCCTACGACACAAATCAGCGATTGGCTGGCTCGGTGCGGTTCGGGATGATCGTCGATTTGTATCATAGCTCTCTCCTTTCTCTTTTTTGGGTAGGCATAAAAAGAGTCCTACCCTCGATCGGTAGGACTCTTGAAACTCGTCATTTATTTTTTAATCATATCTCTCAAAAAATTGACCGTTCAAGCTTTAGCTCCACAAGGCGATGAAATGAGCTTAGTCTTGACCTTTGCGATCAGGACTGTTGACCAACGAGTAGTGTCTCCACTGCTTTGCGGTAGTCATCCGTATCCTTGCGGTAGCCTCACCTACCGTATTCGAGTTCATTCTACTCCTTCATGAGCAGAAAGTCAACACCTATTTGTGAAAAGTTTCCACCAATCGTTTGGTGATCTCTTCAATCAGAGTGAATGGTGCTGCAACATTGAGACGGGCATGCAAGTTTCCTTCTTTACCAAAATCGCTACCGCGATTTAAAATCACCTTAGCTTGGTCATGAATTTTAGCATGCAGCTCATCATCCGTATAGGGATAGGCTGAAAAGTCCAACCAAAGAAGATAGGTTCCTTGGGGCTTCATGACTCGGATATGGGTCTTTTCCTGCAATTCATCTACAACATAGTCAATGTGTTTTTCAAAGACTTGCTTGAGCTCTGTCAACCAAGGCTTGCCATGGCGATAAGCTACTTCTGTAGCAATATAGCCCAAGCCTGAAATTTCATGTTGGTTATTGGCCAATTGCCGTTGTTTAAAGGCTGTCCGAAGCTTTGGATTTTCAATGACTACATAAGAATTTTTTGTTCCTGCAATATTGAAGGTCTTGGTCGCACTGGTTAAGATCAAGCTAAAGTCTTTAAAGCTTGGGTCAACTGTGTTAAAGCTGGTATGACGGTGGCCAAACAAGGCTAAATCTTGGTGGATCTCATCTGAAACGAGAAGGACTCCATATTTTTGACAAAGGTGACCAATTTTTCCAAGACCTCCCGATCCCATACACGACCACCAGGATTGTGCGGATTACACAAAACATAGAGTTTGACATCCTGCTCCACAATATCTTTTTCCAACTGATCAAAATCAATCTGAAAAAGTCCGTCTTTTTCGATCAGCGAGTTTTCGATCAATTTTCGACGATTGAATTTGACACTTCGTGCGAAAGGAGGGTAGACCGGTGTATTGATCAAGACGGCATCCCCTTCTTTAGTGAAGGCTTGAATGGCTGTTGAAATAGCGGGAACGACACCTTCGATAAAAACGATCGCTTCCTTTTCAAATGAATAGCCGTGCTCATTTTTTTCCCACTCAAGGATTGACTGATAGAGGCTGTCTGCTGCATAAGTGTAGCCGTAGACCATTTGGTCCGCATAGCCGATAACAGCTTCTCTCACTTCTGGAATGACGTTAAAATCCATGTCCGCGATCCAAGCCGGAATGATCTCCGGATCTGTCTCTGTCTCTTTCCACTTGTAGGTATGGTGGGTTAAGCGATTGGGTAAAGTCGTAAAATCATATTTGCTCATCTTAAGCCTCCAATGCTTGTTTCAAATCGTCAATCAAATCATCCGCATCTTCGATTCCAATAGACAAACGAAGCAGGTCATCTGTCAAACCGTATGAATGACGAACTTCTGCAGGAATATCTGCATGGGTCTGAGTGGTAGGATAAGTGATCAAGCTTTCAACTCCGCCAAGACTTTCTGCAAAGGTAAAGACTTGAAGGGAATTTAAAAAGTTAGGAATTTTTGTCTCATCTTGAATTTTAAAGGAGACCATTCCCCCTTTTCCAGTGTAGAGAACTTCTTTGACCTGAGGCGCTGTTTTCAAGAATTCGACCACCTTGCGAGCATTCTCTGTCGAGCGCTCCATCCGAATTGAAAGGGTCTTCAGACCACGGATCAAGAGATAGCTGTCAAATGGTGATAGAACAGCACCTGTCGTGTTCAAATTGTAAAAGAGTTGGTCATACAAGTCTGCATCATTAGTCACTACTACACCTGCTAAGACATCGTTGTGACCTGCTAGGTACTTGGTTGCTGAATGAAGAACAATATCTGCCCCCTCTTCAATCGGGCGTTGGTAAATAGGGCTGTAAAAAGTATTGTCCACCACGACTTTGGCACCTTTTGCATGGGCCAATTTTGCTAGATGAGCAATATCAAATTCCAACATCAATGGGTTGGTTGGCGTTTCAATATAGAGGACATCTACCTGATCTTTTTCTAGGTGTTGAATCAGTTCCTCTTCTGTATTGGCATAGGTAAAAGTGAAACGACCTTCTTGCTCTTGTTGGTTAAACCAGCGGAAAGAGCCTCCATAAAGGTCACGAACCGCTAAGACTTTTGAACCAACAGGGAAAATGCTAAATGCAAGCACAATAGCTGACATTCCAGAGCTTGTCGCCAAGGCATAGTCTGCACTTTCGATAGCTGCCAAAGTCTTTTCAGCAGTCGCGCGTGTTGGGTTTTTCGTACGGGTATAGTCAAAACCTGTAGACTGACCAAATTCTGGGTGTTGGTAAGTAGTTGAGAAATGCAAAGGCGTCGTCAAAGCCCCAGTAGCTGTATCCGACTTGATTCCTGCCTGTGCCAAAATAGTATTGATATTGCGTTTTTTACTCATATGACCCTCCAATAATTATACAATCTAACTGCCTACTATTTTATCACTATTATAGGGGCAGCGGTTTTCTCATTTTCAAGACATAGCTATAGTTTCAAGCTATAAGAAAAGGCTGGGCTCTGTTTACCCAACCTTTGATTTATTTAATTCGGAATTTTTGTCTGAGTCGTGCAGCTTGCTCCCCGATAAAGCGGTCAAATACCGAAGCCATAGTCCTAGAGATCCATAAATGGCAATGCCCAATCCGCCGATGACGAAGAGATACACCATGCTCGATACACGGCCATTTGGTGGGTAAATCCAGCCCAAAATAAGGCCTGCAATCAAAACTCCAAGCAGCATCACCACCGTTAGGATCGAGCCAAGCAACGTACGCTTGAAGACGATGGTCCGATTAAACTGAGTAATGCTTTGGATTTCCCGATACATGAGAACGATTGGTACCAGTAAAGCGATGGTCGTTGACAAGAGTGGCCCGTAGGAACGAAAGACCAATATAAATGGAATTTGTAAGACCAATTTTACAGCGACCCCATAGAGGAAGTAGCGAATGGCTTTGCGATTTTGGAAAAGGGCTTGAATCATAGGGGACAAGACGGTATAGAGTCCTAAAACAACCGTCTGTAACATTGCTACGATGAAGAGGCCCAAAGCCAGGCTATCTGGTTGCCCATAAAAAACGGTATAGAGGGGTCTTGCAACTGCTACGGCCCCAACAGTGGCTGGAAGCAAGAAAGCTAATAGCATGGTCAAGTTATCCTGAACGAGCTTCCCAGCCGCTTTTAGGTCGCCCTTAACATAATTCTCTGTTAAGAGCGGAATTCCCACTCCTCCAATCGATGTCGCTACTGCAATCAAGATCATGGTGATTTTATTTGGATTGGCAGAGAAATAGCTAAACATGACCAGAAGCTGCTTCTGACTATAATCTGTGAACCAAGACATAACATTAATAAAGGTCATCTGGTCCACAATTTGGAAGAGCTGGATGGCTGAACCAGTGATGATAAAGGGAATGGCTTCCCGAATCGTATCAATCAAGAGGGCCCGGGTATCAATCCCCTCACTATTCTCCTGCTTTTTCAAAATAGAAGAGAGAAGGCCTGTTTTCCCAAGGTAATAAAAGAGAACGAGAAGGCTCGCTAGCATACCGATGAAGGCCGCAAAAGTCGATTGTGTAACGGCCTGTACATAATCTCCTGAGCCAATTTTCATGATAAAGAAGGTCGTGAGCAACATCCAGATAACTCGGATGACTTGCTCTGCGATCTGGCTAATGGCGTAAGGTTTCATGTTGTTAAAACCTTGGAAAAATCCCCGAATGACACTCATCGAAGGAAAGATCAAGACAGCCCAAGAAAGACTCTGCATGATCGGAATCAACTCTTTGCCCCCACCTGAAAGGCTGGCAAAGACAGGGGACAAGAGATACATCAGAATAGCAAAGCCAAGGCCTAGAACTCCCATGAATTTAAGAAACTACGAATCAAGGCAAAACTATGATCCGCTTGATCCCGTGTATTGTACTTGGCTACTTGCTTGGCGACGGCTACAGGCACCCCGGCTGTCGAAATCAAGAGAAACCAAGCGTAAATATTGTAACCCATGGTGAAGAGACCGTTGGCTTGTGGCCCATATTTTCCCATCCAAATATACCAAGGAATAATATAAGCAGCTCCTAGCAAACGGCTGATAAAGTTGCTGGCTGTCATCCAGGCAGTCCCGCGTAGCATCTGGGCTTGCTGGTCATTTTGTTCGTGACTCATAAACGTCCTCTTTCGTTTCTTCTTCTCTTCATTATAAACTTTTCCTTTACACTTGTAAAATAAGGTCTTTCAGTTTAAAATAGGATTATGATGAAGATAGAAACTGTACTAAACATTTTAAAAGAGGATCACAACTTTCGTGAGATCCTACAAGACGGAGAATACCACTATTCTGCAAGTGGTGTTTCTTTCAATCAAATTAGCTACGATAGTCGAAAGGTCAACTCCGAGACCCTCTTTTTTGTGAAGGGCGCAAATTTCAAGAAGGAATTTTTGGAACAAGCGATCGAGCAAGGGCTTCAGTGGTATGTCGCTGAGAAGGACTTTGAGGTCAGTATCCCGGCCATTATCGTTACGGATATCAAACAAGCTATGAGCTTGATTGCCATGGAATTCTTTGGTCATCCTGAGCGCCAGCTCAAACTCTTAGCTTTTACAGGGACCAAAGGCAAAACCACTTCTGCTTACTATGCCTACAAGATTCTTGAGAAAAGCCACCGTCCGGCTATGCTATCCACTATGAATACAACCTTGGATGGCAAGACCTTCTTCAAATCAGCCTTGACTACCCCAGAAAGTATCGATCTTTTTGAAATGATGGCCCAGGCAGTTGCCAATGATCGGACCCACCTGATTATGGAAGTTTCTAGCCAAGCTTATTTAGTGAAACGGGTCTACGGTCTTACGTTTGATGTTGGTGTCTTCCTCAACATCAGCCCTGACCATATTGGACCGATTGAGCATCCAACCTTTGAAGACTACTTCTACCATAAGCGTCTCTTGATGGAAAATAGCCGTGCTGTTGTCGTCAATAGCGACATGGATCATTTTGAGATTCTTGCGGAGCAGGTCGCTGAGCAAGACCACGACTTCTACGGTAGTCAATCTAGTAACCAAATCGAGAACTCCAAAGCCTTCAGCTTTTCTGTCACTGGCAAGTTAGCAGGGGATTATGATACCCAGCTCATCGGTCGCTTCAACCAAGAAAATGCTGTAGCTGCAGGTCTCGCCTGCCTTCGTCTAGGAGCGAGTCTTGAAGACATCAAAAAAGGAATTGCCAAAACGCGTGTTCCTGGCCGGATGGAAGTATTGACTCAAAAGAATGGCGCAAAAGTTTTCATTGACTACGCCCATAATGGAGATAGCTTAAAAAAACTGCTCTCTGTTGTTGAAACCCATCAGACAGGGACGATTTCACTGGTCCTTGGTTCAACTGGGAATAAAGGAGAAAGCCGCCGCAAGGACTTTGGCTTGCTCTTAGAAGACCATCCTGAGATCCAAGTCTTCCTCACAGCGGATGACCCCAACTATGAAGATCCTTTAGCTATCGCTGAAGAGATTAGTAGTTTCATCACGCGCCCTGTCGAGAAAATAGCAGATCGCGAGCAAGCCATTCAACTGGCTATGGCAACTACCAGCAAGCCTGAAGATGCTGTTATTATTGCTGGAAAAGGAGCTGACTGCTACCAAATCGTCAATGGCGTAAAAGAAGAATATCCAGGGGATGCAGCTATTGCTGAACGTTATCTCTAATCAAACGAAATAGAGAGTAGGACAGAAATAGGTCATTCGTTAGAATTCTATTTCGTCGTCCCACCTCCGCACAGTTGAGTAGGGTTGTAAAAACTGATGAAATCAGCGTAGTAGAGCCCACTCAACCACTGCGTCTTGCTCGATAATCCAAAGACAATTAAGAGGCTAGGACTTTTGTCCCAGCCTCTTTTTTAGTGTTTCAAAAATATCAGTCTTTCCTTGTCCAAGTCCACTGCTAATTCATATTTGCCTTCGTCATTTTTTCGGATATAGCCTAAGACCTCTAAACTATCGACAAAGATGTCTCTGCGCTTTTGCTGGACTTCATCTTTTTTGAGGAACTTGAGCAAAAAGCTGGTCATATACTTGAGTGCATATTCGGGATTGACATCTCCCAAGATGGCATAGAGTTTCTCTTGACCCTCCGTCAAAGGGTATTGGTGTTTCACCTTGTAAAAGTAATTGGACAGGGTCTGTGCCTTTCGCTCGAAGTCCGTCTCTTCTATGAGAATCGCTGCATTGGTCGTGTTGCGAAGTTCCGTTCGGAAGACCTTGGCTTTCAGTTCCTGATAAGGTTCACTCTCCTCTCGGACAAAGATCTCTTGATCCAAGTCGACTGCTTCAGTAGATTCCAAGAAAGGCAGGCTGATGGTGTAGCGTTTATTTTCTCGAAGGATGAAGCCCGCCTTGATATATTCTTCCATCAGCTTGTCCACTGGCTGATCTGGAAATTGGGCCTTGATTTGCCGCAGGATCACATCATCCTGCTGATCCAGATAGTTGATCAAATCCTTAAAAAAAGGCTGACGTGTCAAACGTGTGGGATTAATGATAGTAATCATCCATATATCTTTCTTTAAACTGTAGACGGGGAGACTGGGCTAACTGACTGGGATTAGTACCAGGCTGATTCAGAGGTACAGCTAATCCTAGTTCTTTATAGTAATCTCTCCAGAAATCACTAATCTGCAGCTCATCATCACCAAACTTCATGGGAATGGTCTCAAAGATAGGAAGTATTTCCGCGATGAACTGGGAACAATAGAAACCATCTCCATTTGGGTAAAAGGAAGCATTGTAGGGAGCACCTAAAAGGTTTTCTGCTCGCTTTTTGACTTCTTTGTCATCAATCTCTGCATAGCGGTATAGGTCATATACCTTCTCAGTTTCAAAGAAATCTTCAGGGGACTGGGCCAGGACGCCACCTTCCACCGTGGCATGATAGAACTTCCCGTCTAAAAAGATGGCCACATGGCTATAGTTTCCCGTTGATGCCTGGATGGCCTCCCCCATTTCCGTATGATCCCTCACAAAAATCAAATCGCCAGATTCTAACATAGTCTCCTCCTAGCAAAAAAGGAGCCGAAACTCCTTTTTAACAACGGGCTATCCCGTTTAGCATTAAGCATTAAAGCTTTCAGTCAATTGTGGTACCACTTGTTTCTTACGTGAAACAGCACCTGGAAGGAAAGCGTGGTTGTTTTCAAGTTTGAAGTTGAAAGCTGCTTCTACCTTGTCCATATTAGCACCAAGAGCCAAATTTCTGAGTTTGAGTTGACGATGTCTGTAATCATCAAGACAAAGTCAGAGTATCCGTTAGCTGCATTTGCGGCTTGGATAGCTGCTTCGATTTCAGCTTGACGTTCCAATACTTCAGCGATATCAACTGTATTGACTTGAGCCACACGGACATTGTTTCCGTTCAATTCAAAAGTCTTAGCATCGATGTCGATCAATTCTTCTGCAGATTTGCTTGCCAAGTTTGTACCAGCCTTGAGCATGGCAAGACCGTATTCTTCCAAGTTCACACCAGCCAATTCAGCCAATTCAGGCGCAATCACTTTATCAGATGGGTGAGTTGTTGGAGATTTCAACAGAAGGGTATCTGAAATCAAACCTGAAAGCATCAAACCTGCGATTTCTTTTGGCACAGCTACACCATGCTCTTTGAACATACGGTAAACAATAGAAGATGCTGATCCAACTGGTTCCAAACGCATGTAAAGTGGGCTTGCAGTTTCAAAGTTAGCCACACGGTGGTGATCGACCACACCGTAAACTTCTACTTCAGCGATATCTGAAACAGACTGTTGGAATTCATTGTGGTCTGTTAAGATGACTTGCTCTGCACCTTCTGCCTTAGCAGATGTAATCACGCGTGGCGCTTCCACACCGAAATAATCCAATACAAAGGCTGTTTCTTCATTTGGAGTTCCAAGAGCCACTGCTTCTGTATCCAAACCATAGGCTTCTTTTGCAAGATAAGCAAAGGCTACAGATGATCCAATGGCATCCGAATCAGGGTTTTGGTGACCAAAAACAAGAATTTTTGACATGTTTCTACCTCTTCATTTTCATTTATAGATTCACTCTATTTTAGCACGTTTTTCCGTTTAAAGAAAGGGAATAGTTGTTCATTTCATCAGAAAAGACAGCTGGAAGAACCAACTGTCTCGATTTATTTATCCTTTAACCCGTTTCAGGTAATCTTGGTAACTTTCAGTTTCCATCAAATCCTTAGCATTTTGAACCCGTTCTTTTGTCGGTGGTTTCACACCCTCCAGCTTGTACGGAATGCCCAATTCACGCCACTTGAACTCACCCATAGTATGGTAGGGCAGAATTTCAAACTTATCAACATTTTTAAGGGTTTTAACAAATTTACCAAGTTCGATCAAATCATCATCTCGGTCTGTCAAACCTGGCACCAAGACATGGCGAATCCAAACTGGTTTGCCAATATCGGACAAATACTTGGCACAGGCCAAAATATTCTTGTTGGTTTGACTGGTTACAAATCTGTGCCGTTCATCATTGATTTCCCTTAATATCAAGGAGCACCAAATCGGTCACTGCCATCAGTTTGTCAAATTTTTTTCCAAGTAACGAGGGGTATTTCGGAAAGGAAGAGCACAAGTATCAAGCGTACAGTGAATGCCCAACTCTTGAGCTTTTGTGAAGAAGGCAATCAAGAAGTCTATCTGCAAGAGGGCTTCTCCGCCACTGACAGTGATCCCACCTTTTTGCCCCCAAAAACCACGATAGCGGAGGGCTTCTTCCAATACATCATCTACTGTTCGTTCACGAGACTTGTTGGTTTCCATAGCCCAAGTATCCGGGTTATGGCAATACTGACACCGCATTTGACAGCCTTGAAGAAAGACAATAAAACGGATCCCTGGTCCATCTACAGCACCGAAGCTTTCCGTAGAGTGTACCATTCCTGTTACTTTTCCATAGTCAACTGTTTCATTTTCCATGTCTTGTCCTTCTCTCTTGAAAACGTTTTATGACTTTATTATAACATGATTCCATCTATTTTAAAGAGATTTGGTCTCTTTTTTGAAAAGAATCTGTTATTTTCAAAATTTTTTCTTGTCCTAGTACAGTTTCTATAATTGGAAAATCTGTCCTGTATTCTAGCAGAAAAAGGAGGTTGGAACAAAGATATCCAACCTCACTATTACCTTGCTCAAAACTTTATCAACTAGTTTCAAGAACCTTCTTATCCAGGAACTGGTTCATTCAATGCAGGATCAGCTAAATAAAGATTTTTTATCCCAGTACCAATTCATCACTAACCAAGGTTTCGCCACTGTTCTTTTGGAAGAGGTGCATCAAATCTTCAACCGTTAGATTTTTCTTTTCTTCCCCTTTGACGTCGACAACGATCTTCCCTTGGTAGAGCATGATCAAGCGGTTGCCATATTCAATAGCATGGTTCATATCGTGTGTAATCATCAAGGTTGTTAAATCATGACTTTCCACGATCTTTTGAGTCAATTCCATGACCATTTCACTAGTCTTAGGATCGAGCGCTGCGGTGTGTTCATCCAGAAGCAAGAGTTTTGGTTTGACCAAGGCTGCCATAACCAAGGTCAAAGCTTGACGTTGTCCACCAGATAAATATTGAGTATCCACTTTAAGACGATTCTCTAAACTAATATTTAATTCCTTCAAGGCTTCACGGAATCGTTCACGATCTTTCTCCCGAACTCCCCAGCCCAAACCACGAGATTTTCCACGACGTTGGGCAATAGCCATATTTTCTTCAATGGTCAAACGAGAAGCCGTCCCCATCTTAGGATCTTGGAAAACACGCGCAATCTCCTTGGCACGCTTACGAACACTCGTATTTTTGATAGAGTTACCCTCTAGCAAGATATCCCCTTCATCCACGACCAGATTGCCCGCCAAGATATTCATCAGCGTTGATTTCCCAGCTCCATTTCCACCGATAACCGAAATGAAATCCCCCTCTTCTACTTGGAGATCCAAGCCTTTGAGGACATGATTTTCATTGACCGTTCCTGCTTCAAATGTCTTATGAATGCCTTCAATTGATAATAATGTTGCCATACTTTTCTCCTACTTATTTCCTAACTTCAATCCGCGAACTCGAAGACGTTTTTGCACCTCAGGAGCGAACAAGACAATCGCGAGCAAGATCGCATTGAAGAGACGAACCATATTTTGATCGAGATTTGGAATCTCGTATATATTTAAGATGATCAAACGGTAAACAATCGCCCCGACCCCGATTGAAAGCAAACGCCAACCAATAGTTAATTCATGAATCAGGACTTCTGCGATAATGACAGCACTCAGACCGACTACAATCGTCCCTGTCCCAGAAGTGACATCTGAGAAACCATCATTTTGAGCAAACATAGCCCCACAAAGCGCGATCAAACCATTCGAAATCATGTAGCCCAACATCTTCATGTTATCCACATTGACTCCATTCGCTTCACTCATCGGAATGTTATCACCAGTTGAACGCAAGACCAAGCCAAGTTGTGTCTTCATCAAGAGGGTCAACAAGATACAAACGATGATCAAACAGGAAATACTAATCAAGAAAACAGCTTCTTCATTTGAAAGACCTACCTTCATGACGCTCTTGAAAATCGTACTCGCGTCGCCAATAGAGAGGTTGGGAACACCTCCCATGATTTTAATATTAATAGAGTAGAGACCGGTCAAAGTGACAATCCCTGTTAAGAGAGCCGGAATTTTCATCTTTGTATGGAGAATCCCAGAGACCAAGCCTGCGATCATCCCTGCCAGGAAAGCCAACAAAGTCGCCACCCAGGGATTTCTTCCTGCTTGAATCTGTGAAGCTACAACTGCTGCCCCAAGTGGAAAGGCTCCTTCTGCCGTCATATCGGCAATATCTAAAATTCGAAAAGTTAAGTAAACACCGATCGCCATGATCGACCACAATAAACCTTCTGATAAACTGGATAAAACGAAATTCATCTCAAACCTCCTATTTCTCTACCTTCAACGAGCTAATATCAATTCCCAGCTCTTTAGCCATCTCTTTATTGGTATGCAATTCTAATTTTTCAGGCGCTTCAACTGCGATCTTTCCAGGTTTCTCCCCCTTCATGATGCGAATGGCCATCCGAGCAGCTTGTCTTCCCAATTCCTTATAATCCGTACCAAAGTTGTACAAGCCACCAGTAGCTACCATCTCAGTAGAACCCCCAAAGACTGGAACCTTGTGGCTGAGGGAAACCTGTTTAATGGTTTCCATTGTCGAAGAGATGATGTTATCCGTCGGTACAAAGACGATATCTGCTTCTGACATAATGCTGTCTGCTGCTGCTTTCACATTGTTACTATCAAGAATTGTTTTTTCAACTACTTGATAGCCTTTGGCTTCTAGGATCTTCTTCGCATTGTCTTTTTGGACAACTGAATTGGGCTCACTCTGTGTATAGAGAATTCCAACTGTTTTTGCTGTTGGGAGCACTTGTTTGATCAAGTCTACCTGTGTAGCAATCGCATCTTCTGACTGATCGCTTGTCCCAGTGATATTCCCCCCCGGTTCCTTCAAGTTTTTCACCAACTTGGCTGCTAATGGATCGGTCACAGCTGAGAAGACAACCGGCGTTGTTTGGGTGGTATTGGACAAGCTTTGAGCAGATGGTGTGGCAATCGCAAAAACTAGATCACTTTCTTCAGCCAATTGTTTGGAAATATTTTTCAGATTTCGCTGCTCCCCTTGAGCATTTTGAAAATCGATTTGGATATTTTTCCCATCCACATAGCCTTCTTTCTTCAACTCCTCGATAAACCCTTTTCGAGTCGCGTCGAGAGACTTATGGGTGATGTACTGGGAAATCCCAATTCGAAATACATTCTCTTTTTTAGCATCCTTCAGATGGTGTAAGGTCACCAATGAGGTTAACAAGAGCCCCACAACTAGTACCGGTGCTAGTAATTTTTTGACTACTTTCATTTCAAACTCCTTTACTGCAAAAATAAATAAAAAATCCGCTTAGATCATTCTCTAAACGGATGCCTGAAATTATCAAACAAGTTACAAAAACCTTGGTCCATTTAGATACTAGCTCTATGGACCATCATCAAAAATCTTAGCCACATAGATACAAACAAATTGCTTGGGTTGTTTGCATCCATGAGATCATGTCTACAAACACTATCTAAAGTAGCTAAAGTAAAATTTTTGAGTTGAATTGGTTTGTTGCTTCATGTTTATTTTTTCTGCTTTCATTATTTATGGGTATTATCTTACCGTAATCTTTTTGAGCTGTCAAGACTATTTGATGAATTTTTGAAATTTTTTGAAAATTTTTCTACTTATTTCCATAAAAAAGAGGCTGGAACACGTCCAAGCCTCTAGTTTCTAGTCTTCTTTTGATTTTGTTTCCTCGTCTTCATCGACAAGGTCACTGATTTCGACTTTTACCTTAGTCACTCGACCATTCTTAACCTTATCATTGGTTAAAATCAAATGTTTCTTTTGACTAACGACTTCACAGCTGAGACGTTCTTTTAAGGATGGAATCCGTCCAACTTCAGTCAAATAATACCCTGCAATGGTATCCACATCATCACTTTCCAACTCAACACCAAAGTATTCATTAAAGTCGTTTAGTGACATAGCTCCTTGCACCACATAAGTATTGACCCCAATTTCAAAAACATCGATTTCAGCCTTATCCGTCTCATCATCGATTTCACCGACGATTTCTTCTAACAAATCTTCGAGGGTAACCAATCCAGACATCCCGCCGTATTCATCGAGCAGAATGGCCATTTGATTTTGTGTATTACGCAATTCCTTCAAAAGATCATCCACAAAAATGGTCTCTGGAACAAACAATGGCTCTTGTAAAATCTTCCTCAAGATAATATTATCAAAACCATTAATAAATCCTTCGTTCAAGAGTCGTTTGGTGTGAATAAGCCCAATCACATTATCCTTGTCATCATCATAGACAGGAATCCGTGAAAAGTTTTGCTTGAGGATACTTTCAATGATTTCTTTAGTATCATCATTGATATCAACCATGAAGGCATCTGTCCGTGGAACCATGACTTCACGCGCTACCATTTCATCTAATGAAAAGATTCCTTGGAGCATCTCAATCTCGTCAGCATCTAGTGTTGCTTCACTATTAGTTAGCATATACTCGATTTCATCCCGCGTCATCTTTTCATCCGCATCATCAAACTTCATCGGTGTCAAGCGACTCACGAGGTTGGTCGATGCTGAAAGCAACCAAACAAAGGGGCTGACAATTTTTCCTAATAAAATGACAATCGGAGCTGTTCGAACTGCCAACTCATCTTTCAAGTTCATGGCGATTCGTTTCGGGTATAATTCCCCAAAGACGATCGAAATATAGGTCAAAAAAGCAAGAGATAAAAAGCTTCCAGCTGCTTGTGCTGTTTTGGTGTTGCCCATCCAACCAGCAATCACACGACCAAGACTATCTGCCAGGCTAGCCCCAGATAAGATGGTAATCAAGGTGATTCCTACCTGAATGGTGGACAAGAAATGGTTAGGCTGTTCCAATACGCTGAGCAGACGAATGTATCTCTTATCCCCTTCTTCAGCCTTTTGCTCTACACGCGAACGATTCAGCGATACCATTGACATCTCAGTCGCCGAGAAAAAGGCGTTCAATAATGTCAAAACAATCAATAAGATAAATTCCAGTAAAATTTCCTGACTGCCAGGGTCTTCCATGGATAGTTTCCTCCAGTATATAATATTGTTTATTATAGCACAAAATATGATAGCCTGCATTCTTCTATATGATTTTCTTTTTTTCCCATCAAAAAATCAGGACCGAGTCCTGATTTTAGAGTTCTGCACTGGTAAAATCATAAAAGAAAGCATTGAGTTTTTCGACTAACTCAAGGGACGAGAGGCTACTTGTACAGATAAAAGGTTTCTCTTTAATTCTGGCATCATAAAGTTGGCTACCACAACATCAGCATCCGAACTTTCGATATCTTCCACTGTTAGATTGTACTTGATCATCTGTGTGAATTCAAAGTTATCCGTACAGTAGAAATCAAGGAAGTCGATCATGGATTTGGCATGGTGGTCGTCAAAACGACTGATAATTAAGACCTTAATCGATTTTCGACGGCGTAATAACTGTGGTAAGAGACGCTCCCAGTGAGTATAGACCGTATAGATCATGTGCTTGAGAATTTCTTCATTCAGATCTTGCTTCATCGTTTTCATATAGGTGATCAAATGATCTCTCAAATCATCATAGAAGGCTGGGAAGATGCTCTTAAAATCTTCATTGGTATTGGTCTTCGTATCAAATAAGAGAAACTCCGAGAATAATTCCTTACGACCTAGATGCGATGTATTATGCACGTGCATCAACATCTCATCTAGATTTTCAATCTCTAAATCATAGGTATAGCATAGATCTTTAAACATATCTTTGATAAGAGCTGTCGATTCTTTGGCATAAGGATCTGTTTCTGCTGCTTCGATCAAGCTTTCTGGACTGAAATAGAAATTCTCCTGAATAAAGATAATGAAGAACTGCTCCAACACTTTTTCATTTAACTCTACACCTAGTTGCAAGCTAAAGTAACGCAACATCTCTTCGACATTGGTCACTCCTTGGTACTGTTCCTTGTAGATATCAAAGTTCGTCGGCATGTCGATAAAATAACCTTGCTTGATGCGAGATAGATAAACCGTCAAGAGAACCTTATAAGACTTAATAACAGAGAAGGTCAATGGATAGCCATAGAGCTTGAAGAAGAAGGTGATTAGATCGGTCACAGCATTTTCCTTGAACTCAGGGAACGGCCATTCCATGTAGTAATAACGCTCCGCAAAATACTGGGCATAGAAGAATCGAACATCAATCTCATCTCCAACCAGATTGAGAGGTTTCAAATCAATCTTTACATTGTATTTTGTTTGCAGTTTTTGATTAATGGTCCGAATCAAGCGGTAAAAAGATTGATAACTCAGATCAAACTTTCTACAAATATATTCATTGGATACATCCTTGTTAAAAAAGAGGTATTCAATCAAAGCGAAGGCTTGTGATTCTTTAAAAAAGTGATGGTAAATCACCTCGAGCCCAACCGAATCCTCATAACTGATTTTGATCCCATTGGTCGATGATTCAATTAAAAATTCATCAAACGTGCTACGAAGATTAGACAAATCCTCTTTTAACGAGCGTTCCGTACAATCTAATTGCTTTGCCAGTTCTTTTAAGTGGAACCATCTTTTTTCCTTGATCAAGATTTCCAACAATTGCAATTGGCGTCTCTGTTTTTTGGATAAAAGGAGTCTCATCTTTCCCTACCTTTTTCATTATTTTCTTTCAAAATCACTATTATTTTAACACATTTCATAGCACTTGGTGACTATTTAATGGCATTTTTTCAAAAAAATGTACAAAAAAGACTCTAAGGCCCATATAGGCGTTAGAATCTAAGATTTATTGATGATTCCAAATTCTTCTTTTTTCTTTTGTTCTTTTGCAGCCCGATGATTATCATATAGATTCACCAAGAATTTCACGATTTCTTTTCCTATTGAATAGACTGGAATAGCGACGACCATACCGATAATTCCGTAGATATTACTAGAGAGCAACAAAAGAACCATAATGGTAATCGGGTGAACCTTCATCACGCCACCAACAATGCGCGGATAAAGAATATTCCCATCAATCTGCTGGAGGATCAACATGTAAATGACTGCTTTGATCATCATATCCATGTCTGTGAAAGCATAGGTGATAATCATTGGAATCAAGCCGATCGTTGGTCCTACATATGGAATCAAGTTGGCCAGTCCAGAAAAGATCGCAAATACCAAAGCATACTTCAAGCCAATAATACTATACCCAATGTAGGCTAATGTACCAATGATCAAGGCATCGATCGAAATACCACTAATATAGCGGGAAACCGTGTTGTTTAAACTCACCAAGAGAGTTGAAATGTTGAGTTTATCATTTCGTAAAACGGTCCGCTCCAACATGGGTAATAACTTCTTCCCGTCGATCAAGAAATAAATTAGGAAGATCGGTGTCATGATCAAAATAAAGACCGTATTGACAATGGTATTGACCACACTTCCTAAACTGTTGGTCACGCTATTCAAGAGATTTTGAAGGATATCCATATAAGAGAGATTCAACTGCTGAATCGTCGATTGGATATTGATGTTTTGGAACAAAGGATTCGTCGATAGTTTTCGAACTAAACTTTGGACTTCCCAATACAGTCCTTGGGTCGAATTGATCAAGCTGCTTAACTGATTGATTAAGATGGGAAGGAGATAAACAATCCCCAAGCCCACGATGCCAAATAAGAGCAACAAGGTAATCAAAATCCCAAATACCCGCTTGATTTTAAGGTGTTTCTCCAACAATTCCACAACTGGATTGGTAATGTAGTATAAAAAACCTGCAATTAAAAATGGTAAGAGGATGGTATTTACAACGGATACAAATGGAGAAATTAAGGTCCCCATTGATTTCCAAATATAGAAAATCACCGTCAATAATAGAATCTCACATGTCCAGAAAAACAATTTACTATTTCGAAACATTCCTTACCTCCTGCTATCTATTCTACCATAATTTATGATAGAATAGAGGGGATTTTTAATCAAAAGGATGAAGTTATGAATAATTTGATTGAACTACAAGACGTCAATTTGATCCGAAATGGTAAAACTCTTTTAAAAAATCTTAACTGGCAAGTAAAAGAGACTGAATGCTGGGCCATTTTAGGCTTAAATGGGGCAGGAAAATCAACCCTCCTTAAACTCTTAATGTCAGAATACTGGGCTAGTTCTGGTCAGATAACTGTCCTTGGGACTCGTTTTGGAGAAGGGGGAATTCCTGAATTACGTAAGCGTATTGGAATCGTTAGCTCCTTTATTTCAGAAAGATTGCCAGAGCATCTCCTGACGGAGCAAATTGTCCTCACTGGCCAATACAAGAGTAGTATTTTATATGCTGCATATGGCGAGGTGGAACTGAACTGGGCACGAGATATGTTGACCTCGATTGGGGCTAGCTCTTTGATCGGTCGCAAATACCGTGAACTTTCCCAGGGAGAAAAACAAACGGTCCTCATTGCACGAAGCCTTATGGATCAGCCAGATCTGATCATCTTTGATGAAGCGTCGAGTGGACTAGATCTCTTTGCCAGAGAAAAACTACTCCGTCACATTCATCAGATCAAACAACTAGATCATGCTCCAACCATGATTTACGTCACACACCATGCGGAAGAAATCACCAAAGATATAACCCATGTTCTCTTACTCAAGGATGGTCAAATCGTGGATCAAGGACCAAAGGAAACTATCCTAAAACCTGATATCCTCAGTCAGTTTTATCAAGTTCCTGTTTCTCTTATCGATCTAGGAGATGGACGACTCTTTGTCAAACCAGACATCAATTACTCCGTCCGAACAGGGTGAATAAACCAAAAGAGAGTGGGACAGAAATCGGTCATTCGTTAGAATTCGATTTCGTCGTCCCACCTCCGCACAGTCGAGTAGGGCTGTAAAAGCTGATGAAATCAGCGTAGCAGAGCCCACTCAACCACTGCGTCTTGCTCGACAATCCAAAGACAATTGAGAGGCTAGGACAAAAGTCCTAGCCTCTTTTACTTTTATCGATTCCGTGCATACTCGATCATATCATATGGAAGAGTATTGGCACTTTCTCTTAAAGAATAACTTTCTAATTCATTGACATTTTGGCGCATGCGACGCGCTTGCTTAGCGGTAATCAGGTGTTGCGCTTCGTATTCAAATAATCTTGCGCTCTAAATAATAGCCTCGCAACATTTCATCAATATTGTTCGGTTTCACCCGGTTAATAACCCGCTCCACAAAGGCTCCACTAGTAATAATGGCTGTTTCTCGCAGACGAGATTCTTGCAGGTAAGAGATTAGACTGCTCTGATAAACACCTTTGAGGTCTTCCAAACTTTCAATGATCATCTCAGTATTGGCCAAATAAAGGGCCGCAATCTGGTCATAATCAATGGCTTCTAACTTCCTATCCTCTCTTGTCCACCAAGTTTGCAAGCCAGAACCTAATGTTAAAATCTCATGGACCAGCAAACGCAGAAGGCGGAAGGAAACTAAAAGGTAATAGGTTAGGTGAGAGGAGAGATTGCGATTGACACCTTGTTCCATATTGTGAAGATAGCGTTGGTAGACGCGGTAGCCACGTTCTCGAATCTTTCCTTCTTCATAAGCCTGTTCCAAACCGTCGCTTTCAATACTCAAAATCAAGAGCTTCAACTGCTCCCAGTCCTTTTGGATGAGCTTGTTTTCCTGACTTAAAATCAAATTTTCGATCCGACCATGGTAGTTATCAATCGCTGCATACAGAGGTCCCTTATGCTTACTATTCTTTAGGTCTGCTTCTAATTCCATGACAACATCATTCAAGATCGCGATCTGCATCAGGTAATCATTGGTTTCTTCCTTGTCTTCTGACAATTTTGGGAGGACCAGCAATCCTGTAATAAAACTAAGAAGGGTAACTCCTGCCACTAAAAAGAGCAAGATAGGATATTCTTTTTCGATCTTGGTTGGGATCAAAAGAATCGTCGCAATCGAAACCGTTCCTTTCACACCGGAAAAGGTCAGCAATAAGGCATCTTTTAGATAATTTCGAACCGACTTTTTAAGACGAAGGGTTCGAAACCAGTAAAAGAGATAAACCATGACAAAGCGAATCAAAAATAACAAAGCTGTCAACACAAAGACCGAAAGAAGCAAGAGAAGATTATTATAAATCGAGCTACTTAGAATGGGCTTAGAAATCATTTCCAATTCCATTCCCAAGATCACAAAGACAGATCCATTTAAGATAAAGTTGACCGTATTCCAGACAGTATGACTGACGGTATCTACCCGAGCTTCCAAAAGGGTAATATGCTTAAAACGACTAGCCTTGAGGATTCCGGAGATAACCACGGCGATAATCCCAGATACATGAAGTTCCTCGGCTAAGAAAAAAGTCAACAGAGGAAGACTGAGCTCTAATATCAATTCACTGGCAATATCACTGGCACGAACACTCAAGAGTAACTTTTGCAGCCATCGATTCACAAAGGCTGTCAAGATTCCCACTATAAATCCTCCTATAATGGAGAAACCTAAGGAAAGGCCTGCTTTTCCCAGGGAGAAACTCCCGGTTGCAAGGGCCGTCAAGGCCACTCGAAAGGCAATCAAACCAGAGGCGTCATTTAGTAAGCCTTCCCCTTTTAAGATATTCGAAACCCGCTTTGGAAAGGTAAAGCGCTCAGACAGAGAAGCAAAAGCTACTAAATCCGTCGGTCCTAGGGCCGCACCCACTGCCATACAGGCTGCTAAAGGAAGGCTCAGCCACAAGGAATGGGCAGCCCAACCCAGACTAATGGTTGAGATAAAAATCACTGGGAAAATCAAATAGAGAATGATGCGCCAGTGTTTTAAGACAGAAGTAATATCTGCTTCTTCTGCCTCCCGAAATAAAAGAGGACCAATGACCATTGCCAGAAATAGCTCGGTATCCAGATGAAAATTTTTTTCTGGAATAAAGAGGGCCCAACCAATCCCCAATAAGATTTGGAGCAAGGGTAGGGGAAGACTCGGCACAAGCTTATTGGTGGCATTTGAGGCGATCAAAATCATCGAAAAGATCACTGCATAAAGGAGTAGTTCCATGGCACTCCTCCCTAGCGTTCTTGGCAGCAGGTCTCAAATTGCTGTTTCAACTCCGCAATCTTTTGCTCTGTCTTGCTTACGTCCTTGTGCTCAATCTTCTTTTGGCAGCGTTCCATCTCAAGCGAAACCAATTTCTTTTTTATTTTGAGCATTTTTTTGGTCATATGGGCTTCGTCAAAAAAACCTGTTTCTCGCTCGTGGATGGTCGATTCGACAAAATCATGTCTCATTCCTTCAATTTTGTTCTTTAAATATTCTTTATCCATGACGGTAGCTTTCTAATTTTTCGATCATGACCAAAAACGGTGGCTGATTCACTTGATTCAGTGTCCGATAGATGGTCGCTGTATATTCCTTTTGTGGGAGCTGGCTGACAAAGTCCAGCACCGCATCACGCTCGATGTCTCCCCCTTCATGACCATAATAGATCATCATAGCCATTCGTCCACCTTTTTCTAGGCGAGCACAGATTTTCTCCATCGCTTCAATCGTGGTCGCTGGAAGAGTGATGACTGATTTATCCGCAGATGGTAGATAGCCCAGATTGAAAATAGCTGCTTTGAGGGTCTCCACATATTGGTCCACATGCTGGTGGCCATCCAAGATCAACCGGACATGTTGAAGCCCCAACTTCTCCAATTTTTCTTGAGTGTTTGCAAGCGCCTGCTCTTGTATATCAAAGGCATAGACCTGACCTGCTAATTTGGCTAAAAAAACCGTATCATGCCCATTTCCCATGGTCGCATCCACCACCACATCTTCTTTGGTGATCACTTCTGCTAAAAATTGATGGGCCATTTCAAGCGGTCGTAACATCCACACTCTCCTTTTCTTCTAGCTTACATCCTTGGGTACTTCCACGGCTACGCATTTCGGTTTCAATGGCATTTAAAACTTCCCATTTATTGAGGCTCCACATGGGACCAATCAACATATCCCGTGGTGCGTCCCCTGTAATCCGATGAATCACAATATGTTTAGGGATGATCTCAAGTTGGTCACAGATAACCTTGACATATTCCTCTTGGCTCATGAGTTGGAGGCGCCCTTCATGGTAGTCCCGTTGCATGCGTGTATTGGTCATCAAATGCAAGAGGTGCAACTTGATCCCATCAATCTCATTGTCCGTCACACAACGACGAACATTTTCCACCATCATCTCGTGGGTTTCCCCAGGAAGGCCATTGATCAAATGGGAGACGATCTCAGCCTTAGGCACTTGTTTTCGAATGCGCTTCACTGTATCGAGATAGAGATCATAACTATGAGCCCGATTGATTAATTCTGAAGTCGCTTCATAGGTCGTCTGAAGACCTAACTCAATCGTCACATGCATGCGCTCAGTCAGCTCTGCTAAGTAGGCCAAGGTATCATCTGGTAAACAGTCCGGACGCGTACCAATGTTGATTCCTACAACCCCTGGCTCATTGATGGCCTGCTCATAACGCTCTCGAATGACCTCAACCTTATCGTGCGTATTGGTAAAATTTTGAAAATAAACCAAGTATTTCTTCACATCTGGCCATTTCCGATGCATAAAATCAATTTCTTTGTAAAATTGCTCCCGAATCGGAGCTTCTGGGGCCACAATAGCATCTCCTGACCCTGAGACCGTACAAAAAGTACAGCCACCGTGGGCGACTGTTCCGTCTCGATTGGGACAATCAAAGCCAGCATCAATAGGGACTTTAAAAGTCTTTTCTCCAAATAAGGTTCGATAATAATCATTCAAGGTATTGTAGGATTTCATACCCTTCATTATAGCAAAAAAAGAGTCGAACTCAAAACGCGAGTCCAACTCCAATTGGTTTAGATGTTACTTTTGTTTTCCCGTAAATCGCCATTGAAAGCGCAGGCGATCATACAAAGGGTACTCAAACTGCAAGACAGCAAAGCCAAGGATCATACTACCAAGAACATCTGATGGGTAGTGAACACCTACATAAATGCGGGAGACCACGATGGTCACCATTCCCAGAACCAGCAAGCCCTGAAGATAATAGCGGGCTGCTTTATTTTTTACATGCTGGCCAACAATGATGATCAAGCTTCCCAACACCAGAGTCGACGCCAGTGAGTGGCCACTAGGGAAAGAAAAGCCTTTCCTCTACTAGATGAAGAAGGGCTGGTCTCGGTCTCTGGTAGATATTCTTTAGAAGCAGGACCAAAAGGCCGGTCAAAACCAGATTGCTCCCAAGGAAGAGGGCCTCACTGTACCATTTCTTATAAGCAAACACAGCCAGAAGAAAACCCACCCAGATCACAATAACCTTAGTGTCCATGACATGGGTTACCTTGGTAAAGAAGGCTGTCAGTGTTGCAGGCAGATCGCCTCGAATAGCAGATTGAATCGCGCTATCAAAGCCCGTTAATTGTTGCGGGTAGAAACGAATCACATACCCGAGAATCACAAAAATGAGAAGGGCGAAGCTTGCCTTCGCCCAATGTTGTTGTTTATTTTTCATATCTTTTCAAAATCGGTTGCAACAGAGTGTAGATCAGCCAAAATGCAATGGCCCAAATCACTCCTTCGATCAGGTTAAACGGTGCAACCATAGCGGCTAAATAGTGAACAAGCCCTAGTGTTTTCGAAATATCATAGTTCATAAAGCGAGCATACAAAGGGATTGCATAGACATAATTCACCAATACCATCGTGATACTCAAGCTGATCGTTCCGACAATCGTAGCCAAGACAAATCGGCCATGGGTCCGTTCTTTATTCCAAATCCATGCAAAAGCAAGGACAAAAACCAGAACTGCAATGATATTGATAGGTAATCCAATCAAGGTTTCAAGCCCTTTATTATTAAGAGCTAATTTAAGAAGGGATCGGATCAAGGTCACCCAAACGGCGCTCTTGAAATCCAACAAGACCAAAGCCAATAAGATGGCAATGATACTTAAATCAATTTTGAAGAAATCTATCACGAAAGAAAATTGATAGAACATCAAAATAAAAGATAAAGCGGATAAAACAGCCACAAGGGTCAGTTTACGTGTATTTGTCATAACAGGTTCCTCCAATTTTTAAAAAATTAGAGAAGCTGGAAAGACGTCTACTCCATCATTCTACTCTAAACTATTTAAACAAAGCTTAAACTAGAAAAGAATCTAGTCACTTTAGCTGCTCTTCATTGAAAAATCCCGCCCGTAAATCTCTTTATCCAAACGATCCTGTCTCAATGCGCCAGCTCTAAACAGATCAGAATAGCCATCGGTCTATTCGTCTCTCGTCTTCTCCCATCCAGACTATACTGTCGGTTGTGGAGTCTCACCACATCAGCTTATGCTCGCGGACTTCTTTTAGAGTATGGAAATGGAGATTTTTCTTTTAGACGAGGCGACAAGCTGTAGGCATAACTTCTAGTTAGGCAAAGCTTGGCAACAAAGCATAAAAGGAAGAGACCATTTCCTAGTAAAAGTCACCGCCGGTCGGGAATTACACCCTGCCCTGAAGACCCTTTTATGATAACAAAAAAAACTTGCCAAGGCAAGTTTTTGTAATGTCATAGATTACACCATTCGGATTTTTTATTTTCTAGGGTTATTTGAGCTTATCTTGCTCATACCGGTGGGTTAACTCAAGTCCCTTGAATCCTTGCTGACGAAGCGCTTCGTAGACGATCATACAAACGGTATTAGAAACATTTAAACTTCGCACATGCTCGTCATTCATCGGAATGCGAATAACCTTTTCTTCGTGCTGACGCATAAAGTCTTCCGGCAAGCCTTTATCTTCACGGCCAAATATAAAATAGTGGGACTTTCCATCCTGATAGGAAACATCTGAATAGGTCTGATTAGCAAACTTGGACACCAAGTGCACCTGCCCATCACTTGCCGCCTCCATAAACTCTTCTAAGCTATCATAAAATCGAACATCCAGCTTGTCCCAGTAATCGAGTCCAGCCCGCTTCATCTTGCGATCGTCAATCGGAAAAGCCATGGGGCGAATAATATGCAAAGGAGAATTGGTCGCCGCACAAGTCCGTGCAATATTTCCCGTATTTTGTGGAATCTGAGGTTGGAACAAGACAATGTGATTTTGAGCAGCCACCTCTTGATAGTCCAGTTCTTCAATATTCATACTCGATCTCTTTCTGATAAAAAAATAGCCACACTGCCCGGAGTCAAGCTCAGCAAACAGCGTGGTTACAGCTTCATTAACTTAACTCACAACAGGTTTGAGGTAAATCAACGAAGGTACTTTCTTAGTATAACACTTTTGAAGCTTCTGTCAATAGTTTTTTTAGATTTTTTTAAGAAACTTTTTCAGAGCCTTCAATTCGTTTTCATTCTACTCTTTTTTAATATTTTTCTACTTTTTCTCTGCTTCGTAAAATTCCCATAGAAAAACCTTAAAAAAGATGAATTTTTCTTGAAAATAGAGTATGATAGAAGCATACTCTGGAGGTAATCTATGAAAATTATTGTTGTTGGTGGAGGAAAAGTTGGAACGGCCCTTTGTCGTTCTCTCGTTGCTGAAAACCACGATGTTATTTTAATTGAGAAAGACGAATCCGTTCTAAACCATATTACCAAACGATTTGACATCATTGGGATTCTAGGAAATGGAGCCAACTTTAAGATTTTGGAGCAGGCAGATGTTGAGAACTGCGACATCTTCATTTCCATGACCGAATACGATGAAGTCAATATGGTTTCTGCTGTTTTGGCCAAAAAAATGGGAGCCAAAGAAACCATTGTCCGGGTACGCAATCCTGAATATTCCAATTCCTACTTTAAGGAAAAAAATATCCTAGGCTTCTCTCTGGTTGTCAATCCAGAATTGCTGACTGCTCGTTACATTGCCAATATTATTGATTTCCCAAATGCACTTTCTGTAGAGCATTTTGCAAATGGTCGTGTAGCCTTGATGGAATTTAAGATCAGACCAGATAGTAATCTCTGTGAAATGAGCCTGTCACAATTCCGCAAGAAATATGGAAATGTCATTGTGTGTGCTATCGAACGGGGGAATGAGCTCACGATTCCAAACGGAGACTTTGTTTTGCAGCCTCAAGACAAGATTTTCGTGACAGGAAATCGGATCGAGGTTGTTCTCTTCCACAACAATGTCCGCCCTCAAGTCATTAAGAGCATGATGCTGATTGGTGCCGGAAAAATTGCCTACTATCTGCTCAATATTCTCCAAGATGTGCGTCGCAAGATCGATCTCAAGGTCATCGAGGTCAATCGCAAACGAGCTGAATTCTTTAGCCAAGAATTCCCTGACCTCTATGTAGTCCATGGAGACGGTACAGCTAAGGATATCCTCTTAGAAGAAAGTGCCAAGAACTACGATGCTGTAGCTACTTTGACCGGAGTTGATGAGGAAAACATCATCACCTCCATGTTCCTGGATTCTATTGGTGTCAAAAAGAACATCACCAAGGTGAACCGAACCAGCCTTTAGAGATTATTGGCGATCAGGATATGACCAGTATCGTCACTCCAAAACGCATTGCTGTGGATACCATCATGCACTTTATTCGTGGACGATACAACGCACAATTCTCAAACTTAGAGGCGCTACACCATGTCGCAAATGGTCGAATCGAAACCTTGCAATTCCAAATCAAGGAAGATAATAAACTGACCCAAGGGTCGCTCTCCGAATTGAAATTGAAAAAAGGGGTTCTAATCGCTGCCATTATTAGAAATGGCAAGGCTATTTTCCCTAATGGAGATGATCATTTAATGGTGGGTGACCGAATCGTCGTAACCACCTTGATCCAAAATGTCAACAAGATTTACGATCTACTTGAGAGGTAAGCCAGATGAATAGAAGTATGATTCGTTACCTCTTGTCCAAACTCCTCTTAATCGAAGCTGGCCTCCTCCTGGTTCCTTTGACGGTAGCTACGATCTATCAGGAGCCTGCTAAGGTCTTTATCTCTATTGGAGCAACTATGGCCATCTTACTTGGACTTGGACTTCTTGGGAGTTTCCAAAAACCTAAAGACTTTCATATCTATGCCAAGGAAGGTGTCCTGATTGTGGCCCTCTGTTGGATCTTATGGTCCTTCTTTGGTGCCCTTCCCTTCGTTTTTTCCGGTCAAATCCCAAACATCATCGATGCCTTCTTTGAAGTTAGCTCTGGCTTTACAACAACAGGGGCAACGATTTTAGATGATGTCGGTGTCCTTAGTCATTCCCTTCTCTTTTGGCGCAGTTTTACCCACTTAATCGGAGGGATGGGAGTATTGGTTTTTGCTCTGGCCATTATGGACAACAACAAGAACAGCCATCTAGAAGTCATGAAGGCAGAAGTTCCTGGTCCAGTTTTTGGAAAAGTGGTTTCCAAATTAAAAACACTGCTCAAATCTTGTATTTCTTGTACTTGGGCTTGTTCTTCCTCTTTGTCGTCCTTTATTTCCTTGCCGGCATGCCCCTTTATGATAGTTTTGTTATCGCCATGGGGACCGCTGGTACAGGGGGCTTTACCGTCTTTAATGATGGGATCGCTCACTACGACAGTAGCCTGATTACCTATTTGGTCAGCATCGGGGTCTTGGTCTTTGGGGTGAACTTTAACCTCTACTACTTCCTCATGATCCGGAAATTCAAGGCCTTCTTTAAAGATGAGGAATTGCGGACCTACATGACTATTGTAATCCTATCTAGCGTATTGATTGCCTACAATTGTCTTCATCTTTATGCTAATGTTGCTAAGAGCTTTGAGATTTCCTTCTTCCAAGTTTCCAATATCATCACCACAACCGGTTTTGGGTACGGGACAACGGAAAAATGGCCACTATTCTCACAATTTATCCTCTTGATGCTGATGGTGGTCGGTGGTTCTGCGGGCTCGACTGCTGGTGGGCTAAAAGTCATTCGCTTCTTGACCTTATGGCGAATTGCTAAAATCAGGTGCTTTCCACCTTATCTCCCAACCGGGTTCTGACCCTACATGTCAATAATACCGTACTCGATAAGGATACCCAGCACCAGATCCTTAAATACTTTACAATATACAGTTTTATCACTATCGGCTTACTCTTTGTAGTGAGTCTAGACAATAATAACTTCATGACGGTTGTCAGTGCTGTCTTTAGTTGTTTCAACAATATTGGACCGATGATTGGTACGGGTCAAACCTTCTCCATCTTTAGTCCGATTTCAAAACTCTTACTTTCTTTAGCCATGATTGCCGGACGGCTTGAAATCTATCCAATGATTCTTCTCTTCCTCCCTAAAACATGGTCTAAGCGCTAATAGATAGTGAGTTATACAATAAAAATGAGGCTGGGACAAAAGTCCTAGCCTCTCAATTGTCTTTGGATTGTCGAGAAAGACGCAGTGGTTGAGTGGGCTCTACTACGCTGATTTCATCAGCTTTTACAGCCCTACTCAACTGTGCGGAGGTGGGACGACGAAATCGAATTCTAACGAATCACCGATTTCTGTCCCACTCTCATTTTTAATTATTGGCTACCATCCTGATCAGGCTCATCATTTCGTCTCAGACTAAAATGGTCGGGCAAGGGATCTGGCCCTGCTTTGGTTCCAGGATGGCATCGAAAGATCCTCGCAATCCCCATCAAGACACCTTTTGCTCCAAAGCGCTCAATCGCTTGGATCATATAATTGGAACAGGTCGGTTGAAAGCGACAAGAAGGCGGGAAAATCGGAGAGATCCATTTTTGATACCCTCTGACCATGGCAATCAAGATTTTTTTCATGCTTTTTTCGAACGGGTTACTGCCAGATTATGCAACTGGCTAATTTCTTTTTTGTTCAAGCGGCGGTATTCACCCGGACGAAGGCCTGTCACATCCAGGTTCCCAAACTGGGTCCGAGATAGTTTGTCCACCAAAAGTCCTACTGCTTCAAACATTTTCTTGACCTGGTGGTTGCGTCCTTCATGAATGGTCAACTGAACCACTGAACGGTTCTTTTCAACATCTACTTTTAAGATCTCGTAAGTCGCTGGCTTGGTTTTCTTCCCGTCAATGGTCACCCCTCGCGTCAAGGGACGCAAGTTTTCCTTGTTGGCAATCCCTTTGACACGCGCTACATAGACCTTATCAATTTCATTGCGCGGGTGGATCATTTCATCTGTAAAATCGCCATCATTGGTCAAATCAAGACACCAGATGTATCCCAGTCCAAACGTCCTACTGGATAGATACGTTCAGGGACTTGAGATAAGAGGTCGACAACCGTTGTCCGCCCCTTGTCATCGGATACACTAGAGATGACACCGCGTGGCTTGTTTAAAAGATAGTAGACCTTTTCTTCATTATAGATTGGAGTCCCCTCAACCTCAACCTTATCACCGGTTTTAATGATGGTTGCTAGTTCTCGTACGACTTGTCCATTAACCGTTACCAAGCCTTGCTTGATCAACTCCTCAGCCTTTCGACGGCTAGCTACACCTGCATGGGCAATATATTTGTTAATTCTCATCTAGTTCCTCTGTTCTCTCTGAAAATAATTGACCTTCTTCTGGATCAATGTCCACTTCCTCAACCTTCGGCAATTCCTCCAAATGATTGATCCCCATATAATCCAAAAAATAGTCCGTCGTGACATATAAATTGGGGCGCCCAAGGACTTCTTTTTTCCCATCCTCGCGAATCAGATCAAATGACAGTAGTTTGGCAATAGCTCCACTGGAATTGACTCCCCGAATATCATCGACCTCTACACGAGTGATCGGTTGTTTATAAGCAATGATCGACAAGGTTTCAAGAGCTGCTCGAGACAAACTTTGGTTCATGGGAGTTCTAGAATAGTCTCGTAAAACCGATGCATAGTCTGCCTTTGTCACCAGTTTATAACGGGAAGCTGTCTCCATCAAACACAGACTAGTATCCGTATCTTCCTGGTATTTTTGGGCCAATTTTTCTAAACTTTGCACCACACCTGTGGGAGGTAAAGAGAGAATCTCTGCGATTTGTCTGGCAGTAATTCCTTCTTCACCCGCTACAAACAAGAGTGCTTCAATTTCAGCTAATTTGCTCATGTTCAATCCTATTTAAGTAAATTTCTCCAAAAGCTCTATCTTGGATCACCGTTACTTCTTGAATTTTGATCAATTCAAGGGTTGCAAGAAATAGAGTAATGACCTCTTGGAGATCCGCTGCTTCTACAAATAAGTCCTGCAAGAGAACTTGTGAGCGATCGTGGAATCGGCGACGCAGCTGGTCCATCAAATCCTCAATCTTATATTCATCTTTTACAATAGTTGTATGGTTCTGACGGAATTCTTCTTTTTTCTTGGTCAAGAGTTTTGAGAAAGCCAAGAAAAGATCCACCGTTGTACGATCGTGAAGCAATTCCGTATCGTCGTAGACCAATTCCATCTTAGGTTTTGAATAATAAAGGGCACGCTCCTCATGCTGGGAGGCCATCAACTCCCCTAATTGTTTATAGGTTCGGTATTCTTCCAATTGAGAGAGGAGATCCTGTTCCAGATCCTCCGCGTCATCCATCTCCTCTGCTAGTTTGGGAAGGAGTCGTCGGCTCTTGATCAAAGTCAGTTGACTAGCCATCAGCATATACTCACCTGCCACTTCTAGCTTCATAGCCTGGAGAGTCGCCAAATAGGCCAGATACTGCTCAATTACCTCAATCAGAGGAATCTCATAGATATCCATTTGGTACTTAGAGACCAAGTGGAGCAAGAGGTCCAAGGGCCCTTCAAAATCTTTAATTTTAATATCCATTATTTATATTTTTCTAATGTCACCATCGTTTTTAGGCCCAATTCACGCGCGATACTAAAGAGATCCACACCAAGTTCTCGTTGTTTCAAAATATATTGTTCGCGAATGGATTGCGCTGAAAGGTCTTGGTTTCCTTTTTCAATCAAGAAGGCTTCTAATTGCCGGAATCCCCACTGACGGGAGTATGCTTTCCCTTTATTATCGAAGAGATAGACACCATCAAGGAACAGTTGTAACTCATCCAGTAAAGGTTCTGGAACTTTTAAGACCCGTTTTTGGCCATCCTTGCCCACTCGAATCACATGAAAGTCCAGCTGGATGTCTTCAACCTTGACTTGAAGGATCTCACTTGGCAATAACCCCATCTCCAGAATCAACAAGGCCATCAAGCGTCCCTGTGGGTTGGTTGACGCCTCCCAAAAATGGTCCAGATCCAACAATTCACGATCATGGGTCTTGGCCGGTTGAATTTTAGGCAAGACCAAACGATGGTATTCAGGAATAAACTGTTCTTGATACAAATAATACAAAAACTGGTTAACGGTAGATAACTTTCGTTTTTGAACCGCTGGCTTAAAATCTTTGATAGAAGCTTGATAAATTCTCAAATTCGTCGGTGTCACTTTTCCGTGGATCGACTCAATAAATTGGTCCAAATCATAGAAATAGGCAGACTGAGAATTTTCACTTAATTCTTTTTGATCAATAAAACTTGCAATAAATTCTTTCATTTTGGAATCATCTCGTATTCATTTGAAAAATCATGCATCAGCGAATTGATGGCTTTAAGAATCGATTTCCGTGTAATAATCCCTTGGAAATAGCCTTCTTCATCCACTACCGATAGGAAGGAGTCGTCCACCAACTTATGAAGGACTTCCGTCAAATTGAAGTCCAAGCCGATGACACCAACTTCCTTCTTTGCAACATGTACGATATCCATCGAAGCATAGGTTTCTTCAGGAATCTCGTGTTGCAATTGATAGGATAGAATATCTGTCAGTGAGATCGTACCTACGAACTTACGTTCAGCTGTAACCACTGGAATGCGACTATAACTGATCTGGCTTAGGAGCAAGATGGCATGGTCCACATTGTGGGTATCGATCAAGACCGCTAAATTTTTAGCAGGAGTCAAAAACGTCTCTTCCTGCGCCAGCAAGAAACGTTCAAATTCCTTTGCTATCATCTGCTAAACTCCTTTGTCAATTCAGGGTACAATTTATGATCTCGTGTATAATATTCTACCTTGAAGTTAGAATCGGTGATCTCTAGCTTGGCATACAAACACTCTCGAATGAGCCCACGTGGTTGACTAACGGAACCTGGATTCAAAAAGAGCGTTCTTCCTTCCTTCCAAGCATCCGGGATATGAAGGTGGCCGTAAAGACAGACATCTGCCTCCTCCTCTTGAGCCCACAGATCCAATTTTTGAAAACTAAAATTGATCTGAAAGAGGTGCCCATGGGTCTGGATGATGCGAGTTGGGCCCAATTGGGTCACCAAGCGTTCCGGATAGCCCTCATAAAAGTCCATGTTGCCTTGGACAACGTGGATCCCTTCCCAAACAGGGTCATCACTCTTTAGTTCAGAATCCCCATTGTGAAAGATACCATCGACCTTCCCTTGGTATTTTTCTTTAATAGCTTCTACGATGGAACGGTCTCCATGCGAGTCACTCATCACGATGATTGTTTGCTTTGCCATGATGGAAATACCTCCAATAACTTTTTAACAGCTAAAGCACGATGCGATTGTGTATTTTTTTCTTCTAGCGTTAATTCCGCAGCAGCACGGCCTGTTTCCCCAACTAAGAAGAGAGGATCATAGCCAAAGCCGTTTTCCCCCTTAGGTTCAAAATTAATATAGCCCGGCCAATCAGCTTCCACTACTAGGCTTTCCTTACCTGGTCTTGCAACCACCAAGGTTGTATGGAATTGAGCTGAACGATCTTTCAAGTCAAAGACCATGGCCAATTCGTGCAACAATTTCGCATTGTTCTCTGCATCTGTCGCGCCGACTCCTGCAAAGCGAGCGGACCAGACCCCTGGTAAGCCTCCCAAGACATCTACCTTCAGGCCGGAATCATCTGCTAAGACTGTTTTGCCCGTTAAGGCTGCGATGGTTTCAGCTTTTAACCGTGCATTCTCTTCAAAGGTCATGCCTGTTTCTTCGACTTCCGGTAGCTCTGGATAGTGATTGAGATTCTCCACTTCAAAGCCCAGCTTTTCAAACATATTGCGGAATTCTTTGGTTTTTCCCTCGTTTCGAGTCGCAATGAGAATCGTATCTTTGACCTTGTCTTGCCCTAAAAAGGCTTCCAAATCCACCCCATCGCTCGGCAAATACAAATAGAGTAATTTCCCCTTTTCAACCAAGAGCAAGGCACCTTGACGCTGGACAATTTCAAAATTTCTTCCCTTGACCTCATTTAAGATTTCCGTCAAAAAAGTCAGAAATCGAAAGGCCGATCCATAGCGCATCACAGATAAATTGAGCGGAAAACCTTCTTGATCCTTGTCAAACAGGACTTCTAGTTGGTCTAAAAGAGTGGAAGCTTCAGCCGGAACCTGACTAAATTGGTTGTAGTCCGCAGCTTCCCCCCATTGGGCGATATACCAATCTTGGGTATCTTTGTATTCAAATAGTTTGTCACTCATAAATTCACATGCTCCACATTCACTGAACGTTCTAGCCATTTTTCGGCAATTACTGCAAAGCTATTGGCATTTGCAGTTGTATAAAAGCGATGGGTTTGCTCTAGGTGTTCGCGGCTCTTATTTAACTCAAAGTAGTTTAGTAAGACCGAAATATCCCGAACACACTCTGCCCCACTGTCAATCAATTTAACATCCGGTCCCATGACATTTTGGATAATGGGTTTCAACAGAGGATAATGGGTGCATCCCAAGACCAAGGTATCAACCTTTCCAACTAGTGGTTTTAAGGTCTCGTAAACCACCTTTTTGGTTACACTTGAGGCCAATTCGTTTGACTCCACCAAGGGAACAAACTTGGGACAAGCCAAACTGGTGACTTCCATATCTGGTGCTAGGCTTTGAATCTTCTCTTTATAAATTCCAGAAGAGACTGTCATTGGTGTCCCAATCACCCCTATGTTTTGATGCGTAGTTGATTTAATGGCTGCAGAAGCCCCTGGCAAAATCACTCCCAGAACGGGAATATCAAGTTTAGCCTTGACTTCTTCCCAAACAACTGCAGTCGCTGTATTACAAGCTAAGACAATCATCTTGACATTTTGGGTCAAAAGGAAGTTCACCATCTGCCAAGTATAGTCGCGAATTTGGTCTGCTGGCCGAGGACCATAAGGTGCACGCGCTGAATCTCCAATATAGACGACATCTTCGTGAGGAAGCTGACGGAGCAATTCGCGGACAACGGTCAAGCCCCCTACTCCAGAATCTAAAAAACCAATCGGTCGGTTATCCATATCTCTTCCTTCCAAAAGGAGGGACTAAGAAATTCCTCCAAGCCCCTCTCATTTATTATCGTGAGATTGCCCCACTCTTATTTTTTCTTGTTTTTCGCCATTGCTGATTTTTGTTGGTTCACAATTTGGCGATAGACCTGTTGAACTTTTGCTTCGCTTGGACGTTGGCCACTCGCACCCAAAAGTGTACGGACTGCTTCAACATTCAAACGTGGGTTTGATGCAAATTCTTTTTCAAATTGACGACGAAGCAAGAACATCCCTGCAACCATCCCACCAAAGAAAGCTAAAATGATCAACAAAATTCCCAAAAAGAGATTCATACATTTTTCTCCGATCCATTATTTTTACATAACTATTATTATATCAGACAATCGCTTATTTTTCAATGTCAAAGCCATAGAGTGTCGCAAGATAATCTTCTGGTTTTTCTGCCCGACGAATCAAGCGGGCCTTTCCATCTTCTTGAAGGAGGACTTCGGCGGATCGCAACTTGGCATTGTATTGATAGCCCATTGAAAAGCCATGGGCTCCAGTGTCATGAATGACAAGCAAATCTCCAATTTCTGTTACCGGAAATTCTCGTTGTTTGGCAAATTTATCATTGTTTTCACAGAGGCTTCCCACCACATCGACGACTTCAGTTGGTCCATTAGGACGATCCATATTAGTGATATGGTGATAAGCGCCGTACATAGCTGGTCTCAAAAGGTTCACAACTGAAGCATCGACTCCGATATAAGTCCGGTAGGTTTTCTTTTTATGCGTTACTCTGGTTACCAAGAGGCCGTGTGAAGCCAGCATAAAGCGTCCAAGCTCCGTATAGATTTTTACATGACCAAGCCCTGCAGGCTTAAGAATCGAATCAAAGACGCGGTGAACCCCTTCCCCAATAATAGCAATATCATTTGGTTCTTGCTCTGGCTTATAATTAACACCAACACCACCAGAGAGGTTAACGAAGCCCAAGTGAACCCCTGTTTTCTCAACCACTTCCACTGCCAATTCAAAGAGTTGACGCGCTAACTCGGGATAATAATTATTAGATACTGTATTAGAAGCTAATAAGGCATGAATCCCAAACTCTTCCACACCTAGATCTTTCAGCTCGATAAAGGCTTGAATCAATTGCTCCTTGGTCATGCCAAACTTGGCTTCTTCAGGATTGTCCATGATATCGGTTCCCAGTTCAAAGATTCCACCAGGATTATAGCGGCAAGAAATGACTTTGGGAATGCTGGTGACAGACTTTAAGAAAGCAATGTCTTCAAAGGCATCCAGATTGATCGTCGCTCCTAATTTTCTAGCATAGACAAATTCCTCGGCTGGTGTATTGTTCGAAGAAAACATAATTTCCTCCCCAGCAAAGCCTAGCTTATCAGCCATTAACAATTCCACATAGCTGGCAGTGTCGACTCCACAGCCCTCTTCTTGCAAAATTTTTAGGATGGATGGATTGGGTGTCGCCTTGATAGCAAAGTATTCTTTAAAACCTTCATTCCATGCAAAAGCCTTGTGAAGCGCTCGCGCTGTTTCACGAATCCCTGCTTCATCATAAAGATGAAAAGGTGTTGGAAATTCTTGGGTCAGACTTTCTAATTGTTCACGGGATACAAAGGGTTTTTTTCATAGGCTCTCATTTCTATTCTTTAGTCCCTATTAGTATAGCATAAGTCGGGAAACAAAAAAAGCCGAGGCAACTGCCCCAGCTCGATCTCTTCCTGATTAGTCGTTTCTTCCAAAGATACGAAGAAGGCTGATAAAGAGATTGATAAAGTCAAGATAGAGTTCCAAAGCCATGGCAACTGCCCAGCCTGTCGCAGGTTGACCGTTTGTTTGATCATAGACATAGCGAATCTTTTGGTTATCCCAAGCCGTTAATCCTGCAAAGAGGAAGACAGAGATAATACTCAAAATATAGTCCATTCCAGAACTTCTCAAGAACATGTTCACAACAGAAGCGATGATCACACCGATCAAAACGCCCATCAAGGCACGTCCCATTCCAGAAAGGTCTTTTTTGACGACGCGTCCGATAGCTCCCATGACAATAAACATCAAGGCGCTGACCAAGAAGGCCTTATAGACCGTTGCTTGCATGTAGCGCGCGATGATAAAGCTCAAGGTAAAGCCATTCAAAGCTGAGTAGATCAGGAAGATTGGAAGAGCCGATGGGCTATTTTTTACAGCCTTCCCACTAGCAACAAAGACCAAGATCAATTCCACAACCACTGCTCCGTAATAAACCATCGGTGCTGTTGTCAAGATTTGAACGAAAAAGTCTTGAAAGACCGTCATCATAAGCCCAGACACAAGAGCTGAAATCCCAACACCAATCCCCACTAAGGAATAGATTTTGTTATAAAAAGCATTCAATCCACTTTGTTCTTGGATTACTGAATCGTTATACATACAAATAAGTTCCTTTCAAATTTGTTAATTATGATTTTAACATTTTTCGATGAAAAAATCTCCTCTTGGCCATCTTTTTACGCCAAGGTTCTGAAGCTTCCTTAACAGCCCAGTATTTGTCCACCATGGTCACCACGAAGGATTCTTTGTAACGAGGCGGAGCAAGGGTAGCGCCCCACATGTGTTTGACGATGATGTCTTCTTCCTTGGCATTAAGATTTGTAATCTTTCGCGCATTCCTCACTGCAATGCGTGGATGGACCCAGGCATGACTTTTTGTAAACTTGGTATCGCGCCAATCATAGTAAAAAAGGTCATGCAAGAGGCCGCCCCGAGCCGTGCTTTTGGCATCCCAACCAAATTTTTTAGCTAGTTTATAACTGGTGTAACTAACATGAATGGAATGCTCCAAACGATTGGAATGAATATGGTGGGGAATGTCGGCTAATTTTTGAACCTTCGGATGCTGGATCAACTGTCCCACATAGTTCATGTATTCTTTGTCACGATGATATTGCATCAGATAACCACCTTTCCTTGATAGGCTCTCCCAATAAAACATCCATCAACTTCTTACAGTTTAAGTATACTGCTTTTTCTCAAAATTCCCTTAAATAAAACATTAAAATTCCTGCTGCCACTGCAACATTCAAACTCTCTGCTCGACCCGGCATAGTAATATGAACCAGCTGGTCAGCTCGTGTGGCCATTTCTGGACTGATGCCATTGCCTTCATTGCCCATTACCAAAACAAATTGTTCAATCTGAGAAAGCTGACGGTAATCGATGGAAGCTTCTGATAGCGTCGTTGCAAGGACCGCTAGATGGGATTGACTAGCTCGTTCAAGCAGTTCTTCTCGGTCCATTTTCCAGATAGGAATATGGAAATGACTGCCCTGCATGGATCGAAGAGTCTTGAGACTATAGAGATCTGCAGATGCTTTCGAAAGCATGACACCATCAAAGCCGGCTGCATCTGCTGTTCGAATCATGGTTCCGACATTACCTGGATCTTGTACATCCTCCAAATAGAGGTAGCGACCGTTTAATGGATCTGGAAGGACTGGGTGCTCTATAGCAATCTCTGCAACCACCCCTTGGGGTGTCTTCGAATCTGCCAAGAGACTCAAGATCTCCGGAGACACGACGATGACGTTTTGGATATTCTCTACCCGATCTAAATAGGCTTCTAAAACAAAGACCTGCCGAATACTCGCCTGATTTTCTACTGCCTCTTCAAAGAGATGCCAGCCTTCAATGAGATAAGAGTCTGTCCGGTATTTTTTTTGATGTAATTTTTTAGCATTTTTGATTACATTATTGGATTTAGACGTTATAATATTCATAGACCTATTATAGCACAAAGAAAAAGAAGAAATCATGCCTCAGATAGATTTCTTCGACTCAAGGAGGATGCACATGCAAAAGGTAAAAATGATTGCCCAAGGACGGGTTCAAGGTGTTGGTTTTCGCTGGGGGGTCTACAGTCTTGCTTTGGAGATCGGTGGGATCACCGGCCGTGTCTGGAACAATGACGACGGGACGGTTGGCATTCTGGCTCAGGCAGAGTCTAGTAGCCAAATGGCTAAATTCATCCAAGAAATTCGAAAAGGTCCTACTCCTTTTGCACATGTGACCTACTTGGATGTGACATTAGCAAATTTTGAAAACTATAAGGACTTCAAAATTACAAATTAAGGCTAGAGAACTATTGTGTATTTTCAAAAAAAACAGTAGAATAGAAAGGTAACATTTTAAAAAAGAAGGAACGATTTGTGAAAAAAAATAAACTTGCATTACTTGCATCGATGGGACTTGCCTCGCTCGTCTTCTTATCTGGATGCGTGAGTGTCGATCGAAAAACTGGAAATCCAACTGGATTGATCTGGAATCTTCTTGGCCGTCCAATGGGCGAAGCCATCAAGTTCTTTGCCAACAACCTAGGCTTAGGCTTTGGGATCGGGATTATCATTGTAACCTTAATCGTGCGCTTGATCATCTTGCCACTTGGTTTGTACCAATCATGGAAGGCAACCTACCAATCTGAAAAGATGAACTACTTGAAGCCCATCCTTGGACCGATCCAAGAGCGCATGAAGAACGCTAGCACACAAGAAGAAAAGCTATTGGCGCAACAAGAATTAATGGCTGCACAACGTGAAAATGGGGTTAGCATGTTTGGTGGAGTTGGATGTTTGCCACTCTTGATCCAAATGCCATTCTTCTCTGCTCTCTTCTTTGCAGCTCAACACACCAAAGGGGTAGCAGATAGTAGTTTCCTTGGCATTGCTCTTGGAAAACCAAGCTTGCTCTTGACGGCTATCGTCGCGGTCCTCTACTACATTCAAAGTATGCTCTCTCTTCACGGAATTGAAGATGAAACCCAAAAGGAAAGCATGCGTAAAGCATCACTGATGAGCCCGATTATGATCGGTGTCTTCTCATTGATCTCTTCAGCCGGAGTGACGCTTTACTGGGTAGTCGGTGGGGTCATCCAAATTATCCAACAATTTGTCATCAACTACTTGATTCGTCCAAATCTTCGCAAGCGGGTCGCTGAGGAATACAAAAACAATCCTCCAAAAGCGACCAGTCACCGCGTGAAAAAAGACGTTACACCAACTGCAACAACACAAATTCAACACAAACCAAAAAACAACCGCAATGCTGGAAAACAACGCAATAGAAAGTAGTAGAAGATACTCAATTCTAGCAGAATTACCAAAGCACTTGAACCCTCCGGTTCAGGTGCTTTTTTGGATCCCTTTCAGTCAATCAACGAAGAATCGTCACTCTCACAAGGAGTTTAAGAACACAAAAAATCAGGCTCTCATAGAGAACCTGATTTTTATACTTATACTTTATCCTTATGCTGTTTTTTCTACGTTTAAAATTTTCACTTGGTAGCTTCCTGCTGGTGTCTCAACAGTAACAACATCACCTGTTTTCTTACCAATCAAGGCGTGACCAATTGGGCTTTCGTTAGAGATCTTTCCTGCAAAAGCATCTGCTCCTGCTGAACCTACGATACTGTAGACTTCTTCATCTGTTTCGCCAACTTCTTGAACTGTCACGGTTTTTCCGATCGCTACTTCATCTACAGCAACTGCATCGCTATCGACGATTTCAGCATAGCGAATTTTAGTCTCCAAGCTCGAGATTTGACCTTCAACAAAAGCTTGTTCATCTTTTGCTGCTTCGTACTCAGAGTTTTCTGAGAGGTCACCGTATGAACGAGCGATCTTGATTCGTTCCACTACTTCAGGTCGACGAACCAATTTCAATTCTTCTAATTCTTGTTCTAATTTTTCTTTTTCTGCTAGGGTCATTGGGTATGTTTTTTCTGCCATTATTCTTCTCTTTCTATTATTTGAATGAAAAAGCTGTGGACGCGCCACATGCTTTTCCTAGTTTGAACTTGCTGGTGTCAATTTACTATTGACGTGTTCTTCTACATTTTTATTGTGTTCTTCATACGTCTTAGCGAAGAAGACTTCACCATTTTCTACATTTGCTACAAAATACAAGTAATCCGTTTTACTTGGATTCACTGCTGCCTCGATCGCTGAGACCCCAGGATTATCCACTGGGCCAGGCATCAAGCCAGTATTCTTGTATATGTTGTATGGAGAATCTATTTCTGTATCGATCGTTGCGTCTTCTTTTAAGGTTGTCTTTTGCCCAAGTTTGCCTTCTGCATAAAGGATCGCAATGTTACTTTGTAAAGGCATATCTTGGTTCAAACGATTATAGAAGACACTAGCGATATCTTTACGGTCCTGATCTGTCGCCCCTTCTTTTTCAACCAAGGAAGCAAGGGTCAATACTTCATTCACATTGATGTTTTTGCTTTCAAGTGTTTCGTAGTATGGGCTTAAGTTTTGATCCATGGCCGCAAGCATCTGGTCAATCATTTCTTTTACTGTGGTATCTTTACCATAGTTATAAGTCGCTGGGAAGAGATAACCTTCCAAACGGTAACGAACACCAGAGTCCTTACTTGGCAAGTCAGCCAAGAGTTTTGGATATTTGGCCACCATCTTTTCAATAAAGGCATCATCTTGGACAGCCTTCAAGAAATCTTCTTTCTTAAATGGAGTCTTTCCTGCCTTCTTCGTAGAGACATCCTCTGTGATCGCTGTTGCAATCTGATCAATGGTATAGCCTTCAGGAATCGTCACCTTACCAAGAACTGGAGCTTGAGGAGTTTTAGTTCCCTCTTCCTGCAGTTTTTGGATGATGGTTTCTAAATCCATACTCTTTTGTAAATTAAAATAGCCTGACTTGAAATTGCTATAGTTCTTAAACTTGGTATAGTAGTTAAAGAACTGGCCATTTTTAACGAGTCCTTTTTTCTCGAGGATCGCTCCAATTTCACGATTACTTGAACCTGCTGGAATTTCAACCGTTACAAATTCTGTGGCATTTTTATCCATTGGCTTGACTGCTGAATGAATATAGGTCGCAGCAAAGATCCCGGTAGCCACGATCACGATCAATAAGAGGCTGACCACTGTACGCACGATGCGTTTAGCGATTTTATTTTGTTTCTTTTGTTTTTGTTGGCGTTTGTTGCGAGAAGAACGTGTTAAGCTTGCCTCCACCGGTTTCTGACTTGGTCCTTTGAGAGCTGGCTTTGTAGGCTTGCTCTTTTCTTCCACAGTAGGAGGGACCGCTTCTTGCTCCACTGAATCTGCTTGGGGAGCTGAAGTTGATCCTTCTACTGTCAGAGGTGGTGTTGTTTCTTCCTCCTCTTTTCCTGAAGAAGGAGTTTCAACCTCTAGATCCGGTAGATCATACTCTTTTTCAATCTTTAAAAGTTGCTCATTGGCCTCTTCTAAGTCTCTGAGGATTTGTTCTTTGAAGCTTAATAACTTCTCACTTTCTTGTGATTTATCAGTCAAATAATTGACCTCCCTCATCATAATCCTTAATATTATATCTTAAAAGATTTAGAAAAGCAATACAAATTGCCTTTCTTCTTCAAAACACCTATTTAATCAAGGTTTTTGTTTTGCCAAACCAGATTATACCATACTTCCCCTGCATATTGGGAAGCAGAGAGACCTTCGTTGGTAAACCCTTGTTTTTCATAATAAGGGATCAAATAATCATGACAGGTCAGATTAATCCCCTCACGGCCATCTTCCATCGCAATCTCTTTCATCGCTTCAAGTAAAAGGGTTCCAACTCCTAGCCCTTGGGCTTCTTTGGCAATAGACAAACTGGTAATGGAAATAAAACCTCTCTCTATCTGACTAAGATCTTCGACTTCTGTAAAGGAGGCATCGATCAAATAACGCTCTGGTCGAACAGGGCCTTCTAGATATCCTAAAATCTGACCCTCGCACTCTGCTACTAGAAAAGTCGTTTGAATCTTTTCAATGTGATCTTTTAAAATCTCACGCTCAATCGCTTCTTCTGCCGAAAAATTTTCAAGCTCAATGCGTTCAATCGCATCCAAATCTTCTAGCCTTGCTTGTCTCACTTGGATCTTCTCTTTCATCATCTACTCCTTCTATAATTCCCAAACCATATGGATCCCTACATCAGACTCCCCTTCATCCCGGAATCCTTGCTGGGCAAAATAGGAAAGCATGTCTTCTGAGCAATCAATCCAAATGGCTTTCTTTTCTTTTTGAACAGCTAGATCTTTTAAAGCAGCTATTAAAATGGAACCATAACCTTGACCTTGATAGGCTGGCCTAACTGCTAATCGCAACAGACTGAGACTTTCCTTACCCGCAGAGGATGAATGTTGAACTTCCGTCGCTAATAAATAGGCTACAATATCCTCAGTTTGCTCTATTAGGAGAGAGTTAGTCCCTTTCGACCCTAGCCTTGCTTCTAAAAGTTCTTTTCGTTTCTGCACTTCATTGTCATGGAGCTCTTCTTCGATCAAAGCAACCGCTCTTGATCAGCTGAAGTAATGGGGCGAATGATCATCCTACCCTCCTCTCATCATTTTTCATAGGACAGATAAATTTGAGTCCGGAACCAGGCGATTCCAGACTCATCTTTTCTTATTGTACATTATGTGTCAAACTTGATAATAAACGCTCAAATGAATATTCGTAGGTTTGAATATCTCCAGCTCCCATAAAGACATAAACAGCATTGTCATGATCAAGAAGAGGAGAAACATTTTCAGTTGTAATAATAGCTGAACGTTTGACAATCTTTGCTTCCAAATCTTCAACCTTTACATCGCCATGGTCAACTTCACGCGCAGAACCATAGATTTGTGCCAAGTAAACAGCATCTGCTTGGTTCAAAGCTTCTGCAAATTCATCCAAAAGAGCGATCGTCCGAGTAAAGGTATGAGGTTGGAAGACCGCTACGATTTCCTTACTTGGGTATTTTTGACGAGCTGCATCCAAGGTCGCAATAATTTCTGTTGGATGATGCGCAAAGTCATCGATAATCACTGTTCCATTGACCACTTTTTCGGTGAAGCGCCGTTTGACTCCGGCAAAGGTCTTCAAATGCTCGCGGACCAAATCCAAGTCAAATCCTGCAATATGAAGCAAGCCAATCACAGCCGTAGCATTCATGATGTTGTGACGACCAAATGTTGGGATATGGAATTGTCCCAAGTCTTCTCCACGGAAATGAACATTGAAGGTTGATCCTGTCGTTGAACGAAGCAGGTTGCTCGCCACAAATCGTTATTTTCTTTGTCAAATCCATAATAATAGATAGGTGCAGTCGAAGTGATTCGACGCAATTCCTTGTCTTCCCCATAGATGAAGAGGCCCTTACTAATTTGTTTAGCATAGTCGTTAAAGGCATTGAAAACATCCTCTAAACTCGTGAAGTAGTCTGGATGATCAAAGTCGATATTGGTGATGATGCTGTATTCAGGATGGTAAGGCATAAAGTGACGCTCATACTCATCCGATTCAAAAACAAAGTATTTAGCAGCAGCAGAGCCACGACCTGTCCCATCTCCGATCAAATAACTTGTGTCTGTAATATTTGATAAAACATGAGAAAGCATCCCTGTCGTTGAGGTTTTCCCGTGTGCTCCAGCAACTCCTATGCTGACAAAGTCACGCATAAACTCACCAAGGAATTCGTGGTAGCGTTTATAAGTTAAGCCATGCTCATCTGCATAAGCAATTTCTACATTATTCTCTGGACGGAAAGCATTCCCTGCAATGAGGATCTTATCACCTTCCAAATTTTTCACATCAAATGGATAAATTTGAATTCCTGCTTGTTCCAAGCCACGTTGCGTAAAGTAATACTTCTCAACATCTGAACCTTGAACAGTATGTCCCATTTGGTGAAGCATGAGAGCCAAGCACTCATTCCTGCTCCTTTAATTCCAATAAAATGGTATGTGTTAGACATGTTATCTCCTTATTCTTGATCTAGATGGGTTAAATCCAATTCTTGTTTGATTGGCTGTGGTTTCAGCTTGTGTTGGTCTTTATTATAAATTTGACTGGTCTTCAAGAAATCATAATTGTTTTTCTTTTCAGTAGGTTCTGCTACGACTGTTTCTCCTGCTGGTTCCAGCTCAGCAAGAATCAACTGATCCTGACGCAAGCGTTTGCTATATTTCAACAATTCGCCCGGGTTTTCCTTTTGGAAAGGTGCTGTTGGCTGGCCAGGTTTCCGTTCTGAAATAAATGGTTTTTTTCCGCTTGTTTGTAGTGATCGCTGGATCTGTTGTCAGATAAGGCGCCGTGCGTTTCTTTTTCAGATCTTCACGCGCACGCTCTCTTGCTTCTTCTGCATAACGATTGGCAGGACTTTTTTTATCAATCGGCTCTTTAAAATCAGGTTTTCTTACTGGCCGTCTTTTAGGTAGGGACTCTTCGAGTGGTTGATGGTAATGGTGCTTGGGTTTGGTATTTTCAGCAATGGGTTGCCATTCCAAATAATTTTTATCCACATATTCGCCTGTAATGTTACTGATCAAGTCTGAATCATCGTACAGGTTCATATGGGGCATCTCTGTTAACATCAACTCATTATCCCCTACCTGAGGAAAATATTTTTCTGTCATGTTTTCTTCCTTTCGACACTCCATTAATTATAAACTATTCACAGAATTTTTCAAGTTATTCCGACTGAATTCCTAGAATCTCACGAATTTCCTCTACAGATAGGCTAGATCTAGTTTCCGTTCCATCTAGAATCGTTGAAACGAGATGGCGTTTTGAAACTTGTAGCTCTTGAATTTTTCTTCGATAGTTCCACGGGTAATCATGCGGTAGACTTCGACATTTTGTTCTTGTCCCATTCGATGGGCACGGCCAATCGCCTGTTCTTCTACAGCAGGATTCCACCACAAATCGACTAAGATAACAGTATCGGCACCAGTAAGGTTCAATCCGACCCCACCAGCCTTCAGTGAAATGAGAAAGGCGTGGCGCTCTCCTGCATTAAAGGCATTGGTCATTTCTTGACGGTCTTTTGCGGGAGTAGACCCCGTGATTTTAAAGGAGGTCATGCCGAGCTGATCAATCTCCTTCTCCAGAATATCTAACATGCCTCTGAATTGGGAGAAGATCAAGACCCGATGATCGCCATCCTGGATTTGAACCAGAAGATCGCGAAGACTCTCCAATTTTCCACTGTCTCCTTGATAATCTTCCATAAAAAGGGATGGGGTATCACAGATTTGGCGAAGACGCATGAGCCCCGAAAGGATCTCCACCTTGCTTCGATTTAATTCTTCCTCGCTAGAGCTTTGAACCCGGTCCTGAATTTGCTTTAATTGGGCTAAATAGATAGTTTTTTGGCTTTCGTCCAACTCATTATGATAGATGGTTTCAATCAAGTCTGGTAATTCTTGAAGAACCTCTGTTTTTTTTCGCCTCATGACAAAGGGTTTTACAAAACGGGCAATGGTATCCGGGCTTAATTTTTGAAATTCTTTTTTAGCAGGAAATAGACCAGGAAGTACAATTTGGAAAATGGACCAAAGTTCTCCAACATGGTTCTCAATAGGTGTACCAGAGAGTGCAAATACATGTGGCACATCAAAACCACGTAAATGTTGGGCAATCTTGGTTTGGGCATTTTTCATGACCTGGGCTTCATCCAAGATCAAGTATTCATAGTGATTCTTTTGGTATTCCTCTACATCCTGACGGAAAGAGGCATAGCTGGTAATGACCACTTGGGGATTGGTTGCGATAAGTTCATCTCGATGTTGCTTGAGGCCGTAAACAACTGCCACATCCATCTGAGGAGCAAATTTTGAAAATTCTTGTTTCCAGTTGTAGATAAGACTAGATGGGGCTAGAATCAAGATTTTCGTTTCAGCTTTGGCGACACTCGTTAAAAATGAAATAGTTTGCAGGGTTTTTCCAAGACCCATATCGTCCGCTAAAATGCCTCCAAACCATAATGATTCAGCATGGAGAACCATTTGACCCCTGTCTCTTGGTAATCCCTGAGGGTCGCTTGGATCGCTAACTGAGGAAGCGGATAAGCTTCCGGATGGGTTAAATCATGAGCCAAATTCCTAAATTCTTCAGAAAAATGAACATTTTCTTGATCTGCTAACAAATCAGAGAGCTGGTAGGCTGCAATCCGACGGGTCTGCAATTTGCCACCCTTCTTCATCTTAGCCCGTAGATCGGCCAAGGCCCGACTAATTTTCTTCGTTTCTTCATCAAAAACAAGGACTTTTCCGGTATGGCTGACAAAGTAGTCTTCTTGCTCTACTAGAGCTTTTAGGACCTGGTCGACCTCAGCTGGGTCTATACTTTCAAAGTCAAAGCCAATCTCCAGTAAACTGCCATTGGTTTTGACATCAATTTTAGGACGTTCCACTTGATAAAGCTCTAAGAGACTATCGGATAAGGTTACCTCTCCCAAAGCTTCAAAAGTCGGGATCTGTTGGTGAAAGAAAGGATAGACCTGCTCACTTGCTAAGGGGCTTCTTTGAGAAGAAAAGTCATCTGTAAAGCCTGCTGCCAGCATAGTCGAAAAGACCTCTTGCTCCTTATCAAAATCACTGGAATACGGAAGGTTTAGAAGCTCCTCGCGCGTTGTCACCGCACGATCCTGGTACTGAAAGACCACATCCAGTAGGACCGTCTGGTCCTGCGCCAAGTCAAAATGAAATACTGGAGTGAAATCGTGGATTAAAAAGCTCTTAGGTGCTGTTATTTCCCCCAGTTTTTTAAATTCTTTCAAACTATAGGAAAGCTTGGTCTGGTCTGTTGGATCAAAGTGCAAGCGTTTTTTTCGGTCTTGATCCATCGGCAGGTCTTGAATAGCCTTCCATAAAGTACGCTGTTGAGGCGTCAGGTGATAGAAGACACCATTTCGAAACAGGTAAGTAGCAGACTCGACAACCTTGACTTGAGGCTCGGTAATGATCAATTCATAAAAATCACCATGGTCTTCTACTTGAAAATGAAAGAGATCTTCCTCCCCATGGACATCCTGAAAATAGACTTCAGAAAAATCATACAAGCTATATTGCAGGAGGAAGGAATCCAAATTCATCAGTAATTCCACCGCTTCTTCAAAGAGAGCCGGTGGGAAATAGAGATGGCGGCCAGCATTAGGAAAGAAATCCTGCTCTTTTGAAGCACTATCTGTGATTAAGCCTTGTAGGAAATTGATCACATCCTGACTAGCCCCATCAAATTCTAGGTAAGAAATGGGTTCATAATAATTTTTACCAATGGCATAATGCCCTTCTTTTTGAAGAGTCTGCAAAAAAGCAAGGACATCTCTGATCACATAAGAGCGCTCATCTGGCAAACGACGGATGCGAAGGGTCCACAGAAATTGACCAGAATAATCGTCTTCATGTCCAACAGCTGATAAGACATAGCGGGTTTCTTTTTTCTCAATTTTTGGAAGCACTTGGTCTAAAAACAAACTTCCAAAAGAGACTTTTTCCTGGGTTTCTTCTGTCGCAGTAGCATCTTCTTCTAGACTTGTCAGAGCCGCCTTCCCACTGTCATCATTCTTCAAAAAAGCTTCTACAGCTGCCAAATGTGTACAGAATTTTTTCTTTTGAAAGAAAGCACAGCTACAAAAAACTGCATCGTCATCTAAACTGTATCGTAAGCTTTCTTCTTCCACTCGAAAATACAGGTATTTTTCTTTTACTTCCTGAAGGGAAACTTTCCCAGCTTCATAGAGAAAGCTCCCTTGTGAACGAACCTTCCCAGGAATTAATTTTGCCATCTTTACCACCTTAGATTAATCCCTTTATTATACCATATTTGAAAGATTAATTCGATAAAACTGATTAAAATAGGCGTTTTTTAGCTATCTATTATTCAATGATAGCCACTTAAATCGTTCTTAAAAAAAACGACCCACCAGGGGCAATCCATTCACGAGGTCAGCAGGCAAGCTCTAACATCGTCTCACGGTGCATTCTTTATCTAAAAAAGTGGTAGGCTACCGCGCACCAATGGGTGCTCGATGTCCTACCACCTAATTAGATGATAACATAACTTAACTACTTTTTTATGCTCTAGGTCTATACATTTTCCACTAGTCATCTCCTTGTTCTTGCGAATTACCATTTATTAAGGCATCCCCAATGGTTATGTATAATTTTCCCAAGCAAAAAAATTTGACAAAAGCCCAAAAAATCCCAAAGACAGCTAACCCTTTCACCAATAGAGAATAATAACTTTCTTTGACAATCTCTCCATAAAATGTCATGGATGATGTCATGATCACCCATCCCCAAATGATTAGAATGAGGGAGGCACCATAAAGGATAGCCAGCCCCCAAAAGACCAAAGCATTTTTTAAAAATTTCCTCATGACACGCACAAGTGCCAATAAGCCTAACAAAGAAACAAACAGTAGTAATTCTGTATGAGACATCGCTTCCTTTCCTTATCCATCCATTAAAGTACATCCTGCATTTTCTTCTAATTAGTTAGTTTTTCAGATGTTCATATAAAAAGGACTCTTCTTGTCTCTTGCGGTTGACACAGAGTCCTTTTTGGTTCTTTTTCACAGTTAGAAGGATCCATTCATCCCCTTTTCCAAAGGACGCATGAGACCTTCTTGGGCGCCTTGCCATCTAACTGTTGAGAGAAGGATGGCAAGACCAGCAAATAGTCTACTACCATTAGTTCCCTTAGGCTCTCATCCTACTTCCGTTTTCGCGCGATCAAATGGATCGGAGTACCTTCAAAAACAAAGGCTTTCCGAATCTGGTTTTCCAAGAAACGAAGATAAGAGAAATGCATGAGTTCTTCTTCATTGACAAAGACCACAAAGGTTGGTGGCTTGGTTGCCACTTGGGTCGCATAGAAGATTTTGAGGCGTTTTCCTTTATCTGTTGGTGTCGGATTAATGGCAATAGCATCCATAATCACATCGTTCAAGACAGCTGAAGGAATCCGCGTATTCTGACTTTCACTAATCTGTTTGATCATCTCTGGCAACTTGTGCAAGCGTTGTTTGGTCAAAGCAGAGACAAAGACAATCGGAGCATAAGAAAGGTATTGGAATTGGTCACGAATATCATCTTCCCACTGCTTCATGGTATGGTTGTCTTTTTCAATGGTATCCCATTTGTTGACAACAATGATCATGCCTTTACCAGCTTCATGGGCAAATCCGGCAATCCGCTTATCATACTCGCGAATTCCTTCCTCGGCATTAATGACCATCAAGACCACATCTGAACGGTCGATGGCCCGCATAGCACGCATAACAGAATATTTCTCAGTATTTTCATAGATTTTACCAGATTTACGCATACCGGCCGTATCGATCATGGTGAATTCTTGACCATCTGCATCAGTAAAGTGGGTATCGATGGCATCCCGTGTAGTTCCAGCTACTGGGCTAGCAATCACGCGGTCTTCTCCAAGGATTGCATTGATCAAGCTTGATTTCCCAACATTTGGACGGCCAATCAAACTAAACTTGATGATGTCTGGATTTTCTTCTTCTGTCTCATTCGGGAGATTTTCGATGATGGCATCGAGCACATCCCCGGTTCCAATCCCATGGACTGATGATACCGGAAGGGGCTCACCCAGTCCCAAGGCATAAAAATCGTAGATATCGTTGCGCATCTCTGGGTTGTCCACTTTGTTGACAGCCAGAATCACTGGTTTATGGGTCTTATACAAGATACGAGTGACATATTCATCGGCATCGGTAATCCCTTCTTTGCCAGAAACAACAAAGACAATGACATCAGCTTCGTCCATGGCAATTTCTGCCTGATGCTTGATTTGCTCCATAAATGGAGCATCAACGTCATCAATTCCCCCTGTATCAATGATACTAAATTTTCGGTTCAACCACTCAGCTGTTGCATAAATGCGGTCACGAGTGACTCCTTCTACATCCTCAACGATAGAAATCCGCTCACCGGCAATCCGGTTAAAGAGCGTAGATTTCCCAACATTAGGACGGCCTACAATCGCAATAGTTGGTAGGGCCATGATTTCCTCTTTTCTAAAGATAGACGAGACCTCGTTTCAAGAAGGTCCCTCTTCATTTCTATAATAGTTTGTGTTTTTCCAGCAGCTGTTTGGTTGCTTCTTCTTCTGGTTGTCCAAACTGAGCTGCAAGTCGCTCGCTCCAGCTATCAGTTGCACGCACTCCTGCATAATCTGCCTGTACCTTGTCATAGTCTGTCACAACCGATAGATCTTGCACTTGATATTCTTCTTCAAAAGCAATATGTTCCAAAGGCAAGCGCGGTTTCACAGCATGCTGTTGATTTGGGACTCCAAGAGCAATTCCAAAAACAGGATAGGTATAGTCTGGTAAACGGAAGAGTTCTGCGACTTCTTCTGCACAGTAGCGCAGCATGCCAATGATGACACCTCCATAGCCTAGACTTTCTGCTGCTAATAGCGTATTTTGAGCTGCTAGGGCCGCATCCACTGAAGTGATCAGCAAATTATCAACCCCTTCAGGATGGAAGTCCTTCTCATGAAGTTTGACAGCTTTTTCAGCTCGATTTAAATCCCCTACAAAGAGAAGAAATACAGAGGATTGGCGAATCGCCTCTTGGGGAAGCAATTGGTAAAGAGCCTCTTTTTTCTCGCTACTTTTTACGACAACCACAGAATAAGACTGAAAGTTTCCAACTGGAAGCCATTTGACCAGCCGATAAGATTTCCTTGAGATCGGCTTCTTTCATCGGTTCTTCCTTAAAGCGACGAACAGAAAAATGAGACTTCATTAAACGGATGGTATCATTCATCGACGATTTACTCCTTCCAAATGGATTTCCTTAGCTAAAAATTTCACGCGCTCCATAACGCGTTTGGCCTGCCAAGTTTCATCACCATTGCGCGAGGTTGCAAAATGGCGTTCCAATTCTTCAAAATTAAAATTGGAGGTAAAGAAGGTTGGAAGATTTTCCTGCATCCGGTGTTGCAAGATCACCTGCAAGATTTCATCTCGCACCCAGGCTGACATCTGCTCCGCCCCAATATCATCAAGAATTAAAATTTCAGCTTTTTTCACCTGATCTACGGTTTCTTTGACCAAGCCCGAACTAATGGCATTTTTGACATCGATGGCAAAACTTGGGAAATGAAGGAGGGTGGTAGAGGCCTGACGTTTTTCTGATAAATCATGGGCCAAAGCTGCCATCATATAGCTCTTTCCTACTCCAAAATCACCATAGAGGTAGATCCCTTTTTGATATCCAGGGTAGTTGGCTACAAAATTAGCCAATTCTTCAAAGGCAACAAATCGTCCCTTATCATCGAGCTCTACCTTGGCTAGACTGGCTTCTTTCAAGGTTGAAGGGAGATTGATCAAGTTAAGACGTTGGTTGATCGCAGCCCGTTTTTGGGCTTCGATTAACTCTGGCGTCTCCTCATAGGCCACATCTGCATAACCTTCATTCATGGTGAGAATCGGTTTATAGCCTTTGGCAATATAATCCGGATCAGCAAGCAAAAAACGGTTTCGCTCGCTAATGTATTGATTAAATTTTGAAATGCTCCGTCGAATTTCCTGCTCAGACAAAGACTGAGCTTGGATAAAGGCAGCGACTTCTTGGTCTGCTAAAACCTGTGCCACCAAATCCTCATAGTTGAATTGGCGGGCACGATTCATGTGAGACAGGGTTTGACCTACACTTTCCATCTACTCACCTCCTTGATTTAATTTTTCTAATAGGCGTTGTTTCTCTTTTGCTAGATCCACTTTTTCTTTTTGACTGGTTTGATTTTGATAGTGCGGTTGGCTCCACTTAGGAACATTGCTGGGCTTGCCTTTAGCTGGGGCAGTTGTCGTCCCCTTGCTTCCTTGAGACTTAGCCTGTTCCTGACGTTCTCGGACTTTTAAAATCGCCATTTCTGCACTGTTGACCCCTTGGTAAGAAAAGTCATTTCCCACTTTCAAAGCATACTTTTCATTGAGATTGGCTGACTGGGTTTTATTAAAGGTCAGCAACAAGATAATATTGATCACCTCATCTAGTAAGCCTAGATCAGCTAACTTAGATAGAGTCTTGCGTTCGCTCTGTGTAATGGTCGCATTACGAGCCTTCTTAATCTCCGCTAAAAACTGTAGGCTGGATTTTTGCTTAGCTTCCTTCAAGATGGTTTCTTCTTGACGACTATAGGACAAGCGCGGTTGCGCTTGGTTAGCTTGGGTCAGCTTCTGCTTCATTCTTTTTGGAGAAATGGTACGATCTATCGCTGTTTCTTTTGCTAAGAGATAGGTTTCATACCAGGTCCACTGTTGCTCCTCTGCAATGGCAAAGAGGGCCAGAGTCGCTTCCCCTTCATCCGCAAAACGAAGGCCGTCTCGTCCCATCATGCGTTTAAACATATCCATATCAAATTGCTGTTTTCTACTTGGTGTTACAGCAACCTCACCAGCTTCTATTCCAAAAACTTGAGAGAAAGAGACTTGACGTCTGGTCCCTAAAGAACGCGATGGAAGCAGCTCTTCCACTGCCTTCTCTCCAATCTTTCTTTCAAGCAAGCGTTTATAGACGGCATTTGAAAAAAATTGCTCTGCTTCAAGTGGGGCATGCAACTGGATGGTGATACCATCTTCCTCCTCAAAGAGATCAATCAAGCCCATCGCAATCAAGCGATCAAAAGCCAGTAACAATTGAGGGAATCCCATATCAATGTGGTTGAGAATTTGAGCAAGCAAATGTTTCTTTTCACCTTGGTCAAAGGATGCCAACAAATAACGATAAACCGTCACTGTTTCCATCTCCAAAATAGGCAGGTAATACTGGTCCAATGCAGCCCCTGCCGGCGGAAGAATATTATTTTTTAAAAATACAAAAGGAGTATTGGGCTTCATCTATTTTTCCTTTTTCTTTTTGGTTCCTTTCGTAATTTGCTTCAAGAGCGTCTCTAACTCACCGACATCCTTGAAACTCCGGTAAACACTGGCAAAACGAACATAGGTAATTTCATCCAGATCTGCTAACTCATCCATGACCAAAGAACCAATATACTCACTGTTAATTTCATTATCACTTTGGCTACGTACCTTTTGTTCGATACGGTTTACAATTTCTTCAATTTCATCGCTCGATACAGGTCTTTTTTGGGCAGAGCGGATAATACCATTAAAGATTTTATCACGAGAAATTGCTCGCGCGTTCCATCCTTTTTGACAACCACTAGAGTTCGTTCTTCCACTCTTTCGTAGGTAGTAAAGCGATAATGGCATTCTTCGCATTCACGACGACGACGAATGGTGTTCCCGTCTTCAGCTTGTCGACTATCCACCACACTAGACTTACTTCCACCACATTTTGGACAACGCATTTGCTACCTCCTTGAACTGTTTTAACACTTCATTTTACCATAAAATCAATCGTAAAGAAAGCAGAAGAACAAGGGAAGACTCTTGGTCAACTCCTAAAATAAAAAAAGAGTCGACGAACGATTCGAACAAAATCGTTTCCCTATCGACTCTCCCTTCATTTTAAAGTGATAATTCTGCTTCTAAGCCATAGTGATCACTTACATGTGGTTTGTTTTGACCGTCAAAAATGACATGTAGACGCTCGATTTCCCATTCTGGACTTGCAAAGACGTAATCAATCCGCAATGGAATTTGATTGTCTGTCCAGCCATCAATTCCAGGACCTACAGTATAGGTACCCTTTGTTTCTTTAGCTTCAATAAAGCTATCTTTAAGTTCAAGTGAACTTGATAGAATCGTTTCATAGCCTTCTTGACCAGCAGGATTATTGAAATCACCCGCTAGAATAAAGGGTTTACCTACTTGGCTGAAGTACTTCTCAATGCGTGGCCACTCAAATTGGAAGCCTTTGTCCCACCAAGAAAGATGGACACTAGCAACAGCGATCTCTTTTCCATCCACACTCGTGTGAGCAACAGCCACCCGGCGGGTATGGTAGTCTGTTGGATCGTCCATATTGGACACCAAAATCTCATCTGCCTGTAATGGTTGACGCGAAAGAACAGCTACCCCTTCATTGAGGTGGTCATAGCCAATATGGTTGTAAGCCCAAGTCCAATAATAGTGAAGACCTTGAGCAGCCAACTCCTCAACCAATACGCGAACAAAGTGATCCTTGTGAATAGCTACGGAAGATGGCAAGGCTTGATAATACTCGTCAGTTGCAATCTCTTCAGTAGCAATCTCTTGGTTGACTTCTTGAAAGCAAATCACATCGTATTGAGCTTCTAAAATTTGCTCTTTGAGGGTCTCAAACTTTTGCTGAGCATTCTCCTCCATCCAACTATGGGAATTTAATGTTAAAAATTTCATCCCCTGATTTCTCCTTTTACTTAAAACAAGAAACGGCAAGAGGTCGGGTGCACTGCCCCAACCTCATTTTCTTTGCCGTAGTCTTTATAATTCTACTGTTGCAACTGGAGCATTTGCAGCCAATTTACCAGTATGTTCGACCTTAACTGATTTAATTGCATCTGCATTTGTGAAAACAACAATTGTTGAAGTTTCACGACCTGCTTCACGGATCGCATCAAGGTCTGCTTCTACTAAGAGGTCCCCAGCAGCCACTGTTTGACCCTCAGTAACTTTAACTTCGAATGGTTTTCCTTCAAGACTAACTGTATCTAGACCAATATGAACCAAGACTTCCAAACCATTATCTGTTACCAAACCAAGGGCATGTTTGGTTGGGAAGACGCTGGTAACTTTACCAGCAACTGGTGAAACGATGTGGCCATTTTCAGGCTCAACCGCAAATCCGTCACCCATCATTTTTGTGAGAAGACTGGATCTTTCACATCTTCGATGTTAATCACTTCACCATCTGCAACGGAATGCACTTCATCCGTTACACCTTTAAAGGTTACTTCAGCTTTTTGAACTGCTGTCATTTGGCTAGGAAGTGTTTCAGGAATGACTTCACCTGAATCAAGAACGTCTTGGATATCAGATTTCAATACGTCAGCTTTAGGTCCGTAGATGGCTTGAACCCCTTGTCCTTTCATGACAAGACCCATAGCGCCTTCCGCTTTCCATTGTTCTTCCGTTCCAACTTTTTCAGCGTCCTTAACGGTTACACGAAGACGAGTCATACATGCGTCAACATCTACGATATTGGCACGTCCACCAAGAAGGTTGATGATGTTAATCACTTGTGAGCTTGCTGAGCTTGTAGCAGCACCTGTTGCTGCACTATCTCCTGAAGGGGCATCATCATTTTGTTCGTAGTTTCCATTACGTCCTGGAGTCGCATAATTGAATTTCTTAATCATGAAGTTGGCAATGAAGTACATGATAAATCCAAAGAGGACTGTTACCCATACAAAGTTAAAGATATCTAATGCCAAACCAGCGTTGATGGCCATTGGAGTACGTGTCAAGAATTCGATTGAACCGAATGAGTGAACACGAAGGTGAACCAAGTCAGCCATTGCAAAGGCAGCACCTTGAACAAAGGCGTAGATCAAGTACAATGGTGTTGCAACGAACATGAACATGTATTCAATTGGTTCTGTAACACCTGTCAAGAAGGTTGCAAGGGCAGTTGCAACAAGCATCCCTTTGTATTTTTCTTTTTTATCTGGATCCACATTGCGGTAGATAGCCACCACGATCCCCATCAAGATACCAAATGATCCGATCATTTGACCAACTTTGAAACGAGCTGGTACGTAGGCTTTAAGCAAGTGTTGATACTGGCTAGGATCTGCTTTCTTCAAGTTCACAAGGTCTGTTACCCAAGCCAACCAAAGCGGATCTTGTCCAAACACTGTTGTTCCTTTTGCTGCACCTGTAAGAACTTGGTAGCTACCACCCAATTGAGTGTAGTTGATCGGAATGGTCAACATGTGGTGGAGACCAAATGGTAAGAGAAGACGTTCCAAGGTACCAAACAAGAATGGTGCCAATACTGGGGCAGTGGATTGAGAGTTGGCGATCCAAACACCAAATCCATTAATTCCTGATTGAACAGCTGGCCACAAAATGGAGAGTAGCAAAGCTGCTAGAGTAGAACGGATGATAACGATGAATGGTACAAAGCGTTTTCCGTTAAAGAAGGAAAGAGCTTCTGGAAGTTTACGGTAGTTATAGTATTTATTGAAGGCAGTCGCTCCAACAAAACCAGAGATAATACCAACAAATACACCCATATTCAGAGCAGGAGCTTCAAGGACACTAATGAAGTAATCCGCAACTTTAATAGAACCGCCTAAAAGTGTATGAACGGTAGCATCTTTATCAGCCAACATTGCAGATGTCACTCCGAAAACTGCACCTGTAATACGGTTAATCAAGATGAAAGAGAGACCGGCTGCAAAGGCACCCCCTGCACGTTCTTTGGCCCAGCTACCACCGATAGCGAGTGCAAACAGGATGTGAAGGTTACCGATAACCGCCCAACCGATTTGTTCGAGAACCCCACCTGTAATAACAAGTGGAGATAAATTCGGGTTGATCATAGGGATTGATTTCCCGATTGAAATCATCAACCCAGCAGCTGGCATGACAGCGATAACGACCATCAAGGCCTTACCGAACTTTTGCCAGAATTCAAAGCTAAATAAACTTTTGAATGATCCTTTGTTCATCATTCAACCTCCTTATATTACTTAAGGCTTTTGTTTTTAAGAAAACGTTTGCGCTTAATTTATTTCTAGTATACCACTTTTTTAAAAAATGTAAAGCCTTTCATCGATTTTTTCTTCAAAATTTTCTTTTTTTTAAACTTATTATCTGACATTCCCTTCTATTTTTTTAAAATTCCCCTTATTTCTAACGCAAACGATTTCTTTGAAACTAAAAAACATTCGAACCCTCTAAGGGTTCGAATGTTTTATTCTAATGCGTCTTGCATGGCATAGCCAATTCCACGAACAGTCTTAATATAGCTTTTTTGACCCGGAAGATCAATTTTCCCACGAAGGTAACGGATATAGACGTCGACAATATTGGTCTCCCCCTTACTCTCGTACTTCCAAACACTCTCTAGCAATTGCTCACGAGTCACTACTCCCTTACTCCCCATCAGAGTCGCTAAGAGGTCGTATTCTCTTCTTGTCAGATTAATCATGTCTTTCCCTCGGTAGACGGTGTGGTGTTCGACATCGATCCGCAAATTTCGATAAGAGGTTGGAATTTTCATCTGGCTACAATGTTGGTCAATATAATCACGACCTCTAAAAATAGCTGTGATTTTATCGACCAAATCACTGATCACAATGGGTTTGACCATATAAGAAACTGCAAACTGCTCAATACTCTCTTCGTGTTCGGCAATCTTTTCCCGACTATCCAAAACAATCAAAACCGAAGCAGGGCGAATCTGACCGATTTCTTGAGCAAAAGCTTCACCAGACATATCTGACAAATCGTAATTAAACAAGATCAGATCATATTTAGTTGTAGCAATCAAAGCCAGACCCGCTTTTCCATCCTCGACCACATCAACTTGATACCCTTCTTTTTGAAGTTCCAAATTAATGAAGCGAGCGATTTGCTTCTCATTTTCTACTAGTAGGACTCTTTTGACCATATGGCAAATTATTTTTCGTCGTACCAAGAATAGTGGAAAGTACCTTCTTTGTCTTTACGTTGGTAAGTATGAGCACCAAAGTAATCACGTTGTGCTTGGATCAAGTTTGCTGGAAGATCCGCTGAACGGTAGCTATCAAAGTAAGTGATGGCTGCTGAGAAGGTTGGGACTGGTACACCAGCTTGAACTGCAAGAGCTACGATATCACGAACAGATTGTTGGTACTTAGCAGTGACATCCAAGAAGTACTCATCCAAAAGAAGGTTGGCAAGGTCTGCATCACGGTTGTAGGCATCTGTAATCTTTTGCAAGAAACGAGAACGGATGATACAGCCATCGCGCCAGATAGAAGCGATATCTGCAAATGGCAAGTTCCAGTTGTTTTCTTTAGAAGCGACACGCAATTGCGCAAAACCTTGTGCGTATGAGATGATTTTTGAGAAGTAAAGGGCTTGACGGATTTTTTCGATCAACTCAGCCTTATCTCCTTCAAATTTGAAAGCAGCTGGTTTTGGAAGTACCTTGCTAGCATGTACGCGTTCTTCTTTATAAGTAGAGATGTAACGAGCAAATACTGATTCAGTAATGAGTGACAATGGCACGCCAAGGTCAAGCGCTGATTGGCTAGTCCATTTACCAGTTCCCTTGTTTCCTGCAGCATCCAAAATATAATCTACGATTGGTCCATCTTGACCTTCATCATCTTTACGTCCAAGGATGTCCGCAGTGATTTCGATCAAGTAGCTGTCCAATTCGCCCTTGTTCCACTCAGTGAAGATTTCAGCCATATCTTGAGCTGAAAGGCCAAGCAAGTGTTGCATGAGGTCATAGCTTTCAGCGATCAATTGCATGTCCCCATACTCGATACCGTTGTGGACCATTTTCACGTAGTGACCAGCTCCATCAGGACCGATGTAAGTCACACATGGTTTGCCATCTTCTGGTGCTTTTGCAGAGATTTCTTCAAGAACGTCAGCCACCAATTCATAAGCTTCTTTTTGTCCACCTGGCATGATAGAAGGACCTTCAAGGGCACCTTTTTCACCACCAGAGACACCCGTACCAATGAAGTTGATCCCTGAGTTCGCCAACTCTTCGTTACGACGGATAGTATCTTTGTAGAAAGTATTTCCTCCGTCGATCAAGATATCGCCTTTATCCAAGTGTGGAAGAAGGGCTTGGATGGTTGCATCTGTACCAGGTCCAGCTTGAACCATGAGCATGATACGACGTGGTTTTTCGATTGAGTTTACGAAGCTTTCGATATCATAACTTGGCACGAAGTTCTTTTCAGGATGGCAAGCAACGACATCTTCTGTTTTTTCTTTACTACGGTTATAAATGGCAACTGTATAGCCACGAGATTCAATATTTAGGGCAAGGTTACGACCCATTACGGCCATACCAACAACACCAAAGTTTGCTTTAGTCATGTGACACTCCTCTTTATAGTTTGCCTTTATTCTATCATTTTTCGTCCTTAAATGAAAGCAGAAAATAGCTTTCCTCCTTCTCCAAAAGAGGGGAAGAGCATACACATCATTTGATCTTAAAAACAAAGCGCCTGAGAAACGGTTCTCAGACACTTCCTGTTGATCGTATTACTCTTCCTTGGAAGCTAATTCAGTAGCCTCAATGACCGGTTGTTCGCCTTCTTTGAGTTTATTGACTGTCATATTGACCCCAAGAGCTCCTGCTAACAATTGACGAATATCGAATCCTGCTCCTTGAGAGACTTGGTCGATACTTTGCATGATATCACCCACCATCTTAGAGGCGTTTCCTTCCCCATACATGGTGATCTTATCCACCTTAGTTAATGGTTCAGCGACAGCACGCGCAATTTCAGGCAATTTGTCGACCACCATTTCGGTAATGGCTGCTTCTTGCATTTTCTTCATCGCTTCTGCCTTTTGGTCCAAACCTTTGGCTTCCGCTTCTAGTTTCAAGCGAATGGCTTCAGCTTCCGCACGACCTTTGGCTTCGATGGCTTCTGCCTCTTGCAATTGAGCAAACTTCTCTGCTTCGGCTTGAGCTTTCCGAGCTTCCGCTTCTTTTTGTGTTTCGAAAAGTTCAGCTTCCGCCTTGCGTTGGCGTTCGATCAATTCTGCTTCGGCTGCTTGTTGACGAGCATACTTTTCAGCTTCGGCTTGCTTACGGATGTTGGCATCCAATTCTTGCTCACGAACCTTAACTTCGCGTTCCTTAACTTCCGCTTCTTTCTCTTGTTTCATGATGTTGGCTTCAGCTGCCACGCGCTCTTGTTCACGACGTTGCACTTCTGCCTCAATCCCTTTCGCAGCATCTGCCTTGGCTTGAGCAATATCTGCTTCTTGCTTGAGGGCTGCTTGTTTGAGTTTCAACTCATTTTGTTTTTGCGCGATTTCAAGGTCGGCTGCGACGCGTTTGTCGTTGGCTAGCTTATCTTGTTCCGCTTCTACTTCTTTGCGCTCGCGTTCTGCTTGGCTTTAGCAATCAAGGCATCCTTCTTGATGGTTTCAACATTTTCGATACCAAGGTTATCAATGACTCCCCCTTCATCAGAGAAAGATTGAACCGTAAAGGCGATGACTTCCAGACCCATTTTAGCCAAGTCTGGCGCTACGTTGTCTTGCACCTTTGAGGCAAACTCTTGACGGTCATTGACCATCTTACGGAGCTCCATCTGACCGATCACTTCCCGCAAGTTTCCTTCCAAGACATCTTGGACAGAATTGGAAATATCTGTCGTATTCCAGTTCAAGAAGTTCTCTGCAGCACGGGCAATCATCTCATCGGTTGTACCGATTTTTAATTTAACAGCTGCATCGGCACGGACGTTAATAAAGTCCAGTGTTGGGACTGCTTCAGATGTCCGAACATCTGTCGAGAATTGCTCAATATCAAGATAAGAGCGCTGTTCGACAAAGGGAATCATAAAACCAGCTTTCCCGCGTAAGTGGCGTTGCTTCCGAAGACCTGTAATAACAACAACTTCGTTTGGTTTAGCGTTCACGTAGCCTTTTACAAGCAAACCACAATAATGACAGCAACAATGATACCTGTTATCAACCAGCCTGGGATAAATAATGTATCCATACTTTTCTCCTTTTTCAGAGGTCTCCCCTCTGTTGTTTATAAATCCTAGTATACCAAAAGAAGGCCTTTTCTCAAAGAAAAGACCTGTATTTATGTCTAAATTTATCGAATTCAATCCCTAGCCTATTTTTCGTCAAATAATCCTTGAAGACCAGCGAAAGGACTGTTTTCTTCTTTCTTAACCGCTTGAGCTTCTTGGTACTCTTCCTCTGTCATGATTTTCCAATCATTGCCCTCGATAAGCCTTGTCCGGCCTCTTCTTCCGGAGTGAGAACCTTGAGAGGAATAGTGAGCAGGATATTATCTGCCACACTCTCACTCAGGTCAATCTTGCCCCCTTCAATGGGAAGGATCAAATCCTCTTCTAAGGCTTCGATATCTGCATCAGACTCTACATCCTCAGTGAACACCTCTGTCACAGGATAACTTTCTTTGATCTCAACAGGCTCCATGCTTCGGCTGGATGCCAGAACGATGGTATAGGTCAATTGGTAATCCAATACATAAAGACCTGTATCATAAGCTACTCGACCTGTCGCTGTCACATTCTTTAAATCAAGAATTTCCGGATTGCGCTTTTGCAGCTCTTTTAGCAAATCCAATTCTTGATCAAAAGCCAGTCCTTCAGGGTTTTTACGGATTTCTTGTGTGTATAAGTTCATTCTTTTGTCCTCAAATCTTCTAGATACTACTAGTATATCATGAAGCTGTCCCTTCAACCAAGAAGTCTCCTCAAAAATTTGTTATAATCATGAAAAAAGATACATCGTACTAGGTATTGTACACAAGGATCCCGCAATCTCTTGAAAAAAAGAGGTTCACTTGCTAAGGCATTGGTCATTGTATAGATAGAGGAGAAGGCATGAAAGAAATCGGAGCAGTTTTTAGGCAAATACGGGAAAGTCGCCATATTTCATTAGAAGAAGCTACAGGTGGGGAATTTTCGCGCTCTATGCTGTCACGATTTGAAAGAGGAGAAAATGACCTGACGACGCAACGCTTTTTTCAGGCCTTGCAACAGATCAAAACCAGCCTCAGTGAGTTCTCTCATCTAGCAGAAATCGACCAGCACTCCTTTATTCCCAAATTGTTGAAAGAGCACTATGAAAACATGAGCTTGGAACATGATCAAGCCTTGTACCAAAGATACAAACTAGCTTATCAGAAAGATCGCAAAAAGAAGACTTCTTAGCCAGCATTATTCTCAAGGCCCAAATACTTGGTAACTATCCCGAGGTAGAGTTGGCTGCTAACCAAGAGGAACTAGATTTCCTCTATGACTACCTCTTCTCTGTCATGGTCTGGGGAAATTTCGAATTAAGCCTATTTTCACTGACCTCTCCACTTTTTTCCAGTCAGCTCTATCGACAATACACAGAGGAATTGGTCCAACGGGAGGATTTCAAACTGCCCCTAGACTCTTCTCGTCCTGCCCTCAACTCTATTTTTCTCAATGGCTTTTTTCTTGCCATTAGTTCAAATGAATTTGAAGATGCATCTTATTTTGATCAGCTTATCAAGGACCACTTTTACTCCGAAAACGAAGCCTACCTTCGGACGGTTTATCTCTATGCCAAAGGGGAATTTCTTTATCGAAAGGGAGAAAAAGAAACTGGTCTTGAAAAGATGGAACAGGCCATCCAGGTCCTCTCTATTCTGGATTGTAAGGTCAGTGCCAACTACTACAAACAGGGCATGCAAGAACTCATCAAGAAATCCTGAAAAGAGAGTGGGACAGTAATCGGTCATTCGTTAGAATTCGATTTCGTCGTCCCACCTCCTCACAGTTGAGTAGGGCTGTAAAAGCTGATGAAATCAGCGTAGTGGAGCCCACTCAACCACTGCGTCTTGCTCGACAATCCAAAGACAATTAAGAGGCTAGGACTTTTGTCCCAGCCTTTTTTGTTGAAAATATGCAACATGTTGTTTTCTCTTGTTTTGGAGGTCTATAATAGGATCATCAAGAAAAGAAAGAGGTCCAGTATGATAACCAAACTAAAGAATCGTCTCCTTCATTATTTCCTTAAACAGACTAGTTTTTATGTTAAAGAGGAAAAATGTGAACTGACAGAAGAAGAGAAACTGTCTCTTCTCAAGCAGGTGGTGCAACATTTAAGAAAAGTTATTGTTTGTGCTAAACAGAAGGAGGAAAGCTTATGAAACTCTTATTTCGCAATCCCATCTTTGCCTTACTCAGTCTTTCACGTTTTTTGAATACCATTGGTGCTGCAATATACAACCTTGTCTTTGTGGTCTTTGCAGCTAGCATGCCCCATCCAAGTCTGGCAGTTGGGATCGCCAATCTCATTGTTTTTATCCCAAGCCTTTTCACCATTTTCATCGGAATGACGGCCGATCACACCGCTAAAAAAGCTGACTGGCTGATCCGAATGGGTTTTCTGCAAGCTACTCTTTTCGTCATCATTGCGTTGATGACCAAGATTCCAGGTTACTTGACCTTTTCGATCGTTTGCTTCTTAAATATTGTGTCAGATTGTTTCAGTGATTATCGCGGGGGCTTGCAACTTCCCATTATACAGAAGAATATTCCTAGCGAGGATCTGATGGAGGCCTATTCCTTCAATCAACTGCTTAGTATGGTCTGCTCGATTTCTGGACAAGCTCTAGGAGTTTGGCTTCTAGCCATCAGCCATCAAAATTTTGCACTGGTTGCTTCGATCAATGCCCTGACCTTTCTCCTTTCTTCTACTTGTCTTTTCATCCGACGAAGTCAACTGACCCACGAATCGATTCAAGGGAATTCTAGTAAGAAAGGATCTTTCCTTCAAGAATGTCGAGACATGTATCGCAATGTCACCACTATCTTTGCGGATGAAGAGGTTCACAACTTTGGAAGACTTCTCCTATCCCTAGTTTTTATTAATGCTTTGGGCGGATCCATTTCTGGGATTTACAATTTGCAACTGCTTCACTCCCCCTTCTTTCAGTTGAGTTTTAGCCAATCTCTCTTGATTTTAGAAGCTGTGACGATCTTAAGCATGGTCTGGGCTAGCCTGACGCCCCATGACTATTTTTCCAAGCAACCGCTCCACCATATCCTCCTATGGATCGCAGGTGGTCTGACCATGCTTGGTCTCACAAATATTTTGGTGCACTGGGATATCCTTTGCCTTCTACTCATCACTTTCCTTGGTTATCTAGTTGCAAAAATCAATCCAAAAGTTTCCAGTCTTTTAATGAGCAAATTACCAGCTGAAAAATTAGCCTCTACCTCTAGCTTTTTGGGATTGATGGTCAGCTTTGCTATGCCACTCGGAACAGCACTCTTCTCTGGTCTCGCTATCTGGAGCCTTCCTATTGCCTGGGGGATATTTGCCATCCTTGGTTTTGCCACCGTCCTCTTATCAAGCAAATAAAAAATCCACCGTTCGGTGGATTCAAATTGAAGACAAAGTCATCCTTAAAACTTTCCTTAGGTGAGTACGGACGTCAGCAAACTTCATCGAAGTTCCATGACTTAGTTTTGGACCTAAGGTTCCAAAACTCCCGAGTGCTTGAAACGTAGTGTTTCAAGCACTTTTTCTCACGGCGGAAAGTTTCAATAGATGACTGAATCATTCTAACGAATAAATTTCTTTCATTTTTATAGAATTTACTAGATTTGTAAAGAAAAACAGTTTTCTCACACTCTCAATCTTACTAATTGTGGATTTTCTTTACATTCTTCTTAGTCTTTCCACCCGTTCTGCAATCGGTGGGTGGGTATAAAAGAGCTTTTGAAAGCCTGATTCTTTTTTTGGATCATTGATAAAAAGGGCACTACTTGCCTCATCAACATGTCGCTGCATGGGCTCACTATGATCCAGTTTCAAAAGAGCATTGATCATCCCTTGAGGATTCCGTGTCAATTCGACACTGGAAGCATCCGCTAGAAACTCTCGTTGGCGAGAAATGGCTAATTGCACCAAAGTCGCTGCTAATGGAGCTAATACGATGGCAATCAAGGAAAGGATCAGGATAATAATTTCTAAACCACTGCCCCCTTCTCGATCATCATCCCGTCTACGGCCACCGCCCCACCACATCATCCGGCCACCAATACTTGAGAGCATCGTGATGGCGCTGGCTAAGGCCACTGCAATGGTAGAGATGCGGATATCGTAATTGCGAATATGGCTAACTTCGTGTCCAATGACTGCTTCTAATTCCTCACGGTTCATCACAGCTAAAAGACCTGTCGTGGCTGCAACAGCCGCATTTTGAGGATTGGATCCTGTCGCAAATGCATTCATGGAAGGATCCTCTACAATATAGACCCGAGGCATGGGGATCTGAGCGACCATGGCCATGTCTTGGACAATATGGTAGAGCTGAGGAGCCTGATCTTCTGTTACCTCACGCGCCCCATTCATCCGCATGACGACCTCTGTCGATTGAAAAATCATACTAATCGCGTAGATGCCACCAATAATCAAAGCAAGGATGACGCCACCAAGTGAGGAGCCTAACCAGAGATAGCCAACGGCTGCTCCGATGAGGGCCAAGAGTATGAAAAAAGCAATAAGGAGAATCCAGGTTCTCCTTTTATTGCTTGCAATTTGGTCAAACAGCATATTAGTCTCCTAATCCGCTAAAATCCACCTTTGGTACAGCTTTCTTCTTCAGGCACTTGAAGGAATTCAGCTTGTCTGAAGCCAAACATTCCAGCAATCACATTTGTTGGGAAAGTTTCCAATTTCACATTGTAGTTGCTTGTTACACTATTGTACAATTGACGAGCATAAGAAATTTTGTTTTCTGTGTTAGTCAATTCTTCTTGTAATTGCATAAAGTTGGTGTTAGCTTTCAAGTCTGGGTAGTTTTCAGCAACCGCAAAGATACCTGCTACTTGACGTGAAAGAGCATCACTGGCTGCCATTGCTTCTGCAGGTGAAGATGCTTGAGCGACTTGTTGGCGAAGTTGAGTGACCTTAGCAAGAGTATCGCCTTCGTACTTAGCATAGCCTTTTACCGTTTCGATCAAGTTTGGAAGCAAATCATTCCGACGTTTCAATTGCACGTCGATTTGACTCCAGGCTTCGCGAGTTTGCATCCGACTTTTGACCAAACCGTTGTAAACTCCAATTACCAATAACACAAGGACCACTAGGACCCCAAGAATAATCCAAATCATTTTATTGAATTCCTTTCATTTCTTTCTACCAGTATATCAAATTTCTCTTATTTTGTGGTAAAATAATAGCATGAAACCAGAAGAATTTTATGCCCATTTAGCCAATCTTGGCTACCCATTAACAGATCGTCAAAAAGAGCAATACGAACGCTATTTCGAGCTCCTCGTGGAATGGAATGAGAAAATTAATCTCACCGCTATCACCGATAAAGATGAAGTCTATCTCAAGCATTTTTATGACTCTATTGCACCTATTTTGCAAGGTTTGATTAAAAATCAGCCTATCCGTCTTTTGGATATCGGAGCTGGTGCTGGCTTTCCCAGCCTACCCATGAAAATCCTTTTCCCTGAGCTAGATGTGACCATCATTGATTCCCTCAATAAGCGGATCAATTTTCTCCACCTGTTGGCTGAAGAGTTAGGGTTGGACGGAGTTCATTTCTACCATGGACGTGCTGAAGACTTCGCGCAAGACAAGGCCTTTCGTGCTCAATTTGACCTTGTCACTGCTCGTGCTGTTGCCCGCATGCAGGTACTTTCTGAGTTGACCATTCCCTATCTAAAAGTCGGAGGACGACTGCTAGCACTTAAAGCTAGCAATGCTCCAGAAGAGTTGGAAGAAGCAAAAACTGCCCTCAACTTGCTCTTTAGTAAGGTTGAAGACAATCTACAGTATGCATTACCAAACGGAGATCCTCGCTACATCACTGTAGTGGAGAAGAAAAAAGAAACCCCCAATAAATATCCAAGAAAAGCTGGCATGCCCAATAAGCGTCCTTTATAAGCCAAAAAAGGGAGCAGAACGATCGTGATTCCTTCACGAATTGTTTTACTCCCTTTTTATGTTTATTGCAGGTCTTTTTGCAATGCTTTGAATTGTTCTTTTGTCAGATGAACTCCCTTACTTGCAACAATGTGACTAGAGACTTTGTTGGCAAAGCTTAAAGCTTTGGTTATGTCTAATCCTTCTAAACGAGCTGCAATAAAAGCGCCTACGTGGCTATCTCCAGCGCCTACTGTATCGACGACTTCTGTCGGAAATCCGGCGGCCTCATACCAATTGCCATCGTAAGCAATGGCTCCTTTTTCTCCCAAGGTAATAACGACTAACTGCCCCGTTCTCTGATAAAGTGCCTTAGCAGCTTCAGAAATCTCATCAAAGGCTGAAAAAGCCTTAGCTTCGGCCTCATTGACGTGAAGAATTGGATGAAGATCATAAATCGCTTCCAGTCGGTCCTTAGGAATCAAGAGGCCTCGTGGTCCTGGTGCAAAGATCACCTGACCCTCTAGTTGCGAAACAGACTGAACCAATTCCTGCCCTGTTGGCTCCTCTACTTCCAAACCACACAAGTATATGTAATCAAACTTTTCCTTTGTGATCTCTTGGAGCCATTCTGCTTGAAAATGGTACTCCACACCATGGTCCGATAAAAAGGTCCTCTCCCCATCAGACTCTACAAAGCAGTAACAGCAACCATTAGCCCCCTCTAACGATAGCGAAGAGGGAATTCCTAATTGGTTTAGTTCTCGTCTAATAAAATCACCGTAAATCCCAGAACCTATGGGCGAGATGAAATGATAGGGTTGCGATAAAAAATGGAGGATGTTGACAACATTAAAGGCGCATCCCCCAACAGACCATTGTTGGTGATCAATGTGAGCATCTCCTTCTCGACTTGGCAAACGATCCAAATAGATCATCACATCACAAACGGTTGAACCAATAATTAACGCAGCTGCCATCTTCTTCTCCTTACTTTGCTTCCTATTATACCAAAAGCCTGGAGATTTAGAAAAGAGAGAGTGGGACAGAAATCGGCAATTCGTTAGAATTCGATTTCGTCGTCCCACCTCCGCACAGTTGAGTAGGGCTGTAAAAGCTGATGAAATCAGCCTAGTAGAGTCCACTCAACCACTGCGTCTTGCTCGACAATCCAAAAGGCCAGGACTTTTGTCCTAGCCTCTTCTCTTTTTAATCACGGTAAACCGGTTGCGGTCCAAAACTTTGGGAAACTGGCATGATCTCAATGCGGTTGATATTGACATGCTTAGGTTGTTGGAGCAACCAAACGACAGTGTTAGCAATGTCTTCTGGCTGAATAGCATGAGCATCTTTATAAAGGGCTTCTACCCGTTTTTCGTCGCCTTTGAAGCGAACAGAAGAGAACTCCGTTCCTTCGCAGAGTCCAGGTTCGATGTTGCTGACACGGATCTTCTTCCCTGCTAAATCGGCTCGAAGATTGAGGGAGAATTGCTTAACAAAAGCTTTTGACGCCCCATAGATATTGGCACCTGGATAAGGTACTGTTCCTGCTGTAGATCCTAAATTGATAATATAACCATCATTTCGCTGGACCATCTGGGGTAAGATTTTCCTTGTCAGATAGGTCAAGCCAACAATATTGGTCTGGATCATAGTCAGCCAGTCTGATACTTCTGCTTCATAAGCAGGAGCAAGGCCTAGGGCTAAGCCAGCATTATTGACCAAGACATCAATTCTCTCCCAAGAAGCTGGCAAACTAGTAAGTGCATGATCCACCTGAGGGAGATCTGTTACATCCATTTGAAGGGGGTAAAACCCATCTCCTAGCTCTTCTTGAAGGACCTGTAATTTTTCAATACGTCTAGCCGATCCGATCACGCGGTATCCATCTGCTACTAAGCGACGACAGATCGCTTGACCAAAGCCAGCTGAAGCTCCTGTTACTAAAATCGTTTCTGACATGTGATTACCTCCATGGATTGTAAAAACGCCCTTGATTGAGAAAAATTAACAGAACGCTTAAGATGAGAACAGCCAAAGCAGTTAGAATCATTCCATAATCTTTCCCTTCCATGGCTTGGTATGAATACCAGGTCCGCTTTTTATTTTTACCGAAGCGACGTAATTCCATGGCCGTAGAAATACTGTCAATCCGCTCAAGTGAGCTAAAGATTAAGGGCGAAATGATTTGCAAATTGCCTTTGATTCGCTGAACGAGCTTGGCCTTTTTGGATAACTCCAATCCTCTGGCTTCCTGTGACAATCGGATCGTCTGGTATTCTTCCTGCACGTCTGGAATATAGCGCAGGGTCAAGCTCACTGAATAAGCAATCTTGTAGGACACCCCAATCTGATTGAGACTCGATGCAAATTGACTGGGATGGGTGGTCATCAGGAAAACGAGAGCCAGCGGAATGGTACAAACATACTTCAAAGCTAGATTAAAGAGATAAAAGAGCTCCTGAGAAGTAATGCTGTAGGATCCCCAGCCTTTGATGAGTATTGTTTTTGCTCCATAAATCTCTACCCCGTACTGAGGAGCAAAGAGATAGACCATGAGCACATTTAGAATAGCAAAAACAATAGCAAATCCAAGTACAAAAGAGATATCCCGAAAACGAATGCGGGCAGTAGAGAACAAGGCCAGAGCACCCAGACCAATTCCTAAAAGGAGCCTGGTATCATAACTCAGCATGGCTGCAAGAGAGACTAAAAGAAGAAAGAGCAACTTACTCGCCCCTGAAAGGCGGTGAAGAAACTGCTTCCTTCATGGTAGCCGACTAATCGATGATTCATGGCCTGCTTCCTTTCTGTTTCATGTAAAATTGCGTGAGAGCCAAAGGATCAACACCTAAGCGATTGGCCAAGGCAAAAATAGACGTTTCTTTCAAATTGGCCTGGCCTAAAATGTCTGGACGAGTAAACAATTCTGCAGGAGACAGGTCAGCTATGATCCGACCATCTGTCACCACGATTGCCCGGTCGGAATAATCTAGCATGAGCTGCATATCATGGGTAATCATGATAATGGTATGGCCTTTTTGTTGCAAACTATCCAAAAATTCCATGATTTCAGTGTAATTGCGCTGGTCCTGACCTGCTGTCGGCTCATCCAAGACCAAAATTTCTGGTCCTAAAACCAGTATAGAGGCGATGGTCACCCGCTTCTTCTGACCATAAGATAGAGCAGAAATCGGCCACTTACGAAATTCGTAGAGACCACAGGTCTTCAAGGCTTGATGGACACGACTTTCAATCTGATCCTCTGGAACATTTCTCAAGCGAAGACCCAGGGCCACCTCGTCAAAAATCATATTGGTCGAGATCATCTGGTTGGGGTTTTGCAGGACATAGCCCACGCGCTCTGCCCGCTCCTTGACACTATCACCCTTGATATCCTCTCCCTTTGAGAAATAGGTTCCTTCCGTCTGGATGAAGCCACAAATCGCCTTAGCAAGGGTTGATTTTCCAGCCCCATTTTTACCAACAATGGCCAACCGTTGGCCTTTTGGAATGGTTAGAGAAAGGTCTTTTAGAATGGGCTGGCCTTCTCGATAGGCAAAGTTCAAATGACCAAGTTCTAGGATTGTCTCTGCCTCTGCTCCTTTTTCAAAATGAGGACTTGGGATATCCACTGATAAATCCCCAAGTGGTAGTTTTTCTACCTTGTCCAAATGCGCTAGCTCGCTGATATCCTGCCCTAACTGACGAAGAGTCGTTAAATAGAGGGGTTCCCGAATCCCATTTTCAGCTAGTAAAGTGGTTCTCAACAACTCATCTGGTCGCCCATTAAAGAGGACTTGACCTTGATTAATCAAGATTACCCGATCGATAGGACGGTAGAGCACATCCTCCAAACGGTGCTCAATGATAATGGTTGTCGTTCCCTGCTCTTCATGAATCTGATCGATCAGATCAATGATATCCTGACCCGACTTGGGATCTAAATTAGCCAGTGGCTCATCAAAGAGCAGGATCGGACTTTCATCGATCAGGACACCTGCCAAGCTGACCCGCTGTTTTTGCCCACCGGATAAATCTTGAGGCCGATGGTCCAAGAGTTGGCTCAAGTCTAAGCGCTCCGCCCAGGTATGAACCCGAGATTTCATGCTTTCCAGCTCGACCATATCGTTTTCAAGGGCAAAAGCTAAGTCTTCTGCAACACTAAGACCGATAAACTGACCATCCGTATCCTGCAAGACCGTACTGACCAAGTGAGACTTCTCATAAATACTGAGATCAAAGGCTTCTTTCCCCCGAATAAGGAATTGCCCACTACTCATTCCTTTATAGATATTGGGAATAATCCCATTTAAGCACTGGCCTATCGTTGACTTGCCAGAGCCAGATGGTCCCACTATCAGGACCTTTTCTCCCTCATAAATGGTCAGGTTAATCCCTTTTAAGGTTGGCTCAGACTGGGCCTTATACTGGAAGGAAAAATCCTTCAATTCGATGATTGCTTCTTTCATTTAGTTTGTCTTTTCCCATAAGAGCGCAAATTGCATTGCCAACTCCGCGATTCGATCCTTGCTGTCTAAATCCTCATGACTGGATAAAGTTCGGATATCCCATTTTTCTTCCGAGAGGTGATCCGCCGCATAGAAGAAATGGCAAAGATCGAACTCCCGAAAAGCCGCTAAAGCTGCCACTGCCGAACATTCCATATCGACACAAATAGCTCCTGCCGCCTTTCGACGCTTCATCTTGTCGATGGTTTCCCGATAGGGAGCATCTGTGGTCCACACTTTTCCTTTTTGATAGGAAACCTTGTGTTGATCCAGAAAGGCTTGGAAGAGAAGGAGGGTTTCCTTGTTCACTTCCACTTCATCACTAGCCGGAAGATAGTGGTAACTGGTTCCCTCGTCTCGAAGAGCAGCTGTCGGAATGATGATGGAGGTCGCTTCAATCTCCCGATCTAAAACCCCACAGGTCCCAAAGAGAACGAGTTTTTCCATTCCAAATTGAATCAAGTCCTCTACAATCCCCACACAGGAAGCAGCCCCAACAGGCGCATTAAAGACAGCAATCTGTTGGTCTCCAATCGTAATCCCATAGACAATGACTTCAAAGTTAGCCATAGAGGTTCTTGTGATCACCTCATGATCGTAATTCTCAAGCAGGCGCGCAAAGGTTACTCTTGAAAAGCAAGAGATAGCTACTTTTGGAAATCCTTCAATTGGTTTGTGTAAGTCTTGTGGATTGATAATCGCCTGTCGGTTGGCATCAAATTCTTCTAACAGCATCTCTTGCTCCTCTTTCATTTTTTCTACTTCTAGTCCTCTATTATACCACAAAAGTGGCTTCTTTCCTTCTAGCAAAGGGGAAGTAGCCCCACTTGTTCGCCTTTCATGGTAGAAAATGATACCGATTTTCTCCAAAGTAAATAAGCATTGATTGCTCAACCACTGCGTCTATCAGCTGCCTCTTTCCTGATGCAAATAGGTCACTCTTACTACTAACTCCTAGCTTGCTCTCTTATTTCTAGGCTCGGGAAACATTCGTTTACAAGAGGTAAGACACAAGCAAGTTCTAGTGATAAAGTTGTCTGATTTGTGTTATAGTGAATGTGCATGGGATAGCCTTTCTAAATGGTTTATTGTGCAATTCTATTTTACCAAGTCTATCGCAGCCATACAAAAAGCAACGGCAAATCCGTTGCTTTTTTGGAGAAAAGAGACTATTGTCCCAGACTCCTTTTATTAGAGTTGGGCCAATTGCAACAAGCGTTCCTTGGACAATTTTTTGATTTCAATTTGATGGGCATCTAGTAACTGGTATTCATCCGGCTCTAAAGCTTCTATGAGTGCCTTCAAAGGAACAGAAGCAATTGGATGATAATTCTCTTGCTTGTCAGGATCTCCATCGATCGCTACCAAAAGAACCCGCCAATCACTAACACCCGCCAAACCCACAATTTCTACATATTCTGCAGGAACATGGGGTCGGCGTGGCAAGACCGTATCCGTATCTTCTGTCAAGCTATAGCTAGCTAAGAAGTCTCTTGTCTCCTCCTGTTGGTAAAAACGGACTTGACTAAAATAAGCGGCACTGTATTGAATCCTTTTGATAAAGGCAGAGTAGGCTTCTAGTGGATGAACATGGTTCAAGACTTCCTGAACTGTCTCCCGATCTAAATAGACTGGATGGGCAAAGCCTTGTACTTCAAGTCCTTCTAAATCTTTTTCCTTAGTCAAATTCCCAAGTGTTTCCAGGATGATGACTTCGTAATCAAAATGGAAAATAGAATCTGGACTATAGCTTCCACCTTCACTAGATGTGATCTCCGTTCCTAATAGCTCAGCTAGGCGACTCGTCCATCGAAGAGCTAGCTGCCAATCTTCCTCAATAGCGAAAGATGGAACTAGGATTTGATAAGCGTTTTCCGCATCAACATAGCGTAATTGCAAGGGAAGACCACTCTTACCAAATAGGATACAGTTCAGGCTTTCGAAGTCATTCAAGGAACGATGCAAGCTACTAGGATCATAGTTGTAACTGATCAAACCTTCCACTAATTTAAGGACTTCATTAGCTGCGAGTACTTTCTGATAGCCAAACAAGCTCTTTTTATTCTTGATTGAAAACACAATAGTCATTTGTTTTCTCCTTTGTGAAATCGCTTACCTAAAGTATAGCATAATTTTCAATCAATTTCCATATAAAAACAGCCTGAGCTTTCAGACTGTTTGTTTCTCTTAAGCAGGTTCTCCATCAAGCGTCTCACCGATAACAGCCAAACGCTCAGCAACCTCTGCCTGTGACATCTTGTGTTCTTCTACATAACGATTGCGAGGGTGAACACGACATTCATGTGAGCATCCGCGAAGGTACTTGTCTTCATTTTCTTCTGAGGTCAAGATCCGACGGTTACAGAAGGGATTTCCACAGTTGACATAGCGTTCGCAAGGTGTACCATCGAACCAATCTTTTCCGACCACACTTGGATCAACATGGTTGATATCAACCGCAATCCGCTCATCAAAGACGTACATCTTCCCATCCCACAGTTCTCCTTGAACTTCTGGATCTTTTCCGTAAGTCGCGATACCACCGTGTAATTGACCAACATCTTTGTAGCCTTCACGGACCATCCAGCCTGAGAATTTCTCACAGCGGACACCACCCGTACAGTATACCACGACTCGTTTGTCCATGAATTTCTTTGTTATCACGAACCCATTGTGGCAATTCACGGAAGTTGCGGATATCTGGACGAATAGCGCCACGGAAGTGTCCAAGGTCGTACTCGTAGTCGTTACGCGTATCAAGGACAACGGTATCTTCGTCTAGAAGAGCTTCTTTAAACTCCTTTGGAGACAAGTAAGCACCTGTTGTTTCAAGTGGATTAATATCTTCATCGAAGTTTTCATCCTCTAACCCAAGGTGAACTATTTCCTTTTTGTAGCGAACAAACATCTTCTTGAAAGCTTGCTCTTCTTCCTCATCAATCTTGAACCAGAGGTCTTCCATGCCTGGAAGGCTGTGAACGTAGTCCATGTACTTCTGAGTCGTTTCGTAATCACCAGAAACAGTTCCGTTGATCCCTTCGTCAGCCACTAGGATACGCCCTTTGAGGCCAATCGACTTACAGAAGGCCAAGTGGTCAGCCGCAAACTGTTCTGCATTTTCAATTGGGGTATAGAGGTAATAGAGTAATACGCGAATAGGTTTTGCCATGTCATTCTCTTTTCTAAGATTAAATTATCAGAATTTTTCATTCAACTATTCTAGTATACTCTGCCTCCATACGGGATGCAATTAATTTGACTGAAAAATGAACGGAGAGCATTCCTTCGACCATTGAAAAAGCTAAAAGTATCCCCAATGTTTCCTCTATCTATTCGTCCTTTTCCAACTGGTCCAGATAGGCTTCATAACGTTTCTTCTCCACTTTTGCAAGCAGCATCACAAGGGAATTCATTCCCCATACAATCGGAAGATTTAGGAGTAAGGTGATGGGAAGCACTAGCAAGAATTTGAATGGAAGGGATTTGAGTGATAGACAGCCTGGTTTAATTGAAAATTTTGAGCCCAGATAAACAAGGAAAGAACAAGGGTTACTGCTACAATTCCCATCACATTTAGATAGCTATAATTGATAAATCTCACACCCAATCGTTGACAACGAACCGAATAATACAATCCTGAGACGATGAGTAAGGCTACCACCATGATTGGACTTAACCCCACCTTAGACGTAAAAATGGATCCCACACTAAAAACAGTTAAGGCAAGGAACATAAAACCAGCCGTCTCAGCTCCAGCCTTATTAGCTAAGCCTTCTTCTCGTTCATCTATGATTTGTTTGTTCAGCAATTGTAATCTCATTGTTTTCTCCTTATTCTTCATCCTCTAACTCTGCCTCTATCTTCTCTTGTTTTTTCCGATTGATAAGAGCAAGTGGTTTTTCAAGCAGATAAGTCAAGATGGCAAAGACGACGATTTCTAATAAAATTTTGACCAGATACTTGGGACTCAAGATAAAGCTCGTTGCCTCTCGCTTTCCAATCACATCCATGGCTATCATCAGCACAGCAAAGACTAGACCTGACCCAAGGCGGCTCAACCAGCTATCTTTTTCTAACATATCTCGAACATCAATCCCTGAACTGATCCTTCTTAGCAGAGCATAGGCCCCCATGGAAATCAGAAGGAACATCTCAGGTAGATAAGCGACTAGGTCTAAATCCAGGATGCTGGATTTTACAAAGGCAGAGACTGCAATAAAGCAGGTCATTCCTAGAACAAGTTCCCCTGCAATTTTTCCATCAATCAGCATGGTCCGTTCATCTTTTACAATTGGTTCTTTTTTTTGTTTCATATGTTTCCTCTTTCTATTGTTAAAAACTGTTACTCCCAGAACAGTTGATCCAGCGTCTTATCTAAAGTCTTACAAATTGCCAGGCAGAGACTGAGGGTCGGATTGTATTTCCCTGCCTCAATCAGGCCAATGGTCTGGCGTGTCACCCCGATGGCATCTGCAAGATCCCCCTGAGTCATATCATGCTCGACCCGGGCCATTTTTAATTTGATATTTTTCGCCACATGTTTTTCCTTTCTTGTTTTTATAGCTCTATTATACACTATATTTTCTATTTTGCAACATATATCTTACATTTTGTAAAAAATATTTTAGATACACAAAAAAGAGGCTGGGACAAAAGTCCTAGCCTCTTTATTGTCTTTGGATTGTCGAGCAAGACGCAGTGGTTAAGCGGGCTCTACTACGCTGATTTCATCAGCTTTTACAGCCCTACTCAACTGTGCGGAGGTGGGACGACGAAATCGAATTCTAACCAATGACCGATTTCTGTCCCACTCTCTTTTCTTCTTATTTACGATTAATCTTTCGATAAACTTCCATCTTTTGTTTGGGTGCGGGCATAGGCAATCAAGAGAAGAGAACCTGCAATGGCCACTGTCAGGGCGTTAAAGGAACCTGCAACAAGACCTTGTAGGAAGACTTTATTGGCACTTTCTTTGTAAATCCATACATCCCCAACAGGTGCAATCAAGCCCCAAATGACAAGATTTGCTACAATTTGAACGACGTTAAAGACGAGCAATTCTTTCTTGGTCACTTCTCCTTTGAGGTCACCGATTTGTTTGCGGAAGAAACCAATAAAGAGGCCAAACAAGCCACTAGAAATGATCCAAGTCCACCAGAGGTTACCCGACATAGCATCCTTAATAGCATGACCGATCAAGCCCATCAAGAAGCCAACAATCGGACCAAAGATCACACTAAAGAGGGCTTGAAGAGCGTATTGCAACTGAATGCTGGTGTTTGGTGCTGGTGCAGGAATTGGAATCATGGCAATGACCACAAAGAGGGCTGCTCCAACCCCAATGGCTACAACATCCTTAATTGAAAAACTTTGTTTTTGTTTCATATTTTATCTCCTATTAATTTTCTATTTTTCTGATTTCGATATGCCAAGAAGCCCCAACTCCTACATTATAGGCCTTGGCAAAGGATCCCTGGTTGATGGCAAGACCAACACGGTAGAGGGAATTGATATAAAGGATTGGCTGTCCAATCCGCACATCGGCGAAGGACTTGCCATAAGTCACTTGGTTTTGATAAACCAGCATGTCATTGTTATAGATGGTTACTTCAAAGCGCTCTCCAAATGTGGGCTCCAAATGATTAAACTCTTCCCGAGTAATCGAGGTCCAAGAGAACCAAAGCGCACATCTAAGATGTCAACGGCTCCTTTGACAAGATTGTCCTCTATAAGAGTTTCCACCACTGGAATTTCCACAATGTGTTCAACACTGAGCTCTGGCCCTACTTCCTCAAAGCTGATATGCCCACTGGCTAACTTAGCCCCTGTATAGGCATAGACATCACGCCCATGGAAGGTATAAGAAAACTCTGTATTGGCCCGGCGGTTTTTGACTTCGGAAATCTCACGAATGGCAACAATCCCTACATGTTTCTTGATAAAAGATAGGGTTCCATTATCCGGAGTAACAATGTATTGATTTTTCGTCGTTTTGGCTACGACGCTCTTTCGTTTAGAGCCGACACCCGGATCAACGACCGAAACAAAGGTTGTCCCCTCTGGCCAGTAATCCACCGTCTGAAAGAGGCGGTAACTTCCTTCAAAGATATTGTAGGGGGTAATATCATGGGTCAAGTGGTGAATTTTTAGAGTTGGCGATTCCTCTAAAGCAACCCCAATCATAGCGGATACTGCTCCATCCACCAGACCAAAGTCTGACTGAAGAACGAGTAAATTATTGTGCATCTCTCTCTCCTTTTTTGGCCAATAATGGAAGTAAGATAGTAGATAGTCCCCATCCTATACCAGCACCCAGCAAGACTGTGAAGACAAACCAAGTGACGGTAGCTGGATCAGACGATACCATCACGCGATTGACATAGTCGATACTTTCCCACGTGCTAGTAAAGAAGCACGGTAACTAGCCGGTTGGATCCACATCATCAGAATGGGCCCTGTCGTCGTAAAGGAAAAGAGGAGAAAAGATAGAGCATTTCTTATCTTGGAACGGTAACGTCCACTCGCTGCAACCAACTCTGCTAGCCCTCCTCCAAGCAGTGCAGGAAGAAAAGCTCCAGCTCCATGACGAGTGAAAAGGAAAAAGGTACCAATCACAAGAGCGACTACTAGAATGGCTCCTGTTCGTTGAATTTTTTCAACATAGATTCGATAGATCCCTCCACCCACTAGGGCAGAGAAGGCCGGAGCATAAAACATATTTCCTCGATTGTCTACCAGACTTCCAAGCAAGACACCTAATCCAATTGCCAAAAAATACAAGCCTGCAAAGGCTGCAACCTGCTTAAACTGATGTTTCTGTATCATTGCATCCTCAATCTTTATCGATGGCTAATTTTCTTGGATAGGAAATCCCCCACAAATTGGACCAGAACAATGAGGATCAAAATCAATAACGTCGCCACAAAGATGACATCGTTGTTGAACATATTTTTACCGTAGTTGATGGCCAAGGTTCCCAATCCTCCTGCACCAACGGCCCCTGCCATGGCCGTTTCCCCAATCAAGGAAATGATGGTCACGGTTGTCACACGGATCAAATCTGGAAGACCCTCACGCAGGTAGACTCCAACGATATCCCAGAAAGTAGCCCCACTGGCTTGAGCCGCTTCAATCACACCACCATCCAATTCAGACAAGACCACTTGGACTTGGCGAGCAAAGAATGGAAAGACAGCTAAGGAAAGTGGAACAAGGGCCGCAGTTGGGCCGATGGTATTTTTCAAAAGCAAGTAGGTCAATGGATTAATAAAGGCTAACAAGATAATGAAGGGAATGGCACGGAACAAAGAAGTAATCTTATCCAAAATTTGGAAAACGATTCGATTTTCGATGACCCCACCCGGACGAGTCAAGACTAATAAAAGTCCTGTTACCAATCCTAAAAATCCTCCGATGAGAAAGGAAATAACGGTCATATAAAGAGTCAAGTAAATAGCGGTTCCCCATCCATACTGGCCAGACCACCCTAATTTATAAACATTTGGTAAATAGGTTTGAATTAACTGGATCATGCTTTTCTCCCATCCTTCACAATAGTTACGGAAACACCTGCGTTTTCTAACTCAGATTTAGCTGTTTCCAGATTTTGAGTATCACCTGATAAGATAACCACCAATTCTCCGACAGGAGTGTGATCAAGGATTTCGATATTCCCAAATAAAATGTTGGCAGAGATTTGGTACTGTTTGTAGATATCATTAATGATAGCAGTATCTGTCACAGAGCCTGCATACTTGAGATGCGCTAAGATCGAATCATCTGGCAAATTTTTAACAATGGCTTGTTGATTGATTTTCACCATGGCTTCATCGATACCTGTTGCGACTGTGATGAAGTCTTGTGTCAAACTATTTTTCGGATTTGAGAAGATATCCAAAACAGAGCCTTCTTCGATCAGTTCACCATTTTGCATCACGGCTACGCGATTGGCAATGTCTTTGACAATTTGCATCTCATGGGTGATCAAGACAATGGTTAAGCCAAGCTTTTTGTTCAACTCTTGCAACAAAGCTAGAATTTGCTTGGTCGTCTTTGGATCTAAGGCTGAAGTTGATTCATCGGAGATCAAGATTTTTGGGTCATTGGCCAGGGCACGTGCAATTGCCACCCGTTGCTTTTGTCCACCAGACAATTGTGCTGGGTAATTTTCTGCCCGGTCTGCTAGACCTACTAAGTCCAATAATTTCGCAACTTTTTCATCCTTTTGTTCTTTATTTAATTTTGAATGCTTGAGAGCGAAGGCCACATTTTCTGCGACAGTCATTTGGGCCATCAGGTTGAAGTGTTGGAAGATCATCCCGATATCCCGACGTTTCTCCCGAAGGGCAGCCGGTTTTAAGGTCACTTGATCTCGATAAATCACATCCCCATCAACAGTGATGGTTCCTGCACTTGGCACTTGTAAGAGATTGATGACCCGAACCAAGGTTGATTTCCCGGCTCCTGAATACCCCACAATCCCATAGATATCTCCTTCATTGATGTGAATGGTCACATCTTTGACGGCTTGGATCTGACGTTTTTTTTGCTGGAAGGTCACATCGATGTGATCCAGCTGAATCATTGCTTTACTCATAACTTGCTATTAACTCCTTTATCAATTCAATGTGGGTGTAATAATCAGCGATTTTCACATTTTCGTCCCCCCCATGATCACGGCTATTGGCATTGCCAATTCCAAAGGCTGCCATGGGTACTTGCAAGGCCTCAAAGACTGTATGCATGGGACCTGTTCCGGCTGTTGTCGGAAGAACGGAAACCCCTTCTGGATAGAAGTCTTTGGCAAGCCGAATCACATTTAAAATCGATGGGGCACTCATATCGCTGCGGTAACTCATTTCCCCGAGGGTGTAGACCAATTCTACCTGATCGTAGCCATTTTTCTTCAGTTGCTGCTGGATCTTGTCCAAAACATCTTTGGGATCCAGGCCTGGAACCAAGCGTACTTCCATCTTGGCACGCGCTTCTGCTGGAAGAATGGTCTTAACGCCTTGGCCCTGGTAACCAGAGCCAAAACCTTCAATATTCAAAGCTGGTTCAAAATAGAAACGGCGCAAGAATTCTTTTCGGTCTTCCTTCAAAATTGGGAGGGTTAGACCATAGGTACCCTCTACATCTTCTGGCCCCTTGTTGGCATATTGTTCAATCAAAGCTAACTCGCGTTCATTGGGCTCTTGAATCTGATCATAAATCCCATCCACTAAGATCCGGCCATCTCTATCTCGTAAACTTGCTATGGCATTCAACAAATACCAGGAAGCTGAGTCTACCACGCCACCATAACTAGAATGGAGATCAACTTCTGCACTCTTCACCACCATATCAAAGGTCACAATCCCCTTACTGCCACCGGAGATTTCCAGTTGTCCTTGATTGTTTCGGGTTCCTTGTTCCCAGACTAAAAGATCTGCTCCTCGCAAGTGCTTCTTATGTTTGGCTAAATATTTATCCAGATCTGTCGAAGCAGACTCCTCTGCTCCTTCGATGATAAAAGTGATATTGACTGGTAAGTCTCCTCTTTCACGAATGTATTTTCGCAAAGCTGTTAGGCGGGCCGTAATGTGACCTTTATCATCATCGACCCCTCGGCCATACATGGTTCCATAATGGACCGATAAGGTGAAGGGATCACTGCTCCATGGTTGGTCTCCATCAGCTGGGACCGTATCATAATGATTATAAAAAATGATGGTCTTGGCTTTTGGATTCGGAGAGAAAAATTTAGCAATGACAAAGGGAGCTATGTAGCTATCATCTACTTCCACTTTAGCACCCGCAGCTGTAAAAATTTCTCCCAAATAATTGGCCACTTCCTTTAGACCAACCTGTTGAGCAAAAATGGATTTTTTTGAAATCAAGGTTCGCAAGACTTCAAAATAATGTTGTGCGACCTCATCATTTTCAAATTTACGAATTTGTTCCGCTTCTGTAGCAAAAGGCATGCATTCCTCCTAATACGAGATAAGAGGTAGAGAATTTCTTCCCCACCTCATTCATACACTAGAGACCGTTTCTTAGAAGACTGGTTGGTCCATTCCTTCTGAAGATTCTTCGATCGCTTTTTTCACATTGTCTTTGTGATAGGCATTGATGATTTCTTTGATTGCTTTTGCTTTGTCAGATTTTTCCCAATCTTTCTTAGCAGCAATCAAGTTGTACCATTGTTTTGAGTTGTTGTCTTTCTTTTCAACATAGATGGCTTTTTTGAAGTCAACACCTGCTTCACGAACGAAGGTATTATTGATAACTGCAGCATCTACTGATGGAAGAGCAGAAGGTGTTTGAGAAGCATCCAATTCAGAAATCTTCAAATCTTTTGGATTTTCTTTGATGTTTGACACGTTAGCCAATTCCCCATCCTTGGTATCCAATTTAATCAAACCTGCTGATTGCAAGACATACAAGGCACGGCTTTCATTTGTTGGATCATTTGGTACGGCAATGGTTCCACCTTTTGGAATTTCTTTGATAGAAGTATATTTATTTTTTCCATTTCTGTACCAGAATATAGACGGATTGGAGCGATGTAAGTATCCGCTACAGAGACAAGCGCATCACCATTTTTAGAATTCCAGTTATCCAAGAAGTTGTGGTGTTGGAAAGCATTGATATCTACGCTACCATCTTTTACAGCAACGTTTGGTTGTGAATAATCTGTAAATTGGGTGAATTCCAATTTGATGCCTTTTCCTTTGAGGTTTTCTTCGACTGCATCCCAACGCGCTTTTTCAGTATCACTCAATGTCATGACACCCACTTTAACAGTGGTTTCACCATCTTTGCTAGATGAGTTTGACGAACCACATGCTGCAAGAGCAAATGTTGCGACAGCTGCAAGAGCTGTTAAACCGAGAACTTTTTTTAATTTCATTTTGAAATCTCCTTTAAATGTTATTCTTTAATATCTTTTGCTTCTGGTAGGTAAGAGCCACCGAAGTATTTTTTAGACAATTTTTCAAGGGTTCCATCATCATAGAGTTCCTTGATCCGTTTGTTGACGAATTTTTGAAGCTCTTTATCCTCTTTTGCGATGATTGGATAAACATAAGGTTGTTGGTCACTTGGAAGCTCGATCACCTTCAAGTTGTCATAGCCTTGATCTCGAATGATCGTATCCACTGAGATCCGTTCAAAGATCTTATAATCTGTCCGGCCATCAGCTAGATTAGCCATGATGGTTTGAATGGTCCCATCCGTATATTGTAATTCAGTTGGGTTATCTGAATGTTCTTTATTGTAATCTTCCAATTGCTTGGCCGTAGAGGTTCCTTGAACAACTTCTGTCTTCTTGCCACCCAAGTCAGCCAAAGACTTAATCGAAGAATCTTTTGGCACTACCAATACCAATGGATTACGGGCATATGGATTTGGATAGAGGTATTTTTCTTCCCGCTCTTTTGAATAGCTAATGTTGTTGGCCCCAATTTGGAAGCGATCGCTATCTAATCCAGCAAAGACAGAAGACCACTCCGTTTTGTTAAAGTTCACTTCATACTTATCTGAACCTTTGAAGATTTCACGCAACACTTCGATTTCATAACCGGTTAGCTTGCCGTCTTTTTCTTCGTAAGAGAATGGTTTGGTTGTTCCAACAGTTCCAACTTCAATTGTCTTCTTGCCACTGGCAGATTTACCAGATGAACAGGCTACTAAAGCACTAGTTGCAAGGACTGCAACCAATCCTAAAGCAGAATACTTAATCACTTTTTTTAGATTCATAGGATCTCCTTCTTGCTCTCAGGCACACAAAATGCCATTTTAAAATTATTCTTCCATTTTATCAGAATCGTCGCCTCTTGCCTATTATATATTTTTTATGGAGGTGATAGGTTTTACCTATCACGCTTCCTTCTCCTTAAAATACCTCAATAAGGCTAGCGCATTTTCTACATAATAAGGAACCGACACCTGAAAAGCTGCATCATCAATCGTCATGTGATCATGATGGAGGTCTGGCGCATCCGGATCTCCATTTGAACCGATAAAGGCAAAGACTCCAGGAATTCGTTCTTGGTAAAAGGCGAAATCTTCTCCAGCTGTAGATGGATTTGCTGGAAGTACCTCAGCCAAGTCTTGAGAAGTATCCCAAACCAGCTGAGTCAAATCCTCATCGTTGAAGGTAACAGGCGGGGTCACCCCCCACTCAAAAGTTACATCGACTTCCAAGCTTTTAGCGGTATGACGAATGATAGAAAGGAAGCGTTCCTTCAACTCTCTTTGCAGACTTGGATTAAAGGAACGAATGGTTCCTTCAAAATAGCCCGATTTAGGGAGAACATTCCAGGTAGAACCTACATCTAGATGGGTAATGGATAGGACAGCCGTTTCAAAGGGAGAAACCGTCCGTGAAATCAATAATTGTAGATTCTGAACCATCGTCGTAACAGCTGTTACGGTGTCAGTTCCCAAGTCTGGTCTCGCTGCATGGCTACTAACCCCTGTCACCGTGACCTTGAATTTTTCGACCCCTGCCATCATGGCTCCCGCATTTAAGGCGAGTTGGCCTGCCTTTAGCTGAGGCATATTATGAAAGCCAATGATCCCTTGAACATCCTCCAACAGTCCTGTTGCTAAAACTTCAGTAGCTCCTTCTGAAATTTCTTCTGCTGGTTGAAAAATCAAGCGGATCGTTCCGTCCAACTGATCTTCTTTTTCCTTGAGAAGACTTGCAGCTCCCAAAAGACTGGTTTGGTGGAAATCATGGCCACAAGCATGCATAACACCCGTATTCTGGCTTTGATAAGGCAGACCGGTTTGTTCTACTATTGGAAGAGCATCGATATCTGCTCGAAGCGCTACCACTGGATGGCCCGTTCCAATTTCCGCAATCAAACCGGTTTTCAAACCACTTTCTAACACACGGATGCCTAAAGCTTCCAAACGATCCTTTAAGAAGGCTGTTGTTTGGTATTCTTTGCCGGATAATTCTGGGTGCTGATGTAGATAATGGCGAATCTCTGTTAACTCTTCATAAGAAAAAGCCACAAACCTTCATCTCCTTTCATACTTGAAATTATTTTATCACGAATAGGGACTTCCGTCTAATTCCTCTTTCTTGGCTTTTGATATAGTTTCAAACTATAGAGCAAAAACACTCCTAGATTTGTGTTCTAGGAGCGTCTCTTTCATCATTAAAGATTTCCCTCAAATTTTTCCATAAAGCTGTCACTATTATAGGATTTTTCTACTTCCCATTTACCATCTTTTTTGACAAAGGTCAATTGGTATTCGTAGCGGTCCGGTGTTGTTAATGGACGATCTGCAAGAGAAGCCATCATTTCTTCTCTATAGGCCTTATTCTGCGCCTGATTGGCCTCAATGATACTCGAATAATCTTTTCGATGTTCTTGGTAGAAGGTCTGCATATGATTTAAGATTGTCTTTTCCATGCTAACCGTTTCAGGATTCAGGCTAATGACCACCTTGTCTGGAAGGTATTGTTTGACCTTATAAGTTAATTTCGCACGCTTAGCATTTTCTTTTTCATAAGCATCGATAAATTGAGTGACCTCTTCTTCTGGGAATTGGTAATCATGTAATTTCCGAGTGAAGTCAGCTGCAAATTTCGCGCGGAAGTCACTACGCTCCTTTTTCAAATCGGTCCCCAAGACAAAGTCAGCATCCTTTTTGATCTTTCGTTGGCCACTAAAGAAAACTTGATTGATGTACTCGTCTGCTAAAAGAGTAGAAGCCTCCACTTTGTCTTCATACTTAGAAGAATCAATCGCAATTTTTAGAGGTTTTGACTTTTTATCAGAGCCATAGGTTTTCCGCTCATACTGCAATTCATAGGTTTTTCCTTTTTCAACAGGAAATACGACATAGCCTGTTAATTTTTTATCTTGGGCCAACTGATCATTCTTGAGCAATTGGAAGGCCTCGCTTTTGTCATAAATGCCTGTAGTTAATTGAACTTTATTGTTATCTGCATCGTAAATCGTAACATCTGAATCGGATACAGTTACAGAGTCTTTGGTAAGATTTTTAAATTCCAGTTGAAGGGCTAAATAAGTCCCGCCTTCGGATTCATTGAGGACAGGTGGTTTGATGTATTGCCCTCCCTTTAGGCTCAGCTCCATTTGACCATTAGACACAACGTTTTTCGCTGTTTTTTCCGTCTTAGATTGTTGAGAATTTGTCTTTTGAGCACCAGCCCCACAAGCTACTAGACTTAAGGTTGTAGCAGCGAGAACGCTCCATTTATAGATCTTGTTCATCAGAATCTCCTTACAAAGTTTTGTTCTATTTTACCATCTTTTTCCATCTATGTATACGCTATCTAGTGATATCTATCTCCACAAGGAACCACGATCAGAAAAAGGCTGAGACTTCCGTCTCAACCTTCTAATGGCTATGATAAGGATCCTTTTCGGTCTTCTTTACAAGATTCCTTTTTCTTTTTGAATCAAAAGATCCTTGAGGGAGATCAAGAGAACAGCTAGAAGAATCATGGCCATTCCAATCACATCAACCATAAAAAAATGCTCCTTCATAATGACAAAGGCAAAGAAAACTGCCGAAATAGGCTCAAAGGACGCCAGCAAGCTTCCTTTAACAGCTCCTACCAAAGAGGTTCCTTTCAAAAAGGCCGTATAGGCAAAAACCGTCCCAATCACCACCAAGCCAAAAAGGGCCATCCAGGTATCAAGCCTGTAGTTTCCAGAAGAAGAGAGAAGACCACTAAAAGGGAGCATTAGGGTTCCTGGGATAGCCATCCCAACTCCAATCACCAGCATGCTTCCCCATTTTTGAATCAAGTTCAGAGGTAGAATGATATAGAGGGAATAGGCAAAGGCTGACACCACTCCCCAAACCAACCCTTTCGGATTGATAGCCAGATGGTTAACTTGACCGTGTGTTGCTATTAAAAATGTGCCACCAATCGCTAGAAGCATCGAAACCACTTCCGAAAGAGTCGGGGCCACCCTATCCTTGACACAGGTATAGGCTAAAATTCCTACCGGACAGAGATACTGTAACACCGTAGCAGTCCCAGCATTGCTTTCAGCAATCGCCTCTAAATAGGTCAGCTGAGTCAGTAACAATCCTAAAAAGGCAAAAATAAGGAGGGGAAGGTAGGAAGATTTATCTTTGACAAAGGCAAAAAACTTCTCCTTATCTGCAAGGTAGGAAAGAATAATAAGGACAATACCAGAAAAAAGCAAACGAAGATTTGTTAACTCAATAGCCGAAAATCCATGAACCAATAAATATTGCCCGCTAACTCCGGATAGTCCCCAAGCAATCCCCGCTATTAAAGTAATCAGAGTCCCTTTTAGAGTTGTAGACATACTGCCTCCACAAATATTTTTTACATACTAATTGTAACACAAAAATCAGCCCAAATGGGCTGATTTACTGTCGGATTTTAAAAGTATTTTAAGGGCCTATCTAGAAGAGATTAGTCTTCTTTTCTCCCTTTCTTAGCCATCCCCAACCCGAGACTACCTAAAAGTAGAAGCCCAGCCAAGCTGGTGAGGTTGGAGCTCGCTTCTCCTGTTTCAGGAAGCGCGCGGGCTGGACTTGCTTCTTCTCCATTTTCAACTGACACGGAGTCATGATGAGGAGCTAAAGCTTGAACCTCTGTATTTTCTTTCTTTTGAGCAAGAAGCTGTGGCGTCGGTTGAGCAGTTTGCGAAGGAAGGACTTTCTCTGGAGATGGAGATACCGGCATATGGTATTCAGGACGATCCGGGAGAACAGGATTTTCAACTTCTTCCTTAGTAGACAAGCGCAAGACAGTTGCTGTTAATGCATCTAGTCGAAGGCCTCTTTCTGTCCAAGAAATTCCTTTTGGATCAGTCAAGTTGATAACACCTGCACGTTCCCCATCCACTAGAACATCCGCATTTCTAAAGCGTTCTAGATCAGTTCCTAGAGAAAAATCACGCGCCTTGGTATCGGCATTGACCAATACCAAGTATACTTCTCCATTGTTGGCAGTGATTTGGTAGCCAATCACCTGATCCTCTTCTTCCACTCCATTCTCACCTGGAATCGTCAAGAGCTTGACGCGGCTCTTCACTTCTTCCATGTTATCCATGCGGAAGGCATCTGTCGATTTACGAAGGGCAATCAATCCTTTGGTGAAGGCGCGAGAGCGCGTATTCTCTGGATAGAGGGCTTCATTGGTTGCTTTTTCCCAATCAAAGTGGTTGATGGCATCACTTGAGTCATAGGAATCATGGATAAAGTAAGGATAGTCAAATGGTTTTCCATTTTCATCTACCAACAAATGAGATTTGTTTGGAACCTTGTCATCAGAAACAGGCGTGCGGTAAGCTGGATCCTTGAACTGCTTGGTCCGACCATATTCTTGACCAGAATGAAGGAAAGGTGTTCCTTGAGCTGTCAAGACGAGCAGATTTCCGAGACGCAAGCGACGATGGATCTCTGCATTATTTGCTGGAATGCTAGGATCTTTCTTGATAGACTGAGCGATGATATCAAAGAGGGTCAAGTTATCATGGGCTGCAATGTATTGGATAACATCACCGGGACTATCTGCCTCAAAGTTGGTTGGTTGTGCGATGAGATTCTTAAAGATAGTCGCAATCTTCCGTTTTCCATTGGTGATAAAGGCTGGTTGTCCCTCATTTGGATAGCCCGATTTTAGATTGTTACGAACATCATCTGAGAATACTGCAACCGTGTCTGTTTTCTTCATCCAGGATTGGTCTGCTGGTTGTACTGGGCTGTTTTCATCACCTGCGTAGGTCACCCAGCCTTCTCCCAACATGATCAGATTTGGGTTGAGAGCTCGGGCTGCTTTGTAGGCTTCTTCGATAGAGGCTGCATCATGATCACCCATCATATCAAATCGGAAACCGTCTACCTTGTAAGTATCCACTAGATACTTGATCGAATCGACCAAGACCCGTTTGGACATGTAGTGGGTTGTACCCAAAGCGTCCACCACCAAAAGCTCGTCCGAGGCGTCCCATCCGCATCCATGAAATGGTAGTAATTTGGCTCGATATCTTCAAAGATGTCGACATTAGCTGTATGGTTATAGACAACGTCTAGTACCACTCCCATTCCGCGTTTGTGAATTTCATTGACCAAATTCTTGAATTCTTCAATTCGTTTTTTTGAGGATTGCTTGGATCGGTTGAGTACATCCCTGACAAGGCAAAAGTAGTTCTGTGGATCATAGCCCCAGTTGTAGTTGCTATTGCTTGAGGCATACTCTAACAAGCGCTCACTGTTTTTTAATTCATTGACGTGGTAATAAGACAGGACTGGTAAGAGTTGAACGTGCGTTACCCCAAGGTCTTTGAGGTAATCCAATTTTTCAACAAAGGAGGCAAAGGTCCCAAATTGGCTCTTAAGCTCTGATGCCAAAGCCGGATCAAGAAGTAAAATCTCGAACATGGGCTTCATAGATGACAGCATCTTCCCGTTTCTTAAAGTTTGGAATGGACGCATAGGTTAAGTCACTCGGACCTAATGTACTTGGATCTACAAAGGCTGCTTTTGCTACCTTATGGACATCATCTGTCTTGGCCAATTCACTGTTCCAAGCTGCCAACGATTTGGCATAAGGATCAAGGACTGTGAAGGTTTTCCCTTGGCGTTCAATTTCATACTGGTAGAAATAGCCGGTATAATCTTGGATTCCCAGTCCTGAATCACCTGAAAGAGTCTGCTTCCAAGTGCCTCGCTCCCCTTTTTCCAGAGCCACACGGCCAACTAGTTTTTCAGAATCCTTCTTATCATAGACGACAACAGATACTTTGTCCGCACTTGGTGACCAGAGGGTGAGATCCACTTTTTTCCCAGCTTCATGAAGATGAGCTCCGAGAGTCCCATCATAGCTATAGGCTTCATCCTTGAGGCGCCAGTTCATTTTGGTCGTAAAGCGGTCATTATCGTATTGAACGGTATAGGACTGTTCAACTTGTGAGAAATCCCCCGTATAGGTTACTTTCTTGCCTTTCTCATCTAAAAGCAGGTCCGAGATGGTGACAGGATTTCCCTGAGCATCCGTGATCTTGGTCCGCTTGAGCAACTCCTCTTTCTGTGCTCCTGCCAAGGTCGAGAAGCTGGCTTCAATCTTTTCTTTTCCGACATGTTGAGCCCCCGTCATACGGATATCGTTGACATAGTAGGGGTTGGTGTAAACGGTTGGATCATCATCCCGTAAGAAGATCTGGCTATGGTTTTTCAAATCAGTAAATTTATAATCTTCTTGTCGAATCTTCACATCATCTCCAGACTTGCTCTCGTCCAATAATAAGAAACCGAATTCTTTTGCAGCTTCCTTTAGGGGGGATATCGATGTAACGACCATATTTCCCTGTCGCTGTAAAATCTGTCCCATCTGGCCAGGCGGCACTGCTCGGATTTTGTACATCTCCCCAATACCAGAGAGATTTTTTGTCATAGTTGCCATCTGTCCGGTAGTAATTGACTCGGACAGTTCCCTCTGCTTGAGGCTGGTAAGAATAAACTTTAAATTTGTCGTCCAACCAAGCTTCATTCATTTTTGGAGAAAGCAATTCAATTGACTTGTCCCCTGTGATATTGTCCCCTTTAACATTGTTGATGAGGAAGCTAATCTTCTTAGCCTGATCATTTTTAAGCTTGACATCTAAATAATAGCCATAGTCATCTGTCTTTGCCTCCTTAAAGGATTGGGCACCTGTCGGCCAGTTTTCAGATGGTTTTTCAACATCATCCCAGATCCAAAGACCTTGCGTTTCCTTGTTTTCTTCCGGTAGCTTTTTCACGTGAATCCGGATAGTCTGATCAGCAATCGGTTCCTCTGCCTTCTCAGACTTAGGAGATACCACCTCTTCAGTGACTGCGCTTACATTTTTAGGCGCTGTGACACTTTCATCCGCCACTTTTGGGGTTTCACTTGTCTCAGTGTTCGTAGCTGGTTTCACATCAGATGAAGAACTCACCTCTTCATTAGAAGGGCTTGTCACCACTTCTGAGGCTTGTGCAGGGGTGTTGATGGCTTCATCCGCACTGACCGGACTAGCAAAGGCCGTTAATAAGGCTAAACTTGTCGCAATCGCAACCGAACCAACACCATTTTTCAATCGACGAATCGCATAGACGACTTGTTTATCGCCTGTCACAGAAGGTTTCTGTTTCATAAATGTCTCCTTAAAATGATTAGTGTTCAACCAGTATAACATGTAAAAATTATTTATGCAAGCGTTTTCGTAAAAATTCATACCTTTCCTTCTATCTTTTTTGGAAGCAATCTAGATCAAAAAAACCAGTCCACATGGACTGGTCTAATTCCGTATAGAGGGCGAATTATGGCTCAACCAAAATCTTGATTTGGGCTTTATCTTGTGTTAATTCAACAAATCCCTCTTCAACGATATTTTCCAATTTAATTTTCTTGGTTACTAATTTCTCAGCAGAGAAGTAACCTTGTTCCATCAATTCCAATACTTTAGGGAAGATGTGGCGATAAGCAATAATTCCTTTGAGGGTCTTTTCTTGGATGGCAAATTCATTTGGATTGATGCTGGCTTCACGTTCCCAAATAGAAACAACCATACACTCACCAGCCTTATGCACAGCCGCAAGAGCCTGACCTAATACAACTGGAACCCCAGTTACTTCATAAGAGACATCAGCTCCACCACCCGTCAAACGATGGATCGCTTCTACGACTGTCTCACCTTCTTCTGGACGAACAACAATCGCTCCCAATTCTTCAGCCTTTGCTTGACGTTCAGGAGACAATTCAACCGCATAAATCTTGGATGCTCCAGCAGCACGGAGTGCTTCTACGATCAAAAGACCGATTGGGCCCAAACCAAAGATCACAGCTGTATCCCCAGTTTTCAAAGCAGACTGACGAACTGCATAAACGGCAACAGCAGCAGGTTCTGTGAGCGCTGCTTGTTCATAGCTCAAGCTATCTGGAATCACATGAACTAAATCTCCATCAAGGACACAATATTTCGCAAAACCACCATCTGCAGCAAGGCCGACAAAATTCAAGTTTGGATCGAGGTTATAATCACCAATTAAGTTGTGTTTTGCCAAAATTGGTTCGATTGTTACACGATCCCCGACTTTGACACGAGTCACATTGCTTCCAACCTCAACAATTTCTCCAGCAAACTCATGACCGAGGGTCACGGGTGCTTTTTGACCAGAATAAACATGCTCTTCTGTTGGAATGAAGATTGGCCCATCCAAGTATTCATGCAAGTCTGTTCCACAGATTCCCGTGAATTTGACCGCAACCTTTACTTGATGAGGATGTACTTCTGGGACTTCCACTTCCTCGATACGAACGTCCTTTTTGCCATGCCAGCGGGCAGCTTTCATTGTTTCCATATGATTCTCCTATTTTTCTATGAATTGCAATTCCCTTTCAGGAAACTCGACAAACTCATTGTAAGCCTTTTCACAAACTTTGTCAAGAAAAAAATGAACTAAAAAGCCAGCCCTCCAGCTGATCTTATTTCTTCTTGATTCGTGAAGTCTCTACTCGCCATCCCACAATCCAACCAAGGACAAGGAGATAATTTTCAAGCGCACCGATCCCATTGACAGGCAAATGATAGTGAAAATAACTGAAAAGATGATTGGTCCCAATCCCAATCCCGCCAATAATCAAAGTCAATAGTACCGTCCGAAGATAAAACCAATCGTATTTGAAATTAACAGCAATCAGGATCACAAGGACTGCCATATTCCAAATCCCAATCTCCCTCTGCCAGCCGACAGAAACACCATATCCTGAATGGTTTCCCATATAGGTCGGGAAGAAAAGTTGAAAAATAATAGCTCCAGTCATGGCTATGATGACTAAAATAAATAAGACTCTTAAAATACGATTCATCTTTTATCTCCTTTATGAAGTAAAATTTTTAACTCTTTACACCTTTTTTCAGTTAAAATGGGGACACCACTACAATTTAAAAAGAATGCAATATAGTCTACTTTTTGAGAGAAGGAAATCATTTCTTCATCTGATATAGTAGGATCAAGCCACACATCAATTAATAGAGATAGTGTTGTAGCTGTCTCAAAAGGATATTTACAAGAAAACTCGCCCTTCTCATTTCCTTGATGAATGATTATCCCTACATATTTGGAAAGAATATTTACCGTATTTTTTAAAGAAAACAACAAACCGAACGGTATCCTTTGTGCCCAGTCAATGGCAGTAAGCTGTTTCATATTCTCACTGCCTATTAAATAATCAATTAATTGTAATAGTCGATTTGTTGATGAGACTACTTCATTCTTTGTCAATTCTTCTAGAAAAGATGAGAGGGCAATCGTTTCTTTCTCCATTAAGAGTTGTAGAATCTCTTCTTTACTTTTGAAGTGATGGTAAACAGCTCCTTTTGACAATCCTGTCTCCGCTACTAAATCAGCCATCGTTGTTTCTTTATAGCCTTTATTTGAAAACAAGGTTAAGGCTACTTGAATAATTTTATCTTTACTTCTTTTTGATTTTAGTTCTTGTTTCAAATAATTCCCCTCTCAAAAAACAGACCGTTGGTTTGTTTTTTATTGTATTAAATTCAGAAGACTTTGTCAATTAAAATCCATTTTTTATTCCTTGTAAAAAAATTAAAGAGGCTGGGACAACAGTCCTAGCCTCTCAATTTTCTTTGGATTGTCGAGCATGAGTGGGCTCTACTACGCTGATTTCATCAGCTTTTACAGCCCTACTCAACTGTGCGGAGGTGGGACGACGAAATCGAATTCTAACGAATGACCGATTTCTGTCCCACTCTCTAGAATGTAAACATATACTGAAACTTTCCGCTGTGAGAAAAGTGCTAGAAACAATAGTGTTTCTAGCACTCGGTAGTTTTGAAACCTTGGGTTCAAAACTAAGTCATGGAACTTCGTAGAAGTTCGCTGACGTCCGTACTCACTTAAGGAAAGTTTCTAAAATGTCTTTATCATAAATCTGACAGTAACCGTCTGGTGTCTGTTGCTGTTATTCACTATCTTTCAACTTCGCCAATTCTTGGGCAAGCAACTTAAGGGCTACTTGCGGGTTGGCTTGGCCTTTGGTTGCTTTCATGAGGAAGCCTGTAAAGGCCTTGTCAGCATTCCGTTTCCCTGACTTAAAGTCAGCTACGGCTGCTTCATTGTCTGCAAAGACTTGGTGGATGATTGGGATCAAGACTTCAGGGTCTGAAATCTGTACCAATCCGGCTTTTTCAACGTATTCACGCGCACCGCCACCGTTTTTCGCCAAGTGAACGAAGACTTTCTTGGCAATCTTAGAAGAAATCGTTCCATCTTCGATGATAGCAATCATTTCTACCAAGTTTTCTGGTGTCAATTGGATTTCTTCCAGCGTTTTGCCTTCTGCGTTCAAGAATTGCGCCACTTCTCCTTGGAGCCAGTTAGATACTTGTTTAGCATCTCCACCAAGGGCTACCGCTGCTTCAAAGAAGTCAGAGGTCACTTTAGTCGCTGTCAATTGGTTGGCATCATAGTCAGACAAGCCAAGCTCTGCCACATAGCGAGCCCGACGGTCTTTGGAAATTCTGGTAACTCCGCACGCATTTCCTCGATCCACTCGTCTGAGATTTCAAACAAGGGAAGGTCTGGCTCTGGGAAGTAACGGTAATCCGCTGCACCTTCTTTAACCCGCATAAGGATAGTGCTCTTGTTGGCTTCATCGTAACGACGTGTTTCTTGACGAATGACACCACCTGAACGCAAGATTTTCGCTTGACGCTCCACTTCATATTCAAGACCCTTACGGACGTTTGAGAAAGAGTTCAAGTTCTTCAACTCCGTCTTGGTACCAAATTCCTCTTGACCGTATGGACGAAGGGAAATGTTGGCATCGACCCGCATGGATCCTTCTTCCATCTTCACATCAGAAATGCCTGTGTATTGGATGACTTCTTTGAGAGCTGTCAAATAGGCATAGGCTTCTTCAGGAGAACGCATATCGGCTTCAGATACGATTTCGATCAATGGCACTCCTTGACGGTTAAGGTCTACATATGAGAAACCGTCTGTTCCATGCGTGTTCTTACCGGCATCTTCTTCCAAGTGAGCCCGTTCAATCCCGATTTCTTGGTTGAGCCATCTTCTAATTGCACTTCAATCCAACCGTTGTAACCAATTGGCTCGTCAAATTGCGAAATTTGGTAGGCCTTTGGATTATCAGGATAGAAATAGTTCTTACGGTCAAAGTGCATGTGCTGGTGGATATCCATGTTCAGCGCCAAGGCAGCCTTGATTCCAGCATCCACAACACCCTTGTTCAAGACAGGAAGTACCCCTGGGAAGGACCAGTCGATCACATTGGTATTGGCATTTTGCTCGTTCCCAAAGTGAGCAGAGGTTGGTGAGAAAATTTTTGAGTTTGTATTCAATTCAACGTGGACTTCAAGTCCGATGACTGTTTCAAAGTTCATTAATTATCACCTCCGAAAATAAGGGGTTGTTGCTTGTGGTAATCCGTTGTTGCTTCAAAAGCAGCTGCAGCTTGATAGATCGTTTCTTCCGAATACTTAGGACCGATCAACTGCAAACCAACTGGAAGACCTTGCGCAAACCAGCAGGAATCGAAATTCCTGGAAGACCTGCCAAGTTAACTGGAATGGTCAAGAGGTCCGCCAAGTACATAGCAACAGGATCATGGTTGAGCGAATCCAAATCAAAGGCCACGCTTGGAGCTGTAGGACCAAGGATGAGATCGTAATCCGCAAAGACTTTTTCGAAGTCTTGGATAATAAGGGTCCGGACTTGACCCGCCTTCTTGTAGTAAGCATCGTAGTAACCAGATGACAAACTAAAGGTCCCAAGCATGATCCGGCGTTTGACTTCATCACCAAAGCCTTGGCTACGAGTATTCACGTAAATATCATCCAAGTTCTTGGCATCTTCCGCACGGAAACCATAGCGAATCCCATCGAAACGTTGCAAGTTTGAAGAGGCTTCTGAAGAAGCAATGATGTAGTAGACAGCAACCCCGTATTTTGAATGAGGCAGGCTGACTTCTTCAACTGTTGCTCCCAATTTTTCAAAGTGCTTAGCCGCATTAAGGATGGTTTCTTTGACTTCTGGGTCAATTCCTTCCCCAAGATATTCTTTCGGAAGGGCAATCTTCATACCTTTGATGTCTTGACCAATCTTAGAAGTATAGTCTGCTACACGTACTGGTGCGGAAGTTGAATCTTTAACATCTTCGCTAGCAATGACATTAAGCAAGAGGGCATTTTCCTTAACTGTTGACGCAAAAGGACCAATTTGATCCAATGAGCTACCAAAAGCAATTAGACCAAAACGGGAAACCGTTCCATAGGTTGGCTTGAGTCCAACAATCCCGTTAAAAGCCGCTGGTTGGCGAATAGAACCACCTGTATCTGAACCAAGTGACAAACGGACTTGACCCGAAGCTACAGCTGCTGCCGAACCACTAGATGATCCACCAGGAACCTTGCTGTGATCCCAAGCATTCTTGGTTGGTCCATAGTAAGAAGTCTCACCAGATCCACCCATGGCAAATTCATCCATGTTGGTTTTCCCGACGACAATCATATCTTTAGCTTTGGCATTGGCAACTGCTGTCGCATCAAAGATCGGCTCGTAGTTGTAGAGCATTTTTGAAGCCGCAGTCGTCAAGATACCGTCAGTAGAGATGTTATCTTTGACAGCGAGTGGGATCCCTGATAGGAGGTTGTCTGCATCGATTCCTTTTTCGTCAATGGCCTTGGCTTGTGCAAGGGCAGCTTCTTCTGCTACCGTCACAAAGGCATTGACTGCTTCTTCGCGCGCCTTGATATCGTCAAGAGTCGCTTGTGTCAATTCGGTTGCTGAAATTTCCTTAGAAACAAGGAGATTGTGCAACTCTTCAATGGTTTTATGGTTGAATGACATTAGGCATCTCCTCCATCTTCTAGGATAGCTGGCACCTTGATGTAGTAATTGTCTTTTTCAGGTACATTTTTAAACAAACGGTCGCGGTCTGTCCCTTTTTCAGCAACATCCGGACGCAATACGGTCTTGCGGTCCGCCATGGTCGTTGTTGGGGCAACACCTGTTGTGTCCACTTCTTCCAACAATTCCACCATGTCGACAATTTTAGACAAGGTTGTCGCAAACTCAGCTGTCTCTTCTGGAGAGAATTTCAATTTTGAAAGATTGGCAACGTGGGTTACCTCTTCTTGCGTAATTTTCATCTTGCTTCCTTTCGTGAAATGATGATTTTTCAATACCCTCTATTTTACCATAATTTAGCCTAATTTGCTTACCTTATAAAAAATCCGCAGGACTTTTTTTGTCGCTGCAGATTCTTCATTTTACATTTCTTTTCTGTCTAATTGGCCCATCTCTTTTAGCATCTGCTTCCAAACTTCTTGGACCTTCGTTTTGAGGTAGCATGAAGCTAGGTCATAAGAAGCCTGATGAAATGGTTCTAGGTTCCTATTAAAGAGCTGGACCAGCTTGTCTGCTAGCTCTTTGACCAACTCTTCTTCTGGTATCTTTCCACTATAAGGTACCAAATAGCCATTTTCACCCTCTTTAATAAAGGTCGGATTCCCATAACGGGCATCAAATCCAAGCAAGGCTAGACCCGCTCCAGCCGCCTCCATCAAGGTCAAACCAAAAGTTTCCCACTGAGAAGCGGTTAGGTAGGCCTGGTAGTGAGGGTAAATCCGCTTTAGATCCGCATGACCACGTAGGTGTATATAGTCTTGCGCTTCAAGCTCCTGAATCAAGTGCCGTAAGTTGTCCTCTTCTCCACCCTTCCCATAAATATCGAACTGGAGGGCTGGTAAGTGTTTATGAGCTTGAGCCACCACTCGGATGGCCAAATCGATGCGTTTTCTTGGATCCAAGCGAGAAGCTGTGATCACACTATAGGGACTTCTATCTCCTTGCGATTCGGTCAATCCTTCTAAATGGCCCACTGGGATGCTATAGATCGGAATGTCGTGGTGCTCTTGCTTGGCCAGTGTCTGTTCCAAGACTTCTTTTTGTGTCTCCGTTGCAGTGATAAAGTAATCAAAGTGTTTGGCATATTTGAACACATAATAGTACTCATAGTTGAGCTGACCATTTTCAAATTCATGCTCTGAATGAAACACCATGGCGAGCTTGGCAGGATCGTCTTTTTCTAACAAAGGGCGGGCAAAATCCATGCGAGAAGCCCGGTCAAGCAAAATCAGATCCTTTTCTTTTAGGGAAAATTTTGACAAAAAACGTCTCATCACTTCCGTATGACTAGTCAGGATCTCAGGACCCAGTTTATAGAGCCAGTTTCCGCCTAGCCTTAATTCTTCAAAGGCGACACGGCCATCTTGATTGTGATAGGTCCGTCTAACGACACTTCCATACTGAAAATACTCTGTAACAAGTTTACAAGCCCCATAATATTCTCGCTTGATGATACTACCATTAGAAAGATAGTCGACATAGCGGACACAGTCTGTATGATAGGGATCTAACTGAAAGGTTAGCGCGCTGTCATCTGCAAATTGATAGCGAATGGCTCTTTCTGTTTTTTCAGCAACATCCAAACGTGTCAACTGAAAATCCATTTGCAAGGCCCCAACCGTCTTTTGAGGGACTGTCGTTTCTTGATCTGTAAAAGCTAGATGGGCAAAGAGCAATTCCTCATCCCGGTGCCCTAAAGAAAGGTAATAGGCTAATTTCTCTGGACTGGGCCAAGTGGTAAAGATGAACCTAGCTTTCACTCCTAAATCGCGGAGCATCCTAGCTCGAGAAGCCTGAGCTACATCGACGCCATTAGGCTCAAAGCCCACTAATAGATTAAAGGTATAAACAGTCATCCTCTCCCTCCCTCTAATCGCTTAAAGATCTCTATGAGAGCTTCTTTTTGAGGAAGTTGTAAGATTCGTACTTGCTCTCTCAAAAGCTCTTTATAGGTCTCTGGATGCTGGAGCAACGCTCCTAGTCGGTCTTTCATCTCTTCAACTGAAGCTTTAATAGTACTTAATTCTTTGTAGGCTTCATGGTGCACAGTGCTCTTCAAACCAAACAAAATTTGCCCATTTTCAAGAGCACGTACACTACTACTCATCACTTCTTCCCCATGGTTGCAATCCAGATAGAGTGAGCAAGTCGCTAGCAATTTCTCGTAGTTTTCCATTGAAATTCCCGGATAGAGTCGCACATTGGGACTAGGGGCTAAGTCTGTTAATTTTGGTCCCATAGCTGTCAAGGCTGCGATGTGAAAGGTCACTTGTGGAAAATCATGAACGAGATCTGCTAAGCCCTCAACTTCTTGAGAAGCTGTCATGACTAGAGCTTCTGGCTGAAACTTCTCCCGATCCACGTCTACTAATCCTGAAAGACTTGTGTAACCTTCTTTTTTCTCACGTAAATGAGCAGACTCCAGCACCAGGATCTGATCAACCTGCTCTTTGATCCCGTCGAGGCCAGCAACTGTACTTGTACACAAGGCAAGTCTTTCCTTAGGCAGCTCTTTCACAAAATCTATCAAGCTCTGATCCATTAAAAGTATGGCTTCATTTTCTGGCAAGACTTGTCTCAAAACGGCTCTCTGCAACTCCTCTTTATTGGCGTACAACTGGTCTCGTCCCTTGGGAGTTTGATGTAAAAAGGTTCCTTGCAAGACAAAATGGAGCAGCACTTCTTCTTGTCGACGATTCAAATAAATTTCTAGGTAAGGTTGGGCGACTTCATTGAGAAGACTTTGTTGACATCTCCAGCCATAACGGTTGTAGAAATCGATGGATACGATCTCCTCTTTTTGACCAAACCACTCTACTCTATCAACCGTTCTCGACAAAAGATCCTCTCGCAACACTATATTGGCACGACGTTCCTCACCATCAAAAAGATAGGTCGTGATCCCAAGTGTCCAACATTCCCATAATTCGGGAACTGAGAGATCATTAAAAAATAGTGGTTTACCAATTTTTGACGTCGGGTCTGTTTGGGTAAAAAAGGTTGCAAGACTCTCCGTCTCTTGGTCCAAATCGGTCTCCAAATTGGTTACGAACACACGGTAGGGCTGACCTAGTTTGTCCAATAATTTTCGCAAATAGTCCAGCTCTCGAGTCTGCTCAGGTGCAATTATGAACATGCTAATCCTTTCTCATCAATTGGTGATTAGTCTATTTTTTCAATGAAGCTGAGGTTCATCACCACGCGCTCATAGGTTTCTGATCTTTGTAGGCCTGCTTCCTCTAATTTTTCAAGGGCCCGTTTCAATCGTGTTTTATAGATATAGCGATGCCAGGTCAAATCATAGCCCAACATGCCCAGAAGAGCTAATTTTTCTTGCTTAGCTTCCATCTCATCCAGTACACGCTTTTCCGTCCAAACTTGTGAAAGAGTATCTGAACGGCCCACACGATACCAATAAACACATTTCTCCGTATGAACCACTCGATCGGCTTTTAGAAAGAGCTTGTACATGAGGAAGCTGTCCTCGACATTTTTTCCGACTGGAAAACGAAGCCCTTCAAATAAGTTTCGCTTATAGAGCTTCATCATGGCACAAGCCCAGGCCATACCCCTTCAGGTCGACTGCAAACAGAGAGATAAATCTTGTGTAAAGATCATATCACAATCCAGATAGAGGATCCGCTCTTCTTCTACAATCTCTGGAATAGCGTAGCGGAAATAGGTCGCATAGTGAATGTGGTTACTTGGAAGCGAGAAGGACTGAAATTTCTCTGGAGACATCCGACATTTGATCACTTCTGAATCCAATAGGCGCAAGCGCTGATTCATGATAGCAAACCACTCTGTTGGTAGATCTTCATTTAAGATATAAAATTTCAACTGGTCCTGATGGGCACACAGTGACTTCATTGCGGTTTCCAACTTTTCCATATAAGATAAATTGGCTGAAAACACAACAGCTTTTTTACTCATAACTCCCCCTCATTTTCTTTCATTAGGATACCATTTTCAGGAGAGGAATACAATCTCCAGGCCCGAAAAAAGAGGCCTAGACAAGTGTCTATAACCTCTATTCCATAAGTTTCTTATTTTTCATCCACGGCAGCTAATGTGGCATCCACCAAATTCGCTCCCAAAACATGTTTAAAGTGATTTAAGGCAAACTGGTGATTTTCAGGAGTGAGTGACGCAACTGCAGGTTCTACCACTTCAATCTGATAACCCAGATTGTAGGCATCAACCGCTGTATGGAGGACACAGATGTCCGTTAAGACTCCCGTCAGAATAACAGTATCTACACCACGTTCTCGAAGACGGATATCCAAGTCCGTTCCCGAAAAGGCAGAATAATGACGTTTGTCCATCCAAAAGACGCGTGGATCAGCTTGATGTTGCTGATAAATCAGCTAAGGGACCGTACAAGTCTCGTCCACTAGTCCCAATGATATTATGGGGTGGGAAGAGCTTGCTCTCTGGATGAAAAGCATCGTCCACATCATGAGCATCAATAGCAAAAAAGACATAGGCTCCTTGGTCAAAGGCCAACTGGGTCACCTGGGCAATGCTATCAGAAATGGCTTGTGCAGGAGCTCCTGCCGTTAGCTTACCTTCATCCGCTACAAAATCAACGGTGTAATCAATCGAAATTAACGCTTTAGTCATTAGTAGTCTCTTTTCTTAATTTCTTCAAAGATATCTGGGATCAAAACTTTGAGGTAGGTCCCCTTCATACCGAGAGAGCGACTCTCAATGATACCGGCTGACTCCAATTTCCGCAGCGCATTGACAATCACAGAGCGCGTAATGCCAATTCGATCTGCAATGACCGAAGCCGTCAACTGCCCTTCATTTCCTTTCAATTCACTAAGGATGGCAGAAACCGCCCGCAATTCAGAGTAAGACAAGGTATTCACAGCCATATTGACTGCAGTACGGCGACGAATGTTTTTCTCGTCTTCTTCTCGTTGGAAGTTCAACATCTGAATCCCAACAACAGTACTAGCAATCTCAACCAGGATCAAATCATCGTCATCAAACTCTTTATCATTGCGCCAAATGATCAAGGACCCCAAACGAATCCCAGATACATGAATGGGCGCAATGGTCGTTAAGCCATCAGGAAATTCAGACTTGGTCTCTACTGGAAAGACGGTCAAATCATGCTCGATCGGAAGATTCGCTTCCGTATCATAGACCAAACTCGCTGCCTTAGCGTAATCTTCCGGCAACTTTATTTTCAAAGAAGGCTTCTACCCGGTCATTGTTGGTCTTGTAACGCATAAAATAACCAAGAAGCGTTCCCTTACTATTAATGATACAGGCATTACAGTAAATGATATCCGCCAATTGCTGGGCAATATCATTGTAAGGCATCTCGACTTGCAACTGCTCATCCGTTCGTTTCAAAATAGATGTAATTTTACGTGTTTTTTCTAATAAGTTTGCCATAATAAACCTCGCATATTGTCAGCTAAAGTATATCACATAAGTGGAGGAAATTCAATCAAATTATCTGAAAATTATTTATTTTTTCTACAATTGTGCGCAATTCAGAAAAATGTCAATGAGATTACATCCATTTTATAGAATAGATCAAAAAAAAGAGAGTGGGACAGAGATCGGTCATTCGTTAGAATTCAATTTCGTCGTTCCACCTCCGCACAGTTGAGTAGGGCTGTAAAAGCTGATGCAATCAGCCTAGTAGAGCCCACTCAACCACTGCGTCTTGCTCGACAATCAAAAAACAATTGAGAGGCTAGGACTTTTGTCCCAGCCTCCTTTTTTGATTAGCGTTTGTATTGTTGCAAGAAGCGAGTCATTTTTTCTTGAATTTGAGCCAATTCATCTACACGTGGTAGGTAAACAATCCGGAAGTGATCTGGGTCCTTCCAGTTAAATCCACGTCCATGAACCAAAAGAATCTTTTCTTGTTTCAAGAACTCTAAAACGAATTGCTCGTCATCATCGATACGGTACATTTCCCGATCGATCTTAGGAAAGATATAAAGACCAGCTTTTGGTTTGACTGCTGAGAGACCAGGAATTTCATTGATAGCTTTGTAAATAAAGTTGCGTTGCTCGTAGATTCGTCCACCTGGAAGCAAGAGTTCATCTACAGATTGGTAACCTCCAAGAGAAGTTTGAACCACTTGTTGAGCCAAAACGTTTGAACAAAGACGCATATTGGACAACATATTCAAGCCTTCAATATAGCCCTTCACATGGTGCTTGGGTCCGGACAGAACCATCCAACCAACACGGAAACCTGCAATCCGGTGAGATTTTGACAAACCATTCATACTCACACAGAAGAGATCCGGTGCTAGACTTGCGATAGCCGTGTGTTTTTCACCATCCATGACCAAGCGGTCATAAATTTCATCCGCAAAGATGATCAAGTTGTTTTGACGAGCGATCTCCACAATCTCAAGCAGGATCTCATCTGGATAGAGGGCCCCAGTTGGATTGTTTGGATTGATCACAACGATGGCTTTAGTATTTGAGGTAATTTTCGACTTGATGTCCTCAATATCTGGATACCAATTTGCCTCTTCGTCACAAAGGTAATGCACAGCATTCCCACCAGCTAGACTGACAGCTGCTGTCCATAGAGGATAGTCTGGCATGGGTACCAAGACCTCATCACCATTGTCGAGCAATCCTTGCATGGACATAACGATCAGCTCGCTCACCCCATTGCCGACATATATATCATCGATATCCACATTTGGAATTTTCTTCAACTGGCAGTACTGCATGATGGCCTTCCGAGCTGAAAAGATCCCTTTTGAATCCGAATAGCCTTCACTATCACGCGCATTCATGATCAAATCATGGATGACTTCATCGGGTGCTGTAAAGCCAAATTCGGCAGGATTTCCTGTGTTCAAACGGAGAATCTTTTCCCCATTTGCTCGCATGCGCATGGCTTCTTCTAAAACTGGACCACGAATATCATAAGCCACATGTTCCAGCTTACTTGATTTATTGTATTCTTTCATACTATGCCTCGATTCACGAAATTATCTCTATTATACCACTAGTTCAAACAGAGTACAAACCGAGAACTTTAAAACTTCCGCAAAAATAAGATAGAAAAAGCTTAACTTTACCTTTACTTTCCAGCTTAAAAGAGATAAAATATAAGTGTATAGAGAATGGAAGCACCTTCTATTCTATCCATGTTTTCAAGCTATCAGGAGGTAGAATTATGTCTCAAAAATATGAAAACATTATGGTCGCTGTCGACGGCTCTCATGAAGCAGAATTGGCATTTGAAAAAGGGGTCAATGTCTCTCTTCGCAATGGCTCTAAATTGACCATTGTTCACGTCATCGATACCCGTGCCCTGCAAAGCGTCTCAACTTTTGATGCTGAGGTGTATGAAGAATTGCAAGAAGAAGCCAAGGAGTTGCTCAAAGGCTACAAGGAACGTGCTGAAAGAGTCGGCGTTCAAAATATTGCCACTGTTGTAGAAATGGGAAATCCGAAAGTTCTCTTGGCAAATGACATCCCTAACAAAGAAGGGGTTGACCTCATTATGGTCGGGGCTACCGGACTCAATGCTTTGAACGTCTCATGGTCGGTTCCTCCTCAGAATACATCCTTCGCCACGCTAAAGTAGACTTACTAGTGGTTCGGGATAAGGACAAAACGATGTAAGAAACAAAAGAGAGTGGGACAGAAATCGGTCATTCGTTAGAATTCGATTTCGTCGTCCCACCTCCGCACAGTTGAGTAGGGCTGTAAAAGCTGATGAAATCAGCCTAGTAGAGCCCACTCAACCACTGCGTCTTGCTCGACAATCCAAAGAAAACTAAGAAGAGGCTAGGACTTTTGTCCCAGCCTCTTCTTAGTTTTCTTTTGTTACTTCTTTTGGTTTTGCGTGTTTTTCGTAGGCCTTCAGCTGACGATCGAGTTCTTTTTTGATAGCGGGTTCTGGGGCATATTTTTCCTCCCAATCATCTGGCTTCAAAATCTTGTGAGTCACTGGATCAAAGTGTGCCTTTCCATCTGGGAAATCTTTCCCATATTGGCCCGGTGAACAATCTCAAAGACCTCTTCCGGATCGACTCCCATTAGAACAAAGCTACCATAAGTCAGATAGAGGGTATCGATTAAGGCATCGACCTGCCCAACCAGAGAGATCTCAGCTGGATGCTTGCTACGCACCTTCTCTGCCGCCTTGTCCAAGGCTTCGTGAAGAGCTGCTACCGAGCGATCGAATTCTTCCTCACTTGAACTAGCTGCTCGGACAAATTCCACCAATTCCTCTTGCTTAAACATGGTCCGATAGAGGGCATCTTGGGGTTGCCAGACAACCGGTTGTTCCTGGGTTTTTCCATCCATTACGCCATGGAAGGTTTTGACCTTATTGAAGTGATCATCCTTGGAAAGAAAGAGCTCTTTCTCTGAGAGAATGCCAAAGTGCTGCAGGGCTTTCTGGATACCATCCTTACTATTACTGGTGGTTGTATGCTTGGCAATCGCTTTGACACTCGTCGTCCCATTTCCCATCGCAATGGACAAGCCTACACCTGAGAGCATCTCTAAGTCATTATCCGAATCTCCAAAAGCCATAACTTCATCAATGTCAAAGCCAAATTCCTGACCTACGATACGAATCCCTTCCAGTTTCGAAATTCCTGGGTTGAGGACGTCTGCTGCAAAGGGGCTGGACCGTGTAAATTTCAGATGCGGAAACTCTTTTTCAATTTTTGCAGTCTCTTCTGGACTTGATAAAATTAATACCTGGTAGATTGGTTCCTGCGCTAGTGCATAGAGAATTTTCTGATCTTGTGGAACCACTTTACTGACCACTTTATTAAAACCTCGACTGACGGTACGGGCCATTTTACGGGGGACAAAACGACTGGACCAAGTCGAAATGGGACTCATACCAAAACTCATAATACGAGAACCATATACGCCATCTTTGGTTCCTAGAGCAATTTCCTTACGGTGCTTCTGAGCATAGTCAATCAACTGGTGTAGACTTTTTTTGTCGATTGGACTGGTAAATAATACGCGGTCCTTGGTTACTATATACTGTCCATTATAGGTCACAGCAAAATCAAAGCCATAGCGCTCCATGAAAGGTTTGACAAAAGCTGGACCTCGCCCCGTTGCAAGACCAACATAAATTCCTTCCTCTTTTAAAGATTGGATAGCTTTTTCGGTCGATTTGAGAACTGCTCGACTATCATTCACCAAGGTTCCATCGATATCAAAAAAGACTGCTTTTATTTCCATGTCTACTGTTTCTTTCTTTTTGTGTTAAAATAAATTATATCACATATTCCAAGGAGCTTCACATGTTTAAGAAAATTTTAGCACTACATACCGGAGGGACCATTTCCATGGCAGCAGATGACTCCGGTGCAGTGATCACCAATGAAGTCAATCCCATGAACCAAGTTACTTCTCCAATTGAAGGGATTGAAGTCACCTCAGAGGATATCTTCAATCTGCCAAGTCCACAAATGACACCGCGTCACATGTTAGCTCTGTATCAAAGAATCAAAGAGGCAGCCAGCCACTTCGACGGGATCGTCATTACACACGGGACAGATACGCTGGAAGAAACAGCTTATTTTTTGGATACCATGGAGTTACCAGAAATCTCCGTAGTGATTACAGGAGCCATGCGAAGTTCCAACGAACTTGGAAGTGACGGTGTCTATAATTTCTTAACAGCTCTCCGAGTCGCAGCTGATCCAAAAGCACGTGATAAGGGTGTCTTAGTCGTTATGAACGACGAAATTCATGCAGCCAAGTACGTCACCAAAACCCACACCACCAATGTCAGCACCTTCCAGACACCAACTCATGGCCCACTCGGTTTGGTCATGAAAAAGGAAATCCTTTTCTTTAAAACAGCCGAGCCACGAGTACGCTTCAATCTCGATAAAATTGAAGGTTTCGTTCCAATTATCACTACCTATGCTGGGATGAAAACGGATCTGCTAGACCTGCTAGATCTCTCAAAAGTCGATGGTCTCATTATCGAGGCCTTTGGAGCGGGAAACATCCCGAAAGAGACTGCCCTAAAACTCCAAGAATTCATAGATGCCGGACTTCCAATTGCTTTAGTATCCCGCTGCTTCAACGGAATTGCAGAACCCGTGTATGCATACGAAGGCGGTGGCGTCCAACTCCATCAAGCAGGTGTCTTTTTCATCAAAGAATTAAATGCCCCCAAAGCTCGCATCAAGCTTCTCATCGCCCTCAATGCTGGCTTAAAAGGACAAGAACTCAAAGAATATATCGAAGGGTAAAACAAGATACACAATCCGCAGCTCGTGTTCATTTAATACGATAGAAAGCCCGTTATATGCAATCTTAAAAGTGAGTAGACTGGAAACAACAAATTTCCACTCTACTCACTTTTTATAATCTAATCTAAATGTTCTTGCTTCTCAAAATAAAGCGAGAGCAAATGCCAGTCTGGATGTTCTCGCCAATTTGGCGTCGTTACAATCTGACTAGCGACTTTCCGCGCTTCTTCAAGAATTGGGTAATCTTCTACTAAATCGGCTACTTGAAATTCTGGAATCCCCGATTGACGGGTACCAAAGATTTCACCTGAACCACGCATTTTCAAATCTTCTTCAGCAAGGACAAACCCGTTTGTCGTCTCTGTCATGATTTTCATGCGCTGTTTGCCACTATCTGTCTTAGGATTTGCAACCAGGATAGCATAGGATTGCTTATTTCCCCGACCGACCCGGCCTCGAAGCTGATGGAGTTGGCTAAGGCCAAAACGATCTGCATCCATAATGACCATAACGGTTGCATTGGGCACATTGACTCCTACTTCAATAACGGTCGTGGATACCAAAACATCGATTTGATGCTCTTTAAAGGCCTGCATGATGCTATCTTTCCTCACTTTTCATCTTTCCATGAAGGAGAGAAACGCGCGCCCGCTGACCAAAGAAGGCCGTTAACTCCTCTTGAAGCGCCAGGGCATTTTTTAAATCCAGAGCCTCTGATTCCTCAATCAAGGGGGAAATAAAGTAAGCTTGAGAACCATTACCGAGTTCTTTCACCAACCAGTCGAGCACCACTTCTAACTGTTCATGTTTGACCCAACGCGTCTTAATTTCCTTGCGTCCAGCTGGCATTTGATCAATGATCGACACGTCCATATCCCCGAAGGCTGTAATGGCCAAGGTCCGAGGAATAGGGGTGGCCGTCATCATTAAGACGTCTGGGTTTTGACCTTTTTCTCGAAGGATGCGGCGCTGAGCAACCCCAAAACGGTGCTGCTCATCAATAATGACCAATCCAAGATCTTGGTAGTGAACCCCCTCTTGGATCAAGGCATGCGTCCCCACAATTAGTTGAGCTTGTCCTGAGGCGATCTCTTCTAAGACTTCTCGCTTCTCAGCCGCCTTTAATCCGCCTGTTAGAAGAGCAACCGGTAGATCTGGGAAGAGATTTTCCAAACTTTCTTTATGCTGCTCAGCTAGAATCTCTGTCGGAACCATCAAAGCTGCTTGCTTACCAGCACTAATCGCTGCATACATGGCAAGACCGGCTACAACCGTCTTGCCACTTCCTACATCCCCTTGAAGCAAACGGTTCATATGGTAAGGAGAAGCCATATCTGTCAAGATTTCATTCAAGCTTTTTTCTTGGGCTTGTGTCAGCTCAAAAGGGAGCTGTTTTTTTCGGTCTGCCATTTTTTCTGGATCCCAGGCCAAGGAAATCCCTTGGCTAGCATCGTGATTTTCTTCTTTTAGCACTTGGAGTTGTAGCTGGAAAAAGAGGAGTTCTTCAAACTTCACCCGTCGAAGAGCTTGTTTGTATTCTGCCAAGTCTCTAGGAAAATGCATGGCTTGCACAGCTTGGGAGCGCGATAAGAGTTGATAACGATCCCGCAAGACTTGGGGTAAATTTTCTTCTAAAAGCTGATCCAAGCCCTGATCAAATGCTATTTTGATCAACTTTACCAGGCTATTTTGGCTGATTCCTTGCATCACCCGATAAACCGGCTGTAAATCATCTTCCACCTGAGCTAGAAGTTTCATCCCCGTTAAACTACCTTTGGCCTTATCCCATTTACCAAAAATCGCTACCGTCTGCTGGACTTCGATTTTATCTGCCAAATAAGGTTGATTGAAAAATTGACCGCAATCACTTGATCCCCTTGTTTGATCGAAAAGCGCAAGCGATTTCGTTTGTAGCCATAATATTGGACATTAGCTGGCGTTGCTACAAGTCCAGAAATGACAGCTTTTTCGCCATCTTCTAGCTCTAAGACATTGCGCGTTTTAAAGTCTTCATAGCGAAATGGGAAGTACAAAAGCAAATCCTCTAGGGTTTCAATCCCTAATTTTTTAAATTTTTCCGCTGATTTTGGGCCAACACCAGGCAGTACGGATAAGGGTTGGTGTAAATTCATTGCTCCTCCTTTCTTTGATAAAAAAGCAGGCCCTACCGGGAAAGTCCCACCTACTTTTTCTTATTCTTCACCTGTATATTCACGCGGGATCCGGTCACTCAAGAGACAGACCACTTCGTAATTAATCGTGCCACGGTAGTCCGCAATCTCTGTCGCGGTGATTTCCTTCTCACCATCTCGTCCAATCAGGGTAACTCTGGTTCCCAAAGGCATTTCTTCAGGAAGGCGAACTGTCACCTGGTCCATCGAAACCCGGCCAACAATGGGGCAAAACTCTCCATTAACAAGGACATGGAAATTTTGCATTTCCCGAATCCAACCATCCGCATAACCAATGGGAAGCGTTCCAATCCATTGGGTTTCTTCTGTTGTATAGGTAGCCCCGTAGCCAACATCTTGACCAGCCTCTAACTGTTTGACATGGACTATTTCCGTCGTCAGAGTCAAGGCTGGTTTGATTTCATAAGGCAAGGCTAGCATAGAACCACTCGGATTCAAGCCATACATGACATCTCCCAGACGTACAGCTGTGAAAATCGTATCTGCATGCCACAAAGAGGTGGCAGAATTACTAGCATGAACAATCGGAGGAAGGGTTTCAAGAGTCGCTAATACTTCTTTGAAAAAGCGATATTGCTCTTGAAATTTTCGGTCATCTGCTTCATCTGCTGTCGCAAAATGGGTAAAGATCCCTTCGATTTCAGCTCCAGCTGCTAAAAGAAGGCGTTCAGCCTCTTGAATATCCTCAATCTTACGAAATCCAATGCGGCCCATCCCAGAATCCACTTTGATATGGACCTTTAATCCGGATAGATCTGATTCTTCTCTCAGCAATTGCTCTAACCAAGCTAGACTGGCTACCGTTAATCTGATGTCATGCTCTTTGGCTAAATTGGCTGTTTGGCTTGGTACCACTCCCAAAATCAAAATGGGCTCTTGCAAGCCTTCTTGGCGGATTTCTATTGCTTCATCCATATTGGAGACACAAAAACCATCCACTTGAGTTGCCAATTTCTTTGTCACTGCAGCCACCCCATGACCATAAGCATTGGCTTTCACCACTGCATATTTTAAGGTTTGGCTTGGAATATGATCACTGACTTGGCGAACATTAAAGGCAATGGCATCCAAATCTACTCTTGCAACAGTTGGTCTATGTTTACTTGCTTTCATCTACTTCCTCCAAAATGACACTGGTCGACACTAAGTCTCCCTTGTGACTGATTGAAACCCATACCTTTCCAGAAAATGGTGACTTGGAAAAATAGGGAGCACCCTGGACATTATTTAAAATTTCTAAATCTTGAAAACTAACTGGTCCAATCCCTGTTCCCATGGCCTTTGAAAAAGCTTCTTTAGCTGACCACCGGCCCGTTAAATATTCCATTTTCCGCTTTCCAGATAATGCTTCAAAACGCTCTTGCTCAGACTTGGTTAAGACTTTTTCTGCAAATCGTACATTCTTTTGATAGGCTTTTTCAATCGCAGCGATCGATTCGATATCGATGCCATGTCCTTTGATCATCTTGTTTCATCCTTATCTATCGTTTCAGCATTCATTGACCGACAAAAGTAAAGGGGCCAAAGAATCACTCCTTCCGCCCCTGCCTTTTACTTATTCATGCTTGCAATTTCTTTGACCAAGGCCTCTGTCTTTTCCCAACCTAGGCATGGGTCTGTGATGGATTGACCATAAACTACTGGTTCATTTTGACGGCCATCTTCTAAGTAGGATTCAATCATGAAACCACGAACGAAGGCTGCCAAATCCGTGTTCCAAGCACGGTTCATCATAGTTTCTCTTACGATCCGTACTTGCTCTTCGAATTGTTTTCCAGAATTATCATGGTTGGTATCCACCAGGATGAAGGGATGTTGCAAGCCCATTTCGCTATAGCGTTTTGATGCCGCTAGCAAATCTTCATAATGGTAATTTGGAATATTCTTACCAGTCGCATCCAAGCCTCCACGAAGGATGGCATGGGCCAACGGATTTCCTGATGTTTCCACCGCTTGGGCATTGAACAAGAAATTTTGAGGATGTTGTGCCGCATAAATCGCATTAAACATGACAGAAAGATGTCCAGATGTTGGATTCTTCATGCCTGTCGGGGCAGAGATCCCACTTGATACAAAGCGGTGCTCTTGATCTTCGACTGAGCGCGCTCCAATCGCGTGGTAGGAGATCAAATCTTCGACGTAAGGAAGACTCGCTGGGTAAAGCAATTCATCCGCAGTCGTTAAACCAGTCTCCGTAATCACACGGTAGTGGAGATGGCGCACAGCTTTTAAGCCATCGACAAAGCTTGGTGCGGCCTGTGTATCTGGTTGGTGCATCAAGCCTTTGTATCCATCCCCATTGGTCCGAGGCTTAGCCGTATAGACCCGCATAACGATAAAAATCTGATCTTTCACTTGCTCTTGCAAGTCGGCCAAGCGACGGGCATACTCCATCACTGCTTCTTCATTATCAGAAGAACAAGGCCCAATCACAAGAAGAATCCGTTGGTCTTCTCCTTTGATAATCGCTTCCAACTCCCGGTCACGTGCTTCTTTCCGCTCCAAGGCTGAACCTTCCAAACGGTAAAGCGAAGTGATTTCTTGCTCATCAATCTTATTGCTCTTCCTAACGAATACCATACGGCCTCCTTTTGGTCTCTAGCCCCTTCCTTTCCTCCTTAGAAGAGGAAATCTTAAGATTTACGTCCGTGACAGTTTTTAAACTTCTTACCGGAACCACAAGGGCACAAATCATTGCGTTTCACTTGTGACAAATCAATTTCTGCTGGAATATCTTGTTGTTGCGCTGCAATGTTGCGAGTAGCAGTTGTTGAAATGCTGTGTTCTGTACGTGGACGTTCTTGTTCGTGAATTTGGGCTTTCATCATAAGACGAGTAACATCAAATTCAATCGATCCAATCATATCGTTAAACATACGGAAACTTTCTGATTGGTATTCGACCACTGGGTTATTTTGCGCATACCCTCGGAGTCCAACTGCATTTCGCAATTGATCCAAAGCATCGATATGGTCTGTCCACTTGCTATCCACCACTCGAAGGATCAATACTTTTTGGAACTCTTGTACAGACTCTTCGTCACGCAATTTTGCTACTTGGCTGGCATAGATTTCTTCTGCCCGTCCATACAAGTAGTCGATGACTTCCTTGTCTGATTTTCCTTCAATATCACTTTCAGAAATCGTATCTTCTGGAACCAAATTGTATTTGGCAAAGTTCAGAATCGCTTCAAGGCGTTCTTCCTTGCTTGAGTGACTAGCTCCTTCGACAATTCGTTTGATGGTCCGTTTAATCATAGCCATGATTTCAGGAGCTAAGTCGCGTTTAGCTGTGATCACATCATAGCGTTCTGCATAGATAATTTCCCGTTGTTCCCGCATGACGTCATCGTATTGAAGGACTTGTTTACGAGTATCGTAGTTATTTCCTTCAACCCGTTTTTGTGCTGCCTCTACTTGGCGGGTAAACATGTTTGAACGAATAACCGATTCTTCTTCACTCAACTTGAAGCGGTCGAGCACTGCTTTGATCCGTTCTGAACCAAAACGACGCATCAACTCATCCTCAAGAGACAAGTAGAATTGAGATTCCCCTGGATCCCCTTGACGTCCTGAACGTCCACGAAGCTGGTTGTCGATCCGACGACTTTCGTGACGCTCGGTCCCGATCACACAAAGTCCACCGAGTTCGCGAACCCCTTCACCGAGCTTGATATCGGTACCACGTCCGGCCATGTTGGTCGCGATGGTAACCGCACCGCGTTGACCAGCATTCATGATGATTTGCGCTTCTTTGTAGTGGTTTTTCGCATTCAAAACTTCGTGAGGAACACCTGCTTGAACCAACAATTGAGAAAGGTAATCACTGGTTTCAACGGCAACAGTACCTACAAGGACTGGTTGTCCTTTTTCATGGCGAGCCTTCACATCTTCCACAACAGCCTTGAATTTTGATTTCAAGCTTGGGTAGAGAAGGTCTGGATGGTCAATACGGGCAATCGGACGGTTGGTTGGAATAGGAATCACGCGAATGTTGTAAATTTCACGGAACTCTTCTTCTTCAGTTTTCCCTGTCCCTGTCATCCCTGACAACTTCTTATACATACGGAAGAGGTTTTGGTAGGTAATCGATGCAGACGTTTTGGTTTCTTCTTGAACTGGTACACCTTCCTTGGCCTCGATCGCTTGGTGGAGACCATCAGAATAGCGACGTCCTTCCATGGTACGACCCGTAAATTGATCGACAATTAAGATTTCTTGATCTTCACTCACCACATAGTCGATATCCAAGATCATGATGTAGTTAGCACGAAGGGCATTGTCAATAAAGTGGGTCAAGGCTACGTTTTCAATATCATACAAGTTTTCAAGATTAAAGTAGCTTTCCGCCTTATCAATCCCTGAATCTGACAAACCAATGGTTTTAGACGGTACATCTATAATGTAGTCATCCTCGTTTAAGGTCTTCACAAAAGCATCAGCCATGTGATAGAGTTGGCTTGTATCTGAAGCTGCCTGACCAGAAACGATCAACGGTGTACGAGCTTCGTCGATTAAGATCGAGTCTACCTCATCGACCAAGGCATAGTTCAATGGACGTTGAACCATGTTTTCAGCACGAACAACCATGTTATCACGAAGATAGTCAAACCCGATCTCTGAGTTAGTCGAGTAGGTAATATCACAGAGATAAGCTTCTTTTTTCTCAGCTGGAGATTTTGCTGCCAGGTTGATCCCTACTGAAAGGCCAAGCCAAGAGTAAAGCTCTCCCATCTCTGTTGCATCCCGTTCTGTTAAGTATTCATTGACGGTAACAACATGTACCCCTTTACCAGACAAGGCATTCAAGTATACAGGCATGGTCGCTGTCAAAGTCTTCCCTTCCCCTGTACGCATCTCTGGAACGTCACCATGGTGAAGAACAATTCCCCCCCATAACCTGAACCTTGTATGGGAACAAACCAAGTACCCGTTTTGCTCCTTCACGGACTACCGCAAAGGCTTCGTACAAAAGATCATCCAAAGACTCACCGTCTTGATAACGTTGCTTAAACTCTACTGTTTTCGCTTTTAATTCGTCATCCGTCAAAGCTGCCATTTGGTCTTCATAAGAAAAGACCTTATCAGCCATTTTTTCAAGACGCTTGATTTCGCCTCGATCATTTTCAATAATTGTTTTTAATAAATTTGCCATTTTTTTCCTTACTTTGAAACTTCAAAAATCTAAAATGTTCTTTTTATTCTAGCATTTTTTTAACATTTTTTCAAGATTAAGACTGCATCTTCCAAGACTTTTAAGCGAATTTTCCCGAGTGAAAAGGTTCAAAAAAATGCCTGCTCGAGCAGACATCTTTGAAAGATCATTCGATCATTGTGACAAATGATAAGAATAGCTGGCGACGACTACTTCTTCGTGCCAACGAAGAGCATACTTCAATTTCAAACTCATTTGGTTGTGCAAAATATTTTGCCAGTGTTTCTTAGGAATGAATTGGGGAACCAAAACGGTAACGGTATTCCCTTTTGCTTTTGCTTCTTCCGCTACTTTTGCAACAAATTCAACGGTTGGTTGGATAATATCCCGATAGCTTGTCATGACATTTTCAAAGCGAATATGAGGGAAATAGTGCTTAAATTCTTCTGCCACCTCTGCATCTTTCACCTTGGTTTCTTCTGTTGAGACGTGCATGGCTATGACGTCATTTCCTAGGCTATTGGCATAACTCATCGCTCCCACACTTACCTGAGTGACATTTCCGACAAGGACGATCACGGTATTGCCCGCATAACTTGTCTTTTCGATCTTACCACCTAAACGTAATTGAGCGGCAACCTTATCATAGTGGCTACGAATTCTTAAGAACATCCATAGCAAGAGCCCAATGATAGGGAAGAAGGGCCAGATTTCACGCAAACGGAAGAGCAAGAGAATCAAGACAATGCCGTAACAGATGATAGCACCAATGATATTGGCGATCGAGTACTTAAGAAACCCTCTTTGATATTGGCGTTTCCAGTGAATGACCATCCCTGTTTGAGAAAGGGCAAAAGGAATGAAGACCCCAATGGTATAAAGGGGAATCAAACTTTCTGTTTGACCATCAAAGATCAGAAGCAAGACGATAGCTCCAACCGCCAAGGTCAAGATCCCATTGGAATAGCCTAGGCGATCCCCTTTTTCCATATACATGTGCGGCATGTATTTATTCTTGGCCATATTGAAGGCCAACATAGGAAAGGCAGAAAAACCAGTATTGGCCGCAACCGCCAAGATCAAGGCTGTTGACAATTGGAAGACATAAAAGAAAGCTTGTCCAACTGGAGAGTTGCCTAGAATGGCTTGGGCCATTTGAGCCAAAGTCGTCACATTTTTAGCAGGAACCACACCAACCCAGTAATTGAGGAAGGTAATTCCTGCAAACATGATCCCCAAAATCAAGGCCATGATGGTCAAAGTTGACGCCGCATTCTTGGCTTTTGGTTTTTTAAAGAAAGGAACCGAATTGGAGATGGCTTCAACCCCTGTCAAAGAGGCAGAACCACTGGTGAAGGCGCGTAACAAAAGGATAACACTAACACCTGAAATGGTTTGCCCCACATGAGCAGTCGCGTTGTAAGGCAATTGGCCAGTCAAAATTTGGACAAAGCCATACCCAACTAGGGCAATGGTACTGACGATGAAAGGTAGACCGGAATCATCAACGATGTCGCCGATTCGCGCAATCCCCTCAGGTTCATCAACATCAAGATCAAAACCAACAAGATGGAGATATGAAGGTTGTATGGATGCAAGGCTGGAATGGCTGAGGTAATGGCATCTGCACCAGATGAAACAGATACCGCTACTGTCAGCATGTAGTCGACCAAGAGACTGCCACCAGCGATCAACCCCGCTTTGGGAGACAGGTTCTCAGAAGTAACCATGTAGGCCCCGCCCCCTTGAGGATAGGCATGAATAACTTGACGGTAAGAAATGGTCAAGCTGGCTAAAAGAATCAGCACCACAACTCCAATTGGAAGAGACCACCAAATGGCTCCTGCTGATACCGTCATCAAGACCAACACGACCTGCTCAGGACCGTAAGCAATAGAGGAAAGTGCGTCACTTGAGAGCATAGCCAAAGCCTGCATTTTCCCGAGTAAGCCCCCTTCAGCTTCCGCACCAGATTTCAAAGGGCGACCAATAAACCATTTTTTTAATGTTGAAAACATAAAAAACTCCTTGAAAAAAGTTCATGAGGCCGGGAATTCCCTGCCTCTTTTCATAAAACAGGGGTTATTCTACTCCTTTTTTTCAAGACTGTCAACCGAAATTGTGAAAGTTTCATAAAGTTTTCATTCTTTCCTTCCACCTCCCATAGATAGGACTGTTTCTTTTCAAGTTTTTCCAAGCAAAAAACGAGGCTGGGACAAAAATCCTAGCCTCTCAATTATTTTTGGATTGTCGAGCAAGACGCAGTGGTTGAGTGGGCTCTACTACGCTATTTTCATCAGCTTTTACAGCCCTACTCAACTGTGCGGAGGTGGGACGACGAAATCGAATTCTAACGAATTACCGATTTCTGTCCCACTCTCACTTTTTTATTTTGGTTGATTTTCTACATAAGAAGCAATGACATCCGAAGTGTACTGGGCTGTGCCAACTCCAAACCTGTCGATGTTTTCCTTGAATTCTGGATTATAGACATAGCCTTTGCCGATATGGCCAAAAACCTCTATAGAGCAATCAAATCCATACGTTCGAATCGCGTCTAACAGTTTGGCTGCTTGATCTTGGTTTTCATTTGCTGATACGGGTAGACCATCTTTAAGATTTTGCGACAAAGTTTGAAAAACTTGGTTAAAGGCTCTTGTCGCCTCCTCTTCTTGACCTTTTTGACGTTCAAGCGCCTGATCCATGACTTCTTGACCGTACTTATCTACCGCCTCTTGCTGGTATTTTTGAGTATCTTGGTAGCTAAATCCAGTAAATTTTTCCTCAATCGTCATTTTTCTTTCTCCTTTTTGTTCTTGAATGGTTTTTGCAAGGTAGAAATCAAGGTATCCAGACGTTGTCTTTCTTGAGTCAAATAATCTAACTGTTTGGCCAAATGGGGCAATAAGTTAGACTTTTCTTCGGCTAAGAGTTCTGCTATTTGGTCCAAGGAAAACCCTAGATACTTGTAATAGAGAATTACCTGTAAGCGTTCTAAATCTTCTTGGCTGTATGTTCGATACCCATTTTCAGATTTCACAGGGACTAGAAGTCCTATCTTATCATAGTGGTGCAAGGTCTTGATAGAGACACCTGAGAGCTGCGCAGCTTCTTTGATATGATACATGATTTCCTCCTTACACTGGATAGTATATACCCTCCCCTTAGGTCAGAGTCAAGAATTAACATAAAAAAAGTTTTATTTCAGAAAAAAGGCTTGAGTAGTTCCATAGCGTTTTACTCAAACCCTTTGTTTTTATGGATGACTCACGATCAATTCTAAACCTTGCCCTTCCAAATTCCAAGATTCAACATCACTTGGCAAAATAAAGTGGCTCCCTTTTTGAATAGGATAATCCTGACCCTCTACCGTCACTTTTCCTTCTCCGACTAAGACGCTCAATAAGCTATAATCAGCTGTCTTTTCAAAGTCCACTTTTCCTGTAATTTCCCACTTGTAAACGGTAAAGAAATCACTGGCAACCAAGGTGGTCATTCGAAGATCGTCGATCACAACTGTATCTGGATGGCTATTTGCTGGCTCACCAATGTTTAAGACATCAATGGATTTTTCAAGGTGAAGCTCCCGCAAGTTTCCTTGATCATCCTTGCGGTCAAAGTCATAAACACGGTAGGTTGTATCACTAGACTGTTGCGTTTCAAGGATCAAGATTCCGGAACCAATCGCATGCATGGTCCCACTTGGTACATAGAAGAAATCCCCAGCCTTAACAGGTACTTTGGTCAGCAAGGCATCCCAGTTTTTATCTTCGATTTGCTGGCGGAGTTCTTCCTTTGACTTAGCATTGTGGCCATAGATAATCTCTGAACCTTCATCAGCAGCAATGACATACCAGCACTCGGTTTTTCCGAGTTCGCCTTCATGCTCTAAGCCGTATGCATCGTCTGGGTGCACTTGCACACTAAGCCAATCATTGGCATCCAAAATTTTCGTCAATAAGGGAAAAACTGGTTCTTTACGATTACCAAATAATTCCCGGTGTCCTTGATAGAGCTGGTCCAAGCCCATTCCCTGGTAAGGACCATTGGCTACTCTAGACACACCATGAGGATGGGCAGAGATGGCCCAAAATTCTCCGACATGGTCACTTGGAATGTCGTAACCAAACTCTTCTTTCAGACGAGTTCCCCCCCAGATTTTTTCCTGCATGACTGAATGTAAAAATATTGGTTGTCCCATAATATCCCCCTCGCATTTCATGCTTCCATTATACATAAAAAAGAAATATTTCGAAAGCCCTTTCTACTATTTCCCTTTCTCGCCAGGATTAGCTTTTTCGTGTATAATGGAAAAGATGACACTAAAAGAAAAGATTATCCAACTAGCCCATTCAATCGGGATTTCAAAAATTGGATTTACCACTGCTGATGACTTCGCTTATTTGGAAAAATCACTCCGCCTAGCTGTTGAGGAAGGACGGAATTCCGGATTTGAGCATAAAAATATTGAAGAGCGCATCCAACCTAAATTAAGTCTCTCCTCTGCTAAGACGATCATCTCCATTGCTGTTGCCTATCCCCATAAACTCAAGCAGCAGCCTCAAAAAACAGCCTATAAAAGAGGAAAATTCACACCCAACAGTTGGGGGTTGGACTACCATTATGTCCTACAAGACAAGCTTGATCGCTTAGCTGCTGGAATTGAAGAAATGACGCAAGATTTTGAGTACAAAGGGATGGTCGATACCGGAGCCTTGGTGGACACGGCCGTTGCCCAGCGAGCAGGGATCGGTTTTATCGGAAAAACGGCTTGGTCATTTCAAAAGAATATGGGTCCTATATGTTTTTGGGGGAATTGATTACCAATCTTGAGATCGAACCAGATCAGCCTGTCGACTATGGTTGTGGGGACTGTCGACGGTGTTTAGATGCTTGTCCAACCTCCTGTTTAATCGGGGATGGTTCCATGAATGCCAAGCGCTGTTTGTCCTTCCAGACTCAAGACAAAGGCATGATGGATCTAGAATTCCGTAAAAAAATCAAAACGGTGATCTACGGTTGTGACATCTGTCAGATTTCCTGCCCTTATAACAAAGGGCTGGATAATCCCTTGGCTACAGAAATCAATCCTGACCTGGCTCATCCAGAGTTGATCCCCTTTTTAGAGCTGTCAAATGGCCAATTCAAAGAAAAATTTGGCAGTGTTGCTGGCAGTTGGCGAGGCAAAAACATCCTCCAGCGCAATGCCATTATCGCACTCGCCAATGCCCATGATCGATCTGCCATCCCTAAACTTTTATCGATCATTGAGACTTCACAAAATCAAATCCATATTGCAACGGCCATTTGGTCTTTAGGGCAACTCGTACGTGAAGTCACACCTGATCTCATTCAACTCTTAATGCAGATAAAGAATCCTTCTAAGGATATTATCGAGGAGCGAGCAGCCTTTTTTGACTATTTTGACATTCAAGTAGACGAACCATGATAATAAAAAATCACTAAGATTGAAACCTTAGTGATTTTTTAGTTCCTTCAAGAAATACCAACTTCCCATCTCTACTTGGTTAAAGCAAATCTTGCTAGAGTAGACTTCTTTGTAGGCATTTTTCGTGTAAAAATAGACATTTCCTTGGGTATTGGTATAAAAAGCTAGATTTTTCCCTTTGATTCCTTCTAAGAAAGGCTCAATTCCTTCTCTCATAAAGCGACTACCATAGCCCTGTCGTTGGTGCTTAGGGGCAACTGCCAGAAGCATCAAGTACCAATCAAACTGTACATTTTGCTCTAATTCCTTATCTGTATCCTCCATAAATTTAAAGTAGGACAACATATTCTTCAAGGAAATAAACTTGAGCAAGCCCAAGCCACCATTCAAAAGATAGGCCCGAAAAGGAATCGGTCCTTTTTGTAACAAGGCCACTGCATATATTTCATCGTTTTTTTCTGCCACAAGGCAGATATGGTGCTTAAGAAAAACCTTTACCAAGATGCGCATCATTGCTTCAACAAAGGCAGGATATTGCTTGGGATCACGCACCAAATCCTTAATCACTTTTAAAAATAGATAGTCCTCAAACGCTGTACTGGCTACTCGAACCACCTGATCCAGATCTGCTTTCTCTGCTTGTCTGTACTTCATTTTCTCTCCTCTTCTAAGTCCACTTTCCAGTATACACTATCATTCGCTGTTATTCAAAGGTCAATTTTAAACAATATGTTGATTCAAACAAGCCAAAAAAGTCCTCCCCAGGCGAGTCCCAATGCCCAAGCAACCAGGACATCCTTGGGATAATGAACCCCTCCCATGACTCGAACAAGAGCCAAAAGAAGAGACAGCAACATTGAAGCTAGTCCTAGCTGAAGAGACAACTGACAGACACACATTGAGATCATGGTCGCTGAAAAAACATGGCGACTAGGAAAAGAGTGTCCTGATGAATGCTTCTCTAATAAAGGCTGAATGTCCCATTTTTCGTAAGGTCTTGGAACATTGATCCAATGGCGGAAGAGACTAAACAAGACAAAGCCAGAAGCGGGAATCCAAATAAAAGGCCAAATTTTCTCCAAAGAAACTTGCTTTGCAAAAAGCCAACAAAAGACCAGCCCATAGATGCCTGGCATGGCGAGAGTTAGGATTCGATTTGTCCATCGAAGAACCTGCACGCGACGCGGCCTTCTCCTAAAAGGCAGGGTCAGCCAACGATAAAATTGCGGGTATTTTTGAAGATTGCGCTTCATCTTGGAACTCCTGTCTTTCATCTTATTATCGTACTACTAGTATACGCGATCCAAAGAAAACCTGTCAAGCACGGTTGCTTTTTGATTGTTTCCTTCTTTTTTTTCTAAACAACCTCTATTCATTTTTTTGCTTTTATCAATTTTATGTCTCCAAGAATCGACTTTTCTATCACTTTTTCCTAGTACAAAATGGGACAAAAACATAAGAAATGGACATCTAGACTCTTTTCTACCTTTTCATATTATAGGATCTTTGCATCGAATATCCAGTAAATCGTTTCTATAAGAACGAAAAAGATGGAATCAAATTGACTCCATCCATCCCTTCTAAATAATAATCCCTTCTAAATGATCCATTTCATGCTGACAGATCTGAGCTGGAAAACCTGACAAGTGTAAGGTTTGAGGCTTCCAATTGACATCCCGATAGGCCACTGTGATCTCCTCATAACGAGTCGTCGGACGTGTCCCCACTAAAGACAAGCACCCTTCTTCCGTTTGGTAGGGCCTTTGCTTCTCAAGAAGCACCGGATTAAACAGGACCAGATTAGCATTTTCCAATCGAATGATAATGGCCCGTTTTTTCACCCCTATCATATTGGCTGCCAAACCCACACACTCAAGGAGATGGGCGTTCAAAGTATCCTGTAAATCCAAAGCCAAGGAACGATCTTCCGGTATCGCTTCTTCTGATTTTTGTCCCAAGAATAAGACATCTTTTACAATATTCTTTTTCATATCTTCCTCACTTCTTTATGGAAACCGAAAAAACCAAGACAGCTCGGTCTCGGTTTCACTATTGTTTTTAACCTCTAAGGGGCAAGCGCTTCTTACTTTTTAAGCTTTTCGCTCACTTCTTTTGCAAGAACAAAATTCCCCAAGGTAGCTGAACCATTGCCAGCAACTGCAGGTGTCACAATATAATCTCTCACATCTGGTACAGGGAGATAACCATTTAAGAGAGCTGTAAATTTAGTCCGAACACGATCTAACATATGTTGTTGTGCCATGACTCCGCCACCAAAGACAATGACATCTGGACGGAAAGTAACGGTCGCATTCACAGCCGCCTGTGCGATATAGTAGGCTTGAATATCCCATACATTGCTGTTTAGTTCGATGTTTCCCCACGAATACCTGTACGAGCCTCTAGACTCGGACCTGCCGCAAAACCTTCCAAACAGCCGTTGTGGAAAGGACAAACGCCCTTGAATTCTTTTTCTACATCCATTGGGTGTTGAGCCACATAGTAGTGACCCATTTCTGGGTGTCCAGCACCCCCAATAAATTCACCACGTTGAATGACGCCAGCTCCGATTCCCGTACCGATTGTATAGTAAACCAAATTTTCAATATGGCCACCCGCATTATTGCGCGCCACTACTTCACCGTAGGCTGAACTATTCACGTCTGTTGTAAAATAAATGGGTACATTCAAAGCACGACGGAAGGCTCCAACGATATCAACATTGGCCCAATTTGGTTTTGGAGTCGTCGTAATGAAGCCATAAGTTTTTGAATTTGGATCGATATCAATTGGTCCAAATGATCCAATCGCAAGACCAGCAAGATCCTCAAATTTTGAGAAAAATTCGATAGACTTATCAATGGTTTCAATTGGTTTGGTTGTTGGGAATTGTACTTTTTCAATAACATTGTAGTTTTCATCACCAACTGCACAAACAAACTTTGTACCGCCAGCTTCCAAACTTCCGAATAATTTTGTCATGGTGGCTCCTTTTTATAAAGAAAATTTCCTTTACTTATTATAGCATATTTTATAGCAATGCTACTTCTCTTCTCTGAGGAAAAAGCACGCTTTTTTAAGAAATAAAATTCAAGGACTGGAGATAACCTAACCAGTCCTTGAAAACTTATTGATTCAATTAAGCTTTGACTTCGATGATCGCATCACCTTTAGCAACTGAGCCAGTTGCAACCGGTGTTACAGAAGCAAAGTCAGCTGTATTGGTAACGATGACCATAGTAGTGTCCTCAAGACCAGCTGCAGCGATTTTCGCTGCGTCAAATGTTCCAAGGACATCACCAGCTTTGACTTTATCACCTTGCGCTACTTTTTGATCAAATCCTTCACCGTTCATTGATACCGTATCAATCCCAACGTGGATCAAAATTTCAGCACCGTTGGCTGTCTTCAAACCATAGGCATGCCCAGTTGCAAAAGCAATGGTTACTTCAGCATCCGCAGGAGCATAGACCACACCTTCAGTTGGTTTGATGGCAATCCCTTGTCCCATCGCTCCACTTGAGAAGACAGGATCATTGACATTAGCAAGTTCTACTGTACTACCAACGATAGGAGAGATGATAGTTTCATCTTGAAGAGTTGCTGGAACATTTCCAGTTGTTTCTTCTTCAATAATAGCTTCCGCTTCTTCATTTTCTGTTTCAGTTTTTTCATCTTCATAACCAAACATGTATGTCAAACCGAAACTTAGTGCAGTTGTGAATACAACCATAAATACATATTTCAATAATTGACCATTTAGATAGAGAAGCGTTCCTGGAATAATTGTAATACCAAAGCTTGTACCAGCTAGTCCCATGAAGTTTGCGAGCCAACCACCCACAGCACCAGCACCAAGACCAATTACGAACGGTTTTACATAACGCAAGTTTACACCAAAAATAGCTGGTTCAGTAATCCCTAATCCTGCTGAAAGTGCAGCTGGGAAAGCAAGTGCTTTTAATTTTTTCGATTTTGTCTTCACACCAACAGCTAAAGTCGCACCAGCTTGTGCTGTCATCGCAGCTGTAATAATGGCGTTAAAAGCATCTTTACCAGTTTGGGATACAAGTTGAGCTTCAAGTAGGTTAAAGATGTGGTGAACACCTGTTACAACGATCAATTGGTGAACTCCACCAAGAATCAAACCTGCTAAACCAAACGGTAAACCAAGAAGGAATTTAGTAGCTCCAAGCACATATTCTTCAACAATATGGAAAACTGGTCCAATAGCAAATAGACCCAAAACAGACATTACAAGGAAAGTAAGGAATGGAACTAAGAGCAAATCAAGTACATCTGGAACTTTCTTATGCAACCATTTTTCAAATTTGGCACCAAATAGACCTACGAAAAAGGCCGGAAGGACTGAATTTTGATATCCTACAACAGGAATAAAGCCAAAGAAATAAATTGGATGAGCTTTAGTTGCTACTACACTACCTGTGAATTTCAAGTGAGATAAAACATTCATAGCATCGATTTGACCAAGAATATCCTTTGAAGGATCAACTGCAAATTTTGTTGCTTGGCTCGCTACATCCCAAGCATTTGGAAGTGCTGAGTTTACCATCATAAGCCCAAGCACCATCCCAATGATTGGATTCCCACCGAATACGCGGAATGCTGACCAACAAATTAAGGCAGGGAAAAATGCAAATGCTGTATCAGTCAAGACAACAGTATAAGTGTAGAAATTTGTTGCTTTAAATGCATCTGCTGTAGTACCAAACAAAGCCAATACTTGGTCTTGTGCAATCGCACCACGAATTCCCATAAAAAGACCTGTCGCAACGATCGCTGGTAAAATTGGAACAAATACGTCCCCGAAAGTACGGATAGCGCGTTGGAACCAGTTTCCTTGTTTTGCAGCTTCTGCTTTCATTTCATCTTTAGACGATGTTGGCAACCCAAGAGCCACTACCTCATCGTAGATCTTGTTTACTGTACCAGTACCGAAATGATCTGATATTGACCTGAATTAAAGAAAGCACCTTGTACTTTTTCAAGGTTTTCAACAACATCTTTGTTGATCTTTGATTCATCTTTCACCATTACGCGAAGACGAGTCGCACAGTGCGCTACACTATTAACGTTCTCGACACCACCAATAGCTTCGATGACTTTCTTTGCAATTTCTGTATTTGACATTTGCAAAAATCTCCTTATATTTTGTAATGTAAACGGTTAAACCGTCTCTACGCTCTTAATTGTACCACGTATCGAGAATATGTCAACCGTTTTGCAGGATTTTTTTGAAATTTTTTAATTTTTTTTGACTGCTTTTGATAGATTGAAAAGTTTTTCACTCTAAAATTCATTTTAAGCTAGTTTTTAAAGGCTATCCTTCCATTTCTCGTTTTCAAAAACTTTCATACTTTCATTTATTTTCATAAACCATTTCTAGGATCGCCTCCGATATTTTATGATAAACGTTTGACATTTTTTGCTGATTTTTTCATTTATCGCTTGCTTTTTCATGTAGAAATCGTTACTATGGAAGTAAGAAAAAATTCGGAGGAATAAAATGGAATGGACAACTGAACGTCGTTATCGACGTTACGAAGATTGGACAAGAGAAGAAAAAAAAGCCATTCAAGAAAATATGGCAAAATCTCCTTGGCGTACACATTACCATGTTGAACCAACATCTGGTCTCTTAAATGATCCAAATGGCTTTTCCTACTTTGACGGAAAGTGGATTTTGTTTTACCAAAACTTCCCATTTGGAGCCGCTCATGGGTTGAAGTCTTGGGTACAATTGGAAAGTGAGGACCTTGTTCATTTCACAGAGACCGGGGTAACCCTTCTTCCAGATACAGATCTAGATAGCCATGGAGCCTATTCTGGTTCTGCCATGCAGTTTGATGACAAACTATTCTTATTCTATACTGGAAATGTTCGTGATGCAGAATGGGTCCGTCATCCCTATCAAATCGGCGCTTTGATGGACAAAGAAGGAAAGATTGAAAAAATTAACAAAATCTTGATTGATCAACCTACTGATTCTACTGATCACTTCCGCGACCCACAAATTTTTAATTTCAAAGGCCAATACTACGCCATTGTTGGTGGTCAAGACCTTGAGAAGAAAGGATTCATCCGTCTCTATAAGGCTGTAGATAATGACTATTCCAACTGGGTTACAGTCGGTGACTTGGATTTTGCAAACGATCGGACAGCTTATATGATGGAATGTCCCAACCTAGTCTTTGTAGGAGACCAACCCGTTCTCCTATACTGCCCTCAAGGCTTAGATAAAGCCGTTCTCGATTATGACAATATCTATCCAAATATGTACAAGATTGGGGCAAGCTTTGACCCAGAAAAGGCCAAAATGGTTGATGTATCTGAATTGCATAATCTCGACTATGGTTTTGAAGCCTATGCCACTCAAGGATTTAATGCTCCCGATGGACGTGCCTATACTGTTAGCTGGCTAGGTCTTCCAGACGTTTCTTATCCAACGGATTCCTATGACTACCAAGGAGCTCTCTCACTGGTCAAAGAATTAACCATCAAAGACGGCAAGCTCTACCAATACCCAGTTGAAGCCATCAAAGACTTGCGCGCTGAGAGTGAGGAATTTGCCAACAAGGCACAAACCAAGAACTGCTATGAATTGGAATTGCAGTTTGAAAAGGATAGCCAGAACGAAATCGTCCTCTTTGCCGATGCAGAAGGGAAGGGCTTAGCTCTCACATTTGATCTGGCTAAAGGATTGGTCACAGTCGATCGAAGCCAGGCTGGTGAGCAATATGCCCAAGAATTCGGTGCGAGCCGTAGCTGCACAATCGCTAACCAAGCAACAACCGCTAATATTTTCATTGACAATTCGATTTTTGAAATCTTTATCAATAAAGGAGAAAAAGTATTTTCTGGTCGGGTCTACCCACATGCAGATCAAAATGGAATCTTGATCAAGTCTGGAACCCCTACTGGAACTTACTACGAACTTGATTATGGTCGCAAAGCTAACTGATGTCGCCAAACTCGCCGGTGTCAGCCCTACTACTGTCTCACGGGTTATCAATAAAAAAGGATACCTGTCTGAGAAAACGATTCAAAAAGTCCAAGAAGCCATGCGAGAATTAGGCTATAAACCTAACAATGTTGCTCGAAGCCTCCAAGGAAAATCAGCCAAGTTAGTCGGCTTGATCTTTCCCAACATCAGCAATGTTTTCTATGCTGAATTAATCGACAAACTAGAACACCAACTCTTCAAACATGGCTATAAAACCATCATCTGCAATAGTGAGCACGACTCCGAGAAAGAGCGCGAATATATTGAGATGTTGGAGGCTAACCAGGTAGATGGCATCATTTCAGGAAGTCATAATTTGGGCATTGAAGATTACAACCGGGTAACTGCTCCTATCATTGCTTTTGACCGCAACCTCTCCCCAGAAATTCCGGTTGTTTCTTCAGACAACTATGCTGGTGGAGTGCTAGCAGCAGAAACTTTAGTAAAAACCGGAGCCCGAAATATTATCATGATCACAGGTAATGACAACTCTAACTCCCCAACTGGCTTGCGTCATGCGGGATTTGCATCAGTTCTACCTGAGTCCATGATCATCAATGTTTCCAGTGATTTCTCCCCTATTCGCAAAGAAATGGAAATCAAACAGATTTTAACCCACCACAAACCAGACGCTATTTTTGCCTCCGATGATTTGACGGCGATCTTGATCATGAAAGTCGCTAGAGAATTAGATATTCAGATTCCTCAGGATTTGAAAGTGATTGGTTATGATGGAACCCAGTTCATCGAGACCTATACACCTGAACTGACAACCATCCAACAACCCCTCGAAGACATTGCTATCCTCATGGTGGATCTTTTACTCCAAAAGATCGAAGGAAAAAAAGTAGCGACTACCGGTTATTTCTTGCCCGTTAGTCTCCACTCTGGAAAAAGTGTCTAGCAAATGAGGCTGGGACAAAAGTCCTAGCCTCTCAATTATCTTTGGATTGTCGAGTAAGACGCAGTGGTTGAGTGGGCTCTACTAGGCTGATTTCATCAGCTTTTACAGCCCTACTCAACTGTGCGGAGGTGGGACGACGAAATCGAATTCTAACGAATGACCGATTTCTGTCCCACTCTCATTTTTCATCCTTAAAAAAGAGCCATTGGCTCTTTTTGATTATGCTTCTGTTACAAATTGACTGAGAACGCCATTTACAAATCGTGAAGAGGTTTCATCTGAAAAGGCCTTGGCCAATTCCACCGCTTCATTGACTGCGACGATCTGTGGTGTATCAAACTCTGTCATTTCATAAATTCCCAGACGAAGGATATTTCTCTACCAAGGTCAAGCGCTCAACAGTCCAGCCGGTTTTCAAATGTTGACCGATTTGTTGGTCTAGTTGATCTTTTGACTGATAGACACCCGTCACGAGATTCATGAGAAAGGCAGGAAGATCGACTTCTTTGTCTTCTGCTAGGTCCTTGTCATGTAGATAAGCAAAGCGACAAGCTTCAACAATGTCTCCATCGTATTCCAAGGCCATCAAGGCTTGGAAGGCACGCTCACGCAAATCTCGACGTGATTCTAATAAAATTTCATCAGTCATTGAGGAAGTCCTCATTAAACAAGTCTTTCAAGTCTGGTTTTGGAGATTTTTCCGTTGCGATACCAACAACGTGAATGTTGACAGCATCCAAGGTTACATCTGCCATATCATAAACTGCAGACTTAACCGCTTTTTGAATGGCTACAGCGACAGATGGTACAGCCACTCCATATTCTAAATAGAGATAGATGTCTACTGAAACTTGACCATCTTCTTCTGTATGAAGGTAGACGCCACGTCCAAGGGAGCGTTTGGATAAGCTATCTGAAACACTCTTGTTTTCAAGCGAATAGACACCCTCCACTTTTGCTGTCGCAATCGCAATAATTTTTCTAATACACGTGGTGCAATAACGATGTCACCAAATTGTTCAGTTGCCATAGAAGTTCCTTTCTATTTGACACCCTGAGATGTCTCTTATGCACGAGAAACGTAAGTTCCTTCAGTTGTGTTAATGACCAATTTTTGTCCAGCTTCGATAAAGTCAGGGACGTTTACGACCAAACCTGTTTCCATTGTAGCAGGTTTACCAGAACCAGTCACTGTAGCACCTTTGATTGATGGTTGAGTTTCTGCAACTGTCAATTCAACCGTTGTAGGAACCGTTACACCGATCACTTCGCTTCCGTAGAATTGAATTTTCACTTCTGAGTTTTCAAGGATGTAAAGCAATTCTTGTTCAACGTTCACCACTGGAATTTCATATTGATCATATGTTTCAGTGTTCATGAAATAGGCTGTATCATCCATTTTGTACAAGTATTGAGCTGGAACTGTTTCGATAATCGCTTGTTCAAATTTTTCTTCTGGACGGTAGCTTGTATCAAATGTTGAACCACTACGGACATCACGCAATTTCATACGCATGATAGTGTTCCCTTTACCTGGTTTGTGGTGGCTAGCTTCCAAAACGCGGATCAATTTTCCATCTGCTGTTACAAATGTCATACCAGCTTTCAATTTACTTGCTTCGATCATGTTTTATTACCTCTTTTTTAAAAATAGATTACTCTTTATTGTAACACACTATTTGATTTTTCTCAAACAGCAATCTTTGCTTTTTAAGCAGGAAAGAAGGCAGAGACTAACAGTTAAAACCACTAGATCTCCGAGCCTCATTTCTCCAATTAGTCAACAGGGACAATATTACCATCCGCATCTTTGGTCACATGGACATATTTGCCATCCACTTCAATGTAGAAGGTATGTGGTTTATCTTGAGCTGGAGAAGCTTGTTTTTGCAGATCATTTCCCAGAGCTTGGCCCAGGTTCATCCCCATGATCATGTTCATGCCATTGCCACCTTCATTTTTAGCAGCTGCCACCAAGGCCTCATTGCGGGCGCGACGCTCTTCAATTTCAATGGTATTGTACTTCATCGCCGCCAATTCACTATCCAATTTATTGACCTTGGCCATACTATCGGCATCATAGCTCAGATCTTCGATCAGGACATTGGTTAATTCAATACCATATAGTTCTGACCATGTTTTTGTTGACTTCACGTTTTGCGACTTCATTGAAAACATCTTGGTCCGCATTGATATTATAAATATCCGCCTTATTTTTCAGCCGTATATTTTGAAATAGCCACTGCAATCTTTGGCGCTAAGTTTTGGCGTAAGGTTCCCTGGGCCACATCTTCCAAAGTAAAAGGTTTATCTGCTGTAATTTGCCGACTAACTGCACTGACATAGAAAAGAACAGGATCCGCTACTTTGATATCATAGAGACCATAAAAGCGAATGCTAAGGAGCTGTTGGTAACGGTCACTAAAGTACTCGACTGGATTTTGGGTGCCAAATTTATTTCCTGTAAAAGGTTGCATCCGAACAAAGATAATTTCTTGCTGGGTCACCACTTGGCCACCAAACGAGAAGCGATTCTTGAAGTTTTCCCAAGTTCCTTTCACTCCGCCTTTTTCAAACAGCCAAGCATTCTCACCTGCTTGCCATTCGTGGCTTCCTGCTTCTAGAAGGTCTCCCAAAAAAGTTCCATTGTTGACTAAAAGAGCGACATAGCCTTGAGGGACAATGACGACTGAGCCATCTGTCAACAGGCCCGTATTTTGGTTGCTCTGGCGAGAGCGTCCATCCGGATCTTTGGTCAACAGTTGTCCCTTGATGGCCAAAGCTGTTGCTGGAACAGCTTCTGGCAAGGTAATGGCTTCCTTAAATTTACTATCTTGAAAACTTGAAATGCCCGCTGAAAGGGCCGCATTAATAAATCCCATACATTCTCCTATCTGTAGAATTCAATTTCGTCTACAACTTCATAAACATCCAAGACCCAATCTTTTGGATTGTGTTTCAAGGACGCTTGGCAATATTCACACTTGTCGATCGCATCGATGGTCAGTGGCGCGCCACAGTTCGGACAGTGATCACTGACGACTTCTGAATTCTTAATAATCTCTGTCTGAGCCCCGTGTTCACGGAGAAAGACCATGCGGTATACCGTAAAGAGATCTTTGGTCGGATCCCCTTCGATAATACGACCCGTTTCATCGTTTCGGATATAATCTCTCATGGTCGAAGATAGAATGACTTCAATGCGGTCATTGCCTTCTGGATTTTCAATAAAGTCTTTGATCTTTGAATTTTCAACACGCACGCGCTCTAAAACATTGGTTGTTTTTGCTCGAATATGCTCCTGTAACTGCGTCAAGTGTTGCTCATAAAGACTGGTACTTTCTAAGTTCCGCACGGAATTCCAATCTTTTTCCGTCCAAGCAGACTGCAATTGAAGGTAGACCAGTTTGGCTTGTGACAAGAAGCGATCTTCATCAAACATTGGGTCCAATTTTCGGATGCGGCGAATGGCTTCATAGTTGTTTTCGATTGGTCGACCAGCACGTTCCTCGGTTGTCCGTTTAGGAGCACTATTTGAAGAGAATGATTCTTCACTGTCATCAGCTTCTTTGCTATATTATAGACGAATCCAACCAAGCCAACGATAGCGACAACTGCTACCCCAGCACCAGAGTCTGATCCCGAACTAGAACTATAGCTACTTGATCCACCAGACCAACTACTACCTCCGCCAGACCAGCTACTTCCACCACCACCGCCAGAGTGAATGGTGCTACTACCACCACTATGCGTATTACCAACACCAGCATGGGCAGAAGGAACGCATAGAAACAAAAGAGCTACTAGAAGAATTCCCAATACTAAAATTCGTTTTTTCATAGGCCTCGTTTCTTATCTTTGGCTGTTACACAGGGGTTAAGAAAACACTGTCTATTTAGAGGACAATCAATTCTTTTGGTGCAAGGGTCAAGACTTCACAGCCCGTTTCTGTGATCAAGAGGTCATCTTCGATGCGCACACCAGAAAGGCCTTCAATATAGATTCCCGGCTCATCTGTCAAAACCATCCCTGCCTTGATCACTTCTTTAGATGTTTGGCTGAAGTAGGGTTCTTCATGGATATCCAGTCCAATTCCATGACCGATTCCATGGGTGAAGTATTGGCCATAGCCGGCTGCTTCGATGACATCACGTGGGATTTTGTCGAAATCACGGAAACCAAGACCATCTTTGGCAGCAGCAATCAAGGCTTGGTTGGCTTTCAAAACCGTTTCGTAAATTTCTCTTTCCTTGTCGCTGACGTGTCCAGCATAGATGGTTCGAGTCATATCGCTGACGTAGTGGTCATACAAGCAACCGAAATCAAGGGTCAAGGCATCGCCTGCTTTAATGACCCGATCACTTGGAGTCGCGTGTGGCATAGCAGATCGTTCGCCGGCTGCGGAGATGATATCAAAGGAGACACCTGAGGCACCCAACTCCCGCATTCTAAAATCGAGGAAGGTCGCTGCTTCCAACTCGGTGGTTTTCCCTACCTTTATATAATCTAAAATATCATGGAAGGCTTGATCCGAAATGCTACAAGCTTTTTTAATGGCCGCAATCTCTGATTCATCCTTGATCAAGCGCAATTCCATGACGAAGTTCGCTAGAGGTTGAAGGGTGATGCCACTGAAAACAGAAGCCATCCGGGCATGGTAGGCCACCGTCACTTCGTCCTCAAACCCAAGTTCTTTGATTCCAAGATCCTTGACGATCTCTGCCGCTGCAGTCAACTCATCACGGGTTTCCACAATCTCTACAAAAGGAAAACAAGTCGCATGGGCATGGATGGTGTAGCGTGAATCGGTGAAGAGTACCACACGTTCTTCTGTCACCAAAGCCGTCCCGTTTGAGCCCCAAAAATTGGTCAAATAATAAACATTTTTCAAATTGTTAATCAGTACCGCTTTGAGGTTTTGAGCTTTCATTTTATTTCTTAAGTTGCTAATTCGTTGGTTCACTGTAATTTTCCTTTCAAATATTGTCCTGTGTAACTAGCAGGATTTGCTGCTACTTCTTCTGGTGTTCCAGTTGCAATAATGGTTCCGCCACCGACACCGCCTTCAGGTCCCAAATCGATAATGTGGTCCGCCGTCTTAATGACATCTAAATTGTGCTCGATCACAAGGACTGTATTGCCATCATCCACAAATCGCTCTAAGACTTTGATCAAACGAGAAATGTCTTCGGTATGGAGACCTGTCGTTGGTTCATCCAAGATATAGAAGGATTTGCCTGTAGAGCGCTTGTGCAATTCGGAAGCCAACTTCATCCGTTGTGCCTCCCCACCTGAAAGGGTGGTCGCCGGCTGACCCAGCGTTACATAGCCCAAGCCCACATCCTGGATGGTTTTGAGTTTGCGTTCAATTTTTGGAATGTGTTTGAAGAATTCGACCGCCTTATTGACCGTCATGTCCAACACTTCTGCAATATTTTTTTCCTTGTAGTGGACTTCTAAGGTCTCACTATTGTAGCGACGCCCATGACAAACCTCACAAGGGACAAAGACATCTGGCAAGAAGTGCATCTCAATCTTGATGATCCCATCACCTGAACAGGCTTCACAGCGCCCACCCTTGACATTGAAACTAAAACGACCTTTTTATAACCACGAATTTTGGCTTCATTGGTCTGGGCAAAGAGGTCACGAATGTCATCGAAGACGCCTGTATAAGTCGCTGGATTGGAACGAGGGGTCCGGCCGATCGGGCTTTGATCAATGTCAATCAAGCGATCGATATGCTCAATTCCCTGAATGGTCTTGTACTTCCCTGGTTTTTCCGAGTTGCGATTGAGTTTTTGAGCGATGGCTTTTTTCAAAATTCCATTGATTAGGGTCGATTTCCCAGAACCTGAAACGCCAGTGACCGCAATAAATTTTCCTAGAGGAAAGCGCGCTGTGATATCTTGCAAGTTGTTCTCACTGGCTCCTGTAATTTCAATAGAACGACCATTTCCTGAACGGCGCTCTGTTGGAACCGGAATCTTGCGTTTGCCTGACAAATACTGGCCTGTGATAGATTTGCTGTTGCGTGCCACCTGCTTAGGCGTTCCCGCTGCAACAATCTCTCCACCAAAGACACCCGCACCTGGGCCAACGTCGATCAAGTAGTCTGCCTCCCTCATGGTATCTTCATCGTGTTCGACGACAATCAAGGTATTGCCTAAATCACGCATTTTTTTCAGACTGGCAATCAGGCGGTCATTGTCCCGCTGGTGGAGACCGATCGAAGGTTCATCCAAGATATAGAGGACACCAGAAAGGTTGGATCCGATCTGGGTTGCCAAGCGAATACGCTGGCTTTCTCCACCTGACAAGGTCCCAGCTGATCGAGACAAGGTCAAGTAGTTAAGGCCCACATTGTTTAAGAAGGTCAGGCGATCTTTGATCTCTTTTAGAATCGGTCTTGCAATCGTAGCTTCATTATCCGTCAAGACCAACTGATCAATGGCTTTCAAATGGTCCGCAATCGATAGATCTGACACCTCCCCGATATGCATGCCTTTCTCCCCACCGACACGAACAGAAAGAGCCTGGTCATTGAGTCGGTAGCCATGGCAGGTTGCACAGGTCAATTCATTCATATAAGAGCGCATTTGGTTGCGGGTAAAATCACTATTGGTCTCACGGAAACGGCGGTGAATATTGGTGACGACTCCTTCAAAGGGAATGTCGATATCTCGAATTCCACCAAATTCATTTTCATAGTGGAAGTGGAATTCCTTGCCCTTTGAACCATAGAGGACCAAGTCCTTTTCTTCTTGAGAAAGGTCGGAAAACGGCTGATCCATATCAATGCCAAACTGGATCATGGCCTGCTCCAACATCTGAGGATAGTAGTTGGAAGAGATCGGATTCCAAGGAGCGAGGGCGCCTTCACGGAGGCTTAAGCGATCATCTGGCACCACCAAGTCCAAGTCCACCTCTAGCTTAATGCCCAGCCCATCACAATCTGGACAGGAGCCAAAAGGCGCATTGAAAGAAAAGAGACGGGGCTCTAATTCAGGGACGGTAAAGCCACAGACTGGACAAGCATAGTGCTCCGAAAAGAGCAGTTCCTTACCATCCATGGTATCAATCACCACATAGCCATCCGCAATCCGAAGAGCTGCCTCAATCGAATCAAAGAGCCGCGAGCGGATCCCCTCCTTGATCACGATCCGGTCCACAACGACTTCAATCGTGTGTTGTTTGCTTTTAGACAGTTCTGGAACCTCTGTCACATCATAGATCTCCCCATCAACCCGGACCCGGACATAACCGTCTTTTTGGACTTTTTCAATGATATTCTTGTGCTGGCCTTTTTTCTTTCGGATAATCGGAGCTAGAATTTGCAGACGTTGCCGTTCTGGTAACTCCAAGACTTGATCGACGATCTGCTCAACCGAAGAAGCGGTAATCGCTCCATGTCCATTGATACAGTATGGCGTCCCGACACGCGCATAAAGTAGGCGTAGGTAGTCATTAATTTCTGTAGCAGTTCCTACTGTAGACCGCGGGTTCTTACTGGTCGTTTTTTGGTCGATCGAAATAGCGGGACTTAAACCATCAATCGAATCCACATCGGGTTTTTCCATATTACCCAAAAACTGCCGAGCATAGGCTGACAAGCTCTCCACGTAACGACGCTGGCCTTCTGCATAGAGGGTATCAAAGGCTAGACTGGACTTTCCAGACCCTGACAACCCCGTCACCACGACCAACTTATCGCGTGGAATTTCCACATCTATATTTTTTAAATTATGGGCGCGTGCCCCATGAATGACAATTTTATCTTGCATGTTTTTACTCTAATTCACCTTTTTGTTATCCTCCATTATAACAAATTTTTTAGTATTCTTTTATCCAAAAACGTCCTTTTTCTGTTATAATGTTAAGGTGTAAAAAAACAAGGGGAGGCGCCATGAAACAGGTCTTTTTATCAACAACGACTGAATTTAAAGAAATAGAGACACTGGAACCAGGTAGCTGGATCAACCTTGTCAATCCTTCCCAAAGTGAATCGATGGAAATCGCCTCTGCTTTTGGTATCGACATTGCAGACTTACGGGCACCACTCGATGCGGAAGAAATGTCCCGTATGACCATCGAAGATGAGTATACCTTGATCATCGTAGACGTTCCCATCAAGGAAGAGCGGAACAATCAGACCTACTATGTCACCATCCCTTTGGGAATCATCCTAACTGAAGAGGCCATCATCACCACTTGCTTGGAGAAATTGCCACTTCTTGATATCTTTATCAACCGACGCTTGCGGAATTTCTATACTTTTATGCGGTCGCGCTTTATCTTTCAGATCCTCTATCGTAACGCCGAACTATACTTGTCTGCGCTTCGTACCCTGGATCGAAAGAGCGAACAGATTGAAAGTCAATTGCACAAATCAACGCGTAATGAAGAGCTGATTGAGTTGATGGAGTTAGAAAAAACCATCGTCTACTTTAAGGCCTCTCTGAAAACCAATGAGCGCGTGATCAAAAAATTGACCAGCGCTACCAGCAACATCAAGAAATACTTGGAAGATGAGGATCTGTTGGAAGATACCTTGATCGAGACTCAACAGGCCATTGAGATGGCGGATATTTATGGAAACATCCTGCACTCCATGACCGATACCTTCGCATCGATCATCTCTAACAACCAGAACAATATTATGAAAACCTTAGCCATGGTGACCATCGTCATGTCCATTCCAACCATGATTTTCTCGGCCTACGGGATGAACTTTAAGGACAATGAACTTCCCCTCAACGGGGAACCCAATGCTTTTTGGCTCATTATCTTCATTGCCTTCGCCATGACTGGATCCCTCGTCGTCTATCTTATCCATAAAAAATGGTTCTAACCAAACTTGTATATCAAAGGAGTACCTATGTCTCACATCGATCTTAGCCAACTTAGCAAGAAAAACCAAGAATTTATCCGTATTGCCAAACACCAATTGCTTGAAAATGGGAAAACGGAAGAAGAAGCAGAAAGCCTCCTCCAAGAAATCCTTCCAACTATCCATGAAAACCAAGGAAAAGGAATTCCTGCCCGCACCCTTTTTGGAGCTCCAACTGTTTGGGCGAATTCTTTCAGCGAGAAAGAACGCTATGAAAAAGAGCATCCGAAATTAAACGATGCTCCTTCTCTTATGATTTTGGATTCCTTCCTCTTTATCTTTGGTGTCTTTGCTGCCATTAGTGCCTTCATGAACTTGGTCGCACCGCGTCGTACTGGCTATGGGTTGATCACCTTGATCCTTGGAAGTTTGACAGGGGCTCTGCTCTTGTATCTCATGTACTACTTCTTCTATCAGTATATGGATGGCACAAAAGATCGCAGTGAGCGTCCCTCTCTTTGGAAATCCATGCCGATTCTTGTCGGAGTCATGTTCCTTTGGGTCATCGTCTTGTCCTTTACCTCATTACTTCCACAAGTCCTCAATCCAACTATTCCAGATGTTTTTGCCATCGTTTTAGGAGCTTTAGCGCTTGTCCTTCGCTTCTACCTCAAGAAACGCTTTAATATTAAAAGTTCGAGCACAGCACCTGCAACTCGACGCTAAAAAACGGATGAAGTTTTCATCCGTTTTTGTTTTACTACATTTCCGTGTTCAACCTTTTTAAAAAATAGAGAACTAAGTCATCATCGTTTTCACAAGAACTGTAAGGGGCCAAGGGCTGATCCCTAAACCAAACTCCAGATCCATCTGGGACATAACCCCGTTTAACATAAAGCCTTTGAGCTGGGCCATAACCCGAGTGTAAACCAACCCCTAAAGTAACAATCTCTGATAGTAGCCAGACTCTTTTTTCTGCCTCCTCTAAGAGTTGATTCCCAATCCCTCGATTTCTAAATGGTTCAAAAACATTAAAAATCAGATAGTTCAGGATAGACTCCCACGAAAAGGACCGTGCTTGGCAGCAGGCAATATAGTGATATAGCCTGCCACAAATCCATCCGACTCAGCTACTAATACGTCCCTCTCTCTATTCTCCTGCTCCTGAAAATAGCTAGTCAAGATATCCTCTCTACCCGGCCACCCTTGGTGGGTAAAGGCTTGAGATATGTGCTCAATATCTGCCTTTATCATCCTCCTGATGATTACATCTTCCTTCATAATTCCCTCCTTGATACATTTCTTCCCACATTATAACACGATTAGAGCTAGGGAAAGGTCAAAGAGGTCCACCGGACCTGAAAAAAAGACCCTTATGGGTCTTACTCGCTTTCTTGTTCTCAAGCTCGTGAAAAAGAGGTCCACTGGACCTCAACTCGCTCTCACATTTCCAGGCTCGTAAAAAAAGACCCACCAGGGTCTGAAAAAGAGGTCCACCGGACCTCTTTTTTAATCTTCGTTTACGAAAGGCATCAAAGCCATTACGCGAGCGCGTTTGATAGCTGTTGTTACTTTACGTTGGTTCTTCGCTGAAGTTCCAGTTACACGACGAGGAAGGATTTTCCCACGTTCTGAAACGAAACGGCTAAGAAGCTCAGTATCTTTGTAATCGACATATTCGATTTTGTTTGCTGCGATGTAATCAACTTTTTTACGGCGTTTGAATCCGCCACGACGTTGTTGAGCCATGTTTAATTCTCCTTTATAGTTTTAATTCGTTAAACCCATTCTTAGAATGGAAGATCGTCGTCTGAGATGTCCATTGGATTGGCTCCAAATGGATTTTCCTCACGACCAAAGTTTGGCGCTGCATTGCTTGGTTCTGATCCACCAAAGCTTGGCGCTGCATTTCCAGCAAAACCACCATTGCCTGATGAATAACCTCCACCTGCATGCCCTTCGCGTGCTGCACGGCTTTCCCAATAATTGGAAGCTGTCTGCTACGACTTCAGTGACATAAACACGTTGACCTTGCTGGTTTTCGTAATTACGTGTTTGAATGCGACCGGTAATCCCAATCAAAGCACCCTTCTTAGCCCAGTTGGCTAAGTTTTCTGCTTTGCTGACGCCAGATCACACAGTTGATGAAATCGGCTTCGCGCTCTCCATTCTGACTCTTGAAGTTACGGTTGACAGCTAGGCTGAAAGTAGCAACTGCTTGATTGCTTGGAGTATAGCGAAGTTCAGCATCACGGGTCATACGACCGACAAGTACAACATTGTTAATCATAAGTCACCTCTGATGATTTCTTACGCGTCAACTTTTACGATCATGTGACGAAGAATGTCACCGTTGATTTTTGAAAGACGGTCGAACTCGTTAAGAGCTACATCGTCGTTCGCTTCAACGTTTACGATGTGGTAAAGTCCTTCACGGAAATCTTGGATTTCGTATGCAAGACGACGTTTTTCCCAATCTTTTGATTCAACAACAGTTGCACCGTTGTCAGTCAAGATAGAATCGAAACGTGCTACCAAAGCGTTTTTAGCTTCTTCTTCAATGTTTGGACGAATAATATAAAGAATTTCGTATTTAGCCATTGATAATGTTCCTCCTTTTGGACTAATGACCCCAAGTCTTTGCAAGGGGTAAGTGAGGTTTACTCACAAGAAACTATTATACCAGACTTTTCGAACAAAGGCAAGGATTATCTTCAGGATTTGAAAAATCATTTTTTGGCGCATCCTATGAGATGAAAGGAAAGCATACCCTAAAAAATAGCAATTATTGAATGAAGGGTGTTCCTTTTCTCTTCCTTTTCCTTAAAGAAAACTGATATCAGTTAGCTTTAAGAAAGTGCCTTTATACTAGCTTCAACAAATCTCAAGAAACGAGGAACGATTATGAATTATCTTATCATCCCCGCCTATCAACCGGATCTGAATCTTGTCAAACTGGTTCGCTTGGTTCACGCTAAGAGTGATCTCCACATCATCGTCGTCGACGATGGTAGTGATGCTGACAAGAAAGTGATTTTTGACAAATTGAAAGGTCTTGCGACAGTCCTGACCCACGAGCACAATCAAGGAAAAGGCCAATCTCTCAAGACTGCTTATGCATACATTCTAGAAAGAGGCACCTATGGAAGCATTGTTACAGCTGATGCAGACGGTCAGCACAAAATTTGGGATATTTTTCAGGGTTGTTAACCAATCTCAAGAACATCCTGGAACACTTATTTTTAGGAGCACGCGCCTTTTCTGGCAAAGTTCCTTTGCGTTCTGCCTTTGGAAATAAACTAACTCGTTTTCTCTTCAAACAACAAACTGGAGTGGCGGTCAGCGATACCCAAACAGGCTTACGAGCTTTTACTACGAATCTCTTACCCTTCATGCTTGAGGTTAAAGGACAGCGTTATGAGTACGAAATGAATGTGCTCCTCGCAGCTAGTAAGGTCTATCCCATCCTCGAAGTCCCAATCGAGACGGTCTACATCAATGACAACGAAGGATCCCACTTCCGCCCTGTTCGAGACGGCCTCATGATTTACAAGGACATGTTCAAGTTTGCTCTCTCCTCACTGAGTAGTTTTATTGTTGACTACCTGGTCTATGCCTTCTTCCTTTTTGTGATGATGGCAGTGCCGATTAGTCTTCGGATCCTCCTTGCAAACGGGATTGCTCGTGTAACGAGCTCCATCTTTAACTACTCGACCAACAAACGTCTCGTCTTTAAGAACAAAGACAGTGTTGCCCGTACCGGAAGTGGCTACTTCGGCCTAGCTCTTGGCCTCTTCATTCTCGATACGCTCTTGATTCGACTCTTCTATACAGCTTTAGGACTCAATCCCCTGATCAGTAAAATTGTCGTTGGCCTCCTCCTCTTTCTGGTTTCATGGGTGATCCAGAAAAAAGTGATCTTCAAAGAAAGGACTGCTCCCCACCATGAAATTCTTTAAAAAATCCTACACCTATGCTACCTGCTTTGGTCTTCTTTTGACCAGCAGCTTTAGCTACTCAATGCTCAAGACCTTCGTCTTATCAGATGCCATCCAAACCGTTAGCGCGACCACATCGGACACCAAGGCGGCCAAAAAAGCAGCTGCTTCAGCTACAACGACCGACACCAGCTATTCGGATGACAATATCCAGGTGAGCCTGACAGAAAAAACAGTCGAAAACACCCAAGTATATATTGCAGATATTACGGTCAGCTCGTCTGACTATCTCAAAACAGCCTTTGCGCAAAACACCTACGGGACAAACGTAACGGCTAAGACATCTGTCACTGCCGCAAACAACAGTGCCATTCTTGCAGTTAACGGAGACTATTACGGAGCCAATAGCACAGGCTATGTCATCCGAAACGGAGTAGTCTATCGCGATACCGTTCGGGAAGACTCGAGCAACGGCGACTTAGCCATTTATAAAGACGGATCCTTCAAGATTATCTACGAAGATGAGATCTCCGCAGATCAATTGGTCAAAGATGGTGTCGTCAATCTCCTTGCCTTTGGTCCTTCCCTGGTCGAAAATGGTGAGATCACCGTGGACACTAACTCAGAAGTTGGACAATCCATGGCATCCAACCCACGTACAGCGATTGGGATCATCGACGAAAACCACTACATCATCGTCGTATCAGATGGCCGAACTTCAGAAAGTAAAGGGCTGTCTCTCTACCAATTGGCGGAAGTAATGAAGTCTTATGGCGTCAAAACAGCCTACAACCTTGACGGTGGTGGATCTTCTACCCTTTACTTCAATGGCCAAGTTATGAACAAACCAACTACAAATGGTACTATTTCAGAAAGGGCGGTGAGCGACATTGTCTACATCGGTTACTAATCCTATTAAAAAACGCTTGAAAAAAACGATTCTTTGGTACACTCTTCTTACGGCTTTCTTCTTTGTTGGAAGTCGCATCTATGAACACTTTAGTTTTGGAGAAACGTCGGCCTTCATGCACTACCTTTTCTTGACTCCATTGGTTGGTGGTGCCCTGCTAGTGGCCCTCCAGTTAGTGATTGAAGGTCTTTCTCGAATCACTCTCAATCTTTGGAACTCAGCGGTTGCTACGGCAACTGCAGGGGCCCTATTCCGAGGCATTGTTAACCTCTCTGGTCGTTCAACAACTCTCGACCAACCTTACTATTATGTCGCAGGGATCTTCCTAGCGCTCGCCCTCATCAGCCTCTTCTTTGTCCGCAGTGTCTGGGTGGAAGAAGTAACAGCTTAGTTAGAAAACAATCTTAAAAAGTAATCAGTTTTGTATAAAGGCTCCAGCCCTTATACAAAATAGCTATTTTGCCAAATATACTATAGATTTCCGATAAAAAACGAGCAGTTCCAACTATAGGATTGCTCGTTTTTTGACATACCTGCTATGTTATTTACGCTTATAGATCTTCACGCTTTTTACTAGCTACAAAGCCTGCTAAAGCTAGTGAGGTCATACCGAAGAGGCTGAGGATTGTTGAAGCCAAGTCTTCTTGACCTGTTTTTGGAAGACCCGTTGCTGGTGTAGCAGCTACTTCTGCTTGACCACCCGTATGATAAGTGACAGCGACTGGTTTGACACTTGCTACTTCTTTGTTTCGCTTGCAGCTGGTTGAACTGGAGTCACCGGAGTTGTCGGTTGACCTGTTGGGTTAGTTGGCGTCACTGGAGCTACAGGGTTGACTGGCGCTACAGGAGCTACTGGATCCACTGGTGCTGGCTCTGGCTGTGGTTCTGGTTGTGGAGTTGGTGTTGGAGCAGGAGTTTCTTCTTCCACTTTTTCTACAAATGTCTTGTTGCCTAAAATAGAAGCAGATAACTTCTTCCCTGCCTTATTCAAATCTTCGATGTATTGGATAAAGACTTCAGTATCTGGATTAATAGCACCGATCAATTTTGTATCGCGGAAGACTGAGAAGCCATCACCACCACCATACAAGAAGTCGTTGATAATCGCCTTGTAGGTCTTGTTGCGATCAATTTCAGTTCCATCTGCCTTATAAGCTTTCACAACCTTATATGGATTTTCTTCTGTTGCATCAGCTGGTTTTGTATAGGTGTACTTGATCCCTGCCATTTGCAAGAAGTAAAGCTCTTTCTCATCATATTGTTGATCCAAAGCTTTGTAGATTTGGTCCCCAGTGATTTCTACTACTTGGAGGATATTTCCAAATGGTTGCACCGCTTGAGCTGCACCCCAAGTTACTGTTCCGTCTGGTTTCACCACGAGGTCTGCACGGATTCCTCCATTATTGGTGAAGGCAAAGTCAACATCTGGATAACCTGATTTTTTGGCAATTTCTAGTTGCGCTGCTGTGACCAAATCTCCAACAGCACTTTCTTTTTGCGCATTCAATTCACGGGTAATATTTTCAGCCTTGTCTGCTGTACCGATTTTTGCTTCTGTTACCTTTTTAACTGTCGCATTGGCATCATCGATGATCGCTTGGACCTTGGCATCTTTTGCTTTGCCTTTCGATGGATCTACCGCGATAATTTTAGCAGTTGGAGCTTTGACAAAGTCAGCTGTATCCGTATCTAGGACCCCACGGACATCAGAGTAGGCCTTTCCTTGAGAAGTTCCTTGCACAATCAAGGTATTTCCGACCATTCCATTTGTATATTGGTGGTTGTGACCTGCAAAGACAAGGTCCACAGAGTTTTCAGGATAGATTTGGTTTAATTTTTTGATCATGTCTGCAGCCGGACCTTCTGCTACACCATTCTTACTAGTGGCAGCAACGTGGGCCAAGACAGCGATAGCATGAACGCCTTGGTCATTCAGTTCACGCGCATATTTGGCAATCGATTCTGCTTCATCCAAAACACGGTATTGTTCGTGATTTTTACGCAAAACAAGATTTGGAAATTCTGTCGTAACAACCCCGATAAATCCGACCTTAACGGTCTTATCATTGACTGGGATTTCTTTGATGGTATAAGGTTTCCAGTCAAATGGGATTTGTTAGTATCTTTGTCAACCAAGTTGGCAATAACAATTTCTTGTTTGGAAGCTTCATGTGGGTACTCATCGACAATCTTGTTAAATTGACCTGGTGTTGGGGCTTCTCCCTTCATGATCCGGTTGAATTCACCAAGTCCTTCGTCAAACTCGTGATTACCAAGAGTTCCGTATTCAAAGTTCATTTCGTTGAAGACTTTTACAGTTGGTTCATCTTGAAGGAGGGCAGAGTTGGCTGGACTAGCGCCGACCATATCCCCAGCTTGCACACGAATACTAGCATTTGGACTTCCTGCATTTTCCGTTTCAAATTCTTTTTGGGAATCGTTCAGGTAGGTTGCTAATAGCGGAGCTGTTCCTGCATTCTTGACAGTTTCCCCTTCTAAACGAGCTGTCCCCGTTTGTTCCAAGGCACCGTGGAAGTCATTGACCCCCATAAATTGCACGGGCAATTCGTCCGCAAAGACGCTATTGATCGCAAAAACACTGAGACCGGCAGCGACCGCTAGGATACTGCTTTTCAAGATAACTTTTTTCTTCATTGAATACTCCATTTTCTAATGTCGGACACTTCTCCAAAAAGGAGAACGCAGAACAGTTGATTTGCTGCAATCAGCTCTTCCATTTTACTATTTTTTCGGCTTTTCTTCAATATTTCTTTGAAAACTCTTCCATATCCCACTAGAAAGCGCTTGATTCCCGAACATCACTTCCCTTTTTTATTCTCTCCCCCATTCCAATCACAAAAAAAGCCGGATTGCTCCGGCTATTTAGAATGTAGACAAACTATTTTAAAGTAAAATAAGTAAAGCAATTCTGCAAAGAAATAAAAATGAGTTGCAATTTTTAATTCGATTCCAAAAAATGCCGAAACTTTCCGCTGTGAGAAAAGTGCCTGAAACAATAACGTTTCAAGCACTCGGAATTATTGAGACCCTAGGCTCAATAATTAGTCATGGAACTTCGAAGAAGTTCGCTGACGTCCGTACTCACCTAAGGAAAGTTTTTAATATGACTTTGTCTTAAATCTAAAAAGCCGGATTACTCCGGCTCCTTCTATTATTTGTTTACGTTTTCCCATTTCCAGTTTTGAACTTCTGGAATATCGTCTCCATTTTCACGGATATAGGCATTGTGGAAGGCTACTGTCTCATCCATTTGAGCTGCAAATTCACTTGCTACTTCTCCAAGAGCTGCATTAGCAGCATCTTGTGCCAAGTGGAAGCGGTCCAACTCAGACATGACACGCATATCGAATGGTGTTGTGATATCTCCGTTTTCACGGTAACCATGCACACGCAAGTTGTGGTTGTGACGGTTGAAGAAGATGTCACGGATCATGCCTTCGTAACCGTGGAAGGCAAAGATGACTGGTTTATCAGTTGTGAAGACTTTGTCGAACTCTTCATCTGAAAGTCCACGTGCATCGACTGATGGGTGACGCAATTTCAAGATATCTACAACGTTAACAAAGCGGATCTTCAATTCTGGGAAGGATTTGTGCAAGATTGTGATGGCTGCAAGAGCTTCTAAGTTCGGCTCTGTACCTGCAGCTGCAATGACAAGATCTGGCTCTTCATCTGCTGAAACAGTTGAAGCCCAATCGATCACTTTGTAACCTTCACGAACCAATTCTTCAGCTTCATCTGCTGAGTAGAATTGAGGACGTGGGTGTTTAGAAGTAACGACCAAATTGATCACATCTTCTGCCTTGAAGGCTTGGTCCATCACTGCAAGCAAGCTATTGGTATCTGCTGGCAAGTATTCACGGATGTATTCTGGAGTTTTCTCAGCCAAGTGAGTCAAGATACCTGGATCTTGGTGAGTGTATCCATTGTGGTCTTGTTGGAAGACAGTTGAAGTCGCAATCAAGTTTAAGGCTGGGTAGTTTTTACGCCATGTCGTGTGAGTCTTAGATTTGCGCAACCATTTGAAGTGTTGAGTGATCATAGAGTCTACGACACGAAGGAATGATTCATAAGAAGCGAAGAATCCATGACGACCTGTCAAGACATATCCTTCGAGCATTCCTTCTGCTTGGTGTTCTGACAATTGAGAGTCAATGACACGTCCAGCAGGGCTCAAAGCTTCATCATAGTCAGGTTTCATACGTCCCAACCATTGACGGCTTGTACGTGTGAAGACTTCTTGAAGACGGTTTGATTTGGTTTCATCTGGACCGAAGATACGGAAGTTATCTGGGTTTGCATCCACAAGGTCTGCTGCATACTTACCAAACTCGATCATATCTTGTGCCATGATGGCACCTGGTGTTTCAATCTTGAAGGCATGTTTCTTCCAATCAGCAGTGTTCATTGGCTTGATCACACCTGCGTTTGTGATTGGGTTCATAGCCATGCGTCGATCACCTTTTGGTGCGATTTCAGCAATCTCAGGAAGCAATTTACCAGTTTCGTCAAACAACTCAGCTGGACGGTATGATTCCAACCATGAAAGAAGGGCATCTACATGCTCCATGTGGTGAGCATCTACTGGGATTGGAACTTGGTGGGCACGGAATCCACCTTCGATTGGTGTTCCTTCCCAAGCTTTTGGTCCAGTCCAACCTTTAGGAACACGAGCAATCAAGACAGGATATACTGGTTGAGTAGCTTCTTCTGCAGATCCTTTGCGCGCTTCTGCTTGGACTTTTTTGATTTCTTCAATTGCTTCATCCAATTTTTCTGCAAACAAAGCATGAGCTGCTGCATGGTCGTCAGAAATAGCTGTTACGTCAGCAAAGATTGGTTTCCAACCAAGACCTTCAAAGAAGAGGGCCAACTCTTCGTCTGTTTTACGTTCGAAGATTGTTGGGTTGTGGATCTTCCCACCGTTGAGATAGAAGATTGGAAGAACAGCACCATCGTTGACTGGGTTCAAGAAGGTATTAGCTAACCAACCTGCCATCAATGGACCAGTTTCCCCTTCACCATCACCGATAACAGTTGCAGCAATCACTTCTGGATTATCCAAAACAGCTCCCGCAGCATGAGAAAGAGCGTACCCAAGTTCTCCACCTTCGTGGATAGATCCTGGTGTTTCAGGCGCCGCGTGAGATGCGATTCCTCCTGGGAATGAGAAGATTTACATAGGTGTTTGAAACCTTCTTCATTTTGTGGGATATTTGGATTCAATTCAGTATAAGAACCATCCAAGTAAGAGTTGGACACCATAACTTGTCCACCATGACCTGGACCTTCGATGTAGAACATATCCAAGTCATATTTGTTGATGGTACGGTTCAAGTGAGCATAGATAAAGTTTTGCCCTGGTACAGTTCCCCAATGTCCGATTGGGTGAGCTTTTAAGTCATGTTCAACGACCTCACGCTTCAACAATGGGTTATCTTTTAAGTACATTTGAGCAGCTGAAATGTAGTTGGCTGCACGCCACCAAGCGTCTACTTTATCCAAGTAAGCTTTGCTGTTATAATCGACAGTCATCTTGTCTCCTCACAATTTCTAGACAGGTTATGTTTAAAAACCTGTTCGTTCTATTAATAGTTTAAATACTCTGTTTTTATGTTCAAACAGATGATATTGAAGAAATATTCAATATTATTTCTATTCTATCAAGAATTTCTATTTTTGTACATCAGAAAGTAAGAAAAATATTCTTTGAAAGTCAAATTTTCATTTTCCGATAAAGCATTTCTATTTACTGCGGTGATCTGATAGAAAAAAGACTTTGCTGATTCTTGCAAACCAGCAAAGTCCCTAATGAAATAGAGGCCGTTTAAATTACTTTTTGACCTTTCTTGTAAACATCTGTCACCAGATTCGTCGCAAAGAAATAGAAGAGATAATCTAGATTTGGCGCGTCGTAAATCGTGATATCAGCCTGTTTTCCAATATCGAAAGAGCCAATCGTTTTGGCACGATCTACCGAATAAGCCGCATTAATGGTCACGGCATTGAGAATTTCCACCGGTGTCAAACGCATCATGAAGCAACCTAGATGCATAGCAAACTGCAGATTGGCTGTCGGACAAGAACCAGGGTTGCTGTCGGTCGTTAGCGTAATGGCCATACCAGCATCCAACATCTTACGAGCCGGTGCATAGGTATCTTCCATCAGGCTGAAGGTTGTTGCTGGCAAAAGATTTCCAATGACTTTAGCGGCTGCTAGTTTCTGAATGCCTTCATCCGTAATGACCATCAAGTGTTCTGCACTGGTAGATTCCAATTCAGCCGCTACATCCACTCCTCCGATGGACTCGATCTCATCCGCATGAATCCGTAACTTGAAGCCCATTTCCTTGGCTTTGGACAAAAGGTAGCGAGATTCATCCGCTGTAAAGACACCTTTTTCACAGAAGATGTCACAGAATTCAGCTAGATTGCCTTCTTTCACCTTCGGAAGCATTTGCTCAACGATGAGATCTAAATACTCTTGAGAACGACCCTTGTACTCTGTTGGAATCGCATGAGCTGCCATAAAGGTCGAAACCAGATCAATTTCATGGTCATGATCCAAGGCGGCAACTACATCTAATTGACGTTTTTCTGTTTCCCAATCCAAACCATAGCCACTTTTAGCTTCAACGGTTGTCACCCCATGGCGCAACATATAGTCCAAAAGACGTTTAGACTTGTCGTAAAGATTCTCAAATGAAGCTTCTCGTGTCGCCCGAACCGTGCTCAGAATTCCTCCGCCTTGAGCGAGGATGTCTAAGTAAGAAACACCTGCTAACTTTTTAGCAAATTCATGTTCACGACTGCCACCATAAACCAAGTGGGTATGGCAATCAATCAGACCAGGGGTCGCAACTTTTCCTTCACAAGACTTCACTTCAGTATGGTCGTCAATCAATTCTGGATCTGGTTGACCTGTCCCAACTACAAGAATCTTTCCATCTTTAATGGCGATATAAGCATCTGAAAGAATTTTTGCCTCTGCCATCTCCTTGCCATAAAGAGGATGGCCTAAATCATTTGGACAAAACAACTGGTTAAAATGGGTTAATAGTACATCAGCAGACATATGAAAACATTCCTTTCTATTTCCATCGTTATTCATTTTACAATTCTAAAGAAAAAGCGTCAAAAAAAAGTCAAAAAGTTCTCCCCTCACTTTTTTTTGCTTTATTAAAAATTAAATTTATTTTTGACTCTTTATTGACGTTTCTTGGATACAATAAAGAAAATATAAATTCATAGTTTATACATAAGGAGGTTCCTACTATGTCATTTATAGACGATAAAGAAATTGCAGCTGCTATGTCTGTCAAACTTGACTTTGATGTCCTACCTGAAAAGGCAACTTTTCAAGAAGGCATACGTCGTGCACCTGATAGAGGCTTCCGCTTAACGCAAGCTCAAACTGAGATTGCTCTTAAAAACGCTCTGCGGTATATCCCTAAAAAATTCCATCAAGAGTTGATCCCAGAATTTTTAGAAGAACTAAAAACTCGCGGACGGATCTATGGCTACCGCTTCCGTCCAAAGATCGGATCTATGGAAAACCAATTGATGAGTACAAAGGAAAATGCACCGCTGCTAAGGCCATGCAGGTCATGATCGATAACAACTTGAGCTTTGAAATTGCTCTTTATCCATATGAATTGGTCACTTACGGAGAAACAGGTTCTGTCTGTGCTAACTGGATGCAGTACAACTTGATCAAGAAATACTTGGAAGTGATGACAGAAGACCAAACCTTAGTTGTTGAATCTGGTCACCCTCTTGGCCTCTTCAAGTCTAAACCAGAAGCTCCTCGCGTTATCATTACCAACGGTCTTTTGATTGGTGAGTATGACAACATGCACGATTGGGAAATCGCTGAAGAGATGGGCGTTACCAACTACGGTCAGATGACTGCAGGTGGATGGATGTATATCGGTCCTCAAGGAATCGTCCATGGTACCTTTAACACCCTTCTCAACGCTGGACGTCTTAAACTCGGCGTTGCTGATGATGGTGACTTAACTGGTAAACTCTTCATCTCATCTGGTCTCGGTGGTATGAGTGGCGCTCAAGGGAAAGCAGCTGAAATTGCAAAAGCTGTTGCGATCGTTGCAGAAGTTGATCGCTCTCGTATCGAAACCCGTCACTCCCAAGGCTGGATTAGCCAAGTGACAGACAGTGCGGAAGAAGCTGTGAAGTTGGCTCAAGCAGCACTGGAAGCTGGTGAATCAACTTCGATTGCCTACCATGGTAATATCGTAGACTTGCTCGAATATGTCAATGAGCACCAAGTTCACGTGCATCTCTTGTCTGACCAAACCTCTTGCCACAACGTCTATGATGGTGGCTATTGTCCAGTTGGCATCAGCTTTGAAGAACGGACTCGCTTATTGGCAGAAGACAAAGAAACCTTCCACCGCCTCGTTGATGAAACCTTGGCTCGTCACTTCGCAGTTATCAAAGACTTAACTGCTAAGGGCACCTACTTCTTCGACTACGGTAATGCCTTCATGAAATCTGTTTACGACTCAGGCATCAAGGAAATTTCTAAGAATGGTTTGGATGACAAAGACGGCTTCATTTGGCCATCTTATGTAGAAGATATCATGGGTCCTATGCTCTTTGACTATGGTTACGGTCCATTCCGTTGGGTCTGCCTCAGCGGTAAACATGAAGACTTGATTGCAACTGACCATGCAGCGATGGAAGCGATCGATCCAACTCGTCGCTACCAAGACCGTGATAACTACAACTGGATTCGCGATGCTGAAAAGAACCAATTAGTAGTTGGTACTCAAGCTCGTATCCTCTATCAAGATTGTATGGGCCGTGTCAACATTGCTTTGAAATTTAACGAACTCATTCGCCAAGGCAAGATCGGACCTGTCATGATTGGACGTGACCACCACGACGTATCTGGTACAGATGCTCCATTCCGTGAAACATCCAACATCAAAGATGGATCAAACGTTACTTGCGATATGGCAGTTCAATGTTACGCTGGTAACGCTGCTCGCGGTATGAGCCTTGTTGCTCTCCACAATGGTGGTGGTACTGGTATCGGTAAAGCCATCAACGGAGGATTTGGTCTCGTTCTAGACGGTAGTCACCGGATCGACGAAATTATCAAGTCTGCTATTTCATGGGATACCATGGGAGGGGTTGCTCGTCGGAACTGGGCACGAAACGATCATGCTATTGAAACAGCGATCGAATACAACCGTCTCCATGCAGGTACAGACCACATCACCATTCCTTATCTTGCAGACGAAGATTTGGTCAAAGATGCGGTTCAAAAATTGTTTTAATTCTAAAAAATAAAAATTGAGAAAGGGGAGGAAAAATTCAAAGACTCCTCCTCCCCCACTTCTCCTATATAAAGAGGTAATCATATGGCAAAAATTGTTGAGTGTATTCCAAACTTTTCTGAAGGACGCAATCAAGCTGTGATCGACGGATTAGTCGCTACTGCAAAAAGTATTCCAGGTGTGACATTATTAGACTACTCGTCTGATGCCAGCCACAACCGTAGCGTCTTTACACTCGTTGGGGATGAAGAAAGCATTCAAGAAGTGGCTTTCCAATTGGTGAAATACGCATCTGAAAACATCGATATGACCAAACACGAAGGCGAACACCCTCGTATGGAGCAACAGACGTTTGTCCATTCGTTCCGGTCAAAGATATCACAACGGATGAATGTGTTGAAATCGCTAATAAAGTAGCGGAACGCATCAATCGTGAATTAGGGATTCCAATCTTCCTCTATGAAGATGCCGCAACTCGTCCAGAACGCACCAACCTCGCTAAAGTTCGTAAAGGTCAATTCGAAGGCATGCCAGAAAAATTGTTGGAAGAAGACTGGAAGCCAGACTATGGTGAACGCAAGATTCACCCAACTGCAGGGGTTACGGCTGTTGGTGTCCGTATGCCGCTCGTTGCCTTCAATGTCAACCTTGACACAGATGATTTAGAAATTGCCAACAACATTTCTAAAATTATTCGTGGATCCAGCGGTGGATACAAATACTGTAAAGCGATCGGTGTCATGCTAGAAGATCGCAACATCGCCCAAGTTTCTATCAACATGGTCAACTTGGAAAAATTCCCATTGTATCGTGTCGTTGAAACCGTTCGTTTCGAAGCACAACGTTACGGTGTTCGAATCATCGGAACAGAACTCATCGGACTGGCTCCTGCTAAGGCTTTGATCGACTCTGCTGAGTACTACTTGCAATTAGAAGACTTTGACTACAGCAAACAAGTCTTGGAAAATCACTTGTTGGGTTAGAAAGGGTGTTCTATGAAACTAGTTGACTTAAGTATTACGGAGTTTGCCAAAGTTCTTGGTTCAGACGCTCCAGCTCCAGGTGGTGGTTCTGCCGCTGCCTTATCCGCTGCCAATGGGATTTCCCTTACCAAAATGGTCTGCGAACTGACGATTGGTAAGAAAAAATATGCTGAATTTGAAGACCATATCAAAGGGGTTCACGAAAAAAGTGCCCAACTCCAAGACCAATTACTAGAAGCTATTGACAAGGATACAGAAGCTTTCAACGTCGTATCAGCTGTCTTTGATCTTCCAAAAGAAACCGAAGAAGAGAAAGCTGCTCGTCGCGAGGCCATGCAAAAAGCCTTGAAACATGCGACTGTATCTCCATTCTCTATGATGGAGCTCATCGTTGAGGCTCTTGAAACAACAAAAGAAGCTGTTGGTAAGTCCAACACCAATGCAGCGAGCGACTTAGGAGTGGCTGCTCTCAATCTCAAGGCTGGCCTTCAAGGTGCTTGGCTCAATGTCCTGATCAACATTTCAGGAATCAAGGACCAAGACTTCGTCCAAGAATACCATGGCAAGGGGCTCGAACTTCTCCAAACAGGCTCTGAGCTTGCGGATAGCATTTACCAAACTATTTTAGAAAGCCTATCTTAAGCCTACCAATCAACTTTATAACTTCAATACCTACAAAGAAAGAAGGAATTCTATGGTTTTATCGGATATTGAAATAGCCAATTCTGTCCAAATGAAGCCCATCACGGAAATCGCTGCTGAACTTGGATTAACCGAAGAGGATATCTCACTCTACGGAAAGTACAAGGCAAAAATCGATAGCAATCAACTGGAACAACTAAAGGATAAGGAAGATGGCAAGCTGATCCTCGTGACAGCTATCTCTCCTACTCCTGCCGGAGAAGGAAAGACAACTACCTCTGTTGGTCTAGTAGATGCTCTCTCTGCTATCGGTGAGAATGCCGTCATCGCCCTCCGGGAACCTTCTCTTGGCCCTGTCTTTGGGATCAAGGGTGGTGCTGCTGGTGGTGGTTACGCTCAAGTTGTTCCAATGGAAGACATCAACCTTCACTTTACAGGGGACTTCCATGCCATTGGGATTGCCAACAACCTGCTTCAGCCTTGATTGACAACCATATTCACCACGGCAATGAGTTAGGCATCGATTCTCGTCGGATCACCTGGAAACGAGTGGTCGACATGAACGACCGTCAACTCCGCCATATTGTCGATGGCCTTCAAGGAAAAACAAACGGAGTGCCTCGTGAAGATGGCTTCGACATCACAGTGGCATCTGAAATCATGGCTATTCTCTGTCTCTCAGAAAATATCCTTGACTTAAAAGAACGCCTCGACCGCATCATTATCGGTTACAACTACCAAGGACAGCCGGTGACAGCCAAAGACCTCAAAGCTGGTGGTGCTATGGCAGCTGTTCTCAAAGATGCCATTCATCCGAACTTGGTACAAACGTTAGAACATACTCCTGCTATCATCCACGGTGGTCCATTTGCCAATATCGCCCATGGCTGTAACAGTGTGCTCGCTACCAAGTTGGCTCTCAAATATGCAGACTATGTTGTTACAGAAGCTGGCTTCGGAGCAGATCTAGGTGCTGAAAAATTCATCGACATCAAGTGCCGCATGGCAGGACTCAAACCTTCTGCCGTTGTCCTCGTTGCAACCATTCGTGCCCTCAAGATGCATGGTGGAGTTGCAAAAGCGGACTTAGCTACAGAAAATGTCCAAGCTGTTATCGATGGGCTACCAAACCTTGACAAACACTTGGCCAACATCCAAGAAGTCTATGGCCTGCCTGTAGTCGTTGCCATTAACAAATTCCCGCTGGATACAGAAGCGGAACTTGAAGCTGTCTATGAATCTTGTAAGAAACGCAATGTAGATGTTGTCATTTCGGATGTCTGGGCGAATGGTGGCGCTGGTGGCCGTGACTTGGCTGAAAAAGTCATTCAACTGGCTCAAGAAGAAAATCACTTCTCTTATGTCTATGACGAAGAAGACAGCATTGAAACAAAATTGACCAAGATTGTTACCAAAGTTTATGGTGGAAAAGGCATTAGCCTAACACCAGCTGCCAAACGCGAACTAAAAGAATTAGAAGCACTTGGTTTCTCAAACTACCCAATCTGTATGGCCAAGACGCAATACTCCTTCTCAGATGATGCGAAAAAGATCGGTGCACCGAAAGATTTCACTGTCAAAATCAGCAACCTTAAGGTGGCTGCAGGGGCTGGCTTTATCGTGGCTCTCACTGGTACCATCATGACCATGCCTGGCCTACCAAAAGTACCTGCCAGTGAAAAGATTGATATCGATGCTCAAGGCAATATCACTGGTCTCTTTTAAGAAAGAAGGCGTCCTATGGTGACCATCCTTCATCTTACCCCCGCAGATTATCAGATTTCTACCTGGTCCGGTGGCCAAACCACCCAACTCTTCCTCTCTCCAAAAGAGGGAAGTTATCCAGATCGGAACTTTGACTTTCGCCTCTCTACTGCAACGGTGGAGGTTGAAAAAAGTGATTTTACCGATCTCACTGGCTACCACCGAATCTTGATGCCCCTGACATCATCGATTACACTCACCCATCAACAGAAAGAAGTGGTTTTGAAGCCATTTCAAAGCTACTTCTTTGACGGGGGAGATCCCGTATCTAGCCAAGGGACCTGCCAAGATTTTAATCTGATCTACAAACCTTCCTATCAGGGGCATATGAGTGCTATATCCCCAAAAGAGAGTGTCACGAGTCAGAGTCGCTATCAATTGATCTATGCTCTCTGTCCTCTCACACTCCAATTGGAAACAGGGCAATCCCAAACCCTCCAAACTCACGAGCTCCTGTTGATCGAACAAGCATCTCCTCTTCAAGAGATGACAATTACGTTTTCACCCCTTCAGTCCGGGGAGCAACCGATTGCTATCTGGACTGCGCTAAGATAATGTTTTAAAGGAGAGACATTATGAACGGAGCACATAAACAGTCGATTGAGGAACAAGAAAAAGCGAAATTCAGCTTTAGCGGTGCCACTCTATACGGTATCAATGCCGTGATTGGATCTGGTATTTTCCTCTTGCCTCAAAAAATTTATGCCGGTTTAGGACCAGCTTCCCTAGCTGTCATGTTCGGGGTAGCTATTCTTGTCATGCTACTATCAGCCTGTCTGGCTGAAACGGCTGGCTACTTCGATAAAAACGGTGGAGCCATGCAATACTCAAAAGCAGCTTTCGGAGACTTTGTCGGCTTTAACGTTGGGATCCTCGGTTGGGCCGTTACCGTTATCGCTTGGGCTGCTATGCTAGCTGGTTTTGCTAAGATCTTCATCATTACCTTCCCAGCATTCGAAGGTCACAACCTAGCGATTAGTATCGTTATGTTGGTTCTCTTGAGTCTTATGAACATCGCCGGTCTGAAAACATCTAAGATGTTCACTCTGACAGCTACTGTTGCAAATTAATCCCAATTGTCCTCTTCTCTCTCTTCGCCATCTTCTTTATTTCTGGTGGCGTGAGCAAGGGCAACTTCACACCTTTCCTTCAATTGGAAAGTGGTTCAAATCTCTTCAGTGCTATTTCTAGTACCGCCGTTTACATCTTCTACGGTTTCATTGGATTTGAAACCATGTCCATCGTTGCAGGAGAAATGCGCAACCCTGAAAAGAACGTTCCCCGTGCCATCTTGGGATCCATCAGTATCGTATCTGTCCTCTACATGTTGATCATCGCAGGAACAATCGCTATGCTCGGTGGACGCATCATGCAAACTGGTGCACCCGTACAAGACGCATTTGTTGAAATGATTGGCCCTATCGGTGCCCCTCTCGTTTCATACGGTGCCCTCATTTCAATCGCCGGTCTCAACATCGGTGAATCCATCATGGTTCCTCGTTTCGGTGCTGCCCTAGCAGACGAAAAACTTTTGCCAGCAGAACTTGGAAAAACAAACTCTAAGAATGCTCCAGTCATTGCCATTATCATTTCCGGTGTCTTTGCATTCTTACTCTTGTTATCTGGATCTTTCGAATCATTAGCAACTTTCAGTGTTGTCTTCCGTTTCTTCCAATATATTCCAACTGCTTTGGCAGCCATCAAACTCAGAAAAATGTACCCAGACAAAAAGGTTACCTTCCGAGTGCCATTTGGTCCTGTTATCCCAATTTTAGCTGTTGTCATCAGTATCTTGATGATTGCAGGGGACAATCTGATGAACTTTGTATGGGGAGCTATCGGTCTAGTGATAGCCAGTGGACTTTACTATGTTTTCCACGGTGACAAACTAGCTAAAAAATAAAACAATCCTCACCAATTCTATTTAAACACAGGATGGGAACTTAGGCAGGAGCAAAGCATTCCTTTGCTCCCTAGCCCATCCAAGCTTTCAAGAATATCAAACCTGAGCTCTTTTCTCTATGCCTCCTTTCAATCCCTTTAAGCTGGATAGACAATGGGCCCATGTTTGATATTCAACTTGAAGTACACAAATTTACTTCTACAGAACAATTCATAATCGGAGGTTTTATATGACTCAATTGATTCATTTAGATGGTAACAGTTTAACACTGGAAGAAGTCATCGCCGTCGCTCGCCACGGCGCCCAATGTGAGTTAGACGAAGGAGCAAAAGAAGCTGTCATCGCATCTCGTAAAATTGTCGATGATATCGTCCGTGAAAAACGAGTGGTCTATGGTGTGACCACTGGCTTTGGTTCCCTCTGTAATGTCAGCATCTCTCCAGAAGACACTGTTCAACTTCAAGAAAACTTGATCCGAACACACTCATCTGGTTTCGGTGATCCACTTCCTGAAGATGCCGTTCGTGCCATCATGCTAATCCGGATCAACTCGCTCTTGAAAGGCTATTCTGGTATTCGTCTGTCAACTGTTGAAAAACTGTTAGAATTGCTCAACAAAGGAGTGACTCCTTATATTCCAGAAAAAGGTTCTCTTGGAGCATCTGGTGACCTCGCCCCTCTTTCTCACATGGTTCTCCCAATGTTGGGACTTGGACAGGCCTACTACAAAGGTCAACTTTTGAGCGGTCAAGAAGCACTTGATCAAGCTGGTATTGAAAAGATCCAATTGGCTGCCAAAGAAGGGCTTGCCTTGATCAATGGTACGACTGTGCTAACCGGTATCGGAGCTCTTGCAACCTACGACGGTATCCAACTGCTCAAACTCTCTGATATTGCAGGTGCTCTCTCAATGGAAGTTCACAATGGTATTACCAGCCCATTTGAAGAAGACCTTCATACCATCCGTCCTCAAAGTGGACAATTGGCGACTGCTCGCAACATCCGTAATCTCCTTGAAGGAAGCAAAAACACAACCATTGCGACCCAACAACGGGTACAAGATCCTTATACACTTCGTTGTATCCCTCAAATCCATGGAGCCAGCAAAGACTCTATTGCTTATGTAAAAGAAAAAGTTGAAATTGAAATCAACTCTGTTACAGATAACCCAATTATTACTAAAGAAGGCCATGTTATCTCCGGCGGGAACTTCCACGGAGAACCAATGGCGCAACCATTTGACTTCCTAGGTATTGCCCTTTCTGAAATCGGAAACGTATCTGAACGTCGGGTGGAACGCTTGGTCAACAGCCAACTCAGCAAATTGCCATCCTTCTTGGTTAAACACCCTGGACTCAACTCAGGCTTCATGATTACGCAGTATGCTTGTGCATCTCTTGCATCTGAAAATAAAATCTTATCTCACCCAGCTAGCGTCGACTCTATCCCATCTTGTGAAAACCAAGAAGACTTCGTCAGCATGGGGACGACTGCAGCTCGTAAAGCGGCTGAAATTCTCAAGAACTCCCGTCGCATCGTTGCGACTGAAATCATGGCAGCTTGCCAAGCCTTGGATCTCAAACCAGAAAATCATGAACTTGGTAAAGGTACAAAACCTGCCTATGACATGATCCGCAACAAGGTTTCCTTCATTGAATTTGACAAAGACATCGAAATCTTTGAAGAACTCAATAAGGCATCTGCTGTTGTCGAAAGTGAAGAATTCTTAGCAACTATCGAAAAAGTAGTTGACTTAAGCATTCAATACTGATACAGTAAAGATATAGCAAACAGAGGCTGGCGATTTTCTCAGCCTCTGAATGCTTTCAAAATATTAAGGGAGGCAACGACCTTGCTCACAAACTACTATCCAATGACCTATAGCTATTACCAAGGTAGTATAGAGGATAATCCCTACACTGCCAAATGGGGCATGGTCACTAAATTTCTAGACCTAAATGATGAGTCTCTCACTCCATTTGAGGGCACGACCTTTGGGATTATCGGCTTTAAGAGCGACAAAGGCGTCTATATCAACAATGGGCGCGTAGGAGCGGTCGAAGGTCCTACAGCCATCCGTTCTCAAATCGCCAAACTTCCATGGCACTGGGGAACCAATGTAACAGTGTATGATGTGGGAAATATCGACGGGCCCAACCATTCGCTAGAAGAACTCCAAGATAGTCTCTCACAAGCAATCCACCGCATGTACCAATTAGGCATCCAACCCATTGTTCTAGGAGGCGGTCACGGAACTGCTTACGGCCACTACCTGGGGATCCAATCGAGCTTGAAAAAGGATGAACAACTGGCTGTGATCAATCTGGACGCCCATTTTGATTTGCGGCCTTATGACCAAACTGGTCCCAACTCTGGAACTGGTTTTCGTCAAATGGCCGATCACGCCAAAGAAAGGTCAGGACTTCCCTTACCTCATCCTTGGAATCCAAGAGCACAACAACAATCTCTTTCTCTTTAATTACGTAGCCAAAACACCAAGCATTGATTTCTTAACGGGTCAAGATCTCTTCCAGATGAGCCACCCAGCCATTCTAGAACATATCGATCGATTCTTAGAAGATCAAACAGCTGTCTATCTCTCCATCGATATGGACTGCTTTGCGGTTGGTTCTGCTCCTGGTGTCAGTGCTATTCAATCATTGGGAGTCGATCCCAAACTGGCCCTCATGCTGATCCAACATATTGCAGCCAGTGGCAAACTGATTGGCTTTGATATCGTGGAAGTTTCGCCTCCCCATGATATTGATAACCACACTTCAAACCTTGCTGCGACCTTCATCTTTTACCTGACCCAAATCTTAGCGCAACAACAATTAAACTAGAAACATTTCTAGGCGCAGAAAAGGCATAGAATGACCTGCCTTTAAGGTCTTTCTATGCCTTTTTCTTTCATTATGATCAGCCACTACAAAGATCCCTAAGGAAGAGAAGGGTATTCCTGTCTCCGTATTGTTGAGAAAATTGCTCTAGATCTCTCTTAATTTCTTAAGAAACTGCTGGTCTCTGTACGGATTCAAGTGTTGCTCTGCTACCTTCTTGTAGTAGTTTTTTTCTTCTTTTAAGAAGATGCTCAGGACAGGATCAAGTTTCCTTCCTTTTTCCTTCTGATCTGTCAAGAGAGCTAGGAGATAATGAACCATCCCCTTATCCCTTGAATTGGCAGATTGGTTCATGGTCAGTTCTTTACGAGCCAGGTAATCCGCCACTTTCTCGTCTTCTCCCTGATGGCAGGCGATTAAGGATTGATAAAATTCAAGCAACTCTTCCTTCCAAGGGAAGCGAACACTGGACAAAATTTTCTGAGCTCGGTCAAAACAGAGGCGGGCTTGGACGAGATCCCCCCTCCCAGTAATAGGCAATTCCCAGATCAATATCAAATACAACATGGACAGAATCAGCTGCCTGTTCCCCTACCAATCGTAAAACCTCTTCTAAGTGGGTCACTGCTACTTGAAAATGTCCCCTAATTTGTTCTATTTCAGCCAAGTAAGCCAAAGAAGCCGCAATTTGGATGGCATACTTGGTCTGCATGCTGTTGGTCAAACTAAAGCAATCAATGGAGCGATAAAGATGCCTGGTCGCCTGTTCTTCATCCCCAACCATCAGATGGTACAAGCCTTTCAAACGCAACTGAATCGCAATGGCTTCATGATTATTGGTTTGGATGGCATCTTCTAAAGCCAGATCCGTATAATAGGCCATTTCAGAAATATTTTCCGTTTGAATACAATAATAAATGATTTGGCGGTAACCCTCCAAGAGAAAGTCCAGTCGTTTGAGTTCCCGAGCATAAGAGATGACCTTTTGAATATCATGGATGCCCTTTTGGTACTCACCGATTCGAATAAAATAGCGTCCTTCGAGATACAAATAGCGCAGTTGCAAATATTTGTATTCTTTATCTCTTTGGTGTCTCGAGAAAAGCTCATCTAGTTCATGATGGAGACGGGTCAACTCCGCCAAAATATCTAAATGGCTATTTTTACCATCCGATACAAACCCCTCATCTCCCTTGGAGTATATTGGAAACAGTTCATGCTCCAGCTGGAGGATTTCTTCCAAGTAGGTCAACTCAAAAGACAAGGAACGCAAGTGATTTTGGGACCGCTTGTATTGGTAAGCAATTTCCTTATAGAAGAGAAGATCCGTCGAATCTTCTAGAGTTTCTTCTAGTTTTTGCGCAATTTGTTGGTGGAAAAGACGCCGTCTGGCAGGTGAGAGGAGCTGGTAAAAGTACATAGCTACCAATTGCTTGCAAATTGAACCAAGAGGTCCTCGCCTTCTTCCACTATTGAGATAATAGCTCTTTCAGATAAAGGCTCTAATAGTTCTGTCAAGGCAGGAAGATCAGTAGCCGTCAAATCAGCCAAGATGGCCATAGAGATGGGCTTATGAAAACAAGACAAGTAGTGAAGAAGCGCTTCTTCCTCACTGCTCATATCACCCAATTCTTGAAACAGATAGGCCTGAATGCTCTCAGGCAAGGGTTCTAAGCTTTCCTTCTCTTTCCATTCTTCTATATAGCTAGACAACAAGAAGGGACTTCCTTCGCTCCACTCCACCATCTGCTCGATAAGGGCTGGTTCTATCTGCCCCAATTGATCTTGTAAGAGTGACCGACTTTCATCCGGATCAAAATTGGTCAATTCTAGCTGGGACAAGCGTCTCTCAACTTTCAAGCCTCCTAAGAACTTGACCAAGCTATCTGACAATGGCCCCTCAGCTGTAAAAATTACTTGCCATTTTTCTTGTCCTCTACTTTCCTCTAACTGCTTCACTTTTTCCAATGAAACCGCATCGATCCACTGGGCATTTTCAAAAAGAAGCAGGAGAGGTTTTTCTTGGCTGAGCCTTTGAAGTTGCTCTCGTACAGATACGAGATCACTCTCTCCTCCTAAAAATGAGCTTGCTGGATCTCCACTTAATTTTTCTAAAGCTTGTATGAGACCACTCCAGGTACTTCCTACTTCCTGACAACTTCCCGCTCTGCTTTCGACCTTGACAAAGCTAAAATTCCGATTGGACATCAAGACCAACTGACGCAATAGACGTTTTTTACCTGTTCCAGATTGCCCCATCACAAGGAAGGGACCCACAGCCTTGCCTGTCTCTACCAATGAGAGGTATTCTTCTAGTTGGGACAGTTCTTGCTTGCGACCAAAGAAAGGGAGTTCTCGGATGTTCACACGATTGCTCTGTTTATGGGTACGTTTGGCTTCCAAAACAGAATGGTAGAGTTCTTCTATGGCTCGACTAGGGCGAACACTGAGCTCACGATCCAATAAATCGACCAACTTGTAATAGGTCTCAAAAAATTTTCCTAGCTGATGGTGAATCCTATAATACTCCATCAAGAGCTGGTAGTTTTTCTCTTCAAATTCATCTAGCTCTACTAAATGGTGAAGTAAAGACTCTATACCAGGATCCCCAAAACCTTCTTGGTCAATCTTCTGATAAGAGCTTTCAATATAGAGTTGCTTATAAGCATTGCGCTTACGAGAAGCCCACTGATCAAAATCTTCATCGTCCTTGACATAAAACCCTTCTAGGAAGTCCCCCTGATAGAGATCTAAATGGCTGATTGGATCCCTTTCAAAGAGCTGTACATCCAAAGAAAGGCTCAAATCAGGATTCAGAGCCAAACTGCTCCTCGTCGGAGAGACGATCACATCTCCTTCAAAGATTTTATTGGCTTGATAAACGGTATTCCGTAAATTTTTCCGAGCTACTTGGTTTTCTTTATCTCCCCAAAGAATACCGGCTATTTCATCACGATTGACCTCACCCATTACAGCCAAGTAATAGAATAAAGCCTCCATCTTCGAGAAGGAAAAACGAATATCTTTCTGATTAAAAACAACCTTAGGGGGTCCAAATAACTTCAAGGTGAGTTCTCTCTTCATTGCAAGCGCCTCCAAAATCTTCATATTAATACTATAAAAAAAAAGTTGTCTTTTAGCAAGAGATTGGCCCAAGAAAAAAAGAGACTGAGAAGCATTTTTCTCAATCTCTACAATTCCTACTAAAAGTGTTGATTAAATCACTTCAAAATACGATTGATGATTAAACAAGGCCTTTGTGGCATGATGGACGTGGTAAGCGACATCTTCATTGTTCATGGTATAGAGGTGGACACCTGCCACATCTTGAGTAACCAAATCAACGATTTGATCGACTGCATAAGCCAGCCGGCTGCGCGAAGGGATTCTGGATCATGCTCATACTTATCAAGGATGGCTTTGAACTTCCGTGGGATATGAACATTTTCACAAGTCTTCAACAAGCGAAGAGCCTGATTGCGATTGAGAATCGGCATCACTCCTGCATGAATAGGAACATTGATCCCAGCTAAAGTACACTTATCTTGAAAATCATAGAAACGCTCATTGTCAAAGAAAAGCTGAGTAACGAGGCTCGAACATCCAGCATCTACTTTCTTTTTCAGATTTTGAATATCTGAAATTTGATTTGGAGAATCTGGGTGCCCTTCTGGGTAACAAGCACCGATTACATCAAAATGAGGAGCTTCCTTTTTAATAAATTCAATCAAATCCGTTGCATAACGAAAGTCTTTCAGAGGCTCCACACCTGGAATAATATCTCCACGAAGGGCCAAGATCCGATGAACCCCTACTTGATCTAACTCATGGAGGGTATCTGCCACCTTTTCCTTACTTAGATAAATGGCAGGCAAGTGGGCAATGGTCGGAATAGACAATTCATTTTGAATATGATTGGCTAAGGCAACCGTCGTCTCTTTGATATTGTATTTGTTATTGCTAGCGGTCACACTGATAAAGTGAGGGGCTAACTCCTGCATGTTTTCCAAGGCACGTAAGAGCTTGGCATTGCCTACTTCAGGATTTGGAGGAAAAACCTCAAAGGAGAGCGACGGTGTTTGCTTAGTCATCAAATGTATTCCTTTCTTGATTGAGCAATTCTTTCTTTGCTATAGAGCAAGCTTAGGACTTTCTACTTGCTTTATAGCGCTTTACGAGCAGCTTTGCCGCTTCTACAAGACGGATCAAGCTTTCTCTCGTTTCTTTGATACCACGTGTTTTCAAACCACAGTCAGGGTTGATCCAAACTTTTCTGCTTGGTACTTTCGCAAGGATGGCTTCGATGGTGTGGTCGATTTCGCCTTCATTTGGCACACGAGGTGAGTGGATATCGTAAACTCCAGGTCCCACTTCTGTTTGGAAGTTTTGAGCTTTGAGTTCATCCAAGATTTCAAGGTTTGAACGGCTAGCTTCAAATGAGATAACGTCCGCATCCATGTTATCGATTGCTGGGATGATATCTGTAAATTCTGAGTAACACATGTGAGTGTGGATTTGTGTGTCTGGTGCTACTGTTGAGTGTACCAAACGGAAGGCTGGAATAGCCCAGTCAAGGTAGTCTTCGTACCAGTCGCTACGACGGAGTGGCAATTTCTCACGAAGAGCAGCCTCGTCGATTTGGATAATCTTCACGCCTGCAGCTTCAAGGTCAAGAACTTCATCCTTGATGGCAAGAGCGATTTGAAGAGTAGAATCCTTGATAGAGATATCTTCACGTGGGAATGACCAGTTAAGGATGGTAACAGGTCCAGTCAACATCCCTTTGACAGGTTTGTCCGTACGGCTTTGTGCGTAGCTAGACCATTTCACAGTGATTGGGTTGAGACGAGTCACATCACCCCAGATGATTGGTGGTTTCACCCCACGCATACCGTATGATTGGACCCAACCATTCTTAGAGAAGAGGTAACCTGACAAGTTTTGACCGAAGTACTCCACCATGTCATTCCGCTCGAATTCACCGTGTACAAGCACGTCAAATCCAACTTCTTCTTGCCATTTGATCCATTCGTCGATGGTTTCAGCAAGGAAGGCATCGTATTCTTCTTGAGTCAATTCACCCTTACGGAAGGCCAAACGTTTAGCACGAACTTCCTTAGTTTGAGGGAATGAACCGATAGTTGTTGTTGGAAGAGCTGGAAGTTTGAATGCTTCTTCTTGGATAGCTTCACGTTCTGCAAAGGCTGGCAAACGAGTGTAGTCTGCGTCAGTCAATCCAGCGATACGCGCACGAAGTTCCGCATTTGCTCCGACACGTTCTGTCGCAAAGAGTTCTTTGTTAGCTGCAAGAGCTTGTTCACCTTGACCGTGGCGGATAGCATCCAAGTCACGGAGTTCTTCCAATTTTTCAACTGCAAAAGCAAAGTGATTCAAGATGGCTGGTTCAAAGTCTTCGTTAGCAGTCGTAAATGGTACATGAAGCAGTGAGCAAGAAGTTGTCAAGACAACATTTTCAGCTGGAACTTGTTTCAAAATTTCCAAGCTTGCCTCGTAGTTATTACGCCAGATATTCTTACCGTTGACAATCCCTGCATAAAGCGTCTTATCAGCTGGGAAGCCACCTTTCACAAGTTCAAGCGTTTTCTTACCTTCAACGAAGTCAAGACCGATCGCATCTACTGGCAATTTCACAAGGTCAGCGTAGATGTCACGCACGTCACCAAAGTAAGTTTGGATCAAGACTTCAAGACCTTTTTTGTCAGCCAAAAGCTTGTTGTAGAGGTTCAAGAAGAGGGCTTTTTCTTCAGCTGTCAAGTCTTTAACAAGAGCCGCTTCATCCAGTTGGATACGAGTCGCACCAAGCTCTGCCAATTTCGCAAAAACATCTTGGTAAGCAGCTACTAAGCTATCTACGAAGTCTTCTGCTTTCACACCTTCTTCAAAGTCTGACAATTGAAGGAAAGTGAATGGTCCAACCACAACTGGGCGAGTGTCAAGGCCCAATTCTTTGGCTTCTTGGTATTCATCAAAAATCTTGTGACCAGCCAATTTGACTTCTGTTGTTTTTTCAAATTTTGGAACGATGTAGTGGTAGTTGGTGTTAAACCATTTCTTCATTGGAAGAGCACGCACATCCCCTTTTTCCCCTTGGTAACCACGCGCCAAAGCGAAGTAGCGTTCAAGGTCAGACAAGTCCAAATTTTGAACAGACTCAGGAACCACGTTGAAAAGGAAAGCAGCATCTAGGAAGTTGTCATAATGTGAAAAATCATTTGATGGGATTTCAGTGATGCCTTTTTCTTTGACAATGTTCCAGTGTTTAGCACGCAATTCTTTTGCTGCGTCTAGCAAATCTTCAGCTGTAATTTCGTTTCTAAAGTATTTTTCAGTTGTAAATTTTAATTCACGGAATTCACCCAAACGAGGGAAACCGATAATTGTCGTTGACATGTTGTGTCCTCCAAAAATTCTAATTGACACTATCATATCAGAAGATAGCCGTCTTGTATAATTGCTTTTACACGAATTTTGGTATAGCCAAAAACTATAACACAGATTTAATGGGCCTTAAGAGCAATGATTAAAAGTAAAAACTAGGACTTCTTATAAATAATTCCTATATCCCTTGCATCACCGAACCATTTTTGAGCGGATTGCGCTAGAAGGACAGCCTCTAAAAAATAAAGCAGGCCTTCTCTAAGGAGAAAGACCTGCTTCTAGAGGCTGGAACAAAAGTCCTAGCCTCTCAATTGTCTTTGGACTATCGAGAAACGCAGTGGTTGAGTAGGCTCTACTAGGCTGATTACAGCAGCTTTTACAGCCCTTCTCAACTATGCGGAGGTGGGACGACCAAATCGAATTCTAATGAATGACCGATTTCTGTCCCACTCTCTTTTCTTACCTTCATTAGGCCAACTTGACACAGAAGGCATCCCAAGGGGCTAACTTGCCCGATTCTAGGACTTGCTCTACCTTGGTATTGGCAATGATGACCTTCTCAACTCCATTAACCAGCGGTAACTCTTGCTCTTGGCTTGAAAGATTGACAACAACCAAATAGGCTTGCTCTCCTTCTACCCGCTTATAGGCAAAGACCTTGTCTGCTGCGTCCACCAATTCATAATGAGCTGTTACAAGCCAAGGCTGCTCTTTTCGTAGGGCAATGAGAGCTTGGTAAGTATAGAATATAGAGTCTGGATCTGCCAGGGTAGCCTCTACATTGATTTCTTTGTAGTTTGGGTTGACCGCAAGCCATGGACGACCTGTCGTAAAGCCAGCTTCTGCTTCATGATTCCACTGCATCGGTGTCCGTGCATTGTCCCGACCAATATGGCGGATTTGATCCATGATCACTTCAAGTGGCACTCCTTTTTCTAAGGCTTCATGGGCATAGTTGATTGACTCGATATCTTCTACATCCTCGAGGGTCTTAAATGGAAAATTGGTCATCCCGATTTCTTCCCCTTGATAGATATACGGAGTCCCCTTCATCAAGTGAAGCAGAATGGCTAAAGCCTTGGCAGATTTGACACGGTAGTCGCCATCATCCCCCCAAGTTGACACAATGCGTGGGAGATCGTGGTTATTCCAAAAGAGGGAATTCCAGCCTTCGTCTTTTCCTAATTCCGTCTGCCACTTGGTGAAAATTTCTTTCAATTTTGGCACATCCAATTCCTTAGCGTAGTGCCATTTTGGTTGACCCGGTTGGTATTGAAGACCAATGTGTTCAAATTGGAAGACCATGGACAATTCTTGATTTTTTGGGTTAGAATATTGCTTAGCAATCTCTGGAGTCGCTCCCCAAGTTTCTCCTACGGTGAGCAGATCCTTATCGCCAAAGGTGGCTTGATTCATTTCCTTCAAGTAAGGATGGAGCATGGGACCATTGCTGATGATTTCCTGATCTGGGATCTTACCGATCATATCGATGACATCCATACGGAAGCCACCAATTCCCTTGTCAATCCAGAAATTCATCATGTCATAGATCTGCTGACGAAGCTCCTCGTTTTCCCAGTTGAGGTCTGGTTGCTTCTTACTAAAGTTGTGCAGGTAGTATTGACCTGAGGCCTCATCGAATTCCCAAGCAGAACCACTAAAGCAGAAATAATACCATTGGGCTCATCGCGCCAAATATAGAAATCCCGCTTTGGACTGTCTGGATTTTCACGTGCTTCGATAAACCAAGCATGCTCATCAGAGGTATGGTTGACTACCAAGTCCATAATGATTTTGATCTTGCGTTTATGGCCTTCTGCGATCAATTCTTCCATATCTTCCATGCTACCAAAGATGGAGGCAATATCCTCGTAATCCGAGATGTCATAGCCGTTATCATCCATGGGACTCTTGTAGACTGGTGAGAGCCAGATCGCTGTAATCCCTAATTTTTCCAAGTAGTCTAGCTTGCTCGTGATCCCCTTGAGATCCCCGATGCCATCGCCATTACTATCCTTGAAACTCTTTGGATAAACTTGGTAAATTACGGCATTATGCCACCATTTTTGTTCCATTTTCTCTTCTCCTTTATGATTGTGAAATCACTTTCATCATACAAAAATAGGGGTGAAATTGCAAGAATTTACAAGTCTTCATTCTCTTCACTGGAATAAATCACTTCAAAGAGACGTTGACGCAAACCTTCCTCTAAAGGCGTAATGATCTTCATCAACTGTTTCAAATCCTTGGCTGTTGAACAAGCCACAAACAATTCATTCTTCCTATCGTAGGCCAGATTGGCAGATTTCAAGAGCTCAAACATCCGATCTTCTTTGGCAATAGGACGTGATCGCAGCTCACCCATCGCAATTTCCTGACTTTGATTGTCCACTAAGATAGGGGCTGTCTCAAAGGTATGGAGGAAGAACTGGTGCTGTCTCTTTTCAGGAAGCAAGGCTATATCACCTGTTAAATCCAGCCTAATCTTTCTTTCATCCCAATTGACAGTTAGGCGGGTTTCAACCTTGCTAGCTCCTTCTCCTTCAACGAGTAAGAAGGAACGATTGTCACCTGGGAAGAGATGCCAGTCCAGCATTTCTGGAAGCTCTACCCCTGTCTGCGGTTGTGCATCCATAGGGATGATGGCTCCTGCACGCGCAAAGACCGGAATATCCTGGCTAGCTCTAAAGACTGTGAGTTTGCCTTTTCCTTCGTACTTCCAATCATGGAAGAAATCATACCATACTCCGTCTGGGAACCAAACACTTACAGAAGCACTATGATAGACAGGATCCAGATTCTCTGTAATTGGCGCCACCATGAGTTCACTGCCAAAGAAATATTGATTTTTAGCCTCATAAGCCTCTTCTTGGTTTGGATAATGGTAATAAAGAGGTTGAACCAAAGGCAGTCCTTCTTCATGCGTCGCCACATTCATGGTGTAAAGATAAGGTAGTAAGCTGTGGCGCAGGCGCAAATACCGCTTCATCAAGCGACAGGTCTCAGGCGAGTAAAACCACGGTTCCTTGCTGTTAAAGGCATTACAAGAACTATGGAGACGATTGATCGGGCTGAAGACCCCAAATTGCAACCAGCGAAGAGCCAAGTCTTCATCATAGTAACCCCGCATATGGCCACCAATATCGTGACTCCACCACGTATAACCGATATTTGAAGCTGTGCTGGTAAATAGGGTTGAAAGGCTAGGGATTCCCAAGTCACAATGGTATCCCCTGAAAAACCGATCGGATACCGGTGGCTACCCGGACCTCCATAACGCGATAAGATGAGACCAGCTTGACCTGTTCGACAATTGTCTAGATAATGATAGTGATTTAATAACCAAAGGGGATCCATCTTGCCATGACTTCCCTGTTGCCAATCAATCCACCAAAAGTCGACTCCTTGATTTTCCAAGGGATGGTGGACATCTTCGAAATAAGCTTCGCGAAAGGCTGGACTGTAAAAGTCAAAGCTAGCCGCTTCTTCTTTTTCCACATCTAATCCCAAGCGTTTTGCGACCATGGGGTAAGCATCTTCAAAGGCGCGAATGCCATCTGCCGGATGGACATTTAAGGTCACTTTTAAACCACGCTCATGCAGACCATGTAAGAAGGCAGCTGGATCAGGAATCAAGTCTCGGTTCCAACTATAGCCCGTCCAACCACTTCCAAAGCGAGCAGGAATCGCCGTCTTGTGCCAGTCCATATCGATCACGCTGACAGCTAGAGGTACCCCTTCAGCCTTGAAACGATCCATCAAATCTGTGTATTCCTGACTGGTATAAGGCCAATACCGGCTCCACCAGTTTCCCAGAGCATATCGTGGCAAGAGGGGGGTCAGTCCCGTCAGATGGTAAAAATCTTTCAAGGCCCTTAGATAATCGCGCCCATAACCGAAGAAATACAAATCCACTTCTGGACATGGCCGTGCTCTAAATCCGCTTTCGACATCATACAAATAAGAAGCAGAATCGTCCAAAAGAGCATAGCCTGCTTTGCTTAAGATCCCATCTTCCAACTCCATAGCTCCATCGACCTCATCGAGCGTCCGACTGGTCCCCTTTAAGGTCTCAGGCCGATCCCCATAGTGCCATCGGCTACCATAGATTGCATACTGGCCCTTGAGTTCGATAAAAAGCCGATCCGGTGCAAAAGGTCCTTTTTCAAAATAAAGGTGGAGATGCTCCGTATGCAGATCTAGGACCTCTTCGGTCTCTGTGATCTCACAAGAAACTGGTCCAAAATCTCGATCTTGCACAACTTGCGTCTGTCCATCTTCAAAAACACCATTCTCTGAATATTCCAAGCGCACCAAAGATTCCGTTAACACGGAGATTCGGTAGTGCTCTCCAACTATCACTGGTCCTGCCATTTGTTTTTCTTCCTCTTTTTATAAGGCATCTAACTTGCCCCTCTTTTCATCTGCTTCGTTCCACCGTATAAGCGCTTACGAATTTACTATAGCACTCAAAAAAAAGCCTGTCAACACTTGACAGAGCCTTTCCTAAAATTTTATAAGATCAACTTCCCCAATTGATCAAAAGATACATGAGACTCGATCCAAACATATCTGCCAAGGCATGCATGAGGAAAAATAGCAAGAGCTTCTTGACGACCTTGAGGACGGACGTTAGGTGAAATTATCCAGTGGATGATTTCAGCAATCCAGGAAGTTCCATGACTAAATTAAGATACAGAGGGCATCTGCGGAGTAAAAATAAAAATCATTATTCTGCAGAATCACTTAGAGGCTGGGACAAAAGTCCTAGCCTCTCAATTGTCTTTGGATTGTCGAGCAAGACGCAGTGGTTGAGTGGGCTCTACTACGCTGATTTCATCAGCTTTTACAGCCCTACTCAACTGTGCGGAGGTGGGACGACGAAATAGAATTCTAACGAATGATCGATTTCTGTCCCACTCTCATCAACATTCTGAAGCGACCTTTCGGTCGTTTCAATTACACGATTAGTCTAACAAGTCTTGGATTCTATCCAGATATTGATTATCCGTCACGGCCATCACGCGCATGCCTTCTGGCCAGATAAAATCAGGACTGATCTGAATCTGAAGTGGCTGGTCTTCCGCATTTCGGTAACCAATAATATTGAGATGGTACTCCTCTCTGACAGCCAAGTCTTGAAGGCTTTTTCCTACCCAGCTAGCTGGAACCGTAAACTCAACCACTACCACTTCTTCGTCCAACTGGAAGACTTCAATCCCATGTTGGAAGAGGATCATCTTAGCTAGGGACATTCCCGCTTCTACCTCTGGTAGGATGACCAAATCAGCCCCAATTTTCTCAAGAACCTCCTTGGTCACTTCATTTTTGACCTTGGCAATGACGTGCTCAACACCAAGTGCCTTACAGTGCATGACAGCCAGCACACTGGACTCCAGGTTTTCACCCGTCGCGATGACGACTGTGTCACAGTTCCCAATATCTACTGCATCCAAGAGGTCCAACTCCGTAATATCCCCGACAATTCCAGTTGTAATCATGGATTCATATTGGTTGATCACATCTGCGTGATCATCAATCGCAATAATATCCACATCCTGGTCTTGCAGGGTTTTCAGGACACTCTGTCCAAAAATTCCTAATCCTAAAATTCCAATGGTTCGATTCGCCATGAGTTTCTCCTATCCGATAATGATGTCTGCCTTAGCATACTGCAAAGTGTCTGCCTTCTTGGCTTGGTAATTGTTCAAGCTAACCATGAGGGTCAAAGGTCCGATCCGACCGATAAACATAAGCACCATGATGATCCCCAGCCCTGCTCCATTTAAGGTCGAGGTCACATTGGCTGTCACGCCTACTGTCGCTAGAGCGGATACCACCTCAAAGACCAAATAAATAAAGCGTTGGCCATCCGGCGTCACCAAACAGATTCCTAATAGCCCCACTAAGAAGGTCAACTGGAAATCACCGCCGTCCCAAAAGAACGTTGGACCAAGTCTGGTGCGATGGTGCGCTTACCCAGGTTGGTATGTGGCAAGCAGAGCAACTCTTTGCGCGCTAAGAGAATCAGCACCAAGAAGGTGGTGATCTTCATCCCCCCTGCTGTCCCGCCTGGTGCTCCACCTAGAAACATCTGCAAGAGATAGATAAAGAGCGTCACTGGCCGGACTGCTGTATAATCTAAGGAGGCAAAACCAGCTGTCCGCATACTGACGGTTTGGAAAAAGCTGACTAAAATTTTCTCTCCCAAGGGGAGGGCCCCAATGGTTGCTGGATTGTCAAACTCGGTCAAGAGACTGGTTACTGTCCCAAAGAGGAGGATCGCAGCGGTTAACCAGAGAACCACCTTGGTATGGAAGCGTAAGGTCCGCCGTCCTGATTGATTGCGGGCCTTGGTGGCCAGGTCAAACCAAACCATAAAGCCCAAGCCCCCCGTAATAATCAGGGCAGACAAGGTCAGGTTCACCAGCCAATCAGTCTGGAAACTCATCATACTATCGCCCCCAAAATTGTCAAAGCCCGCATTACAAAAGGCAGAAACCGCGACAAAGATGGAGTTAAAAATCCCATGGCCCCAGCCAAAACGAGGAATGAAGCGAATCATGAGGAGCAAGGCTCCCAGTCCTTCGATGGTAAAGGTGGTAATGAAAATAGAACGGACAAAACGAGCCAAGCTCTGGTTATTACTAAAGCCAAAGCTATCCCGAATGGTCTGCCGGTCCTTGTAGCTGAGCTTTTGACGGCTTTCCATAAAGAAGAGACCGATAAAGGTCAAGATCCCCAGGCCACCGATCTGAATCAAGAGCATACAGATCAACTGCCCCCATCCATTATAGGTCGAGGCTACCGACTGAGTAAAGAGACCCGTTACACAGACCATGGAGACTGCTGTAAACAGGTGGTCGATATAGCCTGCTGTTGAACTTGCTTGCTGGACAAAAGGGAGACTCAATAAGAGGGAGCCAATCAAGATCACCAAGGCAAAGCTAAGAAAAATCCGTCTTGCCGGAGACAGGCTTTTAATCTTGGACTTCCATTGTTTAAAAAATAATTTGACTAACATAGCTTTATTGTATCATAAAAAGTGAGTAGACCTACAAGTGATGAACTATTTCTAGGCACAATTCTAAGGCTTTCTCGAATGCTTCAGATCCCCAGTCACGCTGGTCATAATTTTCCAGGTCTGCAAGAGAATCTGCGGTAAATAGGAGCAAGCCCCAGACCGCATCACGAAGCTGGGCTACTGCTGCCAGTGAGGCGCACTCCATCTCCACAACACGACACCCTTCTTCAATGCGATAGGCCACCTTATCAGGCGTTTCTCTATAAAGCCGTCCGTCGACCAAGTCATGACCTCTTGATAGGGAATGGACGCTTGTTTTAGAACCGTTTCAATGGCAGTCAGTGCGCGACGATTCACTTCTATATACCGAGAAGGTGCCACATAATGGTAACTAGCTCCCTCATCTCGCAAGGCCTTGGTCGGAATCAAAAAGGCATTTTCTTCCATGTCCACCAAGACGCCACAGCTACCTGACGAAATAATCTTCTTCACCCCGTAGCCAATCAACCAATCCATGAATTGGGCAGCAGGGGCTGATCCAACTGGCGCTTGGGCCAAGCAGATTTCCTCTCCTTGATGCTCCATGACATAAACCGGATAGGTCTTGGTAGCTGAGACAAAGCTAGCTACTTGTTTGGCTCCGACAACTTTCGCGAAGCGATCAATCTCATCCTCTAAGAAAGCATAAACGCATTTTTCAGGCAAGTGTACATCTAGCCCCTCATGGGTCGGCATAATGACTGCCTGTGGGTTATCGTCGAACTCTAAAATCGGAATGTCATGCTTATGAATCATCGTTTCTCCTTTTTGACTGGTATTTCTTTGATGACACGGGCTGGGTTTCCTCCAAGGACCACATTGTCTCCAAAGGACTTGGTCACGACTGCCCCAGCTCCAGCGACCACATTGTCACCCAGCGTCACACCAGGAAGAATAGTGACGCCTCCTCCTGCCCAGAAATTGTCCCCTATCCTAATCGGTGCGCCATACTCCAGACCAGAATTGCGCTCATCTGGATCCAGCGGGTGCAAGGGCGTCAAAAATTGGCAATTGGGACCGATCATGGCATTCTTTCCAATCGAAATGGGACATACATCCAACATGGTCAAATTGTAATTGGCATAGAAATTATCTCCCAGATGGATGTTGACCCCATAATCCACAAGAACTTGACGATTGAGATAGAGGTTTTCACCGGTAGAACCAAACCACTCTTTGATAATGCTTGCCCCTTTTTTAGGGTCCGCCTCTTGGTTAAAGGCCTCTTGTTTCTCCCGAGAAGCTTTTGCCAAAGCTCGTAATTCAGGGTCTCCGGGTCTATAATAGTCACCTGCAATCATTTTTTCATATTCACTAGCCATAGGAAACCTCCACTTGATTTTGACATATTATAGCAGAATTCCCCCTTTTAAACAAACGTCAGAAAGAAGGTTTTATAAGAAAAACATTAAAAATACTTAAAATTACGTAAAAACACTTGTATACACTTATGAAAGCGAGTACAATAGAGATAAGAAGAGAAAGAAGGAGCCAACTCATGTACCAGGAACAACGACTCGAAAAAATCCTAAAACTCTTAGAGGAGAAAAAGCAATTATCTGCAAAAGAAATGGTGGACTACTTTAAGGTCTCCAAAGATACCATCCGCAGAGACTTTACCCTCCTTAGCCAACGCCAGCTGGTCCGTCGGACCCATGGTGGACTTCTTCCCTTGAACAAAGAACCTGGACCTTCTTATCTAGACCGCAGTCAAACAGCTAACAAGGAAAAGACAGCTATGGCCCAAAAGGCCCTGCAATTGATCCAAGATGAGCAAGTCCTCTTTCTCGATGTTTCCACCTCGATGACCCTGCTTGCTAGTCTGCTTGATAGAGCCGTCACCGTTTATTCGCACTCGCTTGACAATGCCATCCAGCTCAGTAGCCATAGCCAAGTTGACTTTCATCTCCTAGGAGGAAAGTTCTACCCTAAAAACCGCTTCTACTACGACGTCAACCAAGCACACATACTGGACAGTCTTCGCTTTGATCTCGCTTTTTTTGGAGCAAGTAGCTTAGCCAATGGTGAAGTAACTTTCCAAGATGCTGAAGACGTCGCGGTCAAGGCTCTCGTTTTTGAGCGAACTCGAACCAAAGTGCTGGTGGCAGAAAGTGCTAAGTTCCACCAACATGCCAACTACTATCTCGCTCGGCTCAAGGAATTTGACTATTGGGTGACTGATAAAAAACCAAGCCCTAACATCCTTAAACTGGTTGGGAGCGAGACTACCATTCTCTATTAGGAGGTAAGCGTTATGTCTCACATTCGTCTCATCATCAGCGACATCGATGGCACTATCTTAAATGACCACCATCAGATTGATCCACAGTTAGCAGCATTGATCCCGGATTTGAAACGCGAAACCATTCCCTTCGTGCTGGCTTCTGCTCGCTCTCCAAAAGGGATGGCACCCATTGCCCAAGAACTCGGCATAGAAGACTGTCCCATGGCCTGCTACAATGGGGCCTTGATCCAAAAGGGAGAGCAAGTTCTTTTCGAGCACCCTTTGAATAAGACAGAGGCCCGGCAGTTCATCAACTGGGCCAAAGAACACTTCCCTCAGGTTTCGATCAACCTCTATAGCGGAAAAGACTGGATGACCGACCGCCTTGACCAGTGGAGTCAAGAGGAGGCCCGTATTACAGGAGAGAAACCTCTCATTCTCCCTCTATCGGATCCTTTGCTGGATACGACAAAGCCCCTCCACAAATTGCTCTTAATTGGAGAGGCGGAAGAAATCCAAGCTCTCTATCACACTCTTTCTGCCGACGACTTCCCTTCTACCGCTTTTTATCTCTCCAAAGCCAACTACCTAGAAGTCACGGCTAAGCAGGTCTCCAAAGAGAATGCTCTGGTTGAGCTGGCCAATCACTACCACTTGAGCTTGGAAGAAGTCCTCACTATGGGAGACAACTTCAATGACCTCCCTATGCTCAAAAAAGCCGGCATCGGGGTCGCTATGGGCAATGCCCCACAAGAAGTGAAAGACGGAGCAACAGTCGTAACAAAGTCAAGCAATGAAAACGGGGCTGGGCAAGCGGTTGAGACTTATGTCTTGATTTAGAAACATAAATAAAGTGACCAACTAGTATTTTTTACGGATAAAAAATATAGTAGAAATGCTGATAAAATAAGGATTCCTGCAAATTAGTAGGAATCCTTTTTCTATTACACTATTTGTATATTTAAATTTTTTTGTGTATATTTTTATCAAGTAGCCATTTATCAATAACTAGGGATATAAGAAGGCTTAAAACCCTTGATTATTATACCGTTGACAAGCTTTTTAAAAACCGGTATCATAGAAAAAAGTTTATTAAAAAGGGGACGTATTTTGAAAAAATATACTATTTCACGTAAACAAACTTTAACCTTAGCTTCTGTTGTTTTAGGAACAGTCTTCACAGGGACTACCATTGCTTCAGCTGATGAGGTTGCTCCTAGCACAACTCAAGCTGCTCCTGCAGCTACTATAGCAGCAAAATCACCTATTACGGCTGCAACAGAAGAAATCAATGCCAAAGCCAATGCCCCAGTTGTTCCTGCTGATAAAGCAAAAACTGGAGATGTCATCGCTGTGGATGTCCAAAAAACAGGCCCATCTGCTAAAACAGACGGCGCAGACACAACCACTACTTCAACAGCAACCATCAAAACCACTAGCTTAGCCGATCAAGACACACCTGTGGGCACTTCAAAACCAGTCTCTTCAACTAAGACAGCTACATCCACAAAAGAAACAGCTGACTACACTGAGACAACTACAGAAACTGTCAATAAAACAACTGTAGTCGAAGTGACAAAAGAAGCAGATATCGTCAATAAAAAAGAAGTCCAAGCAACATCCGACATCGTCTTTGTCATTGATAAATCAACTTCGATGGATTCACATATCAATGATACAATGAAGAACGTTGAGACCTTTGTTCGTAATTTATCTGCAAAAAATATCCAAGCACGCTTGGGATTGGTTGCATTTGAACGATCAGATCGTATACAATACTTTGATTTTAACGGATCAAAATTCACAACGGATCCAGAAAGTTTTATTTCTGCTCTGAAAACTATCAAAACTAATGGTGGTTATGAAAACACCACTGTTCCATTGCGCCACATCGCTACTTCAGAGGACTACAACTGGGGCACCGGAACAAACAATCATCGATTTGCATTCGTCATTACAGACGAGCCAATCGATATGGATACTCCATATAAGAATCCTCTCCCATCAAAAGAAGAAACTCTTCAATCATTGAAGGCAGCGAATATTTCCTTAACAGTTGTAGGACGCACAGTAGACCAGTCTGACTTTGCTCCATTGGTCAATGGGACAAATGGTCTCTACCTAGATATCCGCAAAGATTTTGCTGACTTGTTGAACGTTCAATTTGCCAATAAAGTTGTTGAAACTGTACAAAAAGGTCGTGTCTTCAAGGTCCAAACAGACAAGTATGAGTTGATTTCAAAAACCCATCGTGTGGCGAAAGCAAAACCACAAACACCTATCATCCAAACACCTGCAACACCGACTCCTACTCCTCAGAAACCGGCTGTTGTCACTCCTGCGAAACCGACAGTCTTCACACCGGCTAAAAATGAGCCTGTTAAAACTGCAGTCTACATTGCACCAGCAGCTCTTCCTCAAAAAGAAGCCAGCCTTCCAAATACAGGAAGCAAGACCTCAACCGCCTTGACAACTCTTGGCCTTGGTCTTCTCAGCATGGGTGCTGCCTTTGCACTTTCTCGCAAAACAAAGAAAGACTAACATGAAAAAGAGAGGGGGACAGAAATCGGTAATTCGTTAGAATTCGATTTCGTCGTCCCACCTCCGCACAGTTGAGTAGGGCTGTAAAAGCTGATGAAATCAGCGTATTAGAGTCCACTCAACCACTGCGTCTTGCTCGACAATCCAAAGACAATTGAGAGGCTAGGACTTTTGTCCCAGCCTCTTTTTATCTCTAGTCAAAATTTCCTGCTTGCTATTTCATTAGCAAGTGGAAATCTTCAACTTCTACCAGGACATTCTTGCCCTCCGCTATGATATAATGGGGACAGTACAAGGGAGGAAACCAATGTTACAAGAACTAGCTTTTACAGGTCAATGGAGACACTACCAAAAACGCGTTCTCGATAAGAGTGACGCTTTTATGGCGGACGGCCACCTGCATTTGGTAGCGGCTCCTGGATCTGGAAAAACAACCTTGGGAATCGAATTTATCCGGCGCTTTGGCCAGCCAACCCTAATCTTGGCCCCTACGGTCACGATTCGTCAACAATGGGTCGACCGGATTGTCCAAGCCTTCTTGACGAATGAAAGCCAAGCGGAGCAATTGATCTCTCAGGACCTCAAACATCCTAAGTTGATTACAGTGGCTACCTATCAAGCCCTACACAGTGCTATGAATCAAGTCGTCGGCCAATCGCAAGTTGAGGATACCGATGACCAGGCAGAGATTGAAACCTTTGATTTCAAAGGATTTGATATCTTTTCTACCTTTAAATCTATTTCACTCGGGACACTTTGTTTGGATGAATGTCACCACTTGCGCAATGAGTGGTGGAAGAGCTTGGAAGCCTTTCGTCAAGCCTTCCCTGACTTAAAGATGATCTCCCTTACTGCTACCCCTCCTTATGAAGGGGACCCTGCCCTTTGGGAACGCTATATCCGCATGTGTGGGGAGATTGATGAGGAAATTACGGTTCCCGAATTGGTCAAGGAAGAGACCCTTTGTCCCCATCAGGACTATGTCTACTTTGCCTTTCCAACCAAGGAAGAGCAGGCTCAGCTGGATGCCTTTAGCCAACAAAAGAACACTCTCTTGCAGCAACTGACTTCAGACCCCCTCTTTTGTCAACACCTGCAATCCTGTCAAGCCTTATCGGGTCAGATCAGTGATGATGAGTTGCTCAATGAACCCAAGTATCTCTCTGCTACCCTGATCTTTCTTCGGAGCAAGGGAATCACCTTTCCCCAACGTTTCCAGGATCTTCTAGGAGCAAAAAAACTTCCTGCTTTCACCCTAGACTGGCTTGAAATTCTCCTGCAAGGTCTGCTCTTTCAGGTGCCTCACTGGTACAATCTACCAGAAGAATACGAAAAGCAACTCCTCCATGAATTAAAAGCAGCGAGCTTGATCGATCGAAAACAAGTCAAACTGGTCCGCAATAAAAAACAAGACCTCCTGCTCAACCAATCCCTGGGAAAACTCAATGCGGTTCGAGAGATTTTCAAGGCAGAATATCAGGCTCTTGGAAGCCAACTGCGCCAACTGGTCTTAACAGACTACATTCGTCAAGACTTTGAAGTTCATCTAGGGGACAAGGACGCTCAATTCACTCAATTGGGAGTGCTCTCGTATTTTGAATCCATTCGCAGGGAAAGCATAGAGCAAGCTAGTCCACCTGCTATCGCTGTCCTAACAGGTAGTATCGTCATCATCCCGACAGTTGCTAAGGCAGAACTAGAAGAGCTTCTAGGAGCGAACCGACTGACTTACCAAAGTGTCGGCCAATTATCCCCTGGTGATTTTCTCAAGGTTCGCTTGGTTGGCTCTCAGCATGACTTGGTGACAGCTGTAACCCAACTCTTCCAAGAAGGGATTATCCAAGTCGTGATTGGAACCAAGTCTCTTCTAGGAGAAGGCTGGGATGCTCCTTGTGTCAACTCCCTGATTCTAGCTAGCTTTGTGGGGAGTTTTATGCTCAGTAACCAAATGCGAGGTCGTGCCATCCGAGTGTGGCCCCAAGATCCAAATAAGACCAGTAATATCTGGCATTTAGTCTCTATCAATCTTTCCCTAAAGAAATGGTATGAAAAGTCAGATCTTGAAAAGGAAGAAATCGAAGCCATCACTGATCAGCTGAAACAATACAGTCCTGACTTAGAGCTTTTAGAGAGACGGATGAAACAATTTTTAGGTCTCCACTACAAGGAACCCTTCATTGAATCCGGCATTGAACGTTTGGCCTTTGATCAGATCCGCTATACTAAAAAACACTTAGAAAAACTGAATGAAGAGACCATAGAGCGCTCCACACATCGTCAAGAACTCAGAGATGGCTGGCAAAAATCCCTTCCTATTTTAGAGAATATGGAGATTGCAAATGAGGTCCAAGTGGACAAACACTTCCTACCTCTGGCTCTATTTTTTGATGCTAGAAAGCTGGCACGGTGGCTATCAGCCTGCACTTTGACCGATGCTTTCGCAAACTTTATTTACTATTCATTTAGAGGAGGATGGAATACAGCTTCTCTTATTCTTCTATTCTTCTTAGCCGTTCTCGCACTCCTTGCTTGGTTGCGCTACTATCTCTATAAGAGTCCATACAAACGCTTAGAAGTCTTTGGCCAAGCTATTCACCAAGTCCTGCTTCTTTCGGGACAGATTCAAACCCAAGAAACCCGCATCCAAGTTGTACGAGACAGAAAGGATGCTATCAACACGCTGATTTATTTGAAGGGCGGAACCATGCGGGAGAAAGAACTCTTTTCGCAAACCATGATTGAATTTTTCGCACCCATTGAAAACCAACGATACATCCTGAAAGCACAGGAAAAAGTGACCGATCAGACAGAATATTTCGCCGTACCAAGTCTCTTTGACAAACGAAAAGAAGATGCGCAAGCCTTTGTTGAGCAAATCCGAAAGAGCCTAGGTAAGTATGACCTTGTCTATACCCGAAGCGCTGAAGGACGTTCTATTCTTTTAGATGCACGCATCAAGGCACTCGCCAACAAGCAAGAGCGCACCTTCACCAAGAAGCAAGTGATGTCGAATTTGAAATAAGATTTTATTTCACTAAAAAGTCTAGTAGATTCATTTCTACTAGACTTATTCGTTATTCAATCACAATTATAGCCTTAATAGTCTTGCGTTCATCCATGTCTTTGTAGGCTTGATCAATCTCGTCCAAGCTATAGCTATGGGTGAAGACGCGTCCTGGATTGATGTCGCCGTCAAGCACAGCCTTGAGCAGGAACTGCTTGTCATAGGTGGTCACAGAGGCCGCTCCACCTGCCACGGAAATGTTTTGGGCAAAGGTCGATCCAAGGGCACGATTATTGTAGTGAGGAACACCGACAAAACCTAAGCGCCCCCCATTGTGAAGGACCCCAAGAGCTTGATCGACGGCTGCTGCAGTACCAACACACTCAAGGGCAGCATCTGCTCCTCCTCCAAGAATTTCACGGACCTTGGCAATGCCTTCTTCCCCACGTTCAGCAACAACGGCTGTCGCTCCAAATTCTAGAGCCAATTGTTGACGGTCTTCATGCCGACTCATGAGGATAATTTGCGATGCTCCCCGCATCTTAGCTGCAATCACAGCACATTGCCCCACGGCTCCGTCCCCAATGACAACCACTTTGTCGCCCCGTTTTACATGAGCCACACGCGCTGCATGGTAGCCTGTCGGCATCACATCCGCAAGAGTTAAGAGGGATTTGAGCATGGCTTCTGTATAATCAGACGGTTGCCCCGGGATTTTGACGAGAGCCCAGTTGGCATAGTCGAAGCGCATGTACTCCGCTTGCACCCCGTCAGACCAGTTGGTCCCAATATGGCGGTCACAAGTCCCATCATAGCCCGCACGACAAGCATCACACTCCCCACAGCCATGGGTGAAAGGGGCGATCACAAAGTCACCCGGTTTGACCGTTGTAATAGCCTCACCGATTTCTTCCACGATCCCAATAGCTTCGTGACCACTATTTTGGTGGCCTGCTTCAATATATGGATTGCGGTAGCTCCAGAGATCAGATCCACAGACACAGGTGCGAACGATGCGGAGAATGACATCATCTGGTGCTTCGATTTTTGGTCGCTCCACTTCTATTAGACCCACTCGCCCAGCTTTTGTATAGACTGTTTTCTTCATAGGAACAACCTACTTTCTATTGCTTACTTAACTATAGTATACACTTTTTGACAAGAAATCGCTTACATCAAACACTCCCAATTACGGTTATATTTTGTTACTTAATCATATTTTTTTCCATACTTCTTTTCAAGCATTTTCTTAACTAGATAGGGCATCTTGACATTCTCTCGACCTTTTTTAGCAATCAATTTTTTGACGAAATCAGGCATCTGAATATCTTCTGCCTCTTCTAAAATCTTTCCTGAGTTTGAAGGGGCTTCCAACTCATCAAAAGTCTCTAGTTGAGGTTGATAGTAACGATAGTCACCGTCTATATGAGACTGAATGGTTGAAAGAAGGGCTTTGATCAATCGAGAATCACTATTTGGCATAGGAGGACGGTGATAGGCCACACCAAGCTCATGACAAAGCTCCTTACACTCCACATCATTATCAAAAAGAACCTCAATATGCTCACTAATAAAAGCTATCGGGACAAAAATATAGTGGTCAGGGTGTTCCTTCTCATCACGAAGGTATTCTAAGACATCAGGCTTAATCCAAGGAATACCAATATCACTTTCACTCTGCCATGTATTGGTATACTGGTCTTCTTCAAGGCCTAAAATTTCCACAATCAAGCGAGTATTGTCATAAATCTGATCGATATAAGGATCGCCAAAATCAAGTGCCAAAACTGGGACACTATGAGCTGAAAAAATCACCTTATAGCTGTCATCTCTAATTTGATCTAAAATATTTCGAATCTCATCAGCCCAATAGTGGAGAAGTGAAGGTTCTTGGTACCAATCCTTGATAATTTGGAACCTAATCTGCTCACTTTCTAAAAATTTCTCATATCCCATGACGGAATAGTAAGAATAATGGGGCTCTAAAATCAAGCACAAACATTCTTCAATTCCGTCATTCTCCATCTCTTTGATTACATCAGTGATAAAAGGGCGGGAAAATTTATTAGCAAAGTATACGGATGCGTGTTCTCCAAGAGCAGAAGCAACCAAATCCACTTCTTCTCTAGTTATCCTTTGGAGTGGAGTTCCGCCAATTCGTACGTAATTGTCATATAAAGTCTGAATTTCATGTGGTTCAGGACGAACACCACGCCGGATATTCGTGAAAAACTCCGCTACTCCTTCATAGGTAATCTCTTCAGGCGACCCAAAAGTCATCATCAACACAGCTCTTTTACTCATAATTACTCCTTGTTCCACGTTTGTTCTATTTTAACATGAAAGGCATACTTTAGAGAGTTTAGTGTCAAAAAAACTCCTAGAGAAGCCTCTAAGAGTTTAAAAACAAATCTTAATGATGGTGGTGATCATGTCCGCTCTGACTCTCTATGGCATGGATATCCCGTTTATGGCAGGCATGACTATCTTGATCGCTATCCACTTCAATGGTAATATTATGAAAGCCAATGTCCTTTAGATGATGACGGATAGCTGTTTTACTCGCTTCCATGTCTTCTATCTGCTCGAGACAAACATGGATAATGGCATTTTTTTCCAAACCATCCATGGTCCAGAGATTAAGCTGATTCACACTGGACACGTGCTCCAATTGCTCCAAATCACTCTTAACTTGCTCGATATCTACTCCTTCTGGCACAGCATCCAAGAAAATCTTGAGCGTAGACCAAAAACGTGGAATGGCTTTTGACAAGATAAAGAAGGAAATGATCAGCGACAAGAGAGGATCTAAAATATACCAATCCGTAAATCGGAGGACAATAGCCATCAGGATGACTGCTATCCAACCAAGAGTATCTTCCAGAAAATGCAGGCTAAGAATAGATTCGTTCTTTGTTTTTCCTTTACGAACCACTAAACTTGCTAGCACATTGATCGTAACCGCAATGATTCCTAGCCAGAGAATGCCCTCATCATTGACAGGTTGGGGATGAAATAGTTTTGTTAGATTTTCCAAAATGACAAAAACAGATCCTGTCATCAGAATCACCGCCGTTATCAAAGCTCCTAGAAGGCTAAATCGTTTGTACCCCAAGGTGTAGCGGCTATCCTCTTCACGATTGGAGATTGTTTCTAGAACAGCTGATACTCCAATTGCAACCGCATCTCCTAAGTCATGGACTGAGTCAGCAAGAACCGCACTAGAACCAAATACTCCACCAGCGATAAACTCGACAATGGCATAACTCAAATTTAAGAAAAAAGCTAGCCAGACCGCAAATTTTGAACTCAATTTTTGATCTCCTTTGGTATATGGTATAATGGAAATAGAATCATTCCTTTACTATTATTATCTCCTAGAACGAAAAGAAAGGATAGAAGCATTCTGTTCAGTATGTAAGTTACTGAACAGTTTGTTCAAATTGTCCATATGCCAGCTCAAGATCGTCGCATCACCAAGACTCGAAAAGCTATCTATGCAGCTTTTTTACAGCTACTTAACCAAAAAGATTATGAAGCCATTACGGTTCAGGAGATTATTGACCTCGCTGATGTAGGGCGTTCGACCTTTTACAGCCATTATGAAAGCAAGGAGTTACTACTGGATGAGCTCTGTCAAAAGCTCTTTCATCACCTGTTTGAACGTGATGAACACCTCTCACCACAAGACTACTTAGCTCACATCTTTCAGCATTTCAAAAAAATCAAGATCATGTAAGCAGCCTCTTGCTCTCCAAAAAAACGATTATTTTATCCGGCAACTGCGAAAAGAACTGGAACATGACGTCTATCCCATGTTAGCAGACGAACTGATTCAATCACACCCCGACATTCCTCACTCTTATCTCAAGCACCTGGTCGTCAGCAACTTCATTGAAACGATCAGCTGGTGGTTGAAAAAGGGGAAATCTTATAACGAGCAAGAAGTGGTCCAGTTTTATTTGGAGATACTGCACGCAAACTCTAAATGAACCTCATGTTATCTAGAAAGGACTAGCTTTCATGTCTACCTTACAATTTTATTTCCTCTTTCCAGCGTTCTTCATGCTTCATGAACTGGAAGAAATCATATGGATGCCGTCTTTTGTCAAAAAAATATCATTACAAATTCCATATAAACAAATCTTCACTTTTTACACCCCTTTTGCTTTCAATGCCATTGTCATGGAGCAACTTTTACTTCTAATGATAACACTTTATCTTAGTTACCAATTTAACAACTATACCATTTACACAACCATTGTAATCGCTTATATCTATCATGTGTTCGGACATCTTATTCAGACAATTGTCATTCGAAAATATGTGCCTGGATTGCTAACTGGCATTTTTACGAGTTTATTTTCTCTATACTTTCTTAAAAATAAAATCCCAATCAGGCTGTATGGCTACTCTTTCATTACTTTAGCTCTTATCTTTATAAACCTTGGATTATCATTTGTGGTACTTTCTAAAATGAGTCGTAGACCTTGATATATAATCCTCATATCCAAAATCTCTTTTTGAAAGGAAACAGTATGTTCTTCTCCATTCTTCTTGGTATTATTACAGCCTTCTTAGCCCTTGCTTTTGCTCTTCTTCATTTATCGGCTAGCCTTTCAGAATTAAGAAAGGGCAAGGATACTCTAGGAAATCGGCTTCTTCTTATCGGAAGTAGCCTTGCGACCTTATCTCTCATCCTCTACTTCTTCTTGCCGATTGTCGCACTATCTCTTTGGCTGATTAGCTGTGGGTTGATTTGCTACGGAGCCTATTGGAATGGCAAGCAGAAAGAAAACTTCAATCTAGCCCACCATGTCATCCGATTGGGAATTGCTCTGGTAATTTTTATTTTATTAGCCCTCATATAAGAAAAAGCTCAAGTATAACAATGAAAACTTGAGCTCTTTTTATTTATTAAGCCATCAACACCATGAGTATTGGAATCACCGCCATGGTAGCAAGGGTTGTCTCTGTCACCATGACCGCTGCGTAATCACTATCAGCTCCGTAGAGTTTAGCAACCACAGGTGCATTGGTCATAACAGGCATAGCGGACTGGATGATAAAGACTTGCTTCATCAAGCTTGGAAGAGGTGCCCAGTAAACGATAGTCGCCATCAAGAGTGGGGCAACCACGAAGCGTCCTAACAGAATTAAGAATTGGTCTTTTTTCAGAGTCAGCTGCTTTAGTCCTGCATTGGACACTGATAAACCAATAAACATCATGGATAAAGGAGTTGTCAAATTACCCAGATACTGTAAATCACTGGCTAAAAAGGTAGGGAGCTTGATATGAAGAATCACCAAGACTAGCCCTAAGAGAAAGCCCATCAGAGGGGGGAGAAAAGACTTTTTTCAGACTCGTTTTGATATCAAACCGAGCATCTCCCTCACCATCCCGCTGGATCAGGTAGGTCCCCAAGGTCCAGAAAAAGGTTGTATTACACATGTAATAGATCAAAACATAAGGAATACTGGCATCTCCGAAGAGGTCTTGGTTAATGGGGAGCCCCACGAAAATGGTATTGGAATTAAAAAACATGGAAATAAAGAGGCCACGGCGGTCCTGTCTCACTGCAAAAATTCTGGCTACTGCTGTCGCTATTCCAAGTAAAATGACCATAGACAGGGCAGGAAAACGCAGTTCTGGTAACATTTTAAGCAGATCTCCCGCCGTGAAACGCTGTGTGATGGTATAGAGCATATAGCAGGGAAGAGCAATTTGAGTGACTAGCTTTGCGATCAGGCCACGTGACTTGTCATCAAACCAGCCTTTTTCACCTATGACAAAGCCCACTAAAATCATCCCCAGAATGACGAGGATACCGGATATACTCTTCAAAAAGATGTCCATGTTTTCTCCTTTTACTATTTTGAAATGAGCGTTTTTCCATAAGATCTCAAAAACTACTCTAGTATATCACAAAAAGAGGTGGGGCAACATGCCCAACCTCTTGTATTTTATTGATTGTTACTAGTAGCCTTTCTTAGCTGCCTTCGTCCATTGGTACCAACCAACTAGACTATTAATCAAGTAAATAAAGTATTTCCCTTGAATTTGAAGGCTTTCTCCCCACCATAGGTAGATAGAGAAAATATTAGTAGCAGCCCAGAAATCCATTGCTCACGGTAAACAGCTGTCATCAAGAGCTGACCGACACCGTTGGTTGCATCTGTAATAGAATCACGGTAAGGGCGATTAGCTCCAATTGACTGGTAAATAAGACCAAAGACTAGCCACCATATGACACTAATTGATAGGTACTTGGTCCATCCCACGGTATCCAACTTACGGGCAACAAACTCTTGCTCTTCTTTTTTGAACTGGGCTTGGTAAATCCAAACAAAGAGACCAATAGGTTGCATGACGGTAAAGTATAGTGTCGTTAACACTTCACCATAGAACTTGCTCTGTAAGGCAAGTATCAGATAAATAACGGAATTGACCAAACCGAAGAGATAGTTACTAGCCCGACCTTCCGATACGAAGATCACACAGATAATCCCCGTCAGGCTACAGGTCATTCCGATCCAGTCTACGATACGGTGCTCATAGAAGAGCTCCAACCATATCGGAAAACTTCCTAAAACAAGTAGGTAAATCCAAGCACCTAAGCTACGATGTGCAAAAAGGTCATCCCAGATAGCTTTTAGGCTACCTCCAAACCCCAGCTTCTTCATCCCAGCAACCAGGCGATAGTAACCACCTACCATTTGACCAAGGGTCAATTTGATGTTCGAGAGTTTCTTTTGGAAATAAGTATTCATGTTGTCTCCTTTTGTTTTTAAAGAGCCGTGTCTGTTTAGACTTTCGGACGCAACGCTCTATAGATTTTTATGCTTGAACTGCTGTCATTTTAACAGAATCACCTTAGTCGACATCGGATCTTCTCCTTAAAAACACTTGTTCAACAGTTCACAATCAATCATACTCACTTCCTCTAAAATGTCAAGATTTTTCTGGAATTTTCTTGAAAATGTTCGGAAAATGAATTCCAACTACAACCCTAACCCTGATAGAAAGGGTTGTAACCCCCCATTATCCAATTATTTATGGCCAGAAAAAAACAAACACCATTTCTGGTGTTTGCTTCATTCTAGGCTAGCTTATTTTTTCTTTTTCTTCAAAATATAAACAGCGATACTTGCCAAGACAAAGGCTAAAACAAGACTAATGATAGAGATCGTCGTACCCGTATTTGGTAAGAATCCTAAGATTTTGCCTGGTTTCTTCGGCTCTGGTTGGCTTGGTTTTTTAGGTTCAGGTTGACCCGGTTTCTTTGGTTCAGATGAACTTGGCGGAGTTGGTTGTTTCGGATTTTCTTTTGGAACATGCTTGTTTGTAATCACCACATTTCCTTTACCATCCTCGTCATTACGAGCTTCATAGCCCTTTGGAACACTGACTTCTCTCACTGTATAAGTGATTGTGTTTCCATTTGCTTTTTCATCCAAATCTGCAAATGTATGGCTCCACTTGTTTTCAGCTGATAATTCTATTTCTTGGCCAACTCTTTGATCATTGGCATAGAGCTGAACGTGAATGTTCTTCGGACGAAGACCATCCTTGTCATTCTCATCATCCCACTTCTTGGTAACAGTGATGCTTGTCTTACCAGGTGCATGGGTGTTGGTAATGGTATAAGCAGCTTGATCGATCGCAGTTGTATATTCAGCTACTTTCTCTTCTTGAATTGTATAGACAATTTCTTTACCATCCTTGAATTTTAGAAGACCTGTGAAGTTCTCTTTCCAATCTGTCGCATTGGTGAGTTCTTTTTGGGCAACTTTTTCACCATTGGCTAGAAGATTTACCACGATACTTGCTGGGCGAAGACCATCTTGATTGTCTTGGTCATTCCAAATCTTGGTCACTGGAATATCGATCACCGCTGGCGTATGCGTATTGGTCAAGATCGTGTGAGCAGGATCAGAGGTATCAGCAGTTACTTGGTAGTCTTCAGGAACAGCCACTTCTTCCACACGATAGCTGATCGCTTTGCCGGCTTTCTTTTCAGGCAACTTGCTGAAGGTGTGAGTCCATTGATTGTCCGCTGACAATTCAACTGGATCTCCTACTTTTTTTCATCACCAGCATAAAGTTGAACCTTAATGGATTTTGGACGAAGACCATCTTGGTCATTGGCATCTTCCCACTTCTTAGTGACTTTCATCTCTGTAAGAGCTGGTTCATGCGTGTTGGTCAAGACAACATTAGCCTTGTCCTTATCATTTACCGTCACCTTGTAACCATCTGGGACAGCTACTTCTTTAACCGTATAAGTAATGGCTTTTCCAGCTGCCTTGGCATCAAGGTTTTCAAATGCACCTTTCCAGTCATTCGCGGCTGAAAGCTCTAATACTTGGTCTGTTGGAAGACCATCTTTGTACAATTGAACTTGAATGCTGGCTGGACGAAGACCATCTTGGTCGTCTCCATCTTCCCATTTCTTGCTCACTTCTACTTTGGTCTTTTCTGGTTCGTGCGTATTGGTCACGACCACTTGACCTGGATTCGTTGCTTCGACAGCTTGTGTGTAGCCTTTTGGAACATCGATTTCTTTAACCGTATAGTTGATAACTTGGCCGGCTTTCTTCTCATCTAGGTCTGAGAAGGTATGGGTCCATTTGTTATCTGCCGACAATTCAACAGCTTTACCAACTTTTTGATCGCCAGCATAGAGTTGAACCTTGATCGATTTTGGACGAAGATCATCTTGGTTGTTGCCATCATTCCAGTTTGGTAACAGTGAGGCTCGTCTTACCTGGTTTGTAAGTATTGGTAATCGTTGTTCCATCGATCTTAGTGGTGTAATTCTCCACCTTGTCCTCAGTCACTGTGTAGACAACTTTTTGACCATCTTTATAGACGGGGAGGTCTGTGAAGGTATGCGTCCATTCATTTCCTTGACCAGCAAGATCGATTGATTGCACTTCTTTTCCATTGGCTAAGAGGTGAACCTTGATAGTTGTAGGACGAAGACCGTCTTGGTTATCGGCATCATCCCAGACTTTCTTGACGGTAACTGTCCTTGTCTCAGGAGTGCGTTTATTGGTAATAGTTGCTTTTCCATCTGTGAAGCTGGCTTCTTCTGTATCGACCGTATAATGAGTCGGAACTTTCACTTCTTTGACCGTATAGGTATTGAGCTTGCCATCGCTGTCTTTATCTGGAAGATTCGTAAAGTGAGCTTTCCAGTCTGTTGCAGCAGAGACTGTAACTGATTTTCCTTGCGCTTTTCCATTTTTGTAGAGTTGGAATTCGACACTTTCTGGGCGAAGCCCTTCTTGATTGTCTTGGTCATCCCAAACTTTTGAAGCTTCGAGATCGATATACTTGATATCCGCTTCATTCGCGATTTCTAGAGGAAGAGCTTTTGAGCCGACAGCTTTTCCATCTACCGTGACATGATAGATTTGCTTGTCTGCATCATAGGTCACAACCACTGCATGTTCTGTTTCATCCAACTTGTAATTGGCAGGCGCTTGTGTTTCTTTTAAGGTATAGTTTCCTTCTGTCAAGGTACTAAATGAAAGTTCCCCATTTTTATCAGAAGTAGCTGTCGCAACAACTGCACCATTAGCATCTGTCAAGGTGAATGTAGCACCTTCAAGGGCTTTCTTCGGATCGTCCTTGTCGACTTTCTTGACTTGGAAAGCTGCTGAGAAGATTTGCGCTGTTACGGTATTCGACTCACGGTTTCCTTCGTGACCTTTGGCCTTGTATCCGAATTGGTTATGGGCTTGGACCACACCTGAACGTCCACCGTTGTCTTCGTTATCTTTAGTACGTTTTTGCATCAAGTCATTGACTTCTTTGGTCAACTCCGTTGGGTTGACGACTGGGACACCAAAGTTTGCTTCGCTACGTGCTGGGATCGTCGTTCCTTTATCCGCCACAAACTTGATACCCGTCACTTGACTGTAATCTGCTACAGCTGTCGTCCAGATATCCTTATCTGCTGCCTGCTCCATGGTGTCGCTTGTGACACTAGGATCTGTCGTGTAGTAGACTGTCCAGCCTTCAGGAGCAGATACAGGTCCACGGAGGCTAACCGTATATTCAGTCAAACGATTCGACCCATCTAGGGTATTGACATCGTGTACTTTTGGTAGAGCATCGTAAACCACTCCGTCTTCGACTGGCTTGTCCGTATTATTTTTAATGGTGATCTTGTAGTTAAAAGTTTCACCAGGTTTAAAGGTACGAGTAACAGTCGATGCATCTGATAGATCATCATTTTTAGCGATGTATTTGCGGGCATAGATCCCTTCTGCTGCGACGATTGTATAGTTTGATTGAGCATAAGGAATCTTATCTGTTGTTGAACCATTACCGTTTAAGTCATACACATCTTCTGTGACTCGGTCAGGGTTGGCATTTTCAAGATCATGTATTCCATCTCCTGCCACATATACTTTATTGGTGAAGGTTCCACCGTCATCTTTTCCTTTTAAATCGGCCACGATAAACGGTAAACGCACACGATTAAGATCCATAAGAGAAGCTTTAATAAACTCTTTTTGGTCCAAATGCATCACAATAGCGGTTCGACCTGAATTGTGGTAATTTTCAATGACCTCGTAGCTCTTAAGGAATTTCATACCTTTTTCACTAGAGGCAAGGTTTCTCTCAAAATCTTTAAAATCGACTTTAAGGGTATTCGGATCATAAAGATCAATAATCCGTAGGTCTCCATAATTCTTATCAGGATCTAAAACTACTTTGGTTGCCATCAAACCAAAACGAATATTTTGTCCATCAGTATAGCGAACATCATTGTAATCAGTCCTTTTTGCGATTTCAAAACTTTCCTTCATAGGGATCAGCTTAAAGCTCCAATCTGCTGACTGATCTTTGGCAACATTTGACTGTGTTTTATAGGTCACACGGCCTGTGTTCTTGTAAACATTTTTGGTCTCATCCGTTTCATCGTAACGCGTCTTTTCTGGATCCTTGAAGCTTGTATAGCTATTGAGGTTAATTCCCTGTCCAGATTGAAGGACAAAATCATCCTTCATTTCCATCTGCCAGCCCACAACGGTTCCATACTTGGTCAAATCAATTAGACCGTTCCCGTCTTTATCTGCTTCTGACTGAATTTCTTTGATGCTACCATCTTCCATAGTCAGGATGATTCGTTTGACAATAGTATGGATTTGTTTCCCAATCCCATAGTTTCCTTCCATCAGGCGACTATAATCGATCCTGGTAAACTTCAAGCGAGGGTCCACAGTCTCATCGTAAAAAACAAAATTCTTCTGAGGTGAAGGGGTGTTATTATGAAATTTTAGAATCCACTTGTAATTAGCAGCCTTGTAGTCTGTTGAATCATAAACATCCCCATCAGCCCGTTTGGCAAAGCTTCCGGCTCCTTCAAGGTCACGTGAAGTCAAACGGAAAATAAGGGAATCTTCCGCTGTAATATCTGGTTCGCCCTCTCCACGGTTAGCAGGAATACCTACTAGACTACCAGTGTTGGTCAAATCCTTGCTAAGGACGTCCTTGAGGGTTTGGTCTTTTTCTAAGACCAAATCAGGGAATTTCAAGTAGAGGTAACTAGTATCCTTGATTTTGGTCATAAATTCTTGGTGATAAGCTGCTGGATTGTTGTTTGCATCCGCCTTGAAAGTCTTCGTAACGGTACCATCTCCATTGTCTACCCAGCCTTCAGACTTGGTTGTATCAACAACAGCTGTGCGAGTCTTCCCACTCTTATCTGTATAGGTTGGTAACTTATCAGTGATCATTGCTGATTCTAACTGACGGTATTGACCACCGTATTGACCGCGCATTCCGTCCAATTGGAAGGCAAATGGGACAGAAGTTGGTGTTTCAATATAGTTCTTTCCATCCGCACCTTTGACAATACCTGGCATTGATTCCGCATAGTCCTTAGACATGGCTTCGTTCAAGTTTTGGTTGATGTACTTGGTGAAACGATAGTCGTTGTACTTAGGCTTCCAAATGATATCATTGAGCGCTGTTTCTTGCCCATTGATGTTCAAAGTTCCTGTGATATCTAGCGAGTAATTCGTCGGTGGATACCCGATTGTAAACTTCCCGATAAAAGGCAAGGTCAACACTTCTGATTTTTGGTAATTGCTAAAGTGAAGGGTGACTTGATAATCATCACCAACCTTTGTTACCGTTGGTTTATCATGCTCTGAGGCACTATTAAAGTCTGGAATGCTGACTTCTCTGAGGTACTTGCCTGGTACTTTCAAAGTAATCGCGACATCGTTAATGTCGGTTGTCAAATTTTTAGGGGTAATCTGGATATAGCCAGACATGGTATCCCCTGTAAAATAGGACATGCCACCTGGATGGTCTTGTTTGTCCCCATACAAGAGGGTAACATCCAAGGCCCCGTTATCTCCAACTGCTAGCTGGTTGGCATAGGCAGTTACAGCCCCTTGACCAATCTGGCCTAGCATCATGAGAATCGTTAAAATGGCAAAACCTTTTTTCAAAAAGTTTTTCCATAATGAACTAAGCTTTTTCATGTTTTATCTCCTTACTTTTGTTAGCCTTCCAAAAAGGCCTTCCAAAAAGGCCCTCCCTTTAATTTTATCAATTATTTTTTAGAATATCTATTGCCTTTCAAATTAAATAATAAATATTTAATAATATAGACATTGTTTGCACTAATGTCTATATTATAAGTCACTATCTGGTAATGATTTCCCCTTCCTTCTATCCAAGGGCAATCAAATGAAACATCTATAAATGAGGTGGAGCAGGCCTAACAATCCTTATCCCCCCTTAATTTGTCCATTCAAAAAACCTCAAACACAACTGTTTGAGGTTTGTACACCCTACTATTGGTTGGTTATTTCATCTAACTCTTCACCATTTGAAGAAATCTTTTGTTTTTCCCTTCTATCTCGTACCCACAGCATAGCCAGCCCAAAGAGGTGACTACCAAGCAAGGCAGTCACAAAAATCAGTTTGCCCCTGTCTGGATAAGAGAGAAGGAGAGTTCTAAACCCATAGCGAGCCAACTCAATAAAGATAGGATGCGAAAAGTAAAGCGCCATACTCATCTGTTTTAAACACTGTAGGTCATAGGATTTTAAAAAGGAGGTGCGCAGGCAAGCATTGACCAAATAGATCGTTACAAAGGGAAGGAGAAAGAAAAAGTTCTTATCGATTCCTTCGTTTCGAAAAATAACCACGCCTTCTATACAGAATAGCCCAAGGGCTAGAGCAAGCTTTTGCCAACGGTGAACCCTAAAGGTTGGTGAATGAAAATGATCATACAGATAATAACCCATAAAGATAAAAATGGGCGTGTAAAAGAGGCCATTTCGAGCTGTGAAAAATAAATTGCTATAGAGCTGGTAACCTTTAAGGAGACTCGTGGTATCCAGATAAGCCGAATAGGTCTCGATCAAGCCCCAGCAATAGAGGAGCAAGGTGATCACCCCCGCCCAAACCATGCCCAAGCGTTTGACCAGTTGATTGACCAAAAACAAACCTAGCAAGAAGGCTGGGATATACCAGAGTTGGTAGCACATCCCCAAATAGACCAGAGCGATGAAGACGCCTGCTGGAAAGAGATAGACAGGGAGGTTGAGACTAGAAAAAAAGATCCAGGCATATGGCAGATAGACACAACTCCAAAATAAATAATTTTTAACGATTTTGACCAGATAGGCCTTCATTTTCCTTGCATCTCTTAGTGATTGCTTAAGGAAAAAGCTAGCACAGACGATAAAAAATGGCACTGCTAGCCGTCCAAGGATACTCTTGAGACCAAAATGGATTGGCTCATAGGAAGTTAAGCGACCACTATGCACCAAAATCACTGCAATCGCAAAAAGGTATTGAAAGAGACTAATACTAGAAGTATTGTAGAGGGAATTCTTTTGCATGTTCCTCCTCCTTGCAAAATGCAGGTTCTAAGGATATTTTAGCATGAAAGACAAGGCCAAGCAAGGAATCTTGCATCCTGATCTACCTTTTTTCCTCTATTTTTGATATACTCAAAGCATGCACAAACAAACGATTATTGATTTTAAAGAGCTTGGATTGCGACACATTTTCACCAAGCCCATCAAAGAATTAAAAACCAGAGACATCGATCAAGTCGAGGCCCTTCTTAAAGAAGTAGAAACTTACCAAGAAGCTGGTTTTTATGCCGTAGGCTATGTCAGCTATGAGGCTGCTCCTGCTTTTGAGAAAAAATTAGCTGTTCACCCTGCACCTCTCATGGGAGAGTATCTTCTCTACTTCACTATCCACCAGGAGGTCGAAACCCTTCCTTTTCCAGAGGACTATGAGGCAGTGGATCTTCCAGCCAATTGGAAGGAAGAGGTAGAGGCGCCTGCTTATCAGCAAGCCATCAAAACCATCCATCACCACATCCGCCAGGGAGACACCTACCAGGTCAACTACACCGTCCAGCTTTCTCAAGAGCTAAAGGCCGATCCTTTAGCCATCTACAATCGACTAGTAGTAGAACAGAAGGCCCATTACAACGCCTTCATCCAGCACGATGATGTCTCTATCCTCTCCATCAGCCCTGAGCTCTTTTTTGAACAAGACGACCGGCTACTGACCACGCGCCCTATGAAGGGAACCACTCGTCGTGGCCTCACCAACCAAGCAGATCTCCAAGAGGCAGCCTGGCTAGAAGCAGATCCCAAAAATCGGGCAGAAAACATGATGATTGTGGATCTCCTCCGCAATGATATGAATCGGATTTCGGAAATTGGAAGTGAGCAGGTGACCCGTCTCTGCCAAGTTGAGCAATACTCCACCGTTTGGCAGATGACATCGACCATTGAAAGTCGCTTGCGACCCGAAGTTGACCTTGTCCAAACCTTCCAAGCCCTCTTCCCTTGTGGGTCGATCACAGGCGCACCAAAAATCTCTACCATGGAAATCATCCAAAACACAGAGGTTGCTCCTCGGGGAGTCTACTGTGGCACGATTGGGATCCTTCTTCCAAAAGGCAAACGAATTTTTAATGTAGCCATCCGGACCCTTCAAATGCAAGGCACCAAAGCTATCTACGGCGTAGGTGGGGGCATCACCTGGGATAGTAAATGGGAAGGCGAATACCAAGAAACTAAACAAAAGTCAGCCGTTCTCTACCGACAAGAGCCTCGTTTTGACCTCTTGACAACAGGCCGCATCCAGCAAGGAAAGCTGACTTTTAAAGAGCAGCACCTGACCCGTTTGAGAGAGGCCAGCCGCTACTTTGGCTTTCCTTATGAGGAACAAAACCTCCTGAAGGACCTTCAAGAAGAGCTAGCTCATGTAGATCCTAACCTTGACTATCGTTGTCGCATTGCCTTGCAGAAAAACGGAAGCTTCCAACTGACGATCACGGAGCTGACCGACTTGCCAGCTAGCTATCTGCAGGCCCAACTGACCGAACAAAAGCTTGATCTAGCAAGTCCATTTACCTATTTCAAGACTAGCCAGAGAAATCATTTAGCAGCTAAAGATCACGAGCAGATCTTCTATCTGCCTGATGGCAGCTTGTTAGAAACAACGATTGGCAATCTCGTCCTTGAAATCAAGGGCAAGCTTTATACCCCACCAGCTCATCTCCCTTTATTAGATGGCATCTATCGGCGCTATCTTCTTGAGACCCAGCAGGTGGAAGAAAAACTCTTGACGCTAAAGGATTTAAGAGAAGCCGATCGTATCTATGCCTGCAATGCTCTCCGTGGTCTCTACGAGCTCGATTTTCAAGGAAAGGACTCATGATGAAACTCATTTTTTTACATGGATTAGGGCAGGATGTTCTCTCTTGGCAAGGAGTTCAATATGCTCTGTCTCCCATGCACTCCAAAACTTTTGATATTTTCTCTCATCCAAGTGAAAGCTATCAGGAGGTCAAAGAGAGGCTGATGGAACGCCTCCAGCAGGAGAGTGAACCCTTTATTCTGGTCGGACTCTCCCTAGGTGGTGTTCTCGCCCTTGATCTCTCTAGTCAAGACTTCCCGCAACTCAAGGGATTGGTGCTTGCAGGGACACAATACAAACTCAAGACCAATCCCCTCTACAGGATCCAGATCCTCCTCTTTCGTCTGCTTCCCAAACAGGTCTTTGAAAAGCAAGATGCTAATAAACAACAGATGCTTCGAATCTTGACCGAATTAAAGGGACTCAATCTAACCGATACCGTTAAAGCATGCTCTCTTCCTAGTTTGGTGATTTGTGGCAGCAAAGATTGGGCCAATCAATCTTCTTCTAAAAAATTGGCCAAACTTCTGCCCAAAGGTCGCTATCAAGAAATCGCAGATGGAGGCCATCTACTCAATACCGAGAAACCCTATGAACTCGCACAAGCCATTAAGGAGTTTGTTGGTGAATTTAAAAATGAAGAGGCTAGCTTAAAAAACAGTTCCTCTTAATGTAGATAAAGTATTTTTCATGTTATATAACCTAAAAAATCAAGAAACTTTAAAAGAAATGTTTATTTTCTAAAGTTACTCATGAATACCTTGAGGCTTTCCACCGTGAGAAAAGTCCTTGAAATAGTGATATCTCAAGGACTCGGGAGTTTTGAAACTTTAGGTTCAAAACTAAGTCATGGAACTTCTTCGAAGTTCGCTGACGTCCATACTCACTTAAGGAAAGCCTCTAGAAAACTTAAACTACAAGTAACGACTAACTTTTAAAAGGTTAGTCGTTTTTTTAGAAATATTTTAGAATTACTTGATAGTTATTTGAAAAGCAAGCTGTATACTAAGAGTGTAAAGAAAATAACCAAGAAGGAGTTCACTTATGAAAAAGAAACTAATGATTGTCGCCATCGCCTCTATCATTGCTCTTAGCGTCTGGAGCCTCGTACATAACGATTTTAACTTTGAGGTCACATTCAACGATAGTCAAACAAATTTTATAGAGCATAGCTACGAGCATGAAGCCTACGGAATCGTTTTCGATTTGCTAGAAAATAAGCTGTACTAAGGAGAAGAAGCCATGGAAAAAGTATTAGAAATTAAACACTTGAGCAAAAAATTCGGTCAACAATACGCCTTAAATGATGTGAATCTGACTATTCGCAAAGGTGACGTCTACGGCCTCATCGGTAAGAACGGAGCTGGGAAAACCACCCTCATCAAGGTCATCACCCAGCTGATTCAAGAAACTGACGGTAGCGTCTCCCTCTTTGCTTCTTCAAATCGCTCCCAGTGGACGCAAGCCCTGAAACGTGTCGGATCCGTCATTGAGAGTCCCGTGGCTCACAAACATATGACTGCCTATCAAAACTCTGGTCTACTATTGCAAGGCACGCCATATCCCAAATCCTGACCAGGTCATCAAAGAAACTTTGAACTATGTCGGCCTGAGTAATACAGGCAAGAAAAAATTTCGTGATTTTTCACTGGGAATGAAACAACGGTTGGGAATTGCCATCGCGCTCGTAGCCAAGCCCGACTTTCTCATTCTGGACGAACCCATCAATGGCCTTGATCCGGTCGGAATCAAGGAATTTCGTCAGATGATCAAGCGCCTCAATGATGAACTCGGCATGACCATCCTCATTTCCAGTCATATCCTCTCTGAACTCTATCTGGTTGCCAATCGTTTTGGCATTGTCGACCAAGGACGCCTGATCAAAGAAATTAGCAAGGCTGAATTCGAAGAACAAGGAGAAGATTACATCATCCTCAAGACCAGCCAGCTAGCCCTTGCGAGTCAACTGATTCAAGATCAACTCCATCACCGTATCAAGGTCATCGATAAGGATGGAGAAATCCATATCTTCGGACAAACTCACGATATTAAAGTCATTGTCAAAGCTCTCGTTCAAGCAGATATTGATGTGGACGAAATCTACTATGCCCGCCAAGATCTGGAGAAATTCTTTACGGACTTGGTAGACTAGTCAAAGCACCGTCTTGTATTACTTATCCCACACATTTCATTTAGGAGATTTATCATGTTGCATACCATTCAAGCAGATTTTTATAGACTTTTTCGCTCCAAAGGTTTTTGGATTACAGAAGCCATTCTCGTTCTCAACATCCTGTCTGGAGTCATTTTTGGTGCTACCGGTCACTTCGGCGTCAATACGGAATCCAAATTACCCCAAGCGACAGAAGTTTGGACGGGCTTTAAAGCCTTGACCAACTACTCCGCCAGCATCAGTGTGACTATCCTCTTTACCATTATTGTCATCACCTTGGTCCTTGGAACAGACTTAACACAAAAGTTATACAAGAACAGTCTGGCCTACGGCGTTTCGCGCACCAGCTACTACTTTGCCAAAAGTGCCGTTGTCCTGACCATTGCCCTCTTCCAATTCCTTGTTTCTTATGGTCTTGTCTTCTTGCTCGCGACCTTCTACAATGGAATCGGGACCATGCCTGAGCACTTCCTTGCTCATTTTGGACTAACCGTGCTGATTCAGTTCCTCTCCACCCTGGCTTGGGTCAGCATTATTTCCTTCCTCCTTTATGCCAGCCAATCCATCACCTTGGCCTTCGTTGGCTACTTCATTGGAAATATCTTTTTAAGCCTTCCTGCGCTCTTCTTTAAAGATATTGATCTTCTCCACTATCTAAACTTGGAATTCCAATATTCCATGGTCCAAAGTACGATAGCAACAAACAACACCCTCTCGATCGCCCTTGGCTTCATCCTTGTTTTCGGCTTCCTAGGACTAGCTACCTTTAAACACAAAGATTTATAACAAAAAGAGGTTGGGACAAAAGTCCTAGCCTCTCAATTGTCTTCGGATTATCGAGCAAGACGCAGTGGTTGAGTGGGCTCTACTAGGCTGATTTCATCAGCTTTTACAGCCCTACTCAACTGTGCGGAGGTGGGACGACGAAATCGAATTCTAACGAATGACCGATTTCTGTCCCACTCTCATTTTTTTAATGTAATGGTTAAGATAAACCAATCTGCCTCCGTTGCCAGTTGCAAATCTCCCCCTAAGATCTCTACAAAATTTTGAATGATGTAGAGGCCCAAACCAGAAGACTCCTCTGTATCCGATAGATTTTCGGAGTAGAATCGACTAGCTAGTTGGTCTAAATGTTGAATCGGTTGTTGCACAATATTGCGCAGCTCGATCCGAATCGTGTCCGCGTCCGAAGTCAGGGTCAAACGGGCCTCTTCTTTCCCATGCTTGAGGACATTGCTGAGCATATTTTGCAAGAGGCGCTCCCAAAGCTCAGGATCGGTGGCATAATGGAGATGCTCTTCTAGCTCCACCTCTAGTGCAATCCCCGCCTCGGACAAGCTATCATAATACTGGAATAACTGCTGAGTTAGGACTTGGCTGAGATTAACGTCTGAAAGCCGAGGCTGAATGGCACCCTCCATCAAGCGTCTGTATTCCAAGAGTGATTCCAAGCGTTTTGAGACGACTTGAAGATTGGAAGCAATTTTTTTCAGTTTTTCCTCTTCTTGCGTCCCACTCTTGATGATTTGTTGGGTATAACCAGACGCAATGGTCAAAGGCGTCCGAATATCGTGAGCAATATTACTGATGGCCATATCCAAGGTTTTCTTCTCTTGAAAGGCAATCCGATTGGTCCGCTCGATCTGGTCAAAGAGCTCACTGACCTGTTTGGTCAAGGCGACCAATTCTTTATTTGAAACACGTGACGTCAACCGTACCCCACTACCATTTTGGAGCTTCTTTTGAATCTGCTCCTGCAAATCCTTTAAAGCTGAAAGCAAGCGAACATAGCCCAGTCCCAAGAGAAGGACAAGGAAGACTAGAACTAGAACCAATCCCCACATTACTTGTCTCCTTTCAAGCGAACACCCAAGCCCCAGACGGTTTCAATGTAATCCTCATTAGGATCGAGTTGGGCAATTTTCTTTCGGAGATTGCTCAATTGGGCATTGAGCGTATTGTCTCCAGGCAGATAGACTTCTTCCCAGACTGCCTCATACAATTCTTCTTTGGTGAAAATCTTCTTTGGATGCGCCAATAAAGTTTCAAAAATTTGAAATTCCTTTTTACCTAAGCGAAGCGTTTTTTCTCCAGACTCCAGTTCAAAGCTTTCTGGGTTCAGGACCAGATTTTTAAAAGTCAGCTTTTTCGATGATGGAGCTTCCTGTGCCGGAGTGAGGCTATTTCTCAGTTGCACCGTCACCCGAGCCGCCACCTCATCCAGATTAAAGGGCTTGACGATATAATCATTGGCACCTGCAAGGAGATACTGGCTAATGAGGTGTTTGTCACCAAGAGCTGTCATCATAATGACCGGTACCTGACTCTGCAAACGGATTTCCTCAAGGACCTGATCCCCATTTTTCCCAGGGAGCATGATATCGAGAAGGACCAAATCAATGCTTTCTTGCTGGAAGAGTCGCAGCCCTTCTGTACCTGAAAAAGCCTGAAGCACCTCATGGTCTTCGCTTAAGAGACTATACAAAATTTCTTGGATATCATTATTATCCTCAATTAATAAGATGCGTGCCACTTGCCTTACTCCTCTTTTCTATGCTTACGAAATCATTTCTATTCCCCTAGCCTATCAAATAAAGGGACCTTCGTCAATGAAAATCTGATAAAATCCTATAGTCCCCAGGTAGAGCTGCATGGTAGGTCATCACAAGATGAACTTGACTATCCTTTCTTTCAAAGGGTATAATAGGACCAATGACACAATAGGGAGAATCATCTATGAAAAAAAATGCCAAAACTCAAATCAGCCTTGTATCCATTCTCGTCATCCTGGGCGTTGGTGCAAGAATGATGCGAGTCATCCACCGCCAGCAAATCAGGGAGCAAAATAGACAAACCGTCCAAACGACTAAAAAGGTTGCAGAGTTTCAGAAGACACTAGACGAGGAAGAAACTAAGAAACGGAACGAAACTTTCAACAAGATTTTTAATGAATCCCTAGTTCAGAAAAATTTTGAAAATTGGCAAAAAGTCGATGAACTTCATGGTTTGGGACAAAGAACTGGGCAATTTTATATCTATAACTTTGAAAAAAAAGAAGAGATTCTCTTAGAGAATACAGATCAAGCATTTGTTCTGCCGATTCGAGACAAGAGTGATAACGTCACATTTCAGGCTATCTTTGCCCACAAGGACGGTCAGTGGCACATCATGAAACCAGACGGAAGTTCACAGTTGCAACTAGGAGAAGCCAGCATTTCCGCTGAATCTAAGTTTGTCATCGAAAACAATGTCTTAGACTACGACCAGTAAATCAATAAGGACTTGCCTTAACGACATACAAAAAGCATAGAACCCCAGCTTTGGTTGGGATTCTATGCTTTTTAGTTTGCTGTCACAGAGTCATCCAGAAGTTGGCGAAGCTCTAGAGGAGACGTTTATTTAACAGAAGCTCCATTGGTCGCAATGACTTCTTTGTACCAATAGAAGGATTTCTTACGCGAACGGGCTAAGGTTCCCTTGCCTTCGTTGTCCCGGTCAACATAGATAAAGCCGTAGCGCTTCTTCATTTCTCCTGTCCCAGCAGAGACCAGGTCAATACAACCCCAAGTCGTATAGCCCCAGAGGACGACGCCGTCTTCATGGATGGCATCTCGCATAGCCTTGATGTGGGCAGCCAGGTAGTCAATCCGATAATCATCCTCGATTTCCCCCGCTTCATTAGGTGTATCCACTGCCCCTAATCCATTTTCCACGATAAACATAGGTTTTTGATAACGATCCCAGATGGTATTGAGGGTAATGCGGAGACCCAGAGGGTCAATCTGCCAACCCCATTCTGAACTTTCTAGGTAGGGATTCTTCAGAGAGGCAAAAATATTGCCCGCTGTTTTCTCCCTTTCAGCTGGATCGCCTGAAGCGACCCGACTGGCATAGTAGGAGAAGGAAATAAAGTCCACTGTATAGTCTTTTAATAATTGAAGGTCCTGCTCGGTCATCTCAACCGTGATTCCCTGACGTTCCCACTCTTTTTTAGCATAATTAGGGTATTCCCCACGCGCCTGCACATCGATGAAGAAGTAGTTTTTGCGGTCTTCTTCTAGACCAGCCCAGACATCTCGCGGAGCACAGGTATGGGGGTAATTTTGACCAGCCGCTAACATACAGCCGACCTTGTTGTTCGGATCAATCTCATGGGCTAGCTTGGTGGCAATGGCTGAAGCGACCAACTCATGGTGGGCTGCCTGGTATTTGACCTGCTCCTCATTCTCCCCTTCCTCGAAGCAGAGACCCGCTCCCATAAAAGGCGCATGGAGGATCATATTGATTTCATTGAAGGTCAGCCAGTAGTTGACCAAGCCCTTGTAGCGAGTGAAGAGGGTCCGGCAGAGACGTTCATAGTATTCCAACATCTTGCGACTACGCCAACCTCCATACTCGGTAATCAAATGCATGGGGCAGTCAAAGTGGGTAATGGTCACCAAGGGCTCAATACCATACTTGTGGCACTCCTTAAAGAGGTCTTCATAGAACTGCAGACCCGCTTCATTTGGTTCCAGTTCATCCCCTTTTGGGAAGATCCGAGACCAGGCAATAGACAAACGATAGGTTTTAAAGCCCATTTCCCCAAAGAGGGCAATATCTTCTTTGTAGCGATGGTACATATCAATGCCATCTTGAGCCGGGTAAAAATAGCCCTCTTCAAAGTCGAACATCTTTTTCTGACCCGTAATAATCGCGTGACGATCCGGCCCAATCGGTACCACATCCACATTGGCCAAGCCACGGCCACCTTCATTATAAGCTCCCTCACACTGGTTAGCAGCAGTTGCCCCGCCCCAAAGGAAACCATCTGGAAATTGAAGTTTGTCGGTCATCTCTCTACCTCACTTGATTTGATAGTTCTATTATACCCTTCTCTTTCCAAAAGATCCTACAAGATCCTATGAAAAACTAATACTATTCTATGGTAACTTCTTTACTCTAAAAAAACAGATCCCAAGCCCTTACTTGAGATCTAAAAATCCATCTTATTCTTTCCAAACCGTTTTCAACCAGGTGAGATATAAGTCCTTCCACTGTTGAACAAGAGTCCAATCATGATAAAATTGGGGCATCTGTTCTCCTAGACAGGCTCCAAATCCATGCCCACCCTGTGCAAAAAGATGTATTTCTGTAGAAATCCCCCTCTCATTCGCTTTATTCACTAAATCCAGACAGTGTTGAGCTGGAACTACTTCATCATCTACTGCTGCACAGATAAAGAGTGGAGCATCTCCATTTTGCAAACCATTTCTCATATCCAAACGATCTGCAACAGCTTGACAAGTCACTGGATCACGATAACTGTCAGCACCTGCTAGAATAGCTACAATTTTGTCTTTGTGAAGAGAAATTGCTGGATAGATGAGGCCCAAGGCTGAAACACTCGCATCTTCCCTATCAATCTTATCTAGTTGATAATCTAATCCTTGGAACCAATCCTGATTTCTTAGTAATAAGGAAGTAACACCAGCTAAGTTACCACCAGCTGAAAAACCAAGCAAACCAATTTTATTAGGATTAATTCCAAAATCAGCTGCGTGATAACGGACATAACGAATAGCTCGCTGAGCATCTAAAAACATGATTGGTTCACGATAAGGGTAACTGCGATACCAAAGAACAAAAGCTGAAATTCCTGCCTCATTAAGAAGTTCAGCAATTTGTTCTCCTTCCGTCACCATAGATTTTGTCAAATAGGCTCCACCAGGACAGATCACAACTGCCTGATCGCTTCCTTCCAATAAATAAGGAAAAAGAAAAGGCCGGTCTGTATAAGTTAGTTCTGCTGGTCCATGTTCAATTTCTTGTCTATAAACCAGGGTATCATTGCCTGATAAATCTCCAAGTTCATCTGATGATTTATCCCAGACTCCCGGATATTTCTCAAATAAATCATGAGGGGTATACTCCTCGTGAATATTCAAGACATCTGTCTTTAAACGTTTATTATTTCCTGGGATTTGCTCACCCCAAATATATAAAGGATTTTTCATAGCATACCTCTAAACTACTATTTTTTATTCAACTGTTATAATCACTCTTTTATATGTTTTTAATGAAAAATCTGATTGATTGCTTACTTCTAAAATAATATGGAAAGTATCTCCAGATTTTGCATCCTCAGGAATTTGGAAACTAATTTGATTTGTATCAACTCCTACCATTGGTAAATCCCAAGTTTTCTCTATTTTTGACGAATGCCATGAATCTATAAACTCCATGTCACCTAGTGTCCATCTCCCTGCTTCCAGTTCAAGATGACTAAAGTCCCAATATGTAGATGCCTCGTAGTAACACCACCAATGATAAGCAATTGAAAGTCCGTTTGGATCTTTCGCTAGCGCCCTTAAAGTCAGATTTTCACCTACTTTCGCTGAGATATTTTCATCTATATTCACCTCTGGGTAATGACTACATGCTTCAAAATCATTTGTTACACACCATTGAACTCGAGCAGCGAAATCTGCTTGGATATCATTAATCCAACGATAAAAACCATATTCTTGCTCAAATCGTTGTGTAAGTGGATTATAATCTACTGTTTTTCTGTAGAAAATGTATTAGGTGCTACTTCGGTAAACCGACCTCCCCAACTACCATAAGTTGGATGTTCAAAGCCTCTAAGACTCGTCTGTATTAAATAAAAGTAGGAAAGTGAATCTCCTTCAGAAATAAAATCATATTTTTTATAATCGGGATGAGCTTCTAACCATTTTTCTTGTCCAAATTGCTCTGGTTCAATCTCTCCAGCTAGATAGTAGCCATCTCCAATTAAGGCATATTTTTCGATCAAAGAGCCTTTATTCAAAATATGGATTTGCTGCCAGTGATCGTCTAAACTAGATCTAATTTCTTTTGGTAAATTTTTCCAACCATAACCAAAAAATCCAAAATTTAAAGAATCATTTAAAGTTGTCAAATTCCAATTTTTCGAAATATAATCTCCATAAGTTCCATCTTGATCTAAAATGATGTACAATACCACTTTAGATTCTATTTTTGATTTAATATGCGCCCACTCACTTGTCCCCTCAAATCGTTCTTGAATACTTTTAAGAGCACGGGCTGTAGTGTTCGTTCCTCCCCATGTCTGAATATACAATGGTCGCTCATCCTGATCTAGCATTAAATCCATTAAAAAATTAGATCCCTCTGTCTCCTCCTCCATTTCACCAACATCAGAAATATTTCCAATTCTGTATACATCTAATAAACTTTGCGGAGTTGGATAGTCAGGGTCATGTTTAACAAGATTAGAATATACTTCTGCATATCGATGTATCATTTCGGGGATCCATGTTTCTCCGGTCCAACGATATGCTGGTTTTTCATCATTCCCACTGTAATGAAACATAGAAGAAGTCAGAATAATTCCTGCAACTTCCATATAAGAAGAAAACGAATAAAAGAATTCATATCATCGATTTCACCATCTGTAGTGACCACTGTTCTATGTTTTTGTTTTACTATCGTTATTTTCCTCTCTTATATAATTATATCCACAGTCATGTTTTCACTAGTCACAATTACTTGTGCATTTTGTTTGAATTTTCGGACAATTGCCAACGCCCTTCCGTTAAAAGTTGATGTTCTATCAGTATTATATTTCCAAAGGTTTAGGATCTCCCGTCCCAAAACCAAGTAATTCTGCTCCCACAACATGAATACACAAGTCCATTTTCATATGAGTAATGAGATTATTAGAGTTATCTTCTATCGAATACGAAATATAGGTTAAATCACCATTCTCCTCAATCCTCCCCTGTAAATGAGCGGTTGTTTCATCCGCCGTCATTATAATATCTTCGCTAATCATATGACCATCTTTAAAGTTCACCGCCTTTAAACAACCTTTTTGATACATTATTTCAAATTTAGTTAAATAGTCTAGTTCTTCTGATGTAGATTTTTTTTCTATTAACTGATCATTTAAATATAGAGCAACCTCATCACCTGGAGCATATACTTCTACAACAATGGGATGTCCTTCAAAACCTGGCCAAGTCCATGATCGAAGAGAATCTGATAAAACCCACGGTGTTTTAATTAACTTTTTTCCATAGTGTTCGGGTTTTTGAACTGCAATATAAGGTTTTTCACGTAAACCAAATACGATTTCACGGTAATAAGAAAGTGGGCGTCGAACGCCAGTTATATCAATATCTCCACAATAAGCTAGCTGACAAGGAAATTGTGCGCCAAATCCTCCCTCACCCCAACTATAAGCAGGTACTCCTACTCCAGCTTCTCCAATATAGTCCCAACCTGTCCAAGTGAAATCTCCAATAACACTAGCTAATTTCTTAACCAAGGACCAATTACGTGCGATTTCAGGAGGGGAAGTCTCACTTCCTACAATAACTCTATTAGGATGTTCTTTGGCATCTAATTCGTAGCGATCTGACATATAATTATAGCCAGCTATATCTGTCGAAGCTGTTGCCAAATCCAGTCGCTGACTTATCAAGGGATGCACAACAATTTTATCCATATTGGTATCCATTAAAGTCATAAAATCGTTTACATTTCCTGTTAAATCTGATTGATCAACTTGGTTTTGTTTCTGGATATCTTCAACAATCTGCGGAATCACATCCCCAGCCGCAAAAACGCCATTTATACTCGCTAAAGTCGGTCGAGTTTGATCAATATCTTTAATATGATCATGAATCATTTTGGCTATGCGACTCCCATGTTTAGTTCCAATTTCAGGAATCTCGTTTCCAATGGAGTACAAGATAACACTAGGATGGTTGAAATCTGTTTCAACCATCGCAGATACATCATTCTTCCACGACTCTTCAAAAAATAGACTGTAATCGAAATCTCCTTTAAAACGTGTCCAGCTATCAAATGTTTCGTCCATTACATACATTCCCAACTCATCACAAACTCTTAGCAAAGCTGGAGCAGCTGGATTATGAGCCATACGAATAGCATTAAACCCTGCTTCTTTTAAGATACGTACTTGACGATAGTGGGCAACTTGATAAGTCGCAGCACCTATCAAACCGCTATCATGATGTATACAAGCTCCTCTAAGTTTTGTCTGTTGCCCATTAATTCGTAGCCCACGTTTACTATCTACAGAAATAGTCCGAATTCCAAATTCTTGGGTATCAGTATCACATAAGTCTCCCTCTTGATATAGTTCAACAATCATACGATACATGGTAGGAGACTCAGCAGACCACGCTTGAATCTTATCCAATGAGAGAATTGTTTTAAATTCATTTTTCTCCCCTGCTTCTAAATAATAAGGGCGCTGATCCACTAGAAGAATTTTCCCGTCCTTATCACATACCATTAATTTTAAATCAAATTGAATTCCTTTGCATTTCCTATTCTCAATAGGAACAGATACTTCAATCCTCGCAAAGTCATTTTCTAACTCTACTGTTCTAATTTTACTACCAGTGGCTGATACATGAAGTAAATCACTACTAAATAAATAAACATCTCGATAAAGACCACCTCCTGAGTACCACCGACTATTACTCATCGCACCATTTCGAACTTGAACACGAATCTCATTTTCTCCAAAATGAAGAAAATCTTTCATATTTACATAGAAAGTAGTGTAGCCATTATGATGTTTTCCCGCCAACTGTCCATTTACATAGACAAACGTATTCATATAGGAGCCTTCAAATTTTAATATATTCTCCCTATATAAATCTTCCTCTTCTGCAATGAACGTTTTCACATAAACATAATTTTTTCCATCTCTAAAACCTGTATTGTTTCCATTTCTACTTTCAGCGTATGGTGTTTCACTAATCATTGCATCATGAGGAAGGGTTATTTTTTGAGCTTGTTCAGGTATATTCCAAACTAGTGCAAATGAATTTTCATCATACCAAAAAAGCCAATCGTCGTTGAATAGTTCTTGCTTCATTACTTCTCCTTATATCCCTAACGCTTTTTATTATTGGTAACTATCTAAAACGACACATTGAAAAAAACAAATGTGCCGTTATCACTTTCTCATCTTTCTTATCTATAAAAGATTGTAAAATATATTGTTATTGATCATCCTATTCATGATTATCTTCAGAATGATCTCGAATCATTGATTTCATGACCTCAATATCCTCACGATGTTTATCAACAGGATTAATACGGAGACAGAGGAGCATAATAGCACCTGTAATGATTGGAGCTCCAAACCTCATAAAGTTAAGAACAAATAGAGTTGCACCATTTTGTTTTCCAACTGCCCCCGCTACATAACCTACCAAACCAAGTAGTAACAATGGTAGAGAATTAGAAACGGTACCCCCACATTTCTTCGCAAATCCTTGGATTGAAGAAATCACACCATTGGCTGAGATTCCTTCTGTAAATTGGATGTAATCAATTGCATCATTGACCAAAACATTGACAAGAGCGTTTTGCATTGAAGAAAGGGCTGTCGCAATAAAGCTCATAACAAGTAGAAACGTAAAGTTCGTTTTCCCAAAGAAGAACAAAATGAAATAACAAATTGAAGATCCTACTACAGATACTTGTAGTGCTCGTTTGGCTGACTTAAAAATCCGCAAGAAGATCCCCATAAGTAAAACCATTGAAACTAAAGCACCTAGAGATACTACAAGCATATATGTAGAAATTAAATCAGGTCGTGCAATGTAATACATAACATAATAAACAGATGTACCAAACATTAGTCCATAACCCATAGCGGCCATCATCCATACTACAATATACGGAGATAACTCTTTATGTTTTAAAATTCGTTTCAAATCCTGTGTCAACGGACGCTCAGGGAGTGGTTCAATATACTTTTCCTTCCCAGTTACAAACAATCCCCAGAATGATACACAAGAAAGAAGTCCCAGTATTATCATTAAAGGGATCCATCCATTTTGAGTACCGAACCATTTACCAAGAACCTGCTCTAAATCTCGTCCGTAAGAAGAACCAATGGTAAACATTAGAGCCATACACCCTGCTCCATATGTGATAATCTTATTACGAATAGCGTCACTTTTTACGTGTGCTGGAAGGATAGACAGTTGAGGCATGGTATACATAGTAACTGTCATACCATATCCAATATTCATTGCCAAATAATACCAAAAATTCCCGCTACCAAGATTCGGATTAAACCAAAGTAAAGTTGAAAAAAGTGTCAATAGAATTGGTGCAGGCAAGAAGTACGGACGATAGCGCCCCCATTTCGTTTTGGTTCGGTCTGCAATAACTCCCATCAGGGGATCATTAATTGCATCCCATAATGCTGCTATAAACATTAAAAGGGAAACAGAGGTTGCAGCTAGTCCTACTGTATCTGTCAAATAGACACTGAGGTAACTAGATAAGATTGCTGCAATCATCATTGCAGTTCCACTTACTGAGGTTGCATGGAAAAAAGCAAATTTTTTATCCATCATTTCTTCTGGTTGTTTATAATCCATCAGAGTATCTCCTTTTCATAATTGTATTGGATGTTATGAATACAGTATATCAGACCAATATCAATACCACTATATCTTAAAATCACTAAAAGTATGTTCATTTCTTAGATGTTCACAATTATTTGAATGATCAATAAAAATTATAATTTCCTCATAAAACCCAACAAAACAAGTTATTTAGTTATTATTTGTTACACCCTTTAATAGTTGCCACCACTTAATAATAGCCAAACTATAGGAGTGATCTGTTCAAAATAATGAAACGTACAAAAAAATACTGGATACAATTTTTTCATAAAAATTTATCCAGTATTTAGTTATTCCATATTTTTTCCTATTTGTTTCCGATATTCCGAGGGAGATATCCCTAAAAGTTTTCGAAAAATCTTATAGAAATAGGATGGGTTCTCATATCCAACTTTCAATGAAATCTGCTCAATTGAAGCATTCGTATGTCTAAGGTACTCTGCTGCTACATTAATTCGTTGAATATGAATTAATTTAATAAATGATTTTCCCGTCTGTTTTTTTAGATAGGTCGATAAATAATTTGGATTAAATCCAAAAATGTTCTCCCATTTCTTCTAAAGTGATAGAAGCATAATTTTTTTCTATATAAAGCATGAAAGATAATAAATTCGACTCTGTTTTTTTAGAGCTTTCTACAGAATTTGATCTACTAGAAATTCTCAGTAACTTAACAAATAGGATTAAGAGCTCATAACGAATAATGTCGTTTGATTGTTTATCACCCCTTTTATAATATTCATAGATAATATTAGAAATAGCATTAATTAAACCATCACCTTCTTCAGTCCGAAAAACCGTATAAATTCCATTCCTTTCTTTTTCTGTTGGAGTAAAAAAAAGTAACTCAGACAGATAACTGTTACTTCCATTTCTATGCAAAAAATCTAAATCATTCAACGTGAATGCTGTTGATTTTAAGGCAATGTTTAAAGCCACATCATCTGAATTACTTTCTAAATTTTTATGAACCGTGTTTGGCCCTACAATAAAAATATCTCCCTCATGTAAATCCAATTGTTCATTTTCAATCATGATAGATAAATTCCCCTTCAAGGGAAAGATCATTTCAACATAGTTGTGGAAATGATAAGGGACAAAAGAATTTACTGGATTGACAGAAAGTGCAATAGGTTGCAAATTGATTTCAAGAGAATCATCTAGATTTTGGAAAAATTCATAAACTGGCTCTCCATTAAAATACTTAGCAGGAACCGGTCGCATAGTTGATTCAATCTCCTTCCACTCTCTTTGTTCTCTCTTATTAATGAGTAAATCTAAAATAAATGGATCCATACTTACCTTCTTTCTTTTTCCATTATACCTTATTTTTGAAATCTAGGAAATGAACATATATGTAGCTATTTTTAACGATAGTTTTTCCCATTTTTCTAGACTAGAATAAAGATAGAAAAAATACCGAGGAGAAATCGAATGCTCAATCTTACACAAAAACCTTACTTTTTAACTACTAAACAAACTGAAAGTATCCATCAACTCGTCTCTGAAATGACAACAGAAGAAAAAATCGGCCAACTCTTTTTTGTTATTGGACAAGATGAAGAGCGCGTCTCTCTGGATAGCTTTATTGACACCTATAAACCCGGTGGGCTCATGTTCCGACCAGGACCAGCGGCCCAAATCAGTCGACAAATTAAACAAATTCAACATCATAGCAAATACCCGCTTTTCTTTTCAGCTAACCTTGAATCTGGGGGAAATGGAATCATCAGTGAGGGGACTTGGTTAGGCAATCCTCTACAAATGGCTGCGACAAATGATCCTCAAGCAGCCTTTGAACTAGGAAATATCGCAGGCTATGAGGCCAATCAGGTCGGATGCAACATGTCCTTCTCCCCTATTGTAGATATTGATTTAAATTTTAAAAATCCTATCACAAATACACGAACCTTTGGATCAGATCCTGATCGCGTCCTCCGTATGGCAAAAGCTCAAATTCAAGGCCTGGAAGCAAACGGAATTACTCCTGTAATAAAACACTTCCCAGGAGATGGCGTTGATGAGCGTGATCAACATTTACTCTCTAGCATTAATAGCCTATCAGCAGAAGATTGGTCTAGCAGTTATGGCCAGATTTACAAAAGCTTGATTGATCAAGGAACACCTTGTGTCATGATTGGGCATATCTACCAACCAGCTTGGGAACGTAAGCTAAACCCCGAAATCAAAGATAAGGACTTACGCCCCGCCTCAGCCTCTAAACTCCTCATTGACGGCCTCCTTCGAACAGAACTTGGTTTCAATGGATTGGCCATTACTGATGCGACCGCTATGGTGGGCTATAATGTCATTCTCCCACGTAAGGAACTTCTACCTGCAACCATTAATGCCGGAATCGATATGATTCTCTTTAACAAAAACATTGATGAAGATTATGCCATCATGACAGAAGCTGTTAGCAGTGGCCTTGTTTCAATCGATCGTCTTAATCAGGCTGTGACCCGAATATTAGCAACTAAACTTTCTCAAGGTTTGATGAACGAAGCGGGACAATTTATTGGACAAATTCCTGAAAAACCAATCCTAAAAACTAGTGAGCACTTAGAAATAGCTGCTAAGATTGCCAAACACTCTGTCACTCTCGTAAAAGATCGTGATCAACTCCTTCCTCTCTCTCCTCAAAAAACACCCCGTGTTCGTCTAGTTGTCCTAGGTGATTCTGATGAAGGGGGCTTTAAAGAAGGGGGTAAAGTAACAGATCTCTTTAAAAATGGCTTAGATCAGTTAGGCTTCGAAGTCTCCCTCTATCAGATGGACTTCCATGAAATGTTTGAAGAAGGAACAACCGATTTAGAAGCAAAATTTGACCTTGCCTTTTACGTAGCAAATGTGGAAACAGCCAGCAACCAAACGACTACTCGTCTTAACTGGATCCAGCTCATGGCAGCCAATGCTCCTTGGTTTGCTCCATCCATTCCTACTGTATTTGTTTCAACAGCAAACCCTTATCACCTCTTTGATGTTCCTTATATTTCAACCTTTATCAACGCTTATACAGGAACACCTGAAAATGTAGCGGCAGTTTTAAGAAAAGTGACTGGCCAAGAAGAGTTCACAGGAATAAACCCTATTGACCCATTCTGTGGCGATTTCGTAGCTACATTATAAAAATGATATCTAGAAAAGGAAAGAATAAACATGAATATTCAATCAATCCTAGTAAACCATATGACCGAGCCTCTCGGCTTCCTTTTAGAACATCTTCGCATTGAATTTACACTTGAAGCAGATCACTTTGAAGAGGTCCAAAAACAGTTAACCCTATCTGTAGCTGATCAACCGGTTTACAAAACGGAGTTTCTCCCATTTGATAATAACTTCTTTGAAGTAGATCTTGACCTCCTTCCACGCACACGCTACGATATCAAGATCACCATCCGCACAGCCGATCAGGAATGTATTTCCTCTTCCAGCTTCTTTGAAACAGGAAAAATGACGGAACCCTTCCTGGCAAAATGGATCGCAAATGAAAACAAAGAGATCCAAAACACACTTTTTAAAAAAAATATTACCATTACCAAAGAAGTTGCCAAAGCTCGTCTTTATATGACAGCCCTTGGAGTGTATGAAACGCACATTGACCAAGAAAAGATTGGGAATGAATTTCTTGCTCCTGGTGTAGATGCCTATGATCAATGGATTCAACTACAATCCTATGATGTGACAGATTCCTTATCTATTGGAGAGCATGAATTATTGATTTCAACTGCTGACGGTTGGTATAAAGGTCCTTACGGCTTTATCGAAGGGATCAAAAATATCTATGGTGATCAACACCGTGCTTTAGCCGAATACCATATCGACTACGTAGATGGAACACATGAAGTCATTACGACAGATGAAAGTTGGCTGACGACAACTGGAAAAGTTACTCACTCGTCTATCTATTATGGGGAAGACCGTGACGATACCCTTTCTATCGTAAACTGGAAACCAGTTATTATTTTAGAAGAAAGCTACGATATTTTAAGTGATCGTCTCAGCCTGCCTCTTATCGTCAAAGAAACACTTGAAGTCCAAGAAGTCCTCCGCACACCTGCTGGAGAAACTGTACTAGACTTCGGTCAAAATCATGCTGGACTTTTTCGCTTCTATAACCGGACTCCAAAAGGAACAAAGATCTATCTTCAAGTTGGGGAGATTCTCCAAGAAGGGAATTTCTATCGTGAAAACTTACGATCTGCTCGCGCTGCTTTCGAATATATTTCCGATGGAGAAGAGAAATGGGTTCAACCATTTTTCACCTACTATGGTTACCGCTACATGAAAGTAGAAGGTTTGGATCAATTAAATCCTGAAGATTTCAAAGCAGATGTCATTTATTCTGATATGAGATCCACAGGAGAGATTGAAACCAATAATGGCAAGGTCAATCGTCTCTTCCAAAATATTATTTGGGGGCAAAAAGGCAATTTCTTTGACTCTCCAACGGACTGTCCTCAACGCGATGAACGTCTTGGATGGACTGGGGATGCCAATGTCTTTTCAAATACAGCCTTATATAATATGGATGTCTACGCCTTCTACCGTAAATTCTTGAAAGATGTTGCCATTGAACAACAATTAAATGATGGTCGCGCTCCTATGTATGCTCCTTCCTTTGGTAACAAAGATGGAGGTGGAGCTATCTGGGGTGATGCAACAACCTTCATTCCTTGGAATGCTTATCAAATGACAGGAGATGATAGTCTCCTCAAAGAACACTATCTTTCTATGAAGGATTGGGTTGACTGGATTACTCGAAATACAGCCACTCCTTATCTCTGGACCAAGTGTTTCCAATTCGGAGATTGGCTTGCTCTGGACGGAGAAAATCCTGCTATGCCAACCGGGAAAACAGATGAAGACTTTATTGCTTCTATCTATTACTACTATTCTGCTCATATTGTGGCAGAAACGGCTCGATTATTAGGAAAAACTGAGGAAGCAAAAAACTATGAAAACCTGTCTCAAGCTATTAAACAGGCAATCCAAGCCGAGTACATTTCTGCTAACGGTCGTTTGACAATTGATACGCAAACAGCTTATGCATTGGCATTGGCCTTTGAATTGGTTCCAGAAAATCAATTGGAACGTGTAGCTAAAGATTTAGTCACTCGACTTGGGAAAGATGACGATCATCTCAAAACAGGATTCGTCGGAACCCCTTATATCAACCAAATGCTCTCTCTGCATGGATACCATAAATTAGCTACGACAATTTTCCTTCATGAAGACTATCCGTCTTGGCTCTACGCGGTCAATCTTGGAGCTACAACCGTTTGGGAGCGCTGGAATTCTGTTCTTCCAGATGGCTCCATGAACCCTGAAGGAATGAACTCCCTCAACCACTATTCTATCGGTGCAGTTATGGAGTGGGCCTATAAATTTGTTCTCGGAATTCGAAATCCGAATCAAGGTTTTAAAGAATTTGACCTTGCTCCAGAATTTGACTATCGTTTAAACTCTGTAGCTGGGCACTATCAAAGTAGCTACGGAAAAATTGCTGTTTCTTATCGCATTGAAACAGATGAGAAACATACTATTACTCTTACTGTAGATGTCCCATTTGGAAGTACTGCCCATGTCACACTGCCACGTTCAAAAGGGGTACTGGTTTCCATTAATGATTCAAGTAGATCCGGCGGTCAGTTTGATCTGACAGCTGGGCACTATGAGATTTCTTATATCCCAACTCAAGACTACATCGAACGCTACGCTGCAAGCACGCCTGTTTCTACTATAATGGCTGATGAAGAATTAGTAGCACAGATTGATGCTATCCACCCCGTCCTTGACTATTTCCGTAAGGATCCAGGAGCTGTCCAAGGTGGCTTAGGAAAACTCTCTCTTGCAAAATTAGATGAAATTTTACCATTTATTACCATTCCAAAAGAAGACTTGAAAAAAATAGAGTCCTTACTCGAACAAACGATTATACTCAATCAACGAAACAAGTAAAAAAAGGGTCTGGAGCACCGTTACTTCAGACTTGCTTTTCAACATTTTTCCATGAAAGGATCAACTATGCTTAAAGGAGCCTTATTTGATTTAGACGGTATCATCGCGGATACTGCTAGCTACCACTTTGATGCTTGGAAAAAACTGATTAAAAACCATTTTGATACCGACCTCCCTAATCAGCTAGAAGAAAAAACCAAAGGGGTCAGCCGAGAGGACTCTCTCTCTATTATTCTAGACTATCTTGGTATCCAAGTTTCAGAAGAAAATTTCAAACAGTTAGCAGCTGAAAAAAATGAACAGTACGTTCAGGCATTAGATGCATTGACCAGTCAAGACATCTTACCTGGAATTTCAGACTTTATCCAAGAACTAAAGGAAGCTAAAATTCGAATCGCTCTAGCGTCTGCCAGTAAAAATGGACCTATTATTCTTGAAATTAGGATTATTAGATGTATTTGATGCGATTGTGGATCCTTCCAGTGTAGCAAAAGGAAAACCAGCTCCCGATATTTTCTTAGCAGCTGCCCAAGCTCTTGACTTGCAACCAAAAGAATGCATCGGAATTGAGGATTCAATCGCTGGTATTACAGCCATCAACAAAGCAGGGAGCTTTTCAGTAGCTTGTGGAGGCGACGAACTCCACCATGCTCTTTTACGCTTTCCATCGACTGCAGACCTGAATCTGCACATGATCCAAGAACAATTTCATTAAAAGCGGAGAAAATGATATGACTATTACACAATATCAAAATCCTATTTTGCGAGTGATATGTACCCAGAATCCTGGACACATTGCTATAAATCTTTGAATTTTTCAAATAACATGATAAAATTAAGCAAATCGCCTTTCGATAACAAAAGACTTGATCTTGCACCTAGTTTTATTGTGGAAGAATTACTCGGCTTTCAATTTACTTAATGAAAGGAATTGAAAGCAATGTCAAAGAAATATAAAGGAGTATTTAGAGATAGTAGATGAAAAAACTTTTCTATCAAAATGGAATGACAGCAGATTTACCAATCATGTCCCCAGTAAAATCCAAAATCGATGACCTGCATCATCTTGCGTCTTTAACTTTGATTTCATGTGGAGAAGATGAATTGTACCAGCAAGGGATTGCCTATTGTAATTTGCTTCGTGAAGCTGGAGTACAAGTGACTTTCAAGGAATTTCCTTCCTCAACACATGGTTTTATGGAGACAAATTCTCCTGAATATAAAGTTAAATATGCTGAAGAGCAAATTATAGAGCGTCAAAAAGCATTTCAATTTCTATCCATGCATCTAAAAAATGAATGGAAAACAAAAGGAGCATAATATGAAACTACAAGCACATGAAGAGAAACACTATAATATTATTAGAAAACTAGCGCCAGAATGTATGGTACTACTAAAATCTAACGGGGACTTTCCCTTAAAAGAGCCCCAAAAGGTAGATTTGTATGGTAATGGAGCAAGACGTACAATTAAAGGCGGAACAGGTTCTGGTGACGTAAATGTTCGGCATTTTTCAACGATTGAAGAAGGATTAATTAATGCGGGTTTTAAAATTGGAACGACGGACTGGTTAGATAATTATGATGCAATTTGGGAAGAAGCCCACAATGAATTTTGTAATAATCTTAAATAAAATTGATAAAGAAGGTTTCTCAGCTTTCATGCAAGGGCTTGGGGCAGTAATGCCAGAGCCTGAATATGATATTCCTATTATTGGTAATGCGGATACAGCTATCTATGTTTTAGGAAGAGTAAGCGGAGAAGGTTCAGACCGAGATGTTGTCGAAGGCGATTTCAAGCTAACAAAGACTGAAATAAAAACCATTTTACAATTAAATGAGACATATAAGAAGTTTATTTTAGTATTGAATGTGGGAGGAGTTGTCGACATTTCTCCGATTGTAGAGAAGGTTAATAATATTCTGTTAATCTCACAGACAGGAATAGCTATTGGAGATAGTTTTGCAGATGTTCTTCTTGGCAAAGCTAATCCTTCAGGAAAATTATCAACAACTTGGGCTGAGTACAATGATTACCCACTTCTTGGAGACTTTGGAACAGTTGATGATACTCGTTATAAAGAAGGTATTTATGTGGGATACCGTTACTTTGATACTGTAAACGTAAAACCAATTTTTCCTTTCGGATATGGAAAATCATACACTACATTTGATTGGAAAGTCGTATTAATCAACCGAGATAAGTCTGAAATTAGTCTGGTAGTTGAAATAAAAAACAATGGGCATTATAAGGGTAAGGAAGTATTGCAAGTATATGCTTCAGTTCCGAGTGAAAAATTTGACCAACCTTACCAAATATTAGCTACCTTTAAGAAAACTAAAGAATTACAACCAGGGGAAAGTGAAGTCGTTTCAATGACATTTGATATGAGAAATCTGGCTTCATTTGATACTGAGACATTTTCAAAAATTCTTGAAGCTGGAGACTATATTATCCGTTTGGGAAATTCTAGTTCACAAACCGAGCCAATCGCATTAATTAATATTTCCACGACAACCTTAGTTCAAAAATTATCAAATTCTGGGGGACAAGCGGATTTTGATGATTGGATTCCTGAACAAGAAATTCACCATAAGTTAGAATCTAATTTACAAGTCATTCAAATGAATTCTGACGATATTCATCAAATTAGTATTGAACCATATGAAGTGGAACAAAGAGTGAAAGATTTTGTTAAACAATTATCTGATGAAGAATTGGCCTATACTTGTTTAGGAGGTTTTGAAGATAGTGGAAACAATAGCTTTATTGGAAATGCTGGAATGTTAGTAGCTGGTGCAGCAGGAGAAACGACTTCAAAAATTAAGAATTTGCCCCCTATTGTAATGGCTGATGGTCCTGCTGGGGTAAGGCTGTCAAGAAAGTATTATCGTGATGAAACGGGTGCCCATAGTCTGGATACTGATTCTTTTGACTCAATGATGGAAGTAGTTCCAGACTCGATGATAAAAATTTTGGGTCTAGATAAAATGGAAGAGCCAAAAATAGTTGGAGAGGTATTCGAACAATATTGCACAGCTATTCCAATTGGAACTGCAATTGGTCAAAGTTGGAACACTGAACTCGCGGAACAATTGGGTGAACTTGTTGGAGAAGAAATGAAGATTTATGGCGTGCAAATTTGGTTGGCTCCTGCCTTAAATATTCACCGAAATCCATTGTGTGGTCGAAATTTTGAATACTATTCGGAAGATCCATTAGTCAGTGGGAAATTAGCCGCTGCAATTACAATTGGAGTTCAAAAGCACAAAGGTCTTGGGGTCTCTATCAAACATTTTTGTTGTAACAACCAAGAGACAAATCGAATGTGGAATAATTCAATTGTTAGTCAACGTGCTTTGCGTGACTTGTATCTTAAAGGATTCGAAATTGCTATTCTAGAGAGCAACCCTTTGACAGTTATGAGTTCTTACAATTTGTTAAATGGGGAACATACCTCACAAAGAGTTGATCTGCTAGAAACAATCCTTCGGAAAGAATGGGGATACCAAGGTTTAGTCATGTCTGATTGGGTTATAGCAGGTCTTTCGGTACGAAGTAACAACAAGTATCCGTCAGCAACTGCTTCTGGTAGTATCAAAGCTGGAAATGATTTAATGATGCCTGGTGGAGTTCTCGATTATCAGGATCTAATGGGAGCATTACACTCGACAGATTCTTCCTATCCGATTTCTAGAGTGGAACTGGAACGAAATGCTTCAAGAGTCATTGAACTGGTCGAAAAATTAACCAACGTTGAGGTTTAATAAAGTATTACAACCTTCGGTATCAGACCGAAGGTTGTAATATTCACTGTTAATTATTCAAAAATAATTGTATGTTTGTCAACTGTAGTGGGTTGATGAAAAGTTAGGCTCATTGTCAACTGTAGTGGGTTGAAGAAAAGCTAACACCTGGAGAGGGCTATCGTTGCCCTCTCCATTTTTATATTCAGAGCGATAAAAATTCGTTTTTTAAAGTTGTCAAAGTTCCGAAAACCAAATGCATTTCGCTTGATAAGTTTAATAAGATTATTAGTGGCTTCCAATTTGGCGTTGGAATAAGGTAATTGAAGTGCATTGACAATTTTTTCTTTGTCCTTGAGAAAGGTTTTAAAAACAGTATGAAAGAGAGGATGAACCTGTTTTAGATTGTCCTCAATGAGTCCGAAAAATTTGTCAGACTCCTTATTCTGAAAGTGAAAAAGCAAGAGCTGATAGAGATTATAGTGGTGTTTCAAATCTTCTGAATAGCTCAAAAGCTTGTCTAGAATTTCTTTATTCGTCAAGTGCATGCGAAAAGTAGGGCGATAAAATCTCTTATCACTGAGTTTACGACTATCCTGTTGAATGAGCTTCCAGTAGCGTTTGATAGCCTTGTATTCATGGGATTTTCGATCAAACTGATTCATGATTTGGACACGCACCCGACTCATAGCACGGCTAAGATGTTGGACAATATGGAAACGATCAAGTACAATTTTTGCATTAGGAAAGAGCTGTTTAGCTAAGTCATAGTAAGGACTAAACATATCCATTGTAATGGTTTTAACTCGACATCGAACAGCTCGATCGTAGCGAAGAAAGTGATTTCGGATGATAGCTTGTGTTCTTCCCACAAGAACAGTGATGATATTGAGTTTGTCAAAATCTTGCGCAATTAAGCTCATCTTTCCCTTAGTAAAGGCGTACTCGTCCCAGGATATGATTTCAGGAAGATTAGTAAAATCATGCTTAAAGTGAAAATCATTGAGTTTTCGTATGACAGTTGAAGTTGAAATGGAAAGTTGATGGGCAATATCGGTCATAGAAGTCTTTTCAATCAACTTTTGAGCAATCTTTTGGTGGATGATACGGGGGATTTGGTGATTTTTCTTGACTAAGGAAGTCTCTGCGACCATCATTTTCGAGCACTGATAGCACTTGAATCGACGCTTTTTCAGAAGGATTCTGGTAGGCATACCAGTCGTTTCAAGGTAAGGAATCTTAGAAGTTTTTTGAAAGTCATATTTCGCCTCAGGAGTCCACACTTTGTTATTACCTAAGTGCTTTAATGCATCTGGTCCATTTTGTTCTTCGATACGAACCCAGTATCGAACCATTAGGTGAAAGTTTGATGTTTTTATTCCTTCTGGTGTTTCAGGCCATATTCCTTTTCTATATAGCTCAATACACTCTAACTTATACTCATGACTGTAACGCATGAAAATACCCTCCTTACTGGGTGTCCAGTAAAGAGGGTACATATCAGAGGGATGTATCCCGATCCTAGTATTGTTAGAGTCGGAGATACTTACTATATGGTGAACAGCACCTTTGAATATTATCCCGGAATTGCCTTATCACGTAGCCTTGATCTTCTCAACTGGGAGAAATTACCAGGTATTGCACAAACAATTGAACAAGCTGACTTACGTTCAGCAAAATCCAACGAAGGGATTTTTGCTGTTTGTATACGATACAATCAAGGCTTTTTCTATGTGATTACAACAAATTTTGCTGAGTTTAAAAACTTCATTATCCGTGGCTATTTAAACGAAGACCAGACAGCAATTATCTGGGAAAACAATCGAGTAGAAGTTGATATCTTTGGAATTGACCCTGATCTTTATTTTGAAGATAATCGGACCTACGTTCAATTTACTGGCTATGTAGAAGGAGGAAAAAAAGCCATCCAACAAGTTGAAATTGAACTGGAGACAGGAAACATTCTCCGTGGACCAGAAGTTTTATCTTTTGGTACCGGCGGGCGAGATGTCGAAGGTCCACATATTTTAAAAGAAAAGGGAGCCTATTATCTCCTTGCTGCTGAAGGAGGAACGGGACAAGGCCATATGATTACCATGTTTAAAGGAGAAACGCTCTGGGGGCCTTTCCAACCAGCTCCTACCAACCCTCTCTTTACCAATCGGGATCGTGCAGAAGAACCGCTTCAAAACATCGGTCACGCTGATCTCTTTCAAGATACACTTGGAAACTGGTGGTTAACCTGTTTAGGAACACGGCCAGCTACAATTGATCACATTCAAATTACAAACCTAGGGCGCGAAACACTCTTATATCCAGTAGAATGGACAGAAGAATGGCCTGTAATAAACAAGGGAATTCCTAGTCTAGAAGTCGATTTGACTGATTTTCCGAATCATTCACAGGCATTGTCAAACCCCCAAACTTATCTAATTTTACAGATTACTTTATCAGCGAGAAATTGAATCCAGAATGGATGACCTTACGTCATCAGCTTGATTCACGCTTATTGATAGAAAACCAACAATTGATTCTAAAAGGATCCAATCTTACCTTAAAAGATTTGTCAAATCCAAGCTTTCTTGCTGTACGCCAAACAGAACATGAACAAACATTTGTCGTCACTCTTGATCCAGAAACCTCACAACTCCATCAAGGAAGTTTGGGAATTGCTGTCATCATTAACTCGGATCACTATGCTGCTCTTCTCCTTTCAAAAGAAGAAAATCGCATTGTCGTTCGCAAACATATCCAAATCCTAGATTTGGAATGGGATGAAATCATTGGCGAACTCTCTACTCTTCCAGAAACTCTGACCCTTTATCATACAACCAATGAAAAAGTGTTTACTGCTCAAACACAAACAGAGACCATCCAATATTCAATCAGTGCCCAACACTTCTCCAATGAAGCAATTGCAGCTCTCAATACAGGTGATATGCAAGGACTCTACGTGCTAGGAGATGCTCAAATGGTAGTTAAATCAGTAGAACGAAAGTAAATCTTAAAAAGGTATGAGTTCAAAACTCATACCTTTTTAAGATCATTATTTTAATATGGGAAAACATTACGAATATCCATCACTTGAACTTTTACAAATGCATGGAAATCAGAAATTGCAGGATATTTAATAAAAAACTAGGAGATTGATCTTCATCTCCTAGCATTTATTCTAATCATTAAAACAACTCTTTATAAAAGGCAATTGTTTCTTCCAAGGTTGGCATAAATGGATTGCCTGGAGCACAAGCATCAATAAGGGCATTCTTAGAAAGATATTCAAAGTCAAACTCTTCTTCTTTGATATCTAATTCTGTTAATTTTTTAGGAATTCCAACGGTCTCAGATAATTTCTCAATTTCAGAGATGGCGTATTCCGCACACTCGGTATCTGATTTCCCTTCTGTATGAAGTCCTAGAGCCTTGGCTACATTACGAAAGGCGGCTGGTACTCGCTTAGCATTCTCACGCTCAACAACTGGAAGCAACATGGCACAGCAAACACCATGTGGCAGATGATAAACTGCACCTAATTGATGAGCCATGGAGTGTACATATCCTAACCCTGCATTGTTAAAGGACATTCCTCCAAGGAAAATGGCATTCACCATGGCCTCACGCGCTTCAATATCCTGCCCATTTGCCACAGCTCGTGGTAAATATTCTTTGATCAATTCAATCGCTCCAATGGACAGTTTTTTGCGTAACATCATAGGCACCTGGTGTAACCAAGGCTTCAATGGCATGGGTAAGGGCATCCATACCTGTTGCTGCTGTTAAATCAGCTGGTTTTGAAAGCATCAGTTCTGGGTCGTTAACAGAGATAAGCGCTAAGCTATTCTTGTCAACCATGACCATTTTAACCTTTCGCTCTTCGTCCGTAATGACATAGTTGATGGTAATCTCTGCAGAAGTTCCAGCGGTTGTATTAATTGCTACAACTGGGAGACCCTTTTCCTTAGACTTGTGAAGCCCTTCGTAATCCTGTGGCTTCCCTCCATTGGTAGCCATAATAGAGATACAACTCGCAGCATCCTGTGGAGATCCCCCACCAACTGAGACGATAAAGTCACAGTTGTTTTCTTTTAACACAGCTAATCCATCAAGGACATTCTTACAAGATGGATTTGGATCTACATCCTCAAATACGATGTATTCGATTCCATCTGCTTCTAAGGGAGCTGTTACCTTAGGCAAAATGTCGCTCGATGCAATGTAGTGGTCTGTGACAATCAAAGCTTTCTTAAAGCCCAATTCCTTAACGTGGCTTCCAAATTCGTTGATTACTCCACGACCAATAAGGTTAACTGCTGGTACATAAAAAACTGACATTTCTTTTTCTCCATTCTTCTTATATTGATATAATTATAATACTCAAACTAGTTTTCTTCAACTATTTTGTGATTTTTTTAACAAAAAATTTCATGATAGAAGGGAGGTCACACCTCCCATATCTGAATCATACTTCACTACCATCCATCTCTAATTCACATCCAAGAATCCTTGGTGAGGCATCATGTTAAAGAAGGTTGCAATTTCTTGCAATTCTTGGTCAGTGATTGCTTGTTTAATGACTCCGCCTTGAGCACCAATTTGTGAATAAATCATCGCAGCTTTTTCAATCACCTCAATCAATCCATAAGTTTCATCCAGTGAAGTACCCGATGCGAAGAGCCCATGGTGAGGCCATAAAACCGCTTGAAATTCTGCCATTTTTGCTGCAGTTGCCTTCCCGATCTCAGTCGTACCTGGTGTCATATAAGGGATCACCCCAATTCCTTCAGGGAAGACAACAATCGATTCTGCCTGCATTTTCCATAGAAGGCGTGATAAGTGACGTTCTTCAAGGGGTTGAGTAAAGGACAGAGCAATCAGGTTTGTTGGATGGCAATGGAAAACCACGCGTTGATTTGGATTTACCTTCAAACGCTCTATATGGCTCATCAAATGACTTGGGAATTCTGAAGTCGGCTTACCACCGTCATTGAAGCCCCACACCAATTCTGCATGTTGACCATCTTCTGTGATGCGAACTAAACCAAGATCATTTTCTGGATTTCCAGCTACATTTCTAAAGTAACGCCCAGTTCCTGTAACCAAATAGTAATATCCCGCCAAATAAGAAGCATCAAAGCCAAGATCAAGCACTTCTTTCACTTCTGTGACATCCTCAAAAGGAGCAACTTCTTCAGCTGTCAAGCGAAGGGAGACATTTCCTCCATTCCGTTCATCCCAATTGCGTTCATAAGACTCTCGCGTTACTTCTCTCATTTTTGTTACATAGACAGATTCTACAAATTTTGTCATTTTTCTCTACTCCTTCTCCCAAGCTCTTCGAACTTTTTTATCTTATCCGCGTGTTTTCAAAATCTCAGTTTCATAGTCATGGACTTCTTTTAACCAGTCCAAACCAACTGGAACATTGTTCTTTAAGCAGAAATAATTCCAAACATCGCTATATGGGAAGTCCTTCAATTCTTCTGTATAGACTAATCGAGAAGTGAAATCAAAGTCCAATTCCATTTGTTTCAATTCTTCTGTTGGCTCTAACATGGCTTTTAAGAGTGCTTTTTGGGTGTTACGAGTTCCAACTACCCAAGCTGCAATACGGTTGATGGTCGCATCGAAGAAATCCAAGCCAATCGCTGTTTTTCCAAGAAGATCATTGCGAACCAATTCTTTGGCAATTTCCTGCAACTCATCATCCATAATGACTACGTGATCCGAATCCCAACGAACAGGGCGAGAAACATGCAACATTAATCCTTTGCTAAATAAGGCAAGCGAAGATAGTTTATTGGAAATCACTTCTGTCGGATGGAAATGACCTGCATCCAATAAAATGGTCTTATTTCGTGTCAAACCATATCCCATATAAAATTCATGAGATCCTACAGTATAGGCTTCTGCTCCTAGTCCAAAGAGTTTGCTTTCAACAGTATCAACATTGTATTGTTCATCAATCTCCTCAGAGAAAATTTCATCTAAAGATTCCATTAAACGTTTACGTGGTGTCAGACGGTCAATTGGGTTGTCCTTAAAGCCATCTGGAACCCAGAAGTTGGTGTAACAAGTTTCTCCCAATTCTTTACCGAAGTATTCCGCCACTTTACGACTACGTTTCCCATGCTCTATCCAATACTCTCGAACTTCTTGGTCTGGACTAGCCAAGGTGAAGCCATCCTTCATCATTGGATGGGAGAAGAAGGTTGGGTTAAAGTCCAATCCAAGTCCTTGTTCTTTGGCCCACTTCACCCATTTTTCAAAGTGACGTGGTTCAATTTCATTGAGATCAACTGTTTCATCGGTATCTAAATAGATGGCGTGTAGATTCAATTTATGCTTCCCTGGAATCAAAGAATAAGCTTTTTCCAAATCCTGACGCAACTGTTCAGGAGTGTGGGCAGCTCCAGGATAATTTCCCGTTGACATGATCCCACCAGTCAATTCGCCATCAGGTGATAAGAAGCCCTTCACATCATCTCCTTGCCAGCAATGCATGGAGATTTTAATTCCTTGTAATTTTTCCAATACAGCATCCGTATCTACTCCGATTGCCGCATAGCGAGTTTTGGCCGCCTCATAAGCTTGTGTAATTTGAGTTGCATTTGTCATTATTCTTTCTCCTTATTGATAATAATTCTGTTGAAAAATTTTTAAATGATCGGTTTCCATTGTAAAATCAGGAAAAAATTCCTTCAATGATATCTCTTCTTTTAAGAAAGCACGTGCTTCTCTAAGATTGCTAAAGGTTCCACTTGAAATCAACTGAACCAATAAATTCCCGATAGCTGTTCCTTCACCTGGGCCAGCAATCACTGGTTTTTGAATCACATTGGCTGTCAACTGATTGAGAAGAGCAACATTGGATCCCCCTCCTACGATATGGAGAGCCTCAAAGAATTTTCCTGTTAATTTTTCTAGTCGTTTCCATTCAGCCCCATAAATAAGAGCTAGATTTGAATACACACACATGGTCAATTCGCCTACGGTTTCTGGAACCTTCTGTCCTGTTTCTCGACAATAAGCTTGAATTTCTTGAATCATCTGTTCAGGGTTAGTGAAGCGCTCATCATTCAGATTGACATACTGTTCAAACGGGGCTACCTGACTGGCTTGTTCAGCCATCTCTGCGTAGCTATATTGATAGTCTAAGCAACGAGCAATTTCTTGTACCGTCCACATACCCGTGATATTTTTAAGAAAACGATAGGTTTGATAAGCTCCCCATTCATTGGTGTAATTTGCTTCCTGACTCTCTTTCGTAACGATCGGTGATGTTAATTCCGCTCCAATCAAGGACCAGGTGCCACTAGAGATATAAGCAACATCTTTGCTTGTCGCTGGAACTCCCACAACTGCTGAAGCCGTATCGTGTGTTGCCACAGCATAAACTTCAACATAAGGAAGTTTGTAATCTTTAAAATTTTCTCGAAGTAGAGGTCCAAGATAAGTCCCTGTCTCCACCAAATCGGGAAGTTGAGAAGCCTTTATCCCAGCTAAATCGAGCAAATCGTAATCATAATCTCTATGATGAATATTTAGCAATTGGGTCGTTGAGGCATTGCTAACTTCTGCTACCTGTCTCCCCGTCAGTCGGTAGGCCAGATAATCTGGAATCAAAAGACTAATATCCGCTTCTTCTAACAGTTGAGGATCTTCACTAACATACTGAAACAAGGTATTAAAATTTAAAAATTGAATGCCCGTTTTCTCATAAATGTTCTTAGCAGGGAGCTTCTGAAACACTTTCTCCATTGCTTTTTCAGTCCGTTTATCCCGATAAGCAATGGGTTGTGCCAGAGCCTTTCCATCTTTTAACAATACATAATCTACCGCCCAGGTATCAATTCCTAAAGTACAGTTATCTACTCCAAACTCTTTTACTTTCTCTAATCCAACGAGAATCTGGTGGAAGAGCTCCTCTATATCCCAACGATCATGCTGATCCACTCGAGTAAATCCATTTTTGAATCGGTGGATTTCTTGTAACTGCCATTTTCCATCCTGAACATCTGCCAGTATCAAGCGTCCACTTGATGCTCCAATGTCCACTGCTATATGATAGGTCATCTCAGCCCTCTTTTCTTGCTTCTTTCTATCTCTATTTAACTATTTTTTAAAATGTGATACAATATCTCTAAAACAGTAGAATAGTATCAAATATACAGGTGAAACAGATGCAACCCCTAACTGACTTCCTCCATCAAGAAACTGAGATTGAAAAGAAACAAAAAAATACTGGAACCTTCGTTCCAGACTTTTCTGAAATGAAAACCCAAGCCCCTCATTTAACCAATGATCTCTTTTTTCACAATCGAGACATCTACATTAGTAAACACAATCGCTATGCGCCTTATCCTCTTCATTCCCACCAATTTTTAGAGCTCAATTATATCTATAGCGGGCATTGTCAACAAATCATTAACGGTCAGACTTTCATGCTTTATCAAGGAGACATCCTCCTGATGGATGTGGGTAGTAAACATCAAATTGAGTGCTTGGAAGAAGAGGATATTGTGATCAATCTACTCTTTAAAGATAACAATATTTCCTTACAAAGTTTGGAAGAAATGCAAGGAAATAATAGTCTTTTGTATCACTTGCTCCTTAATCGCCATAGCCATCTAGAAATCAGTCAAAATTTTATTATTCTTCGCTCCGAAGAGATTCCAAAAGTCCCCCAACTGCTCCACCGGATGATAGAAGAGTATTTTTTCCAGAAGGATTTCTCCCAAGAAATTCTCAAACACTCTTTAAGTATTTTACTCTATGAATTGGCTCGTTCCTTGCCAACTGCACAGAAAAAGCTCCTTCAAACCCGACAAGATCCTTTTCTGCAAGTCCTTGAATTAATTGATAGAGACTATAGGGGTCTTACCTTGGCAAAAGCTGCCGATCAATTAAAATTTAACAAAAACTATTTAAGTAATCTCGTCAAAGAAAAAAGTGGTCAAACCTTTACCGAGCTGGTGCATCAGAAGAGGTTAATGTCTGCAAAATTATTGATTCAATCAACAGATTTTTCTATTGAAACGATCTGCCAAACCGTCGGCTTCAGTAATAAAACCTATTTTTACAAACAATTTGCCTTGATGTATGGGATGAAACCCTCTGAAATGAGAAGGAAGTCTTGACCACCTCCAATTTTCTCTCCTTTAAACAGTCACTGCTATCAAAATTCTTAATCAACAGACATATTTTAGAATCAACAGAAAGACACCACTCAAAAAAGATCGGACCAATGAATGGCTCCGATCTTTCAATAGTTCATATTTTCACATTCTAATTTAAGAATCATTAAGGTTGACTTCAAATGACTAAGCATCCTATTTCATACGATAAAAATCAATGACTAGACCAGCAGGGCCTTTAACTAGCAAAGATTCTGTTCCCCAATCCGTTTCACAAGGACCGTGTAAAATCTCGGCACCAATTTCTTTTAACCGCTTTTGGTTCTGGTCGACATCCTCAACCTCAATGTGTAGAATGATTCCTGACTGAAAATCTTCCAAAGGAATCAAATGATTTTGGGATAACATGAGACAGTGACTGCCAATCGTAAATTGAGCAAAACTGTCGTCAACATAATCTGCCTTTTTATCCAAGATATGCTCCAAGTCAGCACAGACTTGGGGAACATTTGAAACGATGATATCTATTTGATTTAAATTCATTTACTATCTCCATAAAAAGACCGGATGAATCCGATCTTTTCAATTTTCTCTCTAAGAAAATCAAAGAATAAACAAGGCATCGAACCGCAGGCAGTACTGAAGTACGGCAAGGTGAAGATAAGGCAGTTTACATTTGATTCTCGACGAGAGGAATTATTTGATTGCGCGTGATTGCAATCCTTCTTCTTCCAAGAAGAGGCGGAATGGTACGAGTTCTTCTGCTTCGTATTTTTCCTTGAAGGCTTTGATCGCTTCTTCTGAATAAAGTTTTGGATCCAACTCAAGTACTTCTACTGGAAGTGGACGGTGTTGAGTGATGCGAGCATCGATCACAACTGTCTTACCTTCTTTGTTGAGTTTCACAGCTTCAGCAACAACTGCATCGATGTCTTCGATACGGTCTACTGTAAATCCAACAGCACCTTGCGCTTCAGCGATTTTCGCATAGTCAGCATTAGGGAAGTCACAACCAAACAAGTGTTTGTTTGTGTCTTCGTATTTGTCCTTGATGAAGGCATATTTACCATTTGAAAAGACAACGTTGATAACTGGAAGGTCGTATTGAACGTTGGTAATCACGTCTGGGTAGCACATGTTGAATGCACCGTCCCCCATGATGTTCCATACTTGGCGATCTGGATTGTCTTTCTTAGCAGCGATACCACCAGGAAGGGCAATACCCATTGTCGCAAAGAGTGGAGATGTACGCCACATGTTCTTAGGTGTCATGTGAAGGTGACGAGTAGATGTTTGAGTAGTGTCACCTACGTCGATTGAGTAGATAGCGTCTTGATCAGCATGTTTATTGATTGCATTGTAAACTTGATACAATTGCAATTCACCCTCAGTTTTACCTTCGAGTTTGTTCATGTAATCACGCCAGTTTTGGTTGTTCTTCACGTTTGCACGCCACCATGGAGTAGATTCAACTGGGTTCACTTTGTCGAGGATCGCTTTAGCTGCTTGACCTGCGTCACCAAGGATTGAAGCGTCAAGGGCGTGACGTTTACCAAGTTTGTAAGGGTCAATATCAACTTGGATGAATTTTTCAGTGTTCTTGAATGCTTCGTAAACTTCAGCAAATGGGAAGTTTGAACCAAGGAAAAGAACTGTGTCTGCTTCAAAGACCACTTCGTTGGCTGGCTTCCAACCAACACGGTAAGCAGAACCTGTCAAACCTTCGTAGTTCCATTCGAACGCTTCGAAGTTTTTACCAGTTGTGATGATTGGTGCTTTGATTTTACGTGACAATTCCGTAATCACTTCACCAGCTTTCACACCACCGTAACCAGCGTAGATAACTGGACGTTCAGCATTGTTCAAGATTTCAACCGCTTTGTCGATTTCAACTTCGTTCAAAGCAGGAGCGATGAATGAACGCTCGTATGAACCTGAACCGTAGTATGAGTTTTCGTCGATTTCTTGGAAACCAAAGTTTACTGGAATTTCAACGACAGCTGGACCTTTTTTAGAAACGGCAGCACGACAAGCTTCGTCAATGACTTTTGGCAATTGTTCTGCGTAAGCTACACGTTTGTTGTAAACAGCGATACCGTTGTACATTGGGTTTTGGTTCAATTCTTGGAAGGCATCCATGTTCAATTCGTTAACTGGACGTGATCCAAGGATAGCAAGGAATGGAGTGTTATCCATCGCTGCATCGTAAACACCGTTAATCAAGTGAGTCGCACCAGGTCCACCTGAACCAACTGCAACCCCGATAGATCCGCCAAATTTAGCTTGCATAACCGCTGCAAGAGCACCTGTTTCTTCGTGGCGAACTTGCAAGAAACGGATATCTTTGTCTTCAGCCAAAGCGTCCATCAATGAGCTAAGTGTTCCTGATGGGATTCCGTAGATCGTGTCTACGCCCCATGTTTTCAATACGTTGAGCATTGCTGCAGATGCAGTAATTTTCCCTTGAGTCATTCTAACTCTCCTTTAAATCTATTTTGATCCTTTAAAAATGCAGCATAGCGCTTCTACTTCATCTTTGCGATCAGGTTTCGTTTTGAAAATGAGTTTTTTCTGACATTTCTCATGAAAACGATTTACAAAACGATTACAGTATTAATTTATCACAAAGAAATTCACATGTATAAGAATCTGCTCAGAGATGCTCAATCCCTATTCCATAACAGATGCACTTTTTGAGAAATTTTCACAAACTATCCTACAATAGGGTATTTTACTATAATTTAATACCCTCCTTTTCCCTCGTCGCTCTAAGGAAAAGAGAAAAAAGTGATACAAAATGCTGTATCACTTCTTATTTTCTTTAATCAATCTTTGCAACATTGAGCAGCAGCGAGCTAGTCAAAACAGACAAAGAACTTAAGGCCATGGCAAGACCTGCTAGTTCTGGATTGAGGGTCAATCCCAGTCCTACAAAGACTCCAGCAGCAATTGGAATCCCAAGGATATTGTAGATAGAGGCCCAGAAGAGATTGAGTAGGATCCTGCGGAAGGTCTTTTGACTCATGTCAAAGGCGCGCACAACGCCAAGCAAATCATTTTGCGTGAGCACGATGCCACCGGACTCGATCGCAATATCCGTTCCAGATCCCATAGCGATCCCCACATCCGCGATCGAGAGAGCTGGAGCATCATTGATGCCATCACCGACAAAGGCGACCTTGCTATTTTTTTGCAGTTTTTGGATGGCGCTGGCCTTTTCTTGTGGGAGAACATCAGCGATGACGGTGTCAATTCCCACTTGCTTAGCAATAGCTTGGGCCACCCGTTCATTATCCCCCGTTAACATGACCGTTTTCAAGCCCCGTTCTTTGAGCTTTTTGATCGCTTCTTTTGAGCTGGCCTTCGGAGCATCTTGAATGGCAATCAACCCAATCACTTGCCCATCCACAGACAAACTGATCACTGTTTTGGCCTGCTCTTGCAACTCTACCATCCGTTTTTCAAGCTCCGGATCCATCGCTGTCCCGTCATGAAGTTTGCCATTTCCCAAGGTCACCAACTGCTGGTCGATCTGACCTTGGACCCCTTTTCCTTCAATCGCTTGGAAGTTTTCCACAGGGGATAACACCAAACCTTTTTCTTCTGCTTGGGATAACACCGCTTGGGCTAGTGGATGTTCTGAAAAAGTTTCAAGACTAGCAGCCAGTGTCAAGACACGCGCTTCATCTCCTACAACATCGGTTACAAGTGGTTGGCCAATGGTAATAGTCCCTGTCTTATCAAACACAACGGTTTGAATCTTTTGCACTTCTTGAAGAACTGTTCCATTTTTAATCAGAACCCCCATCTTGGCACTACGTCCGGTTCCGACCATCAGGGCTGTTGGGGTTGCTAAACCAAGGGCACAAGGACAGGCAATAATGAGGACAGAGACTGCATAGAGCATGGCCTCTTGAAGCGACGCGCCCAGAAGCACGGACCAAACCCAGAAAGTCGCAATGGCCAAAATCGTCACCACTGGAACAAAGATACCTGAAATCTTATCCGTCAAATCTTGAATAGGAGCACGACTGGATTGGGCCATTTTGACAAAGTCTACAATTTGAGATAAGAGGGTCTCACTACCGACTTTTTCAGCCTTAAAGAGAATGGTCCCATTGCTGTTGATAGTGGAGCCGATAACTGCATCACCAACTGATTTTTCCACAGGCAAGCTTCACCTGTCACCATCGACTCATCAATGGTCGTACTTCCTTCTACAATCGTCCCATCAACCGCAATCTTTTCCCCAGGACGGACCCGAATCAAGTCATCAATTTGGATATCTTCTGCCGCCACCTCGACATAGTTCCCATCACGGAGAACTTGAGCCGTTTTTGCCTGCAAATCCAACAACTTTTCCACAGCCTCGGAGGCATTGTTACGCATCCGTTCTTCAAAGATTTGCCCTAAGAGGATAAAGAAGATGATAAAACCCGCAGCCTCAAAGTATACTGGCTGACCAGTAAAAAGGGCAAATACACTATAGACATAGGCTACCAGGGTTCCAAGAGCTACCAAGGTATCCATATTGGAATGGTGCTTCTTAAATGAGGCCCAGGCACTCTTGATAAAAGGAACTCCTGCTACCAACATGATCGGCGTTGTCGCTAGAAAAGTCCCCCAGCGACTGACTGTATGGGATACAAATCCTGCCATCATCCCGATCATCAAGATCAATAAGGGAAGAGTAAAGATACTAGTAATCCAAAAGCGACCCAGTAAACCTAAGACACGACGGCGTTTTTCCACAACCGTGTAGGAACCCTTTTGCATCTTCATTCCACATGAAAACTCGAAGTCCCCTGTTTCTGTCGGGGTAAAGGATATCACCTTATCCACGCCGACTTCCAAAGGCTCTAAAATCCCCTGATCTTCAAACAAAATTTCCTTGTAACAGCCGGAAGGATTGACCCGATGGAAGGTGATTTCAGCAGGGATCCCTTTTTGAAGTTGAAATTCCTTTGGACTATATCCTTTTTCTGCTGTAATACGGATCTTTTGCACTCCGTTTTCCACAACTGCTTTTTGTTTTTCTACCATAGCTACTCCTTTATTCCACAATCATGTGACCATGCATCATGTTCATTCCACATGAATATCCATATTCACCCGCTTTTTCTGGCGTTATTTCAATGACATGTTTTTCACCCAAAGGCAAATCTTCATGAACGCCAAAGTCTGGAAAGACCACTTGGTCGAGACACGAGGAGGGGTCCTTGCGGTTAAAAATGATGCGGGCTGGAACATTCTTTTTCAGGACAATGGTTTCAGGCGAATAGCCACCCATGACTTCGACTTCAATTTCTTGATAACCTGATTTTTGGCGCGCATGGTCGCTTTCCTTTTCATGGTCTGCAAAGAACCACCAAGCAATAAAGACAACCAAAGTAAACAAATGATACTAATCAACAATCCAAACATGGAATTTCCTTCTTTCTATTACATACAATTACAGCGGACTGTTTCGACAGCCTCTGCTTTCTTTCCTTCAAGGACCAGCTGCAAGTGATTAAGATCTGCTAGCGTAAAGTCACTTTCCTCAATTAAGTTCTCAAGCACCTGAACAATTCTTTTTGAGCAAACCTTGTCTTTCACATCCTCAACCACCAAGTCTAAACTCTGGTCCTGCGTCAACAGTGCCGAGTAGACAAAGGCTTTACCAGCTTTTTCTCTCGTCAAACATCCTTTCTCCACCAAGCGGGTCAAGAGGGTTTTGATGGTTGACTTCGACCAATCAAAGCGTTCAGATAAGACCGCGATCAAATCTGTGCTGGTCTGCTGGCCTTCCATCCAGATAATCTTCATAATGCGCCATTCTGCATTGGAAATTTGCATGGCCTCTCCTTTCAAAATCTACATTTGTAAATCTTATGATGCTATTTTACACCTAAGATTTACATTTGTCAACCAAAAGTTTTAAAAAAACAAATCTTCCTTTGAAGATTTGTCTGGTTGGGCTTTTTTCACTCCCTATTTTTATCCCTATAATGTCTCCTGCAGAGCTTGGGCTAGGATGCGATACCCAGATACACTTAAATGAAGGCCATCTGTCGTATAGGCTTCTGCTAACTGCCCCGCTTCATCCACTAAAGACGAATACACATCGACATAGCTGACCTGGTGGTAGGCTTGTGCTAATTCTTGATAGGCCTGATTGAGGGCCTGAATTTTTTCATTGGTCCGGACATAGACCTTTTGTTTGTAGCGCTCTTCTTGACTCACCGGTAAAACCGAGATCAGGTTGATGTGAGTTAGGGGAAAATCCCGCATGATCGCTTGTAAGACCGCTTCTACATTGTCTAAGGTTTCCTTTGAGGCATTTCTTTTCCGATATCATTGGTTCCGATCAAGAGAAAGATCTGATCCACCGCGGTCCCAAAAACATGGGCGTCTAGATACTTACGAAGGAGATCCGTCTTATAGCCTCGCACTCCCCGATTGACCATATGTTTCGGACTTTGGAGCAGTTCATGAATGGGGAAATATTCCATGATAGAGTCCCCGACAAAGATCAAACCAGGCTCTTTCAGAGGGGCTTGATTGAGTTCCCGATAGGTGGTTACGATTTTCTCCTGCTCCTTTATGAGCCAGTCTTCTAACAGTTTTACCGCCATCTACTTCTTTCCTTTCCCTTATTCCCAGGGGGTCAATCCTAGATACTCTTCGATCACCTGGTAGACACCACCCTCCTGGTGGCTCGGTGCTGAGTGCGTAGCGACCGCCTTGACAGCTTCTTCTGCATTGGCCACAGCATAGGAGTGAGCAGCCATTTCAAGCATTTCAATATCGTTTCCACTATCCCCAAAGGCCATGACCTGACTAGCATCAAGCTGCCATTTCTCCATTAATTGAGCCAGTCCCCAAGCCTTGTGAATCCCTGCTTGTAAGAGATCCATGCTCCCGAAACCGCTGGATACCGCCATCAGCTGATCTCCAAAAGCCTGCTGGACTTCCTGACTCACCTGATCGAGACGATCCAAACCAACCACCAAGCTCATTTTAAGCACCTGATCAAACAAATCGGCTGTCAATTCCGGAACAAACTTCATCCGCTTGTACAAGGCTTCAATCACTTCTGGCTGCATGAATTTTTCAACTTCTGTAAAGACCGTTCCTTCCTTGACAAAGCCACCATTAACGGCAGATACAACCAACTGGTCTGAAATTTCCCGTCCCTTAAAATAAACAAGAACCGCCTCCACCAATTCTCGATCCCAGAATGTTCCTAAAATCATCTGGTCGTCTTCGAAAATCCTGGCTCCGTTGGCGACAACTAGGGTCACCCGCTTGACCAAAGGACCCAAGAGCTGACGCATGCGATGGATTTCATTTCCCGTCGCAATGACAAAGCGAATCCCTTTTTGATCCAAGTGGTCCAACAGCCTTTCCAGACGTGGAAGATCCACCTCTCCTCGCTCATCTAATAAGGTTCCATCCATATCTGTTGCAATCAACTTAATCATACAATCTAACCTTTTCCCTTTCATAGGGTGGAAACTATCTCTTCCCATTATACCACAGATCAAGCAAGTCAAAACCACCCGTGAAAACAGGTGGTTTACTTTTAGTCTGAAAGTTGCTACTAAAGACCAAGTGCTATCAAAAATATAATCCCTTTTCTACACTTTCCTGAACCAACTCTTCCGTCAGTTTCCATAACGCTTTGGACTCACTTTTTATAAATTTTTTCTTTTCTAATACCATCTCTGAACGGATATGATCGGGATTATAATTTACTTCTGACACTTCCAAGTGATTGATCAGTGGTACCAATGCGTCAATCACTCTTGCATATCTTGCCTCAGAACTCTGTCCTTTTTCAAACTCCAACCACAAATTTTTCATATTCAAATAGGTTGCTTCTGGAAGTAGGCCCATTGTTTTTTCTATAGATGCTAGCTCTCTATCATGAGAGTGACGCTTTTTTTCATCATCAAACACCCAAGTATCTCCGGCATAAATCTCACCTAAATCATGAATCAATAACAGAGACAGGACCTTTTCCATATTCAATTTTTCAGGATAATAATCTTGAAGAACCATCGCAGCTATCGCACCCTGCCAAGAATGCTCGGCACTATTTTCAAACCGTCCATCAAGGGTTCTATTAAACCTTGTCACCGACTTTAATTTCTCGATTTCTTTAATAAACGCAACTGTATGATTCAAATCACTCATGGCGACTCCAACCTCCCTACTCGAAATTACGACTATCATACCAAAAATCAGGGTTTCCATAAATTAATTCCCATATTTGCAAAAAAATAATGCCCTTCCTTTTTGGAGCACTGCCATTTTTCTAACAGGACTACAAGGGCAAGCAAAAAAGCTAATCATTCTTTACCGGTTAGATTTAGAATGAGACAAACTATTTTAAAGTAAAATAAGTTAATCGATTCTAAAAGTAAGTAAAAACGAGTTCCTATTTTTAGAATGAATCAAGAAAATACAAAAACTTTCCGCTGTGAGAAAAGTGCCTAAAACAATATGTTTCAGGCACTCGGAATTATTGAGAGTAAAACAGTTTGGGAAACTGTTTTAGCCTGAGCCCAGAAATTAAAGAGCGAAGGGGCTTAATACAAATTGAACAAGGGCTGCGGATTGTGTCAAAAAGATAAGTTCTCCTAGAATCGAAAGATTCTGCGTCAAACTTCCTATTTTGACTTTATCCGCAGACGCCCTCTGTATCTTAATTTAGTCATGGAACTTCTACGAAGTTCGCTGACGTCCGTACTCACCTAAGGAAAGTTTTTAATATGACTTCGTCTTAAATCTGAAGCTACTGCTTAGCTTCTATTTTTCACCCAACAAAGGCCCAAATAACGGCAATCAGCACTGCTGGCAGGAGATTGGCAACCTTGATTCGTTTGCCCCAGATGAGGTTGATCCCAACACAGAGAATGAGGCTGGAGCCAACCAATGACAGATTCGACAGGGCTTGTGGGGTCATGATCGGTGCGATCAAATGGGCCAACAGCGTGATCAATCCCTGAAAGATCACGAGTGGGACCACCGCAAAGATGGCACCCTTTCCTTTTGAAACGGTCAAGACCAAAACGATGACCATATCCAGAATAGCCTTAGCCAACAAGGTCGAAGTGTCACCTGTCAAGCCATCCTGTACAGCTCCGACTACCGCCATAGCCCCGATACAGATAGTTAGGGCTGTCGTCATAAATGCATCGACAAAGCTGGTATCGCCTTGGTTGCCCGTCTTTTCCTTCAGCCAGGTTCCCAGGCGCTCAAAGCTCTCCTCAATCTTCAAAAGCTCCCCAAGCACCGTCCCAAGCACTAGACTCAGGATCAACATCATACTGCCGTGACTCTCCACATGACTTCCATGCACCACCAGCATCTTTTCCAAGGTACCCGCAATGCCCAAGACAAAAACAGCAACTCCTGTCACTTTCAGAAGGGTCTCATGAAAATCCTCTGATAAACGTTGACCGATGAGCAGTCCTAAAAGCCCACCAAATACAACTCCTAAGGCATTATAAAAGGTCCCTAAACCGATCATTTACAAATTCCTTCGTTCATTTTTCATTCTTTTTCAATTTCTTTCAAAGACCAGTGTCCCGTCTCTTCATACTGGTCAATCAAGTCCTTGGCTGTTTGCGTAATTTCCTCTGGATAATGCAAGCTTTCTAGAGTATTGACCGCATTTTTGGTTACGGCTGATCCTGGCTTGATCTGGTAGTCAAAGACGATCTTGCCATCCACATAGCGACTGTCAAAATGGTAATTATCATTGACTTCACCGGAGGCTGCGACCAGCTCAATATCATGGCTGGAAATCATGTAGAGACAGTTTGGGCAGCCAGCCAGCGGACAATCCCAAGACCTGATCCGATCCGCTCGATGGTATTAGTCCCCTTAAAGAGCTCGTCAATAAAGAAATAGTGAAAACCTGGCTCTTTGAGGTGCTGAATCATACGCAAAATAGCTTTACTTTCGGTGATAAAGTAGCTATCTCCAACTCCAATATCATCGCTCACATCCATAGCCGTTAGGACATGACCGTAAGGCAGAGCAAAGGTTTCTCCATAGGCAAAGCCCAGCCCTTGAGCCAGAATAGCATTGATAGCGACGGTCTTCAAATAGGTTGATTTCCCAGACGCATTGTCCCCACTGATGACCATATTTTTTTGAAAATGCACATCATTGGCAATCGGATTGGACAGCAAGGGATGATAGATCGTCTCACCTTCAATCCCACCCGTCTCTGTAAAGACCGGCTGACAGACCACTTCTAGATCCCGCTTATGGCGCAAGAGACTAATAGCGACTTCCATCTCCCCTAGAAGATCTAGAAGCTTCTGGGCTTCTTTTTGATGAGCCTTCACCTGATTGTAAATATAAACCTGAGCGATCTGCGGGAGTATAAAGAGGTCGTTAAGGTAGAGCAAATAATTTCCATCTCAGAGGTCCCCGTTGGACTCTGCAAAACACTGGCAAGGATCCGCGTTTTCTTAAAGGGTTTGACCGCCTGCTTGAGTTCTTCTTGTTGTGGCAAGGCTAGATGGCTCAAGCATTCTGCCGAAGCAAAGATGCGGACCAGATAACTAACATTGTCCAGACGGATTTTATTGGACCAATTGCGCAAACTTGAAAAGACGATATTAAAGACCACACTGATCACCAAGAGGATAATCGCCCCAACCGGCTCAAAGGGGATGGCAAAGAGACAGAGGATTGGAAGACAGGCCAAGGCTATATAGAGGGGCAAACCTGCATAATGCTTGCCAGGTTTTGCGACAATGCTACGCGCCATGTTGTGGTTCTTCTTGCCCAGTTGGTTGAAAATGACCTGGACCTTCAGCCGCAAATCGGGATACTCTTCAAAGAAGGCTTCTAAGTCATGAAGCTGATCCTGAGGCTGGAATTCCAGCAGGCGCATTTTTTGATAGAGAGCTTCTGCTCCAAGGCTCGATTGGGTGTAGTTGAGCTGATCGAAGACTGCATCCAAGGCCAAATCATCCCAGGTCTGATCATCCACTTGGCTATTGATCGTCTTTTCCTTAGCTGGATAAGCCAGACTGTCTATCAAACTTTCTTCCGTGTCTTTCTTCCGAAAGAAAGGCGCCCCGTCCCAAGCTTTTTTCAGCTTTGCTTGAGGCGAATGGCCGTGAGAAATTTGGTTGCCCAAATTACCACCATCAATCCTAGAATCCCAAGCGGAATCCAGTTCACATTTCCTTCCATGCTCTATTCCTTTCCACTCTGAGGCCAGTCCAAGTGAACATGTTCCTTCATTTCTCTGTAAGCCGTGTCCACTCTCTCCTTGGTCTCCTCATCCAGCTTGTCGCGGTATTTGCCACCCTGGATAAAATCTTCCAAAATGTAGGTCTGGTACTTGTACAACTCATAGCCTTCAGGAGAATAGGTCCCCTTCGGAGTCCGACTGACCCAGGTTGGATGAGCCGTAGCCGTCTTAATCCGAATCTTGCGGCCAATCTTTTCGATAGTCACATCCATCAAGACCCCTCGTTCTGTCCATTGGGCGGTCTCTATACCTTCCATAGTTTCCAGACGTTGATTGGAGAGGAAATTCCCCATCGAGTAGATGATCAGCTTGTTTTGACCATCTTTATTGACCACTTCAGCGGGCTCTACAACATGGGGATGGCCACCAAACGATATCAGCACCCCAAGAAATCATCTTATGATAGAGCTCTTTTTGCTCTTCTGTCGGCTCCAACTGGTACTCGATTCCCATCTGGGGCATGACAATAGTGATATCTGCCTCTTGCTCTGCCTTTTGGATCTCCGCCTTCATCCGCTCTTCATCCAAATCAGACAAGACATCTGCTTGCTCCTCTGGAGTGAGCGTCGTTTCCATCCCATTAAAGCCGTAAGCATAGGCTAGAATAGCAATCTTGATGCCGTTGACTTCCTTGATCACCAAAGGAGCTTGCCCTCTCTTCTCATGCGTGTAGACACCGACAGGTGTGATGCCTGCATCTTCGAAGGCCTTGGCTGTCGAATAGACCCCATCTAGGCCTGAATCCAAGATATGGTTGTGTCCCAAATCCATAACGTCATAGCCCGCATCCTTGATGGCTGGTACGACTTCGCTTGGTGCATTAAAGAGAGGATAACCTGACAAATAGTAATCCGGGTTAATAGTTCCCTCAAAATCCCCCAAGGCTAGATCTGCTTTTTGTAGCCAGGGTTTGACATACTCATAATTTTCATGAAAATCATAGCTTCCGTCTTCTTTTTGTGCACTCATATAGACCAGATCATGATAGAGCTGGTCTCCATTCGCCATGATTCGAGCTGTATGAGGAATCTGATCAGCCGGTGTTGTTGCCTTGTACACAACCTCTGGCCGTTCGGTTGCGGTGATCGGAAAGCCTTGGAACTTTTGCACCCACAAGATGGCATTGGCCACGATAAAAACGATGGACAAGAGCACATAGACAAACTGTTCATTAGTTAGCTGAATCCTCGAAAAGAGACGATCAAAAGCCCAATCAAAGGCCGCCGATAGCTCTTTTCCCATCGTTTTGATGGTCCCTTTCACATTCTCCCATTTCTCTAACATTCCTACCTCTTATTCGTATCCGTTTTTTCAATGATCCGTCAACAGATTGAGCTGTCATTGAAATACTTTCTCTTCATTGTATCACAATTTTCTGGAGGAGAAAAAAAGTTCTGCAAAACAGAACTTCTAAATGATTTTCTACTTGAAACAATAGCTTCGTCACACCAAAAAATGAACGTCCGTACTCACCTAAGGAACGTTTCTAAGCTGTTTTTTTCTTTTATCTCAATGCAGGCAATAAAAACCCATAACCTTCTTTCTCCATCTCCTCTTTAGGAATAAAGCGCAGAGCGGCCGAATTGATACAATAGCGAAGGCCTCCTTGGTCTCTCGGTCCATCGGTAAAGACATGGCCGAGGTGGGCATTGCCTGAGCGGGAACGAACTTCAATTCGCTCCATCCCGTGACTATGATCCTGGTAATAGTGGACAACATCTTTGGCAATGGGACGGGAGAAGCTCGGCCATCCACAGCCAGACGCAAACTTATCCTTGGCAAAGAAGAGTGGTTCCCCCGTCGTAATATCCACATAAATACCTTCTTCAAAGGTCTGATCATAGGCATTTTGGAAAGGACGCTCCGTCGCACTTTCTTGGGTAACTTGGTACTGCTCTGGTGTCAATTTTACCTTTAAGGTTTCTGGATCTGGTTTCTGATAGGCTGCCGGATCAATCAAGGGTTGCTCTGCATCTGTCACATCGATATGGCAATAGCCCCCTGGATTCTTCTTGAGGTAGTCTTGGTGGTAGTCCTCCGCCAAGATATAGTGGCGCAAGGGTTCCAACTCAACCGCGATTTTGCGTCCCAGTTGCTTCTCTTCTTCCGCAAACACTTGGGCGATCACCTCACGATCTCCTTCATCTGTGTAATAGACACCCGTCCGATATTGGCGGCCTCGATCATTTCCCTGTTTGTTAATGGACAAGGGATCGATCACCCGGAAATAGTAGAGCAGAATCGCTCGTAGGGAAATCTCATCTGGATTGTAGACGACCTGAACAGTTTCCGCGTGATCCGTTTCCTTGATCAATTGGTAATTGGTCGTTTCCACCTGGCCATTGGCATAGCCCACCGTCGTCTTTTCTACACCAGGGATCCGGGAAAAATACTCCTCCAAGCCCCAAAAACAGCCACCTGCTAGATAAATCTCTGCCATCTTTTTTCCTCGCTTCCTGCATTCCCTACAAGGAACGCTTGACATTTATTAGCTCCATCATAATCCAAGAGCCTCAGATTTTCAAGGATTCTGCCTGTCTCCTACCTGAAAACAGTCTCCCAAGTCAGCTTGAGAGACTGTTTAAAATAGCTAAAATTAGTCAATGTAGTGCAGTTTCCCACGGAAATCTTCCAAGCTTTGGTAGCCTTTTTCTTCCATGATGGCTTTGAGCTCTGCAGTGATGCGGTCAAAAGCTCCTACTCCTTCTTTATGAAGCGTGGTTCCGATTTGCACCATACTAGCACCACAAAGGATATGTTCAAAGGCATCGCGACCTGTTAGTACTCCACCAGTTCCCACAATCTGAATTTCTGGATTCAAACGTTGGTAAAAGGCATGGACATTGGCCAGAGCAGTTGGCTTGATGTACTCGCCGCCAATCCCACCAAACCGTTCTTAGGACGGATCACAACCGATTCATCCTCGATATAGAGACCATTTCCGATCGAGTTGACACAGTTGACAAACTTGAGCGGGTATTTGTTAAAGATCGCTGCCGCTTGATCGAAGTGGACAATATCAAAGTAAGGCGGTAACTTGATGCCAAGAGGTTTGGTGAAATAGGCAAAGACCTCTGACAAGATTCGATCGGTCGTATCAAAGTCATAGGCAATCTGAGGTTTTCCAGGGACATTGGGGCAAGAAAGGTTCAATTCCGTCAAGCCTTTAAAGTCACTGTCTTGCACCTTTTTCAGGATGGTATGGGTCTCTTCGGGAGCCATGCCGACAAGAGATAGAAAGAAGGTCCGATCCGGATCGCTTTCTTGCAATTCTAGCAAGTAATTCAAATAATAGTCCAAGCCTTGATTGGGAAGGCCCATCGAATTGATCGAACCAAGTGGCACGTCTTGGTAACGTGGCTCTGGATTTCCAGCACGGAACTCCAAGGTCGCTGTCTTGGTTACAAAAGTCCCAGCAGCTGAATTCTTCACTTCCTCTAATTCCTCAGTAGTCATACAGGCTACACCCGCGGCATTCATCAGGCAGTTGTCAAACTCAAAACCTGCAATAGTTGTTTTTGTCGATACCATCTTCTACTCCTTGAAATAAATTCTTACAGTCATTATAGCATGAAAAGAGGATGGATGGCTAAAAAAATAAAAAAGAGCGAGGAACGTCCGGAAATAACAAGACATTACTCGAGAATGAGTAGATTTCCGCTCAAAAAAGGCTAAAAATCCTATCATTATTTCAACTGGAGTAAGTCCAAGGTAGGTATCTTTTTACCATCCTCTATCAGCTGTGGAAATTTTCTGAAAATTCAACTTTTTCCTTTACAAGTCAAAAAAAGTCTGCTATAATTGTCCACGTAATAAAACATGACATTGCTTCTAGCAGTGCCTCCAGATGCCAGTAATTAGCCAATTTGCTGGAAGTCGTTTCAATAAAAAAGGAGAAACAAGATGACAACTGCAAAAGAATATATCCAAAGCACTTTCGAAACTGTAAAAGCTCGCAACGGCCATGAAGCAGAATTCCTTCAAGCTGTTGAAGAGTTCCTCAGCACTTTGGAACCTGTATTCGAAAAACACCCTGAATACATCGAAGAAAACATTTTAGCTCGTATTACAGAACCTGAACGCGTGATTTCCTTCCGTGTTCCTTGGGTTGACCGTGAAGGAAACATCCAAGTAAACCGTGGATACCGTGTTCAATTCAACTCTGCTGTAGGTCCTTACAAAGGTGGTCTTCGTTTCCATCCAACTGTTAACCAAGGGATCTTGAAATTCCTCGGCTTCGAACAAATCTTCAAAAACGTCTTGACTGGTCTTCCTATCGGCGGTGGTAAAGGTGGATCTGACTTCGATCCTAAAGGGAAAACTGACGCTGAAGTCATGCGTTTCTGCCAAAGCTTCATGACAGAATTGCAAAAGCACATCGGTCCTTCTCTTGATGTCCCAGCTGGTGATATCGGGGTTGGTGGACGTGAAATCGGATACCTTTACGGTCAATACAAACGCCTTAACCAATTTGATGCTGGTGTCTTGACTGGTAAACCTCTTGGTTTTGGTGGTAGCTTGATCCGTCCAGAAGCAACTGGTTATGGTTTGGTTTACTACACTGAAGAAATGCTCAAAGCAAACGGTGACAGTTTTGCTGGTAAGAAAGTCGTGATCTCAGGTTCTGGTAACGTTGCCCAATACGCTCTTCAAAAAGCTACTGAACTTGGTGCAACTGTTATCTCTGTATCTGACTCAAACGGTTACGTGATCGACGAGAACGGTATTGACTTCGACCTTCTTACAGACGTGAAAGAAAAACGTCGTGCACGTTTGACTGAATACGCTGCTGAAAAACCAACTGCTACATACTACGAAGGTTCTGTATGGACTTACGCTGGTAACTATGACATTGCTCTTCCATGTGCAACTCAAAATGAAATCGATGGCGATGCTGCTAAACGTTTGGTCGCTCAAGGTGTGAAAGTTGTCTCTGAAGGAGCAAACATGCCAAGTAACATCGATGCCATCAACGTATACAAAGAAAATGGTATCCTTTACGGACCTGCTAAAGCTGCCAATGCTGGTGGGGTTGCTGTATCTGCTCTTGAAATGAGCCAAAACAGCCAACGTCTTTCATGGACACGCGAAGAAGTGGACGGACGTTTGAAAGACATCATGACCAACATCTTCAACACTGCTAAAACAACTGCAGAAACTTACGGACTTGGTAAAGATTACCTTGCAGGTGCCAACATCGCTGCCTTTGGAAAAATGTCGCAAACGCGATGATTGCACAAGGTCTTGTATAATCAATCGATATTTTTCTTTGAGACCTTCGGGTCAAAAGCCTCTCAACTCCTGAAACTAGTGTGTTTCAGGAGTTTTTTTGTAGCTACTGATCTCTTAAAGGACAATTGGTCTCAAGGGAAGAAAGTCATTTTTAAAGAAAGGAATCTTAACCATCATTCGTGATGAGAGATTTGAGCCATCTCTTTTTCTGTATCTTTTTCTAAAAAAATTTTATTTTTTTTACTTTTACCCTCTTGCATTTTTAATAAATTAGTATTAAACTATAGCAAAAGGAGGTGCGCTTATGTTTCATTTTGCTCAAGACAAGTCAACTACCATTGAATTCCTTAAGTCTGAATTGATGCAACTGCTTTCTAATATGCGTCAGGAGATTGCAGCAAGCCGTCAAGCACAGACTTGTACTGCTTGCCAGCACATCCAACACTGCATTAACAAGATCCAAAGGGCAAAAAGTTCCGTAGCTATAGCCCTCCCGATCGAATCATTGGATCTCGAAATCACCGCCCTATTGCGCAAGCAATTATTAATCTTACCACCTGAGGCTCGAAAGACTTGGGATCAGATTAAATATTTGGATGACAAATACTGCCACTTAAAATAGACCAAAAAAGCTCAGAAAGGTTTCTGAGCTTTTCTTATTACATGATTCCGTTCTTTCCTGTTGGTAGGCTGATTCCTGCTTCCATCAAAGCATCATGGTAGAGTTTATAGTATGTATGATAGACAGTCGTCTGGGTTCCATTTTGAGCGGTCATAGCAATGCGGAAGGAATAGCGACCATTTTTTTCGATCTGTGGGCCTAAAATGGTAGGGCCTGTCAACACTTCTGGGTGTTTGTCTTGTTGAGACTGGTTGACCTGAGCGATGACCTGGTAGATCTTGTCAAGATCGGTATTCGCATCTAGCGGAATATCCACCAGCACGCGCATATCTCCACGTGAGAGGTTGCTGACGACAGTGATATTGCGGTTTGGGACAAAGTGGAGAGTCCCGTCAAAATCACGTACTTGAGTTGTCCGAATTCCCACACTGCTAACGATGCCGGCAATTTTAATAGAACCATTGGTAAGTCGGACATTGTCCCCCACATCCAGCTGGCGTTCTAAAAGGATAAAGAAACCATTGACCAAATCGGAAAGGAAGCCCTGGGCTCCCATCCCGATCGCCACCCCAGCAATCCCAGCACCAGCCAATAGACTAGAGACTGGAAGACCGAGGATCGACAAGATCCAGTAGATCAAGATAAAATACAAGCAGTAGTTCAAGAGACTCTCTACTAAACGGAGAATGGTTTTTTTACGGGCTTCATCCTGCACCGTATACTTAAAAGAAGGGGTTAATATCCGCTTGACCAGGCTATGGATGACCTTTTTAGCGATGAAAAATAAGAGAAAGACAAAAATCAGGGAGATGCATTTTGAAATTAGGTCATCAAAAATCTTTGTCCAGTCTATTTTACTGAAATAACGTTGGAAAACTTGACTCATTTATTCGGACCTTTCTAGCAAAGAATAGTTTTATTATATCAAATATTCGGAAATGACGCTATTTTTTTCTAAATTGCATTGCTTTTACCTCCTAACTATCGTATAATACTCCTTAACTATTTTTTAGGAGGTTTCGCATGATTCATCGGCTGATTACAACATGGAATAAAACCAACCTCATGAAGCGGATCGCGATCGGGATTGTACTTGGTGTCGTTCTAGCACTTGTCTTTCCAAAAGAATCCGCTATTGGTCTCTTAGGAGAGTTCTTTGTCGGAGGGTTACGTGCCATCGCACCGCTTCTGGTCTTTGCGCTCGTCGCAAATGCTCTCTCCCAACATCAAAAAGGGACAGAGACAAATATGAAAAAGGTCATTATGCTTTATCTCTTAGGAACCTTTGCAGCGGCCTTTATTGCTGTCCTAGTCAATTATCTCTTCCCAATCACGATTACCTTAACTGGAAAAGCGGCAGAAGGCTCCTCTCCAAATGGAATTGGCGAAGTCATTAGTAACCTTTTGCTCAAGATCGTCGACAACCCTGTCAATGCCTTGCAACAAGCCAACTACATTGGGATCCTTTCTTGGGCGACTGTCTTTGGAATTGCCATGAGAGAGGCCAGTGAACACAGCAAGGACCTCCTACAAACTCTAGCAGATATCACTTCAAAAATTGTCGAGTGGATTATCAACCTAGCTCCTTTTGGAATCTTGGGCTTGGTCTATACGACGATCGATGGTCAAGGACTCAGCGCACTGAGAAACTATGGAATTCTCTTGGTCGTATTGGTGGGAACGATGGCTTTGTCGCTCTGGTCAGCAATCCTTTGATCGTCTTTTTCATGATCCACAAGAACCCCTATCCTCTTGTTTGGAAATGTCTTCGCGTCAGTGGGGTCACAGCCTTCTTTACAAGAAGCTCAGCGGCGAACATCCCTGTCAATATGCGCCTTTGTGAAGAGCTGGGACTCAATCCAGATAGCTACTCTGTTTCTATCCCTCTTGGATCTACCATTAACATGGCAGGTGCATCGGTAACGATCAATACCTTAACCCTTGCAGCAGCCAATATTTTAGGGATTCAGGTTGACTTTGGAACGGCGCTTATCCTGAGTGTTGTGGCAACCATCTCAGCCTGCGGGGCATCCGGAGTTGCAGGAGGGTCACTTCTTCTGATCCCTGTTGCTTGTAGCCTCTTTGGCATTAGCAATGACTTGGCCATGCAAGTCGTCAGTGTCGGCTTTATTATCGGCGTGATCCAAGACTCTTGTGAAACAGCCCTCAACTCATCAACAGATGTACTCTTCACAGCAGTTGCTGAGATGAGTAGCTGGCCAAAGGAAAAACGCTACTAATCACTCAAATCAAACACAAGAGAAAGTCTTTCATAAGACCCTAGCTTGTAGCAAAAACCCCAGATCAATCGATCTGGGGTCTTCTTATTTCTTAAAGTAGCGTCTGCTTTCTTGGACGATCACAGGTGATAGCGCTAGTAGGGCAATCAAGTTGGGCAGAGCCATCAGTCCATTAACAATATCAGCAATGACCCAGACCAGATCTAATTTTAGGAAACCGCCTAGTCCAACCATAATCAAGAGCATCAAAAGCGGGGCATTCCACACTATATTATCGAGTTACTGAAAAATTGCAATACATGATCCATTCTCTGTCTCCTTTTTATCGACCGCTCGACAGAAATGAGAAAAAGAAAGAGTACATGACAAACATGTACTCTGATCCTGCTTAAAATAGGGGACTTCCCCTATTCTTCGCTCTGTCCTTTTACCTGAGAGTTTGAGTAGATCTATCCTCTACCTTGCCCCTTCGGTGCCATTTCTGGTCTCTCCAGAGTTCCGTCCATTCACAGTTACTCACGCTCCTGCAAACTTCATTCGGTCGTATGTAATTTTCTCTATTTTATTCGATTTTTAAAACTTTATCAACAATTTCAGAAAATATCTTGCGCATTTTCTGAAAATGTACGGTTTCTAATCACTTAAGGAGAAGTGATTGGTCATGAGGTTACTAGCATCCAGCAAAATCTTGTCCAAGAGTTGATCCGTAGCTTCTTGAATCTGATCGCTCATGGCTTGGTTTTCAGCCTCGAAATCGACGGTTTCACCTGCTGCAAGTGCACGATCGACTTTATTGATGCGTGCATGTCCCCAAGCCATTGTCGTTTCTTGGTAGTCGTCTAGATCCCCAACATGGTGAGCATAGTGAGGGTCTGCTAGTCCTGCAATAATCCGGTTAGCCCAGTAGTAGGAATCCGTTGTCACCTTAGCCGTAGTATTGGCAAAGTAGTCTGGTGTTGTATCCACTTGGGTAAAGAAAGGAACGGCTGTATTGTATGGCATCGAACCATAAGAAATCCATTGGATGCCTGTCGTTTCTTGTGGTTTATTGGGACGTAATTGCAGAATCGCTGTTTGGCTGGTACGGTTGATCCCGATCGTTCGGAAAGTCCGCTGACTCACGCGGTCTCCTTCCGGTCCATAAGGATCGTAGATGGTATCTTGGTAGTGGTTGCTCAAGACATATTTTACATCCTCAATTGTCACCTTACGATAAGGTTTTTGACACCAAGGAATCTCAAAACTCCGTGGATCCTGCTCGATTTCAGGATTGAGGAAAGCTTGGATGGCCCAAGCCCGCGGTGTGTTGTAGTGGCGATCCTTGTCTTTTTGACTACCAAAGGCATAACGCGGATTAAAGCCTTTTCCTTTTTGGTCTAGAATCAAATGATGCTCTGAGACAAAATTTTCAAGATCCGGGTCACAAAGGAATTCATCTGGATTTCCAAATTCAAAATAATCACTGCCCAGTTGGTTGGGGTTGGTCACATAGGCATCATCCGGGACACGGCGCGCCATCCAGTGGTGACCTCCGATGGTTTCCAACCACCAGATTTCATTCACATCTGAAATGGCAATCCCGTTGGATTCGTAGGTTCCATACTCCTCCAAGAGCTTTCCAAGACGCAAGACCCCTTCACGAGCTGTCTTGACATAAGGCAAGACCAAGGTCAGCATGTCTTCCTCACCGATCCCACTCTCTACAAGAGGATCTGCTCCTAGTACACGACTATTGGTCGTAATCGTCTCTGTTTCACTCATGGCTACATTATAGACATTAATCCCAGCTTCTCCCCAGATCCCGTCTTTCGGAATGGCATCTGGAACGGCTGTATAGCGAACCGGATTGTCTGGTAAGTCGATTTCAAAAGTGGATAAAACAGACTTATAATGACGCGGTTGATCTTCCGGTTTCACCACGATCAGTTTCTTAGGCGTAAAAACGCCATTTTGAGAATCCTCTGTTCGTGCTACAATGGTCGAACCATCATAGCTAGCATTTTTCCCGACTAGAATCGTTGTACACGAATCTGCACTTTCACGTTTACGCATGCGTATCCTCCCAAATCATTCATTGCCTCTATTATAGCACTTTTAAAAGGGAGGACCTACTGAAAATCAAATTTGAAAACGGATCGCTTTCAATCAGTTTCATTTTTCGAAGTATTAAAAAAACCTAGCTGTTTATCAGCTAGATTCAGATTGAAGAAAAAGTTATCTTAGAAACTTTCCTTAGGTGAGCACGGACGTCAGCGAACTTCGAAGAAGTTCCATGACTAATTATTGAGCCTAAGGTCTCAATAATTCCGAGTGCCTGAAACTGTACTGTTTCAGGCACTTTTCTCACGGCGGAAAGTTTCGGTATTTTCTTAATTTATTCTAAAAATGGGACAGATTTATATTTCTTTGCAGAATTTCTTAACTTATTTTTCTTTTTAAAAATTTAGTTTACGTTCTAAACCCTAGCTAATGAAAAGCTAGGGCTTAACTTATCCTTTAAACGTGACAATGGTTGCGCCACTTCCGCCCGCATTTTGTGGGGCATATTCAAAACTCTTGACATGTTTGTTACGGCGGAGGTATTTGGTCACCCCTTCACGGATAACCCCTGTACCAATCCCGTGAATGATATCGACTTGGGCCATGTTGTTCAGAAGAGCTTGATCGATAAAGCCATCTAGCTCTTGCATAGCTTCTTCATAGCGTTTCCCACGGAGGTCCAGACGCGCTCTAGGTCCACTCGTGTTGGAGCGTTTGACGACATTGACCTGACGTTTCTTGGGCTGAGCCGCTTCTTTTTCAACCTTGATAAGATTGAATTCTTTTTCCTCCAAGGTCATCTTAATCAAGCCGACTTGCGCCTCCCAGCGCCCATCTTTCAGTTGCTTGACCAGGGTTCCGCGTTGCCCATAGCTGATGACCAAGATCTCATCTCCCACTTTAGGAGCACGCGCCTTCTTGGCTTTTTTCAAGACCTTATTTTTAGACAGGTCGACTGTCTCAGGAGCTAATTTTTTCAACTGAGACTTGGCCTCAATGATCTCATGTGGTTTCAACTGTGATTTAGCGTGAAGGCCTTGAAGGATACGGTCACTTTCTGAAAGAGCCAGATCCACAATTTCCTTGGCTTCTTCCCTTGCCTTATTGAGCTCCGTTTCCCTCTCCCGAGTCAATTCGTTATAGAGCTTGCGAAGAGCGCGATTGAATTTGAGATTTTCTTGCTCCACTTCTTGAATGGTATCCAAGCGCTTGCGACTCTCCAAGGTCTGGGCCTCCAATTTTTCAATAATCTGATTGACATCATTATCGGTATTGGTCATGCTCATGGCATCCTGGATAATGGTCTCAGACAAGCCCAAACGGCGGGCGATCTCAAAGGCATTGGAGCGACCAGGAACTCCTTGCATAAAACGATAGGTAGGACGCAGACTCGCTGTATCAAACTCCATACTAGCATTTTGCACCCCAGCAGTCTCAATTCCATAAGCCTTGAGCTCTGGATAGTGGGTTGTTGCCATAGTCTTAATCCCGCGCAACCGTAGGTCTTCTAAGATGGCAATGGCAAGACCGGCCCCCTCTTGGGGATCTGTCCCAGCTCCCAACTCATCCAGAAGGATCAAGGAGGCTGTATCCACTTGATTTAAAATAGACACAATATTGGTCATATGACTGGAGAAGGTCGACAAGCTCTGCTCGATGGATTGTTCATCTCCAATATCAGCAAAGACCTGCGAGAAGATCCCTACACGACTGCCTGAATCTGCTAGGATGGGAAGACCGGACTGGGCCATGATTTGCGCTAGTCCCAGCGTTTTTAGCATGATGGTTTTCCCCCCTGTATTGGGACCGGTAATCACGATTTCTGTCAAGTCCTCGGTAAAATGCAGGTCATTCGCGACAGCATTCTCAATTAAGGGATGACGCAGTTGTAAGAGCTGAATGGAGCGATTGTTGGTCACTTCTGGGACTACTGCCTTGAAATCTCGCATAAATCGATACTTGGCCTTGATCAAGTCTAAGTGCCCAATAATCCAGGCGTTATTGGCAATTTCTGCTGCATGAGGGCGCAGGGTGTCAGATAATTCTTCCAGAATCTGAATAATCTCATACCGCTCATCAGCTCGATGATTGGCAATTTCTTCGTTGAGGTTGACCACTGCCCGAGGCTCGATATAAACAGTATTTCCACTGGCAGAGATATCATGAACCACCCCTGCAATGCGGTTGCGATAGGTATTTTTTACGGGTAGGACATTACGCCCATTCCGACTAGCAACGACAGCATCTGCCAACATATCAGCCTTACTTTTTAGTAGGTCTTGAAGGATCTCTCTGACCTGGTGTTCATTTTCCTGGATCCGGCGACGGATTTTGGCCAATTTCACTGGCAAAAGACTCGACAAAACCTCCTTCGTTAATCGCTTGTAGCCCTCCTTGTAGGCGAGGCAGATCCACCAAGTTATCAAAGAGGCGATCGAGCCTTTCCAATCGGACATTTTCCAAGTTATCGTAAAAATCCTTGAGCTCATGTGTCACCCGAAGAACTGCTTTTACGGCCAGTAATTCATCGATATTGAGGGCCGCCTCCATCTCCAAACGCTTGGTCACCGGACGGACATCTTGGATGGTCGATACGGCAAAGCGTGGATCTTCCAAGAGGATCTGCTCCATATCCTCTAGCTCCATAAAGGCCGTTTCAATGCTTTCTTTTTTATCAGTTGGAGTAAGGACTGCTAGCTCCATCTCCCCTTGCTCTGTCTGTAAATAGGGTTCAAAGAGTTGCTTGACCTTGTCAAACTCCAGAATATCTAAGATTTTTTTATTCATTTTTCTCCTACAAAAAAAGTGAGCGTCCTTCCTTGCGTCGGACTTATCTCACTCCTTTCTTCCTGTCTTGCTCCTTAAGCCCCGACGATCGCAGTTACCCACAAATTGTGGAACATACTAGAACTAATCGGGGTATGAAGGATGATAAAGCGGATCAACCCACTTGCATTTAGTCTGTTTTGGATGGAAGCCATGGGAACGGTTGAGAGGACGGTTAAGCCCATCTGGATGACCAAGAGGGTTATCACCACTGCAATCACACCCGCTCCAATTTGATACTTGCGCTCCTCCAGTTTTTCTGGCTGGGGGAACAAGTGCATAAAGATTCCAATCACACGGCCGATAATATAAACAAGCGCAAAAATCGCGACATAAGCCAGGCCTGCATAAAAAATTTCATCTAACTGAAACAAGTAGTGATTGGAATAAAAATAATTTACCGATTCTCTGGTCGGACTTGAAAAAGGGACCCATAGAGATAAAATCTTAGCCAAGCCCTTGTAACTAGCACCTGCAATCAAGAGGGCCAAGATGGTCACTAGAAAATAGTAGGCCTGCAGAATGATCCCTCTTGCAAAGCCAATATAAAAGCTCCATGCCAAAATCAATAAGATTAAGAAAGTTAACATGTATCTCCTCTTATTTAGATGATTTATCCTTTAAGTCGTCTAAGGCTTTGCGACGAAAATCATCTAATTCTGTTTCTTTGTCGTCAAACTCAATCTCTCGATTCAGTTGCATAGACAAACTATTTACTGCTAATAAAATTGCGATGGTTTCATCGTCAGCCTCTGGCATTTGTTCCTTAATTGCTTGGTATTTTTCTCTTGCGACACGTTCGACTTCTTCCATAAACAAATTATCATGGTTGGTTGTTAAAGTGAGCGCTTTGTTTCCAAATGTAAATTTATATCTATTTAAGCTCGCCATAAAAATCACCTCACGGTATTATATCAAAAAAGGGGGGCTTTGTCAGTAGCAAAGGCCCTCTTCAAGGCGATTTTCTTAAGCGATTCTTTCTTCCTTTTTGTCCCCTCTCTCCCTGAATTTGTGGTACAATAGTGGTTATGGAAAGTATGACACTCACTCCAACACAGGAGCAAATCCTTGATTTTGTCCATACCTATCGCAGTTCTCTCACTCAAAGCAAGAACCCTCATATGGATTATTTCTTCGACTAGAGGGAGCGACCGTTTCGATCTACAAGTCTGGAAAGGTCCTGCTCCAGGGCAATGACCTCACTCCTTACCTGACCTTTTTCGGGCAAGATGCTGGGAACCTTAAGCGTTCTACTTCATCTGCACGACAAGATCTAGTCATGATCGGAACCGATGAGGTCGGAAACGGCTCTTATTTTGGTGGACTCACCGTTGTCGCTTCCTTTGTCACACCTGACCAGCACGACTGGCTCAAAAAGCTTGGTGTTGGTGATTCGAAGACCTTGGATGATCGAAAAATTCAGCAATTGGCTCCTCTACTTGAGGAAAATATCCAGCACCAAGCACTCTTATTGTCTCCAAAGAAGTACAATGAAGTGATCGCTTCTGGTTACAATGCTGTTTCGGTCAAGGTAGCCCTGCACAATCAGGCCATCTACCTTCTGTTAAATAAAGGAGTCCAAGCAGAGCGAATTGTGATTGATGCCTTTACAACTGCTAAAAACTACCAAAAATACGTAAAAGCTGAAAAAAATCAGGTCACGCAAGCCATTGAGTTGGAAGAAAAAGCCGAAAGCAAGTATCTAGCTGTGGCAGTTAGCTCCATCATCGCCCGTAATCTCTTCCTTCAAAATCTAGAGGAGCTGGGTAAGGAACTGGGTTTTAATCTCCCTAGTGGAGCAGGGGCTAAATCAGACCAAGTGGCTGCTAAATTGCTCCAGACCTACGGGATGAAAGCTCTGGATTATTGTGCCAAACTCCATTTTAAAAACACAGAAAAAGCAAAGAAATTACTAGAAAGATAAGTCATGTCAAAAAGAAGTTCAAACATACATCGAGCTCACCTGTGGTGAGATTCCTTAAAGAATGGGGCCTCTTCAGTATCATTGTTGGTCTCATCATCGCCTCTCGCATTTACCTCTGGGCTCCGGTCAAGGTAGATGGCCATTCGATGGATCCGACCCTGGCCGATAGCGAGTACCTCCTTGTGGTCAACCACCTCTCGATTGATCGTTTCGACATTGTTGTTGCCAGTGAAAAAGATGACGACGGCAAAACCAAGGACATCGTCAAGCGGGTCATCGGTCTTCCTGGAGATACCATCCAATATGATAACGATACCCTCTACATCAATGGGAAAAAGACCAATGAGCCTTATTTGAAAAACTATATCGCTCGTTTCAAAAAAGACAAATTGCAATCAACCTACACTGGAAAAGGCTTCGAAGAAAACGGAGAACTCTTCCGCCAATTGGCCAATACAGCCCAAGCCTTTACAGTAGATAAGGATGGCAATCCTAAATTTACTTTGAAGTTGCTTGACGATGAATATCTCTTACTTGGAGATGACCGGATCGTTTCAAAAGATAGCCGTCAGGTCGGAGCTTTCAAGAAAGAACAGATCAAAGGGCAAGCCGTCTTTAGACTATGGCCTATCTACCCTTTCAAAACTTATTAGTATAGATCAACAGACTGAGGCTGAGACAAGTATGTCCCAGCCTTGCTTTATAAAAAGGAAAAAATGATGGAATATTATTTTTCAGGAACTATTGAGCGCATTATCTTTGAAAATCCTAGCAGTTTTTTTCGAATCCTCTTGCTCGATATCAGCGATACAGATGCCGAAGATTTTGATGATTTTGAGATCATTGTAACGGGGACAATGGCAGACATCTTAGAAGGCGAAGACTACACCTTCTGGGGAGAGCTGGTCCATCATCCCAAATATGGAGAACAACTTAAAATCAGTCGCTATGAACGAGCTAAACCCACTAGCAAGGGATTAGTGAAATATTTTTCCAGTGATCACTTTAAGGGGATTGGTCTCAAAACTGCTCAAAAGATCGTCGATCTCTATGGCGACGACACCATCGATAAAATTCTAGAGGCTCCTGAAAAATTAGAAGAAATCACAGGACTCTCCAAGAAAAATCGATTGGCTTTTGTGGACAAACTCCGCCAGAATTACGGAACAGAACGCATTCTCGCCCAGCTAGCTCATTACGGCATTCCCAATAAATTGGCCTTTCAGATCCAAGATTTCTATAAAGAAGAAACGCTCCAAATTGTGGAGCAACAGCCCTACCAATTGGTGGAAGATATCCAAGGCATGGGCTTTAAATCGCGGACCAACTAGCAGAAGAATTGGGCATCGCAAGTGACGCCCCTGAGCGTTTCCGCGCGGGTCTGATTCATAGCCTCTTTAGCTATTCTATCGAGACAGGAAATACCTACATCGAAGCCAAGGACCTCTTGCGCTACACTATTGATCTCTTGGAATCTGCACGACCAGTGGAATTGGATCCATCGGCCATTGCACAAGAATTGGGGCGCCTCATTGAGGAAGACAAGGTACAAAATATTGATACCAAGATCTTTGACAACAGCCTTTTCTTTGCGGAAGAAGGAATTCGAAGCCACATCGGCCGCCTTCTAGAAAAAGGAAAACAAACCTCGTATGAACCGGAAAAAATCAACCAGGCTATTGCGCAGGTTGAAAAAGATTTGGGGATCCACTACGATGCCATCCAAAAAGAGGCTATTCACCAAGCCATCCAAACAAGGTCTTTATCCTCACTGGGGGACCGGGGACCGGAAAGACCACGGTTATCAATGGGATGATTAGTGTCTATGCCCAACTCCACCAGTTGGATCTTCGTAAGAAACAAGATCTGCCGATCCTACTGGCTGCCCCAACGGGACGGGCTGCCCGGCGCATGAATGAACTGACAGGACTTCCGAGTGCCACTATCCACCGTCATTTAGGGATGACAGGGGATGATGACACCAGCCACTTAGATGACTATCTGGACGCTGATTTTATTATTGTGGATGAGTTTTCTATGGTCGATACCTGGCTGGCCAATCAATTGCTCAGCAATATCGCAACCGATACCAAACTCTTGATTGTGGGAGATGCAGACCAATTACCATCGGTTAGTCCTGGTCAGGTCTTAGCTGATCTCTTGCAGATCCCTCGCATCCCTCAGACCAAACTCGAACACATTTTCCGCCAAAGTGAAGATTCGACCATCGTCTCCCTAGCAGGAGAAATTCGCCAGGGAAGGCTTCCTCATGATTTCACAGACCGAAAAGCCGATCGCTCCTACTTCGAAGCTGGAAGCGAACATATCCCTAAGATGATCGAACAGATCACTTCTGCTGCCCTTCGCAGTCAGATCCCGGCTCGAGATATCCAAGTCTTGGCCCCCATGTACAAGGGCCAGGCCGGCATTGACCATATCAATACGCTCATGCAAGACCTTCTCAATCCAACTGTCAAAGATCAGGTCGTCTTTGACACGCCAGACTGCCAATACCGCGATGGGGATAAGGTCATCCATCTGGTCAATGATGCGGAAAGTAATGTCTTTAACGGAGATATTGGCTACATTACTGATCTTCTACCTAGCAAATATACCGAATCCAAGCAGGATGAATTGACCATTCAATTTGATGGGAATGAAATCGTCTACCCGCGCAATGAATGGTACAAGATTCGCCTCGCCTATGCCATGAGTATTCACAAGTCTCAAGGGAGCGAGTTTCCTGTGGTGATTTTACCCATCACCAATCAAAGCCACCGGATGTTGCAACGTAATTTGATCTATACCGCCATAACGCGCGCAAAGAGCAAATTGATCCTCTTAGGAGAATACAGCGCTTTTGATTACGCTACTAAGAATACCGGCACTGCGCGTAATACCTACTTGGTCGAGCGCTTCATGGACCTGGACGGAGAAACAGCTACCAGGGACTCCTCCTCATCTCTTGCAACTGTTTCTGCTACTGTCGAAAGCGCACAAAGCAAGGAAGCGACTGTTGAAACCAAGACCGAGACTTCTCCACCTCCTATCTATCGACTAACAGAAGACAATCTCCACACCATCTCGCCTATGATCGGACTGACAGAAGAAGAGATTGCGGCCTTCTTTGATATCAAAAAATACGACTAGTAAGTAGACTAGTCCTTATAGAATATAGGCAAACTATTTCTTACATCAAACAATCTAATGGATACCAAAAAATTAAAATAATATATTTTTATAGTGCTCATTCAAATATAGCTGAAACTTTCCGCAGTGAGAAAAGTGCCTGAAACAATTATGTTTCAGGCACTCGGAATGATTGAGACCTTAGGCTCAATCATTAGTCATGGAACTTCGTAGAAGTTCGCTGACGTCCGTACTCACCTAAAGAAAGTTTCTAAGATAACTTTGTTTCCAATCTGAGACGACTAGTGAACAGACTAGTCGTCTTTTTCTTCCTCTACTAGAGGTAGCTCAGTATGATCCACAAAGTTGGTCATAGTGACCCCCAAAGGCGAATTCCAGTATTTGTCAACTCGATCTCTTGGAAAATGTGACGAGCTGAGCGGTTGATGCGATCGGCATCCCGTGTTGGCTCCGTCAAGGTGATCCGCTTGGTCAGGGTGGTAAAGTCTGCATCGCGCACCTTTAAGACCAAGGTCTTGCCTTGTTTCCCATGTTTTTCAAGCGATTGAGCCACCTTGCTGGACAGATTGGCAATTTCTTCAAGGACATCATCTTCTCCATAGAGGAGCTTGCGGTAGGTCCTCTCTTTTCCAATCGACTTTCGGATACGATGGCTTTTGACAGGGCTATTGTGAATCCCTCTGGCCTTTCGGAAGAGATCGTAGCCAAAACGACCAAACCGATCGATCAAGGTCATCTCCGGAATATCCAACAGATCTGCACCTGTATAGACCCCCATCTCGTGTAGACGCTCCACTGTCTTTTTCCCTACCCCATGAAATTTGGCAATGTCCATTTGGCCTAGAAAATCCTCAGCATCCTCAGGCAAGACCACCGTCAAACCACGAGGTTTCTGATAGTCACTCGCCATCTTAGCCAAAAACTTATTATACGAGACCCCTGCAGAGGCTGTCAGATGGAGCTCCTCCCAGATATCATGCTGGATCAAGCGTGCAATTTTGACAGCTGATTTGCTCTGAATTTTATTTTCCGTCACATCCAGATAGGCTTCGTCAATACTCACGGGCTCGATGAGATCCGTATACCGTCTAAAAATCTCACGAACTTGCTCGCCCACTTCTCGGTATTTTTCATAATTCCCAGAAATAAAGATGGCTTTTGGGCAGAGCTCCAACGCTTCTTTGGAGCTCATAGCCGAGTGGATTCCGTATTTTCGAGCCTCATAGTTGCAGGTTGACACAACCCCTCTTCCCCCTGACTGTCGAGGGTCTTGGCCAATCACAAGCGGTTGGCCTTTCAAACTAGGATTGTCTCTTTCTTCGACAGCAGCAAAAAAAGCATCCATATCCATATGAATGATCTTACGACTGGTATCGTTCACTAATGGAAATATCAGCATTTTTTGCCCTCCTTTTTCTATTATAAAAATAAAATTTCAGAATTGCAAAAATCGACATTCCCCCAAAACTTGGAAATGAATGGAAACACCTTCCAGTTTTCAAAAATATAGTACAGTATGACATATTTTTGAAAACTGTATTATAAAAGAATCTGCTATTTTTCGCGATTCCTCTTTGTGTAACCGATTTCTGTATGGTATACTACTAGTGTAAATGCAACAGATACAGTTGCTAGAAAGACAAATAGAGGAAAATACAAATGGTTGTTAAAACAGTTGTTGAAGCACAAGATATTTTTGACAAAGCTTGGGAAGGCTTCAAAGGTGAAGATTGGAAAGAAAAAGCAAGCGTTTCTCGCTTCGTTCAAGCTAACTACACACCATATGATGGAGATGAAAGCTTCCTAGCTGGTCCAACTGAACGTTCTCTTCATATCAAGAAAATTGTTGAAGAAACGAAAGCTCATTATGAAGAAACTCGTTTCCCATACGATACACGTCCAACTTCTATCGCTGATATTGATGCTGGATACATCGACAAAGAAAACGAACTCATCTTCGGTATTCAAAATGATGAATTGTTCAAATTGAACTTCATGCCTCGTGGTGGTATCCGTATGGCGGAAACTACTTTGAAAGAAAATGGCTATGAACCAGATCCAGCTGTTCATGAAATCTTCACAAAATATGTGACAACTGTAAACGATGGTATTTTCCGTGCTTACACTACAAACATCCGTCGCGCACGTCACGCTCACACTGTAACTGGTCTTCCAGATGCCTACTCACGTGGACGTATCATCGGGGTTTATGCTCGTTTGGCTCTTTACGGTGCTGACTACTTGATGGCTGAAAAAGCAAACGACTGGAATGCCATCACTGAAATCGATGAAGAATCAATCCGTCTTCGTGAAGAAGTAAACCTTCAATACCAAGCACTTAAAGAAGTTGTTAAATTGGGTGACCTTTATGGTGTAGACGTACGTCGTCCTGCCTTCAATACAAAAGAAGCGATCCAATGGACAAACATCGCCTTCATGGCTGTCTGCCGTGTGATCAACGGTGCTGCTACTTCTCTTGGACGTGTGCCAATCGTTTTGGATATCTACGCTGAACGTGACTTGGCTCGCGGTACATTTACTGAATCAGAAATCCAAGAATTTGTTGATGACTTCGTTATGAAATTGCGTACAGTTAAATTTGCTCGTACAAAAGCTTACGACCAATTGTACTCAGGTGACCCAACCTTCATCACAACTTCTATGGCTGGTATGGGGAACGACGGACGTCACCGTGTTACTAAGATGGACTACCGTTTCTTGAACACTCTCGACAACATCGGTAACTCTCCAGAACCAAACTTGACAGTTCTTTGGACTGACAAATTGCCATACAGCTTCCGTCGCTACTGTATGCACATGAGCCACAAACACTCTTCTATCCAATACGAAGGTGTAACTACAATGGCTAAAGACGGTTACGGTGAAATGAGCTGTATCTCATGTTGTGTATCTCCACTTGACCCAGAAAACGAAGAACAACGCCACAACATCCAGTACTTCGGTGCTCGTGTAAACGTGCTTAAAGCTCTTCTTACTGGTTTGAACGGTGGTTACGACGACGTTCATAAAGACTACAAAGTATTTGACATCGATCCTATCCGTGACGAAGTTCTTGACTTTGACACTGTTAAAGCAAACTTCGAAATCACTTGACTGGTTGACTGACACTTACGTAGATGCTTTGAACATCATCCACTACATGACTGATAAGTACAACTACGAAGCCGTTCAAATGGCCTTCTTGCCAACTCACCAACGTGCAAACATGGGATTCGGTATCTGTGGATTCGCCAACACTGTTGATACCTTGTCAGCGATTAAATACGCTACTGTTAAACCAATCCGTGACGAAGATGGCTACATCTACGATTACGAAACAATCGGTGAATACCCACGTTGGGGTGAAGATGATCCTCGTTCTAACGAATTGGCAGAATGGTTGATCGAAGCTTACACTACTCGTCTCCGCAGCCACAAACTTTACAAGAACGCTGAAGCAACTGTGTCACTTCTTACTATCACTTCTAACGTTGCTTACTCTAAACAAACTGGTAACTCACCAGTCCACAAAGGGGTATACCTCAACGAAGATGGTTCTGTGAACTTGTCTAAATTGGAATTCTTCTCACCAGGTGCTAACCCATCTAACAAAGCGAAAGGTGGATGGTTGCAAAACTTGAACTCACTTGCTAGCCTTGACTTTGGTTATGCAGCTGACGGTATCTCACTCACTACTCAAGTTTCACCACGTGCTCTTGGTAAAACTCGTGACGAACAAGTTGATAACTTGGTAACCATCCTTGATGGATACTTCGAAAACGGTGGACAACACGTTAACTTGAACGTTATGGACTTGAACGATGTTTACGAAAAGATCATGTCAGGTGAAGACGTCATCGTTCGTATCTCTGGATACTGTGTAAACACTAAATACCTCACTCCAGAACAAAAAACTGAATTGACACAACGTGTCTTCCACGAAGTTCTTTCAATGGATGATGCCTTGAACTAAGATTCAAATAGATCTTAAAAAACCAGTCGGAAACGGCTGGTTTTTTTCATCCCCATCGCAAGAGTATTCTGAATTTTGAAAGAGTTTAAGAGCTTACTATATAGGGTTTGACAGCGCTTTCTCCAAGTGTTATAGTAGAGCTGTAAATAAGATAGAAGGGGTGATCCTATGTTTTTAACATTTATTTTCGCTATTATTTGGCTCTTTATCCTGATTGCACTGATCTTTTTAGCAACCCTTCTCGTCCAGGATAGCACCGTGCAGCACCACCACCTGAGTTAACGAATGATAAACCTAAACAATAGCTATTCTAAATGAATTTAGAAAGGATAAGAAACAAACTAGAATTGTCAGATTTTAGTTCTGTCTCTCGTCCTTTTTTGCTATAATAGAAACAGATTATTTAGTAAGAAGGATATTATGGAAGAGTCAAAACTGATCAACCAAGTGATCGACGTCCTGATGTTAGCTGGAACCCTCCTGATAGAGAGCGGTTCTGAGATTCACCGGGTCGAAGATACCATGATCCGGATCGCCCATTCACAGGGAATCGTCGATTGCAATGTTTTAGCGATGCCAGTCGCTATTTTCTTTTCAATTGAGAATGCCAATGTCACGCGCATGAAACGGATCTTGCGGACCAATTACAATATCGAAAAGGTCTGTGATGTCAATCAGATCTCTCGTCAACTCGTCTCTGGAGAGATCGATCTCGAGCAAGCCTACCAAGCCCTGAGCGAGTTGAAAATGAAGCGAGTTCCTTATACCAATCTTCAGTTGACCATTGCGGCAACCCTCAGTGCTCCTTTCTTCTCCATCATGTTTGGAGGAAATTTCTATGATGCGATTGGAGCGGGTATTGCGACTGTCTTTGCCTTTGCTTTTTCTCTTGTCGTTGAGAAATACGTTCGCATTCCTTTTGCCACTGCCTTTGCGGCCGCCTTTGTCTTTGGTTTTTTGGCCCATATCTGGACGCGCTATAGTGGTTTTCCTTCCAATACCGATCTCATTATCGCAGGCTGTGTCATGCCCTTCGTTCCTGGAATCGCTATGACCAATGCCGTCCGAGATCTGATGAATTACCACCTCAATTCTGGGATGAGCAAACTCTTTGAGACTCTCCTCATTACTCTTGCACTTGGTGCCGGTACAACGGTCGCCCTCGTCCTTATGAAATAAAATGATGAACCTAACTGAATTTTTAATCCAAGCGGTGGCCAGTTTGATTGCCATCATCACCTTTTTAATCGTCCTAAATGTGCAGCGCTCCATGTTGATTCCTGGAGGAATCCTCGGTATGGGCATCTGGCTACTTTACTATATCCTGAAAGGGCCTACCAATGTCATCGTTGCAACCTTTATCGCAGCCATTGTCGGCTCCTGTATCAGTCAGATTTTAAGTATTATTCTCAAGACGCCTGTCGTGGTCTTTATGTTGTCCATTCTAGCCCCATTGGTTCCTGGATATATTTCCTATCGAACCACTTCCTTCTTTGTCAGTGGGCAATATCGCCAGGCAGTAACCAGCGTGACACTGGTGGTTATTCTGGCCTTGGTGATCTCCATCGGGATGGCTAGCGGCTCCGTTGTCTTGAAACTCTACCATTCTTACCAACGCCATCAAAAAAGAAAAATGACCAATGCCAACTAGCATTGGTTTTTCAAAACTTATCTATGTAATCGCTTGTATTTTTGTTTAAAAGTAGTACAATGATAGTGAAATAACAAATCCTTTAAAGGATGCGAGGTGCTGTAGGATGGTAAACAAGTATATCAAGTATCTTCCTTGGATGATCCTAGGAGCCTTCCCCTCCTATCAATCAGCGACTTACTATGCCCGTAATTCATTTGACTTGTTCTATCTGACCTTGAACTTTCTGATTGTGTACATCGCTTTAATCGTCTTCTACGAAAAAGTTCTAAGAGACAAATGCAAAGAACTCTTCATACGAATCATGAGCAATCCTAAAAAAGATAAGCAAGGATAAGAGTTGAAAAGTCATCTAAGGATGGCTTTTTTTATAGATTTTCTATTTTTTCTATGAAACATTGCAAAATCGGTCCCGAGAATGATTTCCTTGCTGATCTAGCTTTTTCAAGGGAGTTTTACCCTTAAATATGGTAAAATAGTAACGAAATATACTAGTAGATATCAAATAAAAAAGAGGTTAAGAATGACAATTGGGATTGATAAGATTGGTTTTGCGACGAGTCCTTATGTCTTGCGTTTAAAAGATTTGGCTGCTGCTCGTGATACTGATCCCGAAACTGAGCAAGGGTCTTCTCTTAAAAGAACAAAGTGTTGCACCGATCACAGAAGACATCGTCACATTGGCTGCTACTGCAGCAGATGATATTTTAACAGACGAAGATAAAGAAGCGATCGACATGGTGATTCTTGCGACAGAATCTGGAATTGACCAGAGTAAGGCTGCTGCTGTGTTTGTCCATGGCTTACTAGATATCCAGCCTTTCGCCCGCTCTTTTGAGATGAAAGAAGCCTGCTATGCTGCGACTGCTGCCTTGGATTATGCTAAACTCCATGTTGAAAAATTTCCACAGAGTAAGGTTTTGGTCATTGCCAGTGACATTGCTAAATACGGAATTGGAACTCCTGGAGAACCAACACAGGGGGCTGGAGCGGTTGCTATGCTGATCAGCCAAAATCCTCGTATTCTATCTTTTAACGATGATAATGTTGCCCAAACACGCGATGTCATGGATTTTTGGCGTCCAAATTATGCGACAACTCCCTTCGTGAATGGGATTTATTCAACGCAACAATATCTAGATTCTCTGAAAACAACCTGGGCGGAATACCAGAAACGGACTGGCCTTACCTTGACAGACTTTGCGTCCGTCTGCTTCCATTTACCTTATCCAAAATTAGCTCTCAAGGGCTTGAAAAAAATCTTGGATAAGTCAGTATCAGAAGAGAAAAAAGATCAATTACAATACAACTTTGATCAATCGATTCTATACAGCCAACGCGTGGGAAATATCTACACTGGATCTCTTTTCCTAGGCTTGCTATCACTACTGGAAAATCGTCCCCAACTCAAAGCCGGGGACCGAATCGCCCTCTTTAGCTATGGAAGTGGAGCAGTTTCTGAGATCTTTAGTGCCAATCTCGTTCCTGGTTTTGAGCAACTCCTAGATCACAAACGTATGGACAAACTAGATCAACGGACGGTTCTTAGTGTTGCTGACTACGAACGACTCTTTTATGAGGAAGTAGATCTAGACTCTAGTGGCAATCAAGTGTTTGAACCTGCTACGCTTCAAACTTATGCTTTGACAGAGATCAAGGAACACCAACGCACTTACCAGAAAGTAGAAAAATAATGGCACGATTACCAGGTTTTGCAAAACTTTCTCCCACAGAACGCATAGAGGCCTTACTGAAGGAAGGCCTCTTAACTTGGGATGAAGCACAGATCTTAAAAGAACAAAAGGGACTTCCCCTTTCTATTGCAGATCAATTGACGGAAAATGTCTTGTCGACTTTTGACTTGCCTTTTAGTCTCGCTCCTTATTTTCTGATCAATGGTCGTGACTATGTCCTTCCTATGGTCACAGAAGAGCCTTCCGTGGTTGCAGCTGCCAGCTTTGCGGCCAAGCTCATCCAACGTTCGGGCGGTTTCACCACCCAAGTGCACCAACGCCAAATGATCGGTGAGATTGCTCTGACAGATGTTACGGATGTGAAAATGGCTAGCAAGCGCATCCTAGAAGACAAGGAAACTCTTCTTCAGCTGGCTAATGAAGCCTATCCTTCTATCGTCAAGCGTGGAGGCGGAGCGAGGGATCTTTGGGTCGAAAACAAGGGGAACTTTCTCATTGTCTACTTGGCTGTCGATCCTAAAGAAGCCATGGGAGCCAATATGCTCAACACGATGCTGGAAGCTCTGACTGATCGTATCCAGGAACTCTCTGGTGGTCAGGCCTTGATGGCAATTTTATCCAACTTGGCCACTCGCTCTTTGGTGAGTGCACGGTGTGCCATCGATTTTAAAGCACTGAGTCGAAATCCTGAGGAAGCCATTGAGATTGCCCACCGGATGGAGCTAGCTAGCCAACTGGCTCAAGTGGATCCTTACCGTGCAGCCACTCATAACAAGGGGATTTTTAACGGGATTGATGCCCTGGTCCTTGCGACAGGTAATGACTGGCGGGCCATCGAAGCAGGAGCCCATGCCTATGCCGCACAAAGTGGCCCATACAAAGGCTTGAGTAGCTGGACAAGTCAGCCAGAAGAGAAAAAACTCTATGGAGAGATCACCCTACCAATGCCAGTTGCAACAAAAGGAGGCTCCATTGGCCTCAACCCTACAGTTCAAGTCAGCCACCGTTTACTAGGAGAACCTTCTGCTATCGAATTAGCAGGTGTCATCGCGTCGCTCGGTTTAGCGCAGAATTTCGCCGCCTTGAAAGCCCTCGTGACTACAGGGATCCAAGCAGGACACATGAAGCTCCAAGCACGCTCTCTAGCCCTGCTAGCAGGAGCTAAGGAAGAGGAAGTTCCCCGTCTGGTCAGCCAACTCCTTGAAAACAAACCCTTCAATTTAGAAAAAGCACAAACACTCTTACAAGAATTGAGAAAATGAAAGAACTAAGACGCACGTCTTAGTTCTTTTGTGTTTGAAAAATTTGCCTTATTGTTTTAAAAATGGCAAATCGGGCTCTTTCTTGGTATAGAGTACCACTTCGATAAAGGTCCCTACTTGGACGGCAAAGAGCAGTCCGACGAGAAGATTAATCCGATGGTCTGTTTCATAAAACGGAGAATTCCATAAGAAGTGATTGGCTACTGTCGAGACAACACACCAGAGTCCAAAGAGTTTTTCCTTTTGCTGGGTCACTTGAGACAACAAGAGGAAGACACCAACGGATACAACAGCTGTATAGAGGGCGTGTGAAGCTAACCCACCAGAAATACGATTAATGGCCTCAGTAACGGCGGCTAATTGGCTAGTTTTTGTTTGGCGGGCAACGTACCCTAAGTCCTCAATGATTTGAAAACCAAAGCCGGAGCCCAAGCCGGCAATTAGAATCGATTTTAGATCTTTTTTGCCAACCATCAAAACTACCCAAAAGGCAACTAGAGCCTTAAAGAATTCCTCTGAGAATGGGGCTGTCAAGGCATCGGTCCACTTGTTAAAGACAGTGGCATCCTTGATCACATGGCTATTCATAATATCGATCAAGCTATTACCTGAAAAGCTCAACCAGCCTGCTACGAAGGCACCCCCAAACATAGCAATCCATAAGAGATAGTTTGGGACAGACAACTGCTTGGCCAATCGTTTTGAAAAGAGATAGAGTGGGATAATAATAGCAGCTAAAACAGACAAGTTCAAGACCAAGTCTCTGCCTGCAGACTGGCTAAATTCTTGTTGAGAAAGATGACCGAGTTCAAACTCCAAGCCAATTCCTGCAAATAATAGAAAGAGATAGATCGAGACTCTTTGAATTTTAGTCATCTTGTTTTCCTCCCTTTTGTTTCTTTGAGCGAATTAGATAGATCACAATCGCTAGAAGGGTTGCTCCGAACAAGCCTGCTGCTAAAAATGTAATCATAGTCAAAAATCAACGAGATCAATTTTTCTCTTCATAAGCAGCATCTTCTTCGTCATCTAGATCTTGCAGAGCACTTTTTCCGTGTTCATCTGCTACCTTTTTGTTCTGCTTCTTTTCTAATTTCTTGCAAGCGTTCAAAGGTTTTCTCAGCTCTCGCTATTCCTTCCTCTGTTGCCTTCTTACTTGCTTCTTCAGGCTGAGAAGCAAGGGCAATTTGTTCCTGATCACTCAGATCTTGTTCAACCATCCACTGAGATTCCAATCGTTCCATTTCAGTACGAATCGCCCCATCTTCGAATAAATCAGGATACTTGGCTACAAGGTCATTGATTCTTGAAATGGTCCAATACCAGGAGCGGTCATTGTAATGATCGCCTAATTCTTGGTAGGCTTGATAGGTGTTGAGAATATTGCCATAGTACGGTAGGTAAGGAGCATTCCGCGGACTGCCCATCGACAGCCACATGGTACCTCCACCCGCACTTGCTGGGACCTCGTCTTTCAGTTGGAAAATATGGGCCTCCATGACATTTGGATTGGAGATGGGGTATTTATAAACGGCATCAAACTCTCCTTTTTTCGGGATGCCTTTTCCATCCAGCTCCATTTGATCCTGTGGTTTGTATTTGGTTCCTTCCAAACGATTGCGTTGGAGATTCATGGCATCGCGGAGAGTTAATTTCCGATCAGTTGTATGAAGAAGATCAAAGGACGCATCGTCATATTTAACAGGAGAGCTTGGGTCTAGAGATTTGATCCCCGACCAAACCCGCGAGCGATCCGCTTCTTGCAAAGGCGGATTATAGGATTGAGAAATGTGGAATTTTCCATCCACTTCCTTATAGCTATTTGCGTCCTTGGCGACTTTTTCAAGACCTTTTGAGGCAATCGTACGCTCTGTATCCGATAAATCAACATGGCCTAAGAAGAAAGTATTTGGAAAGACTGCAAAGCGATCTTCTGGAAAGAGAATGGCCGCATATTGGTGACCGGATAGGATTTCCATATACCAGACGCCTTCTTTATCGGCAATGGTCACAATATTTCCTTCTGCAGCGCCTTTTTCTTCGACGATTTTAGCAATGAGTTCAACCCCTTCTCTTGCGGTTTTCACACTTGGGAGAACAATGCTGGTTAAGCCGGATTCTGCCAAACCGTCCTTGACATAGGGATCCACTTTTTGGATCTTGTCATTTGCTGAAGCAGATACAGTAGCAGAAATGGAAACCCCATATTCATTGAATCCTGCTTCATCAAAAATTCCTTGATCTGGGGTGACATCTGGAACTGCTGTATACTTATAGCTAATCTCTGGCAAGGGATATTGAAAACCGTTGGCGGCATCCTCAAAGATGGCACCTTTTTTATTGTAGACACGCTCTCTGACCACAAAATTTTTATTATGGTTGGGCTCTAAATCTTCGGTACGCCCTACCAAGGTCGAGCCGTCGGCCGTCAGTTTCTTCCCAATGATGAACCCCGTACAAGCCTCAACAGGTTGAGCAATCAACAAAAGCGGAAGCAAGGCTGCTACAGCTGAGCGAAAATAGTGCTTCTTCATCCTAAACTCCTTTTTAAAAATGTTTTTCCTTATTTAGTATACTCTTTTACGATCCTGTTTTGCAAGCGATTCCACCAACCGTAAACGATTCGTAAACTATCAGAATTTTTGAGGGGAATCACTTTTTCAAAAAAGAAAGGATTGGCTTATTTTGCCAATCCTTTTCATTTTCTCTGTTGCTTCGCTTGCCACAACTTTCCATATAGGAGATAGTCGACTTCACGGAGCTCTTTCAGGTTCTGACAACCGAGCGCACATAGGAGCAATCTGAGATCTTCTTTCCAGCCTTGGACAAGGACGATCACTTCTTCAATGCTCTTAGTCTCTACCATCTCAAGAAACGCGGGATAGTCCTACGCCACGTGCTCCAAGGACCAAGGCCTTGACCATATCAAGAGGATGACGGATGCCACCACTTGCGAGGACCTCAACCTGATCCATCTGATCCTGTAACTGTAAGAGACACTGCGCAGTTGATTGTCCCCAATCATCCAGATAAGCGCGATTGCCACCACGACGATTCTCAATATAGGCAAAACTAGTGCCACCACGGCCAGAAATATCGACGGTTTTAATTCCAGCATCTAGCGCTGCCTGAACTGTTTTGGGATCCATACCAAAGCCAACTTCCTTCAGGACTACAGGCACTGGAAAGCCCTGCCCATAGCTCTTGAGATGGTCTTTCCAAGTGTGGAAAATCCGCTCCCCTTCGGGCATGAGTAACTCTTGCATCAGATTCACATGGACTTGAAGAAAGAGGGGTTGTAGCTCTTCCACTGTACGCAAACCCAAATCTGGCTCTTTATCGATGCCAATGTTGGTTGCTAAAAGAAGATGAGGGTGGACTTTTTTGACCGCATACGATTGATCGCTCGGATCCTTCAGCCCTGCACTGTAAGAGCCGGTCACAAAGAGAATCCCACAGGCTTCGGCTACCGCTGCCAACTTTTGATTGATCTCTTTGGCCCGTTTACTCCCGCCTGTCATGGCATTGATATAAAAAGGGACCTCCCAATCACGCCCTGCGAAATGGGTTGTCAAATCAATCTCCGCTAGATCCACAAGGGGGAGGGATCGGTGAATCAGCTCGATCTCATCAAAGCTATTATAGGAGGAGCTTTGCTCCAAGGCATAGCGAATATGCTGGTCTTTTCGATTTTCGCTCACGAATCTCCCATCCTTTCTTGGTAAATGACTTCAATATTCTTTTCCTTCCAGCGGTCTATCAAGGTCTGAGTCTCAACTGGGTCAAAACTAAGGGCGATTCCACAGTCGCCTCCTCCAGCACCACTAGATTTGGCACAGGCAGAAAGACCCTCTGTCGCTTCTTGCAGAACTTTCAGAGCTGGGGTATAGATCAAAGGGTTCAAAGACTTTAGGTTCTTATCGGCACGTTTGATACTGGTCTCAATTTCTTTTTGGTTCCCTTCACGGAGGCCTTTTTCAAGATTCTTCACTGCGCTCTGGCTCTCCTGAAGAAATTCTTCCTTGATCGCTCCCTTGACCTGACGGATCAAATCACTTGAAATCGCTGGTTCCTTGGTCCAACCAACCAGAAAATCATAAGCGATGGCTGGCTGGATCGAGCAGATCTGGTAGTCCCAATCCAGGTCTAAAACTTGTGACAGGGGCTGAGAAGTCAAGACTTCATGCAACCAAGCCCGATCAAAGGATTGGTAATAAATCAAGTCCTCGTAGGCAATACAAGCCAAATCGCCCATGGAACCATTGTCCCCTCTTTGCACCAAGACCACTGCTGCTAGTCGAAAGAGCAGGTCCGGATGTAGGTCTAGTTCATACAGAGCGGCCACGGCCTTGATCACGAGCAAGACCACACTTCCGCTGGAACCAATCCCATACTTTTTCCTCTCTTCGCCCAACGTCCCTCTTAGGTGAAGATCAAACGGTTTAGGGGCTATCCCCTGATCTTTCAGCCACTTTTCCATGAGCTGAATGGTCTCTTGAATCAAGGCGTAGTCCTTATTTGGGGTCAAATCCACCTGGTAACCAAAGAGATCTGAGACTAGCTGATAGCTTCTAGATTCTTGGATAGTAGCTGACAGATAAATGGGAATAAACTGAATCACGGCTCCATAGCCAGGCGTTAGCACTGCGTATTCTCCAGCTAGATAGAGCTTGCCTCCAGTCTGTACCTGATACTTAGTCTTCATCTTGAGGATCCTTTGTTTTAGATACGATGGTCCGATAGCGGTCGTCAAATAAAGGCACCAGCTGATCCAAGTCTTCTTCTAAACAGAGAACCTTAACGTTTGGCCCTGCATCCATGGTGAAGTAACAAGCATGGCCTGCAGCGCGAAGCTCACGGACAAAGTCCATAGCTTTGTGGCTTTCTTCTGTCAAGTAGCTAAAGGCTGGAGTGGCTGTTCTAGTCGTCGCATGCATAGCAAGGGCATTGCGCTCTGTCAGCTGACCGACATGTTCAAAATTATTGCCAGCTAGATAGTCCAGCATATCCTTGTAATCTTGTCTAGACTCTTCGATCCATTCTTTGAAATTAGTCGAAGTCTCCATGCAGCGTTTCATCCCTTCCCGGCTGGAAACGGGCTTTTGCTTGTCATTGAGAACCAGCATGATCATAGCCAGTTTCAGGTCTGTTTTAACCTTATAAATCTCTCCACTTTCTTTGTCCCAGGCCGCTAAAGGGCCAAAGAAAGACCGTGAAGAGGAACCCGAAGCAAACTTGGCTTTTTGAGCTAATTCCTCCTGGCTCAAGCCCAAATCATAGTACTGATTGCAAGCCTTGACGAGAGCAGAGAGCCCGCTTGAGCTAGAGGACAAGCCTGCTGCGGTTGGCATGTTGTTGCTGGTATCCACCCGAACAAATCCCGCTTCATCTGCTGGTTTCAAGCCATCAATCACAGCTCCAATTTTGGCTTGCTCAGCTGGATTTTGAAATTCCCCATCGATGTAAAATTCATGCGCAGTCGCATCTGCTGGCAAGGGAGAGAGACTGGTCTCTGTATACATATTCTCTAAGGTCAACGAAATCGAACTGGTTGAAGGGACCATCTGTTTGGCATCTTCTTTTCCCCAGTATTTGATAATCGCGATATTGGCATAGGACTTAGCCGTTACAGGTTTTCGATCCATGTATGGTGCGCTCCTTCTTTTTCTAATGCATGGGCAATGGTTGCTGCTTCACGAGAATCCTTGACGAGGGCAATCACACAGCCACCAAGACCGCCTCCGCTCATTTTAGCCCCTAAGGCCCCGTTTTCAAGGGCAACAGCGACCAAATGGTCTGCTTCAACACAGCTGACACCGACGGCTCTCAAGTGCTCATGACAAGTAGTCAGAGCCTGTCCTAGGCTCGTTAGATCATTCATTTTCAGAGCCTCTTCCACCTGCTGGGTCAACTGACCAATCTCATGGAAATGGGACAAAACTTCCTGCCCTTTGGCTTCCACCTTTTGGATCGCCTCACGGGTATTGCCATGAATTCCCGTATCCGCAATCACCAAGCTCGCTTTTATTCCCAGCTCCAGCGGGTAAAAGCCTACATTCCCGGATGAATTTAATGGCTTGATCGCTCAAACAAGTCTTGGCATCGAGCCCACTTGGATTCATATGGGCAATGGTTTCTGCTCGATTGACCAGGATTTCTAAGGTCTCATCATCCAGCTCCTCTTGATAATAGTCAAAAACTGCTCGAATAGCTGCGATACTCACCGCCGCAGACGATCCCATCCCCCGTTTTTCCGGTACCATGGACTGAATCCGGCAGCGAATCCGGGCCTCTTTAATCCCGAGGTGCTCAAGAGACGCAAAAACCGCCATGGACAAGGTGTCGTCTTCAAACAAAACCCATGGACTGTCTGCCGGGATGATCTGGCAGATCACTTCGATATGATGGAGTGGCAGCGCAATAGCCGGATAACCATAGACCACCGCATGCTCTCCAATTAAGATAATTTTACTATGCGCCCTTCCGACGCCTATCTCTTTGTTCATATTCATCTCGCTCTATTAAGGTCATTACTATTTTAATATAAATCAGCCAAAAAAGCGATGCTTTTGAAGGAAATCCAACCTAAGACGGAGTTGAGTTCTATCTGACAGACCGTAAAAGGCCAGGATCCATCATCCTAGCCTTCCATTTCTATTTTTCAAATTCTTGTTTGATCAAGTCCATCAAAGAGTTGCGGTCGAGGATCCATTGGGCCCGTTCGTCCTTCTCATAGGTCCGGTTGGACAAAAAGATCACCGCTTCCTGCCTCTTTCGATTGTACATGATGAAGGTTCCAGTATAGCCCGTATGATCTAACCAGTCCCCCTCTAGATTCCATCCGAGAGCGCGGGTCTTGCCCTCTTCACGCGCAAAATTCTGAGACAAGTCACGCGCAAAATCCTCCTTCAGATAACGCTCTAAGAAGCGCTCTAGATCAGCAACAGTTGAAAAAGTCCAGCACTTCCCGCATGACGACCCAATACTCTCGCTTTGGGATCATGAACACTTCCAGAAGCCACTCCACGGACCGTTGGCACCGCCTTTTCGACCGGTCCAAACCGTGTCTCCGTCATCTTCCAAGGTGTAAAAATCAGCTCTTCAAATAAGCGATCCAAGGGCTGGCGAAACCTGTCTTCTAACCAAAAGCCCAGCAGAAGAAAATTGACGTCGGTGTAATGAAAACTCTTGTCTTCTTTTAACTGCAAATTTTCAAGAGCTGTTTTCAACTGTCTCGCATCCAATTGATCCCGGTTGGGGATAAAAGGATCGAGCCCAGAAGTATGGGTCAAGAGTTCCCGGATGGTCGTCTTCTCATGAGCAAAACGCGGGTAAAGCTCTTTAAAGGGGCGATCAAGCGCAAGCTCCCCTTTCGCATACAAAAAGGCACAGATGGTAGCAACTCCAACGACCTTACTGACACTAGCCAAATCATAGACCAGGTCAGCCACTACTGGCTCTCCTTTTTCAGGATCCGCTAGTCCCAGATAGTGCTCACTCCACTGACCATCGCGGTAAAGCGCAAGAGAGGCACCTGGATAGATGCCTTCTTGGATTTGTTCGGTAATTTTTTCGATGATTGCATTCACGCTCATCACTCCATTCTTATTCTTCATAAGAAATATGGACCTGATCTTGATTGGCTTCAAACCAGAGTTCGATCTGGCTTGGATCCTTGGCAATCAAGAAAGTTCCCTTACGGTGCACAAAATCGACAGTTTCTCCTAAGCTTTCTTTCAAGTCTTCCACATCAAAAGATGCCAATTCGACCTTGATCATGCTCAAATCCCAAGTAACCTTGTTCTCAACTTGGAGATCTTTTCCTTGGGCTTCTTGTAAATGGATAAAGTGGGCCAAAGCTGGCAAGTTGCTATAGAACTTCTCAGCCTCAGCAAGATCGGCCACATTGACCTCAAGAAAGTCCACATCAAAGCTGGTCAAACCTTTGAAATCTTCTGGAAGCTCAACAAGAGGCGCTTTCTCCAAAGGTTCTAGGCTTTCAAGATTTTCTTCCGCATGCACGAAAATGGTATCTCCTTGAGGAGACACAACTTCAAAGGCGCGACCATTAGCTCCTTGGTAAAGGGCGCTTGTCTCTGGCTGGCGGGCCAACAAATAATCAATTTCTTGAGCTTGTGCCACTTTCACCACGATGCGACCCAATTTCTTTGGACCTTCGACCTTACGCGAACGCATACTCGGTGACTCTTCTAAGACGATTTTTTCTACTTTTGAGGCATCTCCTAAAGACAGGAGAGCTCCTTCTTCCACTAATACTTTCATTCCCAATGTCTCTTCATAAAAGCGTTGATTGACATTTCGGTTATTCACTTTCAAGACTGGGATCACTCTTACGATCTGATTTGCTGTCATACTTTCCTCCAAGCACTTTTTATTGTAAAAGATTTTCTGGCTTTTTACAAGAAATCTTGTGCAAAAAAGACAGATTTTTCAAAAATAAAAATCTGTCTTTCTTTTTTTAGTATACTGTTCGTGTATGGACCCGCCCGTTTGGAGCTTCAAATTCGTATTCTAAGTAATCCTGATAGGTCCCTGGTGCAATCACTCCACGCACATCTAATACAGCCGTTCCTGCCTGTCCCACAATGGAATCTGCTAACAGGCAGCAATTAGTAGACAGAACAAAGTAAGATTTAAACGCGAAGAAGTAAATTTATATAGCTCAGCCCCTAAATCATATTTCAATTTGTAAGCGTAGGTCGGCTGACCGTCTTCCAGTAACCTCCTAGGTGGATCCCAAGGTTCTAACAACTGATCAATTTCAGCTAGACGCTTCTCTACTGCCTGATTCTCTTCTTCGGTAAGGGATAGGCTGTAGCCAAACAGCGTCTTTTGACTCTCTTTTTTACATAGTTCGATGTATGGTTCCTTATCCACTTTAAACAGTACGCCATCCCCAATCGTCCCAAATAGACGCTCTGAAAAGGGATCGTAACTTCCGTAAGAAATGACCTTCCCCTGATAACAAATATCTACATGCCCAATCGCTCCAAATAAGTTGCTGTCAGAAGTATGAACCAAAATTTCTAATTCCCTTGCCTCTTCTTCTTTTTTCACCAATCGATAAGGGCCTGTGTGTCCCGCCGAGCTCCCTTTTTGAAGAAACTGGTTAAACCGTTTTAACTCCTTAGCAGGGATAAAGGCTGCAAAGATAACCGGTAGGCTAATACGAAAGCGACGTTTTAACTCTTGGCCTTGTTGGTCTTTGTCAAATAAAATACCATCTCGAATATTAGAAATCCCCAACAAGACCAGATAAGCCCCCAAGAGGATAAATTGGAAGTGCCCATCTGAACCAGGTTCCAAGACAGTTGCTAGACCAAGCCCACCGTTTAAAAGCGCATCCCATAAATAGAGCCAGCCTCCTTTTACCCGATTGGCCTTATAAAGCCAAAATGTGATCCCATAGACAATGGCACTCCCCAACTGATATGCCCCTAAACAAATCACAACTAAGTTTACGGGCAGACTACTCAGTCGATTCAACCAGATCAACGCAAGTGAAAGAAAAATAAACCAAATAGAGTGGCTATAGGAAATAGACTTGCTACGTAACAAAAAGCGAAGAAGAAAGCTTCCTAGTCCATCAACTAAAAAGTAAATGGCTAATAGATCCAAGGAAAATTTGGTGAAACCAACGCCGTTTCGAAAAATGAGAATCCCAAAAATGACGGCAAGAACCCCAAACAATAAGGTCCGTCTTCTTGCAACTTGTTCAAAAGATATTTTTTTCAATATTCCTTCTCCTTATAGACGAAAGGTCTTTAGACAAATACTATTTTATCAAGTATAATATAAGAAGTAAAGAAAAAAGAAACTGATAAAAGGAGCAGTCTATGAAATACAATCAATATAGCTATCTATCTGTTGACCAAAAAGACATTCTTAAGGAACTAAAAGAAATTGGGTTTGACCTTCCCACCCACCTCCCAGAAAAAGAACTGTTTGAATGGTTTGTCCGCAAGGTTTACTTCACCTATAAAGATACAGATTATCCCTCTCTAACCTAGTGGTGGATTCTAAAACAGACTTTTTAACGTATATCCAATCTGACTGCGAATGGTCTCCGAACATTTTTTTTACACAGTAGCCCTCCAATTACTCGGTTTCCGCTATTTTATTGATTTTGAAGATACGGATAGCTTCTTGAAAGAAGTCCAATTTCCGATTGAGTATGGAAACTTGGTAGAAAACCTCTATCACCTTCTCAATACTCGAACAGTAAAAGGAAATTTACTCATCGATCAGTTGGTCAGCGATGGCTTGATTCCTGAAGATAACCAGTATCACTATTTTAACGGCAAGAGCCTCGCAACCTTTACGAGCCATGATGCCATCCGCGAGGTCGTCTATGTGGAAAGTCGGGTCGATACCGACAAAGATGGTCTGCCAGACTTGGTCAAGGTCAGCATTATCCGTCCTCGCTATGAAGGCAAGATTCCAGCTGTTATGACCGCTAGTCCCTACCACCAAGGGACCAACGATAAAGCCAGTGACAAGGCCCTCTACAATATGAATGTCGACCTAGAGGTCAAAGAACCTCATGCTATCCAACTAGAAGAACCCAAATTAGAATTAGTGGATCCTGTTGGCTCAGCCCAACTAGTTGACGAGGCCGAAGAGCTTCTGACCCATATCAACTCCAGCTACACCCTCAATGACTACCTGCTTCCACGCGGATACGCCAACCTCTATGTGTCTGGAGTTGGAACAAAAGATTCGCAAGGCTTGATGACCAACGGAGATTACCAACAAATCGAAGCCTATAAGAATGTCATCGACTGGCTCAATGGTCGTTGCCGCGCTTTTACAGACCATACACGCAAACGCCAAGTTAAGGCGAATTGGTCTAATGGCAAGGTCGCAACCACAGGGATCTCCTACCTTGGGACTATGTCTAATGGTCTTGCTACCACAGGTGTGGAGGGCTTAGAAGTCATTATTGCAGAGGCAGGAATCTCCTCCTGGTACAACTACTACCGCGAAAACGGCCTCGTAACGAGTCCTGGTGGCTATCCAGGTGAAGACTTTGATTCCCTTGCCGAATTGACCTACTCGCGCAACCTTCTGGGGGGAGACTATTTGCATCACAATGCTGCCCACCAAGCCGATCTAGACATTGTAAAAAAAGAGCTGGACCGAGCTTCTGGAGATTACAACCAGTTCTGGCACGACCGCAACTACCTTCTTCAGGCAGACAACGTCAAAGCTGAAGTCGTCTTCACCCATGGTTCCCAAGACTGGAACGTCAAACCGCTTCACGTCTTTAACATGTTCCAAGCCCTTCCAGCAAACATCAAAAAACACCTCTTCTACCACAATGGTGCTCACGTCTACCTCAACAACTGGCAGTCCATCGACTTCCGTGAAAGCATGAACGCCCTGCTCTCTAAAAAACTGCTAGGCTACAATTCAAGCTATGAATTGCCTACTGTCATCTGGCAGGACAATACAGGAGAGCAAAGTTGGACTTCCTTGGATGATTTTGGCAACCAAACAGCTCAACGGACCTTCTCATTGGGGGACGGTGAAAAGGTCATCCAAAACCGCTACGAGACAGAAGATTATGAGCGTTATGGCAAGGCTTATCCTACCTTCTTAACGGACCTCTACCAAGATAAGGCCCAACAAGTGACCATCGATCTTCCGATCGAAGAAGACCTGCACCTCAACGGAAAATCTCGTCTTCACCTACGGCTTCACTCCAGCACCAATAAAGGGCTTCTCTCAGCCCAACTCATGGAGCTCGGTAACAAGAAATACCTCCAACCCTATCCAGCGGTCTTGTCCGTCCGTACCCTTGATAACGGTCGCTACCATATGCTGGACAACTTGACCGAGTTGCCTTTCAAAGAGTCTGGCCAACGAGTGATTACAAAGGGCTATCTCAACCTTCAAAACCGAAATGACCTCTTACAAGTCGAATCTGTAAGCCCAGGAGAGTGGATGGAATTTGACTTTGATCTTCAACCTACCATCTACAAGCTCGAAAAAGGAGCGACCCTTCGCCTGGTCCTTTACACAACGGACTTTGAAATCACTGTGCGCGATCAAACCGATTATCAACTAACCATTGATTTAGCACAATCAAGCCTCCATCTTCCTGAAATGACAGAGGCCCACTAATCGTGGTATCAAAGCTTGCCCTTACTTGGCTTCATTTGACAGCTTAGCCCACTTATGTTACTATCTAATAGAGTATTTCATAGAAAAAGATATTAGAGGAAGTTATGGCGATTGAAAAAACTGTCAGCGAAATTGCTGAAATTTTAGGAGTCAGCCGCCAAGCGGTCAATAACCGTGTCAAGGCGCTGGCTCCAGAAGATACCCAAAAAAACGAAAAAGGGGTTACTGTTGTAACCCGCAGTGGCTTGATCAAGCTCGAAGAAATCTACAAAAAAACCATTTTTGAAGATGAACCAGTCAGCGATGATGTGAAACAGCGCGAATTGATGGAGATTTTGGTGGATGAAAAAAATGCCGAAATCGTCCGTCTCTATGAGCAACTCAAAGCCAAAGACGAGCAACTCGCTAAGAAAGATGAACAGTTGCGCGTGAAAGACGTTCAAATTGCTGAAAAAGACAAGCAATTGGACCAACAGCAACAATTGACCTTACAAGCAATGAATGACCGCGATACCTTGAAACTGGAACTCGAACAAGCAAATGAAAAAGTTCAAGAACAAGAAAGCAAAGGTTTCTGGGCACGCGTTTTCCGTCGATAATCCGGGGCTGGATCCTACCAGTCCCTTTTCTTTTCTACCACAGGAGATTTCCCATGAAAGCATTAGAAGATTATATCGCCTTTGATCTTGAATTTAACCAATACGAGGGCGCCTATCAGATCATTCAAGTCTCTGCCGTACGCTTTGCAGGTGGTCAAGAAGTTAAACCTGGTGACATGATTCGTTCAACTAAAGAATGTTTGATTAACCTTTGCCAAAAAGACGGTTCAAGTAAAACTGTACGTGCCTAATGATGAGAAAAATATATGGTCTTTTGGTAGATAATGAGAGCAGGTGCCAGCATTATCACACAGAGCTTGATATTGTTGCCCTAAAATGCTTCGAATGTCTGAAGTATTATGCCTGTTATCAGTGTCATGATAGTTTGGAGGATCACCACTTTCTAACTTATCCTCGTCAGCTCAAGCAGGATAAGGTTGTTATTTGTGGTGTTTGTAGGTATGAAATGACGATTGAGGAGTATCAAGAGGCAGTAGCTTGTCCTAATTGTCACAGTGCCTTCAACCCTGCTTGTTCAAAGCATTATGATATTTATTTTGAAAAATAAAAGATTGAAGATTCTGTTCATAGGAACAAAGTCTTCAATCTTTTTTCTTTAGTTAAAGTAGCTATGATTTTTTAGTGCTTTTAAAACTGGCTTAGTCACCAAAGCGACAATCAGACCTTTAATGAGGTCAGGAATGATAAAGGGTGTCAAACCGACTGCCACAGCTACAGACCAACCCATCTTTCCAAGAAAGTGCAGGCTAAGAATACCACCGACAAAGACAAGTGCATCTCCCAAAACAAAAGCCAAAAAGATTTTCCAGATAGGAGTCTTAGCATGAGTCAGTGCAGATGTGACAAGGGCAAAAAATGGATAGGCAAGCAGATAGCCAGCTGAAGGACCAAAGAAGGCTTGAAGTCCACCGCCACCTCCAGCGAAAACAGGTAAACCAATAGCCCCTAGGATAAGGTAGAGGGTAGCAGCAAGAGTAGCCTCTCTTGGTTTAAGGATAGCAGCAACCAGTCCGACAGCAAAAGTCTGGAGCGTAATGGGAACTGCTCCAATCGGAATGGTGAGTTGTGCCAGTGCAGCAATAATAGCAGCACCAAAAGCTGGAAGAATAAGAGACAAAGTACGATTTTGTTTCATTTTTAGTTAACCTTTCTTAAAACAGTCGTTAACTTATTATAACAAGCGTTTTTCCATTAGTCAACCTAATAATAAAAAGAGGTTAACTAATGAACTTAACCTCTTTGTGATATGATTTTAGACGTCAGCAGGACTATTTGTTAATTATCAATAGCATGATAGATATCGTTAATAAGCTGATTTTACATCAGGTGAATAGGTTTGCTATGACCTGTTTCCACAAACTGATGAAGCTGATCCATTACCGCTTCTAAAAAGTTTATCATAATCATTTCCCTCATTTCTTGATACAATAACTGTAGCATAAAAGGTGAAATGTTGTGGATAACTTTTTTCCAAATCTGAAATTTTCACAGAAAAAAGCGAATAAAGAGAGTCGAGATAAGCAAATGGCAGAATTTTCATTTGAAATTGGAGAAAAACTCTTGGTCTAGTTTGAGAATGATAGGGGGTGGACTATGGAGTTTAATCGTGTGAGCTTTAACGAAGCACCAGCCAAGTACGATATCCGCGCTTGGAACCCAGACCACACCAAGATGGGTAAGGAAATTACCCTTAGCGAAGAATTCCAGGTTCTCGTTGTCGCCTTCAAAAACTAAAACAAGGTCAGCATGGTTGAACTGCACCCATAAAATGAGACACAAGAAAACACTCCTGTTTAAATTGAACTGCACCCCAAAAGTTAGATTTTTTCTGTCTAACTTTTGGGGTGCAGTTCCGATAGAGGTTTTCTCTGTATGCTTAAAATGGCAATTTCCCTGCGAAAGCACCTAGTTTTTTCTTGGTTGCAGCATCAATTTCTTCAATTGCAGCATTGATGGCTTGGACCGTCATATCCGAAAGCGTTTCTGTATCTTCAGGATCGACCACTGCAACATTGAAATCGATGGAGACGACTTTCTTATCACCTGTAAGAGTTGCAACTACCAAGTCTTGAGCAGATTTTCCAACAAATTGAGTTGCAGCTAATTCTGCCTGGCTTTGCTCCATTTGCTTCTGCAATTTTTGAGCTTGCTTCATCATATTTTGCATATTCATCATAGCAATAACATTCCTTCCAACTTCTGAAATTTACAGTTCATTATACCATTTTTTAGACGCTTGGAAAAGCTTTGGTGAGGGAACATATGAAATTTCATTGAAGTATTATGGGATCAAATAATTGCTTTTAACCAATATAAATTTCCTTCTTTTTTCAACTTATTCTATTTGTCGATATAAAGCGACTCTAAAGGATTTAGTTTCACCTTAATTTGTCAGTGACCTTTAAAATTTTTTTAATCCATATACTTACTTACTATAATCATAGATCGTACCATTATTCTCAAAGTAAAAAACACCCCAAAAGTTAGAAATAATCCAACTTTTGAGGCGTTAATCAATTAAGGCTCATTATTGATAACAGAACCACCACTACTGAATGTATAAGAAACACCGTCTATAATTAAAGTTTTATTCATTGCAAATGCACCACCGTCGTTAGGATCTGCATAATATCTACTTCCGTTTAAATCAAGCCAGCCTGTTATCAATTCACGTGTAACTGGGTCGAAATAATATCGTTTTCCATCTATTAATGTCCGCTGACCTACAAATGCCTTACCAAATTCGTCAAAGCAATACGTTTTCCCATCTATAGTTTGCCAACCTGACAATCCTTCTCCACTTTCTGGGTCGTAATAATACCATTCTAGACCAGGGTATCCTTGTTTAGATATCCAGCCCGTTTTCATATCGGAATTAACTGGATCGAAATAATATCTTTTATCACCTATCTTTTTGAAACCTTTTAACGCACTATGTTCAAAGTAATACCATTTCCCATCTATATTTCTCCAACCGGTAGCTTTTTCTCCGCTTACAGGGTCGTAATAATTCCATTCCGTACCAGAATATCCTGGATTAGATATCCAACCAGTTTTCATATCACAATTAACTGGGTCGAAATAATAAAGTTTTCCATTTATATTTTCATGACCAGAACGTGCTCCAAATTCGCTAAGGTAATACCATTTCCCATCTATATTTCTCCAACCTTTAACTCTTTCTCCGCTTATAGGATCATAATAATACCACCCAGGGTAATCTCCATCATTATACACATTATATTGCCAGCCAGTTATCATATATCCTCTATCATCAAACTTATAGCTTTTACCGTCGATATAAGCTTCTTGATTTTTATAATAAGAACCATTATTTAGTGAATACCACCAACCAATATTATCTTGATGCCAATCAGCCTTTACTTGAGATACTGGAGTTAAAAGTAATATTACTAATGCCCCACCTAGCAAAAATTTAGTTGCTTTTTTCATTTTCATTTCCTCCTTATATTTTTGTATCCGCTTTCATTGTAGCATGTTTATTTCTCTAAATCAAATAATGTGTGGATATAAAGAGGTCACTGTCAACGAATTCAAATATAAAGTCACTCTCTTTTTATTTGTCCTTTAAAAGGCTATCAGTATCCACTTTTAGATAAAAATCATATAAGATATTATCTAAAAGTAGACCAAAAAGTAATTAAAGAAATAACCTGCTCTATTATTAAAATTTTAGCAACTGACTTTATCAATGATTATAAATGAAGCTTATTAGCTACCTAATAACTCACTCTGAGTTATATAATAAAATTCTTTATCATCATAGTTAAAAACACCTTAAAAGTTAGAAAAAAATCTAACTTTTAAGGTGCTGATCAATTAAGGTATATTGTTTATAAGAGTACCTCCATTATCGAATGTGTATGAAATACCGTCTATAATTAAAGTCTTACTTCTTGCAAGTGCACCACCATCATTTGGATCTGCATAATATTTATATTTACCTGACTCAAACCATCCTATTTTCAATTCATAAGTATCTGAATCAAAATAATAATCTTTTCCATCTAAACCAATTATATGACCACTGTATGCCCCATACAGGCCAAAGTAATACTTTTTCCCATCTATCTCTTGCCAACCTGATAGCTGTTTCCCACTTTCTGGGTCGTAATAATATCTTTTTGTACCAGAGGCCTCTTGTATGCTTACCCAACCCGTTTGCATATCGCAGTTAACCGGATCAAAATAATATTTTTCTCCATCTAAATTCTGCGAACCTTTTAAGGCACCAAATATAAAGTAATACCATTTCCCATCTATATTTCTCCAACCTTCAACTTTTTCTCCGCTTACAGGGTCGAAATACATATTTTCTGTCCCATAATGGAATTGTTCAGATATCCATCCTGTTTGCATATCACCATTAACTGGGTCAAAATAATAACGTTTCCCATCTATCAATTGCTCACCAATAAGTGCTCCACTTCTAGTAAGGTAATACCACTTTCCATCTATATTTTGCCAGCCAAATTTTTGATCACCATTTACTGGATCAAAATAAGACCAGTTTATTTTTTTACGACTAGTAGCATTACGCTCCGCTATCGGCTGCCAGCCGGTCATCATATAACCTCTGTCATCAAATCTATACCACTTCCTGTCAATATAAGCTCCTGTGTTTTTATAATAAGAACCATTGTTCAGTGAATACCACCAACCAACATTATCTTGATGCCAATCAGCCTTAACTTGAGATACTGGAGTTAAAAGTAATATTACTAATGCCCCACCTAGCAAAAATTTAGTTGCTTTTTTCATTTCCATTTCCTCCTTATTTTTGTATACGCTTTCATTGTAGCATGTTTATTACTCTAAATCAAATGATGTATGGATATAAGGAGGCTATTATCAATGTATTCAAGGGTAAACAAAAAAATTTGCACAATTTGCTTATAATAAAAGAGGCACCTAGGCCTCTTTTGTTCTCCTTCAAACATTCTGTCACTGTCCATTTACCGTCCAATATAGTGTAATACATCTAAAAATTGTTAATTATGTCGAAGAGTAAATCCTTTTAAATCAATATTTCTATGTATAACAAGACTTAAAGAATCTTAAATTAAGTCTTGATTGTTCACGAGAACCAAAATCTGATATTACTTTTGTAGATATGAGATTTTTCTATGCTAGTGTTGAGTGTGTGGAACGTGGATTGTATCTTTTAAGGACCTCGCTTTGTGTGATGAGTAGAGCAGATAATTCAAACGGACTTATCTTAGCTTCCTCTCCAATGTTCAAGAAAGTCTTTTGAGCACCGCAAGAGGCGAAGTCACAAACTCCGCCTCCTTCTACATATTTTTTGTTATAGCAGCATATTTTATTTGAAATATCAAGACTTATACTTGATAAAGCTAGAAAACTTACCCTTTTCCAGCAAGAATATCTGATACTTTATACAATCCTGGGGAATATGTCCGACCAAATAGTTTTTTCGTCAAGGCATTAAACGTATAATGGTCATCTAAAATCAAGACTTCGTCATACGTTTTTAAGAGTGCAATAAAGTCATCGTCTGTTAAATTGGAACCATCTCTAGTATCGATATTTTCATTGCCGTGGTAATAACTTGTTGCGCTGTCGCTGTATGATGCCATTAAATCTAAAAATTCTTGGTCAGCCGACACAAAATTTTCTCTGGCATCAACATTGACATCCCACAGATAATAACGACTAGCATATTGGACAAAATAATTATCTACATTCTCCTTATCTGCTGTTACAACCAAAATTCTATCCGTTGACGAATTACTCTGACTTCCAGTAAACTGATGAATTTCTTTTACGACCTCGTTTGTTTCCTGATTGTTATTGTAAACAATGCTATTATTTTCTGACAAGAACATTCCAATGGCATAAACTGTCAAAACAAGGCTCGCGTATTGGTACAAGTGTTTATTAAATAAGCTCTTGTAAGACCTAGCATTACGTTTACTAATGATTTTTTCATACAGACACTTGTCCATTACCCATGCTAAAGCCATGGTCAAACAACCAAAAGCAAAGATAACGATGCTCGAAGCATAGCGCTCAAATCCTGCTAATTCTAACGCTTCATCAGTCGGCATTGCTGTCAGATACATGAGTAGAATGCCAATATAGTAAGTCACAATCGAAATATCAACAAATCCCCAAGTCAACAAGACAAATTTCTTATATTTCAAACGAATACCAATCACAATAAAGGCAATCAGCATAATCAGATTGATTATCAAAATTCCATTGCTTGCCAAACTGTCAAACGTAAACACCGATTTGACAAAAAGAGTGATAATTTTTTGTGGGTCGCCTGACAGATTTCCAGTCAATACCTGACCAAGTTCTGACATGGACACCGCATGCTTGGCACTTGAGGCATTTGGGAAATTATCCGTCACATGCTTTTGCCAAATAACAAAAGGAAGACAGCTGACTAGCAAGGTCATTATGAGCAGCACTAGTGCTTTTAAACGTGCTCTTTTACGAACAAGTAAACGCACAATACAAACCACATAAACTACTAAAACGAGAGCGACAAAGAAAAGTCCACTTACTTTGACGATGCTTAATAATCCAAGAATTACCGCCGTATTTAGCGACAAAAACCAGAAACGATTACGATAGACAAAACAACCTGCTATGGCTGCCAAGGCCAAGGCAGGAAGCAGAAAATCAACCAGCAAATTATTTAATCGAATAGCAACGTTGAACGTATTAAAAACAGCAAACGAAGCAAAAATCATGCTAACCATTAAGACACGTCGATCATCACGAAGTGCCGCAAACATGGCATAAAGACTGGAAGCAATCAAGAAGAATTGCCCGACCAACATACTACCTTCTGAAAAGCCTACGATAGTCGTGAAAAAATAAATGAAAAGTGAACTTCCAACAGGATAGGTATAATAACTAATAATCGTATCCTGCTGTGTTGGCAAAGCATTATTGATATGGAAAAATTTTACAATCGTTGCCCAATGCGTAAAATTATCATAATGTAAAAGCGGTGAATGCCAGAGCGTTATTCCAAACAAAAGCAAATAAGCCATCATTCCAAGCGCAATATAATCAAGTCTCCTAAAGCGATATTTCTTTTTCCATACCGCCCAAAGATAATAAAGACTCAAAAGACAGCCCAAAACAGAAATGGCATACACGGTCTGCAACATAAAGCCTAACAAACTACCAAGGTACAATACCAATGTAATGACTGAAAATGTAAACACCCATGTCAGACTGCGATTCATCTTCACAGTATTACGGAAAAAGGCATTGTACCCCATGGTAATCACAAAGAACAACAGTAATCTAGCAATACTAATCATACTCTCCCTCTCCATTCATTTGCTAAGGCTTTAAAAGCAGGTAAGCTATCCAAATCCGCTAAATTGGTAACTCGATAAAGCGATTCGTCTCTATCAATATCATAGGACACAAAAGTCAACTGAATTGGCAAATCTTTGTAGGTAAATGCGACATTCGGTTCTTTTTTAGGATTTGTCAATTTTCCAGAAAATGTCATGTAATAATAATCTGTCTTTCTAAGCTGGCATTTTTTTCCAGCAACCTGAACCTCTTCATTAACACGAACTTTCGGAAAAGCTACTTGGTCATAGGCTGAAACAGGACGTTCATTATTTTGGAAACGTTGACTAAAGTTCTCAAATAAATCATCCCATGTTGTCATCCAAGGGTCTTTTTCCTTCGGAAGATTGTGATTAATGCGGTCATAAATGTACTGATAAAATTCGCGCTTATCAGCTTCAGGAATTTCTGAAAATTGAACGCCGTAGCGCCAACCATTATCAATCGCAAAAACACGAACAACATGACCTTTTACCCTCGCATGGTAATCACATGATTGCAAATTAAGCGTCAGTTCTTTTTCTTTCGGCAAATACAATGGTAAATCCGTATAGAATGAAATCCCCGTTTCTGAAATATCACAGACTCTCACTTGGTAAGAATCATCATTAACCTCAATAACCATAGCTTCATCAACAGTAAAACGCTCACTTGAGCGATAAATCGGACGACCAAGCGCACAGAAAATCGCAAAGGTCAAATTGATGATATGATAAATCAACCAAAAACTGATCATACTTCCATAAAAAAGCTCTGAACCAAATTTTCCATAGTTAAAAGTCACCAAACCATAAACGGCTAATCCCCATAAAACAAGATAAGGAAGCGCATAAAGGTACAACGTCCACGACGTATCATTTCCCTTACGTGTCACCTTAAATTTTTTATTGCTAATGCCAAAGGACTCCAACATCATGGGAATAAACAAATACGGAGCAAAAATCGTTTCCACAATTTCTCCCCAAACCTGTGTTCGGTATTGTTTTGAGACTTCTCGCATTGACAAGTGTGTCAATGCGTAACTTGGCAACCAGAATAGGAACAGTAGCCAGATATTTGACACCACCACACGCACATGGAAAACCGTATATAAAATCGGTGCCAAGATATACAATAACCGTCTAAAGAAAGACCACCAATAAAGATAGCCATTAATATAAACAATTCTTTGCCCCTTTGTCAATTTGGGATTAAAAAAGATATTCATATTGTAGCTACTGCGAATAACGCCACGTCCCCAGCGCGTGCGCTGTTTGATGACACTCTTCAAATCTGTTGGCGTTAACCCGCTAGCCATTGGACTTTTCGTCGAATAATTTACATAACCAGCCGCATTCATCCGAACACCTAGCTCGAAATCCTCTGTAATGGTATCTGTCGGAAAACCACCAACATCTTCAATCGCCTTGCGGAAAATAACCGTATTAGACCCCGTATAAACCGCTGCACCGTGCGAATTATTGCAAACATTAATTTCTTTGGAAAAGAAATCTTGTTCGTTTGGTAAGGTTGATTCTGAAAACAAGTTAAATTGGAAAATATCAGCATTGTAAAAACTTTGTGGCGTTTGAATCAAACCAACTTTTGACTTATCATAATCGTCACCATTTTCATAAGCCTCAACTTGTTCAACAAAATAAGGCACAGTTTCCAACAGGAATTCACGATAAGGAATCATATCCGCATCAAATGTCGCCACCAAAGGTGATGACGTCTGACGTAAAGCATTATTGTAGTTTCCTGATTTGGCATCTTTATTATCCGCCAAACCAAAATAACCAACACCAAGCTCATCAGCCAATTTGGCAACTTCTAGACGATTGGTATCATCACAGACGTAGATATGCACCTTAGACTTATCAGGATATTCCATAAAAGTACAGGCATTAATCGTCTTATAAAGCAACTCTGGATCCTCATTATGCGTTGCAATCAAAACATCCACATCTGGGTAACGCTCCTTAGCAATCTCAGGCTTTTCAAGCTCAAAGTCCTTTTGCTTATTCCAAATGAGAATGTAGCCTGTAATGGCTGAAACTACCTCACTTCCCCACAATAAATCCCAAAGATCAGCGCAAACCATGAATCATGCCACGGAATAGTCGCCACCAAACGCCAAGTTAAATAAAAGGCAGTCGTTACAAATGCAACGAAATAGAGTATCCTCTTATTAGCCTTCATTCTCGCCTCCACTAAAAATCAAATGTTTTTGCACAAAATAACTGACAAAGAAAAGTGTACCGTCAACTAAAATCTTCACCAATGAAATTGGCAGCATCGTCAAGGCATTTCCTAGGACTGTTACCAATAAACTTGACAAAACAATCTGTACTACCACCAGAGTGAAGTATTTGATCGCACTATTTGATTGACCTCGTTTAAAGACCACCTTATGATTCAAGGTAAAATTAACAACAGATGATATCGCACGCGCTAAAATCGAAGCTAACGTCACCGCACTAAAACTCAATCCATTAAACAAAGAAATTAAAAACGTAAAAGCAACAATATCAACCAAGAAGGAAAACAATGATGAAAAAATGTACTTGAAGAAAACCTTGTAAATTCTAATTGAGTCACGAATCGCATCAAAATGCGACGACTGATTTTCATCCAAATAAATCGTTGCAATGCCAACTTCACAAATCAGAATATTGTCCTCTTTTGCCTCAAGTAACATATTCATCTCAAATTCATACCGTTCACCCTCCACGGTTAAGAGTTTTGGCAACCATGACATAGGAATCACACGAAGTCCCGTTTGCGTATCAGAAACGTTCATACCTGTCATAGCCCCCAAGACGTCTCTTGTCAATAAATTTCCAAATTTACTACGTAAAGGAACAGATTTTTCAAATGTTCTAACACCCAGCACCAAACTATCAGGATGTTGCAAAAATTCAGCCAAACATTTCATCATGTCTTCGTAGGTATGTTGACCATCAGAATCAATCGTCACAATTCCTTTGGCATTAGGAAAATTGTCCAAATATATGAAATAGCCGTTTTTAAAGCACGACCTTTTCCTTTATTATCAGCGTGTCTTTGCAAATGACAAGCATAGTTACTCTGCGCTATTGCAAATAACGGTGCAAAATCAGCTCCACTACCGTCATCGACTAGAATAATGTCAAACATTTGATTTTCCTTATCCCGAATATTTTTCAAAAGTTCCAACAAACGGTCATCAGGTTCATAGGCAGGGATGACAATAACAACATCTTGAAACATCATCGACGTTCTCCTTTTTGACTTTTATTTTCGTACATTTTCTTATCAGCTATTGCAAAAAAATCAACGAAGTTTTTATGTGATTGATAAGAGTCCGTATAAGCACCTAAAGATGCTGTAATCCCCATATCTTTGAGAGTCATTTCTGCTTGAACAAGTTTTATTAAAAATTCAGCTTGATTTTCAGAAACTCCAGGGAGTAAAACCGCAAATTCATCTCCACCTAACCTTGCTATTACAGCACTTTCAGGCATTATCTTCGTTAAAATATCACCAAATTTAATTAGAATCTTATCTCCCGTAGCATGTCCAAAGGTATCATTTGCTTCCTTGAATTTATCCAAATCAGATATAATAACCGTAATTTGTTCTTCTTTACGTGTCAGACATTCCTCAAAAGCAAGCTCAATATATCGTCGATTATGAACCCGTGTTAAAACATCTTCGTATGCCATCCTCTGTATTTCAAGTTCATGAAGTCTCTGCTCTGTAACATCAAGAACAAAACAAAAAACACCAATCACTTTTTGGCGATTGTTATAAATGGGAGAATACATATTTTGCCAGTAAAGCGTTTTGTCGCCTGTCTTAATAGTATCCATAAATATAAATGTCTCACCCTTTTTCGCACGATCAACATTTGCTTTTAAACGCGCAGCATCTTCACTATTAAGATAATTCATTGGAAAGTCACCAATTTTGGGAGTGAAATAAAAGATTTCTTCCATGAGCCGAATATCATTCTTATTAACCGCAATAAAACGATAATCTAAGTCTACAGCATAGACGTTAATAAGTTTCGAACTCTGTAAGATAAAGTGGGATAGCATATGCTGTCTTCGATTAAGGTAAGATGCTAGGGTCCAAAGAACTAGTATTCCTATAAAGATTACTAAAACGATGGGATTATCATGGTCAATCAAAACATCATCATACACTAAGCGCATTAATAACATTAACGCAACAAAAATACTTAAGTACGTTAACAATCTTTGATGCTTGATTAAAAAATCACTTACTTTTCCTAATACCATTACAGCCTCACCATTCTAAGTAGTTTTAATACCTTCAGCATCCAAACTGTCTGTATCAAAACGTCCTGTAAAACCACCGATGAAGCCCGTAGCAGTATTGTCAATACCTAAACGTTGTAGAATACGGCTGACATTAATACCCTTACCGCCAGCGAATTTATCATCACTCTCTATACGGTTAACTTCACCAATCTCTACCTTGTCGATACGAACAATGAAGTCGATTGATGGGTTTAGCGTCACAGTATAAATCATACTTCAATAACCCTCGTTTTCTCTTTTAATTATTTAAGGAGCCCTTCTTCCGAAGCATTTGTGATTATAGTTACTTTCTCAACCTCTGCTACCTTAGCATAGGTAACCTGACCAAGTTTAGAGGCATCAGCTAGAACATAGGCTTTTTGCGCATTAGCTATCACTGTTCGTTTAATGACCGCGTCTTCCATATCTGGCGTTGTGAAATAATTGGCATCAACTCCATTAGCACCAATGAAAGCACAATCAAAATTCAGTTATCTGATTTGTTCCAGAGCTGTACTTCCAATAGAGGCATCTGTTGAATGTTTAACCTTACCACCAATAATCCTAGTACTAATACCGAGATCTACCAGCTTAACAGCATGATGGATAGAATTAGTCACAACCGTCACCTGACGATTGCTCAAATGTGGAATCAAAAGTTCATTCGTTGTACTAGCCTCAAGAAAAACGACATCACCTTCCTTAATCAAATCGGCAGCATAGCCAGCTAATTGAGCCTTTTCTTGAACATTTCTGATAGCTTTTTGGCTATTGGCAATTTCTTCCTTTAGACCATGAATACTTTGAGCACCACTATCAACACGTTTAAGTTGGCCATCTGCCGCTAACTCATCCAAGTCACGACGAATTGTCGACTCAGACGTATCACTTAATAAAACTGTCAGGTTTTCCAAAGCGACTAAACCATAAATAGAAAGAATCATATGAGACAACTCTATCATACTACAGAATTAATCGGAATTAAAGACAAAATATCACTTTAACTAAAGTTTTTCAACACGAGACACATACTGAGGTGCAAGCTACGCTTGATTACACCCCTCCTAAGTGTTGTCATTGTCAAGGAAAACAAATCAAATACGACTTTCAAAAGCCTTCTAAGATTCCTTTTATTGAGATTGGTGGACTTCCTAGTCTTATTCGTTTGAAGAAGAGAAGATTTCAATGCAAAAACTGCCATAAAGTGACGGTTTCTGAGACCTCCCTTGTTCAGAAGAACTGTCAAATATCTGAATTAGTGAAGCAGAAAACAGCTCAACTCTTGCTTAATCGAGAAGCTTTGACGCACATCGCTGAAAAACTTGCCATCTCGACCTCAACTGTGTATCGTAAGCTTAAACAATTTCAGTTCAAGGATGACCATTCTACCTTACCTGAAGTACTGTCTTGGGATGAATTCTCTTATCAAAAGGGAAAGCTAGCCTTTATTGCTCAGGATTATGAGACTAAGAAAATCATCACTATTCTTGATAACAGACGACAAACAACCATTCGTAATCACTTTTTCAAATACTCTAAAGAAGCTCGAGAAGGGGTGAAAATTGTTACTATGGATATGTCTGGTAATTACATCCCTTTAATCAAAACTATTTTTCCAAATGCTAAAATTGTTCTTGACCGTTTTCACATTGTCCAACATATGAACAGAGCGCTAAAACAGAATAGATAGTTATGCAAAAAAGAGGTATTTTTATACCTCTTTTTGTTCACTCTTCAATTATGCTGACACTGTCCATTTACTGTCCTATATTGTGTAATATATATAAAAGTTGTTAAGTTTACTAGTAGTTAAATCCCTTAAAATCAGTATTTATGATGATAACAAGCCTAAAAAATTCTTGGAACAAGTTTTGCATATTCATCATAGCAATAACATTCCTTCCAACTTCTGAAATTTACAGTTCATTATACCATTTTTTAGACGCTTGGAAAAGCCTTGGACAATTCGTCATAAAAAGCTCCCTTCTCTCTCGATTGATTTTGATCATTCTCCTACAAAATGAAAGAGACCCTTTTATGAGACTCTCTTCGAAAATAACCAATTGTATTAGGATAAAATCATGGAAGCGACAATTGGGCTAATGAAGACATACAAAACTCCAGTGATGCCAATTGCCAAACCTGCCATAGCTCCTGCTACATGACCATACTTAAATGCTGTCCCTGTTCCTACAGCATGCCCCGTTCCACCAAGGGCTAAACCTATAGCTACTGGATCTTTTATTTTTAACAGTTTCAATATTGTTGGACCCAAGACACTTGTTAATAATCCAGTTGCTACAACTACAACAAGAGTGATAGTCGTAATCCCTTGCATTTTCTCAGTAATTCCAACTGCCATTGCAGTCGTAACCGATTTGGAAAGAGCGAGATAGCCAGAAAGTACTTCATCCCAAATGCTTTCGCGATCAAGGCAGTGAAAATCGTATTCACAATAACTGCCACTGTCGAGCCAATCAGAATACTCCGTGCATGATGCTTCATCAAATGGAAACTTTTATAGAGAGGAATCCCCAAAGCGACTGTTGATGGTCCAATCAACTGATTTAACAGGGAACCACCGACATAATAATTCTTATAAGAAATTCCTGTCATCATTAAGAATAAGATAACAATTACTGTAGCCACTAAAAGTGGCGTTGTTATTGGATGAGGATACCTGCGAAAAATTAACATTCCAATCAAGTAAGCCCAAATAGATAAGACAATCCCAAATAAAGGATTACTAGCAAAATTAGCCACGATTGCGTCCCCCTTCTGGATAATCACCCTCAAAACGATTCTTTATAAAACTAACCACGATTGCAATTAAAGCCACATTGATGACCAAGGCTCCAACTAGAATCAACATGATCGGAAATAGATAAGGCGCAATCACATGAAACTTATCCATAATACCGACAGCAGGGGGGAAGAAACAGAATCGTCATGTTTGCTAATAAAAAATTTCCTACCATATTTACGTGGCGTATACGTAATAACTTAAACTGCAATAATAAAAATAGGATCAACAGCCCTATCATACTTCCAGGAATTGGTAAATGCAACCCATCAGAAATGATTTCACCGATTAATGAAATTGTGAAGATAATTGTCAGTTGTACATATAATTTCATTTCCATCTCCCTTTTTATGGATCATTTCCAATAAAGACTCGTATCCTTTTTGCTGTCTGCCTAGAAGTAAACATCCACTTATCCTCTATCAGTTTACTCCTTTTCGGAAAATTTGCAAGTTTTTTTCTAAAAAATAAAACCATTTACCGAAAAATGAAGCTGCTATTTTGATTCATGACATCCATTTTATGATACAATGAAACCAAAAACGTAAAAGTTATCAAGAAAGGATCTACATGACTCACTTTCACACCATTATCATTGGGGGTGGCCCGGCAGGTATGATGGCTACCATTGCCAGCGCATCTTATGGCCAATCCACCCTGCTCATTGAAAAAAATAAAAAGCTGGGCAAGAAACTCGCAGGCACTGGAGGAGGTCGCTGTAATGTCACGAACAATGGATCATTAGATGATCTGATGGCTGGTATTCCTGGAAATGGCCGCTTCCTTTACAGTGTATTTTCTCAATTTGATAATCAGGATATCATCCAATTTTTCACCGATAATGGCGTCATGCTAAAAGTCGAAGATCATGGTCGGGTCTTTCCTACTAGTGATCAATCTCGCACTATTATTCAAGCCTTGGAAAATAAGATCCTTGAACTTGGTGCTAGTCTAATGACCAACTGCGAGGTGGTTTCTGTCACCAAGCCCGAGGACGTCTTTATCATCAAGTCTTCTGAGCATACGTGGACGGCTGACAAGCTAGTCGTTACAACTGGTGGCAAATCTTACCCATCGACTGGCTCTACGGGTTATGGGTATGAGATTGCCCGTCACTTCAAGCATACCATCACCGATCTCGAAGCGGCAGAGAGTCCTCTGTTGACAGATTTCCCCATAAGGCCTTGCAAGGAATCTCGCTAACAGATATCACACTGAGCTATGACAAACACATGATCACCCACGATCTTCTCTTTACTCATTTTGGACTTTCGGGTCCTGCAGCTCTTCGGATGTCCAGCTTTGTTAAGGGCGGGGAAATCTTGTCTCTGGATCTCCTGCCAACCACTTCTTCTCAAGATCTAAAAGACTTCCTCGAAGAGCATCGAGAAAAGGCCATTAAAAATAGCCTCAAAACCCTTCTTCCTGAGCGTCTAGCTGATTTCTTAGCCCAAGGATTCCCTGAAAAAGCCAAACAGCTGACTCCTAGTCAGACAGAAGAGCTGATCCAAAAGATAAAAGAAATGCCCATTCCAGTCACTGGTAAGATGTCTCTAGCCAAATCCTTTGTGACCAAGGGAGGGGTTAGCCTCAAAGAAATCAACCCTAAAACCTTAGAAAGTAAGCTAGTTCCTGGGCTCCACTTTGCAGGAGAAGTCCTCGATATCAATGCCCATACAGGCGGCTTTAATATCACATCTGCCCTCTGTACCGGTTGGGTAGCAGGGAGTCTTCATTACTAATAGAAATTTTCTAACTTTATTATTCATCTATTGAAATAAAATTTTTAAAAATTCTTTACAAGTTAGTATTTACTTGATAGAATGGATTGGTATAAAATTTATAAAGGAGATTATTAGAATCATGGATTTTGATTTTAGTGTTAAACTCATGACTGAGTTTTTCGGGACAGCATTGCTACTTATTCTCGGAAACGGTGCTGTTGCAAACGTTGAATTAAAAGGAACTAAAGGTCATCAAAGTGGATGGCTTGTCATTGCGATCGGATATGGTATGGGGGTTATGATTCCAGCCTTGATGTTTGGTAACGTTTCAGGAAACCACATCAATCCAGCCTTTACTCTTGGACTTGCGGTTAGCGGACTCTTCCCATGGGCCAATGTTTTACCATACATCGTTGCTCAACTTCTTGGAGCTATGTTTGGACAATTGGTTGTCGTTGCAGCTCACCGTCCATACTATCTCCAGACTGAAAATCCTAACAACATCTTGGGAACATTCTCAACGATTTCTAGTTTGGATAAAGGAACTCCTGAATCACGTAAGGCTGCTACCATCAATGGTTTTATCAACGAGTTTGCTGGATCATTCGTCCTTTTCTTTTGTGCACTTGGATTAACCAAGAATTTCTTCGGTGCAGAAGTTGCAGGCCTTGCACAAAAAGCTGCTACTGAACAAGGAGGAGTCTTCGATGCTACCTCAACAGCAGCGAAATTGGCTTTATCACAAGCACATGCTTCTGGCCTAGAAATTTCTCACTTGGCCCTTGGTTTCCTTGTTATGGCTCTTGTTACGTCGCTCGGTGGTCCTACTGGACCTGGTTTGAACCCTGCACGTGACTTTGGTCCTCGTTTGGTTCACGCCTTCCTTCCAAAGTCTGTCTTAGGAGAGCACAAGGGTGATTCTAAATGGTGGTATGCTTGGGTACCCGTTGTAGCCCCAATTCTTGCTGCTATCTTAGCTGTACTATTGTTCAAAGTTATCTATCTTGGATAATCTAACTACTAAAAGACGAACTCGATGTCCTATCGAGTTCGTCTTTTTTTATTGTTCTTTGGTTAATGAAAAGCGGAAATCGTTGTATTTGGTGTAGTCAAATTCTGTATTGAGATCTGTTGTAAACACAATCGGTGTATAGTGTCCTTCTTCCAAGATAAAACCAGGTTCAAATCGGAAGTTGGCTCCACCTAAGCCTGTGATCCCAGGGAGCAAGGCATCCGCACCATCAAATCCTTCAACATTCCAATAGTAGATATTTCCAGTCGCTTGGACAGCTTTTGCTGTATAGGTCGCTGTCCGAGTTGGTTCGCTATCATTTTTGAAGCTAACCACTGTTGTCACATTACCATTAGCATCCACTGTCATTTTAATCGCATCTGCTTGTGGACTAGATCCTACCCAAGTTCCCACCAGTTCTGCAGGAACAGTAGCTTGCGTCGTAGCAGACCCATTCTCGCTCTTACTAGAGTCTTTTGTAGCTGTCGCGCTACTTGCTTGAGTCGAAGAGCTAGCTGTATCTTTTTCCTGAGAGGAAGATGCTGCACTCTTTTTGCTAGTACTTTTGGCTTTTTTCTCTACCTTGCTGGTAGATGCTTTCTCGGATGAGGAAGCTGTTTTTTTATCCTTTGCACCACAACCACCGAGAGCTAGACCAAGTGAAGCAGCTACCAGAACAGCGGCACTCCAACGGAAGATTGATTTTTTCATAAGATCACCTCTTTATCTTTCTGACTCCCATTATACTCCAATTATTACAAACATCAAGTTTTTTGTAATAATTGTCATTTTTCTGTAACATATTTTTACATTTAAAATACCAATCGTAAGAGGGCGATCAAGACAATCCCAAATAAGACGGTTCCCATCAGGTTTTTGTAACGAAAGGCTACAAAGAGACTGGGAATAGTCACCCCGAGGTCCAACCAATGGAACTGAGGGAGGTTTCCAATTTTCCCATCTACTAAGCTCGATAATACCAAGGCAAAGATAATGGAAATGGGTAGGTATTTGAGAAAGCGGGTCACAGGATCCGGCAGTCCCTTGTATTTGACTAAGAGAAAGGGCAAGATCCGAGGAATCCAGGTAACAAGTGCTGAGGACAGAATGGCCATGAAGGTCGAACTATTCACGCGCATCACAGACCACCCCCACAAAACAGCCAATCAAGGTCGCAGCTAGAACAGCTAGCGGTTGCGAAACAAAAAAGAGAAAGAGAAAGAAACTCACTGTGACTGCTAACAGCACCAAGAGCATTGTCTTGGTCTTTTCTGTCAGTTGCATTCCTTGAAACTGAGCTGCGAAAATCCCAATAAACATAGCTACTAAGGCAAAATCAAGCCCAAAAGCCTTTGGATCTGGTAGAAGAGACCCTAGAGCTGTTCCAAGGACAGTGGCACTGATCCAGGCCACATAACCCACTAGATTGTTCCCATGCATCCAAGGAACTGTGATGGTATCCGTCTTTAACTTCTCACTCAAGTAGACCCCATAACTCTCATCGGTCAGGAGGCTCCCAATCCCAATGCTACGAGCGAGGCTGGCATCCTTAAAATCAGAGGAGGTATGCAGGCTCATCAACATATTACGGAGATTGATCAAAAAGACCGTAAGGGCCATATTGAGGATCGAAGAATGGGCTTCAATCAGGGAGATCATGGCAAACTGGGCCGCCCCAGCATAGACTAGAATACTCATCAAGGCCATCTCCAAAGGAGAAAGATAGGGAGACGCTACCACACCGCAAGCCAAGCCAATACTGATATAGCCCAAAGCCGTTGGCAACGCATCCTTCACCCCCTGCCAAAAATCTTTTTCCACACTCTCACTCCTTTCTAAATCATTGGCCTCTATTATAACACAGGAAAAAAGCTTGAAAAAGGGCCAATGAGAGAGAAAGCTTTAGAATCCCATCCCTCAACATTCTTTCATTCCTTCTATCATACCGAATTTTCCCGCTGATCGCAAATCCGCTACTAGTTGGTGAGATCCCAGCAAAAAAGCCATTGGACCTTGCACATCCAATTGGCTCCTTTTTCTTATTCGATTCCTTCAAAGGCCAGGCTTGGTTTGGCATTGAGGTCCCAACCCGCGAAGTTTTCCTTGTTCCATTCACTGACACTGGCATAGGCAATCATCCCTGCATTGTCCCCGCAGAGGCGCAGAGGGGGGATGATGACCTTGACATCGGTGATTTCAGAAGCCAAGCGTTCACGGAGACCTTGGTTGGCTGCGACCCCACCAGCGACGACCAGAGTCTTGACCGGATATTTTTCCAAGCCTTCTTGGTCTTGGCCATAAGAATGTCTAAGACGGCAGCCTGAAAGCTCGCTGACAGGTCTGCATTTGAGAGGCTTTCTCCTTTTTGCTGCGCATTATGGTGCAGATTGATAAAGGCTGATTTGAGCCCTGAAAAAGAGAATTCCAGATTGTCTTCCTTGATCATAGCCCGTGGGAAATCGTAGATATCCTGTCCCTTATGTGCTAACTCGTCAATCTCACGACCTGCAGGATAGGTCAAGCCCATGACACGCCCAACCTTATCATAAGCCTCTCCGACAGCATCATCACGGGTCTCTCCGACGATCTTATAATCACCAGCTTCACTGACATAGACTAGCTCTGTATGTCCTCCACTCACCAGCAAGGCTAAGAGCGGAAATTCTAAGGGCTCCACGCTTTGAGCAGCCATCAAGTGCCCTGCCATATGGTTGACAGGAATCAAGGGGAGCCCGTGGGCCCAAGCAAAGGACTTGGCTGCTGCTAGGCCAACTAAAAGAGCCCCAACCAGGCCTGGACCGTAGGTGACGGCCACAGTTGTGACATCGGCTTCTGTGATGCCAGCTTCTTCCAGGGCTTCTTCAATACAAGCCGTGATGACTTCCACATGGTGACGGGAGGCCACCTCCGGCACTACCCCACCAAAACGCTTGTGACTTTCGATTTGACTGGCAATGACATTGGATAATAGTTGGTTATCATTTTTCAAGACAGCCACACTGGTCTCATCACACGATGTCTCAAAAGCCAAAATATATCTATCTTTCATTCGGGTTCCTCTTCATGATCACGGCATCCTCTATGGGATCGTGATAGTAGTTTTTCCTCCGTGCAATTTCTTCAAAGTGCATTTTTTTGTACAGGCCTTGGGCCGGTAGGTTGGACACGCGCACTTCTAAGAAATCTCTTTTTGGTCCAGCAAATGCGCGAGTAACTGCTGAGCTAGGCCTTGGCCTTGAAAGGCGCGCTTGACCGCAATCTGCAAGATCTCTACTTCATAGAGAGTCTCTTGAATGGCGACAAAACCAAGGACTTGGCCCTCATCCACAGCTAGAAAATAGGAGATCGATTCCTGCTCTATATCGGCTTGGATCTGCTCCAACTTCCAGGGACTAGCTTCATAGACATCTTCCATCACAGAGAGAATAGCGGCTGCATCCTGAATTCGCCCCTTTTTGATTTCTACTTTGATCATAGTCGCTTGATGTAAGAGGTCGTTGTTTCGGTATGGTCTTTGAGCCAATTTTCCTCCGCTTCGACCCGTTTGAGATAATTGGGGACAAAATCATGGAGGCTAGCAGGCGCTTGTTTAAAACCGAGACGTCCGATTTTCACTGCATCTGGCAGGGTTTCAGAGCAAGTAGCACTTGGCAGTCTAGAGGCAATCTGCTCTTTAAAGACCGCGACTTCTCCGACAAAGGTGACCTGCTCACTCGTTGCTGCACGCTCTAAGACCTCTTCAAACGGAAAATGCCCTTCTGGCGCGACTAGCTGATCTCCTTGGTAAAAGCCTGCATAGACATTGTTCCGACGGGCATCCATAACGGGTACTACCAAACCTTCTAGATCATCTGGCACGAGCGTTAAGAGGCTTGAGACCCCAACCAAGTCAATCTTTAAGGTGTGTGCCAGCGTCTTTGCGGTCGCAACCGCAATACGTAGCCCGGTGTAACTCCCAGGACCCTCTGCCACCACGATGCGGTCCAAGTCCTTGGGTGTCAAATCGATTTGTTGCATCAAAAAGTCAATGACCGGCATCAAGGTAATACTGTGATTCTTTTTAATGGTGAGTGTTGTTTCTGCAAGTAGAGTCTCATCTTCTAAAATTGCTACAGAAAGAGCCTTACTCGAGGTATCAAATGCTAATAATTTCATTTCCTACTCCTCTTGAACTGGATTATATTATACTACAAATTCCCTTCAAATCCCAGCGAAACTCTCCTTTAGAGAGGAGGATTTTCATATCCAAAACCGCTCAAAAGCTTACCTATTATAGGACTTTGTCTCTCCGTCTTTTCCAGTCTACCTTTTACTTACAGGCGAATTTATGATATAATGATAATTAATTGTATCGAATCAGGTCTGCTAGTTGCGAGTAGGAAACTCTAGTGATTGCACTCCTTCGCACCCAACAAAATGGACCGAAATAATGAAAGGAAAATTACTTCATGATTTACAAAGTTTTTTATCAGAAAACAAAAGAACGAAACCCTCGTCGCGAAACGACACATGCACTTTATCTTGATATTGATGCACCAAACGAACGCGAAGGACGCATCCAAGCACGTCAATTGGTTGAACAAAACACCGATTTCAACATTGAATTTATCACACCACTTTCTGAGCAACACCTTGCTTACGAGAAAGAGTCAGGTGCCTTTGAACTAACGGAGTACTAATCCATGGCTTATACCTTAAAACCTGAAGAAGTTGGTGTATTTGCCATTGGTGGACTTGGAGAAATCGGGAAAAATACCTACGGGATCGAATACAAAGATGAAATTATCATTGTCGATGCCGGGATCAAATTTCCAGAAGATGACCTCCTTGGGATCGACTATGTAATCCCTGATTACTCTTATATCGTTGATAATATTGATCGTGTCAAAGCGGTCCTCATTACCCACGGACACGAAGACCATATCGGTGGGATTCCTTTCCTTTTGAAACAAGCCAATGTCCCTATCTATGCTGGACCTTTAGCGCTTGCCTTGATCCGTGGAAAATTAGAAGAGCATGGTCTTCTTCGCGATGCCAAACTCTACGAAATCAACCAAAACACTGAGCTTCAATTTAAAAATCTTAAAGCAACCTTCTTCCGTACGACCCACTCAATTCCAGAACCTTTGGGAATTGTGATCCACACCCCTCAAGGTAAGATTGTCTGTACCGGAGACTTCAAATTTGACTTTACACCTGTTGGTGAACCAGCCGACCTCCATCGTATGGCGGCCCTTGGAGAAGAAGGCGTTCTCTGTCTGCTCTCAGACTCAACCAATGCGGAAATCCCAACCTTTACCAACTCTGAAAAAGTGGTTGGCCAATCCATCCTGAAGATCATCGAAGGCATCCATGGACGCATCATCTTTGCTTCCTTTGCGTCGAATATCTTCCGTCTCCAACAAGCAGCGGAGGCTGCTGTCAAGACTGGTCGTAAGATCGTGGTCTTTGGACGCTCGATGGAAAAAGCCATTGTCAATGGAATCGAGCTTGGCTACATCAAGGTCCCTGCTGGAACCATTATCGAGCCAAATGAGATCAAAGACTATGCGGCTAATGAAATCCTGATCATGTGTACAGGAAGCCAAGGAGAGCCGATGGCAGCCCTCTCTCGGATCGCCAACGGAACCCACCGCCAAGTGCAACTCCAACCAGGAGATACCGTTATCTTCTCATCTAGTCCGATTCCTGGGAATACAACCAGTGTGAACAAATTGATCAATACGATTTCTGAAGCGGGTGTCGATGTCATTCACGGGAAGATCAACAACATCCATACATCTGGACACGGGGGGCAACAAGAACAAAAACTCATGCTCCGCTTGATCAAACCAAAATACTTCATGCCTGTCCATGGTGAATACCGGATGCAAAAGATCCACGCAGGACTTGCACGTGATTGCGGAGTAGACAAAGACAATATCTTCATCATGAGTAATGGTGATGTCCTCGCTCTTACAGCCAACTCTGCTCGTATCGCAGGAAGCTTCAATGCCCAAGACATCTATGTCGATGGAAACCGCATCGGTGAAATCGGTGCTGCTGTCCTTCGTGACCGGAGAGATCTTTCTGAAGACGGTGTCGTACTTGCCGTTGCGACTGTTGACTTCAAATCGAAGATGATTCTGGCAGGACCAGATATCTTGAGCCGTGGTTTCATCTACATGCGTGAATCAGGAGACCTGATCCGTGAAAGCCAACGCATCCTCTTCAATGCCATTCGTATCGCCTTGAAGAACAAAGATGCCAATATCCAAACCGTTAATGGTGCGATTGTCAATGCTCTTCGTCCATTCCTGTACGAAAGCACGGAACGTGAACCCATCATTATTCCAATGATTCTCACACCAGATGACGAAAGTTAAAAAAACAACCAGTTGAGACCACTGTTTCAACTGGTTTTATAGTGACTTTTTGAGGATCAAAAAGAGCTTGGAAAATCTTCCAAGCTCTTTGCTCTTGTTTCTTAATATAGATCTAAATAGTTGTCTACTTCCCATTGAGATACGAAGGTAGCATAGCTTGCCCATTCAATTCGTTTGGCTTCAAGGAAGCTGGTGTAGATGTGCTCACCCAAGGCTGCTTTTACCACATCATCTTCAGTCAAGGCTTTCAAGGCATTGTGAAGGGTAGAAGGGAGATCTGTGATTCCAGCTGCTCTACGTTCTTCTGGTGTCATCACATAGATATTTTCTTCGATCGGAGCAGGTGCTTCGATTTTATTTTCAATACCATGTAATCCAACTTCAAGTAAGACTGCCAAGGCAATGTATGGATTAGCCATTGGGTCTACTGAACGCAATTCCAAACGAGTTCCCATACCACGTGATGCTGGCACACGTACCAATGGTGAACGGTTGCGGCCTGCCCAAGCGATATAAACAGGCGCTTCATATCCAGGAACCAAACGTTTGTAAGAGTTAACAGTTGGGTTGGTCACCGCTGTAAAGTTGTAGGCATGCTTGATCAAACCGCCCAAGAAGTGATAAGCGGTTTCTGACAATTGCATTCCACGTGGATCTTCTGGATCAAAGAAAGCATTGTTGCCATCTTGGTCAAAGAGAGACATATTACAGTGCATACCTGATCCGGCAATTCCAAATTTTGGTTTGGCCATAAAGGTTGCATACAAACCGTGTTTCCGAGCGATGGTTTTCACAACGAGTTTAAAGATTTGGATCTTGTCACAAGCACGCAACACTTCGTCATACTTAAAGTCGATTTCATGCTGACCAACGGCTACTTCGTGGTGACTGGCTTCTACTTCAAAGCCCATCTTGGTCAAGACATTTACGATTTCACGACGAGTGTTATCTGCAAGGTCTGTTGGCGCTAAGTCAAAATAGCCACCTTTGTCGTTTACTTCAAGCGTTGGATCTCCATTTTCGTCCAACTTGAAGAGGAAGAATTCAGGTTCTGGCCCAAGGTTAAAGGACTTAAATCCAAGTTCTTCCATATGACGAAGAGCCCGTTTCAAGTTACCACGTGGGTCCCCTGCAAATGGCTCCCCTTCTGTCGTATAAACATCACAGATCAAACCAGCCACACTACCATTTTCATCTCCCCATGGAAAGACTGTCCAAGTATCCAAATCTGGATACAAATACATATCTGACTCATTGATACGAACAAATCCTTCGATCGAAGAACCATCAAACATGGCTTTGTTTGAAAGAACCTTGTCCAGTTGCTCATCGGTAGCTGGAATTTCGACGTTCTTCATAGTTCCCAAAATATCTGAGAACATCAAGCGAATAAAAGTAACATTTTTTTCTTTCACTTCACGGCGAATATCTGCAGCAGTAATTGACATCTTTGTCTCCTTAAAATAGATTACAAACTTATGAAATGATCAACGAAATTGACCATATGGCGATGGGGAAGATGTGAAGCGACTCTGTTGAACAATATCACGATGAAGAGCCTTACGAATCTCTTCTTGGCTGACCACCTTGGTTTGTTCTTGCTCTTTTTCCGCATATCTCTTTTTGATATCCGCAATATTTAAACCATCTGAGATATAATCTTTGATCTCAAGCAGACGGTCCATATCGTCCAACGAATACATGCGGCGATTGCCTTCTGTCCGATCAGGAGAAATCAATCCCTGATCTTCATAATAACGAATCTGACGAGCTGTCAAATCGGTCAACTTCATAACACTTCCGATAGGGAAGACAGCCAACGAGCGTCGTAATTCCTTTTCCTTCATACCATTCCTCTTTCTATTCTATTATATCGAAAAAAAAATCTATGTCAAGATTAAATGTTACATAATCTCACATAGGTTTTTTGTACTTCTTGAGAAGGTCCCGAATGTGATCCACATCCGAATTGACCAAAATCGCAACGAAAACCCCAATAAAGGTTTCAAAGATGCGGGCAAATACATACAAGAAGGTTTCTCCGTTTGGAATCGAGAGAGTAATGATCAGCATGGCTGAAACTCCTCCGATAATTCCTGCCTTATTGTTCATGGCAACATTTGTCATAATGGTTAACATGGTCGCAATGGGGACAAAAATCAGAGTCACCCAATATGCTCCATGAAAGAGCATTTTTAAAAGGAAGAACAATACAGCATAAAAACCTCCGATACTATTGCCCATGACACGCGAAGCCCCGAAGTGGACACTCTTATCAAAGTCTTCCCTCAAACTAAAAACAGCTGTCAAGGTCCCAATCTGCAAGCCGCGCCAGCCAAAGATACCAAAAATCAATAGAACTAGAAAAACGGCTATCCCAGTTTTGAAGGTTCGCATTCCCAATCGAAATTTGGAACGGTCAAATTTATGTCGTTTAAAGTAATCCATGGTCCCCTATCTTTCTATCTCTTTTATTCTACCATATTTTCAGAAAGGAGAGAACAGGTAAAAATAGAAAGAAAAAGAGAGTGGGACAGAAATCGGTCATTCGTTAGAATTCGATTTCGACGCCGCACCTCCGCACAGTTGAGTAGGGCTGTAAAAGCTGATGAAATCAGCCTAGTAGAGCCCACTCAACCACTGCGTCTTGCTCAACAATCCAAAGACAATTAAGAGGCTAGGACTTTTGTCCCAGCCTCTTCATTCTAATTAGATTATTTATCTGTAAGAGCAGCCAATCCTGGAAGTTCTTTACCTTCAAGGAGTTCCATAGAAGCACCACCACCAGTAGAGATCCATGAGAATTTGTCTGCACGTCCAAGGTTGATCGCAGCTGCTGCTGAGTCACCACCACCGATGATTGATTTAACGCCTGGTTGTTTCACGATAGCGTCCATCACACCGATTGTACCAGCTTGGAAGTCAGGGTTTTCAAATACACCCATAGGACCATTCCATACAACTGTTTTCGCACCAGTCAATTCTTGGTCGAATTTAGCGATTGATTTAGGACCGATATCAAGACCAAGGAATCCTGGATCTACTGCTTCACCTTCAGTGTCTTTCACTTCAGTGTAGTCAGCAAATGCGTTTGCTTCTTTTGAGTCAACTGGCAAGATCAATTTGCCGTTTGATTTTTCAAGAAGAGCTTTCGCCACATCCAATTTGTCTTCTTCTACAAGTGAGTTACCGATTTCGATACCTTGAGCTTTGTAGAATGTGTAAGTCATCCCACCACCGATAAGGACTTTATCAGCTTTTTCAAGCAAGTTTTCGATAACACCGATCTTGTCAGATACTTTTGATCCACCAAGGATAGCTACGAATGGACGTTCTGGAGCTTCAACTGCTTCTTTGATGTAAGCAATTTCGTTTCAAGAAGGAATCCAGCAACTGCTTTATCAACGTTTGCAGAGATACCAACGTTAGACGCGTGTGCACGGTGAGCTGTACCGAAAGCATCGTTTACAAAGATACCATCTCCAAGTGATGCCCAGTATTTACCAAGTTCAGGATCATTTTTAGATTCTTTCTTACCATCAACATCTTCGAAACGAGTGTTTTCAACCAAGAGAACTTGTCCATCTTCAAGAGCGTTAACAGCTGCTTCCAATTCAGCGCCACGTGTAACACCTGGAATAAATTTAACGTCTTGACCCAATTTAGCAGCCAAGTCAGCAGCTACAGGAGCAAGTGATTTACCTTCTTTATCTGCTTCTTCTTTTACACGTCCAAGGTGAGAGAAGAGGATTGCACGTCCACCTTGCTCAAGGATGTACTTGATAGTTGGAAGAGCTGCAGTGATACGGTTATCGTTAGTGATCACGCCATCTTTTACAGGAACGTTGAAGTCAACACGAACGAGAACTTTTTTCCCTTTCAAGTCAACGTCTTTAACAGTCAATTTTGCCATTGGATATGACTCCTTCTTTTTTTAATACATGATAATTATATCACAAAAGCTGTAAAAGAGGTAGAAAAATAGTGGATTTCCCCGCTTATTGAGCAGGATTCCCTATACTATGACTGATTTGTATCTCCATTAGCAGAGAAAAAGCACAAAAAAAGAGGAGGTTCCCCTCCTCACTTCATACACATGAATTATTTAGCAATTTTTGCGAAGTATTCAAGAGTACGAACAAGTTGTGCAGTGTAAGACATTTCGTTGTCATACCATGAAACAACTTTAACCAATTGTTTACCGTCAACGTCAAGAACTTTAGTTTGAGTTGCGTCAAACAATGAACCGTAAGACATACCTACGATATCTGAAGATACGATTGGATCTTCAGTGTAACCGTATGATTCGTTTGAAGCTGCTTTCATAGCTGCATTTACTTCATCAACAGTTACGTTCTTTTCAAGAACAGCTACCAATTCAGTAACTGAACCAGTTGGAGTTGGAACGCGTTGTGCAGATCCGTCCAATTTACCGTTCAATTCAGGGATAACCAAACCGATTGCTTTAGCAGCACCAGTTGAGTTAGGAACGATGTTAGCAGCACCAGCGCGTGCACGACGAAGGTCACCACCACGGTGTGGTCCGTCAAGGATCATTTGGTCACCAGTGTAAGCGTGGATAGTAGTCATCAATCCTTCAACAACACCGAAGTTATCTTGAAGAGCTTTAGCCATTGGAGCCAAGCAGTTTGTAGTACATGAAGCACCTGAGATAACTGTTTCAGTACCATCAAGAACGTCGTGGTTAGTGTTGAATACGACTGTTTTAACGTCATTTCCACCAGGAGCAGTGATAACAACTTTCTTAGCTCCACCTGGGTGCAAGTGTTTTTCAGCAGCTTCTTTCTTAGCAAAGAAACCAGTTGCTTCAAGAACGATTTCTACACCGTCGTTAGCCCAGTCGATTTGTTCTGGATCACGTTCAGCAGAAACTTTAACGAATTTACCGTTAACTTCGAATCCACCTTCTTTAACTTCCACAGTACCGTCGAAACGACCTTGAGTTGTATCGTATTTCAACAAGTGTGCAAGCATTACTGGATCTGTAAGGTCGTTGATGCGAGTAACTTCAACACCTTCTACGTTTTGGATACGACGGAAAGCAAGACGTCCGATACGACCGAAACCGTTAATACCAACTTTAACTACCATTCGTGATTTCCTCCTTATGAAAATCAAAAAATTTTTTTGTGAAAAGAGTAACTTGACACAGCGCCAAACATCTTTTAACAGTCTCTATTATATACTTTATTGCATTAAAAAGCAACTATTTCCCCACGAAAAGCAAGATTTATCATAGTTTAATACCTTTTTTATTAAAGTTTTTCACAAAGTCTTGATCCCTGGAAATGACGTTTTCTCTACTACCATTTTACCTATAGCCTTCCAAGATATACAAAAACCCTTCCCTAAACGGGAAGAGTTTTCTAGCTTTGGTAAATTAAGCTTCACCTTTAGCTTTTTAATGATTTCTTCTTGTACTGATTTTGGTACATCTTCGTAGTGGTCAAATACCATCATGAAAGTACCACGTCCTTGAGTTGCAGAACGAAGAACAGTTGCGTAACCGAACATTTCAGCAAGTGGTACATAAGCACGAACGATTTGGCTTGCACCGTGTGCTTCCATACCATCTACACGTCCACGACGAGCAGTTACGTGACCCATAACATCCCCAAGGTTTTCTTCAGGAACTGTGATGGTTACAAGCATCATTGGCTCAAGGATAGCTGGTTGTGCAGTCTTCGCAGCTTCTTTAAGGGCAAGTGATGCCGCGATCTTGAAGGCAGTTTCAGATGAGTCGACATCGTGGTATGAACCATCGTAAAGCTTCGCTTTCACGTCAACCATTGGGTAACCAGCAAGGACACCGTTCGCCATAGATTCTTGAAGTCCTTTTTCTACTGCAGGGATGAATTCACGTGGAACCACACCACCGACGATAGCATTTTCGAACTCGAATCCTTTACCTTCTTCGTTTGGAGTAAATTCGATCCAAACATCACCAAACTGACCTTTACCACCAGATTGACGTTTGAAGAATCCACGTGCTTGTGTAGAAGCGCGGAATGTTTCACGGTATGATACTTGAGGAGCACCAACGTTAGCTTCAACCTTGAATTCACGTTTCATACGGTCAACAAGGACATCCAAGTGCAACTCACCCATACCAGAGATAACGGTTTCACCAGTTTCAGGGTTTGTTTCAACGCGGAAGGTTGGATCTTCTTCAGCCAATTTTTGAAGGGCGATACCCATCTTGTCTTGGTCTGCTTTAGATTTAGGCTCAACCATTAATTGGATAACTGGTTCTGGAACTTCGATTGATTCAAGGATGATTTTTGCTTTCATCTGTCAATGAGTCACCAGTTGTTGTATCTTTCAAACCAACGGCAGCAGCGATATCACCAGAGTAAACTGTTTCGATTTCTTTACGAGTGTTGGCGTGCATTTGAAGGATACGTCCGATACGTTCACGTTTACCTTTAGAAGTATTCAATACGTATGAACCTGAGTTCAAGACACCTGAGTAAACACGGAAGAATGTCAAACGACCTACGAATGGGTCAGTCATGATCTTGAAGGCAAGAGCTGCAAATGGCTCTTCGTCAGATGCTGGACGTTCTTCTTCTTCATCTGTATCTGGGTTTACACCCTTGATTGCAGGGATATCAAGTGGGCTTGGAAGGTAGTCAAGGACTGCATCCAACATCAATTGAACCCCTTTGTTCTTGAAGGCAGAACCACAAAGTACTGGGTAGAATTCAACGTTGATTGTTGCTTTACGGATAGCAGCTTTCAATTCTTCGTTTGTGATTTCTTCCCCTTCAAGGTATTTCATCATCAAATCTTCATCAGTTTCAGCAACTGCTTCAACCAATTTTTCACGGTATTCTTGTGCTTGTTCAAGGTATTCAGCTGGAATATCTTCTTCAAGGATATCTGTACCAAGGTCGTTAGTGTAGATTTCAGCTTTCATCTTGATCAAGTCAATGATTCCGCGGAAGTCATCTTCAGCACCGATTGGCAATTGAATTGGGTGAGCGTTTGCTTGAAGACGGTCATGAAGTGTGCTTACTGAGTAAAGGAAGTCAGCACCGATTTTATCCATCTTGTTCGCAAATACGATACGAGGAACTCCGTATTCAGTTGCTTGACGCCAAACAGTTTCTGTTTGAGGCTCAACACCTGATTGTGAGTCAAGAACGGTTACAGCACCGTCCAAAACGCGGAGTGAACGTTGAACTTCGATCGTGAAGTCCACGTGCCCTGGTGTGTCGATAATGTTAACACGAGTATCTTTCCATTGAGCTGTTGTAGCCGCAGATGTGATAGTGATACCACGTTCTTGCTCTTGCTCCATCCAGTCCATTTGTGACGCACCTTCGTGAGTTTCACCAATTTTGTGAATCTTACCAGTGTAGTAAAGGATACGCTCAGTTGTAGTTGTCTTACCAGCATCGACGTGGGCCATGATACCGATATTACGAGTTTTTTCAAGTGAAAATTCGCGTGCCATGAGGTTTGTTTCTCCTATATTTTTTATTTCTATATTCTATTATAACATGATTTAATAAAAACGGATAGGCAGGACCTACCCGTTCTCAGTGTTTTCATGCTAAGTTTTGGTTCCAACTTGTAAGAAAAGTTGAATTGAACTAAACATATTTAGTTTAGCTGATTTGAGCCGGAACGGGATGCTGTGTGAAAAAGATAAACTTCCTTGTATTCATCGAATACTGCGTCAGTTTCCTATTTTCACTTTGCATCCTTAGCGTTCCTAGCATCATGATCTTACCAGCGGAAGTGTGCGAATGCACGGTTAGCTTCAGCCATACGGTGAGTGTCTTCACGTTTCTTAACTGCTGCACCAGTGTTGTTCGCTGCATCCAAGATTTCTTTTGCAAGACGATCAACCATAGTGTGTTCACCACGTTGACGAGCGATTGTTACCAACCAACGAAGTCCAAGTGTTGTACGACGTTCTGGACGAACTTCAACTGGGACTTGGTAGTTAGATCCACCAACACGACGTGCACGTACTTCAAGTACAGGCATGATGTTTCCCATAGCTGTTTCGAATACTTCAAGTGCATCGTTACCAGTAGCTTCTTTGATTTGCTCAAAAGCACCGTAAACGATTGAAGCAGCTGTACCACGTTTACCATCAAGCATAACGCGGTTGATAAGACGAGTAACTAGTTGTGAATTGTAAAGCGGATCTGGCAATACGTCACGCTTTGGAGCTCTATTTTTACGACTCATTTCTCTTTATCCCCTTTCCTTATGCTTTTGGACGTTTAGTACCGTATTTAGAACGGCCTTGTTTACGATCGTTAACACCTGCAGTATCAAGTGCACCACGGACGATATGGTAACGTACCCCTGGAAGGTCTTTTACACGTCCACCACGAAGAAGCACCACGCTGTGCTCTTGCAAGTTGTGTCCGATACCTGGGATATAAGCAGTAACTTCGATCAAGTTGCTCAAACGTACACGAGCGAATTTACGAAGGGCAGAGTTAGGTTTTTTAGGTGTCATTGTTCCAACACGAGTTGCTACACCACGTTTTTGTGGTGAAGAAACGTTTGTTTGAACTTTTTTATGACTGTTGTAACCAACGTTCAAAGCTGGTGATTTAGATTTTTCTACTTTTGATTTACGCGGTTTGCGAACCAATTGGTTAATTGTAGGCATCTACATTCTCCTGTGATTTTTTTTTATTTTTGGTGATGATACACTTGGTGACAGCTACCATCTGTGTGTACTTTTGCAACATTTGTCAGCACGTCCCTGTACACTCTTGAGAGACCAAAAGTAAAAAGTACCGTCTATTATTATAACATGACGGCACTTTGATTGCAAGATATTTTTTTATTTTTTCAAGAAGTTACGAAGGTTTATTATTGCCCCGTTTCAACTACTCCTTCTCCCCCAGCATCCGCAACTGGTGCATACTGTTGTTGTGGTTGAACTGTCGCATTGCCTGCACCCGCTTCTACATTTGCATTCGGATTTGTATTCACATTGGGCGTTGCATTAGCATCGGTTTGGCTCTGCTGTGCAGTCGCTGCATCACTCGTATAGGTAAGACCATAATAGTTCGCGATGTATTGGATACGTGCCTCAAGTGATTGCTTTTGAGTCACATCTTTTACTTTTTTTACAGCTATTTGTGCAGCATTCACAGATTCTTGACTTGGAGTAGTTTCCATTTGAACCACTGCTTTTTCTGCTGCTTCTATATTTTTCTTATCTTCCTTCTTTTCCTTTTCTTCCTTTGTTTCTTTTTTCACTGGAAGGGAACCTGTTTTTTTAGCAGGTTGGATTTCTGTCGTTACTTGGACTGCTGTATTCTTTTTGACTGTATACAAACCAGCAACCAAAATAAAGGATAAGGTCAACACTGTCACCAAGCGAATCCACAAAGGGCTATTATCAAATCGATCTAAAATTCTTTTCACTTTTTGATCCTCCTTTGTTCTTCTTAATCAAAGATATTCCCAACTTCGACGTCCAACTTGTTTTCTTTTACATCGATCTTGGTCACGCGCAATAAAGATTTGTGCTCAAAGAATTCACGGTCGGCTGAAGCATTATCCGCAAAGACTGCCACTCCTGCTAATTCAGAATCAAATTCAGACAAGAGGCTGACCATTCCGTTAATCGTTCCACCACCTTTTAGGAAGTCATCAACAATCAAGACCCGGCTTCCTGCTTTTAGGCTACGTTTTGAAAGGAACATTTTTCAATGCGATCTCCACTGGAACCTGAAACATAGTTGACACTGACGGTTGATCCTTCTGTGATTTTCAAGTCACGACGAACAATGACAAATGGAACGTTCAAGACATTTGCCACTGCATTGGCTAGGGGAACCCCTTTGGTCGCAACAGTCATAACAGCATCGATCTTCTTATTCCGGAAGGCTTTAGCAATGATGCGACCGATGCTATTTAAAATCTTTGGATTGCTCAATAGATCGGATAAATAAATGTAGCCACCAGGAAGAATACGATCGCTTTCAGACAGCTGTTTACATAAATCTTCAACGATTTCTTTAGATTCCTCATCGGAGATAGACGGTGTAAAGACAACTCCTCCTCCAGCCCCTGTGATGGTTTCAATATTTCCAATCTCCATCTCTTCAAAAGCCCGTTTGATGATCACGATATCTTCGGAGATAGAGGATTTCGCCGACTCGTATTTTTCCGCAAAAGTATTGAGGCTCGTTAATTCATAGGGATGATTGATCAAGTAATTAGAAATTACGACCATCCGTTCACTTCTTCTTAATTTCATTTTCTCACCATGTAGTTTTTTCTACCATTATACCATAAGAATAGAAAAAAACGAACATTCTGGTTTGTAGAAGGCCGTTTTTTCTTGCTTATTTTCTTTTTAGTGGAATCATTTCCGGATTTATATCTGTTTTTACTGATCGAGATTCGGTTTATAGAAAGAACGATTTTCCATGGCGAAGATCTTATTGGTCATCTCTCCAGGACCTATCAGGCCTAGAGCTGTCGTCATCATCATCATCTCTGCATCCAAATTATCGATCATATGAATAATCTCCGCTTCCATGATCTTTGGCCGAACAGGGCTTCCGTATTCAAGTAAGCCGTGGTGACTTAAGACCACATGGCGAAGGACAATCACTTCTTCTTTTTGATCATCAATCTTCAATTCTTGCAAGACCTTGGTGATTTCTTCATCAATCAAGCAATGTGCCCAATGAGATTCCCTCTCACCGTATATTCTGTATTTTCAGGACCCGTTAACTCGATCACTTTGGCCAAGTCGTGCAACATAATCCCTGCAAAGAGCAAACTCTTATTCAACTGGGGATAGATATCACTAATGCAATCTGCCAAACGAACCATAGTCGCTGTATGAAAAGCGAGACCTGCTTCAAAAGCGTGATGGTTGGTCTTCGCAGCTGGGTAGCTGTAAAACTCCTTATCATATTTCCCATAAAGGGCACGGACAATCCGTTGCCAGACTGGATTTTCAATTTTGAAAATCATGTTTGACAAGTATTCTTGCAGCTCCTTTGGATCCACTGGTGGTTTTTCCTTGAAGTCTGCAGGATTGTTGGGTTCTCCTGCTTGTGGCAAGCGCATGTTCAATTGATTAACCTGCGGAGTATTATTGTAGACTTCTCTGCGACCAGACATGTGGACCACACGACCGGCTGTGAAACTTTCTACATTATGGGGCTGAGCGTCCCATAATTTTCCTTCAATCGTACCGGTCTCATCCTGAAAGACAAAGGCTAGGTAATTCTTACCGGCGCGCGTCTGACGCACTTCTGCTGACTTGATCAAATAGAATCCTTCAAACAGCTCATCTTTTTTCATTTGGCTAATTTTGACCATCATCTTCTCCATCTTCTATGTATATATCTAGTCCCAGTAGGTCCTCATCACTTTCGATTTGGCGGAGTGTCCGCTCGATGGCACTGGTCCGTCTGGTGAGTAAATCATCAATATTATTGGAAGCATTCTTTAAATGGCGCTGGGTCTTGGCTAGAACACCTCCAAATTTATGGAATTCTGATTTGACCGATCCCAGTACTTTACTGATATCATCTGCACTCTTTTGGATATTGAGCGTCTTAAAGCCGACGGACAAGGAGTTCAAAAGGGCGGATAGGGTGCTTGGACCAGCCACTAAAATTTGTTCTTCGCGACGCAAACGATCGAAAAATTCAGGATTACGAACCACCTCGGAGTAGAGCCCTTCGGTCGGTAAAAAGAGAATCCCGAAATTGGTCGTCGCTGGTGGAAAGAGGTATTTTTGTTGGATATCTTTAGCAAAACGTTTGATGCTAGCCAAAAGGGCCTTTCGGTAACGTTCGATTTCCTCTTTTTCCCCTGACTCATATGCCTCTTCTAGACGATAGTAGTCTTCCAGAGGGAATTTAGAGTCAATCGGCAGATAGACTGGCTCCTCTCCTTGTCCCGGAAGCTTGATGGCATATTCCACACGCTCACTGGACTGAGGAACTGTGATAAATTCTCGCTCATACTGAGTTGGCGTCAAGATATCTTCAATGATTTGACCTAGCTGTAATTCACCCATGATTCCACGAGTCTTGGTATTAGAAAGAACTTTATTGAGGGTCCCAACATCCCGTGCCACTGTCTGCATTTCTCCCAGCCCTTTGTTGACTGATTCCAACTGTTTCGAAACGGTCTCAAAGGAGGTTTGCAAACGGTGCTGCAAGGTTTTTTCTAATTTTTCTTCGACCGTTTGGCGCATTTGTTCAAGCCGCACTTCGTTGGACTCTTGGATTTGGCGCATGCGCTCATCTGTCTTGTCCCGATTTTTGGTAAAGTGCTCATTGATCTCAGCGCGCAGGGCGGTGGTTTGCTGATGGATTTCCAGTCGCATCTCGGTCAAGCGATCTGTCAGGGCGATCTCTAACTGCTGGTTGGCAATCTGGGTCGCCTGTCTTTCTTTTTCAAAACGATAGTCCAACTGGTCTGTCAAATGATCTTCATGGTCTTCTAACATCTCTCGTAGATCGGGTTGTGTAACATCTGATCGTTGGAAAAGATAGATGAGAAGCCCCAGATTAAGCAGGCCAATCAGAAGCAGAATGATAGTCATATTAACCTCTGTCTTTACTATAAACAATGACAAGATAGCCACGATCAAGACTCACTTGAATCGCTTGATCCAAAAATTCATTGGAGCCGTACATGGCCTTCAAAAAATAATTCTCTGGATGTAAGGGGTATTTGGCCCCTGTGATCTCTAAACGACCTTCTCCAACAGGCATAAAACCAACATAGGTCATGGTTGGATCTGGCTGGATCTTATGAGTTCCCGCCGGTCTGAAAACTAACCGATTTTGCTCATCGACTAATTGAATCTGCTCCATATAGGGAGCTAAGTCTGGATCTGTCGGCAAAAAGATATTGGATAAGAAGTGATCCAAGCGACCACCAAAGGCACCATATACAGACACAACTGCATCCGGGTGAGCCTTAAAAACAGCCTTCAAGGCCAATTCCAAATCCGTATCGTTCTTTTCAGGAACAGACTGCACCACTTGCTTGGCTTGGGCTTTGATTTTGTTCAAATCGGTCTCAGAGACCGAATCAAAGTCCCCAACGGCCATATCTAAAGGCAAGCCTTGTCCCAGTAACTTCAAACAGCCGCCATCAACGCCTACATAAACGTCATGATCTCGTGGCAAGAGCGTGCTGTCCCCTCCTGCAATTATTGCGATGTTACCCATTTACAGCATCTCGGAGGATTTGCACCCGCTCATTGACATCTCCATTAAAGACATAGGAACCCGCTACAAAGACATTAGCCCCTGCCTCTTTTGCAGCGTGAATCGTCTTGTCGTCAATTCCACCATCAACTTCGATATCAAAATCCAAGCCTTTTTCTTCACGAAGAGCAGCTAATTGGCGAACCTTGTCCATGGTTTCTGGCAGAAAGGCTTGCCCTCCAAATCCTGGATTGACAGTCATGACAAGTACTTGGTCCACCAGGTTCAAAATGTGTTGGATACTTTCAACAGGGGTTCCTGGATTGATCACAACACTAGCTTTCACACCCGCTTGACGGATTTTTTGGAGCGTTCCATGAATATGAGGAGTAGATTCCACATGGATGCTGATGATATCTGCACCCGCACGGACAAATTCTTCAATATGGTTCTCTGGGTTGGTCACCATCAAGTGGCAATCAAAGACCAACTTGCTATGTGGGCGCATGCTCTCTACCACTCCAGCACCAAAGCTAATGTTAGGTACAAAATGACCATCCATAACATCGATATGGGCGTAGTCTGCTCCAGCTGCTTCAAGGCGTTTCAATTCACTTTCAAAATTGGCATAATCTGCACTCAAAATTGAGGGTGCTAATTTCATTGTTTTCATAGTTGTCTCCTATTTTGGTATTTTTTTTGAAACCTTTTTGTAGGTTTCGCGACGGTTTTCAATCTCACTTAAAAATTGCAAGTAATTCTCAAAACGAAAAGTCGCAATCTCTGCTGTTTCAACGGCTGGTTTCACTGCACATGCAGGCTCATGCGTATGCGTACAGGTACGAAACTTACAAGAGTGGCTCACGTCCGCAATCTCTGGAAAGGTCTGATTTAACTCTTCACTGGTCGTCACTTCATAATCAAGGGATGAAAAACCAGGTGTGTCTGCTATCTTGCCACCATTTAGATAGTAAAAGCTGACAGCTCGAGTCGTGTGTCGACCGCGGCCTAAACTATCTGAGATTTCACCCGTTTCAAGTTCTAAATCCGGAGCGATTTTATTGAGCAAGGTCGATTTTCCGACACCGGTCTGTCCCATAAAGACAGTGGTTTTATCTGTCAAAAGGGGCAAGAGTTCCTCAATCGACAAGACAAAGTCATAGCCAATAGCCTGGTAGATTCTTTGGTAGTAGTGAATAGTCTCCAGATCTTCTAGCAAGTCTAGTTTGGAAATGTAGACAATGGGATGAATTCCCTTGTGCTCCAAAAGGACCAGAAAACGGTCTAAAAGATTGGCGTTGAAATCCGGCTCCTTAGCTGACATGATCACTACTGCCTGATCAATATTGACAATCGGAGGACGCACGAGGCTATTTTTTCGAGGCGCAATGCTCAAAATATAACCTTCTGAATTCTCTTCAGCTGAAAACTCCACCTGATCTCCCACATAAGGAGTCTGTCCTTTTTTCCTAAAATTTCCACGAGCTCGTGTCTGGTAAATGTGCCCGTCTGACTCCACATAGTAGAAACCAGCCAAGGCCTTGACGATTGTTCCTTGCAAATCGCACTCCTTTGAGATTAATACTATCTATTATACCAAAAATTGAAAAATAAGGCTGGAATGCTTGATAAGAAAATCTGCAAGCAGTTCCCCTATCATATTGTAGTTCCCTATTGTCAACGGTTTTCATCTTAAGGACTTTGATGGGATCCTTTTTTTCTTTGGTATTTTTCCTAAAAAGTGTATAATAGAACTATGCGGAGGTGGTGGAACGGCAGACACGCATGCTTCAGGCGCATGTGCCCCTTCGGGCGTGAGGGTTCAAATCCCTTTCTCCGCATCTTGGAAAGGTGGCCCAGCTTGGTACGGCACCGGACTCGAAATCCGGCAAGTGGATTTTCTTCACGCGCGGGTTCAAATCCCGTCCTTTCCTTACGATACAGATAAGAGTCTGGGGCAATAGTCCTTTAGCTCAAAAAAAGCAACGGCAAATCCGTTGCTTTTGGTACCAGGCGACTATTTCCCCAGACTCTTTTTTTAATTTATGGGATATTATTGTCGACGTACTTTATTTATATAAGTCAGTAATTGGAGGAGTAGCTGATTAATTCGATATATGATAATAGACATCGGAGGTGTCAATTGGCTGTGATTGAACAGCCATAATTCTAATTTGATTTTTATCAGAATTATCTATACCACTTCTCGTAATAATGCTAGTTCCAATAGGGTATATAATTATACTACCTCCTGAAGAATTTGAACCTACTTGTAAACCAATTATACCATTAGTTCCTCCAGCATTAGCACTGGTAATAGTCCCTAAATTTACCAACCCTTTATTATCAAAGATAATTTGTTGCCCTGATGCATTTTGCCAAACTCCTGCAATGCTTGTATAGTCTCCTCGTAGGATTGCATTGGTATCAATACCCTGTACCTCTGGTTGTGGTGTACTTTCTTGTTGCTGTAATTTTGGTGTTGGTGCTGGTATAGCTTCTGTGACCACCCAAAATTGAAATTTCTCAGAATCTTCCATGATTTTAACTGTGAAAGTGATTTTCATTCCTTCTGTCCAGCCAGTGGTAAGTGATTTCATGATTTGGATCTCAATACCTGAGATTGGAGCATTGCTAGCCTTAACCCAAATGGAGTAGTAAGGATTAAGTTTCTTGAAATGTCCCGAATAATCCGCCCATTCGCTTTGTCTAAAAAGTTCTGCTGTAAAACGGTATCGTTGCCCCGTCTTAAGCGTTCCATCGTTTTCCATATCTCTCAGAGCCTCTGCTGAGGTGTCAATCACAGGTGCCTCTGGTTCACTGCTAGAAGAGGAGGAATTTGAGGAAGAACTTCTGTAAGAAAATTCAGAGGTGTTTTTCTGTGAAGAACTGTGCTTTTTGACAACTTGTGTGGAGTCGTCCCTGTGATTGAGAAACCAAAGACTTGTACCGCCTATCACAAGAGCTACAATTGTCACTATCACTGTGTAAATCCATTGCTTACGTTTTTCACGCACTTTCATCACTATGATTTGATCTTTGTTCTGGTAAACCTCTACTATATCATTGACTTTGGGCTTGAATGAAAGTTCATTCAAGGCAACTTTTGTGGTTTCACCTGTATTGAGAAGGATATGTGCGTGTGTAACCGTGATGCTAATGATTTTGTGTTTAGATCTTAGTTTCATGATATTTCCTAGTTTTCGTATATGAATCCAATCATAAATGGAACAGGTTTTGGTAGTTCGATTCCTTCGGTAAGGGATTCATTGTCGTCAGATAGACCTCCTGTATTACCATATAGAGTAATTTGGTCACCTAGATGAATTGGTTCTTCGTAATTAACGTCAAATATAGTAACTAGAAGTATTTTATTTTCGTCATTATCTACGGCAATTTTTAGAGTACGGCTAGCAAATCTTTTGACTTCTTGCAATACTTTTCCTTTAACTTTAGCTTGTGTTCCGTTAGGGATTTCGTTATTGCTCCACTTTTCAAAATTAACTGGTATATAGTCAGATTTATTCTTCTCTGTAGTTGACAATTCAGATGAAGAGTCATCAGCAGAAGAACTTGAAGTAGGGTTATTTATATTCTTAGCTGTATAGTAGTTATCTGCGATAATTTCTTCAATCTGTTGCTGAGAAGTTTTACCATTGATACCAATAATGTCATCCTTATGTACATCACCTAAATACTTACTTTTAGGTATTTTCACAGTAGCTGTAACAAGATTTGTATGTTCCTTGTTAAAGATGTTATTTGCATTGTTATTAAATATAAACTCATCCAGCTCACCGATTTGGAAAGTTACATAGTTACCAGATTCCTCTGGTTCACTCATAACTTTTCCATAACCTTGTACAGTGAGTCCTCTGGCTCTGAGATAGTTATCTATGGTTTTAAATCCTTTGGTAGAGTCCACATGGTTAAATGTTACTAAGTAAAAGATACTAAAAACTACTAGTATGCTCAGAGCAGATAATATTGAATAACGTAAGAACTTTGACTTGTTTTTGGGGGTTGATTGTACTATGGGAGAGTTTTGCCGTAATTTTTTTGTAGAATGGAGATTAGATGATTTAATGATAATATCTCCATAAACTTCAACTATTTCACCGATTGTGAACTCTGAATCTAGCGATGAATGAGTAAATTCTTTCATCGTACCGTCATTAAAACCAACGTAGATATTTGTATCTGTTATCTTAATAATTTTTCCTATATTCATTTTTATTATCTCTTAATCTTTCGTTCTACGCCCTGAACACTTCCACTATTATTAGCACTTAACACATTGACACCATCAATAGTGACTACAGAACCGAATAAATTAACTGTATCTCCCACTTCCATTTTCCTATAGTGTTTTTCGATATATTCTTCTGTGTCTCTTGTGAGCAATATTTTTAATTCATCTTCATTTTTGAAGTAAAATTCATTAATTTCTTTGTCTTCCGTTAAATCAAACCATATCGGTCTTACTTTGATAATAGTACCAAGAATTGTATCAGTGTCTTCAATCTCTTCAACCACACCCAGTGTCTCAAAGCTATCTTTCTCTCGATTAGATATATATTCATCAAATGTCATATCAGCGGTAAAAACATCAATTATCTTAATAGCTATTGAGTCAGAATCTTTTACTATTTTCCCTTCCATGGTTACCCATTTGTTTCCAGATGGGGAGTGTTCATCTGGATTTTTTATGGTATTGATTTTCAGTGTTTCTCCCATATATTTTGCACCATAGTCGACTCCATTTACTTTTAACACCATAATATTCTTAATTTCAGTTGGACTGTCCTCCATCATCGGTATATTGAACTCAGCTTGTATAGATATACTTTTACCGATTTTATCTTTGAGCAACTGATTTAGTTTGGAAGAACTAGAGAGTTCTTCTGTTTTGCTTGTCTCCATGCGACTAGTTGAGTTATTTGTATTTGTTAATGTGTGGTGTGTGAGTGAAGCAATGATTAGGATGGCTAATGAAAGTACAAGATATACTGTAGTTAGTCTAGGGAAGAGATTTTTCTTGAATAGGGATAGAATCAAAAGAAACAGATTTAAGATACTAAGCACAAGAGGGAATAAAATGAAAACTATTGTTAGGATATTGTGCAGATAGTTAGTAAAGTCTGTAAAGGCGAGCTGTAGCATTGTAAGAAGAACAAGGAGTATGAAAATAACAATGATATTGATTCTAGTTGTTAGAGATAGTCTCTTGAATCTATTTTTAATAGAGTCTGACTTAACAGGAAGATTAGATTTTGTTACAAAATCTCCATAAACCTCTACAGGATCTCCTAATACAGGTTTAAATTCAAGAGATGTGCGTGAAATTTCCTTGACAGCACCATCTTCATATCCAATATATACTGTTGTATCTGTGATTTTAATTATTTTTCCGTTCATTTTATCCCCAAGTAGTAGCACCGATAAGTGCACCTATCCAAATACCTAGAATCATTGTTCCGATTGAAGCAATCATAATGATAGTCCCTTGTTCCTTATCTCCTCTACTACGCACAAGATAGCCTAAGATGATGCCAATAATTCCAAAAACTAAAGGTAAAAGTAGAAGTGAGGTGCCAGTACAAATCCAACCCCAAACTTTTAATGCAGTTGTATTGCTTGGTTTATTCTCAGCGGTTTGTTGAAAAGTAGATTTTCGCTTGATAATGTAACTGCCCTCTGTGCCATAAACTTCCACTTCATCTCCAACTTCTGGGAGAAAATCAAAATATTCCCTTTCAATTTCAAGGAGAGTTCCATCGGTTTTTCCAAGGTATATGGTTTCGATATTGTCTTTTAAAACTTTATAAACATTCATTTGATTTTCCTTTTCTATTTTTCTAGTCAACTTTTTTGAAGATTCCCATGCTTTAACTAGTGTCGTTGGTAAATAGTTTGAATATCATTTTTTATGACTCTGTATTGTACTTTCTTTTTTACATTATGACTTTCTATAGTAGTTTTACATATTAAAAGTATGTTTTTTTATCATAAAAAGACTTATTTGTATTTAATTATATCATAAAAACATATCTAGAGTATTTTTTATAAAAAAATAAATACAATAAAGCCCTGACGTTTTGAGCGAATAAAGGGTAGCCTATATCTTATAGAAAGAACATAGGAGAATAAAGCATGTCGTTGAGCGAAAATGTTTCCAAACGAATCTATGAGTTAAGGACAAATAAAAAGATGACACAGGAGAAGTTAGCAGATAAAGCAGGCATGGATGTCAATGCTCTGGGACGAATTGAACGTGGGCAAAATAGTAATATCAAGTTGGAAACTTTAGACAAAATTATCCGTGCTTTGGAGATAGACTATAGAACCTTCTTTTCATTTTCTGTGAGTGAGGACACTTTTTCTAAAATTGCGTCCAAGCTATCGCTAGTAGCTGACGAGGAAAGATTTCTGGAAATATTTGATAGAATACTGGATATTGAGTTAAAATGAGTAGAAATTAGGTATAAATAAAAAGTACCAAACAGTAATTTCTACTTGCCTGCTGAACTCATCAGTAATGAGAATTTTTGTACTCTTTTTGTACACTTTGGAGTAAAGTCTAGTATTTTTTTAATTTTTTATCCGGAGAAAATTCCTTGTGAATAGTCGAATAGAAGAGTAGCTAAAAGCATTTATGGGGGATAAGGTGGGCGACCAAAGTCATGACATAGGGCGTAGAAGCGACTATCCTCCAATGTATTCATTACTTTTTCAATAGTAAAGACGAGATAGTCTTGTGGCAAGAAAGAACTGATTTTTAGTGGTAAAGTTTTTTGATTTGTGTCATAGCGAATATGCATGAGATATATTTTTTAAATGACTTACTGATCAATTCTATTTGACCAAGGCTATCGAATCCATGCAAAAAGCAACGGCAAATCCGTTGCTTTTTTTGAGCCAGGGGATTTTTGTCCCAGCCTCTTTCTTTTATTTTATTCCTGCTTCTAGAAGGCCATCTGCTAGGCGGGCGAAGTCGTCTAAGCTGAGGGCTTCTCCTCGTACAGAAGGTTGCAGGCCTGCAGCTTGGATTCCTGCTTCCAGTTTGGCTTTGATTTCTTCGGTCTTGCCAAAGCGACTGGTCAAGTTGTTCCATAGTGTTTTGCGGCGGTGGACAAAGCTAGCCTTGCTGACAGAGAAAAAGAAATCTTCATCCTTGACGGCTACTGCTGGTTCTTCACGACGCACCATCTTGAGGATGGCAGAGTCGACATTTGGTGCAGGTACAAAAACAGTACGTGGCACGATAAAGGCTACCTTAGCCGTCATATAGTATTGGACTGCAATGGACAAAGACCCATAAGCCTTGGTATTTGGCTCGGCCGAAATCCGATCCGCCACTTCTTTTTGCATCATGACCACAAACTCTTGGAAAGGGATTTTGGATTCGATCAAGTGCATAAGGATCGGAGTCGTGATGTAGTATGGAAGGTTGGCCACTACCTTGATCGGAAGCTCTGGATTTTTAAACTCAGCGATATACTGGTTGAGATCCACCTTGAGGATGTCTTGATTGACAACGGTCACATTGTCAAAATCTCGCAAGGTATCCGCTAAGATGGGAACCAAGCGGTCATCAATTTCAAAAGCCATCACTTCTGCGGCATTTTCCGCCAAAAACTCAGTCAAAGCACCAATTCCGGGACCGATTTCAATCACATTGACCTGTTTATCAATCTCAGCGGTGTCCACAATCTTTTGAAGGATGTTGGTATCGGTCAAGAAGTTTTGACCGAAGGATTTTTTAAAGGTAAAGCCGTGACGCTCCAGCACTGCCTTGGTCACACTATAATCTGCAATTCTCATTTATCTACTCTTTTTTCCACATTACTCTTAAAACCAGTAAAATAAAAATTATATTTTCCTGCCTTATCTACATTCTTTTTCTGTAAAAATCTAGTAAAACTATCATTTTCAAAAACTATTGTATTATAAACATTTTTCATTCTTTACACAAAAATATATAATATTTGAAATTATTAGACTTTTGTATTTTTCTCTGAAAAATAGACTATTCCAACCAGAGAATAAACTTCCAGCAATATATTCGGATTTATTTGCCTCCGTTATATAATTTTTTTACTGATACTTATTTTTTTGTTATTTATTTTTTTCATCAATTCCTATACCATATGACACCAACCCATTAATAATATCCAGATAAATTTCTTTCCTATTTACTGACTTAGATTCTATTTCAAAAAACTTGTTTCCTAAAATATAATTATCAGCTATAATTCCTTCTCGAGCATCAAATACAGTTCCATATTCTGAAACAGATGTAGAATGAAATTGGTCAGCAAAATCGTCCTCATTCGAGTCTTTAAATGTTCCTATAATCGTATTACTATCACTTAGTAATTCTTTCACTTTTTGTTCAGATAATTCACCAGTACTGATACTACAATTGATAAATTCACATGCTTCAAATGAATTTGAATCAATAAAATCAGCAGAAAAAGTGCACTCTACAAAGCTTTTATCTTTAAACTTTACTTTTTCAATCTCATAACCAGTAGCGCCAAATTCAACATAACTAAAATATTTAACTTCCTTGGAGCCAAATATTTCTTCCTTTTTCAAATATATAATTTCTCTCATAACAGGGTTCAGTGCTGTACTCAAATTATATTTCCAGTTCTCCGCCAATTCATTACCAGGATTCTCTATCCCTTCTGGATATTTTATTGAACAAATTGTGGATAATACTTGAACAAAGTCAAGAGAAATATCTAATTTTAGTGTCCCATTCCATTCCTTTAAAAGCTTATTATACGTATCAATAATATATTCAATTTTTCCTGCCTTATAAAAAGGTAACTCTTTGTTCTTACTAATATCTGCAACAAGTTCCGTAAGTTGCTTATCATAATACCTCACAGTATCTCGAACATTATCAGACACTGTATTTTTCTTATTTTCTTTACTTTGTTCAATAGCTTGTTTCCAAGTGACAACTGTCGGCAACGCAATAACTATGCCTGCTAATACTTCTCCTTGAGATAATTTTTCGAAAATTAAATTCCTACCCTTAAAAAAATTATTTATACATAAAATAATAATAACAATCACAACTCCAACTGCAGCAAAACTCAACAGCAATTTAGTATCCTTATTTTTCATATAAACTCCTAGCAACTTAAACATGCTACCTTCATTTTAACATAGTTCTCTACATTGTTAGAGTAATTCTCATACGATTTCATGGCTTCTCCAATTTCTGCCAAACTAAGCCCAATTAACTCTAAACGCTTGAGAAGTTATTTACCATTGGAATAATCAATACGGAGAGTCTCTCCTATCTACTCCCTATGCGCTCCTGCTAGAAAACCAAGACGAATCAAGTCGCTACAGCTAATATCAAAGTCAGTTTCTGCTTCAACCCGCTCGGCGACTTGTGCTAAGGCTGTTTTCAAGTCATCGTAACTGGCATGTTCGATTCCTAAGGAACGTCCCTTGGTCACGCTATAATCTGCAATTCTCATATCTTCTCTTTTCTAATCAGTTTAGGGCTATATCCCTCTTGTTTTTCTCCACAGGCTAGTCTAACAGTCTTCTACGAATGCGTTCTTCTCCGCTTGGTAGACATAAGCTTCTCCATCCTTGTCTAAGACCGTCTCCAACAAGGGTTCGATATCCAGGGCCGCTTCAAGGCTAATGATTGCAATCTTAGACGGATCGTCCAAGTCTTCTTGAGACTCATAGCCTGTAAAAAATTGCCAACCACTATCTTGCGGGTTATGAGTAGATCGTGAACTGCCCAATTTATCTCACGTCGTAGGAAGCAATCCTTGGTAATCATTGCCCCTTTTTGTGTATCAAGATTCAACTGGGGGACCATCAGGCTTGCAATATGTTCCCGCGCAAAATCCAGCTCATCTCCAAGCTGGATGGAGGTAATATAAGCGGGTTGATTGGTTAAACGTCCTTTGAACTTCCCATCGCGGATTTCAGTGAGTTCGACCCACATACGCTCTGCACGACACCCATTCTCTAAGACTGTATCCAGCACAAAGATGAGGCGAACCTGGTCCCCCATCTTCAATTGGTTGATTTCTTCTTGACTGGGAATCAAAAAATGCCGTGGATTCTTTTGATGTTTTGCTTGAACATCCTCTAAAGAAAAGCCTATCCCTTTTTTCTTATCTGTAAACAGGTCGAACAATCCCATCTTCTACCTCCATCGCTATTTTTTGTAAGAAGCCAAGGCCTCTTCTACTTGAGCCAAACAAATCCCAAACAACTCCAAACGTTTGATCAGTTGTTTGCCATTGCAGTAACCGATGCGCAAGGCTTCTCCTAAGTATTCCCGTCGTTTGCGACTGTCACTGCCCATCAAGAGGCCGAGACGCATTAGGGCTGACTTGGTAATATCAAAATAATACTCATCTTCATAATAGGAGCCAACCAGTCCAGATAGGGCTTTTTCTAAGTCTTCAAAGCTGGCATGCTCTACTCCCAAGGAACGCCCCTTGGTCTTGGATTTGGGTACTGCTTCGCCACGATTTAAAAAGGCATGCTTGGCCTGCGGAATTTCTTGCATGATGATCTTACGAATCCGCTCCCCATTGTAGTCTGGATCCGTAAAGACAATGACTCCACGCAACTCTTGCAATGTAGCAATTCGTTCCAAGTCATTTTGGTCAATCGCAGACCCTCGTGTTTCATAGGTATCCACCTCATAAAAACGACGGAGATTGGCTGTGTCGTCCTTGCCCTCCACGACAATCACTTCTGGTATTTTTCTTTTCTCAGTCAAGGCCAAATACCTTTCTTGCATTGTCATAGGTGGCTTGAGCCACTTCTTCTGTCGTCAAACCACGAAGCCCTGCGATAAAATCCACCACATAACGGGTATAGGCTGTTTTATTTTCTCGGCCTCGCTTAGGAACTGGTGCCAAATAAGGAGCGTCTGTCTCAACCAAAATTTTATCTAGCGGAAGGCCAGCTGCTGCTTCTTGGACATCTGTGGCTTTCTTAAACGTCACTACCCCAGAGAAAGAGATCATCATTCCCAGATCCACGAAGCGCTTCGCTTCCTCCAAGGTTCCCGAGAAGGAATGCATGATCCCACCACGAGGACCAACTCCCTCGCTCTTGATAATGTCATAAGTATCTTCTAGAGCATCACGCGTATGCACTACAAAAGGCAGATCCAAGTCCTTGGACAATTGAATCTGGCGGCGAAAGACCTTTTCTTGAACATCTTTTGGCGCTGTCATCCAGTGGTAGTCCAGACCGATTTCACCTAGGGCGACAACTTTAGGGTGTTCCAGCTGTTCCAATAGATAGGCCTCTACCTCAGGACTATAATCACCTGCCTCAGTGGGATGCCACCCCAGCGTCAAATAGAGTTCTGGGTACTGGTCTGCCAATTCTATTGCCCGCTCAATGGTTGGTTTGTCAAAACCAACGATATTATGGGCTACAAGGCCCATTCCCTTAGCTAAGTTGAGTTCTTCTTGTTCTTTTCCTGCGAATTCTTCCACATTGAGATGGGTGTGGGTATCAAAAATCTGCATGATCTTCCTTTTCTTCCGAGTTTTTCTTCTTTCTATTATAGCAGAAAGCACCTCTAAATTCACTTTCGGACAAAACAAAAACCAGTAGTCTCGAGTTTCTACTGGTTTTTAGGTTTTTATCTGAATTAAGCAGCCAAAACTTTGCGTCCTTTACGACGACGAGCTGCCAATACGCGACGACCGTTTTTAGTTGCCATACGGTGACGGAAACCATGTTTGCGCGCACGACGAAGTTTACTTGGTTGATAAGTACGTTTCACGATGAATACCTCCTCATAGATTTTGTATTCGTTTAGCCGGCTAGTTGTGATCAGTTACTAAACATACTTTACTATTCTATCTGATTCGACTCTATTTGTCAATAGCTATGGCAAATTGTTGCAAATATAGGCTAGACAAGACCTTCTCATTCTTGACGTGTCGCTAGATAATAGGGTTCTAGTGCTGTCATTGCCTTCTGGAGTTGATCCAAGACTTCCTCGAGAGAACCTGCCTCAACTAGGGGAATATCGTATTTGACCAGAACCTTGCGAACGACTCCATCTGCTACGGCTTGGAGAAGAGAGTGGCGATTCTTTTCTGTTCCTTCGATCCTTCGACTCTCTCCATTTTCTTGAGCAAGATAATAAATTGGCTGAGAAATGGGACGGGCGAGAACTTTGAGTTGCTTTTGAAGGCTCTGCTCATCTTTTTTTCGCTCGATAAAGCTCACCTCTAAGGAAACACCGAAATCAACTGGATCTCCATAAAGCCTCAAGGCAAACATGGGCTCTGCCAGAGTCCCTTCTCCTTTTAAATAGGCCCAAAAATGAGGTCGTAAGACCTGACCCTGGTTCATCCACTGGCTGGTTCGTTCCTGCTCTAAGTATGAGCATCGTTTTTGAAAGGCTGAGACTAAATCCGTAAATTCCTTACGAGCTGCCTGCCCCATTGCGCGGTACTGTTCCATCTCTTGGGCTAGCGCTCCCGCCTTCGCTGGTGATTGGTATTTGATTCCTTGAAGTTTTAAAAACTCTCGAATCGCTGCAAATGCCATCTGTTTCCTTTCTACTCTCAAGAAAAAGAGAGAGCGGTTCTGTCCCGTCTCTCCCGCATGGGTAATAATAGCAAGATTATCCTTCAATGTCCACAACTACATAACGGTTGGGTTCTTCACCTTCAGAGTAGCTCGTAACCCCCTCCATCTTAGAGACGATACGGTGAATGATTTTGCGTTCACTATTTGACATCGGATCTGTCTGTTGGGCTTGCCCATCCTCTAGGGCCCGCGTTGCCAACTTCTGAGCATAGCTTTGGAGAACTTCTGCACGATGCTCTACATAGTCATTGACATTAATCGTAATGTAAAAATTCTTTGAGTAGCGGTTATAGAGATAGTTTTGTGCCAAGAGTTGAAGAGCTTTCAAGACTTTACCGTGGTAGCCGATCACGCGCCCTGGCTCATTGGTATCAATCTGCATATTGACCGTCCGACGGTTGTGACTACTTGAAATCGTTGCATCGACATCCATCTCATCAATAACGGTTTGAACATAGGCAGTTACATCTGTGACAACTTCTTCGATATCGTGGTTTTCTTCTACTTCAATTCCAAGATTTGAGAAATCAGACTCGTTGGATTCTTTTGCGACTGGTTCTTTAACCTTCTCCAGAATATGTTCATGACCTTTTTCTTCAAGAACAGTGTCAGCTTCTTTGTCATGTTTCAGGATTTCTGTCTTGATTTCCTCAGAGACAACTTCTCCTTCTTCTTCGACCTTTTTGATTGCTGCAACGACACGTCCTAAATCAACTGTTGCTTCGCTCACGGTCTTAACCGGTTCGTTTTGCGCGTTAATTTCTTCTGGCACACCCTTAACGGCTTGTTGATTGGCTTTAACAACTGTTGTTTCTGCAATCGGTTCAATCTCTACTTGGGCTGGTTTTTTGCCAAATAACCCGAGAAAACCTTTCTTTTCACGAGACACAACCGTAATATGTGCCTTCATACGGGGAATATCTAATTCGTTCAAGCCATTTTGGATAGCTTCTTCTACAGTTGCTCCAGTGTATAGGACCATATGTCCACCTCTTTCTTATTTTCTTTTTTTCTGTGCTTTCTTTAAGGCACGACGTTTTTGTTTTTCTATTTCTCGAGTAGCTTGCTCTTTTGCTTCACGCTCTGCGATAATCTTGAATGGGTTGTTCAACAGATAGGTTTGTCCAACTTGGTAAGCATTTGAAGTCACCCAGTATAGAGCAACCCCGCTGGCTGAGAACAAGGCGAAGAAGAAAATCATCACAGGCATCACATACATCATGGTTGTCGCACTCCCGTTGCGCTCTGGCAGGGCTTTATTGGTCAACCAACTGCTGAAAAATGTGAAGAGGGCAGCAAGAAGAGGCAAGATATAAGTCGGGTCAATCGCTCCAAGGTCCAACCAAAGGAAGCGACCGACTTTAAGGAATTCCACACGGCTCAGCGCTTGGAATAAGGCCATCAAGACCGGCATCTGGATCAAGAGAGGAAGGAAGGCTGAAGATGTTTTGACACCTTTTTCCCTATAAAGGGCCCGCATCTCTTCAGAAAGCTTGGTCCGACTATCTAGATCCTTGCCAGGATACTTAGCTTGCAATTCCTTGAGTAAGGGTTGAATTTCCTGCATCTTGCGGGTTGAATTCATTTGATACTGGAAGAGAGGCAAGAGGACCGTCCGGATGACAATGGTAAAGACAATAATCCCAACACCGATACTGCCTCCAAACGACAAGAAGCGGATGGCTTCTGCAAAGAAGTAGACGAAGCGTTCCCAACCACCTGTCGATTCAGCTGTCACTTGAGACGTCCCACAAGCTGTCAAGAACAATAAGGCTGCTCCTAATAATCCAGTTAACTTCAGTTTCTTTCACATTATTCCCTTTCTTGGTAGACATGCGCTAATTTCAAGACATGTACGAGGTTTTTCTCTACTTGATGGAAGTCGAGCTCCTCCACTCCTTTACGCGCAATGACGACAAAATCATCAGACGTAAGGAAGGCTTGGTGTTTGATCAAAACATGACGAATCAAACGTTTGATGCGATTTCTAGTCACTGCATTTCCTAGTTTCTTACTAACAGACAGGCCGACTCGAAAATGCGGTTGATCTTTGCGCAAGCGGTAAATAACGAATTTCCGATTGGCAACATTTTGACCACTTTTAAAAATAGCATTAAAATCTTTGTCACGTTTGACGCGGTAGCTTTTTTTCAAACCTCCACTCCCTCTATTAAATTTATTCTATTATACCACATTTTCAAAAAAAACCAATCTCCCTTAGGAAATCGGTTGCTACTGGAATACAGATAAAAGCAAAGGCAAGGTGTAATAGAGATTGAGCAAGATATGGCCTAAAATCGGAGAAAGGAGCGCCTTGCTCCGATAGTAAAGGGTCCCAAAAATCAAACTCGGTAAGAGATAAATAATGAAAGCTCCTAGCGAAAAGGGACTATGGAGAAATGTAGGCCACTGTAGATGAGGGCAGGGAGCCAAACCTCTGCATAGATTGGCCAATCTTTAAAGTAGGCATTCACCAAGGCACCACGGAAGATCAACTCTTCTGTCACCGGCCGGACAATCACCATCGCGGCCACTAGGATGACCACTCCTGTCGGGCTGATTTCTCTAGGAAAGAGACTCAAAACAGCTGCCCTTCCTTGAACAAAACCACTGATAAAATAGTCCAACCAATAGACCAAACAGGCCGCAAAGACAGCTTCCAGCAAGGATTGAAGCTGGTTTTTCCTCCATGAAAACTGGGCTTTCTTGGAAAAACGGTAGACCAAAAATCCTGTAAAGGCTGCATAGGGGGTCTCCATTCCAAATAAGGTCCAATAATAACTATTTGCGCTCGCTAAGCTATTGGAAACATACTGGGCCAAGGGACGAAATTGGGGCCGGATATAAAAATAAAACAAGAGTAGAAAGAGGGGATAAAGCAGAGAGAGCTTTTCTTTAATAAATTTCATAGATACCTTTCTTAGAGCATGACAAATCGTATAGTGCATCTTACCATAATCAAGACAAGGGTTCAACGAAAAAGGATGCCGTCCTGTCCTAGTCTCTAAGATAAACCACATACCCCCCTAAGACAGCAACTAAAATCATGAGACACAAAAGAGTTTCCATCCATACGAGACCTGTCAAGAAAGGCTGCTGCAGCAGACCTTGAGCCATTTTCAGAGAGGTCGCTGTGATGACGGTCGGAAAGGTCAGGGCTGAAAAAGCAGGTTGAAAACCTTCTTTCATCATTCTCGGAAGGCGCGTCAAAACAAAGAAATAAAATGCTTGCGAGATGACTACCATGATCAGGATGACCCAAGAAGGAAGGTCCGCTCCCCCCACTCGAACCAAAGCAGCTAAAAGAAGAGAAAAAGGAGCACAATAGATGCCTTCTTGTCCCAATAAGTGACTCGGTAAAGGACTAGTTTTCAAATCCTGATAGATCAGCGGATACAGACATAAGGTCAAGACAAATCCAACCCCCAGGGTAAGATAGGCTAGCTCCATCACTCCTACCACTGGGTAAGTCAAGGCCGCCACTGCAATCCCCACATAGAGAACCGTCCAACTCGGAGTAGCCTTGGCCCTTGGTCGCGCCATGACATGGGTCTTGGTAAAGTAGAGAATCAAGCACAGATCCAAAAGGAAAGCGAACCACCAGACCAACTGAGATAGACCTGCAAAGGTGGGAAAGAGACGAAGAAGATAGGTCGATAAAATCATCCCTGCCATGGGAAAAGTGGCCATCCCAGATAAAAGAGCGGCTTGTTGGAGTTCTATCTTGGTTTCTTGCCAGCGAATGATATGATAAACGATAAAGAAAAACCAGAGCAATAAACCTGTCAAACTGAAGGCATGACCCAGAAGGGGGAGCGAGTCTACAAGAAGGTTTCCAGCACCTCCCAAACCTAATAGACAACCTGAAAATGCTAAAGGAATCTTTTTTTCATCTTGATCTCCAATCATTTTGTCGCTTTCAGTATACCATAAAAAGAGGGAAGCATCATCAAAAAAAGGGAGGGGGAAAGAACTCCATAACATTAAAAAAGTTGAAAAAGGTTCCACCCCGCACAGCTCCGACAGTCTGGGAGCCTGTTGGAGTTGCAGATAAAGGAACCATCGTTTCCGTCACCATCGGTCATCTATGTGGCTTAAAAAGCTGGACAGTTTTTTTGCCCAGCCACGTTTGTCTATTCTATTAAAGACTAAGCCTGTACGATCATCATATAAAGAAACAAGGATAAGAGAAAGACGATACTAACAACCAGAGTCGCTAGCTTTAGCCCCCGGTGGGAGCGCCAATAGCTTGGTTTTCCGAGGTTACTGGTTGCATCTGTTGACAGGGACTGTTGTTGACGCGGTTGCAGAGTAATAAGGACCACTAGGGCCAACGATAGGAAGGCGACGCCAATCGCAAATACCATTTCCATATTAGGATCCTCCTAACACTCTCAAGAGGGTAAAAATAACTCCCAGCAAAATGACTAACCCAATGATCACATTAAAGATGACATTGACCTTTTCCGAACGCGTCGTCTTTTCTTTCTCGGCTGGACGGCGTTTGAGAGACTCCATCCGGCCTTCTACTTCTTTGTAAAATAAATCTTTCTTCCGATCACTCACTGTGTCCACCTATCCCTTCCTGCAAGCGAGCTTTGAATTCAGCTGGCTCGATGCTACTTGATTGGGCAATTTGTTGCGCGACTGCTTCTCTGTAGCTATCCACAGATTGGTAGATTTCCTGGATACGGGCCACCATATCCGCTTCTTTTCCTTGTTCAAATATATTGGCTTGTGCGAGGAAGTGGCGGTCATGCAGGGTATGGCTAAAGGCAAGAATGACTTGCTGGTGTTCAAAGGCCTTTCGCACAATGCCTTGCACTTCTGCATAGTGGTTGATATCCAGGTAAATACTAGAGACCTTAAGCAGCTCTTTGATCCGCTCTTGGCTGATGTTTTGATACAAGACCACATTTGGATAGCGGACCATAGACAAGAGACTCGCAGACATCTCTGTCAAAGCCGCTACACGGAAGGTCACATTTGGCAAATTCTCTACTAGGTAGGTCAAAGCTTCAATCTGATCCGAATTGGTCAAAACAAAAGCGTCTTTACGGATATCGTCTTTCACCTTGAAATCATACAAGTAGCCAAGAGGACCAAAATAGCTATGCTGGTCTTGCGAGGTCAACTGCAAAGCACGATGGTAAGTCGCATTTTGCGGAATTAGGATCTTCTTGGTCCGAATTTCTGGGCTATTGAGAATCAACTGCATATTGCCTGGAAGGCTGTCATGAAGGGGTTCTTGCCAAACCAAGACGTCGCGCCCTTTGATCCCTTTATTGCCCAACTGAAGACTAATACTAAAGGAGGTGGCAAGGGTATTGTAGATCAAACCATCCAAATCAAAACCACGGTGCTCTAAATAAAAGACAAAATAGTCTAAGCGATTCTTGAAAATTCGCATAGGTTGATGGTCCAAGGTTAAGATCAAATCCCCTGTTTGGTGATTCTCTGTCAAGCGCTCGATATCCCCTTCAAAATAAGTGGTCACCAATGGCTGGCCTTGATCGCCACAGGTTGTCACAGCAATCTTACGACCGTATTGGTCATAACGCTCGATCATGACCACTTGCCCCTTGTCATCCAACCACTCCAGGCGCTCAACGATGCGTTTATAGGAAGCAACATGGTACACAATACGAGCCTTTTCTTGACCATAGTAGGTCACTTTGCCCGCACTGTTATCCCCAGAAACTTCCCAAAAATCGGGAACTGGAACTTCATTAAAGTAGCGCCCGCGCTTCTCCCCTTTTGGTTGACCCAAGAAATAGATGAATGGCGATTCGACGCCGTCGGGCAAGAAACCGTTTGGTTCCAAAACAACCGTCGGATGGTCAAAGCCAGACTCTTTCATGGAGTGGAGCAAGTCTTGGCTCTCACGAGAATAGCTATCAAATACGTTCAGCATGTGTCACCTCTTCTATCAATTGTGCCCAAGCTTCTTCTACTCGGCTGGTCAAAAAGTCTTCTGCACGCGCATAAGATGCTTGACGCATGCTGGCTAGATCATCTTTTTTGTAAAGCTGGATGATTTTTTCAGCAAAGGCAGATGCGATATGGTCTACCACTTGGTCTGCTGATGGCGGAATGAGATAGCCATTTTTACCTTCTGTGACAAAGGTTTGATTGCCATAAGGGACGTCAAAACCAATAATCGGAAGGCCAGAACCAATCGCCTCCATCAAGGTCAAACCGAAGCCTTCGCTGGTTGACGCTGACAGGTATACTTCATAGTTCTTATAAATTTCCTCAAGATTGGCATGACCTTTGAGGTGGATATAGTCTGCCGCCCCTAATTCATCAATCAGAGAACGCAACTTTCCTTCTTCTCCACCTTTTCCATAGATGTCAAAGGATAGAGCTGGCAATTCTTTTTTGGCACGAACCACTGCTCGCACCAACCAGTCAATATGCTTTTCTGTCGCCAAACGAGAGGCTGTGATCATTGAAAATGGCGTGCGTTGCTCGTTTTGTGGCAAGCTTGCAAGACTCCCAACTGGAATGGTATAGATGGCTGGCTGATGGGTGGTGTATTTGGCAAACTGCTCTGCCAAGATTTCTTTTTGGCGATCGGTAGCGACAATAAAGAAGTCCACCTTGTCTGCATTGGTAAATTGGTACTCGTAATAGTTATTCCATAGGATATACTGATCGTCGACATTATTGGCACTGAAGTGCTCTGCATGGACGACCACCCCCAGGCGGGCCTTTTGCGCTTCTTCAAAGATGGGCTGACCAATATTGGTTTCCCGGTCCAAAATAACCAGATCTTGTTTGGTCAATTGAAGGGTCTGCATAAAGTAGCGGATCAATTCTTGGCGCCCAACCAGGTAGCGATCTGGGAAACGATAGACTTCGCGACCATCCGCCATCTGCATGCTGTAGGCAACCGTCCCGTCCTCATTGTAAAAACGGCGCTCAATCAAGTTGGCTTGGTTGTTCTTGGGAATAAAGTACTCCGTACAATAGCGGGTATAGGAGAAATAATCCTTTCTCACCAAGATCCCTCTAGACACATACTCGCAGCGTTCGACATAGGGACTGTTTTCAGCCCGCAAGTAGCAGGTCAAAAAATTGTCCTGGTCCTCATAAAAGAAGCGCTTGATCTTGCCATCAACTTCTTCCCGAGTCGGTTTCCCGGCAAAACCTGCTAAGACCTGATCAATGGTATAGGTGGTTGGTGCAATCTTAATATCTGTAAAATGGCTGTAGAGCCAGATAATTTCATCATTTTTAAAACCGATATTTTCTGTCAAATGCTGGATATTATCGGCTAGAATCATATCCATAAAAACAAATTTAGCTGGTTGATGGATATTGCGTAACAACTGGGCACGGTAGGCTTGGGCATACTCAACACCACTGCTGGCCCAACCGATTCCAAGGTTGATATTGTATACTGTCATAATGTCCTCTTTTATGGGAAATGCAAGACAATTTCCCCTTTTTTATTGATTTCTACTCGACTCAGTAAAAGATTGCGGACCATTTGTTCTTTGGCCGCCTCTTTCATTCGATCAAAGGATTGGTAGGCTTCTTGGAAAAATTCCACCAAAGGATTTTTCTGACTGGTGTATTGACCAGAGAGAGCCATCCGCAATTGTTGCAGATAGTCTACCTGCTCTACCCAGTTTTCATCGATGGCTTTTAGGATGGCCATGCGTTGGAACTGTGCAATCACCTCATCAGTGCCTAAAAGCTCATACTTGGCTTTGAGTTCACTTTGGGCAATCTCCCATAAGAAGTTTTCTTTTGCTTTCTTGCTACGGAAGGTTTGGTGGGCTTTTTCAGGATCCACTTGGTAGCTGACATTGTCTAAAATATAGCGATAAAAGGCTACTGGTTCCTTGTAGTCTTTTTTATGGACGACACTTGCAAATACGGAACGAATGGCTTTTTCAACGATGTCATCCAAGCGGCCTTCTTGCTTAATCAAGCGATCGCGCTCTTCGTAAACAATGGCGCGCTGAATGTTCATACTTTCTGCAAATTCTAGCGTCATCCGACGGCTGGCCTGACCAGAGCTTTCACTAGCATTTTGAGCACGTTCTACCAAGTTTCTATACTTGCGCTTGGTCAGGGACTTGGCTGCTCCAATGCGTTCCTCAACATCATAGTCTTGATAAGTATCCTGGATCCAGTCTGGCCCCCAATTTCATCAAATCATCTTCTAAAGAGACAAAGAACTTGGTCAAACCAGGATCCCCTTGGCGACCTGAACGCCCCCGAATTTGAAGGTCAATCCGCTGGTTCATCATCCGCTCAGTTCCGACAACCACCAAGCCACCTAGCTCAGCGACTCCTGGTCCCAACTTGATATCGGTTCCTCGACCGGCCATTGAGGTCGCTACGGTCACGGCACCTTTTCGGCCAGACTCTTTAATGATCTGGGCCTCTCGAGGTGCATTGTTGGCATTGAGAAGATTGTGTGGAATCCCTTCACGCAAGAGCAGATTCGAATAAAGAATCGACATTTCAACCGATCCAGCAAAGACCAGAATCGGATTGCCCTTTTCGTGGATTTTCTTCACATAGTCCAAAGAAGCCGCGATCTTCTCTGGTAAGGTTTGATAGATTTCATCCGGCAAATCCTTACGGATCTTCTTGCGATTGGTTGGAATCTTAATCACAGACATGGCATATGTATCGAGAAATTCTGCCTCAGCGACCTTCCCAGTCCCGGTCATGCCTCCCAACTTTCGAAACATCTTAAAGAGGTTTTGGTAAGTAATGGAAGCCATAGCCCTTGTTTCTTGGGTTAGCTTGAGACCCTCTTTGGCTTCAATAGCCTGATGGAGTCCTCCTTGCAAGCGGGTCATTTCCATCAATCGACCCGTTGCTTGGTCTAGCAAGACAATCTCTGGTTGTCCTTCAACATTGGGATGGATGACATAGTCCTTATCCTTAATAAAGTTTTTATTGGCCTGCAGGGCTAGGCTGATATGGCGGACCAAGTCACGGTATTGGGGATCATAGAGATTGGGAATCGCAAGAAAAGCTTCTGCTGCATGAGCTCCCTTTCGAGTCAACCAAACCCGTTTCTTTTCTTCGTCAAACTTGAAGTCTTCCCCTTCTTTGAAGGTTTGAATCAGGGTATCAATAATCCCATAAAGGTTGGACTGAACCCGAGGTGAACCAGAAATAATCAAGGGGGTCTGGGCACTATCTAGGAGCACCGAGTCAATCTCATCGACAATGGCGTAATTGAAGTCAGCTAAAAATTGTCCATCTGCAGAAGCCGTCAAATTCTCTGTCAGATAGTCAAAGCCCAGACTGGTATTAGTTGTATAAATGACATCTGAGCGGTAGATCTCGCGTTTGACTTCTGGATCTAATTCTTCATCTTCAGATTGTTTTAAAGGGACCCCGACAGTCAAACCTAAGAAACGATAGACCTGTCCCATTTCTTCTGCGTCCCGAGTTGCCAGATAGGTATTGGTCGTAATCACCATAACCCCTTTGCCCTCTAAGGCATTGAGATAAACTGGCATAGTTGCCGTCAAGGTCTTTCCTTCACCAGTATTCATTTCAGCGACATTTCCCTGGTGCAGGACAATTCCTCCCATGACTTGCACGTCATAAGGAAACATGCCCAAGACCCGTTTATCGGCTTCGCGCGCCACAGCAAATGCTTCTGGCAAGAGATCATCCAGGGTCTCACCCTGAGCTAGACGTTCCCGAAATTCTACAGTCTTCTCCTGTAGTTGGCGATCCGTCAAGCGGGCCATGTCATCCTTCCAGCTATTGACTTCTTTTAAGACTTTTTTGATTTTTCTTAATTTAACGTAATCCAATGTGATCCTCTTTTTCGCAGTGATGTTCGTCTATTCGAGAACTTCTGCTCCCTCAGACGATATTGGTTGAATAGTGAAATAGTGGAAGGTAAATTCTTGCAAACCTGCACTGAGCAAGCGTACTTCATAGGCGTAAGCTTGATCTGGATAGGTAAACTGCAAGCGACCTTCTGGGGTGACGCGACGGCCAACGACCTCTCCAAAGCGATCTTTAAAAACAATCTCTACCATTACGGTATGAGGGGGAGTCGCTTCCATCGTCATAAGCAGTTCATAATCCTGCTCTCTTTTAAGCAGAGGCAGACTCGGAATTTGACGCGTCGCGCCAAAATTTGTCTGCGAATACCATGTTTTCAATACTTGACCAGATGGCATGAGGGGGTTCTGAAACTGAACGCTCCCTTGGGCAGTCGCCTGAATGGTCGACCCCCAAAGATAATCTGCCAGAACGATATCGCCCCAGTAGATGCGTCTGGCTTCATTTTCTTTTATTTGTATCATTGGTTTCTTCCAAAGTCTCTTTCCATGATTTCTTTGTACTGGGTCGCAAACCATTCAATGATCGGACCACTTGCGTCGTTGTGGCGACCGGCACGGCTAGTACTGATAATACGAACCGGCAATTCATACAAGGCTTCTAAAATATCTGGATAAGCCTGCTGGTCGTAGTCATCATCTCTCATATAGGCAAGTGCCAAAATTGTATCCTTAAAATCTGCTTGTTTAAACCGATCCCAGAACCGTTGATTGAGCTGATCAATGCCTTCTTGTGATACTTGGCCGATGATTAACTGCATCATATCTAAGGACGTTCCAAACTCATCTGGACGTTTAAATTTTAGGTTGGCAGCGACATCCCCCAGGTTAACAATGGGTTTTCCGACTAAGATGGCATGTGGGCAATAAAGGGCCCCATAATAAAGCGCACCAAAGGTCCCCATAGACAAGCCTGAAAAATTCATCTCTTTGGGCTCAAAGCCAAGCAGATCCAAATGCTGATCAATAAAGGCTGTAATTTGATTTTCCAGCTCTTCTGATCCCATGTAGAAGGATCCACCTTCCAGTCTTGGGTCAGAAAAGAGAATAAAGGGACTGCCCATCGCACGCATCATCCCAAATCCTTCAAATCCTTCGGCCGGGCGATACCCAGAAAAGTAGATGTTTAAAGGTGGCTTCATATCGCCAGGATGGAAATAAGCAAATCTCTTGGCGCTTGTGGTCCCGAAGAGTCTGAGCACCTACCGTCATCCCTCCTAAAGGACCATGGGACAAGCGTTTGTGTAAGGCTCCAATCGTAAGCGATCCCTCTCCTTTTGCTTCCAGCGAGAAGGCTAGGTAATAAGGCTCTGCTCCATCCAATTCTAGTGGTTGTTGCATGTCTTCTTCTGAAAAGACCGCATCCTTGACCCAATCCCCCAAAGCTCCATAGCGGTAAAATTGAATCCGCAATTGCAGCTGACAGCTTGGATCTTTTTCGTATTCTAACCAAAAATTGATGGGGCGACTAGCGTCATACACATAATTGTATATCCACTGGGCAATCGGTGTAAACTCTTCCCCATATGCTCCATCAAGCTTGAGGAAATGTTGCCCCAAGACGGTTTGTTGGCCAGCAAAATCGGGCCTCACCTGCAGGTCACGAACCGTAAAAGCATCCCCATATTGATTGTCGTATAAAAAGCGGTCTAACACATAGAGGAACTGATACTTGTTTGAGAAATCCCAAGGTCTCGCTTGCTTAAGGGTTAAGAGGTGGGCCAATTCTGCAGAAGGCGCTTCTAGCCCATGATTTTCGTCATAAAAAACAGTATAAGGCTGAAAATAAGTCAGGTCTTCTCCTAAAGCCAATAAATCTTCTGGCTTCTCTAGAATCAAGGCTTTAAATTTAGAGATTTCCTCTTCTTCCATATAGTCTTTGAGAGATGGAAGAGCAGTGGCTTGAAAAAAGTGCCAGCCAAGTCCAGCAGGAAGTTCTACTTGATCCTGCCAGCTACTTGATCCAATTTGGAGAATATGGGGTATCTGTAGTTTTTATCCATGACGTTCTTTCATCCATCCTTCCCATTTCTCGATCAAGCGTTGACCGGTGTATTCTTGAATTTTGTCAATTGAATAGACCAAAGCTTCATTCCAAGGCTTCAATTCCAATAAAAAGTGAGTCAGAGCTTTCTCTAATTCCTTGTCTCCCTTAGACAGGACATAACCATTTTTTAAATGATCCACATATTCAGTTTGGACACGGTTGACCTGTGGAATCCCCGCAGAGATCCCTGCAATCTGCGTATAGAGGTTAGGTTCCTCACTTAAATCTACGATCAAGCGTGTTTTTTCCAACTCTTGAATAATGTCATTTTCATTTGAAAAATTCTTGACCACAAAACGATAATCCGGTGCGTCTTGTACGAACTCCTTATCGATGATCTGGTTTTCCCCAAGTCCTTCTAACTGGGCTGGCGACTGAACTAGATTCAAGGTCTGCTCACTAGCGATCAATTCCTCTAGTTGCTGTTCTAGTTCTTTGACCCGTTCCGGTGCCCCATTGTAAAAAGCAAAGACGACTTCAAATAAGGGGTGTTTCCCCAAAATTTCCAAGATTTTTTTGAGCTGGTTCTTGGTTGGGAGCTCGTCTTCCTTGATATAATAATAAATCTTTGATTCCTTACGCTCCTGACTAGACCCCAAACGGAGGCGAGAGTCAAAAGAGGTAATCCGATGTGTTTTTTGAGCTAAGCTAGGGGAAAAGATCGAAATCGCTTCTTTGGTTTTTTCACTGTCTGTAATCAAAAGCTGGGCATCAATCATATCAAAGTATAAGGCGAAATTTTCTGCAGACAAGGGCTGGCGATCCCCATAGAAAGAAAGAACCTTCTTAACACCACTTGCTGTGTCTTGTAAAAAAGCAAGATTGGCCGGATGAGCTGCCAAGACCAACTGATCTTGCCCTGGAATCAAAGCCATCAAGTGCTCCTTCATTTTTTCAGAGACGATTTCCCCAATATTGGCATACCTTTCTTTTTTGAAGGCATGAAAGAAAGCTTCATTGACCATGACAGAGTGATTTTCTTCGATCAACATCTCTCTTAAAATCCACTGCCCATCAAAACGCAGGTACTCATGAAAATAAGGTTTCCCCTCATTGTAGTAGAGTCTGCTAGAGAGAAAGCCACGGTCATCCAAGTAGTCAATATAGATGATCTCCTCATCCTTATAACGGGTTAAGGAGAGGATATTCCCATCCACTCCCATATCAATCTTAGCAAGACATTTGCCTTTTCGAAAGGCTATGGCCAAAAAAAGGAGTATAGGAAAAGGTAGTCCCACTAGGCCACTCCATATCCTGAAGCTGGAGGGGGCGCAAGGGCAAATCAGACGGGACACCTTGGATCCCATCAAAAATGGAGAGCACATCTGTCTCTAGTATATCTTGGCGGTGTAAAAAATAACGCAGTTGGGGATTATATTGAGGTAACAATAAAACCCGATCCATTTCTGCTTCTTGAAAAATACGAACTTGATTAATGGTATCGTCAAATTCAATGGACTCGCGCATCCAGTACCAAGGGGTAGCTGATTGCTGCCAGATGCGGTCCTTTCCATACCAGGCTGGTACAAAATAATACATGGTTACTCCTAGAATATTCTTGTATAACGTTGGTTGACGCGAAGGGCACGAATTTCTTCTCGGATATTGTAAATCATTCCGACAAACATGAGGAAGGTCCCTGGAATCATGGTCAAGCGCAAGAGCTCCTTATCCCATAGCAAGAGAGAAAAAGGAAGCGCCGTAAAGAGAATCAGATACAAGGTACCAAAAACTGTCAAGCGAAGGACAATACCATTGATGTAGCGGCGTGTATCTGCTCCCGGATAGACATGGTCGATATATTCCGAAGCCTTCATCATCTTATCTGCAATTTCTTCTCCATTTACATTTACAAAGGCAAAAGCAAAAGAAAGCAGGGCAATCATGAGAATGTATAGAAGAATCCAGATAGGGTCTCCCATCACCAAACGCTTGGCGAGCTGAGCAGCCCACTTCGCATTGGAATCCATCGATAAAATCAAAAGCATGGCATACTGAGGAATCGACACCAAGGTCATGGCATACATGAAGGGCATTCCCCCAGCCGGATTGAGCTTGATATCTAAAAAAGTATAGCTTTTTAGGTTGTTGTGGATTCCTAATTTATTGACAGGAATTTGATACTTGGAATATTCCACCAAGACTGCAACAAAGACAAAAAAATCAAGAGAGCCACCACACCCAAAATATAAGCGATCTCTGGAATATTATTAATATTTGAAAGAGTCTTCGTCACGTCTTCTGGAAGGTACATGACCATCCCTGCCATCATGATCACAACAGAACTTCCAAGACCCAGAGCAGCATTTAGATCTGAGAGCCAAACTAAAAAGAAAGCTCCAGCCACCATAATCATGGTATTAACTGCAATAACGAGTCCGGGGTTCAACCCCTGTCTTTAAGGGCAGATACATGGCCACTGCCAAGGACTGGACGATGGCAAGCGCCAAGGTCACATACATCTTTCGCCGCTCCACAATTTCAGAGCTGGTTTTTCGAGATTAAAGCGTTTTGAAACGGTAAACATCCGCCACAAAATCATGGAGGACATCCACGGAGAGAGACCGATCGAAAAGATCGACATCCCGCGGAGATTCCCCCCCATCACAGCACTTGAGAGCTGTAAACCAGTTGTCGTCCCCTCATTGAGTTTCAAGGCCTTTGATATGTCAACAAAAGGCAGAGAAATTTTACTTCCAAAAACATAAATAAAGACGAAAAAAATCGTCCAACAAAATCGCTTTCCTACTTCAGATCGTTTTAACATTTCTTTTAAACTTTCTCTTAGTCATTTTGGCTCCACCATCTTGGGATTAGCCTATATATGTGCTTCTTAAGCATCTTATCTCAACTTATTTTACCATAATTTGCGACGTTTCCAAACTCATTTGTCACTAATATTTGATAATCTTTCAATTTTGCTATTTGGTACCGTATCCAATAAAAAATTCTCCAGATCTTTGTCTGAAGAATCTTGTTTAATTAGCTGTTATTCCCCCAAAGCCATGATGGTATCGACAAATAATTTCTTTGTAAAATAGCCATTGCGAATCAAATAAGACGTGTACTGGGCCTTTTGGACCATCTGACTATACTGTTCTTCCGTACAGGCTTGGACCAAACGATTGGCTTCTTCCAGGCTTGATGCCACAAAGCCGACTCCCTTTTCCCGAATATAGTCCGCATTCGACAAATAGTCTGGCACTACTACCGGAAGACCGGCTGATAGATAGGTCGATAATTTGTAGGAAATATTTTCTTTGTAATAATCGCGCTCGTCCTCAGGATTCTCTGAATTTCCCCAGACAAGTCCAAAACCACCTTTGGAAAGCTCTAAAAGCAACTCCTGCTTAGTACGCCATCCTTCCATATAGATCTTAGAATAATCGACTCCTTCAACTGGCTCTGCATAGACATGAAGTGGCGTATCATATTTCCAGTCAATGATATGAGGGAAGCGTGAAGGTTTGCCTGAAAAGATCAGTTTTTTCTCAAATTGAGGCGTGTAAAGATCCAGATTGTGGGTCAAATCCCATAATTTTTGCACAACAAATTTCTTCACTGTGAGCCCTTCTGACACCAGATGATGGTACATTTGCTCTGATGGGACGATCACCAGATCGCTCTGATTGTACATGTCGATATAGTCGGGCATCAAATAATAATTACTCTCAAACATGAGCGGTGGGACATCATGGATAAACATGACTAGCTTGGTTTGGAGAAGTTTCAATTTATCAACTAAACGGCGATCCCACTCAATTCCGTTCCAAGAAGGAGATTGCACAAAGACAATATCTCCAAAAGCAACACCCGCTAGAATCCCATCCATTCGTGAGTTCAATTCGCCTGCTGGTTCATTGCTATGATCATAGAAATAGATTCCTAATTCATTAACCCCTAATTCACGTACGACATTCATAATATCGTTTTGGGCCATCAGAGCCACACTTTGCGAAGATTGCCCGAATAAATTTGTAAAATGGATTTTCATCTCTTTCCTCTAATTCTTCTTTCAATTTCAAATTTCGTGAAATCATAAGGAGAAGAGGGTTTCGATCCTCTTTTGCCTGCACCCTTCTCCATCAATTTCGCGGAAATTTCCACATTCATTATAACACATCCTTCTCTTCTTTTACATCTCCGACAACTAAAAGACCATCTCTCGGCAGTGAGAGACGGCCTTTTTAGATCACATGGACTAGCGACTATCTTTTTTACGGAAGCCTAGGAGAGCCAATCCTGATAATAGGACGGAAACTCCTGTGGTAAAAATACCAGACGAAGCCCTTCCTCCTGTCTCTGGTAGAGAAGGATCAACCTTGTCTTGGCTAGAAGCCAGGCTTGCTGGGGTAGTCTCTGTATCAGAAACTGGGTGAGACAAGCTAGAAGAAGCCATTAACGGTTCCGAAGCAGACCTTTTGCTTGAGAAGTCTCTTGCATAAGACACCTTGACAGATCTTGAAATAAGCTGTGATTCTGATTGGCTTGCAGAAACTGAGGCTTGGGCTTGCGCCTCAGACTGACTGGCAGAAACTGAAGCTTGAACCTGAGATTCGGATTGACTAGTAGAAACTGATTCCCGAACCTGCGATTCAGACTGACTTACTGAAGTCAAAGCTTGGATCAAGGACTCTGACTGGCTTGCTGAAGTTGAAGTTTGGGCTTGCGATTCTGATTGGCTGGCAGAGATTGAAGCTTGAACCTGCGAATCCGATTGATTCGCAGAGATCGAAGTTTGAGCCAAGGACTCTGATTGGCTGGCAGAGATCGAAGTTTGAGCCAAGGACTCTGATTGACTCGCAGAAAGCGATTCTTGAACTAGAGATTCTGATTGACTCGCTGAAACAGATGCCTGAATCAAGGAATCTGACTGACTGGCTGATACAGATGTTTGAACCAACGATTCTGACTGACTAGCAGAAATCGATTCTTGAACTAGAGATTCTAATTGGCTAGCTGAGATTGATTCTTGAACCAAGGACTCTGATTGACTAGCTGATATAGACTCTTTAACCAACGATTCTGACTGACTAGCAGAAATCGATTCTTGAACTAGAGATTCTAATTGGCTAGCTGAGATTGATTCTTGAACCAAGGACTCTGATTGACTAGCTGATATAGACTCTTGAACCAACGATTCTGACTGACTAGCAGAAATCGATTCTTGAACTAGAGATTCTGATTGACTCGCTGAAACTGAAGCTTGGACCAAGGACTCAGACTGACTCGCTGAAAGCGATTCTTGAGCTTGTGACTCTGATTGACTAGTAGAAACTGATTCTCGAACCTGCGATTCAGACTGGCTCGCTGAAACCGACTCTTGAACCAACGATTCAGACTGACTTGCAGAAAGCGACTCTTTAAGCAACGATTCTGAAAGGCTCGCTGAAACCGAAGCTTGAACCTGTGAATCAGACCGGCTCGCTGAAACCGACTCTTTAACCAACGATTCTGACTGGCTTGCTGAAACTGAAGCTTGGACCAACGACTCAGACTGGCTAGCTGAAACTGAAGCTTGAACCTGTGAGTCAGACTGGCTAGTAGAAACCGATTCTTGAACCAACGATTCTGACTGACTTGCAGAAACCGACTCCTGAACCAACGATTCAGACTGACTTGCGGAAAGCGAAGCTTGAACCTGCGATTCTGACTGACTCGCTGAAAGCGATTCTTGAGCTTGTGACTCTGATTGACTAGTAGAAACTGATTCTCGAACCTGCGATTCAGACTGGCTCGCTGAAACCGACTCTTGAACCAACGATTCTGACTGACTGGCAGAAAGCGACTCTTTAAGCAACGATTCTGAAAGGCTCGCTGAAACCGAAGCTTGAACCAACGATTCTGACTGGCTTGCAGAAACCGAAGCTCGAACCAACGATTCTGACTGGCTGGCTGAAGTTGAAGCTTGAGCTTGCGACTCTGATTGGCTAGCTGATACAGATACTTGAACTTGTGAATCTGATTGGCTAGCCGAAATAGATTCTTGAATTAATGAATCTGACTGACTAGCTGATACAGACGCTTGAACCTGCGATTCAGATTGGCTAGCCGAAACCGAAGCTTGAACCTGTGAATCAGACCGGCTCGCTGAAACCGACTCTTTAACCAACGACTCTGACTGGCTCGCTGAAACCGACTCTTGAACCAACGATTCTGACTGGCTCGCTGAAACCGACTCTTGAACCAACGATTCTGACTGGCTCGCTGAAACTGAAGCTTGGACCAACGACTCAGACTGGCTTGCAGAAACCGAAGCTTGAACCTGTGAATCAGACCGGCTCGCTGAAACCGAAGCTTGAACCTGTGAATCAGACCGGCTCGCTGAAACCGACTCTTTAACCAACGATTCTGACTGGCTTGCTGAAACTGAAGCTTGGACCAACGACTCAGACTGGCTAGCTGAAACTGAAGCTTGAACCTGTGAGTCAGACTGGCTAGTAGAAACCGATTCTTGAACCAACGATTCTGACTGACTTGCAGAAACCGACTCCTGAACCAACGATTCAGACTGACTTGCGGAAAGCGAAGCTTGAACCTGCGATTCTGACTGACTAGCTGAAACCGACTCTTGAACCAACGATTCTGACTGGCTAGCTGAAAACGACTCCTGAACCAGCGAATCGGACTGGCTGGCTGAAACCGAAGCTCGAACCAACGACTCTGACTGGCTGGCAGAAACTGACACTTGAACCTGTGAATCAGACTGACTTGCTGAAACTGAATCTTGAACCTGTGAATTAGATTGACTGGCAGAAATAGATTCCTGAATTAATGAATCTGACTGACTAGCCGAAATAGATTCTTGAATTAATGAATCTGACTGGCTAGCTGATACAGATACTTGAACTTGTGAATCTGATTGGCTAGCCGAAACTGATTCCTGAATTAATGAATCTGACTGGCTAGTTGATACAGATGCTTGGATCTGTGAGTCAGATTGACTAGCTGAAACCGAATCTTGAACCTGTGAATTAGATTGACTGGCCGAAATAGATTCCTGAAGCAAGGACTCCGACTGACTGGCCGAAACCGATGCCTGGACAAGTGAATCTGACTGACTTGCTGAAACTGAATCTTGAACCTGTGAATTAGATTGACTGGCCGAAATAGATTCCTGAATTAATGAATCTGACTGACTTGCAGAAACCGACTCTTGAACCAAGGATTCCGATTGACTGAGGAAAATTGATGTTTGAACCAAGAAATCAGACTGGCTCGCTGAAAGTGATTCTTGGACCAAGGACTTCGATTGACTCGCAGAAAGCATAGCTTGAACTAAAGAATCAGACTGGCTCGCGAAAATCGAAGCTTGAACCAAGGATTCTGACTGACTCGCGGATAGCGATGCTGGCGCCAAGGACTCTGACTGAGATCTTGAAATAGACTCAAAGGTTGGTGACTCACTCTCAGAGATGGAAGATGAAGTTGAAAAACTTTGAGACTGTGAGGCCGACTCAGATGCCGTCATCTTCCGATAATAGTAGTTCACACTCGTCGCTGGATTAGCATAATAGTTCTTCTTAATCGTATGCTTGAAACCAGAGAAACCATCAGCTCCTTGAGGAGTCGCATCTTCCCCTACAACCATCGTCGTGTTTTTTGAAAGGAAAGATGATTTCGGAATATCTGTGAATGGTTTTGGAACCGTGTACTCTATTCCCGTCTTTTCATCAGTATAAGTCACTGTCTCTTTGGTGGAGAACCAACCTGTTACGTCCAATTCAAAGTTGTGTTCATCCACACGTCTTGGAGTAACGTTTAGGAAATAATCCTTGTTTTTACTTTCAATTTTACGCGTTCCACCTAAGTCAGACAATTGGCCTGGAACGTCGTGTTTAAAAGTTTTTTCATACACAAGAGTATACTTATCAAATACTGGGCTACTTCCTGCATCCTGATAGGTCAATGAATATATTTTAGAAGGATCCAAGACGTAATAGCGAAGAATGTAATCCCCATTTTGATTTATTGTGACAACTTCACTTTTTATAAAACGATCACGCGCACCGCCGTATAAATCAACTCGTTTTCCTCCAACCTTACTATTATCAAAGATCCCAGTGGTCGCATTTTGAGAGATACTTACTACCGGTACCTGAACGTAACCTGCAATATCACGTGCATTTGAAGCCGTATACTGTTGCCCCTCAATCCCAGATTGCCTGTACTCAGCAAGAACCTCTTCTTCACCAGTTGGTTTATACAGTCCATTTTGCCATCTGCCCTTTGGATCCACCAAACGATACAAAGTAGACTGCCGAGACCACATGGTTGGTACTTTGACCTGGAAGGTCTCATTCAACATTTGACCTTGATGCGAAGGTTCCATGACATTATAGACATCTCGGAGCATGACGCTTCTGACCGGAAGCATAATACTAGGAAAAGATTGTAGGCTCACATAAGGAGGTTTACTTTCGTCTCCAAAAGAATAGATAAAGTTGTTTCCTGCTGGAGAATCGGCAATCAAGACTTCTTTAGGAAGTCGCATAGGGCTGTCCAATCTCACATTGGGTTGGAATGTTTGAGAAAAGACTTCTGATCCATCTGATTTCTTCACGATTCGGAAATAAACATCCTTCGGTTCACGAATATATGGATTGGTTTCGCTGCGATCAACAGATAATGTCGCATAGTAGCCCAAGGATTGCTCACTTCGGTCAACAAATTCCCAAATTGCAAAAGTATAACGGTTCAAATCGTGATCTTTTGAATACTTTGCAAGCTCTTCTGGAGTCAATAAAGCATTTTTATCCAAGTTCGGGTCTTTGGCAACATCCGAAGTTGGTAGTGGCGCATCTACCACATTGGCACCATGACGATCATCCATATCTGGTGAGATGGATAGATTTTCATCATTACTTCTAGCCTCTTCTTCAATTGGAGCCAATTGAGCTGAGATAGCTGGTTTCCCATTTACATTGGAATTTCCTACAAAGCCTGCAGCCGTTAAAGTGGTCATCATCTCATCAACCGCTTTGCCCAAGCGATCGCGTTGCTCGGCATAAGCTTGCGCACCAGCATTTGTATGGACCAAACGATAGCTAGTAGTTACTTCCGATTGGAGCTTGTTGATGACTGCTTCCAAAGCTGCCTTGCGCTCAGACACTGGTATCTGAGTAGCATATTTCCCTGCGATTTGTTGAAGCAGCTCTGCTTCAGAAGCGTTTTGTTCCAATAGGGAAGCTTCATCTGTAGCTGCTGGTTCATCTACCGCTGATTCTGAAGCTAGAACTTGTGTGGATTCACTGGAAACGCTTGCCAAACTGGTAGATTCTTGCCCACTGATGGAAATGGAAGTCGATTCACTCATGGAGAGCGAACGGCTAGCCGATTCAGAAAGGCTTGTAGAGGTTGATAGAGAAGCAGAGGCAGAATCTAGCGAGGTTGTCTTAGAAAGAATTACGCTATCTGCTTCTACCAATGTCTCTTGTTTCGTTTCAGACACAGTTGGGGCGAGAGATGCCACTTCTTCTGCTTGAGCCGTCGTAGCCACAACAGCTCCTCCAAATACAGTCCCTACAGCAACCAAGCCTTTTAATAGCTGTTGGCTATCCTTATGAAGACGACTGCCGTCTTCTGGAACTTCAGCAATGATCATTTCCTCTACTTGCCCCCTAACCACACGAAAGAGTCCCAGAGCAGCAGTTGATGCCCGAAGCCAATTTTTACCTGATTTGATTAATTTAAAGCGAACGACACGATCCGTTTCACGAAAGTTTCCCTTTGCACGCTTAAATTGCATGATATATCCCTCGTACTCATATAATCTAGTTACTATTATTATACAAAAATGCTATGTAGATTCAAGTAATTTGTTACCAAAAGCAAGTATATTTCTGCATCTGCTTTCACATTTTCTAAAATGTTTTATCATTCTTTCATTTTTTTGCAAGGCATTCAAAAAGAGAGTGGGACAGAAATCGGTCATTCGTTAGAATTCGATTTCGTCGTCCCACCTCCGCACAGTTGAGTAGGGCTGTAAAAGCTGATGAAATCAGTGTAGTAGAGCCCACTCAACCACTGCGTCTTGCTCGACAATCCAAAAATAATTAAGAGGCTAGACTTTTGTCCCAGCCTCTTTGCTAGATAATTGAAGTTACTTACCCACTTGATCATTCATCTTTTTGTTTTCGTATACCTAGAAGGGATAGCCCAGTGAGAAAGGCAACTGCTCCTGTTACAAAGTGAGTTGTCTCTACTGTCCCCGTTTTTGGAAGCAGGGCTGCTGAGTGACGATGGTGCAACTCTTCACCCACCGGAATTATTGATGAAGATAGGCTCCATGAAACACTGGCATCCGAGATACGAGACACTGATTCACTAGAAGAGAAAACATCGCTCAATGATTCGATCACTAATTGTGATTGGCTAAGTGACTGAATGTCATTAACTGTATCAGAGGTTGAGGTCGATTCAAATAAGGACATTGACGCTGAATGTGAAGCGAATTCAGAGGTCACAATGGACTCTGAGGTACTCACTGAGGCTGAGGCATTGACTGAGGCAGAGGCCCGGGCAGAATCAAACATTGACTCTGAGACTGACAAAGACTCCGAGACTCTTTCAGAAAACGATGCACTTCTAGATTCAGATGTTGAAACGAATTCTAAAGTTGAGATTGAGACCGAATGTGAGACTGAATGAGCCTCCTGAACTGACGTACTCTGAGACTCTGAATCTGAAACACTGGCTGATTCTGAGTAAGAGAGCGATACAGACGATGACAATGATACTGTGGTAGAACTTGAAATTGACTCTGAGGTACTTACTAATACAGATGTGCTAACCGATTCAGATGTACGTGCTGATTCAGATAAGGATTCTGAAACCGACTCAGACGTTGACACTGATCCAGAGGTTGAAACTGATTCGGAGGTAGAAACAGATTCAGACATTGAGACTGATTCGGACGTTGAGACTGATGCAGAAGTTGATGCCGATTCTGAGGTTGATACCGATTCGGACGTCGAGGCTGATTCAGACGTTGAGACTGATGTAGAAATAGAGACCGAACCTGAAACAGAGACGCTGACTGATTCTGAATAAGAATTCGATTCAGACGTTGACACTGATCCAGATGTTGAAACTGATTCAGACATTAAGACTGATTCCGAAGCCGATTCTGATTCAGACGTTGATGCAGATACTGACTCTGAAACCGATTCAGACGTAGAGACCGACTCAGACGTTGACACTGATCCAGAGGTTGAAACTGATTCGGACGTTGAGACTGATGCAGAAGCCGATGCCGATTCTGAGGTTGATACCGATTCGGACGTCGAGGCTGATGCAGAAGCCGATGCCGATTCTGAGGTTGATACCGATTCGGACGTCGAGGCTGATTCAGATGTTGAAACTGATTTGGAGGTTGATACCGATTCGGAGATCGATACTGACTCAGACGCAGAGACCGACTCAGACGTTGAAACTGATTCAGACGTTGATACCGATTCAGATGATGATACCGACTCAGATGTCGACACGGATTCTGAGGTTGATACTGATTCAGATGATGAAACCGATTCAGAAGTAGATACCGACTCAGATGTCGACACGGATTCTGAGGTTGATACTGACTTAGATATCGACATGGATTCTGAGGTTGATACTGACTCAGATGTAAAAACTGATTCTGAGGTTGATACCGACTCAGACGTTGAGACCGATTCAGAAGTCGAGACTGACTCAGATGTCGACACGGATTCTGAGGTTGATACTGACTCAGATGTTGATACCGATTCAGATGCTGAAACCGATTTAGAAGTAGATACCAACTCAGATGTTGAAACTGATTCGGACATCGAAACTGATTCAGAAGTCGATACTGATTCTGAGGTTGATACAGACTCAGACATCGATACTGATTCTGAGGTTGATACCGACTCGGACGTAGAAACTGATTCAGATGCAGAGACTGACTCAGATGTAGAAATTGATTCGGAGGTCGATACTGACTCAGACGTTGAAACTGATTCAGACGTTGAGATTGATGCAGAAATAGATACCGACTCGGATGTCGACACGGATTCTGAGGTCGAAACTGATTCAGACGCTGAAACTGACTCAGATGTTGAAACTGATTCGGACATCGAAACTGATTCAGATGCAGAGACTGACTCAGACGCTGAAACTGATTCAGACGTTGAAACTGACTCAGATGTTGAAACTGATTCAGACGCAGAGACCGACTCAGACGCTGAAACTGACTCAGACGCTGAAATTGATTCAGATGTTGAAACTGATTCAGACGTTGAGACTGATTCGGACGTCGATACGGATTCAGAAGCCGATGCCGATTCAGATGTTGAAACTGATTCAGACGTTGACGTTGATTCAGACGTTGACACAGATTCAGATGCTGAAACCGATTCAGACGTTGAGACCGATTCAGAAGTAGATACCGACTCAGATGTAGACACGGATTCTGAGGTTGATACTGACTCAGATGTAGACACGGATTCTGAGGTTGATACTGACTCAGATGTAGAAACTGATTCGGAGGTTGAGACCGATTCGGAGTGCGAGATCGAGCCCGAAACAGAAACACTGGCTGATCCTGAATAAGAATTCGATTCAGACGATGACAATGATACTGAGACAAAACTTGAAATTGACTCTGAGGTACTTACTGATTCAGATGCGCTAACCGATTCAGATGTACGTGCTGATTCAGATAAGGATTCTGAGACTGACGCTGAATGTGATTCACTTCTAGATTCTGACACTGAGACCGACTCGGAATTCGAGACCGAACCTGAAACAGAGACGCTGACTGATTCTGAAACTAAAATTGATGTAGAAGACGAAATAGATTCCGACGTTGAAACTGAATCAGAGATTGACTCGGACGTTGCAACCGACTCTGAGATTGATTCTGATATCGACGTAGATTGTGAGGACGATGCAGATCCAGAAGTTGAAATCGACACCGAATTAGAGACAGAACCACTTTCCGATTCTGAGTGACTCAACGATGCTGACAATGATTCAGAATTGCTTACTGATTCAGATGTTGATATCGATTCTGAACTTGAAACCAATTGGCTTTCTGATACTGAACTACTGAACGACTCGGACACGGATTCAGATTCGAAGGTTGAGATAGACTCTGAGATTGACTCCGATGTTGAAGCTGACTCTGATAGTGAGACTGATACACTTGTTGAAATAGAGGCCAACTCTGACTCGCTTGCTGATTCAGAAATGAATGCTGATTCGGATTCCGATATCGATTCTGACACTCGTTCACTCTCTGAAATTGAGGTGGAGACCGCTACGGACTCACTAGTGCTGGCTGATACCGAAGCTGATACAAAAGCACTCTTTGAAGCAAGCTCTGATACACGAACAGATTCGAATAGACTTGTCGAAATAGACTCTGAATTCGATACAGATTGACTGTATTCTGTTGAGTCCATCGTTACCGCAACCAAGTTACTTGCATCCGAATAAACCGGATGATCCCCATAAAAGATAAGAGTTTTTGCATTCACTCCACCTGACTGCAAGGGCACTGTCGGGACTACTATCGTCTGACCAGAAGCATCAGCTACTGCCCTTCCAACTTCTTCGTCATTGTTATACAAAACGACTGTCGACCCAGGCTTGGCACCTGTAACTGTTACAGGTGTCTGAGTATTCGCTTTCTCCAACAGTCGCGTCGTAACTGTAGGTGCTGGGAGGTGCTTCACAGGGACCGTCACATCATTTGAAGTGTTATCTTTATACGTAATGGTCACTACACCTGACGCTGAGACAGAATACTCCTTGAAATCCTTCGAACTTACAATTTGTGGATTAGAGGCCCGAAACGCTTCCCAGATCCTATTTTTCTCAACCTCTGCTAGTTTGCTCGTATCGTTGACATAGATCTCAGTCGTTACATCTCTAATCGGGTTACGAATGCCGTCATTTTGAGGCAAAACTTTAATTCGGAAAGAGCGATCAATAAACTGATTGTTCGAATTGGTAAAACGAACCGTAATCGTATAAGTCTTTCCAGGTTCTACGGCCTCTTTGCCTCCAACTTTCCCTTCGATCAGCATAGGTGCGAACGGAGATTTCAAAGTCGCATTGGGAACCAAAATACCTTCAACGCGCTCACTGTTTGGAGCATATCCCATATAGGTCAAGACGACCCCACCATTTCGCTCTCTTACAATGTACTGTAGCTTAACCGGGTCTGAATTGTAAGCCGTTATCAAATAATTATTTGCTGGTCCACTCATGAAAAATGGCACACGAAAACGATTCTCTGCATCTAACGAACTGCCCGTGCGCGGATCTCGTTGACCTGAAGTAGCACGGAGCACCGCATTGGCTAAGCGATTCCGAGCACTCTTTGCTTGGCTTTCAACAGCTTCAATTTGGATCGCTGGATTGGATAAACCGCTACGAATCGCATCCAAAGCCAAATTTCCACTTTCAATCGCAGCTTCTGTCCCAGGTATCTCCAAAGCCTGAGCACGATAGGCGTATAAATCCAAAGCCAAGGCTTGCAGACGTTTTACATCCTCCTCTGAGTGAGTGGTTTGATTCTCGGTTACTTTCTCACTGATCTCAGGATCCTGTTCAGAAGATAATGGCCTGTCTACATGACTAGTTGAACCACTTGCAACATGGGATTCGCTCAACGAAACCGACTGCGATAATGAGCTGCTTTTTGAAATAGACTGATGGCCTGGCTCCGTAAGTGATAGGGATGCACTGATGGACTGGTTCATTGACACAGATTCTGTAGCAGATGTCGTCCCCAAAACAAAACTGTCCTGGCCAACTACACCTGTTGTTGGGCTGATTTCAAATCCAAGAGTCGAACTCACCTCATGATCATCTGCCAACACAGGTGTAGCAATTGTAGTTGCTCCAGTAAGAGCCCCTAACACAAGGATCCCTTTAGAAATCGGAGCAGGAACTGGATCAGCAAATGATTCGAAAGGTCCCACCATTTTATCAGCCACGTCAGAACGAGAAACACGAAAAAGTCCTAGTCGAGAGACCGATGCTCGTACCCAATTCTTTCCTGATTTGATTAGTTTATAACGAGTAACCCGGTCCGTTTCACGAAATTCACCCTTCGAACGTTTAAAAAACATGTCCGCTCCTTAAATTTTAGATATCAAGTAATTATACATCATTTTTCCCCCAATGTAACCAATTAAGACCATTTTCTAACACTTTATAAAGGACGCAAAAAGAGAACCCGAAGGTTCTCTTTTTGATTTTTTCACATTACCTGTCAACGAGAAAGGCTTGAATCAAATGAGGCTAGAAGGTTATTCTTCCTCTTCTTTTTACGACGACCAAGTACTATTGCCCCAGCAAGTCCTGCAACTGTTCCAAGAAGAGCAGATGTTACAGATGTTGTTTGGCCCGTATTTGGTAGTGTTTCAGATTGACCGTTCTTTTGTGAACTACTTGTTGATTCCGAGGTTAATACTACCACTAAACCTGAAGTTGATTGACTCAGCAACGTCGATTGCGAACCGTTACCAGATGGTGATTGACTCAGCGAGTTTGAGTAAGAACTGCTATCAGATATTGATACTGATTCAGAAGTCGAAATTGATTCAGATGCTGATACTGAGTCGGACGTCGATACTGATTCTGAGGTTAAAACCGATTCAGACGCAGAAACTGATTCGGAGGTCGAGGCTGATTCGGATGTAGAAACTGACTCGGACGTTGACGCAGATTCAGATGTTGATACTGATTCTGAGGTCGATACTGACTCAGACGTAGAAACTGATTCAGATGCTGATACCGATTCGGACATCGAAACTGATTCAGAAGTTGATGCCGATTCAGATGATGAAACCGATTCAGAAGTAGATACCGACTCGGACATCGATACGGATTCAGAAGCCGATGCTGATTCAGACGTTGAGACTGATGCAGAAGCCGATACTGATTCAGAAGTCGATGCCAAAGCAGAAATCGATACTGACTCAGATGTAGAAACTGATTCGGAGGTTGAGACCAAGTCAGACGTTGACACAGATTCAGATGTTGAAACCGATTCAGATGTAGATACCGACTCAGACGCTGAAACTGATTCAGACGTTGACGCAGATTCAGATGTTGAAACCGATTCAGATGTAGATACCGACTCAGATGACGACACAGATTCTGAGGTTGACGCTGATACTGACTCGGAAACTGATTCAGAAATCGATACTGATTCAGACGCTGAAACTGATTCTGAGGTCGATACTGATTCAGACGTTGACGCTGATTCAGACGTTGACGCTGATTCAGATGTTGAAACTGATTCAGATGCTGAAACCGATTCAGACGTTGATACCGATTCAGACGTTGATACCGATTCAGATGCTGAAACCGTTTCAGATGTAGATACCGACTCAGATGTAGACACGGATTCTGAGGTTGATACTGACTCAGATGTTGAAACCGATTCAGAAGTCGATACCGATTCTGATGTTGATACAGACTCAGACATCGAAACTGATTCAGACGTTGATACCGATTCAGACGCAGAGACCGACTCAGACGCTGAAACTGACTCAGACGTTGAAACTGATTCAGACGCTGAAACTGACTCAGATATAGAAACTGACTCAGATATAGAAACTGATTCAGACATTGAAACTGATTCAGACGTTGAAACTGACTCAAATGTAGAAACTGATTCAGACGCAGAGACCGACTCAGACGCTGAAACTGATTCAGACGCTGAAACTGATTCAGACGCTGAAACTGATTCAGACGCTGAAACTGACTCAGACGCTGAAACTGACTCAGATATAGAAACTGATTCAGACATCGAAACTGATTCAGAAGTCGATACTGATTCTGAGGTTGATAACGACTCGGACGTTGAAACTGATTCAGATGCAGAGACTGACTCAGACGCTGAAACTGATTCAGACGTTGAAATTGACTCAGATGTTGAAACTGATTCAGACGCAGAGACCGACTCAGACGCTGAAACTGACTCAGACGCTGAAATTGATTCAGATGTTGAAACTGATTCAGACGTTGAGACTGATTCGGACGTCGATACGGATTCAGAAGCCGATGCCGATTCAGACGTTGACACAGATTCAGATGCTGAAACTGATTCAGACGTTGATACCGATTCAGATGTCGACACGGATTCTGAGGTTGATACTGACTCAGATGTTGAAACTGATTCGGACATCGAAACTGATTCAGAAGTCGATACTGATTCTGATGTTGATACAGACTCAGACATCGAAACTGATTCAGACGTTGAAACTGACTCAGATGTTGAAACCGATTCAGACGTTGAAACTGACTCAGATATAGAAACTGACTCAGATATAGAAACTGATTCAGATATCGAAACTGATTCAGACGTTGAAACTGACTCAAATGTCGAAACTGATTCAGACGCAGAGACCGACTCAGACGCTGAAACTGATTCAGAAGTCGATACTGATTCAGACGCTGAAACTAACTCAGACGCTGAAACTGACTCAGATGTTGAAACTGATTCGGACATCGAAACTGATTCAGAAGTCGATACTGATTCTGAGGTTGATAACGACTCGGACGTAGAAACTGATTCAGATGCAGAGACTGACTCAGACGCTGAAACTGATTCAGACGTTGAAACTGACTCAGATGTTGAAACTGATTCAGACGCAGAGACCGACTCAGACGCTGAAACTGATTCAGACGCTGAAACTGACTCAGATATAGAAACTGACTCAGATATAGAAACTGATTCAGACATTGAAACTGATTCAGACGTTGAAACTGACTCAAATGTAGAAACTGATTCAGACGCAGAGACCGACTCAGACGCTGAAACTGATTCAGACGCTGAAACTGATTCAGACGCTGAAACTGACTCAGACGCTGAAACTGACTCAGATATAGAAACTGATTCAGACATCGAAACTGATTCAGAAGTCGATACTGATTCTGAGGTTGATAACGACTCGGACGTAGAAACTGATTCAGATGCAGAGACTGACTCAGACGCTGAAACTGATTCAGACGTTGAAATTGACTCAGATGTTGAAACTGATTCAGACGCAGAGACCGACTCAGACGCTGAAACTGACTCAGACGCTGAAATTGATTCAGATGTTGAAACTGATTCAGACGTTGAGACTGATTCGGACGTCGATACGGATTCAGAAGCCGATGCCGATTCAGATGTTGAAACTGATTCAGATGCTGAAACCGATTCAGACGTTGATACCGATTCAGACGTTGATACCGATTCAGATGCTGAAACCGTTTCAGATGTAGATACCGACTCAGATGTAGACACGGATTCTGAGGTTGATACTGACTCAGATGTTGAAACCGATTCAGAAGTCGATACCGATTCTGATGTTGATACAGACTCAGACATCGAAACTGATTCAGACGTTGATACCGATTCAGACGCAGAGACCGACTCAGACGCTGAAACTGACTCAGACGTTGAAACTGACTCAGATGTTGAAACTGATTCAGACGTTGAGACTGATTCTGAGGTTGATACCAACTCAGACGTTGACACTGATTCAGATGCAGAAACTGATTCAGATGCAGAAATTGATTCAGATGCAGAAATTGATTCAGATGCAGAAATTGATTCAGACGTTGAAACTGATTCAGACGCTGAAACTGACTCAGATGCTGAAACCGATTCAGATGTAGATACCGACTCAGATGTTGAAACTGATTCGGACATCGAAACTGATTCAGACGTTGAAACTGACTCAGATGTTGAAACTGATTCAGACGTTGACGCTGATTCAGACGTTGACACAGATTCAGATGCTGAAACCGATTCAGATGCTGAAACCGATTCAGACGTTGATACTGATTCTGAGGTTGATACCGACTCAGACATCGATACTGATTCTGAGGTTGATACCGACTCGGACGTAGAAACTGATTCAGATGCTGAAACCGATTCAGAAGTAGATACCGATTCAGAAGTAGATACCGACTCGGACGTCGATACCGATGCAGAAATCGATGACGATTCTGATGATGAAACCGATTCGGATGTAGAAACTGATTCTGAGGTTGATACCGACTCAGACGTTGACACTGATCCAGATGTTGAAACTGATTCAGACATTGAGACTGATTCGGACGTCGATACTGATTCTGAGGTTGATACCAACTCAGACGTTGACACTGATTCAGATGCACTCACTGATTCGGAGGTCAATTCTGACTCAGACGTAGAAACAGATGTCGAAACAGACACCGAGCTAGACACAGATTGGCTTTCTGAGGCTGAACTACTCAACGATGCTGACAACGATTTAGAACTTGAGACCGACTCGGATGTCGAAGTTGAAGTTGAAATTGACTCTGAGGTTGAAACTGAATCACGAACAGACTCACTCAAGGATACCGATGCTGAGGCGGAAGTACTTTGCGAGACACTAGTCTTCAAGGATTCACTCAAGGAACTTGAAACGCTCTGTGATTTCACAGCACTCAAAGACGCGCTCAATAAAGCAGACTGACTTTGTGATACGCTGGTCTTCAAGGACTCACTCAAGGAGCTTGAAACACTCTGTGACTTGACCGCACTCAAGGACGCACTTACTGAAGATGACTCACTTTGTGATACGCTAGTCCTCAAGGATTCACTCAAGGAACTTGAGACGCTCTGTGATTTCACAGTACTCAAGGATGCACTCGCTGAAGCGGAAGCACTTTGTGAAATACTAGTCCTCAAGGATTCGCTCAAGGAACTTGAGACGCTCTGTGATTTCACAGTACTCAAGGACGCACTCACTGAAGATGACTCACTTTGCGAGACACTAGTCTTCAAGGACTCACTCAAGGAGCTTGAGACACTCTGTGATTTCATAGCACTCAAAGACGCACTAGCTGATGAAGACTGACTTTGCGAGACACTAGTCTTCAAGGACTCACTCAAGGAACTTGAAACGCTCTGTGATTTCACAGTACTCAAGGATGCACTTGCTGAGGCGGAAGTACTTTGCGAGACACTAGTCTTCAAGGACTCACTCAAGGAACTTGAAACGCTCTGAGATTTCACAGCACTCAAGGACGCACTCGCTGATGAAGACTGACTTTGAGAAATACTACTCTTCAAGGACTCACTCAAGGAGCTTGAAACACTTTTTGAGGCAACTGTGCTCAATGAAAGACTCGTCGAAGTAGACTGCTTAGTGGACTCACTTCGACTTTGTGAAATCGATTCTTGCTTAGACTGGCTAACACTTTGCGAAACGGACTGACTGTAATCACTATCCGACAATTTCACCGCCACAACATTAGTCGTACTATCCTTATAAGTAATCGTTACCGTGCCATTGCTATTAACCGTATAAGACTGAATACGGTTCGTAACCTCTGGATTGACAGCTGACACAGCCGCAATAATTTTGCTTTTATCTGCATCTGTCAATGCCGTCAGGTTCGTTACCTGAATAGTATCCGTTGGGGCCACTCCTGGTGTACGATCCGCTAAGCGGCCCTGAGTAATACGAATCTCACCCAAGCCATTTGGACGATTCATATTTGACGCATTGTCAATAGCTGCGACGTTGCGTTGCCAAGTATTACGGTAGGTATGGTAAAGATCATCCTTCAAATGAATGGTAGTCGTGATGGTTGCAGGGTTCGCACTGGTAGCTGTAATATCGCCCGTGATAGGAGCAATATCACCTGTTCCATACTGACTGCTACCAAAGAAATTCCCGTTCAAGGCATTGTCGTTCAAATCTGCTCGTGCAACGACTTTCATTTCTTTCAACTTGCCACTATCATCAGTAGCTGTAAAGGTCACAACTGCATCATCACCAGCATAAAGAACATAATTCTTCCCACCACCTTCAAGAGGTGTTGATTTCGGTTCTACACCATTAACAGTCAACTTAGCCGTCACTTCAGGACGTGTGGCATCCGTTACAGCCACAGAATTACTTGCATCTGAGTACACCGCATGATCACCATATAGGATGCGAGCTTTGGCTGTTACACCACCTGTTTGTATAGGAACTGTCGGTGTCACAACCGCCTGGCCTGTAGCATCTGCCACTGCTGTTCCGACTTCATCGTCATTGTTATACAAGACAACAGTCGATCCAGGTTCTGCCCCCGTCACCGTTACAGGTGTTTGGGTATAGGCTTTCTCTAGTAAGCGAGTCTCAACCGTTGGTGCTACTAGGCGCTTCACAGGAGCTGTTACATCATTAGTGGTGTTATCTTTATAAGTAATGGTTACCACACCAGACGCTGAGACCGAGTAGTCCTTGAAGTCCTTCGAAGTTGCAATATTCGGATTAGAAGCCTTAAAAGCCTCCCAAACCTTGTCTTTTTCAGCCTTAGCCAAGTTAGTGGTATCATTGACAAAAGTTGCCGTCGTCACAGCTGTAATCGGATTACGAATGCCATCATTTTGCGGCAAAACCTGAATGCGTAGCGTACGTGTCACTGATTGCCTAGCTGTATTGGTCACTACAAAAGAAAGAGTATAAATTTTCCCAGGGGTCACTACTTCAGTCGCACCAACAGTTCCAAAGATATTAAAAGCCACAGCACTATTTTTTAGTGCCGACGCCTGAGGTACGTAGATGCCATTCACACGATCGCTACCAGAAGTGTAACCAATGCTTTTAATGCTATTTCGTGTAGGATTCGTTTCAACAACATTATAAGCATGATTGATATAATCCGAATTATAGACTGAAATCAAGGCATTGTTAGCTGGTCCTAAATTATACTGAGGCGCACGAAGGCTAGTATCCGGGTCAATACGATTCCCATTGCGCGGATCGCGTTGACCTGAAGTAGCACGGAGCACTGCATTGACCAAACGATTTCGAGCGGCTTTGGCTTGACTTTCTACTGCATCGATTTGGATCGCTGGACTAGATAAACCTGAACGAATAGCTTCTAAAGCCAGATCTCCATACTCAATAGCAGATTCCGTTCCAGGGATTTCCATGGCCTGAGCGCGATAAGTATATAAATCCAAGGCCAAGACTTGCAGGCGCTTCATCTGCTCTTCGGAGCGCTGAGTTGGTGCTTCGGCTACTTTTTCACTTGACTCAGTTACACTCTCGTGAATAGAGTTCACCTCTGAGACAGTGCTGTTAGCAGTTTCTGAAGCAGACTGACTCGCCAAACCACTGGCAACAAATGATTCGCTCAAAGAAACCGATTGAGACAGAGAAACGCTGTCACTAACCGCGTCTGAAAGCGAGACCGATGTACTCATAGACTGACTTGCTGACATAGAATCTGTGGTAGAGGTCGTCCCCAAGACAAAACTATCTTGTCCAACCACACCTGTTGATGGACTGATCTCAGACCCAACAGTCGCATTCATCCCATTTTCCTCTGCCAATACTGGATTAGCAACTGTAGTTGCTCCAGCAAGAGCTCCTAGTACAACCATCCCTTTTACCAGATCTGCAGGCATTTGAAGTGAAGAATCATCATATATAGCTATGGTTTTTTCATCCACACCAGCTCGCATGACACGAAAAAGCCCAAGTCGAGAGACCGATGCTCGTACCCAATTCTTTCCTGATTTGATTAGTTTATAGCGGGTAATCCGGTCCGTTTCACGAAATTCACCCTTCGAACGTTTAAAAAACATGTCCGCTCCTTAAATTTTAGATATCGAGTTATTATACACTAATTTTCCCCAAAAGTAACTAATTAAGACTAGTTTTTAACACAAATAACAGCATACAAAAAGAGAACCCGGAGGTTCTCTTTTTGGATCCTTTTTCATTTCCCACATACCTGAAATGACCGAATCAAATTAGGATAGAAGATTATTTCTTCTTCTTTGCGACGTCCAAGTGCTGCAACCCCTGCAACCCCTGCAACTGCTCCAAGAAGAGCTGAAGCTACAGATCCTGTTTCACCAGTATTTGGAAGTTGTTCAAGAGCTGGAGCCGGTTGAGCTGGTTTCTCAGGAACTGGGTTCACTGGTGTATTTGGTGTTGGATCCATCGGTTTATTAGGTGTTGGATCTACAGGAGTATTTGGTGTTGGATCCATTGGTTTATTAGGTGTTGGATCTATCGGTGTATTTGGTGTTGGAGTTGGTGGCACTGGAGTGTTTGGTGTTGGAACGTTTGGAGTCTTCACAAGTTTGTAAACATAAGTAACGTTCTTATCACCTTCGATGACTTTACCAGTTGTTGGATCAGTTGTTGTCAAGTGACCTTCACCATCAACCTTACCTACTGGGTAGTTACCTTGTGGTACCAATTCATAGACTTTACCATCTGCAGTTGTGATTGTCTTAGGACGGTTATCTACAACTGTATCGTAGTCTTTACCTACTGGTTGGTCTTTTTCATCCACTACTGAAGTCTTGATGGTGTTACCATTTTCATCCACATAGTGAACATAGACATTACCCTTAGGTTGTACAGGTTCCTCAACAAGTTTGTAGATGTAAGTTACGTCTTTACGTCCTTCAACCACTTTACCAGTTGTTGGGTCTGTTGATTCAAGGTGACCTTGAGTATCTACTTTACCAACTGTGTAGTTTCCGACTGGTACGATTTCGTAAGTTTTACCTTGGAATTTAATGTACTGTGGACGGTTGTCTTCAACAGTGTTGTAGTCTTTACCTACTGGTTGGTCTAACTCATCTGTTACTGATTGTTTAATAGTGTTACCTTCAGTATCTTTGTAGTGTACGTATACGCTACCCTTAGGTTGAGTTGGTTCTTCTTTCACTTCTTTGTAAACGTAAGTGATGATTGAACGTGGTTTATCAACTTTACCTTTAATTGGATCAGATGATTCCAAGTGTCCATCGCCATCAACTTTACCTACTGGGTAGTCACCTTTCGGTACGATCTTGTATGTCTTACCGTCTGGAGTCTTGATGGTGTTAGGTTTTTCACCTTCCTCAGTTGTGTTATATGGTGTGTCATATGGTGAGTTTGGTGTGTCTTGACGAGGTTTTTGAATTTCTTTACCATTTTCGTCTACGTAAGTGATGATGACGTCACCTTCTTTAGGTTTCGTTGGATCTTCTTTCAATTTGTAGATGTAAGTTACGTCTTTACGTCCTTCGATAACTTTACCTGTTGTAGCGTCAGATGACTCAAGGTGACCTTGTCCATCAACTTTACCTACAGTGTAGTTACCTGCTGGTACCAATTCATATGTCTTACCATTGTATTGGATTTCTTTTGGACGGTTGTCTACGACTGTATCGTAGTCTTTATCAACTGGTTGATCTTTTTCATCTGTTACAGATTCCTTGATCGTGTTACCTTCAGTATCTTTGTAGTGAACGTAAACGTCACCTTTCACTTCTTTGTAGACATAAGTAATGATTGAACGTGGTTTATCAACTTTACCTTTAATTGGATCAGATGATTCCAAGTGTCCATCGCCATCAACTTTACCTACTGGGTAGTCACCTTTCGGTACGATCTTGTATGTCTTACCGTCTGGAGTCTTGATGGTGTTAGGTTTTTCACCTTCTTCAGTTGTGTTATATGGTGTGTCATATGGTGAGTTTGGTGTGTCTTGACGAGGTTTTTGAATTTCTTTACCTTTTTCATCTACGTAAGTGATGATAACGTCACCTTCTTTAGGTTTTGTTGGATCTTCTTTCAATTTGTAGACGTAAGTAACATTCTTATCACCTTCGATCACTTTACCAGTTGTAGCGTCATCACCTGTCCAGTGACCTTGTTCGTCGACTTGACCTACTTTGTAGTTACCTGCTGGTACCAATTCGTATGTCTTACCTTGGAATTCGATTTCTTGTGGACGGTTGTCTACAACTGTATCGTAATCTTTATCAACTGGTTGATCTTTTTCATCTGTTACAGATTCCTTGATCGTGTTACCTTCAGTATCTACATAGTGAACGTATACATTACCCTTCACTTCTTTATAAACGTAAGTGATAGTTGATTTAGGTTTGTCAACTTTACCTTTAATTGGATCAGATGATTCCAAGTGTCCATCGCCATCAACTTTACCTACTGGGTAGTCACCTTTCGGTACGATCTTGTATGTCTTACCGTCTGGAGTCTTGATAGTATTAGGTTTTTCACCTTCCTCAGTTGTGTTATATGGTGTGTCATATGGTGAGTTTGGTGTATCTTGACGAGGTTTTTGAATTTCTTTACCATCTTCTTCACGGATGTAAGTGATGATAACTTCACCTTGTTTAGGTGTTTCACTTTCAGAATTTGATGAAGAGTTAGATGCTGATGCTGATACTGATGTAGAAAGTGAAGTCGAAGTACTCAATGATTCTGAAAGGGATACAGAAGTTGAAACTGATTGACTTACTGATACTGATTCAGATGCTGATACTGATTCTGAAACTGATGCTGATTCAGACGCTGATACTGATTCTGAAGCTGATGCTGATTCAGATGCTGATACTGATTCTGATGCTGATACTGATTCTGATGCTGATACTGATGCTGAAACTGATGCTGATTCAGATGCTGACACTGATTCTGAAACTGATGCTGATTCTGAAGCTGATACTGATTCTGATGCAGATGCTGACTCAGATGCGCTTACTGATTCTGATGCAGACGCTGACTCAGACGCACTTGCTGACTCTGACGCAGACCCTGACTCTGATGCGCTAACTGATTCTGATTGTGACTTAGACACTACTTCTGATTCTGATTGTGATACAGATTGTGACTTAGACACTGCTTCTGATTCTGATTGTGATACAGATTGTGACTTAGATACTACTTCTGATTCTGATGCAGATTTAGAAGCTGATGTTGTATCAGATTCTGATTGAGATTCTGACTTAGATACTACTTCTGATTCTGATTGTGACACAGATTGTGACTTAGAAACAGCTTCTGATTCTGATACAGATTGTGATTTAGACACTACTTCTGACTCAGATTGTGATACAGATTGTGACTTAGACACTGCTTCTGACTCAGATTGTGATACAGATTGTGACTTAGACACTGCTTCTGATTCTGATTGTGATACAGATTGTGACTTAGACACTACTTCTGATTCTGATGCAGATTTAGAAGCTGATGTTGTATCAGATTCTGATTGAGATTCTGACTTAGATACTACTTCTGATTCTGATTGTGACACAGATTGTGACTTAGAAACAGCTTCTGATTGTGATACAGATTGTGATTTAGACACTACTTCTGACTCAGATTGTGATACAGATTGTGACTTAGATACTACTTCTGATTCAGATTGTGATACAGATTGTGACTTAGATACTACTTCTGACTCTGATGAAGATTGTGACTTAGATACTACTTCTGATTCTGATTGTGACACAGATTGTGACTTAGATACAGCCTCTGATTGTGATACAGATTGTGATTTAGACACTACTTCTGATTCTGATAGAGATTGTGACTTAGATACTACTTCTGACTCTGATGAAGATTGTGACTTAGACACCACTTCTGACTCGGATTGCGAGTTTGAGATTGATTGTGATTGAGATGCAGACTCAGAATCATTCATCTTCACGAAGTAATAGTTTACATCAGTTGATGGTTTAACTGCTGATGGAATTGAGTAGTTGTTTGAGAATGAAGAGTAACCTTTCAACTCTGTATAAGTAATGCTTCCATCTGGTTGAGTTACCTTAGATTTTGCAACAATATCAGCATTACGTCCTGCGATCAAGTTCCAAGCGTTGTTTCCTTTACCAGCAGGAGTCAATGAAGGATCTGGAGCACCTGTAAATGGTTTGTCAAATGCTTCAGTAACCTTGGTTTCGTCATGAGTTAGATTAACTTTCTCAGTATTAGACTGCCAACCAGTAATAACGAGCGATTTGCTTCCGGCAGTTTCAGTGACATCAATATGGTAGTCACCGTTTTTGCTGTTTACTTTTGTAACTTTAGACTCATCAGCTTTCCACTCTTCACCAGCTTTATTGACTTTACTTGTGTAAATGAGTGTGTATTTCGATACATCTTCTGTACCAACATCACTTGAAGTGAAGTTACTTACTTGTGATGGGTCAAGAGCATAGAATTTTGTGACAGTTGAACCTTCAGTATCAACGATTTCAGAGATACGTTTTACGTAGTAGTGGTTTGCTCCACCTTGAAGTTCGACCAGTTTTTGACCGACAACACCCTTACCAAGGATACCTGATGTTTTTTGAGTTGAGTCAGTTGTTGCTGCTACTTGTTTGTAACCAGCAATCTCGCGATTGTTTGAAGCTGTGAATTGTTGCCCTGCAAGACCAGTTTGAGTGTAGCTTGCAAGATCTGTTTCATTTCCAGTTGGTTTGTATGTTTGTCCTTCTGTGTACTTGCTGCTGTCAACGACTTTATAGTGAGTTGTTTGATCAACTGTAGCATAAGGAACCGAAGTTTGAACGTTTGGTTTGTCTTCGTTTTCATTACCTGGGTAGTTGGTATCACGAATTTGAAGTGTTTCATACTCAAGGTTAGCATTTACCAATGAGAAGGTAACGTTACCTGGATCCTTTCCGTTAGCACCTGTGTAAGTCAAAGTATTGGTTACATCAGAGTTGTTGTTTGTGATATAGCTTGGAAGAGAGATGTTGCTTTCTCCAGCTTTGAGGGTACGAGTGTAAACTTCTGAACCATCAGATTTCTTCACAATACGCAAGTAAACATCTGGATTAGCTGAAAGGCTACCAGTGATGGCTGAACGGTCTACTGCGAGAGTAGCATAATAATCAAAGTTTGTTTTAGCTCCAGTAGCGTGGTTGGTTTTAAGGAATTGCCATACACCAAAAGTGAAACGATCAGCGTTTGGATCTAATGCATAGCCTGCTTTGTTGAAGGCTGCATCTTCAATCGTTGCACCATTCGCATCTGAAATAACTGGGTTAGTATCTACACTACCAGTAGTGCTTGTTGAGATTGGTGCCAACTGTGCTGAAATTGCTGGAGCACCATTGACTGTTGTGTTGCCAGTAAAGCCTGCTGCAGTCAAAGTTGCCATCATGTCATCTACTGACTTGCTCAAGCGTTCGCGTTGGTCTGCGTATGCTTGCGCTGAAGCATTGGCGTTGATCAAGCTATTGCTTGCTGTCAATTCTGTTTGAACTTTAGAAATGGCTGCATCAAGGGCTGCTTTCTTCTCTGGAGTTGATACAGTTGTTGAGTAGTCGCTGGCGATCTTGTTCAACAATTCTGCTTCTGAAGTGTTTTGTTCCAAAACAGCTTTATCTTCAGCTTTTGCTACAGTTGTAGTGCTTTCTACACTTGCTTCAGAGCCAGCTGCTACAGTTGATTCACTACGAGCTGCTGAAAGTTCTGCTGAACCTTGTTCGCTCAATGAAACTGATGCTGATGCTGATAGGCTTGCTGAAGTTGAAGCAGAAGCGCTTGCTGATTCTGTCGTTGACTCAGTTGTTGATTCTGTTGTTGATTCAGACTGAGATTCTGTTGTTGAAGTTGTACCAAGGACTGTACTTCCTTGCTCTACAAGAGCTTCGCTTGAAAGCTCAGATGCAGTCACAACGTCTGATCCAGTTTCATCAGCTTTTGCAGTGTTCGCTACTGTAGCTGCACCAAGAACAGCCCCTGCTGCTACGATCCCCTTGAGTAAGCCTCGGCTTGTCATTTCCTTCACTGATACTGCGTCTTCACGCACTTCAGCTACAACTGTCTCTTCGACTTGACCACGAATGACTTTCAAAAGACCAAAGTTTGAAGTCGCTGCACGCAACCAGTTTTTACCTGACTTGATCAATTTGAAACGAGTCACTCGATCCGTTTCACGGAATTCACCATTAGAACGTTTAAAAAACATTTCTATCTCCTTATTACATTTTTTATTTCCCTTACATTATAGACTAATCTGTCGATTTTTGAAAGCAATTATTCTTAATTATTGCTATTTTTTTATAATTTTTGTTTTAGATAGTAATAAAAGCGGTTTCGCTTGTGTTAATTTGTCAAACCGGGGCAATTTTTTGATAAACTCCTATAATACTTTTATTTTAGAGCTAAAATAAAAAGCCCCTTTTAGCGGGACTTTTCTGATAATTATCTGATTTTTTCTAACATTTTTTCAATGTGTTGGATAGATTTTTCACGACCAAGCAAGTAAATGGTATCTGGCAATTCAGGACCATGCATTTCCCCTGAAACAGCGATACGGATCGGCATGAAGAGATTTTTCCCTTTGATACCTGTTTCTTTTTGGACTGCTTTGATTTGTGGGAAGATATTTTCCACCACAAACTCATCATCTGACATGGCTTCAAGTTTGCTTTGAAGGCTTCAAGTACAGTTGGCACCGTTTCACCAGCCATGACTTCTCGTTCCGCTTCTGTCAATTCTGGGAAGTCTGAGAAGAAAAGGTCTGTCAATGGAACGATTTCGTCCACTGACTTCATTTGTGGTTTATAGAGTTCCACCAATTTCTCAGCCTTGTCTGTCAAACGACCTGCTTCTTCAAGGAATGGTTTGGCCATTTCAAAGATCGTTGCCAAGTCAGCTCTCTTGATGTAGTCATTGCTCATCCAGTCTAGTTTCTTCTGGTCGAAGGCTGCTGGAGATTTGCTGAGGCGATTTTCATCAAAGAGTTTGATCAGTTCTTCGCGAGAGAAGATTTCGTCCTCTCCACCAGGGTTCCAACCAAGAAGGGCAATGAAGTTAAAGACTGCTTCTGGAAGGTAACCTTTCTTGCGGTAATCTTCGATAAATTGAAGGGTATTGGTGTCCCGTTTAGATAACTTCTTACCTGTTTCAGAGTTGATGATCAAGGTCATGTGACCAAATTCTGGTGCTTCCCATCCAAGCGCTTCATACACCATGAGTTGTTTTGGTGTGTTAGCAATGTGGTCATCTCCACGGATAACGTGAGAGATTTGCATATCATGGTCATCGATGACAACGGCAAAGTTGTATGTTGGGTAACCATCTTTCTTTTGGATGACCCAGTCTCCACCGATATTGCCACCTTCAAATTCGATATCGCCTTTGACCATGTCATGCCACTTGTAGATACCAGACTCATTAACGGCCAAACGAACCGTCGGGATGATGCCTGCCGCTTCACGTTCTGCAATATAAGCTGCTTTTTCTTCCTCGCTCATACCAAGGTATTCGTTGATGTAACGAGGTGTTTCACCAGCAGCTTCTTGACGTTCACGTTCCGCTGCTAATTCTTCTTCTGTAACGTAAGACTTGTAGGCTTTGCCTTCAGCCAAAAGTTGGTCGATGTATTTTTGATAGAGTTCCAAACGTTCAGACTGACGGTAGTTTTCATGAGTTTCTGGGCTTTCATCCCAATCCATGCCCAACCAACGAAGGTTTTCAAGCTGGGAACGTTCACCGTCTTCGACGTGGCGCTTGCGGTCCGTATCCTCGATACGGATGATAAAGGTTCCACCATAGTGGCGCGCATACAAGTAGTTAAACAATGCTGTACGAGCATTTCCGATGTGTAGTAGTCCAGTTGGACTTGGTGCATAACGCACACGAATATCTTTTGCCATGTTTCTCTCCTCTTGTCTTGTTCGCTATTTCTAGCTCATTTCAATCGTCCCTATTATACCACAAAGAAAGCGGGACTGAAATGAATAAGTGACAATTCCAACTTTTCTTCTTATATATAAGAAAAGAGAGTGGGACAGAAATCGGTAATTCGTTAGAATTCGATTTCGTCGTCCCACCTCCGCACAGTTGAGTAGGGCTGTAAAAGCTGATGAAATCAGAGTAGTAGAGCCCACTCAACCACTGCGTCTTGCTCGACAATCCAAAAACAATTAAGAGGCTAGGACTTTTGTCCCAGCCTCCATATGATGATTGTTTCAATCTTAATAAATGAACACACCCTAAATGCTATGTGAAAAAGATAAATTCTCTTGTGAGCATCGCTCTCTGCGACAATTTCCTTTTTTCACTTTGCATTTTACGGGCTTTGTATCTTAGTTTAACCGTTCTTCCAATTCAAAGACGATTGGTAGAGTTTGTAAAAAGTGCTCCAACTCCCGTTCCCAATAAAACCATTCGTGCTTGCCTGGGCTGTGAGTATAGGTGACATCCAAGCCTAATTTCTTTAATGCCTTGACTTCAAAATTATTGGCTTCATAAAGGAAATCCTGCTCCCCGCACCAGATCCAGAGTTTGGTCTTCTTATCTGAAAACTTCTTCGCAACAGTCTCTAGCGAATAGGGACTGGTCGTCCAATCCTCAATCTCTCCAAAAATCCCCTTCCAAAAAGCTGGTTGTTCCAAATCATTGTTTTCAAAGTCCCGATCATGAAAACTCAAAGCTCCAGAAAAACTAGCCGCATGAGAGAAACGATTTGTCTTGAGGGCCAAGAGCATAGAACCATAGCCTCCCATGGACAGACCTGCAATAAAGGTTTTCTCTCGTTTCTTAGTCATATTAGGGAAGAAACGCGAAAGAGTCTCTGGCAATTCCTCCGCAATGGCCGTGTAGTAGTTGTAGCCATACTGGGTATCTGTGTAGAAGCCATTATTGGTATTGGGTAGGACCACAATCAGGTTGGTATTTCGCAAAATGCGCTCCACATTGGTCCGCTTCAGCCAGGAATGATGATTGCCATTCATCCCATGCAGGAGATAAAGGACAGGAATATCTGTATCCGCTGGATCCTCCACGCGCGACGCATCGGGATAAAGGACAGACACGCCCCACTCCATCTTCAAGGCTTCTGAATAATACTCAATCTGCATAACTGCCATTTGATTTCCTCTTTCTACTGTTAAAAACACTCGGCAAGCCCCCGGCCGCCAAGCGTTTCATTTTCTTCTATTTTATTTCACTTCCATCACAACTGGTAGGATTGCTGGACGACGTTTGGTTTGTTCAAATAAGAACTTAGACAAGTTGTCACGAACCAGCCCTTTCAACTCACCCCAGTCAAAGCTATCTTGTGTCAAATAGTCTTCAACGCTTTGGTTGACCAAGTCGCAACTTTCACGAAGAATATCCCGGCTCTTCTTAACATAGATAAATCCACGGGTATGGACGCGCGCTTTGGAAATAATCTTCTTGTCCTTGCGATTCACCGTAATAGCGACGATGAAGATCCCATCTTCTGACAAGACTTTACGGTCACGAAGGACGATATTGCCCACATCACCAATGGCATTCCCATCAATCATGACATCCCCAGACGAGACACTTCCCGCAGGAACGAAGTCACCCTTTTCATATTCCATCACAGTTCCACGTTTTGGAATAAAGATATTTTCAGGTAGGATACCGACTTCCATCGCGACACGCGCATGGGCATCCAACTCACGGTACTCACCTTGGATTGGGAAGAGATATTTAGGTCGAAGGAGGTTGATCATCAACTGCAAGTCTCGAGCGTTTCCGTGACCAGACACGCGCAAGTTTGATGTGATCAATTTAACAATTCCACCAGCTTGGTAAATCATATTTTCCACACGTGCTACCACTGCTTCTTTTGCAATAGACGGTGTAGTGACGATGTAGACCAAGTCCCCATCTTTGATTTCCACATAACGGTGACGGCCGATAGACATCTTGCGCAAACCATTGATTGGCTCACCCATCCGGCCTGTTTCCAAAATAATCAATTCATGATCTTCAAACCGACTCATTTCTTTCGGTTTGATCAAGAGTTTTTCGTTAGAAAGAGACAATTTGTTCAAGCGAATGGCTGTTCGGACGATGTTTTCCACATCAAATCCTGTCAAGACCACCCGACGTCCAGTCTCAGCAGCAGCATCAAAGACCTGCTGGATCCGAGAAAGGTTGCTGGCTACAGCTGCCACGATCACACGACCATCCCAGTCCGCAATGGTATCCAGGATTTCAGCACCGACTTCTTGCTCACTGGCAACTTGAATGGTACTATCAGCATTGGCTGAATCACTCAGGAGAGCAAGCACCCCCTTCACGTCCGATCTCCGCTAAGCGTGCAAAGTCAGTCGCATAAGACTCGCTTGCAGTTTGGTCAAATTTAAAGTCTCCTGTGTAGACGATATTCCCCTCAGGAGTGCCGATCACAATCCCGATACTTTCAGGGATCGAGTGAGTGGTTTGAAAGAAGGATACAACGGCATCGCCAAAATCGATCTCTGAATTTTGATCGATGATATGGAAATCATTGAATTTCTTGACACTGTCATTACTTTTTACAAAGAGTTTGGCCAACTCAATGGTCAACTCTGTCCCGAATACAGGGACTTTGGCTTCAGCTAAAAGATAAGGCAATGCTCCAATAGCATCCGCATGACCGTGGGTCAAGAAAACACCCGCAATGCGATCCTTATTTTCAAAAAGATAGTCCATATTGGGGATGACAACATCCACCCCAAGTTGCTCATTTTCTGGATACTTCAATCCCGCATCCAAGACAAAAATCGATTCGTTCACTTCAGCAATGTAGAGATTTTTCCCATTTCTCGAACACCGCCAAGAGTGACTAATTTAATACTACTCACTGTTGTCTCCTTTAGTGTCATTATTTTAATACTTACGGTCCTTGGTTTTCCAAGTCGAATTACAGCTTTGCAAATACTTGCATATCCACTTTATTATACAATTTTTTTCTATTTTTTTCAAAAAGCTTCCCACGGTAAAAAAGCCTCCCCATCCAAAGTAGATGAGAAGGCTTCTAGGCGCCTAGTTTTTAGGGGGAAAAGACCCCTAAAGATGGTAATCTCCCCGTTTATTTTCAATGATCCGCATAGTCGCCTTTATCACATGGAATTTCCCCAACAATTCCTCTAGGCGCTTGCTATTTCGCTCGCTCAATTGGCCGTTCTTGACTGCTTGGGACAGACGATAAAAGTCATCCAAATCCTCTTCAATATTTTCAAACAGTTCCTTGGCTTCCTTGAGCCGGTAGCGGTTGACCAAGTGGTTCAAGTCCTTTTTGAAGGAAGTGACATTGTTTTCATGAATGTCCGTGTAGACTTCCTCTTCTTCCCTTGGTTCATGGTAATTGACTGCCTTAAAACAAGTGATGAACTCACGACTTTTGATGTTGCAAACAAAGATGACCCCATCACTAGCTACATAGGCTTCCGTGTTGGCGGGTTGAACCACATCACTATCATAAGGAGAGAGGGAAGGGAGGTGTTGGTTGATCCAGCGATTCAGGTGCTGATCATCTATGCCAAAGCGCTCAAAAGCCCTTTGCCGAAAATGGTCACGACAACTGTACTCTTGCGCATACGACAAGCCCATACTCTCACCCCCTCCTGAGTATTTTCATAAAAATGGCCTCCAGTCTTACGGGACTAGAGGCCTGGTCTGCTTCGCTGACTTGGTGCAATTAACCTATTGGCTAACAAAACAATGTTTATGATGTTGATTTCATTTAATAGTATTTTTGTAAAATACCAGAGGTTTTCTTTGCTTTCCCAAATCCAAATTTATGAGCTTTCGACTGGACGCATTGAAGTTTGAAAACCTTTATAAAAAGCTTCTACCTACTATTTCCACGTTTTCTTATGTCTTCGGACAAGCTAAGCAGGCTTGTCCGACCGTCCAACCGATCCGACACACACGACATAACTGCTCTTTTACGTTAAGAGCATGAACAGCTATCAGCAAAACAGGCCTAAAACGAAGTAACCTAAAAACTATTTCGATAAGGCATTGGTATCAATCCCTTCTTCATCTTTCTATCTATATTATACTCAATCCCCTTAGCGATTGCAAGCGATTTCACCTGAAACTAGTTTCTATTTTTATACGGTTTTCTTCTGACCTCTTCCTCAGGTTTTCTCTTGTATTAGGCAGCCATTTGAAGACAGGACGGATATTTATAAACACTAGCTGGTGTTTTAGAAAAAGAAAAGAGAGTGGGACAGAAATCGGTCATTCGTTAGAATTCGATTTCGTCGTCCCACCTCCGCACAGTTGAGTAGGACTGTAAAAGCTGATGAAATCAGCGTAGTAGAGCCCACTCAACCACTGCGTCTTGTTCGACAATCAAAAGACAATTGAGAGGCTAGGACTTTTGTCCCAGCCTCTTAGCATGTAGACAAACTAATTCTACATAAAATAACCTAAGTGATACTGAAAAATTCAAAACACTATAGCTGATTGAACTCTTCTCTCGCTCGATCAGCTCGGAAGAAGCCTAGTCAGCCTTGTGGGGTAGGACAACGAAGCCCCATGAATGATATCGCTTCTGTCTCACTCCCTATTTTGACTGTATCCGCTACGCCCTTTGTATCTTAGTGGAATGCGACAGGACGAAGGTGGATCGATACTATCCACCTGAGGAGTTAGTGAGACGTGTAGGCAAGGTACCATAGTACTTGCTGTCACACGAATTGAACACGCCCTAAATGCTGTGTGAAAAAGATAAATTCTCTTGCGAGCATTGCTCGCTGCAAGAATTTCCTATTTTCACTTTGCATTTTACGGGCTTTGTATCTTATTCTTTCTCAAACAATTCATAGTAGTCTGCGATGCTCATTTGGGCTTTTTCTTCTTGACTGAGGTCTTGGACGATGTGTCCGTCTTTCATCACAATCAAGCGATTTCCATATTTCAAAGCATCTTCCATATGGTGGGTGATCATAAGAGCTGTGAGGGCATCTTGTTTCACAAACTCATCCGTCAAGGTCATCAGAGCCTGGCTGGTTTTCGGATCCAAGGCTGCAGTGTGTTCATCTAATAGCAAAAGTTCTGGACGTTTTAGTGTCGCCATCAACAAGCTCAAAGCCTGACGTTGCCCACCTGATAGAAACTCAACTGCTGTATCGATATGATTTTCCAAGCCATTGCCGATCTTAGCAAGAACTGTTTGAAACTCTTCTTTATAGCTTGCCAAGTGACGCGGGATCAAGCCACGTTTTTCTCCGCGAAACTTCGCTACCAAGAGATTTTCTGCTACTGTCATGCGAGGCGCTGTTCCCATTTTAGGATCTTGAAAGACACGAGATAGGTACTTGGCTCTCTTCTCAGGAGAGTAGTTGGTCACATCTTCCCCTAGAATATAGATCTTCCCGCTACTAACTGGAAGTGTCCCAGCAATGGTATTAAAGAGGGTTGATTTCCCAGCTCCATTGCCCCCTAAAATCGTGATAAAATCATGCTCTCGAATTTCCAAGGAGACATCATCCAGAATGACTTTTTCTTCATTCATCCCATTGCTTACAGCTTTGGTTACATTTTTTAATTCTACAATTGCTGTCATTTACTGAGTTTCGCTCCTTTCATGATTTTTCCCTTAAAGGTTGGAATCATCAGGCAGATAGCCAAGATCAAGGCACTGAAGATTCGGATATAGCTGGTATTGATGCCAAGCGCAATCACGGCCCAAATCAAAAATTGGTAGGCGATTGAACCGATTGCAATACTGAGCAAGCGCTCTGTCAAGGTGACATTTGAAAAGAGAACCTCTCCAATAATGAGGCTGGCAAGCCCGATAACGATGACACCAATCCCACGTGAAGCGTCCGCATAGCCTTCTTGTTGGGCCATCAGTGCACCAGAAAGAGCAATAATCCCATTTGAAATGACCAAACCCATCAATTCCATCCGGTCGGTGTTGATCCCAAAACTTTTGGCCATGTCTGGATTGTCCCCTGTCGCAATATAGGCTTGACCCAAGCGTGTATCCAAGAAGAAGATCAAACCAAGGATCACAAGCGTTACGAAAATTAAACCAATCAGGATCTCATTGAACCCACTGGCAAAAGGAAGAAATTCCTGAATTTTTTTATAGCCCAAAAGTCCCAGATTAGCCCGCTGCATGACAAAGAGAATAACCGAGTTACAAGATGTCATCACCAGGATCCCTGACAAGAGCGTGGGGATTTTCCCTTTTGTGTAGAGAAGACCCGTCGCGAGGCCCGCCAAACATCCTGCCCCAATAGCAGCCAGGGTCGCGAAGAGTGGGTTGACCCCTTTAGTAATTAAGGTCACCGCCACCGCTCCTCCAAGCGGGAAGGACCCTTCTGTCGTCATATCTGGAAAATCTAGAATTCGGAAGGTCATAAAGATTCCTAACCCTAAAATGGCCCAAATTAAACCTTGTGAAACAATTGAATTAATCATAGTTTCTCCCTTCGATAGTAGTAGTTTAATTGTAACATAAATATGGAAGAGAACCTATAGGAAATTCACAATATTTCTTGGATCACCAGCTTTTTAAAAATAAAACGGAACCCTCCTGATTATATGGAGCAGGAGGGTTCTATAAGCTTTTATAATTATGCAAAAAAGAAACCTGTGTTTGTTTCACAAGTCTGGCCTTAATAGGGTAACTGACGACAATAAGGGTGTGAAGTTCTACCACCCCAAACCCTACTGTAATTCCAATTCAAAGTGGATTCATTCCCCTTGTTGCCGGCAGTTTGAAAGATCAAATTACTTTACTAGTATACTGTTTTCCATATTTTAAGTCAACAAAAATCGGCTGAAACTAGTAACGGAATGAAATGACTAATGGAATAATTTCTGAAACATTTCATAATATATACAATTTTTTATAAGTCTCCAACAACAAACAAAGAGGCCTTGCTCTTTCGAGCAAAGCCTCTTCCTGTTGGATCTAAAATTGTCACCTCATCAACAAGTTTGCTGATGTCACCTCAATTTTAGTCTTCGCGTTTTTTGCGTTTTGCAAGTCCCGCAAGGCCAACCATACCAAGTGCAGCACCTAACAATGCAGCAGATGCTGATTGTTCTTCACCAGTTTCAGGAAGTGCTGGAGCTGGAGGAGTTGTAGGTGTTGGTGGTGTTGGTGGTGTTGGTGGCGTTGGTGGTGTTGTCGGTGGTGTTGGTGGCGTTGGTGGTGTTGTCGGTGGTGTTGTTGGCGGTGTATTAGGTGGTGTTGTTGGTGGTGTATTTGGCGGTGTTGTCGGCGGTGTTGTTGGCGGAATAACAGTGTTGTTAAACTCTGTATCTTCTGGCAACTGAGTAACAGCCGTCAATACTTTACCGTCTTTGTTAATCATAATACCCACAGTGGCAACCATCTTATCGTATTCAACGCTAGAATCTGTGCCACGGATTTCTTCTACATGGTAGAGATGAGTTCCTTCTTCACCACGTTTGAATTCAAGATTTGAGAAGGTGATCTTACCAGCCGCATCATTGGTTACGGTTTCGATCACATTTCCTTTTTCGTCCTTAAGAACGAAGCTGAATTCACCAGCCTTCAATGCACGACCTTCCAATTTCTTAGTGAATTGGAATTGAACCTTAACTGGAATGTTGACTACACGTTTTTCAGTTGGCTTTTCTGGTTTTTCTACAGTCTTCTTAGTTGGATCGTATTGGTGTACGATTTGTGAAGCTGTATTTTCAATGTCCACACCATCTTGAGCAGATTGTTTAATTTCTGCAGGAATTTCAAACTTGTAGTAACGTCCAAAGGCCAACTTAGTTGTGTCGATCACTTGTGTATTTTCTGCGTCTCCAAGTGACTTAGTCAAGTCTGCTTTAGATGTTGCAGTAATCACACCGTTTTCAACCTTGATATCAAACTTAGCTGTTACATCTTCTCCTGTTACAGAGTCGTATGCCTTAATATCAGCTCCGTTGACAGTCAAGTTCGCACTGTCATATTTATCTGTCACACCAACAGATTGAATATTGTGTGCTTCAGTGAATTTAGTTGTATCCAACCATACTTGGTAGTATACTTTATCACCTTTCTTGAGTGTCTTCGTATTGATATTTTGAGCTTCGTTGTTATCAGTCTTATCAACGTAAGGGTTCGCATTTGTTTCCGCAACCTTATCCTTCAACTCTTTATCATCGTCGAGAAGTTTCACACCTGTAAGATCGAATTTAGATTCGTTCAAGATGTATTTCTCTGGATTGAATTCTGGAGTTTCAGGTGGGCGAACAGTGTTATTGAATTCTTTGTCTGATGGATCCGTTACCTTAGTAAGGAGAGCTTTCGCTGTTCCATCATGAGAAACCTCAACTGTTACAACTGCTTTCATCGTGTCATAAGTAACGGTTGTATCAGTTCCTTTGACTTCTTCTACAGTGTAGTTGTAAGTTCCTTCTTGACCTTTCTTGAATTCAAGAGCTGAGAACTTAACGTTACCAGATGCATCGTTCTTCACAGTTTCAAGAGTCTTACCATCTTTATCCTTAAGAACAAAGCTGAATTCGTTAGCTTTAAGCTCACGGCCTTCCAAACGTTTCGTGAAGTTGAATTCTACTGAAACAGGGATGTTCACAACACGTTTTTCAGTTGGTTTGTTTGGTTTCTTCACTGTCTTGCTTGTTGGATCGTATTGGTGTACGATTTGAGCCGCAGTGTTTTCAATATCCGCACCACCCTTAACAGTATCTTTCACTGTTGCTGGGATGTCGAACTTGTAGTAACGTCCAAATGCAAACTTAGTTGTGTCGATCACTGGAGTATTTTCTGCGTCTCCAAGTGACTTAGTCAAGTCCGCTTTAGAAGTTGCAGAGATCACACCGTTTTCAACCTTGATATCAAATTTAGCAGTCACATCTTCGCCTGTTACAGAGTCGTAAGCTTGATGTTTGCAACATTAACGTCAAGTTTGTCTTCTTCGTAGTCATCAGTAACACCAACAGATTGGATGTTGTGCGCTTCAGTGAACTTAGTTGTATCCAACCATACTTGGTAAACAACCTTATCGCCACGTTTCACTGTCTTAGTATTGATGTTAGCTGCTTCATTATTGTCAGCCTTATCAGCGTAAGGATTTGCATTTGTTTCCGCAACCTTGTCTGCCAATTCTTTATCATCATCAAGAAGTGATTTACCAGTAAGGTCGAATTTCTCAGCGTTCAAGATGTATTTCTCTGGGTTGAACTCTGGAGTTTCTGGAGGAGTCACCTTGTTGTTAAATTCTTTATCCGCAATGTCGCCAACTTTCGCGATCAGAACTTTAGCTTTTCCGTCGTGTGAAACTGTGACTGTTACATTCGCTTTCATAGTGTCGTATGTAACGGTTGCGTCTGTTCCTTTAACTTCTTCTACTGTGTAGTTGTGTACGCCTTCTTGGCCTTTCTTGAATTCAAGTTTAGAGAACTTAACGTTACCTGAGGCATCGTTCTTAACAGTTTCAAGAGTCTTACCTTCTGAATCTTTAAGCACGAAGCTGAATTCGTTCGCTTTCAACTCACGGCCTTCCAAGCGTTTAGTAAAGTTGAATTCCACGTCAACTGGTACGTTGTTTACACGTTTTTCAGTTGGTTTGCTTGGTTTTTCAACCTTCTTAGTTGTTGGGTTGTAGTAGTTCACTACTTGAGCCGCAGTATTTTCGATATCTACACCACCAGGAACATCAGCTTTCACTGTTGTTGGGATGTCGAACTTGTAGTAACGTCCGAATTCGAATTTAGTTGTGTCAATGATTTGAGTGTTTTCTGCGTCGCCAAGTGACTTAGTGAAGCCAGCTTTAAGAGTTGCAGTAATCACACCGTTGTTCACAGCGATATCGAATTTATCTGTTACTTCTGCACCTGTTACTGAATCGTAGGCTTTAATCTTAGTAGAATCAAGATCCAACTTAGTTTCATCGTAGTCATCTGAGATTCCTACTGATTGGATGTTGTCCTTGTTGTTGGCATCAAATTTAGTTGTATCCAACCATACTTGGTAAACCAACTTGTCGCCACGTTTCACAGTCTTAGTGTTCAAGTTTTGTTTTTCGTTGTTTGATGCATCGTCCGCATATGGGTTCGCATTGGTATCTGCGACCTTATCTGCCAACTCTTTGTCATCATCAACGAGCTTGTCGCCTGTGATATCGAATTTCTCTTCAGAAACAACGTATTTCTCTGGTTGGAACTTAGGTTCTTCTGGAGGAGTTACACGGTTGTTAAATTCTTTATCCGCAATTTCGCCTACAGTAGCCACAAGAACTTTAGCTGTTCCATCGTGTTTAACTGTGACTGTTACATTCGCTTTCATTGTGTCGTATGTAACGGTTGCGTCTGTTCCTTTAACTTCTTCTACTGTGTAGTTGTGTACGCCTTCTTGGCCTTTCTTGAATTCAAGTTTAGAGAACTTAACGTTACCTGAGGCATCGTTCTTAACAGTTTCAAGAGTCTTACCTTCTGAATCTTTAAGCACGAAGCTGAATTCGTTCGCTTTCAACTCACGGCCTTCCAAGCGTTTAGTAAAGTTGAATTCCACGTCAACTGGTACGTTGTTTACACGTTTTTCAGTTGGTTTGTTTGGTTTTTCAACCTTCTTAGTTGTTGGGTTGTAGTAGTTCACTACTTGAGCCGCAGTATTTTCGATATCTACACCACCAGGAACATCAGCTTTCACTGTTGTTGGGATGTCGAACTTGTAGTAACGTCCGAATTCAAATTTAGTTGTGTCAATGATTTGAGTGTTTTCTGCGTCGCCAAGTGACTTAGTGAAGCCAGCTTTAAGAGTTGCAGTAATCACACCGTTGTTCACAGCGATATCGAATTTATCTGTTACTTCTGCACCTGTTACTGAATCGTAGGCTTTAATCTTAGTAGAATCAAGATCCAACTTAGTTTCATCGTAGTCATCTGAGATTCCTACTGATTGGATGTTGTCCTTGTTGTTGGCATCAAATTTAGTTGTATCCAACCATACTTGGTAAACCAACTTGTCGCCACGTTTCACAGTCTTAGTGTTCAAGTTTTGTTTTTCGTTGTTTGATGCATCGTCCGCATATGGGTTCGCATTGGTATCTGCGACCTTATCTGCCAACTCTTTGTCATCATCAACGAGCTTGTCGCCTGTGATATCGAATTTCTCTTCAGAAACAACGTATTTCTCTGGTTGGAACTTAGGTTCTTCTGGAGGAGTTACACGGTTGTTAAATTCTTTATCCGCAATTTCGCCTACAGTAGCCACAAGAACTTTAGCTGTTCCATCGTGTTTAACTGTGACTGTTACATTCGCTTTCATTGTGTCGTATGTAACGGTTGCGTCTGTTCCTTTAACTTCTTCTACTGTGTAGTTGTGTACGCCTTCTTGGCCTTTCTTGAATTCAAGTTTAGAGAACTTAACGTTACCTGAGGCATCGTTCTTAACAGTTTCAAGAGTCTTACCTTCTGAATCTTTAAGCACGAAGCTGAATTCGTTCGCTTTCAACTCACGGCCTTCCAAGCGTTTAGTAAAGTTGAATTCCACGTCAACTGGTACGTTGTTTACACGTTTTTCAGTTGGTTTGCTTGGTTTTTCAACCTTCTTAGTTGTTGGGTTGTAGTAGTTCACTACTTGAGCCGCAGTGTTTTCAATATCTACACCACCAGGTACATCAGCTTTCACTGTTGTTGGGATGTCGAACTTGTAGTAACGTCCGAATTCGAATTTAGTTGTGTCAATGATTTGAGTGTTTTCTGCGTCGCCAAGTGACTTAGTGAAGCCAGCTTTAAGAGTTGCAGTAATCACACCATTGTTCACAGCGATATCGAATTTATCTGTTACTTCTGCACCTGTTACTGAATCGTAGGCTTTAATCTTAGTAGAATCAAGATCCAACTTAGTTTCATCGTAGTCATCTGAGATTCCTACTGATTGGATGTTGTCCTTGTTGTTGGCATCAAATTTAGTTGTATCCAACCATACTTGGTAAACCAACTTGTCGCCACGTTTCACAGTCTTAGTGTTCAAGTTTTGTTTTTCGTTGTTAGATGCATCGTCCGCATATGGGTTCGCATTTGTATCTGCGTACTTGTCTGCCAACTCTTTGTCATCATCAACGAGCTTGTCGCCTGTGATATCGAATTTCTCTTCAGAAACAACGTATTTCTCTGGTTGGAACTTAGGTTCTTCTGGTGGAGTTACACGGTTGTTAAATTCTTTATCCGCAATTTCGCCTACAGTAGCCACAAGAACTTTAGCTGTTCCATCGTGTTTAACTGTGACTGTTACATTCGCTTTCATTGTGTCGTATGTAACGGTTGCGTCGCTTCCTTTAACTTCTTCTACTGTGTAGTTGTGTACGCCTTCTTGGCCTTTCTTGAATTCAAGTTTAGAGAACTTAACGTTACCTGAGGCATCGTTCTTAACAGTTTCAAGAGTCTTACCTTCTGAATCTTTAAGCACGAAGCTGAATTCGTTCGCTTTCAACTCACGGCCTTCCAAGCGTTTAGTAAAGTTGAATTCCACGTCAACTGGTACGTTGTTTACACGTTTTTCAGTTGGTTTGCTTGGTTTTTCAACCTTCTTAGTTGTTGGGTTGTAGTAGTTCACTACTTGAGCCGCAGTATTTTCGATATCTACACCACCAGGAACATCAGCTTTCACTGTTGTTGGGATGTCGAACTTGTAGTAACGTCCGAATTCAAATTTAGTTGTGTCAATGATTTGAGTGTTTTCTGCGTCGCCAAGTGACTTAGTGAAGCCAGCTTTAAGAGTTGCAGTAATCACACCGTTGTTCACAGCGATATCGAATTTATCTGTTACTTCTGCACCTGTTACTGAATCGTAGGCTTTAATCTTAGTAGAATCAAGATCCAACTTAGTTTCATCGTAGTCATCTGAGATTCCTACTGATTGGATGTTGTCCTTGTTGTTGGCATCAAATTTAGTTGTATCCAACCATACTTGGTAAACCAACTTGTCGCCACGTTTCACAGTCTTAGTGTTCAAGTTTTGTTTTTCGTTGTTTGATGCATCGTCCGCATATGGGTTCGCATTGGTATCTGCGACCTTATCTGCCAACTCTTTGTCATCATCAACGAGCTTGTCGCCTGTGATATCGAATTTCTCTTCAGAAACAACGTATTTCTCTGGTTGGAACTTAGGTTCTTCTGGAGGAGTTACACGGTTGTTAAATTCTTTATCCGCAATTTCGCCTACAGTAGCCACAAGAACTTTAGCTGTTCCATCGTGTTTAACTGTGACTGTTACATTCGCTTTCATTGTGTCGTATGTAACGGTTGCGTCGCTTCCTTTAACTTCTTCTACTGTGTAGTTGTGTACGCCTTCTTGGCCTTTCTTGAATTCAAGTTTAGAGAACTTAACGTTACCTGAGGCATCGTTCTTAACAGTTTCAAGAGTCTTACCTTCTGAATCTTTAAGCACGAAGCTGAATTCGTTCGCTTTCAACTCACGGCCTTCCAAGCGTTTAGTAAAGTTGAATTCCACGTCAACTGGTACGTTGTTTACACGTTTTTCAGTTGGTTTGCTTGGTTTTTCAACCTTCTTAGTTGTTGGGTTGTAGTAGTTCACTACTTGAGCCGCAGTGTTTTCAATATCTACACCACCAGGTACATCAGCTTTCACTGTTGTTGGGATGTCGAACTTGTAGTAACGTCCGAATTCGAATTTAGTTGTGTCAATGATTTGAGTGTTTTCTGCGTCGCCAAGTGACTTAGTGAAGCCAGCTTTAAGAGTTGCAGTAATCACACCATTGTTCACAGCGATATCGAATTTATCTGTTACTTCTGCACCTGTTACTGAATCGTAGGCTTTAATCTTAGTAGAATCAAGATCCAACTTAGTTTCATCGTAGTCATCTGAGATTCCTACTGATTGGATGTTGTCCTTGTTGTTGGCATCAAATTTAGTTGTATCCAACCATACTTGGTAAACCAACTTGTCGCCACGTTTCACAGTCTTAGTGTTCAAGTTTTGTTTTTCGTTGTTAGATGCATCGTCCGCATATGGGTTCGCATTTGTATCTGCGTACTTGTCTGCCAACTCTTTGTCATCATCAACGAGCTTGTCGCCTGTGATATCGAATTTCTCTTCAGAAACAACGTATTTCTCTGGTTGGAACTTAGGTTCTTCTGGAGGAGTTACACGGTTGTTAAATTCTTTATCAGCAGCATCTGTTACGTTCGCAACGATCGCTTTAGCAGTACCATCATGTGATACTACAACTTTAACAGTAGCAACCATTGTGTCGTATTTGACAGTTGCATCTGTACCAGGAGTTTCTTCAACTGTGTAGTTGTAAGTCTTACCGAGATCATCACGTCCGAATTCAAGAGTCTTGAAGACGATCTTACCAGCAGCGTTATTCTTAACGCGTTCTACTTCAACACCGTCTTTCTTCAATACGAATTCGAATTCGTTCGCTTTCAACTCACGGCCTTCCAAACGTTTCGTGAAATTCATTTCCACTGGAACTGGAACGCTGTTAACACGTTTTTGTGTTGGTTTTTCAGGTTTTTCAACTGTCTTGCTTACTGGGTTGTAAACGTGAACTGTTTGGTTGGCTGTATTTTCAATATCAGCACCAGCTTTAACAGATTCTTTCACAGTTGCTGGAATATCAAATTTATAGTAACGTCCAAATGCGAACTTAGTTGTGTCGATAACAGGAGCGTTTACTTTATCCTTGATAAATGCTTCTTTAGAAGTTGCAGTGATAGTGCCATTTTCAACTTTGATGTCGAATTTAGCAGTCACGTCTGCACCAGTTACTGAATCGTAAGCTTTGATGTCAGCAGCATTTACGTCCAATTTCTGCATCATATGTATCAGATACACCAACGTATTGGATGTTGTTAGCTTCTGTGAATTTAGTAGTATCCAGCCATACTTGGTAAACCAATTTAGAACCGCGTTTAACAGTCTTAGTATTCAAGTTTTCTGGTTCGTTGTTTTTAACACCATCAACATATGGATCTGCATTTGTTTCAGTGTACTCATTTGCCAACTCATCGTCGTCATCCATCAACTTCTTACCAGTAATGTCATATTTCTCTTTAGAAACGACAAATTTTTCTGGTTGGAATTCTGGAGTTTCTGGAGGAGTGACTTTGTTGTTGAATTCTTTATCTGCAGTACCATCAGTAGCGTTACCGTTGGCATCTTTACCACCTGTTGATGTAACGTTTGTAACAGTTGTCAATGAATGACCGTTCTTCGCAACTTCAACTGTCACTGTAGCCTTCATTTGGTCGTAAGTCATTCCAATTTCTTTGTTTGCCGGAATAACTTCTTCTACAGTATAAGTGTGGGTACCAACTTTCGTATTGTCGAATGACAATTCTGAGAAGGTAACATTTCCGTCAGCATCATTCTGAACGGTTTCAACCTCTCTACCAGTTGAATCTTTCAATACGAAGCTGAATTCGCCTGCAGCCAATTTACGACCAGCCAATTTCTTAGTGAAGTCAAACTTGGTCACAACTGGTGAAACCACATAGTTGTTGAACTCTGTATCTTCTGGCATTGTAACAGCTGCGCTCAAGACACCAGATGCAGCATTTTTCGTTACATTAACTGTTACGACTGCATTCATTGAATCGTAGTCGATGTTTGTATCTGTTCCAGCTACTTCACGTACAGTGTATGTATGAGCACCTTCTTTGTCGTAAGAAATCGCGTCGAATTGGATAGTACCGTCAGCCGCATTCTTCTTGGTTTGGATCACATTGCCGTTTTCAAGCAATTCAAATGTGAAGGCATCCTTTGTAAGTTCTTTACCTTCAAGACGTTTAGTGAACTTGAATTGAGCTTGCGTAGCAGCAGGTGTGAAGGTATTGTTGAACTCTGTATCTGCAGGAAGTGTGTTTGTCGCTTTAAGAACGTGACCTTCCTTAGTAACAGTAATTGTCACTTCAGCCTTCATTTGGTCGTAAGTCATACCAGTTTCTTTATTTTCTGGGATAACTTCTTCTACAGTGTATTTGTGTGTACCAACTTGTGTATTGTCAAAGGTCAAATCATCAAAGGCTACAACACCTTTTTATTGTTGGTCTTGGTTTGAAGAGTCTTACCATCTGCATCTTTCAATACAAATGTAAATTCGCCATCTTTCAACTCACGACCTGCAAGGGCTTTGCTGAAGTCGAAACGAGTCTTAACTGGAGCAACTGCAAAGTTGTTGAACTCTGTATCTTCAGGCATTGTAACTGCAGCGTTCAAAAGACCAGTTTGAGCGTCTTTTGTGACGTTAACTTTTACGACTGCATTCATATCATCGTAGTCGATGTTTGTATCTGTTCCAGCTACTTCACGTACAGTATAGGTGTGAGGGCCTTCTTTGTCGTATGAAATCGCATCGAATTGGATAGTACCGTCAGCCGCATTTTTCTTGGTTTGGATGACCTTACCATTTTCAAGCAATTCAAATGTGAAGGCATCCTTCGTGAGCTCTTTTCCTTCCAATTTCTTAGTGAACTTGAATTGAGCTTGTGTAGCAACAGGTGTGAAGGTATTGTTGAACTCTGTATCTGCAGGAAGTGTATTTGTTGCTTTGAGAACGTGACCTTCCTTAGTAACAGTAATAGTAACTTCCGCCTTCATTGTATCGTAAGTCATACCAGTTTCTTTATTTTCTGGAATAACTTCTTCTACAGTGTATTTGTGTGTACCAATTTGTGTATTATCAAAGGTTAAGTCATCAAAGGCTACAACACCTTTTTATTATTGGTCTTGGTTTGAAGAGTCTTACCAGTTGAATCTTTCAATACAAAACTGAATTCGCCTTCTTTCAACTCACGACCTGCAAGAGCCTTCGTAAAGTCAAACTTGGTTTTAACTGGTGCTACAACATAGTTGTTGAAGGTCTTATCATCTGCACTTGACGAGAATCCACCAGTACCACTGTATTTAACGGATGCTTGCAAATCACCTTTAGAGTTTTCAGTTACAGTAACCTTCATCGTAACAGTCATTGCATCGTAATCAACGTTTGCATCTGAACCTGCTTTTTCAGTGATGGTGTAGATGTAAGTACCAACTTTATTGAAGCTTAATTTACTAAATGTCGCTTTACCATTTTTGTTCGTAACAGTTTCTTCATATGAAGGAAGTGATTTGTTTTCATTGACTTCTTTCAGCTTGAAGTTGAATTCACCATCAACAAGCACACGTCCTTCCAATTGTTTTTCAACTTCTGGAGTAACTTCAACTGGTTCTTGTTTGACATAGTAATAAACAGGTTGTTTATAAGGTGTCAAAGAGTTAAGCAAGTCAACGTTTGTACCGATACCATTTACTCCACGAACCAATTGTTCATTTGGAGAAAGGTGACCAATGTTATCTCCCAAGAATGGAACAAAGACAGTCTTATACGGTGTATATCCTGCAGCTTTTTGGAAGTCAAATGGAACTTCCTTACCATTTGCATAGGTTACACCTTTACTATCTGTGAAAGGAATGGTGTGAAGAGGTGATTTCTTAACAGCTAATTCTTGTTTGTTATAATCACCTGGTTTGATTGGTTTGGTTTCTGCTAGCAACATGTAGCCATCAGTGCTCAAGGTACCATCAGAACGTTTGCTTTGTTGTTTTGGATCTAGTAAGTAAACACGAACGACTACTGTTCCGTCTTCCCCTACGATTTCTTAATCCGTTTGATTCCTGCACGCTCAGCGTCCATGAATTTAGTTCCAACTTTGTAAGGGCGACTTACATAACCTGATTGATCGTTTGCATCAGCTGCTTGATACAATTTGTAACCATCGAATTGACGTTCTCCAGATGCTGTGAAGTTTTGACCTTCCATAGCTTTAAGAGTGTATGAAGCCAAGTCTACTTCATTGCCATTTTCTTTATAATCTTGAACAGTTACATCCGTTTTATTCGCGTTAAAGGTTGGATTATTTTTATCAACTACTTTATAGTAAGTTGTTTTATTAACTGCTACTGGAATCTTGGCATTAGTATCCGTAATCGTACGACCGTTATAAGCTGGCTCTACAACGTTGATAATATCTGTTGATGTACGAGCAGCATAAACTGCATCATATAATTTTTGTTCTTCAGTAGTAAGGTTGTGTCCTGGAGCTACCAAAGCTTGGATACTTGCCCCAACTTCATATCCGTATTGAATAAATGGTTGGTCAGTTTTACCAGGACCAGCTCCTGTACCTGGATCGTAATCAAGTTGCCAAGTCAATTCACCTTTAGATGCAGCTGTAGTTGTCGTGAATTTTTGAATACCACTAGAGGCAGTAATTTTTCTAGTTTCTACTACATTACCAGTGTTTATCAATTAATTCAACTGTCGTATCTGTTGAAGCATCAAATCTCTTATAGGCACGTGTATAGTAGTTTGTATTGTAGCGTTCATTGAAACGAGTAAGGTCTACAATACTATAGGTGTAGACATCGCCTTCTTTAGTAGCGTAACCAGATGGTACTGTTTGTGAACGAACACTTGCACCGTTAGGATCCGTCATATCAGGTGTAGCAACTTCACCGTCTTTTAAGAAAGTTGCTACAGCAACTGGCTCGTTATTGTGGTCTGCAGCGGCACGACGGTTACGACGACGGCTACTTACTGCTAAAGCTCCTGCATTTGTACGTTCTGTAGCAGCGTTTGCTACAGCCGCAGCAGCATCTGTACTTGCTGCTCTATCTGCTTGCGCAGCTTCTTCTGTACCGGTGATTGGAGCTGCTGGATTTACAGTAGCTGAAAAAGTAGTTGTTACTGCTGGTGTAGTTGCTTCTTCTCTTGCAGCTGCTCTTTCTGAGCTTTCACCTGCTGCAGCACGAGTTGCAGTAGGTTGTGCTGTAGTAGAAGCTGTTGTAGAGGCTGGCTTAGAGCTCAACTCTGCCTTATTTGTAACTGGTAGAGCGATTTCTGGCAATGAACCAACGTTTAGTGGTTTTGAAGCTTCTTCAGTTTTTTTAGTTTCAGCTGGTGCTACCTGCTTTTCTGTAGCAGCTGGTGTTGCAGTTGCCTCAGCTTTTTCAATCGCTGAAGCTGGTGTTTCTGAAGTTGCAGCAGCAGTCCCAGAAAGGTCAATTTTTGGAACTGATCCCCCTTCCCCGTATGCCTTAGAAGCAACTGGTGCTTCTGCTTGACTTGACTCTGTTGTAGCAGGTTGTGCTGCTTCTGAAGCTGCTGTTCCCGCAGATTCAGAGGCTGCTTTTGCTTCATCCGCTGACGCAGATTGAGCTCCTGCAGCAAAGAGTGCCGTTCCTAAAAGAACTGAACAAACCCCAACGCTATACTTTCGCAATGAAAAGCGCTGGCGCTTATTAAATACATCCTTCATTTATAGGATCTCCTTTTTCATATTTCATGATTCCATGATACAAATAAAATTGTAACATGATCGACACAGAGAATCAATGTGTCGAAATAATTATGTCATAATTCTGTAAAAATGTCATAGTTCACACCGATTTTTTAATCGTTTTGTCACATTTTTTCCTAGCCGGTTCAATTTTTTTACACCAGTAAAAAAGAGTTCAAGAAAACAAAATCGTTTTGTTTTCTTGAACTCTTCTATTTTATTTCACTTCAGAGATCAATCCGGTATCCACATCATACACAGCTCCTGAGATAATGACATCCTCTGGAATCAAAGGGGAAGCCTTGAGAAGCTCCATATCCTCGCGAACGCTCTCTTCAATGTCTTGAAAGGGGAGAAAATCGCGCTCTCCCACATCTACTCCCAGTTCTTTCTTTAGATGTTGCCGGAAACCTTCGTTTTCAAAGGTTTGTGCGCCACAGTCTGTATGGTGCAAGACGACAATTTCACGGGTTCCCATTTGCTGCTGGGAAATGACCAAGGAGCGAATCATGTCATCGGTCACGCGCCCTCCAGCATTCCGCAAAATATGAGCATCTCCAAGAGCTAGGCCCAGTGCTGGTGCCACGTGAAGGCGAGAATCCATACAGGTCACGATGGCAACTTGTGTTTTCGGCTTAATCGGCAGACGGAGGTCTCCATGTAGAGCCACATAAGCTTGGTTGGCTGTTAAAAAATTATCAAAATAAGACATGGTCTCTCCTTTATTCCTTTGAAATTCAAACCATCTATTATTTTACCATATCCACTCCTTTCTGTCAGGTGCTATCTACTCGTATTTGTCACATCGGAAAAAGGCTCTAATTTTTCCTATTTAGAACCTTTTCTTCTATTAAAATACTTTTTTCAAGACTTCACTTAGTGTCGTCACACCGATGACCTGGATCCCCGATGGCATCGTGATCCCAGTCAGAGAATTTTTCGGAACATAAATCTTGGTAAAACCAAGCTTAGCTGCTTCATTGATCCGTTGTTCAATCCGATTCACTCGACGGATTTCTCCCGTCAAGCCCAACTCTCCGACGAAACACTCCTGCGGGTTGGTTGGCTTGTCCTTGTAGCTGGAAGCAATGGCAACTGCAACCGCTAGGTCGATAGCTGGCTCATCCAATTTGACTCCACCTGCAGACTTAAGGTAGGCATCCTGATTTTGAAGGAGCAAACCCGCTCGTTTTTCTAGCACTGCCATGATGAGGCTAACCCGGTTAAAATCAAGCCCTGTCGTCGTGCGCTTGGCGTTGCCAAACATAGTCGGTGTCACCAAGGCCTGTACCTCCGCTAAGATTGGTCGGGTCCCTTCCATAGTGACCACGATAGACGAACCAGTCGCACCGTCTAAACGCTCTTCTAGGAAACTTGACTCGGATTGAGAACCTCAACCAAGCCACCTGACTGCATCTCGAAGATCCCGATCTCATTGGTCGAGCCAAAGCGGTTCTTTACCGCTCTCAGGATCCGGAAGGTATGGTGGCGTTCCCCCTCAAAGTAGAGCACCGTATCTACCATGTGCTCGAGCATCCGAGGCCCCGCCAAGGTTCCCTCTTTGGTCACATGGCCCACGATAAAGATGGCGATGTTGTTGGTCTTGGCCAGCTGCATGAGCTCAGCTGTTACTTCCCGCACCTGAGAAACCGATCCCTGCACCCCTGAAATTTCAGGAGACATAATGGTCTGGATAGAGTCGATGATGAGAAAGTTAGGCTGGATGCGCTCCACTTCTGCCCGCACGCTCTGCATATTGGTCTCCGCATAGAGATAAAACTCACTGTCGATATCTCCCAAGCGCTCTGCCCGAAGTTTGATCTGCTGGGCTGACTCCTCTCCACTAACGTAGAGGACCGTTCCCACTTGAGATAGTTGGGTCGATACTTGAAGGAGCAGGGTCGATTTCCCAATCCCTGGATCACCACCAATCAAGACCAGACTTCCTGGGACGACACCGCCTCCAAGGACGCGGTTGAATTCCTCCATCTCCGTCTTAGTCCGATGGACATTGATGGAGGTCACATCCGCTAGTTTCATGGGTTTGGTCTTTTCACCTGTCAAGGACACTCGGGCATTCTTGACCTCTGCGACCTCGACCTCCTCGACAAAGGAAGACCAAGAACCACAGTTGGGACAGCGCCCTAGGTACTTGGGGGAGTTATAAGCACAATTTTGACAAATAAATGTCGTTTTTTTCTTAGCTATACGATACCTCTTTCTAAATCTCTATCTCACACTCAATCACTTGGCAAAAATCAATCTTCTCATTTGCTACAAACTGCCGTATCAGCATTCGATGGGCTACAACTACCACAGTTTGATGGTCTCGATACTTAGCCATGCATTCTAGAAAACGAGACTTCATCTCTACAACTGTCTCATATTGAACAGGAGAATTTTGGAGCAACTCCCCATTATTTTCTAAAAATAGTCTTCTAGCTTCTTCAAATCTATCTATGCCACTTTCATAGACCTGCCATTCATGCAATAAAGGCTCTACTCTCAAAGGAAGTCCCGTAGTACGAACCACATAAGAAGACGTTTCTAAAGCTCTTGTGACTGCAGAAGATATGATTATTTCAGCTGAGGAGAGTAAAGGATTTTTGCTCAGTTCCTGGGCTTGCTGCCGTCCCTTCTCAGACAAGGGCGCCAAATCTATCCCAAATCCCGTATAAGAACGCTCCTCTAACTCACGGTAATCTGGCTCTCCATGACGCACAAAGATAATCTTCATCCTAGTGCCCTGTACTTCCAAATCCGCCAGTCCGCACACCGTCTGCTTCATCTCCATCCGCGATTAAAAATGGTGCAAAAACAGCCTGAACTACGCGTTCCCCAACTTCAAGAACGACGTACTGGTCGGTAATGTTTTTCATCTGTGCAAAGATATGGCCTTCATTGCCTGGATTGCCATAGTAGTCACCATCAATAACGCCAACAGAGTTAATCAAGACCAGACCTTTTTTGCGAGGATTAGAGGAACGGTCGTAGAGATAAAGCACCTCACCTGCTTGCATATAAGACTTGACCCCAGTTGGGACGAGGACGATCTCTCCTGGTGCAATCACTGTGCGCTCTGCTACTTTCAAATCATAGCCAGCTGCATGGGCTGTCTCCCGTTTTGGTAGCAAGTCCTGATTGGTATAGGTTGATACAAGTTCAAATCCTCGAATTTTTGTCATCATAATTCCTCTTTCATTCTAAATAGTTTCTATCTCTTCTATTATACCATCACTTTGGCCTAGCGTCTCCTCTATACTACTATTCGTATTTTTTTAATAATGTCATTCATTTTTCTGCTCATTTTACGCACCTTTGGATATTTTATGACAGTTCCATGCATGTATTCTGAAAATTTTAGAAAGTCAATGAAAAAGTTTTTTAATAGAAAATTTGTGCAAAAATTCACTTTTTTAGCTTGAAGCTACTCATTATTTTTTTGCTATAATTCCTGTGTAGGGAATAATTTTAAAAAGTAAAAATATTTTACCCTATAAAAATTATTTTATGGAGGTCGTGTCTCAGCACTCAATTCTTATTACCAACAGATTGGATTTGGACGTTCCTATCTTTAAGAGTAATCAGGCATTGATAACTAGGCACTAATTTTTTATGAAAAGGGAAGATAAGATGAAGAATAGAAATATTAAAATTTTCTCATTTGTCCTTTGTTTAGTGGCCATGCTTTTCGCTTTAGGTCTAAATCGCACTTCAGCAGAAACTCCTGAAGTGACCGTTAGCGGAAAATTGGTCGATACGATCAAAAATATCAAAGTTACCAATAATGAAGGTGGCAACCTTGATTGGGAATTAGGACAATGGGCAACATTCCGTATCAATGCTGATTTCGACTTAGCTGGTAAGAATGTCAAAAAAGGGGATACAACTGACATTACTGTTCCAGATGCTTTGATCATTACGTCCCAAAGCTTTGAAATTCGTGATGTCAATACCAATGAAATTATTGCCCATGCCAAAGTTGATAAAGACAATAAGAAATTGTCATTGACTTACACTGACTATGTCGAAAAACATTCAGATACCCAGGGCTCCTTCTTCTTCTATGCGCGTATCGACTTTAAGAAACACCCACAAAAAGGGGAAGTCCCTATTGAAATTACCGTCAACGGCGAGACCAAGATTGGGGGCAAAGTCTCCTTTAAAGGGATCGGAGATGGTAACCCAAGAACCTTAACAAAAACAAGTTGGGTACATGATGATGATAAGAAGATGATTTCTTATACCATTTCTGTCAATAGAACCAAACAAAACATCAAAGAAGCTACTCTTGAAGACCATTTGAAGTTTACGAATGCTTCCTATGTGCCAGGTAGCATCAGAGTCATTAAAGGGAAATTTGCATACGTCGAAGGAGAATGGCAATTTTCAGATCGCGTTGATGTAACAGACCAACATACGATTAACATTAGCGAAGACGGTCGATCATTTGTTATTAATCTGGGAGACATTAGTGAAAACGACCAATATCGAATTGCTTATGATGTCCAATTAAATTACGAACCAGTAGATGGAGAGCTCCTAAAAAATGATGCCACTCTAAAAGGAAAAGGAGTGGTTATCAAAGAGGCGTCTAATGCAGCGGCTGTGCAAATTGCAGGTGGGGCTGGTAAAGGATATGTCTTTACCGTCCATATCCATAAGGTCAATGACGAAAGCCAACCACTCGCTGGCGCTAAATTTAAAGTTGTCCGTCAAGCCAATAACCAGGAGATCGGTGAATACGTTACAGATGCTAACGGGGACATTACCGTTAACGCGCTCTTAAAAGATAAGTACATCTTAACGGAAACAGAGGCCCCTGAAGGCTATACCATCACTACTGCTGACACACTCGTCAATCCTGAAGATTTCGGGGCAGACCATAAGGTTACAAAGACGATCACCAATCCAAAAGCAAAACCAACATCGACTCAAGCAACCATCGAACTTGAAAAAGCTCTTACTGGACGTGAATTAACAGATGGTGAGTTTAGTTTTGAATTGTACGAGGGTACAAATAAGTTACAAACCGTTACAAATAAAAATGGCAAAATCACCTTTGAACCGATTACCTATGATGAAGTCGGTGAGCACACATACACTGTCAAAGAAGTCGCTGGAAATACACCAGGTATTACCTATGACAAAGCTGACAAACAAGTAACCGTTAAGGTGAAAAAAGATGGCAACAATCTGAAAGCAGATGTTGTCTATCCAGATAATAAAACATTTACAAACACTTATACAGCACCAAAACCAGGATCTGCTACCCTCTCAGCTAGCAAGATATTGAAGGGTCGTGATTTAAAAGAAGGCGAATTCTATTTCCAATTATTGGATCAAGATGGGAACGTTCTTCAAACAAAACAAAACATTGCAGATGGAAGTGTTACCTTTGATGCGATTTCATACTCTGAAGCTGAAGTAGGTAAAACCTTCACTTATACCATTAAAGAGGTCATCCCAGAATCAAAAGAAAAAGGGATGGTCTATGACGAAGGAACTGTTCAGGCAACTGTAACTGTTTCAAAAGATGAAGCAAACAATCAAATTGTAGCAGATGTCCAATATGGTGGGAAAAACACCTTCACCAATACATTTGTGACAACTGAAATCCCACCAACTCCTCCTACTGTTGACAAACCGGAATTGAAGCTTTACAGCATTCAGTTACATAAAGTCAACAATGAAGGAAAACCACTTGTTGGGGCGGTCTTTGGACTCTTTGAGGCAGATGGTACAACTCCAGTTGCCAACCCTTACGGAGAAGGACAAGCAACTGCTACTTCAGATGCAAATGGTCTTGTAACCTTTACAGGACTGGAAGCTAAAGATTATGTGGTGAAAGAACTTACAGCTCCAGATGGTTACCAGTTATCAGATGAAGTTATCAAAATTGCAGCTAGTGATTTGGTTGTTTCAAATAGTGTAGTAGATAAAGGAAATGTGGTAAACAAACCATTTACTTATATCCCGCCAACTCCTCCTACTGTTGAAAAACCTGAGTTAAAACTTTACAGCATACAATTGCATAAAGTAAATCTAGTAGGTCAAGACCTTGCAGGTGCTGTATTTGGTCTCTATGAGGCAGATGGTGTGACACCAGTTACCAATCCATATGGCCAAGGCCAAGCGACTGCTACATCCGATGCCAATGGTCTTGTTTCCTTCACTGGATTGGAAGCAAGAGATTATGTTATTAAAGAGTTGACAGCGCCAGCTGGCTACCAATTATTAACGGATGTTATTGCTGTATCTGCTAACGAATTAAAAGCTGCGCCTAATCTTGTAGTAGACAAGGGAACGGTTATTAACTATCTAACTCCACCAAACACACCACCAACACCACCAACACCACCAACACCACCAACACCTCCAACTCCTCCAACTCCTCCAACACCTCCAACTCCTCCAACCAACCCTCCAACACCGCCAACTCCTCCGACTACACCGTCAACAGACAAACCAAAAGGAGATAAGCCTTCTGAAGTCAACCAAAAGAAGATAAAAAAACATACCCTTCCTTCTACAGGTGAGACAATGAGCGAGGGACTATTGGCAGCAGGGTTTTGCTCTTGCAGGTGCTGGAAGTATGCTCGTTGCTAAAAAAACGCCACGAATAATTTTTTTAAAACAGGTTTTCATCTAGCATTGCTAGATGGACCTGTTTTTATGAACAATTAACCTGTTATCTGACCTTATTTCCAGTGTTTTTTTTCGTCTTTTCTCAGACGCAAAAAAAGAGATCGGCTCAAGACCAACCTCTAACTTCATTATAACTCCTGCAACAAATAGCGAAACAGTTCTAAATTTCCTTTTTCTTCATTGACCAAGTATTCTGGGTGCCACTGCAAGCCCATAATGCGATGGCCATCGACTGCTTCGATAGCTTCGATGGTATGATCACGTGGATCAAAAGCTGTCGCGCGGAAATTCGGCGCAAGATCCTTAATACTTTGGCGATGAACAGAATTGATCCGACTAGCTTGACCAAAGAGTTGCTCTACGACACTGCCTTTTTGAGTCTCAATTGAATGAGAAGTTCCAAATGGGAGACCTTGCCAGTGTCCCTCAATTTCTTGGTTGAGTGTTCCGCCAAATGCCACATTGATCAACTGTACCCCGCGGCAAATTCCCAGAACCGGTTTGTTTTGGCGTACCGCTTCCTTCAGTAGGGCAAGCTCAAATTGATCGCGTTCGATGTTGTAATCGTCGCTCTCGATGGTTTTTTCTTCACCATAAAGACTCGGGTCCACATTTTGGCCCCCACTTAAAATCAATTTATCAATTGTTTCAACATAGTCCTTGACCAAGGAAGCATCTCCCATCGGAATGACCATTGGAAGTCCGCCTGCTTGGCGAATTCCTTCTGCAAACTGACTCGAAACGGAGGAATGAAGATTCTTCCCTTCCGGATCAACCGGACAGAGATTAGCGGATACTCCTACTATGGTTCTGCACATATTCATTCCTCCTTTATTATTTCATACATTCATCTTATCACCAATTAGTGATCGTGTCTAATATGTATTTTTAAAGGAGATGATAAATAATATTTATCTCCTATAAAAAAAACAGGCTTGTCTAGCAAGGCTAGGACAAAACCTGTTTTAGAGATTAATTCTCACGTTTTTTGTAAACCAAGGCACTTCCAGCAACCGCCAATGCGAGTCCTGTAGCCACTAGTCCTTCACTCATTGATTGACCAGTAGAAGGAAGAACTTCTTTTTTCTCTCCTTTTGGAGGATTTGATGGAATTTCTTTTTCTGGCTTTTCAGTTGAAGGTGGTGGGGTTTTCCCTTTTGGAGGATTTGATGGAATTTCTTTTCTTGGTTTGTCAGTAGAAGGTGGCGGTGTATCTCCTTTTGGAGGAGTCAATTGATTGACCACATTCCCTTTATCTACTACCAAATCTTTCGCAGCAGTTAATTCCGCCGCAGAAACAGTGATTGAATCGGTTGAAAGTTGGTATCCTGCTGGAGCAGTCAATTCTTTCACCACATAATCCTTAGCCTCAAAGCCTACAAATCTTACAAGACCATTGGCATCAGATGTTGCAGTCGCTTGGCCTTCGCCATATGGATTAGCAACTGGTGTCACACCATCTGCTTCAAAGAGTCCGAAGACTGCTCCTGCTAGATCTTGGTAGAATGGATTTACCTTGTGAAGCTGAATGGTATAAAGCTTCAATTCAGGTTTCTCAACTACTGGTGGAGTTGGTGGAATTGCAGTGAATGGTTTATTGACTACTTTACCTCTATCAAGTACTTGATCCGCTGACGCAATCAATTGACTAGCTGAAACAGCAATCGCTTCTTCAGAAAGTTGGTATCCTTCTGGTGCTGTCAACTCTTTCACTACATAATCCTTGGCTTCAAGTCCTGTAAAGGTCACAAGACCATTGGCATCTGATGTCGCTGTCGCTTGACCTGCGCCATATGGATTAGCTACTGGTGTCACACCATCTGCTTCAAAAAGTCCAAAGACTGCTCCTGCCAAGGCTTGACCTTCATTATTGACTTTGTGCAATTGAATGCTGTAGAGAGTCAATTCCGGTTTCTCAACTACTGGTGGAATTGGTGGGATTTCAGTAAACGGTTTGTTCACCACATTTCCTTTATCCACTACCAAATCTGACGCAGCGCTTAATTCTGTTGCAGAGACAGCGATTGAAGCAGTTGAAAGTTGGTATCCTTCTGGTGCTGTCAATTCTTTCACTACATAATTCTTCGCCTCAAAGCCTACAAAGCTTACAAGACCATTAGCGTCGGATGTCGCTGTCGCTTGACCTTCACCATAAGGGTTGGCAACTGGTGTGCTACCATCCGCTTCAAAGAGTCCAAAGACAGCTCCCGCTAAAGCTCGACCTTCACCATTCACCTTGTGAAGCTGAATCGTATAAAGCTTAGCTTCTGGTTTTTCAACGACTGGTGGAGTCGGTGGGATTTCACTTGTGACAAAGGTATTGGTGAAGGATGTCTTCGCACCATATGCCACTGTAGCCTTGATGGTATTGCTTGCATCATCTTTCGTAACAGTTACTGTCACTTCGATGCTGGCTTGATCGTAGGTCATTCCTTTTTCTTGAGATTGAGGGATTACTTCCTTAATCGTGTAGTGGAACGTTTTCCCTGCATCTTCTTGTGAATAAGAAATTTCATCAAAGGCTACGGAACCATCTGCAGCATTTTGTTTTGTTTGAAGGACTTTGCCAGCTTCATCCAACAAGTTAAAGCTGAATTCGCCATCCTTCAAGGCACGGCCTTCTAAAATCTTGCTAGCTGAAATCCGAGCTTTTGCTGGACTTGGAGCTGAGTAAGTATTTGCAAAGACCTTGCTTTCTGGGTAGACAACTGTTGCTTTTAGCTTGTCTCCATCTTTAGTTACCTTAACGGTTACTTGTTTTTCGGCTGTATCGTATGTGATACCTGGTACGTTCCCCTTGACTTCCTTCACAGTATAAGTGTGTTCACCTTCTGCTGTGTAAGAAATCGCATCAAAGCTTACTTTGCCAGATTTGTTGGTGACAGTTTGAAGTTTGTTAGTACCTTCGTACAATTCAAAGCTAAACTCACCGTCTACCAAGTCACGACCTTTTAACTCTTTAGACAACTCAATTGTTGCAGTCGTTGCCTTTGGTGTGAAGGCATTGGTAAAGGTTTTGTTTTCTGGATAGACGACTTCTGCCTTCAAGGCATCTCCGTCACGAGTAACTTTAACAGTCACTTGTTTTTCGGCTGTGTCGTAAGTAATTGTAGCATTGTCCCCTTTGACCTCTTTCACAGTGTAAGTGTGTTCACCTTCTGCTGTGTAAGAGATAGCATCAAAGGTTACTTTGCCAGATTTGTTGGTAACAGTTTGAAGTTTGTTTGCACCTTCGTACAATTCAAAGCTAAACTCATCATCTACCAAGTCACGACCTGTCAACTCTTTCGTCAACTCAATATTTGCAGTCGTTGCCTTTGGTGTGAAGGCATTGGTAAAGGTTTTGTTTTCTGGATAGATGACTTCTGCCTGCAAGGCACTTCCAACACGAGTAACCTTAACAGTCACTTGTTTTTCGGAAGCATCGTAAGCAATCGTAGCATTGTCCCCTTTCACTTCCTTCACAGTGTAAGTGTGTTCACCTTCTTCTGTGAACTCAATCGGTTCGAATGTAATTTTCCCATTTTGGTTAGTCGTTGTTTGAAGCTTGTTTGTACCTTCGTACAACTCAAAACTAAACTCACCATCTACCAAGTCACGACCTGTAAGAATTTTATCCAGCTCGATAGTAGCTTGAGTTTTGGCTGGCTTCTCTTTCTTGTTTACAATCGTTTTGCTAACAGGTTTAGTTGGTGTCGTAAATTCACTAGCTTCAACAATTGTATCTTCTGCTAACCCATACCCTTCCGGAGCTTGAATTTCTTTGATGATGTATTTGTCTCTCAAGAGTTCTTTAAGGCTAAAATCGCCTTTAGCATCTGATTCAAACTCACCTAATACTTGGCCAGTCGCTTGGCGGATAACTTGGAATTTCGCACCTTTCAGCGGTTTATTACTTTCGTCAACTTTATGAACCTGAATGCCGAAGGCATAACCAACACCTTCACCACCAGCGATTTGGATGTTTACTTTACTTTTTGAGTCATAAGGCTTTTTATTATCACCTACGATAGTCGCTTTATTTTTGATCACCTCACCGTCAACCGCATCATAGTTAACAACTGCTTCGTATTCAACTGCAAAGTGATCGTTAGCAGAAATGTTTCCTAGATTAATCGTAAACGTAGTATCTGTTGCATTTACAGTGTATTGAGAGGTAACATCTGTTTTGTTTTGAAGTTGCCATGTTCCAGTGCTGTAATCCCAAGTACCTTTGTAGATCTTAAAACTACCTGCCTTGTAGGTGACACCTGGTGATTCAATCGAATCTGAAAGAACTGCATTGGTGATTGCCTCGTTGGTCCTATTTACAGAAATACGAAAACCTAGGCTTTTGTGATCTCCAGTATCCCAACCAGATTTGATAATAGTATACCGTTTACCTTCTCCGACAGTCCCACTTTACTGTACCATCGAATTTCACTTTGTTATCAACAGAGACCTTAACTGGCGCATTACCATCATTCGGAAACTTATCTTTATTAACACCAGCATAGAAGAAGAACGAACCTGAAACATCATTTTTCTCTTCAACAAACTTTGTGAATGTCAAGACAATTTTACCAGCAGTTGCATCAACTTTTGCATTGGCAATTACTTTACCAGTAATTGAGTCCTTAATTTCAAAATCCTGAGATTTGATGTCAATTGGAGAAGCAATAACTACTTCCGTCGTATCTCCTGCTTTAACGTTTTTTCCTTCCAAAGCAAACTTTGCATTCAGACGGAAAGTATCGTATCTTCCAAGCGGAGCTGTTAAATCCCCACCATCATTGTTTTGAACTTTTACATCCGTGATGACATCCACTTTTTTTGACGTTTCTGCATTTACAATTTTAGAAAAAAGCGTAAAGCATACCATCAATAATGAAAGCATCATCAATAGATATATTGCCAACTTTTTCATTTTATCTCCCCTTATATTCATAATAATAAGCGAAGACTATTATATCACAAAATAGTAATAATGCAAGTAAAAGGTAGCATTTTTTATTTGATATCCTTTGAAAATGAAAGATCTTCACAAAACAATTGATAGTTATGCAAGTTTTTTTACCTATATTATGTTAAAATAGAGAGAAGAATAGAATCATCCTTCAAGGCCCTCTTGGAGCGGTTTTGAAGATGCAAGTCCTAGATTTCTAGACTTGCTTGAAAATAGACATAGAAATGGAAGATACTATGGAAACAAACCGTTGCAGTGTTGGGTCCTGGTTCATGGGGAACAGCTCTTTCACAAGTCCTCAATGATAACGGCCATGAAGTCCGTCTCTGGGGAAATATCCAAGAACAAATCGACGAAATCAATACCCAACATACCAATAAACGTTATTTTAAAGAGGCTGTCATTAGCGATCAGATTACAGCTACGACCGATCTGAAAGCAGCCTTGGACGGTGTAGACGCCATCCTCTTTGTGGTCCCAACCAAGGTCACGCGCTTGGTAGCTAAACAAGTCGCTGAGACACTAGATCACCCTGTAACGGTTATGCACGCATCTAAAGGACTAGAGCCTGGTACACATGATCGTATTTCCCAGATCCTTGAGGAAGAAATCCCTGCTTCTCTTCGCAGTGAGGTTGTGGTCGTCTCAGGTCCGAGCCATGCGGAAGAAACCATCGTCCGTGATATCACTCTCATCACAGCCGCTTCAAAAGATCTAGAAGTTGCACGCTATGTTCAAGAACTCTTTAGCAACCACTACTTCCGCCTTTATACCAATACAGATGTCATCGGGGTAGAAACGGCTGGAGCCTTGAAAAATATCATCGCTGTTGGAGCTGGAGCTTTACATGGACTTGGATACGGGGATAATGCCAAAGCGGCTATCATCACGCGCGGTCTGGCTGAGATCACCCGCCTTGGCGTTAAGCTTGGGGCCAGCCCTTTGACCTACAGTGGTTTGTCTGGCGTCGGAGACTTGATCGTTACCGGAACGTCTGTCCATTCCCGCAACTGGCGCGCTGGAGATGCGCTAGGACGTGGTGAAAATTAGAAGACATTGAAGCCAATATGGGCATGATCATTGAAGGGATTTCTACAACCAAAGTCGCCTATGAGCTCGCACAAGAGTTGGACGTCTATATGCCGATCACGCAGGCCATTTACCAAGTCATCTACGAAGGGCAAGATATCCGCGAGGCCATCCATAACATGATGAGCAATGAATTTAAAGAAGAAAATGAGTGGAAATAAGTCCACCCCTCTTATCAATCATACCTTTTAGAAAGGAATCTATATGACTAAAGTTAGAAAAGCAGTTATTCCTGCAGCTGGCTTGGGGACCCGCTTCCTCCCAGCTACCAAAGCTTTGGCAAAGGAAATGTTGCCAATCGTTGACAAACCTACGATCCAATTTATCGTAGAGGAAGCTCTCAAATCAGGTATCGAGGATATTCTGGTAGTAACAGGAAAATCAAAACGTTCGATCGAAGACCATTTCGACTCAAACTTCGAACTAGAGTATAACCTGAAAGAAAAAGGGAAAAACGACCTGTTGAAACTGGTCGATGAAACTACCGGGATGCGCCTCCACTTCATTCGTCAAAAACATCCTCGTGGACTTGGAGATGCGGTTTTACAAGCTAAAGCTTTTGTTGGGAATGAGCCTTTCGTCGTGATGCTGGGAGATGACCTCATGGATATCACAGACGATAAAGCTACTACTCTCACCAAGCAATTGATGAATGACTATGACGAAACACATGCTTCAACCATTGCTGTCATGAAAGTTCCCCATGAAGAAGTTTCTGCATACGGAGTCATCGCTCCTCAAGGAGAAGGCATCAACGGACTCTATAGCGTTGAAACCTTTGTCGAAAAACCAGCACCTGAAGAAGCACCGAGTGACCTTGCCATTATCGGTCGCTACTTACTGACTCCAGAAATCTTCCAGATTTTGGAAAACCAAAAACCAGGAGCTGGAAATGAAATCCAGTTAACCGATGCTATTGATACCTTAAACAAGACCCAGCGAGTCTTTGCTCGTGAATTTAAGGGACGGCGCTACGATGTAGGAGACAAGTTTGGTTTCATGAAAACATCTATTGATTATGCCTTGAAACACCCTCAGGTTAAAGATGATCTCAAACAATACATCATTGATCTTGGAAAGCAATTAGAAGAAACTGGGAAAACTGTGGACTAAACTATTCACAAATTATAAGAATATAAAAGAGAGGCTGGATAAAACATCCAGCCTCTTTCATATAGTAGAACCTCGTCCATCTCATTTATATTTAAGGATGAACATTGTAAGAATAATTTGTATTTGGGAACGTTTCTACATTTCCTTTAACAAAGGAAGAACCAAAACGATTATTCTCATTACCACCATTACCTGCAGAGACGGCTTCAGATGGATCTTGAACCTTTTCTTCCGGTTTCACAAATGTTTCAACTTTAGTAGAAACATAAGATTCCTTGTCTTTTGTAGCTGCATAGCCGAAACGGTTATTTGGATTGCCTTCTTCATTGACTTTCGTTTGAATTGGAAGTGTCTTTTCAGGTTCAACAGCTGGTTTAGTTGGAGTCTCTGGTTTTACAGTTTCTTCCGGTTTAGTCGGAGTCTCTGGTTTTACAGTATCTTCTGGTTTAGTCGGAGTCTCTGGTTTTACAGTATCTTCTGGGCCTTTATAATCATCTGGTAGAGATGCACGATATGGATCATCTTTACGACCTAGTGCAATCAAATGATCATGCATATCCGCTTCATAAGATTTGAAGTGTTCAAATAGTTTTTTAGATAGTGCAAGAGCATTTGCTGTCACTTCATCTTCTACTGCTTTAGCAGCTTCCGGATTATCCTTCAAAGCTTTATATTTCGCATCGCTAGCCTCTTGTTCAATAATCAATTGTTTTTCCAATGCTTTCCAGTGATCTTGAACAGTTTTTCCGAAGATGTCTTGATTATTGATAGCCATTTGATCAATGTGCCATACTGTCCAATACCATGAAGTTGGATCATAAGTAGCTGTTTGAGGTTTAAAGGCTTCGTAGGTATCTTTCACATTTCCATAGAATGGGACATATGGAGTATTCCGAGAAGGTCCCATGCCTAGCCATAACGTACCACCAAATGATTTTGGAAGGTTTGGATTAATTTGGTATACATGAGCGTCAATAACATTTTCATTTCCCAAAGCATACTTGTATTGATCTTTACGAATAGTATCATTTGCGCCGTTATCACCTTGTTTTTTCACGCCAATTTGATCATCTGGAACGAAGCGTCCATTCAAGTGTTCAAAGCGATTCCGTTGCATAGCAAAGGCATCTTCTAAAGTGAATTTCTTATTTGGATCTGTTGGTGACCGGAAGAGTTCGTACTCATTATCCTCATATGTCACTTTTGAATTTGGATCCAATAGAGTGATTCCTGCATAGGTCCGTGAGCGGTCTCCTTCAGCATATTTTTCAGGTCCGTAAGATTTCGCAATATGGAAATTGCCATCTTTATCAGTCTTGTAACTTCCTGATTCTTTTGCTACTTTTTCAACATCTTTTGAAGCAATAACATTTTCAGTGTCATTCAAGTTGACATGACCAAGGTAGTAGGTGTTTGCAAAAACTGCATATTTATCTTCTGGAACTTTAACAGCTACATATTGGTGTCCAGAAAGAATTTCCATGTACCAGGTTTCTTTCTGGTCCGCAATAACAACTGTATTCCCCTCAGCTGAACCTTTTTCTTCAATAACTTTCGCAAGTAGTTCGATTCCTTCGCGAGCAGATTTTGCACGAGGTAAAATGACATCAAGCATGGCAGCTTCTGGAAGTCCGTTTTCTGTCAATGGGTCTGTCTTCAAGACTTTTTTGTTTGGAATAGCTGTAACAGTTGAGGTCATAGAGACACCAGCTTCGTTAAAGCCATGTTCGCCGAAAGCACCGTTACTACCATCTCCACGAGCGGAATCATAGGTAGCTGTGTATTTCATTTCGCTGGCAGCATGAGGATAGGTGAAACCATTGGATTCGTCCTGAATTTGGTCCCCTTCCTTATAATTCTTCGCATCAACAACAACAAAGTTTGTTGTGCTTTCCTCCATTTGGATAATAAGGATAGTCCTCAGTCCGACCAAAAAGAGTGGTCCCATCCTTGGTCAATTGGCGACCAATGATAAAACCGCAACAGGCTTGAACAGCTTGGATTGGTAGGAGCAAAAGCGTCATCACAACCAATGAGAGTCTTAACAACCATTTTTTCATGGCAAATCTCCTTTATTTTTGCGCTATTTCTGACAAAATAACACTATTTTTGATTTTTATATCCCCAGTTTACACCTTTCTCAATTCTTTTGCAAGCGCTTTCTAAATGGATGTTTATACTCTTTTATTCATAACCTCCTAGGTTATCATCCTACCAAGACAGGCTTCATTTGCTCATCCTGATAATATTATAATAAATAGTTACAATTATTGGAAATTTTGTCAATTATCTGTTAGTTTACGATTTCGCTACATTTTTTAGGAAAAAGAAAGCCCCTCTCTTAGAGAAGGACTTTTAAAAAAGATTCACCAATTTGCCTAAAAAATAGAGTAATAGTAAGAGATAAGACAAGGCGGCACTGATCTGATAGGTTCGGTTCATAAAGCGGGCCTCCCCTCTTACTGGAAAGGCATAAGCCAGCATCACCCCAGCTACTAAGCCACCGATATGCCCTGCCATACTAATTCCTGGCATAAAGCTAAAAATCAAATTGACCACAATCAAGCTCGTATAAGATTGGCTTAAGTGACGAATATAGGGACTTTGAACAATAAAACGCAAGGCACCAATGGTCCCAAAAAGTCCAAAGAGGGCTGTAGAAGCTCCTGCCGCAATGGCATCTGGTGTAAAAATAGCGACAAAAACATTGCCCATGATACCTGATAAGAGATAGAGAGCCAAGAAAGCCTTGGAACCAAATAGATCTTCTGCCAAATGTCCCAAATAATAGAGGCTAATCATATTGACCGCAAAATGCTCTAAGCCGATATGAACAAAGATGGCAGTAATCAATCGCCATAGCTGGCTTGGATCCATCTGAATGACCTCTCCAATGACACCACCGCTATAGTAGATAGCAGCACCCGTTTGGTAGTCACCTCCAAATCGGATAAACATAGAAAGAAAAACTGCTGTTGTGACGAGCAACAAGATGCTTGTCACAGGATAACGACGATCATAGAGGAATTTCATAGACTAGCACCTCCTGAACTGCTACATCAAAAGCACTTGGCTGGAACTCCCCTTGCTGGATGGAATAAATGGTGCTGACCGTTTTTCCAGTAAAATCTGCTAAATAACGATCATAATAGCCACCACCATAGCCGATCCGATAGCCTTTAGATTGGAAGACCACTCCCGGAACATGGATCAGATCAATCTCTGACTGATCCACAACCTTCCCCATTTCATTGGGCTCTAGCAAACCAAAGCGTGTCTTTTCCAAAATATTAGGATCATATTCCACAAATTCCATCCGACCTTGTGGATAGGTCCGAGGCACACAGACACGTTTCCCACTTTGAAGAGCGGCTTGGATCAAGCTAGCTGTAGAAAATTCATGACCCATGGATAGATAGGTTGCCAAGGTCTGTGCCTCTTGAAAGGCTGGAAGCTGGATGAAACGTTGGGTTAATTGGTTATCTGCCTCTGCTTTCACTGATTGAGGCAACTCTTTCATGGCTGCGATGGTTTCTTTTCGTAGTGTTTTCTTCATGCTAACTCCTTTTGTCTAGCTTTCATTGTACCATTTTTTCAGGACAACCGAAATCATTCCACACAGGAACATAAAAAATCCAACTCCAGACGGAGTTGGATGAAGGGATTATTGGTTAACTTTCATTTTCAAAAACTTACCGATATTTTCGACGGCAAAGGGAAGGGCAGCCTCATTTGGGCTCATCTTTGGATGGTGCAGGGCATAAGGCGTATCAATTCCCAGCCAGAACATGACGCCAGGAACCTTGCTCAAGAGGAAGCCAAAGTCTTCTCCTGTCATTGCTGGCAAGATATCAATCAGGTGTACGTCTTCCTCAGCTGTGAAAAAGTCCATGAGTTCTTTGGCCAACTCTGGTTGGTTTTCCACAGGCAGGTAACCTCCTTGCTTGAGTTCCAGATCTAATTCTACATCAAAAGCGGCTGCAACCCCTTCCGCAATCGTTTTGACCCGTTTTTGAGTCAGGAGGTTCATCTCCATGGTCAAGGTCCGGATGGTCCCATGAAGGAAGGCGGTCTCAGCAATCACATTATTGGTGGTTCCTGCATGCATGGAACCAAAAGTCACCACAGCTCCTTCAATCGGATCGACATTTCGACTGACGACCGATTGGACTTGGGTAATGAAGTAAGAGGCTGCTACAAGAGCATCATTGGCTTCATGTGGAAAGGCCGCATGACCGCCCTTCCCTCTAAAGGTGATCTTGACTTCACAGGTCCCTGCAAAAAGGGTACCCGTATTGGTCGCAATGTCCCCCACCTTCAAATCAGGCCGCACGTGTAGTCCATAAAATTCATCTGGGAGCCAGTCGCCGAAAGCATTGTCCTTGTATATGAGCATCCCACCAGCCTCATTTTCTTCAGCTGGTTGGAAAAGAAAGAGCAGGTTATTTTTTGGTTGCACTTGAACCAATTGCTCCAAAAGTCCAAGGGCTGTCGTCATGTGCATATCATGACCACAAGCATGCATCCGTCCTTCATGCTTAGACGCAAAGTCAAGACCGGTTTGTTCTACAATCGGTAAGCCATCGATATCTGTCCGCCAACCAATGGTTTTTTTAGGTGCAGACCCATGGAGATAAACTAAAATACCGGTTCGCCAAGTCCGCTGCTCTACAAAGTCCTTACCTGCTGTGATCTCTGCGATCCGCTCTAAGAGGTAGGCTTGAGTTTTAAATTCTTCCAAGCCAATTTCAGGAATCTGATGAAGATCTCGTCTGATTTTAATTAAGTCCAATGTCATAGTTGTCTTCTTTCTATTAGAATAGAGGCCTTGCGGCCTCTATCATTCCTATCTTACAAGTTACGCAAGGCGTCTTCCAGCGCTGTTTTTTGTTGTGTTTTTTCGTCGATTTCCTTGATAATGCGAGCTGGCACACCAGCTACAACCACATTTTCAGGAACATCTTGAGTAACGATCGCTCCAGCGGCAACGACTGAACCATTCCCAACTTGAACCCCTTCAATCACAACAGCATTGGCACCAACCAAGACATTATCCCCAATCCGAACAGGCTCAGCAGAAGCTGGCTCAATGACACCCGCAAGAACAGCTCCCGCACCGATGTGGCTGTTTTTACCAACTGTTGCACGTCCGCCAAGGATAGCGCCCATATCAATCATGGTCCCAGCACCGATTTCAGCACCGATATTGATCACAGCCCCCATCATAACGACAGCATTGTCTTCAATCGTTACTTGGTCACGGATGATAGCACCTGGCTCGATACGGGCATTCAGGTAACGCTTGTCCAGCAATGGAACAGCTGAGTTACGGCCATCTTGTTCCACAATATAATCCTTGTTTTTCCGTCAAGTTGGCAAGAAGGGGCTCGATATCTTTCCAGTCACCAAACAAAAACATTGCCAAGTTTCGTGACAGAAGCTGGAACAGCAGTTGCCAATTCCTTCAAAAGTTACTTTAACATTTGTTTTCTTTTCTGCATTACCGATAAAAGCGATAATTTCTTGTGCAGACATTTTTTTGTGCAGTCATGAGAATCTCCATTCATTTCAATTAAACGTGTTCATATTATACCACAATCCTAGAGAGATGAACACTTAAGGTGTCGTAGGAGCAGATGTAGCTTGATCTTCCAGACCTTTGATTTCACTGATAGTACGATTCGTCCCAAACCGAATGATAACCGAACGCGAATTAGAAAGTTTATAGTAAAAGATTAAAAAGGACTCTGAATTCATCATACTCGACCAGGAAACACGATGAGGTATTCCTACTGTATTCACAAGATCTCTATAGCTAGTACCTATTTTAATAGCAGCGAAGTCCCCTTTGTTTAAACTGCCGTTTTTATTGGCCAATCGATCACCATTTAAGCTCTCAAAGTCAAGAGAAGAGAGACGGTTCCCAACCAAATTTGAAATCAAAACTGTTACGGAAGAAGGGGATCCTTCCGACTGATACTCCAATCGTGTCATGAAAGGACTGACCCCACCCTCTTGGTAAGTTTCTTCACCACTACTAGCCTTGCCCAGTACCTCTACGACACCCTGCGGAGAAAGAGAAGTTGAAGAATAACGGTCTTGCCCCCCTTCACTTAAACCTGGAATTAGAGAAATCGCCTTCTCATAGGTTACTTGAAATTTGAATTCACCTTCCGGTGCAATCAAGGGGCTAGTGCCACTCTGGATGGTGACCTTCCTGATACCATGAGATAAAGAAGTGCTTTTTTGCTCGCTACTAGTAGAAGAAGGAGGATCCGAATCGATAGCTCCTACAATTAGCAAGACAGCAAAGCCAAATAGACCTATTGAAGCAAGGAAAGTCAGGAAAAAAGAACCCGCTGGCTTAGAGGACGAAGAGACGCTCGCTGTTTTAGACGAAATATCTCTGAGCTTTGTTCCTGTTTCTCGAGGCCTCCCACCACCTAATGAAGCTAAATCAGCTTCCGAAATCAAGCGGGTCCCACCTTGGTGCTCTACTCTTTCCTCGACCTTAGGCAACTGCTCTATTGCATCTTGCATTGGTGCTTGTGATGTTCGTGGTGTGTCAGGTGAGTCTTCAAGCAATACTTCGTTTTGCTCATCTATAGCTTTCTCAGTACCAAGCTTCGGTTGGTCTTTTAGCTCCTCTACTTGCTTCACCGGTTCCAAAAAAGCAGAGGACTCTATCACTTCTGTCTCTTTTGGGAGCTTCTCTTCCAACCTTTCAGCCCTATTTTCAATGCACTGGTTGGTTGAAGCGGAACTTTTCACTGGACTAGTTTCTTCTTCCGGCTGGTGTTTCGCAAATCGACTCTTGTGTTCATTTCTTAGGTGCGACCAGTCTTTCCTTCCCATTGCCCCCTCCTTTTTATTCTATTTCAAATTCTTCTGGATCAGCGTCTTTACTGTGCTGTAGGTGTCGAAGGAGCTGGTGGAGTTGCCCCCTCTTTAGATGTGATATCTTTGATAGTTTTACGGCTATCAAAATGGATTTGAACCGTTTGAGAATCAGACAATCGGTACGTAAAAGTCGGTGATTCATTGTAACTAGTAATTTGGGATAACTGCACTTGATCCGGAATCCCCACCGTATTAAGCAACTCTAAATAAGGCATCCCAACTTTGATATTCGTAAAATCGTCCTTCGTTAAACTGCCATTCTTATTTGCAAATCGATCACTCTTTAAGTGTTTCAAACTTAAAAGAGCGAGCTTGTAATAGGCGCCCATTTTTTCAAGAAGGACATCGCCAGAAGCATCATCCGATTGATAATCAAAGGACAGCAAATAAGGAGTTGAACTGCTATCAATATAGGTTGCCTCTCCACTACTAGCTTTACCTAAAGTCGCAACGAGATCTTTGGGTTCCACAGTTCCAAGATAGGTCTTTTTGTCATCCACTGCAAAACCTGGAATAAGGGAAATGGCCTTTTCATAGCTTAGCTGAAATTGAAATTCCCCAGCTGATGCGATGTAGGGACTATTTGCACTATTCAAACGTTCCCTCCTGAGACCATCACCTGAAAAACTCTTAGCCCCCTCGCTCGAGGAAGATGAGGAAAGGCTCCCGTTGCCTATGTTGTGAAGTACCAATGCCAAAGCCGTTACGAAAGCTAACCACCCAAAAAATCGCAAAAGCGAGCCCATCCCCTCTTTTTTAGAAGAAGATGTGGATTCAGTATCTGCTGTATTGGTTCTAGTTTCTTGATGATTTTCCATCCCTAAAGAAGCTAAATCTTCTTCTGAAATCAACCGAGTCCCACCCTGGTGAGACGAAGCTGCCTTTATGTCCGTCCGATGATTGTCCAATGATTTCTCCCTTCCTAAATCAAGACCAATTTTGAGCCCTTTTTCTTCAATTCCATCACCACTTCTGGCTGACCTGGTATCTGGTAACTTGCTCGATAACCCATTCCACCGTCTAGTAGTTCCCCCCAGACCAAGCCTTGAGGATTCCCTAGCTTCTGAATGAGCTGGGCGAAGTCTGTTCCTTTTTTCCCCTTTTCAATAGTGATTTCTTTCTCACTGCTTGACTTCTCTGTTGGATCCAACAAATTCGTCGCATCCACCATCGTCAAGCGATAGCCTTTATCCTGCTCTTGTTCAAACCATAGAGTGACACTTTTCTTGCCCTTTTCTGACTGCTTGGCTGCATAAGTCAAGACCAGAACAGTTTTATCCCCCTGAGCTGTTTTTGTGTACCGAACTTTTTGTGCTTTTCCCCATTTCGCTACAAGAGTTTCCAGTCGAGTTCCTGGTTGCTGACTCTGCTTGAGTCGGACTTTCAAATTTGCTACGGCTTCGATCGTCCACTGAAACTGCTTGACTTCTTGTTCATCAGTTACCAAATTTTGGTAATCTTTCGGCTGGAAATGAGTGAGTTTTTGATCCTCCTTGGTATCGGTTCCCTGCTCTTGCACCTGAATGGTTGCAATGGTAAGCAAGAGTCCTAAGAGTAAACACAAGAACGGCAGTAAGAATTCTTTTTGATTTTTTTTCATCCATTCGATCATTCGCTTCACCCCTTCTTACTCAAACGATACTGACCACTCTGGTCGCGTTCAAAGGTCAAAGAGACCAGCCCATCTGTCACCTGATAAGACAGGGCCAATACTTGTTTGTCCTTTATAGTGGTCAAACTCAGAGAATTGGGAAGGCCGGATGTTTTTCAAAACGACCTCTACTGCCGTTCCCTTTTCCTTCTTTCCATCCAAGGTCTGATAGTTTGTAAAATCAGCCAGTTTCAAATTCTTTTTTTGCTCTGATAGCGAGTCGACTGGGGCGCAAAACTTTGAATCGCACTCAAATAAAAAGCACCATCCTGCTGTTGAAATTCAATTGTATAAGGATTGATCCCCTGCACAGCAGTCCCATAGCCTAGCTGGACTTGTACACCATAGCTGGTTTCTTCTTGTGTAAAAACTCTCTGCTTTTCCAAATTTCTTTACGAAGGCAGCTAAGGTCACCCAATTCTTTTGAGTCTTACGATCTTCCTTTGTCAGTTCTAAGGACAAGAGGTCTTCTATAGCCGGTTCTTTGGTGGTTCTCCCAACATATTGGTCGCTTGTTTCTTGCATCCGAGAGAAGGTTAATAAGCGATCTTTGGACACGGTTTTAACCGGATGAATCATCAGTACCAAGCAAGCACCAATAATAAAAGCTAACAAAGCCATCACAGCTTTTCGGAGGAGCCGTTTATGCTTCTCTACCCATGTTTTAAGTTCTTCCATCCTTTGTTCTCTTTCTATTCAAACTCCTTCTATTGTATAGAAAAATAGCGCATTTGTCTTGTCCTATCTGAAAGAAAAAAGGCTTGCGCCTCTTTCTTTTCTGATTCTGTTAGTAGCTGTCTTTACTGCTCAAGAGGAAATCCCCATTGGATTGGCGAATAAAGGTCAAATCCACATAGTCCCCATTTTTCTTTTTGAAGTCCATGACCATTTCCACCTTGCCTGAATCATCAGATCCACTCACACTCAGATTGACACCATCCCCGTATTTATCTAAGAGTTCTTTATAAGAAGTCCCTCCAAGGCCTGTCTCACTATCCCCAACTTTTAAGCTATCTGCAAAATGATCCTCTACTGTGAGATCTTTCGCATACTGATTGAATTCAAACTTAGAAAGCTGCAATTGTTTGCCATTCTTAGCAAAAACGGCTCTGACCTCTTTATTATAAGAGCTATTATCCCAATTTAATTTCAGCTCTCCATCATCAAATTGAACAGCATTAGCTTTCCCATAAGCCTCTACCATTTCTTCCGGACTCATCCCATCCTCTTCTCCAGTTAAAAATTGAAGTTTCTCGACATCTGACTGCTCCCAGCTAAAATTGGACTCTGCATCTTCAGCAGTCAATTGCTCCAAATCAATAGTATAAGGAGAAGCTGACTTATCAGCTGATAAAGAGGAATCCTGTTTTCTTGCTTGGGAGCTACTAGGAGCAGCTTGGCCGATTAGATAGCCACTAACACCACCGATTAAGAGACCGACTAAAATGCCAAGCGCAAAACGAATAGCCTTTTTATCTGCCGGATCCATCGGTTTGCAGACAGGAGAAGGAGTTTGCTGGATCTGGATAGCTGGACCAGTCTGTGCTTGTGAACCCGCTTCTTCAGAAGTAACACTATAAGGAGTTTCAGCTGTAGGCTGGAATGGAGGAGTAGATTGGGAAGCAACAACTGCTTGCGGATCTTTTTCGACAATTGTTTCTTCCTGCATTTCTGTCTCTGGCATCTCTGCTATTCCCTCTGGTTCTGAAACGACGACATCTTCTAATTCTTCTTTTGGGACAAATGCCGGCGCAGCCACATCAAATTGAGGCGCACCCTCTAAGGGCGTCTGTTTCATAAATTGTTCTTGATCTTTCTCGGACATTTCGAATTCTCCTTTTTTATTCTTCTCTTCTACTATAACATAAAACCAAGCAGGGACCAACTCCTGTCTTGATAGACTTAAAAAGATCGGAGAGATATCCGACCTTTTAGACACTTATCTTAAAATTTCTTGCGAAGGGCGACAATCGCAATTAGATTACCATATGATCGAGAAATATAACTAGATCGTGTTTTTATAATTGATTCCAAGGGACAAGCAAGTAAAAAAACGACCTCTTTCGAGATCGTTTTATCTGTCGATTAAAGGCGAGCGTTGAGTTCTGCTCCAAGTTCTTCAAATCCTGGTTTTACCAAGAAGGGCAAACATATTTTTTTCTTGTAGGCTTCAACACCTGGTTGGTCAAATGGGTTGATGGCGTTCAAGTAACCTGAAAGGGCGATAGCCAATTCGAAGAAGTAGATTGTGTAGCCAAGAGTGAAGGCGTCTTGCTCAGGAAGAGTCACGTACATATTTGGTACATCACCATCTGTGTGGGCAAGAAGAACACCGTCAGTTGCTTTTTTGTTAACAAAGTCAACGTCTTTTCCTTGAAGGTATCCAAGTCCATCAAGATCTTCTTCCAAAGTAGGGATGATCACGTTCTTACGAGGTTTGTCAACACGGACAACTGTTTCAAACATGATACGAGTTCCCTCTTGGATAAATTGACCCAATGAGTGCAAGTCTGTTGAGAAGTTAGCTGAAGTTGGGTAAATACCTTTTTGGTCTTTCCCCTTCTGACTCACCAGCCAATTGTTTCCACCATTCTGAGAAGTATTGAAGAGATGGCTCGTAGTTTACCAAGATTTCAGTTGCATAACCTTTACGGTAAAGGATGTTACGAACAGCTGCATATTGGTAAGCTTCGTTTTCAGCAAGTTTGTCTGAAGTGTAGTCTTTACGTGCAGCGTTAGCACCTTCCATAAGGGCTTTGATGTCAGCACCTGATGCAGCGATTGGAAGCAAGCCAACTGCTGTCAATACTGAGAAACGTCCACCGATGTCATCTGGAACCACAAATGTTTCCCAACCATTCGCATCTGCTTCAACCTTAACAGCACCTTTTTGGCGGTCAGTTGTTGCATAGATCCGTTTGTTAGCTTCTTCTTGACCGTATTTCTTCACCAAGAGTTCTTTGAAGACACGGAAAGCAATCGCTGGTTCAGTTGTTGTACCAGATTTAGAAATCACGTTTACAGAGAAGTCTTTATCTGCAACGTACTCTACCAAGTCAGCAAGGTAAGTAGATGAGATTGAGTTTCCAGCGTAAAGGATTTGTGGCGCTTTGCGTTCTTCTTTTGTTTGCAAGTTTGCAAAGTGGTGGTTCAAGAAGTCAATGGCAGCTTTCGCTCCAAGGTATGATCCACCGATACCGATCACGACCAAACATCGCTGTCTGCTTTGATTTGTTCAGCAGCTTTCAAGATGCGGTCAAATTCTTCACGGTCATAATTTTCAGGAAGGTCCAACCAACCTAGGAAGTCACTACCAGCACCTGTTCCTTTACGGATCAATTCATCAGCTGCAGTCACTTGTGGTTGCATATATTCCACTTCATGTGGGGCAACAAATTTACCCAAAACTTTTGAGTAGTCAAATTTAATATGAGACATGTTATTCCTCCAATATTTCTTCTCCTCTATGATATCGCTTTACAGGGATTTAATCAAGGGAAACCATCCTATAAAACGTTTTCATTTGCTATTTTTTTATTTTCACAAATCAAGCAACGACGCAATAGCAATCGTTTGCATATTTGCACTATTTTTGGCTAGAAAATCCAAAAAAAGAAGCTTCTCACGAAACTCTATTTTTTCTCTTTTATTCTTTGAATATAAACGTAATTTCTACATGACTCTGGTGAGTGATAGCCCTCACGTCGCTTCACTCCTCAGGATCAATATCTCTAAGTTCGGTTACGCCTAACAGGCTTTTTTCATTTTACGCTATAGCCCTCACGTCGCTTCGCTCCTCAGGATCAATATCTCTAAGCTCGGTTGCGCCTTATAGGCTAATTTCATGTTACGCTATAGCCCTCACGTCGCTTTGCTCCTCAGGATCAATATCTCTAAGTTCGGTTGCGCCTTACAGGCTTACCTCATCAACGCTATAGTCCTCACGTCGCTTCGCGCCTCAGGATCAATATCTCTAAGTTCGGTTGCGCCTTACAGGCTTACCTCACTAAGAGCTATAGAAAAAGAGCACACAGTTCACTTCGCTTAGGGCTGCTGGATTCCTCCCCTGACCCGCTTCACGCAGAACTGTTGCTCCACTAATTAGTATAACACAAACTTTCTTTTTTGGCTAATTTTCTTTACTTTTTCCTGCGATTTCTGAAAAAGTTCTGCATAATCGCCGCACATTCTTCTTCTAAAAGGCCGCTTTCAACCTCTACGCGATGATTCAACCGCTCATCCGTCAGGATATCGTAGAGACTGCCCCCAGCACCGAATTTCTGGTTTTTCGCCCCATAGATTACCTTGGGAATGCGAGCCAGACCGATGGCGCCACTGCACATGACACAGGGCTCAATCGTGACAAAAAGCGTCGTATCCAGCAGGCGCCAGCTATTTTCACGCTGATTGGCCTCCTCGATCGCCATGATTTCCGCATGCATGACCGCCCGCTGCAGCTCCTCACGCGCATTATGTCCACGCCCGATAATCTGACCATCCTTGACCAAGACACAGCCAATCGGTATTTCATCATTGGCGAGGGCAATCTCCGCCTCCTTCAGGGCTTCCCTCATAAACATCGCTTTTTCCTCTATCGTGTAGTCCATCTCTTCCTTCTTCCTTTTAGTTTCTTTATGTCCACGCCCGATAATCTGACCATCCTTGACCAAGACACAGCCAATCGGTATTTCATCATTGGCGAGGGCAATCTCCGCCTCCTTCAGGGCTTCCCTCATAAACATCGCTTTTTCCTCTATCGTGTAGTCCATCTCTTCCTTCTTCCTTTTAGTTTCTTTGTTCATTATACCATAGGCAGCTTACGACTCACAAAAAAAGCCGCCGATTGGGCGACTCTTATGGGAGATTATTATGAAAAAGTTTAGGAGGTTTAAACAAAGTTAGGAGGTCTTTGTTTATGCTTCTAGTATAGCTGGCCTATCTTAAATAAAGCTTAAGTTCTCTGAGTATTGATGATTTTGGAAATATCACCACTTAGAATCTCAAAAATATCTGACAAATTGCTGGCTTACTACTATCCGCTTTGTCGCAGAACCAACTATTGTGGCATCGCTCATCCTTTACGTAACTCAAGGATTTGGTCATAGCGCTCTTCTTCATCAATATGATGGGCTATTTCTAGTACCGTGATCGGCAAAGAAAAGATTAGGTCTCTAACCAGACGACTATTTTTTTCGTCCAAAGCTGATGTCACTTCGTCCGCTAATAAAATATCCTTCTCGCGTAAGAGAAAACGAGCCAACTCTAATCTGACACGCTGACCTCCTGAAATGTTTTCACCATTATTATGAATTTCTACATTCAAAATATCCTGAAATTCATCTATTAAGCCAACTCGGTCCAATACCTCCAATAATTCATGGTCCTGAAAAGGCTGACCAAAAGTTAGATTATAGCGGATAGTATCGTTAAACAGGAAGGGATGCTGGCTAATTAAACCGATATTCCCTTGGAAATGACTCGTTATTTGATTTCCATCATACTGAACGAAAATGTCACCCTCATCACATACTTCTTCTCCTAAAATCAAGCGAAAAAGAGTCGTCTTTCCAGACCCGCTCGGTCCTTTGATTAAGACCTTCTGACCTACTGAAATCGTCGCCGTCAAATCAGAAAAAAGCTGACGTTCAGCAAAACTTTTTGAAATATGATTTAAGCGCAACGATTCGAGATTTTCAACAAATTGATCCTTTGTCTCTTCGAAATCAGGTTCTTCCTCGATAATCTTAAACAGGCGGTTCGCAGTCGGCAAGGCACCTTGGAGATTGGCTGCACTGTACATCAGAGTTTGGATCGGTTCTACCAGCATCCCCGCAGCAACATACATAGAGATGAGGCTTGTAATAGAAATAGAATTTCCCTGTAAACTCAAATAAAAGCCTAAAGCAAGAGGAACAACCTGACTAAAAAAGACCATAAATCCATTAAAGAAAAAAATAATATTATGTGTGAAACAAAATCTTTGGATGGCTTTTTGATATTCTCCGTTTAAATCATTCACGCGCTCTTCATTCAGCCTCATGGCCTGATTAATCCGTAAGGTTTGGCTGCCTTGCATACTATCCGAGACAAGCCCATGTAATTTCGTTCTAAGCTTGGACCAGCTGTCTCCCGAATCTTGTAAACGACGATTCATGATGAACTGAGGAATAGGTCTCATAATCGTAAAAATGACAAAAATAAGTCCTAAGAGAAAAATTTTTGTGAAACAATATAAATGAGCTGTAACAAGGGCGACAAATCCCCAACTCACCATAACATTTATATTTTCCAAATAATTATCGCCCACATATTCCATATCTTGAGTTAGCAGACTAACTTTTTCATCATTGGAAAATTTAGGATTCAATATGACTTTCTTAAATAAAAGGGCACGGACACTTTTGTTGATTTCTCTTCGGAATATATTGTGCGAATAGTTTGAAAACAGCATCAGACTATAAATAACAAGATAGACAGACAAACCAAATAAAACAAAATTGAGAATTTTTCCATAAGAAAGGCCGTCTTGATCTAACTTCAAGGCCTTCGTTAAAATCAGAGGTTGCGCCAACACCAAACCACTATTCACAATACGCCCTAAAAAAATAGGAAAAAGATACTTCTTATCAATGTACTTATAAATATTTCTCATAATTATCATCCATCAAAATAGAGGGCTAGCACAACCCTCTTCTCTAATTTATTTAAAATCGTGATTATTTACAATCACAATTATAGTTAAATACTCTAGGTTTAGCATTCATTTTGTCATCGAATTTGTTATTCACTTTAACCTTCGTAAGAAAAAATGAATGATTGGTTTTAGTATTAAAATACAACGTACCATCATCAGTACTATATTTTAATATATATCGTGACAAATTCATATTATCACCTCTTAATCTGTGTGACTTAACCTACAGTAAGTATACACCGATAGAAATATTGAATCAAGCAATATTCAGCAGATTAGAAAAGTTCCAACTTTTAATATTTTGGAAAAAGGTTATCCTATAAAAGCTGCAATTTCGCCAACTTCTTGAGCAATATAGGTGGCGCCGGCTTCTTCCAATTCTTCCCTGCTTCCAAAGCCATAAAGGACACCGATAGAATCAAGCTTTTGCGCTTGAGCGCCAAGCACATCGTGCTCCCTGTCTCCAATCATGATGGTATGCGCCAAATCTGTAATCCCATTTTGCTCCAAGGCATACTGGATAACATCGCTTTTTTTACTACGTTTTCTATCCATGGTCGCACCAGCGACAAAGTCAAAATAATCATACAAACCAAAGTGTTTGAGAATTTGAATGGAAAATTCTTCAGGCTTTGACGTAGCTACAATCAACTGTTTGCCAGCCTGCTTGAGAGAAGCCAGCAAGTCAGGAACGCCTAGATAGACCTCATTTTCATAAAGGCCTTTTTCGGAAAAATACTCATGATAGTAGTCAATGGCCTTTAAACATTCTTCCTTAGAAAATCCATAAAAGCGCTCAAAAGACTCCTGCAAGGGCGGACCGATGAAAACTCTCAATGCTTTCTTGTCTGGCACTTGAATCCCATATTTTCCTAAGGCATAGGCCACCAAGTTGGTAATCCCTAGTTCTGAATTGGTCAAGGTGCCGTCTAGGTCAAATAAAATCGTTTGATACATTTTTTCCTCTTTCTGCTTTCAAAAAGAGGCTGGGACAAAAGTCCTAGCCTCTCAATTGTCTTTGGATTGTCGAGCAAGACGCAGTGGTTGAGTGGGCTCTACTACGCTGATTTCATCAGCTTTTACAGCCCTACTCAACTGTGCGGAGGTGGGACGATGAAATCGAATTCTAACGAATGACCGATTTCTGTCCCACTCTCTTATCTTCATTTGCTTATAAACTAGACCAAACACTTTCCAAGATATTGGTTTGCTCGCGACCTGGTCCGACTGAGAAGGTCGAAATGCGGACTCCAACCAGTTCGCTGACACGGCGAACATAATTGCGGGCATTTTCTGGCAGGTCTTCTAGGCTGCGGACACCAGTGATGTCTTCTGACCAACCTGGCAATTCTTCATAGATCGGCTTGCAGCGCTTGAGCTGCTCCAGACTTGCTGGGTAATGGTCGATTCTTTGACCGTCCAAATCGTAGGCTACACAGATTTTGACTGTATCTAGACCACTCAAAACGTCAATGGAGTTGAGGGAAAGGTTGGTAATTCCTGATACGCGGCGGCTGTGGCGCATAACAACGGAGTCAAACCAGCCCACCCGACGCGGACGGCCAGTCGTTGTACCGTATTCATGCCCCACTTCACGGATGCGCTCGCCCACTTCATCAAACAGCTCTGTTGGGAATGGTCCATCACCGACACGGCTCGTATAGGCTTTGCAGACACCGACAACCTTATCGATCTTACTTGGGCCGACACCTGATCCGATGGTCACCCCACCTGCGACTGGGTTTGAAGAGGTTACAAATGGATAGGTTCCTTGGTCGATATCCAACATCACCCCTTGGGCTCCTTCAAAGAGCACGCGCTTGCCGTTATCCAAAGCATCGTTCAAAATCACGGAAGTATCGGTTACATATTGTTTGATTTGTTGACCATATTCATAGTATTCTTCGAAGATATCGTCAAAAGAAAGAGCCTCTGCATCATAGAGTTTGGTAAATTGACGGTTCTTTTCTTCCAAGTTGATACGAAGACGTTCCGCAAAGACGTCGCGGTCCAAAAGGTCCGCGATCCGGATTCCCACACGCGCAGCCTTGTCCATGTAGGCTGGTCCAATCCCTTTGATGGTCGTTCCGATTTTGTTGTCGCCTTTAGACTCTTCTTGGAGACGGTCCAATTCGATATGGTAAGGAAGGATGACATGGGCACGGTCAGAGATGCGAAGGCTGTCCGTTGATACTCCTTCTTCATGGAGATAAGCCAACTCTTTGACCAATGATTTAGGGTTGACCACCACGCCGTTTCCGATGACAGAGATCTTTTCAGGGAAGAAGATACCTGAAGGAATCAAGTGCAACTTGAACTTTTTGCCGTCAATCACGATAGTGTGACCAGCATTGTCCCCACCTTGATAGCGAGCAATGACTTCTGCATTGGCTGATAGGAAGTCTGTAATCTTCCCTTTTCCTTCATCACCCCATTGGGTTCCTACTACAACAACTGATGTCATAATTCTTTTTCATATACCATAGATAGTTGCCTATCTATGCCTTTCTTCAAACTAAGGGCAGGAGTCTCACCTGCAAGTTTGTCTTACACTCTATTATAAGCAATTTTTAATGTTTTTTCAAGATCCACTCGGCTATCGTTTATTTTTCTCCTTTCTTTTTAAACCAACTTCTCTCTAAAACCCGTCTTTTACTTGGAAATTGCTTCTTTCTAGAAATAACGTTCGGAATTTTCTTTTCTTCTCGTCCTTCTTCTGAAACGACTGATTTTCAAAATTCTCCCTAGCCCCACTTTGCTTGATTTGTGCTAAAATAGTAGGTATGGATAAAATTATTAAAACAATCTCAGAAAGTGGTGCTTTTCGTGCCTATGTACTAGACAGTACAGAAACTGTACGAACAGCCCAAGAAAAACATCAAACGCAAGCAAGCTCCACGGTCGCACTTGGCCGTACCCTCATCGCTAGTCAAATCTTAGCGGCCAATGAAAAAGGAGATACCAAAATCACGGTCAAGGTCCTTGGGACAAGCTCACTGGGTGCTATTATCACTGTGGCAGATACTCACGGAAATGTCAAAGGCTATGTACAAAATCCTGGAGTGGATATTAAAAAAACTGCAACCGGTGAAGTCGTGGTCGGACCATTCGTCGGAAATGGGGAATTCCTAGTGATTACCGACTACGGCATAGGAAATCCTTATAACTCTATGACACCTCTTGTCACCGGTGAAATCGGTGAAGACCTAGCCTTTTATCTGACGGAAAGCCAACAAACTCCTTCAGCAGTTGGGCTCAATGTGCTTTTAGACGAAAACGACAAGGTCAAGGTTGCTGGTGGTTTCTTGGTACAGGTCTTGCCAAATGCCAAGGAAGAAGAAATTGCCCGCTTTGAAAAACGTATCCAAGAAATGCCGGCCATTTCTACCCTTTTAGCCTCTGACGACCATATTGAGGCCCTTCTTGCTGCCATCTATGGCGAAGATCCCTACAAACGTCTCTCTGAAGAAGAACTTCGTTTCCAATGCGACTGTAGCAAGGAACGCTTCATGGATGCCTTGGCTAGCTTGCCAGCCAAAGACCTTCAAGAAATGAAGGACGAGGACCAGGGTGCAGAAATTGTTTGCCAATTCTGTCAGACAGCTTATCACTTTGATGAAAACGACTTGGAGGAACTCATTCGTGACAAATCTTAATACACCTTTTATGATTGGGAACGTCGAGATCCCAAACCGGACAGTTCTAGCACCTATGGCCGGTGTGACCAACTCCGCTTTCCGGACGATTGCGAAGGAACTGGGTGCAGGGCTTGTGGTCATGGAAATGGTCTCTGATAAAGGAATTCAATACAATAACGAAAAGACCCTGCATATGCTCCATATCGATGAAGGTGAAAATCCTGTATCGATCCAACTCTTCGGGAGCGACGAAGATAGTCTGGCACGCGCAGCAGAATTCATCCAAGAAAATACCAAGACCGATATCGTGGATATCAACATGGGCTGCCCAGTCAATAAAATCGTGAAAAACGAGGCGGGTGCTATGTGGCTCAAGGATCCTGATAAGATCTACTCCATTATCAACAAGGTTCAATCCGTCCTTGATATTCCTCTCACTGTCAAAATGCGGACAGGTTGGTCGGATCCTTCTCTAGCAGTGGAGAATGCCCTCGCAGCTGAAGCTGCAGGTGTCTCTGCCCTCGCTATGCACGGACGGACCCGGGAGCAAATGTACACCGGTCATGCAGATCTAGAGACCCTTCATAAGGTCGCTCAAGCTCTGACCAAGATTCCATTTATCGCAAATGGAGACATCCGGACAGTTCAAGACGCCAAGCAACGCATCGAAGAAGTCGGTGCTGATGCGGTCATGATTGGCCGTGCCGCTATGGGCAACCCTTACCTCTTTAATCAAATCAATCACTACTTTGAAACAGGAGAAATCCTGCCTGATTTGACCTTCGAAGACAAGATGAAGATTGCTTATGAGCACTTGAAGCGCTTGATCAATCTCAAGGGCGAGCACATTGCCGTCCGCGAATTCCGTGGCTTAGCCCCTCACTACCTCCGTGGAACATCTGGCGCTGCCAAACTACGCGGAGCAATCTCGCAAGCTAGCACCCTAGCAGAGATTGAAGAACTCCTTCAATTAAACGCATAGATATACAAAAATAGGACCTCGTCTGAGGTCCTATTTTTATAAATTCTCTGTTTGCAATCCGAGTTGTTTGACTCTTGCTGTATAGTAGATCATGATCAAAAAGAGATTGATCGTGATCAGCCAGATGGCCCATTGGTGAATGAAATGCATGACGAAGGCAATACTAATAGCTCCACCGACAAAGCTTCCAACAACAATCCCATAATTCATGGCCTGGCGACGGTATTCTACCACATCCTCTTCCCCTCGGGCCATCCGATACAAGGCCGTCAACATCTTGCGGTAATTTCCCGACGTCATAAAAATCACATAGGGGTGATGTTCAATCAGGGTACCGGTAAAGGTCAGCATCATCATTCCTGTCCCAAAAGCAATAAAGGGAACCTCAAAAGGCGGCTTCCAAGATACCAGAGGAATCAACAAAGTGACAACAAATAAGGGGATGAGCATCTTGGTTCGCCAAAAGGCGGTTTTGCGATATTCCTTGATATGCAAAGCCACAAGAAAGCCGATCGAAAAAAAGAAGATAGACGAAAAACGCATGATGGTATTGGTCACATTGGGATCATGCCAATCGGCAATGAGCAGCAAGAGATTTCCTGTTTGTGTTGCAACCAAACTTCGGTAGTGCATATGGCAAAAGACATCTAGACCTCCACCGATAAAACCAAGTAGTGCTCCCATCAGTCGTGTATTTTGTGGTAAGATCATTTTTTCTTCCATAATCTCGTCTTTCTTGCATTCAATTGTCTCCATTATACCACTTTGCGCCAAGGCTGCGTATAGAAAATGAAAAAAGAGCCCTCCATTGGTCTACCACCTATTGAGGGCTATATAGAGGACTACGCTCGATTTAGGACTTTAAGCGATAGGTCTTACGCGGTTTTTTTCTTAGGAACCCGCTTAACACCCACTTCTTCTACGAATTCGCCGAATTTTACGAGGAAGTTATTGCTAACCATCGGACGTCCCGGATTGATCAGATTGACCAATTCCGTTGCTTCATAAACGGTAAAGGGCTCCTCTAACAGATGAAGGAAGGTTGGATTCCAGTCCAGACGTCCTTGAATTCGCTTGATCGATTCTTGAATGATTTGATAGTGGTCAAAGGCGAAATCAGAAGCCACTAAGGCTTTCCCCTCCAGCAAGCACTGGGACTTTTTAAAATCGACGTCAAGAAAAACAACTTCCTTGGCATCATCACCTGCATGGGCCAGCTCGACGGCTTCTGCCGGCAGATAGACCAGGTGTGCGATGGTAATGACCCAGCCCCTGGGGTCACGGCCAGGGGTAGAAACGGTCAAGAGCTGCTCCACCTTGTTGACAGTGAGGTCAAGCCCCACTTCTTCTTTGACCTCTCGGATGCAGGCATGGGTCGCATCCTCATTCTTATTTACAAAGCCACCTACTAGGGCTAAGCGGTGTTGATAAGGGTGAGCCTTGCGACGAATGGCTAAGAGCTTGAGCTGGCCTTCAACAAAACAGTAAGCCACCATATCTGCTGTGACACTAGGGGTTTCATAGGTCGGTAGGTCTTGCTCCTTGTACCACTTGAGAAAGTCCGCTTCACTAGCAACTGTCTCAAAATACTCCTTCTCCGTCATTCCTGCTGGAATCAAGAGACTGGTCATTTAGGCCACCTCCTTCTTGAGGGCTTTGGTCCATTGGTACCAACCCACTAGGCTATTAAGCGTGTAAACCCAGTACATCCCTTGAATTTGAATACTCTGATCCCACCAGAGGTAAATACTAAAGACGTTGGTCGCAATCCAGAAAATCCATTGTTCCCGATAAAGGCGAGTCATGAGGAGCTGGCCGACCCCATTGGTCGCATCAGTGATACTATCACGGAAAGGGCGGGCGCTATGGATGCTCTGATAAGCAAAGCCCATACCGATCCAAATCACGGCACTCAAGGCCAAGTAGCGCATCCACTCGATCAAGGTCAATTTCTTGGCTTCAAAGTGAGATTCTTCGACCTTGCCTTGATCGTTAATCCGATTGGAGAGCCAGACATAAAGACCGATCGGTTGCATGATAAAGAAATAAAGAGTTGTCAGGACTTCTCCATAGAAGTTTTTATTAAGGGCTAAAACAAGGTAGATAGCAGAATTCACTGCTCCAAAGAGGTAGTTACTGGCGCGTCCTTCTGCAACCAGGATAACACAGACAATTCCTGTCCAAGAGGCGAACAGTCCCAGCCAATCATGCTGTCCTATAAAATTTGTCCAATCTATGGAAAAAGAACCATCAGAAAGAAAAAGTTTGACGAGAGATTGTATTTGAGTCATAAACTCTAATACAAAAGGAACGCTAGAAAGAAGCAGGAGATAAATCCATTGAAAGGCTGTTCGTCCCATGAAAAGGTCCTTCCATAGGAGTTTCATGATATTAACAAAGCCTTGTTTTTTCGCTTCTCGGTGGACATTTCTAAAATCTTGGATAAAAGTTGTGTATTTTTTAGATAGGTTGTTCATTAGGTGACTCATAAGTTGCTCCTTAGTCGGCTTGGTAGATAGCATCAATCACTTTCTTGGCTTCTTCGTAGTTGCCAAGATAGTCTGATGCGAGGAAAGTTGTCGGAATGTTCCCTAGGTATTGCAGGCGCAATTGGTCTAGGTAGTTAGAAAAACTGGTGCGGATCTCTTCATCAGCCATGGTCATGTCTCGGAAGCCATCATTGACATAAGAGCCAATAGGCTGAACAAAGAGGATCAAATCCCATTTTTCCTTGGCCAAAATACTGACGAAAAGATTATCGAAGGTATCGTTCATGCTGGCATCCTGTCCTTCGACTTCCATGTAGTAGTCATAGTAGCCCTTGGTTACCAGGGAATTGGTGTCCGCGATGACCAGACCTCGATTGGCACTACTATCGATGAGCTTAGAGGTTTGATCATACTGTCCTAATAATAGGTAATAGTAGTCTTTGGGCGTTAGCTCATCATCCCGGACATTGTTCTTGATCTGGTATTCACGCGCATACTCTAGACTAACCGGCGCATCGTAAAAGCGAGCCAAGTCCTTTGCAAGGGTTGTTTTCCCGTTGCTAGCGCTCCCCATGATCAAAACCTTTTTTGTAAACTGGCGACGGAAGGGTTGGGCGATATATTTCCAGTATTTACTTGGATTTCCCGAATCATGGTCGCTGATATCCCAAAGCAGCGGTCCTGTAAATGAACTTCAAACCCTCTGGCTTCCAACTCTTCCTTGTAGGCCTGCTCTCCCACATAAAAGATCAACTCCTCAGCCTCTGTTTGATACTGGATGGTTTCTAGAGCTGTTTGTAACCAAGGTTCCCAACCCAGTGGATAACGTGGAAGTTCTGTTTCATCTAACTTATAGACTTGGGTCAATTCATCATTTGAGAAGGCCTCACGGATATAGCGGAAGCGTTTCTGCAAGGTCAAGCCCACTTCTTCGCCTCGATCTCCTCTGTAACCAGATACAACCACGCGAACACGATCACATTGGCGTTTAGCTCGTTGAATGAGGTCAATATGCCCTTGATGAAGAGGAGCAAAGGTTCCAAATACAACAGCAATTCTTTCTTTCTTCATAACAGCTCCTTTTTATAATTTTTTATAAAAATATTTTCTTTATGTTTTTATTATAAACTATATTTTCTATCTGTCAATAGTTTTTTATAAAAAATTATATTTTTCTTCAAAGCAAGAAAAAAGATCTGAAAAGGCCCAACCGACCTTTCAGATCTTCTAGAACTTATTCACGGGTGAGGGAGTGGCTAACGCCGTCTTTAAGGACGGTCACACTTGATACGGAACCATCTTTCCAACCACAATATCGAGTGTGGCTGCAGAACCATCGCCTCCTGAGAGATTGGCATGGTAATGACCATCATCCAAGGTATAGTTATAACCGCTAATACCGTAGGCTACGGGTTGACCGCCAGGAAGTTGGATGGTCACCTGACCACCTTGGCCAATAGTGACTCCAGTGTCACGTTTGTCAGACCAGTTCCCAGCTGCTGCAGAGAAATCACCTGCTGCTACAGAATAGACTCCCTTGTACTGAGCATTTTCAGTGCTAGAGGCTTGCTTCTTAGCATGAGCATGACCTTCTTCTAGACTTGGCAGTTTCTCTTTGGCTGGTTTTGCTGGAGTGGCTACTTCTTTTGTTTCTTTTGTCACTGGAGCTGATGGAGCTACTGGCGTTGTTTCTTTAGCTGGTGCAGGTGTTTGACTGGCCCCAGCTTGGCTGTTCTTACTACCGACAGTATGACTTTCTTCTGATTTGTTATCAGAAGATGAGGAAGCAATCGGATCCTTACTAGTAATCACTTTTTTCTTAGAAGAAGAGCTGGTTTGTTTGACTTGACTGGTCTTTGAACTGCTTGCTTCTGTTGTCTTTTCTTCTTTATTCCCGCCACAAGCTCCTAGGAAAAGACTAGCTGTAAGAGCTAGCGCTGCTAGGGAAATGATTTTTTTGTTTTTCATAACCGAACCTCTTTTGTAACATTTGTAATATTTTGTAACATTATTGTAACACTGTTATATGAGGCTGTCAATAGGTTCCCAAATATTTTTCTATTTTGGAAGAAGTTTTAGGTAAGTTCCTATACTATCACAAAAAGAGCCGGACACATAATCCGGCTACTCATTATTTGTACACTTCTTGATAGAATTCGATCTTGTCCCCTTTTTTGACAGTGGTTTCTGCCGCTCCTTTAGGAGCCATCTCTCCATTGATCTTGTACATCCAGTAAAGGCCTTTGGCTTCGTCTTGGCTATGGCCATCAATCGAGGTGATCATGCCATTTTTTTCTTCAATCTTGTAGTTGGCTTTGAGCACTTTCATAAGATTGCTCTCTTCCGCTACTTTCAAGGTTTCGATTGCGCTTCTTGACCTTCTGGTGTCACACTTACTCTAATCGAAATTTCGTTTTTCTTGGTAACTTCTGTGCTAGAAGCTGTTGGTTGATTGTTTGTGCTATGAGACGGAGCACAACTCACTAAAAGAAGAGCTGCAAGCAAGGTCGTCAAACTAGAAATGATTTTTTTCAACATAAAATCTCCTAAAGATATGATAGATGATGGGATAAAAAGCGATCGTTGATAAAGCATGGGCCAGGTTAAAACTAAAACCATTGACCAAAGCATAGGTCCACCAAGGAATATGGTAAATCAAGGCATAAACACTATCGATCAAGACCCCATAAGCAAAGGACAGTAGCCCCACAAAAAGGATCTGAAGGACAAAGGGCAACCACTTGTAACTGATACACCAAAGGAGCAGCAAGCAGCCGAAGGCGACAATCTGAAAGAACACAATCAGGCTCATCCCCAGGAAAAAGGCGGAGACAAACATGGCGATCATCATAACAAGAAAGGCAAAGCTATACCCTTCAAATATCACCAAGAGAAAAAAGATGGCAGAGATAGGTTGGACATTTGGAAAAGGTGCAAAAGCCTGACGTAGGGCGACACAAAGGGCCGCCAAAGCGAAATACGGGTTAATCGCTGAAGCGTCATGACGTCCTCCTAGACAATCTCGAACTTGATCGTTCCGGCTGTTGTTCCAACCTTGATGGTTTGCCCTTCTTGGACTTGTCCTTTCAGCAATAGCTCTGCTAGCTGATCTTCCACTTCGGTCTGCAAGACGCGACGAAGTGGACGTGCTCCCATTTCTGGATCGTAGCCTTTGGTTGCTAGTAATTTGAGCGCTGAAGGCTGGAATTTGAGAGTCATGCCTTGTTCTGCCAAGGTCGTAATAAGCGGTTTGACCATGACTTTCACCACCTGCTGCATATCTTCGCTTGATAGGCTATGGAAGACCACCTTTTCATCAATCCGGTTGATAAACTCCGGACGATAGGTCTTCTTCAATTCTTCAAACATGCGTTTTTCCATATTGGCTTGATCAAAGCGGATATCTTTGGCACCAAAGCCAACGGTCTTATCATCCCGAAGGGCTGTGGCTCCCAGGTTTGAGGTCATGATGATAATGGTATTGGAGAAATCGATCTTCCGGCCTTTGCTATCGGTTAAGACCCCATCATCCAAGACCTGCAAGAGGACATTGAAAATGTCGGGGTGGGCTTTTTCTACCTCATCAAATAAGAGGACAGAATAAGGTTTGTTACGAACTTTCTCCGTCAACTCGCCCCCCTCTTCGTAGCCCACATAGCCTGGAGGGGCACCATTGAGGCGACTGGCCGCGAATTTTTCCATGTACTCACTCATGTCAAACCGAATCAGGGCTGATTCATCATCAAACAGCACTTCTGCCAAAGCTTTGGCTAGCTCGGTTTTTCCGACACCGGTAGGCCCTAGGAACATGAAAGATCCGATCGGACGCTGGTTACTGCGGATGCCTGATTGGTTGCGTCGAATAGCCCGACTGATACTAGAAACGGCTTGATCTTGACCAATCACGCGCTTGTGCAATTCTGTTTCTAAGTTTAGGTACTTCTTGGCATCGGTTTGGGTCAGCTTTGAGTGGGAATACCAGAGAGTTGGCTCAAGGTCAGCAAGACATCTTGATCGGTGACTTCTTTCTTGTAAACAATCGGAGCCGCCTCTACTTGTAAGAGCTGGGCTGCTTTCTTCCACTTGCCTTCCATCAAAGCGCGATCCAAGGCGGTTAACTCTTCTTTTACCTGACCGTTTGACTCGCGATTTTGTACGGTGGCTGCTGCTTCATCCAAGAGGTCAATGGCTGAATCTGGCAATTGACGGCTGGTCAAATAGCGATGGGCATATTTGACAGCTGTTTCGATCGCTTCATCAGTAATAGTCACATGATGGTGGTCTTGGTAGGTCTCTTTTAAGCCTTGAAGAATCTGGATGCTGTCTGCAACACTTGGCTCCTCAATGGTCACTTTCGCAAAGCGACGGGAGAGGGCTGCGTCTTTTTCGATATGCTTTTGGTACTCATCTTGTGTTGTCGCTCCAACCGTACGCAAGGTTCCGCGAGCTAGGGCCGGTTTTAGGATATTAGCGGCGTCTAAGGTTGAATCAATGCCTGATCCTGATCCCATAATGGTATGAAGTTCATCGATAAAGAGAATCACGTGACCGTCTTCTTCGATGTCCTGGATAATATTGTTCATCCGCTCTTCAAAGTCCCCACGGAAGCGCGTCCCTGCAACCACATTCATAAGATCCAGCTCCAGAACTCGCATTTGTGCAATTTCAGCTGGAACATTGCCACTAGCCACCCGCTGGGCCAGCCCCAATGCTAGGGCTGTTTTTCCGACCCCAGCTTCTCCTACTAGTACAGGATTGTTCTTGGTCTTGCGGCTAAGGATTTGAATCATACGTGAAATCTCTGCATCCCTGCCAATCACAGGCTCAAGTTGGCCTGAACGCGCCATTTCTGTCAAATCACGGGTATAATCCTCAAGTCCTCCACTTGTACTTGGAGGCATGCCCATCATATTTCCCATGGTTTGGCGGTTAGAATTTTTGGGGCCCGATAGAGGCTCCGGATAGCTTTGATATCATTCTTGTCCCAGCCTGCCTTGTCTTCTAAATTCTTGCGAAGGGAAGCAATGGGAACACCCTTGTCTTGCTCCGTAAAGGCAAAACCTGCAAACTCCATGACCTGGCTAGCCAAGGTCCCACGATCCGCTAGAAGAGAGGGAGCACGTGCTCTGTCCCCAAGGTTTTTGGCATGAAGGACTTGCGCAATATCTGTCGCGTGTTTCATCACCGCTTCCATCCGATAAGAAAACGGGAAGATTTCATACCGATTGTCATTTTGAAACACTTGACCGGTAATATGCTCAGCTGCATCCTGAAATTCGTCGATCTGCATGGGATAATCGCTGAGCACAGAACCTGCTACGCTATAGGGATTATTGGCCATAGCTGTCAAGAGATGCCAAGTGTCCAAAGTATCCCCCCTGATAGTGACCCGCTAGTATTTGGGCCGCTTCTATACTTTCTAACAGTGCTGTTGAATAGTTCATCTAGTCGGTATTTCCTTTTCTATCTACTTGTTGAATGATTTTTTTCAGCATGTTTGCTCGCAGGTTTGGGCCATCCTGTCCCAAAACCTCATCAGAAGTCATTGCAAACAAGAGCTGAGTTTCACGTTTTGTCAATAATTCCTCTTCATAGAGCATCTCTAGAATATCATTAAAAACCTGCTGGCTAATTCTCTCTCCTATATTGGCCGCCAAATCCTGAAGCATCTGGTGGTGATCTGAAAATTGGACCTTGCCAATGCGGATATAGCCCCCACCGCCACGCTTGCTCTCTACGATGTAGCCTCGACTCTCGGTAAAGCGAGTCTTGATCACATAGTTAATCTGACTGGGTACAACCTGAAAGACATCTGCCAGTTCACTTCTTTTGAGCTCCGCCATGCCAGCCTGGGCCAGCAAGTCCTTGATATAAGCTTCAATACTATCAGACGTGTTCTTATTTGCCATGATGCTCCTTTCTGACTTGTTTTCTTCTAGATAGATGCTCTACTCTTTGGCGCATAAATGCCCTTGGAGTCTTCTTTTTGATCATTGACCTTATTTGACTATTATACAATTTTTACGGCTGTAAATAAAGCAAAGACTCTATGGAATTGGAATCTCTTAAGAGGTCAAAACAAAAGAGGCTAGCGACGACTAACCTCTTAGGACAAGAATAGACTACTCTTTCTGATAAGCGAATTTCACGGCCCCGTCTCAACAGCCTAAAGCAGGAATTCCTCACTAAATTCGCAAGGTCCTTCTTTGAATACTGGTTAAGTTTCTTTCCCTTCCGGCTGTCCAACAATTTTTCCCATCACTTGGACTGTCAGCTCTGGAATAAAGCCGACTAAGCTTCCTTGATCCAGATGCAACAATTTGGCCTTAAAGTCATAGACATCGGTCGCTTTTCCTGCAAAATCAAGGGTTGGGACTTGGACTGTTTTTTCTGTCTCTCCATCTGCGAACTCAAGGGTGACATTGGTATCTTTGTAGACCTTGCCATGAACCCCTGTTCCCGGTTCTGTGATGAATTTAAGACTGGCACTTCCTTTAGACCCACCTTTTCTCTTGACAACGACTTGCGCTGGGTCGCCTTTCTTAACAGCTAGGGTTGGCTGAGCAAACTCAAAGAGACCTTTTTCTTGGTTATTGAGCGCATAAATCCCTTCCGTCGCGATCGCATCTCCCTTGCTATTGACCAAGGTCAAGGTATGGGAACCTTCTTTCAAATCTGGTGTTTCATAAACCTTTTGGCTACGTTTGCGAGTTGGACTTTGGGTATTGACCGTCGCTAGTTTTTGCCCATCGACATAGACATCCATTTCCCCATGACCCGGGTCTACAGTTGCGACCACATAGGCCTTGGTCCCTTCGAAGTGGTAGGTTACAGAAGCTCCCGCTTCCTTGGTCCACATAGAAGTGCCTCGAACGCCTTCTCCCTCTTCATTCCATTGGCTATTGGTCCGGTCAGCAGTCCGATCAGAATGATAGGTCAAACCAAGCGGATAGCCATCGGTTTCTTCGATGCTAGCTGGCGTCTTATAGACAGAGACACCCTTCAAGATTGGAGTAGCTTGGGCATCGGTGATGGACACTCGGAGGTAGCGACTATCAACTGGTTGCCCTTTGATCAAGCGGCGATATCCAACGGTTGACCCGGCCCCAAAAGGAACCCATTGGCCATTCACTGCTACATCGATGGTGAAACCGGAAATCCGTTGGCCTTTCTCGATGGTTTCTTTGAGCTCTACCACATCAAAATGTTGCTCTTTTCCAAGATCGAGGACAAAAGAGCCGGTCTTGGCATCATGGGCAGGGGCCCAACTGGTCTTTTCATCGCCATCTGTCAAATGGCTAGCTGCGTAATGCGAATGGTGCCGTGTCGAGTCAGCTTCTACCAAAGCGCCCGCCGCATAGTCCACGCTGTAGAGTTGATCCAAGGTCTGGCGGAATTCTTTCAAGCGGGCCACATCGGCGTCCGCAAATTTTCCATCTTGATTGGGTGGAATATTGAGCAAGAGTGGCGTTCCACGACCGACAGATTTGAAGTAAATATCCACCAATTCACGCAGGGACTTAGGCTCTTGATTGTCATGGTAAAACCAACCGGAGCGAATGGAAACATCGGCTTCTCCCACTGAGTATTGCTTCCCTTCTGGATCTCCGTGGTTGAGATAGCTATTGGATGGATTGTTGCGAATCTGATCCGGATTGACCTTATGCCAAACTGGATCTCCAGCAATCCCCTTTTCATTTCCAATCCAACGAACATTGGTGGGCTCAGCTGAGAAGATAGCAATATCCCCTTGGGCTTTACGGATGGCATCAAACCACTTATCGAAGGTATAGGTTACTTTTTGAGCCCCATCACCACGCGCTCCATCCATCCAGACTTCAACGAATTTGCCTTTGTTTCCATATTTTGGATCTTCAAGGATTTCTTTTAGCTGGTTGAGATAGTATTCGTTGTATTGGTCCTCTGTATCCACATGGTAGAGCGGGCTGTGAGCATCCCAAGGGGAGAGGTAGACCCCCATATCCATGTCATACTTGCTGGCAGAAGCAGAAACTTCAGCTAAGACATCGCCTGTTCCTTCCTTCCAACCACTTTTAGCAATGGTATGGTCGGTGTATTTAGAAGGGTACAAGAGGAAACCATCGTGGTGCTTGACGACCATGATGGTCCGTTTGAAGCCAGCATCCTTCAGGGTTTTGATCCACTGATCAGTATCCAGATGCTCTGGATAGAAATCATAAGGGTCTTCTTGCCCATCTCCCCACTCACGATCGTAGTAGGTGTTCATCCCAAAGTGGATGAAGGCTGCCAGTTCTTCGCGGTGGTATTGCATTTGGGCCTTGCTTGGAAGGGGACCGTAGTCTGCAATTTCAGGCTCCTCATCTGCAGAAGCTACTGGTTGGGTTGCTTCTGTCCCTTGGCTGACTGCTCGATTTTCTTTCTCACTCGTTACGGGTGAGGAATGTTCTGATTCTTCTTGGTGCTCTTTCACAGTGCTCTCCTCCTCTCTTTGCTGTTTAACACATCTCATTTTGAACGCCAGTCACATTCACTATTCTTAGCCTACTCATCTTTATCTTCAAATATCCTAGACTGTTTCTACCGTTTGACATCGCTTCTGAGATGGAGGCGGTATTCTTGTAAGATGGTCCCATCTTCCGCTTTGTGGACGACACGGATTGGCTCACCTTCATGGACGCTTGGCACAACCGTTGCAAGGCCGTGATGGCTAGCTGTCGCTTCCACCTGAGGATAATCCCGATCACGCGCATCGATGTAGTAATCTGTCACACTTGGGTTGACCCCTGGCAAAACCTCACCATTGACACGAATGGTCACTTGGCTCTTTTCTTCTGCCGCAACCTTATTGGCAAATACCTGAATTTCTGAAATAGAGCTTCCACGTTTGCCTTCTGGTGTCTTCATGCGGATCCGAACCGCATAAGTGTCGACTTTATCAAAACGAAAATGATTCATCTTGCCAGCTGCTACCGGTTCTTGAACGGTGAGGTTGCTGACTTCTTTCCAGTTAGCTGGGTTGTTAAATGGATGGTCTGTTTCGTCTTTGACGCGATTTGGATTGCTTGGTACTGTTGGGATTTGCTCCCCTACATAGTACTCAATCACGTATTCACTTGGAGCCCCAAGGCCGTGGTCTTCATGGAAACCAACATGGAGGTTGTCCACTGCTCGCTTGGTCAAGATACCAGAGTCCCCAAACAAGATACCAACAGAATCTTCCGCATTGTCACGGCCCCAGTTGGTCCAACGGTTGGCTGGAGCATCGGTAAAGGAGATGACCTTGTCATTGACCTTAGCAACTGGATCCGCATCGTTTGAATCACTTGCAAAAGCGAGTGGCAAGACGGAGCCTGTCCATTGTTCTGCTACATTGGCCCCTTTGACTGTGTTTGAGGAAACACGAATATGGAGACGGGTTGGAAGGTTGGTTCCTTCTACACGACCGGAGACAACAACTTCTCCTTCTTGGGCCAAGAGTTGCGGATCTACCGCATCCCAGGCCACCTTGGCAGCATAGGTCTTACCATTGGAGTGATAAGTCCGCACGCTTTCTGGAAGTGCTGGTTTTTCACCGACTGGAGTTGTGGTGCTGACTTCTTCTACAGCGATCATGCCTTCAACTGTGATTTGGGCTTGGGCTTCTTTTTCCACACCCTCTACCTGACCTGTGACAGTAAAGCTATGGTAATCCTTGACTTGATCTGCTGTTACGGCATCCCAGGTCACGCGTTTTTCTTTCGGGAATCCCTTGTCATACTCAACCAACACTGTCTCTGGAAGAGCTGGCAAAACGTTTCGATCGGTGCTAATCCGTACAGGACGTACCTTGACAACTGTCTTTTCTTCTGGATTAGGCGTGATGGTAAAGGTTAATTCTCCTGTTTGTCCTTGGAAGCTAGCTTGTAAATGAACCAATCCTGCTTCCCGTAGTTCCAAACCTTTCTTGCTTGCGACTGCTTTTCCTTGACTACCGGCTGCTGTTACCACATCGATTTGATCCGCTTGGAGACTAGCCACACTGCCATCTTGGTAATGAGCTAGGACATCAAGCGTGACTGTTTGGTCTTCCTTGAGCTCTTGGCCTTCTGGCAGACGCAATTCTAAACGCTGGATCCGTGGACTTTCTTCCTGGAATTGCACAGCATAGGTCTGTACAGCTCCCGTATCCTTAGCAGTGACAAAAAAATTTGAGCTTTCAAACCATTTTCTCGATTGGCTTGTAGGACCGTCACTTGGGCATTTTCTGCACTCGCTGTGACCTGACCAGGCTCTTGACCATAAGCCAGCGGACGGAAAAATCGTATGGTTGCCACTGCCAAATTTTTGGAAGCGCTACTCCATCTAGTTGCACTGTTGGTTTCTTGGCCTTGCTGACTGTTCCACCTGCAACCACCAGTGTCGCTTGGACTGTTTCCCCATTGGTTAATAATCCTGTCGCCTTCAAGCGAGCCCCTGGTGTGAGACAATTGCTCCTCTTGACCGGCTTCCAAGGTCCATTGATCAACGTCATAACTAGCTGTTCGACCATCTGTAAAGACCAATTGAACAGCCTTATCCACAGTTGCTAGATCCGCTCCCTGCGGGATTTGTTTGATGACCGGAAGGACTTGTTCCACGCCGATTACATCAACCAGAGCCTCTACCGTCCGTCCTTGAACACGACCTGTCACACGAACTTGCCCAGCACGACTAAAGTCTGCCGCATCCCATTCAACGGCTTCTTCTTGGGCCATGCCATCGCTATAAACAACAGATACGCGACTTGGAAGCTCAGGTCCCTCACCTAAGTAAACTTGTGTCCGAACCGGTTCTACTCCCAAGATAGAGCGTTCTTCCTGGTCCTTCTTGCCTGTAAAGAGGCTGACTTGGTCTGATTGCAAGCGGTCTGAGTCAGCATAAAGAGTAAAGGATCCTGCTTGCTCAGTTGATTTGACAATGACCACCCCTTTGCCGTTAAAGGCCCGACGTTGCCATGAGCCATCTTCCTGTGCTTTGTAGCGTTCACGGCTGGCTTGTTCCCCGTTGTCGACGCCGACAATTTGGCCTTGTCCATGCAGATGGAAATGCACCAAATGATTGGCAGTTGGCACGACACGGCCTGCTTCATCAACGATTTCATAGGTAATATAAGTTAAATCTTTACCGTCTGCCGCAATGGCGTGTTCTTCTTTTAGCAGACGAACACCTGCTGGCTTCCCAGCTGTTTCGATCTGATCGCGGGCAATTACTTCTCCTGCTTCGTTGCGGGCGATGGCTTCCACTTCACCTGGTACATAAGAAACCAACCACTCTAGATAGAGTTCATCCGGATTTGCCCCTTCCTGATAGGTCCGGCCATCAGCTGTGGTTTTCTTAGTAAAGGTCTTCACCCCCCTTTTGATTCCCCATTGACAATCAATTCCACACTATGAGCATTGGAGAAGGTACGGACAGGAATCCGTCCTTCTTCATCCATGACACGATTGGCCAAATCTGGATTGTCCCAGTTCCAATGGGGTAAGAGATGGACCATTGGATGTTTCTCAGCTGACAACCATTGACTTTGGTAAAGATAAAAATCATTCTTTGGAAGGCCGGCAGTATCGACAATACCGAAATAAGAACTTTCACAGGTGTGTCATTTTGGTTGTGCCATGGTGTTGGCTCACCGATATAGTCTGTACCTGTCCAGATAAATTGACCTGCATAGCCGGCATGATCGCGGTCAAAGGTCCAAGAGGCTGTCGCTGTCCGACCCCAACCAACCCGGTCATTACCGTAGTCTGATTGTTCATAATGGCGATCTTCTTGGTTGCTTCCTACCCATTCTCTTTCAGGGTGATAGTAAGTGCCCCGTGTCCGAGTTGCAGAAGAAGTTTCAGAACCGTAAATGAGCCAATTGGGATGTTTAGCTCGTAGGCTTTCATAGTTGGCCTCTGAATAGTTAAATCCAACCGCATCGAGCTCTGCTGCTACCTTTTCATGGCCTCCTGAACCATCGCCAAAGCGGAATTTATCAGCCCCCATGGTGACATAGCGGGTTGCATCCACTTCCTTGATGGTCTTGACGAGACGACGGACAGTTGCGACAGACTTATCCGATCCATCTGCTTCACCAATTTCGTTACCGATGGACCACATCACAATAGAAGGATTGTTCTTGCCCCGCTCTACCATGGTTCGAAGGTCATAGTCAGACCACTTATCCCCTTTACGAGCTTCTGGATGGGTCGCATCCTTTTCGAAGAAACGACCGTAATCGTATTGTTTCTTGCCACCATACCAGGTATCAAAAGCTTCTTCTTGGACCATCAAGCCCAATTCCGCAGCAATTTGCAAAGTTTGTTCACTCGCAGGGTTGTGGGTCGTCCGGATAGCATTGACTCCCATGTCCTTCATCTGTTTGAGACGACGATATTCAGCCTTGTAATTTTCTTCGGCTCCAAGTGCCCCGTGGTCATGGTGAAGGGAAACACCGTGGAATTTCGTAGCCACTCCATTGAGGAAGAAGCCACCTTCTGGCGTCCAGTTCAGATAACGGTAGCCAAAACGTTCTTTTTGCACATCAACCAACTGCGAATCGCGATAGACCCGAGTGTACAGAGTATAGAGGGCTGGGTTATTGGTTTTGACATCCCAGAGGGTCGGCTTTTCAACATGAAGGGTATGAGACAGGTTGAGCTCTTGACCAGCCAAAAGGGATTGCACTTCCCTACGCACCTTTTCACTGACCACTTGACCATTTTGATCAACGATTTCGAATTCTGCATCAATCCTATGGGCTTGATCATCTTGGTTGACAATACGACTCTTAACAAGAGTATCGACTGCCCCATTCTTTTGTTCTTCTAATGTTGGACTCGTGATGGTGGTCCCATACTTGGCCACATGAACCTTGTCTGTCACACTGAGTTTGACATCCCGATAGATCCCACTTCCTGAATACCAACGACTACTTGGTTGTTGGTTGACCACATGAACCGCGATGGTGTTTTCACTTCCATCCGCATTCAAATAAGGGGTAATATCATAAGAAAAGGCATTGTAACCATTTGGATAATGACCAACCAATTGCCCGTTTACATAGACTTTGGAATCCATGTAAACTCCACCAAATTCCAAGCGCACCTTCTTATCCAGGTCCTTGTCGTCCAAACGGAAGGTCTTACGATACCAAGCATCCCCACCGTTTAATTGTCCGCCTTCATTTTGAGCCGGAGAGTTGTGATCGAAGTCAAAGAAAATCGACCAATCGTGAGGCAAATCTAATTTTTTCCAGTTTTTAACATCCACCTGGCGACCTTCTGCACCAGGAGCTGCATGTAGTTTGAAATACCAGTCCTTGTTAAAGTCTCGTTCTCTATCTTTCACCATATCCTCCGCAAGCCGATTCTGATCTGGAGATGTTCTTTCTTCCGCTATAGTAGGGATGATGACAAGGAGAGCATCTTGAGGTGTTGATTGAACTCTTCCTACTGTCCACTCGAAGCTATCAGCTCCTCTTCTACTATTGCTTTCCCGTCCTCCTATGCTAAGTCAAATGGAGCACCGTTTGCTACAGCAGAAACCCGATCCCCAAGTTTACCAATCTTAACAACAAAACACTTTTCAAAAAGACTCCCATTAAGAATCTCCTCTTAGAATGAACCGTTTATTAGGAGCCTACTCTTGTTTTTGTGATCCCTTCTATACAATCTCATATTAACTATATCAAAAAAAGAGAGCCAATAGCCCCCCATTTCGCTCCAACTATAGTTCGATTAAGAATTCCTTTAATTAGTTGAAATCTTTCAAACTCTCAAAATAAAGTAAAAAAAGAAGCCAGGTGGCCTCTTTTTCCATCTTATCTTATAATCCTGGTTCTTGACCGAGCTCAGCAGCCACCATCCAGATGTTCTTTTCAAGTTCTGCTTTTGCTCCAACAAAGATATCGTTGGTCACATCGTCGCCTTCAGCTTCCGTAACATCCAAAGCTTTTTGGTACACCCCGTTCAAGTAACGGAAGATTTCAAGAACACGCGCCAAACTTTCTTCTACATTGTTGGTAAATGCTCCACGACGTTCTTCAATATTGCTGTGCTCTAAAAATTCGGTCATGCTAGAATAGGGAGCTCCACCAATTGTGATTAAGCGTTCACTCACTTCGTCCAAAGTAGCATCCAAGCTATCCATGTATTCATCCATTTTTGGATGCCATACCAAGAAGCCACGTCCACGCATGTACCAGTGTACTTGGTGAAGAGCAATGTGAGCCACGTAGAGATCCGCTACTACTTGGTTCAAGATTGCTTTTGTTTCTGGAAGAGTTTCTTTATTGGAAGGTGCAAAGTTTGCTACATCAGTAGCTGCTTCATGTTTCATCATTGTCATGTTGTTCTCCTTTTTATAATGATTCTAATTAATTATATTTTTATTATAATCCTTCTAATTAAGAAAGTCAAGATAAAAGACTCAAAAAAGATAAATTTTAAAAAAGTTGGAATAGTTGTTAATTGATAGAAGATACGATAGAATAAAGAAGACTAATCGAAAGGCTTTTCTAATGAACTACATTCTTACATTTTTGATCTCTATGGTTCCTCTCGTGGAACTTCGTGGCGCGGTTCCCTTCGCTATTTCAAGAGGAATTCCCCTCTGGCAGGCCCTCACCATTGGGGTTATTGGCAATATGCTTCCGATTCCCCTTATCTTCTTCTTTGCCCGCCATATTCTGGCTTGGGGCTCAGATAAACCAATCATCGGCACCTTCTTCACCTGGTGTCTCAACAAGGGCCATAAGGGGGGACAGAAACTGGAAAAAGTTGCAGGAGATAAAGGAATCTTCTGGGCATTACTGCTCTTTGTTGGAATTCCTCTTCCTGGGACCGGTGCCTGGACAGGAACCCTAGCTGCTTCCATCCTCGATTGGGATTTCAAACGCAGTGTTCTAGCCATTATGCTAGGGGTCATTTTAGCCGGACTCATCATGGGGATCCTCTCTCTGTTACTTGGACTGGATACCTTCGCACACTAATTACAAAAGAGGCTGGGACAAAAGTCCTAGCCTCTCAATTGTCTTTGAATTGTCGAGCAAGACGCAATGGTTGAGTGGGCTCTACTAGGCTAATTTCATCAGCTTTTACAGTCCTACTCAACTGTGCGGAGGTGGGACGGCCAAATCGAATTCTAACGAATGACCGATTTCTGTCCCACTCTCTTTTCATCTTACATAAAAGAGGTTTCCATCGAAACCTCTTTTTTAGTATTCTTAGTTGTTAAGAGCTGCTGCCATTGTAGCTGCAACTTCTGCTTCAAAGTCATTTGAAGCTTTTTCAATACCTTCACCAACTTCAAAACGAACGAATTCGATAACTGAAGCATTTACTGATTCAAGGTAAGCTTCCACTGTCTTGCTGTCATCCATGATGTACACTTGTGCAAGAAGAGTGTAGGCTTGGTCAACCTTCGTGTTGTCCAAGAAGAAGCGATCCATTTTACCTGGGATGATTTTATCCCAGATTTTTTCTGGTTTACCTTCAGCTGCCAATTCCGCTTTGATATCTTCTTCAGCTTGAGCAACCACTTCGTCAGTCAATTGAGCTTTAGAACCATACTTCAAGTGTGGAAGAGCTGGTTTACCAACCATTGCACGGCTTTCGTTGTCTTGGTCGATGACGTGGTTCAATTGTGCCAATTCATCTTTCACGAATTGCTCATCCAATTCTTTATATGAAAGAACAGTTGGTTTCATTGCAGCGATGTGCATTGAAATTTGTTTAGCAAGTGCCTCGTCTCCACCTTCGATCACAGAGATAACACCAATACGTCCACCGTTGTGTTGGTATGCACCGAAGTGTTGTGCATCTGTTTTTTCAAGCAAAGCAAAACGACGGAATGAAATCTTTTCACCGATTGTAGCAGTTGCAGATACGTATGCTGCTTCAAGAGTTTCACCTGAAGGCATTGTCAAAGCAAGAGCTTCTTCGTTGCTAGCTGGTTTACCTTCAGCGATTACTTTCGCTGTTGCGTTTACCAATTCAACGAATTGAGCGTTTTTCGCAACGAAGTCCGTTTCAGCATTCACTTCAACTACTGCTGCAACGTTACCATTGACATAAACACCAGTCAAACCTTCAGCGGCAACACGGTCAGCTTTTTTAGCTGCTTTAGCCATACCTTTTTCGCGAAGCAATTCGATCGCTTTTTCGATATCACCTTCAACTTCAACCAATGCTTTTTTAGCGTCCATGACACCAGCACCAGATTTTTCACGCAATTCTTTTACAAGCTTAGCTGTAATTTCTGCCATTTTTGTTCTCCTATATTTTTTTAATAAAATAAGAGGGTCGGGCTGAGCCCTGCCCTCTTAGGTTTCGTTACGTATTAAATAAAATTAAGCGTTGTCGCCTTCTACAACTTCAACGATTTCTTCGATTGAATCAGCTTGACCTTCAGTAGCTGCCAATTCAGCTTCTACTGTAGCAACACTGTCTTCACCTTGACGACCTTCGATAACAGCGTCAGCCATTTTCGCAGTGATCAATTTAACAGCGCGGATAGCGTCATCGTTCGCTGGGATGATAACATCGATATCATCTGGGTCAGTGTTTGTGTCGACCATCGCTACAACTGGGATACCCAATTTTTTAGCTTCTTTAACAGCGATTTGTTCTTTATGTGGATCCACAACGTACATTACGTCTGGGATACGAGGCATGTCTTCGATACCGCCCAAGAATTTCAAGACGAGCGCGTTGTTTGTTCAACAATGCAACTTCTTTCTTAGGAAGAACTTCGAAAGTTCCATCTTCTTCCATGCGTTTGATTTCTTTCAAACGAGCGATACGTTTTTGGATTGTTCCCCAGTTAGTAAGAGTACCACCCAACCAACGATGGTTGATGAAGTATTGACCTGCACGAACAGCTTCTTCTGCAACAGCATCAGCAGCTTGTTTCTTAGTCCCTACGAACAAGATCACTGCATCGTTTGCAGCTGCATCACGCATGAAGTCGTATGCTTGGTCTGCATATTTTACAGTTTGTTGCAAATCGATAACGTGGATTCCGTTACGTTCAGTGAAGATGTACTTAGCCATCTTAGGGTTCCAGCGACGAGTTTGGTGACCGAAGTGTACACCAGCCTCAAGAAGTTGTTTCATTGAAATTACTGCCATGAGTAAGTTCTCCTTTTTTGTTTTTTTCTCCTCTCTCAGACGTCAACTTGCAGCACGACCACAAGGGCAACAGTACCACAATGGATCCGAGATGAGTATTTGCTGTCTTAGACAACTCTATAAGTATAGCAGAAATCCCTAGAATTCGCAAGTTATTTGAGAGATTTTTTCAGCTCTCTCTTTCTTGATTGATTTGAAACAAAAAGTTTTTCTTGACCTATCTTGATTTTTAGGTTACAATATTATATGTTATGGCGGTATAGCCAAGTGGTAAGGCACGGCTCTGCAAAAGCTTGATCGTCGGTTCAAATCCGTCTACCGCCTTGATAATAAAATTTTTTATCATCTTTTATCTTTTAAAAAACCCCCTAGCAATAGGGGGTTTTTTGTTGCCATTTGCCCCATTGATCGATTCTTGATATAATAAAACCCTCGCCTGATAGGCGAATGACATTTGAAAGAGTATTTATGAAAAACATTCGTTTCTATACAATCAGCCTGCTTTCACTTTTGACGTTAGCAGCTTGCTCACCTGCTCATTCTGGGCAGACAGCAAAAACGGCTTCTAGTTCCAAAAAGTCGGTCCAATCCTCTTCTAGCAAAACATCATCTAAAAAAGAAACAAGTACTTCTTCTGAGAGCTCTAGCTCAGATGATTTTTCAGACCGTTACAGCATGGATCCTGACGACGGGGCTTCTCTCCAATATGTACCTGGAGCTACGTCCATTCCTGAAATTGAAAAGCTTAAGAATCTCCATCCTACGACTGGTTTTGTACTAAGAACTCAAGATGGCCAAGAGGTTGGTGGGCCAAAAGCTAGAAGCAGTTACGACGACGTGGTTGCAGCCTTTGGTCAGCCCATGGATAGTACAGACAATGCTAATCCTGGCGACGGGGTCAATGTCTGGGTAACAGACAATGGTGATATCATGGCTTTCTTCCACAATCATGTCCTAACAGATATTACTTTCCGTTTGAAAGGTGGAGATGCCAACCACCAGACTACTGGTAGCATTTCCAAATCTGATTCAGCAAAATCCGCCCTTGAACGTCTCGGAAAACCCTATGCGATCATGCGTTCAGAAAGTGGGACCAGCTATATCTATAAAGATCGCAACGGAGATGAATCTAGCTTCTCTACACAAGGAGACAAGATCTTCAATGTCATGTCTGCTGCAGAAACCAAGCGGTTAAAAGGCATCACCGGCATCGATAAAAATCAATAAAGAGTAATGAAAAGAGGCCGGGACAAAATGTACTGACCCCAAAAAGTTAGACAAATAATTATTGAAAGGATTTAGTTCTGTACTGCACAGGACTAAGTCCTTTTAGTTTTACCTTAATTCGTTTGTTGTTGTAATAATCAATATAGTCTACAATAGCCTGTTCCAATTGGTTAAGTGATTTGAAGGTCTTCTCATAGCCATAAAACATTTCGGATTTCAAAATGCCAAAGAAAGATTCCATCATGCCATTGTCTGTGCTGTTACCCTTACGTGACATGGATGGCTGAATCCCCCTACTCTCTAAGAACTGATGATAAGAATTGTGTTGGTATTGCCAGCCCTGGTCACTATGGAGAATAGTATTCTCGTAGTATTCCTCTGAGAAGGCTTGTTCTAACATCGTCTTTACTTGTGCTAAGTTCGGTGACCTAGAAAGATTATAGGCGATAATTTCGCTATTAAAGCCATCTAAAAACTGGTGATAAATAGAGCTTTTGACTGCTTGCCGGAATGGCAAATTCTGTCACATCTGTGTAGCACTTTTCCATTGGTTTGGATGCTTCAAACTGGCGTTGAATAAGATTATCTGCTTTCTTACCAATCTCTCCTTGATATGAAGAGTACTTTCGTTTACGACGAATTCGAGCACTTAAACCAAGGACTCTCATCAAACGTTGTACTTTCTTATGGTTTACTATATAACTACGATTTCTCAATTCTAGAGTCATTCGGCGATAACCATAATTTCCTTTATGCTCAGTAAAAATAGCTTGAATTTCATCTTTAATATCATGATTTTTATCGCTTTTATCTAACTGCTTTAGCTGGTAATAATAGGTTGAACGAGCAAGCTTAATAATGTTTAGAAGGATATCTAAAGGAAACTCTGTTACCAATCCTCGGACAATTTCTGTTTTTCTTCTTGCTCCTTTTCGTCCTTCAATCGGAGTTCTCTCAACTTTTTTAGAATAGCATTCTCCGCTCTCAGGTACTCATTTTCTGCTTGAAGACGTTCTAACTCTGTCATCTCTTCGGGTTTCTTCTTTGGTTTACGTCCCATTTTAGGCGGTCTCCCTCTTGTTTTCTCAACAATAGTATACCCGTTTTTCTTATATTGTGCTATCCAATTAGGCAACATTCCAACACTTGGAAAAGCATAATCTAGAGACACCCTTATTTGAGAACGACCTTCAAGTAGAACTTTATCAATAATCTCTTGTTTTAGTTCAGGTGAATAGTAACAATTCTTTCCTTTTTTGACGATTTCTATTCCATAACGATCAATCAATTTAATCATGTACTGAAGATTGGGAATTGTTATCCCAAATATATTTGAAATCTCTTTGAAGGTTCGCCCTTGTTTTCTAAGTTCATAGATCTGAACTTTATCTTTATAAGTTAATTTCATAATAAAAACACCCCAAAAGTTAGATTTTTCTGTCTAACTTTTGGGGTGCAGTTCAAAAGTCCTAGCCTCTCAATTGTTTTTGAATTGTCGAGCAAGACGCAGTGGTTGAGTGCTCAAAGCACTGCTTTGAGGTGGCGGATAGAACTTGCGAAGCAAGTATCCTAAGTCTTTGTTCGCTTTTTAAGCTTCAAAGATGCCCTATGTTGACGGAAACTATGTTTCCTTTATCTGCAACCTTCAACAGTCTCCCAGACTGTTGAAGCTGTCCCACTCTCTCTTTTTCTTACAATTCAGCAATTTGGTTCAAGTTCACTTCTGCAACCGTATCGTTACCGAACATAGAAATGACCATTTTCACCTTATTGTTATCAATTTCAGTGATCTTGCCAGTGTAGTCTGTAAAGGCACCATCAATGATGCGAACCGTATCGCCCACTTTGACATCCAAATCAAATTCTTGTACGGTTTGACCCATAGAGAGCAAGATACTGCGGATTTCTTCTTCCAACAATGGGGTTGGTTTTGAACGATTCCCGTGTGATCCAACGAAACCTGTAACGTTAGGGGTATTCCGAACGACAAACCAAGCTTCATCTGTCATGACCATTTCCACCAAAACATAACCTGGGAAGCGGTTTTCTTCGATTTCTTTGGTTTTACCATTTTTCTCAACTTGTACGGTCTGAGTTGGAATCTCTACGCGCAAGATGTTTTCTAACATATTGTAGGTTTGCGCACGTTGCAAAAGATTCTCTTTTACCTTATTTTCATATCCTGAGTAGGTTTGTAATACAAACCAGCCTTTGTCAAAACTGTCCATTTGGGCATCCTTTCTTTCTGTTTAGCCTGCTCGAGCTTTTGTGAACATACTAAAAAAAGCCTCTTGGCTTTCGTTTTCCTAGCTTCATTATACCACATTTTGCAGGAATGCAAAGAGGTTTGCTGATTTATTTTTTAGAAAGGGCCATAAAAATGGGACCCCGAGGGTCCCACCTGGCTTCTTGTCTTAAAAGAAATTGATCATGTGCAATAGGCCACGTGCAATGACTTTGTCAAACAAATAAATCAAAGCTACAAAGAAAGCGGTGTACTCAATCACTGAGATAAAATTTTTCCATCTTTCCTTGCGATTTGGCCAAGTTGTATCTTTTAGTAAGACGAAAATATCTTTAATGAATTTCACAACTCTCTCCTATCGTGTTTCTTTATGGATGGTATACTTGCTGCAATGTTTGCAGAATTTATTGACTTCTAGACGTGTTGGTTTTGGCGTTCCACTCAACTTAATGGAGTAATTGCGTGACCCACAAACCGTACACGCTAGACTTGCTTTTTTTAATGCCATAACGCCTCCGTTCACCCCATTATAGCAAGTTTTCTACGTTTTGACAAGATTAGAAATCTCCCCACCAAGAAAAAGCAGATATAAAGCGTTATCACTCTGGTTTTCTCTTCATTTTTGGTAAAATAATACATAAGGAGACGAATATGAAAAGTGACAACCTAAAAGAAAGTAGAAATATCGAAGATCGGCGAGGCCAAAGCTACTCCCAATCTTCTAGCAATAGCAACCTTGGCGGGGGAATTTTACAGATCTTGCTATCGCCTGGAAGCTTCAAGAGCAAGATCGTCATTATCCTCCTCATGGTCCTTCTAGGTGGGGGAGGAGCTAGTCTTGGCGGGCTCTTTGGAAATGGAAGCTCCCAGCCTTACCAATCTAGCCAAGTCACACGCACCAACCAGACGCATGTCGACGATGCAGACGCCCAGTTCGTCAGCAAGGTCCTGGGAACGACAGAAGATCATTGGCACAAGGTTTTTCAAGCTGAAGGACGGACCTACCAGGAGCCCAAACTAGTCTTCTATACCGGACGGACAAAGACAGGCTGCGGGGTTGGGCAAGCATCGGCTGGTCCCTTCTACTGTCCAACCGATAAGAAAATTTATTTGGATATGAGTTTCTACAAGGAATTGACCACCAAATACAAGGCTAGCGGCGACTTTGCCATGGCCTACGTTATCGCCCATGAAGTCGGCCACCACGTACAAAATGAGCTGGGAATCCTTGGCAAATACCACCGTATGCAGCAAGGACTTTCTGAAAGGAACGAAATGCCATCAGTGTCCGCATCGAGTTGCAAGCCGATTACCTAGCAGGTGTCTGGGCACGCTCCATTCAAGACCGAAACCTTCTAGATATTGGAGATATTGAAGAAGCCATGAATGCAGCCCATGCTGTCGGAGACGATACTCTCCAGGAGCAAGCCTATGGCTACTCCGTACCAGATAGCTTTACTCACGGGACTTCCGAACAACGGATGCGCTGGTTCAAACGAGGCTACCAATATGGAGACTTGCAACACGGCGATACCTTTAGCTTGTCTGATAGTGAACTTTAAACAAAGATCTATTCAGAAATACTTCTGAATAGATCTTTTAGAATATAGACAAATTGCATTTTACATAAAACAACCTAAGTGACGTTGAAAAATTAAAATAATTAATACTATTAGGATCATTTCAACAGAAACTTTCCGCCGTGAGAAAAGTGCTAGAAACACTATTGTTTCTAGCACTCGGGAGTTTTGGAACCTTAGGTCCAAAACTAAGTCATGGAACTTCTTCGAAGTTCGCTGACGTCCGTACTCACCTAAGGAAAGTTGCTAAGATGACTTTATCTTCAATCTGCAAAAAATCGATTCAGAAATTCTTCTGAATCGATTTTTTTGATTAGAAACCAAGCCAGCCCTTGAAGGTATCCCAGGCGTTTTTCGCTTTTCCTGGGATATCGGCATCGTCGATTGCTTTTTTCGCATCGTCGACCATATTCGACGCCTTCTCTTTGACTTCCTCAAAGAAACCTTTGTCTTCCTTGGTATCTGTTTCTGTATTTTCTTCTCCGACTGGAGCAATGCCGTTTTCAGCATAAGAGTTCTTCACCGAGTCAAACTGGGTACCGTCGGTATAAGGCAAAACACTATTTGCAACATTGCGGAAGATCTCCGATGCCGTTCCTGCACTACTGTCGGTCAAGTAATGACCTTCATCGGTCGTTGGGAATCCAAGCCACTGACTGATGACCACATCTGGTGTGTAACCGATCACCCACTGGTCTCCAGAGAGGTCCTTATTAAAGCTGGTCTCTGTCGTCCCGGTTTTTCCTGCCATGGTATAGCCATAAGGTGCAGCATTGACCCCTGTACCATTACTGAAGGTTCCCAGCATCATATTGGTCATTTTATCTGTTGTTGACCCACTGAGTACCCGTGTTGATTTCTGACTGTGGCTCTTGACCACCTGACCACTTGCATTTTCAATCTTGGTAATGAGGTGGGCATCATTCATGACCCCGCCATTGGCAAAGGTTCCATAAGCTTGTGCCATCTGCATCGGATTGGTAGTTACACCGGCTCCCAAGGCTACTGCAAGCGATTTTTCCACCTTGTCCATGTTGAGACCAAATTTTTACCGTACTCAAAGACCGTATCGAGGCCCAAATCATTAGCGGTCGCTACTGCTGGAAGGTTGAGGGATTCTGCCAAAGCCTGGTACATCGGTACCGTTGGGCTAGACTGGATTCCTGCATAGTTATTAACCTCATAGCTTCCGTATTGGGTGGTGCTATTGTCCAATTCCTTATTGGTCGACCAACCTTCTGCAACAGCTGGGCTATAGACCACTAAAGGTTTGATGGTCGAGCCCGGACTACGAGCAGCCTGGGTGGCATAGTTGTAGGTACGGAATCCTGGATTTTCATCGCTACCGACACGACCTACGAGAGCCCGAACCCCACCAGTCTTAGGATCAAGGGCCACACTACCGGACTCTGCGCGCGTGCCATCTTCTGCTACTGGAAAGAGAGCTGTATTGTCATAGATCACCTGCATGCTCGCTTGGTAATTCTGATCCAGCTCGGTGTAGATCCGGTAGCCATTTTTGACAATGTCTTCTTCGGTGAGACCGTATTTGTTGACCGCTTCATTGATGACCGCATCAAAATAGGATGGGTAGCGGTAATCTTCCGACTTCCCTTCATAGGCATCGACTAGTTGGCCATGGATATCAACAGCAGCAGATTGATCGGCTGTTGCCTGGTCAATATAGCCAGCCGCTACCATATTTTGAAGGACCGTATTTCGGCGGTTGGTCGCATTTTCTACCGAATAGAGCGGATTGTAGATCTCAGGCCCCTTGAGCATGCCTGCGAGAACCGCCGACTGATCTAGGCTTAATTGACTAGCTGAAACCCCAAAATACTTCTTGGAAGCATCCTCAATCCCCCAGACTCCATTTCCAAAATAGGCATTGTTGAGGTACATAGTGAGGATCTCTTTTTTACTATATTTTTTATTGATTTCAAGCGCTAGGAAGAATTCCTTGGCCTTGCGTTCCACCGTCTGGTCCTGAGACAGGTAAGCATTTTTAGCTAACTGCTGGGTGATGGTCGACCCACCACCAGAGCGACCCAGAGTCAAAATTGCTAAGAAGAAACGGCCATAGTTGATCCCGCTGTTCTTGTAAAAACTCCGGTCCTCTGTGGCTACTACGGCATTTTGCAGATTTTCACTAATGGCATCGAGTTCGACATAGGTTCCTTTTTGCCCGGTCAAACTTCCAGCCTGGTCCCCATTCTTGTCATAGATAATGGTGGTCGCCTTGAGTGCATTCTGCAGATCCTTGACATTGGTTGTCTTAGCAAGGTAGAAGAGATAACCCCCTGTCAAGAGGCTAAAGCCTAGCCCAATGATCAGGAGAATCTTGGTCAAATGGAAACGACGCCAAAAACGACGGAAGGGGTGCTGAGAGAGAGGCTTGCTTCTGTGCTTACCCGAGCGACTATAGGTCGGCTCTACTGTTTCTTCTGGCAGCTCCGTGTCTGGCACTTCTTCTGCCACCGCTTTGGGCGGATGATCCTTTCTAAAAAAAGTGATCGCATTTTCAAATAATTCTTTTATTCTATTCATACCTGTTATTGTAACACCTTATCCTTGTCCTAGCAAGAAAAGAACGCTCCTCGCTCTTTCTCATTTAGTTTTCTTTAAGCTTAGATTTTGCTACAATAGGAGCATGAACTATCAATTTTTTATCCCAGAAGCCTTTCCCCAGATGACTGTGAAAGAGCTGCTTGAGGACTACTTCCTCATCCCCCGTAAGATCCGGCATTTTTTGCGGATTAAAAAACACGTCTTGGTGAACGGAGAGACCATCAACTGGCAGAGTCCTGTCCAAAAAGGTGACCAGATCCAGCTGATCTTTGATGCGGACGATTACCCTGAAAAAGAGCTTCCAGCTGGTGACTCCAGTCTCGTCGAAGAACTCTATCAGGATGAGCACGTCATCATCGTCAATAAGCCCGAAGGCATGAAGACTCACGCCAATGAACCGACGGAAATCGCTCTTCTCAACCATGTTTCCAGCTATGTTGGAGCCACCTGTTACGTCGTGCACCGCCTAGACAAAGAAACCAGTGGAGCTATTTTATTTGCCAAGAATCCTTTTATCCTCCCCATTCTCAACCGCATTTTAGAAGATAAAAAAATCCAACGCGAATACTGGGCCTTGATTCAAGGTAGCTTGACGCAAAAAACGATCGTCTACAAGGATAAAATCGGACGCGATCGCCATGATCGGCGCAAGCGCCTGGTCGATCCACGCAAGGGGCAGTATGCAGAAACCCAGGTGACGCAATTGAAAAAATTAGGACGAAATAGCCTGGTCAAATGCCAACTCAAGACTGGTCGGACCCATCAGATCCGAGTCCATCTCTCCCATCATGGCCACCCAATTGTCGGGGATCCTCTTTACAATCCTGCGCGTGGAGAGCGACTCATGCTCCATGCCTACCGCTTGACTTTCACCAATCCACTGACGCTTGAAACCATCCAAGTCGAAGCCCCGTCCAAGAGTTTCGAAGAGGGGTTAAAAGCCTGAAAAAAGCCACAGAATTCTTTTAGATTGAAGACAAAGTCATATTAAAAACTTTCCTTAGGTGAGTACGGACGTCAGCGAACTTCTTCGAAGTTCCATGACTAATTATTGAGCCTAAGGTCTCAATAATTCCGAGTACCTGAATCGTTATTGTTTCAGGCACTTTACTCACAGCGGAAAGTTTCGGTATTTTCTTGATTCAATCTAAAAATTGGAACGCATTTTTATTTCTTAGCAGGATCGCTTAATTTATTTTACTTAAAAATAGTTTGTTTACATTTTAAAAGAAGCCACAAGGCTTCTTTTTATTATTGATAGCGAGGACTTGCAAATCCACGGATATTGCCATGACCAATTCGATAAGTATTGCGGCGAACTTGGTTGTTGGAGTTTCCTTCAATGGTATGAATAATCCCATTTGAGACGCTCTCAACAATTCCGATGTGATCCGCAAAGCCATTATTTTGCTGGCTATTTTGATCCCAGTTAAAAGTGATAATGTCCCCTGCTTTTGGTGTAGTGGTACCATCTTCATTCCAAATGCCCAATCGTTTGAAAATCTGAATGTGACGTTCAACCCCACATTCACGGCCAATCAAGCCACTCAAGCCCTCACGTTGGAAGATCGTTGTGACAAAGATATCACACCAATCATCGGTCGTCTTCACAGTATAACCAACAGGAAGTGGTTTGACACTGTTGTAATCATTGACCAATTGATGGTGAGCTGCGGTCCCCCCACGAACACCAACTAAATTGGCTGCAGCTCGTAAGACACGGTCCCGTTGTCCATTCGTAACACGAGGAGTGAAAGCCGTTTGATCAACTGTCGCACGAGGTGAAAGAGCTGTTTGACCCAGGTTAAAGCCTTCAACGCCACCATCCACATAGTCCACATAGACGTGAGTGGTGTAATTTCCTTTCTGGTACTGGTGATTCGCTGCAGAGACTTGTACTTCTGTATGCGTTCCAGAAGGGGCTGTTGTATACCAGAAGAGGTTTTCCTGATGTGCTTGAGACCAGGCTGCAACACGGATGTTCTTGATCCGACGTCCCTGAGGCGCTTGGTCCACCGTTACCGTAAAGGTTCCCGCACCAGAATTAACATTCTTAATCCCTGTTTGGGTCTTGGTCATCATATTTCGAAATTCAACTTCTGTAGTTGTCGTACCAGCCCCTACACGAGAGCCATCATTTTGGATGTAGTAAAGATGAACATGGTACTTGCCAGTGGAGTTCTTGTGATCACTCGCTTTGACAGATACCTTGTAGTCTCCATTCGCTTGACGAGTTGCCTCATACCAACGGATATCATCTTGACCGTCCTTATCCGACCAAGTTGGGACTTGAACGGTCCGCACACCTTTAGGGCTGTATACATCCTTAATGATGATGTCAAAGGTTCCTGTATCCTTGTTGTTGTTTTGAATCATAAGGTTGCCAGTTGGACGAGATTGATTTTTGAAATCAATAAAGGCTTTCTTGACAAACTTGTTTTGGCCTTTGGCATCCACATAGAAAACTTGCGCTTCATACTGGCCATCGGCATTTTCGTGATCACTAGCTTTCGCAGTCACTGTGTATGAACCATCTGCTTGGCGGTTTGGAGTATACCAGACAATGTCTTTCATGCCGTTGGCATGAGACCAAAATGGAATCTTCACTTCTTTATAGCCATCGAAGCCTTGAAGATTCTTGGCGGTAATCGTGAAAGTGCCATCTTTTTCTGATTTCGTAATAGTCAGATCAGCAGATAGTTTGGGAGCTGTGTAATCAATAAAGGCTTTTTTGACAAACTTGTTTTGACCTTGAGCATCCACATAGAAGACTTGCGCCTCATACTTGCCATCAGCATTTTCGTGATCACTAGCTTTCGCAGTCACTGTGTATGAACCATCTGCTTGGCGAGTCGGTGTGTACCAGACAATGTCTTTCATACCGTTGGCATGAGACCAAAATGGAATCTTCACTTCCTTATAACCATCGAAGCCTTGAAGGTTCTTAGCCGTAATGGTGAAGGTACCCTCTTTTTCTGATTTTGTAATAGTCAGATCAGCTGCGACAGCGTTGGCCGGTTTTGTCGCTGTGTAATCAACAAAAGCCTTTTTCACAAACTTGTTTTGACCTTGAGCGTCCACATAGAAGACTTGCGCCTCATACTTGCCATCAGCGTTTTCATGGTCACTTGCTTTCGCAGTCACTGTGTATGAACCATCTGCTTGGCGAGTCGGTGTGTACCAGACAATGTCTTTCATACCATTGGCTTGAGACCAAAATGGAATCTTCACTTCCTTATAACCATCGAAACCTTGGAGATTTTTAGCGGTGATGGTAAAAGTTCCTTCTTCTGACTCTGATTTTTCAATATTCAAATCTGCAGAAACCGGAGAGTCCTGTTGAGGGACGCTCTCATTTCTCGCTTCTATCACTCGTGCCCGTGCGCCGTAGGGAGCACGACTAGCTACCACGGCAGGTGCTGGATGCTCTGATACAACCTTGTCGCCAGTGTCCTTGGCAAAAGACTGGTTATTGCTAACAGTCGGTGTGACAGGTGCTGCCTCTGTTCCGACAGGTTTTTCTGTCTGAACTGCTTGATCAGTTTTCACCCCATCGGTTGCAATATTCTGAGCTTCTGATACCGTTGTTGTTTTCAACACGATAGCTGAAGTATTTTCTGAGGTTTGATCGGATGCGACTTGCTCATCTGCCTGGACCTGTTGTGTCGAAAAGGCTAACAAAACCGCTGCCCCAGCATAAAAAATAAGATCTTTCTTTTTCATTTATCTTCCCTTGCATTTTTTTATACGGATTCTACCCACATAGTAGTATTATAGCACAAACCGTCAGATCACGAAACAACTTCATTAGAAGATTTCATACTTAATCTAAAGAAAAAAGAAGGCCGGATCGGCCTTCAATATGCTTATGCAAAAATAGAGAAGAAAGGTGCTCCGAGCTTGTTATCCATTGGGTCTTTACTCTTAATGGAGTGAAGATAATTGATCGAATACCAGCCGTTGTTGCCGCTATTATATGGATCGCGTACATAGGTTCTACCATTATCATAGCCATGCAAGACCAACTCATGAGTATAAGGATCGCTAGTAAATTGGCTATTGCCTACCGCAGCAAGTACATGCTTACCGGCCATGAGGGCTTCTGCAATGCCTCCAGCTCCGGATACCAATTGACTATTTAAGCCCCAGTTACGAGTAGCAGATACAATCCCGTCTGCATCCGTTCCTACTTCACCTTTGTTAAATGAATCAGTATTGTTGTAAAGATAATCAGCCACTGTTGTTGGCAGAATCGTTCTTCCAAGGATATCCGTAAAGGTCATGGCAAGAGAGGTCGGCACACAGCCTGACTGATCGACATTACTGATGCCATAATATTTCCCGGCCCAACGAGGGTCTCGTTGAGAATAGTAGGTCGTTTTAGGATTCACTTTTTGATTCCGTGGAGACAAGCCTGTCTGACCCAGGTTAAAACCTTCAACTCCCCCATCTTTGTAGTCCACATAGACGTGAGTCGTATAGTTGCCTGCTTCATTACCGTGATTATTGGCAGAGACTGTTATTTCTGTATGCATACCTGACGGTGTTGCGGAATACCAGTAAAGATTTTCTTGATGAGCTTAGACCACGCTGCGACACGGATGTTCTTAATCTGACGACCTTGAGGGGCTTGATCTACAGCTACTGTATAAGTCCCGTTCGTTGCATTGACATTCTTGATAGAAGCTTGCGTCTTGGTCATGGCGTTTCTAACTTCCACGTCTGTGGTTGTTTTACCAACACCAATCCGAGAGCCATCATTTTGGATGTAATAAAGGTGAACATGGTAATTGCCAGTAGAGTTCTTGTGATCGCTAGCCTTGATAGAAACCTTGTAGTCTCCGTTCGCTTGACGAGTCGCTTCATACCAACGGATGTCGTCTTGTCCGTCCTTATCAGACCAAGTTGGGACTTGAACAGTCCGTATGCCTTTAGGACTGTAGACATCCTTAATGATGACGTCAAATGTACCTGTATCCTTGTTGTTGTTTTGGATTAAGAGAGTACCGGTTGAACGAGATTGATTTTTGTAATCAATAAAAGCTTTCTTGACAAACTTATTTTGGCCCTGAGCATCCACATAGAAGACCTGCGCTTCGTACTGGCCATCAGCGTTTTCGTGGTCACTAGCTTTGGCTGTTACAGTATAAGAACCGTCTGCTTGGCGAGTCGGAGTGTACCAAACAATGTCTTTCATGCCATTGGCATGAGACCAGAATGGAATCTTCACTTCCTTATAGCCATCGAAGCCTTGAAGATTCTTGGCGGTAATCGTGAAGGTGCCCTCTTTTTCTGATTTGTAATGGTCAGATCAGCTGCAACTTTAGAAGCTGTATAATCAATAAAGGCTTTTTTGACAAACTTGTTTTGACCTTGGGCATCCACATAGAAGACTTGCGCTTCGTACTGGCCATCAGCGTTTTCGTGATCGCTGGCTTTGGCTGTTACGGTATAAGAACCGTCTGCTTGGCGTGTCGGAGTATACCAGATAATGTCTTTCATCCCATTGACATGAGACCAGAATGGAATCTTCACTTCTTTATAACCATCGAAGCCTTGAAGATTCTTGGCGGTGATCGTGAAGGTGCCCTCTTTTTCTGATTTCGTAATGGTCAGGTCAGCTGCAACTGTATTAGCTGGTTTAGTTGCTGTGTAATCAATAAAGGCCTTTTTGACAAACTTGTTTTGACCTTGGGCGTCCACATAGAAGACTTGCGCCTCATACTTGCCATCAGCGTTTTCGTGGTCATTTGCTTTGGCTGTTACGGTGTACGAACCATCCGCTTGACGCGTCGGAGTGTACCAGACAATGTCTTTCATCCCATTGGCATGAGACCAGAATGGAATCTTCACTTCTTTATAGCCATCGAAACCTTGAAGGTTCTTGGCAGTAATCGTGAAAGTCCCATCTTTTTCTGATTTAGTAATAGTCAGATCAGCTGAAACTGGAGTCTGATTTTTCTTTCCAATGACTACTGTTGTTGACGTTCCGCCAACACCTGTCAATTGCCCATTGTTCTGAACATAGTAAAGGTGGACATTGTATAGACCGGTTGAATTTTTATGGTCCGATGCTTTCACATTGACGGTATAGGTCCCATTTGCTTGGCGATTTGCGGTATACCAAACAAGGTCATCTTGGCCACCTGTTTCTGACCAGATAGGTACAGAAACTGTTCGAACTCCATTTGGTGCTTTGACATCTGAGATCACGACATCAAAGCGACCGGCCATGGTATCGTTATTGGAAATGCTGATCTTTCCACTTAAATTTCCTACTGTCGGGTCAGCTGCGGGTTTTGCGTTCGCTGTAAAGCGACCTGTATAGTCCACACTGTGGTCAAAGAGGTGTTTGCCTGGAAGCAATTCCGCTTGAGAAGTGAACTGCCATGCTCCCGCTTTTCCATTGTAACGCAAACTTTTCGCATCATTTACAGATAGTTTTGGAGAAGGGTATTGGGCAACCCAGAAATTTTGAATGCCAAATTGAGCGGTGTTGACTGGACCTTTCTTGCGAAGATTGTTTTCATCCAACCAGCTAGCACTGGTGTAGAACATCAAATTGGTGTAGCCATTTTTACGCATTTCATCTACCCAAGCTTGGGTGGTGCGGTTGATGTTTGGTTGCATCTTAGCATCCTCAAAGTCATTGACCATGAGGGTGTTCTTTGGAAGATTCAACCGTTGCGCCGCTGCAATATAAAACCGTGCTTCTGCACGCGCTGCTTCTTCAGAAGTATAGCGAGAGAAGTGGTAGGTCGATACTTGCAGACCAGCTGCTTGCGCGTTGCGAATTTGGTTTTCCGCATTTGGATTCTTGTACCAGGTGTCTTCTGTTAATTTGACAACGACACCACCCACGCCCTTATTAGCTAAGGTGCGGTAGTCTCCAATACTAATCTCTCCATTGTGGCTACTCACATCAACGAATGATTTTGGCTGAACCGCTACATCTGTTGAACGACCAGCAGGAGCGTGAGCACCTGTGTTAAAGAAAGTCGTGCTTCCTGTATCAGACGGAAGAGGGATTCCTTCTTTCTCAGTAGGCACTACTTCTGTAGCTTTCTCTACAGATGGTGTACGACTGTCTGTAGCAGTGCTACTGCTTCCAGAAACCACAGGCTGCTCGGTCACATTTGCTGGTGCAGCATAGTTACTTGAAACAGGCACTACAGTCTTATCAGCAACAGTTACTTCTGGTGCTGTTTCAGCTTGGACTTGGTTGCCTTCAGTAGTAGCGACTTCTTTTGAAACCAGCTCATCTGCACTGACTCCCTGAGCAGATACAGCCATCAAGACTGCCGCTCCGGCATAAAAAATAAGATCTTTCTTTTTCATATAAACTTCCCTTTATACAAATTTTATACGTTAATCATTTTACCACACGGTTTCAGCGATGAAAAGTTTTATGAGGCAAATTTTTAAAATTAGTGATATTTTTTGAAAAACTAAAAAAGAAGTCCGTCTGACTTCTTTTGATCTTATGCTAAAGGATTTAAGGCCGTCTTTAGGTAGTGACCCTCTCGGATTTCCTGACCAACACGTTTGGCATTGTCCACCAAGTCTTGGTAATCAGCATCTGAAAGATTGTCGATTGTCTCCTTCAAGTCATGAAGCGACTCTACTGCAATCCCACAGCCCTTCTCAAGCACAAAGTGAGATAAGGCTGACTGTTTCCACACTACAAGCGGGAAGCCCGATGCTAAATAAAGCGACGCCTTGTGAGAGTTGTTGTAGCGAAGGTACTCGCCAAAAACACCACTACAAGTTTCTGCACTATCCCCATCCCAGACTAGTCCAAAACCACCCTCAAGGGCTGCAGGAAGTTCATCCGGCAGGAAAGAACCAAAGTAGGTCTCGTTTTCAAGTGCTCTACTCTCGTCAAAACCTACGCCATAGAGGTTATAGGCAGGTTCTGCAGGAAGTGAGTAAAGATATCCAGCTTTTTCTTGTGCCAAATTACCAGCCACAATAATTGGCTGTTTTTTTGACAGTTCATTCTTTTCTTGGAAATTAGGAATCAAATAGTCAAAAATGCCAAGGCTAACAATCTTATCTTCCGCAATTCCTTTATCCACCAAAACAGATTTCATAACCGAGTTGTGGGCGATGATCCCATCAGCTGCTTTGAGAAAACTTGCTTCTTGGAGGTACATCCGAATTCTGTGTTTTAAAGGCAGTGAAGTCATGTTGGCATGGCGGAGCACTTCTAGGTCATGAATCAAAAGATAGACTTTAATCCCTCTTTTTTGCGCTTTTTTGACCAAATGGGTGGAGAAAAAGCTATGGTGAAGCATTGGAAACTGGATCAACAACTCATCTCCTTGCTTTAGTTGATCCAAGGCTAGTCCAAAAGCCTTTGCCTTATGGCGTTGAGCCGCAAGAGTACTCATTTGATACCAATTGTCGACGGATAGGACCAAGGGATGATAGCCTTCTTCTTTTACAATACTTTCTACGTCATTGCGCGCTTTATTTCCCGCGTTCTTTGCGTTGACATCATGCAAGAATTCTTCTTTAAGTAGTATTTCATAGATTATTGTTTCTTTCAATCAAATTCATTTGCTACAACTTCCAAGGCACGCTCAATAACCACATGCATGTCATAGTATTTATAGTCTGCTAGGCGCCCACAGAAGATAACCTTGTCATTTTTAGCGGCTTCTTCTTGGTACTTGGCAAACATAGCGTTGTTCTTTTCATTATTGATTGGGTAATAGGGTTCGTCCCCCCGTTTCCAATCAGCTGGGTATTCACGGGTGATGACTGTCTTCGGTTGGGTACCATACTCGAAGTGCTTGTGCTCTATGATACGAGTATAAGGAATCTCACGTTCTGTGTAGTTGACTACAGCATTCCCTTGATGGTTTTCCTCATCCAAGACTTCATGTTCAAAACGCAGGCTGCGGTATTCTAACTCCCCGTGCTTGTAGTCAAAGTACTGGTCAATCATCCCTGTAAAGACTACTTTTTCTGCTGACGCTTCCAGTTCTTCACGATTGGCGAAGAAATCAACACCAAGCTCTACTTCGACGTCGCCCAACATATTTTCAATGATGACGTTATAGCCACCGATTGGAATCCCTTGGTAACGGTCGTTAAAGTAGTTATTATCAAAGGTCAAACGAACAGGAAGACGTTTGATGATAAAGGGAGGCAGGTCTGTTGCAGAACGTCCCCATTGTTTTTCCGTGTATCCTTTGATCAACTTTTCATAGATATCTGGACCAATCAACTTGATAGCTTGTTCTTCCAAGTTTTTAGGCTCAACATCTTTCATGTCAGCCGTTTGCTCCGCAATCTTGTCCTTAACTTCTTGCGGAGTCTTAGTGCCCCACATAGCATAGAAGGTATTCATGTTAAAAGGAAGATTGTAAAGGCTCCCCTTGTAGCTAGCCACCGGTGAATTGATATAGTTATTAAACTCAGCAAACTGGTTGACATAGTCCCAGACTTTTTTGTTGGACGTATGGAAAATGTGGGCACCATACTTGTGAACATTGATTCCTTCAACTTCTTCACAGTAGATATTGCCACCAATGTGGTCCCGTTTATCAATGACTTTTACTTTTTGCCACGCTTGGTTGCCTCATGAGCAAAAATTGCCCCCGATAAACCAGCACCAACAATTAGATAATCGTACATAGTAGACTCCATTATTTTTTATTTTAAAATACAACTAATCTCTTAGCCGTTTCGTCAGACTCATTGGCATAGATCAGATCTTCAAATCGCCTCAATTCCCTCACTAGATGAGAAGGAATTGACTGACTTCTTTTTGACAACTTCTGTCGCAAATAGCGTGAACATAAAAATGTTATAAGTCGGTACAAACCAAAACGCTTCAATCATACAATTAATCGCAATGAGGGACAACATTGCAACAAATAAATAGTGTCCCTTCTTGAATTCATATTTTGAAACAATCACATAAATGCCAACTAATAAAGCAACCGGTACGATACCATATGTAAATAACATTTGAACATAGGACGAATCGACATAATTATAATTCAAGACAGATTCTGTACTTCCTCCGGACCCAATAAACTGAACCTCTCTTGTCCCAAACCAATTCAACGGATATATGTTGAAGGCATTTTTACCTAATGCTAAACGACCGGTAATAAACTGATTAATTTGAACATAAAATGGAAATGACCAGGAGAAATGATAGGTTAAGTAAATCATTCCGGTTGAAAAAAGGATGACCGAATAGGGTAATAAACGATACAACTTCAATTTTTTCTCTTTTGTTAAATAGAAAAAGAGAAAAAGTAAGACTGACACCAAAAGCGAGATCGCATTCATACGAGCATCACAGAACTTCATAATAAATAAAGCTAAGAGCACACCACTTAGAGATCGTAAGCCAATATATCGATCTTTTAGCAAATAGGAGATCGCAACATAGAGGTAGAAACAATGGGCAGCGAAATCTGTTGGATAGATAAAACCAAATGAATTACGGATAACAGCACCGCGACTGTATTGTAAATTGGGCACTACCTTTAACAGGGACAATAGAAATACCGCAAGAACAATCGTACCTGCAACAAATACGTAACTCTTTAAAATCACTTTCCTATCTGCATTGACCAGCAAAACCATTAAGAGAGAATAAACTAAAAAATTTAATTTATCTGTCTTTAAATAAACCATGACCGCTACTAACAATAACATAGCAGACAAAATGAGATAATGATAGGGAATCGTAATTTTATTAAAAAAACGAAGCAACAAAAGAGCTACAACCACTATAAGCGAACTAGCACCAACATGCAAAAAGCCCTTATTTAACATCGTAGTAGATATTGTATTGAAGAAGATCACAATCGAGACGACAACACCAACCAGTAGATCGTCAAATTTCATTTTTATCATCAATTTACCTGATAAAGAATTTTAAAAGAGAACCTTGTTTTATCCAGATTTGAACGCCTGCTTCGGAACCGCCTTCGCATAACATTCAAATCTGAATATCATTGTTGACTTAAAAATTCATATCCTTCCTTTCTACTCTCTACTGTTTATTTAGAAACTGTTGTTTTAATTCTTTCACATCTACCACTTTCAGAACTAGAATAGCAAGCAGGTAAATGAGGCCACCAAGCACTGCATACACAAGAACATTTAAAGTAGGTGAAAAATGCAAGAATGGTTTTACACTTAGCAACAAGCCATACATTATAGCAGATGCACATACAATTTTTGCCATAGCCCCAATAATCGGAACTTCCTTGAGGTAATGACGGGTATAGTACAATTGAATTCCCCAGACCAAGGATTCTGTTAAAACCGAAACAATGGCTGCACCGATAAAACCAAAGTGAGGCAAGAAGAGCAAATTCAATCCGACACTGACAATGGCAGGAACAGTGGTCGAAATCATAAATTCTTTGTTTTTATCATGCGGGATGAGGATTTGAATCCCCATGATATTGGTCCAGCCGATAAAGAACATTCTGAAAATCATGATGGCAATGGCATAACGCGCATCCTGGAAATCCTTCCCTAGGAAGAACTGAACAAAGTCATCATTGACAATCAGCATGCCGGCAATGATCGGGAAAATGACCAAATTATAAATCAAAAAAGACATTTGATGCATCTTGTTGACAGCCTTGTGGTCCCCTGAGGATAAGAGGCTCGATACCCGAGGCAACATGACACTTCCCAGTGAGGTCACTAGGGTCAGCAAAATATTGACCAGTTTTAAAGCCTGATCGTAAATCCCCACATCCATCTTAGATGCGAGAGCCCCCAGCATGGTCCGGTCCAAGGTGACATAGAGGGAAATGGCAATCTGCGGTAAAAAGAGCAGAATGACCGGTTTTAAATGCACCCGTGCATAAGCCACATCAAAATGGGGCTTCCCAATAAATTCACGGGCAGGCAACCACATACTGAGCTGACCTAAGAGCTCAAAGATGGTGAGCAAGAATACATAGAGATAAAGATCATTAGCAGATTTGACAAACAAGAAGATAGAGACGACTCCAACCAGTTTGACCGTAATATTTCGAACGGTAATCTTACGAAAATCTTCCAATCCCTGAAAGAGCCAAGAGATGTCGAGTCCTTTTGAAACCAAACTGAGCCCCAAAATATAGGCCACAGGGTTTTGCATGGAAGGAAGCGCCAAGCAAAGCAAGACATAAAGTAAGATGGAGACAAAGGTCGCCCCTAACTGGAGGGTATAAATCCCCCAGAAATTCTTCTGGATGTCTTTCCGATGTCCTGAGATCTCCTTGGTCCCATAGTTAGCCACCCCCAAGGTCGCCAAAAGAATAAAATAGGTGACAATGGAGTTGAAATAACCATAAGTCCCTAAGTCATTTGAAGTAAAAACCCTTGTTACATAAGGGGTGGTGATAATCGGCAAGATAATCACCAGTAACTGGTAGGAGAGATTATAGGCGTAATTTTTTAACACTTTCATGATTGGCTACAATCCCCACTTAAAGACCGTTTTAAACGGCGTGACTAGATCTGTCGCAAAAGCTCGATGAATATCTGGGATTGTTTGAACTTCTCCGTCAACGTGGATAATGTTTTTCAAACGGCTTTGGACTCGACTATTAGCCAGCATCTCTACAGCCCGCTCAAATCCTCACGACCCGAACGAGAAGACCCTACAAAGGTCAAGCCCTTTTCAAGAACATCCCTTGTATTGACTGCGACCCGGTTGTCACTAACCCCCATCAACATCACAGTTCCTTGGGGTTTGATATGATCAATAATATCATTGATGGCTGGTTCGCTTCCTTGACCACCAGTACATTCAAAGGCGTGATCAAAACGTTGATCGTCTGTCAACTCGCTGGTTAAAATTGCCTGATGGATAAAATTAAACAACTGCAATTTATCACTATTACGCCCTACGACTGTAATTTTCAAATCTGGGTAAAGATAGTGCAAAGAAGTCGCAACCACATAAGAAAGACTCCCGTCTCCTAAAATCAAAACAGACTCTCTACGTTGGTGGGCAATGAGATCAAAGCGATGAATAGCATGCATGGCCACACTGCTAAACTCTGCTAAAGCTGTCACGGGACCACGAACTTCTTCTGGATAAGCCACTACACGATCCAGCGGCAGGGCAACGACTTCCTGCATAAAGCCATTATAGCCACTAGACAAGAAGTGCGTCCCCTCCAAATAATTTTCAAAGAAGACACCCTCTGTTTGATGAGGAGGCTGATTGGGAACCATGGCCACAATCTGTCCTGGTTGATAGGTTCCTGTAGGATCCGCTACCACAATTCCAGACGACTCATGGATCAGGGCCATGGGTAATTTCTTTTTAAGCACCTTAGGATCTCGCTTCCCTTGATAGTAGCGTTGATCCGCATGACAAATAGCCATGTAATAGGGGCGAATCAGCACCTTGTCTCCACGGCTCATGTCTTCTTCTTGGTATTTGATGGTGATGTTTTTCGGCTGGGTCAGCTGAAAGATTTGGTTCAACATATTAATTGTCCTCAATCATACCGCGTGCAATTTTCAAATCTGTAATCGTCGTAATTTTAATATTGGAATATTCCCCTTTAGCCAGGGCAACTTTTTCCCCATTGATGACAAAGATCTTGCAGGCATCCGTCAAGACTTCTTTCTGCTGGTCACTCAAATCATGATACAAGGCGAGGAAATCTTTCATTTTAAAGGTCTGAGGGGTTTGACCCTGATAGAGGTATTGCCGCTCTGGGATATCCGTGATAAAGGTATTATCCAAGCTTTGAACAATAGTATCGGTCGCTTCAACGACTGTATCTACAACAGCATGGCTCTTGGCCAATTCAATATTTTCTTGAATGGTCTTTAGGCTGACAAAGGGACGAACCGAATCATGTGTAACAATAATATCCTCATCTGTTAAAGGCTGCACCTTATCGATAGCCAGAATGATGTTTCGATGGTAGAGTTGCGGTCGCTTCCTCCCTCTACAACTAAGATCCGTTCCTTATAAGAAGCCAAGTATTTGTCTACTAGATCTTCCGTATAAGTCACCCAGTCCGGATGAATTCCCAATACAATTTTCTGAATTTCATGAACTAATAAGAACTTCTCAATGGTATGGATTAAAATAGGACGTCCCCCCAAATCCAAAAATTGTTTGGGCATATCCGTAATCCCCATCCGTGAGCCAGTTCCACCTGCTAAAATCCCAGCATAAATCATCCTAAACCTCCTGTTTTTGTATCTTTTCCTTCCCTAGAATATAGCCATTGGCGATCTAGCCTAATTTTGCTCTCACCTTTTGATACAACTGAGGAGAAAGGAGCAAAAGAAGGTATTTGAGTTTATTTTTTCTTGTAATATGTGAATTGATTAGAATATCTTTCCAATAGCGGCGATACTCTTTACGAATCTTGTTGACTTGGTCATACATGTGAGAACCTAACAAGGCATGGACTACATGCAGGCCATTAAAAACATAGCGGGTATTGACCGCTTTTTCATTTCCACATCATCAGGATAGTCTCTCTCGACATAGGCTCTGTTCCAGTCCATGGCCTTGTAAAAATCCAAAAGACGATCGCTATAAGAAGAATTTACGATACTCCCTGGTCTTCGATAGTATTTATAAAGATTTAAATCGCTGACTGCAATTTCCTCACAACAAGCAATATGTTCATAAGCAACAGCCAAATCTTCATAAATCATTCCTTCTGGATAGGGGTGTTGGAGCAAGATCTCTTTCTTGTAGAGCTTTCCACCCGAATGGGTCCCAACGTGGTGACCATAGAACATTTCTTTGAGGGCTGTATAACGATCTAATTTCCTTGAACTTTTTTCATTTAGATCTCCTGAAAAATCATTGTCCTTATGATTTCTGACTTCAATGACTGGAGTCGATACAAGGTCAACACTATACCGATCTTTCAACCCCATCAAATATTCAATGGTTCTACGATCATAATAATCATCTGAATCTAGAAACATGATCCAACGAGCTGTTGCAGCTCTTACACCCGTATTTCGAGCATTAGAAAGTCCACCATTCTCAATATGCAATACTCGAATACGGTCATCTTCCTGGGCATACTGGTCACAAATTTCTCCTGAACGATCAGTTGATCCATCATCGACCAGGATGATTTCAATATTCTTGTACGATTGATTAATTAAACTATCAACACAATATTTTAAGTAATCTTCAACGTTGTATACTGGTACAACAATCGAAACCCTTTCCATTATGCTAATCCCTTCATGATAATTTCTACAATCTGTTGACAAGCCGTTCCATCCCCATAAGGATTGCTTGCCTGGCTCATCTTCTTATATTCGTCTTTGTCTTCCAGAAGGAGCTTGAAGTTGCGATAGATGGCTTCTTCTTCTGTTCCGACCAATTTCAGAGTCCCTGCAGCCACACCTTCTGGACGTTCAGTTGTATCACGCATGACAAGGACCGGTTTCCCTAAAGAAGGTGCTTCTTCTTGGACGCCACCTGAGTCCGTTAAAATCATATAGCTTTGGTTCATAAAATTATGAAAATCAATCACTTCCAATGGCTCAATAATTTTCATTCGTTCATTCTCTCCAAAAATCTTACCAGCCAATTCTCTGACCTTTGGATTTTTGTGAATAGGATAGACCACCTTCACATCTTCAAACTCTTTCAAAATCCGGTTGACCGCACGGAACATGTGCTCCATAGGTTCTCCAAGATTTTCGCGACGATGGGCCGTCAACATGATGAGTTTACTTCCTTTCGCCCATTCCAAAATAGGATGATCGTAGTCTTCTTTTACCGTTGTCTTTAAAGCGTCAATTACTGTATTTCCCGTAACGAAGATATTGGTACGCCCTTCTTTTTGAAGGTTCTCTTTTGAAACCTGGGTTGGAGCAAAATTATAGTCTGCCACGATAGACGTAACCTGACGATTAAACTCCTCGGGATAAGGACTTTGAAGGTTGTAAGTCCGTAAACCTGCTTCCACGTGTCCCACTTTGATGCCCATATAAAAGGCCGCTAAAGCTGTCGCAAAAGTAGTAGTAGTATCCCCATGGACGAGGACAATATCAGGCTTTCCCGCTCTAACACCGGTTGAATTTTCTCTAAGATTGATGTCGTAATGGTAAACAAGGTTTGGTTAGCTTTCATGATACCAAGATCATAATCTGGAGTGACCTGAAAGACATCCAAGACCTGTTCTAACATTTCCTTGTGTTGTCCTGTTACACAGACCACTGTCTCAATCGTATTGAGCTGCTTGAGTTCATTCACCAAAGGACACATTTTAATAGCTTCTGGTCGCGTCCCAAACACCAACATGACTTTTTTCATTTTCAACCCTTTCTCATCGATTGGTAAAAGTGTCGATAGTTGTCTAAAAAGATAGAATAGCTAAACTTGGTATCATAATCCCTCTTTGCTTGAGTAGCTAAAGAGGCTCTTTTCTCAGGATTCCCTGCTAAGTCTTTAATTGCTTGAGCCAAGGCTTGCGGATCCTCAGCTGGGACGAGGATCCCATTTTCAGAGTTCACTACTTCATTCACACCTGGAATATCTGTTGCAATCATTGTTTTAGCATTCATAAAGGCCTCGATTGCGACCAATCCAAATCCTTCAAAGACTGACGGAAGAACACAAAAGTCAAAGCTATTGATACACTCTACGACATCGCTTCGGTAGCCCAAAAATGAATTCTCTTTTCAAGCGCCAGCTCTTTTGTTTGATTCATCAAATCATTTCTCAATTCTCCGTCACCGACAATAAACAAGGATACACTTGGATTTGTCACAAGTGACATAGCTTCAATCAGATAGGTCAATCCTTTTTGTTCGGATAGGCGAGCTATACAGCCTATTTTGATACCGTCACACTTAGTAATGTCGTTTACTGTATGTTCACTGTGTTGCATTTTCACTCCATTATAAATCACAACAGAGTTTTTTGACTTTACATCATTAAGGATATTTTTCTGAACAGCTTGACTAACAGCAACCGTTCGAGCCTTTCCTAAGGCAAATTTATAGAGTGGCAGTTTATCCTTAAAAACATTATGAGCTGTGTAGACATGAATCAATTTCGGATGACGCAGTTGCAACAAACGAATATAGAAAGCAGCCATTCGGTGATGGGTGTGGACAAGATTAATCTTATTTTCTTTGATGATTTTGGAGAGACGAGAGAGAATTTTGAGTACAGTAGCTGGCCGTTTGCTATCGACGTCTAAAATCCGATGATGTTGAATCCCATTCTCTGCTAGTTTTTCTTCCCATAATCCACCAGTCGAAGCGACATGAACCTGGTCAAATTCATCCTTGAGGTCTGTCGCCAACTGATAAACAATTCGCTCCGCCCCACCGATGTCCATGGTCCGCGAAATATGAAGAATATTATTTTTTTGCTTTCCGTTTTTCATGTACTACTCTCTTAATAAAAGTGGCATTTCCTACAAAATAGCGCTTAAAGAGCCGTTTTGGTTCATTGGCCACACGGAACAACCATTCCAGATTGGCCTTTTGCATCCACATAGGCGCCCGCTTGATATGGCCTGAAAGAACGTCAAAGCTTCCTCCTACTCCCATAAAGACAGAGTTTACGCCATTGTCCATGAACTTCTGGATCAAGTACTCCTTTTTTGGAGAGGTAATGCCAACAAAGACAAAGTCAGGATTCTTCTCACGAATATCCTCTTGAATAGCCTCCTCCTCTTCAGCAGAGAAATAGCCATTGCGATGACCCACTACTCGGAGATTCGGATAATCCTTTTTAAAGTTAGCCAGCATATCGCTCAAGACTTCTTCTTTTGCACCGAAGAAGTAGACAGAGTAGCCTTTTTCATTGGCCAAGCGAAGCAATTCCTGCATCAAATCAATGCCTGCCACGCGCTCTGGCACAGAATAGCCCAAATAGCGCGCAGCGAGAACAACAGAAGCGCCGTCTGCATTGATGATTTCAGACTCATTGACAATCTTCTTGATGGCCTCATCTGTCGCACACTGATTAAGCTTATCTGCGTTGACCCCCATCAAATGGAGCGGTTTTTTGTCTTGGACAAACTGTTCTGTAGCAGCAACGGTTTCAGCCATTGTTAAAGGGTCAATTCTGACCCCCATCATTGTAAAACTTTTCAAGCTTATTCTCCCCAAGTGGATTCAAAGTGACCCTTTTGCTCTGATTCGTCAGGCAACTTCATATAATCGCCATAAATCTTTGTCAGATAGGCATCCGGATCAGCATGACCACTGATTTTAATAGTTTCAAAATCAAGGAGTTGTGGCTCCCCAAATACTTCTTTGTAGGCCAATTCTCTCTCGCGATAGGATCCTAAGACATTCCCCACGAGATCACTTGTCTCAAAGTCATATTTTTTAATCGTATTTTGCAACTTCTGATTGATTTTTTCAGTATTTAGTAACTTGTCTAGATGAAGGACCTTAGAGACCTTCACAATTGTATTTTCAAAGAAACCTCGGTCGCGATTATGCAGGCGATTAATAACAGATATTTTTGAAAGGGCACGATAATACTTAATTTTATTGGTGTGTAAGAAATAGTGGAAACCATCTGATGGATAACCATCTAAAGGAAATACATCGATAAAAGGACTACACACAACCCCACCAAATTCAATTTGAAGAGAAGTATCCATGATGGATGTGTTACCCAAATTATCATCATGGATTCTTAGGATGACATGATCCGGCAATTCTTTTTCGCAAATTTCCAGGAATTTTTCATAATCTTTTCTAGGCATTCCCAAATCCATATCATCATCCCAGGGAATAAAGCCCTTGTGACGAATAGCTCCTAACAAGGTCCCACCTAAAGCATAATAGCGAAGATTGTACTTAGAACAAACCTCAATATACTTTTCTAATAAGGACAACTCTCCTAATTGAATCTGTCTTACTTTACTCACAACCTACTTCGCTCCTTCTTTTCTAAGTACAACCTTCACGGTCTTGAGCAAGATCTGAATGTCTCTCCAGATCGTCCAATCATCCATGTACGCAACGTCCAGTTTGACCACTTCGTCAAAATCCTTGATTTCACTGCGTCCGCTCACTTGCCAAAGTCCCGTAATACCTGGTTTGAAGCTGAGTCGGCGTTTTTGAGCTGGCGTATAGTCTTGGTATTCGTCAACCGTTGGGGGACGAGTCCCGACCAGACTCATATCACCGATCAACACATTGTAAAATTGTGGCAATTCATCAAGACTGGTCTTCCGGATAAAGCGTCCGATTGGCGTTACCCGCGGATCATTTTCCATCTTGAACATGCCACCGGTCATAGTATTTTGTTCCATGAGATCTTTCTTAATCTCTTCGGCATCCACACGCATGGAGCGGAATTTATAGAAATTAAAATAACGACCGTTTGCCGACCCGCTTTTGTACAAAGAAGGCTGGTCCACCATCCTTACGGATCAGAGGAACTAAAACGATACTCACTAGACCACAAATCAAGAGTCCAAAGAGGGCTCCTGCAATGTCCAAGAGGCGTTTGGCAAACACGTGACTCGGCTTGTAGAAGTTGGTTGAGAAGGTGACAACACTCAAGCCACCAACCTCTCGAACCCGTTTATTCCCCAATGACGTGAAATTAAAGGCATTGAGATTGACCGATACATCGATCCCCATGCTCTCAAATTCCGAGACAAGGTCACTGATATTATAGTCCTCACTTGGCAGATTGATAAACACTTCGTCCACTACTTCCTTGGTGACAAATTTCATCATTTGATCCGGCTGCACGACCCTTACGCCTGAATGGGTAAAATCCGTATCGTCCATGACAGTGACACCGATCAGTTGCCCATGATAGAGGTTGGGTGCGTTCAGAATATCAAAGACTTTCTCCATCCGACTTGTCGCTGTAATCAGGAAAATTTTTCTCGAACTTTTGCGACGTGGCAAAACAGATTTCCGGTATCGCTTGAGCAAGAGATCCATAATATAGACAGCAAAAGTATTAAAGAGAAAGAAGTAGATCATTCCCCGACGAGAGATCGAAAAGACCCCATCGAGCATAAAGGAGGTGAAGGTGATTCCAACGGCGAAAAACACATTGTATTTCAAAACCTGAAAGAGCTCATCCAGGTAGCCCCTGCTGTAAAAACGATAGGCAATATTGCTAATGTAAAAGGCTACAAAATGTAAGAGATAAAGAATAGCGATCGTCTGCGACGTATATTCTGCATCTTTAAAAAGACTCACAATGTAAGCCGAAAACAGGACAGCTAAACTTTGAAAGAGAACAATATTCAATTTTTCCAGTTCGATTCTTTCTTCTCCCATTTTCCCTCAATCCTATTCTTTACTTTTTCCCATACTCTCCGTATGTTCCGTATCCACCATATGAACCATACTCTGCAGCTTTAATGTTAAATTTATTGAGCACTACTCCTAAGAAAGGTGTGCCTGTTTGTTCCAATTGGTCCTTGGCCTTTTGGACAGCCTTGCGTCCATTGGCACCTGATTCTGTAATCAAGACCGTACCATCACAGCGTTGGGCAATGATAGCCGCATCGATCACGACCCCGATTGGAGGTGTATCGACAATAATGTAGTCAAAATGATCCCGCAAAGCATCCATCATCACAGTGAAGTTCTTGCTTTGCAAGAGTCCTGTTGGGTTTGGTGCTACCTGTCCAGACTCGATAATATCCAAATTTGGAAAATCTGTTGCATATAAAATTTGGTCCAATTGGCTGCGGCCAGACAAGAAATCAGTCAAGCCTTGGATCTTTTCCCGACTACGGAAAACCCCTGTCATAACCGAGTTCCGGATATCGCAGTCAACCAAGAGGGTCTTGTAACCGGCACGTGCAAAAGCAACGGCCAAGTTCGTTGAAGTGGTTGATTTTCCTTCATTTTCTTGTACAGATGAGATGGCGATCACTTTTAAATCCACCCCACTCAATTGGATATTCGTTGCAAGAGCATTGAAGTACTCTTCTGCCTTTTGAATTTCTTGCAGTTTATTTTTTGAAATTTCTAACGTATTCATGCGATCCCCAGTCTACAGTTTCTTCATATCTGGCACAATACCAAGTAGGGTCAAGCCCATCAACTCTTCGATATCTTCTGGTCTCTTGACACGATCGTCCAAGACTTCTACTACAACCAAGAGAACCACCATCAGACCAGCTCCAGCAATAAAGCCGAGCAGGACATTGCGTCGGATATTTGGTGAAGAAGGTGATTGTGGCACTTCTGCCTCATCCAAAGTCGTAACATCTGACACCTTGGTTACAGAGATGATCTTTTCAGCCGCTACATTGCGAAGGCCATTGGCGATACGAGCAGCTTCTTTTGGATCACCATCTTTAGCCGTGATGGAAAGAATCCGAGTATCGGTCGGGACAGACACACTGATCTTTTTCGATAACTCAGCAGGTGTCATATCGAGTTTTAATTCTTCGATGGCTTGCGTCAACACATTTTGAGAAAGGATGATCTCACGGTAGTCTTTTACCAAGTAAGAACCTGCCTGCAAATCCGAGTTGGTCAAAGCATTGTTTTCCTGATTTTGACGACTAACCACATAAATACGGCTGGTACTTTGGTATTCTTTCTTGGCTAAAAATGCACTGTAGCCAAACGCTGCGATAGCAAAGACCAGAGCGACCAAAACGATCGAAAACTTGCGTTTCCATAGGGTCTTCAGCATAGCGAAAACATCAATTTCCACTGCTTGATTTTCTTGATTGTTCATTTCCTCATTACTCCTTCATGTGGATCTCTCCACCTGATTGCTTGTTAGATTAACTCATCCGCTAACAAGAGCTGTTGATTGTCGACAAAGAGCCTTTGAGCTCGCTGTTCTCCGTATTCTTCCTTGATCAAACGATAGGCTTCTGCCATATAAGGCGGCCGTTTATCCACATTGTGCATATCGCTGGCCACAAAGTGCACCAAGTCTTTTTCTAAGAAATACCGAGCCCGTTTTTTCAGTTGTTTTTGCTCATCCCCAAAGAGGCGAGGTTTGAGAACACTCGAACTATTGATCTGCGTATAGCAACCCATGTCGATCATCTCTTGCACACGCTCCTCATTTTTTTCCAAGCACTTGTAACGCTCGATATGAGCCACCACTGGGGTGATGCCCAGATGGAGCAAACGGTCCAAGCCTGTATGAATCTCCTTGTAAGGCGTTCCCATGCTGAATTCGATCAAAGCAAAGCGCGTCTCTGCCAAACGTGGAAAGATTTTCTCTTCCAATTTTTTCAAGACATCATTGGTAAAGTAGATCTCTGCTCCGTAATGAATATTCAAGTCTGGTGCGACTTGAGCGGCAATTTCCTTTACTTCTTGAAAATTTTCTGCAATTTTTCCTTCGGGAGTTTCAAACATCCCCTTGCGACGATGAGAAGTCGAGATAATGGTCCGGACCCCTTGGCGATAGCTTTCTTCCAATAAGGCACGGGTATCTTCCCTGGTCTTTGGTCCATCATCCACATCAAAGACGATGTGCGAGTGGATATCAATCATTTTTCTTTTCCTTCCATTACTTTTTGAATGGTTTCCTTAGCCTTGGTCAAGCTAGCTTGATCCAACTCCATGACATAGAGGTTGTAACCTGGCATGGCATAAGATGGCAAGTCATTTCGTCCTTGACCTGTAACCGCTTGGGAAGTCACCTCATAAGATCCACCTGTTTCCAATTGGGTATTGATCAGGTTCATCATGGTTGGCAACTGCATATTGGTTTGGACAGAATCTTGGAGGTTCCTGATAATCTCATTGTAGTTGCTCAAGACCTTGGTAGAGGTCAACTTTTTGATAATGGCCGCAATGACTTTTTCTTGGTTCTTCCCACGGTCATTATCGCCACCTTGGAGGGAGTAGCGTTCCCGAACAAAACCGAGCGCTTGTTCTGAATTCAAATGGACCTTCCCAACTGGGAAATGGAACTTGCCGTGAAGACTCGTGAATTCTTGATCATTCTCCACATCGATTCCCCCTACTAGGTCAATCAACTTGAGGAAGGATGTGAAGTTGAGACGGACATAATAGTTCAACTTAATGTCATAGAGATTTTCAAGAGTATGAATCGAAGCATCCACCCCATAGATTCCCGCATGGGTCAGCTTGTCATTTTGGTTGTTCCCCCCCATCTGCAATCGGCACATAGGCATCCCGTGGCGTTGTTGTCAACAGAACTTGCTTGGTCTTACGATTAACAGTCATGATAATATTGACATCTGATCGCGAAACCGAGGTGACCGGACCATAGGTATCGATCCCGCTGACATAGATGTTAAAGACATCCGCATCAGCAGATACCTTACTTGTCGCTGTCACTTCTTTTCGAATCTTGTAAGAATAAATTTTCTTTAATTTCTTGGCGTAGTCAGCATCTTCTACAGCAATCGTATCTTCAAAGGTACTGTTCAAGACCATGGCCGTAGCGTTGCCATCCTGCAAGCTCTTGTAAGCATCCAGATAGGTCGGTGCGTCCACTACAGAGATTTCCTGTCCCTTGGTCTTTTTGATATTATCCAAGAGGGCCGTGAGATTGGCTTCGTTATTATTGCCCTTTGGCGCTACCACTTCTTTAATCTCTTTGATGTCTTTGATCTCGCTGTCTTTCTTGACATAGACTGCCATCTCAAATTCTGTATAGTTGGAGTGCCCATTCACATTGCTGGTCAGATTTAACAATTGCTGACTAGCAAACAGGACCCCTGAGCTAGCTAGTAAGCCGACAAGAAGCAGGACTAGGGTCGTCTTTTTGGCTTGATTTTTGAGCACAAACCAAGCTGATAAGAGCAAGAGAACGGCTAGTAGTGCAATCACGAGAATATTGACATAGCGAAAGGCCAAGATATTATTAGCCAACATGGTATAGGTCGCCCAAATAGCTGTGATAAGTAAAAAAATAAGCAACACGGAATTAATGATTCGCAATTGCCCCCACTTATGTTCTGAACGACGACTCCGTCTCCTTTGTGACATAAATACCTCCAATTAGTCCTAATCATATTTATTGTAACATATTTTTATCAAAAAATGCATTAATTATCACTATTTTGTCTTTTACGTACATCTACGAAGTAAGCGCTTTCTCCAATTGGAAATTGCCCCTGTATACTTATGCAGAACATCAAAAAAGAGGCTGGGACAAAAGTCCTAGCCTCTTCTTAGTTTTCTTTGGATTGTCGAGCAAGACGCAGTGGTTGAGTGGGCTCTACTACTCTGATTTCATCAGCTTTTACAGCCCTACTCAACTGTGCGGAGGTGGGACGACCAAATCGAATTCTAACGAATGACCGATTTCTGTCCCACTCTCTTTTCAAGATTCTACAAAAGATCGTCCCGCTTGAGCTGCTCATAACTTTCCTTGCCATCATTGAGCTTGTCCCAAATGACAACCTTTCCTTCTTTCAACGATTTTTGAACATCGATGATACGCTGGTTAGAAGAGCCTCGGAACTGCAACATGAGGTTGCGTTTGCTCTTATCATAGCGACCATCCACCAGAATATCAATCAGCGAAAGCAACTCCAGTTTGTCCGGCGTCTCCAGCATCATTTCTTCCCAGGTGTAGCCGGTCCAAGACCAGATATCTTTGTCAGGGAGTTCTCTTTTCACCCGCTTGACCAAAGGCAGCAGGATGCCAGTGTTGAGAAAAGGTTCCCCTCCAAGCAGGGTCAAGCCCTGAACATAGGGTTGGGCCAAATCCTCCATGATCTGCTCTTCCAACTCTTTGGTGTAGGGAATGCCTGCATTGAAAGACCAGGTGGCTACATTGTAACAGCCCTCGCAGTGAAACATGCACCCCGCTACATAAAGGGAGTTGCGCACGCCTTCGCCATCGACAAAGTTAAAGGCCTTGTAATCGATAATCCGACCTTGACTCAGTTCTTCGCTTTTCCATTCGCCCGGTTTTGGCGTATTCCATGTCATCCTTCTACTCCAACTCTATCCAATAGCGCTCCGTTCCATTACGAACATCCTCATAGACACCGCCATTAGCTAAGATAACAGCTCGGCTAGCAGAATTTTCTCTGCTACAAGTTACCAGAGCTCGTTTGATATTCTTTTCCTTAGCAACTTCTAAGCCTTGGCGGAGGGCCTCTTTAGCATAGCCCTTACCTCTTTCAGAGGGACGAATGGAGTAGCCAATATGGCCACCCTCCTCTAGGAGATAGTCACTCAGACGCAATCGGAGGTTGAGAAAGCCAACCGCTTGACCGTCTCTAGCAAAAGCGACTAACTGAACAGCAGGCACCCAACCATCAGGGATCCCTAGCCCCATTTCCATATCACGGTTGCTTTCCAACCAGTCTTCATAAACAAAAGCTTCAGCATTCCAAAATCCACCGTCATGGGCTGATTGGGTCTCTTCAAACTCTGTCATCATGTCTAATACAGTTTCTTTATCTGCTAGAGTCGGTCTGCGTAATTCCATCTTTACCTCCCCATACGAGAAAAGCGAGAGCGAACTCTCACTTTTATTTTTTCTTAGCTTTCTTTAAAAATTGCTCTCTTAGGCTGGCTACCCGGTCTTTTTTATTGACTCCACCTGTCGAATGTTTTTCGTGGAATCGTTGAACCTGGGCTTTGCCCTTGTCGTCTAATTGGTATTTTCCCATAATGTCCTTTTCTATTCTTCACTTCATGTCCACCATACTTGATGGTAGACCCGTTCATGTGTTTAACCCGCGCAGCGATTTCCTTATGGCGGCCATTGACCATAGGGCGAGCTTGAGGATTTCCTAGATAGCCGCAGGTCCGTTTGACCACATCCACTGTCTTGGGATCACTATTGCCACAGTTTGGGCAGGTGAAGCCACGTTCGGTTGGTGTGAAGTCCCCTTCGAAGTCACACTTGTAGCAACGGTCAATCGGCGTATTGGTTCCGAGATAACCGACCCGGTCATAGGCATAATCCCAAACCGCTTCAAGCGCTTTTGGATTTTGTTGGAGAACGGGGTACTCACAATAGTGGATGAAACCACCTGTCGCTCCAGCTTCAGGATAGACTTTTTCAAAATCCAGCTTCTCAAACGGGCTTGGATTCTTACGGACATCGTAGTGGAAACTATTGGTATAGTATTCCTTATCTGTAATATCTGGAACCTTCCCAAATTTCTCCGTGTCCAAGCGACAGAAGCGGTCTGTCAAGCTTTCTGACGGTGTCGAATAGATGGAGAAGTGGTAGTCATACTGGTCAGACCATTCTTCCACGCGCGCTTTCATATCCTTGATGATAGCAATCGTAAATTGCTTGGCTTCTGGATTGTGTTCCCAATTAGGCCCATAAAAGACCGTCGCCACTTCATAGAGTCCGATATAGCCAAGAGAAACTGTCGCTCTGCGGTTGCGGAAGAGTTGGTCTACCTGATCATATTTACCCAAGCGCTTTCCAAAAGCCCCATATTGGTAAAGAATCGGAGCATTGGCTGGGGTCGCTTCCTTGGTCCGCTCTACCCGATAGACCAAAGCATCTTCCGCAATGTTCATCCGTTCATTAAAGATTTGCCAGAATTTTTCCTTGTCTCCACCAGATTCCAAGGCAATCCGGGGCAGATTAACCGTCACAACTCCCAGATTCATCCGGCCAGAATTGACTTCGACGCCATTTTCATCCTTCCACCCTTGAAGGAAAGAACGACAGCCCATGGGCACCTTGAAGGAGCCTGTCAATTCGACAATCTTGTCGTAAGACAAAACATCCGGATACATGCGCTTAGTGGCACATTCCAAGGCCAATTGCTTGATGTCATAGTTGGGTGTTCCCGGCTCTAGGTTCAGGCCTCTTTTCAAGGTGAAAATCAACTTCGGAAAAATAGCGGTCCGGTGTTCTGAACCGAGTCCCTTAATTCGAATTTCCAGAATAGCCTTCTGGATTTCCCGTTCGAAGCGATTGGTTCCAAGACCAAAGCCCAAAGAAGTAAAGGGTGTTTGCCCATTAGAAGTAAAGAGCGTATTGATCTCGTATTCCAATGATTGCATGGCATCATAGATGTCTTTTTTCGTTTTTTGCCAAGCATAGTCCTCGCGTTTTTCAGGGAGAACCCACTCTTCAGCATCTTTCAAGTGCTTCTTATAATTCTTTTCTGCATAAGGAGCCAAGACTTCATCGATCCGGTCTGCTGAGCAGCCACCATACTGGCTAGAGGCTACATTGGCAATAATTTGCGAGATTTGAGCCGTTGCAGTTTGAATGGACTTAGGACTTTCTACTTCTGCATTCCCAATCTTAAGCCATCTCTGAGCATACCTTCAAAATCGATCAAGCAACAGTTAGTCATTGGAGTATAAGGGCTATAATCCAAATCATGGTAGTGGATATCCCCTTTTTGGTGGGCATTGGCCACGTGCTTGGGTAACATTTTGAGACCAATAGACTTGCCGACAATGCCTGCTGTCAAATCGCGTTGGGTATTGAAGACATCACTGTCTTTATTAGCATTTTCATTGACAACAGCTTGGTCCTTATTGAGGAGTTTTCCGATCGTAAAGTTGATGTCGGTTGCTTTTGAGCGCTCAAAATCACGCTGGGTCCGATAAGTAATATAGCTCTCTGCGATGGCATACTCATTGGCTTGAAGCAATTCATGTTCGACCACATTTTGAATCTCATAGATTTTCACACCATTTGGAAAACGCTCCAAGATTTCCGCAATGATACGATCGACGATAGCTTCTAGTTTGGCTTCCATCACTGGAGTGAGAGAAGTCACTTCTTCTGTCGCCTTCAATAAGGCTTTATAAATTTTTTCAACATCGAATTGGACACGGCGGCCATCTCGTTTTTCAACAAAAATATCCGGGGCCATTCTCAGTTTTTCTTCTCTCAAGGTGATCATACCAAACGTACCTTTCTTCATTCATTTACATACAAGTTGTATTATACCACTCCAAAAATAAAAATCAATATCTTGTGGTGAAAATTATAAAAAACTTTCTAAAACACAAGATATTGATTTTGTTAAGAGCGTTGATAGAGTTTGAAATGCTGGTATTTCTTATCAACTAGACGGTAATTTTCTTTGAGGAGCTTCTTCATATTAGAGGTCAACTCTACTTGATTGTTAACTACAATATACTTAGGTTCAGACCGATCGATCTGATGAGTCACATTGGTCCGATTCTCATAAATTCCCAGATAAGAGGTTGGAGTCAATAAGGCAGAAGCCGCCAAACGATCACTCTCTTGGTAAAGAGTAGCACCTGTATCCCAAGCATAAATGGTATCCTTAGACTTGCTATGCTTTTGGATGTAGCTTGCGATTTCGCTCCGTTCACTGGATTGACCGGGTTGAAGGACCTGGTCTTGCACCACTGGAAATGCAAGCAAATAGACAAGAGCAACTAGTGGCAAGAAAGCTTGACTTGTAAAGTAAGCAGACCAGACTTCCTTGTTTCTCCTTACGGCCACGACGTTTCATTCCTTCATCCGCTTTCCCGTCTCGTGAGAACCAAATCGCAAATAAAGGCAGGACAAATGGCAAGATCGGTAATAATTGGTAAGCCCCTTGTTCAGGAAGTCCAATCGCCACAATGAGGACAACCAGGCTACCCATCCATCCCATAAAACGGAAGATACGACGAGCACTGTTCTCTTGCTTGGTAAAGGACATTAAAAAAGCAGAAACCAAACCAAAGGCAAGCGCCAATAGTCCATAATAAATGGCATTGCTAAAAGTCTGTCCATTAGTGAAATTCAAGGCATTAAAAACATAAGTTACTTGATTAATGGCATAGCCGAAGGTCTGATTCCAAACAGTCACATAACCAATTGGATAAAAGACAAGTGAAAAACCAAGAAGAGTAGCCAACAATTGATAAAAGCCACGTGCCCATCTCTTCTCCTTAATATTAAAGCCTGCCAAGCCAAGGAAGGCTAATAAGTAGAAGAGAGCACTGGTCATCGGTTCGATCAAGAAAGCCACAGCTGCGATTGCACCGTAAAGGATAAAGCCTTCGTCCTTACGATCCCCGATTAGATAAACTAAAATAAAATTCATGCTGGCAAATAGGAACGGAAGGCTAAAGAAGGTCACATAAACTCCTCCAAAACCAAGGCCTAGCACTAAGAAATAAAAGAGTAATTGGATATTCTTGGCTGTACCTTTATCCGCCACAAGTAAGCGCACGACGCGATAGAGGTAGGTCCCTGCAAAGAAGAGGGCAATCGCTTGGAGGAGCATCAAGATCCAATGTCCCCCAGCTAAGCTTCCTAACCAGTTGATCGTATAGTAGAGGAGACCATTGGTCCCGTAAAAATCACCAAATGGGACTTGACCTTTGGTCATCGCCCAGCCAGCATAGAGATCTTGAGATTGCTGGTTCGTTGCAAAACGGGTCAAAAATGGCACCCCAACATGCAACAAGCTAATCAAGAGGCTGAGTATAAGCGGAAGCGCTAGCGGTGCTGGGCGCTTGGCTTGACTGCGGACAGGCTCAGCTGCCACATCCTCTTCCAACTCCTCGGCCGTTTCTTCTACAATGGGTGCTTTCGCTTTTCTTGCTTCAAGTCTCCCTTTACGCGAACGCCGATTGGCCCGACTTAGGGGTTGTTCTGGTTCCTCTTTCGATTCTGCTAGCAATTCTGGCTCTGATACAACCGGATCTTCACCCTCAATGATAGCTTCCGACGCTTCATTAGAGTCTGGTTCCTCTAGGGCCTCTACTTGCGAATGATGAGTAGGCCGCTCTTCACGAAAGATCGACTTGTCTAACACTTCGCGAATCTCACGTGTATCTTGGAAACTATCTCCCACGTGAACTCCTAATTTTTTTGAAGTCATTTCTTGCTCTTTTTCGCTCATTCTTTTTCCTTTTTCTAGATGTTCCTCTGCCCTTTTCCTCAAGAAAAAAGCTCCTTATCTTTTCTAGTATACCAAATTCTGCTAGACCTGTCAGCCTACCACCACATAGTAGTGTATAAAAAGAGTCAGGTTTCACAGCACCTGACTCTCTCTTCTCTTCCCCAGACCACTTACAGCATCGGGGCGAACAATTGCATAATTTCTTTGATCAAGCTTTGGTGCCAAGTAAAACGGAAGGTATCTTCGGTGATCTCCTGAGATACTTCAAAGATGTGGTCAAAGTCTGCCCGAATCTCTTTCAGGGCAGGTGTCCGATACATCCAGACCGCATTTTCGTAGTGATGGACCAAACTACGGTAGTCAAAGTTAATCGTCCCCACAACCGCCATTTCATCATCTGCTAACACTTGCTTACTGTGGACAAAACCAGGCGTGTATTCATAGATTTTCACCCCAGCATCCATCAGATCCAAGTATGCTCCACGTGTGACGATTTGGATCAATTTTTTATCGGGAATATGCGGAGTCACGATCCGGACATCTACCCCACGAAGGGCTGCATTGCGAATATCCTCTGTCAAATCGTAGTCAATGATCAAGTAAGGGGTCGTAATGTAGACGTAATCTGTCGCTTGATTGATCATGTTTTGATAGACTGTCTTTCCAACCTGCGACTTGTAAATTGGCTTTGGTCCACTCCCATAGGGAATGTACAGCCCCTCACCTTCGACCGCTTGATTTTCCATATGGTAGCGATCAAAATCCTCGATTTCACCACGGTTAATGTACCAGGTCATGAGAAACAGCCGGGTCAAAGCCTTAACCGCCCGTCCGTCCAAACGGATAGCACTGTCCTTCCAGTGACCAAACCGCTCAATCTGATTGATATATTCGTCTGCCAAATTGACGCCACCTGTATAGCCAATCTGCCCATCAATGACCAGAATCTTGCGGTGGTCTCGGTTGTTATAAGCTACCGTCAGACGGGGAATCACCTTATTAAATTTATGGGCATCAATCCCCATCTTTCGCAACCGTTTGGTATAGTTTCCTGCCAAGGTCGCCATACAACCAATATCATCATAAAGGAGTTTGACCTCAACTCCTTCTTTCACTTTCTGCTCTAAAATTTCTAGGATACTATTCCACATCAATCCCTCATCAATGATGTAAAATTCAATGAAGATAAATTTTTTCGCTGCTTTCAGATCCTCTAGCAATTGCGCATACATCTCTTCTCCAAGAGGATAAAAAGTTGACGCCGTCCCATTATAGAGGTCTGCATTGTGGTCCATAGATAAAATCGACTTGACCAGGCCATAGACCGCCTTGCTTTCTTGCTTGAGTTCCTTACGCAGTTGCTGACTGTTGTCCTCTGTATGCTTCATAGACTCCATATTTTCTAGCTGAAGGATCTCTTTTTTGGACAAACGTCGCTCGCCAAACATGAGGTATAAGAGCGATCCAAAGACAGGAATCACCGCAATCAAGAGCCAGGTCACCTTATTTTCAGGCGGGGTATTACGATTGACAATCGCCAAGATCGTCGACACATATAATAGTCCAATCACCGCTACAGATAGCCAATGTGGGAACCATTTATTGAGCCAAAAGAAGGCTGCAAAGGAGGCCCATAGCTCAAAGCCCATAAACAAAATACTAAATCCATACTTGGACATCAAAAGACGAAATTTTCGAAAGGTCACAGCATCCTCCTTTTTCTTTCTACTAGTATACCAATTCTTTTTACCCGATGCAACGACCAACCAAATCCCTTTGAAGCCATAAAAAAGAGGGGAAGACTCCCCTTCCACCTCTCGAATCAATGATAGACGCTATCTGATCTAGCTTTCTTATTGTTTGGTCAATTCAATGATGCCTTGATCATCCTCTGCCTGCTCCAAATCTTCTAGCGACAACTGATTCCCTTCGATGCGATAACGGTAAAGCTCATCCCCAATACGCATGGATTGGTTGACCGGATCAACATTCACCTCTTTGGTCTCTTCTTCTCCATCAGCGTCTTGTACTGTAAATGTGCCTTTCGACCCGTCACAACAAGAAGAATCGTATTCTCTTCGTCCTGTCCTCGATAACTACCATCTATGGATACCTCATTTTTTGACTGTTCGCTAGACGTAGCTACTAGCTCTGATGAGTTAGAACTTTCTCCATTTGATGACTTGCTTGCTTGATCTTGCTGGCTACAAGCCGTCAGGAAAATCGCTACCGTAAAGGTCAACGCAACCATTATTTTTTTCATCTTCATCGACTCCTTTCGCCTTCAACGGATACCATCTACCACCAGTATACGCCAAGAAAGTCTTTTGGTCAATTGTTTAAGCCTCTAATAAAAATGCCCTTACTTCTGCAATAAAATACAAGGATCCTGTTACAAATAAGACCTCATCCGAACGGCTCTGATCCATAAACTCCTGAATATAAGCCTTGTAATCAGCAACATAGGGCAGGTCTTGGCGGTCACCCTGTGCTACTACTTCTCCATAATGGAAGGTTGTCAGAATCAATTCAGCCTCTGGTAAGCCCGCTTGAAGCGCTTCAAGCATCCCGCTGTAATCTTTCGCTTGAGGGCGCCAAATAATACCTTCACTCGTTTCCCTGTTAAGCTATTTGCAAACTCGATCAATCGCGCCATTGCATGGGGATTATGAGCCCCATCCAGATACACCTGGTCACCAAACAACTCTAGACGTCCTGGCCAACGAGTCTCCTGCAAGGCAAGCTTGACCAGATCCATATCCACTGCTTCTTCTTGGCCTTCCATGTAGAGGAAAAAGGCCTCTAAAGCTACCGCAGCATTTTCTCGTTGGTAGTCGCCCTTTAAGCCAAGAGGCGGTAAAACAAGCTCCACTCTTTCATTCCAAAAACGATCCTGCTCCAGGCCAAAATATTTCTGGAAGGTGTGAAGATCCACAGCTAATTGCTCTGCTCTTTCTTGGCAAACGGCTGTAGCTTCATCCGATAAAGGCCCCACCACTGCTTTCTTGCCTTCTTTAAAGATCCCTGCCTTTTGCTGAGCAATTGCAGCAATCGTCTCTCCTAGCGTTTCTTGGTGGTCCAGGCCAACCGAAGTGATTAGCGCAATCTCTCCCGTCACTACGTTGGTCGTATCCAGAAGCCCACCGATACCGACTTCCAGCAGGACCACATCCACTGCTTGTTCCTTAAAATACAAAAGGGCCATGAGACAAATAATCTCAAAATAGGAGAGTTGATCCTGAGTTTGGAGCAAGATCTGCTCCATTTGTTGGACCTGCTGGCCGATCCGAGTAAATCTTCATCTGAAATTGGCTGATCCCCAATACAAATCCGGTCATGAATACTGACCATATGGGGAGAAGTAAAGGTTCCAACCTTCTTCCCATGGGACATCAACAGTTGGCGCATAAAGGCGATCGTTGATCCCTTTCCATTGGTCCCTGTTACATGTAGGATCGGGTAAGCCTTATCAGGTCTCCCTAGCAGAGTGACTGCCTGCTCCATACGATCCAGTCCTGATCGGAAATTCAGACCGATCCGACTATTCATCCATTGCTCAATCTTATTCACATCTTCCTCCTAAAAGAAAAAAGCGACAAAGCCTCTTCTGACATTTGCGCTCCTTTCTTTTGTACTCGTTTCTTTACGTTCCTATTTGCATCAAGCCCTTTAGACTTGCCAACTCTCTCCAGTTTCTGGGAGTTGGGCTAAAAACATCCACTGGATGTTCCTGCGGTTTGTATTTCTTGCGCAGGGGTGATACAGTCTCCCAGACTTACTTGCGGTCTTCGTTTCTAGCGCAAGGCTAAAAACGTCCCCCGGACGTTTTTACTCCTCCATAAAGCTGTTGAAGACTTCTTCGATCATGTCCCATTCTGCATCTGAGTCTTCTGGGATTGGTTGAAGGTCGCCTTCTGTTCCATCTTCATTTTCTGTGAATGAATAAGCTTGGATTTCAACTTCACCGTTTTCATCTTCTTCTGCATTTGCAGGGATCAAAAGGACATAGTTCTTTCCAAATTCTTCTTTTCCATCAATGGTCAAAAGGATTTCAAAAAGCGTTTCATTCCCTTGTTCATCCACCAATGTGATTAATTCACGTTCTTCATGGTCGTGGTTATGATCATGTGCCATACTGTTTTTCCTCGTTTTCTTTCTAAAAATTGCGATCTAAATAATTTTGTAAAATGAGCTGGGCGGCCAACTTATCAATGACTTTTTTGCGCTTGCTACGGCTAACATCCGCTTGTTCGATCAACATCCGTTCTGCAGCTACTGTGGTCAACCGCTCGTCTTGATAGTCGACTGGCAGACCAAATTTTTCAGCAATCATAGCACCGTACGCCTGACTAGCTTCCACACGCGGTCCGCTGGTATTGTTCATGTTTTTGGGCAAGCCCACAACAAAACGGTCTACCTTGTATTGAGCTACTAATTCGGCTAATCGTTCTAAGCCAAATTCTTTTTTGTCCTCATCAATTTGAATGATTTCAAGACCCTGAGCTGTAAACCGAGAGGATCACTCACAGCAACCCCGACGGTCTTTGAACCGACATCCAATCCCATAATTCTCATTAGAGGTCTATTCCTTGCCCTTTCAAATAATAACGCACCAATTCTTCAACGATTTCGTCTCGTTCATACTTACGAATTTGGTTTCGCGCATTGTTATAACGAGGTACATAGGCAGGATCACCACTAAGTACGTATCCTACGATTTGATTAATTGGATTGTAGCCTTTTTCATCTAGTGATAAATAAACATCTTTCAAGGTTTCGCTAATTTCCTTACGATTTGAATCATCAAGATTAAAACGTACTGTTTCATCTGTAAATCCCACAAGAACACCCTCTTTCCTTAGAATATTACTATTATACCATAATTAGAGCCTTTTCACAACGGACAAGCCATTGATTTTACAGCTTTTTCAAGCATTTTTAGGCTATTGATCCCCAACTGTTCTATTTTATTTTTGCTCACTCGCTCCGGCACTGATGAGATTGTCCGCAAATTGACTTGGTGTCAACTTCAACAACTCTGGCAGGTGATTGTTTTTGAAGTAAGTCATGCCTTCAGCCTTCTTCACATCCATCGCTTCAAAGTCATAGGTGATGGTCACCTTGTATTCATTCTCATTTTCCAAGGTCAAATCAGCCGTGAAACCTGGCACTGTCAAAGCTTCCTTAAAGGCATCATCCTTGTTAAAGGATTCTCTCAATTGCTTTTGTGCTTCCTCGACTCCAACCTGTTGGATCCCTTTTTTCAACTCCTCATCGGTTGCCGTCACATTGATAGTCTCCAACTTTTTAAAGGTGTTCCCCACATAGGTGACGATTTGCGTCTGTTGTGTTCCCTTGTCATCTTTTGGAAAGACAAAGGTTCGTGTAACCACTTGATTCTCCTCAGCCTTTTGCAAGATGCTTTTATTATCCTTTTGTAGCTGTTCTGCTTTCGCTTTGATTTCTTTTTGCTCACTTGAGTTCGGCGTTGTCGCTTGCTTTTTTTGACCGCATCCTGTCAAACACAAAACAAGCGCACCCAATAAGAAGATCTTTCTTTTCATTTTCCATTCCTTACTAGTTATTGGTTTCTAAAATATTGTATCACAGATTTCGGAAAATGGCGCAGGAAACTACTCTACATTTCTAAATTTAAAGAAAAAAATCAGAAACAGACTGTTTCTGATTTCTGATCTTTAATTGCTTTAAAGTGCTGCACGCATCCGCGCTTCTGCATTTTCTACATTTCGAACTGATCGTGGCAAGAAGGCACGAATATCGTCTTCTTTATAGCCTACTTGGAGGCGTTTGTCATCTACCAAGATTGGACTTTTTAGAATACGTGGAGTTTCCATAATGATGTCAATGACTTCATTGACACTCAAGTCTTCGATATCCACTCCTAGATTTTTAGCGTATCGATTTTTTGAAGAGACAATACTTGCCACTCCATTTTCAGTCTTTGTAAGGATATCCAATAATTCTTCTTTGGTGATCCCTTCCTTACCGAGGTTTTGTTCTTTATAAGTTAGCTGGTGAGCGTTGAGCCAAGTCTTTGCTTTTTTACAGCTGGTGCAACTTGACACTGTATAAATTTAATCATGCATGCACTCCTTTCGCTACACGATAATACTATCGTATTAAATTATAACACAAAAACCATCAGTCTAGCGACCTATTTTGAAAAAAATTAATCTTCAATTTCAATCGCGTCATCTAAATCTAGTGTCACTTCTTCTACGATCGGAGCTGCTTCTTCAGTTTTATCAAGCGGTTTCACTGCTTCGTCTTCTTCGATCAAACCAAAATGTACCCGAACCTTGTGGTCGATTTCGTCGAAAATTTCTGGGTGGTCAGCCAAGAATTTCTTAGCATTTTCAGATCCTTGACCGATTTTTTCGCCATTATATGAGTACCACGCACCAGCTTTTTGGATGATATCCAAATCTGTTGCAATCTTCACCAATTCACCCGTACGTGAAATTCCTTCCCCGTACATGATTTCAACCATGGCTTCTTTAAACGGAGGAGCTACCTTGTTCTTCACAACCTTGATCTTTGTTTCCTTACCAACGTTGGTATCTTTTTGGTCACCAGTACCCTTGATTTGGGTATTTCCACGAACATCTAAACGGACAGAGGCGTAGAATTTCAGGGCACGACCACCTGGTGTCGTTTCGGGATTCCCAAACATGACTCCAACTTTTTCACGCAATTGGTTGATAAAGATGGCAATGGTCTTGGTCTTATTGATCGAAGCTCCGAGCTTACGCATCGCTTGGCTCATCATCCGCGCCTGCAAACCAACGTGGCTGTCACCGATATCTCCATCGATTTCTGCACGAGGTACCAAGGCCGCAACAGAGTCGACAACCACCAAATCAACCGCACCAGAGTCGATCAATTTACCGGCAATTTCAAGCCCTTGTTCTCCTGAGTCTGGTTGAGACAAGAGAAGTTCGTCGATATTAACCCCAAGAGCCGCTGCATAAGATGGATCCAAGGCATGCTCGGCATCGATAAAGGCTGCAATGCCTCCTTCTTTCTGTGCTTGCGCCACTGCATGGAGGGCAACGGTTGTTTTACCAGATGATTCTGGACCATAGATTTCGATGATCCGACCTTTTGGATAACCACCAGCACCCAAGGCAATATCAAGAGCCAAGGAACCTGAGCTCATGACTTGAACTTTTTGCTCTGCGCGTTCGCCCAGACGCATGATCGATCCTTTACCAAAGTCTTTTTCGATCAACTTCAGGGCATCATTGAGCGCTTTTTCACGCTCGTCTCCAAATTTCTTAGAGATGTCATCTAATTTTTTCTGTTTTTTCGCCATTCTTTTCTCCTATTTTTTACTATACAGGAATGCACTCTATTCACCAACGGTTTCCGTCATTTAACAGGTGCATATCCCATTCATTTTTTTGAATCAGTCTTCATTTGGCACAAACTTCATTATACCAAATTTCACTATTTAATACAGCCAAGCGCACCAAATTAAAGGCATGCAGAACTGCAATTTCGCGGACATCAGCTCGGCTACGTCCGGCGATATTGACTTGGACGCTATCCACTCCATTTGGAGTCGCAAGTCCGATAAAGACAGTCCCTGCTGGATGCCCTTCTAGACTATCAGGTCCCGCAACTCCGGTTAGGCTAACACCATAATCGGATCCTGTTAACTTACGGGCCTGTGAAGCCATGGCTTGAGCTGTAAAATGAGACACTACTCCATGTTGCTCCAACTCTTGAGCTGGAATAGACAACATCTTGCTTTTTTCTTCCAGACTATAGGTGACAAAACCACCCGCAAATATGCTAGAAGCCCCTGAAAAATCTGCCAAAGTCGCTTGGAAGAGACCAGCCGTCAGACTTTCTGCAGCTGTAATGGTCTTACCAGTCTGTTTCAAAAGATCAAAGGCAACCTTGGCCATCGAATTGTCATCTCCATAACCGTAAAACAACTCTTGCAAGGGTTGATGATCCAGGGTGTGGCGTGATAAGATTTCCTTTTCTAAGACATCGAGCTTAGCATCCGCTTCTGCCTGATCTTTCGCCTTTGTAGACAGACGTAAGGTCACTTCTCCTGTCTTGGCATAAGGAGCTACCGTCGGATCGCTCTGTTCTTCAATGATATCGGCTAAAATCGTAACCAGCTGGCTTTCCCCAATCCCAAAGAAGCGCAAAACTCTTGAAAAGAGCTGCTCCCCTGTTGTCAAATGAGGCACCAATTGTTCGTTGACCATGGGTTTTAACTCACTTGGAGGACCAGGTAGAACGACATAGGTCACACCATCAACCGTGATCAAACCTCCAACCGCGAGACCTGTACGGTTTTGAAGAGGGATTGATCCGGCGATCATTTGTGCTTGTCGCTCATTATTGGGCGTCCGGACATAATCAGGGCGACTGGCAAAGAAGGTGTCGAGTTTGGCAAGCGCTGTCGGATCAAAAACCAGTTCTTTCCCTAAAAACTTAGCAAGGGTTTGCTTGGTCAAATCATCCTCTGTTGGACCAAGTCCACCGCATAAAATCACCAAATCGCTGCGTTTTGAAGCTGTCTCAATGGTCGAGAAGAGACGACCTTCATTGTCTCCTACCGCCACATGATAATAGACATCAATCCCTAAACTAGCTAATTTTTCAGACAAGAATTGAGCATTGGTGTTGACAATCTGTCCTGTGAGAATTTCGGTTCCCACTGCAATAATTTCCGCCTTCATGGTGCCTCCCACTTATACTATTCGTAATTTTCATTTCATTTTAACACAATTTCTTAAATTATTAAAAAAACAGATTGAAGATAAAGTCCATTTTGGATAACTTTCTTCAATCTTTTTACTTTAGAGTATAAAGTAAAAACTCTTAGAAATAACATTACATCAGCATTCCTAAGAGTTTTAACTATGTGGCAATCAACTTCTAAAGGGCTATTTTCTATTGTTGATAGAGCTTATCTATATTCTGAAGCACCCATATCGAGTGGTTGCTTTTTTACTACTTTCTTGATCTAAATGTCTTCTTCTGACTCAAATTCTTGTTGTTTCCCCTCATCTTTTGTGATACAATAGCATCAATTTTTCTAGGAGGATAATATATGGCTTCTACTATTGGTATTATAAGTTTATCTAGTGGGACTATGGGTGAAGACTTTGTCAAGCACGAAGTGGACTTGGGTATTCAACGTCTCAAGGACCTCGGACTCAATCCTATCTTTTTACCTCATTCGCTAAAAGGCTTAGATTTTATCAAAGAACATCCTGAAGCTCGTGCAGAGGATTTGATTCAGGCCTTTTCTGATGATAGCATCGACATGATCCTATGCGCCATTGGTGGAAACGATACCTATCGCTTGCTACCTTATCTTTTTGAAAATGACCAACTACAAAAGGTTATCAAACCAAAGATTTTTCTCGGTTTCTCGGATACGACCATGAACCATCTCATGTTGCATAAACTAGGAATCAAGACTTTTTACGGCCAATCCTTTCTAGCAGACATTTGTGAGTTAGACAAAGAAATGTTGCCATATAGCCTCCACTACTTTAAAGAATTGATTGAGACGGGAAGAATCTCAGAAATTCGACCTAGTGACGTTTGGTATGAGGAACGGACTGATTTTAGTCCCAAAGCCTTGGGAACACCTCGTGTCAGCCATGCAAATACAGGTTTTGACTTGTTACAAGGCAATGCTCAGTTTGAGGGAGAAATCCTCGGTGGTTGTCTTGAGTCTCTCTATGATATTTTTGACAACACTCTACACGCAGATAGCACAGACCTCTGCCAAAAATACAAACTTTTCCCTGACTTATCCGACTGGGAAGGAAAGATTCTATTGCTAGAAACAAGTCAAGAAAAGCCTGAACCTGACGACTTCAAAAAGATGTTGCGGACTTTAAAAGAAACTGGGATATTTGAAGTCATTAGTGGACTCTTGGTCGGGAAACCTATGGATGAAACCTTCTATAACGACTATAAAGAGGCACTATTGGATATCATTGATAGCAATATCCCAATTGTCTATAATCTGAATGTCGGACACGCAACTCCAAGAGCAATTGTTCCCTTCGGAGTCCACGCCCATGTAGATGCAAAGAAGCAAGTCATCCACTTTGACTATAACAAAGGAAGCTGAGATAAGACTCTCAGCTTTTTCTACATTCTCTGATGTTCTAGTCATCTAACGTCACTTATTTCCACTTTTCCATTCACAATCATTCTCATGATCATCAACCAAACCTGCAGCTTGTAGAAATGACAAAACTGCAACGGGACCTGTAAACTTGAAACCACGCTTTTTGAGGTCTTTGGCAAGTTGTTCGGAAAGAGCTGTCTTCGCAGGGGTCTGCCGGTAATCCGGGACATCATTGTTGATGGCTTTCCCACCGACAAAAGACCAGAGATAGGCATCAAAAGAGCCGAATTCTGCCTGGACTTGTAAAAAGGCCTGGGCATTGGCCTGTGTCGCAAAGATCTTGGCACGATTGCGAATGATGGCTGGATTGTCTAACAAAGCTTCCAGCTCCTCATCCGTCATGTCTGCCACATGTTGAATGTGATAGCCATGAAAAACCTCACGGAAAGCCTGCCGTTTATTGAGCACCGTTTCCCAAGAAAGTCCCGCCTGATAGGTCTCTAAGCAAAGCAACTCAAAGAGCGCCTGGTCATCATGGAGGGGCTGTCCCCACTCCTCATCATGGTAGGCTATATAGAGGGGGTTGTTCATTTTGACCCAGCTACAACGTTTTGGCATAGACTTCTCCTATTTCACCAACATCTTCAGAGCAGACTTGATATAGTTCTCTGCTGTATCGGTCGTTCCTTCGAAGAATTTCTTGATTTTCTTAAGCTCCGCTGCCTTGTAGCCCAAAGCCAACATGGCTTCCATAGCTTCTTCCAGGGCTTGGTTTTCTTCCGTCACTTTAGCTTTAGATTGAGCCGGTGCATCTTCTGGATCAAGATTAATCTTACCTTCTAGATCCAAGACCATCTGTTGAGCTGTTTTCTTACCGATCTTCGGAAATTTGGTCAAGTAGGTGATGTTCTTGCTTTCGATAGCTTGGACAAGGCCTGCATTGTCATCCGCAGCGATGATGGCTAGAGCTGAGACTGGGCCAATTCCAGAGACCGAGATCAAGTTCAAAAAGAGCTTTTTCTCTTCTTCGGTCGCAAAGCCATAAAGAAGGTGAGCGTCTTCACGGACTACTTGATGGAGATAGACTTGCACCTCTTGGTTCATTTTGCCAGAGTAGGCATAGGGATTGGCCACATGCAAGAGATAGCCGATCCCAGCTGTCTCCACCACGATGTATTTGGCGGTGATTTTCGTTAAGATTCCTTTAATGTATTCGTACATAAGATTCCTTTATTCTTTATTTAATATTTGCCCAACTCCCGCAAGCTGGTGTGATTTTCCTGAATGCGTCGGAACATCTTTTCCATGTCCGACTTGGTGAAGTTAACCAAAACCGGACGGCCATGAGGGCAGTTATAAGGGTTGTCGCATTGGGACAGTTGATAGATGAGATCGCGTGCAGAGTAATCGTCCAGTGTGTGGTTGGCCTTGATGGAGCGTTTGCAGGACATCATGATGGCCAACTCCGCCCGGTATTTCTTGATCGACACTTCCTTGGTCAATAGGAGCATGTCACACATTTCATAGATACCCGACTCGATCTCTTCTTCCTTCATCCAGATCGGATGCTCCCGCAAGATCAACTGGTTGACTCCGTACTCTTCAAGATAAACTCCCACTTCTTCTAGAAGGTGCTTGCGCTGTTGCAGGCGGATCAGATCATCTGCAGGGAACTCAAAGATATACGGTACCAGCAGTTGTTGCTGACTGCCGTCTACGTCCCCGATGCTCTCTCGGTATTCTTCGTATTTGACCCGCTCTTGGGCTGCATGCTGGTCAATGATGTAGAGGCCCCCATTGCCTTGAGCAAAGAGATAGGTCCCATGCATCTGACCAAAATATTCCAACTCTGGGAAGGTGGATGCTTCCTCTCCCTCCAGCTTGTCATAGGCCTTGTCTAGACTAGCCAGATCCAACTCTGGGTGATCCAGTTCATCGTATACCGCAGCCTTTCTTTCCGCAAACTTGATCGCGCTTGTCGGTTTTTCTACTGGATTTTCTTGGCTTCTGGCTTCAGTAGTATCCTCATCTGTTAGAGGAAGTTGAGGATCTGCCACCTCTGGCCGAAGCTTGAAATCTTGACTTTCGCGGTCATAATAGAGGCGGTTTTCTTTTAAAGGCAAGGTTGTCTGTACTGGCTTTTCTGTTCGGCGAATGGTCGATTTGGCTAGATTTTCTAGAGCATCCGGAATTAGGTCCTGCTCCTTCAGAGCATTCGCAATCGCTTGGGAGATCAGGGCCATCAGTTCTCGTTCTTTGGATATACGCACTTCTTGCTTGGTCGGGTGAACATTGACATCCGCTAAGTAAGGGTCAATCTGGATATGAATGACCGCGAGCGGGAAGCGACCCACCATGAGTTTACTACCGTAGCCGTCTAAAATAGCCCGATTGAGCAAGAAATTCTTGATGTAGCGGCCGTTGATAAAGAGACTGATGTAGTTGCGATTGGCACGAGTCAATTCAGGCAAAGACACAAAGCCCGTCACTTCAAAATCTAGGTCGCGATTTTCAATGGCTACCATCTTCTTGGCAGACGCCAAGCCATAGACGCCCGCAATCGCTTGCCGGAGATTGCCAGTACCTGCCGTTTTGGTCATTTCTTTTCCATCATTGATTAAGGTGAAAGCAATCTCTGGATGGGCCAAACTCAATCGGTTGAGAATATCCACGATATGGGACAGCTCTGCCTGCTGGCTCTTTAAATACTTGAGACGAGCAGGGGTATTAAAAAAGAGATCTTCTACTGTAATCTTGGTCCCGACAGGGCTTGTCGCTGGCTCCAATTCCTCAATTTCACCACCCTTTGCGACCAATTTGGTCCCGTGGGCAGCTCCTTCTTGAGCCGTTAGAAGGGTTAGAATACTAACAGAAGCAATGGAAGGCATGGCCTCGCCACGAAAACCAAGGGTTCGAATGCGAAAAAGATCCGCTTGATTCTTGATCTTACTGGTCGCATGTCGACGAAGGGCCAAAGCGACCTCATCATGCGCAATTCCTTCCCCATTGTCTGTAATCCGAATCGACTTCAATCCTGCTTCTTCGATTTCAACGACGATCTGGCTAGCTCCAGCATCGATCGAGTTTTCAACCAATTCCTTGACCACACTAGCAGGTCGTTCAATTACTTCACCTGCCGCAATCTGGTTGGCTAGGACTTCTGGCAATTCAATAATCTGTGACATAGCTGCTCCTTTACCTTTTTTCACCGATACATGTAGCTCTATTATACCACAGATCCACAGGACTCCCTTTCTTAAAAAATGGAGGCTGGCCCCATCTTCTTTCCTAAAAACCGCATAGGCAAAGAAAATGACCACATAAACAAATCCCCTTGTCTTCCCTTTGGAAAAAGTGTTTAATAGTAGTGTAAAGAAGGAGCCGGGCTAGCAGGCTAACCGACTTTACTTAAGGAGGGAGAAAATATCTTATGAAAGTTGAAGTACACATTGATTCCCATTTCCAAGAAGAAGCGGTGACCATTACAGCACCTACACTATCTACGCGTGTAGAACAAGTCCGTGATTTTGTGGAAATGTTGGAGCAGAAGGAACGGTTGCGAGCGAAAAAAGAGGGCGAAACCTATCTTGTAGAGACCCGCTTGTTCCATCGGTTCTATATTGAAAATCGGCAAGTAGTTGGTGAAACAAAGGATGATCATTTTATCCTTACAGGTCCTCTCTACCAACTCTCTGGAGACTTGCCCAGCTACTTTTTAAAAATTTCCCAATCTGAAATTATCAACACCAAAGAAATCGATCATCTGCATTTTACCGGTAGCGGATCGGTTCAAATCTATCTAAAAAACGGGAGTCTAACTTACTCTTCTCGTCGTTACTTAAAAGCCATTAAGGAGAAATTATCATGATGAAAAACCATTTTACCAACGCTCTAAAAGGGATCTTGATTGGTCTCGTCCTCTCAATCCTCTTTTCTTTTTTAAACTCCCCTTCCACTTATATGCCCCTCAGTCCTAGCTCAGCTGTCGGCCAGTGGATGCAAGCCCACGAAGTTCATGGATCTCTGGTCATGCTCTATTGTACTCTGGTTTGGGCTGGGATCGGCTTGCTCTTTAGTCTAGGAAACACCCTGTTCAACAAAGATTGGAGCCTTCTTCGTGCAACCGTCAGCCACTACCTCTTGATGCTCTTTGGTTTTCTACCCTTAGCAACCTTGGGCGGCTGGTTCCCAATGCAAATCAGTTTTTATCTCTCTGTCATTCTTGAGTTTAGCTTCGTCTATCTCATTATCTGGGCTGTTTCTTACTACCTCAATAAAAAGAAAGTAGAAGAAATCAATCGTCAGTTGCAAGGGAAAGCCTGAAGAATATAAAAAAAGAGGCTGGGACAAAAGTCCTAGCCTTTCAATTGTCTTTGGATTGTCGAGCAAGACGCAGTGGTTGAGTGGGCTCTACTGCGCTGATTTTATCAGCTTTTACAGCCCTACTCAACTGTGCGGAGGTGGGACGACGAAATCGAATTCTAACGAATAACCGATTTCTTTCCCACTCTCTTTTATATTCTCTTTTTCAATTCGGCGACTGCCATCATGACTTCCATCGGAGTCATATTGTAGAGATCCAGATTCTTCAATTCCGTGATCACTGTATTTTCTGCCTCCTCCTCAAAGAGGGAGATTTGTTCAGCAACCTGTGAAGGTGCTTCCTTTTTAGGAGTTTCATCCACAAACGGTACTTGCTGGGCTTGTCCTTCGAGCTTGGTCAAAATCGCATCTGCCCGCTTCAACAACTCTTCTGGCAAACCAGCGATCTTTGCTACGTGAATCCCATAGGACTTATCCGCTGGGCCGGGTTCAATCTTGTGCAAGAAGGTAACCTGTCCATCTCGCTCCAAGGTCGCGACATGGACATTTTCCAAACGGTACAGGGTCTCTGAGAGAGCTGTCAACTCATGGTAATGGGTCGCAAACAAGGTCTTAGCACCGGTCCGATCATGGATATATTCGATGATGGATTGGGCGAGGGCCATCCCATCATAGGTCGCCGTTCCCCGTCCCAACTCATCAAATAAGATCAAGGATTGGGGTGTTGCCTTGCGAATAGCCTGATTGGCCTCCATCATTCTACCATAAAGGTAGACTGGCCCGATACCAGGTCATCGGCAGCACCGATCCGGGTATAAATGGCATCAAAGATTGGCAACTCTGCCTTTTGTGCTGGAACATAGGAACCGATTTGCGCAAGAATCACGATAATGGCCAATTGGCGCATATAGGTAGACTTCCCGCTCATGTTTGGCCCTGTGATCAACTGAATATCCTGCTCTTCATCCATAAAGATGCTATTAGGAATATAGGACTGGGCCCCCATCACTTTCTCAACAACCGGGTGACGGCCTTTATCGATCACGATCCGTCTTTCTTCATGAAAGATCGGACGAATCAATTGCTGCGATTCGGCAACACTGGCTAGACTTTGTAAAACATCAACCGTCGCAATCGCCTGAGCCAACTGTTGCAGACGCTGGATATATTTACCAACTTCTTCACGAATCCGCATAAAAATCGTATATTCAAGGCTGGCAGATTTCTCACGCGCCTCTAGCATATCACCTTCAATGCGTGCCAATTCTTCCGTGCCAAAGCGTTCTGAATTTTTCAAGGTCGCCTTGCGGAAGAAATGAGCAGGAACGTGGCTCAATTGAGAATTGGTGACATGGAAATAGTAGCCATCCTTCTTGTTGTAATCAATCTTCAGACCTGTAATGCCACTGGCTTCGCGCTCCTTGGCTTCAATCTCTGCAATCCAACCGGTACCATCCCGAAGAACAAGACGGTACTGGTCCAATTGTTCGTCAAAACCGGTACGGATGATATTCCCCTCTGTAATAACAGCAGACGCTTCTGGAGCAATAGCGGAGGTAATCAAGCGATGCAATTCAGGAAGTTCATCCAAGCGTGCAATCAAAACATCCAAGACCGGATCACCAATCCCCAGTAAAATCGACTTAATCGTCGGCACATGACCTAGAGTGTCTCCTAGCTGCAAGAGATCCTTAGGGTTGATCTTGCCAAAGGAAACCCGACTCGCTAAGCGTTCGATATCATAGACCCCTTTGAGACTATCAGTCAGATCACTCCGTTCAAAAAAATGATCCATAAAGACTTGAATGATATCCTGGCGCTCACGAATCCGTTCCGAATCAACTAAGGGTTTCTGAATCCAGGACCGCAACAAACGACCTCCCATGGCCGTCTTGGTTTCATCCAAATACCAATACAAGCTCCCATGTTTCTTCCCAGTCCGAGCATTCTCTGTCAAATCCAGACTAGCCTTGGTCGCAAAGTCCATTTGTAAGAAATCACAGATCTCATAATGATGGGCTTTTTTGAGGTGACTCAATTCCCGCATTTGCGTCTGGTGGACATACTGGAGAAGTTTCCCGGCTGCTTGCTTTTCTAGCTCACTCAGATGATCCCCCAAGAGTTGGACATCGTCAAACACCAGCTCCACATGCGACAGCAAAAGATTCATCTGGCTCACGAAAACATGCTCTTCTTTTTCTGATAAGGCATATCCCAGAACAACTTCACGCGCACGTAAATTGCGGATTTCTCCACAAACCATGGTGAAGTCATTGAGGGTGGTCACCTGAAACTCACCTGTCACCAGATCCATATAGGCTAGTCCATAGTTATCCCCTGCTCGATCCAAGGCAACCAGGAAGTTATTCTCACTATCTGGTTTGGTCGAATCCACTACTGTACCCGGCGTGATCACCTGTACTACTTCACGCTTAACGACCCCCTTGGCTTCTTTGGGATCTTCCATTTGTTCTGCAATCGCGACCTTATAGCCCTGTTCAATGAGAACATCGATGTACTGCTGGGCAGAGTGGTAGGGAACACCCGCCATGGGAATCGGATTCTCTGCATTTTTATTCCGTGAGGTTAAGGAAATCTCTAAAATTTGAGCTGCATTCACTGCATCTTCATAAAATAATTCGTAAAAATCCCCCATTCGAAACAGCAAAAAGGCATCCGGATAGTCTTTTTTGATATCTAGATACTGCTGCATTCCAGGAGATATTTTTTCTACTGCCATACTTTCTTTTAATCCTTACTGTACATCCTATTCCCAAACAAGCGCCATAGATGAAAACAGGAGTAGATAGTTGCCTATCTTCCTCCTATGACATCTAAGAATCGATTTACTTTTAATGGGCTTCATTATTGCATCATCCCTAAAATTTCATTTTGAATTTCAATAGCCGCATCTTGATCTCGACAGACAATCAATAGCGTGTTAGCCCCTGCTACTGTCCCTAAAATACGCTCATCTGACATCTCATCCACACCATTGGCCAAGAGGGCTGCTTCTCCAAGCTCTGTCCGCAAGACCAAGGTGAATTCTGCTCGTGAGACAGACTTGGCATGGCTGGACAACATAATATAAATCTCTGCCACCTCAGGCTCATTTGGTAAAATATAATACAATTGATCTTTTCGCTTCACCTTGACCAGACCTAGATCCCGCAAATCACGTGAGAGGGTCGTTTGCGTCACCGCAATGCCTTTGCTTCTAAACGATCCTGAATCTCTTTTTGCGTGGACAGTTTTTCATTTCGAATCATCTGTTGAATCAAAAGGTGTCGTTCTGTCTTTTTCATTGGACCTCCACTTTTGAATAAATATACTTTAAATTATACCAAAAAAATTGAAAATTCGCTCAAAATTGTGTTAAAATAATAGTTAAAAGGACTAAGGAGCTAATATGAACAATAAAGAACTCATTGCTAGTGAATTGGCCAAAGTGATTGACTCTCTTGACCAAGATGCTATTTTAAATTTGCTTGAACAACCAAAATCATCTGATCTTGGGGACATTGCTTTTCCAGCCTTCTCACTTGCAAAAGTGGAACGCAAGGCTCCTCAAGCAATCGCTGCAGACATTGCTGAAAAAATCGACCAAAGCGCCTTCGAAAAAGTTGTTGCAACTGGACCTTACGTAAACTTCTTCTTGGACAAATCTAAGATCTCTGATCAAGTGATCAAATCTGTCATCGAAGCAGGTGTAGACTACGGTCAGCAAGACGAAGGACATGGTCAAAACATTACCATCGACCTTTCAAGCCCAAACATTGCAAAACCTTTCTCAGTTGGACACTTGCGCTCAACCGTTATCGGAGATGCTCTTTCAAACATTTTCCGCAAAATGGGCTACAATACCATTAAAATCAACCACTTGGGAGACTGGGGTAAACAGTTCGGTCTCTTGATGGTGGCTTACAAAAAATGGGGTAGCAAGGAAGCTGTCGAAGCTAATCCAATCGACGAATTGTTGAAACTGTATGTTCGCATCAATGCCGAAATCGAAAACGATCCAGAACTGGATGAAGAAGGACGTCTCTGGTTCAAAAAATTGGAAGATGGAGATCCAGAAGCGACTGAATTGTGGCAATGGTTCCGTGACGAGAGCTTGGTAGAATTCAACCGTATCTACAAACTCCTCGGTGTTGAATTTGACAGCTTAAACGGAGAAGCCTTCTACAATGACAAGATGGACGAAGCTGTCCAAATCCTTGAAGAAAAAGGCTTGTTGAAAGAGTCTAAAGGGGCTAGCATCGTTGAGTTGGATGATGTGAACCTGCCACCAGCTATGATTAAGAAATCAGACGGTGCCACTCTTTATATCACCCGTGATATCGCAACCGCTATCTACCGTGCACGTACCTACAACTTTGTGAAAAATATCTATGTTGTAGGCCAAGAACAATCCAACCACTTCCGTCAGTTGAAAGCTGTTTTGAAGAAAATGGGATTTGACTGGAGCGATGATATGATCCACGTTGACTTTGGTTTGGTCACAAAGAACCGCCAAAAATTGTCAACTCGTAAAGGAAATATCATCCTGCTCGAACCAACTCTTCAAGAAGCCATCTCTCGTGCCAAAGCTCAGATCGAAGAGAAGAATCCTGAACTTGAAAACAAAGAAGAAGTGGCACATGCAGTCGGTGTTGGTGCGGTTAAATTCTATGACTTGAAGACTGACCGTCGCAACGGGTATGACTTTGACCTTGAAGCCATGGTATCCTTCGAAGGAGAAACTGGACCTTACGTTCAATACGCTTATGCTCGTATCCAATCCATCCTTCGCAAAGCCAACTTCACACCATCAGCAGACGCGACTTATAGCTTGAACGATCCTGAAAGCTGGGAAATCATCAAGCTTCTCCAAGACTTCTCTCGTGTTGTCAAACGTGCTGCCGAAAACTATGATCCATCCTTGATTGCTAAATATGCGATCAACTTGGCTCAAGCCTTCAACAAATACTATGCTCACACTCGTATCTTGGATGAAAGCCCAGAACGCGATAGCCGTCTTGCTCTTAGCTACTCAACAGCAGTTGTTTTGAAAGAAGCGCTTCGCTTACTTGGTGTCGATGCACCTGAGAAAATGTAAAATGACACAAGTGGTTGGAGCAACTATTCCCAAATAGAAAAAAGGAGATGTTTGATCTCCTTTTTCCTTTAAATGAACAAAAACGCTGATTTCTCAGCGTTTTTTTTTATAAATGATACAAATCCTCTACAATAGCAGCTACTTTTTTAATATCTCCCAACATCCCCCGCATTTCAAAATCGGCCAGCACGGGAAAGCCAAAACGTTGGCTGTACTGCTTAGCAGTCAAACAATATTGATTGTTAAAATTCCGATTGCCTGATCCAACCACTCCCAAACACTTGCTGGCGTTGTTTCCAAAGGCAATAAAATCTCCGACATCGGTCGTTAAAATTTCCACATCCCCATTATCAACACCATTTCCTCCTTCTAGATAGGTAGGCAAAAAGGCGATAAAAGGAGTATCGACTTCAAAGAAAGGCTTCTCTTCTTTGACTAGGTCTTTGACATGGATTTTTTCAATTTCAAGTCCTGGATGGGCTTCCCACAAATAGTCACTTAAACGGCGAACAAAACTCTCTGTATTCCCACTCAGGCTAATATAAACAAAGGATACTTTCATCTTTTTTCTCCAATCAAGAAGCTCTCTTATCCTCTAAGAGAGCTTTATTCACACTCATCTATTATGCTGTAGCTTGAGCCTTTCTCAAGCGCAAAGTGTTATACAAAATAATTCCAAAGAAAAGAAGGGACAAAGCAGTCATATATAACAAAGCAACAAATGTTGCAAAAGAATACCGTTTAAAAAGATCTGGATTTGAAAAAGTAGCTAATAATGGACTTTCTGTAAAATAACGATAACAGGAGTATACTTGACTCAACACAATCTGTCCCATATAAGTATAATGGGCTGTTAACAGATCCTCCTTCATAAAGAGAAAATAGAACGTTGCGAGCAAGGCGATAATAATCAGAGAAAGTAATAAAAAGGTTAGCGGAGACTGATTGAGTTGCCCCAATTTATCTTGGTAGAGTACATAGTCAGCCTTGTCTTGAGCGTTTGTTAACTCCATTGTTTTCACGATATCATCGGTCAATTCAAAACTCTTTGGAGCTCCGAAAGTAGGGATGGCCCATGTTAGGGTTCCAACTGTGGAGAAAAATAACAGGATATACAGATAGATGGGTTTCTTTTTCATATAAACTCCTTTTCAATTCTTACACACTATTATATCGCGATACAGATAGAAAGGCAAGCGCCTCAAAACTGTGGAAACACTTGCCTGATCACTGATATGTTCAAATGAAATTCATTTGGAAAAATAATGTGTGCAAAAGATGAAAAAGACATCGCAACTGTATGATTGGAATGATTAGAGATCTAACGGAGTCCTATAAACTTTCATTCGAACAGGACTAGTATAGCCGATTTCCCTCTATTTTAGTCATTTCTTTCTATTCTGCTTGATTTCAACACCATTTGGTCCTTGAAAACCATTTCTGTTCCTTATCCAAAAACTATTCTGTCCTTTTTCACAACCATTTGGCCATCACTCCAACAAAAAAGCCAGAAGCGTCTGCCTTCTGACTTTCTTTATTTAGATGAATGTAGTAAAGAAATATGAATTAATCCTCTTTTTTCTTGCGAGCAAGACCCAATCCAGCAATCCAGCCATCGCACCTGCAAGAACAGCTGCAATTGAGCTTTCTGTACCTGTATTTGGAAGCGCAGGTGTTTGTGGTTGCGCAGGTTGTACAGGCTGTTCCGGAACTTCAGGAGTTGGTTCGGTTGGAATCTCTGGAGTTGGTGGAACAATTGGTGTTGGTGGGTTGTATGGAGTTGGTGGAGTTGGCGGAACCGGTGTCGGTGGGGTTGGAATAGCTGTTTCCGTTACCACTTTATTCTTATGCCATTTCACTTCAGCTTCCGGTTTCACCGGTTTCGTGTCTGGAACGACTTCAGGCTTTGGTGGAGTTGGTTCGGTTGGTGGAGTTGGAGCCTTTGGTTCCTCAGCATTAACTGTTACAACAGTATAGTTAGGTTCTGTTGGTGCTGTAGGAGCCGTTGGTGGAGTTGGTTCGGTCGGAACTGCTGGTAGATTTTCAACTGTAATCGTTGGTGGATCAATTGGTGTTGGTGGAGTTGGTTTTGTTGGCTCTTTTGGTTCTTCACCTGGCTCTTTTGGAAGACCTACATTTGAGTTGATCGCAAACCAGTAAACTGTTGGCTGACCAGCCGCATTGGCACCGTTAGCAGTAAATACCAAGTGACCATCTGACATCTTCAATCCTGCCCCACCATAATAGAGGTATGGAGAAGATGGATTATCCCAACCTTGAAGAGTTGAAGATGTTTCCCCGTTAAAGACGGACCCATGTTCAATATATTGGTTATCTTTGAAGGAAGTTACTTCTTTAGTAGCCGCATCATAAGAAACACTTGAGTTTGGAATTGGAATAAATTTATTGTTTCCAACATTTACAGACTCTTGGTGATCTACTGTTTCAAATTTCTTCTTAGGTGTGAACGTAATTTGACCAGTTGTTGCATCTACTTTGTATGATCCAAGGACGTCATCCTTACCTTCAAAGGTAAATTCTTCCGTTCCAATGGAATGAACACTTCCTGAACCTGAAGCATTCACAGTTAAGGCATCTGTTACTTCTTCCTTCTCAGGAGTTGTGCCTGGTGCCCATTTACCGGCTTCAACCTCTACATAACCATAGGTCTGTGTCACAATTTTAAGAGGATTGTCCGCTGAAATGGAAACAGTGGCACCACCAAAGTCTGCTTTTCCTGTTTTAACCTTCACTTCATTGTTTTCAATGCTCATTGACGAACCATCTGCATACGGATCCCATGTGCCTCGAACCGTATTACCATCTTTGTCCTTGGCTTCTACTGTGATCGCACGAGGTTTATCTCCACTATCTACATAGGAAGCACCTGTCCAGTGGTTGAGGGAGTTCAAAGCGACAATGGCATTGTGTTTCGTCAAATCAAATTTATTGCCATTAGCATCGTAAAATTCAACATCGACAGCCACTTTAATAGGTTTGTCTTGGTCTGTTGAAGCACCGACTGTCATGGTTACTGTTGGGTCCGCACTAACTGCAGCAATCCCTTTGCCATCATTTGATGGAAGGCTTAAAATCTCATAACGGTAAATCACACGTTTGATTGGATGCATATCCGTATCTTCACGCATGCTAGACTGATTCAAATTATCATAGGTCACAACAAATTTGTCACCTTCCTTCACTTGAATGAATTCAGTCTCATTATCAGACCAAGGACTGGTTGCTACAATATCAGAAGCTTCCAATTTATTGGAATCGTACTGATGCACATTACTTGTATTCAGACGAGCTTGAGCCTCTCGAGTCAAATAAGTACTGATGCCATCGATGGTATGAGTAGCCCCACCTTCACGTTGGAAGGTCAAATCTTGGACTGTTGACACATTTTTAAGATCTGCATACGCATTGTCTGTCATATATTTATCGTATGCTTCTTTAGCATCCGTATATTGTTTTTTGGCAATTTCGTATTCAGCTAATTTCTTTTGATAAGCAATATAGTCATTTTCATACTGTGCTTTGTCAACATTGTATTTCGCAAGTTCAACTTCATACTGGGCTTTAGCAGCATCTTCTTCAGCCTTGATAGCAACAAGCTTGTCATAGGCTTCTTTATCCTTATCGTATTGTGCTTTCTTAGCTTGGTATTCTTGTAAATCGTTATCGTATTTCGCTTTAGCTGTATTATAAACAGCCATTTCTGCTTCGTATTTAGCTTTAGCAGCTTCATTGGCCTTGTCGGCTGCTGCTTTTTCAGCTACTTTAGCATCATATGCAGCTTTTTTCGTATTGTACTCAGCTAAGGCTGCTTCATAAGTTGCTTGTTCCTTTTTGTAGTCTTCTTCTTGTTTCTTGTAAGCTGCTTCCGCTTCTGCATTTCTCTTTTCAATCAAGGTGATTTCTTGAGATTTTGCTTCATACTCTGCTTTTGCCTTCTTGTAGGTTTCAACAACTGTATTGATTTCAGCTGTTTGAGCTTTATTATCCGCTTCTGCTGCTGCAATCGAAGGTTGGATTTTTTCAACCTCTTCTGTTACCGTCACACCTTCTGTCCTTGCATCTGCTTTTGCTTTTTCAAGTTCTGGTGACTCTACATAAGTAGTTGTAACTGATTTATTCCCTTCTGTCACAGTTGTAGACGTCAATGTAGAGCTTGTTGTAACAGCTGTATCATTTGTTGCAACTTCTGTAAGGCTTACTTCAGTTGCAGGTGCAGGTGCTGTTACCTCGTCAGCTTTCACTTCTGATCCGTAGGTGTTTACAGTAGCCAATCCAGCGATGGCTAGTGAAACAACACCGACTGATAACTTACGAATTGAAAATTTTTCCTGCTTCGAAACATGTTCACGATAGCTTTTCATTTTCAAAACTCTCCTTTTTTGTTTAAAAAAATCACACTGTAGAGGCAAAAAAATGCTACCACCAGCTAATTTAATTGTATCACAATCAACGATCTTTAAATATTTGTCTATTTAATTTTTTATTTTACTTTAAAGATATAACAATTTGAAAACACAAACTTTCTAACTCTTCTTCATTTTTAGTTGAAAATATATGCAGAAACCTATGAAAAAAGCCCCTATTTTCAAGGGTTTTCACATTCTATTTTCATTCAAAAAAATTCACCATCTCCTCTTTCGAGGGGAGTAATTTTTTATACCAATAAATTAGATTTGAACTTTAAAATAAAAAATTATGTAATTTATTCCCTTATTCAGCCAAAAAATTCAAAAAAACAATACTTTTTTAGGAATTGATTCAAGTAGCAAGGCCCTTTGCTCTAGCGTCTTTTAAACCATACAGGGGTTCATTTTGTGTACTTTTCAACCAACAGTTCCCTCTCTACCATTTTTTAGGGAATGTTCTATCTGATAAACTTATATCAAAATCAGGATCTCCTACAAGATAGATCACATATATATGGGTAGATTCGGCTACTTCGCTCTTTCGAAACAAGTTCTAAACGCTCCTTATCTTTAAACCTTTCTTTCTAAGTTCTCCATTAAAAAAACCAAGGTCTCAAGGACCTTGGTCTAAGATATAATAATTAGTTTAAGTGCCAGATATCTTCATTGTACTGAGCGATGGTACGGTCAGATGAGAAGAACCCTGCTTTGGCAATGTTGACGATGACTTTATCCAACCATGCATCACGGTTTTCGTAGTCAGCAAGCATTTGCTCTTTCACTTTGATGTAGTCTTCCAAGTCAAGAAGAGTCATGAACCAGTCTTTGTTGATCAATTCCTTGTAAAGACGTTCCAAGCGTTCTTTCTTCCCTACTGCAAGAACAGCATCACTGACGATGAAGTCAACCAATGGTTTGATAGCTTCACGAGCGTAGAATTCGCTTGATTTGTAAGCTGATTTTGCGTAAAGGTCGATAACAGTTTCTGAATCTTCACCGAAGATGTAGATGTTTTCGTCTCCAACCAACTCAGCGATTTCCACGTTAGCACCGTCCATAGTACCAAGAGTCAAAGCTCCGTTCAACATGAATTTCATGTTACCAGTACCTGAAGCTTCTTTAGAAGCCAATGAGATTTGTTCTGAGATATCACATGCTGGGATCAAGAAGCTTGCTGCAGTAACGTTGTAGTTTTCAACCATAACCACTTGTAAGTGTGGAGCTACTGCTGGGTCGTTTGCAATCACTTCTGACAAGCAAAGGATCAAGTGGATGATGTCTTGAGCGATTGTGTAGGCAGGAGCTGCTTTACCACCAAAGAATACTGTGATTGGACGAGCAGGGATGTTACCAGCCTTGATGTCCAAGTATTTGTGGATCACATACAAAGCGTTCATTTGTTGACGTTTGTACTCATGAAGACGTTTGATTTGGATATCAAAGATAGAGTTTGGATTGATTTCCACACCTTGGTGCTCTTTCAAGTGACGAGCCAACTTGCGTTTGTTGTGGGATTTGATGTTTTCCAATTTTTCTTTGACAGCAGCCTTATCTTCGTAAGAGAGAAGATCTTCCAACTTAGAAGCATCGTGGTGCCAACCATCTCCAAGAATTCCATCCAAGTAGTGAGACAAGCTTGGGTTCGCATGCATGAGCCAACGACGGAAGGTAATCCCGTTTGTTTTGTTGTTGAATTTTTCTGGGTAGATGTCGTAGAAAGCTTTCAACTCAGAGTTCTTCAAGATTTCAGTGTGGAGTGCTGCTACCCCGTTAACACTGTATCCGTAGTGGATATCCATGTGAGCCATGTGTACACGGTCGTTTTCATCAATGATTTGAACAGCTGGGTCTTTGTATTCTGCTTAACACGGCGGTCCAATTCTTTGATGATTGGTACCAAGTGAGGAACTACTTCTTCCAAGAATTCAAGAGGCCATTTTTCAAGGGCTTCAGCAAGGATTGTGTGGTTCGTGTAAGCAGTCATGCTACGAACGATAGAGATTGCTTCATCAAGTTCGATACCACGTTCAGTCAAAAGACGGATCAATTCAGGAATCACCATTGATGGGTGAGTATCGTTGATTTGTACAACTGCGTAGTCAGCAAGGTCATGCAAGTTGCTTCCTTTTTCGATCGCTTCGTCGATGATCAATTGCGCACCATTTGATACCATGAAGTATTGTTGGAAGATACGGATCAATTCCCCCTTGACGGTCACTATCATCTGGGTACAAGAAGAGGGTCAAGTTGCGAGCGATATCTGTCTTGTCAAAGTTAATGCCATCTTCAATGATAGATGAATCAACTGAATCCAAGTCAAACAAACGCAAGCGGTTCTTGGTATCCATCTTATAACCAGGAACATCGATATCATAAAGGGTAGAAGTCAAAGTGAAGTCTGCAAATGGCACTTGGTAGCTACGGCTTGAACGAACGAGCCAGCTTTGGTCAGTCAACCATGCATTTGGAATCGTTTCTTGTTGGTTGTTTTTAAGGACTTGTTGGAACAAACCAAAGTGGTAGTTCAAACCAACCCCATCCCCTGTCAAACCAAGGCTTGAGATAGAATCGATAAAGCAGGCTGCCAAACGTCCCAAACCACCATTACCAAGTGATGGTTCCAATTCTACTTCTTCGATTTCGATCAACTCTTTACCTGCATCAGCAAGTTCTTTCTTAACTTCGTCGTAAAGGCCAAGGTTAATCAAATTGTTGGACAAGAGTTTACCGATCAAGAACTCAGCTGAGATGTAGTAAACTTTTTTCTTACCAGTGTTTAATTTCTTTTGAGCACTTGCTTGCTTGGTGTAGTTGAGCAAGGCAATGTACAATTCTTCATTTGAACATTCTGTAATTGTTTTTTGATAATGATCACTCACATATTTTTGTAATGATTCCATTTTTAAGGGTCTCCTTGTTTTTTGATTAATAGGGGAAGAGTAGTGGCTGTTTATTTCGCTTCTTCTTTCACCAAGTCTGTATTTTCACGGCGATAGATGGTTGTGAAGTCAAGCAATTCTTGCTCAACAGCAGGAGTCAATTGATCCTCTGTCATCCGCCATGACCAGTTTCCACCAAGAGTAGATGGGAAGTTCATCCGAGCTGAACCATCCAACTCCAACAAATCTTGCATGGTAGCGATGGCCATAAAGCTGACAGAAGCAAAGACCGTACGAAGCATAGCATGTGGAACAGATTCGTATTCTTTACGATTGGTGTAACGTGCCATGTACTCACGAGTTGGATCGTCAATCTCATTGCGGTACCATCCAAGAACCGTATTGTTATCATGCGTTCCTGTGTACATGACAGAGTTGTTTGGTGCCAAGTGAGGGCTATCGATACTTTCATCGTCAGGATTAAAAGCAAATTGAAGAATCTTCATTCCTGGGAAGCCTGTCCGTTCACGCAATTCAATCACTTCATCTGTCATAAAGCCAAGGTCTTCTGCGATGATATTCAAGTCACCGAGCTCTTCCTTCACTGCTGCAAAGAGCTTGTAATCGGGACCTTTGACCCATTTACCAGGTGCTGCTGTATCAGAACCAGCAGGGATTTCCCAGTAAGACTCAAATCCACGGAAGTGGTCGATCCGAACGATATCGTAGATTTTAAAGCTTTCACGCAAGCGTTCAATCCACCATTTGTAACCATCTTTGTCCATTGCTTCCCAGTCATAGATTGGGTTCCCCCAAAGTTGACCAGTTGCTGAGAATTCATCTGGTGGGCAGCCTGCGATGCAAGTTGCTTTCCCATTTTCATCAGTTTTAAAGAGGTGTGGATTTGCCCACATATCACTTGAATCTTCCGCTACATAGATTGGCATGTCTCCGACGATTTCGATGTGGTTATCGTTGGCATAAGCTTTCAAAGTCAACCATTGTTGGAAGAAGAAGAATTGAGTCACACGATGGTAGGTCAATTTGTCAGCTAATTCTTTACGGTAGCGCGCCAAGGCTTCAGGTTGACGAGCACGAATCGCTGCATCTGGCCACTCTGTCCATGCTTTCAAATCAAAGTGTTCTTTAATCGCCATGTATTCAGCGAACAATTCCAACCAAGAAGCATTTGCTTCGCAAAAATCTTGAAATTCTTGTTGATCACTGGATGTCAAAAAGTTCGCAACTGCTTTTTCTAGCAGCGGACGACGTTGTTCGAAAACCTTTGCGTAATCAACTTGACTAGGATCTTGACCAAAGTCTACTCCTTCAAGGTCTGCTTCAGCCAATAAGCCTTGCTTGATCAAAAGATCAAAATCAATAAAATGGGTGTTCCCAGCAAATGCTGAGAAAGATTGGTATGGAGAATCTCCATAACTGGTTGTACCAAGCGGCAAAATTTGCCAGTAACGTTGCTTGGTCCGAACGAGGAAATCAACAAAATCATAAGCTGATTGTCCAAATGACCCGATTCCATATTTACCAGGAAGGGAAGAAATGTGCATCAAAACTCCACTTTGACGTTTTTTCATGGGTTACCACCTCTTTGTTTTTTCTTTGAAGCCTGCGATTCGGTGCACGATATGGAAATCGTTGCAGAGTCGTATCTAGCCTTTAAACGGCTCTACTCTTTGTTAAAATCGAACAGGTGCAAGTCTGTTCGCGCAATTTTTGCGAAAACGTTTGCGTACCATGTCATTATAAACTTTTTCCATACTTTCTGCAAGGGGTTTCTTTAAAACTTTTAAACTTTTTTTCAGAATGCCCTCATTGCTAGTTTATTCTTTATTTTAGCTAATGTCAACAAAATACTCTCTTTAAATAGAAGAAAGTTAGGAATTAAAAATTTTTTTTAAAAAAAATTATTTAAAATCACTTGCAAACGTTTTCGCCTTGTGTTATACTTAAGTCGTTTTAGGAAAACGTTTGTCTAAAACGGTTTCTAATTATTATCTTTTTTTATTCTTTAGGAGGAATAAATCATGAAACGTACAATTTTACGTAGTGCTGCTGTACTTGGTACAGTTGGTTTTGCCGGCTTCTTACTTGCTGCTTGTAGCAATAGCTCTTCAGGTTCTTCTGAAGCAAGTAAAGAAATCAACGTCTATGTAGACAAAGGCTACAAATCTTATGTCGAAGAAGCTGCAAAAGCTTTTGAAAAAGAAAATGGCGTAAAAGTTAAAATCAAAACTGGTGATGCCCTTGGTGGATTGGATAACCTTTCTCTCGATAACCAATCTAAAAAAGCTCCAGACGTTATGATGGCACCATACGACCGTGTAGGTGGTCTTGGTAACGATGGTCAATTGGCTGAAGTGACATTGAACAAAGATAGCCACACAGACAAAACAACTGAAGCTCTTGTCACAAACGGTGGTAAGGTTTACGGTGCACCTGCTGTCATCGAAACGTTGGTTCTCTACTATAATAAAGATCTTGTAAGCGAAGCTCCAAAAACATTTGGTGACCTTGACAATCTTGCAAAAGATAGCAAATACGACTTTGCTAGCGAACCTGGTAAAACAACTGCCTTCTTAGCTGACTGGACAAACTTCTACTATGCTTACGGTTTGCTTTCAGGTAATGGTGGTTACGTATTTGGTAAAGATGGTACAGATCCTAAAGATCTTGGATTGAACAATCAAGGTTCTATCGACGGTATCGAATATGCGAAAACTTGGTATGCTAAATGGCCAAAAGGTTTGCAAGATACTAAAGGTGCTGCTAACTTCATCCAAACACAATTCCAAGAAGGTAAAACAGCTGCTATCATCGATGGTCCTTGGAAAGCTGCTTCATTGAAAGAAGCTAAAGTAAACTATGGTGTCGCAACTATTCCAACTCTTCCAAACGGAAAACAATATTCTGCCTTTGGTGGTGGTAAAGCTTGGGTTATCCCTGCAGGTGCGAAAAACCTTGATGGCGCTCAAAAATTCATTGACTTCTTGACAAGCACTGACCAACAAAAAGCTTTGTTTGACAAGACAAATGAAGTTCCTGCCAACACAGAAGCTCGTAAATATGCGGTTGGTAAAAACGATGAATTGACAACTGCCGTTGTTGAACAGTTCAAGAACGCTCAACCAATGCCAAACATCTCTGAAATGAGTGCTGTTTGGGATCCAGCTGCTACTATGCTTTTCGACGCTGTAAGTGGTAAAAAATCTGCAAAAGCTGCTGCTGACGATGCAGTGAAATTGATTAAAGAAACCATCGAACAAAAATTCGGTAGCAAATAAGACAGTTTTTAGGTTTGAGTAAGAGGTTGGCGACAAGGTCCCAACCTCTTATGTTCCATTATCAACCTTCTACTAGATCACTGTCAAACTTGTCTTCTTGCTCTCTGGCAAGGACATTATAAGGAGATTTGAATGACTACAGAACAAAATCCTAAAAAGGCTATGTGGCTCTCTTTGATCCCGGGTCTTGGGCAAATTTATAACAAACAAAAAGCTAAAGGCTATATTTTTCTTGCAGTGACTGCTCTCTTTCTCGTTTACTTCATTGGAATCGGAGCTGGAGAATTAGCGAAGTTAGTCACACTTGGAACCGTTCGTGGACAAGATAATTCCCTCTTTATCTTGATTCGCGGGGCCTTCCACTTGATCATCACTGTTGTTTACTTCCTATTTTATGCCTTAAATATTAAGGATGCTGGAACAGTTGCTAAACGCATCAACAACGGGATTGCCGTTCCAAAAACCTTGAAAGATATGGTTCATGCGATCTATGAAAATGGATTCCCTTATCTTTTGATTATCCCTTCTTATATCGCTATGACCTTTGCGATTATCTTCCCAGTTTTGGTTACTTTGATGATCGCCTTTACCAACTATGACTTCAAACATACCGCACCAACAACCTTGTTGGATTGGATCGGGTTCCAAAACTTCACTAACATGTGGACCTTGAGTACCTTCCGTTCAGCCTTTACATCTGTTCTTGGCTGGACCTTGATTTGGGCTCTCGCAGCATCGACTCTTCAAATCGTACTCGGTATTTTGACAGCCATTGTGGCAAACCAACCATTCGTAAAAGGAAAACGAATCTTTGGGGTTATCTTCTTGCTTCCTTGGGCTGTTCCAGCCTTCATCACTATCCTTACATTCTCAAATATGTTTAACGATAGTGTCGGTGCCATCAACGCCCAAGTTATCCCATTGTTTGCCAAGATCTTCCCATTCTTAGATGGTGTCTTGGTTCCTTGGAAGACAGATCCTACTTGGACAAAAATTGCTTTGATTATGATGCAAGGTTGGCTCGGTTTCCCTTATATCTATGTCTTGACTTTAGGGATTCTTCAATCAATTCCAAACGATCTTTACGAAGCTGCTTATATTGACGGTGCCAACGGTTGGCAAAAATTCCGCAACATTACTTTCCCAATGATCCTTGCGGTTGCAGCACCAACCTTGATCAGTCAATACACCTTCAACTTCAACAACTTCTCCATCATTTACTTGTTTAACGATGGGGGACCTGGTTCTGTCGGAGGAAATGCTGGATCTACAGATATCTTGATTTCTTGGATCTATAAGTTGACAACTAATACCTCTCCTCAATATTCAATGGCCGCAGCGGTAACCTTGATTATCTCTGTGATCGTGATCTCAATCTCTATGATTGCCTTCAAGAAACTACATGCATTTGATATGGAGGATGTATAAAATGAAAAATTCAGTTCAATTTAAACGCCGCCTCAATCATTTCTTGACTTACCTGTACATGGTGGTTCTTTCAATCATCATTATCTACCCGCTGTTGATTACGATCTTATCAGCCTTCAAGTCAGGGAACGTCAGTGCCTTTACACTTGATTTTAGTGGCAATCTTAGTTTTGATAACTTCTCAAAACTTTTCTCTGAAACTCATTATGGCACTTGGTATATGAACACCTTGGTTATCGCCATTATCACCATGGTGGTACAAACCAGCATTGTCACCTTCGCAGGTTATGCCTATAGTCGTTACAACTTCTTAGCGCGTAAGCAAAGTTTGGTCTTCTTCTTGATCATCCAAATGGTCCCAACCATGGCAGCCCTCACAGCCTTCTTCGTTATGGCTTTGATGCTGAACGCCTTGAACCAACCTTGGTTCTTGATCTTCCTTTATGTTGGTGGTGGTATTCCAATGAATGCTTGGTTGATGAAGGGTTACTTCGATACCGTTCCAATCTCACTTGATGAATCTGCGAAATTGGATGGTGCAGGACACTTCCGTCGCTTCTGGCAAATTGTCCTTCCACTTGTTCGTCCAATGATTGCCGTTCAAGCACTTTGGGCTTTCATGGGTCCTTTCGGAGACTATATCTTGTCTAAATTCTTGCTTCGTGATGAAGTAAACTATACGGTAGCCGTTGGTCTTCAAACCTTTATCAGTGATCAAAAAGATCAAAAGATCGCCTTCTTTGCAGCCGGTGCCATTTTGATCGCGGTTCCAATCTGTATTCTATTCTTCTTCCTACAAAAGAACTTTGTTTCAGGCTTGACAGCTGGTGGGGATAAAGGATAAAATAGAACCTTATTTCAAACACATTTTATTTTTAAGTTAAGGGTAGTATGGTGGATGCTTTACTACCCTTCGTTAAGAATAAAATCAATCAAAGAGACTCCTCTTTGCATCTCTGATTCTCTTATGTTTAGAAAGGTCATCTCATGCCCTATCCTATTAATTATTTCGCAAGTATCTTCAATTTCCGCTCTTCTTTTGCAAACCGCAAAAAGCTGAGTTGGTTCCAAATGATTTTTACTTCTTTCTTTCTGATTTCTGTCACACTATTACCAGTGGCTCTTCAAAATGCTCAACTCAAAACCTATCCCTTAACAACTTTGTCAGCGATGTGTTTGATCCTTTATCAAATGACGTCATGAAAGATATCCAAGAACACGTCGTGATCAAAGACCAAGAGCTCACCTATACAGGAACCAACCCTGTACACAAGACTTCAAAAGGGCAGGTTGTCTTAGGCCAAGAAGCAAAGGCGAGCGAGAGCAAGGAGTTAACACTCCATTTTGATCGCAAACAGTTGATCATTTCAAAAGAAAATAAAGAACTCGCTACCGTCTCATACCAGGCTATCAATCAAGAGAGCCTCCGGGATAAAAAAAGCTTCACTCAAGCTATCTCTAGCGATTGGTTCCGTGAAAACCGACTCCCCGTCAGTCTCTTTCTCGTGATTTTCTCTGGCTTCTTATCGACAGTCAATTATTTGATTCTCATCGTAGGGGCATCTTTCTTCCTCTACTTGACACGAAAATCTCGACTCTTTTCACTACAAACTTTCAAGGAATGTTTCAATTGTATTCTGAATTGCTTGGGACTCCCTATTTTACTGAGTGTCTTCATCAGTTTACTATTCCATCAAGTATTTACTACGACGATCATGATCCAAAATGTCTTATTTGTACTCTATCTTGCTATGGTATTTTATAAGACCCACTTCCGTGATCCAGACTATCACCGCTAGGAGGTTTTCTCATGCGTGTTACCATCAAAGATGTGGCGAAACTCGCTGGCGTCGCGCCTTCAACTGTCACGCGCGTCATCCAAAACAAATCCACGATTAGTGATGAAACAAAAAAACGTGTCCGTGAGGCCATGGTCGAATTGGACTACCATCCCAATCTTAATGCTCGCAGCCTTGTCAGCCAATCTAGTCAAGTCATTGCTTTGGTCCTACCAATCGACAGTGACGTCTTCTACCAGAATCCTTTCTTCCCAACTGTTTTAAGAGGGATTACCCAGATCGCGTCAGACAATGATTATGCCATCCAAATCTGTACGGGGCAAAATGAAGAACGGCGGCTCGACAACCTCAAACAACTCATCTACGGAAATCGTGTAGATGGTTTGATTTTCCTTTATTCCAACCCGAATGATCCCCTCGTTGAATTTGCGATCAAAGACAAGTTCCCCTTCCTCATTCTCGGAAAGGCAGCTTCACCTTTTGTATCACTAGTGGATAATGATAATATCAAGGCTGCATTTGATGCGACGGATTATTTCATTCAACAAAACTACCGAAAAATTGCTTTTATCGGGGGAAACAAAGAACTGTTCGTATCTCAAGACCGCTACGAAGGTTATAAAGAAGCCCTCCAAAAAGCAGGGATTCCTCTCGATGAAAAACTGGTTCATTTTTCATTTGGTTTTATGTTAGAAGACAATTCTTATCAATTGATGGAGAGTCTTCCTCTAACAGAACTAGATGCCATCATGACAACCGATATTCTCGTTGCTGAAGGGGTGCGCCAATACCTATTAGAACACCAGCTGACAATCCCGATTATTTCCTTTGATTCGATTAAGCCACGACTCGATATTGAAGCCTATATTGACATCAATGCAGTGGAACTCGGACGTGAGTCTGTTCGGACAATTCTACAAATTATCAAGGATCACAAAGAAGGAAAAACCGTTGCTACCGTCAATTGATTGACCATACCATTACGAAACTTTAGGAGTCTTTATGTCTACATTTACTGCTTATTTAGATGACCAAGACCTGATTCGTATCCAAAAAGGAGAGGAGCATATCCTTCCTTTTTATTTGGAAACAAACCAAGGTCGTCTTGCCTTAATCCCTGTCAAAACGTCAAGTGGAGCGACTGATACAGGAGACTATTTCTTAAGCCCTGTTCCGCTTGAACTGGGAGAAGAGTACACCATCTACGATGCTGCTGGAAATTCTTCTATTCTCCACTATCGTCAAATTGTTCGCAAACCCATTTTTGATCAAACCTTCACCTATAGTGGAGAAGATCTAGGAAGTTTCTACACACCAAGTCAGACGCAATTTAAATTCTGGGCACCGATTTCGCAAGATGTGACCCTCCATATCGAAGATCAGGTCTATCCGATGAATCGTACAGAAAACGGTGTCTGGGAACTCGTGCTCAAAGGGGATTGGGAAGGAGCTGCCTACCACTATGAGTTTCGTGTCAATGGCCTAGAACGTCGGATTCACGATCCCTATGCTCTATCCTCTTTAGCGAACTCTGGAGATAGCTTGGTCATCGACCGGAAGAAGATCACACGTCCTATCACGCGTGCCACTCGTCAATTAGATCCAACAGAGGCAATCATTTACGAGATGAGCGTTCGTGATTTCTCTGTCCAAAAAGAGGCTGGCTTTAAGCATCCTGGTAAGTTTAAAGGTTTAACAGAATCGCCCCAACTAAATGGCCAGATCCTTGGATTTGATTACCTTCAAAAACTGGGCATTACCCATGTACAGTTACTTCCTGTCTATGATTTCGGTAGTGTCGATGAAGAGGATCAATGGAAAGCCTACAACTGGGGCTATGATCCCGTTCAATACAATGTTCCAGAAGGCAGCTATGCGAGTGATCCTAACGATCCTTATGCACGAATCCTAGAGCTCCAAGACACCATTGACACCTATCACCGCGCCAATCTGAGTGTTATCATGGATGTAGTCTACAATCACGTCTACCAAGCAGACGAATACGCTTTGAACAGATCGTTCCTGGTTATTTCTACCGTTATAATGCAGAGGGCGAGCGGACCAATGGAACCTTCTGTGGAAATGACGTAGCAAGTGAACGCTCCATGGTGAGACACTATATCAAGCAATCCCTCAAACAATGGGTTTCCCTCTACGGCTTTGATGGTTTCCGCTTTGACTTGATGGGAATCCTAGACATTCAAACCATGACAGAGATTGCAGAAGAACTCCGTGAAATCTATCCTAACATCTATCTCTATGGGGAAGGGTGGAAGATGGATACAGGCCTCTCTGAAGATCAGCTCGCTCACCAATATAACGCGAAACGATTACCAGCCTTTGGCTTTTTCAGTGATAACTTCCGGGATACGATCAAGAGAACACTTGTAGCTGGTCACCGTCGTGAGAGTCAACATTCCGCGAATGATTTTGCTAACATTCTAACGGCGAATGTCGGGAAGCTAGGGCCTGCTCATTTCACCCAACCTCAACAAGCCATTCAGTACGTCGAATGCCACGACAATGCAACTGTTTTTGATTATTTCCAATTTGAAAAGGAAGAGATTCGTCTAGAAGATCGAAAAGCTCTCTCACGATTAGCTCTTCATTTAGTGTTACTAGCTCAAGGAGTGCCGTTTATCCATGCTGGTCAAGAATTTTATCGCACAAAAGGGCTCGAAGACAACACCTATAACTTGCCAGATAGTCTCAACCAATTGGACTGGACATCCCTTCCAAAATGCCAAGAAGAAATTGCTTTTCTTGAAGAATTGATTGCTTATCGGAAATCACAGCCACTCCTTCGTTTGAAAAAAGGGCAAGAGATTCGCGACTACTGTGATGTCAAATGGTTGTCTGATCATCATTTAATCTACACGATTGAGAAAGATCGTGAAAAAATAACGATTCTTGTCAATATCGGTGATCAAGAACAGACCTATCAACATCCGAGCGATAGCCAGCTGTTATTTGCCTATCCTCATGCCAACCTAAAAACCCCTATTCCTAAAGGAAAGGAACTTTCTATTCCTGCCCATAGTTGGCTCCTTCTCCATGAAACTGAATCAACAAAATAAAGGTCACCACAATGTGGTGACCTTTATTTTTATTCTTCTGTTTCCACAAAGCGTCCGATGATATGAACATTTTCTGAAATGGTGATAAAAGCCTGAGGATCAGCTTTTTTCATAATATATTTGAATTCATTAAACTCTGCACGCGTAATAACTGTCAGCAGAACCGCTTTTTCCTGATGGTTATAGGTTCCTTCTGCATTGTGGATAATGGTTGCTCCACGATGCAATTTTTTATGGATCTTTTCAATAATGGCATCTGGCTGGCTCGTTACGATCATTGCCTGCATCCGTTTTTGCTTGGTAAAGACAGCATCCGTTACTCGACTCGATACGAAGATGGTAATCATAGAGTAAAGAGCATACTTCCAACCAAAGGTCAGACCAGCGATCAACATAATGGTCCCATTGACCAAAAAGGAGATACTGCCGACATTCTTTCCTGTCCGTTTTCGAATCGTCAAACTGACAATATCCGTTCCTCCACTGGAAATGTTGTTCCGAAGAGCAAAACCAATCCCTGTTCCCATGACAACCCCACCAAATAGGGCATTCATGATCGGATCGTTGGTCAACGTAATCACTGGCACGAACTGAATAAAGAGGGAACTCATCGAAACCGTAATAAAGGTAAAGATGGTAAATTTATGGCCAATTTGATACCAAGCCACAATCATCAAAGGGATATTGATGGCATAAAAGGTCAAGGAAACTGGAATCGTAAAGCCAATAAAGCGTTGGCTCAGAACAGACAAAATCTGAGCTAGACCTGTTGCACCGCTGGAGTATACATGTCCTGGTTGAAAGAAGAAGTTGACGGCAATCGCTGATAGAAAACCATACAGCAAGGAAGCTGACACTTTTTCATCGTATTTCTCACGGGAGATGCTCTTCAGCACGCGCAATAATTTAATGTTATAAGCTAGTCGCCGCACATGATAGCGAAATAGCTTATGAAAGCGAATTTTTTTCATTTTCAATCCATCGATTAGAAGAAAAGGAAAATCTTAGAGCAACTGATTCCTAGACTCTCCCTTTTCTCTCTTGTCCTATTCTTGCTCTGCTACTTCTACTTGAAGATTTAACTCATCCAATTGCTTTCAGAAACGACAGAAGGAGCTTGTGTCATTGGATCTGTCGCCTTGTTATTCTTAGGAAAGGCAATGACTTCCCGAATATTATCTTCACCTGCAAGAAGCATCACGAAGCGGTCCAAACCAATCGCCAATCCTCCATGTGGTGGGAAACCATAATCCATTGCTTCCAACAAGAAACCAAATTGTTCATTGGCAGCTTCTTTTGTAAATCCAAGTGCCTTAAACATCCGTTCTTGCAAGTCTTTATGATTAATCCGTAGGCTTCCTCCACCTAATTCATAGCCATTTAAGACGATATCATAGGCAATCGCTCGAACTTTTGAAAGATCGCCTTCCAATTCATGCTCTGTTTCAGCTTGTGGGAGTGTAAATGGATGGTGAGCAGACATATAACGGCCTTCTTCTTCAGACCACTCAAACATTGGCCAATCCACTACCCAAAGGAAGTTGTATTGATTGTTGTCAATCAAGTCAAGCTCTTTCGCAAGACGAACACGCAAAGCACCAAGCGTTGCATTGGCTACTTCAAGAGTATCTGCTACAAAGAGAACTAGATCTTTGTCTTCTAACTGTAAAGCAGCTGTCAAGTCACTTGTCAAGTCTGTCAAGAACTTCGCAACAGGACCGTTCAAAGTACCCTCAGCATATTTCACCCAAGCAAGACCTTTTGCACCGTATTGCTTCGCAACTTCTGTCAATTTATCGATGTCTTTACGAGAGTAATGATCCGCTGCACCTTTGACAACAATCGCCTTAACTGCTGGAGCTTCTGAGAAGACTTTGAAGTCTACACCCTTGACAAGTTCTGTCAAGTCTTGGAGCAACATTTCAAAACGTGTATCTGGTTTATCTGAACCGTACAAGGCCATAGCATCATCATAATTCATCCGTGGGAATGGGAGTGTTACTTCAATTCCCTTGGTTTCTTTCATGACACGTGCAATTAAGCCTTCTGTGATATCCTGGATTTCTTGATCACTCAAGAAAGAAGTTTCCAAGTCGACCTGTGTAAACTCAGGTTGACGGTCTCCCCGTAAATCCTCATCACGGAAACACTTCACGATTTGATAATAGCGATCAAATCCAGCATTCATCAACAATTGTTTTGTAATTTGAGGACTTTGAGGAAGGGCATAGAAATGACCCTTATTGACACGGGAAGGAACCAAATAGTCACGCGCTCCTTCTGGAGTTGACTTAGAAAGAAAGGGTGTTTCCACATCAATAAATTCTAATTCATCCAAGTAATTGCGGATTGAATGGGTTACTTTTGCACGGAGTTTGAGATTTTCCAACATCTCAGGACGACGAAGGTCTAAGTAGCGGTAACGAAGACGGGTATCATCATTGGCTTCAATTCCGTCCTTGATTTCAAATGGTGTTGTTTTGGCAGTATTGAGAACCGTAATAGCTTCTACCTTGAGTTCTACTGCTCCTGTTGGCAAGTTGGGATTAGCTTGTTCACGAGCTTCCACAAGACCTGTCACTTCTACAACATATTCACTACGGATACTTTCAGCTGTAGCCATCACTTCTGCACTAACTGTTTCTGGATTGATCACCAATTGCATGATTCCTTCGCGGTCGCGTAGATCGATAAAGATCAAACCACCCAAGTCACGACGACGGCTAACCCATCCTTTCAAGGTAATACGAGTTCCAATGTGTTCTTCACGAACACGTCCAGCATACATTGAACGTTTCATTTCTCATTTATCTCCAAACTAATATTCTTCCTTCTATTTTACCATAAAGACCCGCAGAAAGCGGCCTTTAGCTCAACTTTTTCAGAAGCTGAGCAATTCAGTTTTTATGAAGGTCATTCCCTCCCTTTTTGGGATCATCATAAAGAGTTGGCGCCAGCACTTTCATCAACATCGCTGTCCCAAATCTCAAAAAAGCTGCTGCTAAGCCAAAAATAGGGGATAAGTATCGAAAAAAGAAATCCCCTCTGATCATGTAAGTAAGTACACCCACAATCAGAAAAATGCCAATTCCCTGAACGATCGCGTAAAACCAAATCTTTCTCACACTTGTTCTCCTTTGTTCATTCTTCCTCACAAATCCACTGACTTATCCACTGTTTTCTATGAGTTATCCACAAAAATGTGGATAACTTCCTTCCATTTTTCCCTCAAAATAGGAGGAAACAACAGCATCAGGACTTGTTTTCATCATTTTACACCTAAGTTTCCCACAGCTTGTGGATAACTCTCTAGTTTCCTTGTGACTTTCCGAGCACCATACTCATAAATCAAGGAGCCAGGATTCGATCCTGCCTCCTTTATCCCGCATTATTTAAATTGATCTGGTGTCCCTTTATATTGGGCCCAATCTTTACTGAAGAAGCGATCATTCAGATGGTAAGTTGGTGCTTTTTCAGCCTTTGTGACAAAGGGATTGACCGCTTTATCAAAGACTAGCCAACCATTCCATCCCATATGAATCGTATCTTCCATAAAGTAGGGCTGATCCCCATCTTTAGAAAAGTCTGCAATATTGGTGAATCCTTGACTTTCCAATTGGTAACGAATCTTTTGAACAGCCTGTTCATACTTTTCTTGGCTCAAACCTGTGTATTTCATCCATTTAGCATTGACTGGAGGAATGACAAAAATGACATTGGTCCGAGATTTAGCAAACTGGTCTAGAACCAACTGCAAGTCATTGTACTCCGGCGATTGGACATAGGATTCGTTCTTTTGGAAACCTTTTAGTTTCTTCAACTTCATTTTTAAGCGGGTATTGTAAAAATGATTGCTGATTCCAAGATCGTTGTTGTTAGTTTTGACTTTTGCTTCAGCCGTTGCAATTTCTTCCAATTTATCATAAGAGAATTGGTCTGGTAAATCTTGTAAACGTTTTTTGACCTTATTTTCGTAATTTCCATTTGTACGCGTTGCAAGATTACTAAACAAAGCATCTTCACGCTGGACAAGATGAGAAACCAGTTGGTTCAATTGCTGATCAAAGCCAGAGATCTTCTCTCCTTGAGAAATTTTAGTAACAACACTTTGAAAAGCGACATTTGGGTACTGTTGCAAGAGGCGTTTGGCAGCATACTGAGATGCAGCATCCTGTTGGTGATTAGCAATAAAGCTATTCAACTGATCACTATTAAAGAATTGTTGAAAAGCAGAAGAGTCATAGCCCTTCTTGGTAAACCATTGCGGAGAGACCACATAGACAGCTGTATTGTCCTTAAGTTCTGGCAAAATCTGTTGCATTCCAAAATACTGGTTCAATGAAGCTGCACCACGTTCTCCTAAAAAGTAAGGTCTATAATTGCGGTCATACTTTTCAGCCAAAACAGCCGGATGCACTACATCAAAGCGCAACCATTCACTTGATCCAAAGTAAGGTACAAAACGATGCTGTGGATCAGAAAGTGCTTCTTGCTTCTTAGAGCGACTCTTGAATCCTTCCGCATTGAGACTAACTGCACTTTTTTTCTCTTCGGTATAGTCGTGTTTATGATTGATTGGATAAAAGAATAGTAAGGTTGCTACCATAAGAAGGGCGCAGAAGACTGGGCCCAAATCAGCCATAAACGCTTAAGCATTCTGAAGCTCCGTTACACCTTCTACGATCTTGTTAGCAGTGTTCCAATCATCGCGACCAAACTCAGATACAGGAACACGAATACCAAAGCGATTTTCCAATTCCACAATCAATTCAACTGTTCCCATACTATCAAGGACACCCGCATCAAAGAGGTCTTCATCCATCATGTCTGAGACATCTTCCATAAACAATTCGTCAATAATTTCAATTACTTGTGATTTTACATCCATTTTTCTATTCTCCTTTTATTTCAATTTTGGAAACCATTGTTGATCCAAGAATCCTGAGAAAATCAGGAAGGACAGCATCACTGTGTTAAAGGTGATAAAGATCCCCAAAGCCTTTGTCCAACGATTGTCCGGTATCGGATCCAATCCTTTTGCTTTTCTTTCTTTATTAATGGTCTTTTTCTTGCGAATCCAAGCATCATTGATGACCAGTCCAAGCCCATGGAAGAGTCCATAAGCGATATAGTACCAAGTCACTCCGTGCCAGAAGCCCATGACCAACATATTGATAATGTAGGCAACATTAGAGGTGGTAATCCGGCTCTTGAAGACCTTATTACGCATCAATACCATCACCAGACGCATAAAGACAAAATCACGGAACCAGAAAGATAAACTCATATGCCAGCGATTCCAGAATTCCTTTAAGTCACGCGATTTAAAAGGACGATCGAAGTTGATTGGACTTTTAATTCCCATCAGATTGGAAGCCGCTAAAGCAAACATGGAATAACCCGCGAAGTCAAAGAAAAGGTCAAAGCCATAAACATACATGACTCCTAGCGTTCCGATATTGAAGAATCCGCCTTGAGATAAGGCATAGGTCTGTACATGACCTAACAATAAGTGGCCAAAAATATGGGCTAGTATAAATTTGTAAAGGAAGCCATACATGATGTACTTAACAGCTTGCTCCAACATATCCAATAATTCTTCGCGCTCAGGGATTGCTTGATAATCCTCATTAAAACGCTTGAAACGATCGATCGGCCCACTTGAGAAGGTGGGCATAAAGAGCATGAATCGCAAGAATTCCCAGAGAGTGAATTCTTTCAAAACACCATCACGCATTTCGATAATCATCCCGACTGCTCGGAAGGTTAAATAAGAAATCCCTAAAAATCCAAATAAGGATTGGTGCCCATTCTTAATCGCCGGCTCTACCTTTACAAAGATCAGGGGCAAGACAGATAAGAAGGAATGAAGATAGAAAATCCACTTATTGTCCGCCTTCTGACGATAAAATTTGTAGGAATAAACAATCAAGATTTGCCAGACCACGTAAAAGAGCAAGGCATAAATTTGCTTGAGATTCGAACCTGTCAGCATCAAGATGATAAAGATCAGGCTCACAAGTCCTTCATATATGGGAAATCTCTTTTTGAAAAAGAGACCCACAAAGATCGGCAAAAAAGCTAGAATGAGGTAGATAAAATAGATCGGTGTTCCATAATGTTCTAAATGAGGGAGCTGTTTCAAAAACTCGATCATCGGTTATTAACCTCGCTAATCAACCCTTTGATGTCGATTTTCCCGTTTGGAGTTAGCGGTAAACTATCACGGTAAAGGAATTTTGAAGGCATCATATAAGACATCATGATGTGTTCCAAATCTTCCTTGATAGCTTTGGTAATATCGATTTCGCGCTCAAATTGTTCTTTAACGCCATCTTTTAAGATAACATAGGCCAAAAGATTTTGAACCTTGTGATCTTTGTTGTAGCGTGGTACTGCAACAGCTGAGTCGATGTACTGAGATTTATTCAAGTTTGAGAAACATCTTCTAGCTCAATACGGTAGCCGTTAAACTTGATCTGGAAATCCATCCGACCGCCATAGAGAAGAAGACCTTCATCTGTCATGGTTCCAACATCTCCCGTATGATAGGCTGGAAGTCCTTCAAATTCGAAGAAGGCTTCTGCTGTTTTCTCTGGATTATTCATATAACCTTTTGAAACAGCCGGTCCAGACACGATGATCTCTCCTTGCTCTCCATTTGGCAATTTATTTCCTTCTTCATCAATGATGAAGGTTGGAGAATCTTCTTTGGTATAACCAATTGGCAAGCGTTTAAGAGTCGCTAGCATCTCATCTGTGATAGCAACTGCCGACAAAGCTACCGTCGCTTCTGTTGGACCGTAGGCGTTGATAATGCGTGCATTTGGGAAACGCTCGCGCAGTTTTTGAGCCGTTTTAACAGTCAACTCTTCCCCATCAAAGTAGAAATGGGTAATGCCTGGCATCTTTTCAGCATTGAAATCTTCAGACAACATGGCCATATCTGCAAAAGATGGCGTTGAAGTCCAGATAGCAATCGGAAGAGAGAAGATGGTCGCAAAGAGTTGTTTAAAGTCTTGAGTAATGGCTGATGGAAGGGCAAAAAGGGTCCCTCCAAGAGCTAAGGTTGGTGCCCAGTACATGACAGACAAGTCAAAGGAATAAGGTGGTTGGGCCAACATTTGCGGACGCTCTGGCGTCGCAAATTCCTTGTCCGTAATCATCCAGTTGGTGAAGCTGAGCAAGTTGTCGTGTGAAATTTGCACTCCTTTGGTTTTCCGGTTGTCCCTGACGTAAAGATGATGTAGTAGTTATCATCCCCCTTAACCGGATGCTGCAAATCATACGCATTCTGAGCTGCATAAGCTTCACGGACTTGCTCCAAGTTCAAGATCGGAGCAGTTGGATTCTCAATAGGGAACTCATTGATGGCAATAATAAGACTTGGCTCAGCCACTTCAACAATAGCAGACACGCGCTCCAAGGCAGAATGGCTGTCAATTGGGATATAGGCATGGCCAGACTTGGTCAGGGCCACAAAGGTTGCTAACATTTCATATTCTTGTCCACCAAAGACTACAACAGGTGACTTCTCAGGAAGTCCCATTTGGTCAATGTGGGCTGCTAAACTATCTGAGTCTGCCTTCAATTGGCCATAGGTATGCTCTTCTCCAAGGACATTGTAGACAGGATAGTCTGGTTGCAGTTGGGCGTAACGTTCAATCGCCTCAATCATATCAGTAATTGGTTGGTTTGACACGACAGGATCTCCTTTAGAATTCATTGTAAATAAAGCCACCTTGACCTTGACCAAGGTAACTAAAGAAATAGAGCAGGGCTAAGAAAATAGCAAAATACAAGACTGTTTGCCCTATAAATTTATAAAGTGTTTTATGTTTCATCTTTTTCACTCTTCATTTTGATTGTCAATCCCTATTTTACCATTTTTTATACCAAGTAAGCAATTTTAAACATAGTGAGAATGTCATAGAAAACGTTATCATTTCGAATCATTGAAGCCTTCTAACCAAAGCAATATTCTTCTTTACATTTTCTGATGGGAATTCTGTTTTATGTTATATTGCTCTGACGAATCACCTCCAAACACTTGGCTACATCTACATCTCTTTCAAAATGAGCGGGAGTCCAGGGAATTTCTATATCCGGTTCAACACCTTGATCCGTCATTCCTCTACCTTGATCTACGCTTAGACAGCGAGAAGTAGGAAACATCAATCGATAATCACCATAATCAACGGTACAACAATTGGAATAGTCTAAAATTCCGAGAGTTGGTCTACCTACCACCGTCACCTTCTTAAACTGCTTCATCATCTGGACAAAATTATCCCCAGATGAAGCACAATAGATATCTGATAAGATAAAGATCCGTTCGGGATATTGGCCTCCTCTAATCTCTGGGAAGAATTCCTCGCTTTCGTGCTGATACGGTACATATCCTTTGCCCCGATAGCGGAGTAGATCCTCTTTCATTTCTTCAAGCAGTTTAACTGTTTCAGGACTAATCTCTTCCTGTTGCATCCAGTCCTCAAAATCCTTCAAGCGTAAGTCGACATTGCGTTCCGTGTAGAGAATCTCCATGCCATCATCGTCCCAGTCAAGAGAATCATAGCCCTGATCCTGCTCTAAGCCTAGATGTAGTAGAGGGAGATATAAAGAATCTGTCCCTCCACCGTTCTGTCGGACATCAATGAGAAGGAACTTGACTTCCGTCATCATCGGTAAACACTCTTGGTATACCCGACTAATAGCTCCTTCATCCATAAAATTATCCAGACGAAGGTAAAGGATCTCATCGTCTAATTGTTTCCAAAAAATCTGATCTTGGATCGGTTCTCGACTGGGCGCTACTTCAATAGTCTTTTCTACCCCTTCTCGAAGTAGGGTGACCCTTGTAGACTGAGAGACCAAATCCGCCCATTCTCGGTAGTGTCTTTCGGGGGTCTTACTGATAAAATAGTTCTGATGAAGAGACGCTACCTGCTCCAAATCACTTCCATCCAGACCTAGGATCTGATCCCCTGCTTGAAGACCAGTGTCTACATTCGCCTTTTCGACATACAGTTGATGGTCCATGACGCGTAAGAGAAAGCCTTTTTGACCAGCTTTTTTATTCTGAAAGGAGATGTGCCCAATAATCCCAAAACTAGCTAGGTAGGACCTGACTTGATAAAGAAAGGCATCATCCGTCATATCATCTGTTATTTTTTCCCGAAAGCGATCGGGGTTGCATCCTTTTCGATCCTTGATGGTAGATGAATCATGGCTCATAATCGAGATGACATCTTCAAAAATAGCAGTCTTTTTCATAAAGGATTCCTTCAATTTTTTAGAAACAGTATACCACTTTTTCTTAAAAAGTTCTTAAAACCCTAAAAAACTATCCTAAAGTAGGATAGCAGTTATAAATTCTTTCTTTTCTTTGCTTTCTTTGTCAGAGCGACATCACAATTTTCAATCTTGTTAATCAATAGATTAGCAAGGGCAAAATCATCAATGTTTGATTTCATATTCACCTCATAGTTCAAGGTCAGTTGTTCTCCAGCTTGGGCAGTTGTTACAGAAATAAAGTCAATTTCTGAACAACTTTGGTCTAACAACTGACTGATTTGTTCTGCAACACCATCTTGTTTCGAGACTATAATAGTCAAATGACGGCGCCGTTGATGATCTGCCTTACTCTGTTTGCTCTCCAATACAAGCCAAACCCCTAGTAAAGAGAGGGTTGATAAAATGGCCAATAAAAGATAGCCTGAGCCTGCTGCTAGTCCTATAATCATGGCTAGAAAAATCGCAATCAACTCTCTCGAACCACTCGTAGCTGACCGGAAACGAATCAAACTAAAGGTCCCTGCCACTGCAATCGAGGTCCCCAAACTTCCGTTGACCAAAAAGATCACTAAGGTCATCATACAAGGAAGTAAGGTCAAACTAATGACAAACTCTCGAGTGTACAGTGTTCGGTATTTATAGGTCCAAGATAGCCCCATTCCTAGAAAGAGGCTGACCAAAAGGGCCAGTAGTAAGCGCAAGGGATCCACCGTTGCTGTGGCATTATTAAAAATAGAATCAAATAGATTAGACATAGGCAGCACCTACCGTTTCTTCCGCTGGTCTTGGGGCATAATCCAATCCTTGTGATTTATGATAAGCACAGCTATATTTTGAAAATTTCTGCTTGACCAAACCATACTTCTCTAAAATATCCTTTAACCATTGAGGTTCTTTTCCAGGAGCCTTAATTTCCATGACCACGAAGTCATCCCCTAACAAAGGTTCTCCTTTCTTCCCATGAAAAAGACTAACAGCTTGATCACGAAAGACTAAGTTTTGATCGATTGTCACGCGAATTTCTGATAAGGATAACCCTGAATGGATTTCTTTTCTTTGAGAGACAAGCGATCATAGTAAATGAACATCCGTGGTTCTAATCGATGACCATAGCGTTTGCGCAATCTCTGAATCTCTTGCACTAAGTCTGGATCTTGTATCTGCTGATCTACTGTCCCATCTGTCATCAAGTTGATAATGGCTTGTGAAGTAGCGACTAGACGGAATTTATGCCCAATTCCTTCTTCATCTTTTGACTTCACCTCTAAAAATACCGGACTGTCTGCTTGAGGTGTTTCTATATAAGTCCGCATCCGAATTTTTTCACGGCGGTGTTGTTTCGCAAGAGCATCTTGAATGACCTCAAAGTTTTCTGTATCAAAATAAATGTTTGAAATAGTTGAAGTTGGGTAATCATCTTCTACGACGTATTCTTTTAAGTCTTTGATCAAGTCTTTCACGTCATCTTTTGCGATGATATATTTTGTTTCGATTCGTTTGAAACTTGTCTCAATTGTTTTTTTCATGCTTTTACTCCTTTAAGGGATTCTATTATTTCTAATCTTCAGTAAGTATGGATACGACTTACGTGTGTTCTAGTTTAATGGGACTTTCTTAACTGGTCATTAATCTAAACTTAAAGAAAACTAAAGTTAAGGTTCCTTTCAGAAAAACTTTAGGAAACTTTCAGATAGCAACTTTAGACTAGGAGCATATCAATTGAACGAGAGGAAAAGCTCATGAAATCAAACAAATGGAAATTCTTATTAACGGGGATCGCTACCCTCACCATACTGACAGCTTGTACCCAAGCTTCATCACAATCATCTACAACAAGCGCAACAACAACTGCTTCTAGCGTTTCAAAGAAAACGACTAAAACCAAGCAATCTGACTATTTTACCGAAAAAGATTCAGATACCTCATATGATGAAAGTAAAGCATCTACTGTAAAACTATCTGTTTCGTCCGCAACGGTTTCAGGGGATGGTGTCACCGTTTCTGGATCAACTGTGACCATCTCGAAGTCCGGAACCTATGTCATCTCTGGTGAATCCGACGGGGTTCAAATTAAGATCGAAGCTGGTGACTCAGATGATATTCAGATCGTCTTAAAAGGGGTTACCATGACCAACACCAACGCGCCAATTTCTGCTACGAAAGCAGGGCATGTCTACCTGACTTTAGCAGATGGCACAACCAATACCTTGTCTGATTCAAGTTCAAATAATGATGAAGATGCCGATGCGGTCATCTTCTCTAAAGGCGACCTCACTATCAATGGTTCAGGTACGCTCAACATTGACGCTAAGAAAAACAACGGGATCAAGGCCAATGACACGCTCCACATCACAGGCGGAAACTATAAGATTACAGCTGTAGGAGATGCCTTCAATGTCAATGACAAACTCAATATCACTGGCACGACCATGACCATTGACGCAGATGAAGATGCCGTCAAGGTGGATAATGATGAAGATACATCTGTCGGAACCATGTATCTATCTGACAATACCATGACCATTTCAGCTGGGGACGATGGTATCCACGCTTCTGGTGATCTGGTTATCGATAGCGGAACCTATAAGGTAACCGAGTCTGTCGAAGGGCTTGAAGGAAATCGATCACCATTAACGGTGGAGATATTACCATCTATGCAACTGATGACGGTGTCAATGCAGCCAATGCCAATGCCAACCAAGATGAAATTTTCTTCACCATGAACGGTGGAACCCTGAATGTCGAAGTTGGTCAAGGGGATACCGATCCAATCGACTCTAATGGCAATGTCACTGTGACTGGAGGAACCATCAATTTGACGGGGCAATCCGGCTTTGACTTTGATGGAACTGCAATCTATACAGGAGGTGACATCTATATCAACGGTGAAAAACAAACTGAAATTGTCAACTCCATGCCTGGAGGCGGTGGGGCTCCCGGCGGTGGCAGACCTCAAGGCGGTGGACCTGGGGGTGGACGTCCATAATAACAAATAAAGGCAGGATTTCTTCCTGACCTTTTTTTATTACTCTATTTATGATAGAATGGAAAATCAATCCACTTTTCGAAAGGAACATTATGAAAAAACGACGACTTCCTCTCTTATTCACACTCTCGCTGTCTCTTCTTTTTCTCTCAGCCTGTGTGCCGGACCTTAAGATTCATTTCAAAAAAGCGCCTACCACTTCCTCCTCATCTAAAAATAGTAAAAAAAGTAGCTCAAGTCGACCTAGCAATTCGGGTCATTCAAGTAGTTCAAACCATTCATCTAGCTCTCCTTCAACAAATAAAAATACCTCTACTGAAGTCATCACAACCGAAGGGCTCCCTAGAAATGCCCAAGAAGCGCCCAAGGATAAAATTTATGCAACTGGGAACTTAAAAGTAGCCTACTCTAAAAATGACGACCATATTTTTGTACAAACGCCAGATTATGAAGGATATACCACTACCCTTGTCCAAAAAATCCTTGGAAATCCAGAGAAACAAATAACAGCCCCTGCTTATATGAGCGAATCTTTTCAAAATATTGAACTAGAAAATATTAAAAATCTCTACCACGAGGGGAAAATTACAGAAGAACAAGCCCATGCCTTTTTAATGGGAGCCGTTGATCTGAAACAAGCTTCTAAATTTGGAGTAGACTACACCATTTACACTTATAAAAACAACACTATCCAGCTAGTCTTTGAAAACGACCAACTCCTTTACATCACACCAAATTCTGATGTCGTCTTCTTTAAATAATCAACTTTCTCGCCTAAAAACGCGAGAATTTTTTTGTTTCATGTGAAACAAAAAACTCCCAACTACAAATGAGTTGAGAGTTCCTGACGATTAGTCCTCTTCATATTTTTTTGGATTGTAAAACCACATTCCAAGCCCCGCAAATAGAGCAATCGTCACCAAAAGGAAGGCGACTTGACTTCCAATTTCTCCTGTCATCGAAATCGTTTGACGAAGACCTGAAACGGTATAGCTCATTGGCAAGAATGGATGAATAGCTTGGAAAAATCCATTTGTTAAAGCAAGTGGATAGGTTCCCGCACTAGAAGCCAATTGCAAGAGCAAGAGGATCAAGGACAGGAAAGCACCGACCTTTCTTGCCATGTTGTTAAAGCGGTCACGATAGACATGAAGGCCACACTACCGATCACACAAAGGAAGAGGGTAGCCATTTCATGATTGGCTGATAAACCAATCAAGTGAACCGCAGCATAGACCAAGACTCCTGCAATCACCGCAATCGTGCCATTGACCTCAAAGCGCGATTTGAACCATGCCCAGCGACTTTCAGGGTGACGACCAGATGGCAATTTTGCAAAGATCATATTGGTTGACAAAGCACAAACAAAGAGTGCTACCGAGATCATATAAGGAGCCATCCCGACACCATTCACAGGAACATTGTCATGGTCTGTTTTAGACGTAGTGACAGGATCAGCTAAAGTTTTTGCATTCTCTTTTTCGGTTTTGGCTGCATTCAATTGTCCCTTAGCATCGTTTAAACCTTGACTCAAGGTTTGGCTTCCTGTTGCTAATTCACCCAAACCGTTTGTCAATGTTTGGCCACCCGCTGCTAATTTGCTGGATCCGTCTGAGATTTGATTTGCACCGTCAGCTAGTTTATCAGCCCCTGTCACCAATTGACCTGATTTCTCCGTCAACTGGTTGACACCTGTGACAAGTTTGTTGACACCAGTCGCCAATTCCGGAGTCTTGCTGTTCAATTGCCCTACTCCATCTGCTAATTTCCAGCACCAGCAAGCAATTCACCAGATTTACTTGTCAATTGTGTCGCTCCTGAAGCCAGTTGATTCATACCGGATGTCAAGGCCGGAATCTTTCCATTTAATTCCCCTAGACCAGAAGCTAATTGATTGCTTCCTGCAAGCAATTCCGATGATTTACTATCTAGTTGGCCAACTCCTGCTGCTAACTGACTAGCACCATCTGTTAAAGTGTTACTATTGGTCTGAAGTTGGCTTGCCCCACTAGCGATTTTATCAACACCAGCTGTATAAGCGCCGATCCCTTGACTGATAGTTTGGCTAGCTGGCAACAATTGTCCACTAACTGCGGATTGGATCTTAGACAAGCCACTTGACAAGTCTGTCAAGGTAGAAGAAGCTGTTGGTAAAACTTGATTTGCTGAAGTTTGCAGCTGTGTCAAGCTATTTCCTGTATTCAAACTACTTTGGATCGTTTGGATCGTTGTCAAGATCCCTTGAGCTGCTGTTTCACTCGAGCTTGGACTCGATGAGATCGCCGCACTGATTTCCGCTTGTTGATCAGCTGTCATTGCTTGATAAGCTGCTGTCCCTTGAACACTTGCAAGGTATTTGCACGATCCGCTTGGGCTGAAGCAAGGATCGCTTGAGCTGAATTCGCAATACTCGTCAAGCCAGATGAAAGTTGACTGGTATCTACCGAAGCACTTTGAATTGCCACATTTAATTGGTTCAAACCAGCTGCCAATTGATCAATCTGAGCTGATTGGCTTGTAGAAGCTTGTAGCTGGCTTGATAATGTTTGAATACCTGATTCTAATTGAGAAACTCCATTTCGAAGAGTAGTGGATTGACTACTTAATTGACCTGCTCCCTCTGATAATGTGGCGACTCCATTTGTATAGGTCACTAAACCATTTGAAAAGTTAGATAGACCCGAATTCAATTGACGCACGCCATTGGTATAATTCCCAAGACCGTCATTGAGTGTCCCCATACCTCTGGTTAATCGACCAACTCCTGAAGCCAACTGAGGGGTTTGACTTGCCATTTGATTGAGACCATTTCCTAACCGATCCACTCCGGTAGCGTAAGCCATCAAGCCTGTATTAAAAGTACCAAACCCATTATTTAATTGATTGACTCCAGATACAAAGTTTGGAAGTTGACCAGCCATTTGATTAAGACCATTTCCTAATTGACCAACACCATTTGTATAGGCTGCTAGACCCGTACGAAGGGTGGTTGCACCATCTGAAAATGTTAAACTGGAACTAGCTAAGGTATTCAAATTAGTGGTCAGTATTTGCCCACCGTTTTCCAACTTTGTTGCACCATCTGCTAATTTAGCACTTCCATCTGCCGCTGTCCCCATACCAGATTTAAGCGATCCCATTTTGGAAAATAAAGCTGTTGTATAAGTATTGGTCACTTTTTCAGCCACTGTCTGCTGCATTTTTGTCATCGCAGAGTCGCTCATTTTTCCTGCGATAAAACTATGACCACTGGACGTTTGGTAATCAATGGTCATCTGTTCCGGATGATTGGTTAGAATGGAGCTAGCTTTTTTTGAAAGATCCTCAGGTAGCGTTACAATCATATAATAATCGCCATTTTTTAGACCATCTTTCGCAGCTTTCTCATCTACAAAATGAAAATCAAGCGAATCGTTATCCTTTAAATTGGACACCATGTCTTTCCCGATTTCCATTTTTTGTCCATTATATGTAGCAGATTGATCCTTGTTGACAACCGCTACAGGAAGATCCGAAACCTGACCATATGGATCCCACATGGAAGATAGAAAAATAATATTATAAAGAGCTGGAATCAACGCAACTCCAATCATGACAATGATAAATGTCGGCTTTTTAAGAATAGCCTTCCATTCTTTCATCATATTTTTTGTCTCCTTTTTATACACAATGTCTAAATTTCTGATATAATAGATTATACAGTTTCTAGAAAATTTCACAAGTAGGAATTTTATTTTTTGGACACTGTGTATAATTTTGTACAAAAAGGATTAACAGATGACTGAGAGCAATAAACGATTAAAAACAAAACGAAATATTGAGGAAGCGATGGTTCGACTACTCGAAAAGGAATCATTCGACCAAATCACAACGGTTGAGTTGGCGCAAGAATCCGGTATTAGTCGCTCTAGTTTTTATACCCATTATCGAGACAAGTACGACATGATCGAGCGCTACCAACAAGCACTCTTTCACAAACTTGAATACATCTTTGACAAACACCAAGACGACAAGCACCAAGCGATTACAGAGGTGTTTGAATTTCTAACCAAGGAGCCCCTCTTTGCGGTTCTTTTGACAGAGAATGGAACCAAGGAGATTCAAACCTTCTTACGACATAAATTGCAGATTCTACTGGTTGATAGTTTGCAAGAGCGCTATAGCCATAAATCATTAACAGATATTGAAAGAGTATACAGCTCTGTCTATTTGGCCAATGCTTTCTTTGGCGTCTGTCAAATATGGGTCTCTCGTGGTAAAAAAAGAAAGCCCTCAACAAATGGCTGAATTTCTATTGAAAATGTTACGTTAACACCTTCGCCTGATCTAAATAGATCAGGTTTTTTTAGTTAGAATCTTTAGGTTTTAAAAAAACAAAAAACTGTCTCATTTTATGAAACAGCTCTAGGTAGCTTATAACTAAGCAAACCCAGAAATCAACAGTTTAAGACAAAGCAAAAAGCCCACAACCATGGGCTTTTCGTAAGATATATCTTAAAATTAAAGCATTTTGTTGTAGAATTCAACCACAAGTGCTTCGTTGATTTCTGGGTTGATTTCATCGCGTTCTGGCAAGCGAGTCAATGAACCTTCCAATTTTTCAGCATCGAATGATACGAATGCTGGACGTCCAACTGTAGCTTCAACAGCTTCAAGGATAGCTGGAACTTTAGCTGATTTTTCGCGAACTGAGATCACTTGACCTGGAGTTACACGGTATGAAGGGATATCAACACGTTTTCCGTCAACAAGGATGTGACCGTGGTTAACGAATTGACGAGCTTGACGACGAGTAGTCGCAAGTCCAAGACGGTAAACAACGTTATCCAAACGACGTTCCAAAAGAAGCATGAAGTTGAAACCGACAGTTCCTTCTTTGATCTTAGTAGCTTGTACGAACAAGTTACGGAATTGTTTTTCACCAAGTCCGTAAGAGAAACGAAGTTTTTGTTTTTCAGCTAATTGCAAACCGTATTCTGACAATTTGAACGGTTGTTTGGTCCATGTTGACCTGGTACGTAGTTACGACGTGCCAATTCTTTACCTGTACCTGTAAGTGACAAGCCAAGACGGCGAGATTGTTTCCAAGATGGTCCTGTATAACGTGACATTTGAAATGTCCTCCTATAAAAATATTTTTTGTAGGAAATAACGTTTTAGACAAACCTGATTCGTTCAGAAAGCCTTCGCCCAAACAGCAAAGGTTACTTTTCTAGCTGGCTTCCTGTTGACGAGCTTCATTTTGTCCTGCTGTCATTTCGCACAAATTCTATTTTAACACGGAATAGGAACTTTGTAAAGTCCTTCAAAACGATTTTTAATGATCATCCGTCAACAATTTTATAATTTGTTTTTTATATTGCAATTGTTGCCAATCTCTATCCGTTGCCGCATCCCATTTCACAGGGAGATCTGCAACAATTTCTCCTGGATTGTTATTTAAGATATAGATCCGATCACTTAATGTCAGAGCTTCTTCAATACTGTGGGTGATCACAAGAGTTGTCAGACCAAGGCGTTCCTTACTTTCTAGATACCATTGATAGAGATCCTGCCTTGTTAATTCATCCAAAGCACTAAAAGCTTCATCTAATAGGAAAATAGAATGCCCCAGAAGATAGGTCCTCAACAGAGCCACCCGTTGCCGCATCCCCCCGCTCAGCGCATTGGGATAAAGGTTGGCAATACTTTCCAATTTAAATTCCTCTAACAATTTTAGAGCTGTCTTCGTCGCCTCTTCCTTAGAAATTTTTTTCAATTGGAGAGGAAGAATAATATTCCCCAATACCGTCTTATGTTCTAATAAAAGGTCCTTTTGAAGCATATAGCTGACCTTCCCAAAGGAGATAGGAGCATTATCTACGACTATAGACCCCATTTGCAAGGGAAGGATTCCAGCAATTAAATTAAACAAGGTTGATTTGCCTACCCCACTCGGACCTAGAATGGAGACAATTTCTCCTTTTTGTACTTCTAGAGATACACTGTGTAAAACTGCTTTCTCTCCATAAGAAAAGCTTACGTCTTTTACTGTTAAAATATTAGTCACCTACCAATTCATTTGTGAAACCTTTGTCTCTTAAATTATTTGAGATCAAACCTTGCTCCTTTGCCCAAGCATAGAAGGCATTCCAACGTTCGGAGTCAAACTGACCCCACTTGTCCTTGTTAGAAGCATATTGACTAGAAAGATATTTTTGCGAAGCCAGGACAAAATCACGCTGGTTGGCCAAGGCAGGGGCTTGTTTAATCAAGATATCCGCTGCTTCTTCTGGATGCTCTATAGCATATTGGTAGCCCTTTTTCACCGCTTGAATGAATTTTTTTGCTTCCTCTTTATGAGACTTCAAATAGTCATTGTTAGCAATAATAACAGGAGAATAATAATCAAATGCAGGGACAAAATCCTTCATATAAAAGAAATTCGTCTTCATTCCCTTTTGCTCAGCCAAAATTCCATCCCAACCATGATAAATCCAAGCAGCATCAAAGACCTTATTTTCAATTGGTGTAATAGAATTCGAATCACTATTTGGAACCAATTTTACTTGATTAAAATCAGCCCCTTCTTTTTTCATCATCGATTTGATCATTTCCAATTCAATCGGATCATTCCAGGTCCCATACCGCTTCCCAGCCAAATCCTTTGGACTTTTAATTTCTGCATCTCGACTTGAAATAATCCCTGATGTATTGTGTTCGACGATAGCTGCAACAGCCGTAATCCCAGCACCTTTATCTAACTTCTTAGCCATAGAATCCTGGAAATAAATACCAAATGGAGCCTTGCCATTAATAATTAAATCAGAACTACTGTCTTCAGGTGGAAGTTTGATATCTACATCCAAGCCTGCGTCTTTAAAATATCCTTTTTCTTTTGCAACATAAAGCCCTGTATGGTTGGTATTAGGAGTCCAGTCAAGGATAAAATCAATCTTTTTCAACCCACTTGACGAATCTTTTACAGATTTTTGACAAGCAGACAAAACAAATACACTGAATAAAAGCGTGAATGCAATGGTTATATACTTTTTCATAGAGAATACCTCGTTTACATTATTGTCAATCTATTTTTACAACATTTACAGCGTTGTCAATTATTTTTCCATTTTAGAATTCTCCTTTCTAGTAGGTCAACAAGGAACATTCCCAATAAGCTAATAGCAGAAATTAACACAATAATCGCAAACATTGTATCATACTGAAACAACTTCTTCGATTGGATCATATAAACTCCTAATCCATCAAAGCCCCCTAGCCATTCTGACACAACCGTACTGATAAAAGCATAGGAAACACTGACACGCAAACCTGCAAAAAAATATGGGAGTGTTGCGGGAATCTTATAGTGAACTAAGGTTTGAAATCGATTGGCTTGCATAATCTGAAATAACCGTAAAATATCTTGATCACAATGTCGAAATCCGTCTAGGAGACTCACAACAATGGGAAACACCACCGTAATAATGATCAAGACAAGTTTTGGAAACACACCGTAACCAAACCAAAGAACCAGAATCGGCGCTAAGGCGATCGTTGGAATCGTCTGTATGATAACCATAAAAGGATAGACTAGATCATTGACCCATTGAAAACTATCCATGACAATTGCTAAACCTGCAGCCAGAAGAACCCCTATAACGAGTCCGAGCAAGGCTACTTGAAGAGTAGACAAGCTGTGATGCATCAGAAGCGCTCGATCCCGAACAAAAGCAGTCCCTATTTCAAGTGGTGTCGGCAATACAAATTTTGGTAAGATGTTTAAAAATCCTGCCAACTGCCAGAAGACAAGAAGACTGGTAATCCCTGCAATCCCTATTAACTGCTTTGAATATCTATTTACAAGAGACATCGTAACCTCCTTTCTCAAAACTAAAAACCGCCTCCAAAAAGGAGACGGTTAGCACAAGGTCACTCATAACGAAAAATTCATTTCATTTGTTTCCTACGCTGGCATTACCCAGATCAGGTGCGGTCGAAGCTTACACTTCCTCTCAGACTGTACACAGACTCCCATATGTATTTATTATAATAACTGATTTAAACGATAAAAGCAAGAAATTAATCCAAATAACGAATTAAATTTTTCTCTGTTAAAATATCTGAATAGGTGTAAGACTCCACGTAGGTATTAGCTGGTTCACCTGGCAGGCTATTGTCATTTGTATACTCAATGATAAATAAAGAAGGATAGACCTCAATCAAGCGTCCGAATTTATTCTTTTGACGTTTCCGTCCATTTTCAAGCGTCATTTCGACCACTTGTCCTTCATGAGCCTTGATCTCTTCTTTAATTTTTTTCATTTTTGCAACATCTGTAAATGCATCACTCATCTTATTGATCCTCTCTCTTTGAAATGCTTGAGAATTTATTGTATTCCTTTTGGAAAATTAATTCTACTGTTCCACGCGCACCTGAACGGTTTTTCTCGATAATCACTTCAACCGTATTATTGGGCATGCCATCTTCTTCTTCTTCACCAGCTCGATCATAATAATCATCCCGGTACAAGAAGGCAACAATATCCGCATCCTGCTCAATGGATCCAGATTCACGAATATCAGAAAGAACAGGACGTTTGTCTTGGCGTTGCTCCACCCCACGTGACAGCTGACTCAAAGCAATAACAGGTACTTTTAGTTCCTTGGCCAAATCTTTAACTGACGGGAAATTTCTGAAACTTCCTGTTGACGGTTTTCTCTTCCAGTCCCTGTAATCAGCTGCAGGTAGTCAATCAGAATCAGACCAAGATTCCCTGTTTCCTGCGCTAGTTTTCTTGCTCTCGAACGAATCTCAGTAATCCGAATTCCTGGGGTATCATCAATGTAAATACTCGCGTTGGCCAAATTCCCTTGGGCAATTGCATATTTCCGCCATTCTTCATCCGTCAATTGACCTGTCCGAATCGAATGGGATTCAATCAAGCCTTCAGCTGCTAACATCCGGTCGACCAAACTTTCAGCACCCATTTCTAATGAAAAAATAGCAACTGTCTTGTCCAGCTTTGTTCCGATATTTTGTGCAATATTTAGAGCAAAAGCTGTTTTCCCTACTGCAGGACGAGCCGCTAAAATGATCAACTCTTCCTCATGTAGCCCTGTTGTCATATGGTCCAAATCGCGGTAACCTGTCGCAATACCCGTGATATCAGAGGTTTGAAGCGAACGGGCTTCTAAGCTACTAAAGTTAGTATTCAAGATGTCTCGAATATTTTTAAATCCACTACGATTTGCATTTTCACTAACATCAATCAGAGCTTTTTCAGCACCAGCGATGATTTCATCTGACGGACTCGCACCATCATAAGCTTGATTAATACTTTCCGTTAATCGAGAGATCAACCGACGTAGGACAGCTTTTTCGGCTACGATCTTCGCGTAATACTCTGCATTGGCTGAAGTTGGTACCGAATTAATAACTTCTACTAAATAGGAGAGACCGCCAATATTTTGGAGATCTCCTTGACTATCTAAAATATTTCGAACAGTCGTCGCATCAATCGCATCCCCACGATCAGCTAGATCAATCATGGCTTTAAAAATCAAACGGTGCGAATACTTAAAGAAATCGCCAGGCTCGATATATTCACGAACAAAGACCAATTTCCCCTCATCTATAAAGATGGCTCCCAACACTGATTGTTCAGCCTGGATATCCTGAGGTTGTGTTCGTAATTCCTCTATCTCAGCCATAAAAAAACCTTTCTATCGATCGTGTTTACCCTTCGTTTACACGAATATTAATCACACTTGTAACATCTTGATAAATTTTTACAGGGACGTCAATCAAACCTGTTGAACGAATTGGGGAGGCAACTTGGATATGACGTTTATCAATTTTAATGCCAAATTGTTTCTCCAATTCTTCTGCAATTTTTTTATTAGTAATAGACCCAAAAGTACGGCCATCTGGTCCAATTTTTTCGGTAAATTGAACAACAGTAGCTTCTTCTTCCAATTTTGCTTTAATCTTTTGCGCTTCTGCTAACAACTCAGCATGCGCTTTTTCTTCTGACTTTTGCTTTCCACGAAGTTCACCGATTGCTTGGGCATTGGCTTCTTTCGCAAGATTTTTCTTGATCAAAAAGTTTTGTGCATAACCAGTAGGCACTTCTTTAATTTCGCCTTTTTTACCTTTACCTTTTACATCCGCTAAGAAAATAACTTTCATTCTACATTCTCCTTTTCAATAGTTACTTCGTTTTCAATCGTCTCAATCAGTTGTTGACGAATACTCATCAAATCTTGACCCTCCATTTGAGAAGCCGCCGAATTGAAATGACCTCCACCACCAAGCTCTTCCATGATACGTTGCACATTGACTTTGCTTCGACTTCGTGCAGAAATCGAGATGGTCCCACTTTGGTTGCAGGCAATAACAAAGCTGGCTTCCACTTCAGACATGGCCAGTATACTATCCGCTGCTTTACTAATCGTTACTGAATCATAGGCTTTAGTCGTATTCGCACAAGCCACTATGATATGCGGCAAAATCTTTTCACCTGTTAGGATCAATTCGTTTACTTCACGGTACTCATCAAACTGGATAGCCGAAATCTCTTGAATGGCTACACTATCACTACCTCTGGAACGAAGATAACTTGCCACATCAAAGGTCCGACTCGTCACACGAGCAGAAAAGTTCTTAGTATCCAGCATGATTCCTGCCATCAAGACACTAGCTTGAATCTTCGTTAAACGATTTTTCTTAGATTTCTGGAACTGAATGAGCTCACTGACTAATTCACTCGCACTGCTTGCCCCACTCTCAATATAAGTGATCAGAACATTTTCCGGGAAATCATCATCTCGACGATGATGGTCAATAACAACAATCTGTTGAAATTGTTGATAAAAATCTTTAGAGAGAGTCAATGCTGTCTTAGAATGGTCAACCATAATCAACAAGGAGCGATCCGTTACCATTTGCATAGCTTCCTCTAAGGTAAGGATTTTCGTAACTTGTTCATCTTTTAACTTCTCAATCGCTCTTGAAATATCGCTGGCCATCGCATGTGGGTCATAAACCACGTAGGATGAGGCCAAAATATTACTCGAGAAAAACTGCATCCCCACAGATGCACCCAAAGCATCCATATCCAAATTTCGATGCCCAACAATAAAGACTTGGTCAACAGATTTGATCTTATCCGAAATGGCTGTCATCATAGCGCGTGTCCGAGTTCGAGTGCGTTTTACAGCCGAGGCTGTTCCCCCACCAAAGAAAATAGGATTTTTCTGTTCATCATTTTCCTTGACAACTGCTTGGTCCCCACCACGAACTTCTGCAAGGTTCAAGTTCAATAGAGCCACTTTACCAATTCCATCATGCTCTCCATCACCGTACGAGAATCCCATACTTAAGGTAATCGGCAGTTCACGATTTGGCATCTTCACGAAATTGATCAATAACAGAAAATTTCGATTCCATCAATTGTTCCAAGACCGTGTAATCGGTAAACAAATAGAAACGATCCATCCCAACACGTCTGTAAAACATATGGTAGTGAGCTGTAAACTCTTCCACAAAATTGGCAATAAAACTATTGATATTGCTAATATCGGAGTCAGAGATAACGTCTTCTAGATCATCATAATTATCAACAGAGATAATACCAATCACCGGTCGAGTTGTCACTAATCCGACAGTTGCTTCATACTCACTTGAAACATCAAAAAAGTATACAACACTTGATGTCTGATCAAAGTAGAACGAATATTTCTTATCAGCTACAGTGACATAATGACCTTTATCCTCAAACAAGGTATTGAGTAATTTTTTCAATAATTCAACGTCAAAATCACCATCATCTGTTGAAAAAATCAATTCCGCATAGGGATTAAACCACTCGACTTCCTTAGTTTCTTTATTAATCTTAATGACACCAACAGGCATTTTATCAAGGAGGGATGCTAATCCACTTTCTGCCTGATGATTAACATACTGTATTTGTTCTAGTTCATCTAACTCTGAAATCTGTAATTGGTATTCAAATAAAGCAATCAAGGCAGCTAAGACTAAAAAAATCGCAATAAGAGTCACATAGCCTTTGCCAAAGATTCTTAAAAAAATTGCTAAAATCGCAAATGAAATAAAACCAATTAACACATAATGGATGAACGATAAACGAAATTTTTTCATCATAAACCTCTTCACGGAATTATACCATAAATGAAGGTAAAAAGCGAGGTTTCTCTTTATTATTAAAGAGAAGATAGACAGAAATCAAGCTCTTTTACAGCCCACGTATCTGTAAACCTCATTGACAAAGTTGTCAACAAATAGAAAGAATTTCAATCTATAAAATTGATGCTGAAACACTATTTCAGCCCCGTGAAATTATTGATTTTCTTTGTTTTTTGAAATGCTCCGGCTCTTTCCTTCAAGATAGACCATCAAGATAGAAATGTCAGCTGGGTTGACACCTGAAATCCGACTAGCTTGACCAATGGTCTCTGGATTAATCAGTTTGAACTTTTGACGAGCTTCTGTTGCGATGGAGTCAATATCATCCCAGTCAATATTGGCAGGAATTCGTTTTTCTTCCATTCGTTTCATCTTTTCAACCTGATCTAAAGCTTTTGAGATATATCCCTCATACTTAATTTCTGTTTCAATCAGTTCGATGATCTTATCATCTAACTCTTCAGCAGCCGGTCCGATAAAGTTGACAACATCTTGATAGGATACTTCTGGTCGACGTAAAAATTCTTTAGCAGTGACTGCATCTGTTAATGGTTTGAAGCCAAGTGCTGTGACTTTTTCATTGGTTTCCTTTACAGGTTTTAACTTGATACTGTCAAGACGTTTCATCTCGTTTTCAAATTGATACTTCTTGGTTTCAAAACGGTTCCAACGTTCATCGTCAACCAAACCAACCTCGCGCCCAATTTCTGTCAAGCGCATATCTGCGTTATCATGACGAAGAATCAAGCGATACTCAGCACGACTGGTTAACAACCGATAGGGCTCAACAGTTCCTTTGGTCACCAAGTCATCAATCATGACCCCGATATAGCCATCACTCCGTTTCAAAATGAGTTCTGGTTTCCCTTGAATTTTCAGAGCCGCATTAATCCCTGCTACAATTCCTTGGCCAGCAGCTTCCTCATAACCAGATGTTCCATTCGTTTGGCCCGCTGTAAAGAGACCTGATATTTTCTTTGTTTCTAAAGTTGCCCGTAACTGATGTGGAAGAACCATATCATACTCAATTGCATAACCGGTGCGCATCATCTCAGCATTTTCTAGCCCCTTAATTGAATGAACTAGTTCTCTTTGCACGTCTTCTGGTAAACTGGTTGACAAGCCTTGGACATATACTTCTTCTGTATTACGTCCTTCTGGTTCTAGGAAAAGTTGGTGACGTTCCTTGTCAGCAAAGCGAACAATCTTATCTTCAATAGATGGACAATAACGAGGACCAACACCCTTTACAACACCTGTAAACATAGGGGCCCGGTGTAAATTGCTGTTGATAATCTCATGGCTTTGACTATTGGTATAGGTTAACCAACAAGGGATTTGATCCTTTAAATAATCCTCGTCTCGCGAATTGTAAGAAAGTGATTTGGATTTTCATCACCAGGTTGAATTTCCGTTTCTTCATAATTGATTGACGATGCCTTGACACGAGGAGGCGTTCCTGTTTTGAAACGACCAATTTCAAGTCCCAGGTCTCTTAAATTATCAGCCAGTTTAATCGAAGCAAGGCTGTGATTTGGTCCTGACGAATACTTGAGATCCCCGATAATAATTTCTCCTCTGAGAGCTGTCCCTGTCGTGACAATAACAGCCTTGGCCCCATAGGCTTGATGAGTCGCTGTTACAACTCCTCTGACCTTCCCGTCTTCGACGATGATCTCATCAATAACTGATTGGCGAAGAGTCAGGTTTTCTTGGTTCTCAACCGTCTTACGCATTTCCTTAGAATAAAGTTCCTTATCCGCTTGGGCACGAAGGGCACGGACTGCTGGACCCTTTCCTGTATTCAACATCTTCATTTGAATGTAGGACTTGTCAATATTCTTGGCCATCTCTCCACCGAGGGCATCCACCTCACGGACCACAATCCCTTTTGCAGAGCCACCAATCGATGGATTACATGGCAAAAACGCCAACATTTCTATATTGATGGTTGCAAGTAAAACTTTACAACCCATCCGGCTCGCAGCAAGCGAGGCTTCTACCCCCGCGTGTCCTGCTCCGATTACAATAATATCGTATTCTTCTATAAAGTTATAAGTCATTTTCTCTCCTATTCTTCAAGATGGATGTGTCTTAGTTGCCCATTCCATTCTGGTAAGGCTGTTTTTAAAAAGGTTGGCTTCAGAGGAACTGTGTGCAATTGATTCAGAGCTATCCACCGACAAGGTAATCGCTTTGCATCTTCCTGCATAGTCAATGGAGCTCTTTCTAACAAATCAACAAAATAATGAAACTCGATATTATGGAAGTGAACACCAGCTTGTTCAAAACGATTTTCAACCACAAAAGCTAGTTCCCCAGCTTGAGCTTTGACACCCAGCTCTTCTTTCACTTCACGAATTACAGCCTCTTCCGTTCTTTCGCCGACTTGGATAGCACCACCAATCGTATAAAAACCATCCTCATCTTCTACCACTAACAACTTGCCATCTTCTACAATCAGAGCGGTAGCCCTAACTCCAAAGACCGTATTCTCTATTTTGGTACGAAAATCTTGCTGAGTCATTTTTATCCCTTCCCTTAAACGACACAAAAACAGTCAAAACTCCAAAGAAGTGCAGGACAAAAAAGCCTGCAACATCCATGAGCTTTGACCATCATGACTATTGTTAAAATTATTTTATCAAATCAAATTGTTTTGTCAATGCAAATCACTGTTTGATCAAGGTCTGCACACTGACGATAATCATCTGTATTCCTATCGAGAATAGTAAAAGTCCCATCATTTTCGTTATAATTTTCATCAAATTTTCTCCCAAAAATCCTGCAATTTGTTTTGCACTTCTTAAAAGTAGATAAGTGATGGCACATAGTAAAGCAAAGGCAACTACCGTTATCAATTGATTTTTTATACCCCCATTGGCTAAGTTTAGGGTTGTCGTAATAGTCCCTGGTCCTGCAAAAAGTGGCATCGCGAGAGGAGAAATAGCAACAGACATAGGGTCTGAATTTGAAGCCTGCTGCTCCATGCCCTTGTAGCTTGGTGAATGGTTTCCATTAATCATATGATAACCTATAACAGCGACCAATATTCCTCCTGCAACTCTAAAAGAATCGATTGTAATTCCAAAAACTTTGAAAATCAAATCTCCAGAAAATACAAAGACTGTAACAATTATAAAGGCAATTAGAAGACTCTTAAATGCAATTTTTCGTGAAATCTTTTGACTATCATCTGCTACTAAAGCCATATAGGCAGGAAGGTTTGAAATTGGATTCATTATGGCAAAAAAGGCCATAAACGCATAAAAAAATTGAGAACTCATACTTTTTACCTCATCCAGCTAGATATACTGACAAACTTTTCCGTCTTTATAGGCTTGGTCTATAATACCACCACCTAGACATTCTTGTCCATCATAAAAAACAACTGCTTGCCCAGGTGTAATAGCACGTTGAGGTTCAGCAAAAATAACCTCTGCTTTATCACCCTTTACATGAACTGTCACTTTGGAATCTGGCTGGCGATAGCGAAACTTGGCTGTACACTCTAGTGTAAACTCTTCTGGCATATCTCGTGTAAAGTGAACTTGACTAGCTTGTAAACTTGTTGACATGAGTGCTTCATGATAGAATCCTTGACCGACATAAAGAATATTCTGGCTCAGATCTTTACCAACTACAAACCATGGGGCATTGTCCCCACCTTGTTGACCACCAATTCCAAGACCACCTCGTTGACCGATTGTGTAATACATTAAACCAGCATGTTCGCCCATATCACGTCCATCTACAGTCATCATTCGGCCTGGCTGGGCAGGTAGGTAGTTACTAAGAAACTCTTTAAAATTCTTTTCACCAATAAAGCAGATCCCAGTGGAATCTTTCTTTTTAGCTGTAGCCAATCCAGCCTCTTCTGCCAAACGGCGAACCTCAGGCTTTTCCAAATGTCCCAATGGGAACATGGTTTTTTGAAGTTGTTCTTGAGACAATTGGCTTAAGAAATAAGTTTGATCCTTCCCATTGTCAACGCCACGTAGCATATGGACAATGCCATCCTCATCACGCGCCACGCGCGCATAGTGCCCTGTCGCTACATAATCTGCACCAAGTGTCATGGCATAATCTAAGAAGGCCTTAAATTTAATCTCCTTATTACACATGACATCCGGATTTGGTGTGCGACCTGCACGGTATTCCGCAAGGAAGTATTTAAAGACGCGATCCCAGTATTCTTTCTCAAAGTTGACAGAATAGTAAGGAATGCCAATTTGGTCTGCAACTGCTGCTACATCCTTGTAGTCTTCGGTAGCTGTACAGACACCATTTTCGTCTGTGTCGTCCCAATTTTTCATGAAGATGCCAATGACATCGTAACCCTGTTGCTTTAACAACAAAGCCGTTACAGATGAATCGACACCGCCACTCATTCCAACAACAACACGTGTGTTCGAGTTATCACTCATAGGTTTCTCCCATCTTTTCGTTTCTCACGATTGAAGGTCGTGGTTTGCTTCAACGATTGAAGGTCGTTTTGAGCATTATCAATTGTAACACGCTTTATAGTAGAAAACAAGCATCATGCTATTCTTCTGGTTGGCTATTGTATCTACGTTTACAGATCTGTAAATCAAAAAGAGTCCAATTGCTGAACTCTTTCATCTCCTTTAATACCAGCCATTAGCTAACCAGAAGTTTTTAGCCGCAGACCATGATCCATATCGGTTGACAACATATTGATTGGCTACTTTTTCCTGATTTTCTGGTGATAAATCACCGTTTAAATATGAAAGGGATAACTGGTAACGACCATAATATTGCCCGTTTTGAGCTGTATAACTGCCACTTGATTCTTTCTGAGCAATCCATTCTTTGGCTACTGCATCTTCCGCACTCAAGCCATCTGAAGCAGAGACAGTAGTTGTTGCTTGTGTAGTTTCAGTTTTACTAGTAGTAGCTTGCTCTGAAGTCTTATTCGTTGCATTCGCATCTTCAATCTCTAGAACTTGTCCAACCGTAATGAGGTTTACATTGCTAATCTTATTTTTCTGAGCAATGGCATCAACTGTCGTATTCTTCTCCTTAGCGATAGCAGATAAGGTATCCCCAGACTTTACAGTGTAAGATTCTGCATTTACTGCAATTGGAAAGAAAAGTCCTGCAAGTAAGCCGATTCCAACCATCTGTTTCATCATTAGTTTTTTATTCATTATTTTTTACTCCTTAATTGGTATAACTCTATACTACAAAAGAAATATTTCATATTTATTGAAATAATGTGTCAAATATTGCAATCCGATGTTAGAAATACTAAAATTCCAGGATAATATAAATGCTTTAAGCCTCCTTTAAGATTTCTACTATATTTCGGGAGAAATACAAGAAATCATGAGCTATATCTGATATAATGAAGTAAAGTGATCGCAAAGGAGCAAATAATGAACTCTTTAAAATTCCAATCAGTTTTTGATATTATTGGGCCTGTGATGATTGGCCCATCTAGTAGCCATACTGCGGGTGCTGTTCGAATTGGTAAAATTGTTTCTTCTATATTTGGAGAGGAGCCCAAAGAGGTTGAGTTCCAATTATTTAATTCCTTCGCAAAAACATATCGTGGTCATGGAACAGATTTAGCCTTGGTCGCGGGCATCCTAGGAATGGATACAGATGATCCTAGAATCCCAGAGAGTCTAAAAATCGCACATGAACGAGGCATTCGGATTGTTTGGTCTATTCAAAAAGAGAGCAATGCTCCTCACCCAAATACAACGACCATTACTGTAAAAAATGATCATAAAACGATTTCTGTCACTGGAATCTCAATTGGTGGTGGTAACATACAGGTTACTGAGTTAAATGGCTTTGCCATCTCGCTAAATATGAATACGCCAACCATTATCATTGTTCACCAAGACGTCCCTGGGATGATCGCTCATGTGACAGAAGCCCTTTCTCGCTATGATATTAACATTGCACAAATGAATGTGACGCGGGAAAAAGCTGGAGAAAAAGCTATTATGATTATTGAAGTTGATTCAAGAAGCTGTGAGGCAGCTATCGAAGATATTCGTAAAATTCCTCATCTTCATAATGTCAACTTTTTCAAATAAGGAGTTCGTATGTTTTATTCAATTGTAGACCTCGTAGAACAAGCAACCACGCAATATGAAGGAAACGTCGCAGAGTTAATGATTGCAACCGAATACGAATTAACCGGTCGAGAACGTGAAGAAGTCCTACGATTAATGACACGAAATCTCGAAGTAATGATTGATTCTGTTCGATTAGGTTTAGATGAAAACCATTCACGTAGTGGATTAACCGGAGGAGATGCTGCAAAATTAGATCGCTATATCAAATCTGGTAAAACCTTATCTGACTTGACTGTCTTAACCGCTGCCAAGAACGCCATTGCTGTTAACGAGCACAATGCCAAAATGGGACTTGTTTGTGCAACACCTACAGCAGGATCTGCTGGTTGTCTTCCTGCCGTCCTCACAGCCGCGACCCAAAAATTAGGTCTAAACCATCAACAACAATTAGAATTTCTATTAGCCGCAGGAGCATTTGGTTTAGTCATCGCAAATAACGCTTCTATTTCAGGAGCAGAAGGTGGGTGCCAAGCAGAAGTTGGATCAGCTTCAGCCATGAGTGCAGCAGCATTGACACTAGCTGCTGGAGGAACCCCATATCAGGCTAGTCAAGCTATCTGTTTCGTGATCAAAAATATGCTCGGACTCATTTGTGATCCAGTGGCAGGACTGGTTGAAGTTCCATGTGTCAAACGAAATGCAATGGGAGCCAGCTATGCCTTTATTGCCGCCGATATGGCCTTAGCAGGTATTGAATCAAAAATTCCTGTTGATGAAGTCATTGATGCCATGTACCAAGTTGGATCAAGTCTGCCAACCGCCTTTAGAGAAACTGCAGAAGGTGGCTTAGCCGCAACACCAACCGGTCGTACATTGCAAAAAGAAATATTTGGAGAATAAGATGCAAGCATTATTATTTGACTTAGATGGAACATTAGTCGACAGTTCAAAGGGTATAGCAAACAGTTTTCAACACACCTTTGACGAATTAAAATTCCCACAACCCGATGCAAAGACCATCCGAAGTTTTATGGGGCCACCCTTAATTTCGAGTTTTAAAGCCACACTTCCTAATTCCTTGGTGGATCAAGCAGTTACTATCTATCGCCAGTATTATCATAAAAAAGGGCAATATGAATCAACCCTGTTTCCTCATATTACTGAAGCTTTAACAGCTTTGAAAAATGAAGGTTTACAGCTTTACGTCACAACTTCAAAATATGAACCAGTAGCTTTACAAATGTGTCAAGATTTAGAAATAGCAAACTACTTTAATGGGATTTATGGTTCAAGTTCTGATCGTGTTCACAAGGCTGATGTCATCCAATATGCTTTGTCAACCAATAGCATTTCCAGTAACAAAGCACTGATCATTGGAGATACAAAATTTGACCTCATTGGAGGTCAAACAGTTGGCATTAAAACAATGGCAGTCACCTGGGGGTTTGGAGAACTAGATGATCTGCTTCTTTATTCTCCAGACTATATTTGCCACACCCCTCTTGAAATTCTTTCGACATTAAAAAAATAGGTTTACAAATTTGTAAACCTATTTTTTTAATACCCCCAAGCCGACAAGCCTTGTGAGCTGTATGCGTTATAAGCCGCCTGAATTTGATCATCAACAGTTGCAGTTGATCCCCAACCTGGCATTGTTTGGAACAAACCACTTGCTCCAGAAGCGTTTGCTGCATTCACTTGACCATTTGATTCACGTGCAATGATAGCTTCCCAAGTAGAAGCAGGAACACCTGTCATTTCAGCCATACGTGCAGCTGCGTATGATCCTTGAGCCCCAGCTGTATTTCCATTTGATAAAACAATTCCACCACTTGTTGGTTGCGTAGCAGTAACTGTAGCATTCGCAGCATAAGTTGTTTGTTTTTGAGCAGCTTGTGCTGTTGCTTCAGTTGCTGGAGTTGTACTTTCAGCAGGTTTTGCTTGCTCTTGTGGAGCAATCTTATCAAGCATTGATTTAGAACGCTCACCCAATTCAATAATTTGACCTGCATAAATTAAATCTTCATTGATCAAATTGTTAGATGCAATAATATTTTCTACTGAAGTGTTATTTTCAAGTGCAATTTTTGATAGAGTATCTCCAGACTTCACTTCGTAAGTTTCAGCATTCACTGTAGCAGTACCAGAAATGAAAAGCGATGCTACTGAAAGCAAGGAAGTGACTGTCCATTGGAACTTTTTACTGTTCATGAATTTCATTCTCCTTTCGAACATAATTCTATCATACACACAAAATGTTACAGTTTCTTGTAGAATGTATTACAAATATTACAAGAATATGTGAATTTAATGTAAAAAGCGCTTTGTATAGCGCTTTTTCCTTATTTTTGAACCGGTATGAGCTTTTCTATCCATTTTTTAGATAAAAAACGAATAACATTAAACATAGAATAACGAGCAATGCTAGAGTATCTTTTACTCCCCACTGAAGACTTCGATAGCGTGTTCGTCCTTCCCCCCCTTTGTAACCTCTCGCTTCCATCGCAATTGCTAATGCATCTGCGCGTTTAAAACTAGAAGCAAATAGAGGAATGAGAATAGGAATAAAGGAACGGATCCTTTTTAATAGGTTTCCTTCACCAAAATCAACACCACGCGCCCTTTGAGCATTCATGATTCGATTCGTATCATCTACTAAGGTTGGAACAAAGCGCAAACTCATAGATAGCATTAACCCAATCTCATGAGCTGGAAACTTAATAATTTTTAGTGGTGTGAGGATCTTTTCAACAGCATCAGCTAAACTTAATGGTGTCGTCGTCACGGTTAGAATCGTTGAATAAAAGATAATTAAGATAAATCTACAAAATATGATTGCAGCTTGCATCAATCCTTGATCTGTTAATTTAAAAAACCACCATTGATACAACAATGTTCCTTGAGAGGTGGCAAATAATTGGAAAACAGTTGTAAACGCAATGATAAAAATCATTGATTTTAGGCCTTTGACATAAAAACTGATAGAAATTCTTGTTAGATACATCAAAGCAAAGATAAAACCAAAGAGAAGAATATTGGTCTGCAGGTTATTGGCCCAAAAAAGAAGAAAAATGAACAAAAACATCGAGAGTAACTTGCCACGAGGATCCAGTTGATGGATGATGGAATTTTCGGGGATATACCTTCCTAAAATCATATTATTCATGAAGTAACATCTCCTTTAGTTCCTCAATTTTGATTGGTAATCTCTCGAAATCCATTCCTCTCTGTTTCAATTGAAGAGCAAAATTCGTGACTTGTGGAACTCCTAGTTGAAGTTTGTGTAAATAGTCCACTTGTTGAAACACTTCTGTTGGGGAGCCTTTTAAGACGAGCTTCCCAGCTTCCAAAGCAAATACAGTATCTGTATAATTTGCTACATCATCCATTGTATGAGTAACTAGCACTAAGGTCATCCCGGTTTATGTAGCGTTTCAAACAGCGCCATCAATTCCTTTCTACCTGCAGGATCTAATCCTGCAGTTGGCTCGTCCAATACCAGGATCTCTGGTTCTATAGCTAAAATACCAGCGATTGCTACCCGCCTCATTTGTCCCCCTGATAGTTCAAACGGACTTTTTTCATAGATGGACTCTTCTAAACCAACGATCGCTAATTTTTCTTTGGCTATTTCCTCCGCTTTGTCCTTAGGTACCCCAAAATTCTGTGGTCCAAAGGCTACATCCGCTAGAACAGTTTCCGCAAATAGCTGACTCTCAGGAAATTGAAACACTAAGCCAACTTTTTTTCTCAAGTACTTCATTTCTTTTGGTTCAGAATGATTATCTAAAACAAAATCATCAAATTGAATCGTTCCTTCAGTCGGACGAAGCAAACCGTTTAGTAATTGTAACAAAGTGGATTTTCCACTACCAGTATGCCCAATGATGGCAGTATAAGAGCCGTCCTGTATTTCCAAAGTTACATCAGAAAGCGCTTGTCCTTCAAAAGGACTTCCCTCTTGATAAGTATAATAGACATTCTTTAAAGAAATTCCCATAGTTGGTCTAATAACTCACTTTCTGTTAAATAATCCTGTTTTAACGGGAAATGCAGGCTCAAAGATTCTTGGACTTGTTTACTAAAAGGCTTATCTAATCCAATCTCATGCAGATCATTTCTTGAAAACAGTTCCCTAGGCGTCATGGAAGACTCTAATTTTCCTTTTTGAAACACTAGGGTTCGATCACTTAGGGCGATTTCCGTTAAATCATGAGTAATGGAAATAATCGTTAATTGAAACTTTTTCTGGAGTTCCCGCATTACTGCCATTAGATCCTCTCGTCCTTCTGGATCTAACATACTAGTTGCTTCATCGAGGATGATAATATTTGGTCGCAAAGCAATAATACCCGCTATGGCTACTCGTTGTTTTTGACCACCCGACAATCGAGATGGTTCCCGATCTTTAAACTCTAGCATGCCAACTTGTTCAATAGCCTTCTCTACACGTTGAATCATTTCTTCCCGTGGAATTCCTTGGTTTTCCAAGCCAAAGGCGACATCATCTTCCACTGTTGCACCGACAAATTGATTGTCCGGATTCTGAAATACAATCCCAATTTTACTGCGGATTTCCCATATTGTTTCACGAGTCAACTGTTGCCCATCAATATAAATCTCACCAGACTCAGGTTCTAAAAGACCATCCATCAAGCGTACAACGGTAGATTTCCCACTACCATTGTGCCCAACAATTGAAAGCCATTCTCCTTGTTTCACGTGAAACGAAACAGTATCAATTTGATACTCTTCTACTGTTTTATCGTATCGAAACGATACATTTTTTAGCTCTATAATATGTTTCATTTATTTAAATGTGTCTTTAAAGAGATAGCTACTTCCCTTAAAGTAGTCGTAGCCAGAATAAATTGTAAAAATCAGTGCAATATAAAGTAATACTTGCCCTGGAAGGGTCCAATGACAAAGCAAAAAGATAATAGCAAACATTTGGCTAAAGGTCTTAATTTTACCTGGCATAGCTGCGGCAAGGACTGTACCGCCTGTCTCAACAAGCAGAAGACGCAAACCAGTAACAGCTAACTCACGGCAAATGATAACGGCCGCGATCCAAGCAGGAACCATTTTTAATTCGATCATCATGATGAAGGCTGACATAACCAATAATTTATCTGCCATTGGATCTGCAAATTTTCCAAAATTACTAACCACATTCCATTTTCGTGCAAGAAAACCATCTAAATAATCTGTAATACTCGCAATTGCAAAAATAACTGCTGCTACAATATGGCCTAGATAAGAATGGCTTAGACTTAAAATAGCAATAAAAATAGGAATCATCACAACTCGAATTAATGTCAACGCATTCGGAATATTTTCTTTTTTCATACTTCCTCCAAAAATAAACTATCTTTACAGCTATTTTACTCATGCTGTAAACTTATAAAAATATACGATATAAATCACAAATCCAAGAATAGCAAAGCTAACTAGTAGATAATATAGGATTGGTAACCAGGTTGTTTTCTGCCTTAATTTTCTTGAATGGAGCTCTTCATCATCTACCAAGATTTCCTCATCAAATAACAACTCTTTCCCTTCACGAAAAGCTGTCAATAAAATGGATTCATCTAATCCCAAAGCCCAAGATAGCTTCTTTAGATAGATTTGCGCGTAAAAAGGACTCGGTAGTAGATCAAACTCATCGTTTTCCAAGGCCTCTATATAAGGAGCTTCTATAGCTGTCTTTTTTGATAAATCCTGTAAACTTAACTGTAAATTAACTCTTGACAATCTTAACACTTGACCAATCGTTCTCTTCTTCATTTTTTCCCTTCTTGACAAATTGTTTACTACTTTTGAAAAATCATATAGTCAACCATCTCAGCCTGATCAATAAATTGATGACCTAACTTGATGATGTCTTGTAAACTAATACTCTGTAAAATCTTTGGAAGATCATAAGAAGTGCTACCGTCTGAAAAATATTCAAACTGAGTCGCACTATACTCAAGTGAATTTAAACCCTGCAAGAAATCACCAAACATTTCGCTTTTAATCGTATCTAAATGTTCCTGATTCACATCTGGATCCTTGTCAAATTGTTTGATGGCTGACCTAAATTGATGAGATAGAGAAACTGGTTCTTGAGTATCCATTGTCAAAATAACGAAATGGAAGACCTCTTCAACCTCTACTTCTAGTGTCAAGGAGTTGTCAATTTTCCCAGCTTCATATAAACTTTGAAAACGTTGTGAAGTCCATCCAAACATCATCGAAAATAGTAATTTCAGCATTAATTTATAACGAAATTTTTCCTCTTCCTTAATGACATCGTTCCCTCGAATTCCAATTGCCAACTTAGGACTAGCAACATCCATTCTACAGGATTGATTCAATTTTACTTCATTTTTTTCTACAGGAAATCGTTCTACCTTGATCGATGGACGAGGGGGAAGCTGATCATATTCGTTTACAACTTGTAAGACTGCATCAACATCGAAGTTTCCAATCACTAATAGATGCATCTGAGTTGGATGATAGAACAAATCAAAGTTCTCACGGAGATTATCTATTGTAATGTCAGAAATTGACTCTCTTGTTCCGGCAATATCATCTGCTAAAGGTGTTCCAGGATATAGATTTTCTAAGGCACCAAAAAATAATCGATAATCCGGACTATCTTGATACATTCCTATCTCTTGTTGAATAATCTCTCTTTCCTTAGCAACTGATTTTTCTGTAAAGGAAGCTTTTGAGACCATCTCCAATAACAACTTGATATTTTCAGAGACCCTTGAGGTTGTTGAGAACAGATAGCTGGTTTTGGTAAAACTTGTAAAGGCATTACTTTCCGCTCCTAATTGAACGAATTTTTTTAGAAAATCTTGACCTTTCTCATCTTCAAACACTTTATGTTCCAAAAAGTGAGCAATTCCTGCAGGATATTGTTTTTCATCACCATTCACTAAAATTCGTGTATCCACCGAACCAAACTTGATTGTAAGCATCCCATAGGTTTCATAATAATCTTCTTTTGGAATCAAATGAATTGTCAACCCATTTGACAAACGTGTAAAGTAAACCTGCTCGCCTACTGCTTCATAATATTTTTCTTTAATTTCCAATCTTTACACTACTTTCCTTCCATAAAATAAACCGACTGCAAATTAATGGTTTTTGCCGTTTCGATAATTTCTTCTTTAGTAACCTTATTGATAGCTTCTAGCCACTCCTCTAAAGAAAGAACTTTCGTTCCTAGGATCGTTTTCAGGTATTCTCTTTCAATTAAGGTGTTTTGTCGATCCTGTGCTAATAAAGTCGTATTCACCAACATTTCCTTTGTCAATTGAAGCTCAGACTCTGTAAACTTTCCTCGTTTTAAATCATTCAACTGCCTCATAATCATGGTCATTACCTTGGTGCGATGTTCTTTATCAATACCAGCAAAAATTCTCATAAAGCCTGTAAAAATATCAAAATGGCTAGAGATTGTATAAGCCAGGCCTTCTTTCTCACGAACTATTTGAAAAAGTCTCGAGTGCGAGAAAGCTCCCAACATCCCATTTAATACAACTAGGGGAATATGAAGGGGTTCTCCATACTGGGTAGAAAAATGGTAGCCTAATTCTAAAATAGATTGTTGATTTTGCTTTTGCTCTAATTTCTCGCGAACTACGTTTGAAAAAGTTTGTTGATAGTTGACAGACAAGTTATTATCCCGTGGCTTGAATTCAAACTGGTTCACTCGATCCACAATAGCAACTTCATTAAAATCACCTACGAAAAAGAAGTCAATGTTATCGAAATGAAGCATCTGATGAAACTGTGAAAGAGTGCTTTGAGCAGTCTCTTGTCTTACTAAATCAACTTTTCCCAATCTTGACATTTTGATAGTTTCATCTTCGAAAAATAGTTGATTCAATTGTTCATGCGCATAATAATAAGGCTCTTCAATTTCAGACTCCAAGTCTGAAATCGTATTTTTCTTTTCAACTTCAAATGTCTCAAAATCAAAGTGATCTTCTACTACTAAAGGAGAAAAGAAGATTGTTTCTAGAATATCCAAAATTTCATCAGTCAGTACATTTTTCTTACTCAAAAAGTCATCGCGTACAAACGAAATATTCAAATCGACATAGTGAACAGGACCTCTTTTAGAAATTGAAGTTGACAATTCTGCTCCATACAGACTCGCTAATTTTTCACGGAATAATTGTGATGTTGGATATTTTTGGTTTGCAGTTTCCATCATACAAGCTACTAAAACACGTGCAGCCACTGTATTTTCATCCAATGGTGCTGTGAACCGGACCTTAATTTTATTTGTTTTAAATTTTTTTGATTGAAGAAAGTGAAGATTCACACCCTTAACTAATTCCATTTTCATCCTCGTTCTAATCAATAGTAACTTTCATTATAACACGAAATCACGCTAAAATCCTAATTCAAACTGAGAAAAAAGGTCCTCAACTCACTCAACATTATCTACCCTAGAAAAACTGAAAATGTGGTATAATAACACGCAAAGAGGTGAACTATGAATTATAAATTATTTGACGACTTTATTACATTACAAGCTATCTTAAAAGAACTCGGTGTCATACAGAGTGGTGGTGCAATCAAAGCCTTTCTTCAAGATAGAGAAGTCTACGTCAACGATGAGTTAGAGCAACGAAGAGGCCGTAAACTTCGTGTCAATGATAAAATTGATATCCCAGAACAGAACATTACGATCACCATCCTCCAACCTTCTCCATCAGAAATAGAAGAACATGTCAAAGAGAAAGAAGAAAAGGAACGTGTTGCTGAGCTAGTTAAGCAACTGAATCAAAAACAAAAAAAACAAGTAAAAAAAATTGATAAAAAAGAAAAAGCGATTCGCTTCCCTGGTATTTCATAATGTGGTTAAAACAGTTATCCATTCACTATTTTCGTAATTACCAAGAACTTGAAGTTGAATTTCACCCTGGCTTAAATATTTTCTTAGGACAAAATGCTCAAGGAAAAACCAATATTCTCGAATCGATTTATTTTCTAGCCTTAACCAGAAGCCATCGGACACGAAATGATAAAGATCTTGTCTACTTCAAATCCACAGATTTTAAAGTTTCTGGTCTATTACAAAGAGAAACTGGACCACTTTCATTAGAAATTTCCTTAACACCAAAAGGCCGGATTACGAAAGTCAACCATCTAAAACAAGCCAAATTATCGAACTATATTGGCCATATGAATGTCGTCCTTTTTGCACCAGAAGATTTACAGTTAATCAAAGGGGCTCCTGCAGGACGTCGAAAATTTATTGACATTGAATTGGGACAGATGAAACCTATTTATCTATCCGACTTATCTCAGTACCACCATGTTCTTAAACAAAGAAACAGCTATCTAAGAAATTCCGAAAAAATTGATGAAACATTTTTGGACGTATTAGATTCACAACTCGCTAGTTTTGGAAGTCGAGTCATCCACCATCGACTTGATTTTATACAAAAATTAGAAGCTAAATCTAAAGAAAAACATGCTCTACTTTCTAACAATAAAGAAGACCTGACAATCCAATATCAGTCAACTGTTTTTTCAGAAGAAATAGATGATTTGGAAGAGCAATTTTTCCGTATGTTGGAAAAAAATCGCCAAAAGGACCTTTTTAGAAAAACAACAAGCATTGGACCCCACAGGGATGATTTGATATTCTTTATTAATGAAATGAATGCCAATTTTGGTAGTCAAGGACAGCATCGGAGTGTTGTTCTTTCTCTAAAATTAGCAGAAATCGAATTAATGGAAGAAATCACTAGAGAAAAGCCGATTTTACTACTTGACGATGTTATGAGTGAGCTTGACAATTATCGTCAACTTCAACTTCTTGAAACCATCTCCAATAGTATTCAGACATTTATTACAACGACAACTCTTGATCATTTAAAAGAACTACCTGAAGAATTAAAAATCTTCACCATTCAATCCGGACAGATCAAAACAACACCTTGACAATACTGTCAAGGTGTTGTTAATTATATTTACTATCTTGTAAACTTATTGTGCTGAGTAGTTAGGTGCCTCGTTTGTGATTTGTACATCATGAGGGTGACTTTCTTTCAGTCCTGCACCACTCATTTCAACAAATTGAGCATGGTCGTGTAAATCCTGAATAGTTGCTGCACCAACATAGCCCATACCTGAACGGATACCACCGATCATTTGGAAGACCATATCTGCTACGGAACCTTTATAAGCAACACGTCCTTCAATTCCTTCAGGGACCAATTTATTGGCTTCATTTACAGATCCTTGGAAATAACGGTCACTTGAACCTTTCTTCATCGCTGCAATAGATCCCATACCACGATAGGTTTTAAATTTACGACCTTGGAAGATTTCTGTTTCACCTGGTGCTTCATCAGTTCCTGCAAGCATTGACCCAAGCATAACCGCATTACCACCAGCTGCAAGAGCTTTGACAATATCTCCTGAATACTTAATACCACCATCAGCAATGATTGTTTTACCATATTCACGAGCCACAGCAGCAGCATCATAAATTGCAGTCACTTGAGGAACACCAACCCCTGCTACAACACGAGTTGTACAGATAGAACCCGGTCCAATTCCGACTTTAACAACGTCTACCCCTGCATCAAATAACGCACGAGCACCTTCAGCTGTTGCAATATTTCCTGCGATCAAGGTACGATTTGGGAAATGAGCACGAATTTCTGCAATTTTACGAAGAACCCCAGCAGAATGTCCATGAGCAGTATCGATAACAATTGCATCTGCACCTGCTTCAAAAAGGGCTTCTGCACGTTCAAAGGTATCTGAAGTAACCCCTACGGCACCAGCTACAAGCAAGCGACCAAATTCATCCTTAGCTGCATTTGGAAACTCAATTACTTTTTCAATATCTTTGATCGTGATCAAACCAGAAAGACGACCATTTTCATCTACTAATGGTAATTTTTCAATGCGGTGTTCTTGTAGAATACGCTCAGCTGTTTCCAAATCAGTCCCAACTGGTGCAGTCACCAAATTTTCACTGGTCATGTGATTTGAAATAGGTTGATTGTAATCAGAAATAAAGCGCAAGTCACGATTCGTAAGAATACCAACTAATTTACGATTTTCAAGTGTTTCAACGACTGGGACACCGCTGATTCGGTATCGTCCCATGAGCTCATTTGCCTCTGAAATTGTATGAGATGGGGTCAAATAGAAAGGATCAATAATAACACCATTTTCAGAACGTTTTACCTTACGTACTTCATCTGCCTGTTGCTCAATTGACATATTTATGGATAACACCAAGTCCACCAGCACGCGCCATTGCAATTGCCATTTGACTTTCTGTCACTGTATCCATAGCGGCAGTAATGATTGGGATGTTCAAGCGTAAATTACTTGCTAATTGTGTACTTAAATCTGCATCATTAGGCAATACGTGACTTTCTGCTGGAATCAAAAGCACGTCATCGAATGTAAACCCTTTTTTTAAAAACTTAGTGTCCCAATTAGACATTAGCTGGATCCTCTTTTCTTTTTATTTGAGCAAGGCTCGAATTTTTATTGTTAATATCATACCATTCTATCGCAATTTGTCAATCATTTATTGGCAAATTACAAAGAAACCGGCTAGAATATATCTCTGTTTCATTTTAGAGTCTCTATTTTTTAAAATAGGTAATTCCCATCGCAGATTTTACTTCATCTAAGGTTTGAGCTGCTACACTTCGAGCACGCTCACTTCCTTTTTCAAGAATAGAGTATACTTCCCCCATATCCTTTGCAAACTCGAGACGTCTTTCTCGAATTGGTCTTAGTTCACGATCTAAAATTTCTAAAAGATACCGTTTGGTCTTTACATCACCCAGTCCACCACGTTGATAATGTTCTTTCATTTCTGCAATTTCATCTGCATCTTCTGGTCGACCAAATACATCCAAGTAATGAAATACCATATTCCCCTTCGATTTTTCCTGGATCCTCTACTTTAATATGATCAGGATCGGTATACATACTCATCACTTTTTTCTTTAAAGTATCCGCATCATCAGCTAGGTAGATACCATTATTTAAGGATTTAGACATTTTAGCATTTCCATCTAAACCAGGTAAACGTCCTGCTGCTTCATTTTCGGGATAAATTCCTTCAGGTTCTACCAAAGTATCTGTATTGTACGCATGATTAAAGGAACGAACAATCTCACGAGTTTGCTCGATCATTGGCTTTTGGTCATTTCCTACTGGAACAAAATTCGCTTTAAATGCCGTAATATCAGCTGCTTGCGAAATGGGGTATACCAAAAATCCTGTAGGAATACTCTCACCAAAACCTTTTTGAGAAATCTCGGTTTTTACAGTTGGGTTTCTTTCAAGTCGCGCCAGAGATACCAAATTCATATAATACATGGTCAATTCTGCTAGTTCAGGAATCTGACTTTGAATAAAAATCGTTACTTTTTCAGGATCTAGGCCAGCAGCTAGATAATCTAAAGCAACATTGCCAATAGACTCTACTATGGTTTTTGGATCTTTTGCATGGTCTGTCAAAGCTTGCTGGTCTGCTAGAAAAACAAACATATTATATTCGTCTTTATTTTGTAGCAAAACGCGATTTTTTAAAGAACCAACATAGTGGCCAATATGAAGTTTTCCTGTTGGTCTATCACCTGTCAAAATGATGGGTTTCGTCATACTCTTCTCCTTAATCGTTATCCTTATCATTATAGCACTTTCTAGTTGAAAATGTTAGTCTCTCCTCTATTTTGTGACGAATTAATACTTTACTATCTTGTCAACTTAATTTACAAGATTGTAAAAATAAATTGACACTAAAAAAGTTGAATTTTCCTCTACTTTCTAGTAAATGAAGACATTATAGAAAGAGGAGAAAATCATTGCTTACAGTTACAGACGTCTCACTACGTTTTAGTGATCGTAAACTTTTTGATGATGTCAACATCAAATTTACAGAAGGAAATACCTATGGTTTGATTGGGGCCAATGGTGCTGGAAAATCAACCTTTTTAAAAATCTTAGCTGGAGATATTGAACCAACAACTGGTCACATCTCTCTTGGACCAGACGAACGTCTTTCTGTTCTTCGTCAAAATCACTTTGACTACGAAGATGAGCGTGCCATTGACGTCGTTATCATGGGAAATGAAAAACTTTATAGCATCATGAAGGAAAAAGATGCTATCTATATGAAGGAAGATTTTTCAGATGAAGACGGAGTCCGTGCAGCAGAGCTTGAAGGAGAATTCGCTGAACTAGGTGGTTGGGAAGCAGAAAGTGAAGCTTCACAACTCCTCCAAAACCTGAATATTCCAGAAGAGCTCCACTACCAAAATATGAGCGAGTTGACTAATGGAGATAAAGTGAAAGTCCTCCTTGCCAAAGCTCTTTTTGGAAAACCAGATGTCCTTCTTTTGGACGAGCCGACCAACGGTCTTGACATTCAATCCATTACCTGGTTAGAAGATTTCTTGATTGATTTTGAGAATACCGTTATCGTTGTATCCCACGACCGTCACTTCTTGAATAAAGTCTGTACTCACATGGCCGACCTGGACTTTGGCAAAATCAAACTCTATGTCGGTAACTATGATTTCTGGAAAGAGTCATCTGAACTGGCTGCCAAGTTGTTAGCAGATCGTAATGCCAAAGCAGAAGAAAAAATCAAACAATTACAAGAATTTGTGGCTCGTTTCTCTGCCAATGCTTCAAATCTAAACAGGCAACTTCTCGTAAAAAGATGCTTGACAAGATTCAGTTAGAAGAAATTGTCCCATCTAGCCGGAAATACCCATTTATCAGCTTTAAAGCTGAACGAGAAATCGGGAATGATTTGTTGACAGTAGAGAACTTATCTGTAAAGATTGACGGTGAAACTATTCTTGACAACATCAGCTTCATCTTGCGTCCAGGTGACAAGACAGCTCTAATCGGACAAAACGATATCCAAACAACTGCCTTGATCCGCGCTATTATGGGTGAAATCGAATATGAAGGAACTGTCAAGTGGGGTGTCACAACTAGTCGCTCTTACCTACCAAAAGACAATTCAGCTGACTTTGCAGGTGGTGAGTCGATTCTTGACTGGCTCCGTCAATTTGCAAGTAAAGAAGAAGATGACAATACCTTCCTACGAGGATTCTTGGGTCGTATGCTTTTCTCTGGAGACGAGGTTAACAAACCTGTAAACGTTTTGTCAGGGGGAGAAAAGGTGCGTGTTATGTTGTCAAAATTGATGCTCCTCAAATCAAACGTTCTTGTTTTAGATGATCCAACCAATCACTTAGATTTGGAGTCTATCTCAAGTTTGAATGATGGATTAAAGAATTTTAAAGAATCCATTATCTTTGCCAGCCACGATCATGAATTCATTCAGACACTTGCCAATCACATTATCGTTCTTTCAAAAAATGGTGTGATTGACCGCATTGATGAAACCTATGACGAGTTTCTTGAAAATGAAGAAGTTCAAGCAAAAGTGAAAGAACTTTGGAGTCAATAATAAAAATAAAGAGCCCTGAAATAATAATTTCAGGCTCTTTCAGTAGAAATATATGAATAAAACAAATCTAAAAACATCCCTTTTTATAGTATCTTCTTTCCTGATTCCAGCTATCATTATGTTCTTTATTTACCTCTCACAAGGAATCTACTGGAACAGTGATACCTCCCCATTATTAGGAGATGGGTATCATCAGTATGTCATCTTTGATACCACACTTCGAAATATTTTACACGGGACAGATAGCCTATTTTACAGTTTTCAAAGTGGTTTAGGTATTAATTTCTATGCACTCAGTAGTTATTATCTAGGAAGTTTCTTTTCTCCTCTTGTTTACTTCTTTGATGCGCAATCCATGCCGGATGCTGTTTATCTCATCACTCTTCTGAAATTTGGAGCAATTGGGTTAAGCACCTATGTTAGTCTACATGGAATGTTTTCTAAAATCCCTAGATTCCTGGTTCTTACCCTTTCAACATCATTTGCTCTGATGAGTTTTGCCATCAGTCAACTTGAAATCAAAACCTGGTTAGACGTTTTTATCCTAGCACCATTAATTCTTTATGGATTCAAAAAACTAATTTATAACGAAGGAGAGATTCTCTACTTTGTTAGTTTGACCATTTTGTTTATCCAAAATTATTATTTTGGATTCATGATGTCTATTTTTCTTATTTTATGGTACTTTACACAATTGTCATGGAATATCAAAGAAATTGGGAAACGCTTCTTTCACTTTGTGATTGTATCTCTTTTATCGGTTATAACAAGTCTAGTAATGTTATATCCTACCTTCTTAGATTTACGCACCCATGGAGAAAGTTTTTCAAAGGTTGACAGTATCTTTACAGAAAAAAGCTGGTATCTCGACGTCTTTGCTAAAAATTTTATTGGCAGCTTTGACACTACCAAATATGGATCGATTCCAATGATCTATGTAGGGCTATTTCCTCTTTTACTAGCGATTACCTTTTTCTTTGTAAAGTCAATCAAGTTTCACGTGAAACTCTGTTATTTTTTACTTCTAACAATTCTTATTTTAAGTTTCCGTTTACAACTATTAGACCTTCTTTGGCAAGGTATGCACGCGCCAAATATGTTTCTCCATCGATACTCTTGGATTTTTTCTTTGACGATTATTCTAATGGCAGGAGAAGTTCTAAATCGAATAGAGGAGATCACCTGGATTCGGTTTAGTCTCGCTAATTTTGTCCTCTTCCTGGGATTTGGAGCAACTGTCCTTTACAGCAATCACTATAAATTTTTGGATGCTGTCAATTTCATTGTTACTTTTGAATTTTTAATTGCCTTCTATTTAGTTTGTTTGGGATTCATTCTTAAAAAAATACCACCAAGGCTTTTCTATCTTTCGATTCTTTTCTTCTCCATCTTTGAATTATCTGTAAATAGTTATTATCAAATGGCAGGCATTGCAAACGAATGGGTATTTGCTTCTCGGTCATCCTACGAACGCGACTTAAAATCTATTCAAACCTTGGTAAGTGGAAACACAGACTCAAACTATCGGACTGAAATCCTACATCCCCAAACTGGTAATGATAGTATGAAGTATGGTTATAATGGTATTTCTCAATTTTCATCTGTACGAAATACTGACGCTAGCTCAACATTAGATAAGCTTGGATTTAAATCTGAAGGAACCAACCTCAACCTTCGATACCAAAACAATTCCATTTTAATGGATAGCCTATTTGGTGTTCGCTATAACTTAAGCCAACAACCTGTTCAAAAATTTGGATTTAAAGAGATTGCAACCAAAAATGGAATAGCACTTTCAGAAAATGAATATGCCTTGCCAATTGCATTTTTGACAGCTAAGCCTTATCAAGATACTTCCTTTACGAATTTGACACTGGATAATCAAACACGATTCATCCATCAAATCACGGATGAGAAATATAAATTTTATAAGAAATTAAATATTCTCTCGCATACTTCACAAAATACTACATCTTCGTTACAAACTGCAAAAATTGAAGAAGATAGTCATCTATCCTACGCAAGTATTCAATATGAAATAACAATTCCTCCCCATAGTCAACTATATGTCAATGTTCCAAATTTACAATTTTCAAATGAGGATCGGAAAGATATTGAAATCAGCTACAATGGACAGACACAGCGCTATACGATTGATAACGCCTTTCCGTTCTTCTCGATTGGCCATTTTGACACAGAAGAAACGATTACTATTCGTATAAGTTTTCCAGAAAATTCGACAGTTTCTTTTGATACACCAGAATTTTTTGCTCTGGATCTTGACCAATATACACAGGCGATCACCACCATTCGTCAGCAAAAAGTTGCTATTCACAAAAAGAAGAATAAAGTGGTAGCAGCTTATAACGCAAATAGAGATACCACCCTTATTTTTACACTGCCATACGATAAAGGCTGGTCAGCTAAACAAAATGGAAAACCTGTCCAAATTCATCGTATCCAGAAAGGATTGATGGGAGTTCGTGTCCCGAAAGGATCAGGAACGGTTACTTTAACATTTGTTCCTCAAGGCTTCATGGAGGGACTCATTGCCTTTTTCGTTGGAATCATTCTCTTTTTCCTCTACGAATGGAGACAAATTAAAAAGCGAAAAAAACTGAGAAGTATCAACATGATTCACTGATAAACAAAAAGCTAGGATAGCAATTATCCTAGCTTTTTTAAAATAAAAAAACACCCAAAAGGATGTTATACTAGCTCCGCCAGTAGACTCGAACCTACGACATCATGATTAACAGTCATGCGCTACTACCAACTGAGCTATGGCGGAATGAGATATAGTCCGTACGGGATTCGAACCCGTGTTACCGCCGTGAAAAGGCGGTGTCTTAACCCCTTGACCAACGGACCATATATTCATTAACAGAATATATTCCATTATATCAGAATTTAACTAATTGTCAAGCACTAAATTCTAAATTTTCTTCTTCAATTAATTTTTTGACACGTTTGATATTGCTTCTTGAAATCGGACAAGAATAACCTTCTTTCAACAGTAGTTGTTTATTTTTCTTATCCATGCCAATGATCATACTTCTATTCACAATATAAGATTGATGGGGGCTAAAATATCTATCTTCCACATCTTTTTCCAAGACATCTGATAAACTTCCGGCAATTTCTTTTTGAAAATTTTTCCCAACCAAGTTTAATTTATAAGCTGAACCAACTGTTTCAATATAAAGAATATCTTTGAATGGAATTTTTAATTTTTTTTATCTTTAAAGTCATATTCAAAAATAATCTGTTACATCATCATTCCCAATTTGAATACTTGTCAGGTACTCAATACACTCCTTTAATTTTGATCGAAATAAATCTTCATTTAAATTTTTATCAATAAAATCCAAAGCAGATACTTTATAACGATAGGTAATAGAAGCAAATTCCGATTTTGTAGTGATAAAAACAATAATTGCATAAGGATTTGCTTCTCGTATTTTTTGAGCAATTTCTAACCCACAATACTCATTGTCTTGGATATGAATATCTAAAAAATATAATTGGTGGATATCAGAATGATGGATATACTGTTCAAATTCCGTAATTTTACCAGTAGAAATCACATCAAGTTTTAATTCCAATTCCTTAGCAATTTCTTCAATATGTTTTTCTACCCGTATTTGTTGAGATAATTCATCTTCTAATAAAAAAATCTTCATTCTTGTTCATATCCTCCAATCTTTAAAACTTGTAAAAAACGATTTCCTTGCAATTCTGTCTCTAAAAACATTGTTCCATAATTTGCTAAGATTTTTCTCACATTGTTTAATCCTAGGCCTCTATTTTCTCCTTTTGTCGAATACCCTTCTTCATATATTTTTCTAACATCAAAAGTGATTTCATTGGTGGTATTATGAATCACTAAGTAAACAATTTTTGAAATAGAGAAAATAGCAATATGAACTTTCTTTTCTTCTGCTTCTTTTGAAGCTTCCAAAGCGTTTGTTACCAGAATTCCAACAATTCTCACGATATCTAATAAATCGACTGGTAGCTGCTCAATTGGCTCACTCGTTTCAAAAGTCATTTCTACCCCAGCATCTCTTGCGTCCAACCAACCTCGAATCAAAATACTTCGTAAAGCAGAATCTCTGATATTGACCAAGTTGAATCCTGATAATTCCTCTGTGTTTATCTTTTTATAACCTTTTTCCAAGACTTCTCTATGAATTCTCTGTATTTCTGGAATATTTTCTTCCTCAATGGCTAATGACATAGAAATAACTAGATTTCCTAAATCATGACGAAATCCCCTCACAATAGAATAGAGACTTTGAATTTCAGCCATATAGCGACTCATTTGTTGCTCAGAAAATTCTTTATACTCCAGTTCTAAATTTTTACGGTACTGATCCCGCTCGATTTTCATATGAAATAAGCTGACTACAAAAGAGAAAAAACAAATCGTCGCCAACATACTCCCAAAATTTTTAAATTGTGCTTGTTCACTAATCCATAAAGCAAAATTGATCACTACAAATATGGCAAAATAAACATAAATTAATCTCTTTAAATACTTTTCAAATTCTACTTCATAAAAAGGAGTAAAATCAAATTCAAATAAGTCAATTAAATTCAAAATAATTCCTAAAGAAGCTAAACGAATAAACATATTGTAGACTATAGAGTGCGCTGCTACAAAAGCATCTCCCAAAACTGAAGAGACAATGATCGTCAGAAAGGTTGCTGTTCCTTCAACCGCTAAATAAGTAAAAAAAGAATAAAAAATAGAGCACAAGCGATTCGTCCGATTGGCATAATGATAATAAGGATACAAATAAGCCGGCCACAAGAGCATATTTAAATCGGAGAGTTGAATGTTTGAAAATAGAGTCACATCTAAAAATACTAGAAGACTTTCAAAAAGAAGAACAAAGGTGCCTAAAAGAAAGATAAATGAAAATTGATGTTCCTGATAGATTTTTTCGTCCACTAATGTAAACGTCAAAACAATGATTCCTCCTAAAAGAAAAGACAAAACTAATGACTGAATCACTCAAACTCTCCCACTCTAAATTTTCTATTTTATTATACTCTAGTATTATTATAAAAAAATAAAATTTTATATACAAAAAAATTATAATATAAAAATAGCCTAAAAATTAAAGGGAATAGATAAAATTGTAATGTTTTTTTAATGTTTTTGTTACAGGATTGAAAACTATTTTACATAATTCATATAATCAATATTTTGCACTATATCGAGATTATTGATTGTTTTTCAGCATGATTCTAATAAATTTATTTCATTGATAGCAGCGAAGTACAAAAAATTAGTGTCAATGAAAAAATATACATTTTTATAAAAAAAAGACGTAGTCACAAACTACATCTTTCATCTGATCCCAGCAGGATTCGAACCTGCGACCGTTCGCTTAGAAGGCGAATGCTCTATCCAGCTGAGCTATGGGACCAAGCATACTTCATTTTAGCAGAAAAATAAGGGAGCGTCAAGGTTATTTATGGTAGGGACTACCTTGTTGAATCATAAAGGCTCGATAGATTTGCTCCACTAATACCAATTTCATCAACTGATGAGGAAGTGTTAGTTGACCAAAGCTCATTAATAAATTGCCTCTTTGTTTTACTTCAGGAGACAAACCAAGGCTGCCACCGATTACAAATGTGAGATTTGAATACCCAGATGTCATGATCTGGTTGATTGTTTGACTAAATTTTTCTGAGGGAAATTGTTTTCCTTCGATGGCCAATACGATTACATATTCCTTATCTGAAATTTTCGAAAGAATTCGTTCTCCCTCTTTTTCAAGGATTTGTTGATTTTCAAGTTGACTAGCACGATCAGGCGTTTTTTCATCAACCAATTCAATCTGTTCAACTTTTGCAAATCGACCAAGTCTTTTTATATATTCTGCAATGCCGTCTTTTAGATATTTTTCTTTTAATTTGCCAACAGTTATCAATTTGATTTTCATCATTCTATTGTAGCATATTTCTTCTATTCCACAAATAATCCACAGAAATAAAAAGGAAAACTATTCTCTAAAGACTCTTTTAACGCTAATAATCAACTGATTTTTTTACAAGTTATCCACATTTTGTGGATAACTTTATTTATTTAAGTTATAATTAAGAAAGTTTTTCTATACTTTAGAAAATTTGATAGCCTTAGGAGGAAAATATGAAATCTTCATCCAATTTACTAAAAAAAGTTGGGAATATAGCCCTTGTTTTTGTTGTAGGTCTTCTAGGTGGGATTCTTGGAACCTTTTTAACCTCACAAACATCCCATTCTTCTTCAAATACTGAAAGTAAACAGGTCCACTCAACCACTGTTAAAACAGCTTACAAAAATACAACCTCAACCAGTGAAGCTGTCGATAAAGTGAAAAATGCTGTGGTTTCTGTGATCACTTATTCGGATTCTTCAAATCAAGGATTGTTTGAAAAAGAAGACAATTCTGACTCACAAATTTCTAGTGAAGGTTCTGGGGTCATCTATAAAAAAGAAGGAAAATATGCCTACCTTGTTACCAATACCCATGTGATCAATGGAGCTAAAAATGTAGATATTCTTTTAGCAGATGGTAATAAAGTCCCTGGAGAAGTAGTTGGTTCAGATGTCTATTCTGATATTGCTGTGGTGCGTATTAGTGCAGACAAGGCAAAGGCAGTAGCTGAATTCGGAGATTCTGACAAATTAACGGTAGGTGAGACTGCGATTGCAATCGGTAGCCCTCTTGGAACAGATTATGCCAATTCTGTTACCCAAGGGATTATTTCCAGCCAAGGTCGCAATGTAAAATTGAAAGCTGATAATGGACAAAATATCTCTACTCGGGCTTTACAAACAGATGCAGCCATCAACCCAGGAAACTCTGGAGGTCCGTTAATCAATATTCAAGGACAGGTCATTGGGATTACCTCAAGTAAAATTTCAAATAATGGGCAAACATCAGTAGAAGGAATGGGATTTGCAATCCCTGCGAATGATGTTGTCAATATTATCAAGCAATTAGAAGAAAAAGGAAAAGTGGTTCGACCAGCTCTCGGAATCCAAATGTTGGATCTCTCCAATCTTTCAACTTCTGATTTAAGCCAATTAAAACTTCCTGAAAAAATTTCTGGAGGAGTTCTAGTTCGTTCAACACTTGAAAACATGCCTGCTTCAGATAAATTGCAACGCTACGATGTGATCACAAAAATTGATGATACAACTATCGAGTCAACTGCAGATTTACAATCTGCCCTCTATTCTCATCAAATCAATGATACGATTAAGGTCACATTCTATCGTGATGGAAAACAACAAACAACTTCGATCAAGTTGACAAAATCAACTGAGGATCTGAGTGAGTAAACTCTATCTTCTTGACATACTTGTAAACACACCTTTACGAATTTGTAAAGGTGTGTTATTCTATTCATAAGATGGAAAAATTAGAACATATAGAGGTAAAGGAGATTCGCACAAATCCTTTCCAACCAAGAAAAGTATTTGACCAAGATAAATTAGAAGAATTGGCCCATTCAATCAAGGAAAATGGCTTGATTCAACCTATTATTGTCAGAAAATCTCCGATTATTGGTTTTGAATTACTTGCAGGTGAAAGACGTTTTAGGCTTCGAAGATTGCTGGATTAGAAGTAGTCCCTGCGATTATTAAAGAGTTAACGGATCAAGAAATGATGAGACAAGCCATTATCGAGAATCTTCAACGAGAAGATCTCAATCCAATTGAAGAAGCTATCTCCTATCAGAAGTTAGTTGATCATGGCTATAAGCACGACCAAATCGCTCAATTCATGGGGAAGTCCAGACCTTATATCAGCAATATGCTTCGCTTGTTACAGCTCTCTCCCCTTGTTCAAGAAGCTGTGATTCAACATGATATTTCTTCGGCTCACGCGCGTGTTCTCGTTCCTCTTGATGAAGAAGAGCAATGCTTTTGGTTGGAGAAAATCAAACAGGACCATTTAAATGTTCGGACATTAGAGAACAAAATCAGTTCGAAAAGAAAGAAAAAAAAGAAGAAATCTAAAGAAACTTTCCTACTAGAAGAGGAAAAAAGACTGAAAAAAATATTAGGAACAGAAGTTAAGATACATTCCTCTTCGCAAAATAAAGGAACTATCCAAATTTCTTTTTCAACTCTTGATGAATACCAACGAATTATCAACAGCCTAAAATAAGGCTGTTATTTTTATTTTTTCTATTGACAAGCTTTTCCACCACAAAAACCTTTTACAAATGCTAGCAAAATAAGGATATTTTCTAGTTATCCCCAAATTGTGGATAACTTTTAGAAACACTGTGAATTTCTTTCCACAGATTGTGGAAAAGTTTAATTTTATAATTTACTTTCTTGAAATTTAGCCTGTGGAAAACTATTTTCGTTTATGGTAGAATAAGATTAAGTATGATTTGATACAATTCACGAAAAGGAGGTAAGTCTTATAGTGACACAAGAAGAACAATTTTGGTCTCGTTTTTTAGAATTAGCCCAATTACAACTAAAAGATAGTGCATATGATTTTTTTGTCGCAGATTCAAAATTAGTTAAAATCGAGGGAGAGACAGCTACCATTTATCTCGATGGAAATTATAAAGAATTGTTTTGGGAAACAAATCTGAAAAATGCTTTGATCACAGCTAGCTTTGAAATCTACAATACGGATTTGAAATTCCAATTTATTTTTGAAGATACCGAAGAACTTCCGAACAGTCATAGCAGTGAAATGAGGAGACTTTCCCCAGCTGGTATAGCAAACGAACCGCTACCTAAAATTGATACAGGTCTAAAATCGAAGTATACCTTTGATAATTTTGTGCAAGGGGACGGAAATATTTGGGCAAAAGCAGCCGCTCTTGCAGTTTCTGAAAACCTTGCAACAACATACAACCCTCTTTTTATCTATGGTGGACCCGGACTAGGAAAGACTCATTTATTGAATGCAATTGGAAATCAAATTCTAGAGAATATTCCCAATGCTCGAGTGAAATATGTTCCAGCAGAAACCTTTATTAATGAATTTTTAGAACACCTTCGCTTAGGAGAGATGAAGACGTTTAAAAATACCTATCGAAGTCTTGATCTTTTATTGATCGATGATATTCAGTCACTTGGTGGGAAAAAAGTAACCACACAAGAGGAGTTCTTCAATACCTTTAATGCCCTCCATAGCGACAACAAACAAATCGTCCTAACCAGCGATCGAAGTCCAGATCATTTGGATAGTCTCGAAGAGCGATTGGTTACTCGTTTCAAGTGGGGATTAACACAAAATATAACACCACCTGATTTTGAAACTCGGATTGCCATCTTACGGAATAAAATTGAAGATCTAGACTATATTTTTCCTAATGATACACTAGAATATCTAGCTGGTCAGTTTGATTCCAACGTCCGAGACTTAGAGGGAGCCTTAAATGACATTTCTTTGATGGCAAAGGTTAAAAAACTCAAAGAAATTACGATCGATGTAGCTGCTGAAGCTATTCGAGCTCGTAAAAACGATAGCAACCAAATGCTTGTCGTCCCAATCGAAAAAATTCAGGAGGCCGTAGGCGCTTTCTATGGAGTCAGTGTAAAAGAAATCAAAGGTTCACGAAGAGTTCAGAATATCGTCTTAGCACGACAAGTTGCCATGTACCTTTCAAGGGAAATGACAGATAACTCCCTACCTCGAATCGGAAAAGAATTCGGTGGGAAAGACCATACAACCGTGATTCATGCTTATGAAAAAATAAAAAGTATGGTAGACACAGACGACAATCTTCGACTGGAAATTCAAAGTATCAAGAAAAATTAAATTAATCTGTGGATAACTTTCTCCAAACATTTAGGGGTTATGCACAAATTTTAAACAAGTAAATTATCTAGCTATAGTAAGTCTAAGGCGAGTTTTCCACAACTTCCACACACTCTACTATTACTATTAACTTACTAATAATAAAATAAATAAAAGGAATGACCATGATTAATTTTTCTATTAATAAAACTTTATTTTTACAAGCTCTCAGTACTACTAAAAGAGCCATTAGTTCTAAAAATGCCATCCCAATTCTTTCTACGATTAAAATTGAGGTTACTCCAGAAGGAGTTGCTCTGTCTGGATCCAATGGCCAAATTTCGATTGAAAACTTTATTTCTATCAAAGATGAAAATGCTGGTTTATTGGTGACTTCTCCAGGTTCCATTTTATTAGAAGCAACCTTCTTTATTAATGTTGTTTCAAGTTTACCAGATGTTACCTTAGATTTTAAAGAAATTGAACAAAAACAGGTTCTTTTAACCAGTGGGAAATCAGAAATTACGCTTAAAGGAAAAGATGCAGATCAATATCCACGTATTCAAGAAATTGCTGCAAGTAATCCATTAGTTTTGGAAACAAAATTATTAAAACAATTGATTAATGAAACGGCATTTGCAGCAAGTGTACAAGAAAGTCGTCCCATTTTGACAGGTGTTCACTTCGTATTATCTGATAATACAGAGCTAAAAACAGTAGCAACAGACTCTCACCGTATGAGTCAAAAAGTCATTACACTGGAGAAGAATGGAGACAATTTTGATGTTGTGATCCCAAGTCGTTCCCTTCGTGAATTCACCTCTGTCTTTTCTGATGATATTGAGACAGTTGAAGTTTACTTTGCCAATAATCAAATTCTTTTTAGAAGTGAACACATTAGTTTCTATACCCGTTTACTAGAAGGAAATTACCCTGACACAGATCGTCTGATTCCAACAGAATTCAATACAGAGGCAACTTTTAATGTGGCTAACCTTCGATTTGCAATGGAGCGTGCTCGTCTTCTTTCGAATGCGACTCAAAACGGAACGGTTAAATTGGAATTCAAAAACGGAGTTGTTTCTTCCCACGTTCATTCACCAGAGGTTGGACGAGTAAATGAAGAGATTGATACGAGCGCTGTTTCAGGTGAAGATTTATCCATTAGTTTTAATCCAACTTATTTGATCGAAGCACTCAAAGCTATCGATAGTGAACAAGTTGTTATTCGCTTTATTTCTTCTGTTAGACCATTTACATTGGTTCCAGAAGGAAATGAACAAGGATTTATTCAATTGATTACGCCAGTTCGTACAAATTAACATAGGTGAATCATGTATACATTAGGTGATTTTGTAGAAATGAAAAAGCCTCACGCTTGTGTGATAAAAGAAACAGGTAAGAAGGCAAATCGTTGGGAAATTACGCGACTTGGTGCTGATATAAAAATCAAGTGTAGCAATTGTGATCATGTGGTCATGATGAGTCGCCATGATTTTGAACAGAAAATGAAGAAAGTATTGTAAAAGAGGCTAGGACAAAAGTCCTAGCCTCTTAATTTTCTTTGGATTGTCGAGCAAGACGCAGTGGTTGAGTGGACTCTACTACGCTGATTTCATCAGCTTTTACAGCCCTACTCAACTGTGCGGAGGTGGGACGACGAAATCGAATTCTAACGAATGACCGATTTCTGTCCCACTCTCTTTTCGATTATTTTAATTCTTCAAATTTTCCATCTTTAACTTCTTCGAAACCACTCTGTTTCATCATATCAACAGTTGATTTGTAGCTGATATAGTCGACTTTTTTATCTTTTTGTGTCGTTACTAATTTCTTTTCAATTAGCTGATCTAAGTCTGCCTTTTCATAATTTATGGTTGTTTTTTCCACCATATAATCATCTTTGTATTCAGCAGAATGTGTGAATCCTTTGACATCCTTGTATTCTTTATCATATTTATCGATCATCTCTTTTAATTGGTCTTTCGTAACACCAGCCTCTTTGTAATAAATAGTAGTGATGGTTTGGTTACTGATCGCTTTATCTCCTTTATGTTTGATTGTAATACGAACGTCTGTTTTCTTCTCTTGGCTGATTCCCTGAAGATAGGATTTTTGAACAGATTGTTTTCCACACGCTCCAAGAAGAAAGAGTGTAAAAATAGCAATAAAGGAAAGAAGAATAGATTTCCAAGTTTGTTTTTTCATCTGAAAAACTCCTTTGTAATTTTTTTAATAGAGTATACCATATTTTTCATTTTCATACATTATATTTTGAGGGAAAATCTAGTTTTGAAAGGAAATGAAATAGTCTATTTTTCATCACTTGTCTTTTGAATTGTGTTATAATAAGAGAGATTGAAATGTGAACGGAGAAAAAGAAAAATGGCTTTAACAGCAGGTATTGTAGGTTTGCCAAACGTTGGTAAATCAACCCTATTTAACGCAATTACAAAAGCGGGAGCAGAGGCTGCAAACTATCCCTTTGCGACTATTGATCCAAACGTTGGAATGGTAGAAGTTCCAGATGAACGCCTCCAAAAATTGACTGAAATGATTACTCCTAAGAAAACAGTTCCGACAACCTTTGAATTTACAGATATTGCAGGGATTGTCAAAGGGGCTTCTAAAGGGGAAGGTCTTGGGAATAAATTCTTGGCCAATATCCGTGAAGTCGATGCCATCGTCCATGTGGTACGCGCTTTCGATGATGAGAATGTCATGCGGGAGCAAGGCCGTGAAGATGCCTTTGTGGATCCACTAGCAGATATTGATACCATTAATCTGGAGTTGATTTTGGCTGATTTAGAATCGGTGAATAAACGTTATGCGCGTGTGGAAAAGATGGCACGTACGCAAAAGGACAAGGAATCAGTTGCAGAATTTAATGTTCTTCAAAAGATTAAACCAGTTCTTGAAGATGGAAAATCTGCACGTACCATTGAATTTACCGATGAAGAGCAAAAAGTAGTTAAAGGTCTTTTTCTTTTGACCACGAAACCTGTTCTTTATGTGGCAAATGTGGATGAAGATGTGGTTGCAGATCCAGATTCGATCGATTATGTGAAGCAGATTCGTGACTTTGCGGAGACAGAGAATGCTGAAGTGGTCGTGATTTCCGCGCGTGCTGAGGAAGAAATTTCAGAGCTAGACGATGCAGATAAGCAAGAATTTTTAGAGGCAATTGGTTTAACAGAATCTGGAGTTGATAAACTCACGCGTGCAGCTTACCATTTACTTGGACTTGGAACTTACTTCACAGCAGGTGAAAAAGAGGTTCGTGCTTGGACCTTTAAACGAGGTATGAAAGCTCCTCAAGCAGCTGGTATTATCCACTCTGACTTCGAAAAAGGATTTATCCGTGCTGTGACCATGTCCTACGATGACCTAGTCAAATATGGATCTGAAAAGGCTGTAAAAGAAGCGGGACGCTTGCGAGAAGAAGGAAAAGAATATGTTGTCCAAGATGGAGACATCATGGAATTCCGTTTCAATGTTTAAGAAAGTTAAAAATATATAAAGGTTGGAAAAAATATTTCCAACCCTTTTAGCGTTTTTGAAAGGAAAAGAGATGACGAAATTAATTGTTGGATTAGGAAATCCAGGGGATAAGTATGTTGAAACTAAACACAATGTAGGCTTTATGTTAGTGGATCAAATGGCAAAGTCTCTGAATCTTACTTTCTCTCATGATAAGATTTTTCAAGCTGATATTGCCTCAACCTTTTTGAACGGAGAAAAGGTCTATTTTGTGAAACCAACCACGTTTATGAATGAGAGTGGAAAAGCAGTTCATGCTCTTTTAACATATTATGGTCTGGATGTTGAAGATCTTTTAGTCATTTACGATGATTTGGATATGGAAGTTGGCAAGATTCGCTTTCGAGCTAAAGGATCTGCTGGAGGTCATAACGGAATCAAATCAATTATCAATCATATTGGAACTCAGACCTTTAATCGAATCAAGATTGGCATTGGAAGACCGAAGCAGGGGATGTCAGTTGTTCATCATGTTTTAGGAAAATTTGATAAAGACGATTACATCACGATTCTACAAACAGTCGATCGAGTAGAAGAAGCTGTCAACGATTACTTGGTAGAAAGAAATTTTGAAAGAAGCATGCAGAAATACAATGGGTAAGTAGATGAATGTCATTGATTTAGTGAGTCAAAACTCCAACCTTTCATCCTGGCAACAAGGATTGCAGAAAAATAATAGAGAACTAATTTTAGGATTGTCTGCGACTACTAAGGCTATTGTGATGGCTTCCGCTTTTGATTCTATTGAAAAAGCAGTCCTCATCACTTCCAGTTATAACGAAGCAGAACGATTGGCCAGTGATTTTATTGCCTTGCTTGGAGAAGATAAAGTCCATACATTTTTGGGAGATGATAATCCTTTAGCAGAATTTGTTTTTGCTTCACAAGAAAGACAATTTGCACGATTAGAGGCTTTGAACTTTTTATGTCAAGAGGATTGTCAAGGAATCCTTGTGACCAATGTGAGTGGTATAAAACTACTATTACCTTCTCCTAAAGTGTTTGCTTCTAGTATTTTTCAATTGAAAGTTGGTCAAGAAATTGATCTAACTACTTTGAGTGAAACATTACAGAAAATTGGTTACCAAAAGGTGAGCCAGGTTTTGCAACAAGGGGAATTTAGTCTAAGAGGAGATATTTTAGATATCTTTGAGATTGAACAACTCCAACCCTATCGGGTTGAATTTTTCGGAGATGAGATTGATGGGATCCGAATCTTTGACCCAGAAAGCCAGCGCTCTGTTAAAAATGTCGAAGAAATTCAACTCAAAGCTGTGAGTGATCTATTATTGCAAGAGGAAGATTTTATTCGAGGGCAAAAGCAACTTGAACAATTGCAAGAGCAGACATCAAATGAGGCATTTAAATCTTATCTAGCCGAAATTCTAGGAGATATTTCTCAAAGGCAAGTCCATCCGGATCTTAGAAAATTTATTAGTTTCTTTTATGAGAAACAATATACATTATTTGATTATCTTCCTAAACATACTCCAGTCTTTTTAGATGATTATCAAAAAATAGCAGATCAACTAGCAAGATTTGAACTAGATGCAGCTAATCTCTTGACGGAAGATTTACATAAAAATCGAGCCTCTTCTCGTCAAGTGTATTTTGGAGACACCGGTACACTATTACGAAAATATACACCTGCAACTTATTTTTCAAACTTCCAAAAAGGCTTGGGAAATCTGAAGTTTGATCATTTGTATCAGTTTAATCAATACCCAATGCAGGAGTTTTTTGGACAATTTGATTTGTTAAAAGAGGAAATTGAACGGTATCGAAAATCAAACTATACTGTCATTGTCCAAGCAACTTCTCATCACAATCTTCAACAACTCCATAAAAATTTAGAGGAGTATGGAATACGACTCGACTATATTGATGGGGATTCAATCATTCCTCAAGCTAGTCAATTAGTTGTTGGAGAACTGGCTCACGGTTTTCAATTTGTTGATGAAAAAATTGTCTACATTACAGAATCGGAGATTTATCAGAAAAAGATCAAACGAAAGATTCGCAGACAAAATATTTCCAATGCAGAACGTCTAAAAAATTATAATGAACTGGAAAAAGGGGACTATGTTGTTCACCAAGTTCATGGTATTGGCCAATATTTGGGAATTGAAACGTTTGAAATTTCTGGTGTCCATCGCGATTATGTTTCGATTCAATATCAAAATGGAGATCGCATCTCGATTCCTGTTGATCAGATTCAGATGTTATCCAAATACGTTGCAAGTGATGGAAAAACGCCAAAAATTAACAAGTTAAACGATGGCCGTTTCCAAAAAACGAAGCAAAAGGTTCAGACGCAGGTGGAGGACATTGCAGATGATTTGATAAAACTCTATGCAGAGCGTAGTCAATTAGAAGGATTTGCTTATTCGCCAGATGATGAAAATCAAGAAGCTTTTGAACAAGATTTTCCATATATTGAAACAGATGATCAGTTGCGTTCCATTGAAGAAATCAAAAAAGATATGGAATCGAATCGTCCGATGGACCGGTTACTCGTTGGAGACGTCGGTTTTGGAAACAGAGGTTGCTATGCGAGCGGCCTTTAAGGCAGTAAATGATCATAAACAAGTAGCAGTTCTGGTTCCTACGACTGTGCTTGCCCAACAACATTATTCCAATTTTAAGGAGCGTTTTGAAGCTTTTGCGGTAGAAGTTGCTGTTTTAAGTCGTTTCCAGAGTAAGGCTGAGCAGAAGGAAACGCTTGAAAAATTGAAAAAAGGACGAGTGGATATTATTATCGGAACTCACCGACTATTGTCCAAAGATGTCGTCTTTTCAGACTTGGGTTTGATTGTGATCGATGAAGAGCAACGTTTTGGAGTGAAGCACAAAGAAACCCTGAAAGAATTGAAAAAAAAGGTGGATGTACTTACTTTGACGGCTACTCCTATTCCTCGGACACTCCATATGTCTATGCTAGGAATTCGAGATTTGTCTGTCATTGAAACACCTCCGACTAATCGGTATCCTGTGCAAACTTTTGTACTAGAGACCAATCCAACCATTATTCGAGACGCTGTGTTGCGGGAGATGGATCGTGGAGGACAGGTATATTATCTTTACAACAAGGTAGACACGATTGAACAAAAGGTATCTGAGTTAAAAGAGTTGATTCCAGAAGCTTCTATAGGTTTTGTTCATGGCCAAATGAGCGAAGTTCGCCTGGAAAATACCTTGTTAGATTTCATTAATGGCGAATACGATGTTTTAGTGACGACAACTATTATTGAGACAGGTGTAGATATTCCAAATGCCAATACGCTCTTTATTGAAAATGCAGATCATATGGGTCTTTCTACTCTTTATCAACTAAGAGGTCGTGTGGGACGAAGCAATCGGATTGCTTATGCTTACTTAATGTATCGTCCAGATAAATCCTTAACCGAAGTGTCTGAAAAACGTTTAGAAGCCATTAAAGGCTTTACTGAATTGGGATCTGGATTTAAAATTGCTATGCGAGATTTATCAATCCGTGGAGCAGGAAATATTCTGGGTGCTTCTCAATCTGGTTTCATCGATTCAGTTGGTTTTGAAATGTATTCCCAATTGTTAGAAGAAGCTATTGCTAAAAAACAAGGCCAAGAGCATCGTCGACAAAAGAGCAATGCGGAGTTGAACCTTCAAATAGATGCTTATTTACCAAATGATTATATTTCGGATCAGCGTCAAAAAATTGAAATTTACAAACAAATCCGTGAAATGAATTCTGCTGCAGATTATGAATATTTGCAAGACGAACTGATCGATCGTTTTGGAGAATATCCAGATGTTGTCGCATATCTACTTGAAATTGGTTTAGTAAAAGCTTACTTGGATCAAGTATTTGTTCGTTTGGTGGAGAGAAAGCAACAAAAAGTGGCAGTGAAGTTTGAACCTATTGCCAAACAACTGTTTTTGACACAGGATTATTTTAAAGCTTTGTCAATGACACAGTTAAAAGCTCAGATTGCTGAAGAGAAGGGATTAATTGAAGTAATCTTTGATGTTCGAAATAAGAAAGATTTGAAATCCTAGAAGCTCTGAAGCAATTTGGTCAAACCTTATTGGAAATTAAACAGGAAAAAGAGAAAGACTAGCAGTTTTTAGCTCATTTTTCGCATTTTATGTATAAAAAATGATACAATACTATGTTAGAGGTGACAGTATGAGATTAGATAAATATTTAAAAGTTTCTCGCATTATCAAGCGTCGCCCTGTCGCAAAGGAAGTTGCAGATAAGGGACGAATTAAAGTCAATGGTGTATTAGCTAAAAGTTCAACGGATTTAAAAGTGAATGATCAAATTGAAGTTCGTTTTGGAAATAAAGTATTGACCGTTAAAGTCTTGGAAATGTTGGACAGTACAAAAAAAGAAGATGCATCCAAAATGTACGAAATAATTAGTGAAACAAGGATAGAAGAAGATGCCTAAAAATATCGTTCAAATGAACAATAAATACATCAAAGACGAAGGTCAGAGAAAACGTTTTTTAGAAGAAGAAAGAAAAAAACGTAATCGCTTTATGGGACTTGTCTTGATTCTAGTCATACTACTCTTTATTCTTCCAACTTATAACTTGGCCCAGAGCTATCGATCACTACAAGACAAAAAAGAACAATACAAACAGTTGGAAAAAGAATATAAGGAAACAAGTGAACAAAAAGAATACCAGCAAGACATCGCTAAAAAATTAAAAGACGATGACTATGCAACAAAATATGCACGCGCTAAATATTCTTTTTCAAAAGATGGTGAATTTGTTTATACCATCCCAGATTTACTTCCCCAATAGTCAATGGAAAATATCTTACAAACAGTTAAACAATTTCTTGAATTTTCGGATGAAAAATTAGAGGAATTAAAAAAGAAAAATCAAACACTCAAACTTCAAAAGGATGAAAAGGAAAGGAATACAGGTGTCTAAACGATTTCTGCTCTTACTGCTAGTCCCAATGTTATTTCTGGGGTCTCAAGCAGCAAGTATTGAGCAGTCTGAGTCCTCTCAGACAATAGCTCATCCATCAGAACTTTATTTTTCTTCAATTCCAGCAAACCCTAATATCTATCGTAAAATTGCTGTTTTTTCTGATCCTCAGTTAAAAAAAGCACAAGGAGAAATTCTTCCTAATACACCGTTTACAATTGAACAACTCTTTGTCAACGATGGTGGAAAGGCTGTATTTAAAATAGCAGATAAAGGATATGTGCTAGCAGATTCTTCTGTCATTTTTTCTGATGTTGTACAAGAAACACAAGAAAAAAAACAAGATATGTGGCTAAAACCTGGATTTAAAGTGTATGATCGACCCTTAATAAATGGTGCAAAAGAAAAAAATACCTCCCTTTCTCCTTATACAAAAGTGACTGTTTTACGCACAGCTCAAACTTTACGAGATGAGTTTGTGGAAATTGAGGGCCAAGGATGGGTTAACCAAGCATTCGTAACAGAAACAGATAATCGAATGGAAAAAGTCCAGGACTTGCTAAATAGTAAATACAATTCTCCTTCGTATGGAATTTATGTAAAACAATTAGAAACAGAAAATACTGCTGGAATCAATCCGCAAAAAGAAATGTATTCTGCTAGTGTGACGAAATTACCCTATTTGTACTATGTCCAAGAACAGCTTAATAAAAAAGCTATCTCTCCAACGACGGTTTATAAGTATATTCCAGAAGTTAATGACTTCAAAGGTAGCTATGAACCAGAAGGAAGTGGTAGTTTATCAAAGACAGCAGATGGCAAGGAATACAGTGTCCAAGAATTAGTAGATAAGATTGCAAAAGAATCGGATAATGTTGGCCATAATATTTTAAATTATTATGTTACCCATCAATCGGATCAAGATTTCCAAAAAACATTGGATAAAATTGCTAAAAAACACTGGGATGTTGAAAAAAGAGAGGCATCTGCTGAAATGGCTGGAAATGTCATGGAAGCTGTTTATCAGCAAAATGGCTCTATTATTGACGCACTGTCCTCTACAAAATATGATGATCAACGAATTGCGCGTGACCTTCCAGTAAAGGTTGCTCATAAAATTGGGGATGCCTATGATTTTAGACATGATGTTGCGATCGTATACACTAATTCCCCTTATGTCATCGCGATTTTTACAGATCATTCTGATTATGATACGATTTCCAAAATTTCAAAAGACATCTATGAGGTATTGAAATAATGGAAAAGCGATTTTTAGAGTTTTGTGAAAAACAAGATCTATTTACTTCCCATCGCCGTATTTTAGTTGCGATATCTGGTGGATTGGATTCCATGAATCTATATAAACTTTTAGAGAAGAACAAAGAACGGTTGGGAATTCAATTGGTGCTTGCTCATGTTAATCATGGACAAAGACCAGAATCGGATTTGGAGGAAAGTGAACTTCGAACATTAGCTAACAGGCGCAAGACACGTATTCATGTAGCTCATTATTCAGGGATTTTTACAGAAGCGAAAGCTCGCACTTTTCGCTATGATTTTTTAGACAGATCATGGATAAAGAGGAGTGCACCGCGCTAGTGACAGGTCATCACGCCAATGATCAAGCTGAAACAACTTTCATGCGCTTGATACGAGGAACTAAATTACGTCACTTAAGTGGTATTCCTGTACGCCAACCATTTGGGAAGGGTGAGTTAATTCGCCCTTTATTAGCTTTTACAAAAAATGAACTGATGGAAATTCCTCATTTTGAAGACAGTAGCAATCACTCACAGGATTATTTCCGCAATCGTGTACGCCATCAATATCTTCCAGAATTTGAAAAAGAAAATCCTCAAATACAAGCAAGTCTTCGCTATTTAGCAGAGGAAGTGAATCATTGGCACCAAGCACTGAAAGAATTAACGAGCGAGTTAACCATTCAAGATTTAGCTTCTTTTAGAACATATTCTCATTCTGTACAATCTTTCTTATTAGAAGAGTATCTGGCACAATTTCCAGATTTACAACTTGGTAGGGTCCAGTTTCAAGAATTATTAGATTTATTAAGAAAGAAAAGAAATTGCATTCATTATTTAAAATCAAATTATGAGCTCAATCAAGAATACGATTTCTTTGAAATACGAAAAATCAGTCAAAAGTCTGATGACCAAGTCCTCCCATTTTTGTTAGAATTTGGAAATATCTTTGAGATTGCAAACTATAAAATATCTTTCGGCCAATCATTAGAAGGAAAAAATGTAGAAATTCTTTCTGTTTCACGAGAAACCCCCATCCTGATTAGAAGAAGGAGGGATGGCGATCAGTTGATTGTAAATGGCCACCATCAAAAATTAAGACGGTGGTTTATCAACCATAAGATTCCAATTTCTATTCGACAGGAAGCTCTCATTATAGAACAGAATCATAACATTCTTTCTGTAGTAGGATTGGTAACGAGTGATTTGAGTAAGCCCTCAAAAAATGCTATAATAAAAGATAGACTTTATATTCAAAAAATAGATAGGTAACGACATGTTAGAAAAAGATATAAAAAAAGTGATGGTTTCACATGATGAAATTGTAGAAGCAGCTAAAAAATTGGGTGAGACCCTAACAAAAGATTATCAAGGGAAAAATCCTATTTTTGTTGGTATTTTGAAGGGTTCTGTTCCATTTATGGCAGAGTTGATCAACCATGTTGATACTCATATTGAGTTAGACTTTATGTTGGTGTCAAGTTATCATGGTGGTACAGCAAGCTCAGGTATCATTAATATCATCAAGGATATTGATCAGGATATTACAGGTAGAGATATTTTATTTGTGGAAGATATTATCGATACAGGTAAAACACTCAAAAGTCTAAAAGAACTCTTTGAAGAACGAAATGCAGCATCTGTGAAGATTGCGACATTATTGGATAAACCTGAAGGACGTTTGGTTGAGATTGAAGCAGATTATACCTGCTTTACGATTCCAAATGAGTTTGTTGTCGGATTTGGTTTAGACTATGATGAAAATTATCGTAATCTACCATATGTTGGTGTATTAAAAGAAGAAGTGTACTCGAAATAGAGGAGAATAGATGAATAACAGAAAAAACAACGGTTTTGTTCGAAATCCTTTTCTGTATTTGTTGATTATTGTAGCGGCTGTGACAGGATTCCAGTACTTTTTTGCAGGTAATGGAGTCGGTCAAAGTCAGCAGATCAACTATACAGAATTGGTCAAGGAAATTAAAAGTGACAATGTAAAGACGATTAGTTACCAACCAAATGGTAGTGTGATTGAAATTGCAGGGACCTATAACAAAGCAAAAGAATCAAAAGAAGATACAGGAATTCAATTCTTTACCCCGAGTGTTCAAAAGGTATCTCGCTTTACTAGTGTCATCCTTCCATCTGATATTACTGTTAATGAATTACAAAAATTAGCTGCTGACCACAAAGCAGAAATTACCATCAAACGTGAAAGTTCAAGTGGGATGTGGATCACCATTCTGACTTCCATCGTTCCATTTATCATCGTGATGTTCTTCTTCTTCTCCATGATGAATCAAGGCGGTGGCGGTGGTGCCCGCGGTGCCATGAACTTTGGACGTAATAAAGCTCGTGCTGCCAATAAAGAAGATATTAAAGTTCGTTTTTCAGATGTAGCCGGAGCTGAAGAAGAAAAACAAGAACTCGTTGAAGTGGTTGAATTCTTAAAAGATCCAAAACGCTTTACTAAATTGGGAGCAAGAATCCCAGCAGGAGTGCTTCTTGAAGGCCCTCCAGGAACAGGTAAAACTCTCTTAGCAAAAGCAGTGGCTGGAGAAGCAGGAGTTCCATTTTTCAGTATCTCAGGGTCAGACTTCGTCGAAATGTTTGTCGGAGTCGGCGCTAGCCGAGTTCGTTCACTTTTTGAAGATGCTAAAAAGCAGCCCCAGCAATCATTTTTATTGATGAAATTGATGCTGTTGGACGCCAACGTGGTATAGGCCTTGGTGGTGGAAATGATGAGCGCGAACAAACCCTCAACCAACTGTTGATTGAGATGGATGGTTTTGAAGGCAATGAAGGAATTATTGTTATCGCGGCTACCAACCGTTCAGATGTTCTAGACCCAGCCCTTCTTCGTCCGGGCCGTTTCGACCGTAAAGTATTGGTTGGGCGTCCAGATGTGAAAGGTCGTGAAGCGATTCTTCGAGTTCATGCTAAGAATAAACCACTCGCTCAAGATGTGGATTTGAAATTGGTTGCACAACAGACACCAGGATTTGTCGGTGCCGATCTTGAAAATGTTTTGAATGAGGCAGCCTTGGTTGCAGCTCGACGAAATAAAAAAGTGATTGATGCTGCTGATATCGATGAAGCAGAAGATCGTGTTATTGCAGGACCATCTAAGAAAGATCGGACGATTTCACAGAAAGAACGTGAAATGGTTGCTTATCATGAAGCAGGTCATACGATTGTTGGTCTGGTTTTATCAAATGCCCGAGTGGTTCATAAAGTTACTATTGTTCCACGTGGTCGCGCAGGCGGTTACATGATTGCCCTTCCTAAAGAAGATCAAATGTTACTTTCTAAAGAAGATATGAAAGAACAATTAGCTGGTCTTATGGGAGGACGTGTTGCAGAAGAAATTATTTTTAATTCACAAACAACAGGTGCTTCAAATGACTTTGAACAAGCCACTCAAATGGCACGTGCAATGGTGACAGAATATGGAATGAGTGAAAAACTTGGACCTGTTCAATATGAAGGAAATCATGCCATGTTCGGAGCTCAGAGCCCACAAAAAATGATTTCAGAACGGACTGCTTACGAAATCGACGAAGAAGTCCGTGGTCTCTTGAATGAAGCACGTAACAAAGCTGCAGAAATTATTCAAGGTAATAGAGAAACACATAAACTGATTGCTGAAGCTCTATTAAAATATGAAACCTTGGATAGTGTTCAAATTAAATCATTATATGAAACAGGAAAAATGCCTGAAAATTCAGAGCATGAATTGGAAGAAGAAGCAAAACCTCTATCATATGATGAAATTAAATCCAAATTAGAAGAAAACAACTAATCAAAAGAAGGAATTTTTTCCTTCTTTTTTTTAAAAAAAGTATTGACAGGAAAAATTTATTCTGTATAATAGAATATGTTGTAAAAATGGTCCGTTGGTCAAGGGGTTAAGACACCGCCTTTTCACGGCGGTAACACGGGTTCGAATCCCGTACGGACTATCGATAAACTGCCACTTAGTGGCAGTTTTTTTGTGCATTCGGTCAATATAGTTAAAAAAATAATGACCGAATAGTTTAAAAAAACGAGCAGAATAGAAAAAAACTCCTAAAAACCTTTTTTTACTTTTTATAAAATAAATATATGAAAGTAAAGGAGAGCTTATGGAATTTAACAAGATGTATCAAAAAGTAAAATTTATTGTTCGAAAGTGTGAAAAAGAATACTATATTCAGCTGTGGGAAAAAGATGATTGGGAACAAGAAGGTCAACTAACACTCTTTGAGCTTTATCAGAAAAATCCTGAAATAGAAGCAAATGAAGAATTACTATATAAGTATTTTAAAAACAAAAATTCAGAAATCATATTAAAGATAAGTTAAGACAACAGGAAAGTGATAAACGAAAAAAATCAATAGAATGCCGTATGTTGAAATTGGAGAAATAAGCCACAGAATTTCATCAAGAAAAAAATATATTTAGATGAACTTGTAGTATTAAGAGATTCTTTAAAACGATTTAAGGAGAATTTAACAATAGAAGAAAAAGAACAATATGAATCGTTAATAGCCAATAGAAGATGTTTAGGAAAAACGAAAATGAAAAAGAAATTAGAAAAATATTTGAGAGACTTCAAAAATTCTATTTAAAAAGCCTTAGTTAATGACGTTACATTAAGATTTTCAAAAAAAGCAAAAAAAATAAAAAAAGTTATTGACAAGGTATAGATGACGTGATATACTAATATAGTTGTCGCGCGAGAGCGACAAAGACCTTTGAAAACTGAACAAGACGAACCAATGTGCAGGGCACTATAACGGAAGTTATAGTAACTGAACAATAAAAAAACAATAAATCTGTCAGTGACAGAATGAGTTTAAGACAAACAATTATTTTAATGAGAGTTTGATCCTGGCTCAGGATGAACGCTGGCGGCGTGCCTAATACATGCAAGTAGAACGCTGAAGCTTGGTGCTTGCACCGAGCGGATGAGTTGCGAACGGGTGAGTAACGCGTAGGTAACCTGCCTGGTAGCGGGGGATAACTATTGGAAACGATAGCTAATACCGCATAACAGTAGATGTTGCATGACATTTACTTGAAAGGTGCAATTGCACCACTACCAGATGGACCTGCGTTGTATTAGCTAGTTGGTGAGGTAACGGCTCACCAAGGCGACGATACATAGCCGACCTGAGAGGGTGATCGGCCACACTGGGACTGAGACACGGCCCAGACTCCTACGGGAGGCAGCAGTAGGGAATCTTCGGCAATGGACGAAAGTCTGACCGAGCAACGCCGCGTGAGTGAAGAAGGTTTTCGGATCGTAAAGCTCTGTTGTAAGAGAAGAACGAGTGTGAGAGTGGAAAGTTCACACTGTGACGGTAACTTACCAGAAAGGGACGGCTAACTACGTGCCAGCAGCCGCGGTAATACGTAGGTCCCGAGCGTTATCCGGATTTATTGGGCGTAAAGCGAGCGCAGGCGGTTAGATAAGTCTGAAGTTAAAGGCTGTGGCTTAACCATAGTACGCTTTGGAAACTGTTTAACTTGAGTGCAGAAGGGGAGAGTGGAATTCCATGTGTAGCGGTGAAATGCGTAGATATATGGAGGAACACCGGTGGCGAAAGCGGCTCTCTGGTCTGTAACTGACGCTGAGGCTCGAAAGCGTGGGGAGCAAACAGGATTAGATACCCTGGTAGTCCACGCCGTAAACGATGAGTGCTAGGTGTTGGGTCCTTTCCGGGACTCAGTGCCGCAGCTAACGCATTAAGCACTCCGCCTGGGGAGTACGACCGCAAGGTTGAAACTCAAAGGAATTGACGGGGGCCCGCACAAGCGGTGGAGCATGTGGTTTAATTCGAAGCAACGCGAAGAACCTTACCAGGTCTTGACATCCCTCTGACCGCTCTAGAGATAGAGCTTTCCTTCGGGACAGAGGTGACAGGTGGTGCATGGTTGTCGTCAGCTCGTGTCGTGAGATGTTGGGTTAAGTCCCGCAACGAGCGCAACCCCTATTGTTAGTTGCCATCATTCAGTTGGGCACTCTAGCGAGACTGCCGGTAATAAACCGGAGGAAGGTGGGGATGACGTCAAATCATCATGCCCCTTATGACCTGGGCTACACACGTGCTACAATGGCTGGTACAACGAGTCGCAAGTCGGTGACGACAAGCTAATCTCTTAAAAGCCAGTCTCAGTTCGGATTGTAGGCTGCAACTCGCCTACATGAAGTCGGAATCGCTAGTAATCGCGGATCAGCACGCCGCGGTGAATACGTTCCCGGGCCTTGTACACACCGCCCGTCACACCACGAGAGTTTGTAACACCCGAAGTCGGTGAGGTAACCTTTTAGGAGCCAGCCGCCTAAGGTGGGATAGATGATTGGGGTGAAGTCGTAACAAGGTAGCCGTATCGGAAGGTGCGGCTGGATCACCTCCTTTCTAAGGAAAAGGAAACCTGTACGTTGGTCTTGTTTAGTTTTGAGAGGTCTTGTGGGGCCTTAGCTCAGCTGGGAGAGCGCCTGCTTTGCACGCAGGAGGTCAGCGGTTCGATCCCGCTAGGCTCCATTAACACTTTATAGTGTTAAGATTGAACATTGAAAATTGAATATCTATATCAAATAGTAACAAGAAAATAAACCGAAACGCTGTAAATATTTAAAGAGTTTAGGTCGTAAGACCAAAAATAAGGTTAAGTTAATAAGGGCGCACGGTGGATGCCTTGGCACTAGAAGCCGAAGAAGGACGTGACAAACGACGAAATGCTTTGGGGAGCTGTAAGTAAGCGACGATCCAGAGATGTCCGAATGGGGGAACCCGGCAGGTAATGCCTGTCACTCATTACTGTTAAGGTAATGTAGAGGAAGACGCAGTGAACTGAAACATCTAAGTAGCTGCAGGAAGAGAAAGCAAAAGCGATTGCCTTAGTAGCGGCGAGCGAAACGGCAGGAGGGCAAACCGAGGAGTTTACTCCTCGGGGTTGTAGGACTGCAATGTGGACTTAAAGATTATAGAAGAATGACATGGGAAGGTCAGCCAAAGAGAGTAAGAGCCTCGTATTCGAAATAGTCTTTATACCTAGCAGTATCCTGAGTACGGCGAGACACGTGGAATCTCGTCGGAATCTGGGAGGACCATCTCCCAACCCTAAATACTCTCTAGTGACCGATAGTGAACCAGTACCGTGAGGGAAAGGTGAAAAGCACCCCGGGAGGGGAGTGAAATAGAACCTGAAACCGTGTGCCTACAACAAGTTCGAGCCCGTTAATGGGTGAGAGCGTGCCTTTTGTAGAATGAACCGGCGAGTTACGATATGATGCGAGGTTAAGTTGAAGAGACGGAGCCGTAGGGAAACCGAGTCTGAATAGGGCGCATTAGTATTATGTCGTAGACCCGAAACCATGTGACCTACCCATGAGCAGGTTGAAGGTGAGGTAAAACTCACTGGAGGACCGAACCAGGGCACGTTGAAAAAGTGCTTGGATGACTTGTGGGTAGCGGAGAAATTCCAAACGAACTTGGAGATAGCTGGTTCTCTCCGAAATAGCTTTAGGGCTAGCGTCGACATTAAGATTCTTGGAGGTAGAGCACTGTTTGGGTGAGGGGTCCATCCCGGATTACCAATCTCAGATAAACTCCGAATGCCAATGAATTATGGTCGGCAGTCAGACTGCGAGTGCTAAGATCCGTAGTCGAAAGGGAAACAGCCCAGACCACCAGCTAAGGTCCCAAAATAATTGTTAAGTGGAAAAGGATGTGGGGTTGCACAGACAACTAGGATGTTAGCTTAGAAGCAGCTATTCATTCAAAGAGTGCGTAATAGCTCACTAGTCGAGTGACCCTGCGCCGAAAATGTACCGGGGCTAAAACAATTTACCGAAGCTGTGGATACCTTTATAGGTATGGTAGGAGAGCGTTCTATGTGTGGAGAAGGTATACCGTGAGGAGTGCTGGAACGCATAGAAGTGAGAATGCCGGTATGAGTAGCGAAAGACAGGTGAGAATCCTGTCCACCGTAAGACTAAGGTTTCCAGGGGAAGGCTCGTCCGCCCTGGGTTAGTCGGGACCTAAGGAGAGACCGAAAGGTGTATCCGATGGACAACAGGTTGATATTCCTGTACTAGAGTATGTAGTGAAGGAGGGACGCAGTAGGCTAACTAAAGCGTGCGACTGGAAGTGCACGTCTAAGCAGTGAGGTGTGAATTGAGTTAAATGCTTAGTTCTATAACATTGAGCTGTGATGGGGAGCGAAGTTTAGTAGCGAAGTTAGTGACGTCACACTGCCAAGAAAAGCTTCTAGCGATAATCATACTCTACCCGTACCGCAAACCGACACAGGTAGTCGAGGCGAGTAGCCTCAGGTGAGCGAGAGAACTCTCGTTAAGGAACTCGGCAAAATGACCCCGTAACTTCGGGAGAAGGGGTGCTGACTTTACGTCAGCCGCAGTGAATAGGCCCAAGCAACTGTTTATCAAAAACACAGCTCTCTGCTAAATCGTAAGATGATGTATAGGGGGTGACGCCTGCCCGGTGCTGGAAGGTTAAGAGGAGTGCTTAGCGGTAACGCGAAGGTATGAATTGAAGCCCCAGTAAACGGCGGCCGTAACTATAACGGTCCTAAGGTAGCGAAATTCCTTGTCGGGTAAGTTCCGACCCGCACGAAAGGCGTAATGATTTGGGCACTGTCTCAACGAGAGACTCGGTGAAATTTTAGTACCTGTGAAGATGCAGGTTACCCGCGACAGGACGGAAAGACCCCATGGAGCTTTACTGCAGTTTGATATTGAGTGTCTGTGCCACATGTACAGGATAGGTAGGAGCCATTGATATCGGGACGCCAGTTTCGATGGAGGCGCTGTTGGGATACTACCCTTGTGTTATGGCCACTCTAACCCGGATAGGTGATCCCTATCGGAGACAGTGTCTGACGGGCAGTTTGACTGGGGCGGTCGCCTCCTAAAAGGTAACGGAGGCGCCCAAAGGTTCCCTCAGAATGGTTGGAAATCATTCGCAGAGTGTAAAGGTATAAGGGAGCTTGACTGCGAGAGCTACAACTCGAGCAGGGACGAAAGTCGGGCTTAGTGATCCGGTGGTTCCGTATGGAAGGGCCATCGCTCAACGGATAAAAGCTACCCTGGGGATAACAGGCTTATCTCCCCCAAGAGTTCACATCGACGGGGAGGTTTGGCACCTCGATGTCGGCTCGTCGCATCCTGGGGCTGTAGTCGGTCCCAAGGGTTGGGCTGTTCGCCCATTAAAGCGGCACGCGAGCTGGGTTCAGAACGTCGTGAGACAGTTCGGTCCCTATCCGTCGCGGGCGTAGGAAATTTGAGAGGATCTGCTCCTAGTACGAGAGGACCAGAGTGGACTTACCGCTGGTGTACCAGTTGTCTCGCCAGAGGCATCGCTGGGTAGCTATGTAGGGAAGGGATAAACGCTGAAAGCATCTAAGTGTGAAACCCACCTCAAGATGAGATTTCCCATGATTTTTATATCAGTAAGAGCCCTGAGAGAAGATCAGGTAGATAGGGTTAGGAGTGGAAGTTGTGTGAGCAATGGAGCGGACTAATACTAATAGCTCGAGGACTTATCCAAAGAGTCAGAAGATATTGACAATGTAAGGTTAACTTGTTAGAATATAGATATTCAATTTTGAATGTTTAAGCATTCATAGTTAAGTGACGATAGCCTAGGAGATACACCTGTACCCATGCCGAACACAGAAGTTAAGCCCTAGAACGCCGGAAGTAGTTGGGGGTTGCCCCCTGTGAGATAAGGTAGTCGCTTAGCAAGGTTGAGTCTGAGAGATCTAGGCTTATTTGGGAGTTTAGCTCAGCTAAGGAGAACGTAAGTTCGACTTTGTCGAAACTGACGTAAGTCAGTGCACGACAGGGAACCAGTGAGCTAGACGACCATATGGGAGTTTAGCTCAGCTGGGAGAGCATCTGCCTTACAAGCAGAGGGTCAGCGGTTCGATCCCGTTAACTCCCATAGGTCCCGTAGTGTAGCGGTTATCACGTCGCCCTGTCACGGCGAAGATCGCGGGTTCGATTCCCGTCGGGACCGTAGGAACTTAGTTTCTAAAATATAATGATACGACTCGTTAGCTCAGTTGGTAGAGCAATTGACTTTTAATCAATGGGTCACTGGTTCGAGCCCAGTACGGGTCATTATAGCGGGTTTGGCGGAATTGGCAGACGCACCAGATTTAGGATCTGGCGCTTTACGGCGTGGGGGTTCAAGTCCCTTAACCCGCATAGAAGAATAATAATGAGCCGGCTTAGCTCAGTTGGTAGAGCATCTGATTTGTAATCAGAGGGTCGCGTGTTCAAGTCATGTAGCCGGCATTTTTTTATATAAAGAAACAGATGCGAACGTAGTTCAGTGGTAGAACACCACCTTGCCAAGGTGGGGGTCGCGGGTTCGAATCCCGTCGTTCGCTTGAGGCAGCCGGGGTGGCGGAACTGGCAGACGCACAGGACTTAAAATCCTGCGATTGGTAACGATCGTACCGGTTCGATTCCGGTCCTCGGCATAGACTTAGGTTGGAGAAGAAGCACCCTTAGCTCAACTGGATAGAGTACCTGACTACGAATCAGGCGGTTAGAGGTTCGACTCCTCTAGGGTGCATGGTCGCAAGACTATGTAGGAATTAAATAGGAACGAGCACCCTTAGCTCAACTGGATAGAGTACCTGACTACGAATCAGGCGGTTAGAGGTTCGACTCCTCTAGGGTGCATAAGGCGTAAGCTTTAGATCGGGAAGTAGCTCAGCTTGGTAGAGTACTTGGTTTGGGACCAAGGTGTCGCAGGTTCGAATCCTGTCTTCCCGATATTATGGCGGTGTAGCTCAGCTGGCTAGAGCGTCCGGTTCATACCCGGGAGGTCGGGGGTTCGATCCCCTTCGCCGCTATATTGTTGATCTTGTTGGACCTTTAGCTCAGCTGGTTAGAGCTCTCGGCTCATAACCGAGTGGTCGTAGGTTCAAGTCCTACAAGGTCCATTATTATATTGGAGGATTACCCAAGTCCGGCTGAAGGGAACGGTCTTGAAAACCGTCAGGCGTGTAAAAGCGTGCGTGGGTTCGAATCCCACATCCTCCTTAATATTAACGCGGGATGGAGCAGCTCGGTAGCTCGTCGGGCTCATAACCCGAAGGTCGTAGGTTCAAATCCTGCTCCCGCAATTTGGCTCGGTAGCTCAGTTGGTAGAGCAATGGATTGAAGCTCCATGTGTCGGCGGTTCGATTCCGTCTCGCGCCATTTTCTTTTAATACTAAGCGGGTGTAGTTTAGTGGTAAAACTACAGCCTTCCAAGCTGTTGTCGCGAGTTCGATTCTCGTCACCCGCTTTGAACAGTTGTTCATTACCAAGTTTTTAACTTGGGCGCGTAGCTCAGGTGGTTAGAGCGCACGCCTGATAAGCGTGAGGTCGGTGGTTCGAGTCCACTCGTGCCCATTTTGGAGAATTACTCAAGAGGCTGAAGAGGACGGTTTGCTAAATCGTTAGGTCGGGTAACTGGCGCGGGGGTTCGAATCCCCCATTCTCCGTATATGTTCGAAGTTTGAGATGAAATCTCAAACTATTTTTTATATTTTTTAGGTATTTATATGTTCTTGAATCGTTTTTTTAAAATTTTTAGTATTTGTTTTGTTTTATTAGTTTCAGGAATTTTATTTCTTTTTCCATCTGTTCGAAATGTAATCGTAGTGAAGTCTTCTGATATTCTAACTAGTGTTGATAGAGTTGTATCTATTCCGTTTGTTTTTTTAGAATCAAAGTCAAATGATCTTAAGAATTTATCTAATCTGAACAATGAAAATAATTCTTTAAAATCTCGTCTTTATCAGCAAGATGTGGATCGATCAAAGCTCAATCGTCTTGAAACAGAAAATAAGGAATTAAAGGATTTGTTGGATATTAAAGATTCTGTATCAGGATCTAAACGAGTAGTTGCCGAAATTGTTGATCGAAATTATCGTTCTTGGGATCAAGAATTTATTATTGATAAAGGGATTTCAGACGGGGTTTCAGATTCCATGTTTGTGCTTACTTCTGGTGGGGTAATTGGCATAGTGGAAAGTGTTGAAAAGAATTCTTGTAAAGTTAAATTATTGGTTGAAGATGGTATTTCTTCACAACATTTAACACTTAAAATTGAGGGGCAAGGTCAAACTGTTTTTGCCTTACTTACTGGTTATGATGAGAAATCTGGTGAGTTACGTTTACTACAAATTGGGGATCCAGTTGCAATAAAATCCGGTTCTCTTGTATCAACAAGTGGCTTAGGAAAATACAAATCAAGTGATTTACCTGTTGGTACTGTCACTTCCGTACAAAAAGCATCTGATCAATTAGGGCAAGAAATTCGTGTGAAACCGAAGGCTAATTTGGATGTGAATCGCTATGTATTATTGATTGGAGACTAGTTTGAAAGTCATACGTAAGTACTATTTTTTCCCTTTAATTCTGTTTTTCTCTTTATTTATGGATGGGCAAATCTCTTTTCGTATTTCCCAATTGATACCAAATTCGTTTCAGCCTACTTCGTTTCTATTTCTATATGGTTTTGTATTGCTGAGTTTCTATTTTTCTGAGATAGCAAGTATATGGTTGGGGATTTTTTTTGGTTTCTGTTTTGATGTGTATTTCTTAAATACCATTGGTATTGCCTTCTTACTGTTTCCTTTATTGCAGCTGATTATTTTTCGTTGCAATCAAATCGTTCTGGTTAATCGTTTTACTCGTTTTTTTACTTTTTTACTAACGATTCTATTCTTTCAATTTTTTGCAAGTCTTCTGCTGATCCCTTTGAATGGTATGAATTTTGATATGGTAGCAGTGATTGTATACCAAATTGCACCTAGTCTTATTTTGAATTTACTTCTATTAATAGTGTTGCAACCTTTACTTGAAAAGATTTATTTATAAAGACGAAATAAAAATGTAACAATAGCGTAACATAAAATTTGAAAATTTTTGTTATACTAGTTAGTGTCTTATTAGAAAGGGAAAAAAATATCTAATGAAGAAAAAATTATTTGCCACAATCTTATTAAGTACAGTTGCTTTATCACAAGGAACTATTGTAGCTGGTGTATCAGCTGATTCTACAGACGATAAGATTGCTGCTCAAGATAGCAAAATCAATAGTATTAATCAACAACAACAAAGTGCACAAGCTCAAGTAGATCAAATCCAAGGTCAAGTATCTGAAATTAAAAAACAACAGGAAGACCTTCAAGCTGAAAATGATCGTTTGAATGAAGAATCTGAAAGATTATCAGCTGAGATCGATGAGTTGTCAAAAAATATTGTTGCTCGTCAAGAATCACTTGCAAATCAAGCACGTAGTGCTCAAACAACTGGAACTGCTACAAGCTATATCAATGCGATTGTTAGCTCTGGTTCTTTAACTGAAGCTATTTCACGTATTTCTGCTATGAATGAAATCGCAGATGCTAACAATAAAATGTTGCAAGATCAAAAACGTGATAAAGAAGAAATTGCGCAGAAACAAAAAGAAAACAATGATGCAATCAATACTGTAATTGCGAATAAACAGCAATTAGAAGATGATGCACAAGCTTTATCTACAAAAGAAGCTGAGTTAAAAGTTGCACAATTAAACTTGGCAGCTGAAAAATCTTCTGCTGAGAACGAAAAGAATGCTTTATTGCAACAAAAAGCTGAAGCTGAAAAAGCAGCAGCAGCGGCAGCAGCAGCTGAAGCAGCTTACCGTGCAAAACAAAAAGAACAACAAGAAGCAGTGAAAGCTTCTGCTAATACAACTCTTCAAGCTCAGGTTCAAGCAGCAACTAAACACCTGCTACAACTGAAGCAGCGGCTCCAGCGGCTCCAGCAGCAACAGCTCAACCAGCTGTTCAAACTCAGGCGGCAGCAGCTCCAGTAGCCACTACTTCTCGTCCTACTTATAGTTCATCTGCATCTTCTTATCCAGTTGGTGAATGTACTTGGGGTGCGAAGACATTGGCTCCATGGGCTGGAGACTACTGGGGTAACGGTGGACAATGGGCAGCAAGCGCTGCAGCAGCGGGATTCCGTACAGGCTCTCAACCTCAAGTTGGAGCAATTGCATGTTGGAATGATGGTGGCTATGGACACGTAGCGGTTGTTACAGCTGTTCAATCTACTACAAGCATCCAAGTATCTGAATCTAACTATAACGGTATCCGTAGTATTGGTAACTACCGTGGTTGGTTTAACCCTACAACAGCTCAAGGTGTTGTTACTTATATCTATCCTAACTAAGATTTTTTTGAAGCGGGACATTGGTTCTGCTTCTTTTTTTATGAGAGTGGAGGTGAGATTCTTTTCTCTTTTCCATAAATTAATATTTGAATATTTGTTTAAAAAGCGATAGAATGATGTTAGGAGAATTTTGTACTGACTGTACAATATGGTTTTAGATTTTACTGGAGGAAATCATGTCATTTTCTGATTTAATGCTCTTTGCTTTGTCGTCAAATCAAGAATTGGCTCAACGTGTGTCTCGCGAAATGGGACTACCGCTTGGAAAGTCAACGGTTCGTCAATTTTCTGATGGAGAAATTCAGGTTAATATTGAAGAATCAATCCGTGGGAAAGATGTTTATATTTTGCAATCCACTAGCTCACCGGTTAATGATAATCTTATGGAAATTTGATTATGGTAGATGCGTTGAAACGAGCTAGTGCACAATCTATTAATGTGGTGATGCCGTATTACGGTTATGCTCGTCAAGACCGGAAAGCTCGGGCTCGGGAACCAATCACTTCCAAGTTGGTAGCCAATATGCTTGAAGTTGCGGGTGTTGATCGTTTGTTAACAATTGATTTGCATGCTGCTCAAATTCAAGGTTTCTTTGATATTCCTGTAGACCACTTGATGGGTGCCCCATTGATTGCTGACTATTTTGAACGTCGTGGAATGATCGGAAAAGACTATGTGGTTGTCAGTCCTGACCATGGTGGTGTGACTCGCGCTCGGAAGTTAGCTGAGTTTTTAAAGACGCCGATTGCAATTATTGATAAACGTCGTAGCGTCGATAAGATGAATACGAGTGAAGTCATGAATATTATTGGGAATGTTGAAGGCAAAACCTGTATCTTGATTGATGATATGATTGATACAGCTGGTACGATCTGTCATGCGGCGGATGCTCTTGCAGAAGCCGGTGCAGTTGAAGTCTATGCGAGCTGTACCCACCCCGTTCTATCTGGGCCAGCCTTGGATAATATCCAAAAATCAGCGATTAAGAAATTGGTCGTATTGGATACAATTTATCTACCTGAAGAACGATTAATTGACAAGATTGAGCAAATTTCAATTGCCAAACTGCTTGCAGAAGCAATTGTGCGTATTCATGAAAATCGTCCTCTGTCCCCTCTATTTGAAATTGGAAATGCCAAGAAATGTTAAAAATAAGGAGGCTGGGAAACTGGCCTCTTTTGTATAGGAGAAAGTACAAATGGGAATCAGACAATGGTGGCAAGAGCTAAAAAAAGAAAAGAAGCGAAAAGAACTGGTCAAGTCAGCTCAAATATTAGAAGCCAAGGTGGATCCTAGTTTGCCTAAGAAGAGGTTGCCAGAGAATAGAGCTGTGAAATAGTTTAAAGGAAAGGAAGAAGTTATATCATGACTTCTTCTTTTTATGTAGAATTATCTCGAAATCGTAATTTTGGGTATGAAATAGACCTAATTTTAAAATTAATTTGTTGATATTAAAGTGTTTTATTGTAAAATCACTTGACAAACCAAACATATATGTATAAAATGTTCAATATAGAGCAATCTATATTAAAATATGAAAAAGGAGATAAAACTATTATGAAAAAAGTTTTATTATCAAGTGCAGTCGTTCTCTCAGCTGTAGCAGCAACTTCAGTTGTTTTTGCTTCAACATTGGCAAATAGCAAAGATAATCCAAATAACCGTTTTGGATCATACTATGCTCAAACTTATCTTGGACTTGGAAAGAAGGTAGAAGCTCCTTCAAAACCAACTCAAGTTACACCAGCTAAACCAGCTACACCAGCTACACCAGAAAAACCAGCTACACCTAAAAAACCAGTTGCAGTGGTACAAGTTCAACAACCAAAAGGTGATAAAAAAGATGGTGTTCTTCAAGAAGTATCTTCTCCAGTTGCACCTAAAAAACCAGTTGCAGTTACAGCTGAAAAAGACCTTCCTTCAGAAAAAAATGTAACTGGAACAACTAACTCTCGTTATGGTTCTGCTTCACAAGAAGAAAAAACAGCTAAAGATGGTCAAAAATATGAAACATTCAAGGCTGTAGAAACATACGGAAATACTAACTATTCTTATAATGGTTCATATGACGATGGTAAACGTCTTGTTACTGTTGATCCAAATTCTCGCTATGGTTCTGCTTCACAAGAAGAAAAAACAGCTAAAGATGGTCAACAATACGAAACATTCAAGGCTGTTGAAACATTTGTTAGCACAAACTACTCTTCAGTAGTCAACCAATAATAAATAGAATGTAATTTTAAGAGGGCGCTTGCCCTCTTTTTAAGGATTTAGAAGCATGAACTAAAGTATAAATACAATAATAAAATTTTATATCCGTAAAGAAAAATTCATTGGAAATAGGAAAAAATTCGATAGTTTTTTCAAAAAAAATAAGAAAAGTCTTGACATAGGCAGAATATCCTAGTATACTAGTCATAGTTACGAAGTAACGAATAATTTTTGAAAAGAAAAAAGGAGATAAAACAATGAAAAAAGTTTTATTATCATCAGTAGCAGCTCTTGCAGTATTTGCAGCAGCAGCACCAGCATTTGCATCTGACAACAGCTATAGCTCAAATGCTTTGATCCAAAAACACTATGTTTCTGAACGCGATATCGCAGACGAAGCAAACACACAAGTAGCAGCTCACGAAGCTGATATCCAAGCTGAAGTTAATGCTTACCCAACAGTTGTTGCAGCACAAAAAGCTCTTGATGCATACGGATCAGGACATGAATACGAAGCTTACAAAGCTAAAGTTGATGCAGCTCGTGCTGAAGCATACAACATCATCCGTAACAAATATGTAGCTACTCTTCAAGCTCAATACCGTGCAGCAGCACAACGTGAAGGTAAATACTGGAACGATGCATCTGGTGTTCAAGATAACAAGACTCGTGAAATGCGTGATGCAGAAGACAAAGCTCTTAACCATGGTGGTTCTGCTGATGCAGCAGCTGGACAATCTAAAGAAGAAGCAGCTAAAGCAGCAGAAGCAGCTAAACAAGCAGAAGCTGGTAAAGCTGGATCTAAACAAGCTGGTAAAGCTCTTCCAAAAACAAGCGCAGTTAAATAATTTGATTATTAATTAGCTCGTAAAATATCACTGGACCTTCGGGTTCAGTGTTATTTTTTAGAAAAAATCATCAAGAGGAGATCAATTGAATGAAAAGAGCTGGAAAAAAAGCTTCAAATAAATTAGGTGTTATGATTGCTGCTCTTGTTGCAGTTGTTGTGATTGTAGCTGGATTTATTTTCTTTAATCCATTTGGAGGAAGCAAATCCTCTAACACGGCTAAAAAAGCAACTGGAACAAGTTCAACGAAGCAAGAAACTAAATATGAACCAAGTCAAGAAGAAAAAGACTACTTAAAAAATCGTTTTGCTCAATTAACGGCTGTTAACCCTGAAACGATTGCTTATGTCTATGCACCAGGTACTGAGTTGGATGAGCCTGTTGTTCAAACTGGGGATAATGCAACATACTTGGATAAGACTTTTGATGGTGGGAATGAGCCCTATATGGGAACGGTCTTCATGGATATGGATAACAAGAAAGACTTTAGCGATCGTTTGACATGGCTATTTGGACATGCTCGCGGTAGTAAAGTCGGTGATCACCGTATGTTTAATGATGTCAACTACTACGACAAACAAGAGTATTTAGATCAACATCCATATGTCGTGATTGAAACGCCAGAGCGCAAGTACTACTATGAAGCAATGGGCTTGGTTATTGTTCCTGAGGATACTGCTTTCTACCGTACAAGCTTTACAGATGACAATGATTTCACCACTCAGTTGAAGAATATTTATGAGTCTGCTCGCACGAAAAATCCTAATATCAAGATCAAGGCATCTGATAAATACTTAGTCTTGTCAACTTGTCGTGAAGAGGATGAAACGATTCGTTCCAACCTCTACCTCCGTCAAATTCCTGATTCAGAAATGAAGGATTTTGTGGCGAAACACGCTGATCAATTGAAATACGTAGCAACACGTGGTCAACAATAAAGATCTGAAAGGCTTAGCAATGCTAAGTCTTTTTTTGTTGATCAGGATGATTGAACGATCCTTGGTCTGTGTTCATCTGTTTCAAAAAAGAGGGATCTGATTGTTTTTTTGCGATGGGGTTCTATTTATAGTATAATGAATATAACTGTTTTTGGAGGTGTTCTATGGATTTAACGAAACGTTTTAATAAAAATCTGAATCGAATTGAAGTTTCTTTGATTCGTCAGTTTGACCAATCGATTTCCTCAATTCCTGGAGTCTTGCGTTTGACTTTGGGGGAACCGGATTTTACAACTCCTGAACATGTGAAAGATGCTGGAAAGGCTGCTATTGATGCGAATTTTAGTCATTACACAGGAATGAGTGGTTTGCTAGCTTTGCGTGAGGCTGCTAGTCAGTTTGTAGCTGATAAATATGGAATTCACTACCGTCCTGAGGATGAGATTTTGGTTACGATTGGTGCGACAGAAGCCTTGTCTGCTACCTTGACAGCCATCTTGGAGCCAGATGACGTAGTCCTTCTTCCAGCGCCGGCTTATCCTGGTTATGAACCGATTATAAATTTGGTGGGAGCAGATGTTGTCGAAATTGATACGACGGCGGATCGTTTTGTCCTGACGCCTGAAAAGTTGGAAAAGGCTATTTTAGAGCAGGGTGAAAAATTGAAGGCTGTTATTCTCAATTATCCAGCTAACCCAACGGGTGTCACTTATTCGCGCGAACAGATGGCGGAATTGGCTGCTGTTTTAAAAAAATATGAAGTTTTTGTGATTTGTGATGAAGTCTATTCAGAGCTGACTTATACTGGAGAAGCGCATGTCTCTATGGCATCCTTCATTCCTGAGCAGACCATTGTGATTAATGGCTTATCTAAGTCTCATGCCATGACAGGCTGGCGCCTTGGCTTTATCTTTGCCCCAGCTGCATTGACGGCCCAACTCATCAAGAGTCATCAGTATTTGGTAACGGCCGCTGGAACCATGAACCAGTATGCTGCGATTGAAGCCTTGACGGAAGGTCGGGATGATGCAGAGCCAATGAAGCAGGAATATGTGAAACGTCGGGATTATATTATTGAAAAGATGTCCGCGCTTGGGTTTGAGATGATTAAGCCAGATGGGGCTTTCTATATTTTTGCTAAGATACCGGCTGGTTATAATCAGGATTCCTTTGCTTTCTTGCAAGATTTTGCACGTGAAAAAGCAGTTGCTTTTATTCCTGGGGCTGCTTTTGGCCAATATGGCGAAGGCTATGTGCGCTTGTCATATGCAGCCAGCATGGAGGTTATTGAGGAAGCTATGAAACGCTTGAAGGAGTATATGGAAGAACATGCTGGAGTCAATTGAGACCCGGGGAATTGTACTGTATAATCGGGAATTTCGTGAGGAGGACAAGTTGGTCAAGATCTTCACGGAGAAGTCGGGCAAGCGGATGTTTTTTGTAAAACATGCTGGGAAATCCCGATTGAATCCCATGTTACAACCTTTGGTAACGGCAGATATGTTTCTGAAAATCAATGATGATGGGTTGAGTTATATTGATGATTTCCAAGATGTACAGGTCTATAAGAAAATCAATGCAGATCTTTTTGCTCTTTCTTATGCGACCTATGTTCTGGCACTTGCGGATGCAAGTATCCAGGATAATCAAGTAGATCCGGCCTTGTTTGCGTTTTTAGAGAAGACCTTGTCTTTGATGGAAGATGGCTTGGATTACGAGGTGATAACCAATATTTTTGAGATTCAGATTCTTTCGAGGTTCGGGGTTATCTTGAACCTGCATGAATGTTGTTTCTGTCATCGGGTTGGCCTTCCTTTTGACTATTCTTTTCGGTATAGTGGGGTCCTTTGTCCGGATCATTATGATCGGGATGAGAGGCGAGCTCACTGGCATCCGAATGTTCTCTATTTATTGGATCGGTTCCAAGCTGTTCGATTCAGTGAGCTAGAGACAATTTCTCTACAAGCGGAGATGAAAGTAGCTCTGCGTCAGGCAATCGATCAGTTGTATGAGGAGTATGTAGGGATCCATTTAAAAGCTAAAAAGTTTATCGATTCTTTGAGTGATTGGGAGCGATTATGAAAGATTCATCTGGAGGTGAAACATGAAAAAAATTGCAGTAGATGCAATGGGGGGCGATAATGCACCTCAAGCCTTGGTAGAAGGCGTGAATCAAGCCATTCGTGATTTTGATGATATTGAGGTTGTCTTGTATGGTGATGAGGCAAAAATCAAAAACTATTTAACAGCAACAGAGCGTGTATCGATTGTTCATACGGAAGAAAAAATCGATTCAGACGATGAGCCGACGCGTGCTATTCGTCGGAAAAAACAGGCTTCGATGGTCTTAGCAGCCAAGGATGTGAAGGCTGGTGATGTCGATGCTATGTTGTCTGCGGGAAATACAGGTGCCTTGCTGGCAGCAGGTTTCTTTATCGTTGGACGGATCAAAGGGGTGGAACGTCCAGGTTTGATGTCCACACTTCCGACGGTTGATGGTCGCGGGTATGATATGCTAGACTTAGGTGCCAATGCGGAAAATACACCGGAGCACTTGCATCAGTATGCTGTGATGGGATCTTACTATGCTGAAAATGTTCGTGGGATTCAAAAACCACGCGTGGGTCTATTGAACAATGGGACAGAAGCTAGTAAAGGGGATTCTTTACGAAAGGAAACCTATCAATTATTGTCTGAGGATGAGTCGATTCATTTTGTTGGAAACGTAGAAGCGCGTGATTTGATGGATGGCGTTGCAGATGTTGTTGTGGCAGATGGTTTCACGGGAAACGCTGTCTTGAAAACCATGGAAGGAACGGCTTTTGGAATCTTGAAGCAGTTGAAACAAGAGATTACGACAGGAAACTGGAAGGCGAAATTAGGAGCCTTTCTGCTTAAGGACAGTTTGAAATCATTGAAGCAGACCTTAGATTTCTCAGATGTTGGAGGTGCTGTCTTATTTGGTCTTCAGGCACCTGTTGTTAAAACGCATGGTTCGAGTGATGCAAAGGCAGTCTATAGTACCATTCGTCAAGTTCGGACGATGTTAGAGACAGATGTTGTTGGAAAATCAGTGAAGGAATTATCGAAAGAAGGGTAATGTATGAGTAAACAAAATGAAATTTTAGCTACAATTGAGGAATTCCTCAAAGACCGTAAGGGACCAGATTTTCAAGTATCTTTAGAATTAGACTTGCAAAGGATTTACAGGCGGATTCAGTTGAGTTGATGGAATTTATTATCAATCTTGAGGATGAATACCAAATTGAGATTCCAGACAAGGCTATTGATGAATTTCATACAATAGGGGATATTGTCGACTACATCGACAAACGAATTGCTGCTCACTAATGCAAAAGGGATCGTTCAGATATTATTCTGGGCGATCTTTTTTTCTGTTCATTTCATTCGGGTTTTGGCTATATTGTACGGAAATTTATTGATAATACAATTTTTATATGATAGAATGTAGGTGATAAAATGCGAAAGGCGAACAAAAACATGACCAATCAACTGATTTATACTGGGAAAGCTAAGGATATCTATACTACAGAAGACGAATATGTGATTAAGTCGGTCTATAAGGATCAGGCCACTATGCTAAATGGGGCTCGTAAGGAGACTATTAAAGGAAAAGGTGTGTTAAATAATCAGATTTCGTCTCTTATTTTTGAAAAATTGAATGCTGCGGGTGTAGCGACCCACTTTATCGAACGTATTTCTGACACCGAACAACTCAACAAGAAGGTTACCATCATTCCTTTGGAGGTTGTGCTTCGTAACGTGACTGCGGGTTCTTTCTCCAAACGGTTTGGTGTGGAAGAAGGGCTGGACTTGGAAACTCCAATCGTTGAATTTTACTACAAAAATGATGAGTTGGATGATCCATTTATCAATGATGAGCATGTGAAGTTCTTAGGCATTGCCAACGATGAGCAAATTGCTTATATAAAGGAAGAAACACGCCGTATCAATGAGTTGTTGAAAGATTGGTTTGCACAAATTGGTCTTCGTTTGATTGACTTCAAATTGGAATTTGGTTTTGATAAGGATGGCAAGATCATCTTGGCAGATGAATTTTCACCAGATAATTGTCGTCTTTGGGATGCGGAAGGCCATCATATGGACAAGGATGTTTTCCGTAGAGACTTGGGAAGTCTGACAGATGTGTACAAGGTTGTGTTGGAGAAATTGCAGGGCTTGAAGTAATATTATCTTCGTCTTCAGTAACCTATTTGAATAGAAATAAAGGAAATAAAATGGATAAACGTATTTTCGTTGAGAAAAAAGCTGATTTTCGTGTGAAATCTCACTCTTTAGTAAAGGAATTACAGCATAATCTTCAGTTGAAAACTCTGAAGGATCTTCGGATTGTGCAGGTTTATGATGTCTTTAATTTGGCAGAGGACTTGTTTGCGCGTGCTGAAAAACATATCTTCTCTGAGCAAGTGACCGATACTGTTTTGGATGAAGCTGAGGTTCAGGCTGATCTTGTGAAGCATGCTTTCTTTGCGATCGAAAGTTTGCCTGGTCAATTTGACCAACGTGCGGCATCTTCACAAGAAGCTTTGCTGTTGCTTGGTAGTTCAAATGATGTAACAGTGAACACAGCGCAACTTTACTTGGTCAACAAGGATATTGATGCGAATGAGTTGGAAGCTGTCAAAAACTACCTCTTGAACCCAGTGGATTCTCGTTTCAAAGATATCACTGTTGGTATTGCGAAACAGGATTTCTCTGAGTCTGACAAGACCATTCCAAGCTTGGATTTCTTTGAAACTTATACGGCAGAAGATTTTGCACAGTATAAGGCTGAGCAAGGATTGGCCATGGAAGTGGATGACCTTCTCTTCATCCAAGACTATTTCAAGTCCATCGGACGGGTGCCAACGGAGACGGAACTCAAGGTGTTGGATACTTACTGGTCTGACCACTGCCGTCACACCACTTTCGAGACTGAGTTGAAAAACATCGACTTCTCAGCTTCTAAATTCCAAAAACAATTGCAAGCGACTTATGACAAATATATTGCCATGCGTGATGAGTTGGGACGTACGGAAAAACCTCAAACCCTGATGGATATGGCGACTATTTTTGGTCGTTATGAGCGTGCCAATGGTCGTTTGGATGACATGGAAGTGTCTGATGAAATCAATGCCTGCTCTGTTGAAATTGAAGTAGATGTCAATGGTGTCAAAGAACCATGGCTTCTCATGTTCAAGAATGAAACCCATAACCACCCAACGGAAATTGAACCATTTGGTGGAGCGGCTACTTGTATCGGTGGTGCCATTCGTGACCCATTGTCAGGTCGTTCTTACGTTTACCAAGCTATGCGTATCTCAGGTGCTGGTGATATTACAGCTCCGATTTGCTGAAACTCGCGCTGGTAAATTGCCACAACAAGTCATTTCTAAAACAGCGGCTCATGGTTATTCTTCATATGGTAACCAAATTGGTCTGGCAACAACCTATGTTCGTGAATACTTCCACCCAGGTTTCGTTGCTAAGCGTATGGAGCTAGGTGCCGTTGTCGGTGCAGCTCCTAAGGAAAATGTTGTCCGTGAAAAACCTGAAGCTGGTGATGTGATTATCTTGCTCGGTGGTAAGACTGGACGTGATGGTGTCGGTGGTGCGACAGGTTCTTCTAAAGTTCAAACGGTTGAATCAGTTGAAACAGCTGGTGCTGAGGTTCAAAAAGGGAATGCTATCGAAGAACGGAAGATTCAACGTCTTTTCCGTAATGGGGAAGTGACCCGTCTGATCAAGAAATCAAATGACTTTGGAGCTGGTGGTGTCTGTGTGGCTATCGGTGAATTGGCAGATGGTCTTGAAATTGATCTAGACAAAGTGCCATTGAAATACCAAGGGTTGAACGGAACCGAAATTGCTATCTCTGAATCTCAAGAACGGATGGCCGTGGTGGTTCGTCCAGAAGACGTAGAGGCCTTCGTTGTGGCATGTAATAAAGAAAATATTGACGCGGTTGTCGTGGCAACCGTGACGGAGAAACCAAATCTTGTCATGCACTGGAATGGCCAAACCATCGTTGATTTGGAACGTCGTTTCCTTGATACAAACGGAGTACGGGTAGTTGTCGATGCCAAGGTGGTTGACAAGGATGTCAAGCTTCCAGAAGAACGCCAAACATCTGCTGAAACCCTTGAAGCAGATACGCTTGCAGTCTTGGCTGACCTTAACCACGCCAGTCAAAAAGGTTTGCAAACTATCTTTGATAGCTCGGTTGGTCGTTCAACAGTCAATCACCCACTTGGTGGTCGCTACCAAATCACACCAACAGAAGCTTCTGTTCAGAAATTGCCAGTTCAACACGGCGTGACAACAACTGCGTCTGTCATGGCCCAAGGATTCAACCCTTATGTAGCCGAATGGTCTCCATATCATGGTGCTGCTTATGCGGTCATCGAAGCGACCGCTCGCTTGGTTGCTGCTGGTGCAAACTGGTCTAAAGCTCGTTTCTCTTACCAAGAGTACTTCGAGCGTATGGACAAACAAGCAGAGCGTTTTGGTCAACCAGTAGCCGCTCTTCTTGGATCCATCGAAGCTCAGATTCAACTTGGTTTGCCATCTATCGGTGGGAAAGGACTCTATGTCTGGTACCTTTGAAGAATTAACAGTACCACCAACCTTTGGTTGCTTTTGGGGTGACAACAGCAGATAGCCGTAAGGTCCTTTCTCCAGAATTTAAGTCTGCTGGAGAAAATATCTACTACATCCCAGGTCAAGCTTTGGCCCAAGAAATTGATTTTGATCTTATCAAGTCTAACTTTGCTCAGTTTGAAGCTATTCAAAAACCTCACAAAGTGACAGCAGCATCAGCTGTCAAATATGGAGGTGTCCTTGAAGCTCTTGCCCTTGCAAGCTTTGGGAACCATATTGGTGCCACTGTTCAATTAGCTGACCTTGACACCAGCTTGACAGCTCAATTAGGCGGATTTGTTTTCACATCGCCTGAAGAAATTGCAGGTGTTGAGAAGATTGGACAAACAGTTGCAGACTTTACACTTCTTGTCAACGGTGTAACGCTTGATGGACACAAACTTGACAGTGCCTTCCAAGGTAAATTGGAAGAAGTTTACCCTACTGAGTTTGAACAGGCTACTGAACTGGAAGAAGTACCTGCTGTAACATCAGATGCTGTGATTAAAGCTAAAGAAACAGTTGAGACACCAGTGGTTTACATCCCAGTATTCCCAGGAACCAACTCTGAATATGACTCTGCTAAGGCCTTTGAAAAAGAAGGTGCCAAAGTCAACTTGGTACCATTTGTAACATTGAATGAGGAAGCAATTGTCAAGTCGGTTGACACCATGGTTGACAATATCGAAAAAGCTAACATTATCTTCTTTGCGGGTGGCTTCTCAGCAGCGGATGAACCAGATGGATCAGCTAAATTTATCGTCAACATCTTGCTCAATGAAAAAGTGCGTGCTGCTATTGATCACTTTATCGAACGTGGTGGTTTAATCATTGGTATCTGTAATGGATTCCAAGCCCTTGTTAAATCAGGTCTCCTTCCATACGGTAACTTTGAAGATGCAAGCAGTACCAGTCCAACCCTCTTCTACAATGATGCCAACCAACACGTGGCTAAGATGGTGGAAACACGGATTGCTAATACGAACTCACCATGGCTTGCTGGCGTGGAAGTTGGGTGACATCCATGCCATCCCAGTATCACACGGTGAAGGGAAGTTTGTCGTGACAGCTGAAGAATTTGCAGAGCTACGTGACAATGGTCAAATCTTTAGCCAATATGTTGACTTTCGAAGGTAAACCAAGCATGGATTCTAAATACAACCCAAATGGTTCTGTCCATGCGATTGAAGGAATCACTAGCAAGAACGGTCAAATCATTGGGAAGATGGGACACTCAGAACGTTTCGAAGATGGTCTCTTCCAAAATATTCCAGGAAATAAAGACCAGCATCTCTTTGCATCAGCGGTTCAATATTTTACTGGAAAATAAAAGGTATACAACATGACATACGAAGTAAAATCTCTTAATGAAGAGTGTGGAGTCTTTGGGATTTGGGGACATCCAGACGCTGCGAAACTCACCTATTTTGGCCTTCACAGTCTCCAACACCGGGGACAAGAGGGGCAGGAATCCTGGCCAATGACCAAGGAACCTTGAGACGCCATCGGGATACAGGTCTGCTTTCAGAAGTCTTTCGAAATCCTTTAAATTTGGAAAAATTGACAGGAAACTCTGCTATTGGGCATGTTCGCTATGCGACAGCGGGGGAAGCTTCTGTGGATAACATCCAACCCTTCCTCTTCCGCTTTCACGATACGCAGTTTGGTCTGGCCCATAATGGGAATTTGACCAATGCCCAATCGCTCAAATCTGAATTAGAAAAAAATGGAGCCATCTTTAGCTCAACCTCTGACTCAGAAATTCTGGCTCACTTGATTCGTCGGAGCCACAACCCTTCCTTTATGGGGAAAATCAAGGAAGCACTCAATACGGTCAAAGGTGGTTTTGCTTATCTGATGTTGTTTGAAGATAAGCTAATCGCAGCTCTGGACCCAAATGGCTTCCGTCCTCTTTCCATCGGGAAAATGGCTAATGGAGCCTTGGTTGTTTCTTCTGAAACCTGTGCTTTTGAGGTTATTGGAGCGGAATGGATCCGAGATGTGCATCCCTGGTGAGCTCGTTATCTTTGATGAAAATGGCATTACCTATGATCGCTATACGGATGATACTCAACTAGCGATTTGTTCCATGGAGTATATCTATTTTGCCCGTCCTGATTCCAATATCCAAGGGGTCAACGTCCATACGGCTCGCAAGCGGATGGGAGCTCAGTTGGCACGAGAATTTAAGAACCAAGCAGATATTGTAGTGGGGGTTCCAAACTCTTCTCTCAGTGCTGCTATGGGCTTTGCGGAAGAATCTGGTTTGCCAAATGAAATGGGCTTGATCAAGAATCAGTATGTCCAACGGACCTTTATCCAACCGACTCAGGAATTGCGGGAACAAGGGGTGCGAATGAAGCTCTCTGCCGTATCTGGTGTCGTAAAAGGCAAACGGGTTGTCATGATTGATGACTCTATCGTGCGTGGAACCACCTCTCGTCGGATTGTGAAATTGTTGAAAGAAGCAGGGGCTACAGAAGTCCATGTGGCAATTGCCAGTCCAGCTTTGGCTTATCCATGTTTCTACGGAATTGATATTCAGAGCCGTGAAGAGCTGATTGCAGCCAATCATACAGTAGAGGAAACTTGTGAGATTATCGGTGCGGATAGTTTGACTTATTTGTCCATTGATGGGCTTGATTGATTCTATAGGGATTGATACCGATGCACCAAACGGTGGCCTTTGTGTAGCTTACTTTGATGGGAAAATACCCAACGCCTTTGTATGACTACGAAGAACGCTATTTGGAAAGCTTGAATGAGCAGACTTCTTTCTATTAAGAACAGTGCAAAAGAAAAGGAATGAATAAAATGACGAATAAAAATGCTTATGCGCAGTCTGGTGTGGATGTTGAAGCGGGTTATGAAGTTGTTGAACGGATCAAAAAACACGTTGCACGTACGGAGCGTGCAGGGTGTCATGGGAGCTCTTGGTGGTTTTGGTGGCATGTTTGACCTTTCAAAAACAGGTGTCAAAGAGCCTGTTTTGATCTCAGGGACGGACGGTGTCGGTACGAAACTCATGCTGGCTATCAAGTACGACAAGCACGATACCATCGGTCAAGACTGTGTGGCTATGTGTGTCAACGATATCATTGCTGCAGGTGCTGAGCCTCTCTACTTCCTTGACTACGTAGCGACTGGGAAAAATGAACCAGCTAAGCTAGAACAAGTGGTTGCTGGTGTGGCTGAAGGTTGTGTGCAAGCTGGTGCAGCCCTCATCGGTGGGGAAACGGCTGAAATGCCTGGTATGTACGGTGAAGATGACTATGACTTGGCTGGTTTTGCAGTCGGTGTTGCAGAAAAATCTCAAATCATCGACGGTTCAAAAGTAGCAGCAGGTGATGTGATTCTTGGTCTCGCTTCAAGCGGCATCCACTCAAACGGTTACTCACTCGTCCGTCGTGTCTTTGCGGACTACACAGGTGAGGAAGCCTTGCCAGAATTGGAAGGCAAAAAACTCAAAGATGTTCTTTTGGAACCAACTCGTATCTACGTCAAAGCTGTTTTGCCATTGATTAAAGAAGAATTAGTTAATGGGATTGCCCATATCACAGGTGGTGGTTTCATCGAAAATGTCCCACGTATGTTCTCAGATGACTTGGCGGCTGAAATTGACGAAAGCAAGGTCCCAGTCCTTCCAATTTTCAAAGCCCTTGAAAAATATGGTCAAATCAAACATGAAGAAATGTTTGAAATCTTCAACATGGGGATTGGACTCATGCTTGCGGTCAAACCAGAAACATGTGGAACGTGTCAAAGGAACTTCTTGACGAACCAGTCTATGAAATCGGTCGAATTGTGAAGAAGACAGATGCTAGTGTGGTGATTAAATAATGGCTAAAAAAATTGCTGTTTTTGCTTCAGGGAACGGCTCAAACTTTCAGGTGATTGCGGAACAATTTCCAGTAGAGTTTGTCTTTTCAGATCACCGGGATGCCTATGTCCTTGAACGTGCAGAAAAGCTTGGGATTTTAACCTATGCCTTCGAACTCAAGGAGTTTGAGAGCAAGGCAGACTACGAAGCAGCCATTGTCAAAGCTTTTGGATGAGCACCAGATTGACCTAGTCTGTTTAGCGGGCTACATGAAAATCGTTGGGCCAACCTTGCTAGCGGCTTATGAAGGTCGAATCATCAACATTCACCCGGCTTATCTGCCAGAATTTCCAGGTGCTCATGGTATTGAAGATGCTTGGAATGCAGGTGTTGACCAGTCTGGCGTGACCATTCATTGGGTGGATTCTGGCGTTGATACCGGTAAGGTCATCAAACAAGTCCGTGTGCCACGACTAGCAGGGGATACCCTTGATACTTTCGAAACCCGCATCCACGAAACAGAGTACAAATTGTATCCAGAGGTGTTGGAACGTTTGGGAGTGGAGAGAAGGTAAGAAGGAAATTAGAGATGATTTTATGCTAGGTCTCAAAACATCAGTTAAGGGGAAGTTTATGGGTTTATTTGATTTTTTTAGGAAGAAATCTTCTGATAAAGAGAAGCCGACTGAAGATGAAGATAAGATTGTTGTAAAATCCGAAGAAACAGATGATAGCGCTCCAGGATGGGATGCGATTGATGCAGAGTTTAATCGTTTATACCCTGATCAGCCCAATCCTCGTCATTATGGAACAGTCATCAAGTATATGCTAGGCGGTCCGGATCCGCTTGATGGGATCAGTGTTTATGATGCGGGAGATTTTTGGCATTTTGTCAGCTATGGCTTGTCTGAATTATATACAAAAGAATGTGAAGATCCTGAATACAGTGGTTATGGGATAGAATTAACCTTTAAGTTAAAGAAATCAACTAACGACGAAGAAGAAATTAAAAACGGCTGTGGTTTGTTGCAGTTTGTAGCAAGATATATTTTCCAGACAGGTAAAGTGGTCTTGCCAGAAGAATACATTTATACCAAGCAAACAGTAGGAATTGATGCCCAGCAGAAATCGAATCTGACAGGATTCTTGACTGCTGCTGATGATTTAGCTAATACCATAGATACTCCGCATGGGAAAGTAGAATTTGTAACCCTGATCGGTGCAACAGATGCCGAACTGCGAAGTGTTTATGAAAGTGAAACAAGTAAGCTTGAGGTCAGAAAATTGTTACAAGAACTTGGGGATCAGCTGACAGATTATCATCGCCAGTCTCTAGTTTAAATGATGTGAAAGAGCTTCTTGATTCAAGGAAAGGAAGAAAAATGACTAAACGCGCACTAATTAGTGTCTCAGATAAAGCGGGCATCGTTGAATTTGCCCAAGAACTCAAAAAACTTGGTTGGGATATCATCTCAACAGGGGGTACAAAAGTTGCCCTTGACAATGCTGGGGTAGATACCATTGCCATTGACGATGTGACTGGATTCCCAGAAATGATGGACGGTCGTGTCAAGACCCTCCACCCCAATATCCACGGTGGTCTCCTCGCTCGTCGTGACCTTGATAGCCACCTTCAAGCGGCTAAGGACAATCGGATTGAGCTCATTGATCTTGTGGTTGTAAACCTCTACCCATTCAAGGAGACTATTCTCAAACCAGATGTGACCTATGCGGACGCGGTTGAAAACATCGATATCGGTGGGACCATCAATGCTTCGTTCAGCAGCGAAAAACCACGCTAGCGTGACTGTTGTGGTAGATCCCTGCTGACTATGCTGTGGTTTTGGAAGAATTGGCAGCCAAGGGCGAAACTACTTATGAAACTCGCCAACGGTTTGGCAGCAAAAGTTTTCCGTCACACAGCAGCTTATGATGCCTTGATTGCAGAATACTTTACAGCTCAAGTGGGTGAAAGCAAAACCTGAAAAACTCACTTTAACCTATGACCTTAAACAAGCCATGCGTTACGGCGAAAACCCTCAACAAGACGCAGATTTCTACCAAAAAGCTTTGCCAACAGACTACTCTATTGCATCCGCTAAACAGCTCAACGGGAAAGAATTGTCCTTCAACAATATCCGCGATGCGGATGCGGCGATTCGGATCATCCGTGATTTCAAAGACCGTCCAACAGTTGTGGCTCTCAAACATATGAACCCATGTGGGCATTGGTCAAGCTGACGATATCGAAACAGCATGGGACTACGCTTATGAGTCTGACCCAGTTTCTATCTTTGGTGGGATCGTCGTTCTCAACCGTGAGGTAGATGCAGCGACAGCTGAGAAGATGCACGGTGTTTTCCTCGAGATCATCATCGCGCCAAGCTACACAGACGAAGCACTTGAAATCTTGACCACTAAAAAGAAAAACCTACGGATTCTTGCCTTGCCATTTGACGCTCAAGATGCGAGTGAAGTGGAAGCAGAATACACAGGTGTTGTCGGTGGACTTCTCGTTCAAAACCAAGACGTGGTCAAAGAAAGTCCAGCTGACTGGCAAGTGGTGACCAAACGCCAACCAACGGAGACAGAAGCGACTGCTCTTGAGTTTGCATGGAAAGCCATCAAGTACGTCAAATCAAACGGTATCATCATGACCAACGACCATATGACACTGGGTGTTGGTCCTGGTCAAACCAACCGTGTGGCTTCCGTCCGTATCGCCATTGACCAAGCGAAAGACCGTCTTGACGGTGCTGTTCTTGCTTCAGATGCCTTTCTTCCCATTTGCGGATAACGTAGAAGAAATCGCCAAAGCAGGGATCAAAGCCATCATCCAACCGGGTGGTTCTGTCCGTGATCAAGAATCCATCGAAGCGGCGGATAAATACGGTTTAACCATGATCTTTACAGGCGTACGTCACTTCCGTCATTAATCAAAACAGGCACTCATCAATGGATGGGTGCCTGTTCTGGTTGTCATGAAGATCTTAATCGGGATAGATATAGGTAACCGTTCCCCAGACGGGATTTGGTTGGGATCGAAACCAACCACGGAAGTTGTCGATATAGCGATGGCCGTTGTAATTAGCTTCTTGGATCTGAATTTTTTGGTCATGTTCGACGTCCGTAACTAGGGCGACGTGCCCATAACCTCCGTTGTCCCAACAAGCGATAGCGCCAACCTCTGGGGTGTCTCCTGTCCGGAACCCCGCAGCGCGTGCACTATCTGCCCACATGCCACCGTTTCCCCACCAGTTATGGGCCCAAGGGGCTAATTCTTTGGCTCCCCAGGTACATTCACCAATCGGATAGGTATTTCCCGGGTGTGTCGCGAGTGGCGTGAGCTTTGGCTTTGCTTTTTCCACTTGAAAGGTAGTGGGGAATAGTCCTTTTAATTGACCCTGGTTTTTCTGGTAGACGTGGAGGTGAAATAGTCCGCTTCCCTTGTGTTTTTGAGCTTGAAATCGTAGTTGGAAGTGTCCTGGTGCGGTCTTCTTTGCTGGATACCAGACAAGATCATCCTGTCCATTTTCTTCAGACCAGATGGGAAAAAGCAGATCTCGTCCACATCTTCGAATAAAAGTTTGAGCTGGATCTCGAAATTCCTGTGCAGGAGATAGGTGTGATCGTGATCTTGGGTTGGGATGAAGCCAGATCTTTTTGCTGGACGTTAGTCGTGAGAGGAAATAGCCCGGTGAGCTGCTCATTTGCCTCCACCCCATAGACATGGACATGATAAAGTCCGGCTTGATCAGAATGGTTGGTCAAAGGCACTTCTAGGTTGAATCCCTTGTCACTGCGTTCCACAGGATACCAAATCAGGTCATCTTGTCCATTTTGGTCAGACCAGATGGGGACTTGGATCTTTTGATATTGATCCGGGACGTTTCCAAGATGAATCATCAGCTGCCCTTTTTCGGCATAGATGGCATTTGTTGCTTGATCCGCATGAGCTATAGAGGTTTGCATCCCCCATGTCGCACAAGTTAGGACTACAAATTTTTTAATGGTTTGCATAAATACTCCTTTTTCGTCAAAAGTTAGTAGAGGTCTCACTTATAATATTCGGAAAAAGAGTGGGAAATAGGAGAAAATAATGAAAAAAGTTTGTATTTCTACTGAAAATGGGAGACTTTTGCCAAAATCATTAGAACAAAACGAACGATTATGATATAATTTAATAAAATAATTCGCAAAAGAGGTTCAAGATGAAACTTTTGGTTGTTGGTTCTGGTGGTCGTGAGCATGCGATTGCCAAGAAATTATTGGAGTCTAAGGACGTTGAGCAGGTTTTTCGTGGCTCCTGGTAATGACGGGATGCGATTAGATGGTCTAGATTTGATCAATATCGGAATTTCCGAACATTCTAAGCTGATTGACTTCGCAAAAGGTCGAACGATATTGCTTGGACCTTTATCGGTCCCAGATGATGCCCTTGCGGCTGGGTATCGTGGATGATTTCAATGCAGCTGGCCTCAAAGCTTTTGGTCCGACCAAAGCTGCGGCTGAGCTGGAGTGGTCTAAGGATTTTGCTAAGGAAATCATGGTCAAGTACGACGTTCCGACAGCAGCCTATGGGACTTTTTCAAATTTCGAGGAAGCCAAGGCCTACATCGAAGAAAAAGGCGCTCCAATCGTCGTCAAGGCAGACGGTTTGGCCCTTGGGAAAGGTGTCGTCGTTGCGGAGACAGTTGAGCAAGCAGTAGAAGCCGCTCACGAGATGCTTTTGGACAATAAATTTGGTGACTCAGGTGTGCGTGTGGTCATCGAGGAATTCCTGGACGGTGAAGAGTTCTCTCTCTTTGCCTTTGTCAATGGGGACAAGTTCTACATCATGCCAACAGCTCAGGACCACAAACGTGCCTACGATGGAGACGAGGGTCCGAACACTGGTGGGATGGGGGCCTATGCGCCAGTTCCTCACTTGCCAGAGAGCGTGATTGACACAGCAGTTGACACCATTGTCAAGCCAGTTCTTGAAGGCATGATCAAAGAAGGTCGTCCTTATCTTGGTGTCCTTTACGCTGGTCTTATCTTGACAGATGATGGACCCAAAGTCATCGAGTTCAACGCTCGCTTCGGAGATCCTGAAACGCAAATCATCTTGCCTCGTTTGACATCTGACTTGGCGCAAAATATCACGGATATTTTGGATGGCAAAGAGCCAGCTATCACTTGGACGGACAAGGGTGTGACACTTGGTGTGGTTGTCGCGTCAAACGGTTACCCACTCGCTTATGAGAAAGGTGTCAAGCTTCCAGCCAAGACAGAGGGCGAGATCATCACTTACTATGCAGGTGCTAAAGTTCGCTGAAAATGGCCAAGACCTTCTCTCAAACGGCGGACGTGTTTACATGCTGGTCACAACAGCAGATACCGTCAAAGACGGGCAAAACGTTATCTACAACCAACTCAACAAACAAAATGACAGAAGGCCTCTTCTACCGAACAGATATCGGTAGCAAGGCTATCAAATAATCAGCGACCGTAGGTCGTAAAAGGCGAGCGAAAGCGAGCCAAACTAAGATGATGGTCGCCGTGGTGAAAAGACCAGAACAGATCCTGTTCTGGTCGGGGAAACTTTGAGACCCTAGGCTCAAAGTTTAGGAATGAAACCGAAGGTTTGCTTCCGTCCCCACCACCTAAGACCATTATCAAAAAAGAAAAGGAAAAATTATGACTAAACCAGTTATTTCCATCATCATGGGCTCAAAATCCGACTGGGCAACCATGCAAAAAACCAGCTGAAGTCCTAGACAACTTCGGCGTCGTCTTACGAAAAGAAAGTTGTTTCTGCACACCGGACACCTGACCTCATGTTCAAACATGCGGAAGAAGCACGTAGTCGTGGTATCAAGGTCATCATCGCTGGTGCGGGTGGCGCTGCTCACTTGCCAGGTATGGTTGCAGCCAAAACAACCCTTCCAGTTATCGGTGTGCCAGTCAAATCACGTGCTCTTAGCGGTGTGGATTCACTTTATTCTATCGTTCAGATGCCAGGTGGTGTTCCAGTCGCAACCATGGCTATCGGTGAAGCAGGTGCGACTAACGCTGCCCTCTTTGCCCTCCGTCTCCTTTCAGTAGAGGATCAGGCTATCGCGACAGCTTTGGCAGATTTTGCTGAAGAACAAGGAAAAATCGCAGAGGAGTCTACAAATGAGCTCAACTAAAACCATTGGTATCATCGGTGGTGGCCAGCTCGGTCAGATGATGGCTATTTCAGCTATCTACATGGGCCACAAGGTTATCACCCTTGATCCTGCAGCAGATTGTCCATCTTCTCGTGTGTCTGAGGTTATCGTGGCACCCTACGATGATGTAGATGCTCTTCGTCAGTTGGCGGACCGCTGTGATATTCTTACTTATGAATTTGAAAATGTCGACGCTGACGGTTTGGACGCTGTTATCAAAGACGGTCAGCTCCCACAAGGAACAGACCTGCTTCGCATTTCACAAAACCGTATCTTTGAGAAGGACTTTCTCTCAAACAAGGCCCAAGTGACGGTGGCTCCTTACAAGGTTGTGACATCTAGCCTTGATTTGGAAGATATTGACCTTTCTAAAAAATACGTCCTCAAGACTGCGACAGGTGGCTACGATGGCCACGGTCAAAAAGTCATCACATCGGCCGACGATTTGGAAGAGGCAAATGCCCTTGCTAACTCAGCCGAGTGTGTCTTGGAAGAGTTCGTCAACTTTGACCTTGAAATTTCTGTTATCGTGTCTGGTAACGGCAAGGACGTGACGGTTTTCCCAGTTCAAGAAAATATCCACCGCAACAACATTCTGTCTAAGACCATTGTCCCAGCACGCATTTCAGAAAGTCTAGCGGAAAAAGCTAAAGCTATGGCTGTGAAGATTGCTGAGCAGCTCAATCTTTCTGGTACCCTCTGTGTAGAAATGTTTGCGACAGCTGATGACATCATTGTCAACGAAATTGCGCCACGCCCACACAATTCAGGGCACTACTCAATCGAAGCCTGCGACTTTTCACAATTTGACACGCATATCTTGGGTGTCCTCGGAGCACCACTTCCAGCAATCCACCTCCATGCACCTGCTGTCATGCTCAACGTCCTCGGCCAACACGTCGAAGCAGCTGAGCGTTATGTCACAGAAAATCCAAGCGCCCACCTCCACATGTATGGTAAACTAGAAGCCAAGCACAACCGCAAGATGGGGCATGTGACTTTGTTTAGTGATGAACCGGATAAGGTTGAGGAATTTGGGAAAGGGATTGATTTTTAAAATGGTAGAAGAATTCGATGATGTATTTGAAGATGATATTACTACTCTAACATTTACTTATGCGGATGATGTAGTCATTCCAGAAATTCCGGATGCAGAAGGGATTCATGTTATAGAGAGAACAAACAATCAACTAGTTATAGAGCATACCCGCGATGATGATGAGGTCTATGATTATATAGAGAGTTGCGGGTTAACAAGTCGCCCTATAAAACTTTCGATTGAATTTTGTGTTTACGAAGATCCTGAGGAAGAATAGTATTTAATTTGAATAGGGAAAAATTTATGATTCAACTCATGGTCAACACTTTTGTTAAACAAAGACAAGCCATACAACTACTACTGGAAAGGGATTGATTTTTAGGTGAAAATAGCGATTCTAGGACTTGGAGTGATCGGGACTACTTATGCCTATGCTTTTCAAAAAGCAGGTCATCAAGTGGAACACGTACTTAGAGATAGTAAGAAAAACAATGCTCCCAAGGAGTTGTTGGTTGATCTGCTAGATGGTCGCTATCATTCTAAGGGCGAAAATAAACACGACACCTATGAGGTTCATGTGGCAGAAGCTGATTCGGAATATGATTTTATTTTTCTCAGTGTTCGTCATGGGTTTGTCAAAGAAGCTGTGGAGACCTTGCGAAAAAATAATATCAAAGGCACACTTGTTTTCTTCTGTAATTTCTGGGGTACTCGAAAAGAGGTACAGGAGTGGGCAGGAGATTATGACTATATTCTGGCTTTTCCAACTGCTGGAGGTCATATGCAGGAGGACCATTTGGATGGTGTCTTGTTTGATCATTTAATGCTAGAAGGTGAGCAAAAAGCACAGATTTCTAACTATGCTGATCTGACGGATTTACTGACTTCTGCAGATTTGAAGTGGGAAGTGCCTCATGATATGGTCGAATGGATTTGGATTCACATGGCGATTAATGCGGGTGTCACTTCGACAGCTGCACGTTCAGGGAATCTGGAAAACCCAGAAGAATTGGCTTTGAACTTGATGAATAGTTCTTCGGAATTATCATTAGCCATCAAGGCCATTCGAGAAGCTTTGAAAGTCGTAGAAGCACGTGGCGTGAATTTAAAGCTATACAAAGCCGAGCTCTTACCTTACAAAATTCCCGCATGGATTGCTGGAAAAGCTATGAAAATCATGTTTGCGAAAAATGAGCTGACCCGAAAAATCATGACTTTGCACAATGATAAACAGGACATCTTCTACTGTTGTCAAAGTGTTTATCAAACCGGTCAGGAGTTAGGTGTGAAGATGCCCATTCTGGAAGCAAATATGAAGGGCATTTCGCTTTAGGAGGTTTTATGATTCAACTCATCGTCAACGCATTTATCGAAAAAGAGAAGACGGGGGCAGTCGTCGAAGTTTTGTATGCTAGTAGTGATCACGAAAAGGTGAAAACTAAGTATGAAGAGCTGCTTGCACAATACCCTGAAAACTATTTAGCTATTTATGATGTCCCGCTGGATACGGATTTGAATACACTGGATCATTATCCATCTGTATGGATTGGGAAAGATGAATTTGAATAACGTGATTGCCGGTTGCTAACTGATGTGAAACATCAAAAGAAAGGAAAAATTAACAATGATCGAACGTTACTCTCGCCCTGAGATGGCGAACATTTGGACTGAAGAAAATAAATACCGTGCTTGGCTTGAGGTGGAAATCTTGGCTGACGAAGCATGGGCTGAGTTGGGGGAAATCCCTAAGGAAGATGTGGCTTTGATTCGTGAAAAAGCGGACTTTGACATCGACCGTATTTTGGAAATCGAGCAGGAGACTCGTCACGATGTGGTGGCTTTCACACGTGCGGTTTCTGAGACGCTTGGTGAAGAGCGTAAGTGGGTTCACTATGGTTTGACGTCTACTGACGTGGTAGACACTGCCTATGGTTACCTCTACAAACAAGCCAACGACATCATCCGTCGTGACCTTGAAAACTTCCTTAACATCATCGCTGACAAGGCGAAGGAGCACAAGTTTACCATCATGATGGGTCGTACACACGGTGTGCACGCTGAGCCGACAACTTTTGGTCTTAAATTGGCGACTTGGTACAGTGAAATGAAGCGTAACATCGAGCGCTTCGAGCATGCGGCTGCTGGTGTGGAAGCTGGTAAGATTTCTGGTGCGGTTGGGAACTTTGCCAACATTCCACCATTTGTTGAAAAATATGTCTGCGATAAGCTTGGTATCCGTGCTCAAGAAATCTCTACACAGGTCCTTCCTCGTGACCTTCACGCTGAGTACTTTGCAGTTCTTGCCAGCATCGCAACTTCTATCGAGCGTATGGCGACTGAGATCCGTGGTCTTCAAAAATCAGAACAACGTGAAGTGGAAGAGTTCTTTGCCAAAGGCCAAAAAGGGTCTTCAGCAATGCCTCACAAACGGAACCCTATCGGTTCTGAAAACATGACAGGTCTGGCGCGTGTTATCCGTGGTCACATGGTAACAGCTTATGAAAATGTAGCCCTTTGGCACGAACGTGATATCTCTCACTCATCAGCTGAGCGTATCATCGCACCAGATACTACTATCTTGATTGACTACATGCTTAACCGTTTTGGAAATATTGTCAAGAACTTGACGGTCTTCCCAGAAAACATGATCCGCAACATGAATTCAACCTTTGGTCTCATCTCAGCCAACGTGCCATGTTGACCTTGATTGAAAAAGGCATGACGCGTGAGCAAGCCTATGACTTGGTGCAGCCAAAAACAGCTCAATCATGGGATAACCAAGTCGACTTCAAACCACTTCTTGAAGCAGATCCAGAGGTGACATCTCGCCTCACTCAAGAAGAAATCGACGAAATCTTCAACCCAACTTACTACACCAAACGGGTGGATGAAATCTTCGAACGCATCGGTTTGGGTGACTAATCGCAAGAAAAACGGGAATTTGAAAAATAGACGAAAGAGGCTGGGACAAAAGTCCTAGCCTCTTAATTGTTCTTGGATTGTCGAGCAACAGTGGTTGAGTGGGCTCTACTAGGCTGATTTCATCAGCTTTTACAGCCCTACTCAACTGTGCGGAGGTGGGACGACGAAATCGAATTCTAACGAATTACCGATTTCTGTCCCACTCTCTTTTTTAAACTTTTTATAGCTAAACTATCACTAATTATATATATTTTTAAAGAGGTCTTTAGAAATCGTTTTCAACATGTTATACTGAACCTATAAAAAAGACCGAGCTGTCTCAGTCTTTTTGTTTCTTAGTGATCGCGGTCACAGGAGATAAATTTAATCTTGTAGTAGTCACCGCGTTTATAGGTTTCCGTGTATTCAAGGATTTGGCCAGTAGCCTCTAACTTGGTCGTCTTCACTTGTTTAACAGTTGGGAAATTTTCATCGATCTCCAAAACTTTAGCCACCTTGCTCGGTGTAGGAAAGACGATTTCATTGATTTCTTCGAAGTGCTCATCATTCATATGAATGTGGTAATCCTCTTTGAAGCGATCATAGATAGAACTATAGTATTCCAAATTTGGATAGTTTGGATTGATATATTGTTCAGGAATATAGGTTTGGTGGAAGATATACGTATCATCCCCTGTCTGGCGGGTTCGTTCGATCTTATAGTAGAATTGCGTTGGGTTGAGGCCTAGTTTGTCTAGGATGCTTAAGGTGTTTCCACGTTTAATAGAGAGAACTTTGACTTTGGCCTTTTGGATAGGGAAGGTTTCAACATCTGAAAATTCAACCAGTTTGTGTTTTCGAGCACGAGAAACAAAGGTTCCTTTTCCTTGCTGGCGGACAATGTAGCCATCGGCAGCGAGGTCGTTCAAAGCACGGACAACGGTGATAGAGCTAACATCATAAATTTTGATGAGTTCAGCTTCAGTATAAAATTTATCTCCATTTTCAAATTTTCCTGAGATAATTTGCTGCTTCAATTCATCTTTGATGTGTTGGTACTTTGGAATTGCCATAGTGCTACCTCTCTTTAGATTTCTCTTATTTAACCCTATTTTAACATATTTTTTCTAAAAGTGTTGACATTTTTTAAAAAATTTATTATATTAATAAATGAAAAGGGTTACATATAAGAAAGGGGGCGTTTATGGGAGTTTTTGAGATTCGCGATGCTTTCTATTTAAAAGGTCAACCCTTCAAGATTTTGTCCGGTGCGATCCATTATTTCCGAATTGACCCTGCCGACTGGTACCATTCCTTGTATAATCTCAAGGCTTTGGGGTTTAATACGGTTGAGACCTATGTTCCGTGGAATGCGCATGAACCCCGGAAGGGGCAGTTTGACTTTAGTGGTCGATTGGATCTGGAACGTTTTATCCAAACAGCCCAATCCCTAGGACTTTACATGATTGTAAGGCCGTCGCCCTTTATCTGTGCAGAATGGGAATTTGGTGGATTGCCAGCCTGGCTCTTGGAAGAAGACCTGCGAATCCGCTCATCAGACCCAGCCTTTCTTAAAGCAGTAGATTGTTATTATGATCGCTTGCTTGGGTTGTTGACCCCCTACCAAGTGGATCAGGGTGGTCCAATCCTTATGATGCAGGTGGAAAATGAGTACGGCTCTTATGGGGAGGACAAGGCTTATCTTCGTGCGATTCGGGATTTGATGAAAGAAAAAGGCGTTACCTGTCCCCTCTTTACATCAGATGGTCCGTGGCGAGCTACGCTAAGAACAGGGACCTTGATCGAAGAAGATCTCTTTGTAACGGGGAATTTTGGGTCCAAAGCAACTTATAATTTTGGTCAGATGCAGGAATTCTTTGACGAATATGGCAAAAAATGGCCTCTGATGTGTATGGAATTCTGGGACGGCTGGTTTACCCGCTGGAAGGAGCCTGTGATTCAAAGGGACCCAGAGGAGTTGGCAGAAGCTGTCCATGAGGTCTTGGAGCTTGGCTCGATCAATCTCTATATGTTTCATGGCGGAACCAATTTTGGTTTCATGAATGGCTGCTCAGCTCGGGGGACGCTTGATTTACCACAGGTCACTTCCTATGACTATGGAGCTTTGCTTAATGAGCAGGGCAATCCAACAGAGAAGTATTACGCCATTCAAAAAATGATGGCGACCTATTATCCAGAATACCCGCAGCAAGAACCCCTTATCAAAGAGTGCTTGCCAGCTCAAACCTTGCAATTGACAGCCAAGACCAGCCTCTTTGCCAATCTGGATCATTTGGCTCAGGTCAAGACCAGCCTCTATCCGGAAAAAATGGAAGAGTTGGGGCAAACCACAGGTTATCTCTTGTATGAGACAGATCTTGAGTTAGATGCGGAGGAAGAGAAACTTCGTATCATTGATGGTCGGGATCGGGTACAGATTTACCTAGATGATCGCCATGTAGCAACGCAATACCAAACAGAGATCGGTGAAGATCTTTTTATCAAAGGAAAAAAGAAAGCGGTTACCAATTTAAAAATCTTGCTTGAAAATATGGGACGTGTCAACTACGGGCACAAGCTCTTAGCCGACAGCCAGCACAAGGGCATTCGCACAGGTGTTTGTGTGGATTTGCATTTCCATCTACATTGGAAGCAATACCCGCTGGATTTACAAGATCTCAGTCAGCTCGATTTTTCAAAAGAATGGCAGGCAGGTGCTCCAGCCTTTTACCGATACGATTTTCAGCTGGACCACACCCTCGATACTTATCTAGATATGACAGGGTTTGGAAAAGGAGTCGTCTTTGTCAATGGCCACAACCTTGGCCGCTTCTGGGAGGTCGGACCGACCACCTCACTTTATGTGCCTCATGGATTCCTTAAAGAAGGAGCCAATAGCCTGATTGTCTTTGAGACAGAAGGGCGCTACCAAGAGACACTTGAACTTGTTCAACAACCTACATTTATCACAGTAAAGGGGGAAAACTTATGACTATTGTAGGATGCCGTATCGATGGACGTTTGATCCACGGGCAGGTAGCCAACCTTTGGACTACCAAACTAAATATTTCACGTATCATGGTGATCGATGATGAAGTCGCTCAAAATGATATCGAAAAAAGCGGCTTGAAACTAGCGACACCACCTGGTGTCAAGCTCAGTATCTTGCCAGTAGCAAAGGCTGCAGAAAATATCTTAGCTGGAAAATATGACAGCCAACGTCTCTTCATCGTAGCTCGCAAACCTGACCGCTTCCTAAGCCTGGTAGAAGCAGGTGTACCACTTGAAACCTTAAACGTAGGGAACATGTCTCAGTCAGACGAGACTCGTCCCGTTACTCGTTCGATCAACGTAGTGGATGCCGATGTGGAAGCCTTCCACAAGCTAGCTGAAAAAGGAGTTAAGCTAACTGCTCAAATGGTTCCAAATGATCCAGTTGAAGACTTCTTGAAGTTGCTCAAATAGTTTATAAATAAAAAAGAAAAATTTTAGGAGGAAATTGTCATGATACAATGGTGGCAAATTTTACTACTTACTTTGTACTCAGCTTATCAAATCTGTGATGAGTTGACGATTGTTTCATCAGCAGGCTCACCAGTCTTTGCTGGTTTCATTACAGGACTTGTCATGGGAGATTTAGGAACAGGTCTCTATATTGGAGCAGCTCTTCAATTGACAGTACTCGGTGTTGGTACTTTTGGTGGAGCTTCTCGTATCGACGCGACTTCTGGTGCCGTTCTTGCAACTGCCTTCTCAGTAGCAGGAGGAATCAAACCAGAAATTGCGATTGCAACGATTGCCGTTCCGGTAGCAGGTCTCTTGACTTATGCAGATATCCTTGGTCGGATGAGTACAACTGCCTTTGCACACCGTATTGATGCGGCGATTGAACGCTTTGACTACAAAGGAATTGAACGCAACTACCTTCTCGGTGCTCTTCCTTGGGCTCTTTCTCGTGCCCTTCCAGTTTTCTTAGCTCTTAGGTTCGGTGGGGCTTATGTTCAATCTATTGTAGACTTTGTTGAACAATATAAATGGATTGCGAATGGTTTGACACTTGCAGGACGTATGCTTCCAGGTCTTGGATTTGCGATCTTGCTTCACTACTTACCTGTGAAACGTCACCTTCACTATCTTGCTCTTGGTTTTGGCTTGACAGCAATGTTGACAGTACTTTATGGAAATGTCCAAAGTGTTGGTAATGCCGTTTCAGCAATGCTTGGAACAGATGCTTTTGCAAAACTTCCAAAAGAACAAATGGTTGCCTTCACAAACAACTTCAAATCTGTATCTATGATCGGGGTTGCCATCATTGGTATCTTCCTTGCAGTGCAACACTTTAAAAACAGCCAACGTACGGTTGTAGCTGCTCCAGCAAGCAATGTAGAAAGCGGGGAAATTGAAGATGACGAATTCTAAGAACTACAAACTCACTAAAGAGGATTTCAAACAAATCAACAAACGTAGCCTCTTCACCTTCCAATTGGGTTGGAACTACGAACGGATGCAGGCTTCTGGTTACCTTTACATGCTTCTTCCACAATTGCGGAAAATGTATGGAGACGGCACACCTGAATTGAAAGAAATGATGAAATTGCATACGCAATTCTTCAATACTTCACCATTCTTCCACACCATTATCACTGGTTTTGACCTTGCTTTGGAAGAAAGATGGTGTGAAATCGAAAGATGCGGTTAACGGGATCAAGACAGGTCTCATGGGACCATTTGCTCCTCTTGGAGACTCTATCTTTGGATCTTTGGTTCCAGCCATTATGGGATCTATTGCAGCAACAATCGCGTCACAAGGTCAACCATGGGGTATTTTCCTTTGGATCGCAGTAGCAGTAGCCTATGATATCTTCCGCTGGAAACAGTTGGAGTTTGCTTATAAAGAAGGTACCAACTTAATCAACAACATGCAAAGCACCTTGACAGCTTTGATCGAAGCAGCTTCTGTTCTGGGTATCTTCATGGTCGGTGCCTTGATCGCGTCTATGATCAATGTAGATGTCTCATGGATGCCACACATCGGGGATAAGGCCATCGATATCCAAGACATGCTTAATTTGATCTTCCCACGCTTGGTACCAGCTATCATTACAGGTGTGATCTACTGGTTGCTTGGACGTAAAGGTATGAACTCAACCAAGGCTATCTTGTTGATTATCGTCGCAGCTATTTCCTTCTCTGCCTTTGGACATTTCTTCTTTGGAATGGAATAATGGAGTAAGGTATGGCAAAAGAGTTAGTATTGGTCAGTCATGGTCGCTTCTGTGAAGAGCTCAAAGCCAGTACAGAAATGATTATGGGACCACAAGACAACATTCATGCCGTGGCCCTCTTACCAGAAGAAGGACCAGAAGACTTTACTGCTAAATTTGAAGCAACAGTCCAAGGTCTAGATGATTATATTGTTTTTGCAGATCTTTTGGGAGGAACTCCTTGCAACACCGTGAGTCGCTTAATCCTTGAAGGACGTACGATTGACTTATATGCAGGAATGAATCTTCCCATGGTCATCGAATTCATTAATAGCAGTCTGACTGGTAGTGAAGGGGACTACCCTGAACGTGCAAAAGAAAGTATTGTCAAGGTCAATGACCTCTTGTCAAACCTTGATGATGATGAAGATGAGTAGGTTGGTATGGGAGTCTGGGAGCATTATCTCAGACTCCTTTCCCATTTATCAACGCTAGATAGTAGAAAGGAACACGATTTTCTATGTTAGACTATACAAAAGAAGACTTGCAAGATCTAGGAGCAGAGATCACCACGCGTGAGATCTACCAACAACCGAAGGTTTGGAAGGAAACGGCTCGCTTGTACCAAGAAAGACAAGCAGAAATCCAAGCTTTCTTAGATAAAATTGGGCAGGAGCACCCCTACATCAAGGTTATCTTGACAGGGGCTGGGACCTCAGCCTATGTGGGGAATACCTTGGTTCCCTATTTGCAGGAAGTGCACGATGAACGCCATTGGAATTTCCAATCCATTGCGACGACCGATATCGTGGCGCATCCACAAACCTATCTCAAAAAAGAAGTGCCGACTGTCTTAGTTTCCTTTGCACGAAGTGGCAACTCGCCTGAAAGTGTCGCGACAGTTGAGTTAGCTCAAGACTTGGTCGATGAACTCTATCAGATCACCATTACCTGTGCGGAAGAAGGCAAGCTGGCCCAGCAGGCCCACGGAGATGAGCGCAATCTCTTGCTTCTCCAACCAAAAGAAACCAACGATGCTGGGTTTGCCATGACCTCCAGCTTTACCTCTATGCTTTTGACAGCCCTCTTGGTCTTTGATCCAAGTGAGGAAGAAATCAAGGAAAAACGAGTGGAAGAATTGATTTATCTGTCAGAGCAGGTCTTGGAGAAAGATCGCGAGGTCAAGGAAGTTGTAGATTTAGACTTCGAACGTGTCATCTATCTAGGAGCAGGACCTTTCTTTGGGCTAGCTCATGAAGCCCAGCTCAAGATTTTAGAGTTAACAGCCGGGAAAATCGCGACCATGTATGAGAGCCCTGTCGGCTTCCGTCACGGACCGAAATCCCTCATCAATGACCAGACCCTGGTCTTGGTTTTTGGATCCATTGATCCATATACGCGCCAGTACGATTTGGATTTGGTTGGAGAAGTGGCTGGAGATCAGATTGCCCGTCAGGTCGTCCTCTTGACCGACCAAGCTGCTGGGATTGAGCATGTACGTGAAGTGTTGGTAGCATCTTCAGCAGAGTCGCTCGATATCTACCGTGCCTTCCCATACATTATCTATGGTCAATTGATTTCCCTCTTGACTTCGCTCAAGGTTCAAAATCGCCCAGATACGCCATCACCAACTGGAACGGTCAACCGTGTTGTACAAGGAGTGGTGATCCACCCTTTTCACTAGAATGAATGATCTTGGAGGAGACAACTTGTGAAACACTATCAAAAATATCGATTTGGTCAATTGGACGGGCAAGATGTAGAAGCGTATTGCCTCGAAAATGACCTGGGGTATCAACTGTCTGTCATGACCTATGGGGCTACAATCTTAGAGTATGTGACACCAGACAAACAGGATCAATTCGCCAACATTGTATTGGGTTTTGACAATTTTGATGCCTATGTCGGCAATAGCCCTAAGTATGGGGCCAGTATTGGTCCGGTCGCTGGTCGGATCGCAGGTGCCAGCTTTGACCTCAATGGGCAAACCTATCACTTGGAAGCCAATAATGGCGCCAACTGCAACCACAGTGGACCGACTGGCTGGGACAGCGCCTTGTTTAGCGTGGAGTCGGTAACAGACCAAGAAATCACCCTGTACACAGAGCGCGCAGATGGCACCGGTGGATTCCCTGGAAATCTCAAAATCTGGGTAACCTATAGTTTGACTGAAGCAGGGGGAGCTGGAAATCAGCTACCGGGTGGAAACGGACCAAGACACCCTGGTCAATCCGACCAACCACAGCTATTTCAACCTATCAGGCAACTTCACCCAGCCGGTTAATGACCATGTCTTCCAGATCAATCATCAGGGGCTTTACCCCATCCATCCAGATGGCGTTCCTCTTCACACTGTGGATAGAGAAAGTCCGATCGTTCAGCATCTCTACCAAGCCATGCTGTTAGAGGATCTCTTCAAGGATCCTGATCCGCAAATTCGCCTGGTAGAAGGATTAGACCATCCTTTCGCTCTACCAGAAGGGCATGAAAATGCAGGTTTCTTCTACCATCAGCCGTCTGGGCGCTTTTTGACCTTCAAGTCAGAAGCCCCAGCCTTGGTGGTGTATTCAGCCAATTTTGTAGATGAAATCGTTCATCTTCAAGGCAAACCAATGGTTCAGCACAATGGCTTGGCCCTCGAATTTCAAACAGTGCCAGATGCCATTCATAGTGACCAAGCTGAAAAGGTCATCTTGAGAGCAGGGCAAGTCTTTACCAGCAAGACCAGCTACCATGCCATTGCTAAGAAATAATGAGAAAAGGGGAGGCTCCAAACAAGGATGTAAAATTCTTGCTCAAAGCCTCCTCTTTTTTTAGAAAATATTTTTCAAAAATAACTATAAGAAAACTTTAAGCTTCCCGTCGTATACTAATACCATCATCAAAGACCTCCTAACTTTGAATGATAAAACTCCTAAAACTTTTTCATAATAATCTCCCTATAAGAGCCACCAAAACCGGTGGCTTTTTCTCTATGTACCTTAGTGAGTCAAGTCCATTCGGGACGCAGACGAGCTTAGGTACATTGACGCAGTTTGAGCGGAGCGAAAACTACGTTCCTTATTATTATGGTGAAGGCAGTCCAATAGGGTCGCAGACGGAATACGTTCCTTAAAAAGAAACAAGGTATTTTAAGAAGGAAATTGCTTCCTAATACCCAATAATCAATAACTAGTAATATTCTAAATAGAAGATTTTAAATCATCAGGAGACATCATTTTTTGCTATAATAGACTGTATGAGTAGAATTTTAGACAATGAAATCATGGGCGATGAAGAGGCTGTTGAACGGACGCTGCGCCCGCAATATTTACATGAATATATCGGCCAGGATAAGGTCAAGGACCAGCTAAAAATCTTTATTGAAGCGGCTAAGCTTCGGGATGAAGCGCTGGACCATGTCCTTCTTTTTGGCCCTCCAGGACTGGGGAAAACCACCATGGCTTTTGTCATTGCCAATGAGCTGGGTGTTAATCTCAAGCAGACTTCCGGTCCTGTCATTGAAAAGGCTGGTGACCTGGTAGCTATCCTCAATGACCTAGAGCCGGGCGATGTTCTCTTTATCGATGAGATCCACCGTCTGCCTATGTCAGTCGAAGAAGTGCTTTACAGTGCCATGGAGGATTTTTACATCGATATCATGATTGGCGCTGGCGAGACCAGTCGGAGTGTCCATCTGGATCTTCCGCCTTTCACTTTGATTGGGGCGACGACCCGAGCAGGTATGCTGTCCAATCCCTTGCGCGCTCGCTTTGGAATTACCGGTCATATGGAATACTACGAGCAAGATGATCTGACAGAGATTGTCGAGCGGACCGCTGAGATCTTTGAGATGGAAATTACCCACGAAGCTGCTGAAGAACTTTCTCTTCGTAGTCGTGGGACCCCTCGGATTGCCAACCGCTTGCTCAAACGGGTGCGCGATTTTGCCCAAATCATGGGCGATGGTCTGATTGATGAGACCATTACCGACAAGGCCCTCTCCATGCTGGACGTGGACCATGAAGGACTGGACTATGTCGATCAAAAAATCCTGCGCACCATGATTGAGATGTATGGGGGAGGACCAGTTGGCCTTGGGACCCTATCGGTCAATATTGCTGAAGAGCGCGAGACCGTAGAAGATATGTATGAACCTTACTTGATTCAGAAGGGCTTTATCATGCGGACCCGTACAGGGCGCGTGGCAACCCGCAAGGCCTATGAACACCTAGGCTATCCCTACAATGGAGACTAACAGAAGATGCTGACGGAAGAAACGATCGTAGAACAAATCCAAACGGACCCGGAGATGATGGCGGTCTTGGCCATTATTCGGGATCTCAACTTGGCAGATGCTTGGTTAGCAGCGGGTGCGGTACGAAATTTTATCTGGAACCAGCTTTCTGGAAGACCAGGGTTTGATGCGACAACGGATCTGGATCTGGTCTTTTATGACCCCGCGATTAGCTATGAGGAGACGCAGCAGATTGAGCAGGAATTAAAGAAGGTCTATCCCCAATACGCTTGGGAAGTGAAGAATCAAGTCTACATGCACCAGCATAGCCCGGGGACGGCCCCTTATCGCAGTGCTTGTGATGCGGTTTCTAAATACCCTGAGCAGTGTACGGCTCTTGCGGTTCGCTTAAGGGAAGATGGTCAGCTGGAGCTCTTTCTCCCCTATGGGACCAGGGATATCGAAGACTTCATCGTTCAGCCGACTCCTCATTTTTAGCCAGCCCCGAGCGTTTGGCGGTGTATACGGAGCGTATGAATAAGAAAAATTGGCAGGCTAAATGGCCTCGATTAGAGGTTCGTTTTCCAAAATAGAGAAAAAGATCAGATTTGAAAAAGGAATCTGATTTTTCTTTAAAATGATAGAGCCCCTTTGTCATCTTTCTGTCACATTTTTGTTATAATAGTCATAGTATGCTGGTTTCCCATAGTGGAAAGCGAAGAGCTCATGTAAATTGGGTAGTCCGAACAAGGAGTTAGGTGGTATCATGAAAAAAATCGTCTTTGTCTGCTTAGGAAATATTTGTCGGAGCCCTATGGCGGAGTTCGTCATGAAGGACTTGACCGATCAGTATGAGATTGAAAGTCGGGCCACCTCTAGTTGGGAACATGGCAATCCCATCCATCGGGGGACTCAGAAAATCTTTCAACAATACCAAGTCCCGTATGATCCAGCTAAGACTTCCTTACAGATCAAGGAAGAGGATTTTTATGCCTTTGATGTGATCCTAGGGATGGACGAAAACAATGTAGCAGATTTAAAACAAATGGCTCCTGCAGGGACAGAGCATAAGATCCATCTTTTTGCTGACGAAAGTGTGCCAGATCCATGGTATACTGGTGATTTTGAGGAAACCTATCGCAGGGTTCTGGCGGGCTGTGAAGCTTGGTTAGATCAGCTAGCAACTTCTTAAGAGTTTGATATGTGAGAGAATACAGAATATGAAAGAATTTTTAGAGACTTATAAGGTCTATCTAACAAGAAAAAACTTAGAAATAGCAGCATTTGTCGTGATTATATTATCTGCTTTGCTGGTCTTCTTTTCATCTATTCCGGGTCAGGGGACATTGACGTTGGACAAGGGCGCTATCCGTTACAAGGGAAGTTTAGTTCGTGGCAAGATGAATGGCAAGGGAACGGTCACCTTCAAAAATGGGGATACCTATACAGGAAACCTCGTCAACGGCTCTTTTAGTGGTTATGGCAAATTTAAGTCCAAGGATGGCTGGACCTATGAAGGGCAGTTTGTCAATGGTCAGCCCGAGGGCAAAGGCACCTTAACCACAGAAGCCAACGTCGTATACAAAGGAACATTCAAGCAGGGGATTTATCAGAATGCGCATTAAATGGTTTTCACTAGTCCGTGTCACAGGACTCTTATTGGTATTGCTCTACCATTTCTTCCAGAAAGCCTTCCCAGGAGGCTTTATTGGGGTAGATATTTTCTTCACCTTTTCAGGATTTTTGATTACGGCTCTCTTGATCGATGAATTTGCGCGCAAGCAGGAGATCGACTACCTAGCTTTCTTGAAACGGCGCTTTTATCGAATCGTACCGCCACTTGTTTTTATGGTCTTGGTTGTGATGCCTTTACCTTTATGGTCCAACGTGACTACGTGGCTGGTATTGGGACTCAGATTGCAGCAGTCTTTGGTTTTGTGACCAATTTCTTTGAGATGGCAACCGGTGGTAGTTACGAAAGTAACTTTATTCCCCACCTTTTCCTTCACACTTGGAGTTTGGCTCTAGAGGTGCATTACTATGTGCTGTGGGCGCTCCTCGCATGGTTCTTGGCTAAGCGGTCTAAGACAGTTGGGAAATACCGAGGCATGCTCTTCTTAGCATCTAGCGGGCTCTTTCTCTTCACCTTCTTGTCCATGTTTATCCGCGCTTTTTTGACAGCCAATTTCTCAACGATTTATTTCTCTAGTTTTACCCATATCTTCCCCTTCTTTGCGGGATCGTGTTTAGCAACGGTGACAGGGATTGCCAATGTCAGTCCTAACTTTACAAAACTTGTCCAGTCTTGGAGTATGAAAAAGACGTTAGCGGTCTTGGGTGGCAGTTTTGCCTTCTTGTTCCTGCTCAGTCTTTTCTTACCATTTGACAGCTTATGGACCTACCTATTTGGTTTTTTAGCAGCGACAATTGCGGCTTGTGCCATGATTCTTTCAGCCCGTATTCTCCATGAGAAGACACCCAATACAAAAGAACCAGCCGTCCTCAATTTCTTTGCGGATACCAGTTATGGTGTCTATCTTTTCCACTGGCCTTTCTTTATTATCTTCTCTCAACATTTGGGAAATCTGGTAGGAGCTATTGCGACAACCATTGTCTCCTTGATTCTAACAGCTCTATCTTTCTATATTTTGGAGCCAACCATTGCAGGTAAAGAGCCTCGTGTCTTTGGCATGAAGATGGACCTCAGTTTTTTGACCAAGCCAATCTTTTACCTGATGATTCCCTTGACCCTGTTGATGATTGGGATTTCTGCCTTTGCACCAACAGTGGGAGCCTTTGACGAAAGCTTAGTTGTCAGTGGTCTCAATCAAGCAGATAGCAAAATGCAGGTCACACGTACCCAGGTGGAAAATGCTACGGCGACAGATTATAACGTCTCAAATGGAGTGACCATGATTGGTGATTCCGTTAACTTGCGGGCCCAGGATTATCTAGTAAAAGCAATCCCAGGCATCCAGATTGATGCGGTGGTGAGCCGTCAGTTGGAAAATGGGATGAAGGTCTTTGAGACGGATATTTCTAATAAGGTCTTATTGAAAAATGTCGTCATTGCCCTAGGAACGAATACTGTTAGCAACTACAAAGAGTTGCTGGATCAGTATGTTGAAAAACTTCCAAAAGGTCGTCGCTTGATTCTTGTGACACCATATGATGGTCGCTATGCCAACGATCAGTCTAGTGAATCGGTCCAAACCCGTCTCTATGAGTTGGAATTAGCCAAGAAGTATGATTTTATTACCATTGCAGACTGGTACCAAGTAGCCGTTGAAAATCCAAACATTTGGGTTGGAACAGACTCTGTCCACTTCAATATGGAAACAAATGGTGGCGAGCTCTATGCCCAAACGGTTAAGGAAGCTCTTGATAAAGCGGAAAAAGGTCCAGTTAAGAAGTAGAGAGACTTCTTTGAAATTGCAATAAAACAAATGCTAACAAAAGAGAACAAAAAGCAACTTTTTACTTGTAAAAGGTTGCTTTTTTTAGTAAGATTAAGAAAACGCTTACAAAAACAGAATGAAAATTTTACTTTGTGAAGAAAAAATTTTTTGATATTTTTTTCACAATGTCATCAAGGGAATTCTATAATGATGCCTGCTTTGATAAAATATTCACAAACTATAAAAAATTCTTTGTGAAAGTTGCTTGGAAGTGTTTACAAAAATCTTAAAATAGAGTACAATTATATTGTGAAATAATTAACAAATCGAAATCTCTTACACTGTTCTTGAAAATTTCTGAAAACAGGAAAAAGTTCCGGAAAAGAATAAGGGTTTCAAACATTGGAGGAAAGCATCAAATGGCTGATAAAAAAACTCTCTCACCTGAAGAAAAGAAACTCGCTGCTGAAAAACACGTAGACGAGTTGGTCCAAAAGGGTCTTGTTGCATTAGAAGAAATGCGTAAATTGAATCAGGAGCAAGTGGACTATATCGTTGCAAAAGCATCTGTAGCAGCTCTTGACGCACACGGTGAGCTCGCTCTTCATGCCTATGAAGAAACTGGTCGTGGTGTCTTTGAAGACAAGGCGACGAAGAACTTGTTTGCTTGTGAGCACGTAGTCAACAACATGCGCCATACGAAAACAGTTGGCATCATTGATGACGATGATGTGACAGGCTTGACCTTGATTGCAGAACCAGTCGGTGTGATCTGTGGGATCACTCCAACTACCAACCCAACCTCTACAGCAATCTTCAAAGCCTTGATCTCATTGAAGACCCGTAACCCAATCATCTTTGCCTTCCATCCATCTGCTCAAGAATCATCTGCTCATGCGGCTCAAATCGTACGGGATGCAGCGATCAAGGCAGGAGCACCTGAAAACTGTGTGCAATGGATTACCCAACCTTCGATGGAAGCAACCAGTGCGTTGATGAACCACGAAGGGATTGCGACTATCCTTGCGACAGGTGGGAACGCCATGGTGAAAGCGGCCTATTCTTGCGGGAAACCAGCTCTTGGGGTAGGTGCCGGAAACGTACCTGCTTATGTTGAAAAAACAGCTAACATCCGCCAAGCAGCCCACGATATCGTCATGTCTAAATCATTTGACAACGGAATGGTTTGTGCGTCTGAACAAGCAGTGATCATCGATAAAGAAATCTACGATGAGTTTGTAGAAGAATTCAAATCTTACCACACTTACTTTGTCAACAAAAAAGAAAAAGCCCTTCTTGAAGAGTTCTGCTTCGGTGTCAAAGCCAATAGCAAAAACTGTGCGGGTGCGAAATTGAATGCGGACATCGTTGGGAAACCAGCAGCATGGATCGCTGAACAAGCCGGCTTCTCTGTACCAGAAGGAACCAATATCCTAGCTGCAGAAGTGAAAGAAGTTGGTCCAAAAGAACCATTGACTCGTGAAATTGTCTCCAGTCATTGCTGTTTTGAAAGCAGACAGCCGTGAAGATGGAATTGACAAAGCTCGTCAAATGGTTGAATTCAACGGACTTGGTCACTCTGCTGCCATCCATACTGCAGATGCTGATCTTGCTAAAGAATTTGGGAAAGCTGTCAAAGCCATCCGTGTGATCTGGAACTCTCCTTCTACTTTTGGTGGTATCGGGGACGTATACAATGCCTTCTTGCCATCATTGACTCTTGGTTGTGGTTCATATGGACGCAACTCAGTCGGTGATAACGTAAGCGCAGTAAACCTCTTGAATATCAAAAAAGTCGGACGCCGGAGAAATAACATGCAATGGATGAAACTTCCTTCGAAGACATACTTCGAACGTGGATCAATTGAATACTTACAAAAATGTCGTGATGTAGAACGTGTCATGATCGTAACAGACCATGCGATGGTAGAACTTGGTTTCTTGGATCGCATTATTGAACAATTAGACCTTCGCCGCAACAAGGTGGTTTACCAAATCTTTGCGGATGTTGAACCGGATCCAGATATCACAACTGTTGAACGTGGTACAGAGATCATGCGGACCTTCAAGCCAGATACGATCATCGCTCTTGGTGGTGGTTCTCCAATGGATGCGGCTAAAGTTATGTGGCTCTTCTATGAACAACCAGAAGTGGACTTCCACGATTTGGTTCAAATTCATGGATATCCGTAAACGTGCCTTCAAATTCCCATTGCTTGGTAAGAAGACTAAATTCATCGCCATCCCAACAACATCTGGTACAGGATCAGAAGTTACTCCATTTGCCGTTATCTCTGATAAAGCCAATAACCGCAAATACCCAATCGCTGACTATTCATTGACACCAACAGTAGCGATTGTGGACCCATCTCTTGTCTTGACTGTTCCAGGATCGGTTGCAGCAGATACTGGTATGGACGTCTTGACTCACGCGACAGAAGCTTATGTCTCTCAAATGGCTAGCGACTTTACAGATGGTCTTGCCCTTCAAGCTATTAAACTGGTCTTTGAAAACTTGGAAGAATCTGTGAAAACAGCCAACTACGATGCCCGCGAAAAGATGCACAATGCCTCTACGATCGCAGGTATGGCCTTCGCCAATGCCTTCCTCGGTATTTCTCACTCCATGGCCCACAAGATCGGTGCGCAATTCCACACGATTCACGGACGGACCAATGCGATCTTGCTTCCATACGTGATCCGCTACAACGGTACACGCCCAGCTAAGACCGCGACATGGCCTAAGTACAACTACTACCGTGCAGATGAAAAATACCAAGACATCGCTCGTATGCTAGGACTTCCATGCTCTACACCAGAAGAAGCTGTTGAAGCTTACGCAAAAGCTGTCTATGAACTTGGTGAGCGCTGTGGTATCCAAATGAACTTCAAGGCACAAGGAATCAATGAAAAAGAATGGAAAAAACATTCTCGTGAATTGGCCTTCCTTGCTTATGAAGATCAATGTTCACCAGCTAACCCACGTCTTCCAATGGTAGACCATATGCAAGAAATCATCGAAGATGCTTACTATGGTTACAAGGAACGTCCAGGACGTCGTAAATAAGACGCCAAGGAACAAATGATGTTTATCAGCCCCCTCACTCGAAAGAGTGAGGGATTTTTGATGGCTTTTTCAGGTTTCAATCGAACAAAGGAAGCTGAGGAATTGGCCGTCTTTTTTGCTTTTCAGGCCCCAGAGCCGTTTTTTCATAAAAAATTAGACTTTTTTTGAGAATCTGTGCTATTTTTATAGCATTCCGAGCTAATTTATGTTACCCTATAATGTGTGAATTTGCTTGTGCTGAAGGGTTAGGATAGCTTTTCAGTTATAGGAAAAAGAATGAAACGAAACTAAGAAGGGAGGCCATCTCAAATGGAGTTAGAAGGTGAAGTGCAAGATCGAACACAGAAAATTATTGAGATGCCCCAAAGAGATCGGGGAACATCTGCTTCAGAAACTCATGCATCATCTGCTTCGGTGGTCTCCATGTATGGGCAGGAAAGGTCAAGTATTCCTAGTCTCCATCAGCAATTGGCAGGCGCTTCTGGGCCTCAAACCATTCAATTGCGGGAAGAATTGGTGCTGGCAGTAGCGCAGAATGCTTCAGCGCAAGCAACTGTGTTTGAGACTGAGCTCAAGGGCAAGCTGGAAGAGGCCAAGGAGACGGTTTCCCATAAGGTTGCGGAGGTGTCACAAATGGCCCACAGCATGGCTCAATTTTTAACAGATGCAGAAGTGGAGCAACTATTAGGAGAGTTCTCCATGGATACTTGCTGGGACCAAGCGGTCGAGGCGGAAAACCTGGCTCAAGCAAAGGCCTACTCGACACGTCTGTCAGATTTGGCTGGCCAATTAGAAGCTGCATCAGCCCAATTGGTGGACTTGGACAAGGGACAAGCAGCAGCCTTTGATTTTTCATAAGTAGGAGAAAAAGATGTTAGAGATCCTGGGAGAGGATAGAGAACGAATTGAGGAGCTCCATCGAGAGATTAAAAAGGAGCAAGAGCGGATTGCAATTCGGAGTTTGATTGCGACGCAAAAAGCCTTGATGATGTTGGAAGGGATGAGTTTGCAGGTGACTTTGAGCGGTCAATCCGAAAAATGCGCTCTTTTGCCACAACAACCCTAGTTAATGATTTGAAAGATGGATTTACAGGAGGAGCAGCGGACGCGGCAGAAGCAGCACTGAAATCAGTGAAAAAGCCGATTTTATTGAGTCCGATTAAAGGAGGTATGTGATGTACCATTCAGGAAATAGTGAATTAGAACAACTAGAAGATCGACATTACCGCTTCAATCAGAAACTTAGTGAGCTGGAGTGGGATTATGCGGATATGCGCATGGATGTTCGACAACATACAGAAAATTTAGTAGACTGGCTGAGTGCTCTGCATTTTCAAGCCCCAAGTGCGGAGGCTCAAAGTGGCCTGGAGCGCTTGTTTGCTTTGCAAGAAGAGTTTGAAGCAGAACTCAAGCGCTATGAAGAGCGTTTAGAAGAAGAGCGAGAACGCGAGCAGCAAGAGTACTATAAGCAGCGCCAACAATTAGAACAAGGTGATTGAAACATTCCTCTGGTAGAGATAAGAGGAATGTTTTTGTTTGCTCAAAAAACTTTTAAAAATGTGCTCATAAATTCTTGTAAGCGTTTACTTAATATGTTATAATATTCACAAAGAAACGAAAATAAAATGGTTTTATCAAACCAAGAAAGAAAAGGAGTCGCTTATGAAAGCTGCAACTTATGTATCTGCAGGCAATCTGCAACTGATCGACCAACCAAAACCAGTGATCAAAAACCCAACGGATGCCATTGTGCGGATCTTGAAAACAACCATCTGTGGCACAGATCTTCATATTTTGGGGGGAGATGTCCCTGCTTGTAAAGAAGGCACGATTTTAGGTCACGAAGGGATCGGAATTGTCGAAGAAGTCGGCGATGCGGTTACCAACTTCAAGGTGGGGGACAAGGTCATTATCTCTTGTGTGACAGCTTGTAATACCTGCTATTACTGTAAGCGTAGCCTTCCTTCTCACTGTGAAGATGGTGGTTGGATTTTGGGTCACTTGATCAATGGAACCCAAGCAGAATATGTGCATATTCCACATGCGGATGGCAGTCTCTATCATGCGCCAGCTTCTGTGGATGACGAAGCCTTGGTCATGCTCTCAGATATCCTCCCAACTTCTTATGAAATCGGGGTCCTCCCATCTCATGTGAAACCAGGGGATAATGTCTGCATCGTTGGAGCTGGTCCGATCGGTCTTGCGGCTCTCTTGACGGTTCAATTCTTCTCGCCAGCTACGATTATCATGGTAGACTTGTCAGAGTCTCGTCTTGAAGCTGCTAAGAAATTCGGAGCTACTCATACGATCTGCTCCAGTGATATTGCTGAAATCAAGGCCTTTATCAATGAAGTGACCGATGGTCGTGGTGTCGATATTTCTATGGAATGTGTAGGCTATCCTGCTACCTTTGATGTCTGTCAAAACGTCATCTCTGTCGGTGGTCACATTGCCAATGTTGGCGTTCACGGAAAACCAGTTAGCTTCAATTTAGATGATCTGTGGATCAAGAACATTACCCTCAACACTGGTCTTGTCAATGCCAATACCACTGAAATGTTGCTCAATGTCTTAAAATCTGGTAAGATCGATGCAACCAAGCTCATCACCCACCACTTCAAACTCTCAGAAGTCGAAAAGGCCTACGATGTCTTTAAACATGCGGGTGAAAACAATGCACTCAAGGTCATTATCGAAAATGATATTAGTCAATGACGTGCTAGTTAATCTTTGTTCATAGTTTTTTTAGAAGGGCCAGAGATATTCTGGTCCTATTTTCAGTCTCAACTAACCGATTTCACCTTGCAAAAAAAATTCTTTGTCTTATAATATAAGTGTAGAAAACGATTACAATAAAAGAAAGGTGTGATCTTATGAAATGGTTTCATTATCATCGTGAATTCTGGATGGACTTTCATTTCTGGATCTTGGTCTTGCTTTTGGTGGCTGTGATGTTGACGATGCAGACCCCGCTTTCGGTTGTTAGTCTAGCTTATCTTGCATTTGTAGGGATTTTGATCCTGCTTCAGGTTTTTCAACTGCCTGTATCGACACGTCAGTATCCAGAAGGTAGCTACCATTTCAACTGGACCTTCTATCGCGATACCAGACTGTATACCGATCTCTTTGTCTTAGCTGGCCTCTTGGCAGGACCAATTGCTTCATCGGATATGATCTATTGGATCTTGCTTGGTGCCGTTGTTGGCTCTATTGGTTTTGTGCTTGTCGTAAAAGAAAAAGCGACTCAAAAGATGGCCTAGGGAATAACCATGTCCTAGATCTCTGAAACTAGTTTCAGAGATCTTTTTATTTTCCCTAAAATGTGAAACTATAATCCAATTGCAGGAATAATATTGTAAGCGCTTTAAAAATGGATTATAATCAATTTACAAGTACTCGAGTTGCCTTAGTATCAAAGGAGAAGGAGTTATGTCAAAGATTACAAAAGATGAATTAATCCAGCAAATCAAAGATGGTATCATTGTTTCTTGTCAGGCTCTCCCTCACGAACCGCTCTATACAGAAACAGGAGGACTCATTCCTCTCTTGGTTAAAGCGGCTGAGCAGGGTGGAGCTGTCGGGATCCGAGCCAACAGTGTCCGGGATATCAAGGAAATCAAGGAAGTGACCAAGTTACCCATCATTGGGATTATCAAGCGTGATTACCCACCTGAAGAACCTTTTATCACGGCTACCATGAAAGAAGTCGATGAATTAGCAGCTTTGGATATCGCGGTCATTGCCCTGGATTGTACCAAACGTCCCCGCCATGATGGTCTTTTGATTGGTGACTTTATCCGTCAAGTCAAAGAAAAATATCCCGATCAGCTTTTGATGGCTGATATCTCTACCTTGGAAGAAGGATTGGCGGCTGTTGAAGCGGGAGTAGACTTTGTCGGAACGACCCTATCCGGCTATACGGACTACAGTCCAAAGGTCGATGGACCAGATTTTGAACTGATCCATAGCCTCTGCCAAGCAGGAGTGGATGTCATCGCAGAAGGCAAGATCCACTATCCTGATCAAGCCAAAAAAATCCATGATCTCGGGGTTCGCGGCATCGTCGTAGGTGGTGCTATTACCCGACCAAAAGAGATCACCGAGCGCTTTGTCGCAGCCTTAACATGAGAAAACAAAACAGAAGATTGAAGGAGGAGGAGACTCGGTAGAGAGTAGTCGAATTCATTTCAGAGAATGTTTCAGTGAAGGGATAACGAAGTAGATTTCAAGAAGGAAGTCATATTTGCTTAACTTTCTGTAACATAAATCTAGTGTAAAAGGAGAAATAGATGATATTTGATGATTTAACAAACATAAAATTGTACAAAGGGATTCATCCTAATCTGGACCAAGCGATTGATTTTCTCTATGAACACCGGAAAGATTCTTTTGAGTTAGGGAGATATGATATCGACGGTGACAAGGTCTTTCTCGTTGTCCAAGAAAACACCCTTAACAAAGATGAAAATGATCGCTTTGAACATCATCGTCGTTATGCCGATCTTCATTTATTAGTTGAAGGGCATGAATTCTCTAGCTACGGTTCCCGTATCCTAGATGAAGCTATTCCATTTGATGAAGCAAGTGATATAGGTTTTGTTCATTGTGAGAAATTCTATCCACTTCATTTGGGCTATCATAATTTCGCAGTCTTCTTCCCTGGTGAACCTCACCAACCAAATGGCTATTCAGGTCAGGAAGAAACAGTCAGAAAATATCTATTCAAAATTGCCATTGATTAGATGTGTTACATAGAAAATGGAGGAGATCGGCAATCTAGTTAGTTTTTTCGGAGAAGTTAAGTCTTCAAAGCGCTGATTACATATTTTGTATTTAAAACAGAAAGAGGAAAACAATGAAAAATAGTAAGAAAATTCTTTTCGCTTTGGTTCTCGCGTTATTCGCATTGTTTGTCACTGCGTGTTCATCTTCAAAAAATGATGCAGAAGGAAGTAATAAATCAGGAGAATTATCTGGTGAAATTGTAATGTGGCACTCATTTACTCAAGGGCCTCGGTTAGAAAGTATTCAAAAATCAGCTGATGAGTTCATGAAGAAGCATCCAAAGGTTAAAATTAAGATTGAGACATTTTCATGGAATGACTTCTATACAAAGTGGACGACTGGATTAGCAAATGGCAATGTTCCAGATATTAGTACAGCTTTGCCAAACCAAGTTATGGAAATGGTGAATTCTGATGCTTTGGTTCCATTGAATGATACTATTAAGACAATTGGAGAAGACAAATTTAATAAAACAGCACTAGATGAAGCGAAGGTTGATGGCAATTTTTATTCCGTGCCTTTGTACTCACATGCTCAAGTCATGTGGGTTCGCACTGATTTATTGAAACAAAATAATATTGAAGTTCCAAAAACATGGGACCAGTTGTATGAAGCTTCTAAAAAATTAAAAGAAAATGGAGTCTATGGATTGTCTGTGCCTTTCGGAACAAATGATATGATGGGAACACGCTTCTTGAATTTCTATGTACGAAGTGGTGGTGGTAGCCTGTTGACAAAAGATATGAAAGCTAACTTGACAAGCAAACTGGCCCAAGATGGAATTAAATATTGGGTGAAGATGTACAAGGAATTTTCTCCGAAAGATTCACTTAACTTTAATGTCTTGCAACAAGCCACTTTGTTCTATCAAGGAAAGACAGCATTTGACTTTAATTCAGGATTCCATGTCGGTGGTATTCAAGCAAATAGCCCTCAATTGATTGATGCGATTGACGCCTATCCTATTCCAAAAGTAAAAGAATCAGATAAAGATTATGGTATTGAAACTTCTAATATTCCATTAGTAGTTTGGAAGAATTCAAAACATCCAGAAGTAGCGAAAGCATTCTTAGAATCTTTGTATGAAAAGAAAAATTATATTAGCTTCTTAAATTCAACTCCTGTTGGAATGTTGCCTGCCATCAAAGGAATTAGTGATGATCCAGCCTATAAAGATAATGACATCCGTAAGAAATTCCAACATGCAGAAGAAGTTATTACAAAAGCAGCAGAAAAAGGTACAGCTATTGGATATGAAAATGGTCCAAGTGTTCAAGCTGGAATGTTAACAAACCAACATATCATTGAACAAATGTTCCAAGATATTATTACAAATGGTAAAGATCCAATGGAGGCTGCTAAGGATGCAGAAAAACAATTGAACGATTTATTCGAAACTGTAGCAGTTGATGTTAAATAAGAATAGCAGAGGCTACATTATTGTAGCCTCTGTTTTTAGAGAGGAAAAAGCATATGGTCAAAAATAGAAATTTGACTCGATGGGTGTTTGTATTACCTGCTATTATCATTGTTGGACTATTATTTGTTTACCCATTTTTCTCCAGCATCTATTTTAGCTTTACAAACAAACATTTGATCATGCCACGGTATAAATTTGTAGGACTAGCAAATTATAAAGCAGTTTTATCGGATCCTAATTTCTACAATGCCTTCTTCAACTCCCTTAAATGGACAGTCTTTTCTCTTTTGGGACAAGTGCTTGTTGGTTTTGTGTTAGCACTTGCATTGCACAGAGTTAGACGATTTAAGAAGTTATATAGAACATTGTTGATTGTTCCTTGGGCCTTCCCAACAATTGTCATTGCCTTTTCTTGGCAATGGATTTTAAACGGAGTATATGGTTATCTACCTAACTTGATTGTGAAATTGGGACTGATGAATCATGTTCCTGGATTTTTGACAGAAAGTACCTGGGCCTTTATCTGTTTAGTATTTATTAATATTTGGTTTGGTGCTCCTATGATCATGGTCAATGTTCTATCAGCTTTACAAACGGTTCCGGAGGAACAGTTTGAAGCGGCTAGGATTGATGGGGCTTCTAGTTGGCAAGTTTTTAGATTTGTTATTTTACCTCACATTAAAGTAGTAGTCGGATTGCTTGTTGTACTTAGAACAGTATGGATCTTTAATAACTTTGATATTATTTATCTTATTACCGGTGGTGGCCCTTCAAACGCAACAACAACATTGCCAATATTTGCCTATAATCTCGGTTGGGGAACAAAACTTCTTGGGCGTGCCTCAGCGGTAACAGTCTTGCTATTTATTTTCTTATTGGCAGTATGTTTCATTTACTTTGGAGTAATTAGTAAATGGGAGAAGGAGGGTAGAAAATGATGAAGAGAAGAACAAATGTACTCCTTGATATTGGGTCACATGTTGTTTTAGTTATTTCAACTATTATCGCAATTTTTCCTTTAATTTGGATCCTTCTATCTTCTGTAAAAGGAAAAGGTGAATTAACCCAGTTTCCAACAAGATTTTGGCCGAAACAGTTTACTCTCGATTATTTTACGCATGTTATTAATGATCTACATTTTATAAATAATATAAAAAATAGCTTATTAATCGCATTAACGACAACTGTTATCGCTATTATCATTTCTGCAATGGCTGCTTACGGCATCGTTCGCTTCTTTCCAAAATTAGGGGCGATCATGTCCCGGTTGCTAGTCATTACCTATATCTTCCCTCCGATCTTGTTGGCAATTCCTTATTCTATTGCCATTGCAAAAGTTGGCTTAACCAATAGTTTAATTGGTTTAATGATTGTTTATCTTTCGTTTAGTGTCCCTTATGCAGTGTGGTTGTTAGTAGGGTTCTTCCAAACAGTTCCAATTGGAATCGAGGAAGCAGCAAAAATAGATGGCGCGAATAAATTTGTTACCTTCTATAAAGTGGTATTACCAATTGTTGCACCAGGGATTGTTGCCACAGCCATCTATACCTTTATCAATGCATGGAATGAATTCCTTTACGCATTGATCTTGATCAACGATACAAGTAAGATGACGGTTGCGGTGGCTTTACGTTCATTAAACGGTTCGGAGATTCTGGATTGGGGAGATATGATGGCGGCCTCTGTAATTGTGGTATTGCCTTCAATTATCTTCTTCTCAATTATCCAAAATAAAATTGCAAGTGGTCTTTCTGAAGGATCTGTAAAATAGTAAAAATAGAAACAGGGGAAAAACAATGGTTGTAAATTATGGTGTTGTTGGCACAGGATACTTTGGTGCTGAATTGGCAAGATATATGAAACAAAATGACGGTGCAGTCATTACAGTTGTGTATGATCCAGAAAATGCGGAAACTGTAGCAGAAGAATTGGGAGCACGAGTAGCTTCGTCACTAGATGAATTGGTTCAAAGTGATGATGTAGACTGTGTGATCGTTGCTTCTCCTAATAATCTGCATAAAGAACCCGTTATTAAAGCTGCTCAGAATGGGAAAAATGTTTTTTGTGAAAAACCGATTGCTTTATCATATGAAGATTGTAAAGAGATGGTAGAAACATGTAAAGAAAATGGTGTGATTTTCATGGCTGGTCATATTATGAATTTCTTTAATGGGGTTCATCATGCTAAAGAATTGATCAACCAAGGTGTTATTGGAGATGTTTTGTACTGCCATACAGCTAGAAATGGCTGGGAAGAACAACAACCATCTATTTCATGGAAAAAAATTCGTGAAAAATCAGGAGGGCATCTTTACCACCATATCCATGAGTTGGATTGCGTTCAATTTTTAATGGGAGGTATTCCTGAAACAGTTACGATGACAGGTGGAAATGTTGCTCACCAAGGAGAAAACTTTGGTGATGAAGATGATATGATTTTTGTCAACATGGAATTCCCTGGTAAGCGATTTGCCTTGCTTGAATGGGGATCTGCCTATCGTTGGGGAGAACACTATGTTCTGATTCAGGGAACGAAAGGTGCTATAAAATTAGACCTATTTAATTGTAAAGGTACTCTGAAAGTAGACGGAAAAGAAACTTATTTCTTAATTCATGAATCTCAGGAAGAGGATGATGACCGTACAAGAATCTATCATAGCACTGAGATGGATGGTGCCATTGCTTATGGTAAACCAGGGAAACGAACTCCATTATGGCTGTCTTCTGTTATTGATAAAGAAATGAAATATCTTCATGACATAATGAATGGTGCTCCTGTATCAAAAGAATTTGAAAAACTATTAACCGGAGAAGCGGCGTTGGAAGCAATTGCATCTGCTGATGCTTGTACTCGTTCCATTAATGAGGACCGAAAAGTTAAATTATCAGAGATCATGGGTTAATAATTTTACTGATACGACAAAAGGAGAAAATATGTCAGATTTAAAAAAATATGAAGGAGTCATCCCTGCTTTTTATGCCTGCTATGATGACCAAGGGGAAATTAGCCCGGAGCGGGTGCGTGCTCTCGTAGAATATTTTATCGCGAAAGGTGTGCAGGGCTTGTATGTCAACGGCTCCTCCGGCGAATGTATCTACCAGAGCGTGGCCGATCGCAAACTAGTCTTGGAAGAAGTCATGGCAGTGGCTAAAGGAAAATTGAGCATCATCGCTCACGTAGCTTGCAACAACACCAAAGATAGCGTGGAATTGGCACGACATGCAGAAGAACTAGGAGTAGATGCCATCGCGGCCATTCCGCCAATTTATTTCCGCTTACCAGAGTATAGTGTGGCTCACTACTGGAATGAAATCAGCGCAGCAGCACCAAACACAGACTTCGTCATCTACAATATCCCTCAATTAGCGGGAGTAGCTTTGACACCGAGCCTTTACAAAGAAATGTTGAAAAATCCACGGGTCATTGGGGTGAAACTCTTCGATGCCGGTGCAGGATATTCAAACCTTTGCTTCTTTAGGTGGTGAAGACCATATCGTCTTCAATGGTCCGGACGAACAATTCTTGGGTGGCCGTCTCATGGGCGCGCGTGCTGGGATCGGTGGTACTTACGGTGCCATGCCAGAGCTCTTCTTGAAACTCAATCAATTGATTGCGGACAAGGAGTTGGAAGTGGCACGTGACTTGCAGTTTGCCATCAATGACATTATCGGAGTCTTGACGTCTGCTCATGGCAATATGTATGCAGTCATCAAAGCGGTTTTGTGCATCAATGAAGGTTTGGACTTGGGATCTGTTCGCTCCCCTTTGACGCCAGTAGTAGAAGCGGATCAAGAAGTGATTCAACGTGCTGCTCAACTCATTCAGGACACAAAAGACAGATTCCTTTGATCAAAGGAGGTCTAGATGAATCCATATGTTGTAATTGATATCGGCGGAACGAGTATCAAATATGGCCTAGCCGATGCAGAAGGGCAACTCTTAGAGACCCATGAAATGCCAACAGAGGCCCAAAAAGGAGGACCTCACATTCTGAAGACAACAAAGGAAATCGTAGCCCGTTATTTAGAGAAGCATCCCTTGGCAGGGGTCGCGATTTCCTCAGCTGGGATGGTCGATCCGGATAAGGGAGAAATCTTTTATGCCGGACCACAAATTCCCAACTATGCTGGAACTCAATTCAAAAAGGAAATCGAGGAGGCCTTTCAAGTCCCTTGTGAGATTGAAAATGATGTCAATTGTGCTGGTCTCGCAGAGGTTACCACAGGGCATGCAAAAGGATCGGACAATGCTGTTTGCTTGACAATTGGAACAGGGATCGGCGGTTGCCTCTTGCTGGATGGTCAAGTCTTTCATGGCTTTAGCAATTCAGCCTGTGAAGTTGGCTATCTTCATTTGCCAGATGGTGCCTTTCAGGATTTAGCTTCTACGACTGCTTTGGTCGAGTATGTGGCAGAGTGCCATGGCGATCCTGCAGACCAGTGGAATGGTCGCCGTATTTTCAAACAGGCCACAGAAGGAGATAAGATCTGTATGGCAGGAATTGATCGGATGGTGGCCTATCTCGGAAAAGGATTAGCGAATATTGCCTACGTGGTCAATCCAGAGGTCATCGTTCTTGGAGGGGGGGTTATGGCCCAGGAAGCCATCCTCAAGCCAAAAATCTATCAAGCTCTGTGTGCCGAACTCGTTCCTAGCCTAGCCGATAAAATCCGTTTGGAATTTGCCCATCATCAAAATGCTGCGGGTATGTTGGGAGCTTATTATCACTTTAGACAAAAACATGAAACATAAAACAAGTCGCCTGCGCGACTTGTTTTTGCTTCATCATAAAAACCATGAAGGATGAGAGAATCCCAAGCTCCATGGTTTTTTAAATAGGGAGACCATATTAAGATTTTCGAGAACGTTGACTAGAGAGTTTTTTGTTTTCCCAGTAGCTATTAAAGACAACTTCTTTTTGTTCTCGGTTTTTACTGAGAAAATGGGCATAGACCAAATCCACAACAATGAGTAGAGGGAAAATAGCAGAGATTCGATCGATATAGGTGTTGCTAGGAAGGGCTGCAGCAGGCAATACCTCTGTAAATCCTTGGTGGATAGCAGCGGGGTTAGAAGTTATGAGAATCGTCTTGGCCCCTTTTTCCTTGGCATTTAGGAGACTGTCTGTGATAGAGCCCGTACTTCCTGATAGTGAGAAGCCGATGACCAGACAAGAGGAATCGAGAATGCTAGTCGTCCAGGCAAAGCCATCTTGATCTGTCAGGGCTTCACATACGACACCTAATCGCATCAAGCGCAATTTCATTTCTCTAGCGACTAAACCAGAACTACCGATCCCAAAGAAGTAGACTCGGTCCGCTTGGTCGATCAGCTCCGCCACCCGATCCAATTGTGAATCTTTTACCAGGCTTTCAGTAATGTTATTGACATGGTGGTAGCGTTGCAAAACACTGAGAGTCAGTTCGTCATGATCTTGCACTTGCTTTTGATTCTTGGTTTCTTCATTAAAGTGATAAACAAACTCCCGATAGCCAGAGAAACCGCATTTTTGAGAGAAACGCGTCAAAGCTGCCTTTGAAACATGAAGTAATTCAGTTACACGAGAAGAAGACAGGGAATGCTGTCGTGCTTCTGACGATAAAAAGTATTGGGCGATGTCGCGTTCCATATCTGTCAGCTCTGATTCATGACTGGCAATAATTGTGCGTAAATCTTGATCTTGTTTCACAGCAATCCTCCTTCCTCGCAAAATGAAATAATAGGATGCTCCTATAATATATTACAAATTATAACATGGGTAACCGCTTTATTCAAGTAAAAGGGAGCAAGAAATACTGAAACTAGGAACAGGATATAAAGCCGAAGAGAACGTTGCCAATGTTGAAGAACAGCCTTGGTGCTTATTCATAATTTTCTGAACATTCTCGAATTAGCCTGAACAAACGATATGAAATATGGTATAATTTAAGGTAATTATACTGTTGTTTGAAGAATGATAGTTGAATAAGGAGGTGTGACGATGTCGAATGCAACACTTGAAATGATGCAAGAGATCGAGCAGGCTGCTCAAGGAGTGATCGCCAGCTATGAAGATCAAGTTGAGCAAATTCAAAAAGAATCCCGCGATCGCCTTGCAACAGTGGCACAGCATTACGATGACGAAACCAAGCAATTGGTCGCAGAGGCTGAAACCACTGCCAAAGAAAGGCTTGTCCGTTTAACGAAAGACCTGGAGGAGACGGTTGCTCGCAATGATGCCAAGGTACAACAAGCGATGACCGATAAGCGAGCTGGTTTGGTTGAAGCCATTGTAGAAAAGGTGGTAGCAAGCTATGGCCGTTAGTCAGATGCAAAAGCTGTCTCTCATCTTGGCTAAGGATGACTTGGACAGCCTACTACTAGCCTTGCAGGCTGAAGCAAAAGTCCAGATTTATGATCTCAGTGAAAATGAAGAGTGGCAGGCAGCCTTTGAGGCGTCCACCTTGTCTCAACCCTTGACAGAGGACAATCGTCAGGCCTTGGTAGAGCTGCAAAAACGTCAAGAACAAGTTGAAAAAATGATTCAGACCCTGGAGCCTTATATGCCTGAGAAAAAGGCTATGCAAGCCCTGAAGGAAGAACCCTTAAGCTTGTCCTTTGATGATCTGCAGGCCCACGGAATGATTCGAGACGAAGAGCTATTGTTGACCAAATTGAAACGCCAATTGCGCGTGTTAGACAAGGCCCGACAGAAGATTGCGGATGCAAAGGGAGAGATCGAGCGCTTAGAAAAATGGCGGCCTTTAGAGGTCACACCAACCGCTCTAGCCAGGTTTCACTATGTGCATGGCTTGATTGGGACGATCCCTAATAGCGATACAGATGCTGTTCGCTCTTCCTTAAAGCTCACCCTGAACTGGAATTAGAAGAAGTCTTCACCTCTGAGACTGAACACGGCTATGTCATCTTGTATCGTTCGGGAGACCGTATGGCTGTTCAGGAGCTTCTGGAAGAACATGGTTTCAAAGAATTGGACTATGAAGGAGAGCAGCTTCCAGCTACCTACTTGGATCAGCTAGAAGGGGAAATCAAAGAGCAAGAAGCTGTGGTTGCTTCTATACTAGCAGATTTGCGAAACTCGCAGAAGGAATTGGATCAACTCAAGTATCAGATGGATTACTTGTTGAGCTTGGGAGCTCGTGAGGAAGCCAAGTCACTTCTAGCCAGTACGCAAAGCTTAGTAGCCTTAGAGGGTTGGATTGAAAAGTCTCAAGTCGCATCGTTACGAGACTTCTTGCAACAAGATTTTGGCTCTCGCGTCTTACTAGAGACACGAGATGTGACGGAAAAAGATTGGGATGACGTTCCGATCCAGTTGCGAAATAGTGCTTTAGTAGAACCCTTTGAGTTGGTGACAGAGATGTATGCCCTGCCCAAGTATTACGAGAAAGATCCGACACCAATCGTGTCTCTCTTCTACTTTGTTTTCTTTGGGATGATGGTCGCCGATATCGGTTATGGACTCTTGCTAACACTAGCGACAGGCTTTGCTCTTAAAACCTTCAAGCTGAAGCCTGGTACGGCAAAGAATCTTCGATTCTTCAGTCTCCTCGGAATCTCCGTTGCCCTTTGGGGAGTGGTCTATGGCTCTTTCTTCGGATTTGAAATGCCCTTTGCCCTGATCAGTACGACCAGCAACGCTATGACCATCCTGATCCTATCGGTTGTCTTCGGTTTCATCACGGTCTTAGTGGGCTTGTTCCTAGGAGGCATGAAGAATGTCCGCCTCAAAGATTACACGGAAGCCTATAATGCTGGCTTTGCTTGGGTCTTGATCCTACTTGGCTTGATGCTTCTAGCAGTTGGCAATATCTTGCCAGGAATGAGCTTCCTGGTTCCGATTGGGAAATGGCTGGCTATTCTGAATGCGATTGGGATTTTGGTTGTCTCCATTGTCAGTGCCAAGAAGTTGTCCGGTCTAGCGTCTGGTCTCTTTAACCTCTACAATGTCAGTGGCTACGTCGGAGACTTGGTCAGCTTTACCCGTTTGATGGCCTTGGGCTTATCTGGAGCTAGTATCGGTTCAGCATTCAACCTCATTGTCAATCTCTTTCCACCGCTTGGACGGTTTACGGTAGGGCTTGTGCTCTTTATCGTCCTTCATGCTATTAATATGTTCCTGTCCTTCCTGTCAGGTTACGTGCATGGAGCCCGTTTGATCTTTGTGGAATTTTTCGGTAAGTTCTACGAAGGAGGAGGCAAGCCATTTCGTCCTCTCAAACCTTCTGAACGCTATATTAAAACAAAAAAATAAGTATTATCTTTAAAAAATAGGAGTATATCATGGAATCTTTAGCATCATATTTTTCAGCCCATGGGGGCGCCTTCTTTGCAGCATTTGGTGTGGCGATCGCTGTCGCTCTCAGCGGTATGGGATCTGCCCTTGGGGTTGGTAAAACAGGTCAAGCAGCAGCAGCGCTTTTGAAAGAACAACCTGAAAAATTTGCCCAAGCCTTGATTTTGCAATTGTTGCCAGGTACACAAGGTTTGTATGGTTTCGTTATTGGGATCTTGATCTGGTTGCAAATTAAACCAGATATGCCACTTGAAACAGGGGTCGCTTACTTCTTTACAGCTCTTCCAGTTGCGATCGTTGGTTATTTCTCAGCCAAACACCAAGGAAATGTTGCGACAGCAGGGATGCAAATCTTGGCAAAACGTCCTGAAGACATGATGAAAGGGGTTATCCTTGCGGCCATGGTTGAAACCTATGCCATCTTGGCCTTCGTTGTGTCCTTCCTATTGACCCTACGCGTCGGCTAAGAGCTAGCTTTGATGGATTCGTCTAGAGAGACGAAAAACACAAGACGCATGCAATAGGAGAAAAAACGATATGGATGAACAAACCCAATTAAAGGATTCGATCTTGGCTCAAGCCCATGAAAAAGGGCGGAAACTCTTAGAAGAAGCCAAGGAAACCATCCTAAAAGAAGAGACTGCGCAAGAAGAACGCTTGATCCAAGAAAAACTCAATCAGCGCTCCGAGCAGCTCAAGCGGATTCAACGTCAATTGCAACGTGAAACCCAACAGATCGAAAATAAAAAACGCCAATCAACCCTTGTCACCAAGCAACGAGTCTTAAAGGACCTCTTTGCAGATGCTTACGAAGCGATGGTGGCTTGGCCCCTTGACAAGGAAATGCAGTTTGTAGATGCAGTCTTAAATCGCTATCAGGGACAAGTTGTGACCCTGACCTTTGGGGCGGTGAGCGCTAGCAAATTTGATCCAGTAGCTCTCGATAGATGGAAGCAGACTCATCAGAATGTGACAGTTGCGGATGCGACGATCCCAGCTCAGGCAGGCTTTGTCTTGTCGGTTGGGAAGATTGATGACAACTATCTCTACCGTGATTTGGTGGATTCCATTTGGGAGCAAGAAAGCTACCAGATGGCAGCCAGCATTTTCACCGACGAAGAGAATTAGGAGGTTGCGATGAGCGAACGGACCTATTCTCAAGTCAATACAGGAATCAGCGTACGTGAGGCTAGTTTTGTCAGTCCCAGTCAGTTCGAGCAGTTGCTTGCAAGTCCCTCCAGTGAGAGCCGAGAAGGCTTGCTACAAGGGACACCTTATGCTTTAGACAGCCACGAGATCAAGGATTTAGCAGCCCTTGAAGAGCGCCTGATGGCAGCCTTGTTGGCAGAATACCAATGGGCTTTTGAGGTGACCCCTCAGTCGGACTTGGTCAGCCTCTTTACCCTGAAATACACCTATCACAATCTCAAGGTTTATCTGAAGCACAAGGCGACTGAGCGTAAGTTGGGGCACTTATTGGTCCCGATTGGACCTTATTCTCTCGATGTGCTCGAACATTTGGTGGCGACTTTTTCTGCGGAGCATTGTCCAACCTTTATGGCTCAAGAAGTGGCTGCAACCTGGCAAGAATTCCAAGACTATCAGGACTTGCGGGTTCTCGAAATCGGGATGGACTTAGCTTATTTTAAACACCTGAGATACTTAGGGGACAGCCTAGATCATCCGATTCTGAAGCAGTTAGTGGACGTGACCATTGACTTTTACAATGCGATTACGGTCAAGCGGGCCTTGGATCAGCAAAAACCGCATAGTTTTATGCACCAATTGCTCTCGGATGAAGGAAGTCTCAGTGCCCATCAGGTGATCAACCTGCTAGAATCCGGTCAGTGGTTGACCTGGTTTTATCAAGTCAATCCGCTGGACTATGATCTTGCCTTAGAGACTTATGAAGAAAAGATGCGCACCGGTCAACTAAAGACCGTAGAGTTGGAGTATCTAGAAAGCTTGGTGAAATTTAGTCTTTTAGATGCTGGCCGTTTTGAAGTCGATGGACCACTCCCTCTTGTTCGTTATCTTTACGGAAAAGAGTTAGAAGTGACCAACCTTCGTTTGGTCCTCTCTGGTTTGGACAATGGCTTTCCGCTAGCAGACATCAAAGAAAGGATGAGACCGATTTATGGACAAACAGACCTATAAGATCGCGGTTGTGGGCAATCGGGACGCCATCCTTCCTTTTCGCCTGATTGGCTTTCAAACCTATCCAGTGACAGAGCCGCAAGAAGCAATCAATACCTTGCGCAAACTCAGTCGGGAAAACTTCGGGATTATTTACCTGACAGAGGATATTGCCCAGGCTATTCCAGAAACAGTGGCTTATTATGACCAGCAACTGACACCAGCTCTGATCCTTATCCCGACCCATAGAGGGACTACAGGACTGGGCCAACAGCGCATTCGCGATAATGTCGAAAAAGCAGTAGGGCAGGATATCTTATGAGAACAAATGAATTTGGCCAAGCGATTGGAGATGCACTGCCCGATTTTACACCGGGGCGTCTACCAGCTATTGAGCGGATCGAGGGTCGCTATACCGTGATCGAGCGCCTGTCAAAAGAAAAACACGGGGCGGGTCTTTATCAGGTCTACGGGCCAGCCTCCCCAGCAGATATGTGGACCTTTCTGTTCAAAGGCCCTGCCCACAATGAAGCTGAGTGGGATCGCCTGTTGGATGATCTCATGACAGCCCAAGGTCGCTTTTACTATGCGATTGTAGACAAAGATTCCGGCAAGGCTTTAGGGACATTCTCTCTCATGCGGATGGATCAAGCCAACCGAGTGATTGAAGTTGGAGCGGTGACCTACTCACCAGTGCTTAAGAAGACACGCATGGCAACCGAAGCCCAGTATCTCTTGGCGCGCTATGTGTTTGAGGATTTGGGCTACAGACGCTATGAGTGGAAATGTGATGCCTTAAACCAAGCTTCTCGTAAAGCAGCTGAGCGCTTGGGATTCACCTATGAAGGCTGTTTCCGTCAGGCTCTTGTTTATAAAGGTCGGACTCGAGACACAGACTGGTTGTCCATCATTGATCAAGAATGGCCAGCTATCAAAGAGCGCTTCGAAGCTTGGCTGGATCCAACTAATTTCGATGAAAATGGTCAACAAAAGCAATCTCTAGCCGATATGGTGCAAAAGTAATACAAAGAAACAAAGGATTCCCAGGAGGAATACATGACTCAAGGAAAAATTATTAAAGTTTCCGGTCCCTTGGTGGTCGCATCAGGGATGCAGGAGGCCAATATCCAAGATATTTGCCGGGTCGGCGATCTTGGATTGATTGGCGAAATTATTGAGATGCGTCGGGATGAGGCATCTATCCAAGTATATGAAGAAACGTCTGGAGTCGGTCCAGGTGAACCGGTGGTCACAACGGGGGCTCCCCTCTCTCTGTTGAGTTAGGACCAGGTTTGATCTCGCAGATGTTTGACGGGATCCAACGCCCCTTGGAACGTTTCCAAGAAGTCACAGCCAGTGACTTCCTTATTCGTGGGGTTCAGGTTCCAAATCTAGACCGTAACACCAAATGGACCTTCGAACCGACTGTGGTAGAAGGGAGAGAGGTGGTCGCTGGAGACATCGTCGGTACCGTTCAAGAGACCAATATGGTGGAACACCGCATCATGGTGCCTTACGGAGTCAGTGGGCGTGTGACCAAGATTGCAGCAGGTTCTTACACAGTAGAAGAAGCAGTTTATGAGATTGAGCAAGCAGATGGCAGCCTCTTTACCGGAACCTTGATGCAAAAATGGCCGGTTCGTCGAGGCCGTCCCTTTGCACAAAAACTGATCCCAGTAGAGCCTTTGGTCACAGGTCAACGGGTTATCGATACCTTCTTCCCAGTGACAAAAGGTGGAGCTGCAGCTGTTCCTGGTCCTTTCGGAGCTGGAAAAACCGTCGTGCAACACCAGGTGGCTAAGTTTGCCAATGTGGACATCGTGATTTACGTTGGTTGTGGGGAACGTGGAAATGAAATGACAGACGTTCTGAATGAGTTTCCAGAATTGATCGATCCAACAACCGGCCAATCCATCATGCAACGGACGGTTCTGATTGCCAACACTTCGAACATGCCAGTGGCAGCGCGGGAAGCTTCCATCTACACAGGGATTACCATTGCCGAATACTTCCGTGATATGGGCTATTCCGTTGCCATCATGGCCGATTCGACGTCGCGCTGGGCAGAAGCTCTTCGTGAAATGTCTGGTCGTCTAGAAGAAATGCCAGGGGATGAAGGTTACCCGGCCTATCTTGGTAGCCGGATTGCCGAATACTACGAACGTGCCGGCCGGGTTAAGACCCTCGGAAGCACTGCGCGTGAAGGCTCTATTACTGCCATCGGTGCCGTTTCCCCTCCGGGTGGAGATATCTCAGAGCCCGTAACCCAAAACACCCTGCGGATCGTCAAGGTTTTCTGGGGACTGGATGCTCAGTTGGCGCAACGACGCCACTTCCCAGCCATCAACTGGTTGAGTTCTTATTCCCTTTACCAAGATGAAGTTGGTCGCTATATCGATTTACATGAACAAATCAACTGGTCTGAAAAAGTGACCCGTGCCATGAACTTGCTTCAAAAGGAAAGTGAATTGCAAGAAATCGTTCGCCTGGTTGGTCTGGATTCCTTGTCTGAAAAGGACCGCTTGACCATGAATGCGGCCAAGATGATCCGCGAAGACTACCTGCAACAAAATGCCTTTGATGAGGTAGACACCTATACCTCTTTCAGCAAGCAGGTTGCCTTGTTGACCAACATTCTGACCTTTGACCAAGAAAGTCAAAAAGCCTTGGAATTAGGGGCCTACTTCACAGAAATCATGGAAGGAACCGTAGCTCTTCGAGACCGCATTGCCCGTAGCAAGTTCATCCATGAGGACCAGTTGGCCACTATCCAGGCCTTGAAAGAAGAAATCGTAGAAACCCTACACCAAATCGTCGCAAAAGGAGGAGTAGACAATGAGCGTGATTAAGGAATACCGTACTGTCAGCGAAGTTGTTGGCCCCTTGATGATAGTCGATCAGGTCCAAGGGGTTCACTACAATGAACTCGTAGAAATCAAGCTCCATGACGGAACGACTCGCCAGGGACAAGTCCTCGAAGTTCAAGAAGACAAGGCGATGGTCCAGCTCTTTGAAGGATCTAGCGGTATCAACTTGGAAAAAGCCAAAGTCCGCTTTACCGGACGTCCTCTAGAACTTCCAGTGTCCGAAGACATGGTGGGCCGTATCTTTAACGGGATGGGCAAACCCATCGACGGTGGTCCGGAGATTATCCCAGAGAAGTACTTGGATATTGATGGGCAAGCCATCAATCCAGTATCACGGGACTATCCGGATGAATTTATCCAGACAGGGATCTCAGCCATTGACCATTTGAATACCTTGGTTCGGGGCCAAAAACTCCCCGTGTTCTCAGGTTCTGGTCTCCCTCACAAGGAGTTGGCAGCTCAGATTGCTCGTCAGGCGACGGTTCTTAATTCTGAAGAAAACTTTGCCGTGGTCTTTGCGGCCATGGGGATTACCTTTGAAGAAGCGGAGTTCTTTATGAATGACCTTCGGGAAACCGGAGCTATTGATCGCTCTGTCCTCTTTATCAACCTAGCCAATGACCCAGCTATCGAACGGATTGCGACTCCTCGGATTGCCTTGACAGCTGCCGAATATTTGGCCTATGAAAAAGACATGCACGTCTTGGTCATCATGACCGATATGACCAACTACTGTGAAGCCCTTCGGGAAGTATCCGCTGCTCGCCGGGAGGTTCCAGGACGTCGGGGTTATCCAGGTTACCTCTATACCAACCTATCCACCCTCTACGAACGTGCAGGACGCTTGGTTGGGAAAAAGGGCTCTGTGACCCAGATTCCGATCCTCTCCATGCCGGAAGATGACATCACCCACCCAATTCCTGACTTGACAGGTTATATCACCGAAGGACAAATTATTTTGTCCCGTGATCTCTACAACAGTGGCTACCGTCCACCGATCAATGTTCTTCCATCCCTTTCTCGTTTGAAGGACAAGGGTTCAGGTGAAGGCAAGACGCGGGAAGACCATGCGGCGACCATGAACCAGCTCTTTGCGGCCTATGCCCAAGGAAAACAAGCCAAAGAATTGGCTGTGGTGCTTGGGGAGTCTGCCTTGTCAGATACAGACAAGCTCTATGTCAAATTTACCGATCGCTTGAGCAAGAATACATCAATCAAGGATTCACTACCAATCGGACGATTGAGGAAAGTTTGGATCTCGGTTGGGAACTCTTATCCATCCTTCCACGAACAGAGCTCAAACGGATCAAGGATGAGATGATTGACAAGTATCTGCCAAACAAAGAGGATTAGCCTATGGCACGATTAAATGTAAAACCAACTCGGATGGAGCTCAATATTCTCAAAGAGCGCCTCAAGACAGCAACCCGAGGCCATAAGTTGCTCAAGGACAAGCGAGATGAACTCATGCGTCGCTTTATTGAAGCTGTTCGTGAGAATAATCGCTTACGCCAAAAGGTGGAGGCGGCACTCGTGGGCAATATGAAAGATTTCGTGATGGCCAAGTCCTTAGAGAGCGACCTCATGGTGGAAGAAATCTTTGCTGTGCCAACCCGTGAAGTCTCTCTTCATATCGAAGAAGAAAATGTCATGAGTGTGCGCGTGCCCAAGCTCCATGCTCGTATCGATAATCCATACGGTGACGACGAAGGAGATGTGGTCTATAGCTACCTAGCTTCCAACAGTCAAATGGACAGCACCATTCAAGAAATGGGTGCCCTCCTCCCAGATTTGCTTAAATTAGCGGAAATTGAAAAAAGCTGCCAACTCATGGCAGACGAAATCGAGAAAACCCGCCGTCGAGTGAATGGCCTTGAGTATGCGACTATCCCAGACCTCAAAGAGACGATCTATTATATCGAAATGAAACTCGAGGAAGCCGAACGCGCCAACCTCGTCAGAATCATGAAGGTAAAATAAGATACATCAAGATACAAAGCCGTTAAGCAACTCAAAGGAAAATAGGAAATCCCAGGACGAAGCGCCAGCTTCTAGTTGGATTTATCTTTTTCCAAAGAGTTGTAGGCGTGTTCAGTTGCTTTAAAAATACAAGAACCTCATCAAGGAATCGCTCCTGGATGAGGCTTTTTTGCACCCTCGCACTCTTCTTCCAGTACCCTATTATTATGTTACTAGTTTGTAACAATGTAACAAGAAAGACGAAATGTTACAAGAAAAATACAGTTTTGTTAAATAGACAAAAAAGGTCTTTTAATATTTTTAAATTGTGATAAGATAGAATAGTAGTTCATTTGCCCAAGAAAATCTTGAGCAAAAAACAAAGAAAAAAGAGGATAAAAGATGAAATTAAAAGTTAATACGAAAGCCCTTATCGCTTCAACAGTAGCTCTTGCAGTTATTCCATTTACAAAAGCAACTGCAGAAACACTCGAAGATTGGGTAGCTCGCTCAGTAGATGAAATCAAACATGATATCCAACAAAGTGGAGAAAACCAACAAACTTATACTGTTAAATACGGTGATACATTGAGCTCTATCGCAGAAGCACTTGGAATCGATGTTCATGTGTTGGCAAACTTGAACAACATCAGTAACATGGATTTGATCTACCCAGGTACTGTTTTGAAAACAACAGTAAACGATAAAAAAGAAGTAACTTCAGTTGAAATCCAAACTCCTCAAGTAGGTTCTACAGACGCAACAGTTGCAAGTGCTGACTTGACAACGAACCAAGTGACAGTTGCAGACCAAACAGTCGCTGTAAACGATCTGTCAAAACCAGTAAATGAAGATAACAAAGCTGTAGCAGTTGCGCCAGCAGCAGAAGAAGCACCAGCTGCACCTGCAGCAGCAGAAGCACCAGCTGAAGCTCCTGTTGTTGAAGTTCCAGCAGCAGAAACTCCAGCACAACCAGTTGTTCCAGAAACACCAAGCTACGGTGCTCCAGCTGTGAATGTTGAAATTCAAAATCAAGAAGCGCCAGCAGCTCCTCAAGTAGCCCCAGTGGCAGAAACTCCAGCAGAAGCGCCAGCAGCTCCTTCAGTAGAAGAAGCCCCAGCACAACCAGCAGCAGAAACTCCTGCCACACCTGAAGTGCAACCATTAGCATCAACTCCAACAAGTGGAAATACTATTCCAACAGACCCAAATCTTCAACCACAGGCTGAAGCTTTCCGTCAAGAAGTTGCAGCTAAATTCGGCGTCACCAATATCGGTGGTTACCGTGCAGGAGATCCAGATGACCATGGTAAAGGACTTGCAATAGACGTTATGGTTCCAACAAATTCAGAACTTGGAGATCAAGTTGCGCAATATGCGATTGACAACATGGACCGTGCAGGTATTTCATATATTATCTGGAAACAACAATTCTATATGCCAGTAAATAATATTTACGGACCAGCTAACACTTGGAATCAAATGCCAGACCGTGGTGATGACACAGCAAACCACAACGACCACGTGCATATCTCATTTAACGGATAATAAACCATTGAACTAGGCCTAGTGCCTAGTTCTTTTTTTGTAGGCACAAAAAAAGCTGGAAGAGAAACTTCCAGCCAGACCATCATTATAAGATTTTATCGACTTTTTCAACTTGATAGAGGGCGAATGCCATGATGATGGTTAAGACCAGCAACATGAGGACCGCCGGTGTCCATGAGTGGAAGATCGATTTACTATACCCAAAGAGGATGGGACCAAAGGCCGCAAAGACATAGCCGCCTGTTTGAGCAAGGCCAGAAAGTTGGGCCGTTTTTCAGGTGTGCTCGATTTCATGGAGAAAGCAACCATGAGGTAGGGGAAGAGCGAGCTAACGGAACTTCCAATAAGGATATTTAGAAGGAGCCAGTAGAAGAAGTTGCTCGTCGGAATTAAGAGCATGGCTACTCCTAGAATCCCTGCTCCGACAACAATCGTCAGCATCAAGCGTCGGTTATGATCGGACAACCGTGTGGTTAAACTTGGGATAGTCAAGGAAAAGGGAAGGCTAATAAGAGTATAAACCGTAGCAAGAAGACCAGATTCAACCTGTGAAACACCAGCTTGAACAGCCATAGTTGGAAGCCAGGTCATGCTTGTATAGAAAAGTAGAGACTGAAGTCCACCAAAAATCATGATAGCCCAAACGTATTTATTGGTATACCATTTATTACTAGATTCACTAGTAGTCGTCTTTTTAAGATGGTGGTTGTAGCGAAGGTTGGGGATCCAGATGAGTAAAGCCAGTGCACAGACGACAGTCAAGATGTTGACTAGCCCTTGCCAAGAAGTAGCTTGGGTGATAGGAACAGCCACAGAAGATGCGATCGCTGTAGACATCCCCATAGAAGTGATGTATAAAGTGGTTAAAATACCGAGTTGCTTCGGTCGATTTGCTTGGATAAGACTGGGAAGCAGAACATTGAGAAAAGCAATACTTGCTCCAATCAAGATGGTTCCCAGATAGAGAAAGGGGAGGTTGATCGTTCGAATGGCAGATCCAATCGTCATTGCGATCAAGACAAGGAAGAAGAGACGCTCAATCCCTAATTTTTGAGCAAATTGAATCGCAAAAGGTGAGAAAATGGCAAAGGTCAGAAGTGGTAAGCTAGTCAAAAGTCCCAGAGAGCTCACATCTACCCCTAAGCCAGTAGCGATGTCAGACAAGACTGTCGGAAGCGTTGTAAATGGTGTTCGTAAAACAATCCCAAGCATAATGATGCCTGGGATGAATAACATAGAATGTGTTTTTTTCATAAATCCTCCTCAGACAAAAATTCTCTTCATTATAACATAGATTGAACATAAATTGGAGTATTTATACAAATGAATAAGAAGGACTGGTCCGTCTGCAGTTAAAACCGCGTCCATGTACCTAAGATCGTCTGATGCCTTTAAAGGTAATAAGGATCGTAGTTCTCACTAGCGTTCGAACTGCATCAATATCTCTAAATTCGGTTGAACTCTCCGAGTTCACCTCATTCAATTTTCTAAGGAACGTAGTTCTCACTAGCGTTCGAACTGCATCAACGTACCTAAGATCGTCTGCGTCCCGAATGGACTTGACTCACTAAGGAACGTAGAAAAAGCCACCGGTTTTGGTGGCTCTTATAGGGAGATTATTATGAAAAAGTTTAGGATTTTCTATCAAACAAAGTTAGGAGGTCTTCATTTGATGGTTTTATTATAGTGTGACTTGCTTAAAGAAAGCTTAAGGAAGGGTTTTCTTTTTAAAAATAGGTCTTAGGACTGAGAGAGATTTAAATGAAATAGGTTTCGTAATAAATACATAACGCAGTGGTTGATTGGTATCTTTGTTCGCTCTTATATCTCCAAAGAATACCTAATCAACTGTGCGGGGGTGAGACAATTGAAAAGTTTTGGGGAACCTTTTCAACCTAAGCCAAAAAATAAGGAAGTGAAGTAATTTTAAAAAATTGTTCTGTCTCACTCCCATAGAAAAAGCCACCGGTTTTGGTGGCTCTTATAGGGAGATTATTATGAAAAAGTTTAGGATTTTCTATCAAACAAAGTTAGGAGGTCTTCATTTGATGGTTTCATTATAAGGCTGATTTCTTAAAGAAAACTTAAGAAAAGACGATGTCCATAAGAATCGGTCTTAGGTCTGATAATTTTTTTACAACAGAAACTATTTAGATTTTTTCCTAAATAGAGTTGACAAAATGATAGTGGAGTTGTACAATCTATTTAGAAAGATATCTAAATAGATTATAGGAGATAAAGAATGAATTTTGCGCAAACATTTAAAGCTTTATCGAATCCGATAAGAAGAAGTATCTTAGAACTGCTAAAGGCGGGGAAATTATCTGCTGGTGATATCGCTGGCCACTTTGATGTAGCAGGAGCGACCATTTCCCACCATTTAAGTATCCTCAAGCAGGCAGATTTGATTCGGGAGGAAAAAGAAAAGAATTTTATCTACTATGAACTCAATACATCTGTCTTAGAGGATTTAATGGTCTGGCTCGTTGATTTGAAAGGAGACTCTACTGATGAAAATGAATAAAAAATTATTGGCCTTAACCTCTATTGTGATACTCTTGCCCATGATTTGGGGCTTGATCATTTGGAAGCAATTGCCGAACCAAATCCCCATTCACTTCAACCTTGTAGGTCAGGCCAATAATTTCCAATCGAAGCCACTGGCCGTGTTTGGTCTTCCTCTTTTCCTTCTCTTGGTGCATCTGTTTGTAATTTTCGTGTCTGCACGCGATCCTAAGAATCAAACTATGAATGAGAAAATGGGAAAAGTGATTTACTGGTTGACTCCAATCGTTTCCTTAAGTGTCTTCTATCTCATCTATAGCAAGGCGCTAGGCTCTACGACCAACCCTTTTATTTTTGTTTCTGCTTTGCTAGGCCTCATCTTTGTCATGATGGGCAATTATATGCCGAAGCTAAAAGTGAATCAAACAGTTGGAATCCGCCTCCCTTGGACCTTACAGAGCGAAGATAACTGGCACAAAACCCATCGTTTGGCAGGGAAGTTGTGGGTCTTCGGAGGTTTGATCCTTCTACTTGAAGCTGGCCTACAGTTCGCTGTCCCTTATGTAATGGGGATCGTCATCCTCACAATTGTTTTTATCCCTGTGGTATACTCTTATCAATTAAGTCGGGAAAATCGTTAGTATAAAAAACAACCAGAGAAGAAGTAGTTGGGAACTGTTTCTTTTCCGGTTGTTTTTGCTTGTTCTCATGAAAATAGATCAAAAATACGCTCTTACAAAATCTAAAGCAGTTGACTTTTTGCTTGATCAAATTAACCAAATTCGAGAAGAAAAAAGGTAGAGAAAAAGGTAGAGTTTGAATTGAAATACAGTGCAATATATCGCATTTGGCAAAAAGAAAAAACGCTTGAAATCAGCGTTTTTCTTCTGTATTGATTCGTATTGAACCCCTACTTCACTTCTGTTTAAATAATTCTGAACAGTATGTTGCGATTGGATGGAGTAGATTAAGTGATGGTATAGAATCAAATGACTTTCAAGAATATTACAATCGGATTAAACAAGAAAGAGGTAGAGCAAATCCAGCGATAAACGGTTTTAGGGATGCTAAGGAAGATGATCTATTTTGGACACGAGACTTAGAAGGAAATTATTGGATTTGTAGAGTAAAGTCTCCAGTTGAGGTTGTATGTGATACACAGTTGGATATTGGTGCTGTTATTTCTGTAGAAGCATATAATGTGGGCTTACAGGTTCCTGGACAAATCAAATCTTCCTTTAATAGACCACGAGGAGGAACAATCGAAAAAATTAAAGATAAAAGTATAATAGAGTACTCAAAATCATTATTTAATAAATTTTCGAAGAGTAGCTATTTTAAGATAACGCCTTATAAGGGAGGACTTCTTAATAATCTACCTGAATTTGATTTGGAAGAGCTTGTAATATCCTATCTACAAATAAAAGAAAATTATTATGTTTTATCTAATTCGATAGCAAATAAATCTACTACAATTAAGATTGAGTGTGAAATGATTTCGAGGGATGTTGAGAACCCTAGAAAAGCAGTAGTTCAAGTGAAAGGCAAGAAGGCAAAGGAACTTGACGCTTTAGAATTTAAACAATATGTAGATGAAGGTTATCTAGTATATTTATATGCTCCGAAAGTAATAAATTTAGATAAGATTGAAATGTAGTTAGGATAGGGGACGACGATTTATTAGATTTCTATGAGAAATATAAGTTAATCCTACCAGCATCTATCACTCAGTGGGAAGATTTATTTACTAGTGAGAGTGATTAAGAAGTATAGATACTAACTTTGATCACTGAATTTCTTATATTTTTTTAAACTCTATCTTTTTTTGTAGACAGTTATAAAGTCGATCAGAATGAACCTTGTAAATGTATAAGTTAATTCTTACAGACCTAAACTATTCCCCTGTTTAAAAAATATTGATTCAAATTTTATGAAATTAATCAGTAGATATTGTTCTGAAAAGCCTTGTTATTACGCTGTTTTTAGTCCAACTGAAACCCATACTTTCCAAACCAGGTCTTAAGAAAGCTCGTAAAGCATCACAATTATCAAAACGTTAATCAACACGCTTATATCAACGTTTACAGACATTTAAGAAATTTCTCTTGGATGTCTTTTTTTGTCTAGCTAAATTTTACAAATTGGGCAATTTAGGTTACTCAATAATATAAAAAAAGATAAAAAAATTTAAAGTTCGAATTTTTAATTTTAAAAAAAGTAATTATTATTGAATATCTGTTCAAACATTTTTTTCTTTTCTAAGGTTAATATAAGTGTATATACTTTAAAAAAAGGAAGTCAAACATCTTGCTCATAGATTTTTTTGCATTTTTTTAAAAAAATACATTTTGTCATATAATAATGTGGAAAATTGACGGATTCCTTAAATAATCATATAATACGAATATGTAAACCCTTACATACTATTCTACTTATACTTGATAAAATGCAAGTTCTTGAGGATCTATAAATATATAGACACTCTTCTATTTATAAAGTGAAATAAAGAATCACGGAGAAAGTTTATGGATATTAAAGAGACATTCAACCAGCTAGACAATACAAAAATTTAATGATTTCAATAATCGCCTTGAAGGTTTTTGAGAAACTTTTTAAAGACAAATATTATTTTACCCATCCCGAAGATTTTTAGCTCAATCTTTAGCATTTTGGTAAAGTATGGAAAAAAAGTACAAGTAAATATATTTTATCGAAAGGAGAGATATATGAGTGAAATAGTTATTAATGCTCAGAATTTATCTAAAAAAATTTTTTTATAATTTTTGATTCAAGACTCCCATTTATCAAGAGATTTTTGAAACGTAATCAAATAACGATTCGAGCTGTTCAAGATATTAGTTTTACGATTAAGAGAGGGAGTATAGTTGGCTTTATTGGGAGTAATGGAGCTGGTAAATCCACAACGATTAAAATGTTGACTGGGACTCTTTATCCTAGTTCCGGAAAATTAGAAGTGAATGGAGAAATTCCATTTTAAAAAGAAGTATAAATTTTAGAAAAAATATTTCAATAGTAGTAGGAAATAAATTACAGTTATTTCAAGATGTTTCGGCTATGGATTATTTTCAATTGATTGGTACTTTATATGAGGTAGAACCGGCGATTTTACAAGAACGAATTCAGGAATTAAGCAATTTGTTGAATGTAAAAGATCAGCTTTACCAGCAGGTCCGGACCCTCTCTCTTGGACAAAAAATGAAAATGGAGTTTATCGCGGCATCTTTAACAAGTCCGGAAATATTATTTTTAGACGAGCCTACTATAGGGTTAGATATACAGTCTAAAAAAGATATCAGAACATTTTTAAAGAAAATGAATGAAGAATGTCATACTACTATTATTTTAACGAGTCATGATATGGATGATATTTCGTCTGTTTGTGACGAATTAATCGTCATTGACAAAGGAAAAATTATTTTGCAGGAGTCAATGGATGTTATTTTATCTAAATTTTCTGATTTTAAATATTTAAAGATAAAAAAATGACATTAGATTTGGTACCAGAGTTATGCTCTGTTAAAGGAGTAGTAGTCATTTCTCAAACAAAAATCGGAATGTATACTAAAAAAATACCTAGAGATTTTTGTCTTTGAGACATTAGAATCAATCAATAAGCTTGTAGATATAGAAGATTTTGAAATATCAAATCTTTCTTTAGAAGAAATTATTTTTACAAAAACTATTTTTACAAAAAAGGAGCACAATTGAAAAAAAGAAATGTCTATTATTCTGATATCATTTCGATCTATTTTTGAACTATAAATCAAGTGTACTATTGTTAATGTTACAGGCAAGTATACAAATTATGATATCAGTATTTTTTTATGGACGTATATATATCAGAGTAACCAGATAAATATAGCAGGATATGATTTTACCTCAATGGTTCAATACTATTTGGGGACTATAATTTTTTTTCATATTTTGTTTTTTTTATCCAGTTGATTGGGAAATCAATGACGATGTTCATTCAGGAAATTTTTTTTAGCATATTAATAAAAACCTGTTACTTTTTTTATAAGTATTATTTTTTTGTAAAAATGCTTGGAGATAGGCTTGCTCATTTATTATTTATCATCATTCCTGTCATTTTTATTCTCCAGTGTTTATTACAAGAATGAGTTATTAACCATTGAAATTCTTATTTTAGGAAGTATTGCAATTATTCTATCTATGGTTCTATGGTTTTTTTAATATCATGTTGTGTAGGTATGCTTTCTTTTTTTGGTTAGAAAAATATTTTTTTGTCCTTACTGTTAAAGAAATAGTAATTCAGTTTTTTTATCAGGAATATTATTGCCTTTTAAGTTTTTTTCAAATAATTTTTCGTCTGTTTTTTTAGATGTATTACCTTTTAAATACTTAGTATATGAACCGCTTCAGATGTTTAGTAATGATACATATAAATTAATAGACTATTTGAGAATTATTTGTATTCAATTGATTTGGTGCATCATTTTTTTATATTATATCAAGATTCATATTGAGAAAAAGGAGTGGAGCACTTCTCAAATGTGGGAGGATAAAATGTTTAGAATAAAAAGTAATTTTTAGGCTACTTCATTTTGGTTTTAAATCTGATATGAATTTTTCATTTTTGACTTCTTTTTGTGGTCTATTTTTCGTCGATACTGTGGATTGGTTTTACCTATTGTATTTTTTTAGATTGATTTTTCTTAAACATAGACTCTTTTTAATGGTTGGGACTATTATCAAATTTTTATTTTTTTGGTAGGTTCCTACACTATTGTAGATGGAGTTATGATGGGATTGTTAATTAGAAGTATGGGAATTTTAGAATCAGATATTTTGAGTGGTAACTTGGATCAAATTTTTATTGAGGCCGTTTGATACTCAGTTGTTCTATATTTTTTTAGATCATTTAATTTAGTTCAATTCGTGAATACTTTTTTTGGTCTTGCGATCATTTTTTTATAAGTTATGGAAATTTAAATGTACATTTAAATTCATTAAAAAAATATTATTTTATATCCTTTCTTTAATGTGTGGTTGTATTATATATTATTCAATTTGGTTTCTAATAACGATTAGTTCATTTTTGGTTCCCAACTAAATTTTCAAAAAGTAGATGTATTTTTTTGAATTATATTGGAATTTCTAAGTATCCATATAATATTTTTTTACAGGTATTAACAGATTGATCACTATGTTATTTGTTCCCAATTTATTAATTGCCAATCCTGCAGTATTAATATTTTTTTAGGGAAAGATACATTGAACCTATTTTTTTCTATCAAATAGTTTTTACAGTTTTTTTGATTATTATCAGTCGTACAATTTTTTTAGAAAAAGGATTGAAAAAAATATGAAAGTGCAGGAAGATAAACAATGTTGTTCAGTTATATGTTTGACTAAAGGAAGTGATTCGCTGTACTTTGTTTTGTGGTCATTGAAACATCAGATAATTATAAACTATAATTTAAAGAATAGTATTATTAACTTATAGGTGCTAAGAAAAAAATTTAAAGAAATTCCCTCATTCAATCAAACTTATTCATATTTTTTTTAAAAATAAGAAAAATAGTTGGATTTTTGATGATGGTTGATATAAAAGCTAAACTGAAAGTACCTGAAATCCAACTGTGTCAAACCAGGTCATACGATCTGTGAGAAAAAGAACACATAACAAAAAAAGAGGAGCTTCACAATAAAGTTCCTCTTCTTTTATATATCCGAATCATTATTCTTATTTCAAAAAAAGGTAGTGAAAAAAAGGTAGTGATTCGATTTGACTTTATATTGCAATATACTCAAATGAATAGAATTTCAAGAATCGCTTTTGAAAATCAACGTTTCCACAGTCTATTGACGTTTAGTGAATCTATTTAACCTCTGTAAAAGTTAACTTATATGCTTACAAAGCTTATTTTAACAGACTTTACGACTGTTTATGAAGAAAAAAAGGTAGAGAAAAAGGTAGAGTTTCAAATGACTGTTAATTTTTCACCTTTTTATTTGTGAAAGTCTTTCCATTAGAATATCGACTGCTTCATTCTTTCGGTTAGGATCTAATTCCGCATAGATATCCATTGTGGTTGAAATAGATCTGTGACCCATACGTTCTTGCAATTCTTTCCAATTTGCTCCAGAGTTGAGCATTAAAGATGCATGAGTATGGCGGAATAAGTGAAAACCATAATCAGGTAAACCTAACTCTTTTAATCGTTTTAATAAGAGTGGCTCGCTCATTTCGATCAGTCATGTAATTTCCATAGATAGTGGGAAATATCAACTTAGATTTTGGAAGCCCATGTTTTTTTCAAAGTAATTATTCATTTCATTGTTAAAAATCTTTAAGTTCTTGAATAATGGTAATAGGTACTGATACTTTGCGATTTCCTGAATCAGTTTTCGCAGAATTTTTACAAATAACCTTACCTTTAGTACCTAAGGTTTTGTCTCCTCTCCTCCACATAAGAGTTTTATTTACGTTAATTTCTGATGATTCGAAAAGTAAGTCATCAACTTCCAATGCTAATAGTTCATTAATTCGTAAGGCAGAAGCTAAAAGAGTATTACAAATAAGTTTAAAGCGCCTGTTGGCTCTTGAGTTTGGGAGCGTATCTAAGTAATTCAACCATATAGCGATATCTTTTTCATGTAGAACTTGAATTCGGTTTTGAGGTGCTTTAGGCTTGGGTGGTATCCTGACTTGTTTTGCGGGATTATTCTTTAGATTAAAGTGTACCATTCCGAAATCAAGAATATCTTTTAGTTTATGAACGACTGCGCCATAATCAGATGCCTTTCCTTTATCTGCCTTACGTTTTCCCTTATTTATTTCTATTCGAGCTTTTTCTGCTAGCTGATCAACCCATTTTTGAACTTCAGTAGATTCAATAGAATCTATTTTATAATCTCCAAATTTTGGGAGGATATATGTATCCAAATATCCCCTTACTCTATTTCTAGTATTATCAGATGATACCCAAGATTTATAACTATCATACCAAATTTCCGACAGTTCTTTTATAGTACCGACAGATAGAGTTTCTTTTCGAGTAGAATCATTTTCTTCAAATTTTCTTTTAGTCTCTAAATATTTGCGATCTAAGGCTTTTAGTGTTGGAGCTGATATAGTAGTTGTAACTTGTTTTCCTGTTTTTTTATCAGTACCTAAATAAGCTCCTTTCATAGAGTAGGTTATAGAACCATCTCTTTTGATTTTCTTAAGAACTTTCTTTTTGTTTCTTTCTATTGTCTCAATTTTCATTTAGTTTACCTCAGACGGTCAAGAATTTAAGAATATCCCCACGTTTATAATACACTGTCCGAGTTCCTTCGATTGGTGGCTCCAAACGTGGAAGTCCTTTACGTTCCCAACTTTTGAGTGTATTGGGGGATATATTCAGTTCTTTGAGGACTTCCTTTTGGGTCATGATTTCTAACTGATTAGTATCCGATTTTTTATCCAAAAGATTTACCAGAACCTGTAATAGATTTTCAATTTTCTCTAGTTTTACTTGTTGAAGTGTATCCATATAATTATCCTTTCTAATGTCCAATAACATAGGTAAATTGTTTGGCAGTTTCTGCATCAAAAGTACGGTAACTAATGATCCCTAATCCTTTCACATTACATTCTGAGACGAGAATTGAACCGTCTGATTTGACTTGCTCCACAAATGAAATATGTCCGTATATTGGATCAGCTCCAGCTTGTCCAGGACTAAATGATAGAGCAGAGTGTTCTGTTGGTGTATGGGTTGTTGTGAAACCTGGCTTATTCATCCATTGTCCACCATTTCCCATAAATGGATCAAAGTTGACTCCGACTTGCTTTCCACGGTTGAAGACATACCAGGTACATTGTCCCCATGGATAAGTGCTTGTGATATAGCCAGTAGTGTCAATAGCTGTTGTCAGACTGTAACCTACTGGTATATCATTTGAAGTTACTCCTCCACCATCTCTGGTTTTTCCTGTAGTTTGTTCAGGAGCTTTTGGAGTTCCTCCATGTTCATCAATGAAGGCATCCAGTTTTTGCATGGTTTCTGCACGTCTTTTTCCTGATCCTGTGGTATCTGTGAAATAGACTCCACCATCAGTTGCTGGATTGAGTGTTCCATTCGCAAACTTTTTAGCCTTGTCATCTTGAATTTTGAAGGTTTGGTTTTTATTTCCAATGATGGTTTGTTGGGTTAGTCCGACAACCGCAACCTCGTCATTAAAGTTATTGGCATATTCTGGATTGGAATCATAGGCCCCAAAACCAAACATATTGGCACCAGGATTAGTGGCTACTCCAGCAGTTCCCAAGGGAACTTTCATTCAGTGCGATCGCAACGATTCCACGAACATCAAGATTAGATTTAGCTTCCCATTCGAGGAGCTTTTTTCCATTAATTCGGTTCTTATCATAGGAGATTCCTAACGTATCTAAAAAGCCGTCTAATTGTTCTGCTGTAATACCGAAGCGATGAACCAGTAGGTTGTGAGTATAGGGATCTCCATCTGACCAGTGATCCGCATAAGTCACTCCATTTTGGGATTGGGGTGAGCCATTCGTCCCACCACCTCCGACAGCCCCCATAAGGATAATGATGATGAGGACCGGTAGAAAGAGAGGAATGAGACCGGCTAATAGAAACCATTTTAGTTTTTTCATCGAATCTCCTTTCTAGTTAATGTCTTATATAAGCAGTGAACAGAACAGTCCCAAAACGCCATTTTGCATCTAAAACGACTGAATAGGACTTAGTCTGTTGGATGATTTGGTCTCTTTCTTGTTCTGAGACTGGAAACAAAAGAAGGAAATCGACTGAGCGTTTTCCTTCTTGGTAGGCTTGATAAAGAGTTTCTTCAAGAACTCTTGGAAAAGCAGTTCTTGAACGTATCTTGGTATTCATATCATTCTCCTCTAAGTTGTTTTAAGCGTTCTGTTAATCGGTCTCTTCGTTCAATATTGGCTCTCAATTTATCATCTCGTGTCATGGTTTTCCTATAAGCACGAGTGAAGGCATTCGATCCTTGGGCTTTATACATGGATTGAGGATCTTTATATTCCTCTAATTTGTGCTCAATACTATTAATGCGGAGCTGTTTAAATGGAGAAATCCATTCTTCTTTAAGAGTTTGAAATTCCTCGTTTGAACTTGGTGTTGGCTCCACCGTGATTGGAGATTCCATTGAAGGAGTTTGTAGTGTTTTTTCTTCAACTGGTTTAATCCCTTCTAGCGTTGACTTTGTTTTCGGAATGTTTGGTTCTGGAGCATCTGGACTTATTGGAGTCTCAAGTGTTTCTGTTGGGAGCACTTCATCAGGTTGGTGCTCTGATTCTTTATTGGTAAAGAAAGAACCAACATTTTGGAAGTGACTCTTGGCATTCATCATCATTCCAGCTCCAAAACCAGCACCTGCTAAGGCAAAGTTCCCAAGGTGTTGAGCAGATGAGAGACTTCTCGATGGTACTTGTGAAGCCACCTCTCTGGTCTTTGTGACCCCTTTCAACTTTGTTTCCAATATCATTCGCAACCATTCGTGCTTTAGATCCAAGAATGAATTGAATCAGTTCAGCTTTGTATTTCCATAGAAGGAAGTATACAAGTCCTTTTGAGACAACTGAAATGAGTAGTTTAAAGACAAGACCGAAGATAATCAAAGATGGAAGTGTTTTAAGGATGCCATCAAAACCTGTAATGACAATGTTTTCGATCATTTTTTCAATGTAGAAAACTAAAAGAGTTAATAGACTCGTGATAGCTGGAAAAAGCAGCCCACCAAACATGACTTTCAGAACTCCAAAAATCAAATCTTGCATTCTTGGTACAAAGGACATCAATAGTACAATTGGAAAGAGCAGGATCATCATCAGGACGAGTGTCTGAGCAATGACATTTAACATCTGAATCAAAATAACAGGTATCGCTAATACAAAGGCTTCACAGATTTTGAAGATGACATAAAACATACGAGTAAAGATGAAATCTGGCATAGCTGAAACCCAACGGTTCTTTTCACCATCATCATTAGCTCCATTTCCTAGTTCATCTAGATACTTATTGCGATCTTTAGACTTAACTGCTTTAAAGTTTCCATTCTTATCGCCTGTTCCTAGTACCTTACTATCGTCAAAAGTTTCTTGTTTCCCATCTTGACTATTCTTATATTTCCCATTTTCTTGTCCCGTATTGACGAAGACATAAGCTTTATAAGAAGTTTCTGCAATATAGCTATCTGCCATGGAATCGCCAATTTTAATGGATTTATTATTGCCATACTCCACCTTAATATTCGTGATATTTTTAGTGACATCTTGAGAGACATGGTTAATGGTATCTAGTAGATACAGACCACCTGATGTTCCAGCGATTGTTCCAAAGTAACCAAAACCGAGGATAAGAACCAGAAAGACATGAAGGAGAGTTCTTGAAAAAAAGCTCCTTTCGAAAAGAAAAATTGATAAAAGAGATAGAAAGCTAGTATTAGAAGCAACATTGAAACGAGTGATTGTTTTGCGACTCCTCCAGAACTTGAACCGACAAATCCTTTCCAGATATTCATCGCTCCATTAAATACATAGTTCTTATAGTTGGAGTAAAGATCAATCTTTTCAAGAATTCGAATCAGCAAAGAAAAGAAGCCCACCACTGCGTTTAGAATGAAAAAGAAGAAGTTGACGAAAAGCTCATTAATCAGAACCCAAGCCCCGTTAAAGGAAGCGAACCCAGTAGGCTCCATGTAGGGACTTGAGAGAAGATATCAACTCCCTTAGTTTGTCAAAAAGCTTCTTGCATGGATTCACCTCCTAACTAGCGTATTTATTTTTCAAAGGCTTGATGATACTGTAGCTTTCATTGGTTTTAGAAGCATATCAATATCTTCAAAGATATTGTGTACGGAAATCATATTGAGATTGCCATAGACATCATAGTATAGGCATTGACCAGAGATCATATTATCAATCCATTCGAGATTGCTTTCAGTGACTTCGAGATTGACGTGTTTTAAGATATCTTCTCGTTCAGACTTTTCATAAAAAGCAAAGATAGTCCCAAATCCCGTTGTATCATCGTCATTTTCTGCATCATGTACAGATTGCGTAATCAGTGCCAAGGTATTGTTTTTGGAGCGTCCAATCCGACGCATATTTTTGATAACGGCTTTTCCTTCTGCGGACTTCATAAGAATCCAAGCTTCATCAAAGAACTCAATGGTATCTTCATTTTCATTTCGTTCTCCAAAGTGAGTACAGAAGGCTCCAAGCGCAAACATGAGAGCAATAGAGTTGCGTTCATGATCTGAAATTTTTGTGGAATCATCCTTTGGTAGTTTGAGGTTATTGACCTCTAAGATAGTCACCCGTGATTCATAGTTAAGTCCTTGAGTGGTTCCATCTGAAAAGGCTAGTTCCAAGATAGAGTTTGTGACAATTGAAGTCAGATAACGACCAACCGAAGCAATTTCAGAGGAAGTGGAGTCTCTAAGCACTTTTAGGACATGTTTAAAGCCGACTTTCTCACCTGCGACTCGTTTTTCTACAATTGCATTAATAGCTTCTGTGATAGCTGTTTTCTGGTCCATTGTGACATCATCTACAGCTTGTAGTAGAAATTCAAGCATGTTTTTTGCGACCTCTACAGCTTGTTCTTTATCTAGAACGACAATAGGATCTAAGACTCCGTGGTTTGATGGTAGTGAACTATCCAGTGTTACAAAGTTAAAGTTCTCAATCTGTTTCTTGCGTTCAGGATAGAGACGTGCAAATTTAGGTGAGTTGATCACTTCTTGATAGTGATTTCTAAGTTCACGTTTAGGGTCAATATAAAGTGTCTTGACATTCTGTAAAGCCACACTTAAGAAGATGATCTGTGCAAGGAAGGATTTTCCTTGACCTGTTGCCCCCGTAATAATGATGTGTGGGTTCTTGGTAATCTTTCCAGCGATATCTTCTTTATTTCCTACTGTCGCATTATAGAGTACAATGTTCTTTGAAGAATCAATAGCTTTCTCAATATTGTCCCAACGCCCTGTCCAGTTATCTACTCGGCCGATATACCAACCGATACGGTTTCCAGAAGAGGTATTGGTAAAAGGCATCATTTCCGAAAAACCACGAGATGTGACCATGTGTGTCCAAGTGCGAGTTTTCTTTTGGAGGTTTTCTCCATAGAGCAGAGCTTGAAAGAGATAGGGTCCGTCTTGAGAGGCTTCACTAATTTCGACTCCCATATCATCAAAGTAGTTGAGAACGACTTGCCGTCTTTGACGGAGTTGGTTCACACTAGAAGCAGAGACAATCAGATAGGCCCCATATTCGATGATCTCTTCCTTGTTTCCGACTTTTTTCATTAAGTCTTTTAGGGAGATAGAGCCCATGATAATCTCGTCTTGTTGGACAGTATCAGTATTTTCTGCCTCTTCCATGATGTTTCTGTAACGTGTATTCGATCGTCCCATTCGACCTTTGATCTTGTTGGTATCAATGAATTCTGCCTTGATTCGTAGTTCAACGGGAAAGTTTAAGCGTTGGATAAATTCGCCAAGATGAAAACCATTGAATTGAACAGGAAATTTACCAACCGGAAGAATCGTCACAAAAGAAGATCCATAAGGGCTTTCTAGCTTAAGAAAGCCACCTTTTAGGACTTTGATCAAGGTATCTGTGATATTGAATTGAGCACGGTTAGCAAGCACCTCCTTCTTGTAGTGAGGGATATAGCGGAGGTACTGCATCCGCTGGTAATAAAAGAGTTCTTCATTGGATAACCGTTTTGCCCGAAGGACAGAGAAGGCTTGAAAAATAGTGAATTCATCACTTTTGTAGTCTTCATACCAGGTAGGGCTTAACTCATATTCATAGCCAAGACCCTTGGCAATTTTTTCTGAGAACTCATTGAAGCTCTCATAGGCCAAGTCTTTGACGGTCGCTCCATGATTTTGTTTGCGCAAGGTCACTCCAACGACCCAGTCAAACTGATAAGGAATTTCCATTTCATCTGTCAGACGATCCACCGTGTAAAGAAGAAGTTCTTCTCCTAGTTCTCGGCTGTCATCTGCTAGAGCATCTGAAAAGTCCCGCATTTTCTCTTCTAAAAGATAGTCTTTAGGGATCAGAGATATTTCAAAGAACTTGTTTTTCTGGAGCTTCTTCATCATTTGAGCAACAGTGATTTTGTGTTTGCCCTTTTTTTCATCATCCGTAATCGTGATAGGAGTGTTTGGAATACGATAATAAGCAACGACGGTTTGATCTTTTTTGAGAGCTAGGTTTTCATGTGTTTCCCTAATAGGATAGGTTAAAGTAATACTCATAGGTCCTCCTTTTCTATAGATTTGTTTTTTCAAAGACAATTTCTTCTACAGGCTCTATCCGATCTTCATGGTAGATAGCTTTTTTATTGATCTTAAAGTCCCAGAAGTAAATCAGGTAATCTCCAATAAAGACGTGCATCTTTTTACCGTGAGGCTCGTATTCCGTATAGAACTTAGCCAATTTGTAAGGGAGATACCAATAGAGCAAGAGAGAAATTGAGTGAGTGATTTTTGCGAGTGGCACAAAGATAAATCCTCCAAAGAGTAACATGGCCACAAAAACGATGATAAAAACAATGAAAAAGGACAACTGCATAGGTGTCGCAAAGTACCATAGTCGAGTGCCCTTTTTTGTTTTAATTTCTTGGATCCAATAAGGAGCATTTAGGCCCTTACTGTAGTCGTAAAGTCTTTCTTCATTCATACTTAAAGTCCTGATTCAATACCGAAGAGTCGCAGGAACCAGCCGACTGCTTTGAGGATATCTTGTCCTTTGGCAATCGAAACAATAACGGCATAGAAACCAACGACAGAGAAGAGTTGAAGCCAGGAGCTGTTCCGCCAAGCCTTGATCGCTAAGAGCACCGCAATAGCTGTCAGGATCCAAATTCCGTCGCCCTGGAGGAAGGTTCGTAGATTGTCTGTATTCATAAAGTTCTCCTATTCTTTATCATTTGCATAATTTAGTGGAATGGTGTGTTCTAGTTTTGTGACATAGTAGGTCTTTTCTTTTTCTGAGAGAGTAAAGGTGAAGTTTTCTGAATGAGTGGTCCCTCCGACCTCAAAGGTTGCTTGAACATAAGCGATTAGGTTCTGACCGTCTTTTTTTAGATAGATATAATCAATTGTTTTGAAGGTGGTATTGGCTATAATATCCACATCCTTAGCAATCAGATTAAGGTTGTCTTGATTGGTAGTATAGTTGGTAAAGAAGACCTTGAGAAACTTTTCAACTTTCTTACGCTGACCATCTGAAAAGTGATCATTAGCGGTTAGTTGGAGCTGATCGTCTTCGCTAAAGTGTCCAGCTTGTGAGGATTCAATGACAGAGAACCAAGGAAGGCCAGAAATATAATATTTCCCATCTTTTTCATCAAATGGAATATTGAAACCTGTCACAATTTCTTTTTTTCTTCTGTGTTATTATCCCGACGGATAGTTTCCTTGTATTTGATCTTATAGGTCGCAACCTTTCCTTCTACAGTCACTAACTGAGAGTAGAAGTTCACTAGGATTTCGAACTTGACCTTGAGCTTTCACATCAGGAATGAAGTTGTAAAAGCTATTTAAGTATTCCACTTGAGCTTGTTGTTTATCCCCTTCTTGTGGGAGAGTGAAATAAGCATAGACATAGTCATTCAAGTAATACTGGAGTTTGTAGTCGTATTTTCTACTAGACTCCATTGGCTGTGCTTTTTGATTTTTTGTTGCCTCAACTTGAGTTTGTAGTGCTCCTACTTTATTTGATAGTGTGATAGCACGAAAGGATCCCAAGAGACCAATAAAAAGGAGGAAAGAAATTCCTCCTATGACTGCAATATTGACGGTCTTTTTTTATTGGTGACTTTTTAGTTTTTGGAGGGCCTCCTTTTTTTTCTCCACCTTTTTAAAGTGAGAGAGATATTCTTTTTGCTTGAAGTAAGTAGCGTTTGGCTTTATCCATAGATCCTCCTTTTAGAGAGTAGCGAGTTCAATGAGCTTTGAGCCTTTTGCATAAAGGCGCTTATTGGCTTTTTCGATCTCGCCATTAATGTAATAGTAGCCTCGTAGCTCAGTTTGGAGTTGTTCGATCAGGTCAGGCTTTAGGTCTTTGGCTTCTTCTTTTTTTAGGAGACTATTTAATTCTCCAGCCTTGGTCCAAGCCTCTCTGTGATCTTTCTTTTTAAGTAATTCTCCCAGTTCATTCGTGACTTGAGAGACTTTCTTTTCAAAAATAGTTTTAGTAGCCATTTCAATTTCCTTTCTAAATTTTTCTTGATTGTCTTTGATGGTCTTTTGGATATAAGTAATGAGTGAGGGGCGCATTTTTTTATTTACGCTCAACACTTGACCATCTAGCGTGAAACAGGCATGTTCATAGTCATAGAAACCTTTCGCATCTGGTGGTTTTTCGGTAGATCTTCCAGCGCATTCATAGTAGAAGTCCTTGCCTTTTCGTAAGAGGATATACATACTCCAGAATTCATGTTCTGGAAGAAGCAGAAAGTCTGTTTGATAAATCTTCTTCATCATCTCAAGAAGCCTCAAGCAGATCATCGTAGCCTAGAGCTTGGTAGATAAAATCAGAATCGAACCAGAGCCAGTCATTGATTTGTACTTCGGTTGGTGTATTCCCAGAGAAGATATCTTCACAAATGACGGTTAGAGTATCTACTCCACCACGTTCACGGACAGTGTTCAAGGTGGTTAGTCCACCAGACCAGGCTTTAAAGTTATCTAGTGAATTGATTTGAACTTTGTATTCCATATTGTTTTTCCTTTCTAGTGTTCATAGTGTTTGTTGGCTTTGAGAAGTCGTAACATGGCTTTTCCTCGATCAGTAATCTCTCCGCTATTCTGAATCATTTTCATGTATTCTGTTTGGAGGATCTTGTCTGCTTCAGTGACTAGTGCAAGGGAATTAGCAACTTGATAGGTCAACCAGCGAATCGTTCTCTCAATACTGTAAGGCTGTGGGTTGGTTGAGAGCTTTAAGGGTTCGACACCTCCAAATAGTTTTTGCCATTTTTCATCAGGTTTATAAGCTCCAAAACGGGTGAGCCCATCATAGACTTGGATTTCTTTATTGACGATGCCTCTTGCGATTTCTCCGAGATCTACACCGTTGATGTATTCCTCCACGATGCCTTGAGCTTTCTGATCTGAAAAGCGGAGTTCATAGCGATTCCAGATACCAAAAATCTCCAAGGATTCGTCCAAGGAGATGTTTTCCATTCGAGCAATTTCATAGCGCTTTTCATAAAAGTTGAAGTAGAGTTGACTTTGACGACTTCCAAAGTAAATGGACAAGCCGTGATTCGCTTCCATGTCTTCATTATCTGTGAAAGATCCACCACCCGTGATATTCCATTTCTTAATCGTGTCTAGGACAATCTCTTTGGAATAGAGTTTATCAATCAATTTGGGAATTTGAATTTGTTCGTCCTCGTGACCATAACCCTTATAGAGTTCATCCAGAGCAATATCGAGTCGCTTCACCCGAACATCTTCATAGGAATAAAGAATGTTTTGAAGAAAGATCTGCCAAGTGATTCCCTTGTCTTCTAGAAGCAACTCCAACTCACGGCATCCTTGACCAGATAGTTGAAGACAAGTTTGGTAATCATTGGTCACTGACTTATCAAAGAAATCAAAAATCCAGATGTTTCCTCGTTGCCATAAGTGGGTATAGTTCATAAGGCGAGTTTCTTGGTCTGTAAATTCGCTTAGGTGACAGTGAAGAAAGTTTTCACAGAAAGCATCTAAATCCTTTAATCTAGGAAAGGTCAATCGTAGATAGTCGATCTGAGCCCGAAGACTGTTTTTATCGCAATCTTGATAGTAACCAAGTTTTTCTTTAAGTTCTCTAAACTTATCAATCGTCAGTCCTCTTTCGCCTGTTTCATAAGAGCGGTAGGTTCTTGTAGGTAGATCAACAGCTTGTGCAAATGCTTTTTGACTAAGTCCTGTTTGTTTTCTGAAATTCTTAATATGAAAAGGACTAATTTTGTCCATTCATCGCAACACCTCTTTCTAACAAAGTGACACACTTTTTTGATGAAAGTGACACACTTCATAAAAATTGAAAACCCAACTCCCATAAGGAATGAGGAGGGGTGGACTTGGCGTTTTTGCCAAATGTAACCCCCCTATTAGAAAACGGGGGTTCATTGCCATCATGAGCCAGGAACGGCGAGCTTCGGTCTTCGCCTGACCTGCGGTCAGGCTTGCCCTTGCCCTTGTCCTAGCCCATGATGACTGACAATCGCTTCAATAGCTTTTGGATAAGACTTGCGTCCATCTTCCTCAAATTGAGCGATTATTTCAAGGAGTAACTTTTCTTGGAAAGGTTCAATGAGAATAGCAGAGTCACTCCGTTCAAATGAGATTCCATGCTCTTCCATATAAGGGATTATTTTTCGAAGAGTTTGCATCTTTAGATCGTGCTCATCCGCAAATTCTTTGAGCGTTCTCTTATTTGGTTCGTTTCCTATATCCTCTTCCTCTATAAGATCAATTGTTTCAACCGGTGGCGTGTATTCCTCAAATACTGAAAATTCTTCACCTTCAAATTCCATAATGGGAATTTTAGCGTATTCATCATAGAAGGAAAAGCCCTGGTCAAGTGGAATATAAGGTGAATAAAACTCACCTGCTAGTTTCCCACTTGAAGCAATATAACCACGCCCGACCACTTTCACTCCATTAATTTCGTCCAGTTTTTTGAACTCTTTGGTTTTATTGGCATCTCCAAACATCATGTCATATCCTGTTGATTCTAAATGACCGACGGAGAGACGCATCATAAAGTTATCCCGAAGAGAAGTCTTGATATATTCTCCATCAGGCCGTTGCATGGCAAAGATCACATATACTCCAGCTTGACGGCCCTCTAGAACGATTTGAGTTAGATATTCCATGAGTTCCGACTGCTGGCTATAGTCACGGTCAATCTTGGCCATGAGAGCAGCCCATTCATCTACTAGAAGAAATTTAGGTTTTAAGTTGTAATGGGTGTAATAGGTACCTGGTCTATAGTCTGGAAAAGATGTTAAGACTTCGTAGCGCTTTTTCATAAACTCTACATTTTCTCTAAAACAATTGATGATATCCTCTTTACTCGAATAGACTCGACCGTGGAAGACTGGAAGCTTCTTTAAAGAAGCCAAGTCTGAGTTTTTAGGATCGCAAATATCGATATAGCCGACTTTTAATAAAGCGTAGATGATGGACATGAGGGTAACGGTTTTTCCTCCTCCAGTACCTCCGCCAACAAGTAGATGGGAGTCTTTGACATAATCCCAGTAGACATCTTTCATGAGACGAATTTTTGAGCCTTTGACTTCAACTTGATCAATTGAAATGCGACTCTCAATCCGATTGATGGCTATTTTGTATTTGATAAAACGCTTGTCAAAACTTTTATCACGAAAATCACCATTGAACATGACTTCAAGCGTAGAGCCAAGGTTTAAAAATCGATCTTGAAATTTGTTTCCTTCTAGAATGAAACTGATTTGAAGCTCATAACGACTTTGTTTGAGGTAGACTTTTGGAAGTGTAATCTTTTCAACTATGCCTTTATCTCGTTTGACTTTCTTGACCAGATATAGGTTGTTCTCTAATAAGAAACGAGAGAGGATTCGGAGGCTATTGAGTTTTTGAAAAAATAGAATCTTCTCATAACAGAGGTAATTGACCCCCAAAGAAAGAAGAGCCGACAGTAGAACTCCAGATCCAATGAAATATCCTTGAGGTAAGGGATGAACTTTTAATTCCTCTAAATGAAGGTAGGTATAATAGATAGAAGCTAACAAAAAAGGAAACCACCAGATAAACCATGTGATTCCCTTGATATTGCGATGAAAAGCGTGAACTCTTTTCCCACGATAGGTAAAGAGTTTCATGAATAATCACCTCCTAATTTTCTTTCTTGTTTTCTGTTTGTTTCACTTCCTTAGTTTCCTTGACTGGAGTAGCTCCCCCTTTCTTTTTGATTTTTGAGGCGAAGAGTTTAAAGATATCCCGATTATTCACGTGAATATGGGCGACAACAATATCTTCTAATTCTACTTCTTCTCGGTATTTAATTCCCAGGTCTTCAATTTTAGACTCTGACATGTCTGCGATAGTGAAAAAGAGGGTTTCGTGCTGGACAGAAGAATGAATCCCTACGACGATGCCACGGATCTCGCCTGTATTGATTTGGACAAATGATCCATCAGGATTTCGTTGCGATTGATCTACTTCAAAGATGACTTCAGGACCTTCAATGCCTCGGAAAGTCAGTTTTCCAAGGATTGCCGGGACATCTAGTCCATCTGTAATGACACGATAGGTTTTGTCTGCAATTTGTAGTTTTTCTCCGTAGTTTAATCCAATTTTAGCCATGTAATTTTCTCCTTTTATTTCTTATTTTTTAAGTACCAATTTTTCTGCAAAAACATTGCGGTAAGGTGCAACATTCTTACCATTTAAAATAGTGTCTGAGAAAAAGATTGGGTTAACAGCTTCTACTAGAGCATCTTCTGGAAAGACCGTTGTAGAGGCTGGTGTGATGACATGAAATGCGCCGTGCTCTGCGCTGTTTAGAATGTGACGTTGGTATTTTCCTTTTTTACCAAATACAGACTGAGGAGCTTTCCCCAATTTTTCATAATAAGCTGGGCCGATAAATTCTGGTTTCATTTTTAGTGTTTCTGGAATCATAGGATTCTCCTTTCAAATTTTGAGTAAAAGAAAAAGAGTTAAGCTAGTTTCTTAACTCTTGAGTAATAGTGATTAAAAATTTTGCGTTTATACATGCGACTATAAGTATCAATATCCCCATAAGCAAATCCTGTTTCTTTTGCCTGAGAGGCTAAATGATCTATATCTACCAGAGCTTGACTATATAGTTTAGCTAGTAGACTTTCTGAACGATCAAACATCCCATAGGTAAAGAGATAGTTTTCATAGAGTCGCTTACATTGTAATGCGAAAAAAGTTTGTCATATTTTTCTCCTTTATTGTAATAAGTAAAAAAGCTACTAAGTGAAAAAAGGAAAGAACTTAGTAGCTTGAGAGTAGGTCTATCAACAATGATAGACAGCAGTAAAGAAAAGTTATTTGGTTGAAGGATCCCTCCTTCACGGTGGCAACGTTTAGCAAGGTGCTTTGCATCAATTACCATCGCTTTCCCAGCCAATCTCATTGGGTAGTCATGATCATACCCTTAAGATTCTCTTACGCCCTTTGGCGAAGCCAGTTCACTTTACTATTCGGAAAAAGTGCGAAAGTCCGAAATGCGTGGAAGCCCACAAGAATTGAATCTTGTTTTCTATCTTCACTTCAACCACAAAAACGGACTTGACTTTTTAATATCAAAACATTTACAATAAAAGGTACGAAGTTTATGTGTTGTTCTGATGATCAGTCCTCTGGTTGTCAGACGCACTTTTTTTATTTAATTTTCAATGAACAGTATTCGACTTAAAAGTCTATATTTTTTTGAAGTCGTATACATCATGTTTGATGTACTTATATTCTACATCATATGTGATGTAAAGTCAACTGTTTTTTGGAAAAAAATATTTAATTTTTTTGAAGGTAAATAATTATGGAATTTGGAGAACGGTTGAAAACATTGCGTTTGAGAGATGGTTTGACTCAAAATGAGATAGCAAAAAAACTAAACATTAGTCAGCAAAGTTACGCACGTTGGGAAAAATGGGAAAAGTAACACCATCACTAGATAAATTAACTCAAATAGCAACTACTTTTGGAGTTAGTACTGATTACCTTACTGGAAAATCAGAAAAAGAAAAGTCAGATGACAGCTTAAATAATATCGAACTTCTATTTCGTATGAATTCAAATGGATTAACTGAGGAAGAAAAAGAGATCTTCAAAAAGGAATTGATTGATTTTATGGAAGAACGAAAGAAGGCGTTTAAAAATAAAAATTAGTAGGGATAGCTATAAATAATAAAAAAAGTGAAGGTAAAAAGATTTAAAAGCTATTTATTTTAAAAAAATATTATTAAGGTAATAGAAAATGTAGGAGATTAACGAATATGAGTGAAGAATTACTTGAAAAATATGTTGCCAAAAAGTCTTTTTAGTAATTGGTAATGGTTTTTGATTTAAGTTGCGGATTGCCTTCTAATTATGAAAAAAATTTTTTTAAAAAAACTATTTTTAATTGAGAAGACTAGTTTTGAAGAAACCTTAGTGTTTGATACGATAAAATTAGGTTTAGAAGAATATTTAACTGAAGTGAATTTTTTTCCATGATACGAAGTTTGTAGTTGAACATACTATAAATACTAAATATAAAAATTATTCAAGAATTGAACGTGTGGTACATTATTTTTCTTGTATAAAAAAATATGATACATAATAGTGAGTGGTATTTAGTAGAGAATCAGATTTCTGATGAACTTTTAGAAGATAAAAATTCATTGAAAATTGTTGAAAAAATTGGTGATACACTACTCAGCATATACACCGAACAACGAAATAGTACATTTAGAACTCCAGTCTACTGTGCAAAAAAATAGAAGACTTCAAAACAGACGATTTAATTAATAGGATTTATCAATTTATAGCGTATTCACTTCTCAATAAAAATTTAAATCAGTTAGATATCTACGAAACTAAAAAAGTATATAAGGAATTGAGGGAAAAAGTAGAAATATTAAATGAAGAATATGTCGAAATTTCAAATTCAAATCAGGTATATGGAGAATCAAAACAAGAGATGTTTGAAAAAAAAATAGTCTCTGTTCTTTTTCCTCTTGTAGCTCAGACATTGTTAGCAGAATTAAATGAACTAGAGTTAGATTTTAAGAACTATCTAAATCGTAGTATCAAATCTTCAAATGGGGAGTATGAAAAAAATGCTGACTCATATATTAAAGATATTTTAAATTCAGTTTATTATGATAGAAACCACTTTGCAGCTGATGAAAAATTTAATATTCTTTCATTTAATTATACTACGCCTTGGAAGAAGAGTAGCGATCCAGAATTATTTAAAAACCTATTCGAGAGTATTAATATTCATGGGGAACTTTCAAATAATAATGGGATGATTTTTGGTATAGATGATAAAAAATTATTACCTACGCAAGATGAGTATATATTTGCCAAAAATATCAAGAACACTAGATTTAAATACAAAAAAATAATTCTAGAATTACATTTGACAAATTGCTATCTTCAAATATTGAAAAATGTAATATTTTTATGGACATTCTTTATCAATTGCTGACTATGGTTACTTTAGAATGATTTTTGAAAAATACCTCGAGAGAGAGAATGTTATATTTTATTTTGTATTTAAAGTTTATCCTGGGACAACAGTGGAAAAAGAAAGAAAGAAACTGATTAAGAGTATCTCAGAACTCTTTGGAGAGTACTCTATTGATAAAGAAAATAATACTGATATTTTTCAAAAAGTTAATTCAAAAATCAAAGAATTAGAATAATTGATCTCGATAATAAGGCTAATTTTTAAAATTAGAAGAGGGATATGCTAACTTACTTTCATAATTTATGTTAGATTTGATAGTTTAAATATATATTCAGATATTTAGATATATTAATTTTGATTAGAATTTTTAATGTTATAGAATTTGAAACAAAAAGCATATTGTATCCGATATTATGAGATAAGAAATTTAAAATGTATGGTTAAGAATTATTAATGTAGAAAAACCTATTTCCAATTTGGTACTTTACATATTTGAGTGGACAATTGTCCACTTTTTATACTAATGTATTCAACCAAATTGGTTTAGTTTTTGTATTTTTATACTTAAAGGAGGTATCATTCTTTGGATGAATTGTATACAAGAATAAGTAAGTCTACAAAACATGTGTTATATCAGTATATGAAAAATCATGGTATTTCATTACTAAACTATAATTTCAATTACTTCTTTCAACATTGTATTCAAAAATATCAGATTCAAGTAATTAGTCACCATTTCTCAAATCATAAGATTGAAGGATTAACTATTATCGATGACTTAGGCATTAGTTTTTCCTATGAAAAGGATAATCCCATTGTGAAGCAAAATTTCACTCTGTGTCACGAGCTAGGACATTTTATACTAGAGCATGAAGGTAATTATTTTGCAGAATCTATTGATAATCAGGAAAGCCTACTAGAGCGAGAAGCAAATATCTTCTCTGCTATCGTACTAATGCCTGACATTGTTTTGCTGTCTAAGATTTATTATAGTTGCGACACCTTTCAACAGATTCAAAACAGTCTGGATGTTTCAAAACAGGCATTGTTCTTTCGACTTTTAGATCTTCTTAGAGAATATTATCCTGGAAAAGAAAGTACCATTAAACAGGCTATTGATGCTTATATTGATGGACAAAATGCCACACTACTCCTTTTGTTTCACGGTGTCAAAGAACAGATTATAAAGGAATTCAACAACTATCAGACTTCTCTAATCAATAAGATTGAGCAATCAGTAATTAAAAAAGGCTTCGTTACTAGCCAAGAGTTACCTGAACTTTTAAATCAGGATAATTGGAAGACAATTAAGAATTGTCATGACAATCTAAAAGTATGGCTCATTTATGATAGAGGAAAATCAATAGCTTATGTTTGGGATAAGAATAAGCTAACAGACAAAGAAGCAAAACAAAAAGCTGAATTGAAATTATTGTTAATGTGAGGTAAATGATGTACCAACCAGAAAAACTAAAGGCTCGTAGAAAAGAGCTACAAATGACTCAAAAAGATATTGCGGATCGATTAGGTATTAGTTATCAAGCTTATTCCGCATGGGAGCGTGGAGTAAAACAACCATCTAAAGAAAAAGTGCAACAACTAGAGCAGATTCTAAATGTTCCAAAAGGTTATTTTACAGAGGTCGAAATCGTCCGACTATATAATACTTTATCGGATGAAGGTAAGAATAATGCACTTAGTTATGTCAGAGGCCTAGTTCAAAAAGAAAAATGTAAGAACATTGTTTCAATGTCAGAAAAACTATACGAATACCATGTTTACGAACAAATGTCTGCTGGTATCGGTTCCTCGGTGTACAACGATCAAAACTATGATACTGTCTATTTTGACGAAGAACTAGCACATGATTTTGCTTCATGGGTATCTGGCGATTCAATGGAACCCAAATATCAAAATGGATCTGTAGCTCTTATTCGAGAAACAGGGTTCGATTATGATGGTGCAGTATATGCAGTAGTCTGCAATAATAAGACATACATTAAAAGAGTTTACCAGGAAGAACAGGGTTTACGATTAGTTTCTATCAATCCAAAATATCGAGATATTTTTCTTTCGTATGATGAAGATCCTAGAATTGTAGGGATTATTGTAGGGAATTTCTTACCTGTTGAACAGTGATATTGTTAATGTAAAATAATAATAGTTGCAGCCATTTTATGACAAGAAAAAAGCTTCTGAAATGTTAGATTTCAGAAGCTTTTTGTCTATCTATTATGATTTAAACCTTGGTAAGTTATAATTTTCTGTGATATTTAGGATATTTAAAAACATAGAAGTATTTTTGTAGACTAATTTACAATTTTTCCAGTATTTTACCAAGTAGTTCTTCTAACTTTCCTAAATCTCCATAGACTGTTCCGTCCATATAAAGATTGTAAACCTCGTCATCTTGCTCCACACGTATTTGTGCAGAGTATCCTTTTGATAATGCTAAGGAACGAATGACTTCTCGTTGAGTTCGTCCATTCCCTTCTCGAAAGGGATGGAAATAATTAAGATTATCAAGAATTTTTGCTAATTGTTTAATAATCTCATCTTTTGAATTAGCAGTTTGATAATAGGTATGAATAAGGCGGTTTATATATGATTGGGCAGTACTGAAAGATTGTATTGACATAAAAGGATTCCCATTTTTTTGAGATATTCACCTTGCGATATTGTCCCGCCCTAAGCATAGACATCTTGAAATAAATATTTATGAATGGCTAAAAATATCACTAATGGAGTAGACTTTAATGACTTTCAAGCGCAAGTCTGCAAAGCCTTCTAGTAACGAATAAATGCTCATTCCGATAGGCTTCTTCAATATTTGTAATATTTTTGTTTGTTGATTAAGACTGTAGAATTTGGATAGGTATATTGGTGATTGGGGTCAATGTACTCATAGCCTTCGTATTGATTTTTAACCAATATTCAATTCCTTTCGTTTGTTGATAACATAAGTTTTTAAATCAATCACATCTTGAACAGTAGGTTCATAATTTTTCAATCATTGATGACCCAATAGCATACCAGACGGTATCGAAATCTGAAAAAAAGTTATCAAAGGGAATCCCTAAAATTGTTAATTCTTCTTTATTTACATCAAGAGTCATGGCACACTTCCTTGTATAACGTTATCTTTATTATACCATAAAAATCGGTATTTTTTTACCTAAAGGGATAGAGACCAGAAGATATATGTAAGCGTATAGATTAATACTTATGAAACGGTTGTAGGAGGAAAATCTCTCCTACACTATTATTGATTCTGAGAGAAAATTGCAAAATCTCATCTACCAAACTTTCAATTATTAAGATTTTTTGCAGTTTATCTGAATTAGAATCGCAAGGCTTCTCAATAACATAATTGTCGAATTTTTTCATTCTAACTTCCTCTCTACTATTTCTTCCTTTATCAAGAAAAAGTTAGCTCAATATTAATAAAGTACAATTCTAAATTAACTCCAATTATTGATTCATGATAATATTTCAGTAACTCATCGTGCAATTAAAAACAAGTATTTTTATTTCAAACGATCCATCGTGATCACTTCATCAGCCATCTCCCAAATTGCCGGATTATGTGTTGCGATAATGATTAGCCTATTATCATCTCGAAGAGATAGCAAAATCTCCATAATCAACTGAGAGTTTGCTGGGTCTATTGAAGCTGTTGGCTCATCTGCCAGAATAAAGAGTGGATTCTTTAAGATAACTTTTGCCAAGGCAACCCGTTGCGATTCTCCGCCCGATAACTCAAAGATGCGCTTATCTAAGTCAAGATAAGCCAGGCCGACCTGTTCTAAAGCCTGCTTCTGCCTCAACCGCTGTTCCGACCGACTCAACTTTTGACCAATGAGACCTAGCTTAGGGTTTTTCTTCAATACTTTGGTTTTCAATTAAGCCAAAGTTCTGGAAGAGGTAGCCCAATTCGTGACGGAAAAAATCACTCGATTTATATTTGGCCAAGTCTTTACCTCGGTAAAAAATCGTCCCATCATAAGATTCTAATTTCCCAATCATGTTCATCAAGGTTGTTTTTCCGCTACCACTTGAACCAATTAAAGGCATAGACTTTTTCCAGCCTCAAATGTCATTGAAAGATTCGAAAAATAACTCTCGTTCTCCAAAAGATTTACTCACCTGTTTAAGTTCAATCATATTAACCTCCCTTCAAAAACAAGCATGGACATCTTGTTTTTCTTTCTGCATTGGACATGTAACTGTAAAAGAGATAGACCAGTAAAGAGTAACAAGACTAAGAAAGCAACTACTATCTCTACCTGAAGAAATACACTCGCAACAAATCCCAGTAAAAACACACCCAGTTGAGCAAAGAGATAAGTGCGATGGATTTCTAAGAACCTGAGACCTGCAATGCGTTTGATAAAAATGGCACGTCTAAATTCTTCGAAGTAGAGCCTATTCATAGTGTTAAACAACAAGATTGAAGTTGCAATCCCAAGCACAGCTCCTGCTAGCATTACCCAAAGTTCCCTCTGGATATTATCCAATAATGTGATGTAGTTGTGGTAACCTGTTTGCATTTCTGAGACCCAATTTTCAATGCCTTGTCTCTGGATAAGCTCCTGGGCATCAGACAATTGATTAAAGAGAACGTAGTTCTGTACTGCGTCTACCCAAAAGAAAATGGACTGTGGACCAGTTGATTGGGGTGTTATAACAATGATGATTGGATCTTTCAAAAACTGCTGGTAAGAAATAGGGGTCGTATTATACACAAATCGATCCTGACCTGATTCCAAATAACCAACCGTAGCAGTCATTTGCTGTCGTTCATCTTGACTAGACATGCGACTGGTTAAGTCGTCTTCAAAAACAGATTTATAATGTTCTTCCTCTGAACGGAGGTGTTCAGGCAGCAATAAGACAAACTCCCCTACATCAAGGTGATTCATCTTTTGCTCAATAGTTGTATCTACAGGAATGTGTTGACGCTCCAAGTATTGCGGTGTGACGATAAGGACATTGCCATTCGGGCTGTAATCGTGCCATTCTGTAGAGGTTGTCAAGTTTTTAGAGGAAGCCATGCCATTTTGCAAAGTACGTTCAATTAACTGGTGTCTAGATAAGAAAGCCTTTTGTTCTGAAACAGCCAGATCCATCAATTGATACCAAGTTCTGAGTTTCCTTTGAGCTTGTTCATCAAAACCAGGACTCGTTCCGTCACGACTGATAGATAGGATAATCAGTTGCCTTTCCTGACTCCAAACCTCTTGTCCAATCCGATGCTGTTGCCAGGCTTGGGAATACTTTAAGCTACTCCCTATTCCCAGCGTTACAATAATAATCGCAAATAGTTGACCGATTAAAAATCAAACTAATGATTCCTCTGACAGGCACTTGCCCTTTTTATAATCTGCATCAGGTGTATCTTTTTATCCCAACTGCGAAGAGTTGAGCGAAAAACAGGGAGATCGACAACAAGATGAGATTATAACTGAGCAAAGCCTTCTCCTATGGTCGTTAGGGGATTGCGTTGGAAGCGACAGAATTTTTTGCATAAGAATGGCGAGCACGCCAGCTAAACTGAAACCAATAGCTATCCCTTTCAAATCCTCACCAACTGGTCTAAGGAAAATGGACCACCGTTTCTCTCCTGAAATGAGGCGAATGCCCGACGACCGTAATTGGCTAATTTGACTAATTAAAGTCAGTGCTACAAAGGTTAAGATGAAAAATCAATAGACTGATTAACTGAAATCCGTTACTAAAGATAGCCATTAACGTAGATAGTTTAGATGGAATTATCAGGTGCATGTTAGTCAAGCCAAGTTGACTTAGCTCCTCCCTTAGCAAGTGAATATCTAGGTGTCCATCGAATACAAAATAGTTTGTTTCAACACTACTACTTTGAGCATCTTCTAGATTTTTTTCCTGGAGCCCATCAGGCAACTTTCCCTTCCCAAAGGTCGTATAAGAAAAAACTGTAGTACCTTCTGAGTTAATATCTTGGTGTTGAATCGCAATAAAGCTATCCGTTTCTTCTGCTAGTTTTTCCAAGCGTGTAGCAACATGCTGAAAAGTTGTTTCAGGGGAAGAATCACGTACAACAACGTTGGGGTAATAATGGGAGACATATGTATCAGTCCAAATGGTAAATACCCAAACAAAGAACAAACTAGCAAGCAGGTTGGATATGAGTATAAATAATTTTTTCATAGTGCATTCCTTATTCTAAAATAGAGGGCAGAAATACCCCTGCCCCCTATAAACTAACAAGCTTACTAAACTATTGATAAAAGAATCTTCTTCAATTATTCTTTACCATCCCGCATCAAATGTAACTTGCTCCCCAAAATTTGTATTAACAAACGCATGGGCCGCACTATGTTCTCCTGCATAAACTGTTTTTTCATTTTTACGTCCACTACTTCCAACATAGGCCCAGTGATACCGTGAACCATGATAATAATTCGAATATGCTCCCCAATTATTTGGATCATGATGGCCTCCATAGTTCCACTCGCCACCACGGTGAGAAAATGCCAAAACAGGAGAAGCCAAACTAAATGCCAAAACGACAAGGGATGATGCAACTACTGTTCTAATTTTTAACATATTATTACTCCTCTGAATGAAATATTATGAAAATGAGCGAAATGCAACTACACATTTTAATTAGGAATCTCAGTCTGAATTATAGTATCCTATTTTTTCCTCCTTTCTAACTGCACGTTCCTTTCTACAGACAGAGACCTAATTTTATAAACCAATCTTAAATACTTTAGATTTTGTAACTCATAATTTTCAACAGTTGGTTAGCTATGAAAGCATTTTATCAAACATCTCCATTCTTATATCTATCTGGTATTGTTACAAGCTCTCATCAGAATACCTTTCTCTAAATAGTTGAATTTTAAAGTAATACGAAATCAATCAGCCTTCCCAACATCAAGACCATTGGACTTCTTTTTGTGATTGCACTCGAATCTCAAATTGTTTATTCTTCTGAATAAACTGTTGGTAAGGAATTGTATTACTAAACATAAAAACACCTAGTAATGCAAATGTAACTAATTTTTTAATTCCACGTTTTTTTCTCATGCAATGAAACCCCTTTCTGTTTCCTTGTTTTTATTCTAACATATATATATTATTTATTCAATTATTTTTATTACATTTTTGAACTTTTTATTATTACCATAAAAGAATTATTTATTCCTTTAACTTGCTATTTTTGAACTAAAAAAATTTTATAATGAAATTAAGCAAATAGGAAGGTTTATTATCTTTAATGAATACACTCGCAGAGAAATTCAGATTAAAAAGAAAAGAGCTAGGACTCTCCCAACAAACTCTTGCAGAAGGAATTTGTGAACAAAGCCAGATTAGTAAAATTGAGAGAGGGCATTTCGTTCCCTCCGCAGACCTTTTGTTCAAACTCTCACAACGACTTGAAGTACCATTAGATTATTTTTTTAATGAACAAATTGAAATTAAATCTAACCTCTCTAATTTCAAGCAATTATCTGCTCGACTATTAGATGACAGAAATTATGATGATTTGGAATATATTTATAGAATAGAGATTGAACGAAGTACTTTTCTAACACTAGAAGACCGAACTTACCTTGAATGGATTAAAGCTATTATTGACTTCTATCAATATGACAGTAAGTGTGAGGCTATTTCTTCATTGGAAAATATATTATTAAAAGTCTCCTCAAATACTCTGATTTATTTAAAGGTATTGAATACTCTATCTAATTTCTATTCCTTAGTGGGTCGTGAACAAGAATATGAGGCAAACTACTCTCATTTAATGGAGTTATATCAGACAAAAAATTTTGAGCATCAAGAGTTTTTATTTGGCTACATCAGAGTTCGTTACAACTACGCTCACTACCTAGTGTCAAAGGAAAAATATAACGAAGCCATCCAAGAAGCTCTTGAGACGATTGAACTCTGTAAACAAAGACAGACAAGCTACCAACTGGCTCCCCTACTTATTCTTGTAGGAAATGCTGGAGCCAAATTTCTAGACAAAGAACAAGTCAAAAATTATTATATAGAAGCAAGAGAGTTATGTAAGATTTATAACAATCCTTTAATGTTGATGAAGATAGAAAATTATTTGAAGGAATTAGATACTGTATAGTTAATCTTGACATTATAGTTTTTCTGAAACGTTAAATAACCTGTAAGGCTGATAGTGATATTAATACTATCAGCCTTATAATTTTTCCATGGTATCTCAAATAACTATACTGATTTTGTTTCTCGTTCTAATTTGGTAACATTTTGATTTCTTGTATTATCAAGTATATTGATAAAATTCTCTAATCTCCTAACCTTATATTCGTAATCATCTATCCATTTAGTCATAAATCTTTGATTTTCTTAGGAATGATATTAGGATAGCAAGGATAATTTAGAAATTATCACATAAATTGATATAATACTTAGTATAGAACAACTTATTAAGAGGTTAATTATGTCTAAATCATCTAAACAAATCGAAGAAGACGCTATTGACTATTTAAAACTGGCACTAAAAAAATCTAAACATATTAACAGAGAAATTTCTAAAGGGGATAGAGAACCTATCTGGGATGGTCGTATCTATTTTTATCATTTAAAAAACATACTTTTTTTAATACTAAATTTTATAATATAATAGATACAATGACTTTTAAAACACTTCTTCCCTATCCATAGGTGGATAGGGTTTTTCGTTGTTCATTACACGTTCTAAACATTCAATACTAGATTTTAGATGAAACATTTCATGTTTTCTATATTTTTCATCCTGTGAGTTTAATAGTTCGTTTAGGTGACGTCTAATATGCCAAATGGCTTTTCTAATATTTGCTTCTTTTAAATTATTCATGAATCCATTGTATAATAAAATATAATCCAATTTCTTTGATTAATCTAATTTACATGAAATATAAGCTATTCGGTTAAGAATAAGCTTAAAAGTTTTTTGAAGTAATCTATTCAGCACAAAAAACACCTATTCGGTAAAATAGGTGTGAATAATGTTATTTATATCCATATTGTTTTTAGAGCGTTTTTATATGCTTCGCTACCTTTTAAATAGTAGTCGTGCTTAACTCCGCTAATATCAACAGAAAAGACCCCATCTTTAAATGAATATTCTTCTGTTCGACTTGCCATATTTTGTCCAGTTAATTCGATCGTATTCTTTTGTTTGTTAATGGTAAAGCTGTCGGCTTCTCCATGCTCAATGGAAGCATTTTCTCCTTTAATAGTAAACGCCAACTCGTTTCTTTCACTTGAGATCCAATAATACTCACCATCTAAAGATTGGTGGTTGTTTTTTGAGCAAGCAATTAAAGTAATTATTGATAATGAAAGCAGTAATATACCTACTAATTTTCTCATAATCTTTGCCTCCTTCTATATTTTTAATTATACCAAAATAGTATTACAAGAGTATATCAGTGTCTGTTATAACGGAAAAATGAAGAAATGTCTATTATAACAGCAAATGTTAAACTTTCGGGAAGTTATAGATAAGGCCTTTTCCTACTTGAAATTAATAATACATAAACACATTAATTTTTTTAAATAGCTTGGGATGAATGTGTTAATATATATTTTTGAGTGGTATAATAGTTTTTAATAGCAGTAAAATTTATTTCTTAATTCAGTTCAGTCTGGATTGTAGCTTTAAATAAAAAAATGCCTTTCAGGAGAAAATATGAACGACTATAGAAGTTTGGGAAAACAAATAAAGAAAAATATAGAAGTCAGCATTCTAGAAACTCAATTTAACAAGAATATCTCTAATGAAATCCCGACATTAGATTACAGACCACTCTTTTTATAGATTTATGGTTAATAGTCAATTAAAAGCATTGGAATCGTGATGGTTTTTAATTTCTTACTTAAAAAAATTTACGAACTTGAAGAATCATTAGGAAAAGAAAGATTTTTTTAAGAACTCTTTTAAATAATTTCAACTTGTTTACCTCAATGTATGAACAGTTAAAAGATATTGAGGAACGAATTAATCTTATGGAGTTATTCAATGGAAATGAAGAGTTACGGGCGAAACTATTCGCTGTTGGTATTTATAATGATCTACTCAATACAGCATACAGCAATGGGCTTAAGTTGATAATAAAATTTTTATGGAGAAATAAACAACAAAAAAATCAAGATCAAAAAAACACTGACTCCTCAAATTGAATATCTTAAAAAGCGAAATTATGATATCATCACAGATGTGTCAGATTCAGACGTTCGTAATGCAATATCTCACGGTGGTATCATTTATAATGGAAATTCTTTAAGATTTCAATTTACCCAAGGAAAATATATCAGGAAATAAAGAGGTTTCTACTTACCAATTTAAGACGGACATTAAAGAGATTTTTGATATTGCTAGTAGCATGTGTCTATCTTGGATATACTATTTACAAAACAATATATCATTTATAGATCTTCATAATTCACAATATTTGTCGGAGGAATCTAAAATTTTTATTGATAGGATTTCGTTATCTACTCTTTTTATTTGAATGTAAAAGAATAAGTTCTGTAGTTCCTTTATCTAATAAGGATAGTAGACAATATAATCTCGAATTTACCCATAATAATTTGAGTATAATTGAGAGGCTATATTTGGGGATTGAGTCTGCTACAAAATTTGTAATTCAAAAAAATTTTACAACCTGGGGACTACATACATGTTTCATTTGAATCACCAAAAAAACTGTTCCTTCATTTTTCACAATACCAACCGAACATTTCATAAATTATTCAATGGGAGCTATCAATATTGAAAAAAATTGTAGATTTAAATAAAAAAAGAAATGTTGATGGGTGAGGGTAAATGATGAAAAATCGAAGCGAAATAGAAGACAAATTTCGTTCATATTTAGATATTAGTAACGAAGAATATTCTATTATTGAAATTGAGGATATCAGCTTAGAAAATGTAAAAACGATTTTTCTGCAGTTTTTATTAGAAATAAAGAATCTACTAAATTTCAGTTAAAAGAAATGATAAAAAAAGCTATAGAACATATAATTTCACTAGAAAAATTATGGGTTTACTAGCCATAAAAGTAAAAGCATGGTGATATGCCTGCTGATATTGTTTATCTCACTGTATACAATCAGGAACTACGAAGACGTAAAAAGAGGACTTTCACCAGAGAACAATAACTTTATTTGTTATGTACAGTATGATAAAAAAATAAAAAAATTTCCAATTCGTAATAACTTGGTAGATCCTTATTTAAAAAAAGAATAGAGGGAAATTTTTGAATTTAACTGGAATCCGAAATATAAAGGAAAAAAACTAACATCAATAAATAAATTCAAATATCAAACTCTTATAAAAATCGTACTGACATCATCATGTCAAACTAGATATTTCAAAGAAATCTTATCTGTACCAAATCAATTTTAATATTATTTGTATAAGTAATTTAATTTTTGTTAAAAACTCTTTTTAAAGTCGTATTATTAAAGCTGATTTTACTTCTTTAAATAAATACAAGTACTTTCAATCGGCATCAAATGATACAATAGAAACCCTGTTTTGACATTTTTCTGATGTTAAATTACTAATAAAAATACCTAAAAGTAATTCCCCTACTTCGATTAAACTTATTAATATTTTTTTGAAATAAATTGGTAGTTGGAACTAGTTAGAGACTGATATAGAGATGTTTTAAAATCATTTGAAATGTATTCTTGTCAAACCAGGCTTGAAAAAAGCTCGTAAAGATTCACAATTTAGTAAACGTTAAAACTTATTTACAGTTATTGAAAGCATTTCGTATCAAAAATACGGGATGCTTTTTTTCTGTCTAACTAATTTTTATAAATTGGATTTTACCTTGACAATTCAAGCTAGAGGAATAATTCTTATTACTACATGAATAGTGTAAAGTATGTCAGATTAACTCAAAAAGCATACATTTTGTAATTAGATACCAAAGTGACTTTTTTTATGTAATTATTTGAAAGTTGAGTTACTCGTTATTGACTCGATTATTGGACTCGCATTGTTTTACTTTTACTTCCCAATATAAATAGAAATATTTTAAATATTTTGGTAGAATAAAAAAAAGGAGGTATATTATGACGCAACGTATAAAAGTAAATAATAAAGTTTTATCAGCATATATTCATAATTCTAATACTCCTATTGAATTAATACGTAAAAGATTGCCTAATATAGATAAATTTTTATCTGGAGAACTAGATCCGACATTTAATCAATTATCAATACTTTCAAAACTTATTAATGTTCCTACTGGATTGTTAGTACTCAAAGAAAGAATTACTCCTATTAGTTTAAATATTGATTTTAGAACTTTAAATTCACAATATTTATCTGACATTAGTCCGGAATTAAAAGCTACAATTCTTGAAATGCAAGAAAAACAAGACTTTTTAAGAGATACAGTTGAGAATGAATGTTATTTCGTTGGTATGTTTGATTTTGATAGTAAACATGAAGAAGTAATAAAAAAAGCACGAACTCTTCTGGGAACTGAGATTACAAAAAATCGATTTAACCATTATAGAAAAGTGTTAGGTAATTTAGGAATATATATTTTTTTAAATGGTAAGTATAAAGATAACACTCATCGTCCATTAAATATTAAAGAATTTAGGGGGCTTTGTTCTGTCTGATAAAAAAAGCGCCTATTATTTTTTTATCAATCAGTTAGATTCTAAAAGCAGGTCAATTATTCACGCTAATACATGAATTTATTCATGTATTGTATGAGTGATAGTGACTTATTTGAAAAGCGAAGAGTTGAGTAAACGAAATAAAAAAAGAGGCGATAATAAATTCGGTAACAGCTGAAATTTTTAGCTCCAAAAATCTTTAATTATAGATTTATTTGATGAAGAGAAAAAAATATAAAAGATAATTTAGAAATCATTTCAAAAGAAAAACTGAGGTTAGTAAGTTTGTTGCTCTAAGGCGTTTATATGATTTATCAATGATTTCAAAAAGATACTTATCAATCTATAAATTATGAATTAGAGGAAGAATTTAAGCAAATACAAAAAAACTCAGAAAACCTTCCAACGGTGGGAATTATAGTAATAATCTTAGATTCAGAATCGACAATAACTTCTTTTAAATATGTGAATAATGCTGTCCAACAAAATAAGATTACATATACAGATGCTTTTAATATTGTTGGAGTCGGTTATAAAGGATATAAGATATTGAGTAAGGGAGAGGGATAAATGTATTTATTAGATTCAAATATATACATCAACTTTTATGATAGATATTATCGTAATGAATTTTTCCCAACTTTCTGGCTTAATTTTGTGAGTATTTTGAATTCAGATGTAAAAGTTCCTGATATAGTGGTCTCAGAGAATTATCAAGACCCATGGTTTAGGAAGTGGTTAGCTGAAAATTACGAAAAAGATTTAATAGACCATAAATCTTATGTTAGAGAGTGGAGTGAAGTAATTCAATACATCCAAGATAGTCCTTTATATAAAGATACTGCTCTTTTATCGGAAAAAGGTTGGGCGAATGAAAAAATTGCAGACCCTTGGTTGATTGCTATTGCTAAAAGTGAGAACTATACTATCGTAACCGATGAAATTAAAAATATTAATCTCAACGCTATGAATCCTAGTAAAAAAATGCTAAAATTCCAGATGTATGTGAAGAATTTAAGATTAGATGTATTTCTATGAATCAATTTTTTTCAGAAATTGGACTATCTATCTGATGCTGATCTAGTTGAATTATAGTAGTATGGAATCTTTGACATGAATATATTAGAGGTCGAGAGTTATTGAAATAGGCTCATTGTCAACTGTAGTGGGTTGATAAAAAGTTACAATCTGGAGAGGACTAAATTGGTTCTCTCCTTTTTGATGTTTAAAGTGATGAGAATTACAGTTTCTATAACCGTCAATCTCTTGCAAGCCCTTTTCATTTTTTTGTATAATATATTTGAAAAAGGGTGACATAAAGTAGTAATAATAAAAAAATTATAAAGGAGGTTGCAGTCATGAAAAAAATGTCTGTAAAAGAACAACAGACTGTCGTTGGTGGAGCAGTTTGGGTTTGTCTGACTTGTGGTTATATCAGTAATGACCATATATTTGTTGAAACCGCCAAAGCTACAGCATATGACCATCAGAGAAAATATAGAGGTCATAAAACAATCGTTCGTGCATAATCTTTAGGTCACTTGATTATTTTCAAGTGGCTTTTTTTCTTAAAAAAAGTGGATATTAGGGGTTGCTATAGTATTACTAGTGAAAATATGATTTTTGAGGAAAAACTTATGAAAAAAATTATTTTAGAGGAGTAATGCAACATGATGCTCAAGACTGTGGTGCAGCATGCTTAACCTCCATTATACATTTTTGGGGGAATAATGCTCCTATGTCTTTGATAAGGGAAAAAATGAAAGTTGACAAATCGGGCTCTAACTTTTTATACAATTGGGATAGTAGGGGGAGCAATTTGGGTTAACTTCAACAGCCTTAAATGGTACACTTGATGAGTTATTAGAAGAATTAAAAAAATAATAGATTACAGCTTCCTTTTTATTGCACATTTTTTTAAATAATCATTCAAAAGGGCATTTTGTTGTGGTTTATAAATATAGCAATTCAAAAAAATAACTATATTTGATCCTGGTGAGGGCAAACAAGTATTAACTTTTTGAACAATTTAATAAGAAGTGGTCAGGTTCAATTTTAACTTTTTTTCAAAAAAATGATTCTTGGGAGGATAATAATCAGTTTAATAAAAAAATTATATTAAACTTATAAATGTCATAGCCTCAGAGAGGAAAAAAATTTTTTTTACACAATTTTATATTCTTTAGGAATATCATTAATTTCAATAGCTGGAGCTTTCTTTTTATAAAAAAATGTTATAGATAATATAATACTAAATAATGGAAAGTCAAATACTTTTTGACGGAATTTTTAGGTCAAATTATCTCAAGAATCGATTTATTATTATTGGTTCTTGTCATACTCTATTTTTGTCAGTTAATAATTAGCCTATTAAATGGTTTTGTATTAGCAAAAAAATGGCCGAAAGAATCAATAATAACTTGATGTTACTTTTTCTTCAGTCATATGATTGGCTTACCGCTAGAGTTTATAGATAGAACTGATTCAGGAAGTATATTATCGAGGTTTCATAATATTACTGAAATTCAAAAATCAAGGAATTAATATGATTTTTGTCAATGGTTTTAGACACTATATTAGCAATAGTAGGGGCAATCATCTTGTGCTCTATTAGTCCAATTTTATTTATGTCGGTAGTTGTAATACTAGTTATTTATGTATTTATTACAATTATCTTTATTTCACCATTGAAAAAAATGTTAATCGAAATGTACAAAAAGAGCACTCTGATTTATTAACAATAATTAATGAAGTATTATCTGGAATTGGAACTATAAAAATTACAACAGGGAGAAGGAAGATTCATTCATAAATTTCATGATACAACTCTAGAACTTTCTAAAGGTCTTTTTAAAAATTTTAAGTTTAAAAAAATATTTTTAAACTCTTTGGTTGTATTAGTGGAGTCAATAGGTACATTAATAATTATTTGGATAGGTAGCAAATTAGTTATATCTGATACTATCTCATTAGGCGAATTAGTAGCTTTTGAATCACTAACTACTTTTTTTATCATACCTGTAAAAAATATTATTAAATCATTTGGAGAATTTCAAAATACATTAGTTTCTATTGGAAGAGTTACTGATATTTTAGAAATCGAGAAGGAATATTCAGACAGTAAATCTAATAAAAGTTTTACTAAACAGATAAAAACAGTTCAGCTAAAGAATGTAGATTATCAATATAATTTAGTTAATAAAAAGTCTTGATAACATTGATATTACAATAAATACAGGTTCAATTATTGGAATAACTGGAACAAATGGTTCTGGGAAAACTACACTATTGAAAATGATAGGTACTCTCATTAATCCAAAGAAGGGAGAGATTATTTATGAGGGGACAAAGCTTTCAAAAGATCGATTACCTGATATAAGAAGTAAGTTAGCATACGTTAGTCAGGATCCCTATGTATTTGAAGGGACACTGAGAGATAATTTAACTTTGGGAAATTCAATGATTGTAGATGAAGAAATCAATAGGATTTGTATCGAATTTGGTTTATTTGAACTTACATCAGAGGAAATGGGCTAGGGCTATTTCTTCTAGAAAATGGAGAGAACTTATCTGGTGGTCAAAAAAACAAAAAAAGTTGGATTAGCTAGAGCTATACTAAGTAATCCTGAAATTTTATTATTAGATGAGGCGACAAGTAGTTTGGATAAAGAATCCGAGAAAAAAGTTTTTGAATATTTAAATTCAATTAAAAAAAACATGATAATAATAAGTATTTTTCATGAAGATAGCTTCATGAAATTTGTAGATAGATTTATTGTTATGGATAGAGGAAGAATCATTTATGATGGATTTCCCTTAGATAAGTAAATAAATAGTATGGTTGAATATAAACGTTGTTAACTAGAAGGGAAGACAAAAATGGCACTATTACAAATTATTGGTCTAAATAAATCGTATAACAAAAAGAAAGTCATTGAAGATTTGTCATTTGAGTTGCAGAGTGGCGAAATAATGGGCCTCATTGGACAAAATGGTTCTGGGAAAACTACAATATTCAAGACGATTTTAGGTTTAGTAAAAAAAGAATCTGGTGAAATTAAAATCAATGGGAAATCAATTGATGGGAAATCAAAGGACTATTTGAATAGTATTGGTACAATCATTGAATACCCTACATTTTATGAATCTTTAACAGCTAGACAGAATTTAATGCTTATTTCCAGTCTTTATGATGAAGTAAACTTATCAAAAGAAGATCTTTTAAACTATCTGCATTTAGTTGGTTTAGACAATAGTGTGGATTGTAAAGTATCTAGTTTTTCATTAGGTATGAAACAACGTTTGGGTCTTGCTCAAGCCTTAATCCATCAGCCAACTATCTTATTATTAGATGAACCATTCAATGGATTAGATCCCATAGGAATTAAAGAGTTTAGAGACTTGCTCATTGAATTGTCTAAAAAAGGAGTTGGGATTGTAATTTCGAGTCATTCATTGGAAGAATTAAGTAAGTTAGTAGATACAGTTACAATTATCAATCAAGGGAAAGTAATTTTCCAAGGGAAAAAGACAGAATTTTTATCAATTGGATCTATAAAGAACGTTTGGTTGTTGAAAACTGATAACTTAGAACTTACAAAGTCTATCTTAAATAACTTAAACATTGTTTTTTCTGAGAGAATAGAGCAACTTGAGTTATCTTTAGATATAGAATCAATGAAAGAGGTAAAGGAGAAATTACTCACAGAGTTATTACGTCAGGATATCTCCATCATAAATTTTTCTGAGAAACAAAATAATTTCGAAGATATTTTTATCAAAATGCAGAGAGATATGGAGGTTTGATATGCTTAAATTAATAAAGATTGAGTTGTTCAAATTATTTGCTGGGAAAAAGATTTTCTATGTTTTTGGAGGGTTTGTTTGTGTCATTTCCCTATTGATACTGTATCTAAGAATGGTTGCACCAGAATCTTCATTTGGAAATGTTTTTAAAACCTCCAGCGATACATTTTCGATATTTGCTTTGATAGTAGGAGTTATAGTAGCATTAGTACCGTTTTATCAAGAAATTCAGCAAAAAACAATTAAATCATTGTTAGTCACACCGGTTAAACGAGTAGAAATTTTGTTTTCAAAATTGTTAGCATCTATTTTTACCTCATTCTTAATTTTAGTTATTTTAAGTTTAACATCTTTTATAGCGACAACATTACTATTTGGATTTTTTAAAGTTGGAGCTTACTCTTCATCTGCAGATAATATGCTTACTTTTACGACCGGATTCATTCAAATTATTACAACGTTTTTTACAACTATTTTTTATAGTACTACAATTATTTGTTTATTTTTGATAACAAATTCTTTATCGAGTACCCTAGTTGGAGTTGTTTTGTTAAGAGGTTTAGGAGAACTGATTTCAAGAAGTTTATTAGACCAAAATAACTTGTTATTATCTTTTAGCCCATTAGGAGTATTGAATATTTTAAACCCTGTTTCAAAGAATATTTCGATAATTAGCTACACCATTCAACTACTTTTAACTGTTATTTATTCAATTGTAATTTTTTACATTGACACTAAACTATTTGAAAACAAAGAATTCTAAATCTATAAAAAGTACAAAACAGTAACAATTCAAATGGTGTGAACTTTTTGGTGAAATCTAGCTCAATTCGTTTATTTTTAGGGTAAAATTCACACCATTCAATTGAAAGTTATTCAAATTAGATGAAATATTTCTTTCTTAAAAACATGTGGAAACATTGATATTAAGCATATATTGAAATTCATTCAAATACGAGGTGTTCAAAACAGGTATTACAATTTATAAGTAAAAGAACAAATAACAAAAAGAGGAGCTTCACACTAAAGTTCCTCTTCTTTTAAATATCCGAATCATTATTCTTATTTCAAAAAAGGTAGAGAAAAAAGGTAGAGTTTGAATTGAAATACAGTGCAATATATCGCATTTGGCAAAAAGAAAAAACGCTTGAAATCAGCGTTTTTCTTATGTATTGATTCGTATTGAAACCTACTTAACTTCTATAAACATATTGAGGTAGTATTTCTTTTTTCATAAATTTTTCCTAAGTCTATTATGATATTTTTACAGCTAAGTAATCATTCCTTCTTCAAGAGTTATCACTTCATCAAACATTGAGATGAAATTATCTGATGGTTCGTGAGCAATACAAATAACCATTTTCCCCTGCAATGAGGCCACTAATTCTTCAATACGCAATCTATTTTCTTTATCTAGAGACGATGTAACCTCATCCAAAAGTAAAATTTCCTTATTCGCAAGTAGAGATCTAGCGAAATCTAGTCTCCTCTCTTGTCCTCCAGATAATTTATTTTTTTGATGGGATCCTCTAAATTAATATTTTTCTAAAGCTTACCTTCTGTAACACTTGATGAACTAGACTTTTTATCATAATCTTTACACATTGTCAAATTATCAATAGCTGGTTTATCAAAAATAAAGGTTTTCTGCTCCACGTAAGCAACTGATGAGTAATCTAACTTAATGCTAGTTAAATCCTGTCCATTAACTAAGATGTTCCCATTAATATTAAAACCATCTGGTATCAAACCTATTAATGAATTCAAAAGCGTACTTTTCCCACTACCACTTTTTCCAATAATGAGATATTTTTTATCTACCTTAAATGTTAAATTTATATTTTGTAATATATTTTGCTCCCCACCAGATATTCCAAAATCAACAAGCTCAATTGTATTAATTTTTACATTTTCCATATTAGCGGTATCCGCTGGTACTTGATTTATAGTTGCAACCAGATTATTAACCAATTTTTTTGAAGATAATATATCAGTATAGCTATGTTTCATATTAGTAATTGGATAAGTAATATACATAGCTAATTGACGAAGGCCAATAAATTCTCCTAGAGAAAGTCTTCCCTTGAGTACAAAAAAACCTCCTACTACCCAAGCTCCCTGATTTACAACCATTGTAATTGCGTATGATATTGCCTCTATTGAGTTTGCCTTTTTTTGTAATAAGCTACATTAGATTGTCCTAACTGCTTACTTTTTTTGAATTCACAATATCAGTGAAAGGGTGTACTGCATTAAATAATTTAACTGTCTTTAAACCAAAGTAAAAAAATCTGATACTACACTAAAATAACTTTCTTTTGACTTTACACTTACATCTCTTGCGTTTTTGTAAAGAATTTTGAGTTAACAAAGGATAAAAAGAGGAAGTAAACTCAAAACGACCATTATGATAGTATATGACGGTTGTATAAACAAAGATATGACTGAGGCAAAAAAATAAAAAAACTAAAATATCATTAGTTATACTAATAATTTGCTCTAAATATTGTTTTTTTCTAAAACTTCTAATTCATTAGTATAGGTTGAAATATTCATTTCAGGATTACTACGATAAACATCAATCAATGGTTTTCTTCCGTTACTATCAGTCAAATCACTTCGTATATCATGTAAAAATTTTTTTGAATTAATTTCTGATTTGAAACTTCAACACAGTACTCCATTGCAGAATCAAAAACTATGTAGACTAGCAACAACACTACATATAAGATGAATGTTTTTGAATTAACATTTGAAATAGAATCAATAATACCTTCTAGAACAAAAGCCAAGCTCAGTACAGAAATGGCTCCAATGATATTTACTATTAAAAATTGACCTACTAAAAAAGGATTTTGATAAAAATATTTTTTCATTTGAGATTCTTTTATAACTTCTTTAATTAAATTAACCTAATAAAAATCAGGAGCGATAATGATCACCACCCCTGACTCAACATAATGTACTTTAGCATTTGTGCTGACTTGGCTGATTTCTTCCCATCAAGATAGCAGCTACATCAATATCGTCAACATCAATAGAAATATTTTCTTGTTTTTTTGTAACATTTTGTTTATTGATTAAGACTGTGGAATTTGGATAGGTATATTGGTGATTGGGGTCAATGTACTCATAGCCTTCGTATTGATTTTTAACCAATATTCAATTCCTTTCGTTTGTTGATAACATAAGTTTTTAAATCAATCACATCTTGAACAGTAGGTTCATAATTTTCAATCATTGATGACCCAATAGCATACCAGACAGTATCAAAATCCGAAAAGTTATCAAAGGGAATCCCTAAAATTGTTAATTCTTCTTTATTTACATCAAGAGTCATGGCACACTTCCTTGTATAACGTTATCTTTATTATACCATAAAATCGGTATTTTTACCTAAAGGGATAGAGACCAAAAGATATATGTAAGCGTATAGATTAATACTTACAGAACTAAAAATATTCCTCTGTTTTTAGTCCAACTGAAACCCATACTTTCCAAACCAGGTCTTAAGAAAAAAGGTAGAGAAAAAGGTAGAGTTTGAATTGAAATACAGTGCAATATATCGCATTTGGCAAAAAGAAAAAACGCTTGAAATCAGCGTTTTTCTTATGTATTGATTCGTATTGAACCCCTACTTCACTTCTGTAAACACAACGTGTTTGCGAAGTTTTGGTGAGTATTTCTTCAATTGAAGACGGTCTGGAGTGTTACGTTTGTTTTTAGAAGTAAGGTACAAGCGTTCACCAGATTCTTTGTGTTCAAGTGTAATATTTACGCGCATGGTATCTCCCTTCTATTATTCAGCTGATGCAGCTTTAGCGATCTTACGTCCTTTGTAGTATCCTTTAAGTGATACACGGTGTGAACGTGAGTAATCTCCAGTTGCTTCGTCAAAGTTTACAGATGGAGCTGTTACTTTGTAGTGCGTACGACGTTTGTTTTTCTTCGCTTTTGATGTGCGACGTGCAGGTACTGCCATTTCGTTTTTCTCCTTTTAAGATATAAATTCAATTAGGTTTGATTTTCATCAACTTTAACAGTATAACAAAACTTTTTTGTAAAGTAAAGTTACTTGACAATTTTTTTCAAATAATTTCTTTCCTCTTTAGGATCTCTGTCTGCGATCTGCTAAATTGTCTGAAAATTCAAGAATTTTCTTCTGTCGTTGGGCCGTAAATTGTGCTATAATAATAAAAAAACGATGAGAGGGAATCAGATGACAGAATTAGATACACGCCATCGTAGTAGCGTCTACGACAGCATGGTTAAATCTCCTAACCGGGCTATGCTTCGGGCGACTGGGATGACAGATGAAAATTTTAAAAAACCGATTGTTGGAGTGATTTCGACTTGGGCCGAAAACACGCCTTGTAACATGCACCTGCATGATTTTGGGAAACTTGCCAAAGAAGGTGTGAAAGACGCGGGTGCTTGGCCAGTCCAATTCGGAACTATTACCGTTGCAGATGGGATCGCTATGGGAACACCTGGGATGCGCTTCTCCTTGACATCTCGTGATATTATTGCTGACTCAATCGAAGCTGCTATGGGGGGTCACAACGTGGATGCCTTTGTAGCTATTGGTGGCTGTGATAAGAACATGCCAGGTTCAATGATTGCCATTGCCAATATGGATATTCCAGCTATTTTTGCCTACGGAGGAACCATTGCACCAGGTAATCTGAACGGTAAGGATATCGACTTGGTTTCTGTTTTCGAAGGGATCGGGAAATGGAACCACGGTGACATGACGGCTGAAGAAGTGAAAGACCTTGAATGTAATGCCTGCCCTGGCCCTGGTGGTTGTGGTGGAATGTACACTGCCAATACCATGGCGACAGCGATCGAGGTCCTTGGGATGAGCTTACCAGGTTCATCTTCTCACCCTGCTGAATCAGCAGATAAAAAAGCTGACATCGAAGAAGCTGGTCGTGCAGTTGTCAAGATGCTTGAAATGGGACTGAAACCATCTGACATCTTGACCCGTGAAGCCTTTGAAGATGCCATTACAGTGACTATGGCCCTTGGTGGTTCAACCAATGCGACCCTTCACTTGCTTGCGATCGCTCACGCAGCCAATGTTGACTTGACCCTTGAAGACTTCAACGATTTCCAAGAGCGCGTGCCTCACTTGGCAGACTTGAAACCTTCTGGTCAATACGTCTTCCAAGACCTTTACAATGTTGGTGGTGTGCCAGCTGTCATGAAATACCTTCTGAAAAATGGTTTCCTTCATGGTGATCGGATCACATGTACCGGTAAAACTGTTGCAGAAAACTTGGAAGCCTTCGCTGATTTGACACCAGGTCAAAAAGTCATCATGCCACTTGAAAATCCAAAACGTGCGGATGGTCCATTGATCATCCTGAAAGGGAACTTGGCTCCAGAAGGGGCGGTTGCCAAAGTATCAGGTGTGAAGGTCCGCAACATCACCGGTCCTGCTAAGGTCTTTGACTCCGAAGAAGCTGCCATTGAAGCGGTTCTTTCAGATGAAATCGTGGATGGCGATGTTGTTGTCGTTCGTTTCGTTGGTCCGAAGGTGGTCCTGGTATGCCGGAAATGCTGTCCTTGTCATCTATGATCGTTGGGAAAGGCCAAGGAGACAAGGTTGCCCTCTTGACAGACGGACGCTTCTCTGGTGGTACTTATGGTCTCGTTGTCGGTCACATTGCGCCTGAAGCTCAGGTCGGTGGCCCAATCGCCTACCTCCACACTGGTGATTTGGTAACAGTTGACCAAGATACTAAAGAAATCACCATGCACGTCTCAGACGAAGAATTGGCGAAACGGAAGGCTGAAACAACCTTGCCACCACTCTATAGCCGTGGGGTTCTCGGTAAGTATGCCCACACGGTATCCTCTGCTTCACGCGGTGCCGTGACAGACTTCTGGAATATGGAACAGTCTGGTAAACAATAATTAGAAGGACGACTTTGTCCAAAGAGAGAGTGGAACAAAAATCGGTCATTCGTTAGAATTCGATTTCGTCGTCCCACCTCCGCACAGCTTCAACAGTCTGGGAGACTGTTGAAGGTTGCAGATAAAGGAAACATAGTTTCCGTCAACATAGGGCATCTTTGAAGCTTAAAAAGCGAACAAAGACTTAGGATACTTGCTTCGCAAGTTCTATCCGTCACCTCAAAGCAGTGCTTTGAGCACTCAACCACTGCGTCTTGCTCGACAATCCAAAATCAATTGAGAGGCTAGGACTTTTGTCCCAGCCTCTTTTTTGGCTCAGAGTAGCTATTTTCAACTCTATTGCTGAAACGTATGAATATTACTTTTTGGGGGATTTGAGTGTATCATCTGTCATTTTTCTTGTAAATCCGTCTATAATTTGCTATAATTGTGACTAATCGAATCAATCCTTTAATACTGTCCAGAGAGGCAGGCAAGGAGCTATGGAAATGAAAGGCCTGGGAAGACCAGCCTATATTTTGTGTATCTCCTTGTTGTGGGGGATTTTTTTGTATAGTTGAAAAGTGGTTTGATGAAAATAAGAAATCGTCGATGATGGAGCATGAAGCGTTTCCTTATAATTTGCTCATCGAAGGTAGATGTTTTTGTTCAGCCATAACTTGTTGCATTTGAATTTTAGGAGGTTTTTATTATCGTGAATAATGTAAAATATGATATATCTGATATGCCAAAACCAGGCTTGCTGGTTGGTTTATCATTCCAGCATTTGTTTGCCATGTTTGGGGCGACAGTACTGGTACCGATTTTGGTTGGAATTGATCCTGCCATCGCCCTCTTCTCATCTGGTTTGGGAACCTTGGCTCACTTGACGGTGACCAAGTATAAGATTCCTGCCTACATGGGATCTAGTTTTGCTTATATTGCCGCGATGCAGATGTTAATGAAGACAGATGGAATTGCAGCGGTTGCCCAAGGTGCCATGGCAGGTGGTTTGGTCTACCTCTTGGTGGCCTTGATTGTCAAGTTTGCTGGAAATGCCTGGATTGATAAAGTGCTTCCACCGATTGTAGTAGGGCCAATTATCATTGTGATCGGTTTGAGCCTTGCGTCGACAGCTGTGGGAGATGCGACTATGATCGATGGGAAATACAGCGGTACGAGCTTGTTCATTTCAATGGTCACTCTTTTTGCTGTTATTCTCTTTAATATGTATGGCAAGAAAATTATCGGAGTGATTCCTATTTTACTAGGGTTGATCGTGGGTTATCTCTTTTCTCTTATCTTAGGTCTGGTGACCGGCCAAGAGATTGTCCACTTTGCATCCGTTGCTTCAGCCAAGTGGTTCCAAATCCCAAGCTTTGATATCCCATTTGTCAATTATCACTTTAAATTGTATCCAAGTGCGATTTTGACCATGGCACCAATTGCTTTTGTCACCATGACGGAGCACTTCGGACACGTGATGGTCTTGAATAGTCTGACAGGTAGAGATTTCTTCCAAGATCCTGGTTTGGACCGTACTCTTACGGGGGATGGTTTGGCACAGATCATTGCAGGATTTTTCGGAGCTCCTCCGGTAACCTCTTATGGTGAAAATATCGGGGTGATGGCCTTGAATAAGATCTATTCAGTATATGTCATTGCAGGCGCAGCAGTGATTGCGGTTGTTATGAGCTTTATTGGTAAGGTATCAGCTCTGTTGAATTCGATTCCGACCGCTGTCTTGGGAGGCATTTCGATCGCCCTCTTTGGAGTGATTGCGGCCAGTGGTTTGAAAATCTTAGTTGAAAACAAGATTAATTTTGACAATAAAAAGAATCTCTTGATTGCAAGTGTGATCTTAGTATCAGGAATCGGTGGTTTGGTGTTCCAAATTGGGGGACTTCAAATCACTGGTGTTGCAACGTCAACAATTCTTGGGATTGTGTTGTACCAAATCCTTCCGGAACCAAAAGCTGACGAGGCTTAGTTTGTTCTGGTGTTGAAAAAGTTTTAATGGATTCAATCATCATAAAAAACGAGGAACAGACTCTGATGGTGGAGCTGGTGTTCCTCGTTTTTTTGATGCAGACAAAGATAGAGTAGTTATCGTGGCGGAAGTCCGAGTGCGATGCGGCCATAGCGACTGATCCGAGTAATCTTCCAAGCGGGAGACCAGGTCACTTCTACCCTAACATCCTCAATCCCATCAATTTCTTTTAGGCGAGCGACGATTTCGATAGGAAGACTCTCAGCGCAGCTACAAGCAGTATCCGTAAAAGTCATAACCACTTTGCAGATTCCGTCCTCATCTAGATTCAACTCGTAAATCAAACCGAGGTTGTAGACGTCCAACTCAACATCTGTATCAAATACAAGCTCTAACTTCTCAATCAATTGTTTCTCTAGTGCTAGGGCACGGTCGTTAATCTTGATATCCTCTCTCATCTCGCTATCCTTTCCCTCTGTATGATGAAACCTATTTTCTCACAATTCCGATCATAAAGCAAGAATAGATCCGTCGTTTGACCGATTTAGCCGAACGAAAAACAGTCCAGCCTCCATTTCTCTTCGAATTTGTGGTAAAATAGAGGCAAAAGTAAGACAAAGGATGAAGGCTATGAAATTACAAAAACCAAAAGGGACCCAGGATATTCTTCCTGGCGATTCAGCTAAATGGCAATACGTAGAAGGTTTTGCACGCAAGGTCTTTGCCAGATACAATTATGAAGAGATCCGTACGCCGATCTTCGAACATTATGAAGTCATCAGCCGTTCAGTAGGAGATACGACGGATATTGTCACCAAGGAAATGTATGACTTCTATGACAAAGGAGACCGTCATATCACGCTTCGTCCAGAAGGAACAGCCCCTGTTGTTCGTTCGTATGTAGAAAATAAACTTTTTGCGCCTGAGGTACAAAAACCAAGTAAATTTTATTACATCGGTCCAATGTTCCGCTATGAACGTCCTCAAGCAGGGCGCTTGCGTCAATTCCACCAAATTGGGGTAGAATGCTTTGGATCGAGCAATCCTGCAACGGATGTTGAAACGATCGCGATGGCGGCACAATTCCTTAAAGAATTGGGAATTGACAATGTGACCTTGCACTTGAACACTTTGGGAAGTCCAGCAAGTCGCCAGACATACCGTCAAGCCTTGATCGACTACCTCTTGCCAATGAAGGATCAATTGTCTAAGGATAGTCAACGCCGTTTGGAAGAAAATCCTCTTCGTGTCTTGGATTCAAAAGAAAGAAGACAAGGTGGCAGTTGAACAAGCTCCGTCCATCTTAGACTATCTAGATGAAGAAAGCCAAGCACATTTTGATGCGGTTCGTCGCATGTTGGAAGACTTAGGGGTGACCTATGTCATTGATACCAACATGGTGCGTGGCTTAGATTACTACAACCACACGATTTTTGAGTTTATTACAGAAATTGAAGGCAATGAATTAACAGTCTGTGCGGGTGGTCGCTATGATGGTTTAGTGGAATACTTCGGTGGCCCTGCGACAGCTGGTTTTGGATTTGGGATTGGTCTGGAACGGATTCTTCTCGTCCTTGAAAAGAAAGGCATCGAATTACCGATCGAAACAGGTCTAGATGCCTATATCGCCGTCCTGGGAGATGAGGTCAATGAAGCAGCGCTTAGTTTGGTACAGGCTCTTCGACTTCAAGGTTTCAAAGTAGAGCGTGACTATCTTGGACGGAAGCTCAAGGCGCAATTTAAGTCAGCCGATGTTTTTGCGGCCAAGGCCTTAATTACCTTAGGAGGTAGTGAGGTGGAGAGCGGTCAAGTAACCGTGAAAAACAATCACACCCGTCAAGAAGTAACAGTGGCTCTTGAAAGCTTGAAGCAGGACTTCCAAGCAGTTTTAGCAGAGTTGGGATTGGCTTAATCGAACTGGAAAAACAAGTGTAAACAAGATTTATCTGGGAGAGAGTGGGGCTCGACAATCCAAAGACAATTAAGAGGCTAGGACTTTTGTCCCAGCCTCTTTCTTTTTTATCTCTCACCTAATTTAGGGAAAAGCCGTTAAATTTCTGACATTTATGATATAATGAGAAGACTACTAGTAAAGGAATGGAACAGTCATGACATTAGTTTACCAATCAACACGAGATGAAAAAAATACTGTAACAGCTAGTCAAGCCATCCTTCAAGGTTTGGCAACAGATGGCGGCTTGTTTACTCCGGTCTCTTATCCTCAAGTGGAGCTAGATTTTAACACCCTCAAAGACGCTTCTTACCAAGAAGTGGCTAAGCTTGTCTTGTCAGCCTTTTTGGACGACTTTACGGCAGAAGAATTGGACTACTGTATTTCTCATGCCTATGACAGCAAGTTTGACACGCCCACCATTGCGCCTCTTGTCAAACTCGATGGTCAATACAATTTGGAACTTTTCCACGGTTCAACCATCGCCTTTAAAGATATGGCTTTATCGATCTTGCCTTACTTCATGACAACAGCAGCTAAAAAGCACGGTCTGGAAAATAAAATTGTCATCTTGACAGCGACATCCGGGGACACTGGTAAAGCTGCCATGGCAGGTTTTGCCGATGTTCCAGGTACAGAAATTATCGTCTTTTATCCAAAAGACGGCGTCAGCAAGGTGCAAGAGTTGCAAATGACCACTCAAACGGGGAACAATACCCATGTGATCGCCATCGATGGGAACTTTGACGATGCTCAAACCAATGTGAAACACATGTTCAACGATGTGGCGCTTCGTGAAAAATTAGCAGCCAACAAGATGCAATTTTCATCAGCCAACTCTATGAATATCGGTCGTTTGGTGCCTCAGGTTGTCTATTACGTATACGCCTATGCTCAATTGGTGAAAACCGGTCAAATCACTGCTGGAGAAAAAGTCAATTTCACTGTTCCAACAGGAAACTTTGGAAATATCTTAGCTGCCTTCTATGCCAAACAAATCGGTCTTCCGGTTGGGAAATTGATCTGTGCATCAAACGAGAACAATGTCTTGACAGACTTCTTTGAAACACATGTCTATGATAAGAAACGTAGCTTCAAAGTAACCACTAGTCCATCGATGGATATTTGGTCTCTTCAAACTTGGAACGTTTGATTTTCCACTTGCTAGGTAATGATGCCACAAAGACGAAAGAGTTGATGGAAAGTCTTGTTGCAACAGGTCAGTACCAACTGTCCAACTTTGACAAAGATATCCTAGATTTATTTGCGGCTGCATACGCAGATGAAGAAGAAACTGCCGCAGAGATCAAACGAGTTTATGAAGTGTCTGACTATATTGAAGATCCTCATACAGCCGTAGCATCAGCTGTTTATCAAAAATACCTTAGCCAAACAGGGGATGGTGCTAAAACAGTCATTGCCTCTACAGCTAGCCCTTACAAGTTCCCAGTTGTAGCGGTAGAAGCTGTGACAGGTGAGACAGGTCTAACGGATTTTGAAGCCTTGGCTAAATTACACACCCTTTCAGGTGTCCCTGTACCGCCGGCTGTAGACGGTCTTGAAACTGCACCGGTTCGCCATCGTACAAGCGTGGCAGCCAAAGACATGCAAGCAGCCGTAGAAGACTACTTGGGACTTTAATGTTCCCTATTAGAAAGATAAAAAGAGCCGTTTGGCTCTTTTATATACGCATGAATTCATACAAAAAAATCTTAACTATCGCCCTTCCTGCCATGGGTGAAAATTTCTTACAAATGCTGATGGGCATGGTGGACTCTTATTTAGTGGCTCATCTGGGCTTGATTGCTATCTCGGGTGTTTCCGTCGCGGGGAATATCATCACCATTTATCAAGCCATCTTTTTGGCCCTGGGTGCGGCAGTTGCCAGTGTCATGTCCAAAAGCTTGGGTGAAAAAAATCAAGAAACGATCGCCTACCATGCGACAGAGTCACTGAAGGTGACCTTGTTGCTAAGTGCTTTCTTAGGAGGGGCTTCCCTGTTATTTGGACGCCAGATGATTTCGCTCTTGGGGACCGAAGCTGCAGTAGCTGAAAGTGGGGGGATTTACCTTTCCTTGGTCGGTGGGACCATTCTTCTCTTAGGCTTGATGACGACCTTGGGATCGCTGGTTCGGGTGGCCAACAATCCACGTCTCCCTATGTATGTGAGCCTATTGACCAATCTATTAAACGCTCTGTTCTCCTCTGTGGCCATCTTCCTTTTTGGCTGGGGGATTGTCGGAGCAGCTTTGGGGACTGTGCTAGCCCGTCTGGTTGGCGTTATCCTCTTGTGGCAAAAGGTCCGGCTGCCCTTTGCCCCCGTTCGTTGGGGCTTGGATCGTAAGCTCTTGAACTTAGCACTTCCGGCTGCTGGGGAGCGGCTGATGATGCGGGCTGGAGACGTGGTGATCATTGCGATAGTCGTCGCTTTTGGAACAGAGGCCGTTGCGGGCAATGCCATTGGAGAAACCTTGACCCAGTTTAATTACATGCCTGTATTTGGAGTGGCCACAGCGACGGTCATGCTCGTAGCACGGAACCTCGGTGAAGGTGATCTCGAGCAGGTTGCCCACCTTCGAAAGCAGTCATACTGGCTGTCCTTTGTCTTAATGTTGCCCATTGCCTTGGGGATTTTTTTGGGTGGCACCTTGCTGACCCACCTCTATACACAAGATACGAAAGCTGTGGAAGCGAGCTTATCGGTTGTTCTCTTTTCTTTGTTGGGAACACCTTTTACGGCAGGGACGGTCATCTATACAGCTGTTTGGCAAGGTTTGGGAAATGGGAAATTGCCATTTTATGCAACGACCATTGGCATGTGGGTCATTCGAATTGGAGTTGGTTATCTGCTTGGAGTAACCCTTGGCTTCGGACTTCCAGGAGTCTGGACGGGGACCTTGCTAGATAATGGCTTTCGCTGGTTATTTTTGAGTCAGCTTTATCGACGAAAAGTAGGAGAGAAAACATGACAAAACGAGCCCTTATTTGGGATTTGGACGGAACCTTGCTGGATTCCTATGATGCAATCTTAGCAGGTCTTGAGGAGACCTATGCCTATTATCAGCTTCCGTTTGACCGAGCAAGCATTAAAGATTATATCTTGAAGCATTCGGTTCAGGATCTTTTAGTTGCAGTGGCAGAAGAGCATCAACTGGATGTGACCGACTTAAACCTTCGCCGAGCAGAAAGTCTAGCAGAGAAATGCCCAGGTTCTTCTGATGGAGGGCGCGCGTGATGTCCTGTCCTGGGGGAAGAATGCTGAGATCCAACAATTTGTCTATACCCATAAGGGAGAGAATGCCTTGGTCATCCTGCGGGACTTGGGTTTGGAATCCTTTTTTACAGAGATTTTGACCAGTCAAAGTGGTTTTGCCCGCAAGCCTGACCCAGAAGCAGCCATTTATCTGATGGAGAAGTACGAGCTACATCCAGAAAAGATCTACTATATTGGGGATCGGAGCCTGGATGTTGACTTTGCAAGGAATAGCCAGATTCAGAGTATCAATTTTTTACCATCTGACTATGAAGGCAATCACCAGATGGAAACTTTACGGGATATCCCAAGTATTTTAAGCCTTGAAAAGAATCTGTAAAGAATTTGTTTTCATTTTGAAACAAAGTCGTAAGCTTTCTTTAAGAAATGTCCGCTATAATAGAATCATAAACAAAGACCTCCTAACTTTGTTTAGAAAAATCCTAAAACTTTTCTTTTTCATAATAATCTCCCTAAGAGTCGCCCAATCAGGCGGCTTTTTTTGTGCGAAAAAATAGCGCAAGCTCTTTTCCTTGCAAGGATAGAAGAAAAGGATTATAATTGACTAATCAATTATTGATTAATCAAAAATAGATTAGAGAAGGAATATGGCAGAAATCAATGATTTGCTCTACCAACTACGTTTGGCAGATCAATCCACTACACAGCTATTTGAAAAGCGGCTAGGGATTAGCTTGACGCGTTACCAAATCTTGCAGTATTTATTAGAGCAAGCACCTTGCAATCAGATTGCGGTTCAAGAACGCCTACAGATTGACCCAGCTGCTTTAACGCGGCATTTCAAAATTTTAGAAAAGGAAGGATTTGTCCATCGGAGCCGAAATCCAAAGAACCAGCGGGAAATTGTAATTCATCTGACAGACACAGCCTATAATCGTTTGGTCAATCGACCTCCTCGCCATCACTTGGCAGTGAAGGATCAGATGAGCCGCATTTTAAGCACTCAGGAACAAGAGCAATTTTCATACTTGCTGGATAAATTAGTATCTGGCATTGAACAAATAACGATTGAATAAAAAGGAGAATCTACGATGTCATTACTGACGATTATTTTAGCAAGTCTTGCTGCACTGGAGCATTTATATATTTTTTATTTGGAGAGCATGCGAACAACATCTGATACCACAAGTCGGGTTTTCAATATGGATAAAGAGGAACTTGCTCGTCCATCTGTGACGTCTTTGTTTAAGAATCAAGGGATTTACAATGCTTTGATCGCTGTGTTCCTCTTGTATGGATTGTTTTTGTCCAAGAATATTGAAATTGTGACGATTTTTGTGCTCTTTATTATTGGAGCTGCGCTCTATGGTGCGATGACTGCTAATAAAAAGATTATCTTGACTCAAGGTGGTCCTGCTATCTTGGCTTTGTTGAGTATCCTATTTTTGGGATAAACAGGTAGAACCAATTGGGAGATCTGAACTACTTTTATGACATTAGTGGAGAAAAAGTATAAAAAAAGACTAAAAATTTTATTGACTTTCTAAGAAAAAGGGTTATAATGGTAGCAACAGAAAAGTAATAAGTCAGCTATTTTCAGGGAGCTTGTGGAGATTGCGAACAAGCAATAGCGACTGATGAAAATTGGACTGTTGTTATGAATGAATTCTAAACCATGTGGATTCGGTTGGCACCCCTTACCGTGCAACTCCTTGATAGAGGAGATAGAGATATAGGGAAGGACCAGCCATTTTTCCTACAAAAGAGGTGGCACCGCGGACATTACGCCCTCACACAGTTTTTTGTGTGAGGGCTTTTCTATGTGCCTTAGCAAGCAAAGCGAGCTTAGGCACATTGATCCCAAAGCGACATTTGAGCGTGGGATATCCTTGGCTGCCTTAGCAAGCGAAGCGAGCTTAGGCACATTGATCCCAAAGCGACATTTGAGCGTGGGATATCCTTGGCTGCCTTAGCAAGCGAAGCGAGCTTAGGCACATTGATCCCAAAGCGACATTTGAGCGTGGGATATCCTTGGCTGCCTTAGCAAGCGAAGTCACGATTCATTCGAATAAAAGCGTTCTAGAAGAGAGGTTTCTGATATGAAAAAAGTTTTATCTGCTGATGTTTTGAGTCCAATTTTGGCTTATATGCGTTTGGATGCACCCCATAAAATGATCTTGGAGTCAATTCCTCGCGAAAAAGAGAATGCGCGTTTTTCAATTGTGGCCTATCGGCCGGTCAGTGAAGTCAAGTTTGAAAAGGGCATCCTTTATTACAATGATCAAATTGTCGAAGAGGATCCTTTGGACTTTTTGAATCGCATCACAGTCAAAACGAAAACTTCAGAAGAGCTCCCTTTTAACGGAGGAGCGATTGGATTTGTTGGCTATGACTTGATTGGTATCTATGAGAATATCGGTTCCATTCCTGAAGATACGATCGGCACTCCAGATCTCCACTTTTTCTTATATGAAAGCTATGTGATGTTTGATCATAAAAAGGAAAAGGTCTATGTGGTGGAAGAGAACCTCTATAGTGGACGCAGTGAAGCAGAGCAAGCCTTGAGCTTGGAGCAAGTGTTAGTGCAGTTGGCAACACCGGCAAAGGAAGAGTTTCAGGATAAGGACCTACACGTTCTTCATTTTCACAATCATTTGGAGCAAAAAGAGTTTGAGGAAATGGTGGCTCTAGCGCGGGACTATATTCGAAAAGGAGACATGTTCCAATGTGTGCTCAGTCAACGTTTTTCAGCTGACTTTTCAGGAAAACCGCTAGATTATTACCGCAATTTGCGCGTGACCAATCCTTCGAATTATCTCTACTTTTATGATTTCGGGGACTATCAAATCATCGGTGCCAGTCCAGAAAGTCTGGTGTCAGTCAAGGACAGAGTGGTAACGACCAATCCCATTGCTGGCACACGTCCAAGAGGGATTGATGAAGAAGCTGATCGGCAATTGGCAGCTGATTTGACAGGGGATCCAAAAGAAGTTGCAGAGCACCGGATGTTGGTGGATCTAGGGCGAAATGATATCGGTCGGATCGCTCAAAACGGGTCAGTTGAAGTGACCAAATACATGGAAGTGGAATTATTCCGTTATGTCATGCACCTGACGAGTGTTGTCAAGGGACAATTACTTCCTGAACTTGCCTCGATAGAGGCTCTGAAGGCCACCCTTCCAGCAGGGACTGTTTCAGGTGCTCCGAAAATCCGAGCCATGAAGCGGATCTATGAAGCAGAAAAAGAAAAACGAGGCGTCTATGCGGGGGCTATTGGCTATCTTTCGGTGACGGGGGATCTCGATTTTGCTATTGCGATTCGAACCATGATCCTCAAAAATAAGAAGGCTTATGTCCAAGCTGGAGCAGGAATCGTTTATGATTCCATCGCAGAAAATGAATACAAAGAAACCGTCAATAAGGCAAAATCGATGACGAGGATTGGAGAAGAAGGATGATTTTATTAGTCGATAATTACGATTCATTTACCTACAATTTAGCACAGTATATCGGGAAATTTGATGAGGTCCAGGTGCTTCGAAATGATGATCCAGATTTGTACCAGCTTGCCCAAGAAGCAGATGCCTTGGTCTTTTCTCCAGGTCCAGGTTGGCCAAAGGATGCGGGTAAAATGGAGGAGATGATCAGAGATTTCGCGGGGATCAAACCAATCTTGGGGATCTGCTTGGGGCATCAAGCGATTGCGGAAGTTTTTGGAGGACGCTTGGGATTGGCACCACAGGTCATGCATGGCAAACAAAGCCAGATCCGACTAGAAGCTACCTCTCCACTATATGTGGGTGTCGCAAAAGAAGTTCCAGTCATGCGCTACCATTCGCTTACAATTGAAGATATGCCAGAGGATTTTGTCATTACCTCTCGGACGACGGATGATCAAGCGATTATGGGGATTCAGCATCGTAGCCTACCGATCTATGGCTTTCAATACCATCCAGAAAGTATCGGGACGCCAGATGGGCTCAAGACCATCGAAAATTTTGTCAAACTTGTCAAGGAGCGGAAGATGAAACAAGTGCTTGCAAAGGTAGCGGAAGGAAAAGATCTAACCGCTGCAGAATTAGAAGCAGCCATGGAAGAAGTCGTCGCTGGTCGTGCTTCAGAGGCGCAGGTGACGGCCCTTCTGCTAGGGTCTCAAAATGAAGGGGGAAACGATTGAAGAGCGGACGGCTATTGCAAAAGTGATGCAGGCCCATGCGGTCTCTATTCCCACAGGAGTTCAAGAAGCCATGGACAATTGTGGGACGGGGGGCGATCGTTCCTATAGTTTCAATATTTCAACCACAGCTGCCTTCGTCCTCGCTGGTGGTGGCATCAAGATGGCGAAACATGGGAATCGCTCGATCTCTTCTAAATCAGGTTCTGCTGATGTGTTAGAAGCTCTAGGGATTAACCTTGATTTGGGTCCAGAAGATTTGGGACAAGTATTTGAAAAGGCTGGCATTGTCTTTCTATTTGCCAAAAATCTGCATCCAGGCATGCGCTATATTATGCCAGCTCGCTTGGCACTAGGAGTTCCGACGGTGATGAATTTGACCGGTCCCCTTATCAATCCGATTCCTTTAGAAACCCAGCTATTGGGAACCAGTCGTCCGGATATGCTGGAAAGTACAGCGGAGATATTAAAAAATTTGGGTCGAAAACGCGCAGTGGTAGTGAGTGGACCACAAGGTTTGGACGAGGCGGGCCTCGATGGAGAAACCCAGCTTGCTATTCTGGAAAATGGACAGGTGACCTTATCCAGCTTTCAACCAGAAGATTTGGGAATGGAGCGCATCGAAATTGATCAAGTACGTGGTGGGGATGCCAAACGGAATGCGGAAATTTTGCTCAGTGTCTTGAAGAATGAAGCGAGTCCCTTCTTAGAGGTGACGGTCTTAAATGCTGGTCTTGGTTTTTATGCCAATGGCAAGGTGGATTCTATCAAGGAGGGGATTGCCTTGGCACGTGAGGTGATTGCCAGTGGGGCTGCCCTTGAGAAATTGAGATTATTACAGGAGTATCAAAAATGAGTCAAGAATTCTTGCCAAAGATTCTAAAGGAAAAAGCGCGTGAAGTGGCTAGGATGAAAGAAGAGAAACTCCAACCTTTGCGCCAAACTTACCGCTTATATGATTACCTAAAGAGTCATCCAGAAAAGCTTCAGGTCATTGCGGAGGTGAAAAAGGCTAGCCCGAGTCTGGGAGATATTCATGTGGATGTGGATATCGTCGCGCAGGCTAAGACTTACGAAGAAAATGGGGCCGTGATGATTTCTGTCTTAACCGATCAAGTTTTTTTCAAGGGCAGTATCGACTATCTCCGGGAAATATCTAGTCAAGTACGTATCCCCACCCTCAATAAAGATTTTATTGTAGATGAAAAGCAAATTATTCGGGCGCGAAACGCAGGGGCTACCGTTATCTTGTTGATTGTCGCAGCCTTATCAGAGGCTCGTCTGAAAGAGCTCTATGAGTTTGCGACCCATCTTGGCCTGGAGGTCTTGGTGGAGACCCATAATCTGACAGAATTACAGGTGGCTCACCGGCTTGGGGCTCAGATCATAGGGATCAATAACCGCAACTTGGTGACCTTTGAGACAGATCTTCATACTAGCCTTGAATTGGCGACAAGCTTTGAACAAGAACCGGTTTACATCTCGGAGTCTGCTATTTTTACAGCAGCAGATGCGCGCATGCTCGCTCCCTATTTTAATGGCATTCTCGTTGGGACAGCCCTCATGAAGGCAGACAATGTGGCTGAAAAAGTAAAGGAGTTGCAGATTGACAAAGGTTAAAATTTGCGGATTATCCACCCCAGAAGCTGTCCAGACGGCTGTTGAGGCAGGTGCGGATTACATTGGTTTTGTCTTTGCACCAAGCAAACGGCAAGTCACGCTGGAGCAAGCCCGGCAGTTGGCTACAGGGATTCCAAAGGGGGTTCAAAAAGTCGGAGTTTTTATATCACCACAAAGAGAAGAAGTGGAGGAGGCCTGCCGAGTTGTGGGCTTGGACTTGATACAAGTGCATGGACCGATGGATGAAACCATCTTGCAAGAGCTTCCCCAACAAACGATTCGCGCTGTTCAAGTGGGAAAAGACATCGCTCTTCCTGAGACCGGTGCCGATTATCTGCTCTTTGATGCTCCTGTAGCAGGAAGCGGAGAGACTTTTAACTGGCAAGAGCTCGAAAGTCAAAACGTCACAAAGCCCTTCTTTATTGCAGGAGGCTTGACGGAAGATAATGTAGCAGATGCTATTCGCTTCTTTCATCCTTATGCGGTGGATGTATCCAGTGGGGTCGAGACAAATGGAAAAAAAGATCAAGAAAAGATAAAACGATTTATAGAAAGGGTCAAGCATGGCATATAAACAACCAGATCAAAACGGATTTTACGGACGGTTTGGGGGACGTTTTGTTCCTGAAACCTTGATGACAGCAGTTTTAGAATTAGAAGAAGCCTACAGAGAAAGTCAAGCAGATCCTTCTTTTCAAGCAGAATTGGACCAGCTTCTGAAACAATATGTTGGTCGGGAAACACCGCTCTATTATGCTAAAAATCTAAGCAAGTATGTCGGCGGAGCCAAGATTTTTCTAAAAAGAGAAGATCTCAACCATACGGGGGCTCATAAAATTAATAATGCTCTAGGACAGGTTTTGCTGGCACACCGAATGGGTAAAAAGAAGATCATCGCAGAAACAGGGGCCGGACAGCACGGTGTTGCAACGGCAACGGCTGCTGCTTTATTTGATATGGAATGTACCATCTACATGGGGGAAGAAGATGTCAAACGCCAAGCCCTCAATGTCTTTCGGATGGAGTTGTTGGGCGCCAAGGTTCAATCGGTAACAGATGGGTCGCGTGTCCTCAAGGATGCGGTCAATGCTGCCCTGAGAGCCTGGGTAGCAAACGTAGAGGATACCCACTATATCATGGGATCTGCTCTAGGCCCCCATCCATTCCCAGAGATTGTTCGTGATTTTCAAAGTGTCATCGGTCGGGAAGCCAAGCGCCAATTTGCAGAGCAAAATGACGGGGCTCTGCCAGATGCCGTCCTAGCTTGTGTAGGAGGTGGATCGAACGCCATTGGTCTCTTCTATCCTTTTGTAGAGGATACATCTGTTGCCATGTATGGTGCGGAAGCTGCTGGACTTGGGGTAGATACAGACCAGCATGCAGCGACCTTGACCAAGGGGCGTCCAGGAGTCCTTCATGGCGCCTTGATGGATGTTTTACAGGATGCCCATGGACAGATTTTAGAAGCCTTCTCGATTTCAGCAGGCCTTGATTATCCAGGGATTGGGCCAGAGCATTCTTATTTCCATGAGATCAAGCGGGCAACCTATGTGCCTGTGACAGACCAAGAAGCCCTAGAAGCCTTTCAATTGCTTTCAAAAGTAGAAGGAATCATTCCGGCTCTGGAATCGAGCCATGCGATCGCCTATGCGGTGAAATTGGCCAAGGAGATGGGGCCTGAAAAATCCATGATCGTTTGCTTGTCAGGTCGTGGGGACAAAGATGTGGTACAAGTCAAAGACCGCCTAGAACAAGAGAAAGGAGAGTAAGATGGGAAAGACTTTAACAGAGCATTTACAAGGGCTGAAAGACCAGCAACAAGGGATCTTTGTTCCTTATATCATGGCAGGAGATCATGAAAAAGGCTTAGCAGGTTTGCAGGAAACCATCCAATTTTTGGAAGATCTTGGTGTATCAGCCATTGAAGTTGGTATTCCTTTTTCGGATCCAGTGGCAGATGGCCCGGTGATTGAAGAGGCAGGATTACGAAGTTTAGCCCATGGGACGACGACAGAAGGTTTGGTGCAAACGATCCAGGGTCTGGAAACAACTGTTCCTTTGGTCATCATGACCTATTTCAATCCCTTGTTCCAATATGGGCTCGAAACCTTCTTTAGAGATTTAGACGGAACAGCTGTTAAAGGAGTGATTATTCCGGATCTTCCTTATGAGCATGCAGATCTGGTAGAGCCTCTATTAGCGGGTAAAGACATCGCTTTGGTTCCACTGGTGAGTTTAACGACAGGAATCGATCGTCAGAAGAAATTGATCCAAGATGCGGAAGGCTTTATCTATGCCGTAGCGGTGAATGGAGTGACGGGGAAAGCTGGTAGCTATCGAGAAGATCTGGACCACCACTTGGCCCAATTACACGAAATAGCTTCGATCCCTGTTTTGACAGGTTTTGGAGTTTCCAGCATGGAAGATGTTCACCGTTTTAACCAGGTCTCAGATGGGGTTATTGTGGGGTCCAAAATCGTTAAGGCTCTTCACAAAGGGGAGACAGATGCCATCGCTCATTTTATTTCTCAAGCAGTGAAGGGCTAGCCAGTCTATTCTATTTGTAAACGGCTCGATTCTCCTAGATCAAGCTCTTTGTCTACTATTTTAAACATTCCCCTCGTTTGTCTTTACAAACGAGGGTTTCTCGTTACAATAGAGATAGTAACAAGAAAAGAGGGGAAGAGAATGATAAGCCTTGAAGAGATTGATCAAGTCATCCAGTCAGGTCCTTTTGAACCAACTTGGGACTCTCTTAGCCATCAAGTCTGTCCAGATTGGTATCGGGATGCCAAATTTGGAATATTCATCCACTGGGGCGTCTACAGTGTACCTGCCTTCGGTTCGGAGTGGTATTCACGAAATATGTATATCCAAGGGAACCCTTGCTATGACTATCATCGAGAGCATTTTGGAGATCAGGTTAGCTTTGGCTACAAGGATCTCATTTCTCTGTTTACAGCGGATCGATTTGATCCGGCATCTTGGCTGGATCTCTTTCAAAAGGCGGGGGCCCAGTATCTTTTCCCAGTTGCGGAGCACCACGATGGTTTTCAGATGTATGCCTCTAATCTCTCGCCTTATAATAGCCTAGAAATGGGACCGAGACGAGATGTCTTAGGAGAACTGAGAGCGGAAGCAGAAAAACGTGGTCTACACTTCTGTACGTCCTCTCACCGGGCAGAGCACCAGTTTTTCTTTTCGCATGGCAAGGAGTTTCCTAGTGATATTCCACAAGAAGTTCCAAGAGACAGCCTCTATTGGCCAGCGGAGCCAGAGCCCAAAGATCATTTTGATCTCACTTCCAAGCCCTATCCAAGTGAAGAATTCTTGGAAGATTGGCTGTTGCGAACCTGTGAACTGGTGCGGGATTATCAGCCAGAGCTCCTTTATTTCGATTGGTGGATCCAGCATGAGAGTTTCCGTCCCTACTTAATGCGCTTTTTGGCTTACTATTACAATCTAGCAGCACAAGAGGATCGCGAGGTGGCCGTTTGTTACAAACAGGATGCCCTACCTTTTGGTTCAGGAATCGTTGAGATGGAGCGGGGAGGATACGGAGAGACGCAATCCTTTCCGTGGCAAATGGATACTGCGATTGCCCGTAATTCTTGGTGCTATACCCAGGATCTTGCCTACAAGACTAGCAAGGAATTGCTGCAAAATTTAGTTGATGTTGTGGCAAAAATGGCAATCTTCTTCTTAATGTTGGGCCCAAATCCGATGGAACTATCCCTAAGCAAGACCAAGACATCCTCGCTGAAATCGGGGCCTGGCTTGCGGTGAATGGAGAAGCTATTTATCAGAGCCGGCCTTGGCGGGTGTCGTCGGACGGACCAACTCAGGCCCAGGAAGGTTCCTTCTCAGATGGAGAAGCGCCACTCTATACCAGCCAAGATTTCCGCTATACCATGCGTGAGGGCTTTCTTTATGCTATCCAGCTGGAACCAAGTGGAAGTACAGAAGAGCTGGCCTTGCCGTCTCTCGCCTATGATCTCAAGCAACCGAGAATCCTCCATGCGCGCCTTCAAAAGGTAGAGCTTCTTGGAGAAAGTCAGCCCCTTTCTTGGAGGCAAGATGAGACAGGGCTCCATCTTCAGTTACCTGCCTGCAGGAAACAACAACCACGTGTTCTTCGTCTCAGCTTTTAGTTTTCTTGAAGCTTTCTATAAGAAATGGTTTAGGTTTCTCTTGTATACTGTACTCATCCAATAAGAAATGAGGTACAGAAAATGAAAATCTCAGTAAATTATCCAAAACGCTTTAAAAAATTGCCACAACAAGGTTCTTGTTACGGTGAGTAAACGCTTCTCTTCATTTTTCATAAGAAACTCCTAAAGAAGACTCTACCCAAAAGGGTAGAGTTTTTATGTACCAGAGACCTTGTGATTCGTGGTATAATAGGCCTATGGAAAAAAAGAATAAATTACTACTCATCGACGGCTCTTCCGTCGCTTTTCGTGCCTTTTTCGCACTTTATAATCAAATCGATCGCTTCAAAAATGCTAATGGGTTGCATACCAATGCGGTCTATGGCTTTAATCTCATGTTGAGCCATCTCTTGGAGCGAATCCAACCAACCCATGTCCTCGTCGCCTTTGATGCAGGAAAGACGACTTTTCGGACGGAGATGTATGCTGACTACAAAGGGGGGCGTGCAAAAACACCAGATGAATTCCGCGAGCAGTTCCCTTTTATTCGTGAGCAATTAGACCATCTGGGAATTCGTCATTATGAGCTGGCCCAGTATGAAGCAGATGACATTATTGGAACGCTGGATAAGTTGGCAGAATCCACTCCTGTTCCTTTTGATGTGATCATCGTTTCTGGGGACAAGGACTTGATCCAGCTAACAGATGACAATACGGTGGTTGAAATCTCCAAAAAAGGGGTGGCAGAGTTTGAAGAATTCACTCCAGCCTATCTGAAAGAAAAGATGGGACTGACACCGGAGCAATTTATCGACCTCAAGGCCTTGATGGGAGATAAGTCGGATAATATCCCAGGTGTTACCAAGATTGGAGAAAAGACCGGGATCAAACTACTCCTAGAGTACGGGTCTCTTGATGGCATTTACGAGCATATTGACGAGATGAAGCCTTCTAAAATGAAGGAAAATCTCATCAACGACAAGGAGCAGGCTTACCTGTCCAAGACCCTTGCGACCATCGATACCAATGCACCTATTGAGATTGGCCTGGACGATATCACCTATACAGGTCCCAATCTTGAAAATCTGGCTAAGTTTTATGAGGAGATGGGCTTCAAGCAACTCCGTCAGGCCTTGGATCTAGGCGGAGAAGAAGCTGCTCCCGTAGCCATTAACTACACAGAAGTAGAGCAGGTGACCTCGGATATGCTCACAGAAGATAGTTTCTTCCATTTTGAGATTTTTGGGGACAATTACCATACAGAACCCATCATCGGTTTTGCATGGGGGACAAAGGGTCAGCTCTACACTAGCACAGATACCAGTTTGTTACAAACACCAGTTTTCAAAGAATTTCTTGAAACAACGCCTCTTAAGGTCTATGACTTTAAGAGGGCCATGGTCTTGCTCAGCCACTTGGGCATTACCCTGCAAAAGCCGGCTTTTGACAGTCGTTTGGCCAAGTATCTTTTGTCGACCGTAGAGGACAATGAAATTTCAACGATTGCGAGCCTCTATAGTCAGATTGCGCTACCGCTCGACGAAGTGGTTTATGGCAAGGGGGCCAAAAAAGCCATCCCAGAAAAGGCGGTCTTATTAGAGCATTTGGCACGAAAAGTTGCTGTTCTACTAGACACCGAAGGGCCCATGATGGAACAGTTGCAAGCTCATGACCAACTAGATTTGCTCTATGATATGGAGCAACCACTAGCAGCTGTTTTGGCCAAGATGGAAATAGCGGGGATTAAGGTAGAACGCCAGACCCTCCAAGACATGCAGGTGGAAAACGAAGCAGTCTTGGAGCGCCTGACCCAAGAAATCTATGAGTTAGCAGGAGAAGAGTTCAATATCAATTCTCCAAAACAATTGGGGGTCATCCTCTTTGAAAAATTGGAACTCCCTCTTGAATATACCAAAAAGACCAAAACTGGTTATTCGACTGCTGTTGATGTTTTGGAACGTCTGGCTCCAATTGCACCGATTGTGTCTAAGATTTTGGAATACCGCCAGATTGCTAAGATTCAGTCAACCTATGTCATCGGGCTTCAAGACTGGATTTTGGAAGATGGGAAAATCCATACCCGCTATGTACAGGATTTGACGCAGACAGGTCGTTTGTCTAGTGTGGATCCCAACCTGCAAAACATTCCTGTCCGTTTGGAGCAAGGCCGCCTCATTCGTAAGGCTTTTGTTCCAGAAGAGGAAAACAGTGTCTTGCTCAGTTCGGACTATTCACAGATCGAATTGCGGGTCTTGGCTCATATTTCGGGAGATAAGCATTTGATTGATGCCTTTCAGCATGGGGCAGATATCCATACATCGACTGCTATGCGGGTCTTCAATATTGAAAAACCAGAAGATGTGACAGCAAATGACCGACGCAATGCCAAGGCAGTAAACTTCGGCGTGGTTTATGGAATTTCCGATTTTGGACTGTCTAACAACCTAGGGATCAGTCGAAAAGAAGCTAAAGCTTACATTGAGACCTACTTTGAACGCTATCCTGGCATCAAGGATTATATGGAGAGAGTAGTGCGGGAAGCGCGTGATAAGGGCTATGTAGAGACCCTCTTCAAGCGTCGCCGGGAAATTCCAGATATCAACTCTCGCAACTTCAATATTCGAGGTTTTGCGGAACGGACAGCCATCAACTCACCAATTCAAGGATCGGCAGCAGACATCTTGAAAATTGCTATGATCCACTTGGACCAAGCGCTAGAAGCAGGGGCATACAAGACCAAGATGCTTCTTCAGGTCCACGATGAAATCGTCCTTCAAGTGCCCAAAGAAGAGTTGGCCAAGATGAAGCAGTTGGTCAAGGAAACTATGGAATCTGCTATTGAGCTAGCGGTTCCGTTGGAAGCTGATGAGAACGAAGGCATAACATGGTATGAGGCTAAATAGAATTGAGTTTGTTCAAGATAGAAAGCGGTAGGAGACTTTTAAGTTTCCTACCGCTTTTAAAAACAAAAAAACTTGCAATACCGTCCGTATTGTTATACTATTTAAAGAAAGAAAACGCATACAAAAAGGAGATTCATATGGCTTATTCTTTTCGCAATCCTAGTGATGGCGTTATCAAACATTACCTAGAAACTAGCAAGATCATCGCCGTAGTCGGACTATCTGACCGTGAGGATACGACCAGCCATCGTGTCAGCAAGGAGATGCAAGAGCGGGGCTATCGGATTATTCCCGTCAATCCTCGTGCGGCAGGAGGCCAGATCCTTGGGGAGACGGTGTATGCCAGCTTACAGGAAATTCCTTTCCCCGTAGATATCGTAGATATTTACCGTCGTAGTGAATTTTTACCAGATGTAGCGCGTGATTTTATTGAGACAGATGCGAAGATCTTCTGGGCGCAATTGGAACTGGAAAATCAAGAAGCAGAAGAAATCCTTCGTGGAGCTGGACGAGAAGATATCGTCATGAACCGCTGTATCAAACGCGAGCATACCCGACTGATTTTGGGGGACTCCCTATACGGCTTATAAATGACAAAAACCCTTCTGTCTTTAACAGTAAATAGTTAGAAGAAAACCCCAGCAGGAAACTGGGGTTTTCTTCTATATTCTTAATCCTGTTCAGGACTTGGATGGCCTGTGAAATGGCGAGGCCCTTGTTTGATCTGCTTGATTTGATCGTAAAATGCAATTTGGCAGTTGATAAAGTAAGGCATCGTATAAAAACCAATGACATCGCGCGTGAAGTAATTCAGAAAGTACCAACCAAACAAGGTTAGATCGAGCACGAGGCGATTGCTACGGAAGCCCTTCATCGTTTCGCGACTTTGACGAAGCACTCCCAAAGCTCCCTTATAGTCGCCGTCTCGTAATTGCTCGTAGAGGATCAATTCGACAAGGCTGAGACTATAGTACTGTGGAAGGTACAAGAGGAGGCCAAGCAGGCCAAGAGCAACACCAGCTGTCATCAGAGGCATTTGACGCATCATGGCCTGAAATTCAGGACTGGCAGCTGTCAAAGTGCTGGGATTGCTGACCTTTTCGTAAATAGCCAAGAATTGACTGCTAGCATAGGTGCTGATGAGACTTGCAGCAAAGAGAATGAGACCCCATAAAAAGAGGATAGCTTGCTTCAAGAACAAGGTGATGAAGACAGGGGTGAAGCGATCTTGATGAAAGATATCCAAGACCCGTGCTCGGCGTTCAATCTTGGGATTGATCGCGTCCAGATAGCTAAAGGTCGCGCCAACCACTAAAATGGAGATGATGAAGGAAACAACAGAAGGAAAGAGCTGTAGCTGTATCATATAGATACTTGCTTGCCACAAGGTCATATCCGCTAGCAGATTAATTAGATCTTGCCCGCTTAAGAAAAAGTTAGCAAGAATGGTCAACAGAACCGGCAGGGCAAATAGGATAGCTAAGCCTGGTTGCTGGACTTGCATGGTGCGTGCCCGAAGGCGAATCAATTTAAGGTTCATAGATTACACTCTCTTCATAGTAGTACTTTTTATTATAACATAAGTCCGTGACAGAGCTGGTAAAATTTGGTACAATCGTACAGGTGCTCACAGGAAAAATCCTGTGACAGGAATAAGAAGGCTGGGACTGTTTTTCCCAGTACGGAGGTAACCATGACAGATTCACCGATTCAATATCGATTGATCAAAAAAGAAAAGTATACAGGAGCCCGCTTGGGAGAAATCATCACCCCCCACGGGACTTTCCCGACCCCAATGTTTATGCCTGTAGGGACTCAGGCAACCGTTAAGACCCAATCGCCAGAAGAACTGAAAGAAATGGGTTCAGGAATTATCTTGGCCAATACCTACCATCTCTGGCTTCGTCCAGGGGATGACTTGGTCGCAAAAGCGGGTGGTCTGCACCAATTCATGAACTGGGACCAGCCGATTTTGACAGATAGTGGAGGCTTCCAGGTCTATTCATTAGCGGATACCCGTAATATCACCGAAGAAGGGGTAACCTTTAAAAACCACCTCAACGGCTCGAAAATGTTCCTCTCTCCAGAAAAGGCCATCTCCATCCAAAACAATCTAGGCAGCGACATCATGATGTCCTTCGATGAATGTCCCCAGTTTTACCAACCCTATGATTACGTGAAGAAATCAATCGAACGGACCAGCCGTTGGGCAGAGCGTGGGCTAAAGGCTCACCGTCGCCCTCATGATCAAGGTCTTTTCGGGATTGTTCAAGGGGCTGGCTTTGAAGACTTGCGCCGTCAGTCTGCGCGTGATCTGGTCAGCATGGATTTTCCAGGATATTCCATTGGTGGGTTAGCTGTTGGGGAAAGCCATGAAGAGATGAATGCGGTGCTTGATTTCACAACTCCGCTCTTACCGGAGAACAAGCCTCGCTACCTCATGGGAGTGGGAGCTCCAGACAGTCTGATTGATGGGGTGATTCGTGGCGTGGATATGTTTGACTGTGTCTTGCCGACGCGGATCGCGCGAAATGGTACCTGTATGACCAGTCAAGGACGCCTGGTGGTGAAAAATGCCCAATTTGCTGAAGACTTTACACCACTAGATCACGAATGTGATTGCTACACTTGTAAGAATTACACTCGGGCTTATCTTCGCCACCTGCTCAAGGCGGATGAGACCTTTGGGATCCGCTTGACTAGTTACCACAATCTCTACTTCTTGATTAACCTCATGAAGCAGGTCCGCCAAGCGATTATGGATGACAATCTCTTAGAATTCCGTGAGCATTTCGTCGAAAAATATGGCTATAACAAGTCAGGTCGGAATTTCTAGAAAGAGCTGCATATAAAGAACAAAGGCTGGAGAAAAGACGACAACCATCAGAGAATAATAGAAATAACTGCTAGACGCAGTGGTAGAATGGTATTTTTAGAGTTTATGAATTTCCAAAGATAACCTAATCAACTGTGCGGGGGCGAGACGACGAACAAATTTGCTTATAAATTTGTTCTGTCTCGCTCCTTTTTTCTATATATTCTATATAATAGTAACTTTTTTGTGCTCTTTCATTTTCGAAACACTTTCATTAAAAAAACGAAAAAAATCTGTTCAAATCCCTTGCATTGAGGCTTTCATTGTGTTAAACTACTATGGTGCTGTGAAAAAACAGCTATTAGCTTTGATGCAAGAGGTTGCGACACGCTCGGTTGCATTGCCACGCAACGCACGTCGGTTTTCTTGTGGAGCTAGCCTATTATCTTAAATAGACGAAAAGGAGAAAAAGATGGCAAACAAAAAAATCCGCATCCGTTTGAAAGCGTACGAACACCGTACACTTGACACAGCGGCTGCAAAAATCGTAGAATCAGCTACTCGTACAGGTGCACAAGTTGCGGGTCCAATCCCACTTCCAACTGAACGTAGCCTCTACACAATTATTCGTGCGACTCACAAATACAAAGATTCTCGCGAACAATTCGAAATGCGTACACACAAACGTTTGATCGACATCATCAACCCAACTCAAAAAACAGTTGACGCTTTGATGAAATTGGATCTTCCAAGTGGTGTAAACGTAGAAATCAAACTTTAATCTAAAGCTTGATCGAGAGCATGAAAAACGCTCGTTAAAAACTTTTTGAATAAAAAATATAGAAAAGGAACTATTTTCTCATGACAAAAGGAATCTTAGGGAAAAAAGTGGGAATGACTCAAATCTTCACTGAAGCTGGCGAATTGATCCCTGTAACAGTTATCGAAGCAACTCCAAACGTTGTTCTTCAAGTTAAAACTGTTGAAACAGATGGTTACAACGCTATCCAAGTTGGTTTCGATGACAAACGCGAAGTATTGAGCAACAAACCTGCTAAAGGACATGTAGCAAAAGCTAACACGGCTCCTAAGCGCTTCATTCGTGAATTCAAAAACGTTGAAGGCTTGGAAGTTGGTGCTGAAATCACAGTTGACACTTTCGAAGCTGGAGACATTGTTGATGTAACTGGTACTTCTAAAGGTAAAGGTTTCCAAGGTGTTATCAAACGCCACGGACAATCACGTGGACCTATGGCTCACGGTTCTCGTTACCACCGTCGTCCAGGTTCTATGGGACCTGTTGCACCTAACCGCGTATTCAAAGGTAAAAACCTTGCAGGACGTATGGGTGGCGACCGCGTAACAATTCAAAACCTTGAAGTTGTACAAGTTGTTCCAGAAAAGAACGTTATCCTTATCAAAGGTAACGTACCAGGTGCTAAGAAATCTCTTATCACTATCAAGTCAGCAGTTAAAGCTGGTAAATAATAAGGAAAGGGGAATACAGTCAAAATGGCAAATGTAACATTATTCGACCAAACTGGTAAAACAAGCGGGCGAAGTTGTTCTTAACGATGCGATCTTTGGTATCGAACCAAACCAAGCAGTTGTATTTGATGTGATCATCAGCCAACGTGCTAGCCTTCGTCAAGGAACTCACGCAGTTAAAAACCGCTCAGCCGTTTCAGGTGGTGGACGCAAACCATGGCGTCAAAAAGGAACTGGACGTGCTCGTCAAGGTTCTATCCGCTCTCCACAATGGCGTGGTGGTGGAATTGTCTTCGGACCTACTCCACGTAGCTATGCGTACAAACTTCCTCAAAAAGTTCGTCGCCTTGCACTTAAATCTGTTTACTCAGAAAAAGTTGCTGAAAACAAATTTGTAGCCGTTGATTCTCTTGAATTTACAGCTCCAAAAACTGCTGAATTTGCAAAAGTTCTTGCAGCTTTGAGCATCGATTCTAAAGTCCTTGTTATTCTTGAAGAAGGAAATGAATTCGCAGCTCTTTCAGCTCGTAACCTTCCGAACGTGAAAGTTGCGACTGCTACAACTGCAAGTGTTCTTGACATCGCAAATAGTGACAAACTTCTTGTTACTCAAGCAGCTATCTCTAAAATCGAGGAGGTTCTTGCATAATGAATTTGTATGATGTTATCAAAAAACCTGTTATCACTGAAAAGTCAATGGCTCAACTTGAAGCAGGCAAATATGTATTCGAAGTTGACACTCGCGCTCACAAACTTTTGATCAAACAAGCTGTTGAAGCTTCTTTTGAAGGTGTAAAAGTTGCGAATGTGAACACTGTAAACGTAAAACCTAAAGCAAAACGCGTTGGACGTTACACTGGTTTTACTTCAAAAACTAAAAAAGCTATCATCACGCTTGCAGCTGATTCTAAAGCAATCGAGTTGTTTGCTACTGAAGCTGAATAATCTAAGGAGGAAATATCGTGGGAATTCGTGTTTATAAACCAACAACAAACGGTCGCCGTAATATGACTTCTTTGGATTTCGCTGAAATCACAACAAACACACCTGAGAAAACTTTGCTTGTTTCTCTTAAAAACAAAGCAGGTCGTAACAACAACGGTCGTATCACTGTTCGTCACCAAGGTGGTGGACACAAACGTCATTACCGTTTGATCGATTTCAAACGTAACAAAGATGGAGTTGAAGCAGTCGTTAAAACGATCGAATACGATCCAAACCGCTCAGCTAACATCGCGCTTGTACACTACACTGACGGTGTGAAAGCTTACATCATCGCCCTAAAGGTCTTGAAGTAGGTCAACGCATCGTATCAGGACCAGAAGCAGATATCAAAGTTGGAAATGCTCTTCCACTTGCTAACATCCCAGTTGGTACTTTGATCCACAACATCGAATTGAAACCTGGTAAAGGTGGAGAATTGGTACGTGCTGCTGGAGCTTCTGCTCAAGTATTGGGTTCTGAAGGTAAATATGTACTTGTTCGTCTTCAATCAGGCGAAGTTCGTATGATTCTTGGAACTTGCCGTGCTACAGTTGGTGTTGTCGGAAACGAACAACATGGACTTGTAAACCTTGGTAAAGCGGGACGTAACCGCTGGAAAGGTGTTCGCCCTACAGTTCGTGGTTCTGTAATGAACCCGAATGATCACCCACACGGTGGTGGTGAAGGTAAAGCACCAGTTGGACGTAAAGCGCCATCTACTCCTTGGGGTAAACCTGCGCTTGGTCTTAAAACTCGTAACAAGAAAGCGAAATCTGACAAACTTATCGTTCGTCGTCGCAACCAAAAATAATCATAAGCAACTAGCTTACACTTTCCGCCAGCTCGGTAGCGCTGCTTAGCAGCGCAAGCCGCTGTGGTACTAAATTTTAAAGGAGAAAATTACAAAATGGGACGTAGTCTTAAAAAAGGACCTTTCGTCGATGAGCATTTGATGAAAAAAGTTGAAGCTCAAGCAAACGACGAAAAGAAAAAAGTAATTAAAACTTGGTCACGTCGTTCAACGATCTTCCCAAGTTTCATCGGATACACTATCGCAGTTTATGATGGACGTAAACATGTACCTGTTTACATCCAAGAAGACATGGTAGGTCACAAGCTTGGTGAATTTGCACCAACTCGTACTTACAAAGGTCACGCGGCAGACGACAAGAAGACACGTAGAAAATAAGGAGAACATAAATGGCAGAAATTACTTCAGCTAAAGCAATGGCTCGTACAGTGCGTGTTTCACCTCGTAAATCACGTCTTGTTCTTGACAACATCCGTGGTAAAAGCGTAGCCGATGCCATCGCTATTTTGACATTCACACCAAACAAAGCTGCAGGGATCATCCTTAAAGTGTTGAACTCAGCAGTAGCAAACGCTGAAAACAACTTTGGTTTGGAAAAAGCTAACTTGGTAGTATCTGAAGCATTCGCAAACGAAGGACCAACAATGAAACGTTTCCGTCCACGTGCGAAAGGTTCAGCTTCACCAATCAACAAACGTACAGCTCACATCACAGTAGCTGTTGCAGAAAAATAAGGAGGTAAACTCGTGGGTCAAAAAGTACATCCAATTGGTATGCGTGTTGGTATCATCCGTGATTGGGATGCCAAATGGTATGCTGAAAAAGAATACGCGGATTACCTTCATGAAGATCTTGCAATCCGTAAATTCATTCAAAAAGAATTGGCTGACGCAGCCGTTTCAACTATCGAAATCGAACGCGCAGTAAACAAAGTTAACGTTTCTCTTCACACTGCTAAGCCAGGTATGGTTATTGGTAAAGGTGGAGCAAACGTTGATGCACTTCGTGCAGCTCTTAACAAATTGACTGGCAAACAAGTCCACATCAACATCATCGAGATCAAACGTCCTGACTTGGATGCTCACCTTGTTGGTGAAGGAATTGCTCGTCAATTGGAACAACGTGTTGCTTTCCGTCGTGCGCAAAAACAAGCGATCCAACGTGCTATGCGTGCTGGAGCTAAAGGAATCAAAACTCAAGTATCAGGTCGTTTGAACGGTGCAGATATTGCCCGTGCAGAAGGATACTCTGAAGGAACTGTTCCGCTTCACACACTTCGCGCTGATATCGATTACGCTTGGGAAGAAGCAGACACTACTTACGGTAAACTTGGTGTTAAAGTATGGATCTACCGTGGTGAAGTTCTTCCAGCTCGTAAAGACGCTAAAGGAGGTAAATAACCAATGTTAGTACCTAAACGTGTAAAACACCGTCGCGAATTCCGTGGTAAAATGCGCGGTGAAGCAAAAGGTGGAAAAGAAGTAGCATTTGGTGAATACGGTCTTCAAGCTACAACTAGCCACTGGATCACAAACCGTCAAATCGAAGCTGCTCGTATCGCCATGACTCGTTACATGAAACGTGGTGGTAAAGTTTGGATTAAGATTTTCCCACATAAATCATACACCGCTAAAGCTATCGGGGTACGTATGGGATCTGGTAAAGGGGCTCCTGAAGGTTGGGTAGCACCAGTTAAACGTGGTAAAGTGATGTTCGAGATCGCTGGTGTATCTGAAGAGGTCGCTCGCGAAGCACTTCGTCTTGCTAGCCACAAATTGCCAGTTAAAACTAAATTTGTGAAACGTGAAGCAGAATAAGGAGAGGTCATGAAACTTACAGAAGTAAAAGAATTTGTTAAAGAACTTCGTGGTCTTTCTCAAGAAGAACTCGCGAAGCGTGAAAATGAATTGAAGAAAGAATTGTTTGAACTTCGTTTCCAAGCGGCTGCTGGTCAATTGGAACAAACTGGACGTTTGAAAGAAGTGAAAAAACAAATCGCTCGTATCAAAACTGTTCAATCAGAAGCTAAATAATAGACTAGGGAAGGAGAATTTCAATGGAACGCAATAATCGTAAAGTTCTTGTTGGACGCGTTGTGTCTGACAAAATGGACAAAACAATCACAGTTGTAGTTGAAACTAAACGTAACCACCCAGTCTATGGTAAACGTATCAACTATTCTAAAAAATACAAAGCTCATGATGAAAACAATGTTGCTAAAGAAGGCGATATCGTTCGTATCATGGAAACTCGTCCGCTTTCAGCTACAAAACGCTTCCGTCTTGTAGAAGTCGTTGAAGAAGCGGTCATCATCTAATCATACCTGAAAGGAGAAAACGTAAATGATTCAAACAGAAACTCGTTTGAAAGTCGCTGACAACAGTGGCGCACGCGAAATCTTGACCATCAAAGTTCTTGGCGGTTCAAAACGTAAATTCGCGAGCATCGGAGATGTAATCGTTGCATCTGTAAAACAAGCTACTCCTGGTGGTGCGGTTAAGAAAGGTGACGTTGTTAAAGCTGTTATCGTTCGTACTAAATCAGGTGCTCGTCGTAAAGATGGTTCATACATCAAATTCGACGAAAATGCAGCAGTTATCATCCGTGACGACAAAACTCCTCGCGGAACTCGTATCTTCGGCCCAGTTGCACGTGAATTGCGTGACGGCGGTTTCATGAAGATCGTATCACTTGCTCCAGAAGTACTTTAATTTAAAAAATCACAAACACAGTCCCCTGGCTTATCCAGGGTGCCCATTGGGCGTAAGAATAAAAGGAGAATAAAATGTTTGTAAAAAAAGGCGACAAAGTTCGCGTTATCGCTGGTAAAGACAAAGGCGTAGAAGCTGTTGTTCTTACTGCTCTTCCAAAAGTAAATAAAGTTGTTGTAGAAGGTGTAAATATCATCAAGAAACACCAACGTCCAAACAACGAAAACCCTCAAGGTGCGATCGTTGAAAAAGAAGCTCCAATCCATGCTTCTAACGTTCAAGTTTTGGACAAAAACGGTGTTGCTGGACGTGTTGGCTACAAATTTGTAGACGGCAAAAAAGTTCGCTACAACAAAAAATCAGGCGAAGTGCTTGACTAATCACGAAGGAAAGGAGAAGTATAATGGCTAATCGTTTAAAAGAAAAATACCTTAATGAAGTAGTACCATCATTGACTGAACAGTTCAACTATTCATCTGTTATGGCTGTGCCAAAAGTTGAAAAAATCGTTTTGAACATGGGTGTTGGTGATGCAGTATCAAATGCTAAAAACCTTGAAAAAGCTGCTGAAGAGCTTGCTTTGATCTCAGGTCAAAAACCATTGATCACTAAGGCTAAAAAATCAATCGCCGGCTTCCGTCTTCGTGAAGGTGTTGCGATCGGTGCAAAAGTTACCCTTCGTGGTGAACGTATGTACGAATTCTTGGATAAATTGGTAACAGTTTCACTTCCACGTGTACGTGACTTCCACGGTGTTCCAACAAAATCATTTGATGGACGCGGAAACTACACACTTGGTGTGAAAGAACAATTGATCTTCCCAGAAATCAACTTTGATGATGTTGATAAAACTCGTGGTTTGGATATCGTAATCGTAACTACAGCGAACACAGACGAAGAATCACGTGCATTGCTTACTGGCCTTGGTATGCCGTTTGCAAAATAATATAGGAGGTAAAACTAATGGCTAAAAAATCTATGATTGCTAAGAACAAACGCCCAGCGAAGTTCTCTACTCAAGCATACACTCGCTGTGAACGTTGTGGACGTCCACACTCAGTTTACCGCAAGTTTAAACTTTGCCGTGTTTGCTTCCGTGAATTGGCATACAAAGGTCAAATTCCAGGTGTCACAAAAGCATCTTGGTAATATCATGATACAAAGAGCGTAACAACCCCAGCAAAAATAGGAGATTTGGTGCAGGGGCGCCGCTCCAAAACAAATCTATCTTTTTTGCACAAGTTGTAGCTCGTGTTCAAATGAGAGATTCTCATTTGTAAGTATCAAAACTATCTGAGCCTAGCTCAATCATTAACTAGCAAGTGCAACTTGCAAACTACTAGTAAGAGGAGAAATTTAAAATGGTTATGACTGACCCAATCGCAGACTTCTTGACACGTATTCGTAACGCTAACCAAGCAAAACACGAAGTACTTGAAGTGCCTGCATCAAATATCAAAAAAGGGATTGCTGAAATCCTTAAACGCGAAGGTTTTGTAAAAACGTTGAATTCATCGAAGATGACAAACAAGGGATCATCCGTGTATTCTTGAAATACGGACAAAACGGTGAAAAAGTTATCACAAACTTGAAACGTGTATCAAAACCAGGTTTGCGTGTTTACAAAAAACGTGAAGATCTTCCAAAAGTTCTTAACGGACTTGGAATTGCTATCCTTTCAACTTCTGAAGGTTTGCTCACTGATAAAGAAGCACGCCAAAAGAATGTTGGTGGGGAAGTTATCGCTTACGTTTGGTAATATTTAGCTCCCAATTTCGTTGTGACTCTTCGTTATCGTCTCTTGCCTAACCCAAAGTTATGCCTGCGAGACGATGTCTCGATTCACTTTGAAATTGAGACCTAAACATTAACTTTTAAATCAAAAAGATTTAAACCCCGTGAAAACTGGCCTTCAAAGGCCTGACAATTTAACAGGAGAATAAAAACATGTCACGTATTGGTAATAAAGTTATCGTGTTGCCTGCTGGTGTTGAACTCACTAACAAGGACAACGTTGTAACTGTAAAAGGCCCTAAAGGAGAACTTACTCGTGAGTTCTCAAAAGATATTGAAATCCGTGTGGAAGGTACTGAAGTAACTCTTCACCGTCCAAACGATTCAAAGAAATGAAAACTATCCACGGAACTACTCGTGCCCTTTTGAACAACATGGTTGTTGGAGTATCAGAAGGATTCAAGAAAGAACTTGAAATGCGTGGGGTTGGTTACCGTGCACAACTTCAAGGAAACAAACTTGTCTTGGCTGTTGGTAAATCACATCCAGACGAAGTTGAAGCTCCAGAAGGAATTACTTTTGAACTTCCAAACCCAACAACAATCGTTGTTAGCGGAATTTCAAAAGAAGTAGTTGGTCAAACAGCTGCTTATGTACGTAGCCTTCGTTCACCAGAACCTTACAAAGGTAAAGGGATTCGTTACGTTGGTGAATTCGTTCGCCGTAAAGAAGGTAAAACAGGTAAATAATGTTGAGTGGTTGTCTATCAACCACCCACCTATTTTCCAACTCAGTGCTTAGCACATGATTTTAAAATTAAGAGGTGAAAATTGTGATTTCGAAACCAGATAAAAATAAAATCCGTCAAAAACGCCACCGTCGCGTTCGCGGAAAACTCTCTGGAACTGCTGATCGCCCACGTTTGAACGTATTCCGTTCTAATACAGGCATCTACGCTCAAGTAATTGATGACGTAGCGGGTGTAACGCTCGCAAGCGCTTCAACTCTTGACAAAGAAGTTTCAAAAGGAACTAAAACTGAACAAGCCGTTGTTGTCGGCAAACTTGTTGCTGAACGTGCAGTTGCTAAAGGTATTTCTGAAGTGGTGTTCGACCGCGGTGGATATCTATATCACGGACGTGTTAAAGCTTTGGCTGATGCAGCTCGTGAAAACGGATTGAAATTCTAATAGGAGGACACTAGAAAATGGCATTTAAAGACAATGCAGTTGAACTTGAAGAACGTGTAGTTGCCATCAACCGTGTTACAAAAGTTGTTAAAGGTGGACGTCGTCTTCGCTTTGCAGCTCTTGTAGTTGTTGGTGACCGTAACGGACGTGTTGGTTTTGGTACAGGTAAAGCTCAAGAAGTACCAGAAGCAATCCGTAAAGCAGTAGAAGATGCTAAGAAAAACTTGATTGAAGTTCCTATGGTTGGAACAACAATTCCACACGAAGTAACATCAGTATTTGGTGGAGCTCGTGTATTGTTGAAACCAGCTATCGAAGGGGCTGGGGTTGCTGCAGGTGGTGCAGTTCGTGCCGTTGTCGAATTGGCAGGTATTGCAGATGTAACATCTAAATCACTTGGATCAAACACTCCAATCAACATTGTTCGTGCAACAGTGGAAGGATTAGCTCAATTGAAACGCGCTGAAGAAGTTGCTGCCCTTCGTGGTATTTCAGTTTCTGACTTGGCTTAAGAAAGGAGATTCAAATGGCTCAAATTAAAATTACTTTGACTAAGTCTCCAATCGGACGCATCCCGTCACAACGTAAAACTGTTGTAGCACTTGGACTTGGCAAATTGAACAGCTCTGTTATTAAAGAAGATAACCCAGCAGTACGTGGAATGATCACTGCAGTTTCTCACTTGGTAACAGTTGAAGAAGTAAAATAATCTATTTAGAAATAGAACAAGGTTTTCAGGGGTATGGGAAGTTTCTCATCCCCTAAAACTAAATATAAGTATAGGCGAGTTTGTAGTCGGGACACCTTTTCCTGATTACATGCGTTAGCAATTTACAAAAGAGGAGAAATTAAATAATGAAACTTCATGAATTACAACCTGCTACAGGTTCACGTAAAGTCCGCAACCGTGTTGGTCGTGGTACTTCATCTGGTAATGGTAAAACTTCTGGCCGTGGTCAAAAAGGCCAAAAAGCTCGTAGCGGTGGCGGTGTTCGTCTTGGTTTTGAGGGTGGACAAACTCCATTGTTCCGTCGTCTTCCAAAACGTGGATTTACAAACATCAACGCTAAAGAATATGCTATTGTAAACCTTGATCAGTTAAACGCCTTTGAAGATGGTGCTGAAGTAACTCCAGTAGTACTTGTAGAATCAGGAATTGTAAAAGCTGAAAAATCAGGTATCAAAATTCTTGGTAACGGAGAATTGACTAAGAAGTTGACTGTAAAAGCAGCTAAATTCTCTAAATCAGCTGAAGAAGCTATCACTGCTAAAGGTGGTTCAGTTGAAGTCATCTAAGTGAGGTGACCTATGTTTTTTAAATTATTAAAAGATGCATTTAAGGTAAAACAAGTACGGTCGAAGATTTTATTTACAATCTTTATTATTCTTGTTTTCCGCATTGGAACTACGATTACAGTGCCTGGTGTAAATGCGAAAATTTTGAATAGCCTTCAAGATGTGTCCTTCTTGAACATGCTCAGTTTAGTATCTGGGAATGCTATGAGGAACTTCTCAGTTTTCGCTCTAGGGGTTAGCCCATACATCACAGCTTCTATCGTTGTGCAACTTTTACAAATGGATCTATTGCCTAAGTTTGTTGAATGGGGCAAACAGGGGGAAGTTGGTCGAAGAAAGCTCAACCAAGCAACTCGTTACATTTCCCTAGTTTTAGCCTTTGTTCAATCTATTGGGATCACAGCAACTTTCCATACCTTGTCTCAAGCGAAGTTAGTTGCGACCCCAAATGCCAAACCTATCTTTTAATCGGAGCAATTCTCACTACAGGCTCAATGATTGTAACCTGGTTGGGAGAACAGATTACAGATAAAGGATACGGAAATGGGGTATCGATGATCATCTTTGCAGGGATCGTATCTTCTATCCCAGAGATGATTAAAGAGATCTACGAAAATGCATTTGTAAATGTTCGTTCTGGTCAAATGACCAACTCACTTATCTTTGTTGGTGTGTTGATTCTTGCGGTCTTGGTCATTGTTTACTTTACAACCTTTGTAGAGCAGGCCCAGTACAAGATCCCAGTTCAGTACACAAAGATTGCCCAAGGGGCTCCGTCAAGTTCTTACCTTCCTTTGAAAGTTAACCCAGCGGGAGTTATCCCGGTTATCTTCGCTAGTTCGATTACAGCAGCGCCTGCTGCAATCTTCCAAGTCATTAGCGCCATGGGTTATAATGCAGGATGGGTGAAAACAGCACAAGCCATGCTGGCTACAAATACACCTACGGGTGTTGCAATGTACGCCTTATTGATCATTCTATTTACATTCTTCTACACGTTTGTTCAGATCAATCCTGAAAAAACAGCCGAAAACCTTCAAAAGAGCGGTGCCTATATTCCAGGTGTTCGCCCAGGTAAGGGAACAGAAGAATTTATGTCTCGCTTGCTACGTCGTTTAGCATGTGTTGGATCAGTATTCCTTGGCTTTATTACCATCATTCCAATCTTAGCTCGTGATGTATTTGGTTTAACAGATGCGGTTGCTCTTGGAGGAACAAGTTTGTTAATCATTATTTCAACAGGTATTGAAGGAATGAAACAATTGGAAGGCTACTTATTAAAACGTAAGTATGTCGGATTTATGGACACAACAACAGAATAGAATAAGGTTGACTTTGTCAGCCTTCTATTTTGTTTTTAAATGGAAATAGGAATTCCCTCCTGCTTCCATTTAAAAACAAAATAAGGAGGATTCATCATGAATCTTTTAATTATGGGATTACCTGGAGCAGGTAAGGGGACCCAAGCAGCGAAAATCGTTGAAGAGTTTCACGTAGCACATATCTCTACCGGCGATATGTTCCGCGCAGCAATGGCCAATCAAACTGAAATGGGTGTGTTGGCAAAATCATTCATCGACAAAGGTGAATTAGTGCCGGATGATGTAACTAACGGGATTGTAAAAGAACGTTTGGCTCAAGACGATATTAAGGAAAAAGGATTCCTCTTAGACGGTTTTCCTCGTACGATTGAACAAGCACATGCCTTGGATCAAATCTTGGTAGACCTTGGTTTGGAACTTGAAGGAGTGATCAACATTGAAGTGGATCCATCCTGCCTCCTTGAGCGCTTAAGCGGCCGTATCATTCATCGTGAAACAGGTGAAACCTTCCACAAAGTGTTCAACCCACCAGTTAACTACAAGGAAGAAGACTATTACCAACGTGAAGATGACAAACCAGAAACAGTGAAACGCCGTTTGGATGTGAATATTGCTCAAGGTGAGCCGATTCTTGCTCATTATCGTGCAAAAGGATTGGTCCATGATATTGAAGGAAATCAAGACATCAACGACGTCTTCAAAGATATCCAAAAAGTCTTGGAGAATTTGAAATAAAAACGTTTTAGTCACTTGCAATATTTGACAACAAGTGATACAATTAGTTAGTCTGACTTATAATTGTTACCTCTGTGCTCAGAGGAATGAATCGAAATTTATGGAGGTACTTTTGCGTGGCAAAAGACGATGTGATTGAAGTAGAAGGTAAAGTAGTAGATACTATGCCGAATGCTATGTTTACGGTTGAACTTGAAAATGGACATCAGATTTTAGCAACAGTTTCTGGTAAAATTCGTAAAAACTATATTCGTATTTTAGCGGGAGATCGTGTTACAGTGGAGATGAGTCCGTACGATTTGACACGTGGACGTATCACATACCGCTTTAAATAATCGAAACTTGGAGGGATAAAAATGAAAGTAAGACCATCGGTCAAACCAATTTGCGAATACTGTAAAGTAATTCGTCGTAATGGTCGTGTTATGGTAATTTGCCCGGCAAATCCAAAACACAAACAACGTCAAGGATAAGATAGAAAGGAGAAAACATGGCTCGTATTGCTGGAGTTGACATTCCAAATGACAAACGTGTAGTAATTTCATTGACTTATGTATACGGTATTGGACTTCCAACATCTAAGAAAATTCTTGCTGCTGCAGGCGTTTCTGAAGATATTCGTGTTCGTGACCTTACACCAGATCAAGAAGATGCTATCCGTCGTGAAGTTGACGCAATTAAAGTTGAAGGTGACCTTCGTCGTGAAGTAAACTTGAACATCAAACGTTTGATGGAAATCGGTTCATACCGTGGTATCCGTCACCGTCGTGGACTTCCAGTTCGTGGACAAAACACTAAAAACAATGCTCGCACTCGTAAAGGTAAAGCTGTTGCGATTGCAGGTAAGAAAAAATAAAATAAGGAGGTAAAAATCTTGGCTAAACCAACACGTAAACGTCGTGTGAAAAAGAATATCGAAACTGGTATTGCTCATATTCACGCTACATTTAACAACACAATTGTTATGATTACTGATGTGCATGGTAACGCAATCGCTTGGTCATCTGCAGGTGCACTTGGATTCAAAGGTTCTCGTAAATCTACACCATTTGCTGCTCAAATGGCATCAGAAGCTGCTGCGAAATCTGCTCAAGAACATGGACTTAAATCTGTTGAAGTAACTGTTAAAGGTCCTGGTTCAGGTCGTGAGTCTGCTATTCGTGCACTTGCTGCTGCTGGTCTTGAAGTAACTGCAATCCGCGATGTAACTCCTGTACCACACAATGGTGCTCGTCCTCCAAAACGTCGCCGTGTATAATCATCAACAATTACACAGCTTTTCGTTTAAGAGGGAGTATAGCAAATGATTGAGTTTGAAAAACCAAATATAACAAAAATTGATGAAATAAAGATTATGGCGTATTTGTAGTAGAGCCACTTGAACGTGGTTATGGTACAACGCTTGGAAACTCACTTCGTCGTGTACTTCTAGCTTCACTTCCAGGTGCAGCTGTCACTTCAATCAACATTGAAGGTGTACTCCACGAATTTGATACCGTTCCAGGAGTCCGTGAAGACGTTATGCAAATTATTCTTAACGTTAAAGGAATCGCTGTTAAGTCTTACGTCCAAGACGAAAAGATTATTGAACTTGATGTAGAAGGGCCTGCAGAAATTACTGCTGGTGATATTCTTACAGATAGTGACATCGAAATTGTAAACCCTGATCATTATCTATTTACAATCGGAGAAGGAGCATCTTTGAAAGCAACGCTTACTGTAAACAGTGGACGTGGCTATGTTCCAGCTGATCAAAACAAAAAAGATGATGCACCAGTGGGCACACTTGCTGTAGATTCAATCTATACGCCAGTGACAAAAGTCAATTACCAAGTTGAACCAGCTCGCGTTGGTAGTAACGATGGATTTGACAAGCTAACCCTTGAAATTTTGACAAATGGGACAATTATTCCAGAAGATGCCTTAGGTTTGTCTGCTCGTATTTTGACAGAACACCTTAATCTATTTACAAACTTGACTGAAATTGCTATTGCAACAGATGTCATGAAGGAAGTAGATACGACTTCTGATGATCGCATTTTAGAACGTACCATCGAAGAATTAGATCTTTCAGTTCGTTCATACAACTGTTTGAAACGTGCTGGCATTAATACTGTTTACGATTTGACTGAAAAATCTGAAGCAGAAATGATGAAAGTTCGTAACTTGGGACGTAAGAGTCTTGAGGAAGTTAAAATCAAACTTGCCGACTTAGGCCTTGGGTTAAAAAACGATAAATAGAGGAGGAATACATGGCTTACCGTAAACTAGGACGCACTAGCTCACAACGTAAAGCAATGCTTCGCGATTTGACTACAGATCTTATCATCAATGAAGCAATTGTGACAACTGAAGCACGTGCAAAAGAAATCCGTAAATCAGTTGAAAAAATGATTACTTTGGGTAAACGTGGTGATTTGCATGCACGTCGTCAAGCTGCTGCATTCGTACGTAACGAAGTTGCATCACAAAACTTTGATGAAGAAACAGGTAAATATTCAGAAACAACTGCACTTCAAAAATTGTTCTCTGAATTAGCACCTCGTTATGCTGAGCGCAATGGTGGATATACTCGTATCCTTAAGACTGAACCACGTCGTGGGGATGCTGCGCCAATGGCTATCATCGAATTGGTATAATATCATCAATTTTGTTGAGTGTTATGATGATGGAATACATTGTTATTCTTAGTCTAGCTCTGGTCTACCGCTGGGGGTTTCCCCAGCGGGAACACTCATCATATTGGATGAATAATAGTAGACGCTTGTTTACGAAATTGCTTTAATTTAAAACAATTTCGTAAGCAGGCGTTTTGTTTTCACCAGTAGTCTATAAAATGAAAAATGATATAATGAAACCTATATCTTAAACAGAAGAAACGGATTCAATGACAAAACAACAAGCAATCAATTACCTAAAAGATAGATACTTAAGCAACATGAAAGAAGGCTCAGAACTCTTTGTCGGAGTCGAGTTAGAGTTTCCAATCGTAGAAACAAACGGAAACAAAACAAATATTGAAGTAACGAAAAAATTATTCCAAACTTTAGCAGGCTTTCCAGAATATCAGATCGAAAAAAAAGATCAAGACAATAACCCCATACAATTAATTCATATCCTATCAAAAGATCGAATCTTATTTGAATTAAGTTATAATACAATTGAATTTGCATTCGAGAGAGCTCATTCTCTTCGAGAGGTTGCCGAACGCTTTGAGTCCTATTTAAGTGTGATACAACCCATTTTACGAGAGGATAACCATGAAATCCAAGGGATGGGAATCCACCCTCAGTGGAAAGTAAATGATAATCGCCCGGTGAAAATTGAACGATACAAAATGTTGATGGCATTTCTTGCAATGAAAGATACAGAGATGGAAACACACGGCTACCCTTCGTATGGAGCCTTTATTTGCGGAAACCAAGTTCAATTGGATGTTAGAAGAGATAATTATCTTCGAATCATTAATGCTTTTAATAAAATTGAAGCGGCAAAGGCGTATTTATTTTCAAATTCGGAATTTACAGAAGAGGAATGGGATACAAAAATCGCAAGAGATATTTTCTGGGAAAAATCCTTACATGGGTATTTTAAAGAAAATGTAGGCGTATATCCAAAGGACTACAAAAATGAGGAAGAGTTTTTTGATAATCTTTCTAAAACAGCTATCTTTACTGCTATAAGGGATGATAAATCATATTATTTTAAACCAATTCGAGTTGAAAACTATCTAGATCAAAAGGAGATCAAGGCCTATACAGCTGATGGGG